>Ga0208979_100005_pt1 | contig 968558 bp, 937 predicted proteins | sample HotLakConsUCCSLE_FD_184738 | JGI IMG/M metagenome (GOLD analysis project Ga0208979, IMG submission 184738) | Hypersaline microbial mat communities from Hot Lake, Washington, USA - Hot Lake Consortium UCC-SLE (SPAdes) | ecosystem: Environmental > Aquatic > Non-marine Saline and Alkaline >... | reverse complement strand
CACACCGGCGTCGTGCTCGCGCAGCATGCCGATAATCTGCTCTTCCGAATAACGGCTCTTTCGCATGGTCCATCCTCTCCTCGATGGACTCTACCATTCAATGGCCGGAATTCACGGGGCTGGGTCATGCCGGGGGTGCCTATGGCTCAGGTGACATGTTCGAAGGCCTCGACTGTCTGACCCCGCATGTCAGGGCGGTCCTCCGGTTCATGGGCGTCTCCGACATGAGTTTCATCGCGGCACGTCCCATGATGTTCGCGGGTGCTGACGCCGCGACCAGCGCGCTGGACGCAGCGAAAGCTGCAGCAGCGGCACTCGCAGAGACATGGAGCGTTTAATAGAGATGCCTTCCGGCGGGGCGCCGCCGATCTCCCCCTGATCAACGCTGGGTCGGCGCTGCGGCGGCCTCGGCAGGCGCCCGGGCGGCGTTGGGGTTCCAGTTATAGATCGCCGTGATCTGGCAGCCATGTCCGGACCGGCGCATTTCACGCGGCTCAAACTGCAGGCTGCGCGGCGTCTGAGGCGTCGTGTTCGACGACAGGATTCTGTCGCCAGGCGCCAGGCAGGTGGAAAACTGATCAAAGGCGAGGCGGCGCGTCTGCTCCTGGCCTTAGCACGCACCCGCAGTTTCAAGCAGGTAATGGCGGTCGCGGCCCGCACGCACAACGAGGGAGTGCTCAGAAACGTCACCGAACCCGGTGATCGAGCGGCCCGTACAGATGCGGTCAACCTGCTCGCCGAAGCGCGGGTCTCCGGCGAGATCGGCCTGTGACTGAAGGCCGGGCTCGGCGTGAACAGGGCTGGCGGCGCAGACGGCGAGTGTCGCGAGCGCGGCGAAGGCTGAGAAGCGAGGGCGCATGGCGGTCTCCTTGTTGCAAGTGTGTCTGAAGTGTACCAGCCGCTCGCCCTATCCTCCATGCGCGAATTTATTAATTTATAGACATGCCAGGTTGCATGCGGCGTGACACGCTTGCGGCAAAGGCGGATTTGCGCTGGTCACCCGTCCGGCGTACATCGCGCGCCATGAGCGAGAGCCGAGACATGTCCCCCGCCCCCGACCGGCGCTTTTGCGTCGCGCCGATGATGGACTGGACCGACCGGCATTGCCGGGCGTTTCACCGTGTGCTGACGCGCCGGGCGCTTCTCTACACCGAAATGGCGGTGGATCAGGCGGTGCTTCACGGTGATGCGCCGCGGCTGATCGGGTTTGATCCGGCCGAGCAGCCTTTGGCGATCCAGCTGGGCGGATCGGACCCGGATCTGCTCGCGCAGGCGGCGCGGATTGCGCAAGGCTTTGGCTATATTGAGATCAATCTGAATGTGGGCTGCCCGTCGGACCGGGTTCAGTCGGGGCGGTTTGGCGCCTGTCTGATGCGCGAACCGGAATTGGTGCGCGACTGCCTGCAGGCAATGCGCGAGGCGGTGTCGGTTCCGGTGACGGTGAAGCACCGCCTGGGCGTGGATAACCAGGACCCGCGCGAGACATTGTTCGGCTTTGTCGAGACAGTCGCGCAGTCTGACGTGACAACATTCATCGTCCATGCCCGCAAAGCCTGGCTCGACGGGCTCAGCCCGAAAGAGAACCGGGACATTCCGCCGCTGGATTATGATCTGGTGCGCGAGCTCAAGGCGGCGCGGCCGGATCTGGAGATCATCCTGAACGGCGGCCTGCCCGATCTTGATCACGCGCTGGCTGAAGGCGCCGGGCTCGACGGGGTGATGCTCGGGCGCGCCGCCTATCACACGCCCTGGATTTTGAGCGAGGTGGATGCGCGCTTTTATGGCGAGCCTGCGCGGGACCTGGATCCGGTTGCGGCGCTGGAGGCCTACCGCCCCTATGTCGAGGCGCGCCTGGCCGATGGCGTGCGCCTCAACGCCATGACGCGTCATATGCTGGGCTTGTTCGCAGGCCTGCCCGGCGCGCGCCAGTGGCGCCGCGTCCTGTCAGAGAATGCTCACCGGCCGGGCGCTGACTGGACGGTGGTGGAGGCGGCGATGCACGCCGTGGCGGAGGCGCGCGCAGCGGCATGATCGAGACCTATGGCCTGTTCATCTTCGCGCTGATCTTTGTGGGCGCCTTCGCCGGGCTGATCGCCGGGCTGTTCGGCATTGGCGGCGGGGTCGTGATGGTCCCGGCCATGTATTACACGCTGAAGCTCCTGGGCTATCCCGACTACGCCATGCATGCGGCCGTGGGCACGTCACTGGCGGTGATCGTCGTCACCTCGTTGCGTTCGGTCGCGGCCCATGCGGGCCGGGGCGCGGTGGATTTCAAGGTGCTGCGCCAGTGGGCGCCCTGGATCGTGCTGGGCGCGCTCGGCGGATCGGCGCTGGCGGGCGCGATCCCGACGCGTGGACTGGTGATCGTGTTCGCGGTCACGGCCTTTATATTGAGCCTTCAGTTTTTCTTCGGACGGGCCGACTGGCGTCTGGGCGATGATCTGCCCGGCCAGCCCTGGCGCGCGGGCTTTGCCGGGTTTATCGGCGTCCTGTCGGCGCTGATGGGCATTGGCGGCGGCGTGTTCGGCGTGACGCTGCTGACCGTATTCGGGCGTCCCATCCATACCGCCGTGGCTACGGCGGCCGGGTTTGGCGTGGCCATAGGCGCGCCGGCCGCGCTGGGCTTTGTCATCACCGGCTGGGCGGTGGAGGGGCGGGCGCCGCTCTCCCTGGGCTTTGTCAGCATGCCCGGCTTCGTGATTCTCGCCGCCGCGGCGGTGTTCGTGGCGCCTATCGGCGCCGCGCTGGCTCACCGTCTCAACGCCGCCCGATTGCGCCAGGCGTTCGCGATCGGGCTGGCGCTGGTGGCCGCCAACATGATCCGCGAAGCGATGATGGGTGGCTAGCGGCGCTCGACTTGATCAACAAACATTGACGCAATATTTCTCTCGCAACCAACACCACTCATAGTGATCGCCTCCGCCCCAGTCGTGTTATCGATCAGAGAAATATCGTATGAAATTTGTCTTTGAAGATTAATGCAAAGATCGATTGCTCTCCAATTTATAATCAGATTGTATCGGCTGTTAAATGTATCACTGGTTTCGAGGTTTGTGTTCGGGCCTAATTGCCCGCGGGTAACTCTTGGTCCCTCATAAATTACTAGTTCCCATCCCGCTTCAGCCAGTAGTCGTTTAACGTGCCCAGTCAAACCGGCCCCACCTGGTGGTACGGTCATGGATCGCTCACTTAAATCAACTGCTGTATATTGCTGCACATTTGACGCACATGCTGAGGCAACAAACGCAAGCATGATGATCATTAAAAGGCGCATTGTATCCTCCCGACTTCGCACGTTAGCGTAGGCTCTATAAGTCGTTTGGGGAAGGAATTTAACGTTCTCTGTCCGGCCGATATGCGGCCTCGCGCGCCTTCAGCTCATCCTTCACCGCCTCGCGCTGCGCGTCGCTCATGCGCGTCCAGCGGCCCAGCTCTTCCATCGTGCGGAAGCAGCCCACGCAGATATTCTGCGCCGGATCGACAAAGCAGACCTTGATGCAGGGCGTCCAGATCGGGGCGGTCATGGCCGCTAGATGACCTGCCTGCGCACGGGACGCAAGGGCGTCTGGCCAAGCGCGCGTGTTTCGGTATGTTGCGATCTCATGACGGGGAGCGCGCCATGGCGCGCCGTGATCGGGGATGTGTCCGGGCATGATCGAAGATTTCGGCCTGCAGCTGCGCAGTTTTCTGGGCGTGTTCGCCTTCCTGGCTCTCGCCTGGGTGCTGGGACCGCGCAAATCGATTCCCTGGGCGCTCATCGCCGGCGCGGTGGCGGTGCAATATGTGATCGCCGTGGCGCTGTTCAGCTTTGCGCCCACGCGCGCCTTCCTGTCCTCGCTGACGGACGTGGTGGAAGTGCTGCAGGCGGCCACTACCCAGGGCACCAGCTTCGTGTTCGGCTATCTGGGTGGCGGCGAAAGCCCGTTCGTGGTGCGTGAGGGCGGGGAGCGCTTCCTGTTTTCCTTCGCCTTCCAGGCCCTGCCCATGGTGATCGTGCTCTCGGCGCTGTCGGCCTTGCTGTGGCGCTGGCGCATTCTGGAGTTCGCGGTGCGTGGGTTCGCGCTGATGTTCCGGCGCATCCTCAATCTCTCCGGCGCAGCGTCGCTGGGCGCGGCGGCGAATATTTTCCTGGGCATGACCGAAAGCCCGGTGCTGATCCGGCCGCGCCTGCCCACCATTTCAAAATCAGATCTGTTCCTGATCATGACCGTGGGCTTCTCCACCGTCGCAGGCTCGGTGATGGCGATCTATGTCAGCCAGCTCACCGGCATTCTGCCCGACGCTGCGGGCCACATCCTGACCGCCTCGCTGATCTCGGTGCCGGCGGCGGTAGTGCTGGCCCGTCTGATGCATCCGCAAGACGAGGAAGAGGGCGTTGCGGGGACTGAGAAGATCCCGGTCAATCTCTACCATTCCTCCATGGACGCGCTGACCACCGGCGTGTCGGACGGGGTGCGGCTGTTTATCAATATCATTGCAATGCTGCTGGTCTTCACAGCGCTCATCGCACTGATCAACTTCATGCTGGGCGGCTTTCCCGACGTGTTCGGCGCGCCGCTGACAGTGGAGCGTGCGCTGGGCTGGCTGTTCGCCCCGCTGGTGTGGCTCGCCGGCGTGCCGTGGGCCGAATCCCAGGTGGCCGGGTCGGTGATGGGCTTCAAGACCGCGCTGAACGAGATTTTCGCCTATGACGCCCTGGCGCGCTTTGCAGAAGAAATGAGCCCGCGCACGCGGCTGATCATGACCTATGCGGTGTGCGGCTTCGCCAACTTCTCGTCAGTCGGCATTCTGATCGGCGGCCTGATCGCCGTGGCGCCCAGCCGGCGCGAGGACATCCTCAAGCTCGCCCCGCGCGCGCTGGTGTCTGGCACGCTGGCCACGCTGATGACCGGCGCGGTGATTGGCGCCCTGCCGATGGCGTTGTTCGCCGCCTGATCGGCTGGCCTCAGACTGCGGCAATATGGCTTCAACGTTTGCCTTGCGCCCTGGGTGAGTAACCTCATATATTTTGTGGGTGTTGTGAGCGAGGCCCTGTGATGCGTGATCCTCTAGCCTCCGTTGGCGATTGCCCTTCGGTGCGCGCGGTCGCGGCGAGCCCGTCCCGCCGGGGTTTCCTGACATTGGGGGCGGGCGGGCTCGCGGCTGCGGCAGCTCTGGCGGCCTGTTCGCCCCGTTTCGCCAAGGTTCCGACCCGGGCCCATATTGTCATCGCCGGGGCGGGCGCTGCCGGCCTGACGGTTGCCAACCAGCTCGCGCAGCGCCTGGACGGCGCGCGCATCACCCTGATCGACCCGCGCGCCCGCCATCTTTATCAACCCGGCTTCACCCTGGTCGCGGCCGGGCTGGAGCCTGCCAGTTACCCGGTCAGCCGGACGGGCGATTACATTCCCCGCGACGCTGACTGGATCGAGGAGGGGGTCGCCGCTTTCGATCCCGATTCCAACGCTGTCGTCACCAGCTCGGGACGGCGGGTGGCCTACGACTATCTTGTCGCGGCGGTCGGCATTGATCTCGACTATGACGCCATCGACGGCATGGATGTCGCCCGGATTGGTGAAAACGGGCTGGGCAGCGTCTATCACAGTCCTGAAGCCGCGCAGGCGACGTGGCAGGCGATGTCTGGTTTCGCCGACGCAGGCGGTGACGCGTTATTCATGCGCCCCGCCACGGAAATGAAATGCGCAGGCGCGCCGCTCAAATACACTTTCATCACCGACGACGTGCTGAGGCGGCGCGGCAATCGCGGCCGCGCCCGGCTGACCTATGCGGCGCACAATCATGAACTGTTCAGCGTGCCGATCGTGTCGGAAAAAGTGCGCATGCTGTATCAGGATCGAGGCGTGGATACGGTGTATCATCACGTCCTCAAGTCCATCGATATCGATGCGCGCAGGGCGGTGTTTGACACACCCGGCGGCGAAACCGAGCTTGGCTATGACTTCATCAATGTCATCCCGCCCATGCGCGCCGCGCGCGCCCTGCGCGACAGCCCTCTGGCGTGGAGCAGCGGCCCATGGGCAGCAGATGGCTGGGCGGAAGTGGATCGCCACACCCTGCGCCATGCGCGCTATCCCAATGTTTTCGCCATCGGCGATGCGGCCGGCGTGCCAAAGGGCAAGACTGCAGCCAGCGTCAAATGGCAGGCGCCCGTGGCGGCTGATCACATTGCAGCGGATCTGGCAGGCGGGACCAGCGATAGCCAGTTCAATGGCTACACCTCTTGCCCGCTGATCACCCGGCTGGGCCGGGCCATGTTGGTGGAGTTCGACTACCAGAACAATCTGACCCCGTCCTTCCCCGGCGTGATCGCGCCGCTGGAAGAACTCTGGATTTCGTGGGTTATGAAGACCATCGCGCTCAAGCCGACCTATGTGGCGATGCTGCGCGGCGACGCTTGAGGGAGGCGCGAGGGCGATGCAGGAACTTGATCCGGCGGTTTTGCTAGCGGTATTGCTTGAGATGATGGGGGTCTGGTTCTGGTTGCTGCTGCTGCTGGCGCTTGCCGGCCTGGGCGGTTTCGGCTGGGTCGTGTGGCGCGAACGCACCGTGTCCAGCGGCCGTCTTGTGGGCGCGCAGGCGTTTGCGCTGCTGGCCGGAGCGGGCGCTCTTGTGCTGATGGCTCATGTGACCCGATCCGGATTCACCGATGCCGGCGGGCCGGTGGACTGGCTGTTGATCGGTGTGATCTTCGCCGCAGGGTGGGCTGGAGGCACGATATTGCTCTACGCGGCGATCGGGCTGTGGCCGCTTTTGCCCGGGCGAGCGTGGCTGGCGGCGATCGCGGCGCGCAAACAGACTGTCCGCTCGTCGCGCTGATGTCCGGTGTGCCGGTCAGGCGGCGAGCGCCGCCGTGATTGGCGGCCCTGCCTGTGGCTCTGTTCGGGTGACGTCAGGCGGCGGCTTGGGCCGCCGCCTGAGCGCCTAACTGTCTTGGTGCAGCGGCTTGTTCGACAGAACGCAGTTGAACGGCGCCCCGAAGGTGAGCAGCAAGTCGACTTCGGGGTCCTCGAATGACTCGTTGAGCACGAAGACGACCCGGTCGACATTGCGCTCTGTCAGCGCCGGGGGCAGCTGTCCCGAGATAAAGGCGTACGTCCCGTAAAGCCCCATCGGCGTGAGCGAGGCGGTGGCGCCGAACACTGTGGTGTCGGCCCACATGATCAGGCTCTGGGGATTGATGTTCCACTGCGTTGAAGTCTCCGTTCCCAGATAGCTTTGGAACCGGGACTGGCAGTAGGCGTCGTATTGCGGCGCCGGCGAGGCGTTCTGCATGACCGCGTAAAGCAGGGTTAGCTGGACGTCCGTCGTGCCGGTTTCGGCCATGGCGGCCGGGGCCGAGGCGAGGGCGGCGGCAGCAATTCCGCAGGCGAGCAGAGCTTTCATATCAAACTCCATGGTTGTCAGCGCCAATGCGCGCAACCTGAAAATATTATGCAACCCAAGAAATGTCGAGGGGGATTAATTAGTCGCCTATGCGGGGAATGATCTTGCTCCTCAGCCACCCGAACGTGGAATTGCCTTTCAGCGCGTCCTTGTAGGCGTTTTCCATAAAGGCGTTGAGGCCTTCGGGGTCGCCCAGCATGTCCATGCGGGTCTTGAACGGGCCGTCCGGGTCCAGGTCCTTGACCGGCGCGGCGGGAATGCCGGCGGCGACCGTGTTGGCGGGAATGTCTTTGGTGACGACGGCGCGGGCGGCGATGACGGCATTGTCGCCAATGGTCACGCCCTTGCCCACAAAGGCGCCGTCGCCAATCCAGACATTGCGTCCGATCACGATAGGGGCGCTGGCCGGGCGCGGATCGATGCGGTCATAGAGATCATGCCAGTCGCTGTCGGACAGGGTGACGTTGCGCGCGATCAGCGCCCCGTCGCCGATCGTGATCGCCTGCGCGGCCAGCACCCGAACCCCGCCCGCAAAGAAGCAGCAATCGCCGATCTCGATCCGCCCGGGCGCATCCTGCGGCGACCAGACGGTGAAGCTGACCGGCTGGTCGCGCCGGCTGATGATGTGGATGGCGCGCCCGGCGCGGACATTGGGTCCGAACACTTCCACATTCCACGGGCGTACGATCTTGGGGTGGGGGCCCAGCGCCTCGAAATGCGGGGCGAGAAAGTGCTTCGCCCAGGCATTCTCGAACGCCTCCCACAACGAGTGCATCCAGTATGGGCGGTGGTCACGGCGCATGGGGCGGGCTATCCGTTTCAGGCATGAGCGACGATCTGATTGAAAACGCGATTCTCACCCTTGCCGAGCAGCGCGGGCCTGGCAAATCGATTTGCCCGTCGGAAGCGGCGCGCGAGGCCTTCCCCGAGGACTGGCAGGCGCGCATGCGCCATATCCGTGCCGCAGCCGTGCATCTGGCGCGCCAGGGGCAAGTGGTGATCCTGCGCAAGGGCAAGCCGGTGGATCCGGAGACTTTCAAAGGCGTCTACCGCATCGCCATCGCGCCGGTGACGGGCGATGAGCCCGGCTGAAGACAATCCTCCGCCTGAATCCGTCGAGGCCGTGCTGGCCGCAGCGCGGGCCTGCCGGGTCTGCCAGGGTGCGTTGACCCATCCCTGCCGGCCCGTCGCGCAGGCGCAATCCACCGCGCGCATCCGCATCATCGGCCAGGCGCCGGGGACGCGGGTCCAGGCCAGCGGGCGGCCCTTCACCGATCCGTCCGGCGTCCGGCTGCGCGACTGGATGGGTGTGGATGAAGCCGAGTTTTATGACCCGGCGTGCATCGCTGTCACGCCCATGGGACTGTGCTTTCCCGGTCTCGACGCCAAAGGCGCCGACAAGCCGCCGCGCCGCGAATGCGCACCGCTCTGGCAGGACCGGTTCTCGGCTTCGCTGCCTGATGTCCGCCTGACGCTTCTGGTGGGCGCCCACGCCCAGCGCTGGCATCTGGGCGCGGCGGCGGAGAAGACGCTCACAGAGACGGTTTTGCACTGGCGAAAGCATGCGCCTGCGTTTGTTGCGCTGCCGCACCCGAGCTGGCGCAACAATGCGTGGCTGGCGCGTAACCCGTGGTTCGCGCAAGAGCTTTTGCCCTGGCTGAGGGCGCGCGTGCGCAGCATTCTCGACCAGAGCGATTGACCGGACAAATCGCCAGCGGTTTCCAAGGCTTGCGTGCAGGCGCCCCGCCTTGTATCCCGCCCGCGCACTTTCCAGACGCGCATTTCCACCCGGCGAGCCAAGACCGGCGGCGCGTCCGGCTCTTGTTCCTGAGGCCGCTTGAAGGACTCCCCCCATATGAGCGTGTTCGAGCATTCCGCATTCGACGATCATGAAAAAGTCCTGTTCGCCACCGACCCGGCGACCGGGTTGAAAGCCATTCTGGCGGTGCACTCCACCGCCCGCGGTCCCGCCGTCGGCGGCTGCCGCATGTGGACCTATCCCAGCTCGGTCGAGGCGCTGACCGACGTGCTGCGCCTGTCCCAGGGCATGAGCTACAAAAACATCATGGCCGACCTGCCCATTGGCGGCGGCAAGAGCGTGATCATCCGTCCTGAGGGCGAGTTTGACCGCGAAGCGTTGTTCGAAGCCTTCGGGCGCGCGCTGGAATCGCTCAACGGCCAATACATCTCCGCTGAAGACGTGGGCGTGTCGCCTGCGGACATGGTCGCGGCGCGGCGCGCCACGCGCCACGTGGTCGGCCTGCCGGACGGTACCGGCGATCCCTCGCCGATCACGGCCAAGGGCGTGTTCCTGGGCATACAGGCCTGCGTCGAGCGCGGCCTGGGAAAGTCGGACCTGAACGGCGTGCGGATCGCCGTCCAGGGCGCTACAGGCCATGTCGGCGGTTATCTGTGCCGTCACCTCGCTGAAGCGGGCGCCGAGCTGTTCCTGGCGGACATCAAGGCCGAGCCGCTGGCCGAGCTGGCGCGTGAGCTGGGCGCGACGGTCGTCTCTGACCCGGGCGCCATCTATGACGTGGACGCCGACGTGTTCGCGCCGTGCGCGCTGGGCGCCGTGATCAATCCGTCCACCATCGGGCGGCTGAAGGTGAAGATCGTGGCCGGCGCGGCCAATAATCAGCTGGAGACCCGCGATATGGGTCAGGCGTTGATGGATCGCGGCATTCTCTATGCGCCCGATTACGTGATCAATGCCGGCGGCATCATCAATGTGATGGGCGAGCTGGATTCGCGCTTCGACGCCAAATGGGTCGAAGGCAAGCTGCTCACGCTCAAACAGACGCTGGGCGAGATCATCGACGCGGCGGCCAGCGAAGGCCGTCCCGCCAACATGGCCGCCGACCAGCTGGCGCGCGAGCGCCTGGCCGAGGCGGCGCAGGCGCGCAAGCAGGCGGCCTGAAACGACTGACGTCGCGCTGGCCAGCCAGCACCGGCAACACAATCGCAATGAGTTGAGGGGCAGGATTGGACCATGAACGGTCTCATCCTGCCCCTTTTGCTATTGATCGCCGCACCGGCAATCCCGGCGGGGGCGATTTTGAGCGATCATGAACGCCGCGGCGCTGTGATCGAGCGCCCGCACGGGTTGGCCGAGGCCAGCGCCAATGCCTGCGCATCGATTTGCGGCCTGCGTGAGGGCTGCATGGCCTGGAGCTGGCGGCCTCTGGCGGGCGCACGGCCCGGCGCTTGCGCGCTGCTCGGCGCGGTGCGCCCGGCGACCCCTTCGCCCGGTTCAGTGACTGGCCTGTCGCCCGCCCTGGCCGCGCAGATCGAGGCGGCGGGCAACCGCGCGCCCAATGCCCGCGAACGCGCTGCGCTGGAGGCTCTGGACGCCGCTGACAGCCGCCGCCCGACCCTGCGGGCGCGGGACCGTGAGCCCGGATTGGCCGGCGGTTAACGTCTGGGCAAGCGTGACCTGCAAAACCGCTGGCCGGGGCGGTTCCGCCACGGATTCTTTACCTGCTCATGCCAGAGTGGCGGTCTCTTTTCTCGTGTCACGGAGCCTTGTCACGCATGTCCGCCTCGTCCCGATTACATAAGCTGGCCGAACTGGCGCGTGAGAAATCGTCCGAACGCCGCCGCCTGTTGCTGCGCGAGGTGACCGATCTGTTCTTCGAGGCGCCCCCGGCGCCCGCAAGCCGCACCCAGGCCGAGTTCGATTCGGTGCTGCAGACCCTGGCCGCCCAGACCGCCACGAGCGCGCGCGCTGAGCTGGCCGAACGCTTCGCCGACAGCGCGGTGGCGCCGCGCGGGCTGTTGCTGCAGCTGGCGCTCGACGCCATTGAAGTCGCCGCGCCGATCCTGTCGCGCTCCACCGCGCTTAAGGACGAGGATCTGGTCGCCATCGTGCACGAGCGCGGGCAGGACCATATTCGCGCCATCGCGCAGCGCAGCCAGGTCGGCGAGCGCCTGTCCAGCGCCATTGTGGAACGTGGCGACGACACGGCTGTGGCCCGGCTGGTGAGCAATCCCGGCTCGCGCCTCAGCCGCCAGACGTTCGAAGCTGTCGCCCAGCGCGCTGAGGCCAGCCCGGTATTGCAGGCGCCGCTGGTCCAGCGCGCTGACACGCCCAATGACCTCCTCGGCGATCTGATGTCCGTGGTGGAGAGCCATCTGCGCGATCAGATCACGGCGCGGTTTGAGTCTCTGGAGCCCGGCGTGCTGGAGGCGGCGCTGGCCGCATCCCACCAGCGGCTGGCCTCGCGCATGGCTGAAGATGGCGAACTGGCCGAGGCGCGCCGCTTCATCGCCGCCAAGCGGATGCGCAAGGAACTCGACGGGGCGCTTCTGGTCAGGCTGCTGCGCGAAAAGAAGCGTGTGCATTTCTGCGCCGGCTTTGCTGAAATGACCGGCGTTGACTATGTCGCCGCCCGCCGCGCGCTGGAGCATGACAGCGCCGATGGTCTGGCCATGATCTGCAAGGCGGCGGGGCTGGACAAGGCGCTGTTCGTGACGGTGGCGGTGCTGCGCGGTTCCGCCGGGGATCACGCCTTCGCCGAGGCGCGCGATCTGGGCAAGATTTACGACGCGCTTGATGCCGAAAGCGCGCGGCGCGCGCTTCGCTTCATGAAGCTGCGTAAGGACGCAGAAGCGGCTTAGGTCAGGCGGAGGCCAGAGGGCCGCCAACCTTGCCAGCGGGCGCGTGCTCGGCTACCTCGCGTCGGCTGAAGCACTAAGGATCCGCCATGACCGCCGAACCTGCTGGGCCCGAATGGGCGCGCCGGCGCACCTACGCCATCATCTCCCACCCTGACGCCGGTAAAACCACGCTGACAGAAACCCTGTTGCTGGAAGCCGGGGCGATCCGGCTGGCCGGGCAGGTCAAGGCGCGCGGTCAGAACCGGCGCACCCAATCGGACTGGATGAAGATCGAGCGCGAGCGCGGCATCTCGGTGTCGGCCTCGGTGATGACCTATGACTACAAGGGTCTGTTGTTCAACCTTCTCGACACGCCGGGCCACGAGGACTTCTCCGAAGACACCTATCGCACCCTGACCGCGGCTGACTGCGCCATCATGGTGCTCGACGCCGCCAAGGGCGTGGAGCCGCGCACGCTGAAGCTCGTCGAGGTGTGCAGACTGCGCGATATCCCGATCATCACCTTCATCAACAAGATGGACCGTGAGGCGATGGAGGTGACCGACCTCCTCGACGATATCCAGGACAAGCTGGCGCTGGACGCCACGCCCATGCAGTGGCCCTGCGGGTCCGGCCAGCGCTTTCGCGGCGTGGCGGACATGGCGCGTGATGAGTTCATCCTCTACCGCCGCCCCTCGGCCGACGATCAGGACCCGGTGGCGTCCGAGCGGTTTTCGCTGACCGGCAATTCGATCACGTCTGAGCTGGCCGCGGACGAGCTTGCCGAGGTGCGCGAAGGGGTCGAGATGGCCCGCGAGCTGTGCCCGCCCTTCATCGAGCAGAGCTTCCGCGAGGGCCATCTGACGCCGGTCTATTTCGGGTCGGCCCTGCGCCGGTTCGGGGTGCGCGAATTGCTCGACGCCGTCGCCGAAATCGCCCCCGGACCCCAGCCCCAGGCCGCGACCGGTCCGGCGGACCGGCTGGAGCCGAGCGGCAAGGAAGTGGCGGGCTTCGTGTTCAAGGTGCAGGCGAATATGGACCCAAATCACCGCGACCGTGTGGCGTTCGTGCGCTTGGTCTCGGGCTCGTTCCGTCGCGGCATGAAGCTGAAGACCGACCACGGAAAGCAGCTCACCGTGTCCAACCCGATCCTGTTCTTCGCGTCCGATCGCGAGATCGCGGATGAGGCGTTTGCCGGCGATGTGATGGGCGTGCCGAACCACGGCGTCCTGCGCGTTGGGGATACCTTGTCTGAAAGCGGCAAGTGGCGGGTGGCGGGCATTCCCAACTTTGCGCCCGAAATGCTGCGCCGGGCGCGCCTGAAGGACCCGCTCAAAGCCAAGCACCTGAAAAAGGCGCTTGAATCGCTGGCCGAGGAGGGCGTCACGCAGCTGTTCCGCCAGCAAGTGGGCGGCGAGTTCGTGATTGGCGCGGTGGGCGCGCTGCAGATCGACGTGATGGCGCAGCGCGTGGCGGACGAATATGGCATCGAGGTGGTGTTCGAAACCTGCCCGTTCGAGACCGCTCGCTGGCTGCAGGGTCCGCAGGACAAGATCGACGCCTTCATCGACCGCCACAAGACCGCCATCGCCGAGGATATCGACGGCGCCGTCGTATTCCTCGCCAAATCGTCGTGGGAGGTCGGTTACTCGCAGGAAAAATATCCTGACGTGACATTCGCCAAGACACGCGAGCGCGCGACATGACCGCCAACGCACCAGCCAACGGGGCCGGCGGCGAGCTGCTCGCCCGTGCCGAACCGCTTTGGGAGATCGTCGTCCGCGTCTGGAATACGAGCTTCGTGGGCTACAATGTCGGCGACGGGCTGGTCGCGCTTGTCGTACTGGCGCTCGCGTTTCTGGTGCGCGGCCTGTTCTCCCATCTGGTGCTGCGGCGCCTGATCGCGTTCGCCGAACGCAGCGACAACAGTCTCGACGGCAAGGTGATCAACGCCCTGAAAGGGCCGGTCAAGCTGATCCCGGTGATTATCGGCGTCTATATCGCGTTCACGATCCTGGACTTTCACGCCGAGACGGCGCCGGTGAACGGTACCCAGGTGGTGGAATCCCTTGTGGTGATCGCCCTGTTCTGGGCGCTTCACAATGTGGTTGTGCCGGTCGCCTTTCTGATGACCCGGCTGCGCAAGGCGCTGACGCCGGTGATGGTCGACTGGCTGGCCAAGTTTCTGCGCATCCTGTTCGTTGTGATCGGCGCAGCCGCCGTCCTGCAGATCTGGGGCATACCGGTCGCGCCGGTGATCGGGGGGCTCGGGCTTCTGGGCGTCGCTATTGGTCTGGGCGCGCAGGATTTGTTCCGCAATCTCATCGCAGGCATTCTGATCCTGACCGAGAAGCGCTTTGTGCCGGGCGAATGGATCCTGGTGGACGGCGTGGTGGAGGGCACGGTGGTGGAGATCAATTTCCGCTCCACCCTCGTGCGCCGGTTTGACCGCAGCCCGGTCTATGTCCCGAATTCCAAACTCGCCGACAACGCGGTGACCAATTTCACGCGGATGAGTCACCGCCGCATCCGCTGGATCATTGGCGTGGAGTACAAGACCACCACCTCGCAGCTGCAATACATCCGCGACAAGGTGCTGGACTATATCCAGAACAATCCCGAATTCGCCAAGCCGCCTGAAGTGCCGACCTTCATGCATGTGGACAGTTTCGGGCCGTCCTCAATCGATTACCTTCTGTACTGCTTCACGATCACGACCAATTGGGGCGAGTGGCTCAGGATCAAGGAAGAGCTGGCGTTCGAGCTCAAGAAGATCGTGGAGGAGGCGGGCACAGCCTTCGCCTTCCCGTCGACCAGCGTCTATATGGATGACGGCGCAGAAATCTTCGTCCCGCCCGCCGTGCGCGCCCATGCGGGCGACCCAGCCGGGACGGCGCCATTGCCCGATTCAGTCGCCCGCGGCGGCGCCGACGCCAATGAAGCCGGCACAAGCGAGACGGTTTCGGGCGAAGCGGAAAGCGGCGAAAGCGAGCGCTGAAGCGGCTGAGGCGCTTTGGGGCGATGCGCCCGTGTCAGTCCTCGTCGTCGAGCGGTTTGGGCTCGACCATTTTCACAGCGAGTATGGACACGCCATACAGCCCGAACATCGCCGCGCCGAGGAAGATCTGGCTGATCGGATCGGGCGGCGTCACGAAGGCGGCGAAGGCGGCGATGCCCACCAGGGCGTATTTCCAGGATTTGATCAGCGTCTGGCTGGTCAGGAGCCCCGCCTTGCCCAGCAGGGACAGGAGCACGGGCAGCTGGAAGCTGATGCCGAAGGCAAGGATCAGCGTGGTGACGAGATTGAGATACTCCGACACCCGGGTCAGCAGTTGTATACTGGCGCGCCCCTCGACCGGCGCCTGTTCCTGGCCCAGCGCGAAGCTCATGACGAAGGGCAGGATGACATAGTAGACGAACGCCATGCCGGCGGTGAACAGCACCGGGGCGGCGATGAGGAAGGGCGCAAACGCCAGGCGCTCATTCTTGTACAGGCCCGGCCGCACGAAGGCCCAGACCTGATAGGCCATGACCGGGAAGGCCAGCACGATGGCGCCGAACAAGGCGAGCTTCAGCTTGACGAAGAAGAATTCCAGCGGCGCAGTGAAGATGAGTTGGAGGGCGAGGTCGTCGCCGCGCACCTGGCGGGCTGCGTTCTCGAACGGAACAAGGAGGAAATTATAGATCGCCTCGGCGGCGATGAAGCAGATCACGAAGCCCACCGCCAGCGCGCCCAGGGTCACAATCAGGCGCGAGCGCAGCTCTTCAAGGTGCGCCATCAGCGGCGCGCGCGAGGCTTCAACCTCGTCTTCAGGGTCCGTCGGCGCGCCCATGATGCTAGTCCGTCTGTCCGGGGTCTTGCGCCCGGGCCGGGGGCCGGGCGCGGCCGGCCAGGCGCGGATGCTCGCGAATGTCGGCGGAGCGCGGCGCGGCTGGTGCATCGTCTTCGGCCATGGCCTCAGCCTCGGCCTTTTTCAGCTCGGCGCGAATCTCGTTGACCGGATTGGATTTCTTCAAGGCCTCGATTTCCTGGCGCAGTTCGGACAGCTCCGCCTCGCGGCCCAGCTCGTCAAAACTGCGCTGAAAATCACGCGCCATCGCACGCATCTTGCCCATGAAGCGGCCCGCCTTGCGCACCATGAGCGGCAGGTCCTTGGGGCCTACCACCACAAGGGCGAGGATGACGATGATCAGCAGCTCGGGAGCGCCGATACCCGGGTTCATCGCCTAGCTCCCGGTGCGTTCGTCCTCGCGGCGCGGCTCGGCCGTGCGACCCGCCTCCGAGCCGAGGGCGCCGGAGGGGGTGGGGGTTTCGTCGCCGTCAGCGGGTTTGTCCTCGTCCTTGAGGCCCTTGCGGAAGGCGGTTATGCCCTTGGCCATGTCGCCCATCAGCGCGGATATCTTGCCGCGCCCGCCAAACAGCACGAGCAGCAGCAGCGCCACGACGATAAGTCCTGTCCAGTGCGCACCCATGAAGACGTCTCCTTGACACCCGGTTCGCGCGCTGCAGCGCGCACTCCTAATTTCTAGAGGATAATCATGGCCTGGTCCAATGGCGCGGGCGCCCGCATGCACGCTTGAAACCTGCGCCGGACCGGACAAAGCTCGGCGCTGATACACGTCCCAGCTCAGGAGCCCCCATGGCCTGGACCAGCTTCGCCGTCACACAGGACGGCCCGATCGCCCGTCTCACGCTGAACCGCCCGGACAAGCGCAACACCATGACGCCGGCCTTCTGGCGCGAGCTGCCCGAGGCGGTGATGGCGCTGTCGGACGCAGGGCGCACCCGGGTGCTGATCGTGGACGCCGAAGGCCCGGCGTTCAGCGCCGGCATGGACATCTCGGTGTTTACTGATCCCGGCGCCCTGTCGACCGGCAGCGCGGCGGCGCGCGAAGCTTTCTTGACCGCCGCGACAGCCCTGCAGGACGCGTTTACGGCGTTTGAGCGCGCGCGCTTTCCCGTCATCGCCGCCGTGCAGGGGCCCTGCGTGGGCGGGGCGGTGGACATGATCACGGCCTGCGATCTGCGTTACGGGACGGATGTGGCGTGGCTGAGCATCGAGGAAACCAATATCGCCATGTTCGCCGATGTGGGCACGTTGCAGCGCCTGCCCAAGCTGATCCCCGAAGGCGTGGCGCGCGAGCTGGCCTATACCGGCGCCAGGCTGGACGCGCAGCGGGCCGAGCGTCTGGGGCTTTATAACGCGGTGCTCGACACGCCTGACGCCCTACGCGCCCATGTGGATGCAGTGGCGCGCGAGATCGCCGCCAAGGCGCCGCTGGCCATCAGCGGCGTGAAGCGCTCCTTCCTCTATGCGCGCGACCATGCGGTGAGCGACGCGCTGGAACAGGCCATGGTGCTGCAGGCGAGCCTGTGGAACCCGGCTGACATCATGGAGGCGATCACCGCCCGGGCAGAAAAGCGCGAGGGCGCCTATCAGGCGCTGGCGCCGGTGCGGCGCATGGGGCGAAGCGCGCCGGACACAGACTGATCCAGATGGGTCAGAGCACCTGGTTGGTGATGTAGTCTTCCTGCTCATCCTCATCGACCAGCGCTTCGCTGATCAGCGCGCCTTTCACGCTGATGCCTGCGGCGATGACGCTGGCCGGATCGCCGGTGCGCAAGGGGTGCCAGTCGGGCAGGGGTTTGCCTTCATCAATCAGCCGGTAGGCGCAGGTGTCCGGCATCCAGCTCAGCTGGCCGATCCGGTCGGGCGTCAGCTTCACGCAGCCTGGAACTTTTGCATGGCGGTTGGCGTAGTCACGGCAGCGCACGGTCTTCAGATCGAGCAGTCGGCAGGCGAGCGAGGTGCGCCAGACCGATCCGTCGTCATCCTCCAGAAGCAGGGTGCAGCAACGCCCGCACCCGTCGCACAGCGATTCCCACTCGGCTTGCGTCATTTGCGCCAGCGTCTTTGTTTCGTAAAACGGGTCATTGGGGGCCATCGCCCGAATTTAGCCGCGAAAGCGCGTTGTTAACAGCGCACCGCAGCACAGTGACACAGGAGCGCACGATCACGTACCGGGCCGACCATACTGCGCCGTTCGGCGCGCGCCTGCGGCGCGCCGCGCTGCCGATTCTGGGCGGCGTCCTGCTATTGCTGGTCTGTCTCGGAGCCGTCGCCGGCGGCGTCACCTGGCGCTGGGCGTTCCATGATCTGCCCGAGCTGCCCGAAGACATTGGCGCGCTGTGGGACGTGCGCATGGAGCCGTCGGTGACGGTCCTGGCCAATGACGCGACGGTGATGGCGGTGCGTGGCCCGCTATACGGACGCCGTGTGCGTCTGGAAGAGATGCCCCCTCATTTGCCGCAAGCCTTCCTGGCCATCGAGGACCGGCGATTCTTCGAGCATGACGGCGTGGATCTGCACGGGCTGGCGCGGTCCTTGTGGGTCAATCTGCGCGCCGGCCGCACTGAGCAGGGCGGCTCCACCCTGACCATGCAGCTGGTGAAAAACCTGGTGCTTAGCCCTGAGCGCAGCCTGCGCCGCAAGCTTCAGGAAATCCGTCTGGCGCGCCAGCTGGAGCGCCGGCTGAGCAAGCAGGAGATTCTCGAGCTCTATCTCAACCGGGTCTATCTGGGCGAACAGGCTTATGGCGTGGAGGCTGCGGCGCGGCGCTATTTCCTGACCACCACCGCCGAGCTCACCCTTCAGGAAGCCGCCTTGCTGGCGTCCCTTCCCAAGGCGCCCACCCGTCTCGCCCCGACCGAAAACATGGAAGCGGCGCTGGCGCGCACGCGTCTGGTGCTGACGTCCATGCTGGACGAGGGTTTCATCGATCCCATCGCGTACATGACCGCGTCGGCGATCCCGGCCGAAGTGGCCGAAGCGCTGCTGGCGCCCGGTGACGCGCAGGCCTCCGGCCACCCGTTCGACGCGGCCGTCGCCGAAGCTCTGGCGATTCTGGGCGAGGACCGGGCCATTCCTGATCTGGTCATCACGACGACCATCGACCTGGCGCTGCAGCGCGCGGCCCAAGCCGCGCTCAACGCGGTGCTGGACGAGCAGGGTGAAGCGCGTCAGGCGGGCGAGGGCGCGCTGGTGGCGCTGGGCCCCGACGGTCAGGTGCGCGCGCTGGTGGGCGGGCGCGATTACCGTGAAAGCCAGTTCAACCGCGCCACCCAGGCGCGCCGTCAGCCGGGATCGGCCTTCAAACCCATCGTGTTCGCTGCGGCGTTCGAGGCGGGCATGAGCCCGGCCACGACCTTCAATGACGGCCCCATCGATATTGACGGATGGAGCCCGGTGAATTTCGGCGGACGGTTTCTGGGCCGCATCACCATCGCCGACGCCCTGAAGCGCTCGGTCAACACCGTGGCGGCGCAGGCGGGCGTGCGCGCAGGGATGACCAATGTCACCGCGCTGGCCGCGCGCATGGGGTTGAGCACGCCGATGCTGCCGGTGCCGGCCATGACGCTGGGGGCGGGCGAGGTGCAGCTACTGGAGCTGACCGGCGCGTACGCAGTGTTCGCCCGCGATGGCTGGCGGCGCGATCCCTATCTGGTGCGCGAGATCCGCAGCGCCCGAGGCGAGCTGATCTGGGAAGTGGACCCTGCGGACGACGGCGAGTCAGTGCTCACGGTCGAACATGCGCGCTGGGTCAGTACGATGCTGCAGAGCGTGATCATCGACGGCACCGGCACGCGGGCGCGGGTGCCTGGCCACACGGCGGCGGGCAAGACCGGCACCAGCCAGAACAGCCGCGACGCCTGGTTCCTCGGCTATACCGCCCACCTCACCGCCGGGGTGTGGGTCGGCAATGACGACGATACGCCGATGGAGGGGGTGACCGGGGGGCAGCTGCCGGCCGAGATCTGGAGCCGGTTCATGATTGCGGCCCATGAAGGGGTCGAGCCCGCGCCACTGACCGCGCCCGCCCCGCGCCGCCGCAGCGAACGCGACGAGAGGCTGGCGGCGTTCTATTCCTCGCTGGCGTCACGCTTTGACGCCGAACTGGACGCCTCGGGCGGCTGAATGCGCAGCTCGGAGCGCAATTCAGCCAGCTCGATGCGCAGCGCGCGCACCTCGTCGAGCAGCTGGACGCGCTCGTCATGGGCGAGTTGCTGACGCTCGTCCTCGGCGTCGAAATGCTTGGACTGCATGGAGTCCACGATCACCGCGATGAACAGGTTGAGCACCGCGAAGCTGGTCAGCACGATAAAGCCGACAAAGAATACCCAGGCGAACGGATGCTCGGCGATAACAGGACGCGCCACGCCCATGGACCAGCTTTCCAGCGTCATCACCTGGAACAGGGTGAAGGCCGACGCGCCCAGATTTTCAAAGAATTGCGGGTGGGTGCCCGCGAACATCATCGAGCCCATCACCGCGCCGACATAGAAGATCACGGTGAGCACCAGGATGATGGCGCCCATGCCGGGGATCGCCTTGCCCAGCGCTTCCACCACCCGGCGCATTTCGGGCACGACCGAGAACAGGCGGAACAGGCGCAGCACCCGCAGCGCCCGCAGCACGGTGAACGCGCCTGCGTCGGGAACGAGCGACAGCGCCACTACCGAAAAGTCGAACCAGTTCCAGCCCGAGCGGAAGAAATTCTGGCGCTGGACGATCAGCTTGAGGGCGATCTCGATGACGAACACCGCGATGATCGCGCGGTCCGCCCAGTGGAGCACGGTGACCGCACTGGCGGGCAGGTCATAGGTCAGTAGGCCCAGGATCGCCGCGTTGATCAGGATTAGCGTGGTGATGGTGTTGCGAAAGCCCGCGCTGGCCACAAACCGGGCGATGGGGCCTTCAGACTTTGGGGCAGGCTCGAGGGCAAGGGTCATGGCGCGGACCGGTATGTGAGGGTGTGGACGGGACGAAAGAGGTAGGGTGCGCTGCTGCGCACTGCAATCGGGATCAGGCGGCGTCGGCGGCGATGACGTGGACGGCGTCCGGATCGAGGGAGAGGCGCACAGCGTCGCCCTGACGGTGACGCGCCGAGAGCAGCGTGCGCGCCATGACCTCGCGGTCGCCGTCGGCCAGATGGCACACCAGACGCAGCTGGCCTACGCCCGCCCGGCGCTCGGCGATGGTCGCCAGCGCCCCTTCAGAGTCAGCGCGCCCGACCTGGATCGATTCAGGGCGCGCCAGCACGCAGACCTTCGCTCCGTCCGCAAATCCCGGCGCAGGCGCATCACCCAGAAGCGTTTGCGCGCGGCCATTCGACACCACCGCGTCAAACACCTCCACCTCGCCCAGAAGCCGGGCGGCGGTGAGCGAGTTCGGGCGCAGATAGAGCGCGTCCGGCGCGCCGGTCTGGATGATGCGGCCCTCGCTCATCAGGGCGATGGTGTCGGCCAGCGCGAGGGCCTCTTCCGCGTCATGGGTGACCAGCAATGTGGCGGCCTCGCTCTCGCGCAGGGCGCGGGCGGTGGTTTCGCGCAACTCAGCGCGCAGGCGCCGGTCAAGCCCGGAGAAGGGCTCGTCCATCAGAACGACGTCAGGATGGGGCGCCAGCGCCCGGGCGAGGGCCACGCGCTGCTGCTCGCCGCCGGATAGCTGGTGGGGGAAGGCGTGCGCTCTCCCCTCCAGCTCAACGGATTTGAGGCGCGCCATCGCCTGTGTGCGCCGGTGGGCGCGGTCGCCATCGCGCAGACCGAAGGCCGTGTTGTCCAGCGCCGACAGGTGGGGAAACAGCGCATAGTCCTGAAACACTACGCCGCAGCGGCGCTCTTCAGGCGGGACATGGACGACCGGTCCGCTCCAGATCTTGTTCTCAAAACGGATCTCGCCGCTGTCGAGCCGCTCCAGTCCGGCGATGGCGCGCAGAAGCGAGGATTTGCCCGAGCCGGACGGGCCCAGCAGCGCCGTAACCCGCCCGCAGGTCAGGCGCAGATCGGCGCCGTCCACCGCCGGGCGGCCGGGCGCGAAACGGACTGTGGCGGCGCGCACATCCAGGACACGGTCATCCAGGATCAATGGCCCGCCTCCGGCCGCACAGCTTCGGCACGCACGCCTTCTGCACGCACGATGCGCCGGGCGATCCAGATCATCGGAGGCAGGGCCACAGCCGCGATCAGCAAGGCGGGCAGGGCCGCTTCGCCAAGGCGTTCATCAGATGCGTAATTGTGCGCAATCACAGCCAGGGTGTCGAAATTGAAGGGTCTCAGGATCATCGTTGCGGGCAGTTCTTTAAGCACTTCAACGAAAACCAGAAGGGCGGCCAGCAGCGCGCCTTGTGTGATCAGCGGCCAGTGCACGCGCCGCGCGGTCTCGCGCGCGCTGGCGCCCAGCGTGCGCGCCGCGCCGTCCAGAGCGGGCGTGACGCGCGACAGGGCGCTGTCGGCCGGACCGATGGCGGCTGCGGCGAAGCGCGACAGATAGGCGAAGATCAGCGCGGCGATCCCGCCTGTGAGCATGACCGGGAAGACGGCGCCGAACAGCCCGGTCCAGGCCGCATCGATCCAGGTCTGCATGACGCCAAGGATCGCCAATACGCCCATGGCGGCCACAGCGCCCGGCACCGCGTAGCCAAGCCCGGCGACGCGCGCCGCCACTGCGCCCCGGCGCGTGCCGGTTCGAAGCGCGTAAGCGGCGGCAAGGCCCAGCATCGCCGCGAGCACGCCCGCGATGACGGCGAGCAGAACGGCGTTCTGGGCGGCGCTGGCAAGGTCGCGGGTCACGGGCGCATTCAAGGCCCGGTAGGTGAGGCGTCCCAACGGGATCACCATGCCCAGAAGGACCGGGGACAGGCAGAGCGCCGCTGCCGCCAGACCGCGAATCGGCGACAGGACGATCCGGCGCGACGGACGCCGGCGGCCCGACGCGCTGGTCTGGCGGGCGCGGGCGCGCTGGGCGCGCTCCAGGGCGAAGATCAGGAAGGCGATGGCAACCAGAATGAGGGCCAGGCGCGCGGCGTCCGCCGTCGCGCCTTCACCGGCCCAGGCGCGGATCAGACCCACGGTCAGGGTCGGCGCGCCCAGATGGGCCACCGCGCCGAAATCGGCCAACGTCTCCATGACCACCAGCGCCAGACCGGCGGCGATGGCGGGGCGGGCCATGGGCATGGCGGCGCGCAGGAATGCCTCGCGCGGACGGGCGCCGAGCGTGCGGGCGGCTTCATAAGCGTCTGAGGATTGACCGGCGAACGCTTCGCGCGCCAGGAGATAGACATATGGGTAGAGCGTCAGGCCCAGCACCAGCCCTGCGCCGGTGGCGCCGCGCACCGTTGGCAGCATGCCCAGCGGTCCGGCAGCCTGGGTCAGGTCAAACCAGCCATAGGCGGCGGCGTAGGCGGGCACCGCCAGCGGCAGGGCCAGCAGCCATTCAAACACGCCGCGCCCGGCAAACTCATAGCGCGCCACCAGCCAGGCCAGGCCCGACCCCAGCACGACCGCCAGGCCGCCGGAGATGACCGTCACCTGCAGCGTGTTCAGGAGATAGACCGGCAGGCGGGTGGACCAGAGATGGGCCAGATAGCCTGACCACTCGCCCGAAACGGCCAGCGCCGCCACCGCAACAAGCGGGGCGGCGCAGGCGATGGCGGCGATCAGGGCGGGCCAGACCGGATAGGCTTGGCGCAGACGCGGGCTTACGGCCATCCGACGCGGTCAAAGATGCGTTGTGCGGCAGTGGCGTTCTCGCCCAGCCGGTTGACGTTCACCGGGTCCGGCGTGATCTGCGGATAGGCGGCGAGCACGTCATTGTCGTAGGTGACGCCTTCCACCACCGGGAATTCATTGGTCAGCTCGGCGAACTGGCGCTGGCCGTGCTCGGTCAGCAGAAAGGCGAGGAACGCCAGGGCGTTGTCGCGGTTGGGGGCGTTCGCCGCCAGACCTGCGCCGGAAATGTTGAACGGGGCGCCGCGTCCGGCCAGCGAGGGGAAGACGATGTCGACCGCCTCGGCCACGGCGCGGTCGGCCGGATCCTCGGTGCGCTGGAGCCGGGCGAGGTAATAGTGGTTCACAATGGCGATGTCGCATTCGCCTGCGGCGACGGCGCGGATCTGGTCGGTATCCCCGCCCTGCGGCGCGCGGGCGATGTTGGCCGCGACACCGGCGGCCCAGCTTTCGGCCTGCTCAGGGCCCACCGCGTCGATCAGGCCGGCCAGAAGTGACTGATTATAGACATTGTTGGACGAGCGCACGCACAGGCGGCCGCGCCAGCGCTCGCCGGCGACATCGAGGAAGTCGGTGATCTCGCTGGCATCCACCCGGTCACGGGCGAAGACGACCACGCGCACCCGGCTGGCGAAGCCGAACCAGTGGCCGTCGGGATGGCGCAGATTGGCGGGCACGGCGTTGAGTGTATCGGCGAGCTCGGGCGCAGGCTGGAACAGGCCGGCCTGGTCAGCGCGCCAGAGCCGGCCCGCGTCCACGGTGATGACCACATCGGCCTGGGAGCGGGCGCCCTCGGCGCGCATGCGTTCGATCAGCTGGTCGGCGGGCGCCTCCAGGACGTTGACGCGAATGCCGGTTTCTTCGGTGAAGGCCGCGTAGACGGCCGCATCCGAGGCGTAGTGGCGGGCGGTGAACAAGTTGATCTCGCCCGCGTCAGCGGCGCTGGAGACCTCTGCGGCCTCGGGCGCGCAGGCGGACAGGGAGAGGGCGGCGATGGCGCCAGCGGCGAAAAGGCGTTTCAACATGGCGGGCAGTCCCCGGAACAGATGACAGGGCGCATAGCCCTTCGCCATGCGCATGCTATCTCTCTGGCATTTTTGAGAACGCTTCGCAAGAGCATGGGACGCAGCTGCGGCGCCGGGACGCGGCCCGGGCGCCCATGGCCCGCTTCGATCTGCCGATTGACATCACAATCGTGTGAGCGAAACGGGTGGAGGGAGGGAGTGGTGGGCGGCACAAGGATCGAACTTGTGACCCCTTCGGTGTGAACGAAGTGCTCTACCGCTGAGCTAGCCGCCCGAAAAGAGGGTGGTCGTATACGTTGGCGCCTCTGCGCGGTCAAGCGGACGGACGCAGACAATGGGGGGGATAAAAATATTTACCGCCTTGGCCTCGTCACACTTCCGTCAAGAAGAAATATCACCTATAGACCCATGCAGCGCCTGAACGACACAGGTCTGTTCCGGTCGTTTCCTTTTCAACAACGAACCCGCCGCGCGTGACTGGTGACGCGTGGATAAGGAGGTCCTCCCCATGGCCAGCAATGATTTTTGCACCCGCGAAGGTGCTCTCCGTCTCAAAGAGCGCATCGAAGCGTACTGGAAAGAACGTGGCTACGACGTGTCCGTCGAGCTGCAGGAAGCTGGCTTCATGCCGGCGATGCGTTCGGCGCGCACTGATGTGCGCTCCAACATGGTCAACGGCATGCCCCGGCCTGCCAATGACCGCGGTCAGGAACGCCGCAGCGCCTGACGCTGCGTGATCAGCCCGGCGGTAAGCGCCGGCAGATTCTTGTATGAATTGAAAAGCCGGTCCGCGCCCAGCATGCGGACCGGTTTTTCGTCATAGCCGTTCTCAAACAGGATGATGCCGGCGCCCGCTGCGCGCGCGGCTTCGAAGTCGACGCGCGAATCGCCCACCAGGATGTCGCCCGCCTCAACCGGGGCGCCGCCCAGCGCCATCAGAACATGAGCCGGATCAGGCTTCTTGGCCGGCGAATCTTCAGCCCCGACAATGCGTTCGAAGCGATCCGCCAGGTCCAGCGCCTGCAGAAGCGGGACCGCCAGCCAGCCCGGCTTGTTGGTGCAGACCGACAGGCGCGCGCCGGCGTCGGCCAACTCATCCAGCGCCGCCTCGACGCCGGGGAAAGGCCGCGACAGATCGGCGATCCCTTCGCGGTACACCGACAGAAAAAGCTCAAGCGCGCCAGACAGTTCGTCTTCGGGCGGCGCGGCCCGGCCGGCATTGGCGAAGGCGCGTTCGATGAGGGCGCGGGCGCCGCGGCCCACCATGGCGCGCACATCGGACAGGGGGACCGAGTCCAGCCCCGCCGGCGCGATGGCGGCGTTGAGGGCGCGCACGAGATCCGGCGCGGTATCCACCAGCGTGCCGTCAAGATCGAAGGCGATTCGGGCGCCGGATAGCGATGGATGGCGATTCATGGCTATCCCCCCTTTATGCGCCCAGACTATCCCCGCAATTTGCGGGTCATCAAAGCCCGTGACGGGCACATGAGCCGGCCGGACGGGGACATAAATCAGGTCCCAAGGCACATCACCCCGGCGATGTGGTCGCACAGCGCGCGCAGGTGCGCTATAGGGCGGCTCACAGGCGGCGCGCCGCCAGCCTGCCACAGGAGACGTGATGACACACCGAGCGCGCGCCGCCGTAATTCTCGCCGCCGGACAGGGCACCCGCATGAAATCGGCTCTGGCCAAGCCGCTGCACGCGGTCGCCGGACGCGCCATGCTGGACTGGAGCCTGGATCTGGCGCGCGCCGCCGGAGCCGAGCGGATCGTGACCGTCTGGGGCGCTCACAGCCCGGCCGTGCGCGAGCGGGCGGAAGGCGCGGGGGCCTTGACCGTGCTGCAGGACCCGCCTTTGGGCACCGGTCATGCGGTGCGCCAGGCCGAAGCCGCGCTGGACGGGTTTAAGGGCGATGTGATCGTGCTCTACGCCGACACGCCGCTGATCCGGCCGGAAACCGTCGAGGCGGTGTTCGCGGCGCTGGATGAGGCGGCGGTGGCGGTGCTGGGCTTCGAGCCGGACGCGCCGGGCGGATATGGCCGCCTGATCGAATCATCCCCCGGCGTGCTGGAAGCGATCGTCGAAGCCAAGGACGCGAGCGAGCAGCAGCGCGCGGTGCGCCTGTGCAATTCCGGCGTGATCGCCTGCCGCGCGGAGCACCTCTGGGGCTGGCTGGCGGCGCTGACAAACGACAACGCCAAGGGCGAATACTATCTGACCGATATTGTCGCCATGGCGCGCGCCGATGGGCTCGACGCCCGCGTGGTGCGGGCCGATGAGCGCGAGGTGCTGGGCGTCAATGACCGGGCTGACCTCGCCGCCGCCGAAGCCGCCTTCCAGACGCGCCGGCGCGGGGAAGCGATGACCGCCGGCGTCACACTGATCGCGCCCGAGACCGTCTTCTTCAGCCAAGACACACGAATCGCCGCCGATGTGGTGATTGAACCCCATGTGGTGTTCGGCCCCGGCGTCCGCGTGGCGGGCGGCGCGGTGATCCGCGCGTTCAGCCATCTGGAGGGCGCGGATGTGGGTCCGGGCTGCGAGGTCGGTCCCTATGCCCGGCTGCGTCCCGGCGCGGTTCTGGAGGCGGGGGCGAAAGTCGGCAATTTTGTCGAGGTGAAAAAATCCCGTCTGGGGGAGGGCGCAAAAGCCAATCACCTCGCCTATATCGGTGACAGCGACGTGGGCGCGAAGGCGAATATCGGCGCCGGAACGATCACCTGCAATTATGACGGCTTCTTCAAGCACCGCACGGTGATCGGGGAGGGCGCCTTCATCGGATCGAACTCGTCGCTGGTGGCGCCGGTGGAGATCGGGGCCGGGGCGATGACCGGGTCCGGCTCGGTGATCACCGGCGACGTGCCGGCAGACTCGCTGGGCCTCGCCCGCGCGCGTCAGGAGACCAAGCCCGGCTGGGCCGCGAGATTCCGCGCCGCCATGAGCGCGAAAAAGACCAAAAACAAGGACTGAGCATGACCGATCTGAAAAGCCGCCTCTCTGATCCCACCCTCCTGAAAAGCGCCTCTTTCATCGATGGCGGCTGGGTGGACAGTTCCGACACATTCGAGGTGCGCAACCCGGCGGATCGTTCGGTGGTGGCCAAGGTGGCCGATGTGGGCGCCGGCGGCGCGCACCGGGCGGTGGACGCGGCGGCGCGCGCCTTCCAGACCTGGAAGACCACGTCCGTTTTCGAGCGCGCCCGCATCGTGCGGCGCTGGCACGAGCTGATCGTGGAGCATGCCTCTGACCTGGGGACGATCATCACCGCCGAGATGGGCAAGCCGTACAAGGAAGCGCGCGGCGAGGTGGTCTATGGCGCCGGTTTCGTCAGCTGGTCGGCCGAAGAAGCCATGCGGCTGCACGGCGAGACCCTGCCGACCCAGCCTCCGGGCTCGCGCGGCTGGACGCTGCGTCAGCCGGTGGGCGTGGTGGCCTGCATCACGCCGTGGAACTTCCCGTCCGCCATGATCACGCGCAAATGCGCCCCGGCGCTGGCGGCGGGCTGCACGGTGGTGGTCAAGCCGGCGCCGGAGACGCCGCTGTCGGCGCTGGCGCTGGCGGAACTGGCCAAACGGGCCGGTTTCCCGGCGGGCGTGTTCAATGTGATCAATGGCAAGGCCGAGGTGCTGGGCCCGGTCATGACCGGCGCGTCGGCGGTGCGCATGATCGGCTTCACCGGCTCGACGGAAGTCGGCAAGCTGCTGATGCGTCAGGCCGCCGACGGCATCAAACGCGTCTCGCTGGAGCTGGGCGGCAATGCGCCCTTCCTGGTGATGGACGACGCCGATGTGGAGCTCGCCGCCGATGGCGTGATGGCCAGCAAGTTCCGTGCGGCGGGCCAGACCTGCGTGTCGGCCAACCGGATCATCGCCCAGGACGCCATTGCCGACGCCCTGATCAAGGCGCTCAAGCGCCGGGTGGAGAAGCTGAAAGTCGGCTCCGGCTTTGACGAGCGCACGAATGTGGGCCCGCTGATCCATGAAGAGGCCGTCGAGCACGTGTCCGCTCTGGTCGAGGATGCGCGCACGCGCGGCGCCAAGGTGCTGGTGGGCGGCCAGTCCCTGTCGGCCAAGATGGGCGGGGCGTTCTATGCGCCGACCCTGATCGAGGCGGGCGAGGATCAGGGGCTGGACATGGCGTCAAACGAGATTTTCGGCCCCGTGGCCACGGTCTACCGCGCCGCTGACGAGGCGGAGATGATCCGCCTGGCCAATAATACGCGCCACGGGCTGGCGGCCTATCTCTACACCAATGATGTGGGCCGGGTGCACCGCATGAGCGAGGCGCTGGAGTTCGGCATGGTGGGCGTGAACGCGCCCATGGTCGGCTCGCCGTCGACGCCGTTCGGGGGCGTGAAGGAATCGGGCATTGGCCGTGAAGGCGGCAAATGGGGCGTTGAGGAATTCACCGAGCTGAAATTCGTGCTGCTGGGCGGTGTCGGCACATGAGCGCGTCGGCGATGAAGGCCCATGCGGCGCAGGCGGCGCTCGATTATGTCGAAAGCGGAATGACGCTGGGCCTGGGCTCAGGCTCCACCGCCGAGATTTTCATCGCCCGGCTGGGCGAGGTGATCAGGGCCGGCGGCCTGACCGGCATCCGCGCCGTGCCCACCTCCGAGGCGACAGCGCGCGCGGCGCAGGCCGCCAGCGTGCCGCTGATCCCGGTGGATCAGGCGGTGCGCATTGACCTGACTGTGGACGGCGCCGACGAGGTGGACGGGCGCTTCCGCCTGATCAAGGGCGGGGGCGGGTGCCTGCTGCGCGAAAAGATCATAGCCCATGCCTCTGACCGCATGGTCGTGGTCATCGACGAAACCAAGCTGGTGGAGACCCTTGGCGCCTTCCCGCTGCCAGTGGAGGTGGACCCGTTCGGCTTCACCATCACCGCCAAGAAGGTGTTCGACGCCCTGCGCGCGTCGGGCGCGCCGCGCTGCGATGTTGCCCTGCGCCGCCGCGGCGACGGGCTGGAGCCCTTCGTCACCGATGGCGGCCACTACATTCTGGACTGCGCTTGCGGCGAACTGCCCGACCCCGAAGGCGCCGCCCGGCGCCTGGTCGCCATCCCCGGCGTGGTGGAGCACGGCCTGTTCATTGGCCTGGCCCGCACGGTGATCGTCGGCGAGGAGGATGGCGCGCAGGTGCTGGAGATTTAGAGGGGGGCGCAGCCAGTCCAGCGCTCGCGGCAGGTGATAGGGAACCAAGCCCAAAACTGCCTTCCCGGACGGCGTAGCCGATCCGGGATCCATCCCTGGAAGTCTCAACCGCATTGCGGGTGGGAATGATCAGTGGATGGGTCCCGGCGCTCCCTGCGGTCGGCCGTGAAACAAGGCCTGGTTATCTTCTTGAGCGACAGGATCGGCTCAGCCCAGCCTGGACCGACCCTCTACCGCCCCTTCAGCCAGCCGGCATTGAGGCAGACCTCGGCGATCTGGACCGCGTTGAGGGCTGCGCCCTTGCGCAGATTGTCGGCGACGATCCATAGGGCCAGGCCATTTTCCACCGTGGGATCGGTGCGGATGCGGCTGACGAAGGTGGCGAACTCGCCCACGCTCTCTATCGGGGTGATGAATTGCGGATCGTCATCATCGGCGCGGTCGATGACCATCAGGCCGGGGGCCTCGCGCAGCACGCTGCGGGCCTTGGCGGCGCTCAAGGGGCGTTCGAGCTCCAGATGGGCGGCGACGCAATGGCCGACAAAGACCGGTACGCGCGCGCAGGTGGCGAAAAGACGGATTTTGGGATCGAGGATTTTCTTGGTCTCGACCATCATCTTCCACTCTTCCTTCGTGGCGCCGTCCTCCATGAAGTCGTCGATCTTGGGAATGATGTTGAAGGCGATCTGCTTCGGGAAGTGTTCCGGCGTGGCCTCGTCATTGACGAAAATGCCGCGGGTCTGGGTCCACAGCTCGTCCATGCCCTCTTTGCCCGCGCCGGACACGGACTGATAGGTCGCCACGCTGGCGCGCACGATCCCGGCCAGATCATGGATGGGTTTGAGCGCCACGACAGTCTGGATGGTCGAGCAATTGGGATTGGCGATGATGTTCTTCTTCGGGCGGGCCGCCAGCACCTGCGGGTTCACCTCCGGCACCACCAGCGGCACGTCCGGGTCCATGCGCCAGGCTGAGGAATTGTCGATCACCAGCGCGCCGGCCGCGGCGATTTTCGGCGCCATGACTTTCGACACATCGCCGCCCGCGCTCATCAGCACCAGGTCGACGGTGGAATAATCAAAATTGTCGGCGTCCTTCACTTTCAGTGTCTTGTCGCCATAGGACAGCTCGCGCCCCATGGATTTGCGGCTGGCAAGCGCATGGACCTCGCCTGTCGGGAACAGGCGCTCGGCCAGAATGGTGAGCATTTCCGCGCCAACCGCGCCAGTGGCGCCCAGAACGGCGATATTGAGGGGCATGGGCCGGTTTCCTGTGCTGTGAGTTTCTCCCCGCGCTTGCAGCAGGGCAATTGCATTTAAGCCGTGACGACTCCCTCCCCTTCAGGGGAGGGTTGGGGTGGGGTGTGCGGCGGTGACGGCTGACACCGTATTCTGAAACGGCATGCCCCCCACCCCGGCCCTCCCCCGAGGGGGAGGGAGAAGAGCCAGCCCGGCCCGGCGAAATCCTGACGACCCTTGTCCTGCCTGCGGCTTTTCGGGGGAGGATAAGGCGCTTACGCCAAACTCGGATCAATGCCCTTGCAGGCGTCGACCAGGCCCTTCACCGAGGCGACGGAGTGGTCGAACATGGCCTGTTCTTCGGCGTTGAGGCTGATCTCGACCACTTTTTCCACGCCGCCTGCGCCGATCACGATGGGCACGCCGACATACATGCCGTCCACGCCGAACTGGCCGGTCAGGTGCGCCGCGCAGGGCAGGACGCGTTTCTTGTCGTTGAGATAGGATTTGGCCATGGCCACGGCGCTTTCAGCCGGGGCGTAGAAGGCCGAGCCGGTGCCCAGAAGCTGGACGATCTCGCCGCCGCCGGAACGGGTGCGCGCCACGATGGCGTCGATCTTGTCCTGCGTGGTCCAGCCCATGGCGATGAGGTCCGGCACCGGGATGCCGGCCACGGTGGAATAGCGCGTCAGCGGCACCATGGTGTCGCCATGGCCGCCCATGACGAAGGCCGTGACGTCTTCGACCGAGACGCCGAACTCTTCGGCCAGGAACCAGCGGAAGCGCGCCGAATCCAGTACACCTGCCATGCCCACTACCTTCTCGTGGGGCAGGCCGGAAAACTCGCGCAGGGCCCAGACCATGGCGTCCAGCGGGTTGGTGATGCAGATAACGAAGGCGTGCGGCGCATGGGCCTTGATGCCCGCGCCCACCGATTTCATGACTTTCAGATTGATGCCCAGAAGATCATCGCGGCTCATGCCCGGCTTGCGCGGCACGCCGGCGGTGACGATGCACACATCGGCGCCGGCAATGGGCGCGTAATCCTGCACCGAACCGCCGGTCAGATGGCTGTCCTTGCCGAAGACCGCGCTTGCCTGATCGAGATCGAGCGCCTTGCCCCTGGCCACGCCTTCAGCGAGGTCCATCAGCACCACATCGCCCAGCTCCTCGCGGGCGCAGATGTGAGCGAGCGTGCCGCCGATCATGCCGGCGCCGATAAGGGCGATCTTTTTGCGAGCCATGTGGGTCGATCTCCTGAAATTGAGCTGCCGCGCCCGTGTTTCGCAGGCGCACAAATATCGCGCACGGGTCTAGCGCCGGACGCGGGCGAAGGCAATCGGGGGTGCTGGGCGAGGAGGGCGCAGCGCCGCCAGACCCGACGCGAGGGTCCAGGCCAAGCAAGGCCCCGCCGTCTTGCGCCGCGCCGGGCTGTGGATGCAGTGTGAAAGCCGTTTCGAGACGGAGCCCCGCCCATGCGCGCCACCCTGATCGTCCTTTGTCTCGCCCTGACCGGTATGGCCTCGCCCGCCCTGGCCGATGAGCCGGCGTTTGGCTGGCTCGCCGGTCACTGGCGCAGCGAGAATGACGACCGCATCTCCGAAGAAATCTGGATGGCGCCCGAAGGCGGGCTGATGACCGGGATGGGCCGCACCATCCGCGACGGCCGGGCGGTGAGCTTTGAGTTTCTTTACATCACCACCGGCGAGGACGCGGCCTATTTCGCCCAGCCGGGCGGGCGGGCGCCCGTGCGCTTCGGCCTGGTGGCGCAGGACGGCGAGCGCGCCGTGTTTGAAAACCCGGACCATGATTTCCCCCAGCGCATCGAATACGCGCGCGCGGGCGACACTCTGACCGCGACTATCTCCACTATGGATCGCGAGCGCACCTTCAGCTGGAGCTGGACGCGCCAGGATTAGGCGCTGCGTCCCCCGCCGATCTTGACCCGCCCGGCATCGCGGGCGTAGGGATGGAGGTGACGGTCCTGCGCGAGCGGGTGAAAAGGGAACACCGGTGAGAGGGCTGTAGAGCCTTCAGGTCCGGGGCTGTACCCGCAACTGTGAGCAGGGAGGGCGTCCGCCAGTATCGCCACTGGGCCGCAAGGCTTCGGGAAGGCGGCGGACGCGCGATGATCTGCAAGCCAGGAGACCTGCCGTCGCGTCGTGCGGACCGGGTGCGGGCAAACACCATGGCCGGCGAGGGTTTATCCCGCGTGAAACGACACCGTAAAGGCGCGTGAGCGCCGGGCCGGCGTCCTTGCGTTCGTCCCGGGGCGCGGTGTTTGAAAAGACGCAGGCGGCGGGGCGCTCACCCCCGGATGGCCTGCGCATCACCGGGACGAAACCGAGATGAGTTTCACTTTAGCGGGCCTTGCGGCCCTGATGCTGGCGCACAGCGCGGCGGCGGCTGACACGGCCACAGGAACAGAAACCGGAACCGGAACCGGAACCGAAACCTCCAACCCTGCCGACGTGATTGAAGTCACGGCGGTGCGCCTGCCCGCCCTGGTCAGCGAAAGCGCCGCCGCGATCACGCTGATCGGCCGGGCCGAGCTGGACCGGGCGGCCTTTGTGGTCGATGCGCTGGCCGCGGCGCCGGGCGTGACCATCAATCAGAGCGGCGCCTTTGGCGGCGCGTCGGCGGTGCGCATTCGCGGCGCCTCGGGCGGCCAGACGCTGGTGCTGGTCGATGGCGTGCCGGTCAATGACGCGACGTCGCCCGGCGGCGCCTATAATTTCGCGGCGCTGGACCCGGACGCGGTGGAGCGCATCGAGATTCTGCGCGGCGCCCAGTCGGTGATCTGGGGATCGGACGCCATTGGCGGGGTGGTCTCGATCCAGACGCGGCGCGCGGCGCCGGGGACGGGGATCAGCGGGTTCGCCGAAGCCGGATCGTTCGACACGGTGCGCGCCGGTGCGGCGTTCGAGGCGTCTGGTGACGCGGGCGCGCTGCGCATCGGCGCCAGCACGTTCAACACCGGCGGCATTTCCAAGGCCGATGAGCGCGACGGCAATACCGAGCGGGACGGCTATGACGCCCTGACCCTGCACGCCAGCGGCCGGCTGGAGCTGGGCGGCGCCGGGGCGCTGGACCTGGCCGCGCGCCAGACCCGCGCGCGCACCGAGTATGACGGGTTCGGCCTGCCCACCGGCGTCGCCGACAGCAATGATTTTGACAAGACGCGCGACCGCTCGGCGTCCCTGCGCTGGTCCAACACTTTCGCCAGCGACGCCATCACCGCTCAGGCGCTGATCGGCTATAGCGATATCGAGCGCGATGTGTTCAGCGCCTTCCCCTTCAGCGCGCGCGGCGAGCGCACCATTGCCCGCGTGGACGGCGCCTGGACGCTAGAGGCTGGCCACAGGCTGGCGGCGGGGCTGGATCTGGAGCGGTCGCAAGCCGATGGCGTCAGCTCGCGCCAGGAAGGCGTGTTCGTGCTGGCCGAGCTGCGGCCCGCCGCCGGCATGGTGCTGTCGGCGGGCGTGCGCCGGGACGAATCCGACCGCTATGGCGGGGCGACCACGGGCCGTGTCGGCGCCTCCGCCCAGGTATCGGAAGCGGTGCGTCTGCGCGCCAATGCCGGGACCGGTTTCCGGGCGCCGAGCATTTTCCAGACCAGCTTCTTCTGCTGCGGCGCCACGGCCCCGAATGCAGACCTGAGGGCGGAGGAGAGCATCGGCTATGATGTCGGCGCCGACGTCACGCTGGCGGGCGGGCGGGTCATGCTCGAAGCCACCTGGTTTGCCCAGGACATCACCGACCTCATAGACTTCTCCTTTGCCGCTGGCGGGTATGAGAATATTGCGCGCGCCGATACGTACGGGGCGGAGCTGGCGGCGCGCGCAGCGCTGTCCGATCAGTGGAGCGTCAGCGCCAGCTATGCCTGGCTGGAGGCCGAGGACGGGACCGGAGCGCGGCTCGCGCGCCTGCCGCGCCATACCGCTGATGCGGCGCTGAGTTATGATTCAGACCGCTGGGGCGCGACCGTGTCGGGCCGGTATAACAGCGAGGAATTCGACGCCAATGGCACGGTTCCCGCCTGGGCGCGGCTTGACCTGAACGCCCACTACCAGCTGACCTCGCGCCTGCAGGTGTATGGCCGGGTGGAGAACCTTCTGGACCGCCACTACCAGCAGGTCTTTGGCTATGGCGCGCCGGGCCGCTCGGCCTGGGCCGGGGTGAGGCTGTCGCGATGAGGGTGACGCCATGATGTTGCGCGCGGGCGCTCTGGCGGCTCTGGCCGTCGCTTGTCTCGCCGGTCTTGCCGGCGGGGCGGAGCGTCCGCGCGTCGTATCGCTGGATTATTGCGCCGACCAGTATGTGCTGGCGCTGGCGGACCGTGACCAGATCGCGGCCATCGCCACCGGCCCCGATGACGCCCACTCGGCATTGCGGGCCAGGGCGGCGGGCCTGCCCCGGGTGCGTGACAGCGCCGAGGACGTGCTGGCGCTGGCGCCGGACCTCATTGTGCGCAGCTTTGGCGGCGGGGTGCGGGCGCAGGCTTTCTACGCGCGCACCGGGCTTGAGGTGCATGATCTGGGCTTCCCGCGCAGCTTTGCCGACATCGCCGCCACCATCGCCCGCGCCGGTGACGCGCTGGGTCAGGACGCGCGCGCCACTGAGCTGATCGCGGCCATGCAGGCCGATCTCGATGCGGCGTCAGCACCCGGCGTGCGCGCCCGCGCGCTGTATCTGACGCCCGGCGGGGTGACGTCAGGCTCCGGCACGCTGATCCACCAGATGATCGAGGCGGCGGGGCTGGAGAATGCGGCGGCCGCAAACGGGGCGAGCGGCTGGGTCAGCGTGCCGCTGGAGACGCTGGTGGTCGACCCGCCCGAGCTGATCATCACCGGCTTCTTCAACCAGCCCGATATTCTCGCCGACCAGTGGAGCCTGACGCGCCACCGCGTGCTCACGGATTTGCTTGCGCGCACGCCGGCCATCCATCTGGACGGGGCGCTGATCGGGTGCAGCGACTGGGGTCTGGCGACAGCCGCGCGCATCCTGCGCGAAGAAACCAATATCCTGCTGGGACCGGACTCATGACCCGACTTCAGCTCAACGCATGGCTGGCGCTCGCCGGTCTCGCCGCGATCCTCGCCGGTCTCATGGCGGGCAGCGCGCCTCTGAGCTTTGCCGACACGCTGGCCGGGCTTGTGGGCGCCGGGCCGGAGGGGGCCCGCCTGATTGTTCAGGAAATCCGCCTGCCGCGCGTGCTGGCGGCGTTTCTGACCGGCGCGGCATTGGGGGCGTCGGGCGCGCTGTTGCAGGGTCTCTTGCGCAATCCGCTGGCCGATCCCGGCGTGCTGGGGGTTAGCGCCATGGCGGCGCTGGGCGCGGTGATCGCGATCTGGTTTGGTTTCGCCGCCATCAGCGCTTTCGCGGTGCCGCTCATGGCCATCGCCTTCGCCGCACTGGCGGCAGCTCTGCTCGCCGGTCTCGCCGCCGCGCGCTTGTCGGTGGTGCAGCTCATATTGGCGGGGGTCGGCCTGTCGAGCTTTGCCGGCGCCTTGAGCGCGCTGGCGATGAATCTGGCGCCCACGCCCTTCACCTTGAGTGATCTGGTCAACTGGCTGCTGGGTTCGGTGGCCAACCGCTCCTTCACCGATCTGGCGCTGGCCGCGCCGTTCTGGTTAGCAGGCGCCGTCCTCGCGGCGCTGGCTTTGCCGGGGCTGCGCGCCCTGACGCTGGGCGAGGACACGGCGCTGAGCCTGGGCGCCAACGTCCCGCGCACGCGTCTGCTGGCGATCCTGGCGAGCGCCCTGCTGACCGGGGCCGCTGTGGCGGTGGCGGGGATGATCGGCTTTGTCGGCATTGTCGCGCCGCATCTGGTGCGCCCGCTTGTGCGCCATGATCCGGGCGATCTCATCTTGCCGAGCGCCCTGGCCGCCGGGGCGTTGCTGGCGCTGGCGGACCTGGCGATCCGGCTCGCGCCATTCACGCAGGAACTTAAGCTGGGCGTCGCCGCGGCCTTGATCGGCGCCCCGGCCTTTATCTGGATCGCGGCGCGCAGCGCGAGCATTGGCCGATGAGCGCCGCCGCCCTGATCAATGCCAGCGTCGTGCTGGCCGGGCGTCCGGCGCTGGATGGAGTTTCGTTCAGTATTGAGCCGGGCGAGTTCGTGGCGCTGACCGGTCCCAATGGCGCGGGCAAGTCGACGGCTATTCGCGCTCTGCTCGGGCTCGTCCCCTTGAGCGCGGGCGAGGCCCGGCTGGGCGGTGACCCAGTGCAGTCGCTGTCGCCGTCCGAGCGCGGACGGCGCGCGGCGTGGCTGGCGCAGGACCGGTCCAGCGCGTGGGCGATAAGGGTGAAGGATCTGGCTGCGCTGGGGCGCTTCGCCTGGTCGGGCGCGCCCTATGAGCGGCTGGCTGAGGAGGACCGGACAATCGTGGATGACGCGCTTGAGCGGGCGGGCGCGGCGGCGCTGGCGGACCGGCCGCTGGATGCGCTGTCCGGCGGGGAGCAGGCGCGCGCGCATCTGGCTCGTGCTCTTGCCGCCCGGGCGCCGGTGCTGGCGGTGGATGAACCAGCCGCCGCGCTGGATTTGCGCCACCAGCATGAGGCCATGGCCGTGCTGCGCGCCGAAGCGGACCGGGGCGCGGCGGTGATCGCGGCGCTGCACGATCTGGACTCAGCTGCGCGCTGGGCTGACCGGGTGATCGTGCTCGATCAGGGCCGCGTCGCCGCCGACGCCGCGCCGGCCGCAGCGCTCAGCGAAGAGCTTCTGGCGGGCGTGTTCGGCGTGCGCCGTCGCCCGCAGGGCGGTTACGAGCCGGTTTAGCTTTCCGGCCAGCTTGCCGTCTGGTTTGCGGTCTGACACCCCGCCAGCTCGCGCAGCTGGGTGGAGGCGATGGCCACTTTCGACAGCGCCCAAACACCCGAGCTTCCCAGCTCCTCCAGCGTCCGGTCGGCCCGGTCCACCTCGGCGCTGTGCTGGGAGGTCCAGCTTTCCACCAGATGCACGGCCCAGTCGCGGTCGGGGTTCTCCACCCCGGCCGCCAACGCCCCGCCGGCTTTGGCGGCATAGGCAGAAACCTGCGTGGTGAGCGCGTACTGGCTGGCGTAGAGGTCCTCAATCAGGCGGCGCATGGCCAGCCGGTCCCAGTGCAGGCTGGAGGACAGCTGCCCGCCCGCCCCGCGCAGAACATCAAAGCGGAAACGCGCGCCGACCGCGTGATAGAGCGCGGCGGCCGCCGCCAGCGGCCAGGCGGATTCGCGCGCCAGATCGATGACGTCGGATGAGGAGGTGAGCGGTTTGAGCCGCGCCACGTCGGACGCCAGGTCCACCGGCGCGCCCTGGTCCACATAGGCCTGCATGCGGCTGGCGATGCCATCGGCGTCGTGAGGCGAGACGACCGTGTCCACCAGCGTCTTGAGCGCGTCCACGCCGGGCTGGTAGGCGGCGATGACCTCGGCGATGGGCGCCGCGTCTCGGCCCATGGCCCGGCGGGCGAGCCAGTAGGTCTGGCGGCGCAGGAGGCGGATCACCTCGTCATGCAGGGCGGTCTGGACGCTGGCGGGGGCCTTGTTGTCCAGCGCATTGATGCGGTCGGTGAAGTCCTTGAAGCGGAATATCCGCCGGCCCGCCTCGAAGGCGCGGGCGATGGCGTCCACATTCGCCCCGGTGCTCTCGATGGCGCGCGACAGGAAGGTCGGCCCGCCCAGATTGACCATGTCATTGGCCAGACGTGTGGAGATGATTTCGCGCTTCAGCCTGTGGCCGTGCATGGCCTCGGCATGACTGGCGAGATGATCGGGGAAGTAGGTGACCAGCATGTTGGAGAAATGCGGATCATCCGGCGCGCTGGACGCCACCAGCGCGTCAAAGAGCGTGATCTTGGCATAGCTGGCCAGCACCGCGATTTCGGGCCGGGTCAGGCCCACGCCCTGCTCCTTCAGCTCGCGCAATTGTTCGGCGGCGGGCAGGCCCTCCACCTTGCGGTCAAGCTGGCCGGCTTTCTCCAGCCGATCCATCAGGCGCTCGTGGGCGTCGATGTCTTCAGCGGCGTGCTCGCGCGCGATGGTCAGCGCCAGGGACTGGTCGTAATTGTGCTGCAGCACATGGTCGGCGACCGCATCGGTCATGGATTCCAGCAACACATTGCGCGCCGGGATGTCCATCTGGCCGTCGCGGACCATGGGGTTGAGCAAGATCTTGATATTGACCTCATGGTCGGAGCTGTCGACCCCGGCCGAATTGTCGACGAAGTCCGCGTTGCAGCGGCCGCCATGGCGCGCGTACTCGATGCGCGCGGCCTGCGTGACGCCCAGATTGGCGCCTTCGCCGATGACGGCGGCGTTCATCTCGTTGCCGTTGATGCGCAGCGGATCATTGGCCCGGTCGCCCACCTCCCAGTCCTGTTCGTGACTGGCTTTCATGTAGGTCCCGATGCCGCCAAACCAGATCAGTTCCACCTCGGCCTTGAGCAGGGCGCGCATCAGATCGTTGGGCGCAGCGGTCTTGCCCTCCAGCCCGGTCAGGGCGCGGATTTCATCGCTCAGCGGGATCGCCTTGGCGCTGCGCGGGAACACGCCGCCGCCTTTGGAGATCAGGCTCTTGTCATAATCCTGCCAGCTCGATCGCGGCAGCTGGAACAGACGGTTGCGCTCATTCCAGGCCGCATCCATGTCGGCCGGATCGGGGTCGATAAAGATGTCGCGGTGGTCAAACGCGGCCAGCAGCTTGATCGTCTTCGACAGCAGCATGCCATTGCCGAACACGTCGCCGGACATGTCGCCCACGCCGATGACGGTGAAGGGCTCGGTCTGGATATCCTTGCCCATCTCGCGGAAATGGCGCTGGACCGACACCCAGGCGCCGCGCGCGGTGATGCCCATCTTCTTGTGGTCATAACCCGCCGATCCGCCCGACGCGAAGGCGTCGCCGAGCCAAAAATCATACTCGCTCTGGGCCACGCCATTGGCCATGTCAGAGAAGGTGGCCGTGCCCTTGTCGGCGGCGACCACGAGATACGGGTCCTCGCCATCCCAGCACACGACGTTTTCGGGGCGCTTCACCGCGTCCTCAGCCAGATTGTCTGTGATATCGAGCAGGCCGCGCAGGAAGACCTTGTAGGCTTCCTGACCTTCGGCCAGCCAGGCTTCGCGGTCGGAGCGGTCGGGCAGCTGCTTGGCGTAGAACCCGCCCTTGGAGCCCACCGGCACGATGACGGCGTTCTTCACCTGCTGGGCCTTGACCAGACCCAGCACCTCGGTGCGGAAATCCTCGCGCCGGTCAGACCAGCGCAGGCCCCCGCGCGCCACCGGGCCGAAGCGCAAATGCACGCCCTCGACGCGCGGGCTCCACACGAAAATCTCGCGATAGGGCTTGGGCGCCGGCAGGTCGCGCAGCTTGCGGCTGGCGATTTTGAGCGAGATCCAGGGCTTGGGCGAACCATCGGCGCAAGTCTGGTAGAAATTGGTGCGCAGCACCGCCTCGATCAGGCGCAGAATGCGGCGCAGAGCGCGGTCATGGTCCAGGCTCTCGACGGCGTCCAGACGGGTGCGGATGTCGGCGGCGATAGCCTTGGCATGGGACTCGCGCGTCTTCAGGTCCAGATCCAGCGCCGGATCAAAGCGTGTCTCGGCCAGACGCAACAGGCCCAGCGCAATCTCCGGATTGGCCGCGAAAGCCTCTTCCTGCAGAGTCTGTGACGGATCGAGACCCGATTGCTGGCGATAGCGCGCGCAGGTGCGCAGGAATGCCGCCTGGCGCCAGGTAACGCCGATGGCCAGCACCAGCTTGTTGAACCCGTCATCCTCGCCCTGGCCCGACAATACGGCGAGCAAGGCGTCTTCGAAGGCGTCCGCCACGCTGGCGACGTCCCTGGCCGTGCTTGCAGCCATGCGGGCTTCGAACTCGTGCACCCAGATCGTCTCGCCTGCGCCATCCGCGCCCTGACGGCGCACCGGGAAGCCGGCCTCTGCCTGCACATGCAGGCCGAGATTTTCCAGCACCGGCAGGACCTCAGACAGGGCGATCTGCTCGCCATGGCGGTACAGCTTGACGCGCAGCCGGCCCGGGCCATCGCCCGGCGCGGCGTAGGCGCGCGCTGCCAATGGCTGATACCCGCTCACCGTCTCCATGCGCCGCACATCCGCCAGCGCGTCATCCGGCGTGAAGCGCTCGCGATAGCCGGCGGAGAACCCGTCCACATAAGTCAGCACAGCGCGGCGCAGGGCGGTGTCCACGGCGGCGCGCGCGGCGGCGTTCAGCTCGTCCTCCCAAGTGCGCGCCAGCGCGGCGATCCGGCGCTCCAGCTCGGCCGGATCGGGTTCGGGGTGGTTGAACGGGTTGAGCCCGACGATGAAATGGACCCGGGCCAGCGGGCCATCGCCGAAATTGGGGTAGAAGGCCGAGAGCCGCCCGTTGAACGCCTCGCGGATGAGTTCGCCGGCCAGCTCGCGCACTTTCGAGTTATAGCGCTCGCGCGGCACGAACAGCAGGCAGGAGACGAAGCGGTCGAACTGGTCGCGGCGCATGAACAGCTTGGTGCGCGGCCGGTCATAGAGATGGAGAATCCCCAGCGCCAGCTGCAGTAGATCGTTCTCCTCGGTCTGGAACAGCTCGTCGCGCGGATAGGTCTCCACGATGTTCTGGAGCTTTTTGTAGGAGTGCGAGCCGGGCTGCTTGCCCGAGCGCTCGATCACCCGGCGCACCTTGCGCCGGATCAGCGGCACTTCGCGCGCCATCTGGTCATAGGCGTCGGAGGTGAACAGGCCGACAAACCGGGTTTCCCCGATCACCGAACCGTCCTCGCGATAGCGTTTGACGCCGATATAATCCATGTAGACGCGCCGGTGGACGCGGCTTTTCATATTGGCCTTGGCCACGATCACCGGCGATGGCGCGCGCAGATACGCCTCGATGGCCGGGCTCAGCAGCAGCGGCTCGGCGGTGGAGCGCAGCACGTTGCGGTCGGGATCGCGCAGCACGCCCAGGCCGGAGCCGTCGACGATATCGGGCTCCTTGCGCTCCAGCTTGCCGTCCGCGCCGACGATATAGCGATAGTCGCGGCAGCCCAGGAAAGTGAACTGACCCGCCCGCAGCCAGCGCAGGAAGGCCAGCGCCTCGTCCAGCTCTTCCTTGGGCGCATTGGTGGGCGCGGTCTCGATATGGCCGATCACCTCGTCCATCTGGGCGAGCATGCCCTTCCAGTCATCCACCGCATCGCGCACATCGGCCAGGGTCGCCGTGACTTCCTGTTCCAGCCTGGCGCGCGCTTCGGCCGACATCCGGTCGACATGGACCTGGATCATGGATTCGGTGATGGCCCGATCGCCCGCCTCGACCCGGTCGGCATTGCCGTCACGGTGCACTTTGACGATGGGGTGGAACATGGCCAGCACGTCGAGGCCCAACACCGCGATCTCGCCCATGACCGAATCAACCAGGAAAGGCCGGTCCTGACCGATCACTTCGAGCACGTCGCGATCCAGCTCGCGCCCGTCAGCGCCGTTGGCCCGGCGCACGCGCACCTTGATTTTCTCGCCCGGCCGGGCGGCGGCGTACTCCCAGAATTCGGCGGCCAGGGCGAGGGCGTCGTCCATGGTCAGTCCGGCCATGTCGTCGGCCAGCGCGTCGCTCCACACCTGCTGCAGATAGCTTTCCGCGTCGGGCCCGCAGGCCTTGAGCCGCGCCTTGAACAACGCGCGTCCGGCTTTGAGGAAGGTGTCCTGATCGAACGCATAGGCGACGCTGATGACAGCGTTCATGACCGGTGGCTCCGCAATGGCGCGGCGCGCGCGTGTGCGGCGCGCCGCAGATTGAAATTTATGGCCGCACACTACTGCGCCGCGCGCGCCGTTCAAGCGCTGCGCGGCGGCTGGACCTGACTTCGGGGCTGTGGTGAGGTGCGCCTCAACATGTCATCACCACTCACACACCCTCGGGAGGCCTCATGCCCCACGCCCTGATCACCGGCGCCAATCGCGGCCTTGGCCTGGAACACACAAAACACCTGCTGGCGCGCGAATGGACGGTCACAGCCGCTGTGCGTGATCCCGGCGCGGCGGCTGACCTCAAAGCGCTCGATCCTGGCGATGGCCGGCTGCGGATCGAAGCCTATGACGCGGCTGATATGGCGTCAGCCGCCGCGCTGAAAAAGCGCGTGACCGGTCCGGTCGACATCCTGTTCGCCAATGCCGGCATGATGCACCGCGACGGCTTCGGCTCGGGCGCCAGCGAAGAGTTCATCGCCTCCATGCGGGTGAATGCGCTGGCGCCGCTGGCGCTGGCTGAAGCCTTCGCCGATCAGGTGGCGGCCAGCCAGATGAAGGTGATTGCGCTTCAGTCCTCGCGCATGGGCTCCATCGCCGACAATGATTCAGGCGGCATGTACGCCTATCGCGCCTCCAAGGCGGCGCTCAACGCGGTGGGCAAGTCGCTCAGCCAGGACCTCAAGGCCAAGGGCGTGGTCGTGATGGTCCTGCATCCAGGATGGGTGAAGACCGATATGGGCGGGTCGCGCGGCAACCTGACCGTGACCGAAGCGGTGGAGGCGCAGCTTGATCTTATCGCGCGCGCCAACCCGGCCATGAGCGGGCGGTTTTTCCATTCCAACGGCCAGGATCTGCCTTGGTAGCGCGGCTGGTGCGCCTGCAGGTCCGATAAGCCCCTGTGTTGAAATGCAAAACGCCCCGCACACGCTGTGCGGGGCGTTTTTCTATGGGGTCGGCGCCGCCGAACGGGGGACAGGCATGTCCGGCGGCGCCTGCAGGCCTCATCGGGCAGGCTGGGGGGACGCACTCTGAGGCCTGTTCGATGTGTGCGTTTGCTGAAGCGACTCAGCTTGGCTTGTGATGTAGACACCGCAGCGCCCGGTGCAAGCGCTGTATTCTGTCAGGTTCTGCCTGATCACCCTCCCCGATCAGCGCCAGATGATCTGATCATCGACAAGGCGCTCCGGTCAAGGGTCTGATTTTCTTATTCAATACTCGCTTCGCGCGATTGGGATGCGACATCTTTGCTATCTGCGCGCCGTGGGCAGTCCGGCGGTATCGGCGCGGTCACAAGACTGTGATGCGCCATAGACGGGCGTGTCACAGCACGCTGCGGCGCTGCGGCGCTGCGGCTTGTCTCCCGCCTGCGGACGCCTATGCTCATTGGCATGATCGAACTGCTTCTCACCTTGGCCCAGGCCGACGCCGACCCGGTGATCCGGCTGGACACCGCGCCCGTGCGCCAGTCTCTGGACGAGCGGCTGGAGGCGCGTCTGGCGTCATTGCGCGAGGCGGCCACGCCCGCCGAGGCGGATGTCATCGCCGACGAGGTGCTGTCGCTCTGGCGCCAGCAGGCCGGCCCGGCCGCCGACCTCCTCCTGAGCCGGGCGGCAGACGCGGACGAGCGCGGCGACGACGCCACGGCGCAGCGCGCGCTGGACCATTTGCGCCGGCTGGAGCCCGACTTCGCGGAGGGCTGGGTGGCGTCGGCGCGGCTGGCGGCGGAGGCCGGCGACTGGAGCTTCGCGCTTGAAGCGCTCAATGAGGCGGTGGAGCGCGAGCCGCGGCGCTTTGACGCCTGGGTCATGCTGGCTCAGGCGCTGGAGCGGGCCGATGCGCGCGCGGCGGCGCTGGAAGCCTATGAAGAAGCGCTGGCCATTCATCCCCACCATCACACCGCCGGCCCGGCCCGCGCCCGGCTGACGCGTGATCTTGCGGGGCGCGCCCTGTGAACCTGACAGAGATGAGCCTGCCTGCACCGGTGGTCATCGCAGCGGCATGCGTGGCGCTTCTCGCGCTGACCGTTCTGGGCGCCTGCGCCGCCGGCGCCGGGCGGACCGGCGAGCTGGCGGAGCAATATCCACCAGACGGCCAGTTTATCACCGTGGATGGCGCGCGCCTGCATTATCACGTCACCGGCCCCGAGGGTGCGCCGGCGGTGCTGGCGCTTCATGGCGCGTCGGCCAATCTGCATGAGATCAAGACCGGGCTGGAGCCAGCGCTGGGCGCGTATCGTGTAATCTGGCTGGACCGCCCGGGCCTGGGCTGGAGCCAGCGTCCGGGCGGGTCCTGGAGCCCGCAGCGCGAGGCGGTGCTGATTGCGTCCTTCCTTGAAGCGCTGGACCAGCCGCCGGTGACCGTGATCGGTCATTCCTGGGGCGCGGCGATCACGCTGCGCCTGTTGATGGATCACCCTGACCGCACCGCCGGGGCAGTGCTGATCGCGCCCGCCATACGCGCCTGGGTCGGCGAGGCGGCGATGTATAATCGCGCCAGCACCTGGCCGGTGATCGGGCCGCTGATGACCCATGCCGTCATCCCCATCGTCGGGCCGGGCCAGCTGGAGAGCGGCGCGCGCAGCGCGTTCCAGCCTGAAACCATGCCGGAGGGCTATGTGGAGCGCACGCAGCTGCCATTGATCCTGCGCCCCGGCCCGTGGCGCGCGAATGCGGACGACATGGCCCGCGTGAACGAGCATCTGGCCGCCCAGGAAGAGCGCTATGACCAGATCACCCAGCCGGTGATCCTGATCGCCGGGCCTGATGACACGGTGGTGTTCACCCACCGCCACGCCGAGCCGGTGTCTGAAACCCTGCCCGCTGGCGAGCTGCGCCTCATTGAGGGCGCCGGACACAATCCCCATCACAGCGAGCGCGGGCGGGCTGCGGTGGCCGAGGCAGCGGGTGATGTACGGGCGCGTCTGCCATAGGGCGCATGGCGCGCTGACCGCGCGCTTGCCCTGACGGGCCGCCATGCCTATCCCCATCGCAACACCTGTTTGACCGAGACAAGGATACGGACCATGGCTGACTTCGCCGCCACCCCTGAACGAGACGAATCCGACGCCATCGGCGCCGCCGCCCGCGACCAGCTGAAAAGCTTCGTGGCGCGCATCGAGCGTCTGGAAGAGGAAAAGGCCGGCCTCACCGCCGACATCAAGGAAGTCTACGCCGAGGCCAAGAGCTTTGGATTTGACACCAAGGTGCTGCGCAAGGTCATCTCTATCCGCAAGCAGGATCGCAATGAGCGCCAGGAGCAGGAAGCGCTTCTGGAGCTGTATCTGGGCGCTGTCGGCGATTTCTGATCCGCTGCACGCCCGGCGCGGAGGCGCCATGGCGCGCGACACGGACGACAAAGCTGCAGAGCGGGCGACGCGCAAGGCGCTCGCCCGTATCCGCCGGGCCCGCGATGCGGTGAGCCGCGCCATCGCTGAATCCGGCGATGCGGATGCGGCTGAGACCGCCCGGGCCGAACTGACCGACTGGGAAGACGAGTTCATGGCCTCGGTGGAGGCGCGTCTGAACGAATACGGGTCTGCCTTCGCCGATCCCGCCAAGGGCGCGCCGGGCGAGGCGCTCTCGCGCCTGCAACTGGTCAAGCTGAAAGAGATCGAGGCCAAGGCCCGCGGCAAGCCGCGCGGCGGCTTCACCCAGAAGCGCTCCAGCTTTAGGTCAAAAACGCAGCCGACGCGCGCGCGCAGCCGCGACATTCACGAGGATGTGGACGCGCCGCCCCCCGCCCGGGAGGCGGCCGGACGATCACCCGACCCGTCACCGCCCCGACCACCCGCACCAGCGCCCGCCCCTGCAAAGGCGGCGCGTCCGGTGTTCAAGGTGATCAAGGGCGGGAAGGAGGAGTGACCCCCTTACGCCGGGCTCATCTCCAGTGAATTGAGCTCGATGAGCACGCCAAACCCGGCGCGGGTCTGCAGGCGCACGGGCAGGTGATGGCCATTGTCCAGCGGGGCCAGCCAGAGGGTCAGCGGGTGGCGCAAATCGCGAGGGCTGGGGCGCTGGCGGTCGGTATAGCCCGAAATCGGCTCGTAGAAGGCGTCGCACACAATGGCTTCGCCCTGCCAGGCGGGCGTGCGCACGTGTTCGCGCCCGCGCGCCTGCAGGCGCAGATTATAGCGGTGGCGGCCGTCAAACACGGGCAGGAGCCCTGAACATTCGCGCCGCCCGGTCATGGATTGGGACAGCATCAGCACCGCCGTCATGGGGTCGATGGCGCCCGCGCGGTCGGAGTCGGTGGCGGGCGGATCGCCCCAGGTGGAGAAATTGGGCACGGCGGTGGCGCGTGCGATGCGGTTGTCAAAGCTCATATCAATGCGCCGGTGCTTGCGCCCGGTGCGCTCGTCATGGGCATAGGAGACAGGCCGGGCGCGGCCGCGCGTGATGGCGCCGCTGACCTCGGAATCAATGCGCACATCGGTGAACAGGGCGGCCAGGCCGGTCGCGACCGCCGTGGCGCTGGCGGTGTAGCTGTCCTGGCCCAGACGCGCGCTCAGCTCCACGCGCCCCACCGGTATGGCCAGCACGCTGCCCGAATAGCGCGCCGACAGCGTCATCGCCCCGGCGGGCGCGGCGGCCTGCGTGGCGTTGTCCGCCAAGCCGGGTGCAGTCAGGGCGGCGGCCGTCAGGATGACGGCGGCGAGGCGGGTGATCAGGCGCATGGGGGAGGCTCCGGCAGACGGGTGTGTCCTGCCTTCAGAAGAGCCAAGGCCTGGGGCGGATTTGAGGCGCAGGCGCGGCGAACCGCAGCCTGCGCCTCATCCGTCAGTCTCAGGCCTCGAACGCCGCGATCAGGCGGCGCAGATGGGCGCGGTGGGCGCGCGCCTCCGCCGAACCGAACAGATCGGGCAGCCAGGCCGGACCGACCCGGCCCTTGACGTCATTGATCGCCGCCAGCGCCGCCGAGCGGCCCGCCGGCGAGAGGCCCGCTTCGCTGGTGAGCGCGATCAGGCGCTGCAGATAGGCCACCTGCAGGTTCTGGCGGTAGGTGTTGGGCTCGCCGCCCACGTCGGCTGCATACATGATGCGGGTCAGGTCGCGCATGTATTCGGCCGCGCTGTAGGTGCCGCCATAGCGCCGGGAATCCTGCAGGCGGTCGAGCACGTTGGGGTGGGTCAGATGGGCCAGTAGCGCCATCTGCTGACCGAAGGCCCGGCTGTGCAGGGACGGGTCCTCGTTCGTACCGAAGTGGTCAAAGAAGCGGCGCTGACGCTGCAGGCGGTCGGCATAGGCCTCCTCGATGGTGAAAGCCTCCGGACCGAACATGGCGGCCTCGAGCACGCGCAGGGCTTCTTTCTGCTTGGCTTCAGGCACCGGCACGAAGGGACGCTCGGCGCCGGGCTGACCGACCACGGCCCGGTTGTTATAGACCCCGGCGATATGGCGCGTGGCCACGTTGGCCGCGCCGAAACGCTGGCCGGACAGGATCTGATAGCTGGTCAGCAGGCCCTGATAGGTCTCGCCCTCACGCTCGAACACCTCGGGCAAGGTCGCCAGCGTCTCATTGATGAGCTGGACACGCTCAGCGGCCCAGCCCACCGGATCGTCAGAGAGATCATTGATCATCACGCGCGGATCAATGCCGCCGCCGGGCGAGCGCATGTCGTCGGCGTCATTGCCGAACGCCAGCTCCGTCTCGGTGGAGCGGCCCAGGATGGCGGGCAGGGAGGCCTCGTCGGAGGTGTAGCCGTACTGGATCGCCCAGATGTCATAGGGGCCGGGCACGTCAAGGGACCACTGGCCCTGCTCCACGCCCGCCGGAGCGACGTTCAGCGCGGGATAATCCATGATCGAGTTTGTAACGGCCCGGCCGTCATGCAGGTCCGCCAGCGGCACGCCGGAGGTGGCGCGCATGTTGTGCATGAGGCCCAGCGTGTGGCCGATCTCGTGGATGACGAGATAGTGGAGCGACTGGCGGATCAGCTCGTCGACTTCCACCTGAGCCGCGCCGCGCGCCTGCAGGGTCGCCAGGGCGGCCTGGGTTTCGAACTGCAGGTGTTCGGCGAAATTGCACATTTCGCCTTCGGCATGCTCGTGCACGTGCGCCAGCTCGGGCTGGCCGGTCATCTCCGCCAGCATGTCTGCAGGCAGCCATTGGGTCAGGCCGGCCACGTCGAACAGCTCGGAGAAGCGGATGCGGTTCGTCAGGAAGACGTATTCCAGCATGATGTCCGCGCCGATGATCTCGCCGGTGCGCGGATTGGTGAAGCTCGGCCCGTAGCCACCGAACGGCGGGGTAGGCGAGGACGTCCAGCGCAGGACATTGTAGCGGATATCGCCCGCGTCCCACTCGGCGTCATCGGGCTGGACTTCGACCTGGACAGCGTTGGAGAAGCCGGCGGCTTCGAACGCGATATTCCAGGTCAGCGCCGCCTCGCGAATGGTGTCGCGCAGCTCGTGGGGCGTGGTGTTCTCGATCCACCACACAATGGGCTCGACCGGGTCGGACAGTTCCGCGTCCGGGTCCTGTTTGACCAGGCGCCACCGATTGATCACGTCGTCAAACGGGGTGACTGTCGTGTCGGTGAGATTGGTGACGCGCTCGCCGAAATAGCCCACGCGGAAATCATCCTCGCGCGGCGTGAACCCGTCTTCGGGCATGGCGATGAAGGAGTGCTGCAGCTGGATGGCGATGGTGCGCGTGTCGGTGATTTCCGGACCGGACGCGCCGCGCGGCGTGTCATTGGTGAACACATACTCCACGACCACATCCAGGTTCAGAGGATAGCCGCGCGCGTCCAGCACGCGGGTGCGGCCGCTGTCGAGCCGGCCGAGCTGGAACATGTTGGCGGCGGCCGGACCCGTGGGCGGGGTCGGCTTGATCTGGTGCATGTCTTCTGACTGCAGCAGGCGGCCGGCATTGATCAGATAGCGCGCAGGGGCGGCGTCTTCGCCTTCGGCGCCTTCAGCCTCTTCGGACCCTTCAGACGCCTCGTCGCCTTCCGCCGTTTCGCCAGCCGGGGTCATGGCGACCACATCGACCACGGCGAGGAGGGCGCGCGTGATATTGGCGTTGGCGGCGCGCGACAGCGCATTGTCCGGATCGACGGAGAAATTGGTGTTCACCGCCTCGATCTCGATCTTGCCGAAGCGGTGTTCGAAGGTGAGGATGCGGTTGGCGCGGAACTGGCCGCGGAAATGGCCCACGCGCGGCGCGCCGTTCTCTGTATAGGTGAAATAGATGATCTCCTCGCCGAGCTGATCGGCGGAGATCTCCATGAAGAGGTCACCGTTCTCGGTATTGCGGTAGAGAGGGAAGAGGCCGTCGATCTCTTCGATCGTCTCGTCTTCAAAAAACTCTTCGATGGTTTTGGTTTCAGCGAACGCCGCAGCGCTCATGAAAAGCGCAAGAAGCGCCGCCGCGACCCAGCGGCCTGCCTGATTCAACATGGAATTTCCCTCCCCGGAATATGGTCAGCCTTCAAACTAGGCCAATGGACCGGCTTCGGCCAAGCCTGAAGCAGCTTAATTATCGGTCACGTAAGCGAAAGGCGCGTCCGCCGCCCGCTCAGCGCGGGGTGGGCGGTTCTGGCCGGGGAAATTCATAGATCACGATGAGATTGCCGTCCCAGTCGGTGAAGCCGAGCTCAATGCCCTGCCCGCGCTCACTGTCGGCCCGGCCCAATGCGCGCGGCTCAACGCGGTCCAGGCCCAGGGCGTCGATGGCCTCTACAATGGCCTCATACCGGCCATGGGCGTCGATGACGGCGGCCGCGCGGCGGATGCCGGTCAGCGGCTGAAGCTCGATGCCGGTCACTTCAATAAGGGCGAGGGTGCGCACCTGAACTGCGCCGCCGTCCAGCGTGGCGAACCGGATCGAGGCCTCGCGCGGGATGTTGAACACCTCATAGGAATAGCTGTCGGGACCCGACTGCGTCAGCGAGTGCAGCTCAAATCCGAGAATGTCGCGATACAGCGTCAGCGCCCGGTCCATGTCCGACACGATGATGGCCTGACGCTTGAAGTAGGCCCCGTCATAGGGCGCGCCGCCGGCCGGCTCCTGCGCGGCGGCGCTGGTGCTGGCGAACAGGACGCTGAGGGCGGCGGCGAGGGCGGCAAGGGTGGACATGGCGGGTCTCCTCAAAAGCAGTGGATCGGCGGGCGTCCGGCGCCGTGCGCGGCTTGACCGGCCCGGAGCTGACCCCTAATTTGTCCGGACAACCCTATCAGACTGGAACTCGATGCGCAGCCTGCTTTTTGTCCCCGGATCGCGCCCTGACCGCATCGCCAAGGCGCTGGCCGCCGGGGCCGACGGCGTGTGCATTGATCTGGAAGACGCTGTGCCCCCCGCCGGCAAGGACGAGGCGCGTCATGCCGTGATGGCGGCGCTGGCTGAGCCGCGCAAGGGCGGCGCGCCGCGCCTGGGTTTCCGGATCAATTCCCCGCGCACGGCGGCCGGGCTGGCTGATCTGGCCGCCTATGCCCATGGCGAGGGCCGGGCCGATTTCCTGATGATTCCCAAAGTCTCTCACCGAGAGGAGCTGGTGATCATCGCCGAGGCGCTGGGCGGACCGGACGCGCCGCCGCTCTGGCCGGTGGTCGAGAGCGCGGCTGGACTGAAACATGCCTACGAGATTGCGGGGACGCCCGGCGTGGAGGGCGTGCTGTTTGGCGGCGCCGATTTCGCGGCGGATCTTGGCATCACAATGGACTGGGAGCCGCTGCTGCATGCGCGCGGCTTGCTGGCCGCCGCCGCCGCTGCTTCGGGCGTGGAGCTGATGGACGTGCCCTGGCTGGACGTGGAGGACGAGGCGGGCCTCGCCGAAACCACAGCCCGCGCCAAGGCGCTGGGCTTTACCGGGCGCGCCTGCATCCATCCAAAACAGATCGCCGGCGTCGCCGCCGCCTTCACACCGCACGAGGACGAGCTGGCCCGGGCGCGCGCCATTCTGGAGGCCTTTGCCAAGGCTGACGGCGGCGCGGCGTTGTTCAATGGCAAGCTGATCGAACTGCCGGTGATCCGGGCGGCGCGCCGCACGCTCGCCGCCGCGCGGCAGGGATAAGGGGAAATTCGTGGTTCAGAACGTCAAGGAAATCGGTCCGCAGCGCTATCGCGAGACTTTCGGGCGCTATTTTGAGGATTTCATCGTCGGCGATATCTATGAGCATCGCCCGGCCAAGACGGTGACCGAGTACGACAATCACCTGTTCACGCTGATGACGATGAACACTCACCCGATGCATTTCGACGCAGAGTTCGCCAAGGGCTCGGAGTTCAAGCAGAATCTGGTGGTCAGCCCCTATACGCTGGCGATCCTGATCGGCATGAGCGTGACGGACGTGTCCCAGAAGGCCATCGCCAATCTGGGCATGGACGAGGTGAAGTTCACCGCGCCGGTCTTCGCCGGCGACACGATCTATGGCGAGAGCGAAGTGCTGGCCAAGCGCGAGAGCCAGTCGCGCCCCGGCCAGGGCATCGTCACGGTGCTGACCCGCGGCTTCAACCAGCGCGGCGAAATGGTCTGTACCTTCAAACGCAACATGCTCATCCCCGGCCGCGGCAATGCGGTCGAGGACAAGGTGGGCAATTACTAGGGCGCTATGCGCGCAAAACCTTAGGAGCCTCACATGGCTGCTGCCGAAACCTATCAGATGACCGATGCCGACGAGCGCCAGATGCTCGATGCCATTGCGAAATGGATCGAGAAGAAGGTCGCGCCGGTGGCGATGGACCTGGAGCATGCCGACGAGTGGCCCGCCGAACTCGTGGAGGACATGAAGGAGCTGGGCCTGTTCGGCGCGCTCATCGATCCTGAATATGGCGGGCTGGGCCTGTCAGCCACGACCTACTCCAAAATCGTCATGATGATCGCCGAGGAGTGGATGAGCCTGACCGGCATCTTCAACTCCCACCTCATGATGGCGCAGATTGTCCAGCGCTTCGGCACGGACCGGCAGAAGGAATACTGGCTGCCGAAATTCGCAACCGGCGAGCTGCGCGGCGGCCTCGGCTTGACCGAGCCGGATGCAGGCACCGATCTGCAGGCGATCCGCACCACGGCCCGCCTTGAGGGCGGCAAGTATATCGTCAACGGCGCCAAGACCTGGATATCCAACGCCATTAAAGGCCATGCCTGCGCGCTTCTGGTGAAGACCGACACCGGCGCCGAGCCCCGCTACAAGGGCATGAGCATGCTGATCGTCTCCAAGATCGATCCCGAGACCGGCGCGGCCCTGCCCGGCATCCGCAACGGCCAGAAGCTGGAAAAGCTTGGATACAAGGGCATCGATTCAGGCGAGTTCATCTTCGAGGACTATGAGTGCGACGCCGGGCTGTCCCTGGTGGGTGGCGAGGAAGGCCAGGGCTTCTTCATGGCCACGGGGGGCCTCGAGATCGGGCGCATCAATATCGCCGCGCGCTCGGTGGGCATCGCCAAGCGGGCGCTGCGCGAAAGCGTCGCCTATTCACAGACCCGCAAGACCATGGGCAAGCCGATCTGCGAGCACCAGGCGATCCAGCTGAAACTCGGCGACATGGCCGCGCGCACCCGCGCCGCCGAGCTGCTGGTAGAGGACGCCGCGCGCGCCTACGACACCGGCGCGCGCATCGACATGGAAGCGGGCATGGCCAAGTATTTTGCCAGCGAAACCGCTGTGGAGGTCGCCACCGAAGCCATGCGCATCCATGGCGGCTATGGCTACTCGAAAGAGTACGTGATCGAGCGCCTCTACCGCGACGCGCCGCTGATGTGCATTGGCGAAGGCACCAACGAGCTGCAACGCATCATCATCGCCAAGCAGCTGATCAAGCGGAACCCGGTTTAGGGGGCGCTCCCCCCTCCGTCAGCTTCGCTGACACCTCCCCCGCAAGCGGGGGAGGAAAGATGTGAGCACCTGCGCAGGCGTCGACAGGAGACCCATGATGCACAAACCCCTCGACGGCCTGCGCATCCTGACGATCGAGCAATATGGGGCGGGACCCTATGGCACACAGCTTCTGGCCGGGCTGGGCGCGGAGGTGATCAAGATCGAGACCGCCGAGGGTGGCGACTCATCGCGCGCGGCGGGGCCGTACTTCCTGGGCGAGGATGACAGCCAGTTCTTCCAGACCTTCAACCGGGGCAAGAAGTCCGTCTGCCTGGATCTCAAACAGGCCGATGACCGCGCCTTGTTCGAGGCGCTGGTGAAGGGCGCCGATGCGGTGGCCAATAATCTGCGTGGCGATCTGCCGGCCCGGCTCAAGGTGGACTATGCCGGCCTCAAAGGCATCAAGCCGGACATCGTGTGCGCGCATCTGTCGGCGTATGGCCGCGGCGGCGCGCGCGAGGCCTGGCCGGGCTATGATTATCTCATGCAGGCCGAGGCCGGGTTTTTGTCGCTGACGGGTGAACCTGACGGCCCGCCGGCGCGCTTTGGCCTGTCCATGGTCGATTTCATGACCGGCACCATGATGGCGCTGGGTCTGGTCTCGGCGGTGCTGGGCGCGCGGCGCTCAGGTCAGGGCTGTGATGTGGATGTGTCGCTGCTGGATACCGCCCTGCACCAGCTGTCCTATCCGGCGACCTGGTATCTCAATGAGGGCGCGGAGACCAAGCGCCTGGCGCGCTCGGCCCACCCGTCGGTGATGCCGAGCCAGCTCTTTCCCACCGAAGATGGCTGGCTGTTCCTGATGTGCCAGCTGCCCAAATTCTGGATCATGTTCTGCGAGGCCGTGGAGCGCGCCGATCTTGCCGCCGATCCGCGCTTTGCCGACACGACAGCCCGCGGCGACAACCGCGCGGCCCTGCAGGACGAGCTGGACGCGCTGTTCCGCACCCGGCCCACCGCCCACTGGGTGACGCTGCTGGGGGGCAAGGTCCCGGTGGCGCCGGTGTATTCCCTGTCGCAGGCGCTGGATGCGCCGGATGCGGCGGGTCTCATCGAAACGGTGGACCATCCCGATCGCCCGGACGGGCTGAAGCTCCTGCGCGAACCATTCCGCATCAATGGCGAACGGCCCAGCCAGGCGCGGGCGCCCAAGCTGGGGGAGCATTCGCAAGCGGTGCTTGGCCCGCTGAAAGCGGGATCAAAATTCGGTTCTGAAGCGTGAAATTCCAGCCGGCAATATGATAGGCTGACGCCATGACCCTGGAAGAAGCTCACCCGCGCATCAGCGCCGACCCGGCCATCATGGTTGGCAAGCCGTGCATCAAAGGCACGCGCATGCCGGTCTATCTGATCGTGCGCGAGGTCGCCAAGGGCCGCACGGAGCCGGAGATTCTTGACTCCTACCCGTCGCTTTCACCTGGCGATGTGGCGGCTGCGCTGGCCTTCGCCGCGGACGTGATGGCTGGCGATGTCCTGTCTGCGGCCGAGTGAATGCGGTTCCTGATAGACGAATGCGTCCCGCGCGAGATCGCGAATGCGCTGGCGCGCGCAGGCCATGACGTCACATTCGTATCGCCTGATCACCGCGGCGCGGATGATTTTGAAGTCGCGAATCTCGCCATCCGGACGGCGCGCATCCTCGTCACCACAGACAACGGATTTGGCGATATCGCTTTTCGCCACGGGGTGCACCCGCCAGCGATCATCCTGTTGCGGACTCTGGATGAGGCGCTGATCGTCCAGGCCGTTGAGCAGCAGCAAGACACCCTGTTTGGCTGCCTGACGGTGATCACGCAACGCCAGGCGCGTAGCCGCAAATATGAGTGAGATTGCCCCCATGAAACTCTCCGGCCTCAAAGTTCTCGACCTCTCCGCCTTTTTGCCTGGTCCGCATCTGACCATGATGATGGCTGATCACGGCGCCGATGTGGTGATGATCGAGCCGGCCAACGGGACCGGCGAGCCGACGCGCGAGATCGGCTTGCGCCATGCTGACGGCGTCTCGGTCTGGTTTCGCAATATCGCGCGAGGCAAGCGCTCGCTGAAGCTGAACCTGAAAGACCCTGACGGGCAGGCGCTGCTGCATGCGCTCGCCCGCGAGGCCGATGTGGTGGTGGAGGCGTTCCGGCCCGGCGTCGCCCGGCGCCTGGCGGCGGACTATGAGACCCTGAGCGTGCTCAATCCGCGCCTTGTGTACTGCTCCATCTCCGCCTTCGGGCAGGAGGGCGGCTATGCGATGAAGCCCGCCCATGACCTGACGGTGCAGGCGCTGGCGGGGCTGGTGGATCTCAATCGCGGGCTGGAAGATGGCAAGCCGGCCAGCCCCAACATGCCGGTCGCCGACATGGCCGCCTCGCTGATGGCGCTGTCTGCGATCCTGATGGCGCTGTACCGCCGCCATGCGACGGGGCAAGGCGATTTCATTGATCTGGCCATGTATGATGCCTGCTTGGCCTGGACGCCCAATGTCACCGGGCCGGTCTTCGCCCAGGACGCCCGCCCGCCGGTGAAGGACATGCGCTCATTCGGCGGCGCGGCGATGTATCATGTCTATGAAACCATAGACGAAAAGCACCTGGTCCTGGGTGGATCAGAGATCAAGTTCGCCACAAATTTGCTGGAAGCGCTGGGGCGGCCCGATCTCGTCCACTATGCCCGCCTTGAGCCCGGACCGGATCAGGAGCCCCTGCGCGCCTTCTTCACCGAGACCTTCGCCAGCCGCACGCTGGCCGAATGGGAGGTCTTCCTCAAAGATGTCGATGTGTGCTGGGCGCCGGTGCGCACCCTCAAGGACGCGTTCGATGATCCCCATACCCGCGAGCGCGGGCTGGTCTTTGAGGACGCCGCCGGCAATCGCCATATCGGCCCGCCCATCCGCTTCGCCCGCGAGCCCGGACGCCCCGACCCGGCGGCGCCGGGCTTTGGCGAGCATTCCCAATCGCTGGCCCGGGAAGCCGGGCTGGATGCACAGATGATCGACGCGATGAAGGCGCGCGGCGTGATCTGAGGGGCTTTTTCCGTGACAGCCGCCCGGGCCGAGCGGCGCACTTCGCCTCTGGCTCTGGCTAGACGGCGCCGCTAGGCTTGGTCTCGACAATTGTGATCCGCCAAAAGGCGCCCGTCATGACGAAGCCGGTCAATCTGCGTCAGTATCGCAAGGTCAGGGCGCGCGCTGACAAGGCGCGGGCGGCGGAGGTGAACCGCGTGGTGCACGGGACGCCCAAGGCGGTCCGGGATCTGGAGGCCGCGCGTCAGGAGCAGGCGGCGCGCCGGATCGAGGCGCACCGGCGCACGGGTGAGGGCGAGGCGGGCGGGCAGAGCGCCGATCCTCAGGCCACAGACGGAGTCGGTGAATAATGCTGCGCAAGCGCTCTGTGACGCTGGCCGGTCACGCCACCTCTCTGGCGTTGGAGGAGGATTTCTGGCGGGAGCTGGATGGGGCGGCGGCGGCCGATGGCGTGGCGCTGGCGCGTCTGATTGCAAGGATCGATGCAGACCGGGCGCAGGATGATCCGGACGCGCCATTGTCCAGCGCCTGCCGGGTGTGGGTGCTGCGGCGGGTGCTGGCGAGGAGTTCGGCCTAGCCTTGCGCGCGCCAGACTTCGCCGTCATCGGCCTCGCGCAGATTGACCCAGCGCCAGGCGCCCGTGTCGGCCAGAAGCGCGCCCAGCGCCTTGGCGTTCAGGCCATGGCCGGGACGGGTGGCGCGGTAAAGGCCCAGGATCGGCGCGCCGGCCAGATACAGATCGCCCAGCACGTCGAGCGCCTTGTGGCGCACGAATTCGTCAGCGAAGCGCAGGCCCTCGGGGTTTTCCACGCCGCTGTCTGTCAGCACGACCGAATTGTCCAGCGAGCTGCCGCGCGCCAGGCCGGCGCTCAGAAGCGCGCCCAGATCCCGGCGGAAGCCGAAGGTGCGCGCCGGCGCCACCAGGGTGCGGAAGTTTTCGCGTGTGACTTCGAAGGAAAACGCCTGGCGGCCGATCGTGGGGTCGGTGAAATCGATCTCGATATCGATGGTCTGTTTCAGGGCCGGCAGGAACTCGGCCTGGCGCGCGCCATCGTTCACCGAGACCGGGCGCAGCACCTGAATGGCGCGGCGCGGCGCGGCGCAGGTTTTCAGGCCCGCATGCAGCATCAGCTCCACAAAGGGCGCCGCCGAGCCATCCATGGCGGGCGCTTCAGGGCCGTCGAGCTCGATCAGCACATCGTCCACGCCCAGCCCCGCCAGGGCGGCCATGAGATGCTCCACCGTCGCCACCGAGGCGCCGGACTCATTGATCAAGGTGGTGCCCAGATCGGTGGAGCGCACATACTCGCGCCGCGCCGGGATGCGGGTGTCGTCCAGCGCAAGATCGGTGCGATCAAACACGACGCCGGATCCCACCGCGGCGGGTTTCATCACCATGCGCACACGGGCGCCGGTGTGAAGGCCTATGCCGGCGCAAACCGCCGGAGCAGCCAGTGTGGTGCGTTCCATCATCTCGTCTACCCGGTCAGTTCTGTCTTGCACGCCGCACGCATCCCCACGCGTGACCATCGGAGTGCAACACCCCTCATGAATGCCGCACTGTACGGCTCTGCTGCAACACAGCAATTAAAGGATTGTTGCACCATGTTACGCGAACCGGGGTCGGCCCCCGGCGGCGACGCCCTGAACGCTTCGCATGCAAAAAGGCCGCCGGGCGAACCCGGCGGCCTTAAAGATACTGATGGACGCAGCCGGTCGGCACGGTGTGCGCCTGGGCTCCGCCCGGCCCGTCAGCACTTGCCGAAGGATTCCGAATAGACTTGCTCGCCCGCCACGCTGACCGTGAGGCGTGCACCGGTGGGAATGCCGAATTTGGTGCAGATGTGGATGCAGGCGTTGGCCACGGTGCCGTCCGGGAATTGCACGGGCAACGAGACGCAGTGATTTCCCAAGCCCAGCGGCAGCTGCACGCAGACCTTTCCATCCTTGATGGTGACGCTGATGCAGCCGCCGGAGATGGAGATGTCTGACGTGGCGAACGACAAGGCGCTGCTGTTGGTCTCGCGTTCGTTGTGTGTTTTCGCCGCCGCGTCCAGGGCGTTCTGGATGCGTTTGGAGTCGAATGACGGAGTGTCGGCCATACTGTAACCTCCCAATGTACGGTGCACAATTGCAACCATAGGAAGTTAGTCAGAGGCCGCGGCTGACCGCAACTAAAAAGTGTGCTCGGCGGTCGTGCATCAGCGTGCGACCGCTCTGGCGGGTCCTGCCGGAACGAGTCAGGCCGCCGGACGGTTTCCGGCGGCCTGACTGTGTGCGTTGAGGGGGCGATTAAGCCTAGTTGGCCTGGCGGCGCAGGAAGGCGGGGATTTCCAGCTCACCCTCGTCCAGGGTTTCTCCGAACAGATCGCCGCGCGGCGCGGGCGCCGGCTGGACCTGACGCACGGTGTGGGCGGCGGGGCGCGGGGTGGGCTGGGGCGCCGCCTGATGCGCCGGCTGGGCCTCGGCCGGGCGCGAGCTCAGCGGGTCCCGCTTGACCGGCGCCGGGGCCGCCTTCGGGCGGCGGCCGAACAGGGAGCGCAGGCCGCGCGGGGCGTCGGCTTCCGGGGCCGGAGCGGGGGCAGGGGCGGCTTGACGCGGGGCGTTGACCTCGCGCGCCAGGCGCTCCTGGGCGTGAACCACAGCCGGCTTGGCTGCGGGGGCCTCAGGAATCTCGTCCCAGGCGTGGGCTTCGTTGTAGTGGTCCTGAATGTCAGCTTCGGCGATGCCCGGCGTCTCCACATACGCGGCGGCGGTCTCGATCGGGGCGTGCGCTGCCGGGGCGGCCGGGGCCGCGCGCGGGGTTTCGTTCACGGCCACAGCATCGGCGGCGCGGCGCACCAGCGGTTCGGCCTGGCGCTGCGGGCGGGAGTCGCGGATTTTCCAGGCCGGGGTGACTTCAGCGGCGGCCCGGCGGCGCGGATCGGCGGCCTGCAGGGCCTCGCCGTCAATGCCGGTGGCGACCACGGACACGCGGATAATGCCTTCCAGCGCCTCGTCAAACGTGGAGCCGACGATGATATTGGCGTCCTCGTCCACCTCGTCGCGGATGCGGTTGGCCGCTTCGTCGACTTCATACAGCGTCATGTCCATGCCGCCAGTGATGTTGATGAGCACGCCCTTGGCGCCTTTCATCGACACATCGTCGAGCAGCGGATTATTGATGGCGTTGTTCGCCGCCTCGATGGCGCGCTTGTCGCCGGTGGCCTCGCCGGTGCCCATCATCGCCTTGCCCATCTCGTTCATCACGGTGCGCACGTCGGCGAAGTCCAGATTGATCAGGCCGGGCATGACCATCAGATCGGTGATGCCGCGCACGCCCGAATGCAGCACCTGGTCGGCCAGCGAGAACGCCTCGGCGAAGGTGGTCTTCTCGGTGGCGATGCGGAACAGGTTCTGGTTGGGAATGATGATCAGCGTATCGACATGCTGCTGCAGCCGCTCGATGCCCTCTTCGGCCAGGCGCATACGGCGCGAGCCTTCGAACTGGAAGGGCTTGGTGACGACGCCCACAGTCAGAATGTTCTGCTCGCGCGCGGCGCGGGCGATCACCGGGGCGGCGCCGGTGCCGGTGCCGCCGCCCATGCCGGCGGTGATGAACACCATGTGCGCGCCCTGAAGCTGCTCGGTGATTTCCGCCAGTGAATCCTCAGCCGCCTGCTGACCGACTTCCGGACGCGCCCCTGCGCCCAGACCCTCGGTGATGGCGGCGCCCATCTGCACCCGGCGCTCGCAGCGCGAGCGGGCCAGCGCCTGGGCGTCGGTGTTGGCGACCACGAAATCCACACCCTCCAGCGAGGCGTCGATCATGTTGTTGACGGCGTTGCCGCCGGCGCCGCCGACGCCAAACACGAGGATGCGCGGCTTCAGCTCGGTGGTTTCGGGCGCGGACAGATTGAGGGGCATGGATCGGGGCTCCAGCGAGGATTTGGGGATTTAAGGCCTCATTATCCATCAACCATGCGCCGCGTTGTTTAATCGGGCGTTAAGCCAAGCCTGTGTGAAGACACGGATTTTGCGGAACGCTTCGGGAACGAAGCAGCGATTCGCGGGTTGGGCTGTAACAATGTGTCAAGCCTGCTCGATCCCGAACAGATCGGCCAGCGGCTTGAAAACCCCGCCATTCGGATCGGGGACCAGACCCGATGTCAGCCCGCCATCCACGCAGAAGCTTTGACCGGTCACAAAGCGCGCCGCGTCGCTGGCGAGATACAAAACAGCCTCGGCGATGTCCCGGCCGGCGCCGGCGACCGGCAAGGGCTGCATCAACGCGCCCAGCGCCGCCATGCTGGCGGCCTTTGCTTCGCTGGTTTCCTGATCGAAGCCCAGAGCGCGCCCGAAAATAGCTGTGGCGATCAGGCCGGGCTGGATGGCGTTGACGCGCACGCCATCGGCGGCCAGGCGCACAGCGGCCAGGCGCGTCATGTGCAGCACAGCGGACTTGGCGATGGAGTAGAGGATGGGGCCGTAAGTGGTGCCTTCAGCCGCCACGGAACTGGTCGTGATGATGGCCCCGGATTTCTGCGCGCGCATGTGCGGCTCGGCATGCTTGATGCCGTAGAGGGCGCTGGCCAGATGCAGCTGCATGACCCGATTGAAGCTCGCCTCGTCGATGGAGGCGAAGCCGCCGTCGGGCTCGGCTGCGCCGGCATTGTTGAACAGGATGTCGATGCGTCCGAACGCCTCCACAGCACGGTCGATCAGGGCTTTCACATCGGCTTCGCGCGTTACGTCGGCGTGCTGATAGAGGGCGTTGGGTGAGGATTGTGCGACGCTGGCGCCCAGCGCGTCCTGAATATCGCCGATGACGACCTGAGCGCCCTCGGCCAGAAACAGCTCCACCGTGGCGCGGCCAATGCCGCTGGCGCCGCCCGTGATCACCGCCGTCTTACCGCTCAGCCGTCCGCTCATCTTTTGCTCCTTCAGTCCTGATGCAGCGCGCAGGGGATCATGGCCGCGCGGGGCGGGCAAGGCGAAATGAACGCCGTTCACTTACGGCGATTATTCAGGCGGGACGAAGCGGTCCAGACCCGGCGGCGGGGCGAGGCCGGGGGAGGCGAAGGCGATCACCTTGAAAAGGGCGCCCATCTCCTCCGGCGCGCTCAGCCTGGCGGCCTGGCGCTCCAGCCGGGCGCGGCCCGACTTGTCCTGGGCTTTCGCCAGCAAGGCGGCGCGGACGTCCAGGCCCAGGCCTTTCAGGAACGGTCCCTGCTCGGCGGGTCCGAACACTTGCAGCCCGGCCCTGAGCCCCTCGCGGGCGAGCGCATCGAACGCGACCCAGGCGGTGAGGTCGGCGGTGCCCGGCGCGTCGAGCGGATCGACCTTCTCATGCCGGCGGATGGCTTGCAGCGTATCGCCATGGTCCGGCGCCACCGCGCCGTAGTCGATGAAGAGCGCATAGCCGGGATGATCGTTCAGGCGTTCGGCGATCGCGTCGATCACCGCCGCGTCAGCCGGGCGCAGCTCCACCAGCGACCCGTCTGGCAGATCGCGCAAGGTGTCCGGGATCAAGGCGAGGTCGGGCGCGCTGAGCGCCGCGCCGAGGACGAAGGCGAAACGCTCAGCCTCGTCCGGGTGCATCGCCACGCAGCGCTCGCGCCAGACGCCTTCATGCTTCACCGCCTGACGGATGGGCAGGCAGTCGAGAAATTCATTGGCCAGCAGAAGTGTCGGTCCGGGGCGCACGGCTTCCAGACGCGGCGCCCAGCGGATCGGGACGGGCGCGCCGGCCAGCGTGCGTCCCTGCACCATTTTCAGCGCCGGGCTGACCTCCACCAGCGTGGCTTCGGCCGCCTCGATGAGGCCCGGCGCGGCGCGCAGCACGCGCGCCACATCGCTCATCATGCGTCCCGTGCCGGGGCCGAGCTCGATGAGCTGGACCGGGTCGGGTTCGCCCATCTGGCTCCAGCACTCCACCGCCCACAGCCCGATCAGCTCGCCGAACATCTGGCTGATTTCCGGCGCAGTAATGAAGTCGTTATGAGCCCCCAACGGATCTTTGGTGGCGTAAAAGCCGGCCATGGGGTCAAACAGCGCTTCCATCATATAGGCGCTGACCGGCAGGGGGCCTTCGCTGGCGATGCGGTCGCGCAGGCGCGCGGCAAGCGCTTCAGCGGGGCGAAAATCCTCGGTCATGTCGGGTGCGGATCAGGCCTTGGCTGCGGGTTGGCTGCGGGCGCGCCACACCAGCCAGGCGCCTGCCAGGATCATCGGGATACACAACAGCATGCCCATGGTGACATAGCCCTGCAGGGCTTCGGGCATCTGCCGGTCGGGCTCGCGCACCAGCTCCACGCTGCCGCGGAAAACGCCATAGCCGATCAGGAAGGCGCCTGTGATCAGGCCGGGCCTGGCCAGCGCGCGGAAGCGCCAGACCAGAACCGTCAAGATGGTCAGCAGCACCGCGCCTTCCAGGAAGGCCTCGTAAAGCTGGCTGGGATGGCGCGCCAGGCAGAGTGGGTCGGCGGCGAACGTCATGGCCCAGGGCAGGTCCGGCGCCGGCCGGCCCCACAGCTCGCCATTGATGAAATTGGCCAGGCGCCCCAGCAACAGCCCGATGGGCGTGGCCAGCGCCACCGCGTCAGCGACGCGCAACAGCGGCGCTCCGTGGGCGCGGGCGGTGAAATACATCGCCAGCGCCACGCCGATCAGCCCGCCGTGGAAGCTCATCCCGCCATCGGTGATGCCGGTCACCACGCGCAGCGGCTCCTCCCAGATCATGCTGGTCTGGTAGAAGAGCACAAAGCCGATGCGCCCGCCGGCGATCACGCCGACCATCACCCACAAGAGCAGGTCCTCGACAAACTTGGTGTCGAAGGGCGCGACTTGCGTCCGGGGCGTCGTCCCCCAGAGGGCGGGGCGTTTGGTCACGTGCAGCACCAGCGCATAGCCCAGGAACAGCCCGGCGATATAGGCCAGCGCGTACCAGCGCAGCTCGAACCAGCCAATGGAGAACAGCACCGGATTGATGAGGTCGAAGCTGGATTGGCAGGGCTGCATGGAGGGGCTCCGGGCGGGTGTCTGGATCGAATGCGGCGCCGCGCGCGTTGCACAAAGGTAGGGCGAGCGCCTATATACGCCTTCATAGCAGAGCAGGTGGTGATGTCATGCAATCTCGCAGTCCCTTGTTCGCCGATTTCGCCGATCTGATGACGGACGCGTTCAGCGCCGCCCAGGCCGCCGGAGAAGAGGCGCGCGCGGTGTTCCGCGCCCAGGCCGAACGCATGGCGTCCGAGCTGGATCTGGTCACGCGCGACGAGGTGGAAAGCCTGCGCGCCCAGAGCGATGCGGCGCTGGCCGAAATCGAATCACTCAAGGCCCGTCTGGCGGCTCTGGAAGCCGCAAGCGCCCCCAAACCCGCCGCCCGCAAGCCGGCGGCGAAACCCACTGCGGCGAAAAAGCCCAAATAAGCAAACGCCTTGCATCCAGACTCAAATGCGCTGTTGCGCGCGCGTCCGGCGGCGGCTTACCGTCAGCCTACGCGCCGGCCCGCCGCATTTGAGTCGCGCGTTGCAAGGGGAGAGGACCGGCATGGATCTCAATACCCAGGAAGTCTCGGGCGTGTTCGACCCGCTCGAATCCATCGAACAGGCCGTCGTGGCCGAGCAATATCCCTATGAGCGCGACGAGCTGGAACTGCACATGGCGGTGCCCGGCGCCTGGCGCGATCACCAGATCTGGTTCGCCTACCGCCCGGAACTGGACGTCATCCATATCTGCGCCAGCCTGGAGCTGAAAGCGCCGGACCATCGCCTGCGCGAAGTATGCGAGCTGATTACGCGGCTTAATGAGCGGCTGTGGGTCGGCCATTTCGATGTGTGGAGCGATGACGGTTCGATTGTCTTCCGTCACGCCCTGACCCTGCCGGACCTGGACCAGGTGTCGGAAGCGCAAGCGGCGGCGCTGATCGTGGCGGCCAAGGAGGCCGGCGAGCGGCTCTATCCGGCTTTCCACTATCTATTGTGGAGCGGCAAGACCCCGGCCGAAGCGGTCGCGGCGGCCATGTTTGATACGGTCGGGGAAGCCTGAACCGATATGTCAGACACAACAGGACTTATCGCGCTGGTCGGCGCCGGCCGCATGGGTGCGGCTCTGGCGGCGGGCTGGCTGAAAAAATCGCGCAACCGGGTCGAGCCCGAGCGGATCGTATTCATTGATCCCAACTTGAGCGACGCCGCGCGCGCGCTGGCTGACGCCCATGGCGTGCGCCGCGAGCCGGCGCTGACGCCGGCGCTTGCCCGGCAGGTCAGCGATATCGTGATCGCGGTCAAGCCGGGGATGGTCACCGAGGTGCTCGCCCCGCTCAAAGATCAACTGCCCGAGGACGCGCTGGTGGTGTCGATCGCCGCCGGCGTGACCCTGCGCACGCTGGGACGGGCTTTGCCGGGCCGTCCGGCCGTGCGCGCCATGCCCAATACGCCCGGCGCCATCGGCAAGGGCGTGTCGGTGTGCGTCGCCAACGAGGCGGGCGACGGCCCTGACGAGCGCGGGCGCACCGAAATGCTGCTGAAACCGGCTGGTCCGGTGGAGTGGGTGGATGATGAGCGCCTGATGGATGTGGTCACGGCCGTATCCGGGTCGGGCCCCGCTTATGTCTTCCTGTTCTGCGAAGCGCTGGCCGCCGCGGCTGAAGCCGAGGGCCTTCCGCGCGAGCTGGCCCAGCGCCTGGCCGTGCACACAGTGGCGGGCTCGGGCGCGCTGCTGACCAGCGGCCAGGGCGACGCCAGCGAGCTGCGCCGCACGGTGACCTCGCCCGGCGGCACCACCCAGGCCGGCCTCGACGCCCTGATGGGCGGGTCCGGCCTGCCGGGCCTGGTGCGCAATGCGGTGGCCGCGGCTGCACGGCGTTCCAGGCAGCTGGGGTCGGATTCGAATTGAATGCAGCGATCTGGTGGGGTTTTATGCTGCAGGCGTTCGAGGGGAATTCGAGATGGAAGCCAGCGGCCTGCAAAACACCCATTCAATTCAAGTGGCGCTTCAGGAGTATCTATCTATACAAGCCCGCATTTCAGAATTTGACAAAATATTGCTGACTATAAAGTCTTGGAGCATTACGGCGAGCGGAGCGGCCATCGCGTTTGGAATAATCAACGATACAAATAACCTGTTCGCGCTGGGGGCGGCGAGCGCTGTCTTGTTTTGGTATCTTGAGGCGTTGAATAAAGTTTTTCAAACGGCGCTGATTAGTCGTTCGACTGACTTAGAGCCAATGTTGAGGGGTGAGTTGAGTTACGACGGCGTTAATACTCGGAAATATTTTAAACGTGTTACGGGATTTTCAGAGCCTTTTCGAGCAATATTTGTTATGTTGACGTATTCCAATGTTTATTTGCCACATGCGATAATATTCTTGACTGGGTGTGGTTTGTATATATTTGATTTAGAAATGTAGAGTGGTTAGAATTTCGTCTTGGGTAATTGTTGATGTCCCGGGCAAGCAACAGGGTCCTGCAGGATAGGGCCACCTCGTTTGTTGAGCAGCCCCCCCGCGCCACACCGCCGCGCTTCGCTCGGGAACGGAACGCGTTATGCTGGCGTCATGGCCGCTGATTCCCGATACCGGTTTTACGAGTTCTTCTGCGGCGGCGGCATGGCGCGGCTGGGGCTGGGGCGTCATTGGCGGTGTGATTTCGCCAATGATATCGATCCGGCCAAGCTCGCGGCCTACGCAGATAATTTCGGCGCGGACGTGCTGCGCCCCGGCGATGTGGGCGATGTGGCGCCGGACGAATTGCCCGGCGGCGCCGATCTCGCCTGGGCGAGTTTTCCCTGTCAGGATTTGTCGCTGGCCGGCCCGCGCGGCGGGCTGAAGGCTGCGCGTTCGGGCGTGTTCTACAGCTTCTGGCGTCTGATGGAGGCGCTGCAGGGCGAGGGCCGGGCGCCGCGCCTGATCGGACTGGAGAATGTGCCGGGGCTTTTGACCTGTTCGGGCGGCGCGGATTTTACGGCGCTGTGCGAGGCGCTGGATGCGGGCGGATACCGCTTCGGGGCGGTGGAGATTGATGCGCGCTGGTTCACCCCGCAATCGCGCCCGCGCCTGTTCGTACTGGCGCTGCGCAAGGACATACCCATCCCGTCTGATCTGGCGCTGGCGAGCGAGCCCGATCACCTCTCTCCCTTCCTGACCGGCGCGGTGCGCCGGGCGGCGGCGCGCCTGCCGGAGCATCTGAAAGCCAGCTGGGTGTGGTGGGCCTTGCCCGTGCCGCCGCGCCCCAATGCGGCGCTGATTGATGTGCTGGAGCCAGCCCGCGCCACGCCCTGGCACAGCCCTGAGGAAACGCGCCGGCTGATCGCCATGATGAGCGCGCCGTCGCGGGCGCGTCTGGCGGAAGCGCGCAAGGGCCCGGGCCCCGCGGCGGGCGCGCTGTACCGGCGCATGCGGGTGGAAAACGGCGTGAAGGTGCAGCGCGCCGAAGTGCGCTTTGACGGGCTGGCGGGCTGTTTGCGCACGCCCGGCGGCGGGTCGTCGCGCCAGTTCGTGGTCCGGGTCAAAAACGGCAAGGTGCGCACCCGGCCCATGACCACGCGTGAATATGCCCGTCTGATGGGCCTGCCCGAGGATTACCGCCTGCCCGCGCGCGACAATGCGGCGCTGCATCTGGCGGGCGATGGCGTGTCGGTGGACGCGGTCGCCTTCCTGCGCGAAAACCTGTTCGAGCCTGTGCTCGACCACGCCCGCGCTGGCGTGCTGGCGGCGGAGTAGGGCTATGCGCGCGGCGGTGGTCGGCAGCGGCATAGCCGGGCTCGCCAGCGCCGCCCATCTGGCCCGCGCCGGGCATCAGGTCACCATCTTCGAACGCTTCGCTGAGCCCCGTCCTGTGGGCGCGGGGCTGCTCCTCCAGCCCAGCGGGCTGATGGCGCTGGATACTCTGGACCTGCGCGGGGAGGCTGTGGCTCGTGGGGCGCGGGTAAGCCGGTTGATCGGACGCAACGCCAGTGGCCGCACCGTGCTGGACCTGCGATACAGCGATGCGCGCAAAGGCGATCACGGCGTCGGCATTCACCGCGCCAGCCTGTTCAACCTTCTGCTGGACGCCGCCCGGGACGCAGGCGCGTACTGGCGCACGGGCGCGGACATCGTCGATATCGCAGCGCCGGACACCGACACGCCCTGCCTCAGGCTGGCGGACGGCGAGACCACAGCGCCGTTCGATCTCATTCTGGTATGCGACGGCGCCCATTCGCGCCTGCGCCGCATCGTCTGTCCGCAGGCGCGCGAGCGGGTCTTCCCCTGGGGGGCCTTCTGGGCGATCCGGCCGGATCCGGATGGCGCGCGCGAGGGCGAGCTGGAGCAGGTCTATGATGGCTGCCGCATCATGATCGGCCTGCTGCCCGTGGGCGATAACCCGGCTGATCTGCTGGGGCGCCCGGGGGTGAGCGTGTTCTGGTCGGTGCGCAGTACTGAGCGCGACGCGGTGATGGCGGCAGGCGATGAGGCTTTTCGCGAAGGCTTCGCCCGCTACTGGCCGCGCGCCGGTAAGGCGGTGGGCGAGGCGGGCCTCGATGATTTCGCCTATGCCGCCTATCAGGACACGCTGTGTCCGCGCTGGCGGCGGGGCCGGATCATGCTGCTGGGCGACGCCGCCCATGCCATGAGCCCGCAGCTGGGACAGGGGGCCAACCTCGCCCTGTGCGACGCGGCGGCGCTGGCGCATGCGATGGCCGACCATGCGCCGGTGCAGCACGCTCTGAAAGCCGCCGAGCGCGCGCGGAGACCCAGCGTCACCTATTACGCCCTGATGAGCCGGGCGCTGACCCCGGTCTTCCAGTCCTCCTCAAAGCTGCTCGGCTGGGCGCGCGATATTGTCTTCAACCTGTCGGGCCGCCTGCCGGGCCTGCGCCACTGGATGGGCTGGACGCTGACGGGGCGCGGCCGCATGCCATGGTGACGGGCAGCGACGTCTTCACGCCCGCTGAGCGCTCGGCGGTGATGGCGGCGGTGAAGGGGCAGGGGACGAAGCCGGAAATGATCGTGCGGCGGCTGGTCCATGGGCTCGGCTATCGCTTTCGCCTGCATCGCAAGGATTTGCCGGGCAAGCCCGATCTGGCGTTTCCCGGGCGGCGCGCGGTGATCTTCGTGAATGGCTGTTTCTGGCATGGTCATGACTGTGCGCGCGGCGCCCGCCAGCCCAAACAGAACGCCGCGTACTGGACCGCCAAGATCGCCCGAAACCGCGCGCGTGACGCCGCCAGCGACGCGGCCCTGGCGGACGCGGGCTGGCGGGTGATGACCGTATGGGAGTGCGAGATGAAGGACCGCGCCGGCCTTGCCGCGCGCCTGCAGGGCTTTCTCGGTCCCTCCGGTCGCGCGCCCGCGCGGCGCGTTTGACGCCCGCCGCCAGCCGGTCTAAAGCCGCGATCCCCTGTCCCGCCTCTAGGACCCGACCTGACCATGACCGTCAAAGTCCGCTTCGCCCCGAGCCCCACCGGGCGCATCCATGTGGGCAATGTGCGCACCGCGCTGATGAACGTCTTGTTCGCGCGCGGGCAGGGCGGTCAGGTGCTTTTGCGCATCGACGACACGGACCTTGAGCGCTCCACAGCCGAGTACGAGCAGGGCATCAAGGATGATCTGACGTGGCTGGGCCTGCACTGGGACGAGACCTTCAACCAGTCGCATCACTTTGACCGCTATGAAGCGGCCAAGGCGCGCCTCGTCGAGGCGGGCTATCTCTATCCCTGCTACGAGACCGAGGACGAGATTGATCGCAAGCGCAAGATCCAGCGCGCCCAGGGCAAGCCGCCGGTCTATGACCGCGCCGCGCTGAGCCTCACCGATGCCGAGCGCGCCGCGCTGGAGGCCGAAGGGCGCAAGCCGCACTGGCGCTTCAAACTGTCGGGCGGGCGCATTGAATGGACCGATCTGGTGCGGGGCCCGAGCCATATTGAGACCAGCTCGGTCTCTGACCCGATCCTGATCCGCGCCGATGGCAGCTATCTCTACACCCTGCCCAGCGTGGTGGATGATCTGGAGGCGGGCATCACCCACATCATCCGCGGCGAGGACCACGTCACCAATTCGGCCGCCCAGATCGAGATTTTCGAGGCGCTGGGCGGCAAGGGCGCCTCTCCGCGGCTCGGCCATCACCCGCTTCTGATGGGCAAGGATGGGGAGAAGCTGTCCAAGCGCATCGGCTCTCTATCGGTGAAGGGTTTGCGCGAGGACGAGGACATTGAGCCCATGGCGGTTCTGTCCCTGCTGGCCAAGCTCGGCACGTCTGATCCGGTGGAGGCGCGCGGCTCGCTCGAAGCGCTGGCGGCGGACTTCGATCTGGCCAAGCTGTCGCGCACGCCGGCGCGCTTTGACCCGGCGGATCTCGAGCGCCTGAACGCCAGGCTGGTTCACGAAATGAACTATTCGGATGTGAAAGAGCGGCTGGCCGCCCTCAACGCCGATAGCGGCGAGGCGTTCTGGAATGCGGTGCGCGACAATCTGGTGCGCGTGCGCGACGTCGCCGAATGGCGCCAGCTCATTGACGGCCCGGTCGCGCCGGTGATCGAAGACGCAGAGTTTGCAAGAGCCGCCGCCGATCTGCTGCCCGAGGGACCGCTGGACGGGACCAGCTGGAGCAACTGGACCGGCGCGGTGAAGGACGCCACCGGGCGCAAGGGCAAGGACCTCTTCATGCCGCTCCGCCTGGCGCTGACCGGCCAGGCGCGCGGGCCGGAAATGGCGGTGCTGCTGCCCCTGATCGGCGCCGATACGGCCCGTGCGAGGCTGCTGGGTCAGGCGCGTTAAAAGCTGCAGTTAGACGAGGTCAGCCACCGCGTGGCCGCCACAGAACCAGCGTGTCGTGATCATTGAGCGTGGCCGCTTGCGCGCCGCCATAGCCCAGCTTGGCGGCGACATTGAGCGAGGCGGTGTTGCCGGGATCGATGAGGCAGCAGGTGCGCGCCGCGTCCAGCGTGGCGTCTGCCCAGTTCAGCGCCGCGCTCATGGCTTCGGTGGCGTAGCCGCGCCCGTGCACCGCCGGGCTCAGCACCCAGCCGGCTTCAGGAATGCCGGAAATATCAACGCTGAGGTCGCGCTTGAAATCGGCGAGACCCACCTGGCCGGCGAAGGCGCCGGTCTCGCGCTCCTCCAGCGTCCAGTAGCCATAGCCCAGCAGCGCCCAGAGCCCCGGAAAGCGCAGCATGCGCCCCCAGCTCTCGGTCGGCGTGGACACGCGTCCGCCGATATGGCGCACGACGCGTTCATCCCCCCACAGCGCCGCACACGCCTCAAAATCCGCAGCACGAGTGTCGCGCAAGATCAGGCGGGGCGTTTGAAGAACCGGTGTTAGCGGGCCGCTCAATGCAGGCTTACTCGGACGGCGCAGGCAGAGCCGGGATCAGCACCACGTTGAAATCGCCCCATTCGCCGTCAATGCGGGCGTTGGCGAGGGCGCGGTAATCAGGATCCTCCCAGAAATCGCGCGCCGACTGCATGTCCGGCCAGCGGCTGAGCACGATGGACTGAAAGCCGGTTTCGCCCTCCAGCGTCTCCACCTCGCCGGTCACCGCCATGTAGCGCCCGCCATGGCGGGCGTAGAGATCGGGCAGGCCGGGCATGTATCCGGAGAAGAAGGCCGGGCGGTCATGGACCGTGCCCATGACGATCATGTAGGCGCCATCGGGCGTCTCTGCGGCGGGCTCGGCGGCTGAGGCGGACGAGCCTCTGGCGAACAACTGGCCCTGACCCAGCACCAGTCCCAGCGCCAGGCCGGCCACGCCGGCCCCGGCGGCGATCATCACGCTTCGCATCACGCTCATGACGCTTGCTCCCTCTGTTCGGTCCGGCGAGCATGGCCCAAAGAAGGTCCCGCTGAAAAGATATATCTTTTCCATTCCCTCTTGCGCCGGTCTTGCTATCCTTGTCCGGACACGGCGCGGGACTCAAGGCGCTGCCGCACGCTTCAGGGAGGCATTACCGGCCATGGTTATCAGATCGATTGCGACATTCGGCTTTCTGGCCGCGGCGCTGAGCTGGAGCGCGGCGGCATCCGCCGAGGAGACCGGCCCCTTCACCCAAGAGATTTTCGACACGTGGATGGACGCGCGTGCCGGGACGGGTGAGCCCGTCTACTGGTATTCCACCGGCACGGTGCGCGCTTATCCTTCGGGCGAGCTTCTGTACACGATGGAAGGGTTCGATACGGCGGTGTCCTTCCGGCCCGACGGGCGCGGCGCCCCCATCGCCCACCAGTATGGCCGCAAGATTTTCATTTACCGCGATCCTGTGACCGGCGAGGTGGCGCGCGAGGCGGGTGGCATGGCCATCGACCCCATCGCCTATCCCTATCAGTTTATCGAATACCGCCTGGACGAGGGCCAGGTGATCGGCGTGGTCGAGCAGGGCTCGGGCGGGCGCATCCAGTCCATCGAGGCCGAGCCCATGAGCTGGCGCCGGCTGGGCGACACCTATGTGTTCACCGCGCCGCTGTTTCTCGACTTTGCGATCCCGGGTACCGACCGGCGCATTGAAGCCTGGGAGAATTATGACTTCTTCATCCAGCCCGAAGGCGTGGAGCGGCGCCACCAGCTGAGCTGGGCGCGCATCGGCCGCATGCCGCCTTGGGCGGGTGGTCAGATGGCGGTGCTGCATCTCGTCAACTGGCGGGTGGACACCTATGAGGAGCTGCCCTCCTCCATCCGTGAGTATGTCGAGACCGAAGCGCCGCTCTGGCTGGAGCCGCCCGCCGATCTCGACGCCATCCGCGCGTTGCAGCAGGGGGAGTGAGCGTTATGAGCACCGAAATCGACCGCCGCCGCCTGTTCTACGCCGCCGCCGCGCTGAGTGCGCTGGGCGCCGGCGCCGCTGGCCCCGCCTTGGCGCGTGCGCAAGAGGAAATGCTGGGCGGGCCCAGCCCGCTGCCCGACCGGGGTCTTGATCCCGGCGTGCCGGCTGATGGTGACTACGCCAAGGTGGAGCTCGCCAGACCCGTCGTGACGCTGGGCGTGGTGCAGAGCCGGGTGCGCGGCGTCGACGCCTCCACCACCCGCACCGCCAGCCGCGCCCGGACGGACAATCTCAACCACATGCTGGACCTGATCGACGCGAGCTTCGGCTGGGGCGGGCCGAAGGACATCTTGTTCTTCCACGAGTTTCCCATCACCGGCTACCGGGCGAGTTGGGGCCGGGCGGACACGCTGCGCGCAGCCATCGAAATTCCCGGCGAAGAGACCGAGGCGATTGCGCGCAAGGCGCGCCAGTATAATTGCTGGATCGTGTTCGGTTCCTATGTGCGCGATGACAGCTGGCCCAACCATGTTCTGTCCATCACCAGCGTCATGGACAATACCGGAGCCATCGTCGACAAGCACTGGAAAGCCCGCAATATCAAAGGCTTGTTCGGGCCGGGCTTCGAGCTGTTCACCACCACGATCTATGACGTGCTGGACGAATACATCGAGCGCTACGGGCTCGATCACGTCATGCCCGTCACGCGCACCCCGCTGGGCAATATCGTCACCAGCTCGGTCCAGCGCGAACCGGAACTGATGCGCGCCTTCGCCATGAAGGGCGGGGAGATTTTCCTGCGCACCGCCACGGGCGGGTTCACGCAGACCGACATCGCCTCGACCAGCGTGCATAACGGCGTCTACACCGCCATCGTCAATAATGCGATCTCGCCGGGCAATCCGGGCTTCTTTGAAGATCCGGGCAATTCGGGCGGCTCGACGATTTACGGCCCGGACGGCGCGGTGCTGGCCGAAGCCGGCTCGCAGTTTGAAACCCTGGTCAATGCTCGCCTGCCCATGGCCCAGTTCCGCCAGCGCCACACCATCCCCTATGTCCACATGGACCTCTACCGGCCGATCTTCGACGCCTACCGCAACCGCTTCCCGCCCAACCTGTTTGCCGATTACCAGCCCACCGATACGGCCGACGCGGCGCGCTATCTCGCCAATAAAGGCGTGTGGGCGATGGACCGGCGATGAGGGACGGGGCGGTCAGAGGGGCAATCATGGCGCTGGGTGTGCTGGCGCTCGCCGGGTGCGGCGAGGCGGATCGGATGACGCCGGGCGCGGAGCCTGAGGCTGTGCCTGCGCCGGAGGCGGTTGAGAGCGAGGCCGCCCTGACCGGCGCGGGCGTAGCGGCGCTCATGACGGGCCGCTTCGACAATGAAGACCAGGCCGCCGTGGATGGCCGCACGCGCCTGCATGTCATCCATGAGGCGGTGAGCAGCGCCGCGATGGAGGGCGCGCTGATCTACGCCCAGCTTCACACCGGCGGGCCGGACGGGCCTGTCTATCGCCAGCGCGTCTACCAGTTTGCCGATGCGCCGGGCGAGGACGGGCGTCTGCCCATGGCCGTTTGGACGCTGCGCGATCCGGCAAGCCTAGCTGATGCAGACGCACGGGCGGAACGCCTCGCCGCCCTGACGCCCGATGAGCTCGAACGCTTCGACCCTGGCTGCGACTTCTACTGGACGGGCGACGGCGCGCTTTATCGCGGCGAGATCGTGGATGGCGACTGCCTGATGGACTCCCGGCGCACCGGGCGCACGCTGGTCATCACGGCCGAATTCACCATCTCGGCCGACCTATTCACCCATGACGAGGCCGGACGCTATCAGGATGACGGCGAATACGCGTTTGCGCCCGAGGGCGGCATCGCCAATCATTATGACCGGGTCTCAGGACCCGCGCCGCAAGGACAGTAAGGCATGACCCAGCGTTTCGAGCCCACCATGATCCGCTCCGACAAAACGGCGCGCGAGATTTTCGAGGAGGTGCGCGCCAATCCCGCCCGCGCTCGCTTCGGCTTTGGCGAGCGGCTCGCCATCGTCAATGTGGACCCGCAAAAGGCCTATACCCGCCCCGACCTGTTCCCCAAAACGGCCTATGTCACCGATCCTGACCAGCTGACCCATATTAACGCGATTTCCAAAGCCGCGCGCGCCAAGGGCCTACCCGTTGTGTGGACCCATGTGGCCTATATGGACAATGCGGCGGACGCCGGCGTCTGGGGCACGCGCACCGACACGCCCGATTCCTTGCAGAACATCAAATACGGCTCGGACCGCCACGCCTTCGACGACCGGGTCGAGATCGATCAGCGCGTGGACGCCGTCTATACCAAGCGCATGCCGAGCGCCTTCTTCGAAACCCCGCTGGCGAGCTTTCTGACCTGGCATCGCGTCGACACGGTGGTGGTCACCGGCGGGTCCACCTCGGGCTGCGTGCGCGCCACGGCGGTGGACGCGCTGTCCCACGGCTACCGCACCATAGTTCCCATCGAATGCGTGGCCGACAAGCATGAAAGCTATCACTTCGCCAATCTCACGGACCTGCTGATCAAGTACGCCGACGTGGTCGCGGTGAGAGAGGTGTATGAGTGGCTGGAGGGGTATGGGGGTGGGGCGCGTTCATGACCACCGACCCCAATCTCTATGACTACAACCCGTATAGCGGGCGGCCGAAAATCGAATGGCCCGGGGATAAGAAACTCGCCTTCTGGGTCGCACCCAATATCGAATTCTACGAGTTCGATCCGCCGAAGAATCCCAAGCGTCCCGGCTGGCCGCGTCCGGCGCCGGATGTGACCGGCTATTCCCAGCGCGACTATGGCAATCGCGTGGGGCACTGGCGGCTGATGGAGATGATGGACCGGCACGGGCTGCGCGGTTCGGTCAGCCTGAACGTGGCCATGTGCGACCATTGCCCGGAGATCATCGAGGCGTGCGCGCAGCGCGGCTGGGAGTTCTTCTCCCACGGCATCTATAATACGCGCTTCTCCTATGAGATGGACGAGGCGCAGGAGCGCGCGGTCCTGGCCGATTCCATCGCCACGGTTGAGGCCGCCACCGGCCAGCGCATTCGCGGCTATCTGGCGCCGGCCCTGACCCACACGACGCGCACGCTCGACCTCATCGCCGAGCACGACTTCTGGTACACGTGCGACCTGTTCCAGGACGACCAGCCCCAGCCGGTGAAGACGAAAACCGGCAAGCTCGTCTCCATGCCCTATTCGCTCGAGGTCAATGACGTCATCACGTACGGCCAGCTCGCCATGGACCCCTGGCGCTATGCCGACGTGCTCAAGCGCCAGTTCGACCAATTGCTGCGCGAGGGCGAGGAGAGCGGCACGGTGATGTGCATTCCGCTGCATGCCTACCTCGTCAGCCAGCCCCATCGCCTGCGCGCGTTTGAAACCGCGCTCGTCCACATCACCGGTCACACAGACGATGTCTGGTTCGCCACGGCGCAGGAAATCGCCGGGCATTTCCGCGAGCATTGCTGGGACGCGGTGCAGGAAGATCTTGACGAAAAGGGCCTCAAGGCTGGCGGAACAGCGTTCGACGCTTGGGGCGGATCATGATATCATCGCGTGATATCACTTTCTCCCATGAGGCGATCCCATGTCCGCGATCACCATCCGCAAACTGCCCGACCACGTCCATGACGCGCTGCGCAGGCGGGCCGCCGAACGCGGCGTCTCGGTCGAGGCGCTGGCACGTGAGGCGCTGGAGACATATGCCGCAAAGCCCTGGCGCATTCAGGATACGTTCGATGCGCTCGACCGCCGCCGCCGCGAGTTGGGCGTTGAAGCGATCGGGGACCACTGGCAGGAGGAGTTTGATGATCCGGCATTTAGCCGGGAGGTCCTTGGTCTCGACAAGGATGACGAGGAGGATGTGGCGTGAGCCGTATCCTGCTGGACACGCATTTTGTGATGTTCCTCGCAGGCGACTACCCCAGCATTCGTTCCACCGAGGCCGAGGCGCTGGAAACGGCGACGTTGCCCTGGCTGGTCAGCGCGATTTCCATCTGGGAAATCCGGATGAAATGGCATGCGCGAAACCGGTTTGGCGAGCGCAAGGGGCCGATTTCACCCGATGCCGTCTTGCAGACGCTCAAGGCCGATGCGCCCCGTTTCAGGCTCGTGGCGTTGCGGGCCGAACAACCCGCCTTGCCCCTCGACCCGCCGCTGGCTCACGGCGATCCGTTCGACGAGATGCTGCTCATTCAGGCCGAAGCGGAAGGGGCGGTCCTGCTCAGCCGCGACCGCAAACTCGCCGGCCATCGGCTGGTGATGTCGCTCTAGCGCGCCGGATTGGCGGCGCCAGTCAGGGAAGCCGCCCATGAGCCTCGACCCGTCCTATCTGGACTACCCGAAGCGCGGCTATGGCCAGGACATGGACCGTTATGACTGGGCGCTGGCGAAAGACCGCGCGCCGGTGCGCCTGGCGTCGGGGACGCAGGTGGCAGCGATGATCGTGGTGGCGTGTGAGCACCATGTCATCGACCCGAAAAAATCGCCCTTCGCCCATCCCCATGGAATGGTTACGCCTTTTCCCGATCTGCGCCATTTCACCTCGCGTGATTATGGCAACCGGGTTGGGGTGTTCCGCATCCTTAAGGCTTTGCGTGAGCGCGGGCTGACGGCGACGTTCGCGCTGTCTGCGGCGCTTTTGGAGCGGGCGGCGCCGTTGATAGACGCGATTGTAAATGATGGACACGAGATCGCCGCGGCGGGGCTGCACGGGGCGGCTATCCATCATTCAGGTGACGAAACACAGGCTGAGCGGGACAAGATCGGCCAGGTTCGGGTCATGTTTGAGGCCGCAGGGCTCACGCCGGTGACCTGGTTGTCGCCTGCGCGCCAGCAGAGCTTCAACACGCCCGACCTGCTTACCGAGGCCGGTTTCACCCGGGTGCTGGATTGGGAGAGCGACAGCGTTCCGCTCCCCCTGCGCACCGCGCACGGCCCGCTCGCCGCCCTGCCGCTCTTCAACGAGCTGGAGGATTTCAAACTGCTGGTTGAGCGCAAGCAGGACGAGGCGTGCTGGGTGCGCCAGATTCTCGAAGCGAAGGATTACCTCAAGTCCGAACACGCCGCGCGCGGCGCGTCGGTGCTGGGCTTTCAGCTCACCCCGTTTGTGACCGGTCAACCCTTCCGCATCACGGCGCTGGAGGCGCTGCTGGACGGGCTCGCCGGGGATGAGGCGGTTTGGTGTGCGGGCGGCGATGAGATTGCAGGCGCGTTCGCCGCGGCGCTCCCATGAGCGGCTTGCGCGGCTGGGATGATCTGCGTGCGTTCGCGCTGGCGCTGGACCTGCCGGGGGTGGAGGACAGCGTGTCCTGGGGCAATCCGGGGCTGAAAGCCCATGGCAAGCTGTGGACCTGGTGGGCGCCGCAGCAATTCGCCGACGCGCCTGTGTTCAAGGTGGCGCGCGAGGAGCAGGAGTTTCTGCTTGAGGCCGCGCCGGAGGTGTTCTTCATCACCGATCATCACAAGCCCCACGGCCTCATACTGATGCACCCGGACGCGTTCGACGCCAACTGGGCGCGTGGCAATCTGTTCAAGGTCTGGCGCCAGCAGGCGCCCAAACGCTTTCTGACAGCCTGGGACGCGCAAAACGCCCACCGATTGAAGGAGTTTGGCCATGACGACACGGCGTGATCTGGTCACCGGCGCAGGCGCGCTGGCGCTCTCTGCAGCGGCTGCGGCCTCCTTTCCGGGCGCGGCGCGCGGGCAGGCGGCCGATCCGCGCTACTCGGCCTGCGCGCTGCAGCTGGTGTGCGATGCGGTCAATCAGGATTCCAGCGTGGACGCGGCCCGCGCGCGCATGATGGCCTCGATCGCGCGCATTGGCGGGCAGATCGCGGCGTCCAAGGGCTTCCTGCGCACCTTCAACGGCACAGAGCTGAAACTCGTCTGCCTGCCCGAATACTTTCTCACCGGCTTTCCGCTGCGCGAAAGCCGCGAGGAGTGGAAGGCCAAGGCGGCGCTGGATATCGGCGGGGCGGAATATGAGGCGCTGGCGGCGTTGGCCCAGCGCTACGGCGTGTATCTCGGCGGCAACGCCTATGAGAATGACGAGAACTTCCCGCAGCTTTATTTCCAGACCAATTTCCTGATCGCGCCCAATGGCGAGACGGTGCTGCGCTACCGGCGCATGATCTCGCTCTACACGCCGACACCTTATGATGTGTGGGACCGGTATCTTGATATTTATGGGTATGACGCGGTCTTCCCCGTGGCGCGCACGGATATCGGCGTCATCGGCTCGATCGCGTCGGAGGAAATCCTGTATCCGGAAATTGCGCGCATGCAGGCGCTCAAAGGCGCGGAGATTTTCCTGCATCCCACGTCGGAAGTCGGCTCGCCCCAGCTCACCGTCAAGGATCTCTCCAAGCGCGCGCGGGCCATCGAGAACATGGCCTATGTGGTGTCGGCCAACTCCGCCGAGATCACCGGCACGCCCGTGCCGTCCGCCTCCACCGACGCCATGAGCAAGATTGTCGACTGGAATGGCCGCGTGCTGGCTGAAGCCGGTCCGGGCGAGAGCCTGAACGCCAACGCCATCCTGGACTTGCCTGCTCTGCGCGCCGCGCGCAATCGCACCGGCATGAGCAATCTCCTCACCCGCCTGCCGCTGGCCGCCTTCGCGCCGGGTTATGAGGCCGGCGTGTCGCAAGAGCCCAACGCCATGGCCGACGGCCGCATGCTGACCCAGGGCGAGGCCATCGAGCGCCAGCGCGGGCGGATTGCGGCGCTGCGGGATGCGGGGGTGTTTACGGGGGATGTGGGGTAGGGCTTCCCTTTTCAAGGTTTGCCGCTCACCCCCTCACCTTACCTCTCCCCCATGGTCATGGGGGAGAGGAGGCTTCTACGACATTCATTTCGTGGCGAGGTCAGGTGATGGCTTTCCCAGAATCCACGCCCCGTTCGAGCCTCCTCTCCCCTCTTTGAGGGGAGAGGGTAGGGTGAGGGGTGCGGGGCGAAGGCCTATACCCCTACTCCGCCGCCTGCTGCGCTGCGGCCCGCGCCCGGTTGGCCAGCACCGCGTTCATCACATGGAACACGGCTGTGTTGTCCACATAATTGCCGTCCCAGCCATAGGGCTCGCCCCAGAGTGCTTCAGCGAAGGCGTCATGGCGTTCAAACTGGCCGAACAGGTGCGAACCCGCGCCCAGCGCCCAGAGCGGCACCAGGTCATTGGTGTGATTGCCCGAGGCGAACTGGTGGCCGGGAATTTCGCCGGCGCCGCGGTCCTGCACGGCGCGGAATTCCACGAAGCGGTCGCGTTCGGGATCAAAGCGCGTCTGGTTCAGGATCTCCTGATCCATCGTGATCTGCTGGGACAGGCCAGAGGCGGCCTCGAACGTGCCCTCACCCCAGATGCCGCCGGTTTCGTGGTCAGAGGTGACGATGAGCAGCGTGTCGTCCCAGCTGGAATGGGTCTCCACCCAGTCGATGACGGCGTTGACGGCGGCATTGAAGTCCATCTGCTCTTCAATGAAGCGCGGCATGTTGTTGGCGTGGCCCATCCAGTCCACCGCGCCGCCTTCGATCATGAGAAAGAAGCCGTCCGGATCCTGATTGAGCACATTGAGCGCCGCCCGGCTCATGGTGGCGAGATCGGGCATGTCGGGGTTGAACGCCATGCCGGACGGGGTGGAGGCGTCCTCGGGAAAATCGATGCGCGTGGCCTGGTGCGAGCCGATGGAGGGCAGAATGCCGATCAGCTTTTGGGGAAGCCGCCCGCCGCCTTCGGCGAGTTGTTCGAACTGCTCGCGCTCGCGGATGAGGGTATAGCCGTTCAGCCCCTCGTCGCTGGTGAGCGCCGCCCAGGTCTCTCGGCCGCCGACAAAGTTGAAGGCGCGGTCATTGGGTTCCTCGACCGGGCGTCCGTTGGCGTCGAAATAGGGATTGCCCGTGCCCATCATCACATCCAGGCGCCCGTCAGACATCTGCTGGAAAATCTCGGCGTACTGGTTGCGAAAGTCCACTTGCGCCCAGGCCGAGGCCGGGGTGGCGTGGGAAACCTGCACCGTCGCGATGGCGCCGGTGGCCAGGCCCATCTCATGAGCGATATGCGCGATGGTTTGCAGCCGCTGCATCCCGTCCCAGGTCATGTTGACCCGGCCGGGCGAGGTCTTGCGCCCGGTATGGAGCGCCGTGCCGGCGGCCGCGGAGTCGGTATAGGAGGTGTAGGCGATGGACACGTCGCCGAAATCATTGTCGAAGGCGCCTTCCAGCCGGGTCCAGCGATCGCGCGGATCATAGTATTGGGCCTCGGCGCCTCGTGCGGCATCAATGCGGTTGTTCTCGAGCACCGACCCGTCCGGCCCGATCAGGCGCAGAGCGTAGTGCGCTGATGCGCCGACATAGGGCGCCGTGCCGTCGGGACGGGCGGCCTGATAGCTCTGAGTCCCCGCGCGGCCTTCGTAATAGTCGGCGGCAAGCCAGCCATTGAAGCCGGCGCCGTCGGAGATCATCAGGATGACATTGCGCGCGCCCGGGGCCTCGGCGGCGAGGGCGGCGGAGGGCGCCAGCGCGATGGCGGCTGCGGCGGCGGCGGCGGCGGCGAAATAACGAAAACGGATCATGGGCGGCGAAGCCTCCAGTCGGGATGGAACTCGGATCGGAGCCAAATCTAGGGCCGGTTTGTCACGCCGCCATGACATGGGCCGGAAGTGCGCCCCGGCCAGCCCGCTCACAAACCCCAGCGTCGCGCGGTCCGGCTCAATTCAGGCGAAACGCCGCGCCATATTGTCGGTGGCGCGCACCAGCGCGTCGATCGTGCCCGGCTCGCCCGCGGCGTGGCCCGCGTCGGGGATGATGTCCAGCCGGGCCCCCGGCCAGGCCTTGGCGAGGCGCCAGGCGGTCTGCGCGGGCGTCACCATGTCATAGCGGCCCTGGACGATGATGCCGGGGATGTCCTTGAGGTGATCGGTTTCATCCAGCAGCACGCCGTCATAGTCGAGGAAGCCGCCATGGATGAAGTAATGGGTCTCCATGCGAGCCAGCGCGTCGGCGCGGCGCGGTTCGGGCGAGGCGGCGGACGGGTCGGCGTGCAGGCTTATCAGCGCGCTTTCCCAGCGCGCCCATTCAATGGCGTCATCGCGGCGCGCCTCCGCATCGCGCGACAGGCGGCGGTGATAGGCCTTGAGCACATCGCCGCGCTCGGCAGCGGTCAGACGGGCCGTCAGCCGCTCCCACGCGTCGGGGAACAGGCGGTTGGCGCCGTCGCGGTAGAACCAGTCGATCTCGCTGCGCGTGCACGCGAACACGCCGCGCAGGATCAGGGCGATGACCTGATCGCGGCAGGCGCGCGCATAGGCCAGCGCCAGCGTCGCGCCCCAGGACCCGCCGAACACCACCCACCGGTCGACGCCCAGATGGGCGCGCAGCTGCTCCATATCGCCAATGAGGCGTCCGGTGTCATTGGCCTCCACGTCGCCATGGGGGGTGGAGCGGCCGCAGCCGCGCTGATCGAAAATGATGATGCGGTAGAGGCGCGGATCGAAGAAGCGGCGCATGGCCGGCGCCGCGCCGCCTCCGGGCCCGCCGTGCAGGGCCACAACCGGCAGGCCGTCGGTGCGCCCGCACTCTTCGTAATAGACCCGGTGGCCCTCGCCGACATCAAGATGGCCGCTGCGGGCCGCGTCGATGGGGGGATAGAGGCCTACACGTCTGGTGTTGCGATGCGTATCCATGCCTCAGGCCCGTCCCCACGCCCCGGGTGTGTTGGACGCTGCGCGCCCTGCCGGTGATATTTCCCTTTTGTTAGGCGTGACAGTATGCCCTTTTATATCGAGTTGAAAGCGGTGTCGGAGGGGGCGCCGCCCGGCGAATGCGAGGGAAGACAGAGTGCGTGGTGTGAAGGTGATGCGGTCGTGTCTGACCGCTTCGGCGCTATTGGCTTGCGTCTCGCTGGGCGCGTGTGCGGGCGCGCCCATCGATATGTCGGCCGGCCTCAATGGCGCGCCGGGCCAGGCGGTCCACGCCGAACTTCACCAATCGGCGACCAGCCTGCGCACCCTGATCGACGATGAAGGCTGGACGCTGGGCGATACGCCCTTGCTGGCGCGCCTGATCCGGGGCCAGGACAGCTCCGGCGACCGCGCCGTGGCGCGGTATCTCGACACGGCGGACGGCGACGCGTCTGCAGTGCTGGCGGCGGATGCCGCGCGCCTCACGCAGGCATCGCAACAGACCGCGTCGCTGGCGATGCGGGCGGCCTCCGCATCGAACGCGGGCGCGGAAACGCTGGCGGCGGATCTGGCGGCTGTGGAAGGCGCGCTGGCGGCTGTGCGGCGCGCAAAGGGGTTCTTCGCGTCCGTAGCCGAAGAGGCGCAGGCTAGCGGCGAGCGCTGGAATGCGGCCCTGTCTGAACTCGGCGAGGCCGAGCAGCATCTGGCGCTGGCCGCCGATGCGCTGGCCGAGCGCCGCTGGGCCGCGCGCCTCGGCGCGGTCAGTTAGGCTCAGCGGCGTCATGGCCCTGGCGATACCGGGCGACCGGCTCGATCCGCAATCCATCAAGGGTTTTCTGGCGCCCGACGAAGGCGGGGCGCTGTATGCGCGTGCGCTGGAAGCCGCCGCCGCTGCGCCCGGCGCGCTCATGGAGATCGGCTCCTGGTGCGGGCGGTCCAGCGTGTATCTGGGCCGCGCCGCGCGCGATGCGGGCCGGGTGCTGTTCGCTGTCGATCACCATCGCGGCTCGGAAGAGCACCAGCCCGGCGAGGGCTATCATGACCCGGACCTGTTCGACGCCCAGCTGGGCCGCGTGGACACGCTGCCCGCCTTGCGGCGCACGCTGGCGCTGGCTGATCTCGAACGCTGGGTGATCCCTATGGTCGGCCGCTCGGATGTGGCAGGCGCGGCCTGGTCAGGCCCGCTGGCTTTTGTCTTTATCGATGGCGGGCACGCCATGGAGACGGCGCTCAGCGACTACCGCGCCTGGGCCGGTCATGTGGCGCGCGGCGGGCTTCTCGCCATTCATGACGTCTTCCCCGACCCGAAAGATGGCGGGCGCCCGCCTTACGAGATCTGGAAGCTGGCGGTGGCCTCGGGCCTGTTCGAGCCGGCGGGCCGGGTCAATACGCTCGAGTTTCTGCGCCGGGTTTGAGCCAGGCGTCGGGGCGCGCGTGGCGCACCATCAGATCATGGCCGGGCGCAATCTCGAACAGGGCGTCGGCGGCCAGCACCACGGCGGCCGAGGTCCAGCCCGGACGCTCCTTGGGCCAGATCATGCCCAGATCGAACTGCCAGCCCATCCAGTAACCCCCGCCGCCGCGCGCCAGCGGGGCGAGATCGCTGATCAGGCCCAGCGCCCGGTCGCGCCAGCCCAATGACAGGCACGCCATGGCGAGCTCGGCGGTTTCAGCGGCGGTGATCCAGGGTTCCTCGGCGACGCAGCGGCAGCCGAGATCGGCCACCACGAATTTCGTCCACCCCGCCTCCAGCCGCGCACGCGCCGCCTGACCCCGGATCGCGCCGGTCAGGACGGGATAATACCAGTCCATGGCGTAGCGCGTGCGGTCTTCGCCCATCCGGTCAAAGCGCTCGGGCTTGTGATTGAAGACATGGGCGATGGCGGCGCGCGCGCGCGCCCAGTCCGGCTTGCGCTGGTCCAGCGCGTCGGCGATGCGCAGGCCCGCCTCAAAGCTCTTGAATAGCGACGCGTTGCCCGCGCGCAGGGAGTCGATCTCTTCCAGCGGCTGGCCGGGATCGGGATCGCGCCAGACAATATCGCCGGTCTCGCACTGGCGCGCGGCGACCCAGTCGAGGGCCCGGGTGACCATGGGGGCGTGGCGCGCGATCAGGCGCGGCTCGTCCAGCGCCAGGGCGCAGCGCAGCACGGTCACGGCGCCATAGCCGGTGAAATTGGTGTCGCGGGCGGTGACGGGAATGGCGGGCGGCGCGATGCGCTCGCCGGTTTCGTCCATGGGCACGCCCGCGCCCAGCTCCCCGGTCCAGCCGCCATCGGCTTCCTGACGCGCCGCCAGAGCGTCCAGCGCCTTGGCCACGGCATCGCCGCGCCCGGCGACGGCCAGCGCCATGGCGCTTTCGCCATGGTTCCACGGATCCCACACCCCGGCCTCGACCCAGGGAATGGTCCCGTCACGGCGCTGCAGCGCCTCGATCCGGTCGGCGCAGGCGGCGACATCGACGCCGAGATGCAGGGCGCGCGGGCTCATGCGGGCGCCTTTTGAAAATACATCGCCACGGATTTGCCCAGGGCCGGGTTCAGCGCGGCCTCCAGCCAGCGGGTCAGGCGGGGGCGTTTCATCAGATCCCATTCCAGAAAGCGCCGGTAGAGCGCCACCGAGCGGCTCGCTTCCTGGCGGTCCCACTTGGCGCAGCGCAGCCACCAGTACGGGCTGTGCAGGGCGTGGGCGTGGTGGCGTTTATAGGCGGTGAGGCCGCGCGCCTCGACCTGCTGTTTGAGGTCGCCATCCTTGAAGATGCGCACATGGCCGCCGGGCGTGTTGCTATAGCCTTCAGACAGACGCCAGCAGATCGCCTCGGGCCAGTAGCGAGGCACGGACAGGGCGAAGCGGCCGCCAGGCTTCAGGATGCGGGTGATTTCTTTGAGCGCTGCGTCCACATCAGGCAGGTGCTCAAGCACTTCTGAGCAGATCACCACATCAAAGCTGGCGTCCGGCCAGGGCAGGCGGCCTGCATCGCCCACGCACCACACGGCGCTGCGCGGCGGCTCTTGCGGCGGCGGAGGCAGTTCGAAGAAGCCATCGACGGCGCCTTTGAGATCCTCCAGCGACAGATCGAGCATCACCACGTCCAGCGCGCGCGCATGCCAGTACAGCGCATGGGAATGGCGTCCCCGCCCGCAGCCGAGATCGAGCACGCGCTGACCATCCTGCAGGTCCAGCGCATCCAGGCGCAGCGTGACCATCATGAGAGAGAGGCGCCTTCGCGCGCGGCCAGGGCGGTTTCGTAGAGATCAATGGCGGCGCGCGCATGATCCTCCCAGCGGAAGGCCGTGGCGGCGCGCGCGGCGCAGGCGGAGCCGATCCGCGCGCGGCGTTCAGGATCGGTCAGCAGCGCGCCCAGCGCTTCGGCCAGCGCCGCGCTCTCGCCCGCCGGCGTCACCACACCGGCATCGCCCGCCACCTCGGGAAGGGCGCCGCCATCGGACACGATCACCGGCGCGCCGCAGGCCATCGCCTCGGCGGCGGGAAAGCCAAAGCCTTCAAAACGCGACGCCGAGACGAACACCGTGCAGCGCCGGTAGAGATCGGCGATGGCCTCGCGCGTCAGGCCGGAGACGAAGCTGACCTGGTCCAACAGCCCGGCGCGTTCGAGCGCGCGTTTGGCTGGCCCTTCACGCAACTGGCCGATCACGGTGAGGCGTACGGGTCTGCCCTGCTGCTTCAACACGTCCAGCGCCCCGATGAGCACGTCCAGGCCCTTGATGGGCACGTCCGCCGAGGCCAGGGCGACCACGCTATCCCCCTCCCGGACGACCGCCGGATCGGGATAGTACGTCGCGTGATCAATGCCGTTATGGGCGACGCGTATCCGCGCCGGATCCACACCGCAGCGCTGCGCATAAGCCAGGCGCGACGCCTCTGACACACAAAGGAAATGCTCCAGTTTTCGCGCCGCGCGCGCCTGCACCTCCACAAAGGAATGCCAGCGCCGGCTGAGGATGCGCCCCATGCGCGTCGCCGCGCCCGCCACGGCGAAATCGCGATCAATGGCAATGGGATGGTGAAGCGTGGTGATCACCGGCGTGCGCCGCGCGATGCGCGCCAGCGGCAGGGCCAGGGTCTGGTTGTCGTGGATCACGTCGAACCGGCCGGCATTGGCCGCCATGAAGGCTTCCAGCCGCAGGGCGAAGGCGGTCATCTCGCCAAACGCGCCGGTATTGTGCGCCGCCCATTCATGCCGGTCCGCCGCTGACATGAGATGCCGCAAACGCAGCGCCATCAGGGCGTTGGGCACGCTGAACAGGTCCAGGGAGGGCAGGCGCTCCAGCGCGATTCCCTCATCCAGCTCCGGATAAGGCGGGCCGGAGGCGACGGTCACAGCGCAGCCCTCGCGCGTCAGCGCCCGTGTCAGCTCGCGCACATAAACACCCTGCCCGCCCACATGGGGGTGGGAGCGGTAGCTCGTAACCAGCACCCGCAAGGGCGCGGACCGGGGAGGGGGGGCGAGGGCGTCCTTCATCGGCGCGGGACGCTATAGCGCGCGCGCGCGAAGGCCAAGAGCAAACGCTGTTCACCCAGGCCTCAAAGGCGCAGCCGCCTTCCACTCACCGCCCCGCCGCGCTAGAGCCTGCAGCCATGATACCGCGTCTTTTCCCCCTGCCGCGCCCGGCGCGCTTTGCGTTGTTCTACAGCGCCTTCTATATCGGCTTTGGCGCTTATCTGCCTTACATGCCGGTCTGGTTCGAGGCGCGGGGCTTAAGCCCTGAAATGATTGGCGCGGCGGGCGCGGCGGCCATGGCGGGGCGGGTGCTGGCGGCGCCGCTGGGGGCGTATCTGGCCGACCGCGCGCCGCGCCGTCGCATGGCGGTGGCGGCGTTCTCGATTGCGGCCCTCCTGATCTTTCTGGCCCATATCCCGGCTCATGAGCCCTGGCTTATCGTGGCGCTGGCGGGGCTGGTGGGCGGCGCCTATACCGGAATCAACCCCATCATCGACGCGTTCGCCATGGGCGAATCACGCCGGCGCCGGTTCGCGTTCGGCCCGCCGCGCGCCATCGGGTCCGGGGCGTTCATTCTGGGCAATGTGGGTTGCGGCGCGCTGATCTCCCTGCTCGGCGGGGAGGCGGCCCTGTACTGGACGCTGGCCGGGGCCGCGCTGGCGGTGCTGGCCTCTTTTTGGCTGCCCGAAGGCCGGCGCGCCCCGGCGCCTGCGCCGGGGGTCCCGCGCCCGGGCGTGCGCGCCGCGCTGGTGGCCGGCGGCATGCCGCTGGCCTTTGCGGCCTCGGCGCTGATCCAGGGCGCACACGGATTCTACTATACTTTCTCCGCGGTCGCCTGGCAGGCGCAGGGGATCGCCCCGGCCTGGATCGGGGCGCTGTGGGCCACCGGCGTGGGCGCGGAGATCGTCTTCTTCACCCTGTCGGCGCGTTATATGGCGCGCTTTCCGCCCGCCGTGCTGATCGCGCTGGGCGGCGCGGCGGCGATCCTGCGCTGGGGGTTATTGTCCCTGTCGCCGCCGCTCGCGGCGCTGTTCGCGTTGCAAGGCCTGCATGCGCTCAGCTTTGGTGCAACCTATCTGGGTTTCCTGCGTTATGCGTCTGATCACGTCCCCGACCGGTTCGCGGCGACGGCCCAGGCAGTCAACTCGGCCTTGTCGGGCGGGCTGGTTCTGGCCGCGGCCAGTTTTGCGTCCGGTTTCGCCTATGCGGCGTTCGGGGCGGGCGGGTTCGCCATGATGGCGATCCCGGCAGGCCTCGGCCTGGCCTGCGCCATAATGCTCGCAAATCGGGGGCGAAGCAGGCCATAATCTCGCCGGACTTGAGACCAAGGGTCTGACCGGCGAGGGCAAAGGGGTCCAGACGCGAATATGAGCGCCGAAACGATCAAGCCGGGCAGCGCGAGCCTGTCGACGCGCCTGGAGGCCGGACGCCTGATCCTGGAGCCGCGCGGCGACTGGGTGGTGCAGTCTATCGCCCGGCAGGATGCGCCCCTTCGCAAGCTCGAAGCCGAGAGCGATCCGGGCAGCCTGGCCATTGATGTCACAGGTCTTGGACGCATCGACACGGCGGGCGCCTATCTTCTGGGCCGCACCCTCGGCTCGTGCCCGGAGACGGACGATGACGCCGCTTATATCGGCGAACATCCCACCGCCCGGCGCCTCATCGCCGAGATGCGCACCCGCAATGTGCGCTGCGATCCCGAACCCGATATCGACCGCTCTCTCATCGCGATCATGGCGCGCATCGGCGCGGGGACCCATGGCGTCTGGCGCGAGACCGTGGAGAGTTTCGCGTTTTTCGGGCGCACGGTGCTGACCGCGCTGGTGGTGGCGCCGATCCCGACGCGCTGGCGTGTGACATCCATGGTGGCGCTGATGGAATCGGTGGGCGTCAACGCCTTGCCGATCATCGCCGTCCTGTCCCTGTTCATCGGCGCGGTGGTCGCCTTCATGGGCGCCAACCTGCTTGAAGTGTTCGGCTTTTCGATCTTCACGGTCGACCTGGTGGGCATTGCGGTGCTGCGCGAATTCGCCGTGCTGATCACCGCGATCCTGCTGGCGGGCCGGTCGGCCTCGGCGTTCACGGCGTCCATCGGGTCGATGAAGATGCAGCAGGAAGTCGACGCCATGAAGGTCATGGGGCTCGACCCGTATGAAGTGCTGGTCCTGCCCCGGCTGGTGGCCTGTGTGGTGATGGCGCCGCTTCTGACCCTGGCGGCGATGCTCAGCGGGCTGTTTGGCGGCATGCTGGTCAGCTGGGCGTCGCTGGACATCTCGCCGGCCCAGTTCATCGTGCGCCTGCAGGACTCAGTCCCGATCCAGCACCTGTTCGTGGGCCTGTCCAAGGCGCCGGTCTTCGGCCTGATCATCGCCATCATCGGCTGCCGCCACGGCCTGAAAGTGGGCGGCGACGTGGAGAGCCTGGGCTCGTCAGTGACCACGGCGGTGGTGCAGGCGATCTTTGCCGTGATCCTCATCGATGCGCTGTTCGCCATGCTCTATCTGGAGCTGGACATATGAGCGCGCCGCCCCTCATCGAAGTGCGCGGCCTGGTCACCCGGTTTGGAAAGACCGTGGTCCATGACGGGCTGGACCTGGAGGTCCGGCGCGGCGAGGTGCTGGGCATTGTCGGCGGCTCGGGCTCGGGCAAGTCGGTGCTGCTCAACTCCATCCTCGGCCTGCTCGTCCCGGCCGAGGGCGAGATTTACTTTGATGGCAAGGCCCGCTCGGCATTCTCCTCACAGGACCAGCTGGCGCTGGAGCGCCGCTGGGGCGTGCTGTTCCAGTACGGCGCGCTGTTCTCGGCGCTGAGCGTGCGCGAAAACGTCATGGCGCCCATGCGCGAGCACCTGTCCATGAGCCGCGCGCTCATGGAGGAGCTGGCCGATCTCAAGATTTCGCTGGCCGATCTGAAGCCCGAAGCGGCGGCCAAGCTGCCCTCGGAGCTGTCAGGCGGGATGCGCAAGCGCGCGGCGCTGGCGCGTTCGCTGGCGCTGGACCCCGATATTCTCTTCCTGGACGAGCCGACAGCGGGTCTGGACCCCATCGCGGCTGGTAATTTCGACACATTGATCAAGCAATTGTCACAGACGCTGGACCTCACCGTGGTGATGATCACGCACGATCTTGATACGCTGCATGCGATTTGCGACCGGGTCGCGGTGATTGCGGAAAAGCGCGTGGTGGCCAACGCGCCGCTGGCGGAGCTGACCCAGAACCCGCACCCGTGGATCCAGGAATATTTCGGCGGACCGCGCGGGCGGGCTGCGCTGCGCACAGGCGCGGGAGAATGAAGATGGCTGAAGGCGGACTGACCCATGGAAACTAAAGCCCATCACGCCCTTGTCGGCTTCTTTGTGGTCTTTCTGGTGCTGGCCGGCGGGTTCTTCTCGCTCTGGCTGTCGCAGATGGCGTTCGACCGCGAGTACCGCGAATACGACGTGCTGTTCGACGGCCCGGTGCGCGGACTGCGCGTGGCGTCGGAAGTGCGCTTCAACGGCATTCAAGTGGGCGAGGTCACCGATCTGGGCCTGAACCCTGAGGACACGACGCAGGTCGTGGCGCGCATCCGCGTGGATGCGACCACGCCGGTGAAGGTGGACTCGGTCGCCCAGTTGGAGCCCCAGGGCCTGACCGGCCTGTCGTTGATCCAGGTGTCCGGCGGATCGCAGGAGGCGGCGCGGCTGGAGGGCCGGTTCGGCGATCGCGCCCCGCGCATCTATGCGCGCCAGACCCAGCTGGACGAGCTGATATCCGGGGGCGAAACGCTGCTGCAGAGCTCGCAGGTCGCGTTTACGCGCGTGGGCGCGCTGTTGAACGAGGAGAATGTCGCCACTTTCTCGCGCACCATGAGCAATATCGAGGTCATTACCGCTGAACTCGCGCAGGAAGACGGGCTGGTCTCGGAGCTGCGCACCGCCTTGCGCAGCCTCGATCAGGCCGCGCAAGACGTGTCGGGCGCGGCGGTGAGTCTGGAGCAGTTCGGCCGCACGGCTGAAACCTTCCTGACCGAAGAGGTCGGAGTGATGGTGGCCGACGTGTCTGCCGCCTCGATCGAGGTCGACCGCGCGTCTCAGGAAACCTACGCCATGCTGACCGAACTGCGCCCTGGCCTGGAGCGTTTCTCTGAGGAGGGTCTGGGCCAGCTGACCGCAGCCATCCGGGACCTGCGCGCCGCGCTGGCGGCCATTGAACGCATCGTCCTTGATCTGGAAGAAGATCCGTCCGGGTTTGTCGCCCGATCGCCGGGTGATGAAGTGGAGGTACCCCAATGAGCGCTCCCAACCGCACCCGGCCGCTGGCGCTGGGCGCTGCTTTAGCCGCTACGCTGGCCCTGACCGGCTGCATCTCGCTTTTGCCCGAGAGCAATCCGCGCATGCTCTACCGGCTGGATACCGGATCCTCCGAAACCGCCAGCGCGCCCGTACGCGGGGCGATTGCGCTGAGCGTGGAGCGCGTGTCCGCGCCGCGGGCGCTGGCCGGCGACAAGATCGCTATCGACCGAGACGGCGCCATCGCCTACATGGCCGGCGCCGCGTGGGCCTCGCCCGCGCCGGCGATGTTCGAGAGCGTGCTGGAGGACGCCTTCCAGGCGGTCGCGCCGCAGGTCTCTCCGGTGCGCGCCGAGGACGGGGTGAGCGCGCGCTTCCGGCTGGACGTGGCGCTGCGCCGGTTCGAGGCGGTGTATGATCAGGGCGACAGCGCCGCGCCGCTGGTGCGCGTGACGGTGCGCGCGCGCATCATCGACCGCGACGAGCGCATTCTGGCCGCGCGTCAGGTGTTCAATCACGAGGTCCGCGCCAGCGCTCATCGTCAGGGGCCTATTGTGGACGCGTTCTCAAGCGCGGCGGACGAGGCGGCGCGCGACATCGCGCGCTGGGCCGCGCAGACCGTGTGCGAGGCGGATCCGGAAGCGGAAGCCTGCCGCTGAGGCCCTAAAGCCCGCCCAGCAGGAAGGCGCCGGTGAGAAGCAAGCCGGTGGAGACGCTGGCCTTGAACTTCATCAGGCAGGCCTCGTTCTGCTCAGGGTCAAATGTCTGGGCGATGTGGAACAGGTGCGCGGCGTACAGCGCAAAGCCGAGCGCGAAGGCGATGCCGGCGCCGCCCGCCAGCCCGGACGCCAGCGCCAGCGCCGCCGAAGCAATGTAGCAGGCGAGCACGAAGGGTTTGACTGCGCCTTCCAACCGCAGGGCGGAGGACTTCACCCCCGCCAGCGCGTCATCTTCCTTGTCCTGACAGGCGTAGATGGTGTCATAGCCCAGCGTCCACACCACCAGGGCGGCATAGAGGAACAGGATAGCCGGGGTGAACAGCGCGCCAGCTGCGGCGCCCGCGACCAGCACGCCCCAGTTGAAAGTCAGGCCGAGCCAGGCCTGCGGCCACCAGGTGACGCGCTTCATGAAGGGATAGGCCGCCACCAGCACCATCGCCGCCAGCGCGGTCAGGATGGCCGGGACGGGCAGCATGACCAGCACGATCAGGCCGACAAAGAGTTGCGCGCCGAGGAATATCTGCGCCTGGCGCAGGCTGATTGTCCCGGCCGCCAGCGGCCGGTCGGCGGTGCGCGCCACGCGCGCGTCCAGATCGCGGTCGATCATGTCATTCCAGGTGCAGCCCGCCCCGCGCATGGCCACAGCGCCAATGCCGAACAGGAGCGCCAGGCGCAGATCATCCCAGCCGATCCCTGTCTCCATCCGCGCCGCCGCCAGTCCCAGCCAGCACGGGATCGCCAGCAGCCAGAAACCCACAGGCCGGTCATAGCGCGCCAGCCGCAGATAGGGCCGGGCGAACGCAGGCGCGCGGTCCACCCAGGTCTTTGGCAGGGAATCAAGGACGGGACGATCAGGGTTGAGGGTCATGGGCGCACCCTATCGCGCCTGCGCCCCGGCGGCCAAGCGCGCCTTGCCGCAGGGCAGGGCGGCGCGATACACCCGGTCCATGAGCACCAATCCCCGCCTGTTCGTTGACGCGTCCCTGAGCCAGGGCGCCAGCCTGACCCTGGAACGCTATCAGGCGCACTATCTGGTGTCGGTCATGCGCCGCCAGCCCGGCGACAGCGTGCGGGTGTTCAACGGGCGCGACGGCGAATGGCGCGCGGTGCTGGCGTCCGCCGGCAAGCGCGAGGCGCGCCTCGAGATCGCCGAGCGCCTGCGCGCCCAGTCCGTCCCGCCGCCTCTCACCCTGTATTTCGCCCCGGTGAAGAAGGCGCGCACCGACTTCATCGTGGAGAAAGCCACCGAGCTGGGCGCGCGCGCCATCATCCCGGTGCTCACCCGGCGCACCAATGCCGAGCGCGTGCGCACCGACCGTCTGTCAGCGCTGGCCCGCGAAGCCGCCGAACAGACCGAACGCCTGGACGTGCCGGACATCGGTGATCCGGTCAGGCTGGATGTCTTGCTGGACAGCTGGCCACAGGGGCAGCGGCTGATCTTCTGTGACGAGACGGGCGGGGTTCCGATGCTTCAGGCGCTGCTGGCTGTCCGCGACGAGGAGCGGTTCCGGGTCAGCGCGGATAGCCAGTTCATCGAGGCGGCCCCGGACCCAACCGGCTTTAGAGTGGGCGCCCGCCGACCCGAGCCCCATGCCCGCACGCTGGCTATGGCGCGGCGGCTGCGCGCCGAACCGACGCCCGCCGAGGCCAAGCTCTGGGCGCTATTGAAAGACATCAGAGTTCCGGGCGCCCATTTCCGCCGCCAGGCGCCGATCGGGCCGTATGTGGCGGATTTCGCCTGCCTGTCGCGCAATCTGGTGGTCGAGCTCGATGGCGGTGGCCATGGCGGACGCCGCGACCGGGAGCGCGACGCCTGGATGGAGGCCCAAGGCTACCGCGTCCTGCGCTTCTGGAACGCCGAGCTGTTCGAAAACGCCATTGGAGTAGCGGAGGCGATTGCTGAAGCGCTGCATCACCCCACCCCAACCCTCCCCTCAAGGGGAGGGAGCGGGTCCGCGCCGGTTGAGGGGTACGGGGCAGACGGATCGATTGGCGGGGCGTCGGCGACGGACAACGGTCAGTCTGACAGAAAAAACAATGCAGCCGACACCGCTCTCCCTCCCCCACCGGGGGAGGGCCGGGGTGGGGGGCATGCCGCTTCAGGCAAGCCTGCGTCCTCAGATGACCGCGAAAAGCAAACCTCCCATGGAGAGCACACCTGGTCCATCCTGATCGGTCCGGAGGGCGGGTTTGCGCCGGAGGAGGGTGAGCGGCTGCGGGCGCTGCCCGGCGTGCTGGCGGTCAGCCTGGGGCCGCGCATTTTGCGCGCCGACACCGCCGCCGCCGCTGCACTGACGCTATGGCAGGCGGCGATGGGCGATTGGAGCGAGGGCCCTGGGCCGTTTGACGGGTCTCCAGCCGATTAAGGCCGGTCTGCGAACGGCGCCTGCGGACTTTGCTCATCGTAGGCGCCCGGCATTACCGCGGCGGGTGCGCGTTGGTCCACAGGGCTTCGAGATGGGCGGTGAAGAACGCGTCCTTCTGCGCAAACTCGACACCGTCCGCGCCTTCATCCGCCGCTGTGCCCGCGCGCAGCATGATCCCTTCCACCAGCCCGCCCGACGCCGCCCTGAACAGCGCCAGCCCGTCCGCCGGCTCATCGAGCCCGTCAATCAGCATGCGCGCCAGAAACGCCCGCCCGCTGGCCAAAGCCGGATTGTCATTGGTCAGCCGCCCGGCGCGCAGGTCCAGCCCCTCGCGATAGGCCTCAGCGGCTTGCGCGTACGCGCCGCGCTGCTCGAGCAGATAGCCCAGCGCATTGGTCATGACGCCGAGGAATACCGGCGAGTGTCCGTCGATCCCGCGATAATCGGCAATGCCCTGTCGCATCAGCTGTTCGGCGCGGTCATGCTGACCCTGCCGCAGCAGAACGAGGCCATGGTTGTAATCCTGAACCGCGCGCCGGGGCGTGCCGCGCGGCCAGGCCTGCGCGATGAGCGTGTTGGACCGTTCGGAGGCCTGCAGCGCTTCCTCGCGGCGGTCCTGCAATGACAGGATCGCCGCCAGCTCGCCCCAGGCGACGCCCAGATCGGTGCCGGATGTAATGCCGTAGGCTTCATGGATGGACAGCGCGCGGCGCGCCATCGCCTCGGCTTCATCGAGATTGTTCTGCATGCGCAGGGTCATGGCGATCTGCAGCAGCGGAAACACATTCGCGCGCGCGTCCTCGCCGTCCTGCGCAATGCGTAATGTCAGAACTTCGCGAAAATGCGCTTGCGCCTCTGTCAGGCGGCCTTGCGTGCGCCGGATGCGGCCCATCTCCTCATGCCAGTTGCGGCGCTGGTCAGCGCGGGACGGGGAGATCAGCGTATCGGCCTGCGACAGGAGGCTTTCGGCCTGGGCCAGCAAGCCTTGTGAGTAGACGATCTGGGCGCGCTGGATCATCACATCGACCCGTGCAGCGTTGGCGGAGGGTCCAATGGCGTCGTAGATGCGCTGCGCCTGATCGAGCGAATTGAGCGCCGCATCCTCCATGCTGACGCGGCGCTGCACGGTGGCGAGCGTATTCAGCCCACGCGCATGGTTCAGGCTGCCGGGCCCGTAGAGCTCGGCGCGCAGGGCGACATTGCGCCGGGCGATGGCCAGCGCCTCATCCCGGTCGGCGTTGTAAACCAGATGGATCGCATAGGCGTCGAGCAGGCTGGCCAGAATGCCTTGCGCGCCGTCGGTCTGGTCGAGGATTTCCAGCGCGCGCGCGAACACCGGAGCGGCTTCGTTCGGGCGGTATTGCTCATGGATCGACAGGGCGAGATTTTCATAGGCCCGCCCGATCTCGATGGCCGGAAAGTCGGCTCGGGCGGTCAGTGCCTCCAGCCGCTCACGGGCATTGGCTTCGGCCTGCGCAAAACGGGCCAGCCGGAACAGCGCCGTCCACACCCGTTCAGAGGCCGCGGCGGTCCGAAGTCCCGGCTCGCCATCCATGCGCCGGACGAAAGCGTGATGCTCCTCCAGCAAGGGCAGGGCAGCCGCGTATCCCTCGGCGCTTTGCACCCCGATGGCCCGGTTCAGCATATAGGTCGCCAGGTGGTCGTCCGGCGTACCCGGATCCGCCTGCGCAGCGCTATAGGCGCGCTGGTGCAGATCTGCTGAGACTGAGGCGTCACCTGCGGCCTGCGACCGGGTGGCGATTTCGGACAGGATGCGGGCGCTGTGGCGGGTGTTGCCGGCCGTCTCCTGCACCATGTCTGCAACACGGATCAGGCCCGCCGGGTCGCCGTCAGCGGCAATCTGGTCGGCCAGCACGCCGGCCAGCGTCACCACCGACAGATCGCCGGGCTCGCGGGTGGACAGCGCAATGCGCAGCGCGTCGCGCCGGGCGTCGATGGCCTGGCCGATATGGCCGTCCGCCTCCACATCCGACGCCAGCCCCTCCAGCACGATTCCGACATAGGCGTGATCGAGGCCGTACAGCTCCATATAGGCGGCCAGCGCATTGCGCCGCCGTTCGCTGGCCTCGTAATGGCGCCCTGATGCATTGAGGGCGTTGGCCAGGGCATTGAACGTGCTGCCGCGGGCGTCGAGCGTGTCAGCCGTCTCCGGCAACGCCTCGATCGCGCGCCGCAGATAGGCGATGGCGCGTTCTGGATCGTTCGCTTCGAGGCTGATCGTGCCGGCATAATTGAGATAGTTGGCGTAGTCGGCTGCAGGCGTTTGCGCCTCGGCCTGCAGGGCGAAGCCGCGGTCGAGCCATTCGAGCGCCCGTAATGGCTCTGCCAGACGATGGGCCAGTATGGCGAGCGAGAAGGCGGCGTCGGCCCGCTCAGCCGGGTCGCTGGCCGGGATCGCCTCGATCACGCCTTCAAACAGCGTGTAGGCGCGCGCAAAATCGCCCGCCTCATAGGCCGCCACGCCCGGCGCGCGCAGCGCCGCATAGGGGTCGTCAGGCGTCTCCTGCGCCATCGCGCCGCCGGCGCACATCGCCAGCATACACACACTCAACAACCTGTTCCGCATCCCGGCCTCCCGCATCACATCCCAGTTTATCCCATGCGCGCGCCGGGCCATCTGACAATTATCGACAGGCTGCGCCCTTGCCCGTGGGCCTGCCTCCGCATAAGTGACCGGGACGTAGAATGGCGAAAGGCCCGAGACTGTCATGAGCGGAACCTATAATCCCGGCGGTGAGGGCGATCCCATTGAGAGCAAGGCGCAGCTGATCGCGCACTCGGCCTCGGGCGAGAAGCCGCGCGAACGCTGGCGCATCGGCACCGAGCACGAGAAATTCGGCTTCACCCGCGAGACCCGCCAGCCTCTGGCCTATGAGGGCGACGGCGCCAGCGTGCGCAAAATGCTCGACGGCCTGACCCGCTTTGGCTGGGAGCCCATTGTCGAGGACGGCAAGACGGTCGCGCTCAAACGCCAGGACGGGTCCGTCACGCTGGAGCCGGGCGGACAGTTTGAACTGTCGGGCGCCCCGCTGGAGACGCTGCACGAGACCTGCCGCGAGGTGAACGGGCATTTGCGCGAGGTGCGCGAGGTGGCCGACGAGATCGGGGCGGGCTTCCTGGGCCTCGGCTTCACGCCGGTGTCGGCGCTAGCCGACATTCCGATGATGCCCAAGGCGCGCTACCAGATCATGCGCGACTACATGCCCAAGGTGGGCGGGCTCGGCCATCAGATGATGTTCCGCTCCTGCACCGTCCAGACCAATCTCGATTTCTCCAGCGAAGCGGACATGGTCAAGAAGATGCGCGTCTCGCTGGCGCTGCAGCCGGTGGCCACGGCCCTGTTCGCCAACTCGCCCTTCGCGGACGGACGCCCGAACGGCTATCTGTCCTACCGCGCCCATGTCTGGACCGATGTGGACCCCAACCGCACCGGCATGCTGCCCTTCGCCTTCGAAGAAGGGTTCGGTTACGAGCAGTACGTGGACTGGGCGCTGGATGCGCCGATGTATTTCGTCAAGCGCGAGGGCCGGTATATCGACGCCTCGGGTCAGTCCTTCCGCGACTTCCTGCAGGGCAAACTCCCCGCGCTCCCGGGCGTGATCCCGGTCTTGAGCGACTGGGAGGATCATCTCTCCACCCTGTTTCCCGAAGTGCGCCTCAAGACCTTCCTGGAACAGCGTGGCGCCGATGGTGGTCCGTGGAGCAATCTGTGCGCCCTGCCGGCCTTCTGGGTGGGCCTGCTCTATGACGACGCGGCGCTGGACGCGGCCTGGGAGTATGTGAAGGACTGGACGCGCGAGGAGCGCGCCTGCCTGCGCATCGGCGCAGCGCGCTTCGCGCTCAAAACCCCGTTCCGGACCCGCACTTTGCAGGACGTTGCCAGGGACATCCTCGCCATCGCCCGCTCCGGCCTGAAAGCGCGCGCCCGCCTCAACGCCCATGGCGAGCACGAGGCGCTCTTCCTCGACGATCTCGACGCCATCGCCCGCACCGGAATCAGCCCCGCCGAACGCCTGCTGGAGCGCTATCACGGCCCCTGGGGCGGCAAGCTGGATGCGATTTTTGAAGAGGCGGCGTATTAACCGCCCCCTCAACTCGTCGGGCAGTCTTCCGTCTGCGCCGGCGGCGACCCCGGCTGGGGGTCGCCGGGCAGGGTGATCCAGTCGCGTTCGCCGGGGGGCAGGGCGAAGGGCGTGTTTTTGAAGCCGCCGGCGATGCTCGCGCGCCAGCCGGTCTTGGCCTGCTCGATGCGGGCCTTGCTGGAGGACACGAAATTCCAGTCGATATGGCGCTCGCCGATATTGGCGCCGCCCAGGATCATGAGGCGGCTGTCCGCGCGCACGCGGATCACCGGCGCTTCGCCGGGCGCGAACACCGCCATATGGCCCGCACTCACCGGCTCGCCGCCGGTTTCGATCAGGCCTGACACGACATAGGCGGCGAGCTCGCCATGGCCGCGTGGCAGGTCGATGGCTGAACCGGCGGGCGCGTCGGCGTGGATATAGATGAGGGGCGAGTAGGTTTTGACCGGCGAGCGGTGCTCCCACACCTCGCCCAGGATCAGGCGCATCTGCGCGCCGCCGCGCTCGAACCGGGGCAGCTCTTCCGGGTCGTGATGATGGAAGGCGGGGGCGACCTCTTCGGCGTCGTCCGGCAGGGCGATCCAGGCCTGGATGCCGTGCAGGGCGTGCCCGGCGGCGCGCGCCTTTGTCCCGGTGCGTTCGCTGTGGGCGATGCCGCGTCCGGCGACCATGACATTGACCGCGCCGGGAGTCAGGGTCTGGTGCACGCCCAGCGAGTCGGCATGGTCCATCTCGCCTTCGAACAGATAGGTCAGGGTGGCCAGGCCGATATGCGGGTGCGGGCGCACATCCACGCCATCGCCGGGCGCGAAGGCCGCAGGGCCCATTTCATCGAGGAAGACGAACGGCCCGACCCGGCGGCGCTTGGCCGACGGCAGGACGCGGGAGACGGAAAATCCGCCCAGATCCTTGCGCCGCCCCGTCAGGATGAAATCAAGCTCGGCCATGGTGCGCCCCCCTTGTCGTTCTGGCGTAGCTAGCCGTCCCCCTCCGGGGTCAGGCGCAAAATCTGGTTCATGCGGGTGGTCTCGACGATCTGGTAGCCGCGCCCCAGCGCCAGCTGGGCCGCATCGGGACCATTGCGCCCGGCCAGATCAGCCCGCTCCAGGATCATGATATCGGGCCAGCGCGTGCGGTCTGCGCCCGCGAAGAAGGCGCGCAGGATCGCGGCCTCACCGCCCTCCACGTCGATCTTGAGGGCGTGGACTTTCTGCACGCGCATTTCATCCATCAGGCGGGGCAGCGTGGTCACGCGCACCGCTTCCCCGCCGGGCGCCGGCAGGCCGGCCAGGGCCGCGCCACCGAGATTGCCGGGCACGTAGCGCAGCACGTCCTCGCCCTCATAATCGGCCAGCGCAACGCCGGAGATGTCGATGTTCGCCAAACCGTTCTGGCGGGCGTTGAAGGCGATGCGCCGGCGCATCTGGCTCTGGGGCTCCACCGCGATCACCCGGCTGGCCGGACCGCCGGCATGGGCGGCCACCAGCGCATACAGCCCGGCATTGGCGCCCACATCGATGAACACCTTGCCCGGCCCCATGGCGGCGCGCAGGGCGGCGAGCTCGTGCGGGTCGAAGCATTGCGGGGTGAGGAAGGCGCGCTTTTCGCTGAGATTGTCGCGCGGGTAGAGGCGCAGCGACAGACCGAAGGCGTGCACGTCCGCGGCGTCGCCTTTGAGCCCCGCCAGCGCCGCCGGGCGCAGCGCGCCGGCCAGGCGCAGGCCGGTCCGGTTGGCAGGCAGGCGGGAGGCCAGCCCCCGCGCCGCCTGACCGAACCAGGCAGGGGTGAAGCGGCCATAGCCGGGATCAGGTTCCGTGGTGGTGACCGCGCGGGCGCGCGGGCGCGCCGGGGCCTTGCGGCGGGCCTCACTGCCGGTCTCGGCCGGGACGGTCGGGGCGTCGTGTGCGTCGTTCATGGCAGCGTTATAGCGCTTGTCCTGCGCGGCGCATACCACGCACGGTTTGCAGCCGGGGGCGATGTCATTACGATGGGGTCACGAAAAGCTTGGGAGATCCAATCATGCGCCTGGCGATCGCGGCGGCTGCGGCCGTATTCCTGTCTATTCCAGCCCACGCAGCCGAACTGCCGGGCGAAGCGCGCGCCCACGCCCGCGCCCTGGCGGAGGCGGCGCTGGAGAGCAACCTCGCCTATGAAATCACTGAGTCGCTGACCACCGAAATCGGGCCGCGCCTGGCGGGCACGCCGCAGGAAGCGCGCGCGCGCGACTGGGCGGTGGAGATGCTGACCGGGCTGGGCTTTGAAAACGTCCGGGTCGAGGACTTCCCGATGGATTTGTGGACGCGCGGCCATTCCATCTTTGAGGAAGTGGCGATCACGCATCCCTATCCGCAGGAGCTTTACGCCACCTCGCTCGGTGGCGCGGCGGCCACGCCCGAAGGCGGGCTGGAAGCGGAGATCGTGTTCTTCGCCAGCTTTGACGACTTGCTGGAATTTGACGGCGCGGAGGATGCGCTGGAAGGCAAGCTGGTGTTCGTCAATGACCGCATGACTGCGGCGCGCACCGGCGAGGGCTATGGCTGGGCCAACCGCAAGCGCACGCAAGGCTGGATCCAGGCGGAGAACCGCGGCGCCGTGGGCCTGCTGATCCGGTCGGTGGGCACATCGTCCAACCGCTTCGCCCATACCGGGATGATGAGCTTTCCTGCCCAGCGCCTGCCGGAGATTCCGGCGCTGGCGGTCTCGGCGCCGGACGCCGACCAGATTGAACGCATCCACGCCTCGGGCGAGACCATCCGTGTGGCCCTGCGCACCCATTCGGGGTGGCGCGGTGAGGTGACCAGCGGCAATGTCATCGGCGAGATCGTCGGCTCTGAAGCGCCCGAGGAGATCGTCATCATCGGCGCACACCTCGACAGCTGGGACACCGGCACCGGGGCGCTGGACGATGGGGCGGGCGTGGGCATTGTCGCGGCGGCGGCGCGTCTGATCATGGAGGCGGGCGAGCGCCCGCGCCGGACCATCCGCGTGGTGCTGTTCGGGGCCGAGGAAGTGGGTCTGGTCGGCGCGCGCGCCTATGCCAGCGCCCGCATGGAAGACGGCACTGTGGACCAGCACATCATCGGATCGGAGTCCGATTTCGGCGCGCGCCCGGTCTGGCGTCTGTCATCAGGCGTCGGCGAGCACGCCGTGAGCTTCTTTGACGCGATGCACGGCGAGCTGGCGTTTCTGGGCATTGAGCGCGGCGGCAACAGCTCGGGCGGCGGGCCGGACATGATCCCGCTGGCCGCGATGGGCGTGCCCATGGCGCGGCTGGATCAGGACGGGACGGATTATTTCGAGTTCCACCACACGCCCAATGACACGTTCGACAAGATCGTCCCCGAGGAAATGGCCCAGAATGTCGCCGCCTGGACGATCTTCACCTGGCTGGTCGCCGACAGCGATGTCGACTTCCGCGCCCGGCCTGACGCCGATGAGGCGGGCGACGGCGAGCCGTCGCAGTAGCTCTGGTCCCAAATGGCCCTGTCCTGAGTTTGCTCAGGCGGGGCCGTCCGGGCGGCGGCGCAACCGTGCGGCATCGCTGACGGCTGTGCGCGTCGTGTCCCAACCGATGCGGTCCAGCGCTTCCTCCAGCGGGACAAACTGCGCCTCCAGCGCGTCGTCATCGGCGCGCGGTTCGCCGCTGACCCAGTGCGCGCACCAGTCGACCATGACGAAATGGCGCTCGGCCTCGATGGACTGGTAGACGCCGATGAGGCCGGTGAGGGTGATCTCCACCCCGGTCTCCTCGCGCACTTCGCGCACCAGCGCGTCCTCGAGAGTTTCGCCAAACTCCACCTTGCCGCCGGGGATGGACCACTGGCCCTGGAACGGCGCGCGGGCGCGCCGGATCAGCAGCACGTCATCGCCGCGCCACACCACGGCGCCGACGCTGACCACAGGGCGCGGCTTGACGCTCATGCGCGCGGCGCCTTGAGTGGGCGGGGGAGGAGCGAGGCGGTCATGTGTGGACGATATGTCATAAGCCTGACGCTCGACCAGATGGGCGAGCTGTTCGAAACCGAAGACCGGCCCAATCTGGCGCCCAACTGGAACGCCGCGCCGACACAGGCGCTTCCCGTGGTGCGCCGGGGCGCGGACGGGGCGGCGCGCCTGTCGGCGATCCGCTGGGGGCTGGTGCCGCACTGGTCAAAGACCGGGCCGAAAGGCGCCAAGCCCCTGATCAATGCGCGCAGTGAAACGGCGGCGGACAAACCCACATTCCGCACGGCCCTGAAGCGCCGCCGGGCGCTGGTTCCGGCCGACGGGTTCTTTGAATGGCAGGCCGGCCCCGACGGCAAGCAGCCCTGGTACATCACCCGCACCGGCGGCGCGCCCATGGTGTTCGCCGGCCTGTGGGAGCGCTGGGGCGAGGGCGCGGACCGCATCGACAGCTTTGCGATCCTGACGCGCGCGGCTGGGCCGGACACCGCCTGGCTCCATGACCGCGTGCCGGTCATTCTGGAGCGCGGCGCGTTCAGCGCCTGGCTGGACCCGGACACGGCCCCCGAACCCTTTTTCGAGCCCCTGGCCGACGCATCCCTGCACGCCCGCCCGGTCAGCCGCCGGGTCAATGCGGTGCGGGAGAATGATGCGGGCCTCACGGACAAGGTGGAGATCGGGGCGGCGGGTGAGAGCGGGTGAGAGTTTGGTGAGAGTCCGGGGGCGGGGGCGTTTCTTATTACTGTTGTCACCACCCTCCCGCTTCTGAGCCAGGCCTGGCAGGGGCCGTGTTGCGACCTGCGCTGACGGGGTGGGAGCTCCATGGGTCATGACGCGCAGCCTATACCGGCGCGGGGCGGGGGCGGATAAGGGGGATTGGACGCTTGAGTTTTATGAGGAAATGCAAGCGCCTGGCCCCATCAAACAAGACGCAGCGTAGACGCCTCCTCTCCCCCATTTATGGGGGAGAGGGTAGGGTGAGGGGGTGGACCTCTCCGCTTCATCTGGCGTGCGCTGCGTTGGGTTGAACCGCCGCACACCCCTCACCTTACCTCTCCCCTCAGGGAGGGGAGAGGGGGCTTTGACGCTTGAGTTTGTTCCGGAAATGCCATCGCCTGGCCCCATCGTTAAAGACGCGGCGTAGACGCCTCCGCTTTAAGAGGGGAGAGGAGGCTGGAGCGCGGGGAGCGCCGTCAAACCGCTTTCCAGCCTGCACGGAACCGGGCTAGCGTCCTTGCGTGCGCGCGATGCAGCCTGAGCCTGAAGCCCGAGCCCGAATCCATGACACCACCGCCTGACAATGCCCCGCCTGCTGACGATGCGCCGCCTGCCGCAGCGGTGGAGGCGTTCATTGCGCGCTGGAAGGAGTCCGGCGGCGGGGAGCTGGCCAATACCCAGACCTTCCTCAACGAGTTTTGCGACCTGATCGGCGTGCCCCGTCCCGATCCCTCGCGCGAGGAAACCGCGCTCAACGACTATGTCTTCGAGCGTCAGGTGACCCGCCTGCACGATGATGGCAGCCAGTCGAGCCGCCGGATCGATCTGTACAAGCGCGGCTGCTTCGTACTGGAGGCCAAGCAAGGCGCCTCCGGCGCGGGCAACCGCACGGCCAGCGCGGCCCAGGTGGATATGTTCGGCGCCGAAGCCGGCAAGGCGCGTTCCGGCACGGCCCGGCGCGGCACAGACGGCTGGATCACGGCCATGCAGCGCGCCCGCGGACAGGCCGAGCGCTACGCCAAGGATTTGCCGCGCGAGCATGGCTGGCCGCCTTTCCTGATCGTGGCCGATATCGGCTATTGCTTCGAGCTCTATGCCGACTTCTCCGGGCAGGGAAAGGCGTATGAGCAATTCCCCGACCGGCGCGGCTTCCGCATCCTGCTCGATGATCTGCGCAAGCCCGAAACCTGCGCCCGCCTGCGCGCGGTCTGGACTGATCCCCACGCCATTGATCCGGCCCGCAAGACCGCCGAGGTCACCAAGGACATCGCGGCGCGCCTCGCCATCGTCGCGCGCGAGCTGGAGAAAAGGCACGAGGCCGAACAGGTCGCCCTGTTCCTGATGCGCTGCCTGTTCACGATGTTCGCTGAAGACGTGGCGCTGCTGCCCAAACAATCCTTCACCCGGCTGCTGGCCGATCTGAAGGGCGATCCGTCCAAGGCCCATATCGCGCTGGAAGCGCTGTGGAAGGAGATGAATACCGGCGCCGCCCTGTCGGGCTGGCTGCGCGAGCCGGTGCGCCGCTTCAATGGCGGATTGTTCAAGGATGCGCGCGCCCTGCCGCTGACCGCCGAGATGCTGTCAGAGCTGTATATCGCGGCCAGACAGGACTGGACCCAGGTGGAGCCGGCCATTTTCGGCACCCTGCTGGAACAGGCGCTGGACAAGCGCGAACGCCACCGGCTGGGCGCGCACTATACCCCGCGCACCTATGTGGACCGGCTGATCACCCCCGCCCTGATGGAGCCGCTGCGCGAGGACTGGATGGCGGCGCGCGCCGAGGTGCAGGCCCTGCTGGATGCGGACCGCAAGGACAAGGCGCTGGAACGCCTGCGCGCTTTCCACGGGGCCCTGTGCGAGGTGCGCGTGCTGGACCCGGCCTGCGGCACGGGCAATTTCCTCTATGTCGCCATGGAGCGCATGAAGCGCCTGGAAGGCGAAGTGGTCGACATGATTGTGGAGCTGGGCGGGCGCGCCCGCGCCGAATACCGCGATCATTCCATTGATCCCCACCAGTTTCTGGGGCTGGAGATCAATCCGCGCGCCGCGGCCATCGCCGAGCTGGTCTTGTGGATCGGCTATATCCAGTGGCAGGTCAGATCGGGCGGCATCGATTTCATCTATGACCCGGTCTTGCGCGATTTTCACAATATCGAATGCCGCGACGCGCTTCTGGACCATGGCGATCCGGTGCTGCGCACCGGCGATGACGGCAAACCCGTCACACGCTGGGACGGGGTCAGCTACAAGGATCACCCGGTCACCGGAGAGCGCGTGCCCGACGAGGCCGCGCGCGTGGAGATCATGGATTATCCCAAGGCCAAAGCCACGAGCTGGCCGAAGGCCGAGTTTATCATCGGCAACCCGCCCTTTATTGGCAATAAGAGGATGATCGCCAATCTTGGTGAAGGCTATGTTGAGACTCTACGAGCAACATATCCAAGTTTGCCCGGTTCAATCGACTTCGTTATGTATTGGTGGGCCAAAGCTGCAGAGATTGTGAGTGCAGGAAAGGCCCGGCGCTCAGGATTGGTTACCACAAATTCGATAACGATGGCATTCAATCGGCTTGTCGTTGAACGTGCATTGACCGCTAAGGATCCAGTTTCGATCCTTTACGCTATACCTGATCATCCTTGGTTGAAATCTGCTGACAGCGCGGCAGTGCGCATTGCGATGTCCGTCACAGCTGCAGGAGATCACCTTGGGGTGGTCCATTTCAGTATCTCAGAACGCAATCTTGCTTCCGACAATCCCGAAGTCGTGCTCAGCGAGGCATTCGGCAAGGTGTCCAGTTCTCTTAGATTGGGCGCAAGCACATCTTCTTCAAAACCTTTGAGGGCTAATAGCGGCCTTTCTTTCATGGGTGTGATCCCAGTGGGTCTAGGCTTCGTTGTTGATCGAAACTTATTGATTTCAGCGGGTTACGACGTTGACGCCCTCCCTCCGGTTGTGAAGCGATACATGAATGGTCGAGAACTCGTGGCGGGCGATGAAACGCGCTTCATCATAGATTTTTGTGGCCTGACTGAGCGGGAAGCTGCCGATGCACACCCTCGGTTATTTCAAAAGGTTCTGGAGGATGTGAAGCCATTTCGGGCTCAGGTTCGACGGGAGGGCCATCGAAAGAACTGGTGGCTATATGGCGAGCAGCGCTTTGCAATGCGGAAAGCGCTTGCCGGATTGAAACGCTTTGTCGCCACACCTGAAACCTCAAAGCATCGATGGTTCAGCTTCCTTCCGCCGGATATCTTACCAGATCAAAAAATTAGGGTCGTGGCAGTGGAGGAGGGTAATGTCCTCGCTTGCCTTAACTCTAGGATTCATTGTGCTTGGGCGCTGAGAACTGGAGGCCGGGTCGGACAGGGTAATGACCCAGTATACAATACTACAAAATGCTTCGACCCCTTCCCCTTCCCAGATCTCACTGGCAAGCCGGACCTGAAAGCCCGGCTCGATGCGCTGGGCGAGCGGCTGGATTCCTTCCGCAAGGAACGTCTGGAGGCGCACGATGTCCTGACCATGACCCGGCTCTACAACGTGCTCGAACGCGTGCGCGCGCTGGAGGCAGGTCCCCCCTCCGTCCCGGGTCACGCCCGGGACACCTCCCCCGCAAGCGGGGGAGGACACATTGTGCCGCCCCTGACCGACGCCGAGCGCGATATCTACGAGGCGGGGCTGGTCGGGGTGCTCAAGGACATTCACGACCAGATCGATGCGGCGGTGGCGGACGCCTATGGCTGGCCCGCCGATCTGGACGAGGAAGAGATCCTGACCCGTCTGGTGGCGCTGAACCATGAGCGCGCAGCCGAAGAGGCGCGCGGGGTGATCCGCTGGCTGCGCCCCGATTTCCAGAACCCCGATGGCCGCGCCGCCCGCGTGGCCGACGCGCAGGGCGAGATGGATGTGGGCGTCGCCGCGCCGGACGCCTCCGGCCCGCGCCTGCCCGACGATCAGGGCGAGCTTGCCCGCGCGGTGCGCGCGCTGGTCGCCGGCGCCGCCACCCCCCTGTCATCGCGCGACATCGCCAGCCGCTTCGCCGGCAAGAACACAAGGGCGAAAATCACCCGGGTGGACGCCATGCTCTCCATCCTCGCCGCCATCGGCCAGGCCGAAGCCACCGACGATGGCCGCTGGTTCAGCGCCGGGTGAGGGGGTGGGCCTCTCCGGTTAACCTTGCGCCGCCGCGTTTGTATGGACCGTCCGCACACCCCTCACCTTACCTCTCCCCTCGGGGAGGGGAGAGGGGGCTGGACCGGGGCGTTATGTCTGGAAAAGCCATCGTCAGGCCTCTCCACGAAATGAATGTCGTAGAGGCCTCCTCTCCCCCATTTATGGGGGAGAGGGTAGGGTGAGGGGGTGGTCAGTCCGGGCTCTGCCGCTCCCAGTGAAACGCCCGGATGCGCATCAGCGCGGTGTCGATGATGTGGTCGGCGGCCATGAGCGGCGCTTCGTCCAGCGCCAGGTTCCAGAAGCGCATCACCTGCCAGCCAGCCGCCTCCAGGATGGTGGTGCGCCGGGCGTCTGCGGCCAGCTGATCGGCGTGCTGGCTGCCATCGAGCTCGATGATCAGGCGGGCTTCCACGCACGCGAAGTCGGCGATGAAGCCGCAGGCCGGATGCTGGCGGCGGAATTTCAGCCCCTCGGGCCGCTGGCGCAGGAGTGACCACAGCCGCCGCTCGAAGCGGGTCTGATCGCGTCTTAACCGGCGCGCATGGGCGATGGGTTTGGGGCGGGCCATGAAACAAGCATGGCGCATTCGCCTGAAAGGCGAAAGTAGATTGAGGTTCCCTCTTCCCCATGACCATGGGGGAGAGGGTAGGGTGAGGGGGGGCCGGACTTCTCCGGTTCACTGATCGTCGCCGCGCCTAGCTGCACCGCCGCACACCCCTCACCTTACCTCTCCCCTCAAGGAGGGGAGAGGGGGCTTGAACGGGGCGTTTCTTTAAGGAAAAGCAAGCGCCTGGCCCCGTCGATAAACATGCATCGTAGAGGCCTCCTCTCCCCCACGCGTGGGGGAGAGGGTAGGGTGAGGGGGCGGCCTCTCCGGCTCAACTTGCGCTGGCCGCGTTGGGCTGGACCGTCTGCAACCCCCTCACCTTTAACCTTCGCCCTTTCGATTGATCCACTTGATCAATCTCTGAGGGCTCAGCCCCCATAAATGGGGGAGAGGGGGCGGGAACGGGGCGCTTCTTTCAGGAAAAGCAAGCGCCTGGCCCCACCGATAAATACGCGCCGTTGAGGCTTCCTCTCCCCCACGCGTGGGGGAGAGGGTAGGTGAGGGGGTTGACCTATCCGGGTCACCTTGCGCAGCCGCGTCTGTATGAACCGTCCGCACACCCCTCACCCCACCCTCTCCCCTCTCAGAGAGAGGGGAGAGGAGGCTGGAACGGGGCGTTTGATCTGGAAAGGCCGGCAGCGATTACGGCGCCGCCTGCACCTCCGGCGCAGCTTCAATCACATCGGACGCGTCGGTGGTGACGTCTTCGAGGACTTCGCCGGTGCGGGTGACGTCGCGGCCGAGGCCCTGGATGGTGTTGCAGGCGGTCAGGGCCAGCGTGCTGGCGGCGGCGAGGGCGGCGGCGGTGATGCGGGCGAGATGGGTCATGGGACGGTCTCCTTGATGTTGGCCCTGACTATGCCAGAAACGGGGGCAGGCCGGTAACGGTTTCATGGGGGAGTGCTCTACACCGTCTCCCCAATCCCAACCCCTTGTTTTCCCGGAAGCCGCGCAGCGGCTATCCGGGATCCATCCCGACAGGTTGGAGCCGCCTCCGGGGTGGAGGGGAATGGTGGATGGGTCCCGGCTCTCCCCCGGATCAAGTCCGGGGTCGGCCGGGAAAACAATGTGTTTTGAAATTTTATCCCCCCCCCAAACGCAAAAAGGCCCGGCGCTTGGGCCGGGCCTTCTCACTGACTTCAAGCCATCCGCCTACCAGATGCGCACGCGCTGTTCGGGCGGCAGGTAGAGTTCGTGCTCCTCGGTGATGCCGAAGGCCTCGTACCAGGCGTCGAGATTGCGCACCACGCCATTGACCCGGTACATGCCCGGCGAGTGGGGCCCGCGGGCGAGCTGGGCGCGCAGGGCGTCGTCGCGGAACAGGGTGCGCCAGACCTGGGCCCAGGCCAGGAAGAAGCGCTGATCACCGGTCATGCCGTTGATCACCGGGGCTTCGCCGTCCGGGTAGGTGGCGGCGACATGGTTGCGGTAGGCCTCGTAGGCCATCTGCATGCCGCCCAGATCGCCGATATTTTCACCCAGGGCGACCCGGCCATTCACGCACTCGTCCTCGAACGGGCAGAACTGGTTGTACTGCTCCACCAGCCGGTCGGAGCGCTCGACGAAATTGGCGTTGGTCTCTTCGGTCCACCAGTCGCGGATGCGGCCTTCGGCGTCGAAGCGGCGGCCGTTATCGTCAAAGCCGTGGCCGATCTCGTGGCCGATCACCGCGCCGATGGCGCCGTAATTCATGGCCGCATCGGCGTTCATGTCGAAGAAGGGCGCCTGCAGAATGCCCGCCGGGAAGGTGATCTGGTTCTGCAGCGGGCTATAGCTGGCGTTGACGATTTGCGGCGGCCATCCCCACAGGCGCCGGTCCACCGGATCGGGGAAGCGGCGCAGCTGCTCGGCCCAGGCAAAATCGCTCATGCGCATGCGGTTGCCGAAATAATCGTCCGCGCGCAGCTCCAGCCCGTCAAACTCGTTCCAGACTTCGGGATAGCCGATGCGCGGCTCGAAGCCCTCCAGCTTGACCAGCGCCTCGGCGCGGGTCTCGTCATCCATCCATTCCAGACGCTCCAGGCGGCCACGGAAGCCCTCGATCAGATTGACGATGAGCTGGTCCATCTGGCGGCTGGCTTCGGGCGGATAGTGGCGGTCGACATAGACCTGGCCCACCAGGTGACCGAGCCCGCCATTGACCAGCTGCACGCCGCGCAGCTCGCGGGTGCGCTGCTCCTCGGTGCCCGACAGGGTGCGCGAGAAGAAGTCGAAACTGGCTTCGTCGAAGGCCGCCGGCAGCCAGCTGGCGCGGTCTGAGAGGAAGTGGAAGCTCAGCCAGGCGCGCAGGGTCTCGATGTCGGCGCTGGCGAACACCTCGCCGGCGCCGGTGATGGCGCTGGGCTGAGAGACGATGATCTCGGCCTCGGCGGGCAGGCCGCGTTCGGTGAGGGCGGCCTCCAGGTTCAGGGCCGGGGCCAGGGCGACAAACTCGGCCGTGGTCATGCGGTTATTGGTCTTGGTGACGTCGCGCGAATCCTCGCGGGTCCAGTGCACCTCGGCGAGCGCCGTTTCAAAGGCGAGGATGTCCTGGGCGCGCGCCTCGCCATCGGGCAGGCCGGCCAGCTCGAACATGCGGGCGATATAGGCGACATAGGCGTCGCGGTATTCGGGGAAGCGGCCGGTGTCGAGCAGGTAGTAGTCGCGCGTGGGCAGGCCCAGGCCCGACTGGCCGGCGCGCATGATATAGCGTTCCGGGTTTTCCGGGTCGGCGCCGATGCCCACGCCGTAGGGCGATGAGTAGCTGCGCCGGGCCATCAGCGCGGCGGCGTCCTGATGGCTGGAGATCGCGGCGATGGCGTCCAGATAGGGACGGGCCGGGTCAAGGCCGGCGGCCTCGATGGCGCCGGCGTCCATCCAGCTGGCGAACAGGTCAGAGATCATCTGCTCGTTGGAGCCGGCCGGCCCGCCGCGCTCGGCGGCGTCCAGGATGATGGCGCGCACCTGTTGCTCGACCTCGAGCGAGAGGAGATCGAACATGCCGTAGCGCGCGCGGTCGGACGGGATGTCCGTGGTGTCGGCCCACACGCCGTTGGCGTAGGCGAAGAAATCATCGCCCGGGTGGACCGAGCGGTTCATGCCCGCCTCGTCAAACCCGTAATCGCCGAAACGCGGCGCGTCTTCAGCGAACGCGGCGCCGCCAGCGCAGAGCGCCAGGCTGGCCGCGCCGGCCATGAGCCATTTCATCATATCAAATCTCCCGAAGGCTGTTATCGCGCCCTTCAAGGGGCGCATGTGTGTCAGCACGCGGAACGCTACAGCGCGGGGCCCCTGTGTGGAACCGGCTGTAGCGGTCACGGCTGCGTTACTCGGCCGGGCTTGGCGCGGCGGCAGGGTCGTGATCGTGACCCGGACGGCGCCGCTCGCGCGACTCTTCGGGCGTATCGGCGACGTCCACGCCCTCTTCGCCGCTGATCCGGCCTTCCCAGCCTGCGCCGATGCCCGGGATGCGCTCGCCGCGCCACAGGCCCAGCACGCCGCGCTTGATGTCCACGCCCACGGCGTAGAGGGCCGGCACGAAGAACAGTGTCAGGAACAGGGCGAACACCACGCCAAAGCCGATGGCGACCACCATGGGTTTGAGGAACTGGGCCTGGGTGGAGCGTTCGGCCATCATCGGCAGAATGCCCAGGAAGGTGGTGACGGTCGTCAGCAGGATCGGCCGGAAGCGCTGCACGCCCGCATCCACCAGCGCCTGGAAGGCGCCTACGCCGCGTTCACGCAATCGGTTCACGAAGTCCACGAGCACCAGGTTGTCGTTGATGACGACCCCCGCCGCTGCACCCACGCCAAAGAAGGAGAACATGGCGATGGGCATGCCGAAGAAGAGATGCCCGAACACGGCGCCGGCGAAGGCGAAGGGGATGGCGGTCATGATCAGCAAGGGCTGGGCGTAGGAGCGGAAGGCGATGGCCAGCAGCACATACATCGAGCCCAGCATCAGCACCTGCAGGATCACGATCTCCTGCATGAACTGCGCCTGGCCTTCGGCGTCGCCCAGCGCGCCTTCAGAGACGCCCGGATAGCGCTCGCGCCAGGCGGGGAAGAAGTTTTCGCGCAGGTCGCGGCGAATCTCGCCGGCTGCGTCCTCATCGCTGAGATCGGCGCTGACGGTCACGGTGCGCTGGCGTTCGCGCCGGTTGATGCGGTTGATGCCGGGGGCGAACTCCACGTCGGCCACGGCCGCCAACGGAATCTCGCGCCCGTCGGGGGTGCGGATGCGCAGATCGCGCACCGCATCGAGGCTGTCGCGCAGCTCGCGCGGGTAGCGCACCATCACGCGCACATCCTCGCCGCCGCGCGGCAGGCGCTGGACCTCGATGCCGTAGAAGGCCTGGCGCACCTGTCCTGTGACGTCGTTCAGGGTCAGGCCCAGAGCGCGCGCATCGGGACGCAGGCTGAAGCGCATTTCCTCGGCGGAGGTCTGCAGATTGTCCACGATATCAAAGGTCGCCGAATAGGTGCGCAGCTGGGCCTTCAGGTCCGCAGCGGCCAGGCGCAGCACGTCCAGATCGGGGTGGTTGATGGCGAACTGGATGCCCGAGACGTTCTCGGAAATGGTGAAGTTGAACTCGATGGATTCCGCGTCCGGCACTGGCCCCATGGCGTCGCGCAGGGTCTGGGTAATCTCAGACATCGGGATGGGTTCGGGCCGGTCCTCCGGGCTCGCCATCTGGATCCAGGCGCGCACGCTGGAGCCATTGGCGATCACCGCGCTGCCCACCACCATCTCGAAGCCGGGATAGCGTTCGTCATAATGGGCGTTGAGCGCGACGGTGGCGTCTTCCAGCTGGTTGCGCACTTCCTCCAGGCGGCTCCAGGGCGCGCCTTCGGGCAGTTCGATCTGCGCCTGGACCAGCTCGTCCTCGACTTCGGGCATGAAGCGGAAGGGCACATAGCCGGTATTCATCAGCACGATGGCGAGCGTGAACATCATCACGAAGGCGAGCACGGTGAAGTAACGCGCCTTGATGGCCAGAGCCAGGACCGGCGCGTAGACATTGCGCGCAAACGTGACGAGCCCGTTGGCGATGGATTCCTGCACACGCAGGAACGGGCCGAAGAAGCCGGTCATGCGCTGGGGACCCATGTGCGACAGGTGCGCGGGCAGGATCACCAGAGATTCGATCAGCGAGAAGGCGAGGGCGGCGATCACCACCAGCGAGATCTGCCGGGTGAATTGCACTTCCGGTCCGGTCAGCAGCATCCAGGGCGCGAACGCCATCATGGTGGTGATGACGGCGAAGATGACAGGCTTGGCCACCATCTGGACGCCGACCACGGCGGCGGTCATACCGCGTTCGCCGCGTTCGACCCGGTTGTGAATGTTCTCGCCCACGATAATGGCGTCGTCGACCACCACCCCGATCACGATCAGGAAGGCGAACAGCGACAGCATGTTGAGGGTGACGCCCAGCATGGGCAGCAGCATCAGCCCGCCGGCGAACGCCGTGGCGATGCCGATGGTGACCCAGAAGGCCACGATCGGCCGCAGGAACAGCACCAGCACGATCAGCACGAGCAGGAGGCCGATCATCGCCGAACTGGAGATGGTGTCCATGCGCGAGTGGTAGACATCAGACATGTCGAACCAGTTCGACAGGGTCACCGTCGGCGGCAGGTCGTCGCGTTTGCGGTCCACATAGGCCTGCATCTGCTGTGACAGGCGCACCACGTCGACATCGCCGGTGGTGCGCACATCGATGAGCACCATGGTCTGGCCGTTGAACGTGCCGGAGAAGTCGACATCCATCAGCCCGTCGGTCACCTGCGCTACATCGCGCACGCGGATGGTCGAGCCGTCCGGCGTCTGGCGCACAATGATGTCGCCAAACTCTTCGGCGGTGTCGGCCAGCTGGCGCGAGGTGAGCTGGATGCGGCCCTGGGCGGTGCGCACGGCGCCGGCGGAGGCATTGAGCGATGTCGCGCGCACAGCCTGGGCGACCTCGTTGAAGGTCAGGCCGTAGCGGCGCAGCGCCTCTTCGGACACTTCGATGGCCACCTCTTCGCCGAGATAGGCCATGGTGTTGACGATGGAGGCTTCGCCGACCTGGGAGCCAATTTCGTCACGGATCTCGCGCGCCAGGCGCTGCAATTCGCGCCGCTCCACATCGCCGTGCAGGGCGATCATGTACATCTGCTGCTGGTTTTCCCAGCGGCTGACCACGGGCCGGAAGGCGTCAGCGGGCAGATTATTGATCGAGTCCACGCGCAGCTTGATTTCATTGACGAATTCATCGCCGTCGAGATTGCGCTGGCCTTCGATATTGACGAAGCCGCGTCCTTCCTGGGCGCTGGAGGTGATGCGGTGGACGCCAGACAGGTTGGCCACCGCCTCCTCGATGCGCAGGATGATCTGCTCTTCGACTTCCTGCGGCGCTGCGCCGGGCCAGGCCACGGACACCGTGGCGCCGTTGAAGGAGCCGGACGGGAAGACCTCGCGTTGAAGCTGGATGAAGCCCAGGATCCCGCCCACAAAGGCGATGATCATCAACAGGTTGGCGGCGACGGAGTTGCGCGCCCACCAGGCCAGGATGCCGCGGTGTTCACGTTCTTCGGGACGTTGAACCATGATCGTGTCCTCCAGCTTTCCGTTTAACCGTCAACCGACGCGACGCCGGGCGCGTCCGTGGGCGGCGCCTCCGGCTGCACAGCGGCGGGCGTGTCCTGATCGAGCGGCTGCCCATCGGCGCCCATGGCGGTCAGCGCCATGCCCGGCGCCGGCGCGCGCACGGTGGAGGTGATCACCCGGTCGCCCGGCTGAATCCCGCTGGCCACCACGACGCGTTCAGCGCTGGAATCGATGACCGTCACCTGACGGATGGACAAGGTCCCGTCCCGTTCGGCCACGAACATCTCATCAGTCCCGCGCAGCGCACTGCGCGGCAGCACGATGGCGCTGGGGATTTCCTGGCCTTCAATGCGCGCTTCCACGAACAGGCCCATGGCCAGCGGCGCGCCGGCGGCTTCTGCGGCGACGCCATAGGGGTCTTGCACCTGGACGAAGACGCTCAGCGTGCGGGTCTGGGGATCAATGGCGGCGTCGGTGCGCACCACTTCGCCCTGCCACTCGCGCGCCACGCCGGCGCTGACCGCCGACAAGGTCACGCGCGGGCCGGGATTGTCTTCGCTGGCCCGAAAGGCGGCCGGCATGTTGAGAAGCGCGATTTCGCGATCGCTCAGCGGCAGGCGGATTTCAGCCACATCGGTGGCGAACACACGGCCCAGGCGTGCGCCCGGTCCGACGAACTGGCCCTGATCGACCATCTTGTCGCGCACCCGGCCCGCGAACGGCGCGGAAATGCGCGTGCGCGAGAGGTTGAGGCGCGCTTCGGCCAGGCCGGCTTCCGCGGCGGCCAGCTGGGCGCGGGCGTCGGCCAGTTGCGGTTCGCGCAGGGCCAGCGGGGTGGCTTCGCCCCGCCCGATCGCTTCCCATTCCTGACGGGCCAGTTCGGATTCGGCCTGCTCGCGGATCAAGCCCTGGCGGCGCTGGCTGACCTGCGCTTCGGCGCGGGTGACGGCCAGGCGGTAATCGGCGTCTTCGAGCTGCACCAGCACTTCACCGGCTTCAAAGAAACCGCCCTGGACGAAGTTCGGGTTCACAAAGGCGACCCGGCCTGACACCTGGGCGGTGAGATCAATCTCGGTGAGCGCCGTGACCGAACCCTGGGTGCGTACGGTCAGCCTTACGGGCCGCGCCTCGGCCTCGGTGACGAACACCGCAGCGGCGCGCACATCCTGGTCTGCGCGTTCGGCCTGGGGGGCGCCGGCGATCAGCGCGCCAAACACTATGATGGCGGCGACGAGCAGCAGCAATATCGGGCCGACGAAGAGCAGCGTGCGTCCAACAAATTTATTCATGACCAACCTCGTCTTGTCGTGCGGACGTGACCGTCCGGCAGGCCTCTTGCGGGCCGAGAAAGCGTTTCAAGTCTAACCCGCGTCGCGGGCGCCGGCCTCAAAGCCGCCGGCGATGGCCAGATGCAGGGCGATGCGATTGTCGACGCGTTCGCGCCGGGCCGTGATCAGCTGTGATTGCGCCTGGATGACGCGGGTCTGGGCGTCGATCAGTTCGAAGATTGTGGCGATGCCCGAGGCGTATTGTTGTTCAACCAGTTCCAGTGCGGCCTGGGCCTCGGCGCTGGCGGACGCCAGCGCGTCCACACGGCGGGCCAGACGCGCATCGGCGTCGAGCGCGTTTTCCACTTCGCGCAGGGCGGTAAGCACGGTCTCCACCAGACGCGCGGAGGCTTGCTCGGCCAGGGCCGCCTGACGGTCGCGCTCGGCGCGCAGCTGCCCGCCGCGAAACAGCGGCGCCAGGATCGAGGCCGAGACCGAGCTCGCCAGATCCTGCGCATCGAAGATTCCGGCCGGATCAGCCGCCGCGTCGCGCAATTCGGCGCGCAGGGACAGGCCGGGATAGAGCGCCTTGCGCGCGGCTTCGGCGGAGAAACCGGCTGCCTGCATGCGCGCCTCGGCGGCGACGATGTCCGGGCGGCGCTGCAACAGGCTTTGCGGCGAGCCCGGATCGGTGACCGGTCCGAGATCGGGCAGGGCGCCATCCATGGTCATCGCGTTGGCGGGATAGCGGCCCAAAAGGGTTTCAAGCGCGCGCGCCGCCGCGTCGCGGGCGCGTTCGCGCGAGGCCAGCGCGGCTTCGCTGGACGCCAGCGCCGAGCGGGCGGTGCGCAGGTCAGACGAGCGCACAACGCCGCGCTGGAAACGGCGTTCCACGCTTTCCAGCTGACGGGTGCGCGTCTCCACGTCTCTTTGAGCGAGGAGATACTGTTCGCGTGCGTCGATCAGGCCGTACCAGGCCTGGGCGACATTGGCTGCAATGGACAGGCGCGCGCCGCGCCAGTCGGCGCTGGCGGCTTCGGCGGACAGGGCGCTGGCGCGGGCCTGATCACCGAGACGGCCCCAGACATCAGCGGTCCAGCTGGCTTCAAGCACGGCTGAATAGCTGGTTCCGGACTGCAGCGGGCCGTCGGCCTCGGTCACGCCGAGGCGGGCGTCGGCCGAGGGCAGGCGGGCGCCGCTGGCGGCGCGCGCTGAAGCGCGCGCAGCGTCCAGACCGGCGCGGGCGGCGCGCAGGGAGGGGTTGGAGTCCATTGCCTCGCCCACCAGCGCGGTCAGCACCGGGTCGTTAAGCGCGACGATCCAGTCCTGCGGCGCGGCGGCCGCGTCTTGCGGCAGGGCGGTGAAGCTGGACGGGGCGCCGCCGGGCAGGTCGGCGCCGCCCATGGGGGCGCCGGCGCAGGCGGAGACAATCAGAGCGGCGAGCAGGGGGGTTGAACGAAGGATCAAGGCTCAAAACTTTCTGGCAAACCGGAACAACATCAACAGGGCCTTCCTACCCGCGCACTCATGAAAGTCAATCAAAACTTATCGAAAAACGACAAAAATTGCTCGAATTACGAAAAATTCATGCCGGGGTCAGGCGGCGGTCATGAAGCGAGGGGCCGATGCAAAGCGTACTGCGTGATCGCCGCAGCCGGGTCCCTGTTTCGCACCCGTCACATTCTCATGATACCAATTGCCATGGCTGAAGAGCGCGCGAATCGCACCTCCCGCAAGACCGCGGACCGCCCGCGCCGGCGCGACATCGCGCTGACGGCGTCGCTGGCCGTGCTGGTGATGGCGGTGCTGACCGTGGCGGGCGAGCTGCAGCCGGGCGTGTTCCTGGCCGGATCGCTGGCATTGGCATGCCTGGCGGCGGTGTATTACCTGACCGCGCTGACCGCCGCCGAGCCGAGCCCCAGCCCGGCCTCCGCTGCAGATATCCGGCCTGTGGAGGCGGACGCCTGCGAGGCGATGCTGGAGCGCCTGCCGATTCCGGTGCTGTTGATTGGGCCGGGGGGGCGCATCGAGCGCGCCAATCCGGCGGCGCGGGCGTTTCTGGGCCTGGGCGCCGAACGCGGGCTGTTGTCCACCGCCCTGCGCCAGCCGCGTGTGCTGGAGGCGGTGAGCGCCGCCCTGCGCGGGGAGCGCGGCGCGGCGGTGGAATACGCCACGCTGGCGCCGCTGGAGAGCCATGTGCGCGCTTTTGTCGAGCCGCTGCGCCTCGACGCGCCGGGGCCCATGCCGTTCCGCGCCATGCTGGTGTTGGCCGATGACACCTCGTCCAAGCGCGCCGAGCGCATGCGGGCCGACTTCCTGGCCAACGCCAGTCATGAGCTGCGCACGCCGCTGGCCTCGCTGTCAGGCTTTCTGGAGACCCTGCAAGGCCCGGCGCGTGATGATGAGGAGGCGCGCGACCGCTTTCTGACCATCATGATGGAGCAGACCGTGCGCATGCGCCGGCTGATCGACGACCTGTTGTCGCTGAGCCGCGTGGAGATGAACGAACACGTCACGCCCACGGGCGTGGTGGAGCTGAATGCGCTGGTGAGCGATGTCGCCGAAGTGCTGCGCCTGGCCGCCGACCGGCGCGAGATCACGCTGGATGTGACGCTGGCGGAGGCCGCGACACCGGTGCGCGGCGACCATGACCAGATTTACGAGGTGGTCGAGAATCTGGTGGAGAACGCCATCAAGTACTCGCCCGATGGCGCGACGGTGACGGTATGGGTGGAGGCGTCGCGCACCCGCGACGGCGCCGAGCACCTGCCCGAGCGCATTGATCCCCAGTCCGGGCGCCTGACGCTCAGCGCCCCGCCGCTGGATCCCGATGCCCGCTTCGCCGTGGTGCGCGTGCGCGATGCGGGCCCCGGCATTGAGCGGCGCTATCTGCCGCGCCTGTCGGAACGCTTTTTCCGCGTGGACGGCCAGAAGAGCGGGCCAGCCTCCGGGACCGGTCTGGGCCTGGCCATCGTCAAGCATATCGTCAGCCGTCATAGGGGCGGGTTCACTGTGGAGAGCGCGCCGGGCGCCGGGACGGTCTTTTCCGTGTTTCTCGCCCTGGCGCCGGCGAAAAAAGCCGTCGAAAGCAGCGAAGCCGCCGCGCCGGACCCCGAGACCGCTGAAGCCGGGGAAAACAGGGCTGACGCTGTCACAAAAGTGTAGGGCAAGTGTCATAATCAGGTGACTGAGTCCGCGCATGGTCCGCCGCTCAATCGCGGCGAAGGCGCGTCCGCTGCGGTCACCATGACAGGTTTGGGGACGGCGCGCCCGGAACGCACATGCAGATTTCGGTCATCCTGGCGCTGACGCTGCTGGTTCTGACGGCGTTCGGTTTTCTGATCGGGCGGCGCCGGGCCCTCGCCGCGCGTTCCGGCGCCCGAGACCGGCTGCATTCGCTGCCCAATTACTATGGATATTACATCGCCCTGTGGACTGGCGGTCCGGCGCTGCTGGTGCTGGCGGCCTATGGCGCGTTTGGCGCCGGGCTGGTGAACACGCTGGCCATGACCCAGCTGGAGCGCGAGGCCGCGCCGCTGATCGCCGAGTTTGACCGCCAGCTTGAAAATGACGCGGCGTATCTGGATTTGCTGGCCGAGGCCGCCGACGCTGAGGCCGATGCGCTGGAGGCGCGCGACGCCATCAGCCAGGCGCGCGATACCGGCCTCGACCCGCAAGACTTTCAAAGCGCGCTGGCCCGCCAGACCACCCGCCTGACCGAGATCGGCGCGCAGCTGGAACAGCGCCGCAGCGAGATTGTTCGGTCGGTCGCGGCGCGCGCGCCGTCCAGCGAGGCGGGCATTCGCGCGCGCGCCGGGTTTGAGTACTGGATCAGTCCGCGCGAACGCCGCCAGCTTTTCCTGGCCGATGCCCGCGCCATCGCGTTCGGGGCAGGGCTGGCCAGCCGCAACACGCCGGAACTGCGCGCCGCGGCGCTGGCCATGCGTCCGGTGGAAGACATGTTCCGCTTCGCCGCCGCCGGCGTGGTGCTGGCGCTGGCGGTCGGCGGGCTGGCCTGGGCGCGCTCGCGGGTGAAGGCGTCCTTCCGGGCGCGCAACCGCGTGGAATCGGTGATCAGCGCGATGCTGATGATCGCCTCGCTGATCGCCATCCTGACCACGCTGGGCATCGTGTTCTCGCTTTTGTTTGAATCGCTGCGCTTTTTCGCCGCCATCAACTGGCGCCTGGATCATTTCCTGTTCGGCCTGCAGTGGAGCCCGCAGATCGCCATCCGCGCCGACCAGATCGGCCAGTCGGGCGCGTTCGGGGCCGTGCCGCTGTTCGCCGGCACGGCGCTGATCACCGCCATCGCGATGTTTGTCGCCGTGCCGGTGGGTCTGTTTTCAGCCATCTACATGTCCGAATACGCCACGCCGCGCGTGCGCGCCGTGGTCAAGCCGGTCCTTGAGGTGCTCGCGGGCGTGCCCACCGTGGTCTACGGCTTCTTCGCGCTTTTGACGGTCGGGCCGTTCCTGCGCGACTTTGCGCTGTTCCTCGGCTATGAAGACGCCGTCACCCAGAGCGCGCTGTCGGCGGGCCTCGTCATGGGGGTGATGATCATCCCGTTCATTTCGTCGCTGTCGGATGACGTGATCAACGCCGTGCCGCAAACCTTGCGCGACGGCGCCTACGCCATGGGCGCCACCAAATCCGAAGCGATCCGCCATGTGGTGCTGCCCGCCGCCCTGCCGGGCGTGGTGGGCGCGGTGCTGCTGGGCGTGTCGCGCGCCATCGGCGAGACCATGATCGTCGTGATGGCCGCCGGTCAGGGCGCCAATCTGACCGCGAACCCGCTGGAATCGGTGACCACCATCACCGTGCAGATCGTCACCCTGCTCACCGGCGACCAGGAGTTTGACAGCTCCAAGACCCTGGCCGCGTTCGCGCTGGGCCTGGTGCTGTTCATCATGACCTTGATGCTCAACATCATCGCGCTGCGCGTGGTGCAACGCTTCCGGGAACGCTATGAATAGCCCCGCCCCCATCCGCACGGCCCCGATCCGCACGGCGGTCGAGGCGCGTCTGGCGCGCCGGCACCGCTCCGAGCAGCGCTTCCGCTTCTATGGCGTGGCGGCGATCACGCTGGCTGTAGCCTTCCTGTTCCTGCTGGTGGGCTCGATCATCATCCAGTCGGTTCCCGCCATGACCACCTGGCGCATGACGCTGCAGGTGGAGCTGGAACGCGATCTGGTCGATCCGCGTGGCGATATGAGCGAAGCCTCGCTGCGCCGGGGCGGGTACAGCACCGCGATCCAGAATGCCCTGCGGGCCCAGTTCCCGGACATGGAATCGCGCCAGGAGCTGCGCGAGCTGTTCGGGCTGTACAGCGCCGTGAACGCCGCGCGCCTGCTCAATCGCGTGGTGGAAAATCCGTCCCTGGTCGGTCAGACCGTCGCCTTCACCCTGCCCATTGATGACGGCGCGGACCTCTATCTGCAGGGCGCGACGGTGACTGAATCCACCCGGCCAGGCCCGGCGCCGCTGCGCATCATGCGCGGCGACGACCGCGCGGTGACCCTGTCGGCGGACGCGCCGGTGTTTGACGCCTTCGTGGATGACGTGCGCGATGTCGCCCGCGCCCGCGCCCGTGAGCTGGAACAGCGCGCAGACCGCGCCGAAGCGGCCATGGCCGACACCATCGATCGTGACATCCGCGCGATCTACGAATCCGAAGCGCGCCGCGCCCGGAATCAGGCCGAGCAGCTTCTCGAACGCCTGGATGAAGGCGCGGCGGTGGTGCTGGACCCGCAAATCCCAAGCCTGCTCATCAAGGCCGGCGGCGAGGTGATCCGCGTCACACAGATCAGCGCAGACCGCACCGGCGCTGAGGGCGAGACCGTGATCAGCGCCGCCGCGCCTGCCGGTCAGGTGAGTGACTGGACGCTGTGGACCCTGGAGACGCCGCAGGCGGGCCGGCTGATCAGCGACCGCCAGATCGTCATGGCCGACGCCCTGCGCGAACGCGGCCTGGTCACCAGTGGCTTCAACACCGAGCTGTTCACCTATGCCGACAGCCGCGAGCCGGAAATCGCCGGCGTGCTGGGCGCGCTGATCGGCTCGGTGCTGACCATGTTCGTCACCATGCTGCTGGCGGTGCCGATTGGCGTGGGCGCGGCGATCTATCTGGAAGAGTTCGCGCCGAAGAACCGCATCACCGATTTCATCGAGGTGAATATCAACAACCTCGCCGCCGTGCCCTCCATCGTGTTCGGCCTTCTGGGTCTGGCGGTATTCATCAACACGTTCGGCATGCCGCGATCGGCGCCCCTGGTGGGCGGCGTGGTGCTGGCGCTGATGACCCTGCCCACGGTGATCATCTCCTCGCGCGCGGCGCTCAAAGCCGTGCCGCCGTCGATCCGCGAAGCCGCGCTGGGCGTGGGCGCGTCGAAGACGCAAGCCGTGTTCCACCATGTGCTGCCGCTGGCCGCGCCGGGCATTCTGACCGGTTCGATCATCGGTCTGGCCCAGGCGCTGGGCGAGACCGCGCCGCTTTTGATGATCGGCATGGTGGCCTTTATCGCCGACGCGCCGACACTGGGCCTGTCAGGCTTTACCGAGCCGTCCACCGTGATGCCGGTGCAAATCTTCCTCTGGTCGTCGGCGGCCGAGCGCGCGTTTGAAGCGCGCACGGCGGCCGCGATCCTGGTCCTTCTGGTCCTGATGGTCAGTCTCAATGCGGTCGCGATCTATCTGCGCCGCCGGTTCGAACGCAGGTGGTAGCCATGGCCCACGACACCCGTCCCGCACCGTCCACGGTGTATCATCCCGCCCCGCCGGGCATGGATATCAAGGTCGCCGCGCGTGATCTGTCGGTGCGCTATGGCGGCGCTCTGGCGCTGGACCGGGTGCGCATCGACATGCCCGACCGGGCGGTGACGGCGTGCATCGGCCCGTCGGGCTGCGGCAAGTCCACCTTCCTGCGCTGCATCAACCGGATGAACGACACTATCGACACGGCCCGGGTAAGCGGTTCGATCCAGATCGATGGCGAGGAGATCAATGATCGCTCCATCGACCCGGTGCTGCTGCGCGCCCGGGTCGGCATGGTGTTCCAGAAGCCCAACCCGTTCCCGAAAACGATTTTCGAGAATGTGGCCTATGGCCCGCGCATCCACGGCCTGGCCGCCAACAAGGACGAGCTGGCCGCCATTGTGGAAACCAGCCTGACCAAGGCCGGCCTTTGGAAGGAAGTCGCCGATCGCCTGCATCAGCCGGGCACGTCTCTGTCGGGCGGTCAGCAGCAGCGCCTGGTGATTGCGCGCGCCATTGCGGTGAACCCCGAAGTCATCCTGATGGACGAGCCGTGCTCGGCGCTCGACCCCATCGCCACCGCGCGCATCGAGGAGCTGATCGACGAGCTGCGCGAGAATTACGCCCTGATCATCGTCACCCACTCCATGGCCCAGGCCGCGCGGGTGTCGCAGATGACCGCCTTCTTCCACCTCGGCGCGCTCGTGGAGTACGGGCCCACCGAGGAGATTTTCACCAACCCGCGTGACCAGCGCACGCAGGACTACATCACGGGACGCTTCGGCTAGGCCGTACGCAGCGTTTCGCAACCGACTTTGGAACTGGCCATTGAAAGGCTCGGCATATGACCAACCAGGTCAAGGCGCCGCATATCGTCAAAGCGTTCTCTGAAGAGCTTGAACAGCTCTCGGCCGATGTCGCCGCCATGGGCGGGCTGGCCGAGAGTCTGGTGTCGGACGCGCTTGAAGCGGCCGCCACCCGTGACGGGGATCTCGCCGCGGACGTGGTCGCGCGCGATGTTCAGGTCGACGCCATGCAGCGCGACATTGAAAAGAAGATCATCCGGCTTCTCGCCCTGCGCCACCCTATCGCCCAGGATTTGCGGGTGTGCATCGCGGCGCTGAAGATCGTCTCCGATCTGGAGCGTGTGGGCGATCTGGCCAAGTCCATCGCCCGGCGCGTGCCCACGCTCAATGACAGCGAGCCGACCGCGTTCGCCGCCTCGGTGGACCGGATGGGCAAGCTGGTGCTGAGCCATATGCACGAAGTGCTCGACGCCTACGCCACCGGCGAAACCGCGCGCGCCGTGGCGGTCTGGGAGCGCGATGACGATGTGGACGAGCATTATAACGCGCTGTTCCGCGAGCTGGTGCGCGCCATGACCAATGAGCCGTCCATGATCGGACCCGGCGCGCATCTTCTGTTCATCGCCAAGAATCTGGAACGCATCGGCGACCACGCCACCAATATCGCCGAGGTGATCCACTATCTGGTGACCGGCCGTGAACTGGCGTCCGAGCGCCCGCGCGGACCGCGTCCTGAAATGTCTCGATAGAAGGGGGCCGTAATGCAACCGCATGTTCTGGTCGTCGAGGATGAGGACGCTCTGTCCGAACTCCTGCAGTATAATCTGAAGAAAGAGGGCTTCCGGGTCTCCGTCGCCGCCGATGGCGAAGAGGCTTTGATGCTGGTCGAAGAGCGCCAGCCCGATGTGGTGGTGCTCGACTGGATGCTGCCGAAAATCTCCGGCATCGAAGTCTGCCGGCGCCTGCGCAGCCGTCAGGAAAGCCGCAATCTGCCGATCATCATGCTGACCGCGCGCGGCGAGGAAACCGACCGGATCCGCGGTCTAGACACCGGAGCGGACGATTACATCGTCAAGCCGTTCCTGATGAAGGAATTGTTCGCCCGGGTGCGCGCGGTGCTGCGCCGCATCCGCCCGGGCCTGGCCGAAGATACCGTGCAGGCCGGCGACATCACCATGGACCGCGTCGCCCACAAGGTGGTGCGCGGCGGACAGGACATTCATCTGGGCCCCACCGAGTTCCGCCTGCTGGATTATTTCATGCAGCATCCGGGGCGCGTGTTCTCGCGCGAGCAATTGCTCGACGCGGTCTGGGGCTCGGATGTCTATGTGGAGACGCGCACCGTGGACGTGCATATCGGCCGCCTGCGCAAGGCGCTCAACAAGGTGGGCGGAAACGATCCGATCCGCACGGTGCGCTCGGCCGGCTACGCGCTCAACCCCGAGGGCTGACCCGCAAGCCTGACCTTGTTGCCTGACACGGTGAACGCCCGGGCTGACACGGCGTGCGCGCGGTGTTACGCGGTGGGCCGCCGGGCCGAGTGTCGCCCGTTCGCCGGGGGATGGTTTGATGAGCGCGCAACAGTCAGCCCTGACACAGCGCTGGCTGGCGGTCATGCCGGCCCGGGCGCTCAAAGCCGGGGCCATGGACGGCCGCATCATCGCCGATCAGCCGGTGGTGATCTGGCGCGATGAGGCCGGGCGCGCCTGCGCGGTGCGTGACATGTGCCCCCATCGCGGCGTGCCGTTTTCCGCCGGGCGCCTGGTGGAGGGCGGGCGGGAGCTGGAATGCCCCTATCATGGCTGGCGCTTCGGCGCGGACGGGCGCTGCGCAGCCATTCCGTCCATGGTGGAGGGTCAGCAAAGCGATATCAGCCGCATCCGGGTGCGCCGTTATCCGGTGGAGGAGCGCCAGGGCCTGATCTGGATCTGGATTCCCGAAGGACCCGCCGATGCGCCGGTCCTGCCCGACGCGCCCGACCCTGACACCGGCGCGCCGCACATTGCTGACGCGCCCGACGCGGCGCCGGTGATCGCGTGGAGCGAAACGCGATCCGTATCGGCGGGCGAGGGGACTTCAAGTGCGGCGCCGGTCATGGCGCACGGAATCCTCAAGCTGGGACTGTGGGAGTTGGCGTATCTGACTGCCGATGCGCCCGCGCAGCCTGGCCAGGTAGAGCGCCTGCGCGCGCTGTGGCGGCGGTCGGGGCCGCCAGCGGCGGGGCTGGCTCTGATGGGACGGGGAACGCTGGCTGAGCGCATGGATGCGGCGATGCGGGGTGAAGCCAAGTCAGTGGCGTAGGCTTTACTTCGCCAGCCAGCCACCTTCGACATTGATCGACGTCCCGTTGGCGCTGGCGCCGTCGTCCGACACCAGATAGAGCAGCGCGCCGAGCAGCTCGTTGTACTGCACGAACTGGCGGGTCGGCTGGGCGTGGAGCATGACGTCGCGGACCACCGCCTCTTCGCTGATGCCGCGCTCGCGGGCGGTGTCGGCGATCTGGCTGTCCACCAGCGGCGTGCGCACATAGCCCGGGTTGATGGCGTTGCAGGTGACGCCGCGCTCGGCCACTTCCAGGGCGATGGTCTTGGTCAGGCCCATCACGCCGTGCTTGGCGGCCACATACGCCGATTTGAACGGCGAGGCGGCCAGCGCGTGGGCCGAGGCGATATTCACGATCCGCCCGCGCCCCTGCGCGGTCATCAAGGGAATGGCGTGGCGGCTGGCGTGAAACACGCTTGTCAGATTGATCGCCAGGATCGCGTCCCACTTGTCGGCGGGGAAGTCCTCGATCCTGGCCACATGCTGGATGCCGGCATTATTGACCAAAATATCGAGACGGCCGAGCTCTCTGTGCGCAAAGCCGATCAGGTCTGCGATCTCATGCGCGTGCAGCATGTTGGCGGGGTGGTAGAGCGCGCGGATCTTGTACGTATCGGCCAGGCGCGCGCGCAGCGCTTCGATTTCATGGGCGTCGCCCAGACCGTTCAGCACGATGTCGCAGCCATTGGCCGCGAGACCTTCGGCCAGCGCCGCGCCTATGCCGGAGGTGGAGCCGGTGATGACGGCGCTCTGGCCGGACAGATCAACACGCACGCGGGTCATCGAAAGGGCTCGCTTCCGGGGTCGGCATCAAGATTGCTGCACTGCAAAAACACGGGCGCAGGCCGCGGTCAAGACAGCCCGATCACCGGGCCTTGACGAAAAACGGGCGGCCCTTGTGGGAGCCGCCCGCCTGTTCGACTGGACGCGGGCAGGCCTCAGGCCTGGTCCTCGTCTTCGGCGTCGTCCGACGGCTCGTCGTCGCGGTCATCATCCTGACCCTCAACGCCCGATTCCATCAGCACGGCGGCCTGGGCGTCCGCCAGGGCGCGGTCTTCTTCGGCCGCGGAGGCGATGACGTCTTCGCCCTTGGCCTGACGCTCGGCTTCGTCGGCGGTGCGCGCCACGTTGATCGTGATGGTCACCGAGACCTCCGGGTGCAGCATGACGCGCACGTCGTGCAGGCCCAGCGCCTTGATCGGCGCTTTCAGGTCCACCATGCCGCGCGTGACGGTCAGGGCGTCGGAGGTGGCCGCATCAGCGATGTCACGGGTGGACACCGAACCGTAGAGCTGGCCGCTCTCGGACGCCTGACGGATCAGCACGAAGCTGGCGCCGTCCAGGTGCGAACCGGAATCGCGGGCCTTGGCGGCGCGCTCTTCATTGAGCTTGACCAGAACTTCGCGCTCGCGTTCGAAGCGTTCCATATTGGCTGCGGTCGCCCGCAGGGCCTTGCCCTGGGGTAGGAGGAAATTGCGTGCGAAGCCCGGCTTGACGGCGACGACGTCGCCGATGGCGCCCAGCTTTTCAACACGCTCGAGAAGTACGACTTGCATGATCTGCGCGCTCCCTTAATCGACTGCGTACGGCAGAAGGGCGAGGACGCGCGCGCGCTTGATGGCGCGGGCGAGTTCACGCTGCTTCTTGGCGGACACCGCCGTGATGCGCGCGGGCACGATCTTGCCGCGCTCGGACATGTAGCGCTGAAGCAGCTTCACGTCCTTGTAATCGATCTTCGGCGAAGCCTCGCCGGAGAACGGACATACCTTGCGGCGGCGCTGGAAGGCGCGGCGCGCAGGCACGTTGGATACGGTCATGTCGGTCATGTGTGTGTTCTCCTAGCGCCGGTCGCCACGGAAGCCGCCATCGCGGCCGCCATCGCCACCGCGGAAGCCGCCATCGCGCCCGCCATCACGGTCGCCGCGGAAGCCGCCATCGCGTCCGCCGTCACGGCCGCCCTCGCGTCCGCCTTCGCGGCGCTTGCGGTCATCGCCCTTGCGCATCACAGCGGTGGGCTCGGCGTTCAGCTCGTCGACCTTCACGGTCATGTAGCGCATGATGTCTTCGGCATAGCGCTGGCGGTATTCCAGCGCGTCGAGCACATCATTGCCCGCTTCCATGTCGATATAGCCGTAATGGCCCTTGCGGCTCTTGTTCAGGCGGTAGGCCAGCGTGCGCAGGCCCCAGTATTCGGTCTTGTTGACCTTGCCGCCCTTTTCCTCGACGAGGGTTTTGATTTCCTCGATCGCGGTTTCCATCTGCGCCGGAGACACGTCCGGGCGCGCGATGAACACGTGTTCGTACTTCTGCATAAGACTTTCGTCCCTTCTAAAGGGCTGCGGCGCGAGCGCGGTCCGAAGGGCCGGACCGTCCCGCGTCGGCTCCCGATGACCCCGCCTTGCGCCACGCGCAAGCCGGGCAGTGGTCATGGGACCGCAGCCGGTGAAGCGGCGCGTATACGCGAAGCGGGGCGGGGAGGCAAGCGGGAGGAGGTGGTTGTCAGGGGGGAGGCTGACGCCTCGCATGCATGACCGCCATGACGCGCACGCCGCCGGGAATTTGCTTGTAATATAACCAGTGGCTGCCTGCGAAATAACGCCTGTAGCCTTCTCCCGCCATTGGCGACGAGACGCCAAGGCCCGGGTTTTCTGCCAAAGTCATGCAGGACCGTTCAAGCTGATCCAGATAGTTTTGGGCCTGATCATGTCCCCAACGCTCGTAAGTATACGAGAATACGTCTTCGAGAGCTCGCGTTGCAGAGCGTGAAAACTCAAGCCGCGCCACGGTTCAGCCGCGCTCTCAAGGCTGAGAAGAATGTATCCCCGTCGACTACATGCCCTTGCCGGATGTCGTCCTCGGCCTGTTTGATCCGGTCGCGCAGCAGCGCATCATAAGCGTCGGCGTACGCCGCATACTCCTCGTGAGAGATCATCACCGCCACAGGCCGGCCATGGCGCTCAATGCTCACCGGTTCGCGCCGGGCCGCGTCCAGCAATTCCCCGAACCGGTTCTTGGCGTCGGCGGCGGTGAAGGTGCGCATGGCGGGTCTCCTGAGCTGTTTGGTTCAAACTAGCTGATTTGGACAATTTAGCCAACGGCGTAGTCAGGCGCCATTGTCAGGCAAATGGTCCAAAAGCCTCGCGCAGGCATGTCGGAGCGGCACGAGTTCCTGCGTCAACACGTGCTGCAAAACAGCGTCGTCGATTTTGTCGTACGCATGCCGGATCACGTTGCCCATGCCGCGAATAGCATGCCAGTCAATATCCGGCTCAAGCGGCGCGGCGATATCCAGAACCTTGCCGGCAGCCTCTGCTATAACCAGCAATTGGCGCTCAATGGCGTCCTTGTGCAGGCGGCTTTCTGCGAGCACCGCAGTCACGCCGCCGCCATCATCGAGATAGGACTCAATGCGTTCGATCGCGGCCAGCATGTCGCTGATCCGGCGCCGGGGATGGCTAGAAGGCACGGGCGCCATCGCGTTCGATCGCCTCGCTCAGGCCGGGGTCTGAGACCGGGAGCTGGACGATGTCCACGTCCACGCCGAGCGCGTCACTGAGATATCCGGAGACGCCACACACGGCCATCACACTGGCCGGCGCCGGCGGAGAAAACCGGATGGCGACGTCGATGTCGGACCCGTCACGCGCGGCGGAGCGGGCGCGCGAACCGAACAGGATGGCGCTGTCCACGCCGTAGCGTCGGCGTAGTTCGTCAGCATGGGCCCGCAGGCGCGCCAGGATGTCGTCGCGTGTCATGGGTCAAGTCTAGCACGCACCCCGCGCCCCGCCCACGCCCACGCCTCACCCGCCTTGCCAGCCTCCCGCCGCCCGGTCTATGCCGCAGGCAGAACAAAACACTGCAAGGGAGGACGCCGCGAATGGCGCTTGCATTCATATTTCCCGGCCAGGGCAGCCAGGCCGTCGGCATGGGCCAGGCGCTGAAAGACGCCTATCCAGCGGCGCGCGAGGTGTTCGAGGCGGTGGACGAGGCGCTGGGCGAGAGCCTGTCGGGCCTGATGGCTGACGGGCCCATGGAGACGCTGACGCTGACCGAGAATGCCCAGCCGGCGATCATGGCGGTGTCCATCGCGGCCATGCGCGCGCTGAAGGCCGAGTTCGGCGTGGAGGTCAGCGCCGCGCGCTTTGTGGCAGGCCACAGCCTGGGCGAATACACCGCCCTGTGCGCGGCGGGCGCGATCTCGCTGCCCGATGCCGCGCGGCTGTTGCGTCTGCGCGGCCGGGCCATGCAGCAGGCGGTGCCGGTGGGCGAGGGGGCCATGGCGGCCATGCTGGGCGCGGAGATGGATCAGGCTGAGGCGGCGGTTGCGGCCGGTCAGGCCTATGGCGTCGTGGCCATCGCCAATGACAATGCGCCCGGCCAGATCGTCATCTCCGGCGTCAAGGCGGCGGTGGAGGCGGCGCTGGAGGCCGCCAAGGCGCACGGCGTGCGCCGGGCCATGATGCTGCCCGTGTCGGCGCCTTTCCATTGCCCGCTGATGTCGCCGGCCGCCGACGCCATGAAGATCGCGCTCAAGCACGTCTCCATCGCCGCGCCGGCTGTGCCGCTGATCGCCAATGTCACGGCGGCGCCCGTGACCGATCCCGAAACCATCCGCGCCCGCCTGGTCGAGCAGGTCACAGGCCGGGTGCGCTGGCGCGAGAGCATTGACTTCATGCAGGGCGAGGGCGTGAGCTGTTACGCCGAAGCCGGGGCCAAGGTGCTGGTCTCCATGCTGCGCCGTCACATCCCCGAGGCCGAGGGCGTCGCCCTGACCGGCCCCGAAGAGCTGGAGGCGTTCGCCGCCTCCCTAGCTTAGGAAGGAGATTGCCGAATGTGGCGCCAAAAGTATGCCGCCAATGCGGACTATCTCGTTGCATTGATTGTGTATCTTGGAACCACACCGAAATGGTGGTCTCGCTCGCCACCTAGGTTAGCTAAAGACTTGTCGCTGAGTGAGCCGAAAGTCAGAGATGTTCTGGAAAGGTTTCCAAACCTGTTCAGAAAATCCGAGCACCCGAAGCGTGACGCGCCAGAGCATACGTACTCACTTCAAGCGCGATACGCACAAATCCCGGCAGGTAAAACGCGAGTTCCGGACTCAGACAGTTTCGACTATGAAAACGAGACAATCCCTGACCCCGTTTCCACGGATGTCATGGAAATGTTACTTCGATATGTCTCGGAACAGGTAGTTCATGAGCGGGAAGGAAATAAAAATTGGATCGCACTTGGGGCTTCAATTGTTGCCGCCATCGCTGCGATTACAGCGGCAATACTGTCAGGAATCAATCTGGCTTGATTCCTAAACCAATTATTCTGAGGAGCTGACAATGTTCGATCTCACTGGAAAGAAAGCCCTGGTGACCGGCGCCACGGGCGGGCTGGGCTCTGAAATCGCCCGCGCCCTGCACGGCGCCGGCGCCCATGTGGCGCTGTCTGGCACGCGCGAGGAAAAGCTGCGCGATCTGGCCGATGAGCTGGGCGAGCGCGCGGTGATCACGCCGTGCAATCTGGCCGACGCCGCCTCTGTGGACGCCCTGCCCAAGCAGGCCTCCGAGGCGCTGGACGGGCTGGATATCCTGATCTCCAACGCCGGCATTACGCGCGACCAGCTCTTGATGCGCATGAAGGACGAGGACTGGGATCTGGTGATCCGGGTCAATCTGGAGGCCCACTATCGACTGTCCAAGGCGTGCTTGCGCGGGATGATGAAGCAGCGCTGGGGCCGCATTATCGGCATCACCTCGGTGGTGGGCGTGACCGGAAACGCCGGCCAGACCAATTACGCCGCGTCCAAGGCGGGCATGATCGGTTTCACCAAATCACTCGCCATGGAGGTTGCGTCGCGCAACGTCACGGCGAACTGCGTGGCGCCGGGCTTTATCGAATCGCCAATGACAGACGCGCTCACTGAAGAGCAGAAGGCGGCGATTCTGACCACGATTCCCGCCGGTCAGCTGGGCAAGGGCGCTGATATCGCAGCCGCTTGCGTCTACCTCGCCAGCGAGGAAGCCGCCTATGTCACAGGCCAGACCCTGCACGTCAACGGCGGGATGGCGATGATCTAGGCGCTGGCGCGCAGCATACACGCGGCTTGCCATCGCGCCCCGCTCTGGCGTAGGTCAGATCAGGCGTGCTATCTGCCCGCACGTTACCGCCGACGGGGTTCGCTTGTGGACCCCGCCTTGGCGCCGGTTCAGTTCCGCGGGACCCGCCGGGTCGCCCGCATGTATATGAAAAGGGTCCGACATGTCCGACGTTTTTGATCGCGTTAAGAAAATTGTTGTCGAGCATCTCGATGTCGAAGAAGACAAGGTCGTCGAGAAAGCCTCGTTCATCGACGATCTGGGCGCTGACTCCCTCGACAATGTCGAGCTCGTGATGGCGTTCGAAGAGGAATTCGACGTCGAAATTCCCGATGACGCCGCCGAAACCATCCAGACGGTCGGCGACGCGGTGAAATTCATCTCCGAAAAACTCGGCAAATAGTCCCGGACGAGCTTCTGAGCATGTCCAGACGCCGCGTTGTCGTCACAGGTCTCGGTCTCGTCACGCCGCTGGGATGCGGGGTGGACCATGTGTGGTCCCGGCTGATCGCCGGCCATTCGGGTCTGTCCCGCATCGGGCATTTCGAGGTTGAGGATCTGTCCAGCCATGTGGCGGGCATCATCCCCCGCGCCGATGGGCGCGCGGGCGGATCGCCGGACATGCCCGGCGTGTTCGATCCCGACGCCGTCCTGCATCCGCGTGAACAGAAGCGCATCGACGATTTCATCCTCTACGGCATCGCCGCAGCGGACGAGGCGTTGAAGTCGTCTGGCTGGGAACCGGCGGATGACGAGGCGCTGGAGCGCGCCGGGGTGATGATCGGCTCGGGCATTGGCGGGCTGCAGACCATTTACGACGCCTCCATCACGCTTCACGAACGTGGCCCGCGCAAGCTGTCGCCGTTTGTGATTCCGGCCATGCTGATCAATCTGGTCTCCGGCCATGTGTCGATCCGCCATGGCCTCAAAGGCCCCAACCACGCTGTCGTCACTGCCTGCTCCACCGGGGCGCACGCCATTGGCGATGCGGCCCGTCTCATTGCCTATGGCGATGCGGACATGATGGTGGCCGGCGGCGCCGAAAGCGCCATCACGCGGCTTGGCTTCGCCGGCTTCGGGGCGGCGCGCGCGCTGTCCTCGGGCTTCAATGACACGCCCCAGAAGGCCTCGCGCCCCTGGGACAAGGACCGCGACGGCTTCGTCATGGGCGAGGGCGCAGGCGTTGTCATCCTGGAAGAATACGAAGCGGCCAAGGCGCGCGGCGCGACGATTTACGCCGAAGTGGCGGGCTATGGCCTGTCGGGCGACGCCCACCACATCACGGCGCCCGCCGAAGATGGCGATGGCGGCTTCCGCGCCATGAAAGCGGCGCTGGCCCGCGCGGAACTGGCGCCCTCGGACATCGGCTATGTCAACGCCCACGGCACCTCCACACCCAAGGGCGACGAGATCGAACTGGGGGCCGTTGAGCGCCTGTTCGGCGACGCCGCCGGCGATCTGGTGATGAGCTCGACCAAATCGTCCATCGGCCATTTGCTGGGCGCCGCCGGGGCGGTGGAGGCGGTGTTCTCCATCCTCGCCATGCGCGACGGCATCTGCCCGCCCACCCTCAATCTCGACAATCCGTCGGTGGCGAGCCCGATCAATCTGGCGCCCCACAAGGCTGTGAAAAAACATCTCGACGCTGTGCTGTCCAACTCCTTCGGGTTTGGCGGCACCAATGCGTCGGTCGTGTTCAAGCGGGCCGGATAGGCCGGGGGGCCGTCCGATGGGCAAGTCAGCCGCTCAAAATCCCAAACGCAAATCAGGCGGGTTCGCGCGCGTGCTCGTTTGGCTGGCGGGCGGCCTGCTCGCCACGGCGCTGATCGCGGCGGCCGCCGCCTATGGCGGCTGGGTCTGGGTCAATCAGCAATTCGAGGCGCCCGGACCGTCGGCGACCGAGACCACGCTGATGCTGCCGCGCGGCGCCGGGCTGATCGCCATCGCCGGCCAGCTGGAGCGCGAGGGCGTGATCGAGGATGCGCGCCTGTTCCGCCTGATGGTGCAGATCGACCAGGGCGAGCGGGACTTGCGGGCGGGCGAGTACCGCATTCCGCAGGCCGCCTCCATGCGCGACATCTACGCTCTGCTGCGCGAGGGCCGCACGCTGATGCATCCGGTGACGGCGGCTGAAGGCCTGACCACCGCCATGATCGTGCGCATCGTGGAAGCCTCCGACGTGCTGACCGGCGAGATCACCCGCATCCCCGCTGAAGGCGCGCTGCTGCCCGAAACCTACATGGTGGACCGCGGGACCACGCGTCAGGCCGTGATCGACCGGATGGAGGCCGCGCAGGATGAGCTGCTGGCGCAGGCCTGGCCGAACCGCGCCGAGAACCTGCCTTACACCACGCCGGAAGAGGCGATCATCATCGCCTCGATCGTGGAGAAGGAAACCAGCGTGGCGTCCGAGCGGCCGCTGGTGGCGTCGGTGTTTGTCAACCGTCTGCGCCGGGGCATGCGCCTGCAGAGCGATCCGACCATCATTTACGGCATCACGGGAGGCGAGCCGCTGGGAAGGGGCATTCGCCGGTCCGAGCTGGACAATACCAACAACCCGTACAACACCTATCATATCAATGGCCTGACCCCGACGCCCATCGCCAATCCGGGCCGGGATGCGATCCTGGCGGTGATCAATCCGCCGCAGAGCGATTATCTGTTCTTTGTGGCCGACGGCACGGGCGGGCATGCCTTTTCGGCCACCTATGCCGAGCATAACCGCAATGTGGCGGCCTGGCGGCGCATCGAGCGCGAGCGCGCGGGCGGCCGGCGATGAGCGCGCCCCTGTCAGGCATGACCGGCTTTGGCCGGGCCGAGGCGCAAGGGCCTTATGGCGTGCTGAGCGTCGAGGCGCGCTCGGTCAATGGCAAGGGGCTGGATTTCCGCCTGCGCGTGCCGTCCGGCATGGATGCGCTGGAAATTCCGCTGCGCGACAGGACGCGCGCCCGCTTCCAGCGTGGCTCGGTGACGCTGACGGTGACGCTCTCGCGCACCGCCGGTGATGCGGGCGTGCGCGTGGATGAGGCGCGCCTGGGGGCCTATGCCCGCGCCGCCAAGGCGCTGAGCGATCAAGGGCTGGCGCAGCTGGCGAGCGCCGGCGAGCTGATGGCGCTCAAGGGTGTGATCCTGGCCGAGGACGCCGAAGTCCAGACCGGACCGGATGAAGCGCTGATCGCCGATGCGCTGAGCTGCGCGGACGCGGCGCTGGCCATGCTGCAGGCCGCGCGCGAGGCTGAGGGCGCGGCCATGGGCGCGGTGCTGACCGGCCATCTTGATGAAATTGAAGCGCTGACCCGCGAGGCCGCCGCGCTGGACGCGGTCCGTCCCGCCGCCATCAAGGCGCGCATCGAGGCCAAATTCGCCGAGCTGCTCCCCAACGGGCTCGATCCCGAACGCCTCGCCCAGGAAGCCGCCGTGCTGGCGGTGAAGGCGGATATCCGCGAGGAGCTGGACCGGCTCGTCGCTCATATCGACAGCGCCCGCGCCCTGATCGCAGGCGGCAGCCCGTCCGGGCGCAAACTCGATTTCCTGTCCCAGGAATTTAACCGGGAAGCCAATACGCTGTGCTCCAAATCCAATGATCCGGCGCTGACCCGGATCGGTCTGGCGCTGAAAGCCGCCGTCGACCGCCTGCGCGAGCAGGTGCAGAATGTGGAGTAGGGGCGCATGACCGGCGATCACCTGACAGGCCCGGCCTTCCGGGGACAAAGACGCGGGCTGATGCTGGTGCTCTCCAGCCCCTCGGGCGCGGGCAAGACGACCCTGTCCCAGCGCCTGATCGCCCAGAACCCCGATCTGGTCCTGTCAGTCTCCACCACCACCCGCGCGCCCCGGCCCGGCGAGCGCGACGGTGTGGATTATCACTTCACCGACGAGGATGCCTTCCTGAAACAGGCCTTTGACGGCGAATTCTACGAATGGGCCAAGGTGTTCGACCATTATTACGGCACGCCGCGCGGCCCGGTGGAGGACGCGCTGGAGGATGGCCGCGACGTGGTGTTCGACATTGACTGGCAGGGCGCGCGCAAGCTGACGCAGCAGGCGCCCGACGATGTGGTGCGCATCTTCATCCTGCCGCCCTCGCTGACCCTGCTGCGCGAGCGCCTGAAGAAACGCGCCCAGGACTCAGACGAGATCATCAATGGCCGCATGGAGCGCGCCAAGTCGGAAATCGCCCACTGGAGCGAGTACGACTATGTGGTGGTCAATGACGATTTCGCCCGGGCGCTGGAAAAGCTCAACCAGATCCTCCACGCCGAACGCCTCCGCCGTCCCCGCCATCAATGGCTGGACGGGTTTGTGGGGGAGTTGATGGAGGAGTAGGGGGGGGTCTTCATCTCCCCCCGCTTGCGGGGGGAGTGGCCCGAAGGGCCGAGGGGGGGAAGGGCTGATCGCTTGAATCAAATCTGTTTTCCCGGGCGAGCGTAGCGAGACCCGGGACCCACCCACCAAGCCTTCTCATTGTCGAGGCAGTTCAGACATGTCGGGATGGGTCCCGGACAACCGCTTCGCGGTTTCCGGGAAAACAGTCGTTAGGGGCGAAATACCCCCCTCCGATCCTTCGGACCACCTCCCCCGCAAGCGGGGGAGGACAAGAGGGGCGCCGCGCCCCGCCTACCCCCGGTCCGTCCAGACAATCCGGTACAAATCAAACCGCCGGTCGCGCAGATTGCGCACCGTGCCGGAGCGGCGCGCTTCGGCGAGGGAGTCCATGTGCAGATCGGCCACGGCGATGGTTTCGACGTTTTCGCTGGCTTCGGCGGCCAGGCCGTCGCGGGCGAAGGGGAAGTCGCACGGGGTGATGATGGCCGACTGGGCGTAGTTCACGTCCATGTTCGCCACGCCGGGCAGATTGCCCACATTGCCCGCCGTCACGACATAGAGCTGGTTCTCGATGGCGCGCGCATGGGCGCAATAGCGCACGCGCAAATGACCCGGCCGGTCGTCGGTGGCGTAGGGGACGAAGATGATCTTGGCGCCTTCATCGGCCAGGCGCCGGGCGAGCTCGGGGAACTCGCTGTCATAGCAGATCAGCACGCCGATGGGTCCGCAATCGGTGGGGATGGCGGCCACCGTGTCGCCGCCGCGGATATTCCACCAGAAGCGCTCATTGGGCGTGGGATGGATTTTCTCCTGGGTGTGGATCGAGCCGTCGCGCAGGAAGACATAGGCGACGTTCTGGATATCCCCGTCCTCGGTCTCGGTGGGGTGGGAGCCGCCAATGATGTTGATATTGTAGCGCACCGCCAGCGCGCTCATGAAATTGACAAAGCGCTTGGTGTGGCGCGTCAGCGTGGCGATGGAGTCCTCTGCATTCAGTTTGCGCTTTTCCAGCGCCAGCAGGGGCACGGTGAACATTTCGGGGAAGACGCAGAAATCGGCGTCGTATTCGGCGCAGGTGTCGACGAAGAACTCCACCGTGCGTTCAAACTCGGCGACGCTCTCCACCGCGCGGGTTTTGAGCTGCACCGCCGCCACGCGCACCGTGTTGGGCGAGGGCAGGCGGCCCGGCCCCTGGCCTTCGGTGTAGGACGGGTTGCGCCAGACCATCAGGGCGGCGTGCCCGCCCGCCTCGGCGTCTTCTGGATAGTAATTGTGCAGGACGCCGGCGGGCTCATAGCCCATGCGCATCTGGAAATTCAAAACGCCGTCGCGCAGCTCTCGCGCCTCGATGGCGGCCAGATAGGCTTCGGGCGTGTCATACAGGCGCCGCTTGCGCTTGTAGCCGGACAGGCGCCCGCCAAACACGACGCCCTTGAGGCCCCAGTCCTCGCACAGGGCGTGGCGCGCCACATAGAGCCGCTCGCCGATGCGCAGGCGGCGCCGGGCGGGGTCGACGGCCACCTCCATGCCATAGACCCACTCGCCGTCGGGATCATGGCGCGCGGCGAAGCCGCCCCCTGTGATGCCCGCCCAGTCATGGGGCGCAAACGCGGCCGCCTCGTCGATGACGAAGCTGGCGCACCAGCCCACCACCTCGCCGTCGAACTCCACGATGAACTGGCCCTCGGGAAAGGCGGAGATCTGACCGCGGATCATGGAAGGCGGATCGGGAGTCATGGTGGGATAGGCGCGCGCCTGCAGGCCCAGGATCGCGTCCACATCCTCCAGAGTGGCGTTGCGCAGGGTCAGCTTGGCGGTGCGTTGGGTGACGGTCATGAAAAATGGGGTCCGTACAGATCCGTCCGCCGGTCGCGGAAAAAGCCCCACGCGGCGCGGTGGGTGTCGAGGAAGCGGCGGTCGAAGCGGGCGCTGAGCACGCCGGTATCGGTGCGGCCGAGCTCGGCCTGCACGTCGCCGGTATGGTCACAGATGAAGCTGGTGCCGTAGAAGACCTGGCCGTTTTCGTCGCCGATGCGGTTGGCCGCGCCGACGGGGATGACATTGCACACGGCGTGTCCCTGCATGGCCCGGCGCCAGCGCGCGGCGGTGTCGAGACTGCCGTCATGGGGCTCCGACCCGATGGCGGTGGGGTAGAGCAGCACCTCCGCGCCCATCAGCGTCATGGCGCGCGCCGCTTCAGGAAACCACTGGTCCCAGCAAATGCCCACGCCGACGCGGCCGAACGCGGTATCCCAGACCTTGAAGCCGGTATCGCCGGGGCGGAAATAGTACTTCTCCTGATAGCCCGGCCCGTCGGGGATATGGCTCTTGCGGTAGACGCCCAGCGCCTGGCCGCCCGCGTCCAGCATGACCAGCGAATTATAATAGCGCGGCCCCTCGCGCTCGAAGATGGAGACCGGGATGGCGACATTGAGCTCGGCGGCGAGGGTTTGCATCGCGATGACGCACGGATGCTCCATGGCCGGCCAGGCGTGGGCGAACCAGCGCTCTTCCTGGCTGGTGCAGAAATAATGGGTCTGGAACAGTTCGGGCGGCAGGATGACCTGCGCGCCGCGTCCGGCGGCCTCGCGCACGAGTTCCGAGACGGTCTTGATGTTCTCGTCCATGTCGAGGCTGAAGGCGCTCTGCAGGACGGCGATATGAATCGTGTCGCTCATGGGCGGGCGGACATCCCTTGTGAAAAGCTGGCGGCGATGGGCGCACGCCTAGCACGCGCCCGCTCCGGGGTCATCCCGGGTGGTCGGCTCAGGCGGCCGCCGGAGGAGCCCCCGCGATCAGCCCTGATGGCGGAGGAATCGCGCGGGCTGGGCGGCCAGAAGCCGGTTGTCGGGATCGAGGCGCGCGGCTTCGACATAGGCGTCGTAGGCGTCGTCATAGCGGCCCGAGCGCTCCAGCGCGATGGCGATATTGAAGCGCACCAGCGCCGGATCGGCGCCGCGCTCTCCGGCTTCGCGGGCCGCCTCGATGGCCGCGTCGTTGGCGCCGGCGCGAATGCGCGCCGCCGACAGGCTGAGCCAGGCTTCGGCCAGCAAAGCGTCCTCACGCACCGCGTCTTCCAGATCGGTGCGCGCCGCCATCACGTCATTGCGCTTGAGGGCGATGACGCCGCGATTGGTCAGGGCGGTGGCGCGGTCGGCGGGCGACAGGCCCTCAGCGCGCAGGACAAGATCGCACGCGCCCAGAGCCTGGGCGGGCGGGGCGCTGGCGCGGGCGGCTGATTCGCATTCGGCGCGGGCGGTCTCCAGCACCGGATCGCCGCCGCGCGCCTGGGCCAGCGCGCCGGGCGCACTCGCCAGGGCGGCGAAGACCGCAGCGGTCATCAGTGCGGCCATTGTCTTCAGGCTCCTGGCGGGCGATTTCAACATGGCGGCGTCCTCATGCAGTCTGTGGCGGCTGATCGGCGTGCAGGCTAGCAAACCCGCGCCCCTGCGGCCAGCGCCGGACAGGCGCCATCGGGGTGAAAAAACCTAAAGCGTTGCGACAAAAAGGCGCTTATACCGCCCCTGACAGCGTACCCAAGGCGGCGTATATACCGTCCGCTGACGAAGGGCTCTTCATCGGGTCCGAGTCGTAAACAGTTCAAATCCCTGGGGGAACCATGCGTTTCTCGACCGTTCCGGCCGCACTTGCCGTTTTGATCAGCTTCGCCGCCGCGGCGTCGGGCACGCCTGTGGGCATTCCCACTGACGGCGATCTGGGCTTCCAGCCGTCGGCCTCGCCGATCATGGACCAGATCTACAGCTTCCACACGCTTCTGCTGATCATCATTTTCGGCATATCGCTGTTTGTGCTGGCCCTTCTGGTCTGGGCGATGGTGCGCTTCAGCCACAAGCGCAATCCCGAGCCGAAGAAATTCAGCCACAACATGACGGTGGAAGTGCTCTGGACGGTCGTGCCGATCCTGATTCTGGTGCTGATCGCGGTGCCGTCCTTCCGCCTGCTGTACGATCAGGACGTGATTCCCGAAGCGGACTTCACCATCAAGACCACCGGCAATCAGTGGAACTGGACCTACGAATACCCCGACCATGGCGGGTTCGAGTTCGTGTCCAGCATGGTGAATGACGAATTCCTGGCCGAGCACCCTTTCACCGCGCACCGCAATCTGACCACCGACGTGCCCGTGGTAGTGCCGATCAATGCGGTGGTGCGCATGCAGGTGACGGCGTCGGACGTGATCCACTCGTGGACGATTCCCTCGTTCGGCATCAAGATGGACGGCATTCCCGGCCGCCTGAACGAGACCTGGTTCCAGGCCACGCAAGAGGGCATTTTCTACGGCCAGTGCTCGGAAATTTGCGGCATCCGCCACGCCTTCATGCCGATTGAGGTGCACGTGGTGCCCCAAGAGGTGTTCGACGCGTGGACCGAGGCCGCCCAGGCTGATCCGTATGGCGCCATCGACGTCCTCACCGCCTATTATGACTCGCTGCGCGGTGACGCGCAGCTGGCCTCCGCCCGTTAAGGAAAGCGCCCATGTCTTCCTCCTCCGCCGCCGCCCACGACGATCACCGCCCCAGCCTTCTGGACTGGAAGCGCTGGGTCTATTCCACGAACCACAAGGACATCGGCACGATGTACCTGATCTTCGCGATCATCGCGGGGGTTATCGGGGGCGTGATGTCGGGCCTGATCCGCTGGGAGCTGGCCGAGCCGGGTCTCCAGGTCTTCAATGGCGGCTTCTGGGGCAATGAGCATAACTACAACGTCATCGTGACGATGCATGGCCTGATCATGATTTTCTTCATGGTCATGCCCGCGATGATCGGCGGGTTCGGCAACTGGTTCGTGCCGCTGATGATCGGCGCGCCGGACATGGCCTTCCCGCGCATGAACAATATCTCGTTCTGGCTGCTGCCCTTCTCGCTGACGCTGCTGATCATCAGCATGTTCGTGCCGGGCGTGGGCGGCGAGGACGGGTTTGGCGGCGGCTGGGTGATGTATCCACCCTTGTCGACATCTGGGCATAATGGTCCAGCGTTCGATCTTGTGATCCTGTCGCTGCACATCGCCGGCGCCAGCTCGATCCTGGGCGCGATCAACTTCATCACCACGATCTTCAACATGCGCGCGCCGGGCATGACCCTGCACAAGATGCCGCTGTTCGTGTGGTCGATGCTGGTGACGACCTTCCTTCTGCTGCTCGCCGTGCCGGTGCTGGCGGGCGCGCTGACCATGCTGCTCACCGACCGCAATTTCGGGACGACCTTCTTCGACCCGGCTGGCGGCGGCGATCCGGTGATGTTCCAGCACCTGTTCTGGTTCTTCGGCCACCCCGAGGTGTACATCCTGATCCTGCCGGGCTTCGGCATGATCTCCCACATCGTGTCCACCTTCTCCAAGAAGCCGGTGTTCGGCTATCTGGGCATGGCCTACGCCATGGTGGCCATCGGCTTCATCGGCTTCATCGTGTGGGCCCACCACATGTACACCGTGGGCATGGACGTGAACCTGAAGGCGTATTTCGTCGCCGCGACGATGATCATTGCTGTGCCCACGGGCATCAAGATCTTCTCCTGGATCGCGACCATGTGGGGCGGGTCGATCAGCCTGCGCACCCCCATGCTGTGGGCCATCGGCTTCATCTTCCTGTTCACCGTGGGCGGCGTGACGGGCGTGGTTCTGGCCAATGCCGGCATCGACGCCAGCTTGCACGACACCTATTACGTGGTGGCGCACTTCCACTATGTGCTGAGCCTGGGCGCGGTGTTCTCGATCTTCGCGGGCTTCTATTACTGGTTCGAGAAAATCTGGGGCGTGAAGTACAGCTCCATCCTGGCCAAGACCCAGTTCTGGCTGTTCTTCATCGGCGCCAACGTGATCTTCTTCCCGCAGCACTTCCTGGGTCTGCAGGGCATGCCGCGGCGCTATGTCGACTTCGCCGACGGCCACGCTTACTGGAACATGGTTTCCTCGGTGGGCTATGTGATCATGGCCGCGGGCATGATCGTGTTCTTCGTCCTCTTGATCGAAGCTGCGATCCGCCGGCGTCCGGCGGAAGCCAATCCCTGGGGCGAGGGCGCGACGACGCTGGAGTGGACTCTGTCCTCTCCGCCGCCCTTCCACCAGTTCAATGAATTGCCGCGGATCAAATAGGCCAAGGGCCCGATTGGAACGCCTGTCGTGACGACAACACCGTCGATATCACTGGACCCGGGCGGCGCTGCACACACAGCGCCGCCCGAAGCCATCGAAGCCGCCACCGCGCCCGCGCCGGTCGCCGGCTCGGGCGTGGGCGATTACATCGCCCTGATGAAGCCGCGCGTCATGGCGCTGGTGGTGTTCACAGGGCTCGCCGGCCTCGTGGCCGCGCCGGTGGCGATGAATCCGCTGTCGGCGGCCATTGCGATTCTGTGCATCGCCGTGGGCGCGGGCGCCGCGGGCGCGTTCAACATGGCCTATGACGCCGATATCGATGCGGTGATGAAGCGTACGCGCCGGCGCCCCGTGCCCACGGGCCGTGTGCCGCGTTCCGAAGCCTACACGTTCGCCGGGGTGATGAGTCTCGCCTCGGTCCTGCTGATGGGCATGGCGACCAATTATGTGGCGGCGGGCCTGCTGGCCTTCTCCATCGCCTTCTACTGCGTGATCTACACCATGTGGCTGAAACGCCTGACGCCGCAGAATATCGTCATTGGCGGCGCGGCGGGCGCCTTCCCTCCGGTGATCGGCTGGGCCGCGGCGACGGGGTCGGTCAGCGTGGACGCGATCATCCTGTTCGCCATCATCTTCCTGTGGACGCCGCCCCATTCCTGGGCGCTGGCGCTGTACAAGTCCGGCGATTACGCCGCCGCGGCCGTGCCGATGATGCCCGTGGCGCGCGGCGCCAAATCGACCCGCATCCAGATCCTCATTTACACCGCGCTCTATCTCGCCGCGACGGCGGGACCGCTGGTCACGGGTCTGGGCGGCTGGATGTACGCCATCGCGGCGGGTCTGGGCGGCGCGTTGTTCGCGCTGCTGGCCCTGCGGGTCCATGCCTCGCGCGCGGGCGATACGCCGGGCGCCGAGGATGAGCTGTATGCCGTGCGCGCAGGCGACAAGTCGGCGCGCGATCTGTTCGCCTATTCCATCGCCCATCTGTCGCTGCTGTTCGCCGCCCTGCTGGTCGAGCATGGCGCGGGCGCCTACTGGCCGCTTCCGGGCGGGGCGGGGTAGCGCCATGAACCAGGACGAGTTCAAACCCACGGTCAAGCTGACGCCCGAGCAGGAAGCCGCCCGCAACAAGCGCAATGGGGCCATTGCGTTTGGCCTGGTCGCCTTCGTGGTCCTGATCTTCCTGACGACGGTCGTGCAGATGACGTCCAACTGGAATGCGGGAGCGGCGGGATGAGCCTCACCGGCTGGTTCAACGGCTTGCAGCGCAATACGCGTGTCGTGGTGATCTGCGCCTCTCTGGTCGCGGGCATGGTGGGCATGGCCTACGCCGCGGTGCCGATCTACGATCTGTTCTGCCGGGTGACGGGCTATGGCGGCACGACGCAAGTGGCCCAGTACGATCCCGGCCAGATCATCGACCGCGAAGTGATTGTGCGCTTTGACGCCTCGCTGGCGCGCGGCGTGCCGCTGGAGTTTACGCCCCTGCAGCGCACCCTGCGCGTGCGCCTGGGCGAGACGGCGCTGGCCTTCTACCGCGTCACCAACACTTCGTCCGAGCCGGTGACGGGCGTGGCCAGCTACAATGTCGCGCCGTTCAAGACGGGGACGTATTTTTCCAAGCTGGAATGCTTCTGCTTCATCGAGCAGACGATCCCGGCGGGCGAAACCGTGGACATGCCGGTGATTTTCTTCGTCGATCCGCAAATGGATGAGGATCGGCAGCTCGATGACGTGCGCACGATCACCCTGTCCTATACGTTCTGGCGTGCAGGCGACTCGCGCGCTCTGGAGGTCGCCGGCGCGTCCTGAACATGGGCGCCGCGGAGCGATTGATGACCGGCATGGCCGGGGCTATACACCGCGCGCAAAGCGCGTTCGCGTGAACAGACTGGTTTGGAGATGAGCATGGCTGGCGGCGCCGTCAAACACGACTATCACCTGGTGGATCCCAGCCCGTGGCCCTTCGTGGGCTCGCTGGGCGCGTTCGTGCTGGCCATCGGCTTTGTCGTGCTGACCAAGGGCCTGGTGATGGACGAGGCCAGCTGGGCGCATTTCTTCCTGGGCGCCGGCCAGCCCTGGTTCATGGTGCTGGGCTTCCTGATCGTGGGCTGGACCATGATCGGGTGGTGGGGCGATGTGATCAAGGAATCACGCAAGGGCGACCACACGCCGGTGGTCGATCTGGGCCTGCGCTATGGCATGATCCTGTTCATCGTGTCCGAAGTGATGTTCTTCGCCGCCTGGTTCTGGGTGTTCTTCGAGCTGGCCCTGTTCCACGAGGTGCGCGCAGGCGCCGGCTGGGATGGCGCACCGATCGGCGCTGACTTTGCGGGCTGGGAAACCTGGCCGCCCCCGGGCGTCGAAACCTTCGATCCCTTTCACCTGCCGCTGATCAACACGCTGATCCTGCTTTTGTCGGGCACCACGGTCACCTGGGCGCACCACGCGCTGCAGCATGGCGACCGCAAGGGCGCGAAGCTGGGCCTGGCGCTGACCGTGGGTCTGGGCCTCCTGTTCACCTGCGTGCAGGTGTACGAGTACACCCACGCCTATTTCGACTTCTCCGGCAATCTCTATGGCGCGACCTTCTTCATGGCCACGGGCTTCCATGGCGCCCACGTGATCATCGGGACGATCTTCCTGGCGGTCTGCCTCATCCGCCTGATGGCCGGGCAGTTCAGCGCGCAGAAGCATTTCGGCTTCGAGGCGGCGGCCTGGTACTGGCACTTCGTCGACGTGGTCTGGCTGTTCCTGTTCGTATTCATCTACGTCGCCTATCAATAGGCCGCCGCGCCAGGTGACACAGACAAACCCCTTTCTCGCAGGCTTACGCGGACGCTGTCCGCGCTGCGGGGAGGGGGCGTTGTTCGCCGGTTTTCTCAAATTCGCGGATCACTGCCCGTCCTGTGGCCTCGACTTTTCGGGCGAGGATGCCGGCGACGGCCCGGCCGTCTTCATCATGTTCGCCGTCGGCTTCATCGTGGTGCCCATGGCCCTGGTGGCCGAAGTGGTCTTCAGCCCGCCGCTCTGGCTTCATTTCATGCTCTGGCTGCCGCTGACGGCGGGGCTGAGCCTGGCGCTGATGCGCCCCTTCCGCGCCATCATGTTCGCCTTGCAACACCAGCACGCAGCGGCGGAGGGGCGGGTTGATGACGGCCATGATGGCGGCGGCGCGCCATGATCCTCTTCCGCCCCTATCCTGTCCTCACCCTGCTCACCGTCATGGCGCTGGCGCTTCTGCTGGCGCTGGGCGGCTGGCAGCTGGACCGGCGCAGCTGGAAGCAGGGCCTGCTGGCCGAGCATGCCGCCATCACCAACGCGCCGCCGGCCACGCTGGACGCCGTCTGCGCCGCCCCGGCCTACGGCCAGCCTGTCGCCGGCGCTGAGCCTGATGACGCGCGTGTGGTGCGGGTGTTCGGGCGCAGCGCCGCCGGGGCGCCGGGCTGGCGGTTGTTCGCGCCTGCGCCGCTGCCGGACTGTGCCGACGCCGACTTCATCCTGGTTGAGGCCGGATTTGCGCCGCTGAGCGCCGCGACCGCTGCGACCGAAGCCGCCACAGCGCCGGATGTGCGCGCAGCGCGCGCGGGCCTGCGGCTGGAGACGCCCTTGCGCCGGGGCGTGTTCGGCGCGGCGGATTCCCCGGACCGGGCCGAGTTCTACGCCTTTGACGCCGCCACGATGGAGACATCGCTGGCGCTCGCGCCCGGATCGCTCATGGCGGACTGGTGGCTGGCGGTCGATGACGGAACGCCTCCAGACTGGATCACCGCCACGCCGCCTGAACGCCACGGCGCCTATGCGCTGACCTGGTATCTGATGGCGGTGGCGCTTCTGGGGGTCTGGATCGCGCTCAATGTCACGCGCGGGCGGATCGGCTGGCGGCGGCGCGGCTAGTCTCAGATCTTTGACATCCGCACAAAGAAAAACCCCCGGACCCGCTAGGATCCGGGGGCTTTTGCCCAACCGTTAGGTCAGTTAGCGGTTCAAGCCGCCACAAGGTTCGCAGCGGCAGTTTTGCCGGTGCGCTGGTCGCGCGCTTCTTCGTACTGAAGGCGCTGACCTTCTTGAAGCGGGCCCATGCCAGCACGCTCGACGGCGCTGGCGTGGACGAACACGTCCTTGCCGCCGTCGTCAGGCTGGATGAAGCCGTAGCCTTTGGTGGTGTTGAACCACTTAACCGTTCCCGTAGCCATGGGGTATTCCTTATATACAGAGTAACAAACGCCCCCGAGAGGGCAGGTGACATCGGATTTCGGGGGATCGTTCGGGAAGCGCGTAACTACGCGGCCAAAGTAACCGGCCAAAAATCGACGATCAGCGTATACACCGGCGGCTTCACAAAAGCAATGCATTCCCTGACCATGCCTGCGATCTCGCGATAGTGACCCCCCATGCGCGCCGACCAGTATCTCGTCCGACACGGATATTTCGACACCCGCGCCCGCGCCCAGGCGGCGATCATGGCGGGCTGCGTGCGTGTGAACGGCCAGATCATCGACAAACCCTCACGCACTATTGCCGACGGCGCACGGGTGGAGGCAGAACCCGCCCACCCCTGGGTCAGCCGCGCGGCGCTGAAGCTGGTGGCGGGCCTCGACGCCTTCGCCGTCGATCCATCCGGGCGGGTCTGCCTGGATTTGGGCGCCAGCACCGGGGGCTTCAGCGAGGTCCTGCTGGCGCGCGGCGCGCGCCATGTCACGGCGGTGGATGTGGGCCATGGCCAGCTTCATCCGAGCCTGAACGACGAGGCGCGCCTCACCAGCCTTGAAGGGCGGGACGCGAGGGCGCTGACGCTTGCCGATTTGCCTGAAGCGCCCAGCCTCATCGTGTGCGACGCCAGCTTTATCGGCTTGATGAAGGTGTTGCCGGCAGTGCTGGAGCTGGCCGCGCCGGGCGCGCATCTGGTGGCGCTGTTCAAGCCGCAATTCGAAGTCGGGCGGGCGTTTGTCGGCAAGGGCGGGGTGGTGCGCGACGGCGAGGCTGCGGCGCGGGCGCTGGACGGGGTGGAGGACGGGCTGCGCGCCCTGGGCTGGAGCGTGACGGGCCGCGCGCCGAGCCCGGTGACAGGGTCGGACGGCAATCAGGAGGCGCTGGTGCACGCCGAAAAATCGTGCTGAGCGGGCGCGTGCGCACTCGAAAAGGGGGCGATTTTGTGGCGCGCTTGCGCTATACCGTGCGCCAGCCTGAGGGCTAACAGGAGAATAATCATGAAATCGATCTGGATGACGACTATCGCCGCCGCCGCTTTGCTGGCTGCCTGCGCCGAACCGGCTCAGGACAATCAGGACAGCGCGGGCGCCATGGAAGAGGGCGCGCAAGACGCGGGCGCCGCCATGGAAGACGGCGCCGAAACGATGCAGGACGCCGCCGAGGGCGCCGCTGACGAGACCGCAGACGCGTCGGACGCGATGGCCGCCGGCGCCGCCGAAGGCGCGAGCCTTGAGGATGTGCTGGCCGATGCCCGCCGCGATGGCGACCGCGCCCGCGATGACTGGCGCAACCCGGCTGAAACGCTGGCCTTCTTTGACGTGCGCCCCGAACACACCGTGGTCGAGGCCCTGCCGGGCGGCGGCTGGTACACCCGCATCCTTCTGCCCTACACGGAAACCTCTGGCCGCTATATGGCCATCAACTATCCCATGTCCGTGCTGGAGGCGCTCTTCGGCGACCGCATGACCGACGAGCGCCGCGCGGCTGCGGCCGGGCTGGAGCAATCCTTCCCGGTGCAGGCTGCGGCCTGGGGCGGCCAGGTCGATGGCATGGCGCGCTTTGGCGAGGTGTCTGACGACATGGCCGGCACGGCTGACCGGGTGCTGTATATCCGCGCCCTGCACAACATGGCCCGCACCGGCAATCTGGAGATGGCCGTGAATGACGCCTGGACCCTGCTGGCGCCGGGCGGCGTCGCGGGCGTGGTGCAGCACCGCGCGCCGGCGGACGAGGCCGATGACCGCGCCGATGGCAGCCGCGGCTATATGCGTGAGGCCGACCTGATCGCGGCGTTCGAAGCGCGCGGCTTCGTGTTTGAAGGCTCGTCCGAGATCAACGCCAATCCGAACGACCCGGCTGACGCCGATGGCGGTGTGTGGACGCGCATGCCCAGCAGCGACAGCGAAGAAGCGCAGGCGATCGGGGAAACCGACCGCATGACGCTGCGCTTCCGCAAACCGGAATAGTCTGGACGGGGCGGGACGCGGCTTGCCGGGTCCCGCCTGTGTCTATGGTTCCGGAGCGGGGGGGCTCCCATGACAGCGTTGGCCGGCGGCGTCCAGAGGGCGCAAGGACGATCACTCGACGCCGTGGAGCGCGAACAGGCGCGCACGGCGATCCTGGGGCTGATGAGCCAGGGACCGCTGGAGCGCTTGGGGATGCGTGAGGCCGCGGCGGCGGCGGGCTTGAGCCTCGCCACGCTCTACAAATATTTCGGCGGCAAGGACGGCCTGCCAGCCGCCGTGCTGGCGCCGGATCTGGAGGCGCTGGTCGCCGCCATGGACCATGCCTCGCGCACCGCCATTGGCGTGAAGGCCCGCCTGCAGGGCGTGCTGGGGGCGTTGTGCGAGTTCGCCAGATCCCATGCCGACGCGGCCCGGGCGCTGTGGCTGCACCTGCCGCCCAGCACCTGGGATGCCGGCGAGCCGGACTGGCGCGGCCAGCGCCTGCGCATCGTGTCGCACATATTGCGCAATGGTCAGCGCGACGGCTCGGTGCGGGCCGATGTGGATGATGCGTCGCTGGCCCAGCTGATGCTGGGCGCAGCGGACCGGTCCATCGAGACCGCGCTGGCGGACGCCGAGGCCGAGGCGCCCGCCGGCGCGCGCCTGTTCGCCCATCTGTGGCCGCTGGCGGCGGCCTGACCATTTGCTGAAGCGCGCGCGCCGGTGCTAGCTAAAGCCCGGCACACGATCTGCGCGGGGAAGACCGATTCATGAAAGCTGTCATCGATGAGCTCGAACGCCGGCGCGCCGCTGCGCGCATGGGCGGAGGCGAAAAGCGCATCAAGGCCCAGCACGACAAGGGCAAGCTGAGCGCGCGCGAACGCATCGACGTGATGCTGGACCCGGGCTCGTTTGAAGAGTTCGACATGTTTGTCGAGCATGACTGCACCGAGTTCGGCATGGCCGACAAGAAAATCCCCGGCGACGGCGTGGTCACTGGATCGGGGACCATCAATGGCCGCCTGGTTTACGTCTTCGCCAAGGATTTCACGGTGTTCGGCGGCTCACTCTCGCTCGCCCATGCGCGCAAGATCTGCAAGGTGCAGGACGCGGCGCTCAAAAACGGCGCGCCCATCATCGGCCTGTTCGATGCCGGCGGCGCGCGGATCCAGGAAGGCGTGGACGCGCTGGGCGGTTACGCGGAAATCTTCCAGCGCAATGTGCTGGCCAGCGGCGTCATTCCGCAGATCAGCGTGATCATGGGGCCGTGCGCGGGCGGGGACGTGTATTCGCCCGCCATGACCGACTTCATCTTCATGGTGAAGGACACCTCCTACATGTATGTCACCGGCCCGGACGTGGTCAAAACCGTGACCAACGAGGTGGTGACCCATGAGGAGCTGGGCGGGGCGTCGGTGCACGCCAAAAAGTCCGGCGTGGCCGATGCGGCGTTCGAAAACGATATCGAGGCGCTCATCCAGGTGCGCCGGATGATCGACTTCCTGCCCCTCAATAATCGCGAGAAGCCCCCCGTGCGCGCCGTGGCCGACCAGCCGGACCGGGTGGAGCACAGCCTGGACACGCTGGTCCCGCCCAACCCGAACAAGCCCTATGACATCCGCGAGCTGATCGTGAAGACCGCCGACGAAGGCGATTTCTTCGAGATCGCGCCGTCGTATGCGGCCAATATCGTCATCGGGTTCGGGCGCCTCGAAGGCCAGACCGTGGGCTTCGTCGCCAATCAGCCCCTGGTGCTGGCCGGGGTGCTGGACATCGACGCCTCGAAAAAAGCCGCGCGCTTTGTGCGTTTCTGCGACGCGTTCGAGATCCCCATCATCACCTTTGTCGACGTGCCCGGCTTCCTGCCCGGCACGCGCCAGGAATATGGCGGCCTGATCAAGCACGGCGCCAAGCTGTTGTTCGCCTATGCCGAGGCCACGGTGCCCAAGCTCACCGTCATCACCCGCAAGGCCTATGGCGGCGCCTATGACGTGATGGCGTCGAAACATTTGCGCGGCGATATCAATTACGCCTGGCCCTCAGCCGAGATCGCGGTGATGGGCGCGAAAGGCGCCGCCGAGATCATCCACCGCGCCGACCTCGGCGACCCCGACAAGATGGCCGCCCACACCAAGGAATACGAAGACCGCTTCGCCAACCCCTTCGTGGCGGCCGCGCGCGGCTATCTCGACGACGTCATCCTGCCGCGCAACACCCGCCTGCGCCTGATCAGCGCCCTGCGCACCCTGCGCAACAAGCAACTGACCAATCCGTGGAAGAAGCACGATAATATTCCGCTATGAGCGAGTTTCTTCACCCTTTCACCGGCCCAGTATTCAGGTCGCTAAGCCTTCACCCGTTTGAGCGCTTGATCATTCTTTGTCTTCTGATTGAAAAGTCATTGGAGCCCGGCCAAACAGAAACTGTGAAACTTAATGAGTTTGCTGATTTTCTTGGCGCGAGCGACCATCAAACGCGCGTATATCTCCGTGCGCTGAGACAGCGAGGCGTTCTGACCTCTTTGGAGCCAACGCGAAGGGGCTTTTTAGTTAGCTTGGCTCAGCCTGTAGATATCCCCGGTGTATCGTTTGAAGAAGTAATCGAAAAGATCGATATTGAAAGCATGAACTTTTTTGATCGTCAGCTCCTTCCTTCAATTCTGGATCGTCAAAATGGCCGCTGCATCTACTCGCTTAAAGTCATTGATGTGGAGAACGCCGAAATAGACCATATTGTACCACAAGCTCAAGGTGGCGGTCATGGATATCGCAATGTGGTTGCATGCTCATTTGAGATGAATAAGCGCAAGGGAAGCCAGTCCCACGACGCATTTCTAAGATTGCTTTTCAGAGAGGGCTTTCTGAGTGCAGATGAATTTGCGCAACAGAGCGCGCTGATTCACGCGATTCAAGCAGGAGAGTTGGTTCCTTCAATCTAATGGTGGAGGAAGCTAGTCCCCCAACCCTGCCTTCCCGGAATTTGCGAAGCAAATATCCGGGATCCATCCATGGTCATCTGAGCCGGTGAGGCGGCTTTCAGGTCTGGTGGAAGGGTCCCGGCGCTCCCTCCGGTCGCCCGGGAAAACAGCTGTGGTGTCTGAAGGGGTGATGGCCCGCCCCGCCCGCGCTATATCCTCCCTCCATGGAGCGTTTCGCCCGCCTGCTCGACACACTGGCCTTCACCCCGCAGCGGAACGCCAAGCTGCGCGCGCTGGAGGTGCATTTTGGCGCGGCGCCCGACCCCGAGCGCGGGCTGGCGCTGGCGGCGCTGACGGGGGCGCTGGCGTTTCGCGGCGCCAAGGCCGGCGTGATCCGTGAACTGGCGGCGCAGCGCACCGATCCGGTGTTGTTTGCCCTGTCCTATGATTATGTCGGCGATCTCGCTGAAACCGTGGCGCTGATCTGGCCATCAAGGCCCGGCGCCAACCGGCCCCCTGACCTCGCCGAGGTGATCGACACCCTGCAGACCATCACCCGCGCCGAGGCGCCGGCCCAGATCGAGGCCTGGCTGGATGCGCTGGATTCCACCGGGCGCTGGGCGCTGTTGAAGCTGGTCACGGGCGGGCTTCGTGTGGGCGTCTCGGCGCGTCTGGCCAAGACCGCGCTGGCGCAATATGGCGGCGTGCCGGTCAATGAGATCGAGGAGATCTGGCACGGGCTGGAACCGCCCTATGAGGCGCTGTTCGCCTGGCTGGACGGAGAGGCGCCAAAGCCCGAAAGCGCCGCCAAATCGCCCTTCCGCCCGGTCATGCTGTCCCATCCGGTGGAGCCGCGCGATCTGGAAGCGCTCGACCCCAAGGACGTTCAGGCGGAATGGAAATGGGACGGCATCCGCGTGCAGGCGGTGAGCGAGGGCGGGGTGCGCCGGCTCTACACCCGCACGGGCGACGATATCTCCCATACATTTCCCGACGTGCTGGCGGCGCTGGAGTTTGAAGGCGCGCTGGACGGCGAGCTGCTCGTGCGCGCCAGCGATGGCGGGCCGGCGCCGTTCGGCGATCTGCAGCAGCGCCTGAACCGCAAGACCGTGTCCAAGGCCCAGATGACGCGCCACCCGGCCTTTGTCCGCGCCTATGATCTTCTGGTGGAGGGTGAGGAGGATCTGCGCGCCCTGCCGTTTGCGCAGCGCCGCCAGCGTCTGGAGGCGTTTGTGGCGGGGCTGGCCTCGGACCGCATCGATCTGTCGGCGCCGGTGGCGTTTGACAGCTGGGACGCGCTGGACGCCCTGCGCGCCGATCCGCCCCACGCCCAGGCCGAGGGCGTGATGATCAAGCGCCTGGCCAGCCCCTATCTGCCCGGCCGTCCGCGCGGCGAATGGTTCAAGTGGAAGCGTGATCCGTTTCTCATCGACGCGGTGCTGATGTACGCCCAGCGCGGCCACGGCAAGCGCTCCAGCTTCTATTCCGATTTCACCTTCGGCGTCTGGCGCACAGGCGAGGATGGCGAGGCGCTGACCCCGGTGGGCAAGGCGTATTTCGGCTTCACCGACGCCGAGCTCAAACAGCTCGACGCCTTCGTGAAGGACAATACCGTGGAGCGCTTCGGGCCCGTGCGCGCGGTGAAGGCGGGGCTTGATTTCGGCCTGGTGCTGGAGATCGCGTTCGAGGGGCTCAACCGCTCGCCGCGCCACAAATCCGGAATCGCCATGCGCTTCCCCCGCATCCACCGCATCCGCTGGGACAAGCCCGCGGCGGAAGCCGACCGGCTGGAGACGCTGGAGGCGATGCTGGCGGATGGGTGAGGGGGGGCTTGAACAACAACGCCAGCGCATTCCAATGAAACGCCTCGTTCAAGCCTCCTCTCCCCTCCTTGAGGGGAGAGGGTAGGGTGAGGGGTGTGCGGCGGCTCAGCGAAACGTGTCGTAGGCAGGTGAACCGGAGAGGTCCGCCCCCTCACCCTACCCTCTCCCCCATAAATGGGGGAGAGGGGGTGGCCCGGGGGGGCGTATTCCGGACGCGCAACCTAACCCCCCGGCGCCTCCCTTAACCGCCTTGCCGCGGCCATGGCTTCCAGGGCTTCGCCATCGGTGCGGGCGCCGCGGGCGGCGATGTCGTAGAGCTCGGCGGCGCCGGTGAGGTCGCCGGCGGCTTCTTTGAGGCGGGCGAGGCCCAGCGCCGCCCGGGCGTGCTCGGGCTCGAAAGCCAGGACGCGTTCAAACTGGACGGTGGCATCGGCGCCGTCGCCGGCCTGGGCCAGGCACGACCCTTGCGCTGCGATGAGATCGAGATCCCAGGGCGCCTCTTCCAGCTCCTGCGCGACGCCGGCGCAGGCGGGGTTCAATGCGGCGGCGCGCTGGGCGGGGGTGGATACAGGGGCGGGCTGTGAGGTTTGCAGAGGTTCAGGCTCGGCTGGCGCGGCCGTGCTCGTCGCCGCGTTGTCTGGCGCCGGCGCAAACGGGCGCACGGGCGCCGCGTCCGGTCTGGCCGCCGCCGCGCGCGCTGCGGGCGGCGCGGTCCAGCCCTGCGCATCCAGCGTCAGCCACACACCGCCCGCGCGCACCTCAGCCGTCCGCATAGGGGCGCTGTCCAGCGTGAGGCGCACGCCGCCGTCGGATTCCGGCGACAGATGCAGCGCCGCGAAGGGCGCGGGGCTGGCCGGGGTGATCCGGCGCGCGGCTTCGCCATCCACGCCGATGACATACAGCGCGCCAGCTTCGATGAAGGCTGATGCCGGCTGGCGGTCAAAGGCGAGCCAGAGATGCACCCCGCCCTCGCGCTCCACCAGGAGCACGTCGCGCAATTGCGCGTGAGCGGGGGCCGCCGCGCCAAGCGACGCGGCGGCCAGGAGGCAGGTGAGGGGGCGAGAGACCATGGGTGAAGCATTGGCGCGAGTCGCCCGCCGCGCCTAGGTTCGTGGCGGGCCGCCCTCCGATTGACGTTGACGTGAACGTCAACCTGATAGATGGTGCGCGCCATGAGCCACACACCCGCGCCTGACTCGCTGTCGACGATCCGGGAGCTTGCCGAACGTTTTGACGTCACGGCGCGCACGCTGCGCTTTTACGAACAGAAAGGCCTGCTCAAACCGCGCCGGCGCGGGGCGACGCGGCTGTACACGGCGGCTGATTGCGCCCGGCTGGAGCTGATCCTGCGCGGGCGCCGGGTGGGCTTCTCTCTCGATGATGTGCGCGAGATGCTGGAGATCGAACAGCTTGATCACGGCTCCCACGCTCACATGACGCTGGCGCTGGAGCGCATGCGCGACCGCATCACAGTGCTGGAGCGTCAGCGCGACGATATCGACGCGGCGCTGGCCGAACTGCACGCCGGGACGCGCTGGCTCGAAGCCCGCCTGGCCAATCGCGAGCCGCCTGACGACATCAAACGCCGGGCGCGCGCCTTCGAGGCGCTGGCTGCGGCGCGCCTGACCGAATGGGCCGCTGGCCCGCCTGACTGACGCCTCACACGTTCACGCCAGCCCTCACCGGTCTGGCGACCAACCCTTAAGCCGGCCCGATATCGCGCGCCGGCCCGACCCTTCGGAGACCGACATGCCCCAGTACCGCGCCCCGCTTCGTGATCAGAAATTCGTCCTCAACGAGCTTCTGGACGTTCAGCAATACACCCATCTCGACGGCTTCGCCGAGGCGACGCCCGACATCATCGACGCCATTCTGGAGGAGGGCGCCAAGCTGTGTGAGAACGTGCTGTCGCCGCTGAACAAGGTGGGCGATGTGCAGGGCTGCACGCTGAAAGACGGCGTCGTGACCACGCCCGAGGGCTTCAAGGACGCCTATACACAGATGACCGAAGGCGGCTGGACCGCGCTGTCGGGCGATCCCAAGTATGGCGGCCAGGGCCTGCCGCATTTCCTGAACCTCGCCTTCAACGAGATGGTGACCAGCTCCAACATGGCGTTCGGCATGTATCCGGGTCTCACCGGCGGCGCCGCGCAGGCGCTGGTGGTGGGCGGCTCGGACGAGCAGAAGCAGCTCTATCTACCCAAGATGATCTCCGGAGAATGGTCGGGCACGATGAACCTGACCGAGCCCCATTGCGGCACGGATCTGGGCATGCTGCGCACCAAGGCCGTGCCCAATGGCGACGGCGCCTACAAGATTTCGGGCCAGAAAATCTGGATCTCGGCGGGCGAGCATGATCTTTCGAAAAACGTGATCCATCTGGTGCTGGCCCGCATCGAAGGCGCGCCGGCGGGCGTGAAGGGCATTTCGCTCTTTGTCGTGCCCAAATTCATCCCCGATGAAAGCGGCGCGCCCGGCCAGCGCAATACGCTGAAATGCGGCGGGCTTGAGCACAAGATGGGCATTCACGGCAACGCCACCTGCGTCATGGATTATGACGAGGCCACCGGCTGGCTGGTGGGCGAGGAGAACAAGGGCCTGCGCATCATGTTCGTCATGATGAACGAGGCGCGCCTGGGTGTGGGCCTGCAGGGTCTGGGCCTGGCCGAGACTGCCTACCAGTTCTCGCTCAGCTTCGCCAAAGACCGGCTTCAGGGCCGCTCGCTGACGGGGCCGAAAAACCCGGACGGCCCGGCCGATCCGATCATCGTGCACCCGGACGTGCGGCGCATGCTGATGGACCAGAAAGTGTTTGTGGAGGGCGCGCGCGCGCTCGCCTACTGGACCGCGCTGCAAGGCGATCTGGAGCACAAGGGCGAAGACGACAAGGCGCGCGAGACCGCAGGCGATTACATGGCGCTGCTGACCCCGGTGATCAAAGCCTATCTCACCGACAAGGGCTATGACAGCGTTTCCAAGGGCCTGCAGATTCATGGCGGGTCGGGCTTCACCGAGGAGTGGGGCATGTCCCAGCTCCTGCGTGATGCGCGCATCACCCTGATCTATGAAGGCACCAATGGCGTGCAGGCGCTGGACCTGGTGGGCCGCAAGCTGGCCATGAAGGGCATGGCGCCGATCAATAATTTCTTCGCCGCGCTGGACGCCTTCGTGGCGGAAAACAAGGGCGACAGCGCCATCGCGTCGTCCGTGGAGGGCCTCGAAGCGGTCACCGCCAAGCTCAAGCGCGCCACCAACTGGCTGGTGGAGAAGGGGCTGGAGAATTTCGACAATGCAGGCGCGGCCTCGACCGATTACCTGCACCTGTTCGGCCTGACCTGCTTTGCCTGGACCTGGGCGAAGATGGCCAAGGTCGCCGCTGCGAAAGTCGCCGCGGGCGAAACCGATCCCATCTATGCCGCCAAGCTTGTCACGGCGGAGTATTTCGTCGCCCGCTGGCTGCCGGACGCCGACGCCCATCTGGCGCGCATCGAAAGCGGCGCGGGCAATCTGATGGCGCTCGCCGCCGAGGCGTTCTAGGCCGGCTGCGACCCAGACAGGAGATGCGATCATGAATGCTCAAGTGCTCAATACGGCCCGACCCGCCTGGCTCGACCAGGAGGACGTGAACATGTTCGACCACGCCGTGAGGGGCTTCCTGACCAAGGAATGCCTGCCCCACGGGGATCGCTGGGAGAAAGAGGGCCAGGTCGACCGCGATGTCTGGACCAAGGCGGGCGAAGCAGGCCTGCTCTGCCCGGCCTGCCCGGAGGCATACGGCGGCGCGGGCGGGGACTGGCGCCATGACTACGCCTTCCACATGGCGGTGGCTGAGCTGGGCGTGGACGGCTGGGGCGCTTCGCTCCACAACTCCATCGTCGCCCCCTATGTCTGGCATTACGGCTCGGAAGAGCAAAAGCAGCGCATCCTGCCTAAAATGCTCACCGGCGAGTATGTCGGCGCCATCGCCATGACCGAGCCCGGCGCGGGCTCGGACCTTCAGGGCGTGAAAACGACGGCGGTGCGCGATGGCAATGGCTATCGCATCAATGGCTCGAAGACATTCATCACCAATGGCGGCACGGCCAATCTCATCGTCGTGGTGGCCAAGACCGATCCCAAAGCCGGCGCGAAAGGCACCTCGCTCTTCCTCATCGAGACCGACGGGCTGGACGGCTTCCGGCGCGGGCGCAATCTCGACAAGGTGGGCCTCAAAGCCCAGGACACCGCCGAATTATTCTTTGAGGACATGTGGGTGCCCGCCGAGGCCCTGCTGGGTCAGGACGAGGGCCGCGGTTTCGTCCAGCTGATGGAGCAATTGCCCCAGGAGCGGCTGCAGATCGCGGTGCAGGGCGTGGGCATGATGAAGCGCGCGCTGGCCGAGACCATCAATTACGTCAAGGAGCGCAAGGCCTTCGGCAAGGCGGTCATCGATTTTCAGAACACCCAGTTCAAGCTCGCCGAACTCAAGACCAAGGCCACCATCGCCGAGGTGTTCTGCCAGCACTGCTCGGACCTTCTGATCCAGGGCAAGCTGGACGCGGCCACCGCCTCCATGGCGAAATACTGGGTCACCGACATCCAGTGCGAGCTGGTGGACGAATGCGTCCAGCTTCATGGCGGCTACGGCTTCATGAACGAATACCCCATCGCCCGCATGTGGCGCGACGCGCGCGTGCAACGCATCTATGGCGGCACCAACGAGATCATGAAAGTGCTCATCGCAAGGACGCTGTAGTCGCGGCCCGCACAAACAGAACAACACCCCACAGGGAGGAACCCCCTTATGACCGACGCTTACATCTACGACGCCTGCCGCACGCCGCGCGGCAAGGGCAAGAAAAACGGTTCGCTGCACGAGATCACGGCGCTGCAGCTGGCCACCCAGCAGCTTGAGGCGATCCGCGACCGCAATAATCTCGACACCAGCTTTGTCGATGATGTGGTGCTGGGCTGCGTGTCGCCGGTGGGTGAGCAGGGCGCCGACATCGCGCGCGCCGCGGCGCTGAACGCGGGCTATGCGGAGTCCGTGTCGGGCTTTCAGGTCAACCGCTTCTGCGCCTCAGGGCTGGAGGCGGTTAATCTGGCCGCCGCGAAAGTCATGTCGGGCGAAGCGGACATGGCCATTGGCGGCGGCGTGGAAGCCATGAGCCGCGTGCCCATGGGCTCTGACGGCGGCGCCATGGTGGTGGACCCGGAAATGGCGTTCGACCACTATTTCGTGCCCCAGGGCATTTCGGCCGATCTGATCGCATCGAAATACGGCTATAGCCGCGATGATGTGGACGCCTATGCCGTGGAAAGCCAGAAGCGCGCCGAGCAGGCCTGGAAAGAAGGCCGGTTCAGCAAGGGCGTGGTGCCGGTGAAGAACCAGCTGGGCCTGACCCAGCTCGATCATGACGAGCACATGCGCCCGGGCACCGACATGCAGTCGCTGGCGAGCCTCAAGCCCGCCTTCGCCGATCTCGCCGCTTTCGTCGGCCTCGACAAGGTGGCGATCCAGCGATACCCGGACCTTGAGAAGATCAATTTCGTCCACCATGCGGGCAACTCGTCCGGGATCGTGGACGGCGCCTCGGCTATCCTGGTCGGGACAAAGGAAATGGGCGAGCGCCTGGGCCTGAAACCCCGCGCGCGCATCCGGGCCATGGCCTCCATCGGCTCTGAGCCGACCATCATGCTCACCGGCCCGGCCCCGTCGGCGCGCAAGGCGCTGAAAAAAGCCGGGATGAGCGAGAAGGACATTGATCTCTACGAGATGAATGAAGCCTTCGCCGCGGTGGTGCTGCGCTTCATGGAAGATCTCGGCGTCCCCCACGACAAGGTCAACGTCAATGGCGGCGCGATCGCGCTGGGCCACCCGCTGGGCGCCACCGGGGCCATGATCCTGGGCACGCTGCTGGACGAGCTGGAGCGCACCGGCAAGGGCACGGCGCTGGCCACGCTCTGCGTCGGCGGCGGCATGGGCACGGCCACGATCATCGAGCGGATCTAGGGCGATGGCCGGAGAGGATGGCAAGCGCGAAGCCAAGACAGGTCAGGCCGCTTATGCGGCCGGCCTGCCCCTCGGCATCGGCACGGGCCTGGCGCTCGGCGTGGCGCTTGGCGTTGCGCTGGACAATATCGCGCTTGGCATCGCGCTTGGCATCGCCATCGGGGCGGGAATGGCCCCGGCCTTCGGAGCCGCGCAGACCAGAACCAAAAAGAATTCACCGGATGCGCCTGATGAGGACGCATCAAAGGAGGAGAACTCCCAATGAGCTACACACACTTCAAATTCGAGGTCGACGGCGACGGGATCGCCCTGATCACCTTTGACAGCCCCAACGTGTCGATGAACGTCCTGTCCGCCGGCGTGATGGCCGAGCTCGGCCAGATCATCGCGCGCATCCAGGGCGAGGACGCCATCACCGGCGCGGTCATCACGTCGGGCAAGAAAGCCTTCTGCGCCGGCGCGGACCTGACCGAGCTGGGCGCCGGCATGGCCGACCTGAAAGGTCTGCCGGAGGACGAGGCCAAGCAGAAGCTGTTCGACATCGCCTACCGGCTCAACGCCTCGCTGCGCGCGCTGGAGACCTGCGGCAAGCCGATCGCTGCGGCGATCAACGGCCTGGCGCTGGGCGGCGGGTTCGAGGTGACGCTGGCGTGCCATTACCGCGTGATGGCCAATGACACCGGCGCCAAGCTCGGCCTGCCTGAAAGCCTGGTCGGCGTGCTGCCGGGCGGCGGCGGCACACAGCGCCTGCCGCGCCTAGTGGGCGTGATGAACGCGGCGCCCATCATGCTGCAGGGCAAGCAGTTCGACGCCGACACGGCGAAAGCGCAGGGCGTGGTCCAAGAGATCGCCCCGGTGGCCGAGATCGTCGAAAAGGCCAAGGCGCTGGTGAAGGCCAATCCGCTGGGCTCCAAACAGCCCTGGGACCAGGACAAGTTCAAAATCCCCGGCGGCGGCCCCTACCACCCCCAGGGCATGCAGGTGTTCGGCGCGGCCAGCCCGATGCTCCTCAAAGAGACCTACGGCAATTATCCCGCCCAGCGCTACATCCTGTCGTGCGTCTATGAAGGCCTGCAGCTGCCCATGGATGCGGCCCTGCGCATCGAGAGCCGGTATTTCACCAAGCTTCTGATGCGGCCGGAAAGCCGCAACATGATCCGCTCGCTCTTCCTGTCCAAGCAGGCGCTGGAGAAGGGTGGTCGCCGTCCCGAGGGTCAGTCGAAATCCGACATCCGCAAGATCGCCGTCATCGGCGCGGGCTTCATGGGTGCGGGCGTGGCCACCGTGTCGGCCCAGGCCGGCATTGAGGTGGTGCTGATCGACCGCGACCAGGAGGGCGCCGACAAGGGCAAGCAGCACGTGCTCGATCACTTCGCCAAGGGCGTCCAGCGCGGCAAGCTGTCGGCTGACAAGGCCAAGGCCATGGGCGATCTGGTCACCGCGACCACCGATTATGCACACCTGAAAGACGTGGACCTGGTGGTGGAAGCGGTGTTCGAGAACTCCGAGCTGAAGCACCAGATCACCAAGGCGGCCGAAGAACACCTGCCCAAGGACGCGATCTTCGGGTCCAACACCTCCACCATTCCGATCACCTCGCTGGCGCAGGCCTCGTCGCGACCGGAAAACTATATCGGCATCCACTTCTTCTCACCGGTTGAGAAGATGATGCTGGTCGAATTGATCGTGGGCGAAAAGACCGGCGACGCGGCCGTGTCGCGCGCCATCGATTTCGTCTCCAAGATCAAGAAGACCCCGATCGTGGTGTCCGATACGCGCGGCTTCTACGCCAATCGCTGCGTGATGCGTTATATCGAGCAGGGCATGTATCTGCTCACCGAAGGGGTCAAACCCGCCCTGATCGAGAACGGCGCCAAGATGGCCGGCATGCCGGTCGGCCCGCTTTCCCTGCAGGACGAGGTGGCCATCGATCTGGGCTACAAGGTGCTCCAGCAGACCAAGAAGGATCTGGGCGACGCGTTCGAGGACACGCCCAACGCGCATGTTATCGAAAAAATGTATGAGCTCGGGCGCTATGGCCGCAAGAACGCCAAGGGCTTCTACGTCTATGACGGCAAGTCCAAGCGTCTGTGGGACGAGCTCGGCCAGTTCGCCCCGAACGGCACACTCCTGAGCGACGATCAGCAGCCGACCGTGGCCGAGATCAAGGACCGCATCCTCTACGCCCAGGCCATCGAGGCGGCCCGCACCATGGAGGAAGGCATCGTCGCCGATCCGCGCGAAGCCGATGTGGGCTCGATCCTGGGCTGGGGCTTTGCGCCCTACACAGGCGGCGTCCTGTCCTTCATCGACACGGTGGGCGCAGCCGCCTTCGTCAAGCGCGCCGATGAGCTGAAAGCCAAATACGGCAAGCCGTTCGAGGTTCCCCAGCTCCTGCGCGACATGGCGGCCAAGAAGGAAACCTTCTACGGCCGGTTTGCACCCAAGCAGGCGGCTTAGGCTTCAGGCCTCCAGCTGAGACTCAAAGAGCCCCGGCGCGGCGACGCGCCGGGGTTTTTCTTTCCTGACCCCCGCTAACCCAACCTGCCTTCCCGGCCGACCGCAGGGAGAGCCGGGATCCATCCACCGATGTGTTCAGCCTGCGCGGCTGTTGAGACGGTCCGGGATGGGTCCCGGATCGGCTACGCCGTCCGGGAAGGCACAGGTGGGGATATTGGCTCCCATACCACCCCCACCCCCGCTTGCCGCCTTGCGTCCCGCGGGCTAGGTCTGACGTATGAGCGAGCGAGTCCTTCCCCTGTCGGGTGTCTATAATTTCCGCCGGTTCGGCGCCTATGAGGCGGCCGATGGCGGGCATGTGGCCGACCGGCTGTACCGGTCGGGCCAGTTCTCGCGGGCGACGCCGGAGGATCAGGCGCGGCTTGACGGGCTGAATATCCAGGTGGTGGCCGATCTGCGCCGGCCGCGTGAGCGCGAGGCAGAGCCGAGCTTCTGGGTGCAGCGTCCCCGGGTGAAGGTGCTGGCCAGCGACCATGCCGGCCATGCCGAGCCGCCGCACATGGTGTTCCTGCGCGACAGCGATATGAGCCTCAATTCCATCCGCCAGTTCATGACGCAGACCTACAAGCGCCTGCCCTTCGACGAGGGCAATATGGCGGTGTTCCGCGCCGGGTTTGAAGCGCTGGCCGAGGCTGATGACGCGGCGGGTTTCGTGGTCCATTGCGCGGCGGGCAAGGACCGCACCGGGCTGTTCTGCGCCTTCCTGCTGATGGAGCTGGGCGTGGACGCCGATGTGGCGCGCGAAGACTATCTGATGACCAATACCGCGGTTGATTATGACGAGCTGGCTCCCAAGGTGCAGGCGCGCCTGCACGAGCAGCTGGGCAAGCATGTGGGCGACCGTGAGATCCGCGCCTTTCTGGGCGTGGAGGGCGATTATCTGGACGCCGCCATGGCGGCGGTGGGCGATGTGCACGCCTATTTGCGCGGTCCGCTGGGCCTGTCGGACGCCACGCTGGAGGCGGTGAGGGCGAGGCTGATCGCGCCGTGAGCGCGGTGCGCCTGCCCGGCTGGATCGACCCGGACGCGGCGCTCGCCGTTTTTGACGGCGAACTCTGGACGTTGCTGATGCGCGGCGGCGGCGCGGATGCGCGCGGCCGCTACAGCTATCTGTGCGCTGAGCCGGATTTCACCATTATGGACCATGATCCCGCGCGCGGGTTTGCGCGCCTGCGCGAAGGCTTCCGGCCCGGCGCGGTCGCTGACGCGGGCGATGGCGGGTTCGCCGGAGGCTATGCCGGACTTCTGTCCTATGATCTGGGGCGGGCGTTCGAGGCGGTTCCGCAACTGGCGCCGGGCCTGGCGCCCTGGCCGGCGCTCGCCATGGGCTGGTATCCGGCAGTGATCCGCTTTGATCATGCCATGCGCGAGGTGGTGGTGCGCGGCGAGCGGGACGCGGCCCGGCGCCTGGCGGACCGGATCGCCGATGCGCCCTCTGAAGCCATCCCGCCAGAGCCGCGCGGCGGGGCGAAGCTAACCCAGGTCTGGAGCGATGCACGTTATCTGGACGCCGCGCGCCGGGCGCGCGCTCTGGTGGCGGCGGGCGATATCTTCCAGGTCAATCTCTCCCATCCCTTGCGCGGACACATGGCGGGCGGGGATGCGCCGCAGCGCCTGGCCCTGCGGCTGGCGGCGTCGAGCCCGGCGCCGTTCTCGGCGCTGATGCGCCTCGATGAGGGCCGCGCCATCGTCACCAACTCGCCCGAGCGCTTCGTGACGGTCAGCGCGGACGGGCTGGTGGAGACACGGCCCATCAAGGGCACGCGGCCGCGCCGCGCCGACCCGGCCGAGGATGCGGCGGAGGCCGCCGCGCTGGCGGCATCGGACAAGGACCGGGCGGAAAACCTGATGATCGTGGATCTGATGCGCAATGATCTGGCCCGCGTGTGCCGTCCGGGCAGCGTGCGCGCGCGGTCTTTGTTTGAGGTGGAGGCCTTCGCCAATGTCCACCACATGGTGTCGGCGGTGGAGGGGCGTCTCGCGCCGGGGCGGGACGTGTTCGATCTGATCGCCGCGAGCTTCCCCCCGGGCTCGGTCACCGGCGCGCCCAAGCTGCGCGCCATGGAGATCATCGCCGCGCTGGAGGGCGAAAGCCGGGGGCCGTATTGCGGGGCGTTGGGCTGGATCGGCCCGGATGGCGCCGCCGATCTCAACGTGATGATACGAACCGCCTCTATGGTGAGGCGAGAATCGGGGTGGGATGTGGAGGTGCGCTCGGGCGGCGCCATCACCATCGGGTCGGACCCGGACGCGGAACTGGACGAAACCCGCGCCAAGGCGGCGGCGCTGCGGCAGGCTGTAGAGGACACCGGATGAGCGAGGTCTGGCTGAACGGACAGTTCGTGGCGGCCGATCAGGCGCGCCTGAGCATCGCCGATCGCGGCTTCCTTCTGGGCGATGGCGCGTTCGAGACCATCCGCGCCGAGCGGGGCAAGCTGCGCCGCTGGGCGCGCCACCGCGCGCGGCTGTCAGGCGCGCTGCATGCGTTGGAGATCGCTGCGCCCGACTGGGATCAGCTGGAGGCGGCGGCGCGTCACTTGTCAAAGCACATTGGTGAGGCCGCCGTACGCCTGACCATCAGCCGGGGCGCCTACGGGCCGGGCATGGCGGCGTCGTCGGGCGAGGCGGGCACGGTGCTGCTGACCGCGCGCGCCCTGCCGCCGGCGCCGAGCGCCCTGTCCCTGACGCTGGTGGGTGATCCGCGGCGCGAGCCGACCAGCCTGGCCACCCGCTTCAAGCTGACCCAATACGCCGATCCGCTGCATGCAAGGCGCTGCGCCGCCAGCGTGGGCGCGGACATGGCGGTGATGCTGTCCTCGGGCGGGCATGTGTCCTGCGCCGACAGCGCCAGCCTGTTCTGGATCGAAAAGGGCGGACGCGTGATGACGCCCGGCGCCGATTGTGCGGCGTTGGCGGGCACGGCGCGCGGCGCCCTGATGCTCGCCTGTTCAGAGGCCGGGATCACGCTGGACGAGGTCAAGGCGGGACCCGAGGCGCTCAAACGCGCCGAGGCGGCGTTCATCACCAACGCCACGCTGGGCCTGGTTCCGGTGGCGCGCCTGGATGATGTCAGCTTTGTAGCCAATCACCCCCTGCTGTCGCGCCTGGCGGATATGGAACGGGCGGCGGAGTGATCTCCGCCGCCCGTGTCAGTCTCATGTATCAGGCCAGAGCCTAGAAATTCGCCCGGCGCATGCCCTGCAGGGAGTCCAGCACGGCGCGCGCATCGTCGGTGGGCTTGCGCTTGCGCTTGGCCTGGGGCTGGTAGGCCATCTGGGCGTGGGCTTCGCAATAAGCGCCGCCGGGACGCGTGGAGCGGCCGCAGAAGCGGAACTCGGTATCGGCCGGATCGCCGATGGGCCATTTGCACATGCCTTCGCGCAGGGTCAGCACCGTGGCGTATTCGCCATTGGCCATGCGCTTGGCGTCCACCGGCGCGGGCAGGTTCTGGACCGGTGCGGGCGCCGGAGCGGGGCTGGCGGCGGCGTCGGCCTGTACGCGCGGCGCCGGCGCCGCAGCGGCGGGACGGGGCGCGCGGGCGGCGGCGGGGCGGGTGACAGGGCGCCGGACCGGGCGCGAGGGCGCCGCGCGGCCCGACAGGCCCAGACGGTGCACCTTGCCGATCACGGCGTTGCGCGTGACCCCGCCCAGCTGCTTGGCGATCTGACTGGCGCTAAGCCCGTCAGCCCACAGTTTTTTCAGGGTTTCGACCCGTTCTTCAGTCCAAGCCATGGCGGTGCGCTCCTCGCCTGTTACGCTATGAAATCCCCGGCGTGCGCCCCGGCATGAGACGCCACCCCTAGGCTTTCGCTCTCGCGAGACCCCTATATGTTGGGGTCAGCCACGAGATACAGTATCGGTTGGAGCGCGGGGCACAAGATGCGCGCCGCTCACACCTGTGGAAAGGTGATTCGCAATCGCAGCGACAGGGGGAAATGGCGCCTGCGTGCAGCGCCGGAGCATGGTCAGCGAAAGCGGGAAATGACGCTTGACCCTAGCGCGACCGGCTTGCCGCGGCCGCCGACGCTGCCAGGGCGGCGGTGCGCGCGGCAGCAGCGCGAGCGTCCGCTTCACTGGCCAGCAAGAGCGCTGCGCGCAGGGCGCCGACCTCGATCCAGAGCGATTGCGTGACCCGGCCGTCCAGGCGTAAAAGATCAATGCGCACGCCCTCGCGCGGGGTCAGGGCGGTCAGCGCGGTGAGCGCCTCATCGGGAAAGGTGAAGCCATAGGCGGGCGCGCCCCCGGCGGGCGCCAGATGCTCAGCAGTCTCCGGGGCCAGTCGGGCATTGGCCATGAAGCGCTGCTCGCCCCCGGCATAGGCGCCCCAGGCGCTGACCGGATCGCCGCCCGGGGCCGGGCGCAAGCCGCCGATGGTGCGATCGACCGGCGCGGCCTGACGGGCGGGATCGCGCATCACCATGACGGCGCGGGGGGCCAGAGCACCGGCGCGCAGGGCCAGGGCCGGGGCGCGCACGCCGCGCGCTTCATACAGGCCGAAGGCGGCGGGGTGATCGCCCAACATCTGCGCCACGCGCCAGCCGGGCCGGCCGGCCATGGCGGGCGGACGCACGGCCCAGGCGTGACGGCGGCCGGGCAGAATGGGCTGGGTCAGCTCAGCCAGTTCACTCAGGCGCGCGCGGTGCGCGTCAGCGCTGGCGCGCAGGGCGGCGTCATCGCAGGCCGGGGCGCGGGCGGCGCGCTCATACCGGTCGAGCAGGGCCTCATCGGCGCCCGCCACAATGGCGTCATCGCGCGCCTGGTCCAGCACCACATCAAGAAAGCTTCGCTCCACCGAAGTGAGCAGCGTACACGCCGCGTCGCCCGCGCGCAGGCGCAGCAGCGCCTCGTGATCGGAGGCGGCGGGGGCAGGGGGCGCAGCGGCCAGGATGAGGGCGGCGAGAGCGGGCGTGATCATGCCCGCCAGTCTTACGCGGTGCGTCTTGACGTCCGGTTTACGCCGTGGCCGAGCAGCAGAAGCAGCACAGCCAGCGTGAAGGCGCCCAGCGCAATCCAGCGGTCATGGCGCCGGATCTGGTTGCTGATCCACACCGCGCTGAAGCGCGGCGCGGCGCTGGGCCCGAAGCTGGTCACCGCCGACGCGTCCCACACCACGGCCCGGCCCTCGAGGCCGGTCCACAGGCCAGAGCGCGCCAGACGGGCCGCCGCGCGTGAGAAATCCGCGCCTTCGGGCGAGGTGATCAGCGCGATCCGCCGCCCGCCAGTGTCTTCAAACAGGGCGGCCATGCCGGTGACGCGCGCGCTGCGCGTGGTGTCGTCGGCGAACGCTGTGGAGGTGTAGTTGCGCCGGCGCGGCACACGGTTGGCCGCCGCGCTGGCCGCGGCGCGCACTTCGGCCGGAGCGGCGGCGATCAGGCGCGGATCGATCGAACTTTGCGGGCCGAGGATCATCAGATCATGACTGAGCGGCGCATCCTCCAGCCGGTCGCCATACCAGGCGTAGAGCCAGGCCGAACCCGAGGCGAGCGCGGCGCGCGACACAACGGCCAGCGCGGCGGCGCGGTCCTCGGGCGCGGCCGAGGCGAACACCACGGCGGCGCGTCCGCCCTGATCAGCCCCAAAAGGGGCGCCGCCGGACGCCAGTGCGCCGAGCTGGGCGCCGGGGAGCAGCGGCGCGGTCAGACGTTCCAGGCGCGGCGCCGACAGGGCGTCGGCGAGCTCAAATCGCACCGAATGCAAATTCATGGACCGGGCCGCGAACAGCCGGGCCGAGGCGATGAGCGCGCCGGCGTCGCCCGCCGACAGGCGCAATTGCGCGGGGCCGGCCATGTCGATGGCGGGCAGGCCGCCGCTGGCGCGCACCTCGGTGGTGACGATCAGCTCGGCGACGCTGGGATCGGTGACCAGGATCGGCGCCTCGCCCATGCGCAGGGCCAGGCCCTGGGCGATCAGGGCGGACACTGCCAGCGCGTCGCGCCCGGCCGCGTCGGCATCGATATGCACACGGCGCGGCGCGGCATAGTGCGCGCGCAGGCCCGCTTCGAGATCAGCCAGCGTCGTGAACCCGTCCGCCGGGGCGGAGCTGACGCGCAGGCGGCTCGCCTCGGCGTCGATGGCCCAGCCCGCGCGCGCCGCTTCGCTCAGGCGCACCACCAGAATGTTCTCGCCCGCACGCAGGGTGTCGGCATGGAGCACGAAGCGCGCTTCAAACGTTTCGGGGCGCGGCGCCAGGGCGACCGCGCGCGAGCGGTTGACGAAAACTTCGATCCGGCCGTCCGCGTCTTCAGCCAGCGGGCTGGCGCTCAGGGTCAGCTCCACGCCGGCCGGCGTGGCCCCCGGGGCGATGGTGAAGGGGATGCGCAGCTCTCGCGCCTGGGGCGTCAGGGTCAGCGCCGTCATGTGGGGAGCGATGGCCGACAGTCTCATATCTTCGGCGCGGGGCGGGCGGGCGTCTTCGGCGGCCAGGGCCTGATGACTCAAGGCGCCAAGCGCACACAGAACGCCAGACAACAGGGCGCAAACCCGCACACGTATCGACATGAAACACTCCCCTCGGTTAGGACTTTATTAAGCAATTGGCTTGCCATCAAGGTTCAATGAACGAACTCAAGGCAAAATTCTGGATCGACGCCCTGCGCTGGCGCGCCGAAGGGGCGGGCGCGCATGTCTATGTGTCGCGCCGGGGCGATCCGGACGCCGGGGTAGTTCTGGTGAAACTTTTGTTGCCGCAAGGACTTGCGCGCCTTCTGGCGCCGGTGCGCGACTTTGAAGGCGCGCGCGTGTGGAGCCAGCCGCTGGGCGCCGAGCCCGTCGCGGAAGCCGAGGCGGATTCCTACGCCGCGCGCCGCGCCGGTCAGGATCCCGATCTATGGGTGATCGAGATCGAGGACCGCCAGGGCCGTCATTTCCTGACCGAGCCGGTGGAGGCGGGGTGAAGCATTGCGCTTCCCCTGCGCCGCCGGGGAGGGCAAGCTTGGCTATTGAAGGTCGAGTCGGCCCGCACGCTTGAAGGTCAGGAATTGCTGATGTCGAAATGGTCCGGACGCAATGCGCTCTATTACGGCGATAACCTCGCCGTGCTGCGCGAGAGCATCCCCGATGAGAGCGTGGACCTGATCTATCTCGATCCGCCGTTCAACTCGAACGCCAGTTATAATGTGCTGTTCAAAAGCCCCGATGGTGACCAGTCCGCCGCCCAGATCGAGGCGTTCGACGATACCTGGCATTGGACTGACGTAGCGGAGAGCGCTTATCAGGAGGTGCTGACCAGCGGCAATTCCGACGCCTCGGAAATGCTGCGGGCCATGCGATCCTTCCTCGGCGAAAACGACATGATGGCCTATCTCGCCATGATGGCGGTGCGCCTCATTGAGCTGCACCGCGTCCTAAAGCCCACTGGCAGCCTGTATCTCCATTGCGACCCGACGGCGAGCCACTATTTGAAGATTTTGTTGGATGCGGTTTTCGGCCCAAGGAATTTTAGGAATGAGATCATCTGGAAACGAACATTTGCACATGGTTCCTCCAAAAGGTGGGGGCCAGTGCATGATACATTGCTCTTTTATAGTAAGAGCGCCAAATTCAATTGGACAGGATATAAAATCGGTCATGATACAGGTTATATAGAAAAGCACTTCAATAACATAGATCCAGAAACAGGTAAGCGGTTCTCTCCGATCACATTGACTGGATCAGGTGTGCGAACTGGAGAAAGTGGCCAGCCTTGGCGTGGTATTGACCCAACTGATTCGGGAAGGCACTGGGCGCTCCCGACAAAGATACTCGAGTCAATTGGAGTTACCTCGGGTGGTGTTCATGAAAGGCTAGATAAACTTGATGAGGCAGGTTATATTTACTGGCCAAAAAAGGAAGATGGCAAACCTCGGCTCAAGCATTTTGCGGATGCTTTGACTGGAGTGGCAATTGGTGACGTAGTCATCGATATCCCTCCTTTGTCGGCGCACTCTCAGGAACGGCTCGGCTACCCAACACAAAAACCCGTCACGCTCCTAGAGCGGATCATCAACGCCTCGTCCAACCCAGGCGACGTCGTTCTTGATCCGTTCTGCGGTTGCGGGACCACCGTGCACGCTGCCCAGAAGCTGGGTCGGCGCTGGATTGGCATTGACGTGACCCACTTGGCCATCAGTCTCATTAAGAGGCGCCTTTTTGATGCCTTCGGTGATCAGGCCGAGTTTGAAACGCTGGGCGTGCCCAAAGACCTTGATGGCGCCAAGGCGCTGGCCGAGGCCGACAAGTACGAGTTTGAGAAATGGGCCGTGTCGCTCATCCCAAACGCGCAGCCGTGGAAGGGCGGCAAGAAGGGCGCCGACCGGGGCATCGATGGCGTTCTGTATGTGGGCCAAAAGTCAGATCGCTGTTTCATCTCGGTCAAGGGTGGCCGCAATATTGGCGTAGCGATGCTGCGCGACCTTGTGGGCGTGCTGGATCGCGAGAAGGCGCCCATGGGCCTGTTCGTGACGCTTTATGAACCGACCAAGCCGATGGTTGCCGAAGCGGCTGCGGCGGGACACTGGGTGATCGAGGGGTTTGAGCCGGTTCCAAAATTGCAGATCGTGACGATCGAACAATTGCTGACCAGTGTGTCGCCTCCGTTCCGCGTGCCGTTGGCCCGTCACGACACCTTCAAGAAGGCCCAGCGGGAAAGCCGGACGGATCAAGGCAAGCTCGACCTCTGATCCCCTCATGGTCGACGCGCGGTAAACGACGTGCTGGGGAAGTCTTAACGCGCCCGCGTCAGACTGTGGGTCAGACCCTGCCTGTCTGATGCGGGATGCGCGATGCTGTTTCTGTTCAACGATGCGATTTTCGATCTGGGCGATCCGCGCGAGTTTGCGCTGGAGCACGCGCTGGCCGAGCCGCTGGGTCCCTCGGCGGTGATGACCCTGCGAGCCGCCCAGGTGGTCAAGATGGTGCGCGAGGCGATTTTCGACGAGCCGCAACTGGCGCGCACCAGCCCGGACCTCGCCGCCTTCCTGGCTGCGCTGGCGGCCTGGAAAACTGATGAGGCCAATGCGCTGCTGGCCGTGGCGCCGCGTCACATCACCCTGGCCTCCCAGGTGCAGGTGCGCCTGGCGGCGGTGTCGCTGATCACGCTGCAGCAATTGCGCGACCTGCAGGATGGCGGCCGCCTTTCAAGCCACGCCGCCAATCTGTCGGTCTGGTCCCAGGCCCCCCAGCGCATGCGGGCTTGAGGATTGTCGCGGCAGACCCGTATCTCCCGATTGTTTTCCCGGACGGCGGAGCCGATCCGGGACCCATCCCGCCCAGTTTCAACCGCTTAAGCACCAGGCAGGATCGGTGGATGGGTCCCGGCTTGCCTTTCAGGCAGCCGGGAAAACACGCTCGGTTCTCTGACAGGAGCCATAGCCGCCCCCCCCAATGAAAACCCGCGCATAAGCCCTGCGCCTGTCCCGCCTCGCACGCCCGTCATTTCAGGCGCTTGGCCCCTCCATATCACAAACAATCCGACCGGGGCGCTGGCGGGGTAGGTTCAGGGCATGGTCGGCATGGAGGGTTCGGGCCATGGTGGTCAGGGCGGACTGGCCGGCGATCTACGCCGACTGGCGCCGGGGCGACAGTCCTGAGGTGCTGGCTGAGCGCTATCGCCTGAAGCGGCTGACGATCATGCGCCGCTGCGCGTGGGTGGATCACTTCTTTCCGTATACGGAAATGGCGCCGCGGCTGTCGGGGATCGACGCCCTGATCCAGCAGGCGCTGGACGCGGCGGCGGCGGGCGACTGGATGCTGGCTGAACGCATCGTCCGGCTCGTCACGGGGATCGCCCGTGCGATCATCCTCAAGGAGGAACAGCTTATGAAGACCCGCATATCCAAGGCTCAGGACAAGGACAGGACGCCAGCGCGTGACGCAACAGAACAGTTCGCTGTCCCAGGCAGTGAAGAACACAAGCGGCTTGTCGCCGAACTCGAAGATCGCCTTGACGCTCTCTCAAGATCCATCGAGCAAAGCGCGCATCCTGGAAGAGGTGCGGGCAGGGAAGAAGCCTCCTGAGGCGTACCTCTATGACTGGAGCCAGTGGGCCTGGGACCCGCAATTACCCCCCGCCGGCGACTGGCGCATCTGGCTGTTTCTGGGCGGGCGCGGGGCTGGCAAGACACGCGCCGGCGCCGAATGGGTGCGGGCCCGGGTGGCCGCGGGCGCACGGCGCATCGCGCTGGTGGGCCCCGCGTTTCAGGATGTGCGCGAGGTGATGCTGGGCGGGCCGTCAGGCCTTCTCAGCGTGGGCTACCCGCACGAGCGGCCGGCGTATCAGGCGTCGCGGCGCCGGGTGGTGTGGCCGGACGGGGCGGTGGGCTACGCCTTCAGCGCCGAGGACCCGGACGGATTGCGCGGGCCGCAGTTTGACGCCGCCTGGGCCGATGAATTCGCCGCCTGGGCCCGGCCGCAGGAGACGCTGGACATGCTGCGTCTGGGCCTGCGCCTGGGCGCCGACCCGCGCCTGGTGATCACCACCACGCCGCGCGCCATTCCGGCGGTGAAAGCCCTGATCGGCGCGCCCGGCGTGGCGATGACGCGACTGGCCACTGGTGAAAACCGCGCCAATCTGGCGCCGGGCTTTGTCGAGGCGATGGAAGCGCAATACGCCGGATCGCACCTCGCCCGGCAGGAGCTGGACGGGGTGCTGGTGGAAGACCCCGAAGGCGCGCTGTGGACAAGGGCGCTGATCGAGCAGGCGCTGCGCGCTGACAGGCCAGAGCCCGACCGCATCGTGGTGGCGGTGGACCCGCCCGCGGGCGACGGATCGGGCGATGCCTGCGGGATTATCGTGGCGGGCGCAGCTGGCATGGGCCGGACAGCGCGCGCGCTGGTGCTGGCCGACTGGTCGCTGCACGCCGGGCCGGAGGCCTGGGCGGCGCGGGTGGCGCAGGCCTTTGAGGCGTATGACGCCGACAGTGTGGTGGCCGAAGCCAATCAGGGCGGCGACATGGTGCGCGCCGTGCTGCAGGCAGCGTCCCGCGATCTGCCGGTGCGCCTGGTGCGCGCCAGCCGCGGCAAGCGGGCGCGGGCCGAACCGGCTGCCGCGCTGTATGCGGCGGGGCGGGTGGCCCATGCCGGACGCTTTACCGCGCTGGAAGACCAGATGTGCGCCTTTGGCGCGCCGGGTCCCCGGGCCAGCCCCGACCGCGTCGACGCCCTGGTCTGGGCGCTGGCGGCGCTGATGAACGGCGGCGCGGAGCCGAGGCTGAGAGGGATGTGAGGGGGCACCTTCTTGTCCTCCCCCGCTTGCGGGGGATGAGGCGTCAAAGATCGATACGGGGTATCGATCGACACGCCGAATGGCAGCGAAGCGGACGGAGGGGTGGCGCTTCTGGCAAGCCTGAAGATGGGCGCTCTCCCGCGCCCCCTCACCCTACCCTTCGCTCTTTCGATTGATCCCCCGGATCAATCTCTCAGAGCTCAGCCCCCATAAATGGGGGAGAGGAGGCCTCCACAGCCCGTACTTTCCAGAGAATCCAAGCGTTTGCTTTTCGGAAAACAGAACGCCCGGTTCAAGCCTCCTCTCCCCTCTTTGAGGGGAGAGGGTGGGGTGAGGGGTGTGGCGCCGCGCGCCTTCGTCTCCGGATAGCCAGGTGTGCTCACACCCCACACAAAAGGAACCCTCTCATGCTCAAGAAACTTCTGGGCCTGGACGCCAAGGCGTCCGGGGGCAGCTGGACGTTGTCGCTGGGGCCGGGTGCGGCGTGGAGCGCGCGCACCTATGCCGCGTTCGCCCGCGAGGGCTATGCGCGCAACGCCATCGCCCATCGCTGCGTGCGCCTGATCGCCGAAGCCGTGTCGTCCTGTCCGCTGCAGGTCAGCGGCGAGGGGGCGGGGGCGCAGGCGGCGCGCGCGCTGCTGGCGCGGCCCAATCCCGACCAGTGCGGGGCGGAGTTCTTCGAGACGTTTCACGGGCATCTGCAGGTGGCGGGCGACGCCTATCTGGAGCTGGCGGGCGGGGCGGACGGCCCCCATGCGCTCTACGCCCTGCGGCCCGACCGGATGCGGGTGGTGACGGGACCCAAAGGTTGGGCGGACGGGTGGGAATACCGGCTGGGGTCCGAGGCGCGGGTGTTCGCCCGCGACCGGGCGGGCGGGCGCAGCGCCATCCTGCACATGAAGCTCTTCAACCCCATGGACGATCATTACGGCCAGTCGCCCATGGAGGCGGCGGCGCGGGCGGTGGATGTGCACAATGCCGGCGGGACCTGGGCCAAGGCGCTGCTGGACAATGCCGCGCGGCCGTCGGGCGCGCTGGTGGTGACGGGCCGTGAGGGCGGGGATGGCCGCCTGACCGAGGCGCAATATGACCGGCTGAAGGGTGAGCTGGAGGGCCTCTATTCCGGCGCCGCCAATGCGGGCCGGCCATTGCTGCTGGAAGGCGGGCTGGACTGGAAGCCCATGGGCCATTCGCCCGCCGAGATGGATTTCATCGAGGCCCGGCGCGAGGCCGCGCGCGAGATCGCGCTGGCGTTTGGCGCGCCGCCCATGCTGCTGGGCCTGCCGGGAGATAATACGTATGCGAACTATCGTGAGGCCAATCTGGCCTTCTACCGCCAGACCGTGCTGCCGCTGGCGCGCAAGACCGCCAGCGCCCTGACCGCCTGGCTGGCGCCCTGGCTGGGCGAGGGGTTCGTGATCGAGGCCGACGAGGCGGCCCTGCCGGCGCTCGCCGAAGAGCGGGCGGCGCGCTGGGCGCGGGTCAATGGAGCCGGCTTCCTGAGTGATGACGAGAAGCGCGCCCTGTTGGGCCTCGAGACCGGGAGAGGGTGATGGCGAGTTTGAACGGGGTGCGCGACCCCTGGCGGTTCGAGCGCACCATCACCCTGGGCGTCGCCGTGGCGCTGGCCTTGCAGACCGCCAGCGCGCTGATGTGGGCGGGCGCGGTGCGCGAACGCCTGACCCAGCTGGAAACCCGCACGGCGGCGGCCGACAGCGTCAATGAGCGCCTCGCCCGGCTGGAAGAGCACAGCCTCTACACCCGCGCGGCGATCACAAGGATCGAACGCAAGCTGGATGAGGGCGGGTAGGGGGTGATCACTCTGCAAAGCTTGAGGATGAGCGTTCTGCCGTTCCCCCTCACCCTACCCTCTCCCCCATGGTCATGGGGGAGAGGAGGCGTCCACGCCTCATCACGATCGCTCAGGTCAGGCGATGGCATTTCCTGCATGCACGCCCCGTTCAAGCCTCCTCTCCCCTCCTTGAGGGGAGAGGGTGGGGTGAGGGGTGCGGCGCGCCCCGCCTCAAGCTGATCCCCCAAAAACTTCACACACAAAGGAGATGCGCATGCCAGCGCAGGATAGTCCGGGCGGGATGCTCGAGATGGCCGGGTATGCCAGCCTGTTTGATCAGGCCGACCACTCCGGCGACATCGTGCGCCGCGGCGCGTTTGCGGCGAGCCTCAGGCGCCGGGCGGCGAGCGGCGTGCGCATGCTGTTTCAGCACGATGCCGGCGAGCCGGTGGGCGTGTGGGACGCCATCGAGGAGGATTCGCGCGGGCTGTATGTGCGCGGGCGGATCCTGGGCGATGCGCCGCGCGGACGGGCGGCGCTGGCGCTGGTGCGCAACGGCGCGGTGGACGGGCTGTCCATCGGGTTTCGCACGATCCGCGCGCAGCCCAGGCCGGGCGGCGGGCGCGAATTGCTCGAACTCGATCTGTGGGAGGTCTCGGTGGTGACCTTCCCCATGCTGGCCGGGGCGCGCCTGAGCGTGATGTCCGGCCCGGCCGTGCGCGCCATGGCGGCGGCCTGAACCTCCACTCGACACCTTCACACTCGACACCTTCACACAAGAAAGGATCCCCATGACACGGGAAACCAAAATGTCTGCGCCGGGCGGCAAGTCGCGCGCGGCGATGCATGAATTGCTGGCCGCCTTTGAGAGCTTCAAGGACGCCAATGACCGGCGCCTCAGCGAGATCGAGCGCAAGCGCGCCGCTGATCCGCTGCTGGAAGAGAAGATCAACCGCATCGACACGGCGCTGCATACCGCCCAGTCGCGCCTGGACCGGATCGCCATTGAGGCCGGGCGCCCGGCGCTGGGCGCGGGCGGGGAGCGCAGCGAGGCCAAGGCGGCGTTTGCCCATTTCCTGCGCACCGGGGACGGCGCGCGCCTCGTCGAGGCCAAGGCGCTGAGCGCGGGATCGCCCGCCGATGGCGGCCATGTCGCCCCGCCCGAGATCGAGGCGCTGATCACCGCCAGGGTGCGCGAGGCCAGCCCGATCCGCGCCATCGCCAGCGTGCGCCAGACCGGGGCGGGCGTGTTCAAGAAGCCGGTGAGTCTCGGTGGGGCGAGCGCGGGCTGGGTGGCCGAAACCGCGGCGCGGCCCGAGACCGACACCTCCACCCTGGCGCTGATCGAGTTTCCCGCCGCCGAGCTCTACGCCATGCCCGCCGCCACGCCGGCCCTGCTGGACGACGCCCTGGTCAATCTGGAGGAATGGCTGGCCGACGAGGTGCGCGACGTGTTCGCCGAGGCTGAAGGCGCGGCGTTCGTCAATGGCGACGGGACTAACAAGCCGCGCGGCTTCCTGAACTATCCCAAGGAGCCTCTCGCCGACCAGGTCTGGGGCGAGATCGGCTATGTGGCCACCGGAGCGGCGGGCGCCTTCCCGGCGGAGGACCCGGTGGATGTGCTGATCGATCTGATCTACGCGCCGGGCGCGGCCTACCGCGCCAATGCGCGCTTCGTGATGAACAAGGCGAGTGTGTCGGCCGTGCGCAAGTTCAAGGACTCCGAAGGCAATTATATCTGGCAGCCGGGCCTGGCCGCCGGTCAGCCGGCCACGCTGATGGGCTATCCCGTCACCGAGGCCGAAGACATGCCGGACATCGCTGCGAACGCCTTCGCAATCGCGTTCGGGGATTTCGAGCGCGGCTATCTGATCGTCGACCGCCAGGGCGTGCAGATCCTGCGCGATCCCTATTCGGCCAAGCCCTACGTCCTGTTCTACACCACGCGCCGCGTCAGCGGCGGCGTCCAGGACTTCAACGCCATCAAGCTGCTGCGGTTCGCGGCGGCGTAGGGGGGGCTCGATACTTTCCCCTCCCCTTGATGGGGAGGGGAAGTCGTTTCCTTAAATCCAGAAAGGATGCGCCATGGCGCTATTGGAGTTGGCGCCGCCGGGCGCCGAGCCGGTCAGCGTGAGCGATGCGCGCGGCTGGCTGCGTGTGGGTCATGGGGACGAGGATGTGCTGATCGCCAGCCTCATTGCGGCGGCGCGCGAGCGCGTCGAGGCGTTGACCGGCCGCGCCCTGATCACCCGTGCGCTGCGTGAGACGCTGGATGACTGGCCGCGCGCACGCACCGACTGGCGCTCGGGCGCGGTGCGCCTGCCAGCCCCGCCGCTGATCAGCGTGGAGGCGGTGCGGGTTTTCGATGCGCAAGGAAATGCGAGCCTGTGGAGCCCGGACGAATACCAGGTCGATACGGGCAGCGATCCCGGCCGCATCATCCCGGCGGCGCCATTTGACCTGCCCCGGCCGGGGCGGCGGGCGGCGGGGATCGTGATCGATTTCACCGCCGGTTACGGGCTGGCGCCGGAAGACGTGCCCGCGCCCCTGCGCGAGGCGGTGCTGCGCCTGGCCGCCCACGCCTATGGCGGGCGCCATGCCCCGGAGGCGGCGCGCGGCGAGGGGGAGCTGCCCGATGGCGTCGCCCATCTCGTCCGCCCCTACAGGAGCGTCAGACTATGAGCGCTGAAGCGGCCTTCGCCGACGCCGTTCTGGCGCGCCTGACCGGCGATGCGGACCTGAGCGCGGTGCTCGGCAGCCGGGTCTATGCGCTGGCGCCGGGCGGCGCGGCCTATCCGTTTCTGACCCTGGGCCGGGGCGTCAGCGAGCCCGTGGACGGCGCCGGCGCGGCCCTGATCGATCACCGGCTGACCTTGCGGCTGTACGCCATGCGCGATGATCGCGACCGGTTGCGCGCGGCCCTGTCAGCGGTACGCGCGTCGCTGCACAACGCAGGCCTGGAGCTGACCCCGCCCTGGCGCTGCGTGCTGTGCCAGGTGGTCTATACCGACCAGTTCGCCGCCGCCGATAGCCGCACGACCCAGGCGCTGGTGCGCGTGAGGGCGCTGCTGGAGGGGTGAGGGGACGTGCGGACTGCGCGCTCCAGCCGGACCGGTTGACCGAAATGTAACTTGTCCCCATATATCACGGTGATAGATTTTTGGGGATGACACCGGGGAGAAACAAGTGGAGTCCGGCGGACGCATCGCGGCATCTCAACGCGATGGCGGCCGACCCGTTGCTGAATCTGTCTTTGACGCTGCACGCCAGGGAGCGGCTGTCCGAACGGGGCCTGATCATGGCGGATGTGCTCCACGTGCTCGGAACCGGTTTCGTTTACGAAGACCCTGAACCGGCCTCGCGGCCAGATTTGTGGAGGTACAAGATCGAGGGACTCTCGCCAAACAGTCACGGGCGCCACGTTCGCGTCGTGGTGATCCCCGGACCGGGTCCGTCGTTCAAGATAGTAACCGTGATGTGGAAAGACGAGCGATGAGCCGCTCTGTGAATTACGTCTATGATGAATGCGGCCTGGACAATGTGATCCTGGCCGATCTGCCCGTGTGCGTGGACGATGCGGGCGAGGATGTGGTGACCATCCGCAATATCAATCAGCTGCACCGAGTGCTGATGATCGAGGTGGCGCGCAAGGATGGCGGGCTGACCCCGAAAGAGATCCGCTTCCTGCGCTCTGAAATCGGTCTGTCCCAGGCCGAGCTGGCCGAGCTGGTGGGCCGGGACGGGCAGACTGTGGGGCGCTGGGAGCGCGGCGAGACGCCTGTTGACCGTGCGTCGGAGATCGTCATCCGGTGCAAGGCGCTCGAACATGCTGGCGCCGACAGTGTGACGATTGATGAGCTGTCCCGCCGCAGCGTGTACTCTGCGGTCGAGGCGCCGATCCGCATCCAGGCCGATGACCCGGCGCATTACCGCCCCGCCGCCTGACTCGAAAAAGCCCAGTTCAGACTCTCAAGAGCCGCCCTTCGCCGGGCGGCTTTTTTTTCCTCATCTCAAGGAGACACATCATGGCGGCTCAGGCTGGCCGGGATATTTTGTTGCAGATCGGCGATGGCAGCGCGCCGGAGGCGTTCGCGTCTGTCGCGGGTTTGCGGGCGCGGGCGATCTCGCTCAATGCGCGCGCCATCGACGCCACCCACGGCGAGAGCCCCGGGCGGTGGCGCGAGCTGCTGGACGGGGCGGGCGTGCGCTCGGCGTCGGTCAGCGGCGCGGGCGTGTTTGTCGACAGCGCGGCGGACGAGACGGTGCGCGCGGTGTTCTTTGCCCAGGCGCGGCGCGCCTGGCGGCTCATCATCCCCGGCTTCGGGACGCTGGAGGGGCCGTTTCTGGTCACCGCACTGGAATATTCCGGGCGCCATGACGGCGAGGCGGCCTATGCGCTGTCGCTGGCTTCGGCGGGCGAGGTGAGCTTTACCCCGGTGTGAGGGGGAACAGGTCGGAGATGCCCGAGGTCCGCCGGCGCCTGCCTCAAGGGCCCCCGGGGTTAATCCTCCCCGTCGCTCCATGCTGGAGGATCACGCAAGGCGGTCGCAGCCTGTCAAGGACGAACGAGCCGTGCTCGGTCGCCGCGTGGCGGCGGCCCGCAGGGCCGTCCTTGACAGGTTGCGACGCTTGCGAAAATGGCTCAGCAAGGAAGGACGGCGAGATGGGGGCGCATCTCCATTGATGCGACGGTGGGCCGGGTGCAGCGTCGGGCCGGGTGGGGGCGGTTCAGGTTTTGAGAAGCCGCCTGTCGGCGGCGCCCCCACCCGACGTGAGGCGCTCAGCTGCGCTCTGGCCGGTCGCGCCGCCAAGCGCGGTCGACACGCTCTGCCTCGCAGGCGCGGCGGTCATCCACATTGGGCAGGGTTTCGCATTCGCGCTCGGCGCGGGTGTCATACAGATCGCGGCCCAGGCTCTCGCACCCGGCCAGCACGCTGGCGCACGCCAGACACAGACATAAGCGGAGCATCGGAGCCTCCCTTCATCCTGCTGCCGGACGCGCAGTCTAGCGCGTCCGGCGCGGGGCGCGAGGGGTTTTGGTCCCATCATCCTGCGCCTCCTCGAAAGGACCTCCCATGACCAATCCCCAACGGGGCGAGGCGGTGCTGGTGGTGGAAGGCGCGTCCGCGCGCCTGGCCTTCACCCTGGCGGCGCTGGCCGAGATCGAGGCGTTGCTGGGCGCGGACGGGCTGGAGGCGGTGGGCGCGCGCATGGCGAAACTGACCGCAGGCGAGTTGATGGGCGTGCTGGCGGCGCTGCTGCGTGCGGGCGGGGCGCAGGCGCCCGAAGCGCTGGCGGCGCGCGCTTCGCCCCGGGCGGCGGCGGATGCGGTTGCGGCGTGTTTTCTGGCGAATCTTTCATGAGCGGGCGGTCATGAACGCGCGATGGCGGGCCTGGCTGCAGCTGGCGGTGCTGCGCTTCGGGCTGTCACCGCCTGAGTTCTGGGCGCTGACCCTGGCCGAATGGCGCGCCCTTGCCGAGGCCGCCGCGCCATCGGCTGACACGGCCATGAGCCGGGCCGAGCTGGATCGCCTGCGCGCAACCTACCCCGATGACAGGAGAGAGCGATGACATCTCTGGCCGATCAGCGCGCCGAGGCGGCCGAAACGGCGGCGGCGCTCCACGAGACGGGCGAGGCCGGCGAGGCGGCGGCGCAGCGTGTGAGCGAGGCTTTCGAGACCGCCGGGCGCGCCATTTCCTCCAGCCTCGAATCCGCAGCGCGGGCCGGCGAAGTGTCGTTTTCGCGCATGAGCGAGGCGATATTGCGTGATCTGGCGCGCCTGGCCGTGCGCGAAATCGTGGCGCCGCAGATGGAGGGGCTGGCCTCAGGGCTGGGGCGCATGTTCGACCATGTGATTGGCCAGCGCGCCGAGGGCGGTCCGGTGCTGGCGGGGGCGCCCTATCTGGTGGGCGAGCGGGGGCCGGAAGTGTTCACGCCCACGGCCTCCGGCCGGATCGAGCCGGCCTCCGCGCCGCCCATCCAGATCATCATCCAGGCCGCGCCCGGCGGTGACATGGCCAACGCCGTGCGCCGGTCGGAGCGTCAGATCGCCGCCAGTGTGGCGCGCGCCGTACTGGCGGGGAGGAGCGGATTGTGAGCGGGTTTCATGACGTGGGCTTTCCCCTGTCCATCGGGCTTTATGCCCGCGGCGGGCCGGAGCGGCGCACCGAGATCGTCACGCTGGCCAGCGGGGCGGAAGAACGCAATTCCCCCTGGGCCAACTCGCGGCGGCGCTGGGACGCGGCGCCCGGCGTGCGCACGCGCGATGATCTGGCGGCGCTGATCGCGTTTTTCGAAGCGAGGCGCGGGCGCCTGCATGCGTTCCGCTTTACCGATCCGCTGGATCATCTGTCCTGCCTGCCGTCGGGGGCTCCGTCCGCGCTGGATCAGCTTCTGGGCGAGGGGGACGGAGCGCGCACGGCGTTTGATCTCGTGAAGCGCTATGGCAATGGCGAGACCGGCTGGCTGCGCCCGGTCCGCCTGCCTGTGGCTGACAGCGTGCTGGCGGCGGTGGATGGCGAGGCGGCGCCGTTCAGCGTGAGCGGCGGACAGATCGTGTTTGAAATACCGCCCCCGTCGGGGGCGCTGGTCACCGCCGGCTTCCGCTTCGACTGCCCCGCGCGCTTTGACACAGACCGTCTCGACATCGCGGCGGAAGGGTTCGCGGGCGCCGCGCCGAGTGTCCCGCTGGTGGAAGTGCGGGTGTGAGGGGAGGGTGCTGTACCACTTTCCTCCCCCGCCTGCGGGGGAGGAAAAGGAATTCGCGGTGCGCTGTTTCGCGCCTCCCACGCCCACCCCCAACTCAACACTGGACAGGCCCGCTCCCTCGGCGTTGACTGGCGGCCAAAAGGGAGGCTGCCCATGTCGATAATGCTCGCCCTCATGCTCTCCATCGCCGAACCGGCTGAGGCGCCCTCAGGCCCGGAAACGTTTACGCCGCAGGGCTTCCGCCACAGCCTGTCGTTTGAGATCAACGCCCCGCGCGACGAGGTGTTCGCGGCGGCGACCGGCGATGTGTCGCCCTGGTGGGATCACCGGTTTACGCCCGATCCGGCCGAGCTGGTGATCGAGCCGGTGTTCGGCGGGCGCTTCTATGAGCGCTTCACCGATGACGCCGACGACGGCGCGCTGCATGCGACCGTGATTTATGTGAACGCGCCTGAAACCTTGCGTCTTGATGGCCCGTTCGGCCTGTCAGGACGGGCCGTGACCAAGCTGGTCAGCTGGCGGCTGGAAGAGGCCGATGACGGTGCGGCGACCGTGTTCCATGTGGACATCGCCCTGTCCGGCGAGGTGGACCCCGCGGTGGCGGGCATTGTCTCCGATGTCTGGCGCCATTTCATCGGCGCGCGCCTGACCCCCTATGTGGAGGCGGGGTGCCATCTGGCGCCCGAAGAGCGGTGTGCGGCGTGGGATTAGGGATTCGCTTCGTGGCGGCGTTTTGTGATTTTTGAGTAGCCGCCTTCGGCTACCCCCTCACCCCACCCTCTCCCCCATAAATGGGGGAGAGGAGGCTTAGACGACACGTATTTTTGCGGACGGGCCAGGCGATGGCTTTTCCAGCTGAAACGCCCCGTTCAAGCCTCCTCTCCCCTCATTGAGGGGAGAGGGTGGGGTGAGGGGTGTGGCCCATCCTACGCCCCCAAAAGGACCCTCACCATGATCCCCATACCTGACCCGCTCCGGCAGACGCTGGAGGCGGGGGTGACCACTTTGGCCTGGTGCTGGATTGTCACGCGGCGCGATGGCGCTGTGTCCGGGTTCACCGATCATGACCGGCCGCTCACTGTGGCGGGCGTCACATGCGAGCCCGGCGGCGGGTTTGAGGCGGGTGAGACGCGCTCCGGCGACGGGCCGGGGCGCGGCGCGGTGTTTGGTGTTCTGACCTCGGATGTGATCACGCCCGGCGATCTGGACAACGGGGTGTGGGACAGCGCGCGGGTCGAGGTGTGGCGGGTGGACTGGAGCGAGCCGGCGCTGGCCTTTCGCGCCTTCACCGGCGAGCTTGGGGCCGCCAAGCGCGGGGTTGCCGGGTTTGAAGCCGAGTTGACGGGGCTCAGCGCGCGGCTTGACCGGATAATCGGGCGGGTGTTCGCCCGTGCGTGTGACGCGGAGCTGGGCGATGGGCGCTGCGGCGTGGATCTGGAGACGCCGGGCTGGCGCGGGACAGGCGCGGCGGGTCTGGTGCTGGCGCCCGGCGTGATCACCGCCAGCGGCCTCGAAGCCTTCGCCAGCGCCTGGTTCAGCCATGGCGTGATCGACTGGACCGGCGGCGCCAATGCCGGGGCGCGCCAGCGGGTCACCGATCATCGCGCCGGGCCGGACGGGGCAGTGCTGACGCTGGACCCTGCCCCGGCGGCGCCGGTGGCGGCCGGAGATGCTTTCACGGTCACCGCCGGGTGCGACAAGGCGTTTGCAACGTGTACGGATAAATTCGCCAATGGGCTGAATTTTCGCGGCTGTCCGCACATGCCGGGCAATGACCTGATCCTGCGCGCCGCCAGTTCGGAGCGGGTGCGCGACGGGGGCAAGAGGTGAGGGCGCTCGTCCTGGACGAGGCGCGGCGCTGGATCGGCACGCCCTACCGCCATCAGGCCAGCCTGCCCGGGGCCGGGTGTGACTGCCTGGGCCTCATTCGCGGGGTGTGGCGCGCGCTGTATGGCGCAGAGCCGGAGCAAGCCCCGCCCTATTCGCCCGACTGGGCGGCGCGCGGCGGGGGCGAGATGCTGCTCGACGCGGCCCGGCGCTGGCTGGTCGAAGCTCAAACGCCGCAGGCCGGCGATGTGCTGGTGTTCCGCTACGCCCCGGACACGCCCGCAAGCCATTGCGCGATCCTGTCGCGGCCCGCCCACATGATCCACGCCATGCAGGGCCGGGCGGTGTGCGAAAGCGCGCTGGCGCCGTGGTGGCGCCGCCGGATCGCGGGCGCGTTCGCCTTTCCTGAAATCTGATCATCTCATGAAGGAGGCTTGCCCATGGGCCAGCTGATCCTGCCTGGCGCGGCGCGTCTGGCGACGGCGTTTGTGGGCGGGTTGGCGCAGCGCGCCATCACCGGCCTGTTCGCGCGTGATCGCGAAGGCCCGCGACTGAGCGAGCTGGCGGTGCAGACCAGTACCGAAGGCGCCGGACTTCCCATCATCTATGGCCGCATGCGCGTGACGGGGCAGATCATCTGGGCGGCGCGCTTCCGCGAGACATCCCAGACCCGCAAGTCTGTTGGCGGCAAGGGCGGGCCGAAGACGACCGAGTACCGCTACTCTTTAAGCTTTGCGGTGGGGCTGGCGGACGGCCCCATTGGCGGGGTCGGGCGCATCTGGGCCAATGGCGAGCCGTTCGAGCGCGCGGGCGCGGTGATGCGCGTATATACCGGAACCGAAACCCAGGCGGCCGATCCGCTGATCGCCGCCATTGAGGGCGCGGCGCCGGCCTATCGCGGGCTCGCCTATGTGGTGTTCGAGGATCTCGACCTGACGCCTTATGGCGAGCGCATCCCCAATTTGTCGTTCGAGGTGTTCGCTGCGGGGCCGGACAGCGAGGCGCCGTCGCTGGAAGATCAGGTGCGCGGCGTGTGCCTGATCCCGGCGTCGGGCGAGTTCGCCTATGCGGACCGCAGCGTCGTGCGCGAGATCGGCGAGGGCGCAGACAGACCTGAGAACCGGCATACGGCGCGTGCAGGCAGCGATCTGGAGGCGGCGCTGGATGATCTGGCGCGGGCTTTGCCCAATTGTGCAAGCGTGGCGCTGGTGACGGCCTGGATGGGGACCGATCTGCGCTGCGGCGCATGCCAGATCCGCCCCGGCGTGGAGACGCGCGGCAAGGCCACGCGCCCGCTGGTCTGGTCAGCGGCGGGGGAGACCCGGGCCACGGCGCATCTGATCAGCGGCTCGGGCGATGGCCCGGCCTATGGCGGCGCGCCCAGCGACGAGACGGTGATCATGGCGATTGAGGCGCTCAAAGCCCGTGGATACCAGGTCACGCTCTATCCCTTCATCCTGATGGACGTGCCGCCCGGCAATGGCCTGCCCGATCCCTGGGGCGGGGCGGAGCAGGGCGCCTATCCCTGGCGCGGGCGCATCACCTGCCACCCGGCGCCGGGCCAGCCGGGTTCGCCGGATCAGAGCGCCGCCGCCGCTGATCAGGTGAGCGCCTTTTACGGCTCTGCGCTGGCGAGCCATTTCAGCGTCAGCGCCGGGCAGGTGAGCTATTCCGGGCCGGACGAATGGTCCTTCTCGCGCTTCATCCTGCATCATGGCGCTCTGGCCAAGGCGGCGGGCGGGGTGGAAAGCCTGATTATCGGCTCGGAAATGCGCTCGCTGACCCAGGTGCGCTCGGGCGCGAATACCTATCCGTTCGTGACGCATCTCAAGCATCTGGCCGGGCAGGCGCGCGCCCTGCTCGGGCCGGATGTGAAGCTGTCCTACGCCGCTGACTGGTCGGAGTATTTCGGCCATGCGCCGGGCGGCGGCGACCGGCTGTTCCACCTCGACCCGCTCTGGGTGGACGCCAATATCGATTATGTCGGCATTGACTGGTATGCGCCGCTGGCTGACTGGCGCGACGGGGCGGGCCATGCCGATGCGCTGGCGGGCGCGCCCTCCATCTATGACCGCGATTACCTCGCCGCCAACGTGGAGGGCGGGGAGGGGTATGACTGGTTCTACGCCAGCGCCGCCGACCGGGACGCGCAGGCGCGCACCCCCATCACCGACGGCGAACATGGCGAGCCCTGGGTCTGGCGCTACAAGGATGTGCGCAGCTGGTGGGCCAATGCCCATCACGACCGGCTGGACGGCGTGCGCAGCGAAACGCCCACGGACTGGATTCCGGCGATGAAGCCGGTGCGGCTGGTGGAGCTCGGCTGTCCCGCCGTGGACAAGGGCGCCAACCAGCCCAATGTCTTCCTCGACCCCAAAAGCTCGGAGAGCTTCGCGCCCTACTTCTCCAACGGCGCGCGCGATGATCTGATCCAGCGGCGCTATATCGAGGCGCTCTACGCCTATTGGAGCGCGCCGGGCGTCAATCCGGTCTCGCCGGTCTATGGCGGCCCGATGCTGGACCTGGGCCTGAGCCATGTGTGGACCTGGGATGCGCGGCCCTTTCCCGAATTTCCCGCCCGCGAGGATGTCTGGAGCGACGGGCCGAACTGGCGCACCGGCCACTGGCTGACTGGGCGGGCCGGACAGTCGCCGCTGGCTGAGATCGTGCGCGATGTGGCCGCGCGTGCGGGGCTGGATGAGATTGACGCCTGCCGCATCGACGGCGTGCTGGCGGGGTTCGTGATTGATCAGCCGGCGCGGGCGCGCGATGTGCTGGACTCACTCGGCGCGGTGTTCGGCTTTGTTATCGCCGACCGGGCGGACGGCCCGGCGTGTTTGCCAGTCCGTGCCGCTGGCGCTCCGCTAGCGCTGGAGGCGGCCCGGCTGGTTGACCCGGTTCAGGGCGACCGCCTGACCTTCACCCGCGCGCCGGAGGAGGCCCGGCCAGCCGGCGCGCGCCTGACCCTGTTTTCCGATGATGGCGACTATCGTCCAGCCACGGTGCATGCGCTGGGTCTGGATTCCGTGCGTGAGGGCCTGATTGATGTGCGCCTGCCGGCGCTGGCTGACCGGGCGCTGGCGGCGGACTGGGCGCAGGCCTTGCTGAGCCGGGCGCGGCTGGAGGGCGAGAGCGCGCGCGTCGTGCTGCCGCCCTCGTTGTGCGCGCTGGAGCCGGGCGATCATGTGGTGCTCGACGCCGGCCCTGACGGGCGTGTCTGGCGCGTGGCGGTGACGGACGGGCTCAGCGCCCGGCGCGCAGAGCTGACCGGCGCCAGTGCGGGACCGGCGCTGATCGCGGGACCGCAGCCCCGGGCGGGCGAGGGCGGGGCGCCGGCGTCGCGGCCGCTTCTGCGCGTGCTGGACCTGCCGCTGGCGCCGGGCGAAGCTGCGCGCGGCGGGCTGTGGGCGGCGGGCTGGGCCGATCCCTGGCCGGGCGAACTCATTGTCTATGCCGGGGCGAATCTCGAAAGCGCCACCGAGCGGGCGCGCATCACGGCGCCGGGGTTCACCGGCGTTCTCACCGCGCCGCTGGGCGACGGGTTTGAAGGCCGGATTGACCGCGGCAACGCCGTGGAGCTGCGCCTGAACGACGGCGCCCTGTCCAGCGTCACACGCGCCGCGCTCCTGTCGGGCGCCAACCGGCTGGCGGTGGAGGGCGATGAGGGCTGGGAGGTGTTGAGTTTCGAACAGGCCGAACTGACCGGACCGGACACATGGCGTCTGACAGGCTTGCTGCGCGGGCTGGGCGGCTCGCCGGTTACAGGGGCGGACGAGGGCGCGCGGGTGGTGGTGCTGGACGGCGCCGGAGAAGTGATCCCGGTGGGCGCCGAGGAGCGCGGCGCGCCTTTGCTGGTGATCGCCGTGCCCCCGGGCGCGGCGCTGACCGATCCGGCGGCGCGGACGGTGGAGATTGTGTATCGCGGCGCCGATCTGCGGCCGCTGTCGCCGGTGCATCTGCGCGCGCAAGTGAGAGCTGGCGCGCTGGAGGCGCGCTGGGTGCGGCGCGGGCGCATCGACGCCGACGCCTGGAGCGCGGAGATCCCGCTGGGCGAGGAAAGTGAGCGCTACGCCGTGGCGCTGCTCAATGCGGGCGGGGACGAGGTCTGGCAGGGCGAGACGGTGCAGCCTTCGCTTACGCTGGACGCAGGCGCGCTGAACGCGGCGCTGCCGGGCGGGCCGGACGGCGCGCGCCTGCGCGTCGCACAGGTATCAGCGGTTTACGGTCCGGGACGGGCGCGCGAGGCTGCGTTGGCATAAAGCGTCAACGCTGCGCGCGCGACGCCTCCACCAGCGCCCGGGCGCGGGCCTCAAAGGCGGCGTCGCGCGGCACGGGGGCGTAGCCCTCGGCCAGAAAGAGCTGATAGCGGCGCGTCCGGGTGGGGCCGAGTGCGATCACGATTTCGCCCGCCGGCTCGAAGCGCGCGAAATCCTCCGCGATCAGCGGCGCCTCGAACGGGCGCTGGGAGACCACCAGAACCTCGCCCTCAAAGCCCGGCGGCAAGGGCCAGACCGTGTCGGCGTAATTATGCGCGCCGTCATAGCGCCGCCACATGAAGAGCGGGGCGGGTATCGCCTCGCCATAGCGCTGCATCTGGTGGAAATCATTGCGATTGTCGAACACCAAAGCGGCCGCGCCGGTTTCGCCTGCGGCGCCAGTCAGGGCGTCGGCGGTGGCGGGCCATTCGCGCACGCGGTGGAAAGCGCTTTCGGCGCCCGCCGCATCGGCCAGGCGCGGTGATGCGGTCAGCACCATCATTCCGGCGCCGGCGCCGACATGCAGGATGATCGAGGCGTACAGCGCCCAGCGCCGCCAGCGCGGTCCGCGCAAGAGGAAGGCCACCGCGAGGATCGTCCCGGCGGCATAGGCTGCGGCGGCCCAGTTGGCGTGGGCGCGGCTGAGGAAAGCCTGAAACGCCACGATCAGCAGCGGCGGCGCGGCGAAGGCGGCCAGCATCAGCTCGGTGCGCGCTGCGGTCCAGTCCGGGGTCCAGGGGCGCACAGCCGCAACAATTGGGGCGATGATGGCGGCGACCAGGGCGATGACCATGATCGGGCCGAACACGGCGAGCTGATCGGCCAGGAAGGCCGCCGCCTCGCCGGGGTTGAACATGTCCGCGCCCCAGTTGGCGTTGTCGGCGGTGTGGCTCAATGTGGCGAAATCATTCGCCGCATTCCAGGCCAGATTGCCGCCTGCCGGGACAGCGAACACCGCCAGCGCCAGTACGCCGCGCCAGCTCATCAGCGCCCGGCGCACAGGCGCGTCGACCAGCACCGCCAGAGCGGCCCCGGCGAAAAAGTAAAACGCGGCGTATTTGGCCAGGAAGGCAAAGGCGAGCGACAGGCCCAGCATGACCGCGAAGGGCCAGCCGCCTCCCTCGCGCAGGCGGATCATGGCATAGAGCGCGCCCGACAGGCCGGCCATCAGGGCGGCGTCGGTGGACATGATCCCGGACGACAACCAGACGGCCGGCATCACCGCCCACATCACCGCCGTCATGGCCCCGGCGCGCGGGCCGTACAGGCGCGCCGCCGTCAGGCCGAGCAGGCAGGCGGTGATAGTGTGGAGGAGCGGGGCGAACAGTCGCACGGCCCAGTCCGAATCGCCGAACATGGCGGTGCTCAGCGCGATCAGCCAGGCGATCATGGGCGGCTTGGAGTAATAGCCCCAGTCCAGCTCGCGCGACCACAGCCAGTATTGCGTCTCGTCGGCGTAGAGGCTGCCGGGATTGACGAACAGCGCAGCGGTGCGGACCGCCAGCAACAGCGCCACCGCTCCGGCGGCCCACAGTATGGCGCCATCCGCCGTGAGCCCGGACGGGCGCTGGGCGGAGGTCGGGCCGGATCGCTCGGTTGTTGGCATGCTCATGAGCGCTATTTGCGGACCGGTGCGTGGCTTGTCAAAGCGCTCCGGCTCCACTGCCGGGACGGGCGTTGTCAAAAAGCCACGCCTCGACGCTTTGTGAGGCGGTGGCTGCGGACGCATTCATACGATACCAACAGGCCCCGAGGCGGTATCGTGCTGCAGCGCAGCAATAGATTCTCCTTTCGTCAAAACAGGATAGCGCCTCTCCAACCGCCCGGTTTGCTCCGTGCACTTATTAACGCTCTCCGGGCCTTGCAACAAAAGCTTCACATATTTGTCGTTGATCCGTCAGCGCCACCCCTTAGAGCCCCCCGTGAAGCGTCGGCGTAGTGTCGGCGCCGGCACCTTGGTCGATTAGGGGAACTAAAAAATGGCGATTCTGAAGAAGCTCTCTCTCGGAGCCTCGGCTGTCGCGCTTGCGGCGATGGCGCCGATGGCGGCCGTGCATGCCCAGCAAACCTCCTCGGAGCTGCGCGGCTCTGTTGTGGACGTGAACGGCCAGCCGGTCGTCGGCGCGCGCGTCACCATCATTCACACGCCCACCGGTTCGGCGAACGTCGCCACCACCGGCGGCTCGGGGCAGTTCGTTCAGTCCGGCCTGCGCGTCGGCGGTCCGTACAACGTGCTGGTCAGCGCGCCGGGTTTTGACGGCGAGGCCGTCGAAGGCCTGACCCTGGCGCCGGGCGCCCAGGCGCCGATCCGCATCACCCTTGCGCCGGCCACCGCCGACGTCGTGACCGTGACCGGCCAGGCCATCAGCCGCGTGGACCTGAACGCGGGCGTGGGCTCGAACTTCACCGCGCGCGACGTGGCCAACCAGCCCTCGCTGGCCCGCGACGTGATCTCCACCCTGAACCGCGACCCGCTCACCATCTCCGGCGGCCCGAACAACCTGTCGGTCGCGGGCGTCAACCCCCGCTTCAACGGCGTGACCATCGACGGCGCGCGCCAGCAGGACAATTTCGGTCTGGGCTCCAACACCTTCGCGACCTCGCGCTCGCCGATCAACATCGACATCATCGAGTCGGTGTCGCTGGTGGCCTCGGACTACTCGGTCACCTCGTCGGGCTTCACCGGCGGCCTGGTCAACGTGACCACGCGCGGTGGTACGAACGAGTTTGATGGCGCCGGTTTCTACTACTACCGTGACCAGGACTTCGTGGGTTCGACCACGTTCGGTGGTGAAGGCAACTTCAACCCTGGCGAGTTCGAAGAAAAGGAATACGGGATTTCGTTCCGCGGCCCGATCCTGCGCGACCGCGTGTTCTTCTCGCTGTCCTATGACCGGTTCGAAACCGCCAGCCAGTCTGACTTCTCGGCCTCGGACGCCGCCGGCGGCCGCGATCCGGCTCTGTACGCTGCTCTGAACCAGATGGTTCTGGATACGTACGGCATCGACATGCTGGGCCGTCCCCAGCAGACCGCCGTGCCGGAAGAGACCGAGCGCTGGTTTGCGCGCATCGACGTCAACATCACCGACAATCACCGCCTCCAGGCGAACTATCAGCGCACAGAAGACGCCGGCGTCAGCAATATTGGCGCGAACAACATGGTGTCGGCCTGGTACGACACCCCGACCCTGCTGGAGAACTACACCGCCCAGCTGTTCTCTGACTGGACCCCGAACCTGTCGACCGAACTGCGCGCCAGCTTCATCGACTATATTCGTGGCCAGAACTGCCGCGCGCCGTCCGATGTCGGCACGCTGGAATTCCGCCTGACCCCGGCCAACGTGGCCGGCACTCCGCTGGCGGGCCTGCTGACCTCCAACGCGACGATCACCGGCGGCTGCGACCGTTTCCGCCACGCCAACGAGTATGAAGACCAGCGTCTCCAGCTGTTCGGCAAGGCCGACTACACCTGGAACGATTTCATCTTCTCGGTGGGCGGCGAGTACGAGACCCTCGACCTGTACAACCTGTTTGTCGAGCGTTCGCGCGGCAGATTCATCTTCCAGGGCGCCAATGCCGGTCAGGACATCCTCGACCAGAACGCCCGCATCGAGTACCGCAACGTGCCGTCCAACGTGGCGCGTGAAGGCGCCGCGGAGTGGGGCTACACCCGCCAGTCCCTGTTCGGCCAGGCGCGCTGGCAGGCCATGCCGACGCTCGAATTCACCGGCGGCCTGCGCTATGAGCGCATCTCCACCGATGATCAGCCGACCTTCGATCCGACCTTCGAGCCGGCGGTGGGCTTCGACAACACCACCACCACGGACGGCCTCGACATCATCATGCCGCGCGTCAGCTTCCGTTGGGACGCTGCCGACCGCACGACGGTCTCGGGCGGCTTCGGCCTGTTCGCCGGCGGCGATCCGGGTGTGTGGACCTCGAACGCCTTCCAGGTTCCGGCCGTGTTCGCGGCGGGCAACTTCACCGGCGTGACCGGGCGCGACATTCCGGCGGCGCTGCTGACGGCTGTCTCCGGCGGCACCCCGCTGGCCATCGACGCCATCGATCCGAACTTCGAAATCCCGTCTGACTGGAAGTACTCCCTGCGCGTCGAGCAGGAGTTCGACCTGGTGTTCGGCGGCATCAATCTGGGCCGCAACTATGTTGCAACCGCTCAGGTCATTCACAGCCGCAGCGAGAACAGCTTCCTGTGGCGTGAAGCCGCCCAGACCGAACAGGCGCCGTTCAACAACACCGGCATCGCGCCGGATGGCCGCACGATTTATGCGGACCTGAACGCTCTCGGCGCGTCGAACCGCACCATCCTGACCAACGCGACGGGCGACGAAAGCACGACCTTCACGGTCTCGCTGGCCAATGAGTTCGAAAACGGTCTCGGCTTCTTCGTCTCCTACGCCAACCAGGACATCCAGATGATCACCGAGGGCTCGTCCTCGCGCGGCATCTCGTCGTTCCGCGGTCAGGTTGACTCCGACATGAACTTCCCGAGCCCGCGCACCTCGATCTATCAGATCGAGCATGCGTTCAAACTCGGCGTCTCATTCGAGCGTGACTTCATCCAGGACCTCACCACCCGTGTGGACCTGTTCGGTCAGGTCAACTCGGGAGCGCCCTTCACCTATACCTTCGACACGAACTTCGACAACGCGCTGTTCGGACGTCCGGGCAATGGCGAAACCCAGTTTGACAACGCGCCGCTCTACATCCCGACCGCCGGCGATGCCCGCGTCGTGTACGGCGCCGGGTTCGACCAGTCGGCGTTCAACGACTTTGTTGACGCGCGTGGCCTGACCCGTGGTCAGATCCACGATGTCAACTCGGACAATGGTCCGTGGCAGCAGCGCTGGGACCTGCGTATCCAGCAGGACCTGCCGGGCATTCCGGGCGTTGACCGCTTCCTGGGCGACAACCGGTTCAAGCTGGTTCTCGACGTGGAGAACTTCCTGAACCTGCTGAACGACAGCTGGGGCACCCGTGTGAACGCGCCGGGCTTTGGCCAGCGTCCGATCGTGCGGGGCGACCTGGTCCGCGCCGCCGACGTGACGGCTCTTGGTGTCAATGCGGCCCCGGCCCTTACGGGTGATCAGCCGCGCACGGCCTGCGTCGTGGCCACTGACTGCGTGTATCGCTATAACGCCTTCCTTAACAACGCTGCGGTGACCGGCTTCCGGTCCAACCCGGGTTCGGCCTGGTTTGCCCGCGTCGGCATCCGTTACGAGTTCTAATCGAACCTGTAACCGCCGATTGGCGACTGACTATCGGGGGCGGCTCGCAAGAGCCGCCCCTTTTCTTTTACCCTTGCCATGATAGGCGTGGATCCGAGCCATCAGCCCGGAGTCCCGCCCATGACCGCCCTGCGCGTCCCGCACGAGTTCGAACCCCAGCGCGCCATCCACACCCTTTGGCCCGCGGCGGAGGATTTGTGGGAAGAGGATCTCGATCCGGCGCGCGCCGAGTTCGCGGCCTTCCTTGGCCTGGCCGCCGCGCCCGGCGCTGACGGGACTGCGCCCGAGATCATCATCTATGCCGCCACGCCCGCCGCCGCCGCCGACGCCCGCACCCGCCTGCCACGCGCGCGCGTCATCGAGGCCACCTATGGCGATGTCTGGGCGCGCGACACCGGCCCGGTCTTCGTGACATGGACGGGCGGACTGCAGGCTGTGCGCATGGTTTTCAACGGCTGGGGCGGCAAGTACGATCTGCCCGGCGACACAACCATCGGCGCGGACATCGCGCGTCAGACGGGCGCTGCGGAACGTTCGAGCCAGCTGGTCTGCGAAGGCGGGGCGCTGGAGTTTGACGGTGCGGGCAGTGTGATCACCACGCGCCAGTGCGTGCTCAATTCAAACCGCAATCCCGGCTGGACCGAGGCGCAGGTGGAGGCCGAGTTCGCCCGCCTGTTCGGCGTGACCAATGTGATCTGGATTGATGAAGGTCTTATTGGCGACCATACCGACGGCCATGTGGACAATATCGCGCGCTTTCTGAGCCCCGGCGTGGTGGCCTGTCAGGCGCCGTCAGGCCCCGACGATCCCAATGCCGCAATCCTGGACGCCATCGCCCGCCAGTTGGCCAGCGCGCGGGATGCGTCGGGCAAGGCGCTGCAGGTCGTGCGCATTCCCTCGCCCGGCTTTGTCGAGCACGCTGAGGGCGGCCCTGCCGCGGCGTCGCACATGAACTGGGTCGCCGGCCCGAAGCATCTGGTCATGCCGGCCTATAATGAACACGCCGACGCCGCGGTGAAGGCGCTCCAGGGCGCGTGTGCGGATCGTATAGTTGTCGCCAGTGCGTCCAGTGCTATCTTGACGGGGGGAGGATCTTTCCACTGCGTGACGTGTAACGAGCCGCTGTAACGGGAAATCCCTTTGATGAACCCCATCCTGCTTCTGGCGCTGAGCGCTTCGCTCGGCCTCTCCGACGAGACCCCGCCGCCTGAGGGCGATGCCGGCGCGGCCTTGCCGGGCGAGGCGGAAGCTGCTGAAGCGGCGGCGGCTGCTGCCCCGGAAATCGACCTGCCGGCGCTGGACTACTTTGAGCCGCTGATGGCCCGCCTGGAGCAGGCGGCCGGGTTCGAGCACTCGGTGGGCATGGCCATCGCGGTGCTGGAGCATGGCGAGCCGGTGCTGATCTACACAGCGGGCGAGACCTCGGCCGGGTCGGGCGAGATGGTCACCGCAGACACGCAGTTTCGCGCCGCATCGCTGAGCAAGGGCTTTACCGGCGTGCTGTTGGCATTGCTGGAGCATGAGGGCCAGCTTGATCTCAACCGCGCCGTTCCGACCCGGGCCCTGCGCCTGCGCGCGCCGCGCCAGCCCACCTGGCTGGAAATCCTGACCCACCGCACCGGTCTGCCGCGCAACGCCTATGACACGCTGATCAATGACGGGCGTGGCGCCGCCTATGCGCGCTCGCAGCTGGCGGACGTGAATCTCGTTTGCCAGATGGGCAGTTGCTACACCTATCAGAACGTTGCGTTCTCGGCGCTGGAGCACCTGGTCGAGGAGACGACGGGGCTGACTTATGCGGCGGCGCTGCGCCGCTATGTTTTCGATCCCTACGGGATGGATGGCGCGGGCGTGGGCGTGGAAAGCCTGCTCAATTCAGTGAGCTGGGCGGCCCCCCATCGCGGCTGGGCGCGCACCGCGGACGCCCCCGGCAGTCCGCAGTCGAACTATGACGTCATGCCCAGCGCCGCGTCGGTGACAGTCAGTCTCAATCACCTGATCGCCTGGGTGCAGGCGCATTTGCGGCCTGAGGCCGAGGGCGGACTGCCCGATGCGGTCAAGGCCCGCGTGTTCACCCCCTATACCGAAACCCTGCGCGAGACACGGGGCCTCGGCGGCGTGCGCGAGCGGGTCAGCGAAACCCATTACGGCATGGGCTGGCGCATCTATCACTGGGGTGATCGCCGCCTGATCGCCCATGCGGGCTATCTGTCGGGCTACGGCGCCCAGATCGTGATGGAGCCGGAGACCGGCTTCGCCTTCATCGGTCTGTGGAACTCCGATGGCCGCGCGCCCTGGCGGCTGTGGCCGACGGTGATGGATCTGCGCACCGGCGACGGGCCGGGCGAATGGATCGACGAAATCCGCAACTGATACGCTGAAGGCCGCAGCAGTGGCGCCATGAAAAAACCCGCCAGGATGTCCCTGGCGGGTTTTGGCGTTCGTGGCGCGGTGACCGGCCTAGTTCAGCCGGTCTTTCACATCCGCAATGCCGGTTTTCACCAGCTTGGTGCGCTGGGGCTTGGTCAGACCCTCGGTGAGCAGGGTGCGGGCCGCGTCCACTGCCAGGTCAGCGGCGAGGCCGCGCACATCCTTGGCGGCCTGGGCCTGAGCCTGGGCGATGCGCTGCTCGGCCATGGCGGTGCGGCGTTCGATGCGCTCGGCGATCTCGGCCTGGGCCTGCTCGCGCAGATATTCGGCCTCGGCGCGCGCCTTTTTGATGATCTGCTCGGCTTCCTCGGCGGCTTCGGCGTGCTTGCGCTCATAGGAGGCCAGCAATTCCTGGGCTTCCTCGCGCAGGCGGCGCGCCTCGTCGAGCTCACCGCGGATCTTCTCCGCGCGGTCATCCAGCAGCTTGCCCACCGTCTTGTGGACGCCGGCGAAGAACAGGATGACGAAGAAGCCGATGAGGCCGACAAAGGCCCAGAACGTGGTGTCGTTGAGCAGATAGGTCATGGCTTAGCCCTTGCGCACGGCGTCGACGGCCTTTTCGGCGTCGCTGTCGGTCACGTCCAGTCCGGCGAGGCGTTCGGTGATCGCGGCGGCGGCGCCGGCGGCGATGGAGCGCACCTCTTTAAGCGCCGCGTCGCGGGCTTCGCGGATGCGCGATTCGGACTCAGTCTGCTGGGCGTCCAGGCGGGCGTCCGCCTCACGGACGGCTTCAGCGATCTCCGCGTCGGCTTCGGCCTTGGCGCCAGCGGCCACGCTCTGGGCGCGGGCGCGGGCGTCGGCCAGTGATTTTTCGTAGGCGCGCACGGTCTCGTTGGCCTGATCGCGCATGGACGCAGCGGCGTCCAGATCATCGGCGATACGATCACGCCGCTCCTCGATCGCTCCGCCGATGCGCGGCAGGACGAAGCGCGACAGCAGGAAATAGAGAACGGCGAAGCTGATCGCCAGCCAGAACAGCTGGGATGCAAAATAAGTCGGATCGAACGGCGGGAAGGCCGCTTCCGCGTCTATCGGCGCGGTATCGATGGTTTGCGGCGCCGTCACGGGCGTCTCTCCTCTAACCGAGGCAAGCAGGGTAGTGACGATGGGCCGGACGCGCGATGGAGTTCGCGCGCCCGGCCATGCACCGTCGTGTCACGCTGTGGCCTAGACCACAAACAGCAGCAGCAGGGCGATCAGCAGCGAGAAGATGCCCAGCGCTTCGGTCACGGCGAAACCGAAGATCAGGGTGCCGAACTGGCTCGCGGCGGCGCCGGGATTGCGCAGGGCGCCCTGAAGGAAGCTGGAGAAGATATTGCCCACGCCCAGGGCGGCGCCGAGCATGCCGAAGGTGGCCAGGCCAGCGCCAATGTATTTAGCGGCTTCCGCTTCCATGATGTTACTCCTCGTAGATGTTCGGTGCGGATGAAGGAAAAGGCTCCGGGCGCTCCTAGTGGTGACCAGGGTGGAGCGCGTCGGACAGATAGATACAGGTCAGAACGGCGAACACGTAGGCCTGGAGGAACGCCACCAGGAATTCCAGCGCGGTCAGCGCAACGACCATGACCAGCGGGGCCACGGCGCCGAGAACGCCCAGCGCTCCCACCGAGCCCAGCATGACGATGAAGCCGGCGAACACCTTCAGAAGGATGTGGCCGGCCAGCATGTTGGCGAACAGACGAACCCCGAGGGTCACCGGACGGGACAGGAAGGAGATGACCTCGATGGGGAACACCAGGATGTAGAGAACCGGCGGCACGCCGGACGGGAAGAAAATCTTGAAGAATTTCAGACCGTTCTTAATCACGCCATAGCCCACCACGACCAGCATGACCAGCATGGCCAGCGCGAAGGTGACGATGATGTGGCTGGTGAAGGTGAAGCCGTAAAAGCCCGGCGCCGGGAAGTAGGGCATCATGCCCAGCATGTTGCCCATCAGGATGAAGGCGAACAGGGTGAACACGAAGGGGAAGAATTTCAGCCCGTCATCGCCCGCCGTGGAGCGGATCATGCCGGCCACGAACTCATAGAGCATCTCGGCGACTGACTGGGACCGGCCCGGCACCAGGGCGCGCTTGGACATGGCCAGCGACAACAGCCCCGACACCAGCACCACCGACGCCACCATGAAATAGCTGGAATTGGTGAAGGACAGATTCAGCCCGCCAATCGTCAGATCGGCGATCGGGTTGATCTCGAACTGTTTGATCGGGTTAGTCGCGTCGGCCACGCCCCGCCCCTTGTGTCATGGACGCGCGCGGCGCGTCCCCTTGGCTGTCATTCAAACCGGTCAGTCGCCGCTGGCGTTGCTGTTGCGGTTCATCTCATTGACGGCGCGCACCATATTCAGCGTGCCCGCCGCGAAACCCAGTATCACTCCGGCCATCAATCCCCAGGGCGACCATCCCGCCAGCCAGTCGACCACAAAGCCGAGCACTGTGCCGGTGATCACCCCGCCGAGAAATTCCGATCCGTAACGCAGACCCTGGCTCCAGCCGGATGCCTGCTGTTTCGCCTCCCGGGCGCGCCGTTCCTCAAGCTTGGCGTCAAGCCTGCGCTCAAAGTCGTCGCGATCGGCATGGTGCGGATTCGGGTCGTCTTGGCGGGACATAAGTGACCGTTTGCCCGGCAGGGACCTCCCTGTCAGGCGCGCGCACCCTATAAGCGGTCCCCCACCCTGTCAAGCAAGGTCAACGGCGCTCTTAATCATTGAAATAAAACAGTTTTCTCGCCTATTCGGCAGCCAGCATCGCTTCGGCCGCCCGCAGGTTCACCGAGACCAGCTGCGAGACGCCGCGCTCGCCCATGGTGACGCCGAACAGACGGTCCATCCGGCTCATGGTCACGGGGTTGTGGGTGATGACCAGGAAACGCGTATCGGTCATGGAGCGCATCTCCTCCAGCATGGAGCAGAAGCGGTCCACATTGGCGTCATCGAGGGGCGCATCCACCTCGTCGAGCACGCAGACCGGCGCCGGATTGGCCAGAAACACCGCGAAAATCAGTGCGGTAGCGGTCAGCGCCTGTTCCCCGCCGCTCATCAGGCTCATGGTCTCCATCTTCTTGCCCGGCGGGCAGGCATAGATTTCCAGACCCGCTTCCAGCGGATCGTCATTCTCGGTCAGGGCGAGCTCGGCGCGCCCGCCGCCGAACAGGGCGGAGAACAGGGTCTGGAAATGGCGGTCGACCACCTCGAATGCGTCAAGAAGCCGCGCCCGGCCTTCGCGCGACAGCGTGTCGACGGCCTTGCGCAGGCGGGCCACGGCTTCCACCAGCTCGTCATGCTCGCGCGCCAGGCGCGCCCGCTCGGCTTCCAGTTCCTGGGCTTCAGTGTCAGCGCGCAAATTGACGGCGCCCAGCCGCTCGCGGGTCAGGCGGGCCTCATCCAGGCGGCGCTCCAGCTCCTGACTGGACAGGGCGCTGAACTCGCTGTCGGCGGCGCCGGGCGCCAGGGTCTCGGGCGTTTCGCCGGTGGCGTCGGTCAGGCGCGCCGCCGTTTCCGCCAGCCGTTCGCGCGCGCCGGCCAGGCGCGCCTCGGCGCCGGCGCGCGCTTCACGCGCCGTGGCGGCGGCGCCTTCGGCCTGACGCAGGTGCGAATCGGCTTCGCGCTGGGCGCTCTCGGCTTCGGCCACCGCATCGCGGGCGGTGCGGGCGGCCTGTTCGGCGTGCGCCAGCGCATCCAGCAAGGCGGGGCGCTGGGCTTCCAGTGCATCGGGGCGGGCGCGGGCGGCGTCCAGCTCGCCGGTGGTCTGGGTCAGTTGTGCGGTCAGCGCCGCGCGCCGGGCGCCGGCATCGGCCTCGCGCCGTTCCCAGTCGGCGGTTTCGCGCTCCAGCGAGGCCAGGCGGTGGCGGCGTCCTTGCGCGTCCCGCTTGATCGTCTCCAGCGCCGCGCGGGCGTCGGCGGCGGCGCCGCGGGCGCGCTCGGCGCGGGTGCGCGCGCTGTCGAGCGCCGTCATCCCGTCATCTTCGGCTTCAGCCGCCGTGACGGCGGCAGCGGCGGTTTCGGCATCGGCGCGCGCGGCCGCGAGGCGGTCTTCGGCCGCCTTGAGAGCGTCGACCAGTCCGGCCCGGCGCGCCTCGGCGCGGGCGGCGTCGGCGCGGGCCGCAGACAGGGCCTGCTCGCCGGAACGCAGGGCGCGTTCGGCTTCAATGGCGGTTTCGCGGGTGCGGGCGGCGTCGCGTTCGGAGTCGCTGAGAGATTCGCGCGCCTCTTCGGCTGAGGCTTCCAGAGTCTCGGCATGGGCGCGTGCGGCGTCGAGCTGAGGCCCGAGCGCAGCCAGCTGGTTCAAGGTTTCCAGGCGCACGGCCGCTGCGCCCGGCGCGCCGGCATCGGCCGCATAACCATCCCAGCGCCGCAGCGCGCCGCTCAACGTCACCAGCCGCTGACCGGGTTTCAGGTCTGCCGTCAGGCGGTCGAGATCGGCGTCGTCCACAACGCCGATGGCGGCCAAGCGCACGGCCAGAGCGGCGGGGGCGCGCACATAGTCGCTCAAGGGCTTGGCGCCAGCGGGCAGGACGGCGGCGTTCACGCCACCCTCTGTCCAGCGGCGCGCGGCTTCGGGGCTCAGGCCGGCTTCCAGATCTTCGCCCAGGGCGGCGGCCAGCGCCTGCTCATAACCTGCGTCCGCTGTGACATCGTCCAACGCCCGGTCGCCGGTTTCGCCGGGCGCCAGCAGGCGCTCCAGGCTCGCCTGTTCACGCTCCAGGGCGATCATGTCGCCGCGCGCATCGCGGGCTGCGTCCCTCGCTTCGCCTGCGCGGTCGCGCAGATCAGTGAGGGCGGATTCAGCTGTGGCGAGGGCGTCGCGGGCGGCTTCCAATGCCGCGGCCCGCTCGCCGACATCCGCTTCCAAAGCGCTCAGATCAGGGCCGTCCTGCGCCCCGGCGCGCTCCAGCGCGGTGCGGGCGGCCTCCGTTTCGCGCTCCAGCCGGTCAGCGCGCTGGCGGGCCTGTTCGGCGTCGCGCCGCGCGCCCTGCAGGCGGGCGCGGAAATCGGCGCAGGCGGCGCCGGCGGCGTCCAGATCGGCTTCGGCCTTCTGGCGTGTCGTATCAGCGTCGGCGAGCGCGGCTTCGGCGCGCGACTGGGCAGGGGCGTCGGCGCGGGCCTGTTCGCGCAGCCCGTTCATCTGACCTTTCAGCCGGGCCAGCGCGGCGCGCGCCTCTTCGTGCAGTTCCGCTTCGCGGGCCTCGGCGGCCTGCAGCTCGGTGAGGCGCGTTTCGAGCCGCGTGATGGCGTCTCTGGCCGCGTCGATATCGCGGTCGAGTGTGTCGCGGGTGCGTTCGGCCAAGCGCAGCGCGGCGGCGGCTTCGGCCTCGCCCTCGCGCAAAGGCTGGACGCGCGTGGCGGCGTCTTCCGCTTTCGATGTGGCGGCCGCGGCGGCGCGCAGGGCCGTGTCGGCCTCGGCGCGGGCGGTCTCCAGCGCGGTTTCGGCCACAGCTACGGCGTCGCGCGCCTCGCTCCACCGGCGCAGCCAAAGCAGGCTTTCATACTGGCGGATGGTCTGGGACAGCTCGCGATAGCGCCCGGCCTGACGCGCCTGGCGTTGCAGGCTGGCGTGGCGGGCCGCCAGATCGTCCACGATTTCCTGCAGCCGGGCGAGATTGGCCTCGGCGGCGGTGAGGCGCAGCTGGGATTCGCGCCGGCGCGCGCGCAGACCCGCCACGCCGGCGGCTTCTTCCAGGACCCGGCGGCGGTTTTCCGGCTTGGCGCTGATCAGCTCGCTGATCTGGCCCTGACGCACCAGGGCAGGCGAGTTGGCGCCCGTGCCCGCATCAGCGAACAGGAGCTGCACGTCCTTGGCGCGCACCTCCTCGCCATTGACCTCATAATCCGATCCCTTGCCGCGCGTGATGCGGCGCACGACTTCCAGGATTTCCGCATCGTTGAAGCGGGCGGGCGCGCGCCGGTCTGAGTTGTCGATGGTGAGGGTGACTTCGGCCCGGTCGCGTGAGGCGCGGTTATCGGTGCCGGAGAAGATCACGTCCTCCATGCCGCCGCCGCGCAGCGACTTGGCCGAGGTCGCGCCCATCACCCAGCGCAGCGCTTCAAGCAGGTTGGACTTGCCGCACCCGTTGGGCCCGATGATTCCGGTCAGGCCGGGATCAATGCGCAGCTCCGTCGCGTCGACAAACGACTTGAAGCCGGCAAGGCGCAGTTGGGTGAACTTCACCACACCCTCCGTTCACGCCGCCGCCCGCCCTGTGCAGGGCCCAAAGGTCTATCCGGCGTCACCATCCGACGCTTCGGGCGCAGCCGGTTCAGCGGTCACACCTTCGCGAGCCAGGAAGTACGCGATGATTCGCTCCATCGTGTCAGCGTCATAATCATGGGTGATCACGCCCTGATCATCGCTGATGGCGCGGCCATTGACGCCAAAGGCCAGAGCCGGACGCCGGCTTGCATCCAGCGTTCCATCGGGATGCTCCACCGTTTCCAGCGTGACGCCGTTGATGATGAAGCTGGGCGTGCCGCGAATACCGTCGCGGCCGGCCTGCTCGTTGGCGTCGAGCACTTGCTGGTAGATGTCGTTATTGGTCATGCAGGCCTGGAACTCGGCGTCGCTGAGGCCTGCGGTGCGCGCGATGGTGCGGAACTGCGCCTGGGCGCGGCCCTGACCCTGTTGCAGCGCGGCGCCCAGCGCCTGTTGCTGGGCGAACAGAAGATCGAGCACGTCGAAATAGCGCTCTTCCGGCGCGCAGCGCGCCAGCATGAAGCCCGGGGTGGCCAGCGCGGGCAGGCCCGTGATCATTTCGCGGAACACGTAGCGCACCTGGCCGCTTTCCACATACCGGTCCATCGTGGGCTTGCCATTCGCATGATAGTAGGCGCAGGCCGGGCAGGCGGTAGAGGCGTATTCAATGATGGTGAGTGGGGCGTCGGGGTTGCCCTTGGCGAAATCGCCCTCGCGCTCATACTGCGAGCGTCCGTCCGGGGTCGCGCCCCCGCATCCGGTGAGCACCAGGCCGGCGGCCAGCGCCGCCGTGCCGATCAGGCGTGACATGGACATCATCATTCGGTCTCTCTCTGCGGGCGCGGCGTCGGGGCGGGGCCAAGTTTGACGCCCTCACGTTCCTCCACCGCGCGCTGAAACTCGGCCATGATCGTATCAAGACTTTGGCCCGGCGTGTCCAGACCGGGCGGCGCCGCAGTCGCGGCTTTTCGCGCCGGCGGGGTGGAGACTGAGCCGCCCAGCGACCCCTGCACAATGCGCAGGCGCTTGGGCGCGCGGCCCGCATAGCGCGCGACGCGTTCGAGAATGCGCGCCGACTGCGCCTCCACCAGCGCGGCGGCGGGCCCACGCGCGCGCACCAGCAGGGTCAGCCCGCCCGCGCCGCCCTGCATTTTCTCCGGTCTGGAATGGGCGGCCAGCGGCGCGCCGACAATCTCCGCCCAGTGCTCGGCCAGTTCGGCGACGCCCGGCCCGTGATGCACCGCCAGGGGTTTCAGCACCCGCGCCAGCGCCGCCGCCGCCGCCGGGGGCGGCGCGATAGCCGGCCGTCCGCGATGGCGCTGGGCCCATACCCAGGCCTGCGCGCTGGCGTCCGCATCGGATGCGACCGGGCGGCGTCTGCCGCTTGACGGATGGGTCGGGCGTTTCATGCTGGCGAGGATCGCCCCCGCAGGCCGCTCTGGCAAGCGGGCGCCGCCACAAACCCGCCTGTGACATGAGCTCCAAGCCCGCTTCCGCCTCCTTTTCCATCTTGTCACGCGACGATGCGCCCGCCCTGCGCGCGGCGCTGCTGGACTGGTATGACCGCGAGGGCCGGACCCTGCCCTGGCGAGTGCGGCCGGAAGACCGGGCGCGGGGCGTCACTGCCGATCCCTACGCCGTCTGGCTGTCGGAGATCATGCTGCAGCAAACCACAGTGCCCCACGCCACGCCCTACTGGACGCGCTTCCTCGCGCTGTGGCCAACCGTGCATGATCTGGCCAACGCGCCGCGCGAGGATGTGATGGCGCAGTGGGCGGGGCTTGGATACTACGCCCGCGCGCGCAATCTGCACGCCTGCGCGCAAATGGTTTCAAACGAGCTGGGCGGTGTCTTCCCCAGCGATCTCGACAGGCTTCGCGCCCTGCCGGGGATTGGCGAGTACACCGCCAATGCCATCCGCGCCGCCGCGTTCGATCTGCCCGCCAGCGTCGTGGACGGCAATGTGGAGCGGGTGATCACGCGCCTGTTCGCGATCGACGCGCCGTTGCCCGGCGCCAAGGGCGTGATCCGCGATCACGCTGCGCGCCTGGCCGATCCGGATCGTCCTGGCGATTACGCCCAGGCGATCATGGATCTGGGCGCCACCGTGTGCACGCCGCGCGGGCCGGCCTGCCATGCCTGCCCTTGGGCGGGCGCCTGCGCCGCGCGCGCCGCAGGCGAGGCGGAGCGTTATCCGGTGAAGGCGGCGAAAAAAGCCCGGCCGGTGCGCCACGGCCTGGCGTTCGTGATCCTGCGCGGTCAGCCAGGGCGGCGCGAGGTCTATGTCCGGCCCCGTCCTGACAAGGGCTTGCTGGGCGGGATGCTGGAAGCGCCGGGCAGTGGGTGGCTGGAAGATGTGAGCGCGTTGCCGTCAGTCGTGGCGGCGGCGCCGGCGCCGCTGGGTTGGCGCAAGGCGGGGGCGGTGTCCCACGTGTTCACCCATTTTGCGCTAGAGCTGGATGTTTATGTGGCTGAGGCGCCTGCTGGCTGGCGCGGGCCGGACGCGCAGGGGCGATGGATGCCCGCCGAGCCGCTCTCCGCCTCGGGCCTGCCGAGCGTGATGAAGAAGGCGGTGCGCGCGGCGCTGGGGTGAGGGATGGGGTGATGCCCAAAAGCGGTGCTCCAGGCCGGCTCAGGCTCGGGAGGGGCTCTGTGGATCAAACCTCCCCATCGTTCCATGCTGGAAGGTCACGCAAGGCGATCGCAGACTGTCAAGGACGGCCCTTTGGGCCGCCGCGTGCGGCGACCGAGCAAAGCTCGGTCGTCCTTGACAGCCTGCGACGCTTGCGAAAATGGCTCAGCAAGGATCGACGGCGAGATGAGGTCGCGTTGCGCTGATACCCGGTCAGTCTTGCGCCCTAGGCTAGGAAAGCCAGGCGGCGGCCTGAGCCCATACCCTCAGGGGCGTATGAACCGTCCGGCTTCGCTCAAATGCGATAGCCATAAGGTGCGAGGCAGCGGTAGGCCTCTAAGCCCCTTCCATCTGCGCCCTTATGCGGGCGCGCAGCACGTCGATGGGGGCGAGCTGTCCCGACTGGCGCACATGCCAGAAGGTCCAGCCATTGCACGCCGGCGCGCCCTGGACATGGGCGCCCATCTGGTGGATCGAGCCGGTCTCGCCGCCCGCTGTCACCGTGCCGTCGGGACGCACGCGGGCCGTGCGCCGCCCCTGCGCGCAATACAGCGTGTCGCCGGCTTTCAGCAGGCCCGCCTCCACCACAGCGCCGAAGGGAATGCGCGGCAGTTCGCGCTTGGACTGGGTGACTTTCAGGTCGGCGTCCGCCGTGGGGCTGATCGCCGCGATGCGCCGCCTTGCGATGTCGGCATAGCCCTCATCGGCGTCAATGCCGATGAAATGGCGGCCCAGCTTGCGCGCCACGGCCCCCGTCGTGCCGGTGCCGAAGAACGGGTCGAGGATAACATCCCCGGGATTGGACGTGGCCAGCAGCACGCGGTGCAGCAGCGATTCCGGCTTCTGGGTCGGATGCGCCTTGCGGCCATCGGCGGCTTTGAGGCGCTCCCCGCCTGCGCAGATCGCCAGCGTCCAGTCAGAGCGCATCTGCACCCCGTCATTGAGCGCTTTCATGGCGGCATAGTTGAAGGTGACGCGCGAGGCCTTGGTCTTGCCCGCCCAGATCAGGGTTTCATGGGCGTTGGTGAAGCGCGTGCCCTTGAAATTCGGCATCGGGTTGGACTTGCGCCAGATCACGTCATTGTGGATCCAGAAGCCCATGTCCTGCAGGAAGGCGCCCACGCGGAAAATGTTGTGATAGCTGCCAATGGTCCACAGCGCGCCATCGGGCTTGAGCACCCGGCGCGCCTGTTCGAGCCAGGCGCAGGAGAACAGGTCGTAATCGTCGAAACTGCCGATCTGGTCCCAGTCATCGTCCACCGCGTCGACGCGCGAATTGTCCGGCCGGTGCAGATCGCCGCCCAGCTGCAGATTATAGGGCGGGTCGGCAAAGACGAGATCGACGCTCTCGTCGGGAAGGCCCGCCATCACCTCCACGCAGTCGCCGACCAGAACCTGATCGACCGGGAGATTCAATATGTTTGCGCCTGACACCGGTTTCGCCCCGCTTGAAAACTTATCACGAGCACAGGCATGAATCAGTCCGGCTTACCCGTTGGTTAAGCGTGATTCATCATACGCCGCGCAAAGCCGCTTTTTTGCCAGGCAGCGCGCACGGGGGCATAGCTTAGCCGATGCAGGGGGCAGGGACCTAACGCCTCGAGGGCGGCGCGGTGAACCGGGCTGGGATAGCCTTTGTGGCCAGCAAATCCGTAGCCGGGAAAACGCGCCTCGGCCTGCGCCATAAGCGCGTCGCGCACCGTCTTGGCGATGATGCTGGCCGCGGCGATCGCCGGCTCGCTGGCGTCACCGCCGACCAGGGCGCGGGCGGGGCAAGGCAGGCCCGGCGGGACCTGATTGCCGTCGATGAGGATGAGCTGCGGCGCGCGCACAAGCCCCGCCGCTGCGCGCGCCATGGCCGCCAGCGTGGCGTGCAATATGTTGAGCCGGTCAATCTCGGCGGGTTCAGCCAGCGCTATGCTCACCATCGCCTCGTCGCGGATGACCGCCGCCAGCGCCTCGCGCCGTTTGGCCGTGAGCTTCTTGGAATCGTCCAGCGACCCGAGCGCAGAAAACCCCGCCGGCAGGATCACCGCCGCCGCCACTACGGGGCCGGCCAGGGGGCCGCGGCCCGCTTCGTCGATGCCGGCGATCAGCGTTTGAGTCATGCGTACCCCCGCCCTGAGCTCACCGGATTCGAGTGAGTCGTACGGGGCCATCCTAGAACAAACTCATCTGTGCGTTCTCCGCCAGCGGGCGCTGGAACAGGTCGCAGCGCAGGGCCGTCCTTGGGCCGTCAAGCTCATACCGGCGCGCGGCGGCGCGGAAGCGGGTGGCGATAAGGTCTGCGACGGGGCCTTCGCCGACGCCGCGTACATGCCAGCGGGCGTCGTAATCCTTGCCGCCGCGGGTCTGGCGGATGAGGCTCATGATCTTGCTCGCGGCGTTGGGGCGGTGGAGGGCGAGCCAGTCCTTGAACAGATCGCGCACCTCCAGCGGCAGGCGCAGCAGCACATAGCCCGCATCGCGCGCGCCGGCGCCAGCGGCGGCCTCCAGCAGCGCCTCGGCCTCGTGATCATTGAGGCCGGGAATGATGGGCGCGGTCATCACGGTGACCGGCACGCCGGCGTCTGTCAGGGCGCGGATGGTGGAGAGGCGCCGGGCCGGCGTGGCCGCGCGCGGCTCCATGGCGCGGGCCAGTTTCGCGTCCAGCGTGGTCAGCGAGATGGCGGCTTTCGCCAAGCCCAATTCGGCCAGCTGGCCCAGCAGATCAAGATCGCGCACGATGCCAGCCGACTTGGTGATCACGCTGACCGGGTGGCGGAACTCCAGACACACTTCCAGCAGGCGCCGGGTCAGGCGCAGCTGGCGCTCCACCGGCTGATACGCGTCGGTATTGGCGCCGATGAGGATGGGTTCGGGCTGGTAGCCCGGCTTGCGGAAGGCGGCTTCCAGAAGGTCCGCCGCGCCGGGCTTGAAGAACAGCCGGCTTTCAAAATCAAGGCCCGCCGAATAGCCCCAATAGGCGTGGCTGGGCCGGGCGTAGCAATAGATGCAGCCATGCTCGCAGCCGCGATAGGGGTTCACCGAGCGGTCAAAGCTGATGTCGGGGCTGTCATTGCGGCTGATAATGGTGCGGGCATTGTCCTTGATCAGCGTGGTGCGCAATTTGGGCGCGGCCTCGTCAGCGCCGCTCCAGCCGTCATCAGCGGGTTCGCGGGTCTGACGCTCGAACCGGCCCGCATCATTGGAGGCCGCGCCCCGCCCGCGCGGCCGCAAAGGCTCGGGCAGGCGCGTGGCGGCGCGGGCGGGGGTCAGGGGCGGGCTCATACCTGAGAGAGTGAGGCCATAATTGGAACATAGCAAGAACGAAATGTGCTTGACAGTTGGGCGTCGCAAGCTTCACCCTCGCGGTCAGGGTGCGTCTTCTGCTGTTGCCGCCCCCAACATGGAGCCATGGCGTGGACGACTATGCCCTCGCATTTGAGGCGGCGGTTGCTGGATGCGCCTGCCGCGTTGAACGTCGTGACTCTGACTGGGTGTTCGACCTTGGGCGCGGCGGCAGGTTGACCGTTAGGAGTCACTGGCGGCTTGTCTCAGCGGACCGCATCACCCTGACGGATGAGGATGATGAGCAGCTGTTTGGATTGCCCGAGCCGGTGAATGCGGAGGCCGTCGCAAACGAGCTGATAGCCAAGGCCACTGTGAGCCAGGCGGTCATTGACCGTGTGACAGCCGACTTGCGCCTGCAGTTCTCAAATGGCCTGCGTCTGGATCTGATCAATAACTCGTCAGGATACGAGGCTTGGCAAGCAAGTTTTGGCTATGGTGGAGACGCGCTCTGCCTTGTGGCGTTAGGGGGCGGCGGCCTTACCGGGTGGTCGCATGCAAGGCCATCCGCAGGGTCGGACAGCGACCCTGAGAGCGGAACGTAGAAAGAACAAAATCCGGTTGACTTTCACCGGGGCCCGCGGTTCAACCATGGCAATGGGCGCGCTGGTCATTGTCATTCCAACATTAAACGCGGCTGGCGGACTGGCGCGCACGCTGGACAGCCTTTCGCCGGCGCGCCGGGTGGGGCTCCTACGCGCCGTGATCATCTCAGATGGCGGGTCCAGCGACGCGACGCTAGAGATCGCGCGCAAGGCGGGGTGCCGGATCGTGACCGGCGCGCGCGGGCGCGGCGCGCAGCTGGCGGCGGGGGCGCAGGCGGCGCGCGCAATCACGGGACCGGACGACTGGCTCCTCTTCCTCCACGCTGACACGGTGCTGCAGCCGGGCTGGGCGCGCGAGGCGGCGAGTTTTTTCCAAACCCATGCCGGGCGTGACCGGGCGGGGTATTTCCGCTTTGCGCTGGATGATTTTTCCCCCGCCGCGCGCCGGCTGGAGGCGGCGGTAGCGGCGCGGTGCGGCGCGTTTGCGCTGCCCTATGGCGATCAGGGCCTGATGATCGGGGCGGAGTTTTATGACCGGATCGGCGGCTACAAGCCCATGGCCCTGTTTGAGGACGTGGATATCGTGCGCCGCATCGGCCGGCGGCGATTGGCGCGCTTACGCAGCGCGGCGGTGACCAGCGCGGCGAAGTTCCGCGCCGACGGCTATGGCCGCCGCTCGCGGCGCAATCTGGTGCTGCTAGGCCGGTATTTCCTTGGCGCTGATCCGGCCCGGCTTGCACAAGTCTACCGGGCCTGATGCGCCCGGTCCTGGTGATCTTCGCCAAGGCGCCCGTCATTGGCGGCGCCAAGACGCGCCTGGCGCGCGGCATCGGCAAGGTCAGCGCCTGGCGGATCTACCGCGCCATGACGGCTAAAGTGCTGCGGCGCCTGAAGGATGATCGCTGGACGCTGCGCCTGGCCGTTTCTCCGGGCAGCGCCCTGACCCGGCGCTTCCCGGGCGTCTGGCCAATGGCCGTGGCGCGCATGGCGCAAGGCTCAGGGGATCTGGGCGCCCGGCAGGGGCGGGCGTTTGCGGGGCGCGGGGCAGTTTGTGTGATCGGCACGGACGCGCCGGACGTGACGCGGGCGGATATCGCTGCGGCCTTCAACCATCTCAAACGCCATGACGCCGTGATCGGCCCGGCGGAGGATGGCGGCTACTGGCTGCTGGCGCTGAACGGCCCGGCGCCGCGCGGCCTGTTTGACGGCGTGCGCTGGTCCCATCGTGAGACGTGCAGCGATCTGGAAGCGCGGCTGACGGCCAGCGGGTTGTCCATCGCCCGGCTGCGGACCTTGCGCGATGTGGATGAGGTGGAGGATCTCAGGAATCCTGCCCGTCGAGGCGCGCCTTGAGGCTCAGCAAATCCTCCCACGCCCGCGCCTTTTCCTGCGGACGGCGCAGGAGGAAGGCCGGGTGGTAGAGGGGCAGGGCCGGGATCGCCGCGCCACCCTCGGGCGTGAACGCGCCCCAGCGTCCGCGCAGGGCCGTGATGCCCACGTTTGAGCGCAGCATGGACTGGGCCGCGATGCCGCCGGCGAACACCAGAAACTCCGGCTTCACCAACGCAATATGGCGCTCGGCGAAGGGGCGGCAGGCGGCGATTTCGCCGTCGGTGGGCTTGCGATTGCCCGGCGGGCGCCAGAACACGACATTGGTGATGTAGGCGTCTTCAGGGCCCAGCCCGATGGCCGCCAGCATCCGGTCCAGCAACTGCCCGGACCGGCCCACGAAAGGCGCTCCGGCGATATCTTCCTCGCGCCCGGGCGCCTCGCCCACCACCATGACCCGCGCCTTGGGATTGCCGCGCGCGAACACGAGCTGTGTGGCGGTGACTTTCAGCGGGCAGCCTTCGTAAGCGTTTAGCGCGGCTTTCAGCGCATCCAGACTATCGGCCTTGGCTGCGGCGGCGCGGGCGTCCTCGCCGGACGGCGGCGGGGCGCCATAACCGGCGGCGCGGGCGGCCTGGGGCGTGGCGCGGGCCGATTGTGCGGGCGGCTGTTGAGCGGGCGCCGGCGCGCGGCGGGGCTGGCTCTGCCGGGTGCGCTCCTCGGGCAGGGGCGCCAGCACGTCCACGCCGGCCTGATCCCACCACTGGGTCAGGCTTTTCAGCACACGGATGTCTTCTGGGCTTAAGGGGGCGGACATCGGGCCGGGCTCTGCAAGCGATATGGCTGCGGGCGGCGTTCGCCCTAGCTCATGTGAAGGCCCTAGGCTAAGACGGGTTTGAGGCGCGCGCCAGTGACGGCGCTGCGCGATGGGATAGACGGATAGAGTCAGCGGGAGGCGAGTTTGGCCGATCAGACGATTGAGCGCGAAGCTATGGAATATGACGTCGTCATCGTCGGCGCCGGCCCGGCGGGCCTGGCTGCGGCGATCCGATTGAAGCAGGCAGCCGAGGCGGCGGGGCAGGATGTGTCCGTGGCGGTGCTGGAAAAGGGCTCTGAAGTCGGCGCCCACATCCTGTCCGGCGCCGTGCTCGATCCCAAGGCGCTCAACGAGCTTCTGCCCGACTGGCGCGATGACCCGTCACACCCGTTCGACACCGAGGTGACTGAAGACAAGTTCGTGATGCTGGGCGAGGCGGGGTCGGCCACCATCCCCGGCTTCGCCATGCCGGACTTCATGCACAATGACGGCTGCTTTGTGGGCTCGCTGGGCACGGTGTGCCGCTGGCTGAGCGAAAAGGCCGAAGCGCTGGGCGTGGAGATTTATCCCGGCTTCCCGGCGGCCAGCTATATCGAGGAAGACGGCGCCATCAAGGGCGTGATCACTGGCGATATGGGCGTGGCGAAGGACGGCTCGCACAAGGATTCCTACCAGCCCGGCATGGAGCTGCGCGCCAAATACACGCTGATCGCCGAGGGCGCGCGGGGCAATCTGTCCAAGCAGCTGATCCGCGCCTATGGACTGGACGAGGGCCGCGAGCCGCAGAAATACGGGCTGGGCATGAAGGAACTCTGGCGCGTGAAGCCGGAGAATTTCCACAAGGGCCGGGTCCAGCACACCATGGGCTGGCCGCTGGACAATTCCACCGGCGGCGGGTCCTTCATCTATCATTTCGGCGACAATCTGGTGTCCGTCGGCTTCGTGGTGCACCTTAATTACAAGAACCCGCACCTGTTCCCGTTCGGCGAGTTCCAGCGCTTCAAGACCCATCCCGAGATCGCGCCGATCTTGGAGGGCGCCGAGCGCCTGTCCTATGGCGCGCGCGCCATCACCGAGGGCGGCTTCCAGTCGGTGCCCAGGCTGGCCTTCCCCGGCGGGGCGCTGATCGGCTGCTCGGCGGGCTTTGTGAACGTGCCGCGCATCAAAGGCAGCCATAACGCCATGAAGACCGGCATGATGGCCGCCGAAGCGGTTGCGGCGGCTCTGGCCGAAGGCCGCGCCCATGACACGCTGGACGCCTACCAGGCGGCCTATGAGTGCAGCTGGGTCCATGCCGAGCTGAAATCCGTGCGCAATGTCAAACCGATGTGGACCAAATTCGGCACGGTGCTGGGCGTGGCGCTGGGCGGGCTGGACATGTGGACCAACCGCCTGATCCCCGGCTTCTCCCTGTTCGGGACGATGAAGCATGGCGGGCCGGACTATGCCGCCACCAAGCCTGCGGCCGACTGCAAGCCCATCACCTATCCCAGGCCCGATGGCGTGCTGACGTTTGACCGCCTGTCCTCGGTGTTTGTGTCGAACACCAATCATGAGGAGGACCAGCCGGTCCACCTCAAGGTCGCCGATATGGATCTGCAAAAGCAGAGCGAGCTGGGCGTCTATGGCGGCCCGTCGGCGCGCTATTGCCCTGCGGCGGTTTATGAGTGGGTGCCTGATGAAAAGACCGGCGAGCAGCGCTTCGTGATCAATGCGCAGAACTGCGTGCACTGCAAGACGTGCGACATCAAGGACCCCAACCAGAACATCAACTGGGTCACGCCTGAAGGGGCGGGCGGTCCCAATTACCCCAACATGTGAGGCGTGGAGCGTCCAAGCGTTCCGCGGGCGCCATGCGCACACTGATCGTCATCCTGGCCCTGGCCCTGCCGACCGCGTCCTGCGCGAGCGGGCCGCGATTCCTGACGCCCGACGACGCGCCGCAGACGGCCTATGGCGCCTTCCTGTCGGCGCGGTACGCGGCGCAGATGCGCGATATCGCAGCCTCCGCCGCGTATTACGACGCCGCCTACGGGCATGAGCCCGACCTGCCGATGGTGGCCGACCGCGCGTTCTCCACGGCGCTGATGGCGGGCGATTTTCCGCGCGCGGACCGGCTCGCCGCCGACGCCGGGCGTGAGGGCGGCGTGGGCGGTATCGCCAGCCTCTATGGTCTGGCCGCGCAGCTCGCGGACGGGCGCCCGGCGGCGCCGGACGCCACAGATTACGGCCCGTTCGGCGAGCTGATCGCGATCATGCTGGCCGACTGGGAGCGGGTGCGGCGCGGGCGCGCCTCTGCGGCGGCTGAAGCGGCGTCCGATCATGACATTCCCATGGGCGCGGCGGGGTATCTGCTGATCCATCAGGGTCTGCTGCTGGAGGCGGGTGGCGCGTTTGAGCGCGCCGAGAGCGCCTATCGGGCCGCAGACAATTCGCTGGGCCTGCGCGACTACACCACTGTTCTGCTGGGCGCGTTTCTGGAGCGGCGCGGGCGCCGCGAAGAGGCCGCCGCGCTCTATGAGCGCCAGATCGCGCGCTCGGGCCAGGAGCGCGACCCGGAGCTGCTGGCGGCGCTGGCGCGGGTGCAGTCCGGCGGGCGGCCGCCGCGCTTTCCCGACCCGCCGCAGGCCGCCGCGCGCGCGATCCATGGACCGGCCATGCTGCTGATGTCGCGCGCACCGGTGGAGTTTCCCGTCCTCTATCTGCGCCTTGGCCAACGCCTCGACCCCGGTTTCGACCGCAATACGCTGGCCGTGGCGGATGCGCTGGAATCGCTGGGCCTGTCCACGGCGGCCCGGCGCGCCTATGGCGGCGTAGATGCAGGTCCCTTCGCCGAGCGCGCCGCGATTTCAGGCGCTTGGCTCGATTTCGAAGCGGGCCGCACAGACGCGGCTCTGGAACGGGCCCGCGCGCTGGGCGGGTCGGCGGCGTCGCCCGGCCTGCGCATGCTGCTGGCCAATCTGTTGCAGGCGACAGGCGATTGCGAGGCGGCGGAGGCGCTGTACATCTCGCTGATCGATGAGGCCGAGGCCGCGGGTGAAGCCGTGGACTGGCGCCACGCCTATTTCGCCGGCAGCTGCAGGCTGTCGCGCGCCGGCTGGGACGAAGCTGCGCCCCTGATGCTGCGCGCGCTGGAGCTGGCGCCGGATCAGCCGGCCGTGCTCAATGACGTGGGATATTCGCTGATCGTGGAGGGCGGCGAGGTGGAGCGCGGGCTGGACATGGTCCAGCGCGCCGCAGCGCTGGAGCCGGACAACCCGGCCTATCTCGACTCGGTCGGGTGGGGGTTCTACCGCGCCGGCTATCCGGGCGAAGCCGTGGACTGGCTGGAGCGCGCCATCGAGCGGCAGCCCGGCAATCCGGTGATCACCTGGCATCTGGGCGATGTCTATGCGGCGACGGGCCGTGAGCTGGAAGCGGGCTTCCACTGGCGCCGGGCGCTGGAGCTGGACCCGGACCCGGAACTCACGGCGCTGATAGAACGGCGCCTGTCGCTCGGCCTCGAAGCCGGGCCGGTGGAGGCGTCATGAGCCTGTCTCTGCGCGCAGGCGTGGAGCAATTCGCCCCCGCCAAGGTCAATCTAACACTCCGCGTCGGGCGCGCCCGCGCTGATGGCTATCACCCTCTGGACTCCCTTGTGGTCTTCGCCGACTGGGGCGACACGCTCATCGCCGAGCCTGCCGATGAGCTGACGCTCGCCATCGAGGGCGATCGCGCCGGGGCGCTTGCAGACGAGCCGCATAATCTGGTGCTCAAGGCCGCCTGGGCGCTGCGGGCCGCCGCCGGGCGGCGTGAGCTGGGCGCGCGCCTGACCCTGACCAAGCGCCTGCCCGTGGCGGCGGGACTGGGGGGCGGGTCGTCGGATGCGGCGGCTGCGCTGCGCGCACTGGCCGCGCTGTGGGACCTTGAGTTTTCGCTGCGCCAGCTGGCCGAGATCGGTACGGAGATCGGGGCGGACGTGCCGGTGTGCGTCCAAGCCCGCGCGGCGCGCATGAGCGGGATTGGCGAGGTGGTGACGCCGCTCGCCGCCTGGCCGGCCTTGCCCGCCCTGATCCTGCATCCGGGCGCTGCACTGTCCACGGGGCCGGTGTTCAAGGCTTTTGATGACGGTGATCCGGCCCCCCTCACTGAGGGCGCGGTGATGGCTGCGGGTGATCTGGAGGGCGCACTGCGACGGCTCTCGGCCGACGCCAATGATCTCGAAGCGCCCGCCCGCAGGCTCTGCCCGGCGGTGGGTGAGGCGCTGGATTTGCTGGCGGATCTGCCCGGCGCGCGGCTGGCGCGCATGTCCGGCTCCGGCGCCAGCTGTTTTGCCATATTCGAGACGTTGGACGCGGCGCGCGAGAGCGCGGCGCTCATCCAGCGCGCCCGGCCCGACTGGACCGCGGCGCCGGTGACGCTGGCGGGGGCGGTATGAGCCTCGCGATTCTCGCCATCATGGCGGCTGCCTTTGCCGCCAGCCTGATCGTGACGGTGCTGGCATGGCGTGCGGGCGTGCTGGACATGCCCAATGCGCGCTCCAGCCATTTGAACCCGACCCCGCGCGCGGGCGGGCTGGGCGTGATGGCCGGGCTGGGCGCCGGGGCGCTCGCCGCCAGCGCATTCGCGCTGTCGGGCGGGCCGCTGGCGGGGATTCTGATCATCGCCGCAGCCTTCGCCGTGATGGGCTTTGCCGATGACCTGATCACGCTGGGCGAAGCCGGCAAGCTGATCGCCAGCGTGTGTCTGTGCATTGCGCTCGCCGCCGTCGCCGGGCCGGTGACGCATATCCCGGTGGATGGCGCGACGGGTATCAGCCTGCCGGTCTGGCTGGGCTGGGCGGGCTCGGCCCTGTTCGTGTTCGTGGCGGTCAATGCGGTCAATTTCATGGACGGCTCGGACGGGATGCTGCCTGCCGTGATGATCCCGGCGAGCCTTGGCCTGGCCGTCGCGGGGCTTGTGGCCGGGGTCAACGCCAGCGTGATTGCCGGCGCCGCGCTGGCGGCGGCGCTGGCGGGGTTTGTGCTGTTCAACTGGAACCCGGCGCGGGTGTTCGCGGGCGATGTGGGCGCGCTGGGCGTGGGCGCGGCCTATGCCGGGGGCGCGCTGGCGCTGGCGGGATTTGGCTTTCCCGGATCGCTCTGGCTGGCGCCGCTCTTCGTTCTGGTGTTCCTGGCCGATGTGCTGCTGACGCTGCTGCGCCGGGCGCGCCACGGGCGCTTCTCGCTGCAGGCCCATCGCGAGCATGCCTATCAGCGCCTGATCGATGGCGGATGGAGCCACGGGCGCGTGGCGGCGGTCTATGGCGGGCTGACGGTGCTGATCGTCCTGACCGGGCTTGCGGCGGCGCAAGGGCCTGATATTGCGCCGTTTATAGCCTTCTGGATATGGACCGCGATCCTGATTGCGCTGCACATCCTCGCGGGGCGTGTGACCGGCGGCAAACCGGGATCCGGCGCCAAAAACCGTCCTTGAAAAGATATTTTTCTTGCCTGCGCCCTTGCCGTGCGTATAGTCCACCCCACCTTAGGCTCACTAAGAGCATAAGTGCGGCGCGCCCCTCTCCATCCCGCGCCGTTTCTTAGGGCCCGAGAAATGCTCAGTTCGAGCAAAAGGAGTTGGCCATGGACGGCATGCATTTCACGACCGGCAATGATTGGCCCGAAGCCGACGCGCTCGTCTATGACGATGCGGTCAAGGTGCGCACCGATCATCTGTACGACCGGGTGAAGGATGTCGTCACGCCCATGGAGTGGCCTGCCTTTGCGCCGCTGATCGACGCCATCAACCGGCTGAAAGTCGAGCGCGGCGCGACCATCCTGGCGCACAACTACATGACGCCCGAAATCTTCAACTGCGTGGGCGATATCACCGGCGACTCCCTGAAGCTCGCCCAGGTGGCCGCCGAGGCGAAGGAAGACGTGATCGTTCAGGCCGGCGTGCACTTCATGGCCGAAACCGCGAAAATCCTGTCGCCCGACAAGACCGTGCTGATCCCGGACATGGCGGCGGGCTGCTCACTGGCGGCCTCCATCACCGGCGCCGACGTGCGCGCCATCAAGGCGGCCTATCCGCACCTGCCGATCGTGACCTATGTGAACACGTCGGCCGAGGTGAAGGCGTATTCCGACATCTGCTGCACCTCGTCCAACGCCGTGCAGGTGGTGGAAGCCGCCGCCGCGCAATGGGGCGTGGACACCGTCATCATGATCCCCGACGAGTATCTTGCGAAAAACGTGGCCGCCCAGACCTCGATCAAAATCCTGACCTGGAAGGGTTCGTGCGAGGTGCATGAGCAGTTCACCGCGCAGGACATTGACGACTTACGCGCCGCCCACCCCGATGCGGTGATCCTGACCCACCCCGAATGCCCGCCCGACGTGATGGCGAAGGCCGATTTCGCCGGCTCCACCGGCGCCATGGCGGCCTATGTGAAGGATCATGCGCCGAAAAAGGCGATCCTGATCACCGAATGCTCCATGAGCGACAATGTGGCGGTGGAGAATCCGGGCGTTCAGTTCGTGCGCCCCTGCAATCTGTGCCCGCACATGAAGCGCATCACGCTCAAGGGCATTTACGAAGCCCTGCGCGACATGAAGCACGAGGTCCATGTGGAACCCGAGATCGCGGCCATGGCCCGCGCCAGCCTGCAGGCCATGCTGGACCTGCCGCGCCTCACCACGCCGCCGCACTTCGATACCGGCAAGGCGGCCGTCGCCGTGCCGTATGTGAGCGTGTGAGCATGGCGGCGCGGCCTGTCTCCCCCCGCTTGCGGGGGGAGTGGCCCGAAGGGCCGAGGGGGGCGTACGCGGCTTTCCCCCCTCCGTCGGCTTCGCCGACACCTCCCCCGCAAGCGGGGGAGGACAAGATCCCGTTCATGGACCCGAATTTCGGAGCTGAGTTGTGACCCGTCCCCTCATCATCGCCGGCGCCGGGATCGCGGGGCTGTGGACGGCGCTGCATGCAGCGCCGCGCCGCGTGATCCTGCTGACCGGCGCGCCGCTGGGGCAGGGGGCGTCCACCGCCTGGGCCCAGGGCGGCGTGGCGGCGGCGCTGGGGCGTGATGATGCGCCGGACCTGCATGCCGCCGACACCATCGCGGCGGGCGCGGGGCTTGTGGATGAGGCGGCGGCGCACATTCTGGCCGAGGCCGGACCGGGTGAGGTCGAAGCTCTCTACGCGCTCGGCGCGCCGTTTGAGCGTTCGCGAAATGGCGAATGGGCGTTGTCGCGCGAGGCCGCCCACAGCCGCGCGCGGGTGGCGCGGGTCAAGGGCGATCAGGCGGGGGCCGGCATTCTCGCCGCGCTGATCAAGGCCGTGCGCGCCGCCGGTCATGTCGAGATTCGCGAAGGCTGGCGGGCCGAAGCGCTTTTGCCCGCATCCGATGGCGGCTGCGCGGGCGTGCTGGCGCGCGGGTCTGATGGCGTTCTGGTGGCGGTGGAGGGCGATGTGGTGCTCGCTACCGGCTCGCTGTGCGGGCTCTATGCGGTGACCACCACGCCCTGGACCAGCCAGGGTCAGGCGCTGGCCATGGCCGCCGGGCTGGGCGCGGTGATCCGTGATCCCGAATTTGTCCAGTTCCACCCCACGGCCATCGATATCGGGCGCGATCCCGCGCCGCTGGCCACCGAGGCGCTGCGCGGCGAGGGCGCCATTCTGATCGACCGGTCAGGCCGCCGCTTCATGCGCGCCGTGCATCCGCAAGCCGAGCTCGCCCCGCGTGACGTGGTCGCCCGCGCCGTTCACCGCCAGCTGCGCACCGGCAAGGGCGCGTTCCTCGATGCGCGCGCCGCTGTGGGCGAGGCTTTTCCCGAGCGCTTCCCCGCCGTGTTTGCCGCCTGCATGAGCGCCGGGATCGATCCGCGCGTGACACCGATTCCGGTCGCGCCGGCGGCGCACTATCACATGGGTGGCATTGCCACGGATTTCGACGGCTATACCGGCGTGCCGGGGCTGTATGCCGTGGGCGAATGTGCAGCGCCGGGTGTGCACGGCGCCAATCGCCTGGCGTCCAACTCTCTGCTGGACGGGCTGGTGTTCGGACACCGCGCCGCTGAAGCGCTGCGCGAGGCGCCGGCGCGTCAGGTAGCGGCGGGACGGGCTGAAGCGCCGCCCGCGCTGCCCGGTCCTGCGCTGCAGCGCCTGCGTCAGGTGATGAGCGCGGAAGCGGGCGTGGAGCGTGATGGCGCCGGTCTTGCCCGCCTGATCGCCGTGATCGATGATCTGGAAGCGCGTTACGGTGCCGCCCATGCCCTGATCGCCGCGCGCCTGACCGCTGTGGCAGCGCTGGCGCGCACCGAAAGCCGCGGCGCGCATTTCCGTCAGGATTTTCCGATGACGGATTGTGTGGCCCGCTCGACCCGCCTGACCCTTGAGGCGGCGCGCGCTCTGGCGCCACGCCTGCCCGCCGCCGGAGTGGCCGAATGAACATCCCGCCAGTCCCGCGCGGCATCGTCGCGGAAATCGTGTCGATGACGCTGGATGAGGATCTGGGGGGGCGGGGCGATCTGACATCGCTGGCCACCATCCCGCACGGTGTCCGGGCCAAATTCGTCATCGCGGCGCGCACCGATGGCGTGCTGGCGGGCATGCAGGCCGCGGACGAGGTCTTCGATCAGGTTGATGAAACGGTCGACGTGCAATGGCTTGTCCGCGATGGCGGGGAGCTGCAGGCGGGCGCGACCGTGGCGCGGATCAGCGGCCCGGCCCGGTCCATCCTGACGGCGGAGCGGGCGGCATTGAATTTCCTGGGGCGGCTGTCGGGCGTGGCGACGCTGACCCGGCGCTATGCGGCGGCCATTGCCGGCACGGGCTGCGTGGTCGCCCATACCCGCAAGACCACGCCGGGACTCAGAGCCCTGGAATTGCAGGCCGTGCGCGCCGGGGGCGGGGCCTCACACCGCTTCGGGCTGGATGACGCCGTCCTGATCAAGGACAATCACGTGGCCGTTTGCGGCGGCGCGGGCGAGGCGGTGCGCCGGGCGCGCGCCTTCTGTGGTCACATGACGCGCATCGCGGTTGAGATCGACCGGCTCGACCAGCTCGCCGAGGTGCTGGATGCCGGCGCGGAAAGCGTGCTGCTGGACAATTTCTCGCTGGACGATCTGCGCCTGGCCGTCGCCACCGCCAACGGCCAGGTGACGCTGGAAGCGTCGGGCGGCGTGACGCTGGAGACCATCCGCGCCATCGCCGACACTGGCGTGGACGTGATCAGCGTCGGCGCGCTGACCCATTCGGCGCCGGTGCTCGATCTGGGGCTGGACGCGGTCTGACGGGTCTCAGCCCGGCGGCGGACCGGACCAGCCGCAGGCGTCGCAGGCCACACTCGCACCTTGTTCCACAAGGGTGAAATGGCCGCATTCCGGGCAGGGCTCGCCGTAGTATTCGGGTGCCGGCGCGTGGGCCGGGGCTGCGGCACCGGAGGCTGAGCCATCGCCAGCGGGCTTGCGCGGCCGCGAGGCGAGCATCACCACATTGTCAGGCAGCTGGCCGCGCGAGAAGCCGCGCGAGATGAGGCTGGCCGGATCGGCCTGGGCGGCGAGCTTCTCGCTGGCCACACCCCGGCCGATGCCGGCCGTGTCGGCGCGCGGGTCTTCGGTCTGGGCCAGATCGTCGCGCCCTAGATAGCTCACCGCCAGTTCGCGGAACAGATAGTCCAGGATGGATGTGGCGAAGGTAATGGAATCATTGCCCTCCACCGGTCCCGCCGGCTCAAAGCGCGTGAACAGATAGGCGTCCACAAACTCCTCCAGCGGCACGCCGTATTGCAGGCCGATGGAGATGGCGATGGCGAAATTGTTCATCAGCGAGCGGAAGGCGGCACCTTCCTTGTGCATGTCGATGAAAATCTCGCCCAGCTCGCCATTATCGAACTCGCCGGTATGCAGATAGACCTTGTGGCCGCCCACGGTGGATTTCTGGATATAGCCCTTGCGCCGGTCAGGCAGTTTGCGCCGTGCGGCGGCGCGCTCGACGACGGTTTCGACCAGGCGCTCCACGATGCGCTCTTCGGTGACCACATCGCGCGGGCCGTAATCGCCGCCGTCAAATTCGATAGTGTTCAGAAGATCATAGAGCGCTTCGCCTTCGCGGCGGATGGTGATGGCGTGCAGGCCGAGGCGCGCCGCCGAGGCGGCCAGGGCGCCGGCCTCGTCCATGCCAGCGGCGCCGGGCAAGGCGATCTCCAGTTCGCAGGATGCTCCGAGGACAGATTCCACCGCCACAGCCATGGCCAGGCGCGCCTGCGGCGCAGGGTCGGCGAACACGGCGCGGCGCTCCGGCGTCAGGGCCGGGCAGTCATCGAGACGCCCCGCGCCCTGCACATAGCGCTCGGCGGCGGCGATATCGACGGCATCGACGCCCAGCGCCTCCAGCAGTTTTCCGCCTGCCCGGTCAAAGCGTTCCGGGCTGATGCCGCACCGCTGGGCGATCTCCGGCCCCAGGCTCCAGCGATTGATGGCGTAGCGCAGCGGGATGCCGTCGGCCAGCGCCGCGTTGATGCGGGCGAAAGCGCCATCGTCCACGCCCTGACGGCGCAGGGCGTCGAGCCATTCGGCCTTGTGACCGGTGAGAGAGCGGGCGCCCAGGGCATGGGCAAGCACCTGCGCGCGGATGTCTTCGGGCAGTTCCGACAGCGCGCTGTCGATACAGGCGGCAAAGCCTTGCCCGTCGGCTGAATCCAGCGCGGCGGGCGGGTGCACGCCAATGGATTCCGATCCCAGGAAGGTCAGGGACAGGGCGTCCGGGCGGGCAAGCGACAAAGGCGCCGGGCTGGCCGACGCGGCGTCGATGAGCCCGGCGGCGGCGTCGCGGGCGGCGTCGCTGTCATAGGCGAGGCCCTTTGCGCACAGCGCCGCGCCCAGACCGGACAGGGCGAGGGATCCGCCGGCGGCCTCCGCAATGGCGCCCCACAGGCTGGCGGCGGCGGACAAGGCTGAAAAGTCAACGCCATCGCCGGTGACGAAACGCGTCAGCTCCAGCGTGATAGCGGGGGCAGGAGCCGGCGCCGCGCCGGTGAAATGAAGCACAGGCAGGCCATGTGTCCACAGGGCTTCAGCCAATTGACCGGCGAGTTTGCGCGCCGGTTCGCCGGTTTTCAGCGTCCCGTCCGCGTCGGCAAGATCAAAGAATTCCGGGGTCAAAAACACCGGCGGCGTGGTGAAAGCCGGGGACGACGTGTTCAGACCGGCCTCTGGCGTGGTGACGCCCTGGCGGGCGCGGGCGATGGCCCGCTCGATCATGGCGTCGGGCGCCCCGTCGCGCCGGGCGGCGCGCACGGCGCGCGCCAGCGCCCGGTTATGGCGCGGGTCAAAGCACTCGGCTTCCGCCCCGGTGCAGTTCACGCACGCCAGCGCCACCGCCTCGAGCCGCTCGGCGAGCACCCGCGCGCCCACATCAGCGGCGGCCTGACCCATGGCGGCGGCGTTGAGATCGTGGAGGACAGAGGACAGGTCTTCCGCGCGGGCGGCCAGTGGCGCCGCGGGCGTCTCCAGGCCTTCGCCGCGCCACAGCGCTGGCGCCGGGCAGGCTTCGCGCGCCAGCAGCGAGGCGGTGATCTCGGCCTGGGCGAGCCTTGCGTCAGCCTTGGAGAACGCGCCGGCGAGCTGGGCGGCCAGCTCATTGATCAGGCTTTCTGCGTCCATGTTGGCGTCAAACCCGGCGCCGGTCAGCGCGGCGAAGGCGGCGCAGGCGCGCGGGCTCCAGCTGGCGGGGGCGCGCAGCGCGGCGTCGGCGGGCGCGTCCAGCGCGTCCGGATCCGCCGCCAGGAGCGGGCGGCTCTCAAACGCGTGTCCGGCCTCGGCCAGGGTCAGGCGCGCAGTGACGGTCATGGCGGCTCCTTGCAGGCGAACGCGCGAGCGCGCGAATCACCGCTATCGTACCGGAGCCCGGCGGTTTTGCGCGAATCCTGAACGGCGCTGCGCGGACCTAAGGGGCGCCGGAGCGCAGGCCGCCCGCGCGGACCCGCAACTGCAGGATCGCGATCACCGCCACCACAACAACCGGCAGGCTTCGATTGAGCAGGATATAGGCGTCGAGAGATCCTGCGGGCGAGGTGAAATAACCCGCCACAATCAAGGCAACGGCCACCATCGCCATGGCGGCCTGGATGGCGGCCGGCTGGTGGCGCAACAACATGACGGGAAACACGTACAAAAGCCCGTGGGCGAACCCTGCAGGTGTCCAGCCATCAAGGATGAAGATCGCCGCGGCGAGCATGATCGCCGCAAGGGGGGCCGCGAACTTGATCATGAGGCGCCGCCGTCCGGCCGGCTGACGACATAGTCGCCGCCATGAGCGAAAAACAGCGCCGCCTCGGCTGCGCGCCGCTCAATATGGCTGGCGCCGACCTGCATGGCTGGACCGCCGACGAATGCATTGTGCAGGCGCAGGGCATTGGCGGCGCCGGTATGGTCGCCCTGATTGAGGCGGGACAGGACGCGCGACCGCGCCAGCGCCTCCAGCCCGTTCTGATGGACGAAGGAAATCAGCGCCGCCATCTGCCCGTCCGAGACGGGCACGACCACCAGCGCGCGGATCTCGCTTTCGATCATGCCGGCTTCGCGCTGCAGATATTGAAGCGCCTCGATCTGGCTGATCTGGACGTCGAACGTCTGTGTGCAGGGCGCCAGGGCGCGGCCATAGCCGATCATTGAACAGTCATTGACCCGTGTGGCGCTGGGCCGGAAAGGCTCAAAGCTCAGGATCAGACCCAGCGCATCCACGCCGTCATCCTGGACGAGAAACAGAAACGCCTCCAGCTGGCGCCGGCTTTCCAGACCCCGGAGCGCGCGCATGCCGACGCCGGGCACGCGCGCATGCACCCAGCGCAGGAATTCGGCGGCGCTCACCGATTCAATATCGCTATTGATCAGGCGCACCAGAGTGGAATTGCCGAAGGCCTCGGCGCCGATATTGAACGTCAGCGAAATCAGGGCGTTGCGTTGATTGTCAGTCAGATCGCGCGAGACCGCTGTGCTGACCGCCCGCGCGGCGATGTCGATATCCTCCATGAGCAATTCCACTGCGCGCTCATGGCTGATCACATTGGCGGCGCGGGCCTCGCGCCCGGTATGGCCATATCCGATGGTCCTGATGCCGGCCTGGTCGAGATAGGTTTCGGCCCGGAACGCCTCGAACATCTGGATCAGCTCGATGACCGACTGCCCCGCGCGGCTGGGTCCTGGCGCCGGTATGGGCGCCGGAACGGGTGGGACGGGAACGGCGATGAGGTCTTGCGTCACGGCGTCCTCCGGCAAGACGTCCGGGGGCGGGACGTCCGGGGCGGGATCAACCGCCTCGCTATCAACCGCAGTGCCGCCAGCGTCCTCGTCCACGGCGGCCGGCGGGAGGGGGAGCTGAAGCCCGGGACGGACCGCGGCCACGACCGACCGGCCAAGCACTAGCGGGTTGATCTGGCTTGATGATCTTTCGTGTACCGTCAGGCAGACGTCCGCCAGGCTGATTAGCAGGTCAGGACTGTTCAGAGCGTCAAGCTCAATGAGGGTCGGGGTGAAGACAATTGAGTGACCGGCGGCCGGGCTGAGCATGTCCGGGATCAGGCTTCGCCGGTCCGGCCGCGTGAGGCGCAGCGCCCGTGTATCCACCGTGACCGGCCCGTCCCGGTCGCTGATTGCAAGGGTGACCCCTACAGGCGGCTCCAGCGTGTCCAGACCGGTGCCGTAGCTGGTCATGCCGCCGCTGAACAGGCCGCCCATGCCTCGGGTTTCAATCAGGATCGTGGTCCGGGACGGGCCCGAGCCCAAAGGATGGCTCCAGATATCCTTGACGCGGATGCCGCCTTCGGCGAAGCGGGCCATGGGCAGGGGCGCGGCGTCGGCGCCCAACAGGAAAATCGTGTCATTGCCGGGGACTGCATGGCCGGCGAAATACACCAGCGCCTCGGCGCCGTCCTCGGTGAGCCTTCCCAGCACATCAATGGCCTGCCGAAGTTCATGGCCGGTTGGATCGATCATGACCCCGCCGCCTACCAGAGCGTAGCCCGACTCTTCGGCGTAACGCGCCATGGCTCTGGCGTGCGGGATGTAGTCAGGCCGCGATGGCAGTCTGCGATAGTGAGCCGCCACGGCGATCACCGCATAGCGCTCCAGGCCGGGCTCCGGATGGAACTGGAAATCCGAGCCTCTGTACACACTCCATGCGACCAGCCCGCAAAGTACGCATGACAAGCAAAATATACCAAATGTAATGGTGGCGTTCGGTCGCATTTTACGCATGAGACCTCCATCGACATAAAAATATAGCGCAATCTTGAATATTTTACCATTTACAAATAGCAGCAGCGATTTGACTTGCAACCGTGGTTCGCGACGTAGAATTGAGCCTCCCGGTTCGCCAGCGAGGGCATCCACCGGGCGTCAGCTATGCTGCCCCCCGCCACTGGACCGGCGGGCCGGGCGGGGGCATATACGGGGCTCATACGGATCGATGAGGAACGGCCCATGCTCGGTTTCCTGTCCAAGATTTTCACCTGGTGGAATGGCGCGTCGGCTGGCGCGGCCTGGACCATCTGGCGTTCGGGCGAGCTGGTGGGCGAAGACCAGTTCGGCAATCGCTATTTTCAGGAGCGCAAGGCCGGCACCGGCGCCGACGGCAAGACGCGCCGCTGGGTCGTGTACAAGGGCTATGCCGACGCGTCGCGCGTGCCGTCCGACTGGCATGGCTGGCTGCACCACACGTTTGATGACGCCCCGACCGAAGAGACGATGGCGCGCCGTCCATGGGAACTCGATCACGAGCCTAACCATACCGGCACGCTGCGCGCCTACCGCCCGGCCGGATCGCTAAGCTTCGGGTCGCGGCGCCTGCGCCAGGAAACCTCCTCCGATTATGAACCGTGGAAACCGGGCGAATAGGCCATGGTCCCGCCACACATCTCGTGACAAAATAACTGCCATGATCCGATTGCTCGTCCTGACCGCTTCACTCCTGATTTCCGCCCCCGCGCTCGCCCAGCAGGGCGATGGCGCGCGCGAGCTGTCCTCGCGCCCCGGCACAATCGCCGTGCTGCGCGGACTGGACAAGGTCACAGCGCGCACCCGCGATTTTGAAGCGCCGGTGGGCGAGGCGGTGCAGTTCGGCGCGCTGTCCATCACCGTGCAGTATTGCCGCAAGCGCCCGCCCGAAGAGCCGCCCGAAGTCTTCGCCTTCCTGCAGGTCAATGACCGGCGCACCGACGGGTTTGGCGGCGAAGACGAGGGCGAGCAGATTTTCTCTGGCTGGATGTTCGCGTCCAGCCCCGGGCTGAACGCGCTTGAGCATCCGGTTTATGACGTCTGGGTCATCGACTGCAGAAGCTGAGCGCCCGGCAGGCCTTCGGGCAGGGCGAAGAAATCAGCCTCCCGCGCCACCGCCTTTGACAGCATTGTTTTGTAGCGCGCCCGCGGCGTCGCTACGGCGCCGAAGCGCTGCAGGTGGGCGGTGAGGAATTGCGCGTCCAGCAGCTCGAACCCGCCCGCTTTGAGCCGCGCCACCAGATGCACCAGCGCAGTCTTGGACGCGTCGGTCTGGCGCGAGAACATGCTCTCGCCGAAGAAGGCTCCGCCCAGGCTGACGCCATAGAGCCCGCCTGCCAGCGCGCCGTCGCGCCAGCATTCCACAGAGTGGGCGTGCCCCGCGGCGTGGAGTTCCAGATAGAGCGAGGCGATCCGCTCATTGATCCAGGTGTCCTCGCGGCCTGGGCCGGGCGCCGCGCAGCCGCGCAGCACCGCCTCGAAACAGCGATTCACGGTGACGTGGAACACGTCCTGCCGGACCGTCCGGCGCAGGCTGCGCGGAATGTGGAAGTCAGTCAGCGGCAGCACGCCGCGCACATCGGGCTCGAGCAGGAATATGCGCGGGTCGTCGCGCGTTTCCGCCATGGGAAACGCACCGCGCGCATAGCAGTCCAGCAATTCCTTGACCCCGAAGCCGCGCATGGCGCGGACCTCCCCTTACGTCTTATTGCGTTCGGCCAGCCAGCTTTCCAGCCAGCGGATGTGATAATCGCCCGCCAGGAAAGCCGGCTCTTCCAAAAGCGCCAGATGCAGCGGAATGGTGGTCTCCACCCCGCCCACGACCATCTCGCCGAGCGCCCGCTTCAGGCGCATCAGCGCCTCCGGGCGGTCGCGCCCGTGAACGATCAGCTTGCCGATCATGGAGTCGTAATAGGGCGGGATCGTGTAGCCGGCATAGAGCGCTGAATCGAGGCGTACGCCCAGCCCGCCGGGCGCATGAAACTCGGTCACCTTGCCCGGCGAGGGCGTGAAGGTGTTGGGGTTTTCGGCATTGATCCGGCACTCGATGGACCAGCCATTGATCTTCACATCGTCCTGGGAGAGGCCCAGCTCCAGCCCGGCGGCGACGCGGATCTGTTCGCGCACCAGATCGACGCCGGTGATGGCCTCGGTGACCGGATGCTCCACCTGCAGGCGGGTGTTCATTTCGATGAAGAAGAACTCGCCGTTCTCGTAGAGGAATTCCACGGTGCCGGCGCCGCGATAGCCGATCGCCTTGACTGCGTCGGTGACGGTCTTGCCGATCTTGGCGCGTGCGGCGGCGTCCAGCGCCACCGACGGCGCCTCCTCGAGCACTTTCTGGTGGCGGCGCTGCAGCGAGCAGTCGCGCTCGCCCAGATGGATGACGTTGCCATGCTCGTCAGCCATGACCTGGATCTCGATATGGCGCGGCTTGCCGAGATATTTCTCGATATAGACCGAGCCGTCGCCGAAGGCGGCCTTGGCCTCGGAGGAGGCGGTCTGGAGCGCCGATTCCAGGCTGGCTTCGTTCTCGGCCACCTTCATGCCGCGACCGCCGCCGCCGGAAGCGGCCTTGATCAGAACCGGAAATCCGATGGATTTGGCGACCTTGCGCGCTTCGGCCATGTCGGTGATAGCGCCGTCAGAGCCGGGCACCACGGGGATGCCCGCGTCCACAGCGGCCTGTTTGGCGGTGATCTTGTCGCCCATCAGGCGGATGGTTTCGGGCTTGGGGCCGATAAAGGTGAGGCCATGGGCCTCCACGATCTCGGCAAAGCGCGCGTTTTCCGACAGAAAGCCATAACCGGGGTGGATCGCCTGGGCGCCGGTCACTTCGGCGGCCGCAATGATCGACGGCACGTGCAGATAGCTGCGCCCGGCAGGCGGCGGGCCGATGCACACGCTCTCGTCGGCGAGCTTAACGTGCATGGCGTTGGCGTCGGCTTCCGAATGCACCGCCACGGTGGCGATGCCCATTTCGCGGCAAGCCCTGTGGATGCGCAGGGCGATCTCGCCCCGGTTGGCGATCAGGATCTTGTCGAACATGCGCAGATCCGCCTTAGCCGATGATGAACAGGGGCTCGCCGTATTCGACAGGCTGGGCCTCGGCGACGAGGATCTCAATCAGCTTGCCGGATTTGGGCGCGGTGATCGGGTTGAAGGTCTTCATCGCTTCGATCAGCAGAATGGTCTCGCCTTCTTTCACCGCGTCGCCCGCCTTCTTGAACAGGTCCGCGTCCGGGCTGGGGCGCAGATAGCAGGTGCCGACCATGGGAGAATTGACCGCGCCGGGATGGGTTTTGGGATCAGCGGCGGCCGCTTCGGGCGCGCTGGCGGCGGCGGGGACCGGCGCGCTCATCGGCGCAGGGGAGGGCGCCGCCTGAGCCGGGGCGGCGGCGTAGTGGACGGCCGGGGCCGCCGGGAACTCGCGCGCCACGCGGATTTTCAGATCGCCGCGCTCCACCTCGATCTCGGTGAGATCGGTGTCTTTGAGGATTTTGGCCAGTTCGCGCACGAACTTCGCATCGCCCTGCGGGCCGGACGGGTTGGACGCCATGAATTCAAATCCCCTTTACTGGCTTGTTTTGGTCCGCGCGCGCGCCAGCTGCACCGCCGCTTCGATACCCAAGGCATAACCCATAGGGCCAAAGCCGGAAATACTGCCAGCCGCCGCGCGCGCAGCGTAGGACACAGCTCGAAACGGCTCGCGCGCAGCCGGTTGCGACAGATGCACTTCCACAGCCGGAACGTCCACCCCTTTGAGCGCATCAAGCAGCGCGATGGAGGTGTGGGTGTAGGCGGCCGGGTTGATCACAATGGCGCTGGCTTCGCGCCCGGCGCGCTGGATGAGATCAACCAGCACGCCCTCATGATTGGTCTGTTCGAACACGATCTCCACGCCGTGGCGGGCCGCCGTCTCGCGGCACAGCGTCTCGATATCGTCCAGCGTGGCATGGCCGTAAACCTCCGGCTCGCGGGCGCCGAGCAGGTTCAAATTGGGACCGTTGAGCACGTGGACGGGCTTGATGTCTGGCAAGATGATCCGGCTCCGGGCGCCGGGGCGCCTTGACGACTGGCTTCAGTTTTACGACGTGAAGGGGCGGAAGAACAAGCAAACCCTTGCCCCAGAGCGCAGCACAAATGCCAAAGATCACGATCGAGCTCAATGGCGAAACGCGCCAGGTGGACGCCGGGCTGACCCTGACCGGCCTGCTGGCGACGCTGGAGCTTGATCCGCGCAAGGTTGCGGTGGAGCGCAATCTGGAAATCGCGCCGCGTGGTCAGTACGCCGCCATCGGCATTGAAGAGGGCGACCGGCTGGAGATCGTGCACTTTGTCGGAGGCGGGTGAGGCAATGGCGTTGAATATCCTGCGCGATCCGCCAGCCGCCTTGCGAACGCTGATGGCGGGCTTTCATCAGGACTTCATGTACGACGTAGAGCACGCGGAAAGTTTTGAAGCCGCCATCGCGCGCATGCCGGCTGAATGGCTTGATGCCGAAGACCAGGAGCGCCTCAGGCCGGTGCTTCGCACCCTGCTGGACCGGGCCAGCCCGTCCGATCTCAAGGGCGTGCTTCGCCGAAGCGACGCCGGGTATTTTTTCAAGGCCGCCGCCGCCCGCCGGATCTTTGAACTCTGGGCCGAGGCACTGGGCGCGTAGACCCGACCCCGGCGCCCCGCGCCTTCAGGGCTTCTTGCGGCTCTGGGCGCCCAGCACCACGATCAGGGTGAAGCAAACCAGACCGCCGATCATGAGCGGCAGGCTGTCCTCAAACGGCGTGCCGGTGAGGGTGCGGTACAGCGCATAGAGCCAGTTCAGCATCCCGACAATGGCGAGCACGAAGCTCGCGCCTTTCATGGCTGAATGCATGGCGTGACATCCCCTGTTGTCTTGGCGCCGGCATGAGGCGGGCCCGCCGGATCAGCCATCGGTTCGGGGCGTCTGATCCGTGCAGGCGACGCCCTGGCTGGCGGCTCCGGTCAACATGAAGATAATCACGGCGCCGGTCATGATGGCAAACAGTATCGCGGCGCCGGCCGCGCCCTGAGCGACGAAAAAGCCGGCCAGCGCGGCGTTGGCTGCGGCGATGCCCAACAGGACGTAGGCGAGGGCGTTTTTGCGCGAGCGCATGAGAGGCTCCTTTCAAGGTGCGGCTCAGTCCGGTCAGATCCGGACGGGCGGGATGAGGCACAATCGCCGTGATGATCGCAGGGGTCAAATAAATTGTTGCACATGTACAACATCACTGATGCGGTCCTCTGCGTCCCGGCGCGCAAACAGGCTGACGCGGACGGTGCTGCGCGCTAGGACATCCTGATGACCGAAACATCCGCCCCTCCCGCCGCACCTGTTGACGCCCCTCTGGTGGTGGCCGGGCGCACGCTTGCTTCGCGCCTGATCATCGGGACGGGCAAGTATGAAAGCTATGAACAGAACGCCCGCGCGCTAGAGGCGTCGGGGGCGGAGATGATCACCGTCGCGGTGCGCCGGGTGAATCTGTCCGACCCGTCCCAGCCGCGCCTGGTCGATTTCATCGATCCTGACAAATACATCTTCCTGCCCAACACGGCCGGATGCTTCACCGGTGAGGATGCCGTGCGGACGCTGCGGCTGGCGCGCGAAGCGGGCGGCTGGTCGCTGGTGAAGCTGGAAGTGCTGTCCGACCCCAAACACCTCTATCCCGACATGGCCGAGACGCTGCGCGCCACAGAACTCCTCGTCAAAGAGGGGTTCGACGTGATGGTCTATTGTTCCGATGACCCGGTCTATGCGCGCAAGCTGGAAGAGGCCGGGGCGTGCGCCATCATGCCTCTGGGCGCGCCCATCGGCTCGGGGCTCGGCATCCAGAACCCGGTCAATATTCGTTTGATCATCGAGGCGGCCAAGGTGCCGGTGATCGTCGATGCGGGCGTGGGGACAGCGTCGGATGCGGCCATCGCCATGGAGCTGGGCTGCGATGGCGTGCTGATGAACACCGCCATCGCCGAGGCCAAAGACCCGATCCGCATGGCGCGGGCCATGAAGCATGCGGTGATCGCAGGCCGCGAGGCGTATCTGGCCGGGCGCATGCGCAAGAAGCTCTACGCCGATCCGTCCAGCCCGCTGGGTGGATTGATTTAGGGGGATTGCGCCTTTGCGCGCACTCGGGAGATGATCGCGCTCACCGCTAGGTCCACCCCATGATCGACATCCGCGAAGACGATTTATCCGGCGCGCAGACCCGGGCGCTGCTGGCCCTGCATCTGGCGGGCATGCACGCCCATTCGCCCCCGGGAACGGTGCATGCGCTGGATTTGTCAGGGCTCAAGACGCCGGACGTCACGGTGTGGACCGCGTGGCGGGGCGGGACGATTGCGGGCATGGGCGCGCTGAAAAGCCTTGGCGGAGCACACGGCGAGATCAAGTCAATGCGCACCCATCCCGATCATCTGCGTCAGGGCGTTGCGGCGGCGCTGCTTGATCACATCATCGCAGAAGCCTGCGCGCGCGGCTGGCGCCGCCTCAGCCTGGAGACGGGCAGCGGGCCGGCCTTCGAAGCGTCGCTGGCGCTGTACCGCAAGCGGGGTTTTGTGAGTTGCGAGGCCTTTGGCAGTTATGCCTCAACCGGGTTCAACCAGTTCCTGCACCTGGACCTGTAAGCAGTGATGCAGCGCCAGTGAATGCGGTAACCTGTTGAAAGGCGATTAGCCGCCTTGCGTCCGAAGGGGGAGCATGTCAGGTCCGGGTATAGCGCCGCGCGCATCGGCGCCGTTGTGGCTGGCGCTGGCCGCGTTGCTGTCCATCGACGCGGCGCTGGACTGGCGCGGCGCCCTGCAGCGCATCGCAGAGGCCGCATTCCTGACCTGGTTCATCGTGTGCGGCGTATGGCTGCGCCGTCCGGCGCAGACCTAGCCGTCCGCCGGTTCATCGCCCGCCGCCGCCAGCGCCGCTTCCAGCGCGGCGGTCATTTCCGGCGGGGCGTAGCCGGGGATGATCACGTCGCCGGGAAACAGGAACATGGGCGTGCCGCGCAGATTGAGCTGGTTGGCCAGCTCGAATGTGCGGTCGAGATGGGCTTCCACTGCGGGGCTGAGCATGCCGGCGCGCATGGCCGCCACGTCGACGCCGGCCGCCTCGGCGACCTCGTCCAGCGCGGCCTGGTCCAGCGCGCCGCGATGCACCATCAGGCCATCATGGAAGGCCTCATAGACATCGCGCTGGCCTTCCCACACCGACAAAGCGGCCAGAGCAGAGATTTCCGACGCCTCGCCGCGCAGGGGCAGGGTCTTGTGCACAAAGCGCACCTGGCCGGGATACAGGGTGAGCATCAGCTCCTTCCACTCATGGGCGCGCTTGCAGAAAGCGCAGGCATAGTCGGTGAACTCCACCACCGTCACGACCGCGCCGGCGGCGCCGATGAACGGGTCGCGCGCGTCGTCAAACAGGGCGCCGGTCAGCGCCACGGCGGCATCGCGCAATTGCTGGGCTTCGCGCGCTTCGGCGCGGCGGCGCAGCTCCACCAGCGCGTCCTCGATCAGCTCGGGATTGGCGATGATGTATTCGCGCACAATCGTCTCGATCTCGGCGCGGTCCTGCGCGGGATCGGCGGCTTCGCTGCACCCGCTGATCAAGACGGCCAGGGCGCAGGCGGCAAGGGAGCGGATCATGAAGTCTCCAGTCGAATCAGTTGAATCGCAGCCCGGCGAAGTTCGGCCGGGTCTGCTCGCGGCGGTTCCATTCGCGGATTTCGCGCGCGGTCGGTTCGGTGGCGTATAGCAGTTCGGCCGAGCGTATCCAGGCTTCCGTGCCGCGTTCCAGCCGCTCATGGGCGCGCCGGGCGAACAAATGAGCGTGCATGGAATCGTCGATGGCGAAATACCGCTCTGCAGTGGCCAGCTCGGCCATGGCGAGATCGCCGAGCGCCGTGTAGGCGAGAGATTTCTGGAACCAGCCAAAGGCATTGTCCGGCTCGGACACCAGAGCCTGGGTCAGCAGCGTCACCGCCTCGTTCACCGCAGCCTCGTCGCCGGTGGCGATCAGCGCCGTGGCGAGGCCGATCTGCAAGAGCGGCTGGCGATCGGCCAGCTCCAGCGAGCGGCGATAGGGCGGAATCGCGCGGGCGATCGCCCCGCTTTCAAACAGCATCTGGCCGTGCAGCTCGTGGAAATAGGGATTGTCCGGCTCATCATCGATCAGGGTGAGCACCACTTCCTCGGCGCGGTTCATCAGACCCTGCTTGTAGAACGCCACGGCCCGGGCGTAGCGCGCGGGGATGGAGGTGTCGCTTTCAGGATAGCGCTCGAAGGTCTGGGCCGGCGGCGCCATGAAGCCGATGATCTTGGCCTGGATGCGCCGCAGGGTCTCCACCTCTTCCTCGGTGTCGGGCACGTCGGCGTAAAGCGAAGCTTCCACATTGCGCCGCAGCGCGGCGATCCGGTCAGACGAGAGCGGGTGCGAGCGGAAATACTGCCAGCGGCGCTGATAGGACAGGCGCTCCTGGTGGGCGAGACGCTCGAACGTGTTCACCAGTCCGCGCGCGGACTGGCCGGTGGCGGTCAGGAAGCGCACGGCGGCCTGGTCGGCGGCGGCTTCCTGGGAGCGCGTATAGGTCATGAAGTCCAGCGTTGCGAACTGGGGCGATGAGGCGATGATCGCCGCCCCCGCATCACCCGCGCCGGCCAGGGCGGCGATGATGCCCACCCCGATGGCGGCGGCCATGGCGGCCATGGCGCTGCGCTCGGCCTGCTGCATGCGCACCAGATGGGCGCCCTCGATATGACCCAGCTCGTGGGCGATCACGCCCTTGATCTCATTGGGGGTCTCAGCGACCACGATCAGGCCGGTGTTGAGGAACACGTTCTGTCCGCGCGTGACGAACGCATTGAATTCCATGTCGCCGACCAGATAGATGTCCACCGAATTGACGTTGAGCCCGGCCGCCTCGATCAGCGGGTCGGAATAGGCGCGCATCACCGCCTCGATTTCGGCGTCACGCACGAGGCCTTGGGCGATGGCGGGCGCCGAGGCCAGCACAAGTGCGGCGAGGGCTGCAGCGGTGCGGCGTAGGAATGACAATACGGGCAAGGCGTTACTCCCTCCCCCTGTGGCTGACCCCTCAGCGATCTTCAAGTCAATCTAGACGGATATGAGGCGGCGCGCCTAGTCCGGGCGCGCCGCTCTCACAAACGTTACTTCAGACCCAGCAGCTTGCTGGAGCGCGACCACCAGCCGGTCTTGCGCGGCCCGTCGGACTTGGGCTCCGGCGCCGGTTCGGCCTTGGGCTCAGCCTTGGCTTCTGGCTCGGGCTTGGCTTCCGGTTCAGGTTTGGGCTCAGCCTTGGGCTTGGGTTCCGCCTTGGCTTTGGGTTCAGCCTTGGCCTTAGGCGCCGGTTTGGCGTCCGCCGCCTTCGGCGTGGCCGGGGCCTTGCGCCGCGTGCGGGCCGGCTTGGCTTCTGGCGCCGGGGCGTCCGCCTCGGCAGGTGCTTCAGCCTCTGCCGGGGCCGCTTCAGCCGCAGGCGCATCGGCGGCCTTGCGGCGGGTGCGCTTGCGCGGCGCCTTGGCCGGGGCACCCTCGGCGTCCGCCGCCTCGGGCTCGGCCGGGGCGGCTGGCGCGCTCACTGCGTCAGCATCCGTTTTGGCCTCAGAGGCGGCCGGCGCCTTGCGGCGGCGGCGCTTGGGCTTGGCGGCCTCCGCCGTGTCGTCGTCGCTGGCCGGTGCAGGCGCGCCGGTTTCAACCCCGGCCTCGTCAGACGCGGAGGCGCCGCGATCCTCGCGGTCAGACCCGGACCGGCGGCGCCGGCGGGCCGGACGCTCGCGCCGCGGGGGCGCTTCGCCGGAGCCGAAATCATCACCGCCCGTGGGCTCCACCACCGCCAGCACATCGGCGCCGTCCGTGGATCCATCGCGATCATCCGCACGCGTCTGCGCGCCCTGATCACCGTCCACTGCGCCGTCTTCGCGCCGCTTGCGATTGCGTCCGCCGCGGCGGCCGCGGCGGCGGCGCTTTTTCGAATTGTCGTCGCCGTCGGACGCGGCGTCCGCCACTGCCGGTCGCGGCGCAGCCGGGGCTGCGGCAGCCGCTTTTCTGGCGGGACGCTCTTGCGGGGAGTCGTCAGCATCCGCGCGGTCATCGGTTTCGGCCTCTTCAGCCTCGGCGGCGGCGGCTTCGGCCGCTGCGTCCAGGGCCGCTTCAGCAGCGGCGTCCACCTGACTGACCGGCGCCGGGCGCGCGGAGACAGGGCGGGGACCTTCGCTGGCCGCTTCCAGACGCTCGAGCGAGCAGGCCGGACGCATCAGCGTGTCATCGGCCTTGATCGTCACGCGCATGGCGTAGCGCTGTTCGATGGAGTGCAAATGATCGCGTTTTTCATTGAGCAGGTAGAGCGCCACTTCGGTGGGGCAGCTCAGGCTGACATGGGCCGACCGGCCGCGCACGCCTTCTTCTTCAAGGGTGCGCATGACGACCAGGGCGCTGGATTCCACCGAACGGATATAGCCGGTGCCCGAGCAGTGCGGGCAGACATCGGTGGAGCCTTCCACCAGAGAGGTGCGCCGGCGCTGGCGCGACATCTCCATCAGGCCGAACTGGGAGATGCGTCCGATCTGAAGGCGGGCGCGGTCGCGGGCCAGCGCGTCCTTCATCTTCTTCTCCACGGCGCGAACGTTCTTGTTCTCGTCCATGTCGATGAAGTCGATGACGATCAGGCCGGCCAGATCGCGCAGGCGCATCTGGCGCGCGGCCTCTTCGGCAGCTTCCAGATTGGTGCGGTGAGCGGTCTGCTCGATCCCGCGCTCCTTGGTCGACTTGCCCGAGTTCACGTCGATGGCGACCAGCGCTTCGGTCGGGTTGATGACGATATAGCCGCCCGATTTGAGCTGGGCGGTGGGCGAGTGAATCGCTTCGAGCTGGCTTTCCACCTGGTGGCGCAGGAAGAGCGGCGCGTCGTCGTTATAGTGCTGCACCTTCTTGGCGTGGCTGGGCATGAGCATGCGCATGAAGGCCTTGGCCTCCTTGTACGCTTCCTCGCCCTCGACCAGGACCTCGTCGATATCCTTGTCGTACATGTCGCGAATGGTGCGCTTGACCAGATTGCCTTCCTCGTAAATCAGGGACGGCGCCATGGATTTCAGCGTGGTCTCGCGAATATTTTCCCACAGGCGGATCAGGTATTCGTAGTCGCGCTTGATCTCGGTCTTGGTGCGCGAGGCGCCCGCCGTGCGGATGATCAGCCCCATGCCCAGCGGCACGGACAGTTCCGACACCGCCGATTTCAGGCGCTTGCGGTCAGGCGCATTGGTGATCTTGCGCGAAATGCCGCCGCCGCGCGCGGTGTTGGGCATCAGCACGCAATAACGGCCGGCCAGGCTGAGATAGGTGGTCAGCGCCGCGCCTTTGTTGCCGCGCTCTTCCTTGGCGACCTGGACCAGCAGCACCTGGCGGCGCTTGATGACTTCCTGGATCTTGTATTTGCGCAGGAGATTGCGGCGCCGGCGCGAGGCCTCGTCCAGCAGATCATCCTCGTCCTGGACGGTTTCGCCGTCCTCGTCGCTCTGGGCGGCTGCGGCGGCGTCATCAGCCATCTGGGCGCTGAATTCAGCTTCCTGGGCGCGAAGGGCTTCGCGATCCGCGTGCGGGATCTGGTAGTAGTCCGGGTGGATTTCGTTGAAGGCGAGGAAGCCGTGCTTGTTGCCGCCATACTCGACGAAGGCCGCCTGGAGCGAGGGCTCCACACGGGTCACCTTGGCGAGATAGATATTGCCCCGGATGGGTTTTCGGGAGGCGGACTCGAAGTCGAATTCTTCAACGCGGTTGTTTTCCACGACCACGACCCGGGTTTCTTCCGGGTGGGCCGCGTCGATCAGCATCTTGCGGGACATTAAAGCGGTCTCCAGGCCGCACGACAGCGTCGCCGGCCCGGAGCGATCCGGGCGGCGGGGTGTGGCGGCGTTCGTTGGAGCGCGCAGCGCGGCGAGGGCTTGAAAGCATCAAGTTGGTCGCGAACGCAGCGCGCATGGGGTTGGTCCTCAGAGCGCATCCGCCATGGCCTCGGCCTGGGCGGCGCGCCCGTTCTCTGGTGTTTCCGGCGCCGGCGCGTCGGGAATGGGCCCGTGCGCGCGTCGTCCTGAACATGTTTCATCTGCGCCGGGCCAGGCTGGCCTGAAGCGCGTCATCGGCGGGCGTGCGGACCGAGTCACCGGAACCGGCACACGCCGACGCGCGGCACATTGCACCATTCTTCAGGCGATGAAAAGCAAGCTTGTCCATGTTAGGAGATGCTCAACAGTCCGCTAACCGAATCGAAAGGCGGGCGCCCTTAGGATGGGGCTCAAGACGTCTGCCCGCAAAACGCGGCAAGTCAGACGCACGGGATGACGAGGGTGTAAGGGTGACGCGAATTCTCGCAGCGATCCTGGCGTTCGCCGCCGCTCTGCTGGCGCCTGAAGGCGCGCAGGCCGGCGAAATCACAGCCGTGCGTTTTGGCGATCACGGCACCCATACGCGTGTCGTGGTGGAGACCCTGACCCCAGTGCGCGTGCGCGCCCACACGTTGTCCGAACATGGCGCACGCCTGGTCCTGTCCTTTGAAAATGCATCCTGGGCCGTCGCGAACCTGCCCGATGGCGCCGGTCTGGGCGCGGGGCTGGTGGGCATGTTCCGTTTTGACGGGGCGGCCAGCCATCCCAGGCTGGTGTTCTCCTTGTCCGGCCCGGCCAATATCCGCCAGCAGATAACGCTCGATCCGGCCGGCGGCGGCTATCGCACGGTCATCGATCTGGAGCCGGTCAGCCCGGCGGCCTTCGCCAGCGTTTCGGGTTTCCCCCAGGCGGCGGCCACCATCACTGAGCTGGTGGCGCGTGAGGCGGGCGTGGGTTTCACGCCGGAATCCTGCGAGCGGATCCGGGTGGTGATCGATCCCGGCCATGGCGGGCGCGATCCCGGCGCGCTGGCGCGCTTTGGCGGCATGCATGAGTCCGGCGTGGTGCTCGCCGCGGGCCTGTCGCTGCGCGAGATTCTCAACGAGGCCGGACGCTACGAGGTCATCATGACCCGCGACACCGACGTGTTCGTGACGCTGGAAGACCGGGTGCGGATTGCGCGCGAGGCGCGCGCCGACCTGTTCATTTCGATCCACGCCGATTCGGCGGGCGACAATAACGGGCCTCAAGGCGCCACGGTTTACTCCATGAATGCGCGGGCCGAGAGCCGGGCGCGCAACCGCGCCATCACCGACGGCAATTGGGTGGATATCAGCCGGCCTGAAGAGGTGTCGCGGATCCTGGTGGAAATGTCGATCGCCAACAAGCGCAGCCAGTCTGAGACTTTCGCTGCGGCGCTACGCACCGAGGTTGGCCGCGCCGCGCCGCTGTGGCGCTCCACCCCCATGGAAGCCAATTACGCGGTGCTCACCGACGCCGAGACCCCGGCGGTGCTGTTCGAAATGGGCTTCCTGACCAATCGCGAAGATTCGCGCCGGATGAATGATGCGCGCGAGCGGCGGCGCCTGATGCAGGCGGCGGCTGCGGCCATCGACACCCATTTTGCCGGCTGCAGCGGCACGGGCCGGACCTTCTGGGCCGCCAATACCGCCGCGCCCGCCCCGAGCGCCAGCGCGCGCTGACCGCTGCACCCTGTTGGCTTGTGCGCGGCATGCGCCATAATGGCGCCTGTTTCGGGGGGCACAGAGCGGGCCGTCTGCGGGCAGTCCGGCGGGTGAGGGTCATATGAGACTGTTGAGCTGGTCGAACGCGCTTCGGGCCCTTGTCTGGGGCGGCATCACGGTTTGCGTGGTGGGCGTCATCGGCCTGATCGCCTCGGCGGTCTATGTGGTGCGCGTCACCGCCGACCTTCCCGACTATCAGCAGCTGGCCGAATACGAGCCGGCCATCATGAGCCGTGTCCATGCCGGCGACGGCCTGCTGATCGCGGAATACGCGCGCGAGCACCGCGTCTTCGTGCCGATCGAGAACATTCCCCCCGAAGTGATCAGCGCCTTCCTCTCGGCCGAGGATCGCAATTTCTACCACCATGGCGGGCTGGATTTCGTCGGCATTCTGCGCGCCGCGATCGCCAATATCGGCAATTATCTGGGCGGGCGCCGGCTTGAAGGCGCGTCGACCATCACCCAGCAGGTGGCCAAGAATTTCCTGCTCACGTCCGAACAGGCGCTGGACCGTAAGGTGCGAGAGATGGTGCTGGCCCGGCGCATCGAACGCGCGTTCACCAAGGACCAGATCCTCGAGCTCTATCTCAATGAAATCTATCTGGGAAATCGCGCCTATGGCGTGGCGGCGGCGGCGCTGAACTATTTCGACAAGTCGCTGGACGAGCTGGAGCTGCACGAGATCGCCTATCTGGCGACCCTGCCCAAGGGCCCGAACAATTATCACCCCGAACGGCGCACCGAAGCCGCCGTGGGCCGGCGCAACTGGGTGCTCACGCGCATGGTCGCCAACGGCTATATCACCGAAGCGAGCGCGGAAGAGGCGGCCAGCCAGCCGCTGGAGGCGACCACGCGCCTGGCCGGCGAGACCTATCTGGCGGCGGAATACTTCGTCGAGCAGGTGCGCCGCGAAGTGTTCAACCGCTATGGCGATGAGCAGATTTATGAAGGCGGGTTGTCGATCCGCACCACGCTGGATACGCGCATGCAGCTGGCCGCACGCCGCGCGCTGCGCGACGGGCTGGAAACCTATGACCGGCGCTACGGGTACCGGGGGCCGCTGACACGGTTTGAAGAATTTGACGACTGGCCGGCGCGGCTGGCCGAAATCGATCCTCCCGCCGATATTGATGACACCTGGGCTGTCGCTCTGGTGCTGGAAGTCAATGAGCGCGAGGCGCTGATCGGGTTCGCGGACCGCACGCGCGGGCGCATTCCGCTGTATGCGCTGAGCTGGGCGCGCGCGCCGTCGCGCGACGCCGAAACCAGCATGCCGACACTTGGGCCGGCCATTTCGCGCGCCGACGCTGCTCTGACCATGGGCGACGTGGTGCTGGTCGAACGCCTGACGGCCGAGGATGCGCCCGGCGAGACCGTGGCCGAGGATCATTACGGCCTGCGCCAGATCCCCGAGGTGAACGGCGGCATTGTGGCCATGGATCCGTTCACGGGCCGGGTGCTGGCCATGGTGGGCGGGTATTCCTTCGCCCAGAGCCAGTTCAACCGCGCCGTTCAGGCGCGCCGCCAGCCCGGTTCGGCGTTCAAGCCCTTCGTCTACGCCGCTGCGCTGGAGAATGGCTACACCCCGGTCTCGATCATTCTGGATGCGCCGTTTGTGGCGTCGGGCGATGCGGAAATGCGCTTCTACCGCCCGACAAACTATTCCAACGTCTTCTACGGCCCCTCCACCTTGCGGCGCGGACTGGAGCTGTCGCGCAACGTGATGACCGTGCGTCTGGCCCAGGACATGGGCATGCGCCCGGTGACCGACCTGTCGCGCCGGTTCGGGATCTACGATGATCTGCAGCCCACGCTGGCCATGTCGCTGGGCGCTGGCGAGACGACGCTGATGGACCTGGTGGGCGCCTACGGGGCGCTGGTCAATGGCGGGCGGCTTGTCGAGCCGTCCATTCTGGACCGGGTGCAGGACCGCACCGGGCGCACCATCTGGGTGGCGGACGAACGCGAATGCCCCGGCTGCGAAGCCGATGAGTGGGACCGCTCCTTGGGCGAGCCGCAGCTGGCGCCGCTGGGCGAGGACGCGGTTGATCCGGTCGTCGCCTATCAGGTGGTGAGCATGCTGGAAGGCGCCGTGGAGCGCGGCACCGGCACCGCGCTGCGCGCGCTCGGCCGTCCCCTGGCGGGCAAGACCGGCACCACCAACGAGTTTCGCGACGCCTGGTTCGTGGGCTTCAGCCCGGACCTGATCGTGGGCGTCTATGTCGGCTTTGATACCCCCATGCCGCTGGGTCAGGGCGAGGCGGGCGGCGTGCTGGCCGCGCCGATCGCGCGCGACTTCCTGCGCCCGGCGCTGGAGGGCTATGCCGTGTCCAACTTCCGCCTGCCCGACGGCGTCAGCCTGGCGCCGGTCAATCGGGACACGGGCGAACCGTCCGCGCTGGGCCGTCCGGGCGTCATTCTGGAGGCGTTCCGCCCCGGCACCGAGCCGCGCCGCGGCGCGTCCGCGGCGGAAGAAGCCCTGAGCTTCGGGTTCGGAGCCCTTGGCGGCCGGGCCGGCGAGCGGCGTGACTCCGATGACGAGGACGATGAGGAGGATGAGCTGGGCGGGTTGTATTGACCGCGCCCAGCCGGTATCCCGCCCGTCCGATGCGTCCACCGCTGATGAAAGATCCCTCGCCATGCGCGCTGAAATCGCCGAGCTGAAACAGGCCGTTGAACAGTCCACCCTCCTTCTGCGGAGGCGTCTTTGACTGGGATACCGCCAGTAAACGCCTTGATGAACTGAACGCCCGCGCCGAAGATCCCTCGCTGTGGGACAAGCCTGAACAGGCCCAGACCCTGATGCGCGAGCGCAACCGGCTGGACGCTTCGATCCGCGAGGTGAGCGAGATCGAGGCCGAGCTGTCCGACAATATCGAAGTGGCCGAGATGGCCGAGGCCGAAGGCGAGGAAGAGCTGTACGAAGAAGCGCTCATTGCGCTGCGTCAGCTTTCCAGGCGGGCGGGCAAGGCCGAGCTGCAGGCGCTGTTGTCGGGCGAGGCCGACGCCAATGACTGCTATGTGGAGATACACCCGGGCGCAGGCGGCACCGAGGCCCAGGACTGGGCCGAGATGATGTCGCGCATGTATACGCGCTGGGCGGAGAAATCGGGCTACAAGGTCGAGGTGATCGACTATCAGGCCGGCGAGGAGGCGGGGATCAAATCGGTCACGCTGCTGGTCAAGGGCGAGAACGCCTATGGCTGGCTGAAGACCGAGGCGGGCGTGCACCGGCTGGTGCGCATTTCGCCCTATGACAGCTCGGGCCGGCGCCATACCAGCTTCGCCAGTGTCTGGTCCTATCCGCTGGTGGATGACACCATCAATATCGAGATCCTCGACAAGGATGTGCGCACGGACACCTACCGGGCCTCCGGCTCGGGCGGCCAGCACATCAACAAGACCGACTCGGCCGTACGCCTGACCCATATCCCCACCGGCATCGCCGTGGCGTGCCAGTCTGAACGCTCCCAGCACAAGAACCGGGCCAAGGCCTGGGACATGCTGCGCGCGCGCCTGTATGAGCAGGAATTGCAGAAGCGCGAGGCGGCCGCGCAGGCCGAGGCCGATTCCAAAAGCGATATCGGCTGGGGCCACCAGATCCGCTCCTACGTCCTGCAGCCCTATCAGATGGTCAAGGATTTGCGCACCCAGGTGGAGACGTCCGATACCCAGGGCGTGCTGGATGGCGATCTCGACCCGTTCATGGCGGCGGCGCTGGCCGCGCGTGTCGGTGTGGAAGACGCGCCGGACGCCTAACGCGAAAAAACCGGGCGCGTCAGGGACGCGCCCGGTCGTGTTTCAGCAATCTATCAAATCGGTGTTTCAGACTTTCGGCGCATTGGCCGCCGAGGGCGGCGGTGCGGCGGGCGTTGCGGGCTTGCCGAACGCGGACGTTTGCGCCTGAGGCTGAGCCTCGGTCTTCGGCGCGGCGGGGGTGCTGGCCGGCGCGGACGCGTCGCTGCGCGCAGGCGCCGGGCGGGCGGTGGCCTTGTCGGTCATCGGATCGGTGGAGCGGCGGCAATGGCCGTCGAAGAAGGCGCCGCTTTCAATGGACAGCGTGGCGTGGATCACATCGCCTTCCACACGGGCGGTGGAGGTGAGCTGCACCTGACGCGCGCGCACAGAGCCCTGGACGCGGCCGCGGATCACAACGGTTTCGGCGACCACTTCGCCCTTCACATTGGCTTCCTCGCCAATGGTCAGCGATCCGGCGCGCACATCGCCCTCGACCGTGCCGTCCAGCTGAACCTCGCCTTCGGACATGATCGAGCCGTGCACGACCAGGTCGGCGCTGAGAATGGAGGGGGCTTTGCTTTTCATGGAGGACGACCTCTTGGACGGGGCCGGCGTCTGGAAACCGGCGTCTGGGGCGGTGGGGGAGGAGTCTTTTTTAGTGAACATAGCGTCCCGCTCTGATGAAATCTTCGGGGTCCACGTGCGCGCCACGGAACCAAATCTCGTAGTGAAGATGGGTCGCTGTCGAACGGCCCGTCGAGCCCATGCCCCCCAGGCGTTGCCTGGCCTCGACGTCGTCACCGCGGCGCACATCAATGGAGTGCAGATGCGCAAAACGGGTCCGGAACCCGAACCCGTGATCGACCTCCACCGTGCGACCATACCCTGCCCGCCAGCCCGCGTAAACGACCCGTCCCGGCGCGGGCGACACGATCGGCGCCCCGCGATAGGCCGCGAAATCGGACCCGGCGTGGAAGGCCGGGCGGCGGGTGAAGGGGTCAATGCGCGTGCCGTAGGGCGAGGTGCGCCGGTGCGGCCCTTCAATGGGCAGAGCCAGCGGGGTCGAGGTGAGCAATTGCTCCACCTGTTCGGCCTCGACCAGGCGCGCCGTGATGCGCGCGATGCGGGCGTTGAAGGGGTCGTTCAGGTCCAGACCGCCGGAAAACACCGGCGCCTGGTCAATCGGGATGAAGGGACCGCCCGTGCCGCCTTCACCGTCCAGCGGACCGGCGCTCACCGCCTGATCCACCCGCATGCCGGTCAGGCGCAGCACCGCGCGCAGTTTTTCCAGCCGCTGTTCGGCGCTTTCCTCGACCAGGGCCAGAGCGGCCTCCTGATCGGCCAGAAGCGCGGCGACGCGTTGTTCAGCCGGATCGGCGTCGGGATCGAGAGCCAGCGCCGTGGGCGCCACCAGCGGCTCGCGCGGGACTTCGTCGCCCTCGGTAGCGGCCATCAGGATGCGGCCATCGTCCAGGCTCGGGCTTTCGCGTTCGCGCGTGACGGACAGGTCCTCGGCGAAATCGAGCAGGCGGCGCAGCGTGTTGGAGCGGTTTTGCAGTTCGCCGGCGGTGCGGTCGAACGCGCTGGTGCGCGATTCCACATAGGCGATGGCGGCGGCCTCGGCGGCGCGGGCCTCATCGAGCTGTTGCTGATGGCGTTCGGCCAGGAGGCGTATTTCATGATCGGCGCGGCCTTCGGCGCGCGCGCTCAGCACCATGTTGACCGAGGTGATGGCCAGCCATACGGCCAGCAGGCAGACGCCGGTGATGGCGGCCACTTGCATCTCGGTGGTGACAGCAAAATACCGCACCTGACCTTCGGTGCGGTGATAAATCTGCCGGTCGGGGAAGCGTTGCTTGATATGCTCCCACGGCCCGGCCAGAAGACGTTTCACCATCTGCTCGCCTCGCCTCGCCTTAGCATTCTCAGTAGGCGCCCTCCCACAGGCCAGCCGCATGAAGCACATTCATGTGACCGTTTTCAACACACCGCATGCAATGTGTGGGCCGGACGTTAAGATATTGTCGACTGTAACGCCAGCGCCCAGACGGCGCCTTTCATGCTGCGTTCATGAATGATGTTATTCCCCGCCGGGCACCGCGGCGCCGCAAACCCGCCCATCCCTGTGCAGGCAGGCCTGCCGGGCAGCGGCGCAAACGGGCCGGACAGGCTGCGAAAAGCCGCCGGCGGCCAGCGCAGCTGCGCCGGACCGGGGCGGGTTACAGTTAATTAAACAGTGGGGGCGGGGTGCGGGATGCGCCGGCGGCCCCGCACGCGGCGGCGTGCGGGGGGCGGGAAAGACTGCGAGGCGCGCGGGAGCAAGTCCGGGCCGTTATGGGGTTGTGGGCGTGTTGGAGCCCGGTAAAGGCTCCCGCACAACGGGACGATTTACGGCGATTGAGCCTTTGGGGGGCAGACTTTGACCTGCGCGCTTGTCACGCAGGAGGACGCCCCCATCTTATCTTGTCGCCGCCTGTTTGCTGAACCGGGGCGTTAATCCGGCCAACTCGGGACATCCCGCTCCCCGCCCGGCCAGGACGCTCCGGACCGACCTCGCGTGCGGGAAGGGGGATAGAATAGGCGCGGGCGTGGGGGAGGGGGATAGAGGCGGGGATAGGGGGGAGGGGGATAGAGGCGGGGATAGGATTGTGAAAATGGAGCGAACAGGCTTGTTTCCGCCCATCAGTGACTAGAATGAAAACTTCTCCAAAAGTCTGATTAGGCCTTGGGCTATAACGCCTCCGCCTGCTCCCTCGAAGATATTCCTCAGACTCCCGAGCAGCTCATTCTTTTTCGAGGGCTCATCGGTTGTGCCAATCTCGTCAATTACCTTCTCGGCCTGGGACGCGACGGATGGCTCAATGAGCTGACGCACCTCCATATATTGTTCGATAAACTTCGAGAAATCCGTCGACCCAACACTTCCAACAGAGTTCTGGAAGTCCCTAGATGCATTCGAAAAATTACCGATTGATCCGAAGTTGTTCACGATCAGGGTGCGTTCGGCTTGTTCCATTGCCGCGGATAGCGATTTTTCGTGAGTTTTGGTCGCTTCAGACGGAACGACTTTTTCAATTTTGAGGAGGAAGTCAATAAGCTCGCTCTTTATATGGGTACAAATCGCACCAAGTTGCGAAGCGCTGAATATCATTCTTACGTTTGTTTTGAAATCAACCAGAGAAGATTGGATTTTGGCTTCTGTCTCCGGTCCCCATTGATATTCTAGTTCCCCTGTCGGATCATTCGAGACCATCTCTTCAATTTGGGAAATCGGCTGACCGATTGCGCCGGTTGTCATCTGAACCGGTAAAGGGCCGTCGCCTTGGTGCAGGATGGGTTGCCAGCCGCGGTGCGGATTGAAGGCCTGAGGCATCCCTCGAACTAGGCGATGGTTGGGCACATTCTCATCTCGGCTATACCCACGAAGCTCTTTGTCAATCCACGCGGCGGCCTGATCTAGACCGTTTCGTCGACATATGATCAAGGTTTTGTTGAGGGCCACGGTAAGTGGCATTGCTCCAGAAGCCAGTTGGTCTACGAGCTCTGAAACCTTCACTGCTTACCCCTCCAGCATCGCAATCAGATCCAGCGCGCTGTCCGATATCACCGTCCCGGGCGGATACACCGCCGCTGCGCCCATGGCTTTGAGTTCTGGCACGTCTTCGGGCGGGATGACGCCGCCCACTACGATCAGCATGTCGCCGCGCCCGTCGGCCTCCAGCGCGGCTTTCAGGGCGGGCACCAGGGTCAGGTGACCGGCGGCGAGTGACGAGGCGGCGACGACGTGAACGTCGTTCTCCACCGCCTGGCGGGCGGCTTCCTCGGGCGTCTGGAAGAGCGGGCCGATATCCACGTCCCAGCCGAGGTCGGCGAACGCGCTGGCGACGACTTTCTGGCCGCGGTCATGGCCGTCCTGGCCCATCTTGGCGATGAGAATGCGCGGGCGCCGGCCTTCAGCCTCAGCGAACCGGTCTGCGGCGGCGCGGGCGCGCCGCACGCTCTCGTCATTGCCCGCGGCTTTCAAATACACCCCCTGGACCGAGCGGATCTCCGCCTTGTGGCGCCCGAACACCTTTTCCATGGCGTCGGACATCTCGCCCACCGTGGCGCGTGCGCGCGCCGCGTCAATACACGCCGCCAGAAGATTGCCGTCAGAGGCCGCCGCGCGGGTGAGGGCGTCCAGCGCGGCGCGGGTCTGCTCCGCGTCGCGTTCGCAGCGCAATTGCTCCAGCTTGGCCAGCTGCTCGGCGCGCACTTTGCGATTGTCGACTTTCAGCACCGGCACGTCTTCGGGCTCGGTCAGGCGGAATTTGTTGATGCCGACAATGGTCTGCAGGCCGGAGTCGATGCGCGCCTGGGTGCGCGCGGCCGCTTCCTCGATGCGCAGCTTGGGCACGCCTTCCTCGATGGCCTTGGTCATGCCGCCCAGAGAATCGATCTCGTCGATATGCTCCAGCGCGCGGGCGGCCAGATCATGGGTCAGGCGCTCGACGAACCAGGACCCGCCCCACGGATCGATGGCGTCGGTGAGATGGGCCTCGCTGGCCAGCACCAGCTGGGTGTTGCGGGCGATCCGCGCGGAGAAATCGGTGGGCAGGGCCAGCGCCTCGTCCAGGGAATTGGTGTGCAGCGACTGGGTATGGCCATCCACCGCCGCCATGGCCTCGATGGTGGTGCGGGCCACATTGTTGAACACGTCCTGCGCGGTCAGCGACCAGCCCGAGGTCTGGGAGTGGGTGCGCAGGGACAGCGACTTGTCGCTTTTGGGCGCAAAGCGCTCGCGCACCAGCCTCGCCCACAAGAGGCGGGCCGCGCGCAGCTTGGCCACCTCCATGAAATAATTCATGGAAATGCCCCAGAAGAAGGACAGGCGCGGCGCAAACGCATCCACATCCAGCCCGGCCTTCACGCCTGCGGCGATGTAATCCAGACCGTCGGCGAGGGTATAGGCGAGCTCGAGGTCTGCCGGGGCGCCGGCCTCCTGCATGTGATAGCCGGAGATGGAGATGGAGTTGTAGCGCGGCATCTCCCTGGCGGTGAAGGCGAAGATATCGGAGATGATCCGCATGGAGGGCGCAGGCGGGTAGATATAGGTGTTGCGCACCATGAATTCTTTGAGGATGTCGTTCTGGATCGTGCCTGACAGCCTGGCCGCCGGCACGCCCTGCTCCTCGGCGGCCACGATATAGAGCGCCAGAACGGGCAGCACCGCGCCGTTCATGGTCATGGACACGCTCATCTGGTCCAGCGGGATGCCGTCGAACAGCTGGCGCATGTCCAGAATGCTGTCGATGGCCACGCCCGCCATGCCCACATCGCCGATGACGCGCGGATTGTCGCTGTCATAGCCGCGATGGGTGGCCAGATCGAAGGCGACCGAGAGGCCCTTCTGCCCGGCCGCCAGATTGCGCCGGTAGAAGGCGTTGGAATCAGCCGCCGTGGAGAAACCGGCATATTGGCGGATGGTCCAGGGCCGCTGGACGAACATGGTGGGGTAGGGGCCGCGATGAAACGGCGCTGCACCGGGCTTGTGATCGAGGAAATCGAGCCCTTCCACGCTTGAGCCGTCATAGACCGGCGCGATGGGCAGGCGCTCGGCGGTCTCGAACGGGGCGGCGTCCGCGCCCGGGGCGGTCGCGGTTTCGGGCTGGCCGAGATCGAGCCTGGTGAAGTCGGGATGGCGGCTCATGATCCGATCCCCAGCGCGGCATGGGCGCGCGCGCCATCGTCCAGGGCGTCGCTGCGCAGATGGATGAAATGGTCGATGCCGGGGATATCCATCGGCTTGCCCGCCAGCCAGACGGCGCTTGCGCTGGCGGCTTTCAGCGCGGCGGCGAGTGCCGAGGCGCGCTCGCCATAGGCCTCGTCGGTTCCGCAGATCACCGCGAGCCGGGCGCCTGAGCGTTTGAAGGCGTCGGCGCAGGCCTCGATCGTGTAGAAGACCTCTGGAGGCTGCGCCGCAAACCCGGCGACGGCCAGTCGGTTGGCGGCGAAACCGGCGCGGGCGCTGAAATCCGCACGTGGGCCCAGCGTGGCGAGGAAGACGGCAGGTCTTTGTCCTTGCGCATCAGCCGCATCGCGCAAGGCTTCAAACGGCGCGGCGAAGCGGACGGGCGCGAGGTTCGGCCAGGGCAGGGGATCATGGCCGCTGGAATCGACTGCCGAGGCGGGGGCGTGGGCCACGCCGGTCTCCACAGTGCGGGCGTCCAGCTCGGGATAGGCCGTGACGCCGATCAGGCTGTCTGCGCCCACGGCATAGCGCTGGGTGCGCTTGGCGCTCATGGCGGCGACGTCTGTCGCGAAGGCGCCGGAGGCCAGCACAGCCTGCGCGCCGCCATCGGCTTCCATGGCCTGGAAGCGCGTCCAGGCGGCTTCGGCGAGGCGCGCGGCCAGGGTCTCGTGCAGATAGCCGCCGCCTGCCGGGTCCGCCGTGCGCCCCACATGGCTCTCTTCCATCAAGAGGATTTGCAGATTGCGCGACAGGCGCCGGGCGAATTTCGTCGAGCCACCCATGGCGTGGGTGAAGGGGCGCACCTCCACGCTGTCAGCGCCGCCCACAGACGCCGCGAACCCGGCGCAGGCATTGCGGATGAGGTTGGTGTAAGGGTCGCTGGCCGATGTCATGCGCGCGCCGGTTATTGCGTGCAGTTTCAGCGCGCGGCGATCCGTGCTGACGCCAAACGCCTCCAGAATGCGCGACCAGAGCCGGCGCGCAGCGCGCAGCTTGGCGATGGTCAGATGCACGTCGGCGTCGGCGGCCAGCGTAACGCAAAGCGCGCCGGCGGCTGTGTCGGGGGTCAGGCCCTGGTCGATTAGCGCGCCCATCCAGGCGGCGCCCGCTGCGCACATGAAGGCGAGCTCCTGGGCCTCCGATCCGCCCGCTTCATAGACGCCGTGGGCGCGGATGGTGACCGGGGTGAGGGCGGGATAGCGCGCAATCGCGTCCTGCACGGCGGCGCATCCGGCGGTGTCGGGGATCGTCAGGCCCAGCCCGCCGCGCACGGACGCGCGGTCATAGCCTTGAGCGTCCAGCCAGTTCAAAAACAGCGCGCCGGCCTCAGGACTCTCAACAGCAGGAGCGAGCCAGACCGGGGCGAGATCGGCCATGACGCCGTCCAGCGTGCGGGCCAGATCGTCAGCGGTCTTCACCGCAACGCCGCCCCGCCCGGCCGGGTCGATGGCCAGCGTGATCTCGCTGGCGCCGCCATTGAGATCCTGGAGAATCGCCGCGTTGGCCTTAGCCGGATCGGGCAGATCCGCGCGCTGACGGATGCCCCAGGGCAGGAAAGCATCGCGCACCGGCGACGCGCCGCGGATGAAGGGCGCCGCGCCCGGCGCGCCGGGATCACAGGCCTCGTCAAGGTCGGACAGCGTGAACAGCGGCCCGCGCGGCACGCCGTCCAGCGTTTTGCGCACGAGGCTTTCGAACGGCGCGCCTTTGAGCGCGTCCTCGGCCAGGGCGCGCCAGTCGGCGTCGGAGTGCGCGGCGAATCCCTCGGCCAGGGGGCGGATTGATTGGGTCATGGCCACGGGGATTACACCGCGTGCGCCGCGCCGCCAAGCCAGATGCCGCGCTTTGCCAGTGCGCGCTGACCCGGGGACGGGTCCGCGATCTGTCCGCCCCCCTCTGCCCGCGTCCTAGCCTTAAAGCGAGATTTATCCTCGCACCGGAGCGGAGATGTGATGAGCGATGCGACCCCCATGCTCGGCCTGCCCTGGCTGATGCCGGCCCAGGCCCAGAAGCATGTCACGGTGAACGAGGCGCTGGGGCGGCTCGATGCGCTGGTGCAGGCCCATGCGCTGAGCGCCAGCGTTGCGGCGCAGCCGTCCGATCCTGCGCCGGGCGACAGCTATATTCTTCCTGACGAACCCGAGGGCGAAGACTGGGATGTATTCGATCCGGGATCGCTGGTCTGGTTCCAGGATGGCGCCTGGCACGGCGCCGCGCCGCGCGCCGGGCTGGTGGTGTTCGTCGCCGATATCGGCGCGCTGATGGTGTTTGACGGCTCGGCCTGGCGCGAGCTGGACGCGATGATCCGGGCTCTGGCCAATTTGGAGGGCCTCGGCGTGGGGACCGCGCCGGACGCGGTCAACCGCTTTGCTGCCAAGCTCAACACCGCGCTGTGGACGGCCCTGACGGCGGGCGAGGGCGGGACGGGCGATCTGCGCTACACGCTCAACAAGGAGGCGGCGGGCCATGTGCTCTCCCTGCTGCTGCAGTCGGGCTGGAGCGGGCGCGCCGAGCTGGGCCTGATCGGTGATGATGACCTGGCGCTGCGCGTCTCGCCTGATGGCGCGGAATGGATCGCGGCGCTGCGCGTGGAGCGCGCCACCGGCGCCGCGCACATGCCCGCCCTGACCACGCTATCCCTCAATGGCGGACCGCTGGCGGGCCTGCGCAATCATGTGATCAATGGCCGGTTCGATGTGTGGCAGCGCGGACCGGCCGACATTCCCGACATGTGGCGGCTGGTGAGCGCGGGTGGCGGCGCGGCGTCGGCGGCGCGCGCGCTGCACCCGGCCGGCCAGAGCGATGTGCCCGGCGGCGGCGCGGCCTTCCTGCGCTGGACGGTGACGGGTGAGCCAGCCAGTGCGCCGGTGCTGGTGACGCGCATCGAGGACGTGCGCACGCTCTCGGGCAGACAGGCGGCGCTCAGCTTTCATGTGCGCAGCGATGCGGCGCGCAGTTTGCAGGTCCGGCTGGTGCAGACTTTCGGCGCGGGCGGATCGCCTGCGGTGCATCTCGATGATCAGAGCGTGGAGGCCGGGACCGGCTGGAGCCGCCACGCGCTGGTGTTCGACGCGCCGGCGGTGACCGGCAAGACGATTGGCGAGGGCAGCTATCTTGAGATCCGGTTCAGCGGCGAAACGGGTCCGGCGTCTCAGGTGTTCGATCTTGATCTGGTCCAGCTGGAGGCCGGAGCGGCGGCCAGCGTGTTCGAGTATCGCCCCGAGGCGTTGGAGCGGGCGCTGTGCCTGCGCTATTTCGAGCGGATCGCCGCGCTGCACGTTCATGGCTGCTTCGCCACCGGCTATGCCGCTGGCGCCTCGGATAGCCGGGCCTTTCTGATCCATCAGCCCAAGCGCGCAACGCCCAGCTATGCGAGCGGCGGCGCATTCCGCTTTCACCCCCCGTCGCTGGGCGTCATCACCGAGCTGGCCTTCACCCGGCCCGCGTCCGGGCGGGTGGAGATCGTGGCGGCGGTGACAGACGCCAGCGCGTCGGGGGGTGTGTGCGGCGTGCTGCGCGCCGATTCCGACAGCGCCGCCCATATCGACATTTCTGCGGAGCTTTGAGCGATGATGTTTCTTCATGCGCGCTGGACCGATGACGAACACACGATGATACGCGCCAAGCGCGCCGACGGCCGCGTGGTGTTCATTCCGCCCGACCCAGGCAATGCGGACTACCGAGCGCTGGTGGAGGGGCAGGACGGATTGCCGCCGGTGGAGATCGCGCCGCCGCCGGGCGCCGATCCGGACTGAGCGCAGCGCGGCGGGCTTGGCCTTGGCCGGAGATGTGCCAATGTGCGGTCTTCTCCAGTCAGACCGGTGCGCGCCATGACGCTTGATCAGGGAATGATCCTCCTCATCCTCGCCGCCGCCATGGCGTTGTTTCTGTGGGGACGCTTCCGCCATGACATCATCGCACTCGGCGCGCTGCTGGTCTGCGTCGCCGCCGGGCTGATCGAGCCTGGCGTGGCCTTTGCGGGCTTCGGCCACCCGGCGGTCATCACGGTCGCCTGCGTGCTGGTGCTGAGCCGGGGCCTGCAGAATTCCGGCGCCGTGGACGTCATTGCGCGCCACGCCATCCCCAATGGGGCCGGACCCCTGGTCTCCATGGGCGCGCTGGTGGCGCTGGGCGCAGTGCTGTCGGGCTTCATGAACAATGTCGGCGCCATGGCGCTGCTGATGCCGGTGGCCGTGCGCATGGCGGGCAAGTTCGATCTGGCGCCGGGTCAGGTGCTGATGCCTTTGGCCTTCGGGACGATCCTGGGGGGTATGACCACGCTGATCGGCACGCCGCCCAACCTGATTGTCTCGAGTTTCCGGGCCAGCCATTCGGGCGAGGGCTTCGCGATGTTCGATTTCGCCCCGGTGGGTCTGGCTGTGGCGGTGGTCGGGGTCATCTTTGTTGTGGCGGCGGCCCGATTCCTGGTGCCCGCCAACCGCTCCAGCGGCGAGGACGAGTTTTCCACCGGCGCCTACATGACCGAGGCGCGCGTGGGCGAGAAGAGCCGCGCCGCCGGCCTGACCCTGCGTCAGGTGGAGGATTTGTTTGGCAAGGCCGACGCCCAGGTGCTCGCCATCGTGCGCCAGGATGTGCGGATCACGGCGCCCCATCGCCGCCGCAAGGTGCTGGCGGGCGATATCCTGGTCCTGGAAGCCGATGTGGGCGATTTGCCCGCCGTTCTGACGGTTCTGGGCGTCAAGCTGGAGGAGCGTGGCTCGTCCAAACCGGCCGTGGCGGCGGCGGACAAGCGCGAAGCGGAGGACGAGAAAAAGGCCGCGCGCGACAAGGAAAACGCCGCGGCCACCGACGGCGACGCCAAGGCCGCCCGCGCGCGCGATGACGGCTCGGACGAGATCGTGCTGCGCGAATACGTGATCCTGCCCGAGGCCGGGCTGGGCGGCCGCTCGGCCAGCGAGCTGCGGCTGCGCACACGGTTCGGCATCAATCTGCTGGCGGTGTCGCGCGACGGCATGCGCTCGCGCGCTCGGCTGCGCACGATGAAATTCCGCGCCGGCGATCTGTTGCTGCTGGAGGGCGCGCCCGAGGCGCTGTCCGAGTTCGCCGCCGATACCGGGCTGGCGCCGCTGGCCGAGCGCGATCTGCGCGTGCCCAATCCGCGCAAGGCCATCATCGCCAGCGTGATCATGGCGGGCGCCGTGGGCGGGGCGGCGTTCGGGCTGCTGCCGGCCGCCGTGTCCTTTGCGATGGGCGTTATCGCCTCGATGATCACCTCCACCGTGCCGCCGCGCACAGTCTATCAGGCGATCGACTGGCCGGTGGTGGTGCTGCTGGCGTCGCTGATCCCGGTGGCGGGCGCGATGGAGTCGACCGGTCTGGCCGATCTGATCGCGCAGGGCCTGATCGGGACCGTGGCGATGGGCCATGGCGTGCTGGCGCTGGCCGCCATCCTGATCGTGACCATGTTCCTGTCGGACATGATGAACAATGCTGCGACCGCCGCCGTGATGTGTCCGGTCGCCATCGGGTCCGCCGCAGCGCTGAACGTCAATCCGGACGCCTTCCTGATGGCGGTGGCCATCGGGGCGTCATGCGCCTTCCTGACCCCGATCGGTCACCAGAACAATACGCTGATCCTGGGGCCGGGCGGCTTCCGGTTCGGGGATTTCTGGCGTCTGGGACTGCCGCTGGAGGCGCTGGTGGTGGCGGTGAGCATCCCGCTTCTGCTGGTGGTGTGGCCGCTTTAGGCCGGCTTGCCGCCCGGCCGGTTGAGCATCGAGCCCAGGGCGCGCGCCAGCGACAGCGCCGCCAACACCAGCACGGTGGCGGCCAGCATGAGCAGCATGAACACCATGGCCGCGCCCGACAGATGCAGGGTCAGCAAGGCGGCGTCCGAACTGGCCAGCGGCGAATTGAGAATCAGGCGGGTGAGCCAGTTGGAGGTCTGCAGCAAGCCGGACAGAATCGCCGGGTTCTCCCGTTCGATCAGAACGAACAGGCCGAGCGTGGTGAGGGGTATCGCGATCAGGGCGATGACGGTGCGAACCGCCCATCCCGCCAGTGCTGCGCCCGCCGTATGTGCCATGCCGCCCTCCCCAGGTCCTGCTGCTACCTTATGGTTAATTACGCTTGGACTCCAGCCAAGCGTTAGTGTGGCGCAAATGCGGCATTTTCCCGGCGCGCTGCGAGTCGGGCGACTGCGGCTTTGCCGTTTCGATCTTTGCGCGCTAAGAACACGTTACAGGGGATGACGGCCAGTCAGGACGCCATGACACGTCTTCGCAAGAGTATTTCGCCTGGCGCCCTGGGGCGCGCTGCATTCTCCCGTCTGCTGGGGATGAACGCCTCGCACAAACGTCTGCTCAAGATGCTGTTTGACGCGGCCAGCCTCGGCTTCGCGTTCCATCTGGCGCTGGCCCTGTCCACCGAGAGCATCGCCTATATGGCGCACTGGCACGTCTGGGGCGTGATGGCCGGCGTGGCCGCCGCCGGGCTCGTCGTGTTCATGAATGGCCGGCTCTACGCCTCCATGGGGGCCGAGCGGGACGTGGATATTCTGCGGGTCTCGGGGTTGGGCGCGCTGGTGTCGGCGGTGCTGCTTCTGGGTCTGAGCGCGTTTGTCCCGGTGAACATACCGCTGGGCGCCGCGGTGATCTATCTGGCGCTGGCCCTGTGCCTGACCGGCGGCGTGCGCGTGGCGGTGCGCGCCATGTTCTGCGACCATCAGGTGCGCGCCAAGGAGCGGGTGCTGATCTATGGCGCCGGGGATGCCGGACGCCAGCTGCTGGCCGCCCTGCGCGAGCGCGGCGAGCATGCGCCGGTGGGCTTCCTGGATGATGACGCCCTGTTGCACGGCGCGCGCATTGGCGGGCTGGAAGTGTTCAACCCGGCCGAGATCGGCCGGGCGGCCGGCGCGACCCAGGCCAATGCGGTGTTCCTGGCGCTGCCCAGCGCCACCCGCGCGCGCCGCAAGCGCATCCTGGACCTGCTGGAGCCGTATGATCTGCGCGTCCAGACGGTGCCGGACATCAACGACATCCTCTCCGGCCAGGCGCCGATCTCGCAGATTCGCGCGGTCAAGGCCGAGGACCTTCTGGGGCGCGATCCCATTACGCCGGACCCCGAACTGATGTCGGCGACGATTCGCGGGCGCAGCGTCATGGTGACCGGGGCGGGCGGCTCCATCGGGTCGGAGCTGTGCCGCCAGATCCTCAAACAGGCGCCGGCGCGCCTTGTCATGCTCGATCAGTCGGAGTTTGCGCTTTACGAGATCGAACGCGCGCTGCGAGACCGCCGCGGCGAATGCGAGCTGATCGCCAAGCTGGGCTCGGTCAGCGACGCCTCGCGCGTCGCCTCCCTGCTCGGGCGCTTTGACGTGAACACGGTGTTCCACTGTGCGGCCTACAAGCATGTCCCGCTGGTGGAGAACAATGTCATCGCCGCGGTGCGCAACAATACGCTGGGCACGCTGGCGCTCGCGCGCGAGGCGATCAAGGCGGGGGTGTCGTCTTTCATTCTGGTGTCAACCGACAAGGCGGTGCGCCCCTCCAGCGTCATGGGCGCCACCAAGCGCCTGGCCGAGCTGACCTGTCACGCGCTGGGCGCCACCCAGGCCTCGACCCGCTTCACCGTGGTGCGCTTCGGCAATGTGCTGGATTCCTCCGGCTCGGTTCTGCCACTGTTCCGCCAGCAGGTGGAACAGGGCGGCCCGGTCACCGTCACCCACCCCGACGTGACGCGCTATTTCATGACGCTGGGCGAGGCCGCCCAGCTGGTGATCCAGGCCAGCGCCCTGTCGGACGGGGAGGGCGTCTACGTGCTGGACATGGGCGACCCCATCAAGGTGGTGGATCTGGCGTGCCGCATGGTGCGCCTGGCTGGCATGCGCCCCTATCTGTCCGAATCGATGACGCGCGGGGATATCGAGATCAAGTTCAAGGGCCTGCGCGAGGGCGAGAAGCTCCATGAGGAGCTGCTGATCGGCGCCGCCGCCAGCCCCACCCGTCACCCGCGCATCATGAGCGAGGCCGCCGTGGCGCCGGACTGGACCGCGATGCAGGCGCTGCTGGCGCGCATCGAGGCGGGCTGTCAGGCTGGTGATGCCGCGGGCGTGGTCGCCCTGCTGGCCGACAAGGCGATTGGCTATGATCCGGACGCACTGTCCGGCCCCGCCGTGGTCAAAATGGACCCAAGAGCCGGCGCGCGCGCGCGCACCGCCGCCGCCCGCACCGACGCGCGGTCTGCGGAGTAGGAACCGCCAAACCCCTCGATCAATCTGGATTTTCGGGAAAACGCGGCTTTGGCTGGTGCTGCCGGAGAGATTCGAACTCTCGACCTCTCCCTTACCAAGGGAGTGCTCTACCCCTGAGCTACGGCAGCGCGCCAGACGTCCGCCGATCAGCGGAGGAGCGCGCTATAGCGCATAGTTTTCCCCCCGCCAAGGCCGGGCTTGACCCCAGACGCAGGCGGCGCCATTCCACAAAACATGACCCGGTCCACCCCCGATCCCAAGCCGGGCGCGTCCACGCCTGATACTGCAGCGCGCGAGGCCCGCCTGGCCGAGGCGCTGCGCGCCAATCTGAAGCGCCGCAAGGCGCCGCGCGGCGCTCAGGATGCGCCGGAAGGAGACAGCAGCGGGGCCGGCGCCGACTGAACCGGGCCGCGCGCTCGCCACTTGCATGCACTCATCCGGCCACTCACATGGCTTTCAACAATTCACACAAGGCGGACACACAGGCATGGACCGGATCCTCATTCGCGGCGGACGCCCTCTCAACGGGGCCATCACCATCTCCGGCGCGAAGAATTCGGCCCTGAAGCTGATGGCCGCCTCGCTGTTGTCCGATGCCCCGCTGACCCTGTCGCGCGTGCCGGCGCTCGCCGATGTGCGCTTTCTGGGTCAGCTGCTCGCCCGGCTCGGCGTGCAGGTCGAGGATCAGGGCGGCGGGCGCATGCGCCTGCACGCCAAAGACCTGGCTGAACCGGAAGCGCCTTATGATCTGGTGCGCAAGATGCGCGCGAGCTTCAACGTGCTGGGACCGCTGATCGCCCGCGAGGGGCGGGCGCGGGTGTCTTTGCCCGGCGGGTGCGCCATCGGTGCGCGCCCGGTCAATCTGCACCTGATGGCGCTGGAAGCGCTGGGCGCCGAGATCGAGCTGTCCGAAGGCTATGTGATCGCGCGCGCGCCGCGCGGCCTGACGGGCAATCGCATCGTGTTCCCGATGGTGTCGGTGGGCGCCACCGAGCACGCCATGCTGGCCGCCGTGCTGGCCAGGGGGCAGAGCGTGCTGGAGCACTGCGCGCGCGAGCCCGAGATCGCCGATCTGGCCCATTGCCTCAACGCCATGGGTGCGCGCGTGTCCGGCGCCGGGACCGACACGATTACAATTGATGGCGTGGACCGGCTCCATAAGGCGCACTGGACCGTCACGCCCGACCGGGTGGAGACCGGCACCTACGCCATCGCCGTGGCGGCCGCCGGCGGCCAGGTGCGGCTGGAGGGCGCGGAACCCGATCATAATCGTGCCCTGTGGGACGTGCTGCGCCGTGCCGGGGCGGAGATCACGAGTGGCGCGGATTATGTGGACATCGCGCGCAGCGGGCCGATTCGCGCCGTGGACATCCAGACCGAGCCGTTTCCGGGCTTCCCCACCGATTTGCAGGCGCAGTTCATGGCGCTGATGACGCTCGCCGACGGCGCCAGCGTCATCCGCGAGACGATTTTCGAGAACCGCTTCATGCATGCGCCCGAGCTGACGCGCCTGGGCGCGCGCATCGATGTGCGCGGCAATGAGGCGATTGTGCGCGGCCCCGTCCGCCTCAAAGGCGCGCCGGTGATGGCCACCGATCTGCGTGCATCGGTCAGCCTTGTCATCGCCGGGCTGGCGGCGGAAGGTGAGACGAGTGTCAGCCGCATCTATCATCTCGACCGCGGGTTCGAGCGGCTTGAGGAAAAATTGTCAGCCTGCGGCGCCGATATCGAGCGCCGCCCCGAGGAGTCCGTCTGAATGTCCGCCGACCGTCCCCTGCGCCTGATCGCCGAGAGCCAAGACGATCTGCCGATCCTGTCGGCGGCGCTGCAGGACGCCGCCGGGCAGCTGGGCGATTTCGTCTACGAGCCCAGGGCCCGCCGCTTCACCATTGCGCTCAACCGCTTCCGCTGGGAGGCGGGGAAAAGCCGCCGCGGCGAGCGCGTGCGCGCGGCGCTGCAGATCAGCTCGGTGCTCGAGGCCAGCTCCCAGCGCCTGAAACAGGGCGCCCCGGACGCCGTTGTCAGCCTTCTGGCCATGACGTTCGAGCCGGGCGAGGCGCCGGGCGGGGTGTTGCTGCTGACCTTTGCCGGCGGCGGGGCGTTGCGCCTGAGTGTGGAGTGCATTGACGTGACGCTGGCCGACGTGTCGGCGCCGTGGGCGGCGGCGCGCCGCCCGGAACATCGTGAGGCCCGGACATGAGCGAGCACAGGCTGATTGCGGTGGAGCTGGACCAGGCCTCCATCGGCAAGGCCGAAGAGGCGGTCGAGCACGAGCGCCGGGTGGCGATCGCCGACCTGCTGGAGGCCAATGTCTTCGAGCCCGCCGGGTCCGAACACGGCCCCTACGCCCTGCGCCTGGCCATCGAGGATCAGCGCCTGGTGTTTGATGTAAAATCGGAAAGCGGCGCGCCGGTGCGCGTTTTCGTGTTCTCGCTCGGGCCGCTGCGGCGCATCCTTAAAGACTATTTTTTGATGTGCGACAGCTATTACGCCGCCGTGCGCGATGCGCCGCTGGGCCAGATCGAGGCCATCGATATGGGCCGGCGCGGTGTGCACAATGAAGGTTCCACGCTGCTGCGCGAGCGGCTGGCGGGCAAGATCGACGTGGATTTCGACACCGCCCGGCGCCTGTTCACCCTGATCTGCGCCCTGCACCGGAGAAGCGCGTGAGCGTGTCAGACCGCGCGCCGGCTGTGGTGTTCGTGTGTGCGCGCAACGCCGTGCGCTCGCCCATGGCTGAGACGTTCTGGCGGCGGCGATTCGGCGCCGGGGCGCCCGCCAGCTCATGCGGTCTGGAACCGGCGCCCTGGCCGGACGGTTTCATGATCCATGTGATGGGCGAGCTGGAGCTCGACCTCACCGCCTTTGAATGCCGCGATATGGAGGCTACCGCCGACACGCCGGTGGAGCTGGTGGTGTGCCTGGCTCACGAGGCCGATCACGCCGCATCGGCCTTTGCAGAGCGGCGCGGGGCGGCCTATGAGTTCTGGCCCATCGCCGATCCGGCGCGGGTCGAAGGCCAGCGTGAGCAGCGGCTTGACGCCTATCGCGGCGCGCGTGACGCCATCGCGGCGCGGGTGGCGCAATGGGGCGCTGATCACAGCTAGAGTGCTGCAGGCTCGACGTAGCCTGTCATAGGGGACTATATAGCGCCCCGGCGCGCGACGGGATTTTTTCAGGTCCGGCGCAACGATCAAGAGGAGCCGCATGGCGAAGGAAGAATTGCTCGAGTTTCCCGGCGAGGTCGTCGAACTCCTGCCGAACGCGACCTTCAAGGTCCGTCTCGAAAACGAACACGAGATCATCGCGCACACCGCAGGCAAGATGCGCAAGAACCGCATCCGCGTGCTGGCGGGCGACAAGGTGCTCGTCGAGATGACGCCCTATGACCTGACCAAAGGGCGCATCACCTATCGCTTCAAGTAAGCCGGTGACCGCCGCGCGCGCGCCCCTGGTGCTGGCGAGCGCCTCGCCGCGCCGGAGGGACTTGCTGGCGCAGATCGGCGCCGCGCCCGACCGGATCGCCCCTGCCGATATCGATGAAAGCGCGCGTCCCGGCGAATTGCCGCGGGCGCTGGCTCTGCGTCTGGCGCAAGGCAAGCTCGCCGCCAGCGATCATCCCGGCTGCTACGTGCTGGCCAGCGATACGGTGGTGGCGGTCGGGCGGCGCATCCTGCCCAAGACCGAAGCCCGCGCCGAAGCCGAGACCTGCCTGCGGCTATTGTCGGGGCGCAATCACCGGGTCTTCACAGGCGTCGCCGTGCGCGCACCCGACGGCAAGACCGCCAGCCGGGTGTCGGAGACGCGCCTGAAGATGAAGCCATTGAGCGAACCTGAAATCGCCGGCTATCTCGATAGCGGGGAGTGGGAGGGCAAGGCGGGCGGATACGGCATTCAGGGCCGGGCCGGGGCCTTTGTCATCGCGCTCACCGGCTCCTATACCGGCGTCATGGGTCTGCCGGTCTATGAGACCCGCCAACTGCTCACCGGACTGGGGTATGCGTTTTGAGGATCGTGGCGTTTGATCATGTGGGGGAGACCCGCGCAGCGGTGCTCGATGGCGAGCGGGCTGTGGAGCTGCATCTCGAACGCTGGAGCGAGCGCGGCAAGCGCGCCATCCGCGGCGAGGTCTATCGCGCCCGCGTCACCAAGGTGGATAACGGGCTGAACGGCGCCTTCTGCGAGCTGGGGCGCGGCCCGGCGGGCTTCCTGCCGTTTGGCAAGGCGGGGCGTCCTGACGGTCTGCACGAAGGCGCGGCGCTGGGCGTGCAGATCCAGCGCGAGGCGTTTCAGGAAAAGGGTCCGACGCTCGCCCTGTTCGAGGTTGAACCCGGCGATGCGCCCCAGGTGGTCGTGCCGTCGCCGCCGCTGGCCGAGCGCCTGTCCATGATGGTCGACGCGCCGGTGCGCACGCCCAAAGAGGCCGAGATTGATCTCGATGCCCTGTTTGAGGATGCGCTGGACCCGGTGGTCCCGCTGCCCGGCGGCGGGAAGCTGGTGATCGAGCCTGTGACCGCGCTGACCGCCATCGACGTGGACGCTGGCGCGCGCAGTACGCCGGGCGGGGCGGGCAAGCTCGCCATTGAGCTTAACAAGAGCGCCGCGCGCGAAGCGGCGCGTCAGATCCGCCTGCGCGGTATTGGCGGTGTGGTGGCGATTGACTTCCTGCCGCTGAAAAAGCGCGCCGACCAGGCGGCGCTGGATCAGGCCATTCGCGGCGCATTCAGGAATGATCCGGCAAAAGTGGACATCGCCCCGGCCTCGCGCTTCGCCATTGTGGAGCTGGCCCGCCAGCGCATCGGGCGCGGCCTGCACGAGATCTGCTGGGAGCGGTTCGGCGTGGAGACGGTGGAGACGGCTGCGCTGGCTGCCCTTCGCGCGCTGGAGCGCGAGGGCGCAGCCAATCGCGCGGCGCGTCAGATCATCTTGCGCGCGGGGAGTGAGGTTCACGCCTGGCTCGACGCGGACCCTATTGGCTGGCGCAAGGCGATGAAGGCGCGCCTGGGCGAGCGCTTCGTCCTGGAGCTCGACAGCGTGACGGGACCGCGCGCGTTTGCGGCGCATGCCTCATGACAGCGCGCCGTCACAAGACCGGCTGCCCGATTTGCGGGCGGGCGGTAGTGCAGGACTATCGCCCCTTCTGCTCGCGCCGCTGCGCGGACGCCGATCTCGGCCGCTGGTTCTCCGGCGCCTACGCGGTCCCGGGCGAGCCGGTGGATCCGGCTGATTTGCCGCCGTCAGACGATGGCGGGACTGAGCGCGATTGAGCCGGTGCCCTTGCCCTTTTGGCAAGACCTGCTAAGTCGGCCCCGCAAGAGAGAAGGAGGCCTCCCCATGCAGATTCGCGAGGGGCTCACCTTTGACGACGTGCTCTTGCAGCCCGGCGCGTCCGAGGTTTTGCCCGCCCAGGCCGATGTGCGCACACGCGCCACTGCGACCATCCCGCTGAACATTCCGATCCTGTCGGCCGCCATGGATACGGTGACCGAAGCGGGTCTGGCCATCGCCATGGCGCAAGCTGGCGGCATGGGTGTTATCCACCGCAATCTGACCGACGCCGAGCAGGCCGAGGAGGTCCGCCGGGTCAAGCGCTTTGAAAGCGGCATGGTGGTCAACCCGATCACCATCACGCCGGACGCGACGCTGGCCGATTTGCGCGCCCTGATGGATCGCCACCGCATTTCCGGCATCCCGGTGGTGGAGGCCGGCGGCGGTCCCAATGGCAAGCTCATCGGCATCATCACCAATCGCGATGTGCGCTTTGCTGACGACATGAACGCCAGCGTCGCCTCCATGATGACGCGCGAGAACCTCGTCACCGTGAAGCCCGGCGTCGACCAGGCCGAGGCGCGCCGCCTTTTGCACAAGCACCGCATCGAGCGCCTGCTGGTGGTGGACGTGGCGGGGCATTGCGTCGGGCTGATGACCGTCAAGGACATGGAGAAGGCGCAGGCCCACCCCAACGCCGCCAAGGATGAGCATGGCCGCCTGCGCGTCGCCGCCGCGACCACGGTGGGCGATGCCGGGTTTGAGCGCGCGCAGGCGCTGCTGGACGCCGGCGTGGACGTGCTGGTCATCGACACGGCGCATGGCATGTCGGCCAGCGTCATCGAGCAGGTGCGCCGGATCAAGGCCGCCTCCAACAAGGCCCAGGTGATGGCGGGCAATATCGCCACCTATGACGGCGCGCGCGCTCTGTTCGACGCCGGGGCGGACAGCGTGAAAGTGGGCATCGGGCCCGGCTCGATCTGCACCACGCGCATTGTGGCCGGTGTGGGCGTGCCCCAGCTGACCGCCATCATGGACGCCGCCCGGGCCCGCGAGGGCTTTGACGGCGCGATCATCGCCGATGGCGGCATCAAGTATTCCGGCGATCTGGCCAAGGCCATCGCCGCGGGCGCCGACTGCGTGATGATGGGCTCCATGCTGGCCGGCACCGAAGAGGCGCCCGGCGAGGTCTTCCTGTTCAAGGGCCGCTCCTACAAATCCTATCGCGGCATGGGCAGTGTGGGCGCCATGGCGCGCGGCTCGGCCGACCGGTATTTCCAGAAGGAAGTCACTGACGCCATGAAGCTGGTGCCCGAAGGCATTGAAGGCCAGGTCCCCTACAAAGGCCCCGTCGGCCCGATCCTGCACCAGATGGTGGGCGGCCTGCGTGCGGCCATGGGCTATACCGGCGCCAAGACCGTGGAAGAGTTTCAGGCCAAGGCGCAGTTCGTGCGCATCACCAATGCGGGCCTGCGCGAAAGCCATGTCCACGACGTGACCATCACCCGCGAAGCCCCGAATTATCCCACGCCGGGGTGAGGGCGCCTTTTCCTCCCCCGCTTGCGGGGGATGAGGCGTCAAAGATCGATACGGGGTATCGATCGACACGCCGAATGGCCGCGAAGCTGACGGAGGGGGGAGGCCGCATCTTCAAATTCTGAGGATGATCGCTCTGCCGCTTCCCCCCTCGCCGCTACGCGGCACTCCCCCCGCAAACGGGGGGAGATAGTCGTCGCGCTATTTCCGCCTCCAGACGAAAGAAAACCCATGCGTGAAGCCGGGCGTATCGCCGCCGCCATCGAGGTGCTCGACACCGTTCTCAACCGGCATCAGCCGGTGAAGGACGCGCTGCGCGACTGGGGCAAGGCCAATCGCTATGCCGGGTCGGGCGACCGGGCGTGGATTTCCGGCCTGGTCCTGGACGCCATGCGCAAGCGCGCCTCGCACGGCGTGCGTATGGGCGAAGACACGCCGCGCGCCATGGTGCTGGCTACGCTGGCCCATGAGTGGGAGATGGGACAGGACGCCGTGGCCGCCATCTTCGACGGCGACGAACACGCGCCCGCGCCGCTGACCGACGCCGAACGCGCAGGCATGACCGCCGCCCTGCCGGACGACGCGCCGCTGTGGGCGCGCGCCGAAATCCCCGATTGGCTGGAAGCGAGTTTCGTGCGTGGCTTTGGCGGCGACGCCGAGGTCGAGGGCGCGGGCATGGCCGCGCGCGCGCCGGTGGATTTGCGCGTCAACGCGCTCAAGACCGATGCCGAAAAGGCGATCTCGGCGGTGCGCGCGCAGATCAATTGCGATCCGTCCGACCTGATCACCAGCGCCATCCGCATCGCCGCCGCCGATCCGCGCGCCAAGGCGCCGCCCGCCGATTCCATCCCCGCCTATGGCAAGGGCTGGGTGGAGGTGCAGGATCTGGGCAGCCAGATCGCCGCGCTCGCCGCCGCCCCGCTGGACGGGCTGCAGGCGCTGGATTTCTGCGCCGGGGCCGGGGGCAAGACGCTGGCTCTGGCCGCGCTCATGAACAATTCAGGCCAGCTCTATGCCTGGGATTATGACTGGCGGCGCCTGCGCGCCATCTGGCCGCGTCTGGAGCGCGCCGGGGTGCGCAATGTGCAGGTGCGCACCGGCAAGGAAGGCGAGGCGCTGTGCGATCTGGAAGACCGGATGGATCTCGTCTTCATCGACGCGCCCTGCACGGGGTCGGGCACCTGGCGGCGCAGGCCGGACACCAAATGGCGCCTGAAAGAGCGTGCGCTCGCCACCCGTATCAAGCAGCAGGACGAGGTGCTCGCCAAGGCCGCCAAATACGTGAAGGCGGGCGGGCGCATGGTCTATGTCACCTGCTCGGTCCTGCCCGAAGAAAACGGCGACCGCGTCAACGCCTTCCTCGCCGCCAACACGTCCTTCCGCGCCGTGCCGGTGATGGACGCCCTGGTGCGCTCCGGCCAGCTCACCGAGGAGGGCGCGCTCATCCTCTCCGCCTGCGCCGGCGAGCACGGCGCCCTCCAGCTCACCCCGGCACGCACCGGCACGGACGGATTTTATGTGTGCGTGATGGAGCGGGAGGGGTAAGGTTGCGTATGAGACTCGCCGCAAGACTGAAACTCTTTGCTTGGTTCGCGCTGCCGCCGCGACTTCAGGGCGGGAGGTCGAAGGGTGGTCGGCTGTTGAGCGAGCAAAACAAGGGGTGACAGCCTTGGTTGCGCCGGTCATGAGTTTGACGCTGAGGGGCTCCATACCCGGTTGTTGACCCGGTGGATTTATATCTACTGAAAAGGCAAGCCGAAAAGATGAAAAAACTTTCGCCTGCGCAAGGTAGATTTTTGACCATAGCGTCCTTGTTATTTGTCGCTTTTTTCGCGGCAGGGCTATATTTTTTTACCAAAGGTGGATTAGCGATATCGTTGCTTGTTGGATTGGCATTTGCATTTGGACTATTTTTATTTATTTATTTTATAGTGCTTTCAAAGAAAATTGACCGTAGGTTATATAATCGAAAAAATCTGGATTCTAGCGGTTGGATTAATGTTAATGCGCCAATGAGCATATTTATTGTGGGCTTGTTGAGTGCGCCGGTTTTTGAGGCGCTTTCCCCTATTGCTGTTATTTCCTTATATTTCGCCATTTTTTCCGATGAGGCGATGTTTGCGAAGTTGTTCGCAATCGCCATCCTGGGGTCTGCTGCGATCATGTTGCCTTGGTTATCAGTTACAGGCGCCCTGACGGCTTACCGCTTCCTTTTTGTGAAAACACGCTATGACGAAGCCCGCATTGAGCGCCGGGGTCCGATCGGGCGCGGCCGGAGTTTCACGTTCAGGCAAATCCACAGCGCAGGCTGGAACTCCGTGCTGTCACATGTGTGGATACGGTCTGTAGACGGAGACCGCATCGTTATCTCATGCTCTGATTTCGGCGCGTATGACCTCTACACCAGATTGCGCACCGAACTGGGGCCGCGCTATGCAGGCAAGCCTTGGCCTGCCGAACGAAATCCGCACCGGGCTCAACCCGGCTGAAAACGGAACATCTGCTTGCCGAACGGTCCGCGTGTATCGGCATTGAAGAGTTCATGTATGCGCGATGGAGTGTAAACGGGGCGCGCAATGATCAAGATCACCCATATCGCCGTCACGGGCCCGGCCTCCCTTCGCCTGACCTTCTCTGACGCTCAGGCCGGGGAGGTGGACCTGTCCGGTCTGATCGCCCGGCCCGGTGTGATGGTGGGGCCTTTGCGCGACAGCGCCTATTTCGCCCGCGTGTTTCTGGAAGAGGGCGCGCCGACCTGGCCCAACGGGTTCGATCTGGCGCCCTGGGCCTTGCACCGCGACATGGACGCGCAAGGTCTGCTCAAGCCTGTGGGGCAATTGGCCTGAGCGCAGCTTGCCGGGCGAGACAGGCGCGTCACGGATCGTTCCGGCGAACAGGCGCGGACAGGGTTTGCACGGATGGGGTGCAGCAGGCGGAGCTTTCTAAAAGTTTGACTTGACCATCCGGTGCGAGCCAGTCTTAATTTTCAGAAGGATTGCTTTGCGGAGGGTGTTCTTGTGCTTATGGTGCGGGCTGATGTTTTGCGTGTATTGTTGATTGCGTTGTTTTCCGTCCTGCTTGTTTCATGCAAGGGATACAAAGCAGATTCCAGGGTTGATTTTGGGATTGAACCCGTTTCATTGAGTGAGATGAGGCAGCTTGCTGGAAGGTTTTACCAGGACGGTGACAGAATTCTGGCCCTTCGGTTTTCCGGCGTACAGCTTCAGCTCGTAATCATGTACGAAAGTTGCCAAGATGGACGAACAACCTCGTATGAGATGAATGGGCCAAGCATTGACAATATTTTTTATCCTGGAGAGCGGACATTTGGCGGCGTCCGCTATCAGCCGGGCTGGTATATCGCGGAAGATATAAAAGATGGCGGTTATGAATATTTTGTGTTTAGAGAAAATAGAGGCCAACTTCAATTTGTCAGTGTAGACGAAGGTTCTATTATGTCTCCAAATGTTTTGGAGAATTCATCAAGGGGCTTGGGTCATGACATGGCGCGCGACCTAGACAGTTTACTCTCGGGGCGCGCTCGACGCGAACATATTTCCTTGGAAACACTTGAAGAGCTGCCGCGCTCCGCTGTCGTTGCGCTTTTGCGGGCATGGGATTCCGGCCGAGCATGTAGTGGTTAGTGCAGCGCGTCATCGACGTTCAGGTGTGTCTATTTCAATGGGGCGCAGAACGCAGTGCGCGCTCCATTGATGACCTTTCCTGCAGAAACTGTTGTCAATTCTCACTAGCGCGCCCACCGTGTTCCACGCTAAAGCGCGCCCATGACACAGATCAACGCCTCCGACGCCCACGAACGCGCCCTCATCATCGATTTCGGCAGTCAGGTGACCCAGCTCATCGCGCGGCGCCTGCGCGAGAGCGGGGTGTATTGTGAGGTGCATCCGTTCAACCGGGTGGATGACGCCTTCCTGGCCGCCTACGCGCCCAGGGCCATCATCCTGTCGGGCGGGCCGGCGAGCGTCCATGGCGAGGGTACGCCGCGCGCCACGCAAGGTGTGTTCGAGCTGGGCGTGCCGGTGCTGGGCATCTGCTATGGCGAGCAGACCATGTGCGCGCAGCTCGGCGGCAGCGTGGAGGCCGCCGACGAGCGCGAGTTCGGCCGCGCCGATATCGAGATCACGGCCGAGAGCCCGCTGTTCGAGGGCCTGGGCGGCGCCGGGCATCTGGAGCGCGTGTGGATGAGCCATGGCGACCGCGTGAACGCGATCCCGCAGGGCTTCCACCCCATCGCCGCCACCACCCACGCGCCGTTCGCCGCGATCGCCGACGAGGCGCGGCGTTTCTACGGCGTGCAGTTCCACCCCGAGGTGGCCAACACGCCGCGCGGCGCGCTGATCCTGCGCAATTTCACCCACCGCATTGCCGGGATGAAGGGCGACTGGACCATGGCCGCGTTCAAGGAGGAGGCCATCGCCAAAATCCGCGCCCAGGTCGGCTCCGGCAAGGTGATCTGCGGCCTTTCGGGCGGCGTGGACAGTTCAGTCGCCGCGGTGCTGATCCACGAGGCCATCGGGCCTCAGCTGACCTGCGTGTTCGTGGATACCGGCCTGATGCGCGCGGGCGAGGCCGATCAGGTCGTCACCCTGTTTCGCGAGCACTACAACATCCCGCTGGTGGCCGCCGACGAGGAGGAGCGCTTCCTCTCCGCGCTGGCGGGGGTGAGCGACCCGGAAACCAAGCGCAAGACCATCGGCAAGCTGTTCATCGACGTGTTCGAGGAGAAGGCGAAGCTTGCCGGCGGCGCCGATTTCCTGGCCCAGGGCACGCTCTATCCTGACGTAATCGAAAGCGTGTCGTTTGATGGCGGGCCGTCCGTCACCATCAAATCCCACCATAATGTGGGCGGCCTGCCCGCGCGCATGAACATGAAGCTGGTCGAGCCCCTTCGCGAATTGTTCAAGGACGAGGTGAGGGCGCTGGGCCGCGAGCTCGGCCTGCCAGAAAGCTTTATCGGGCGCCACCCCTTCCCGGGGCCGGGCCTGGCCATCCGCATCCCCGGCGAGGTGACCCGCGACAAGGCCGACATTCTGCGCAAGGCCGACGCCATCTATATCGAGGAGATCCGCAAGGCGGGCCTCTACGATTCCATCTGGCAGGCCTTCGCCGTGCTGCTCCCGGTCCAGACCGTGGGCGTGATGGGCGATGCGCGCACCTATGACAATGTGCTGGCCCTGCGCGCAGTGACCTCCACCGACGGCATGACGGCGGATTATTTCCCCTTCGACCACGACTTCCTCGGCCGCACGGCGACGCGCCTCATCAACGAAGTGCGCGGCGTGAACCGCGTGGTCTATGACGTGACCAGCAAACCGCCGGGGACGATTGAGTGGGAGTAGGGGAATAGGGAACTAGGGAGTCTGGCCCCGCTCGCCTGAAGCGATCCGGATCACGCCAGCAGGTGCACGGGCACGCCAAGCGCGGGTCCCGCGCCGGCGAGGCGTTGGTCGCACGTATGCACTGTGGCGCCATGCTCCGACGCGATAGCGAGATGCAGCGCGTCTCCGGCGCGCAGTCCATATGCATGCTGATCGGCGAACTTCGCCGCTGCGCGGAATTGCCCGCCCGTCACGCCCAGCACCGTGAAGCTCTCGGCGACCAGCTCGTTGAACACCGCAAGGGACGCCGCGCGCTGCTCCAGGCTGATCTGTCCGGTTCGCAGCTTGATCGCCATGGCCGATGACATCTCGGTGATGGTCCAGTCGCTGATCAGGAGTTGAGCCGGGTTCTGTTCCGCCAGCCAGGCCTGAGCCCGCGGCGTCAGCGCTTCATTGGAAAGCGCCGCCACGATCAGCGACGTGTCGATATAGAGCATCAGTAGCGATCATCATCGCGCATGGACCGGACGAAGTCGGCGGCGCTCCGCGACTGAGGTGGCAGCGACGCCGTCAGCGATTGGAGCAGCGCGGCGTCAACCGGCTTTCGCGGCTTCGACACCGCGGTCAGACGGGCAACCGGCTTGCCGCGGCGGGTGATGTCAATCGTATCGCCCGCTTCGATCCGATCGACCAGTTCGCTCAAGTGGGCTTTGGCATCCGCCAGACTGATCGTACTCATGACAAGCTCCTGACCATGTAGATAGTCATATAGCGGATTGATCTCAAGAAGGCCAGCATGACTTTGACCGGCGGGGTAAGCGGCGGCAAGTGTGATTCGATCCCATCGTCGATCCGTCATCCAGCGAGTACATCCGCGGAACAGGCATAGAAACATCGGTCAGCGACGGGTAGCCCAGACTGACCGATCCGGTGAGCCGTCACATGTGTCCGGCGAGGAGATTGTATCCACGCGCAGCGGGCAGATCGTCGTCCCGCGGCGCTTGGTTTCGGCGACACCTTTGCTTAAGCGCTAGCGTCAGATAGACACTGCCCGCTACAATCTGCCGGGAGCGACTTCGCACCCACCGATCTCGATTCCGCCCCTGACGCCGCCTACGCGGCGCTGGCCGAAGCGCTGGACGCGCCGCTCTGGACGCGCGATGCAAAGCTCATGGCCGTTCCCGGCGGTTGCGCCCGGACCGAGGTTCTGCAGGAATTCGCCGCCATGACAAACGATCGCCTCGATACGCTGGAATCGCTCATCGCGCAGCAGCAGCGCGTGATTGATGATCTGTCCGAGGCGCTGGCGCATCAGCAGAAAGATATCGAGCGGCTGAAAGCACGGCTCCTGCAGTCTGATGACCGCATCGCCGAGCTCGAGGCGGGGCTGGCGCCGGCGACGGGCGAGAAGCCGCCGCACTATTAGCGCCTGAAGGCGGCGCCTTGTTTATCTGGCGCGACCGCAGCCAGTGAGCCGGATGCCTTGGCGCACCCCGATGGACGTAAGGATGCGGCGCAGCCGCCGACCCCCGGACCACCCACGGCGGCGCATCCAGCCGTATGTCTCTCCCTCCTCCAAAGCACCTGATCCCTGCCACCGCCGCCTGCGTCCGCCTGACGCTGAGCGGAACTGGCGGGGCTGTTCGCGCGCTTAGGTTCGGGGCGCTTTTGTTTATGGATTTGTGATGCTCATACGCATTCTGGCCGGCGGTGTGGTTTTCGTGCTCGCAGCGTGCCTCGTTCTTGTGGTCGTCATCGCGATTGCGGGCTGGGACTGGCTGCGCGGTCCGGTGGAGACGCGCGTCTCGCGTGCGCTTGACCGGCAGGTGGTGATCAGCGAGCCGCTGGAGGTCGACTGGCGGTGGAATTTCGTGCCGCGGGTCCGGGTCGCCGGTGTCACTGTGGCCGATGAGCCCTGGACCGAAGACGCGCATTTCATCGCGCTGGAGCGCGCTGAGGTGGATGTGGTCCTGCTCGACCTTTTGCGCGGGACGGTCAATCTGCGCGAGGCCTGGATCACCGGGATGAGCCTGCGCCTGACCGTGAATGGGGAGGGGAGCCACAATTGGGGGCTCGGCCGTGGCGGCGAGGACGGCGATAGCGGGCGGATGCCCATCATCGGGCGTCTGCACCTGGATGAAAGCCGGGTGCTGTACCGAAACGCGCCGCGTGATGTGTCATTCAGCGCCAATCTCGACACCGTCGTGGCCCAGGACCAGGGCGGCGCGGACAGCACCTCCATTTCAGGCGAGGGCGAGGTGCGCGGCAGCGCCTTGCGCTTTTCCGGTGAAGGCGATGGCGTGATGCGCCTGCGTGATCCCGGTGAGAGCTTCGCCTTCCGCGTGGAGATCGAGGGCGGGGATACGCGCTTCACATTCGACGGACGGCTCGGACCCCGAGGCAGTTTCCGGGAGGTGCGGGGCGCGCTGGCGCTGCGCGGCGATAATCTGCGCGACGTGTATGATTTCACTGGCATTCCCGTTCCCGACACGCCGCCCTACGATCTCACCCTCAATCTGGCGCGCGTCGACGATGTCTGGCAGGCGCGCGATATCCAAGGCTGGGTGGGCGAAAGCGATCTGTCCGGACAGCTGGACTATGACACGGCCCGCGAGCGGCCCTATGTGGACGCCGCGCTCAATTCCTCGGCGCTGGACTTCACCGATATCGGCATGCTGATCGGCGCGCCCACTATCGATCCGGACGATATGAACCAGAGCGAGCTGGAACGCGCCCAGGCCAGAGCCCTGCGCGACGAGGGCCGCATATTCCCGCGGGCGCCGCTGGCCGTGGAGCGCATTTCAGGCGTGGACGGGCGGCTCGTCCTTCAGGGGCTTGAGGTGACAGGCGTGGGCGAGGCGCTGACCGAGGTCAGCACGGTGATCACCCTGGACAACCGGGTGCTGCGCCTGGACCCATTGGAGTTCGGCTTTCGCGGCGGGCGGCTGTCATCGCGCGTCGAAATCGACGCGCGTGGCGAGGACGCCGTCACATCGGCGGACGCGACATTTTCGGGCATCCGGCTGCAGGATTTCATTCCCAATGACCACATGTCGGGCCTCATCTCGGGCGATGTCAGCCTGGTGGGGACCGGCGACACCATCCGCGACGCGATGGCGACGTCAAACGGCCGGATTCGGGCGCTCCTGGACGAGGGCGGAATCTCAAGCCGCACTTTGGAGCTGATCGGGCTGGATCTCCTGAACTATATCTTCGCCGGCGACGAGGCGGTCGCGACCCTGTGCGGTGTGGCCGACGTGGTGGTGACGGACGGGATCGGCGAGACGGCGACCTTCATTATCGTGACGCCCGACAGCCAGATTCACGGCCAGGGCGCCTTCGGTTTCCGTGGCGAACAGTTCGACCTTCAGATTCAGGCTCGCGACGCCAGTCCCAATCTTGGTTCGCTGGGCGGACCGATCAATGTCGGCGGCACGTTCCGCAATCCGGAAATCTCGCCGGATGACGAAACCTATCTGCGCGGCGTGGCGACCGTCGCCCTGGGCGCTTTGCTGACGCCGCTCGCCGGCCTTCTGGGCACGGTGCAGCTCGACACGGTCGAGGGTGGAGTGTGCGAGCGTCTGGTCGGCCCGGCTGATGCCGCTGAAACAGACGCGCCGTGAGCGCTGCGCAGTCTGGCTGCGCCGGGCAGGCATTCAGCGTTGCGACTGCCGTTTGGCCTGCGGTGCTGTGAGGGGCGTTGTATTGCTTTGGTCCAGTCGACGGTCCAATATTCACGGGTTGGTTCGGAGAGACGGCATGGACATTCCCGTTAGCGACGCCAAGGCGAGATTGACTGATCTGGTGCGCCGCGCTGAAGCCGGCGAGGAGATCGTGCTCACCCGCAATGGCCTGATCGTCGCCCGCATCGTGGCGGCCAGGGCGCCGGTTGATCGCGAGCGCCGCGCGGACCTGATCGCCCGGGTTCGCAAGTCCGCGCGGCGTGCGCAGTCGCAGGGGCTGTCTTCGGCCCGCAGTCAGGACTTCCTTTACGACGCCGAAGGGCTGCCGAAATGATGGCGGTGGATACGTCCGCCCTGATGGCGCTCCTCCTCAACGAAGCGGCCGCGGATCTCATTGTGGATGCCCTTGAAACCGCCGACACGATCCTCATCTCCGCCGCGACCGTTGCGGAGGCGATGATTGTTGCCGAACGCCGGGGACTGGACCAGGAGATGCGCACCCTCATTGATGGGCTCGGCATGGAGGTCGCGCCAGTCAACGCCGCCGCAGCCCATGCGGCCGCGCAGGCTTACAAGCGCTGGGGCAAGGGCCGCCACCCGGCGGCGCTCAATTTCGTCGACTGCTTCGCTTACGCGCTCGCGTCGGACAGGCGCGTCCCGCTTCTGTTCACCGGTGACGACTTCGCGCACACAGATCTCGATTCCGTCATCTAGGTCGCGAGCCATCAAGGTGCTCGGAACGAGGCCAGATCTTCGCCCCATGCCCGCTTGCCTCCCCGTCCCGCCTTGGCCACTGTGCGCGCCGTCGCCTGCTGAATGGATTGGACCTGCAAGACCGAACACCGTCTTGACCGGCTGGAATCGCATATCGCGCAGCAGCAGCGCGTGATTGATGATCTGTCCGAGGCGCTGGCGCATCAGCAGAAAGATATCGAGCGGCTGAAAGCACGGCTCCTGCAGTCTGATGACCGCATCGCCGAGCTGGAGGCGGGGCTGGCGCCGGCGTCGGGCGAGAAGCCGCCGCATGACTGAGCCGCTCACGACCCGCTTGCCGCGGCGCGCTGGCGGTGGCAGCGTCCCCGACGGGCACTTCTGGCGAGGTCTCGAATGCGCGGTTTGGTCTGGGTGTTGTTGCCGGTTCTTGTGTGTGTAGCCTGTGGTCCTACCGGGTATCTTGAGCGCGAGGGGGAGGTCTATTGGGCCTCCTATCCCGGCAACAGTGCGTTCCCGACGCTGGAGCGGGTCCAGCGTGAGGTCGAGGCCGACCCGGCGAGTTTCAGGGTCGAACCCTTCGGCGATTGGGCGTCGGACCGCGATCATGTCTTCTATAAGGGACGCAATGTCGGGCGCGTCGACCAGCCGAGCTTTGCCGCACGCAGCGCCTCGCTCGCCGCCGACCAGCACAATGTGTGGCTCAACGAGACCAGGATCGAGGGCGCTGACCCGGCGAGTTTTCGCCTGCTCGACCATGGCTACGCGGTTGACGATCGCCGCGCCTATTACGGCTCGACGCCGTTCGAGGCTTGCGACCTGCCGAGCCTGCGGGTCATCGGCGAGGGGATCGACGCCTTCGCGATTGATGAGGCGTGCGTGTTTGCCGGCAGTTTCAGGGCGCCCATCCAGGACCGCGCGAGCTTCGAGCTCCTCGGCGCAGGTTATTCACGCGACGCCACAGGCGTTTACTGGCTGAAGTACAGGCTGGAGGGCGCCGACCCGCAGAGTTTCCACGTGCCCCCGGGCCGGCGCTATGGCGTCGACCGAAGCGGGTGCTGGAATGGAGCGCGTGCGCAGGCTTGCCTTCAATAAACCTGGGTAGCCGGACGGCGGGGTGGTCCGCCGCCCTGCGCCGCCGCGTCATCGCACGACCTTAGCTGCACACAAGCTCGCCCCCTGGACCGGACTCGGTCTATTCTAGGCGCTATAGGGCGTTGTGACAGGCGGGGAGGGACATCATGGAAGTCTTGATCATCGGACTGGTGCTGCTGCTGGGCGTGCACATGACGCGCGTGGTCGGGCTCCGCGGCCCGCTGGTGCGCCTCCTCAGCGAGCCGCTCTACGCCATCTTCTATTCAGTGATCAGCGCGATCGGCCTGGCGCTGGTCATTTACGGCCACATCCTCGCCCATCCTTCGCCGCTGGTGTGGACGCCGCCGGAGTGGACGCGCACGCTCGCCCTGTTCGCCATTCCCGTCAGCCTGGTGCTGCTGGCAGCGGCCTATCTGCCCAGCCATATCCGCTCCTTCACGCGCCACCCCATGACGCTGGCGGTGTTCGTATGGTCAGGCGCGCATCTGGCCGCCAATGGCGGGCTGGCCTCGATCATCCTCTTCGGCAGTTTCTTCGCCTGGTCGGTGATCATCCTGATCGAGGCCTATGCGCGCGGCGGCCAGTTCGCGCGTCCCGGCCGGTGGGCCGCAGACGCGGCTGCCATCGTCATCGGGCTCGGGGCCGCGGCGCTGTTCGCCTACTTCCATATGCAGCTGTTCGGCGTGGCGGTGTTCGAGTTTGCATCCGAACCGGGCGCTCCGGGCATCTAGTGTCTGACAGGCGCGTCCAATGCGGGCGCGCGGCACAGGAGCTGACCCATGGAAGAACTCGTCCCGCTGGCCCCATTCATCATGGTGGTCCTCATTGTGGTGACCGTCTATTTCTTCTCCTCGCGCAATCGCCGCGAAGTGCTCGAAACCGTGCGCGAAGCCCTGCGCAATGGCCAGACGCTGGACCCAGAGGCCATCAAGGCGCTGGGCGTGCCTGAGAAAAAATCAGGCAATGATGATTTAAAATCCGGGCTGATCCTGATCGCCATCGCGCTGGCGATGATTGCGCTGGGGTGGGTTCTCGACGGCAACCTCCCGGACCGCAGCGACAGGCCCGATCTATTCCAAATTATGACCGGCGCCGCAGCCTTTCCCGGCTTCATCGGCGTGGTGCTGACCGGCTTCGGTTTCGCGCGAATCGGCAAGAAAAACCGTTCCGGCGACGGCCTGTAGGGACGCCGGCATGGCTGTTCCGCCCAACGCGCCGGATGACGATCTGGTGGCGGCCGTTCTGGCCGCCGGCGACCGGCGCGCCTTCGGGGCGCTGGTCGCGCGCCACCAGCAGGCGGTGCGCAGTCTCCTCTTGCGCCTGACTTGCCAGGGAGCGCTGGCCGATGATCTGGCCCAGGAAACCTTCCTGAAAGCCTGGACGCGCATCGGATCGTTCCGCGCTGACGGCAGCTTTAAGGCCTGGCTGTGCGCCATTGCCTACAGCGAGTTTCTGATGGGCGCGCGCAAGGCCCGTGCCACGCAGCGCCTGGCCGACGGGCTGACCGCCGAGCCGGGCGAGACCAGCACGCCGCCCGAGCCCGGAGGAGAGCGGGTCGATCTGGACCGGGCGCTGGCCCAGCTCGGCGAAGAGGAACGCACCTGCGTGGTGTTGTGTTACGCGTCCGGCCTCAGTCATTCTGAAGCCGCGCAGGTGACGGGCCTTCCCGTGGGCACGGTCAAATCCCATGTCAGCCGGGGCCGGGCGAAACTGAAACTCTGGTTCGAGCGCAAGGAGGCCGCATGATGCGCCCCGAGGATGATTTTGACGCGGACCTGCGCGCCCTGTTCGAGGACGCCGCGCCGCGCGCACACGACCCTGAATTTGCTGACCGCGTGATGGCGCAATTGCCGCGTCTGGATCGCTGGCGCGCCGCCGCCCTTGTGATCGCAGCGCTGGCGGGCGCGGGCGTGGCGAGCATGCAGGCCGCGCCTCTGGTGGCGCAGATCACCGATCTGCTTCAGGGCATGGGCGGCTTGGCCGCTGGCGCCGTGAGCGGCCAGGCGCTGGCCATGGGTGTGGCTGGCGCTGCGGCGCTGGGCCTGGCGCTGATCCTGTCCTGGCGTGAATTGAGTTTGCGCTAGCCGCGCGGCGTTTGAGACGGGGTGTCGAGCCCCGGGATCATGCGCTGCAGCGTGCCGTCGCGGTCGAGGAAATGGTGCTTCAGCGCCGCCCCGGCATGCAGCGCCAGCAGGCCGAAGATCACCCAGCCGCCGGCCCCGTGGATCGAGCCGGCCAGTTCATAGAAGCCCTCGGTCTGGGGCACGGGCAGGCGCGGCAGGTCGAAGCCCTCGATATTGAACAGGCGGGTGGGGAAATTGGTGGCCGAGGCCGTCACCCAGCCCCCGATCGGCGCGCCGATCATCACCGCGTAGAACGCGATATGGGTGAAGCGCGCCAGAATTTTTTCCCACGGCTTCATGTGCGCGGGAAGGGGCGGGACGGGATGGGTGAAGCGCCAGGCGAGCCGCGCCAGCGACAGGATCAGGATGGTGATGCCGGCGGTCTTGTGCCAGTTATACGCCGTCTGCACCTCGGCGAAGGTTATCTCGCCAGCGAGAGCCAGATCGCGCAGCCCCTCCATCCACCAGCCATAGAACACCATGGAGACCAGCATGATGGCGATCACCCAGTGGAAGGCGATGGCGACGGTGGTGTAGGTGGTGCGGCTGGCGGTCATGGCTCACTCCGGGGCGGTGCGCAGGAACTCGGCCTCTATTCGTACCCGAACTTCGTCGCCGATAAAGCCCGGTGGCAGCTGTCCGACGCCGAAATCATTCCGGTCGATGATCAGATCGGCGCCGAAACCCATGGCTGGCCGGCCTTCGAGCAGATTGAAGACCCCGCCGTAAAACTCTGTTTCCAGAACGGCGGGACGCGTGACGCCTTTCAAAGTGAGCTCACCATGGATGCGCCCGGTGGTCTCGCCGGTCACTTCGATGCGGGTGGAGCGGAAGATGATCTGCGGGTGAAGTTCCGCGTCAAACCAGGCGCCGCCGCGCAAGGTTTCGTCAAAGTCCGGGTCGCCGGTGGAGACCGAGGCCGCGTCGATCACGGCCGTGAGCTCTGACGCGCCGGGGCTTGCCGGATCGAAGCTCAGGCGCGCGTCCAGCCCGTCAAAGCGCGCCGTGTACCAGGACAGGCCCAGATGGCGCACCCGCCAGTTGACCGAGGCATGCTCTGTGTCCAGCGCCCACGCGCCAGCGGGCAGGCGCTCGGGATCGATCGACGGCGCCGACACGCAGGCGGCAAGCATGAGGCAGGCGAGGGTGGCGAGACGGCGCATGGGGCTGACTTTCACTGTCGGCGCCGGAGACTAGACCGGCACAGCGCCGCGTCCAGTTCACGCACCCCCTCGCGCCCGCGCGTGAAAGCGGTATGTTGCGGCTCATATCCTGATCTGACCCTCGAGGCCCGCCCATGACCTACCGCGCCCCTGTCCGCGACATCCGCTTCTGTCTGGAAGAAATCGCTGCGCTCGACGGGCTCAAGCCTACGGGCGCGTTTCCCGAGCTGTCGGGCGATCTGACCGGCGCGATCCTGGAAGAGGCAGCGCGCCTGGCCAATGACGTGCTGGCGCCGCTCAACTGGACCGGCGACCAGCAGGGCTGCACGCTGAAAGACGGCAAGGTCACCACGCCCGACGGGTTCAAGGACGCCTACGGCAAATTCGTCGAGGGCAGCTGGCAGGGGCTGCAATTCGCCGCCGAGCATGGCGGCATGGGCCTGCCGCGGGCGCTGGGTTGCGCGCTGATGGAGATGCTGCAAAGCGCCAACATGGCCTTCGGTCTGGGGCCGATGCTGTCGTTTGGCGCTATCGAGGCGCTGATCGCGGTGGGCACGCCCGAGCAGCGCGAGGTGTATCTGCCGAAAATCATTTCCGGCGAATGGACAGCGACCATGAATCTGACCGAGCCGCAGGCGGGTTCGGATGTGGGGGCGCTGCGCACCAAGGCCGAACCCAATGGCGACGGTTCCTGGTCGATCACCGGACAGAAAATCTATATCACCTGGGGCGAGCACGACTGCACGGACAATATCATCCACCTGGTGCTGGCGCGCACGCCCGGCGGCGAGCCGGGCACGCGCGGCATCTCGCTCTTCCTCGTGCCCAAATTCATCCCCGATGAGACCGGTGCACCCGGTGAGCGCAACGCCGTGACCGCCATCGGGCTGGAGCACAAGATGGGCATTCACGGCTCGCCCACCTGCACGATGGAGTATGCCGGCGCCAAAGGCTGGCTGGTCGGCAAGGAATTCAAGGGCATGGCCGCGATGTTCATCATGATGAACTCGGCACGCCTCAATGTCGGCGTTCAGGGCGTCGGGATCGCCGAGCGCGCCTATCAGCAGGCTTACGATTTCGCACTGGGCCGCCTGCAAGGCCGCGCCCTGATGGGGGAGGGCGAGGGACCCCACCCGATCATCGAGCATCCCGACATCCGCCGCACCCTGGCGATGATGAAAGCCAAGATCGAGGCCGCGCGCGCCATCTGCTTCCACGCCGCGGTGGAGGCCGATTTCGCCGAGCACCATGACGACGAAGACGAGGCGGCGTGGGCCAAGCGGCGCGAGGATTTGCTGATCCCCATCGCCAAGGCCTGGTGCACCGATGTGGGCGTGGAGGTCGCGTCCATGGGCGTGCAGATCCATGGCGGCATGGGCTTTATCGAGGAGACCGGCGCAGCCCAGCACTACCGCGATGCGCGCATCGCCCCGATCTATGAGGGCACGAACGGCATTCAGGCGATTGACCTTGTGGGCCGCAAGCTGGTGCGTGATGGCGGCGAGGCCATTGGCGAGCTGATCGACGATATCCGCCAGACTGTGGAAGATTGCGAGACCAGCTCCAACCCCGACCTGCCCACGCTCGCCGCCCAGCTGGCGCCGGCGTGCGATGCGCTCAAAGCGGCGTCTGACTGGATGCTCAAGGCCAGCGAGGCCGACCGGCTGGCGGGCGCCACGCCCTTCCTGAAGCTGGCCGGTGACGTCACCGGCGGCTGGCTGTTGTGCGTCGGCGCGGTGGCGGCCCAGCGCCGCCTGAAGGAAAAAGAGGGCGATCAGGCCTATGCCAGCGCGCGCATCGCCATGACGCGCGTCTATGCCGACACGGTGCTGTCCAGCGCCCCGGGCCTGCTGGGCGATATCCAGACGGGCGCGGCCGTGCTGTTCGAGCCGGGGCTGACGATGCTGGAAAGCGCCTAGATCCAGTATGCGCCCGGATCGGGGTGGGTGCGGCCGTCGACCAGGCGCATCAGCCCCACCACCGTGCGCACCACCAGCCACACCGCGCCGAGCAGCCAGATCAGGAGCCCGAGACCGAGCAGCCAGATCGTGGCGAAACCGACCACCGCGATGATGATGCCGTAGATCACGGTGCGGATCTGGAAATCATAGTGATTGAGCAGCCAGGCGGGCGCCTTGTCGCGGCGCATGAAGGCGATGACCAGCGCGATCAGGGCGGTGATCCCGTTGGATAGCGCGAACAGCAGCAGCACGTAATTGACCAGCGCCAGCGTCCGGTCGCCATGGGGGTCGGGTCGGGCGTCAGGCATGGCGTCGCTCATGGGGTCTGATCCTCCTGATGCGATCAGTTTCGGATGGTTCGCCGCATGGCTCAAGACTGCGCAGCACGCCGGATCATAACAGGGTTTCATTTGGATTTGCCCTGTAGGCTGATAAGAATGTGCAACACAGACTCGCCAGCGGCCTCGGCCGCCGGGCGGAAGGGGAGCAGACCATGACCAGTGCGGGAGGCCATCCGGGCGCGCGGGCCCCGGTGATCGTGACCATGGCCGATACAGTTCCGGCGCGCGAGGTGGCTGAAGTCATCGGGATCGCCCGTGGATCGGTGGTGCGCGCGCGGTTTTTCGGGCGTGATTTCATCGCCGGCCTGCGCAATCTGGTGGGCGGCGAGGTGACCGAATACACCAAGCTGCTGGCCGAGGCGCGTGAGCAGGCGCTGGGCAGGCTGGTGGCGCATGCCGAGGAAATGGGTGCAGATGCGGTGGTGACCTTCCGTTTCTCCACCTCCTCGGTGATGGAGGGCAGCGCGGAAATCCTGGCCTATGGAACAGCGGTGAAGCTCAAATGATGAACCGTTTGCGCCCATTGGGGCTCAAGGCTGTCGGCGAGCTGGGCGAAACCTTGCGCTTCCTGGGCGGCGTGGCGGCGGTGTGGCTGGTGCTGGTGACCTTCGGGTTCGCCGCCTTCCATATCCCCTCGGTCAGCATGGAGCCCGGCCTGCAGGTCGGCGACCGCGTGCTGGTGTCGAAATTCACCTATGGCTATTCGCGCCACTCCTTGCCGCTGGGGCTGGGCTATGTCCTGCCCGCCAGCTGGAGCGGGCGAGTGTTCGGATCGGTCCCGGATCGCGGCGACGTGATTGTGGTGCGTGATCCCGAGCAGAACATCAATATCATCAAGCGTGTGATCGGCCTGCCGGGCGATACGCTGGAAGTACGCGACGGGCGCTTGATCCTCAATGGCGAGATGCTCCATCGCGAGCCCAGGGGCGTGGTGCAGTACCGCGACCGGTCGGGCCTGCTGGTGCAGGCCTCGGTGTATGACGAGGTTCTCCCCGACGGTACGATGCATGAAATCTACGAGCGCTCTGACGCGGCGAATTTCGACAATGTCGGACCGTTCCGCGTCCCCGCCAACCATCTGTTCCTGATGGGCGATAACCGCGACGCGTCCGCGGATAGCCGCATGCTGGGCGGGCTGGGCTATGTTCACAATGACCAGGTGGTCGGGCGCGCCTTCACGGTGCTCTTCACCTTCGCCTCCTGCCGTCAGGAAGAAGGCCTGCACTGTCCGCCCTGGCGGGTCTGGCGCGGGCTCTGATCGCGCTTTAGGCTCGTTCCCCCAGAACAGGGAAGGGTGGTTTATGAGCCTCAAGGGCAAGACGATCTTCATCACCGGGGCGAGCCGCGGCATCGGCCTGGCCATCGCCGAGCGCTGCGCACGCGACGGCGCCAATATCGCCATCGCCGCCAAGACCGCCGATCCGCATCCCAAGCTCGAAGGCACGATCCACACCGCCGCCGCCGCCATCGAGGCTGCCGGCGGCAAGGCGCTGGCCCTGCAATGCGACATCCGCGACGAGGCCAGCGTCCAGGCGGCCGTGGCCAAAACCGCTGAAACCTTCGGCGGCATCGATATCGTGGTGAACAACGCCTCGGCCATCTTCCCGATGCCCACCAAGGACACGCCCATCAAGCGCTGGGATCTGATGCACGGGGTCAATGCGCGCGGCACGTTTCTGGTGACGCAGGCCTGCCTGCCCTGGCTGGAGAAGGCTGAAAACCCGCACATCCTGGCCCTGTCGCCGCCGCTGGACATGCAGGTGAAATGGTTCGCGCCCCATGTCGCCTATACAAGCGCCAAATACGGCATGAGCCTGTGCATCCTCGGCTGGGCAGGCGAATTCAAGGGCCGCATCGCCGCCAACGCCATCTGGCCGCGCACCGCCATCGCTACAGCCGCCATCGCCAATGTGCTGGCCGGCGAGGAGGCGTTCAAGCATTGCCGCAAGCCGGACATCCTGGCCGAGACCGCGTATCGCGTGATGCTGAAGCCCGCCGCCGGCTTCACCGGCAATTTCCTGATCGATGACAGCTTCCTGGTGAGCGAAGGCGTGACGGATCTCGACCAGTACGCCGTGGAGCCCGGCCAGGCGCTCCTGCCGGACTTCTTCGTCCCCGATCACCCCCCTGCGCCGCCGGGCGTGGAGATTATGGATATCCAGCTGGGGCACTAAACCGGCCCGCCCCAAAAACGCCGCTTGCATTTTCTGTAAAACGCGCATCATAGGCGATGGAGCGTCGCACTCTGCGGCCTGGTCGCCTGACCCGCCGCCACTCTGCCGGCACCCGTCGACGCGGGTCGCCTTCAGGCGTTCTCACATGTTGCTCATCGACACCTATGTCGGCCCGAGCGCAATCGAAGGAGTCGGCGTTTTCGCCGCCGAATTCGTGCGCGCCGGTCAGCCTATCTATCGCTTTGAACCCGGTTTCGACCGGCTCATCTCCCCGTCCGATCTCGCGGCCATGCCCGAACCGATTCGCCGGTTCGTCGACCGCTACACCTATCCCCATCCTGCCGATGCGTCGCTGCTGGTGCTGGATGCCGATAACGGGCGGCACATGAACCACTCCTGCGAGCCCAACACCAATTTTGCCGATGCGGTGTACGGCTACGCCATTCGCGATATCGCGGCGGGCGAGGAGATCACCTGCAACTACGCCGAATTTGAACCGGCCTTCGTGATCCTGCCCTCCATGGTGGACGCCCATTCGGGCATGCAGCACCTGGCGGCGGCGGAGTAGACCGGCGCACCGACCAGTTGCCAGACGGCAGGCGGAGGGGTTAGCCAAGGGGCATGCGCACCCTTGTACACGCCCCCGCCGCCGCTCTGGACCACCATCCGCCCCAGGGGCACCCGGAGCATGCCGGGAGGCTTCAGGCCGTTTTGCGCGCGGTTTCGGCGACCGGAATCGAGCCTGCAACAGGCTTTTCCCCGGCCTCCCGCGCCGCGCTGGAGCGTGTGCATGCGAGCGCCCTGATCGATCAGGTGTTCGCCGCGTCTCCCCGCGAGGGCGAGACGGCGCTGGACGCCGACACCTGGATGAGCCCGGGCTCGCTGAAAGCGGCGCTGGCGGCGGCGGGCGCTGGCATGGCCGGGGTCGATGCGGTGATGGCGGGGGAGGCGGAGGCCGTATTCGTCGCCGCACGTCCACCCGGCCACCATGCCGAGCCTGACCGGGCCATGGGGTTCTGCCTGTTCAACACCATCGCCATCGCCGCGGCCCATGCGCTGGCCCATCACCGGCTGGCGCGGGTCGCGGTGGTCGATATCGATGTGCACCACGGCAATGGCACGCAGGCCTGGGCGCAGGACGAGCCCGCCTGCCTGTTCGCGTCCATCCATCAGGGCTGGATCTATCCCGGCACCGGCGCCGCGCACGAGACCGGGCGTCACGGCAATATCATCAATGTGCCGAAGGCTGCCGGAGCGGCAGGCCCCGCCTGGCGCAAGGCGGTGGAGACGGCGATTCTGCCCCGGATCGAAGCATTCGCGCCGGACTTCCTGTTTGTGTCTGCGGGCTTTGATGCCCATCGCGATGATCCGCTGGCCGGGCTGGCGCTGAGCGATGACGACTACGCTTGGGCGGGGGCGGCGCTGGCGCAGGCGGCCCGGGCGCATGCTCATTCGCGGCTTGTATGCGTGCTTGAGGGCGGATACGACTGCGCCGCGCTGGAGCGCTCCACCGGAGCCTTCCTGCGCGCCGTGCAGTCGGCGTGAAGTCTCGTACAGCGGCCCGCCGCGTCATCCAGCCTTGATTGAACATCATGACCTTACCCAGCGCCGCGCCTGGCCAGATCATTATTGCCCGTCACGGCGAACCGGACCTGAACCGGTATGAGCGGGTCGACTGGCGCGGCTATGAGCGCTGGTGGGCGGCCTATGACCTGGCGGGGCTCAAACCCGGCCAGACCCCGCCCGAAGCGCTGTGTTCGCAGGCGCGTGCGGCGAGAACCGTGTTCGCCTCCACCCTGCCGCGCGCCATCGAGACCGCACGCGCCTGCATCGGCGAGCGTGAGCTGCTGATCGATCCGATGTTTGTCGAAGCCGCGCTGCCGCCGCCGCCCTGGCCGGGCCGGTTCAAGGCGCGCACCTGGGGCGTGTATGCGCGCTGCGCCTGGTGGCTGGGGTGCGCGCGCGGGCGCGAGACGCGCCAGCAAGCCGAGCTGCGCGCTCGTCAGGCCGCCGCGCAGCTAGTGGAGGCGGCGAATCACGGTCCCGTGGCGCTGTTCGCCCATGGCTGGTTCAATCGCATGCTGCGCCCGGCGCTGCAGGCGCAGGACTGGCGCTGTGTGGTGGACGGGGGTGATGATTACTGGTCCTGGCGCCGGTATGAGCGCCGCTAGGCGCTGCGTTTGCGCGTCTGACAGCGACACGGCTACGGGAATGAAGGGTTGATTGCGCGCGCGGTTCCGTCTTCTCTGGAGCGGCCCGATCCCCTCACGGAGCCCAGCATGAGTGCGCCTGCCGACATCTCCACCCTGAGCTTTGAAGCGGCGCTCGAAGAGCTGGAGACCATTGTCCAGAAGCTCGAGGGCGGCGAGGTGGAGCTGGAGAAATCCATCGCGCTGTATCAGCGCGGCGCGGCGCTCAAAGCCCATTGCGAGGCCCGCCTGAAAGACGCCCAGCTGAAAGTCGACAAGATCGTCATCGGCGCTGACGGCAAGCCGGATGCCGAACCGGCGGGGCTGGATTGAGCATGGGTCCCGACGCGCCGCCGCTGCCCGAGATTGCGCCGGAGGATTTCTTCCGCGCCGATGTGCGTCTGGGCGAGATTGTCGCCGCCGACCCGTTTCCCGAAGCGCGCAAGCCCGCCTGGAAGCTGACCATCGATTTTGGTCCCGGCGTCGGCGTGAAGAAGAGCTCGGCCCAGATCACAGAGCATTATGCGCGCGAAGAGCTGCCGGGGCGGCGCGTGCTGGCGGTGGTCAATTTCCCGCCGCGCCAGATCGGCCCAGTGCGCTCTGAAGTGCTGGTGCTGGGCGTGCACGATGCGCAAGGGCGCGTCTGCCTGCTGGGCGCCGATGGCGAGGCGCCGCTGGGCGCGCGGGTGTCATGATGGGGCGGGCGTTGTCAGAGTTTTCAACGGCTCTGGGTGAAGCCGCTGACCGCGTGACGGTGGCATTGGATGCTTTGCTGCCCCGGCCCGATGGCCCGGAAAAGCGCCTCATCTCCGCCATGCGCTATTCGGCGCTGGGACCGGGCAAGCGCATGCGGCCCTTCCTGCTGATCGAATGCGGGCGCCTGGTGGGCGCCGATGAGCGCGCGCTTCTGCGCGCGGCCTGCGCGGTGGAGTGCATCCATGCCTACTCGCTGGTGCATGATGACCTTCCGGCCATGGACAATGACGATCTGCGCAGGGGACGCCCGACCCTGCACATCGCCTATGACGATGCGACGGCGATCCTGGCGGGCGACGCGCTGCAGACCCAGGCCTTCGCTATTCTCGCTGATCCGGAGACCCATCCCGATGCGGCACTGCGCTGCGATCTGATCGCGCGCCTCGCCCAGGCCGCCGGTGCGCGCGGCATGGCGGGCGGGCAGATGATCGACATGGCCATCGAAGCGGGCGAGGAGGCCGAGATCGGCGTCATTACCCGCTGTCAGCGCATGAAGACCGGCGCCCTGATCGCTTTCTGCGCCGAGGCCGGACCGGTTCTGGCGCGGTCCGACCGCGAGACGCGCACGGCGCTCGAAGGCTACGCCCACGATCTGGGGCTTTGCTACCAGATCGTTGATGATTTGCTCGATGCCGAGGGCGATGAGTCCCTGACCGGCAAGCGCACGCGCAAGGATGAGGGTCAGGGCAAGGCAACCTTCGTGTCGATCCTGGGCGTCGAGGGTGCGCGCGAGCGCGCGCGGCATCTGGCCGCGCAGGCCAAGGAGCATCTGGCCGATTATGGCGAAGATGCAAAATTACTGATACAAACTGTTGATTATGTCCTGGATCGCCAGTCCTGACAGTTGATTGCCGGTCAGCCCGGCTGCAGGAGACCGCATGCCCCATACGCCTCATCTCGACCAGATCCGCGTTCCCAGCGACCTGAAAAATCGCGATCTGACCTTCCTGACGGCTGTGGCCGAGGAGTTGCGCGCCGAGACCATCGACACGGTGTCTGTCACCGGCGGCCATCTGGGCGCCGGGCTGGGCGTGGTGGAACTGACCCTGGCGCTGCATCACGTATTCGATACGCCCGACGACATTCTGGTCTGGGATGTGGGCCACCAGTGCTACCCGCACAAAATCCTGACAGGCCGGCGCGACCGCATCCGCACGCTGCGTCAGGGCGGGGGGCTGTCGGGCTTCACCAAGCGCTCTGAAAGCGTTTACGATCCGTTCGGCGCCGCCCATGCCGCCACCTCCATCTCTGCTGCGCTCGGTTTCGCCGTGGCGCGCGATCTCAAGGGCGAGCATGACCGCAAGGTGATCGCCGTGATCGGCGACGGCTCGATGTCGGCGGGCATGGCCTATGAGGCCATGAACAATGCCGGCGCGCTGAAAAAGAACATGATCGTCATCATCAATGACAACGACATGTCCATCGCCCCGCCGGTCGGCGCGATGAGCCACTATTTCGCCCGTCAGGTCTCGTCCAAGAGCTATCGCGACCTGCGCAAGATCGGCAAGGGCATCGCCAAGACGCTGGGCGTCGAGACCCAGGCGCGCAAGGCCGAGGAATATCTGCGCGGCATGGCCATGGGCGGCACGCTCTTTGAGGAGTTGGGCTTCCGCTATATCGGCCCCATTGACGGCCATGATCTTGAACAGGTCATCGCTGTGCTGCGCAATGTGCGCGACGCCGATGACGGCCCGGTGCTGATCCATGCCGTGACCCAGAAGGGCAAGGGCTACGCTCCCGCGGAGCTCGCCGACGACAAGTATCACGGCGTGTCGCGCTTCAATGTGGTCACCGGCGAGCAGCAAAAGGCCAAGGCCGGACCTCCGGGCTTTACCGCCGTATTCGCCGACGCGCTGATCCGCATGGGCGAGCAGGATGAGCGCATCTGCGCCGTCACCGCCGCCATGCCGGCTGGCACCGGCGTCGACAAGTTCGCCGCGCGCTTCCCGGACCGCGCCTTCGATGTGGGCATCGCCGAACAGCATGCGGTGACGTTTGCCGCGGGTCTGGCGGCGGAGGGGCTGAAGCCCTTTGCGGCGCTGTATTCCACCTTCCTTCAGCGCGGGTACGACCAGGTGGTCCATGACGTGGCCATCCAGTCCCTGCCGGTGCGCTTTGCCATCGACCGGGCCGGGCTGGTGGGCGCGGATGGTCAGACCCATGCGGGCTCGTTTGATATCGGCTTCATGGGTTCGCTGCCCGGCATGGTGCTGATGGCGGCGTCTGACGAGGCGGAACTGGCGCGCATGGTCGCGACTTGCGCGGCCATTGATGACGGCCCCAGCGCTGTGCGTTATCCGCGCGGCGAGGGCACCGGCGTCGAGATTCCGGCCGTGCTGGAACCGCTGGAGATTGGCAAGGGCCGGATTGTGCGCGAGGGCTCCGGCGTCGCCGTGCTGTCGCTGGGCACCCGGCTGGGCGAAGTGCTCAAAGCCGCCGATGAACTGGCCGCTCATGGCCTGTCGCCCACCGTGGCGGACGCCCGCTTCGCCAAGCCGCTGGATGAGGACATGATCCTGCGTCTGGCGCGCGAGCACGAAGTGCTGGTCACCATCGAGGAAGGCTCGCGCGGCGGGTTTGGCGCCTTCGTGCTGCACCTGCTGGCGGAAAAGGGCGCACTGGATCGCGGGCTGAAAATCCGCACCATGACGCTGCCGGACGTGTTCCTGGATCACGACAGCCCGTTCGCCATGTATGATGCAGCGCGCCTGAACGCCCGCCATATCACCGCCACAGTGCTCGACGCGCTGGGCCGTGAAGAAGACGCCGCCCGCGCCCTGGCGTGAGCGGGCGTCAGCCCTGACCCAGCGCCAGCAGCGTTCTGGCGAATGCGGTGATCGCGCGCGGGGTCGTGGATTCCTGGTTTGAATGATAGTTGAAGGTCGGGATCTGCAACGTCGCGCCGGTGCAGCGTCCCGAGGACAGGGCGACGATGCGTCCGAGCTCAGTCAGGCCCAGTGATTTGAGCGGCTGGCCGCGGCGCGCGCGGGCGTCGTTCTCGCGCTCGATGAAGCTGTCCTTGAAAATGATCGGCGCGCTGACCGTGTTGGCCGCGCGCTCAACCCGCTGGACGGTGTCTGGGTGGAAGGCGGCGGTCGCGTCACGACGGCGCAGGATCACCGCGCCGGCCAGCGCCGCGGCGCTGTCGTCAAAGGGCGTGGTGTCAAGCACCACAATGTCCTGGCGCTCCTGACCGGCATTGACCAGCCAGCCCAGTGCATGGGCCGCTGAGCGGCCGATCTCTTCCTCGGCAGTGAAGATGATGGTGCCGGTCAGTCCGAACTCCGCCGCCACGCGCAGGGCCGCCGCCGAGACCGGATTGTCGAGCTGGCCGGAAATCAGTCCGGCTTCCAGCGGTCCGAGCGTGCGGGCGAACGCGATCGGCGTGCCCGGCGCCAGATCGATCATACCCTCCAGAGACAGCACCAGGCGCGACGCGGCGTCCACGCTGGCGGAGACGATGCGTCCATAGGCGATGCGCCCGCCCGTCTTGCGGTCATAGGCGAAGACCGTTTCACCGGCATAGCGCTTGGAGACGGATTCGGCGAAATTGGCTGTGACGGTGTGGGCTTCGCCGTATTTCTCGTTCTTCACGGCGTGGGCGGCGTAGACCGCTGCGCCGTCTTCGGCCGTGATCGCGCCATGGCGGTCAATATGGGCGAGATACACCGGACCCTCGCCCAGCTGCGCAATGCACAGATTGCGCGGCCGGGTGACCTTGGCCCCCAGCGCCGTGAAATCGCGTGCGAGATGGTCAAGGAAGGGCGTCTCGTGACCGACCACGGACGGGAAATCGAGATACTCGCTGGTTTTGGCGAGGACCCGGGCAAAGATTTCGGTGTCAGTCGGCGCCCCGCGCATCTTACAGCTTCTCGACAAACACCGATCCGGCCGAATAGCCGGCGCCGAACGAGCAGATGACGCCTTTGTCGCCGGCGCTGAGATCGTCGCTATTGAGGTGGAAGGCGATGATGGAGCCCGCCGATGAGGTGTTGGCGTAGGTGTCCAGAATGGTGGGCGCGTCCTCGCCGCCAGCCTCGCGTCCGAACACCTTGCGCGCGATCATCAGATTCATGTTGATATTGGCCTGGTGCAGCCAGATGCGGCGCATCTGATTGGGCGCCAGGCCCAGCTCCTCCATGTGCTCGCGGATCATATCCGACACCATGGGCACGACTTCCTTGAACACCTTGCGGCCTTCCTGGACGAACAGCTTGTCATCCTTGGGCGAGCCGTTGGCGCGCGCGCCGTTGTCGCCGTCCGCGCGCTCGGTGCGGTTCAGGAAGCCGAAATTATTGCGGATATTGTTGGAGAATTTGGTGCGCAGGCGCGTGCCCAGAATGCGCCAGCCGCCTTCACCCAGATCCTCGCGCTCCAGCAGGATCGCGGTGGCCACATCGCCGAAGATGAAATGGCTGTCGCGGTCGCGCCAGTTGAGATGGGCCGAGCAGATTTCCGGATTGACCACCAGGATGGCGCGGGCATGGCCCTGGGCGATCATGTCGGCGGCGGCCTGCATGGCGAAGGTCGCCGAAGAGCAGGCCACGTTCATGTCAAAGCCGAAGCCTTCCTCAATGCCCAGCGCGTCCTGAATCTCGATGGCCACCGCCGGATAGGCGCGCTGCATGTTGGAGGCGCCGACAATCACCCCGTCCACATCGCCGGGGCCTCGCCCGGCGCGCTCCAGCGCGTCGCGGCAGGCGTTCAGGCCGATCTCGGCCAACAGCGCCAGCTCGTCATTGCCGCGCGCGGGAATGCGCGGCGTCATGCGCTTGATGTCCAGCACGCCGGCCTTGTCGATGACATAGCGCGACTTGATCCCGGAGGCCTTTTCGACGAATTCGGCCGACGAGGGGCTCAGCGACTCGGTCTCGCCGCGGGCGATCTCGCCGGCGTGGGCGTCGTTATAGGCGCTCACATAGGCGTTGAAGCTGGCCACCAGCTCGTCATTGGAAATGGACTCCGCGGGCGTCCACAGGCCCGTGGACCGGATAACAGCGGCGCTCATGAAAGGCTCCAGCATTCTGTCTGAGTCTGTTTGATCACGCGCCAACTTAGCGAGCATCGCCCCATGCGCCAACCATACGTACAGAGAGTGTTGATCACGCCGACAGGCGCGCGACCTCGCCATGGCGCGGGCAGGTGACCAGATGGTCGTTAACCATGCCCACAGCCTGCATGAAGGCATAGACGATCACAGGTCCACAGAACTTGAACCCGGCCTGTTTCAGCGCTTTGGCCATGGCCTGGCTGGTTTCGGTCTGGGCGGGCACCTCGCTCATCGCCGTGTGGCGGTTCTGAACGGGAACGCCGTCAACGAAGTCCCACAGGAAGGCGGAGAAGCCGGGCCCCGCCTCCTGGATGGCGATCCAGGCGCGCGCATTGCCGATGGCCGCCTTGATCTTGGCGCGCGAACGGATGATGCCGGCGTCACCCATCAGCCGGTTGATGTCCGCCTCGCCATAGCGGGCGATGATGTAGGGATCGAACCGGTCGAAGGCCGCGCGCATGGTCTCGCGCTTGCGCAATATGGTGATCCAGGCGAGCCCGGCCTGGAAGCCGTCCAGCACCAGTTTTTCAAACAGAGCGCGGTCATCGCGCTCAGGCACGCCCCACTCCTCATCATGATAGGCGATGTAAAGCGGATCATTGTCCGGCCAGGGGCATCGCTGGGTCATGGCGGCGTCCTTCGTGCATGCGAGGCGCACGCTAGCGGCGCGCAGCCCTGACCGCTACCTGATTCGTGCGCCGGGGCAGGGGGCTTGATTGACAGGCGGGCGCGCCTGGCCCATAAGCCCCGATCCCTCAGTGGCCGGCCTTGCCGGACCGCTCGTATCAACACGCACGGACGACGCGAGAACCGCCGTTTCCATTGCGCAGCAACGAGGGAGCTGCGCCGGGCCGCGTCATAAAAGAGAGACCTGATGTCAAAGCGTCATTCGCAGAAATACAAGATCGACCGCCGTATGGGCGAAAACATCTGGGGCCGCGCCAAGTCCCCGGTGAACAACCGCGCCTACGGCCCGGGCCAGCACGGCCAGCGCCGCGCCGGCAAGCTGTCTGATTTCGGCCTTCAGCTGCGCGCCAAGCAGAAGCTGAAAGGCTATTACGGCAACATCACCGAGAAGCAGTTTCTCAAGATCTATACCGAGGCGATGCGCCGCAAGGGCAACACCGCCGAGAACCTGATCGGCCTGCTGGAAAGCCGTCTGGATGCGATCGTGTATCGCGCCAAGTTCGTGCCGACCGTGTTCGCCGCGCGCCAGTTCGTCAATCACGGCCACGTGAAGGTGAACGGTCAGCGGGTCAACATCGCGTCCTACCAGTGCAAGCCGGGCGACGTCATCGAAGTGCGCGAGAAGTCGCGCAACATGGCCCTGGTGCTCGAAGCGCTGGGCAGCCCCGAGCGTGACGTGCCCGAGTATATCGAGCTTGAAGGCAAGGGCATGAAGGCGACTTACGCCCGCATCCCCGATTTCAACGAGGTGCCCTATCCGGTGAAGATGGAGCCCAACCTCGTGGTGGAATTCTACTCCTCCTAAGGCCTTCGGCGCGGCTTCGGCTGCGCCTGCACGACCGAACGAGACCCGCTGGCGCACGCTGGCGGGTCTTTTTCTTGCGGCCTTGGTGCTGTCGCCTCGCCTCACGGTCAGGTAAGCTCGCGATCAGCTGCCGACAGGAGACGCGCCATGATCCGCCTGAAGACCGCCTGCGCCGGTGCGTTCGCCCTGCTCGCGACAGCCTGCCAGACTGCGCCCTACAGCCCGGCCGGATACAGCGCCGAACCGGTCTATGACTGGCGCGTGGACCGGGCGGGCGATCTGGTGGTGCGCGTGGCCTCTAACGGCTGCACCACACGCGACAGCTTCGTCGCCGATGTGTACGGCGCCGGCGGGCAGGGCTGGAATTTCGACGTCACGCTGACGCGCATCCATGCCGATAACTGCCGCGCGCTGCTGCCCCAGGGGGTGGAGCTGGTGTGGACGCGTGACGATCTGGGGCTCCCGCAGGGCGCGGGCGTGCGCGTCACCAATCCGCGCTCGGCGCCGCCATCCAGCTAACGTCTCCAGCTTGGTTGCGGAGACCATTCCTTAACGCGCCGCGCCGATAGTGCCCTGACGCATTCTGCCGTCACGGATTTGTGCGCATGGCTGAAGACTTTCGATCCGTCGCCGAACCGGCCGCGCCGCCGCCCGCTCCGCCAGCGGGCCGGGCGCGCACGCTGTTGACGCGGCGCCTGGCTGACATTGTGTGCCTGCCCGCCAGCCGCGTGGCGCCGCAAGAGCGCTGGATGGTGGCTGATGTGCTGGAGACCATGCTGGCCACCGCTGATGCCGGCTTGCGCGCCAAGGTCGCTGCGCGCCTGGCCGATCAGGCCGAAGCGCCCGCCGGTCTCGTGCGCCGCCTGGCGCTGGATGAGTTCGAGATCGCCGACCCCTTGCTGGCGCGCGCCCGGGCGCTGACCGATTTCGACATGATGGAGATCGCGCGCAAGACCAGCCGCCGACACCGTCTGGCGCTGGCCCGGCGAGAGCGCGTGTCCGAAGTGGTCGCCGCCGCCCTGTGCGCCAGCGGCGACGTGGACGTCATCTCGGCGATCCTGCGCAATGCCGGGGCGCATCTGGCGCTGGAGACGGTCGAGTTTCTGGTGCGCGAAGCGGCTGAAAACGAGACGCTGGCGCTTTTGCTCATCAAGCGCGCCGAGCTTCGCCCGGCCCAGGCGCTCACCCTGTTCTGGGCGTGTGGTCATGATCAGCGCCGCATGATTCTGGACCGCTTCGCCGCCTCGCGCGCCATTCTGCAAGAAGCCGCCAGCGACGTGTTTCCGCTGGCTGCGCGTCAGGAAGAACGTGACCCGGCTGTGGACGCCGCGCTGGTCTATATCGACCGGCGCCAGCGCGACCGCCGCGCGGCCGATCTGTCGCCTTATCAGTCGCTGGAGGGCCTGATCGAGCACGCCGCGCGCGAGGGATTGAGGTTGGAGGCGCGCGCGGAGATGGCCACGCTGTCCGCCATCGGTCAGGACCTGACCAATCGCATGCTGGATGATTTCGGCGGCGAGCCGCTGGCCGTGCTGGCCAAGGCCACAGGCCTGTCGCGCGAGCATCTGGTGATGCTGGTCGAGCTGGGCGGGCGCACCGATACGCCGCTGCGCATCCAGCAGGCTGTGCGCGTGTTCGACACGCTTTCCGTCGACAAGGCGCAGACGGTCTTGCGCTACTGGAACTGGGTCATCGGACGCACCGGCGCCAGCTGACGCGGGAATCGCTTGTCAGGGGCAGGTCCTGCCGCTAACGACGCGTTTTATGACCGACGCAATTGCTCTGGCCCTGGCCAATCTCACCTCGCCCGCCGTGCTGTTCTTCGCACTGGGGATTTTCGCCGGCGTCGCCCGGTCCGATCTCACCATTCCCCAGGCCATCGCCAAGGGGCTGGCGCTCTATCTGATGCTCGCCATCGGTTTCAAGGGCGGCGCGGCCGTGGCCGAAGTGGGCCTGTCGATGGACCTCGCCCTCGCGGCGCTGGCCGGTGTGGTGCTCAGCTTCTCCCTGCCGCTGGTCGCGTTTGCGCTCTTGCGCGCCTTTACCAAGGTGGACCGGGCCACGGCCGCCGCGAGCGCCGCGCACTATGGCTCAATCTCGGTGGTCACGTTTGTGGCGGGTTCGGAGTTCCTCACCGCGTCAGGCCTGATCTGGTCGGGCCATATGGTGGCGGTGCTGGCGATCATGGAGACGCCGGCGATCCTGACCGGTCTGTGGCTGGCGGGCCGGGCCGCGAAGGGGCCGGACCCGGAAGCGCGCCCGGAGCTCCTGCGAGAGGTGCTGCTGAACGGATCGGTGGTGCTGCTCATCGGCGCCTTCCTTATCGGCTGGGCGTCGGGACCGGCGGGCATGGCGCGCCTCGATCTGTTCGTGAACGGATTGTTCCAGGGCCTGCTGTGCCTGTTCCTTCTGGACATGGGGCTGGTCGCCTCGCGCAGGCTGGGCGGAGCAAAAAAGCTGGGCGTGTCCGGGATAGCGTTCGGGGTGGTGATGCCGCTGATCGGCGCCGCGGCGGCGCTGCCCGTGGCGTGGCTGATCGGCATGAGCGCGGGCGATGCGGCGGCGCTGATGATCCTGTCAGGATCGGCGAGCTATATCGCAGTGCCCGCCGCCATGCGCATTGCCCTGCCGGAGGCGGACCCGTCCGTGTATCTCACCTTGTCGCTGGCGATCACCTTCCCGTTCAATCTGACCATCGGCATACCGCTCTATACCAGTGTGGCGCGCGCAGTTCTGGGAGGCTGACATGGCCCGATCGATCCGAAAGAAAGTCATCGCCATCGTGGAGGCCGCGCATCTGCGCCGGCTGGTCGATCTGATCCGCAGCTGCGGCGTGGCGGGCTTCACTGTCATTGACGGGCGCGAGGGCTCGGGCATTGCGGGTGACTGGAGCAGGGACGGGGTGTTCGAGGCCGTGGAGATGAAGATCGTTCACGCCGTCACCACAGCCGAGACTGCCGAGCGCGTGTTCGACAAGGCGGCTGTGTTCTTCGAGCGCTATCCGGGGATCATCTACGGCTATGATGTCGAAGTGGTGCGCGGCGAGCGGTTCTGATCGCGCGCCTATATGAAGAAACTGGCGAGCAACGCACCGGTTTCGCTGGAATTCGCGCCGCGCCTTGCCTAGAAACCGTGCCAATCCGTTCGCCGATCTCAGCTGTCACCTTTCCAGGGAGGACCGGGCTTTGACCCGCAAATGGCTCTATGGCGTGACCCTGACCATCGTGCTCGCCGCGATGTGGGCGCTGCTGTCCGGATACGGGCTCAAGCAGCCCATCCTGTCGCTGGCGATCTTCTCGATTGTCGTGACGGTCTTCATGACCGTGCGCATGGGCCTGCTCGATGGTGAGTCCACGCCCTATTTGCGGGTGCGCTATTACAGCTATTGGGGCTGGCTGGCGGGTGAGATCGTGACCGCTAACATCGCCGTGCTGCGCATCGTCCTGTCGCCGGTGATCGAGATCAAGCCGGTCGTGACGCGCACGCCGGTGACGCTGCGCGACGACGTAGCGCGCGCGACACTGGCCAACTCCTACACTCTGACGCCGGGCACGGTGACCATGGAGATCCAGGAGAACGGGTTCATCCTGCATGCGCTGGACGAATCGTTCGCCAGCCAGGAAGGCTTCCGCGCGTTCGAGCGCCGGGTGAAGACCGCCACCGGGGAGACCGGCTGATGAACTTTACCGGCTTTGTGGACATCATCGTCGCACTGATGATCGTCGCCGCCATGGCGCTCATGCTGGTGCGTCTGTTTATCGGCCCGACGCTCTATGACCGCGTGCTGGCCGTGAACGCGTTCGGCACAAAGATTGTCCTGTTCCTGGCCGTGTTCTCGCTGGCGGTCGGGCGCGCCGACGGTCTCGACATTGCGCTGCTCTATGCCCTGATCAATTTCGTGGCGACCATCGCGATCCTGAAATTCTTTAGCTACCGCTCGCTGGATGTGGCGCTGTTCGATTCAGAACCGCGTGCGGCGCGCAAGGACGGGGAGGGCGAGTGATGGACTGGATGTTCTGGCTCGGCGTCGCCCAGGCGCTGGCTTCGGCCGCCTTCATGCTGACCGGCGCCGGCCTCGTGCTGGCGGGGGCCATCGGTGTGATCCGCCTGCCTGATTTCTACACGCGCATGCATGCCGCCGGCGTCACCGATACACTGGGCGCCGAGCTGGTCATCATGGGGCTGATCATCCAGTCGGGCTTCACATTGGTGAGCGTGAAGCTGGCGATCCTCGGGCTCATCGTGTTCCTGACCAGCCCGACCTCGACCCATGCCGTGGCCAATGCCGCCTACCGCTCCGGCCTCAAGCCGCTGCTGCGCCGCTGGCGCTCTGACGAAAAGCGGGAGGAAGCGCAATGAACGGCGCGGAGATCACCCAGCTTTTCGATTATCTGTTCATGGTGATGCTGCTGGTCATCGGCCTGGCCGTGATCCGCCTGCAGAACCTGTTCGCCGTGGTCATGCTGACCGGCGTGTACTCGCTGATCGCTGCCGCCTGGTTTGTATCGCTCAGCGCGGCGGACGTGGCGATCACAGAAGCGGCGGTGGGCGCAGGCATTTCCACGGTATTGCTGCTGGCCGCCATGCTGCTCACCTCGAGCGAGGCCAAACCCACCACGGCCTTCCGCCACTGGGCGGCGCTGGTGGTGATGACGGCGGCGGGCGCGGCAGTGTTCTACGCGCTGGGCGATCTGCCGGTCTATGGCGCCGCCGACAGCCCGGCCAATTCCGGCGTGGGCATGGACTACATCGCGCGCACGCCCGAAGAGATCAATATTCCCAACGTGGTGACGGCGGTGCTGGCCAGCTATCGCGGTTTTGACACCATGGGCGAGGTTTTTGTGGTGTTCGCCGCGGGTGTGGGCGTGGCGCTCCTGCTCAACCTATCCGGACGCGGCAAGCGCGGGGAGGACAATTGATGAACCCGTATGTCGTCCTCCGCGTCGTTTCCAAGCTGCTGATCCCGCTGATCTTCCTGTTCGGCTTCTACGTCCACTTCCATGGCGAGTACTCGCCCGGCGGCGGGTTTTCGGCGGGCGTGGTGCTGGGCGTAGGCGTGATCTTGTATGCACTGATCTTCGGCATGGGCGCCGCGCGCAAAGCGGTGCCGCCCTGGTGGGCGCGGATCGGCATGGCGCTGGGTGCGCTCATCTTCGCCGGCGTGGGCTTTGTCTCGTTGTTCATGGGCGGCAATTTCCTTGACTACACGGTGCTCGACCCGAACCGGACCTATCTGGGCCAGCATATCGGCATCGTGGCGGTGGAGTTCGGCGTGCTGACCAGCGTGACGGCCGTGATCATCGCGATTTTCTATGCGTTCGCCGGGCGCGAGCGCAGCGACGACACGGCGGAGGGCTGAGGCGATGCTTGAGATCCTAGGCGATCGCTTCACCTTCGCGGTGATCCTGGTGCTGATGATGGTCGGCCTCTACGCCGTCATCGCCACGGGCAATCTGGTCAAGCGCATGGTGGGCCTGTCGATTTTCCAGACCTCGGTATTCCTGCTCTACATCGCCACCGCCAAGGTGACAGGCGGCGCGCCTGCGATATTCAACTATTCCGATCTGTCTGCGGGCACGATTCCGGACGATGCGGTCTACGCCAACCCGCTGCCCCACGTGCTGATCCTGACCGCCATCGTCGTCGGCGTGGCGACGCTGGCCATGGGGCTGGCGCTCGTGGTGCGCATCCGCGAGATCTACGGCACCATCGAGGACGATGAATTGTCCGAGATCGACCACGATGACGAGCTGAAGAGAGGCGTGTAGGGGCGATGGAGCCGCAGTTTCTCCCGGCCGCAATCGCGGCCCATGCGCCAGCCTTGCTGGTGATGATACCGCTGATCCTGTCGGCCCCCGCCGCCATGATCACCAGCGGGCGCGTGGCGTGGGGCATGACCGTGCTGGGCGTCGGATCAGCCCTGGTGCTGGCCGTCGAGATATTCCTGGCGACGCGCGCCGAGGGCGCCGTCCTGTCCTACGCGATGGGCGGCTGGGCGCCGCCTCTGGGCATCGAGTTCCGGATTGACGCGCTCAACGCCGCGCTTCTGCTCCTGTTGGGCTCGACAGGCTTTCTCACCGTGCTGTTCGCCGGCCCCAGCGTGGCCGACGAGATCTCGCGCCAGAAGCGCTCGCTGTTCTATGCAGCCTTCCTGATCTGTTTCGCCGGCCTGTCGGGCGTGGCGAGCACGGGGGACGCGTTCAACCTCTTCGTCTTCCTCGAGATTTCCTCCATCGCGACTTACGCCATTATCGCCATGGGCTGGAGCAAGGACCGCCAGGCGCTCACCGCCTCGTTCAACTATCTGGTGATGGGCACGATCGGGGCGACCTTCTTCGTGATCGGCGTCGGCTTCATCTATATGACCACCGGCACGCTCAACATGGCCGATATGGGCCGGGCCATCGCCGACCTGAACGGCAATCGCGCGGTGGAAGTAGGCTTCGCCTTCATCCTGGTCGGAATCGGGCTGAAAGCCGCATTGTTCCCGCTGCATCAGTGGCTGCCCAACGCCTACGCGTACGCGCCCAATTTCGTGACCACATTCCTGGCCACCACCGCCACCAAAGTGGCGTTCTACGTCATCATCCGCTTCAGCTATGACGTGTTCTCCATCGGCACCGGCTTCGTGACCAACGCCATGATCTGGGTGATCACGCCGCTGGCCATTGCGGGCATGCTCGTGGCCTCCACCCAGGCCCTGTTCCAGAACAATGTGCGCCGCCTGTTCGCCTACTCGTCCGTGGCGCAGGTGGGTTACATGATGCTGGGCCTGGGCATGGCGACTTCGCTGGGCCTGTCGGCGGGCATGCTGCACCTGATCAATCACGCCATGATGAAGGGCGCGCTGTTCATGGCGCTGGGCGCATTCGCCCTGTCCTACGGCATCCGGCGGATCGAGGATTTCAAGGGACTGGGCCAGGTCATGCCCATGACCTCGGCGGCCTTCACCATCGGCGCGCTGTCGCTCGTGGGCGTACCGTTCACCGTGGGCTTCATCTCCAAATTCTATCTGATCGCAGCCGCGCTGGACGCGGGCTGGTGGTGGGCCGTGGCCGCCATCCTGATCTCTTCGGTGATTGCGGTGTTCTACGTCTACCGCATCCTGGTCGCGATCTGGGTGACGCCGCCCGACGAAGCGCGCAAGACATCGCCCAAGCGCGTCCCGCTGGCTATCGCCGTGCCGCTGGCCGTGCTGGCTGGCGCCAATCTGGTGTTCGGCGTCTGGGCTGAACCTATTGTGGACATGGCGCGCGCCGCCGCTGACGCCGCCATTGCGGCGGGGGTGAACCCGTGACCTGGACCCCTGAACTCGCGCTGGCTCTGGCCCTGATCCTGCCGCTCGCGGGCGGCGCCGGCGTGCTGTTGCTGGGCCGCTGGCCGAATTTGCGCGAAGCGGCGACCCTGATCACCGCCGTCGCGCTGGCCATCGTGGTGGCCTATCTGGTGGAAGCGGCCGGCGACCGCCCGGCGCTGACACTGCTGGAGATCGCGCCGGGCCTGTCGCTGAAGTTCACGCTGGAGCCGCTGGGCGCCGTGTTCGCGATGGTGGCCAGCGGGCTGTGGATCGTGAACTCGCTTTACTCCATCGGCTATATGCGCGGGAACAAGGAGAAGGACCAGACCCGGTTCTATTTCTGCTTCACCATCTCCATCGCCGCGGCCATGGGCATCGCCCTGTCAGGCAATCTCATCACGATGTTCTTCTTCTACGAGGCGCTCAGTCTCGCCACCTATCCGTTAGTCGCCCACAAGGGAGACGCCAAGGCGCGCAAGGGCGCCTCGATCTATCTGGGCATTCTGCTGGCGACCTCCATCGGCCTGTTCCTGCCGGCGATTTTCGCCACCTATGCCCTGACCGGCACGACGGACTTCACAGCCGGCGGCATTATGGGCGGGGTCGGGCCGGTCGCCGGATCGATCATTCTGGTGCTGTTCGCCTTCGGGATCGGCAAGGCGGCGCTGATGCCGACCCATCCCTGGCTGCCCAACGCCATGGTGGCGCCCACGCCGGTCTCGGCGCTGCTGCATGCGGTGGCGGTGGTGAAGGCGGGCGTGTTCTCCATCCTGAAAGTGTCGGTCTATGTTTTCGGCCCGCAATATATCGAGACGCTGCCGGCCGCGAATGTGCTGGCCTGGATCGCGGGCGCGTCCATCGTGATCGCGTCGGTGATGGCGATGACCAAGGATAATCTCAAGGCCAGGCTCGCCTATTCCACGGTCAGCCAGCTGTCCTACGTGACGCTCGGCGCCATGCTGGCGAGCCCGCTGGCGCTGATGGGCGCGGCCTTGCAGATCATCATGCACGCCTATGGCAAGATCACGCTCTTCATGGCCGCGGGCTCGATCTATACCGGCACCAAGAAGACCGACATCTCCCAGCTCAACGGGCTGGGCAGGCTCATGCCGGTCACATTTGCCGTGTTCCTGATTGGAGCCCTGTCGATTATCGGCATGCCGCCCTTTGGCGGGGTCTGGCCCAAAATCTTCCTGATGGAAGGCGCGGCCGGCGCCGGTCAGCCCTGGCTGATCGCGGTGCTGATCGCTTCCACCCTTCTGAATATCGGCTATCTCCTGCCCATCGCGATCCGCGGCTTTCTGAAGCCGGCGCCCGAGACCAGTCCGATGAAGCCCGGTCTGCCGCCCGCCCTGGTCTGGGTGGCGCCGCTGATCACCGCCATCGGAACCGTGGTGCTGTTCTTCGCCATCGGGCCGCTGATCGACTATCTGACGCCGGTCTTCATGACGGAGATGACGCCATGAACGCGCCGAAGACCAACAAGAGCGCCAAGCGGCTGCCGCGCGTTTCGGGAGGCTTTATCGGCCTCGCCCTGGTGCTGGCGCTGGGTGCGCTCAATCTGATCGGGTTTGGTCTGGAATATTTTCTGACCGAGGACGGTTTCGCCAAGTACCGCACCGTCACCGGAACCTACGAGCTGGTGCTGATCCCGGCGACGCTGGCGGCGATCCTGGCGGGTTGGGGCGTGCGCTGGGTGCTTGGCCGCCGCGGCGATTATTACGAGCGTGCCGCAGGCGATGTCAGCGGGGAGGGGCGTGATGACTGATCTGTTCGGCGCCCTCCATGGCGTGAACCCGGCCCTGTTCCTGATCCTGGGCGGCGTGCTGGCGCTGGCCCTGCCATGGTCCCATGCGCGCAAGGTGGTGATGATCGCCGCGCCGCTGCTGGGCCTGGCGGCCTGGTTCGCCACACGCGAGCCCGGCGTCTATGCCATCATCGAGCTCGGGCCTATGACGCTGGAGACGTTCCGCTATGACGGGTTGTCGCGCATCTGGGCGCTGGTGTTTCTGCTGGCTGCTTTCCTCAACGGCATCTACGCCCTGCACGAGCGCAGCCGGATATCTGACGGCTCGGCGCTGATCTATGCCGGTGCGGCCGTGGGTGCGGTGTTCGCGGGCGATCTCCTGACCCTGTTCGTGTTCTGGGAGCTGACGGCGCTGTTCTCCGCGCCGCTGATCTTCGCGGCCGGCACGCCGGAATCCCAGCGCGCGGGCCTGCGCTATCTGGCGATCCAGGTCTTGTCGGGCGTGCTCCTGCTGGGCGGCGCCGCATTGTGGGCCAGCCAGACCGGTTCGTGGACATTTGACGCCATCGGCTTGGACGATCCGGCGGGGCTCGTATTGCTGATCGCGTTTGGCATCAAGGCGGCCTTCCCGCTTCTGCACATGTGGATGCAGGACGCGTATCCCAAGGCGACGGGCGTGGGCGCAGTGGTGCTCTCAGCCTTCACCACAAAGCTCGCGATCTACGCGCTTGCGCGTGGCTTTGCCGGAACCGAAATCCTGATCCCCATTGGCGCCATCATGGCGGTGTTCCCGATCCTGTTCGTGATCGTGGAGAATGACCTGCGGCGCACGCTCGCCTATGCGCTCAACAACCAGCTGGGCTTCATGGTGGTGGGCGTGGGCGTGGGCACGCCGCTGGGCCTGAACGCCGCGGCGGCCAACGCTTTTGTTGGCGTGTTCTACATGGCGCTGATGTTCATGGTGATCGGCGCGGTGATGCATCGCACCGGCACCGCCAAGGTCAGCGAGCTGGGCGGGCTGTTCCGCTCCATGCCGATCACCGGCGCATTGTCCATCATCGGCGCGCTCGCCCTGGTCGGCGCGCCGCTCTTTTCCGGTTTCGTGACAAAGACGCTGGTCCTGTCGGCGGTGTCCTATCATGGCGACATGCTAGTCTATGGCATTCTGGTTTTCGCGGCCGCAGGCGTGATGGAGCTCAGCGCGCTCAAAGTGCCGTTCTTCGCCTTCTTCGGGCAGGACCGCGGCTACAAGGTCAAGGAAGCGCCGCTGAACATGCTCCTCGCCATGGGGCTGGCGGCGTTCCTGTGCATCTATCTGGGCAGTCACTGGCAGGCGCTCTACGGCCTGTTGCCCTTCGCCATCGATTACGAACCCTACACCGCCGACAATATCATCGGGCAGGTGCAGATCCTGCTGGCGGGCGCCTTCGCGTTCGCCGTCATGGTCTGGCTGAACCTGTTCCCGCTGCGCGGTGATCGCGCCATTCTGGACGTGGACTGGTTGTACCGCCGGGTGGGCGACGGCGTGGTGCGCTGGGGCGGCGCGATGGGCGTTCTCCTGGCGGGCGCCAGCGAGCGCGGGCTTGGCGTGGTGATCAAGCGCTGGACAAACCGCCTGTTCAACGTGTTCAGCCCGGCCGGTTCGCTGTCACGCATCTTCCCGTCCGGGTTGATGGCGATCTGGACCGGCGTGCTGCTGGCGGCGGTTCTGATCGTCGCCTACTTCTCCCCGTTGTAGTGAGGTAATCCCACGCGGGAATTTTAAGCGGTACAAGCGAGGCGGCGCCCCTGCATAGGAAAGTTATGGGTATGTTACACTTTGCGTACCCAATAATGATTTAACGATATTAATTGACTAGCGGACTGCGGCGTTTCGCAAACAGTTTGCGAAGGCTATTTAGCCTCGCCCTGATCGCCCGGCTTATCGCTAGCGTCCGGCGCGTCATCCTGCGCCTTTGTGCGCAATTCCAGTTCACGCATAACGCGGTCAAGCGCTTCGGCGTCACCGTCCAAGCCCATTTCGCGGGCCTTGGCTATGAAGGCTGCTGATTGGCTTTTGTCAGAGGGCAAAACACTATCTCCTTATTTTGGCGCCCGTTTCTATTGCCAGCGGCAATCTCTCGCGGTAGCTTGTGTTGGCTACGTAGTGCGAAAGGGCGAATCAATGAGCCAGAACGAATTAGACGACATTGCCCGCGACATGCGAGCTCTGCTGGAAAAAGCATATCAAAAAGGCGTGGCAGACACTAGGGCCGCCATCCTTAGCGCCGTTCAGGGGCCTGTGGGGCAAGCCGCACAGCCTGTGGCGCGCGCGCGTACAAAGCCGCCGTCATCTGGTGAGCGCCAACGTGCGCCGCGAGGCTTGATACGAAAAGTTATCACACAAATGCTTGCGGAGCGCGGCCCCATGTCTCTGCAAGATATTGAGGCAGCCATCCCCGACTATGATCAGGAAGTGTCTCCGAAGTCCGCTGGGACAGAACTGCGGCGCGGAGAGGAGCAAGGCCTTTATGAGCGCGATGTGGCCGGTTGGCGCTTAAAGGTCAAAAGTGAGGCTGATGACCTCATATGAAAAAACCGGCAGGGGAAACGTTGGAAGCGATCCCTGCCGGTTTTGTGTCGAAGCAATTAGAGGAGTGCGTGATATGCAGCCACCCTAACTGATCCCCGGTGAAAGCCGGGCCGAAGCGTCAAGGCTTGCGTGATGCGGCCTTGACGTTTCTTCACTGTGGCCCCGTGGCGAAATTGGTAGACGCAGCGGACTAGGGGTCCGCCACCTGCTAGGGTATGTCGGTTCAACTCCGACCGGGGCCACCATTTTATACAACGTCCTGATTCAAAAGGCAATTACAAAATCATGGCGCCAGATCAAGGACTTAATGCGGGCGAGCGCCCTGAGGATCTAATCGCCCCGGAGCGTGGCGTGATCGACTACGGCAGGATTGACGCGGATGCTGCCGCCTCGATAGGGGCATTCTCAGGACCCATCCGACTGCAACGCGGCTACCCTGGCCCTAAGGGATGGGGCGAAGCGCACATTACATCCAACACTCACCGCATGAGTCTTTTGCGCGGGTTCGGATTTGATGACGCGAAATCGTTCGTTGCGCTCGTGTGTCGCGAGTGGACGTGCATCCGCCCTTCGGAAAAGGGGCGTGTAATGCTTTGCCTGCGGCGCGATGGATATGAATACGTTGTTGTTGTTCAGGACAAAACCAGCGCAGCAGGCAATCGGTTTTGGTCGGTGATTACAGCGATAGCGGGCAGTTATCGGACGGAACCAGCGCTCTATGAGAAAGTCACGGATGAGTGAGTGCGTACCCCACCGAGCGCTGCCGTAACGCTCCCGCCTCGAGACCTTATCAGCGCCTTTAAAACGGCGGCACCGGGTCCTGACGCCTGCGGCATCCGTATTCCGTAGATTTTTCATGCCGTAAATTTGCTACCAAATCAATACCGAAACGGTAACATTTCATTTAGGTTTTTGCAGGGTCGGCATACTTGAGCCGCTTGCCGGCCACTCCAGCGAGTGCCGTATCGAAGCGGGTTTCATCGTCCACGCCAAGCGCCACGCGGTTGTTGTAGCGATAATCGAACTCAGCCAAATAGCGGTGCAAATGCTTCTCCCGGCAGTGTTGATACGTGCCTTTCATGCCGCGCTTCAGAACCGAAAACACTGACTCGATGGTGTTCGTATGCACGTCGCCGCGCACATATTCCTCAGCGGAGTGCTTGACCGTCTGGTGCGATGCGAAGCTAGGGCCGACCAGCGAATAGAGCGCGCTTTCATCCGTCATCAAGCGGCTTTCGCGGGCGATGTTGGACGCCACGATAGCGCCAACAGTTTTCTTGTCGGCGCGCTCGATATGGAATGAGCGGACCCGTCCGCCGCGCTCGACCAACGCCACCACGGCGCGCTTACCAGACGGGCCGCGCCCATGCTTGGAGCGCCTGAACGGGGTTCCGTCCGTCCGCATAGTCGGCGCGTTTTCCTTTTTGCCAATGTAAGTTTCATCCGCCTCGACCGGCTGGCCCTCACCGCCAAAAGGTGTGAGGTCGCCGGTGCGCATGGCTTCCCGGATGCGATGGCCCATGAACCACGCGGTTTTCAGCGTGACGCCAAGCGTGCGGTGCAGTTGGTTTGCGCTGATACCCTTCTTGCTGGCGCACATCAGATAGATTGCCTGAAGCCACAGGTTCATTTTGACGTGGCTGGACTCAAAGATGGTTCCAACCTTCACCGTGAACGGCTTGCGGCAATTGTAGCACTTGTGAACGCCAAGCCGGGTGCTTTTGCCTTGCAGTTTGCCAATGCGCTCCCGCTCGCCGCAGTGCGGGCAAACCGGGCCTTGCGGCCACAACTTCGCTTCCACATATGCGATGGCTGCGGCTTCTTCATGGAACTCAGGGCGCGACAAAACGGACATGGCTTATCTCCTTGCCCGTATATATATCTCAGCAAATTGGGTACGTCAAGTATAATATACCCAAAGTTATCCTCATTTCTATCCGCCGTCCTTATAGTCATCCGGAACCGGAAAGCTTGAGGTCGGAGGAAGCCACATGCAGTCCCAAATCCGAGCGCTTGATCTGGCGCGGGCGCGCCTGGCGCAGCAGGCGGTGTCCTACACATTCGACATTCCCGTCGAGGACATCACACGCGCCACGCGCGGCTCCGCCCGCGCCGCGCTTGGCCGCCAGATCGCCATCTATCTCACCCATGTCGCGTTTGAGTTGAGCCTGGCGCGGACCGCCGAGGCGTTCGCCCGCGACCGCTCCACAGCCGCCCATGCCTGTCACCGCATCGAGGATCGGCGCGACGACCCGGCGTTCGACCAGTGCCTGGACGAGCTGGAGGCGTGTCTGCGCAGCCTGCCGGGGCCGGGCCGGGCCAGAGGCGAGCTGGCGGCATGAGCGCCCCCAGCTGGCTCAAGCGCCTGGACGCGCCAGGCCGGGTGTTGGCGCCCTTGCCGGGCGGGCGGCGCGGCTATGGCGTGTTCTCAGGCGCGGACCGCAGACGGCGCCCGCTCGCCATTGCGGCGGATGCTGAGGCGCGCAAAGCGGAGGCTGATGGCGCGCTGGAGGCTGGCCCCCACGGCCTGGTGCTGACCGCTGCGGGACAGGCCCGATTGAGGCGCGATGAGGCGGGAGGCGATTTCGCGGCCCAGCACCGGCGCACCGGCGTGCGCACCGTGATGGGGCCTGAGGGCCGGATGCAAACCGTCCAGGCCGATCTCGACGCGTCCTCGCCGCTGGCGCGCTATGCCCGGGCGCGCGGCGATCAGCGCGCGCTGATCGAGCCGCTGCATCTGGCCGCCGCCGCGATCCTGCGTCAGGAATACGAGCGCTCGGCCCTGATGACGCGTGTGACCATGGACTGGAGTGGACAGCCCGGCGGTAAGGTGCGCCGCCCGCCGCGCGACCGCTCCGACGCGCCGGCCGGGCGGCTGGCGGCTCAGGCGCGGGTGCTGGACGCGCTGGAAGCTGTGGGTCCGGGGCTGGACCGTTTGCTGGTTGCGCTGGTCCTGCGCGAGGCGCCCATGGGCTCGGCCGAGCGCGAGCTGGGCTGGCCGTCGCGTAGCGGCGCGCCGGCGCTGAGGCTGGCGCTGGACCGGCTGGCCGTTCATTACCGCCTGACCGCGCCGACCGCGCCCGCTAACCCTTTTTCGGCGGCTGAGGCCGGGTGAAGAGGAGAGTGTCCGTCTTGTCGTTGCGGTCCGCAAAGCGGTAGCCGTCGACATTGAAGCGGGTGAGCGCTTCGTGGTCCTCAATCCGGTTTTCGATGATCCAGCGGGCCATCATGCCTCGCGCCTTCTTGGCAAACACCATCAGGGCGCGCAGCTGCCCGTCCTGCTCTTCCTTGAAATCCACGCTGATCACCCGCGTGCCCAGCCCCTTGAGCCGCGCCGCCTTGGCGTATTCCTGGGAGGCCAGATTGACCACGACGGGTGCAGGTGCGGCCTTGAGATCGCGCTTGAGGGATTTGGCGATATCATCGCCCCAGAAATCATACAGCGTCGCGCCGGACCGCGTTTTCAGGCGTGTCCCCATCTCCAGCCGGTACGGGTGAATGGCGTCCAGCGGGCGCAGCACGCCATAGAGGCCCGACAGGATGCGCAAATGGTCCTGCGCCCATTCAAGATCGGCGGGCTTCATGGAGCGCGCATCAAGGCCGCGATAGACCTCGCCGGCAAACGCGAAGGCGGCGGGCTGGCCGCCGGGGGCTTCGGGGTCAAAGGCCTGAAACCGCTCGCGGTTCAGTTGCGCCAGATCATCCGACAGATGCATCAGCTCCTTGAGCTTGCCCGCGCTCAGCTGGCGCGTGGTGCGCGACAGAATGCGGGTGCGGTCCATGAGCTCGGGCTGCGTCACGCGCGGCGCCGGGGCGGGCGTGAAGTCGAGTTGCTTGGCGGGTGAAAGCAGAATCAGCATCAGGCGTCCTCGTCAGTCTTTCACCCTGAGATAAGGTCTGGAGCGCCCGCGTCAAATCAACCGGGCGTCAGCCCAGCAGCACGCGCGGGTTCATGATGGAATGGGGATCGAGCACGCCCTTGATGGCGCGCATGACGCCCGCCTGCGCCGGTTTGCGCTGCAGGAACTCGGCCTGCTTGATCGTGCCAATGCCATGCTCGGCCGAGATCGAGCCGTGATGGCGGTCCACCAGATCGTAGAGCTGCGCGGTCACCGGCGCGGCGCGGGCCAGGAACTCGTCGCCGCCGCCGGGCGCGCGGCGCGCGATATTGAAGTGCACATTGCCGTCGCCGACATGACCGAACGCGATGACCAGAGCATCCTCCAGCGCATCTTCAGCCAGCGCGGAGGCTTCCTCCATGAACGCCGCCATGCGCGAGACCGGCACGGAGACGTCATGCTTGGCGGCCTTGCCGTGCGCCTTTTCGCCCTCGGGGATGGATTCGCGCAGGCGCCAAAATTCCGCCGCCTGGGCTTCGGACTGGGCGATCACGGCGTCGGAGACGAGGCCGCGTTCAAGCGCCGTCTCCAGCGCCCGCTCCATCAGGATTTCCGCCCGGTCCGGCTCGCCGCTGGTCACCTCGATCAGCACGCACCAGTCCGGCTGCCCGCTCAGCGGATGGCGCGCGCCCGGCACGTGGGCGACCACCAGGTCCAGCCCGATGCGCGGCATCAGTTCGAACGCACACACGGCTCCGCCGGTGGAATCCTTGATCAGCGACAAAAGCTCCACCGCGCCCGCCGGATCGTTGACGGCGGCGATGGCCACGGATGTGGAGGCCGGGCGGGCGAAGAGCTTCAGCGTCGCCGCCGTGACCACGCCTAGCGTGCCCTCCGCGCCGATGAAGAGCTGCTTGAGGTCGTAGCCGGTATTGTCCTTGCGCAGGCCCGCCAGGTCCGACAATACCTGACCGCCGGGCATTACCGCCTCAAGCCCCAGCACCAGATCGCGCATCATGCCGTAGCGCAGCACATGCACGCCGCCGGCATTGGTCGAGATCAGCCCCCCAATCATCGCCGAGCCTTGCGCGCCCAGAGATAGCGGGAAGAGCCGCCCGGCGTCGCGCGCGGCATTTTGGACAGTCTCGAGTATCGCGCCAGCCTCGCAGGTAAGCGAATCATTGGCCGGGTCCACCGCGCGCACAGCGTTCATGCGCTTCATCGAGATCACCACCTCGCCCAGAGGCGTGGAGCCGCCGACCAGTCCGGTATTGCCGCCCTGGGGCAGGACCGCGATCCGCCGCGCATGACAGATGTCGAGTATGCGCACGACTTCCGCCGTGCTGGCAGGCTTCAGGAGCAGGGGCGCCGAGCCGATAAACCGCCCGCGCCAGTCGCGCGCATGCGGCGCGATCTCATCCGGATCGCGGCTCCAGCTGGCGGGCGGCAGGGCGGATGTGAGGGCGTCGAGCGGGTCAGTGGTCATGGGGCGCATTGATGCAGATCGCAGAGGCGCTGAACAGGGGCTGCATCAGGCCAGGACGTATTGGCTTTCCAGCGTCGGGGCGCCGTCGCACCGCACGCGGCCTTGCTCCACCAGATGGATCAGATGCGCCAGCACCGAATGGGCTGCCGCCGGGTGCAGGCGCTTGTCCACATGGGCGTACATCGCCGCGACCAGCTCGCGGATTTGGCGCGGCCCGCCCGCGAGATGCTCCACGATCTGACGCTCGCGCGCCCGGCGGTGGCCGATATAGGCTGAGAGGAAGGATCGCGGTTTTTCGATCGCGGGGCCGTGGGTGGGGCGGATGAGATCAAACTGCGCGTCGCGCACCCGCTCCAGGGCCGCCAGATAATCGCCCATATGGCCGTCCGGCGGACTGACTACGGACGTGGACCAACCCATCACATGATCGCCGGAAAACAGCGTGTTCTCCTCAGCCAGCGCAAAGCAGACATGGTTGGAGGTGTGGCCCGGCGTGTGCAGCGCCGTCAGCGTCCAGCCCGGCCCCGCGAACACATCGCCGTCGGCGACTTCCTGATCCGGGCGAAACCTGGCATCGTCACCGGCCTCAAGGCGCACCTCGGTGTCGGCGCTGGCGGCCTGGCCCGGGCTCATGGCGTGGACGCGGCAGCCATGGCGGCGCGCCAGCGGATGGGCGAGGGGGGAGTGGTCCATATGGTGATGTGTCACCAGCACGTGGGTTACGCGCTCACCGGCCAATGCGGCATGTAGCGCCGCCTCGTGTTCGGGCAGCAGGGGCCCGGGATCGATCACCGCCACTTCGCCATGACCGATGATGAACACGCCGGTGCCGGTGTAAGTGAACGGGCCCGGATTGCGCGCGACCACTCGGCGCACGAGCGGTGATAGCGTTTCCACGGACGCGTAGGCGACATCAAGCTGGTGAACGAAGTCGATCATGCAGGGCGGCTCGCTTGAAGGAGGGCGTCACAATGCCGGCGCAGCGCGGCGGCGATGCGCCGGATGGCCTTGAGTTTATCGTCCAGCGGCAGCGACACGGGCGGGCCCATGTCGGTCTTGTTGGCGTCCACAATCCAGATATCGCCAGACGCGCGGTCGCGCAGCACATCCAGCCCGCCCCATTCGAGACGCAGCTGCGCGCAGAAGGCCGCGATCTGCGCGCGCTCGCCGACGCTGAACGCCGCCTCGGGCATGGTAAGGCGCACCTGCGCATTATGGTTCTCAAAACGCCGCGCGACGGGACGCCTTTTCACGAACACCGACGCAATTTCCCCGCCCACGGTTGCGCAGCGCAGGTCTTCCGCAAGACCGTCCGGGCCGACCGTGTCGATCAGCCGCTGGTAACACCGCCCCGGCTCGCGCTGGCAGGGTCTGGTGTGCACCCGCCCGTCATGGGCGGCATTGATTTCGGACTTGTCCACGAACGGGCCGTCAAACACTTCCGGATCAATGGCGAGCGGGCGGTCGAACACCGACTCAAACGCGTGCGCGACGCGGGATTTGGAGATGTCGGCGCAATCAAGGTTGATGCCCGGCCCGGTCCACCCATGCGGGCGCGCACAATGGGTGGCGTCCTCGAAATGGAACAGAATGTCTGCCTCATCCCGGCTTGAGGCGAGGCGCAGGCCGGACAGCAGCGCCGCGGCCCAGATCAGAAACCAGGGCCGGGGCGTGTGCGGCGCGAAGGCGATTCGCGGTCCGTCGCGCACCACCGTTTTTTCAAGCGATTTCACGGCCAGAAAATAAGGCATCCAATGGGCAAAATCGCTCAGCACCGCCGGTGACAGCGGCACGCGCACCCCGGTGGCGCGCACCCTCAGGGCAGCGCCTTCAAGCTCGAAATCGTGCCACCAGGCGCGCGCGTTCATGGATGGGTCTCCCTGGTCCCGATTTGCACTCTATGTCGTCCAGACGTCTGCACAACTCAAGTGGCTGTGACCTGTGCGCGCTGGCCCGGGGCTTGCTTGCCGCCCGGGAGAAGTGCGGGCGCGAGGGTGAACATGGCGGATTGGCTCAAAACAGCGGCGATCTGGGTCAGCGCCCGATTGCGGATGGCTGCGCTGGCGCTGCTGGCCGTGATCGCCCTGCGCGCCGTCGCGGCCGGCCTGTCTCCCGACGCCACTGCGCCGTCATCGCCGCCGCCCGCTTCAGCCCCCATTCAGGAATACAATGATAGGGCGTCTGAAATGCTGACAGAGGGTGATTCAATGCGTTGACCCGAAAGTTGCTTGACTGCGCCGGACTGCGGGCTGCCCTTGATCAGGCAGGACGCAACGCTCACAAACCCGTTTCCTTCCCGTTCAATCGTCGAATTTGCACCGCATGATCGGATACATCGCCCGCCGCCTGCTTGTCGCCGTGCCCACGGTGCTGGTCGTCATCACGGTGGCGTTTTTCATGATGCGCATTGCGCCGGGCGGGCCGTTCGATCTCGAACAGCCCATGCCCGAGCAGATCCGCCAGAACATCCTTGCCGCCTACGGCATGGATCAGCCGGTGTGGAAGCAGTATCTCGACTACCTGGCAGGTTTGGTGCGCGGCGATCTGGGGCCGTCGCTGAAGTTCCGGGACAAGACGGTCGCCGACATCATCGCCGAGGGCTTTCCGGTCTCGGCCACGATCGGCCTGTTGTCCATCGCGCTGGCCCTGATGGTCGGATCAGTGCTCGGCTCCATCGCCGCTCTGCGTCAGAATTCGTCCGCTGATTTCGCCGTCGTCGGCTTCGCCACCATAGGCATCGTGATTCCGCCATTTGTCGTAGGGCCGGTTCTGTCACTTGTGGTGGGAATCTATCTGGGCTGGCTTCCATCGGGCGGACTGGATCCACGCCTGGGCATGACCGTCGACCGGCTGATCCTGCCGGTGGCGACACTGGCCCTGCCACAGATCGCCATCATCTCGCGGCTCATGCGCGCCTCGATGATCGAGGTGATCCGGTCCAATTACATCCGCACGGCACGGGCCAAAGGTCTGTCCGGACCTTCGGTCATCGTACGCCACGCCATGCGCAGCGCGATTTTGCCCCTGGTCAGCTATATCGGCCCGGCAGCGGCGGCCCTGTTGACCGGCTCCATTGTCATCGAGCAGGTGTTCTCGCTGCCCGGCATCGGACGTCAGTTCGTCTTCGCCGCATTGCAGCGCGACTACACGGTCGTGATGGGGGTTGTGATCCTGTACGCCAGCCTGATCATCCTGCTTAATCTGGTCGCTGACCTGCTCTACGCGGCGCTCAATCCGAAAGTGAAGTACGACTGATGGTGTTCACCTCCACCCCATCGGAAAAAACCGAGCTGCTTGAAAAGAGCGCCATTCAGGGCCGGTCCCTGTGGCAGGACGCGCTGGCGCGCCTGCTGCGCAACAGGGCGGCCGTATTCAGCATGATCCTGTTGGCGGTGCTCGTGCTGCTGGCCTTTTTGGGTCCGTATCTCTGGATCCACGACAGCGGCGAGATCTATCGCGATCGGGTCCAGATCCCGCCCACGTTCGAGCACTGGCACATTTTCGGCACCGATGCGCAGGGGCGCGACTTGTTCGCGCGCACGCTGGTGGGCCTGCGCATGTCCTTGCTGGTCGGCGTTGTGGCGACCGCAGTGTCGCTGGTGATCGGCGTGGCGTGGGGCGCGACGGCCGGTTTCCTGGGCGGGCGCGTGGATCAGATCATGATGCGGATCGTCGACGTCTTGTACTCGCTGCCCTTCATCTTCTTTGTGATCATTCTCATGGTGGTGTTCGGGCGGAACATCATCCTGATCTTCGTCGCCATTGGCGCGGTGGAGTGGCTGACCATGGCGCGCATCGTGCGCGGCCAGACCATTTCCCTGCGGTCCATGGAGTTCGTGGAAGCGGCTCAGGCCGCCGGCGTCAGCCAGGTCGCCATTATCCGGCGCCACATCGTGCCGAACGTGCTTGGACCGGTCGTTGTCTACGTCACGCTGACGATCCCCGTGGTGATTCTCGCCGAAAGCTTCCTGAGCTTCCTCGGACTGGGCGTGCAGGAGCCGCTGACCTCGCTGGGCAATCTCATCGCCAATGGCGCGCGGGACATGGAAATCGCCAACTGGACGCTGCTATTCCCGGCGGCGACGATGATGCTGACGCTGTTCTGCTTCAACTTCATCGGCGACGGCCTGAGAGACGCGATCGATCCGAAGGATCGCTAGGCGCGCTACTCCAGACGCCGCGCGCGGAAGCGGCGCGGATGATGGCTCAGCGCCATGAAATGCGATCCAAGCGCGCCCGGATACAGATCGGCCGTCAGCCCGTCCTCGATCCGGCTGCGCGTGACGCGTCCGAAATTCGTTGAATCGGTCTGCACCCAAACCTGACCATTCGCCAGCGTCACCATCGCCATGCCAACCCTGTCATAGGTCACGCGGGTCACCGGCATGGCGCGCATTTCCTCAACGCCGCCATCGGCGCGGTAGACAATCTGGCTGCCATCCTCCAGCGTTTCGGTGTCTGTTTCGCTGGTCTGGGAGCCGCTGCGGCGCAGCAGTCCGGTGAGCCGCTGGATGCCCGGCATGTCGATGCCGAAGCTCTCGCGCTCCAGCGCCCGCACCGCCTCGCGCTCGATCACCACGACGCGGCCGGTTTCAACCGCGGCGGCGAAGCGGGCGAGCTCCCGCTCGAGACAGGCCATGCGCTCGGCCTCGGGCTCCACGCTGCGGCACGCCATGAGGGCCTGATAGGCCGGTGCGGGCGGGTCGTCCTGGGCCTGTACGGGCGGTATGGCGAGGGCGCCCAGCATCAGGGCGGCGGCGAAACGGGTAGCGGCCATGGTCTTGTCACCGGTTTTGCTTGCGTTCAGGTATAGTTCTCTAGGACATTGTCGCGCCGTCAAGGGCTGGCCGTCATGATACGGCGTCAGCCCGATGTGGCCATCGCTTCGGAGTCGTGTTCCGGGACGGGTCACGCTATGACTTGACGGTAATGTGCAATGTCCGGCCACGATGGCAGGCGTGCGCAGCATCACCACCCCCGCGCCCGGCGCGGACCCGGCGCAATGCGCACCGGACCATCCATGAAGGAGACTGCTTCGATGACCCTGACCCGACGCCTGATGCTCATGACGGCCGCCGGCGCCGCCGCGCTGACCCTTGCCGCCTGCGGGGACCGGCCTGCGGCCGACCCGGATTCGGTGGTGCTGCATCGCGGCAATAACGCCGAGCCGCTGTCGCTGGATCCGCACAAGGCTCAGGGCGTCTGGGAAAACAACATCATCGGCGACATGTTCATCGGCCTGTTTACCGAAGCGGCCGACGGGTCTCCCGTGCCGGGCATGGCGGAAAGCTGGGAGACGTCCGAAGACGGCATGAGCTGGACCTTCACCTTGCGCGAAGCCCAGTGGAGCGATGGTGAGCCGGTGACGGCGCAGGACTTCGTCTACGGTTTCCGCCGCATCCTCAATCCGCTGACCCTGTCTGAGTATTCCAAGGTCCTCTACCCGATCCGCAATGCGCGCAACGTAAATTTCGATCCCGAGAACAATCCGCCCGAAACGCTGGGCGTGACCGCGCTGGACGACCGCACGCTGCGCATTGATCTGGAATTTCCGGCGCCCTACCTGCCGGGCTTGCTGACGCACTACACCACCTTCCCGCTGCCCTCCCATGTGGTGGAGCGGTTCGGAGATGCCTGGATCCAGCCCCAGAACATCCAGACCAACGGCCCGTACATTCTGGTGAACTGGCGTGCGAACGACTTTGTCCACCTGCGCCGCAACACCAATTTCTGGGACAATGAGAATGTCTGCGTCGACGAGGTGTTCTTCTACCCCATGGTGGACAACGCCGCCGCCGAGCGCCGCGTCCGCAATGGCGAGCTCGACATCAACGCCGACTTCGCCGGCCAGAACCTTCAGTTCCTGCGCGAGCAGATCCCTGATTATGTGCGCGTCCACCCGTACATGGGCCTGACCTATTTCTCCTTCAACACGGCCAACGCTCCGTTCGATGATGCGCGCGTGCGCAACGCTCTCTCCATGGCCATCGACCGCGATTTCATCGTCAACGAAATCCGCCGTTCAGGCGAGGACCCCGCCTACAGCTTCGTGCCGCCGACCATTGCAGACTATCCCTCGACCGCGCGGATGAGCTGGGCGGACCTGTCGATGGATCAGCGCCGCGAGCGTGCGCGTGAGCTGCTGCAGGAGGCCGGTTATGGACCGGACAATCCGCTGCGCTTCACCTTCGGCTACCGCACCTCGGGCGACAATCCGCGCGTGGCGCCGGTGGTCCAGCGTGACTGGGCGGAGATCGCACCGTGGGTGCGCGCAGACATCGTCGGGGCCGAGGCCCAGATCCACTACGCGAACATGCGCGCCGGCGACTTCCAGGTCGGCGATGGCGGCTGGATCGCGGACTATAACGATGTCTACAACTTCCTCTTCCTGGGGGAGAGCCGCTCAATCCCGATGAACTACTCGCGCTTCACCAACGAGGCGTTCGACACCATGGTGACGCAGGCCAATCAGCAGCTTGATCTGGAAACGCGCGGGCGCATGATGGCAGAAGCCGAGCAAATCCTGCTCGACGAACAGCCCATCATGCCTATCCACTATCTGGTGAACCGCGCGCTGGTCAGCCCGCAGATCACCGGCTGGGTGGATAACGCCAACCACATCCACCGCACCCGCTATCTGTGCTTCGCCGACCAGGGCGGCGCCGAGCAGTAAGGGCAGGCGGCGGCTGAAGCCGGGGAGGCGGCTTCACCATGTCGGAACCCGATCTGGAAGCCGCCGCCCGCACGGCGGCCGAGCACGTGGCCGCGGTGGCTGCGGCGGAAGGGACGCGCCCCAGGGTGCGCCCCTCGCGCCCCGGCGCATTGCGTCCCGACACCCCGGAAGGGGTGTGCGCCAATTGCGGCGCCACGCTGATGGGGCCGGTCTGCCACGCCTGCGGCCAGCATGCCGATCTTTACAAGCGTCCGGTGTGGCGTCTGATTGGCGACAGCGTCTCCGACATGTTCGCGCTGGACGGCCGTGTGGTGCGCACGCTTGTCGCGCTCATGGCATTTCCCGGCCGGGTGACCCGCGACTATCTCAAGGGCAGGCGGGGGCGGTACATTCCGCCCTTCCGGCTTTATCTCATCGCCTCGCTGGCCTTTTTCCTGATCCTGCCGCTGGTCAGTCCGTCAGACAGCATGATCGGCAATGATGCGGGCGCCGCCGCCGCGTCGCGCGAACGCCTGGACGAAGCGCTGGCCTCAGGTGAGATCACCGAAGACAATTATCGCGCTGCCATCGCGGCCCTCGAAACGCTGGCGGTGTTTGACCCCGAAGTCGCTTTCGCCGTCGACCCGGCGCCGGAGCCGGCGGACGAAGCCGACGCTGGCGCCGGGGCCGGGGATGCTCCGGCGGATGGCGAGGGCGAGGCGCCAGTCGTTATGGACTTCAGTCGTGGTTTGTCGCCTGAGGCGGCTCAGGCCATGCGGCGCGTCATCGTGCCCGAAGAGTTCGGCGCCTCGACCGAGACGGTCACGGGGTGGAGAACCGCCCGCGCGTTCATCGCCGACCGGATCGAGCGTCTGGCGAGCCGCCCTGACCGCTGGGCGGCGGAGAGCCTCGCCTGGGCGCCGCGCATCATGTTCGTGATGGTGCCCCTTTTCGCCGGCCTTCTGGGTCTCGCGTATGCATGGCGGCGCGGATTTTTGTACTTCGACCATCTGGTCACCGCGCTGCAGTTTCATGCGGCGATCTTCATCGCCATGCTCCTGGCGATGGCTCTGGGCCTGGTCATCACGCCCGGCTGGGTGGTGCTGGCGTTTTTCATCTACGCCCATGCCTATCTCTACCGCCTGCTCAGGGTGGTCTATTCCACCGGACGCCTTCAGGCCGTGATGCGCGTGGCGGCGCTGGATGTCGCTTACGGGTGTTTGATCCTGCTCGGCCTGACGGCGGTGGTGTTATTGGGCGCCGTCAGCGTCTAAGCGGCCTTGACGAGCAGGCGGGGCGCGCGAATGCTCGCGCCAATCTTCAGCGCTCAGGCCGGGACCGTTTCATGGACTCTCTCAAATCCGCCATCCGCACCATTGCGGACTATCCCAAGCCCGGCATCCAGTTTCGCGATGTCACCACGCTGCTGGGCGATGCGCGCGCGTTTCGCAGCGCGATCGATGCGATGGTCCAGCCTCATGCCGGCGCCAAGATCGACAAGGTGGCGGGCATCGAGGCGCGCGGCTTTATTCTCGGCGGCGCGGTGGCCCACCAGCTGTCCGTCGGCTTCGTCCCCGTGCGCAAGAAGGGCAAGCTGCCCCACAAAACGCTGAGCCAGACCTATGAGCTGGAATACGGCGTGGATGAGGTGGAGATCCATGCGGACGCCATCGCGCCGGGCGAGACCGTGCTGCTCATCGATGACCTGATCGCCACCGGCGGCACGGCGGAAGCGGCCATCACCCTGCTGCGCAAGGCCGGGGCCGAGGTTATTGGCGCAAGTTTCGTTATCGACCTGCCGGACTTGGGCGGCGCCGCGAAAGTGTTTGCGATGGGCGTGCCGTGCGTCTCGCTGGTCGCCTTCGACGGTCACTAGCTCTCGGCAGGATCCGGCGCCGGCGCCGGATCGAAGCGGTCGAGATTGGCGCTGACGATGAGCGCGCGGACCTGGTCTGCGTAGGCGTCGCCGCTGGCCGCATACGGGCCGATATGCGCCGCCAGATCCAGGCCCGTCACAGGCGCTTGCCGGGCGCGCAGCTCGGCGCGCGCCGCCCGAAAAGGCGCGAAATCCGGGTGCGTATTGAGCAGGTCGACATAATCACCCGCCGAGGCCAGCAGGCTGGGGAAGCCGTCCAGACCGGCCGGCAGGCGGCCGAACAGGGCGTTGCGGTTGCGCGCTGCGTCGCTGTCGCCCCAGCCCGTGGCGAGGATGGCCTGCGCTGCGCCCATTGAGGGCGGGATGATGTCGACCCGCTCCAGCAATCCGTCCAGATCCTCGTAGCGAACCCCGTAGCGGCGGGCGAGCGTGTCGCGCCTGGCCTGCTGGGACAGGAGCAGGGGCTGGTCCGCCTCCTCGATGGCGCGCATCTGAAGCAGCGCGGCGCGGTCATTCAGGATACGGGCGTTCTGCGCCGCGATCAGGCCCGAGGCGATCCGCGCAAACGTGTCGCGCCGTTCGCCTGCTTCCAGATCGGTCCAGTCGGCGGGGAGCGCTTCAAGCCGCATAGTGCCCGTGGACGGGTCCAGCGGCGCCATGGCCTGGCGCAATTCCTCGATCGAGCCGGCCGCCATCAGGCGCTCTTGAGGCGTCTCGCGCGTCACAGTCAAGGAGACGGCGAGGCTCATGAAGGAAAACCCGCTGATCACCACGGCGACCATGCCGGCATTGGCCCAGCGCCCGCCGCGCGGCAAAGGCGGGGCGACGCCGAACAGGCGCGCCACTGGCCCTGCGGTCCAGCCCTGGATGACCAGCGAGGCGATCACCACGGCAAAGGCCGCAGAGAAATAGAGATTGGCGTTCTCGACGCCGGCGATCACCGGATAGGCGCCCAGAAAGATCGGCACGGCGCCGCGCAGCCCCATCCAGGCGATGAAGGCGCGCTCATTGAGGCGGAAGCGCTCGGGCGCCAGACAGATCAGCACGGCCAGCGGGCGCGCCAGCAGGATCAGGATCAGCGCCACGCCGAGCGCGGGCAGGGCCACTTCGGCGGCGTGACTGGGCGTGATCAGCAGCCCCAGCATGAGGAACATCCCGATCTGGGCCAGCCAGGCCAGCCCGTCGGAAAAGCGGTCCGTCGCCTCCGCCGCCCGGCGCGGCGAGGCGGCCAGCGCCACGCCGGCCAGATAGGCTGCAAGAAAGCCCGACGCGCCGATGACCTGGGCGGAGGCGAACAGAAAGACAGCGGCGGCGACGCCAAAGATCGGATAGAGGCCGATGGGCAGGCGCACCTTGCGCTCCATCCAGCCGATCAGCCGCCCGCCAAACCAGCCGATCAGGCCGCCTGCGGCCAACGCCCAGACAATGGACACGGCGGCTGCAAATGGCTCCGGCGCGCCGCCTTCCGACAGCCAGGTCACCGCTGTGACCACCAGGATCACCGCCATGGGATCGTTGAAACCGGATTCGGCCTCCAGCGTCGTGGCCACGCGCGGGCGCGCTTTCAGGTCCCGGCCCGCAATCAGCATCAGCACGGCGGCGGCGTCGGTGGACGACACGATCGCGCCCAGCAGGAAGGCCTCAACCCAGCCCAGATCGAACAGGTATTTGGCCGCCGCCGCCGTCACGCCCGCTGTAATCAGCACGCCGACGGTGGCCAGACTCAAAGCCGGGCGCAGCACGCCCTTGAGCCGCCGCAGCTTGGTGCCCAACCCGCCATCGAACAGGATCAGCGCCAGCGCCAGCGAGCCCAGCAGATAGGCCGAGTTGTGATCGTGGAACACGATCCCGCCCGGACCTTCTTCACCGGCCAGCATGCCGATCGCCAGGAAGATCAGCAAAAGCGGCGCGCCCGCCTGCCGCGTGGCGGCGGCGCCGGCAATGGCCAGCAGCACAAGCCCGGCGGCAGCCAGAAGGATGAGGTCGGACGTCTGCATGATGCTCAAGGGTATAGGGGCGTGCGCGCCGGCGTGAAAGCTGTGATATGGCCGCCGGCGCGTCAATCCGGGCGCCATTCCCCGTCCGCCTGACAGTTGAGGTTTGGGCTGCGGCAGAATCCCGTCATGAAAGATGATCGAAAAGCTTGGGAGCGGCGCCCATGACGCCCGGTGAAGTGCTCGACATCGCGACCCAGGCGATCTGGACCCTGCTGGGCATGGCGGCACCCGTCATGCTGATCGGTCTGGCTGTGGGCCTGATGATCGCGCTGTTCCAGGCGCTGACCCAGGTTCAGGAGATGACGCTGGTCTTCGTACCCAAGATCGTGGCGATCTTCCTGGCGCTGATCGTGTTCCTGCCGCTCATGGGGGCGCTGCTCTCGGGCTATATGGACATGATTGTCGACCGGATCGTGGCGGGTTGACGCGATGATCGCCGCGTTCGATCCGGGCGTCAGCCTGTTCGCCGCGGCTCTGGTTTTCGCGCGCATGGGCGCGATCCTCATGTTGCTGCCGGGCATTGGCGAGATGGCGGTGCCGGGCCGGATCCGGCTGGCTTTCGCGCTGGCCTTCTCGCTGGCGGTGGGGCCGATGATCGCCCCGCAATTGCCGCCCGCGCCTGAAACCATGGCGGGGCTGGCCGGCCTGATCACGGTGGAAATCGTCATCGGGCTGATGATCGGCGCGGGCGCGCGTTTCCTGATGGCGGCGGCGGCGACCGCCGGCCAGATCATCGCCTATCAGACGGGCCTGGCGATGGCGCAGGCCTTCGACCCCATTCAGGGTCAATCCGGCGCGCTGCCGGCGCAGTTCTTCAATCTCCTCTTCCTGGTGCTGATCTTCGCCACCAATCTGCATCACATGTTGCTGCAGGCGGCGGCCGGCTCCTATGCGCTGATGCCGGCGGGCGAGGCGCCCATGTGGGGTGATGCGGCGCAATGGGCGCTGGGCCTGTTTGTCGACAGTTTCGTGATCGCCGTGCGCATTGCCTCGCCGCTGATTGCTTTTGGCCTGATTTTCTATCTCGGGCTGGGCGTGCTCTCTCGCCTGATGCCCCAGGCGCAGATCTTCTTCATCGCCATGCCGCTCAACATCATGATCGGGTTCGCCATTCTCGCGATCTCGCTGGGTACAATGGCGATGATCTGGACCGAGCGCCTGGAATCCTTCGCCGCGACGCTGGGATAGCGCCATGGCTGAAGGCGAAGACAAATCTGAAAAGACCGAGGAGCCGACCGAGCGCAAACTTCAAAAGGCGCGCGAGGAGGGCGATGTCGCCAAGTCCCAGGAAATTTCCGGCTGGTTCACGCTGGCCGCCGGGCTCGCCGTGATCGCCTTCATGGCGCCGGGTTTCACCCGCGCGCTGAGCGAGGCGATGACCGTGTTTCTCGAACAACCTCACCAGCTCAGCCTTGACCCCGGCGCGGCGATGGCGCTGCTGGCGCGCTCTCTGGTGGAAATGGCCTTGATACTCGGCCTCGCCTACGCGCTGCTGATGGTCGCGGCGGCGTCCGGCAATCTGGTCCAGCACGGCCTGTTGTGGACGCCCAAGAAGATCGCCCCCAAACTTGACAAGCTGAACCCGGTCGAAGGGCTCAAGCGCATGTTCGGCCCCCAGGGCTGGGTGAATTTCCTCAAGGGCGTGGGCAAGATCATTCTGGTGGGCGTCGCCATTACACTTGTCCTCTGGCCGCGCCGCCATGATCTGGCGAGCTTCCCCATGGTCAGCCCGGCGCGCATGCTGGGCGAGGTTCATGAGGCGGCAATTCTTCTGCTGATCGCGGCGCTGATCGCCTACGCCGTCATCGCCGCGCTGGACCTCGTGTTTCAGCGTCGCGAGTTCATCCAGCGCAACAAGATGAGCCGCAAGGAGCTGCGCGACGAGTACAAGGAGACCGAGGGCGATCCCATGGTGCGCGCCAAGTTGCGCCAGATCCGCCAGGAGCGCGCCCAGAAGCGCATGATGAGCCGGGTGCCCGACGCGGCGGTAGTGATCACCAACCCGACCCACTACGCCATCGCGCTGGAATACGAGCAGGGCCGCACGCCCGCGCCGATCTGCATCGCCAAGGGCGTCGACGCCGTCGCGCTGCGCATCCGCGAGCGGGCCGAAGAGCTTGATATTCCCATCGTGGAGGACCCGCCGCTGGCGCGTGCGCTGTTCGCCACCTCCGATCTGGACGAGCCTATCGACCCCGAGCACTACGCTGCCGTGGCCAAAGTGATCGGCTATGTGCTGAGCCTGTCGGACAAGCGGCGGCGGTGAGGGGCGGGGCGAATCAATCATTCGATTTCGCCCGGCTGCAAACACGGTTAACCTTGATCCGTGATGCTCAAGGGCCGAATCGCTTCCCGCCTCCACGGAGCCCGCCATGACCGACGCCCCCATCGCCCAACCTGTGCGCTCCGCTGCATTGGCGCCAACCGCCGCCGAGACGCCGAGCCCAGCAATGGATAACGCGCCACTGGCGGCGGGCCGGACCGGTCCACTCGTGCGTCCGCTGATCCGGCTGGTGCTGTGGACGGCTGGGCTGGGCGCGCTGAGCGCGGCGGGCGTGGCGATCATCGCCGGCGCTGCGGCCGGGTGGCATGGCGTGGTGCTGCTGGGCGGTCTGGCCGCCGCCGCCATGCTGGTCCTGTACGCGCTGGCCGCGGGCGACGCGGCGGGCCGCGCCCTGCGCGGCGGCGAGGGCGCGCGCACGAGCCTGGCCGAAGCGGCGCTGGAAGCCTCGCCTGATCCGCTGCTGATTACGGGCGCTGCTGGCCGCACGGTCTGGGCCAACTCAGCCTACAAGGCGCTGGCGCGCGAGGCCGGCGTATCGGACATGTTCGGCGCGCCGGGACCCGAGCGCCTGTTCGCCGGCGACAGCGCGGCGGCGGTGTACCGGCTGGCGCGTGCCGGTGCGCGCGGCGAGGCGGCGCGCGAAACCCTGTCCATGCCGTCTCAAGGTCTCGACGCTGATGCGCTGTACCAGGCCGATGTCAGCCCGATGAGCACGGGCGCAGCATTGTGGCGGTTTGCGCCGCTGCGTGCGCCCGAGGCCCTTGATGCGCCGGGCGCGCCTGACTGGGCCGAACATGCGCCCGTGGGTCTGTTCCTCGCCGACGGGGAGGGGCGCGTGCTGGGCGCCAACGCGACCTTGCGCGGCTGGCTGGGTGTCGATGCAGGCAAGGCGCTGAAGGTCAAAGATTTCCTGTCCGCTGAGAGCGCTGGCGCCATTGTGCGTGCGCGCGGCGCCGGCGCGGTGACGCGCCTTGAAGCGTGTCTCAAGGCGCGCGGCGGGGTGGAGACGCCGGTCGTCCTCGCACTGGACTGGAGCGGGGCGACCCCCGCGTGCGCGCGGGTAGTGGTCTATGGCCTGTCGCCGGCAGGCACGCCGCCGGGCATCGCCCAGCTGGCTGAGGCAGGCGGGGCGGCCAAGGGCGGGCGCACGTTTGACGACATGTTCACCACCGCCCCCTTCGGCGTGGCGCGGCTGGACGGCATGGCGCTGGAAGACGCGGTGATCGAAGACGCCAATCCCACACTCATTGAGCTGTCGGGCGGTGTGGCCATTCCAGGCAAACGCTTTCTCGACCTGTTCCGGATCACCGGCGGAGATACGCCCGACCTGGTGTTCACAAACGCGCTGGCCGGGCGCGGCGAGCCCAGCGAGGCCTGCCTGATCTGCGGTGACGGCGTGCGGGCGGTGCATGTGTTCCTGGCGCCGGTGCGCGCGGGCAAGCGCGCGGCGTACTTCATGGACGTCACCAGCTGGAAAGAGCTGGAACAGCAGGTCGATCAGGCTGGCAAGATGCAGGCGGTGGGCCAGCTGGCCAGCGGCGTCGCCCATGATTTCAACAACATGCTGACCGTGGTGAAGTTTCATTTGGGCGAATTGCTGGCGCGCCATCCGGTGGGCGATCCCAGCTATTATGATCTGCAGCAATTGCGCTCGGTCAGCGCGCGTCAGGCCGGCCTGGTGCGCCAGCTGCTGGCGTTCTCGCGCAAGCAGACCTTCCGCATGACCGTGTTCGATCTGTCCGAAGTGCTGTCGGACTGCAGCCACATGCTCAATCAGGTGCTGGAAGAGACCGTCCGGCTGGACATCCGGCATGGCCGCGATCTGCCGCTGGTGCGCGCCGACCGGGTGCAGATCGACAATATTCTGGTCAATCTCGCCACCAATGCCCGCGACGCCATGAAAGCCCAGGGCGGCGGCGTGCTGACCATCACCACCGAGGCGGTGGACGCCGCCCATGTGCGCCGCGCCGGGGCGCCCGAGCCTGCCGAGGGGCCGTGGGCGGCGATCCATGTGGCCGATACCGGCACCGGCATGGACGAGGCGACGCGGGCGAAGATTTTCGAGCCCTTCTTCACGACCAAGGCCCATCAGGGCGGAACGGGCCTTGGCCTGTCCACGGTCTACGGCATCATCAAGCAGTCGGGAGGTTTCCTGTTTGTGGATTCCAAGCCGGGCAAGGGCACGGTGTTCCACATCTATCTGCCGGGTCATGAGCCCAGCGTGCAGGAGGCCGAGACGCTGGTGGTCGAAGCCGCCGCCGCGGAGACCAAACCCGAGCCGCGCGATCAGGCCGGCCATGGCCGCATCCTGTTCGTCGAGGACGAGCAGATGCTGCGCTCTGTCGCCGCCAGCACGTTGCGCCGCAAGGGCTATGACGTGGTTGAAGCCTGCGATGGCGAGGAGGCGCTGGAGATCCTCGAAGCCGATCCGGAAAGCTTTGATCTTCTCTTGTCGGATGTGGTGATGCCCGGCATGTCAGGCCCCAAACTGCTCACCAACGCGCGCCACCTTCTGGGGTCGGCGCGCATCGTGTTCATCTCCGGCTATGCCGAAGAGGATTTCTCCGACACGCTATCGGCGGATCTGGCCATCTCCTTCCTGCCCAAGCCGTTCGAGATCACCGACTTGGCCGAACGCGTGAAGCAGGAACTGGCCGAAGCCGGACGCTAGCCCGGGACGCCTTCCGGCGGGCCAATTTGTTCTACTTGCGTTCCGGGAACAAAATGTGTACTTTTTGGCCATGAGCCCTGCATTGCCCGACTCGGGCGGGCATGCCAGAAGGAGACATGATCATGGCCGAGGCCAAGCTGCGCGTTGTGAAGGCAGAGAATATGGACAAGCAAAAAGCGCTGGACGCCGCCCTTTCCCAGATTGACCGCGCCTTCGGCAAGGGTTCGGTCATGAAGCTCGGCTCGCGGCCGATCCAGAATATCGAATCCATCTCCACCGGCTCGCTGGGTCTGGATATCGCGCTGGGCGTGGGCGGCCTGCCCAAGGGGCGGATCATCGAAATCTATGGTCCGGAAAGCTCGGGCAAGACCACGCTCGCCCTGCATACGGTCGCCGAAGCGCAGAAAGCGGGCGGCGTGGCGGCTTTCATCGATGCTGAACATGCGCTGGACCCGATCTATGCGCGCAAGCTGGGCGTGGATGTGAGCGAACTGCTGATTTCCCAGCCCGATACCGGCGAGCAGGCGCTGGAGATCGCCGATACGCTGGTGCGCTCGGGCGCGGTGGACGTGCTAGTGATCGACTCGGTGGCCGCACTGACCCCGCGCGCCGAGCTGGAAGGCGAGATGGGCGATTCGCTGCCCGGCCTGCAGGCGCGCCTGATGAGCCAGGCGCTGCGCAAGCTGACCGGCTCGATCTCCAAATCCAATTGCCTGGTGGTCTTCATCAACCAGATCCGCATGAAGATCGGCGTGATGTTCGGCAGCCCGGAAACGACGACGGGCGGCAATGCGCTGAAATTCTATGCCTCGGTGCGTCTGGACATCCGCCGCATCGGTTCCATCAAGGACCGAGATGAGGTGATCGGCAACCAGACCCGCGTCAAAGTGGTCAAGAACAAGGTCGCGCCGCCCTTCCGCGAGGTGGAGTTCGACATTCTGTTCGGCGAAGGCATCTCCAAGACCGGTGAGCTGATCGATCTGGGCGTGAAGGGCAATATCATCGAGAAATCGGGCTCCTGGTATTCCTATGAGTCCGAACGCATCGGGCAGGGACGGGAGAATGCGCGCAAATTCATGCTCGATAATCCCGACATGGCCGCGCGGATCGAAGCCAAGGTGCGCGCCAATGCCGGGCTGATCGCCGAGGAATTGCTGGTCGGACCAGGCGAACATGACGATGACGGCGACGAGGAGGCCGTCGGCTAATAAGGGCCGCGCGCGCCGCGCATCACCCTAAGCTGGCTGCACAATCTACAGCGGGCGCTTGGCGAAGCCGGGCGCCCGCACGTATATGGGCGCTCAACTGGCTGGCGCGTCCGGCGCCGGCCGCCCCCTGCGCTATGGCGCGCCGCGCGCCCGGAGTGATCGATGACAGCCTTGGCCGATATTCGCAGCCAGTTTCTGGGCTTTTTTGCATCCCGGGATCATGAAGTGGTCGCCTCCGCGCCGCTGGTGCCCCAAGACGATCCCACCTTGCTGTTCGTCAATGCCGGCATGGTGCCGTTCAAGAACGCCTTCACCGGGACCGAGACGCGTGCCAAGCCGCGCGCGGTCTCGTCGCAGAAATGCGTGCGCGCGGGCGGCAAGCACAATGATCTCGACAATGTGGGCTATACCGCGCGCCACCACACCTTCTTTGAAATGCTGGGGAATTTTTCCTTCGGCGACTATTTCAAGGACGAGGCGATCGATTTTGCCTGGACCGTGGTCACCCGCGAGTTCGGGCTCGATCCTGACCGTCTTCTGGTAACGGTCTATGCCGAGGATGAAGAAGCGGCGGCCATCTGGCGCAAGGTGGCGGGCCTGCCCGATTCGAAGATCCTGCGTATCGCGACTTCGGACAATTTCTGGTCCATGGGCGATACCGGTCCGTGCGGGCCGTGTTCGGAAATCTTCTATGACCATGGCGCGGATGTGCCCGGCGGTCCTCCGGGCAGCCCGGACGAGGATGGCGACCGCTTCATCGAGATCTGGAATCTCGTCTTCATGCAGTTCGAGCAGCTGGCCGGTGGCGAGCGGCGCAATCTGCCCAAACCCTCCATCGACACCGGCATGGGGCTGGAGCGCATCGCCGCGGTGCTGCAAGGCGTGCATAATAACTACGATATCGACCTGTTCCGCACCCTGATCGCGGCGCAGGAAGACGCACTGAAGGTCAAGGCGCAGGGCGACGCGCTGGCCAGCCACCGGGTGATCGCGGACCATATGCGCGCCACCAGCTTCCTGATTGCCGATGGCGTGACGCCGTCCAATGAGGGCCGCGGCTATGTGCTGCGCCGGATCATGCGCCGCGCCATGCGCCACGCCCACATGCTGGGCGCGCAGGAGCCGGTGCTGTATTCGCTGGCGCGCACGCTGGCCGATGAGATGGGCGCTGCCTATCCCGACCTCACCCGCGCTTTGCCCGCCATCGAGGAGACCCTGCGCGGCGAGGAAGAGCGCTTCCAGCGCACGCTCGGCCGGGGGCTGGGCCTGCTCGAGGACGCTGCGGCCAATCTCAAGCCGGGTGAAGCGCTGGCAGGTGAGACCGCGTTCAAGCTCTACGACACATATGGCTTCCCGCTCGACCTCACACAGGACGCCCTGCGCGCGCGCGGGCTGACGGTGGACGAGGCCGGTTTCGAGACCGCCATGGAGCGCCAGCGCGCCCAGGCCCGCGCCCACTGGGCCGGATCCGGCGACGCCGCGACGGACGGGCTCTGGTTCACCCTGCGCGACCGCGCCGGCGACACCCGGTTCACCGGCCACGGCGCCTATGACGGGACTGGAACCCTGCAGGCGATCATCGCAAATGGCGCTGAATCCGGCGCGCTCAAGGCCGGCGAGACTGCCGAGCTGGTGTTCGACCAGACCCCGTTCTACGCCGAGGGCGGCGGCCAGATCGGCGATAGCGGGCAGATCGTATTCGACAACGGCGCGCGCTTTGCCGTGCGTGATGTGCAAAAGCGCGCCGGTTCGCTCTACGCCCATATCGGCACGCTGACCGAAGGCGTGATCAAGACCGGCGACACCGCGACCCTGTGCGCCGATGATGCGCGCCGGCGCCAGACCCGGTCCAATCACTCGGCCACCCACCTGATGCACGCCGCGCTGCGCTCGGTGCTGGGGCTGCATGTGACCCAGAAAGGCTCCTATGTGGGCCCGGACCGGCTGCGCTTTGACTTTTCCCATGGCCGTGCCGTCACCGCCGAAGAGATCGCGGCGATCGAGGCGCAGGTGAATGCGGTCATCCGCCAGAATGCGCCCGCGCAGATCGCCGAGATGACCCCGGCGGAGGCCATCGAGAAAGGCGCGCTGGCTCTGTTTGGCGAGAAATATGGCGAGCGCGTGCGCGTGCTGGCCATGGGCGATGCGCTGGACGGCGAGGGCAAGAGCTATTCGGTGGAGCTGTGCGGCGGCCTGCATGTGGCGCGCACCGGCGATATCGCCCTGTTCAAGATTGTCGGCGAAGGCGCGGTGAGCGCCGGGGTGCGCCGCATCGAGGCTTTGACGGGTGAGGCCGCGCGCCAATGGCTGGAAACCGAAGCGGGCATCGCGCGTGCTGCGGCGGGACAATTGAAGATCCCGACCCAGGACCTGGTGGCGCGCATCGCCGCCCTGCAGGACGAGCGCAAGAGCCTCGACCGGCAGCTAGCCGACGCCAAGAAGCAGCTGGCCATGGGCGGGGCGTCCGGCGGCGCCGGCGCGGCGCCCGAGGCGCTGGGTTCGCTCCAGTTCCTTGGCCGCATTCTCGAAGGCGTGGGCGGCAAGGATGTGCGCGACATGGTCCATGAGGCGCGCCAGCAATTGACCAGCGGCGTCGCGGCCTTCGTGGGCGTGGATGACGGCAAGGCCGCGGTGGCGGTGGCGGTGACGCCGGACCTCGCCGGCCGGATCGACGCCGTGGCGCTGGTGCGCGCGGGCGCCGAGCTGGTGGGTGGCAAGGGCGGGGGCGGCAAGCCGGATCTGGCTCAGGCGGGCGGACCGGACGGCGCCGGCGCGGAAGCCGCGCTGGCGGCGATCCGCGAGGCGGTGCGCGCGGCGTCGTCCGGCTGATTTTTCGCCTATGGCTCAATGACCTGCCCGCAACGCCTCCCGTTTGTCACGCGGGCGGTGTAATGTGCGCTCACGAAGAGGGGAGCGGGCGATGAATGCAGGAACGATTTCGCTCTGGATGCGCGGTATGGCGGCGGCCGGGCTGGCCTGTCTGGCTTCGGCCTGCGTGACGGCGCCGCCGTCGCTGTCCCCGTCCGGTTTCTCCGCCCAACAGGATGTGTCCACCACGCTGGCGCCCGCCCCGCGCGACCCCGAGACCGCCGGGTTCGAAATCGAAGGCGAGAACTTCCACGCCGTCATCACCTTTCGTGAGATCGACGGCCGGGTGGCCGCGCTGTTCAGCGGCCATGGTTTCCGGACGGGCCCGGTGGAGACAGAATTCGACCTGACCCAGCCCTGGGTCAGCGATGGCGAGCGGGTCTACACTGAAGGCTCACTGCTGGACCGGGTGCGAGTGTCCATGCGTGCGCGGCCATGCACTGCGTCAGATGGCGTCTGGGCGCGCGAGGCGTCCGTGCTGGTCGGGCGTCTGGGCTATCACGGCTGTGCGCGCGAAACGGGTCCCAATCCCAGCTGGACTGAACACCTTCCCGCCCTGATGACCGATATCGGCCAGTGCGTCAGTGCGGCGCGCAATTCCTCCATGGCCTTCGTGCGCGGCAGCGGGCAGGCCCACGTGCTTTATGCGGCGCGGGAGCGGGCAGGCACGCGGGTGCGCATGCGCTTTGGCGAATCCGGGCGGTGGGACTGCCTGATCGGGGAGCGCGGGCCGGAGTTTTCAGTGGTCAGCGACCGCGCCGAGCCAGCGCCGGGCGAGGCTGACCCGGTCTTTATCCCCGGCGCCATGCCCGATGATGGCGAGGGCTGTTATCTGTATGAGGCGGTCCATGACGCCAGCGGCCGCCCTGCGGGCGCGCTGGCCTATGATGTGTGCGGCACCGGCGCGATCTCGATCAGCGAGCTGGACCGCGCCCGCTGACACCGTGTCAACTGACCAGCAGCTGGCGTGACCCCGGCTCCAGCTGGTGTAGCGCCTCCACCAGAGCAGCTGAATGCACCGGCAGCCCGGTTTGGTCCACGCGCGCGCTGACCCGGTCGGCGGCCGCATCCATCACCGCCTCCCATTCCGCCTGAAGTGCGTCATTGTCGGGCTGCTCGCTCCGCGCAAATTCACGCCATTCGAAATAGGACCCGACCACCCCGCCGGCATTGGCCAAAATGTCGGGCAGGCTCTGGATGCCGCGCGCGTCCAGCACCTGATAGCCTTCGCCGGTCACCGGCGCGTTGGCGATCTCCACCAGGCGGCCCGCCTTGATCTCCTGGGCCGTCTTGCTGGTCACCGAGGTGCCCTTGGCGGCCAAAACCAGCACGTCGCAATCAATTGTGAAGATGGACTCCGGGTCGCCGGACTGGCCGACCTTGCCGGTATCGGACTTGCGCGCATCCAGCGCGTCGAGGTCCAGACCGTCGCGGTCATGGGCCAGCGAGCGGGAATCGGACGCCGCCACGATCACGGCGCCGTTGGCGCAGGCGGCGTGCGCAAAGGCTTTCCCGGCATTGCCGAAGCCCTGAATGGCGATGCGCGGCCGAGCGACGCACAGGCCCTCCTTGCACAGGCGCTGATAGACCCGCCACGCGCCCAGACCGGTAGCGCCCTTGCGCAGTTTCAGCCCGCCATGCTCGGGCGGCAGGCCGGTGATGGGTGCGCGGCTGGCGCCCTTCTCATACCCGAGCTCGCGGCGTATGGCGTCCATCTCGTCGGCGCCGGTGGCGATGTCGGGGGCGGGCACGTCGGTGTCCGGGCCGATGATGTCGCTGAAGGCGCGGGCATAGGCGCGGGCGACCTGATCGCGCTGGCTGCGGTCCAGCGTGCGCGCATCCACCTTCACCGCACCTTTGGCGCCGCCATAGGGCAGGCCGGACAAAGCACATTTCAGCGCCATCAGCAGAGCCAGGCGTTCGACCTCGTGGGCGTCGGCGTCTGCATCGAAACGAATGCCGCCCTTGGTCGGCTCGCCGCCTTGCGCAAAGCGCACCCGGAACGCGTCCAACTGGCCCACGCCCTCGACATCCAGCGTGCGCTCCAGACACTGGCTCGGCTTGGCCAGGCTATCCGCGGCGGCGATCAGCCGGGCCGCGCCGTCGGCCCGGGCGAGCTGGTCCATGCGCTTGCGCACCTGGTCTGCGGGGGAGGGGGCGAGTGCATCCAACATGGGCGTTCCTGTCTGGCTGACTGAGCCATGAAACTTGGGGCCGTCCGGCGGGATGTCAAACCGGCCTCAGCCCGGCGGGGCGGGCGCCAGATGGGTGACGCGGGTCTGGAAGGCGTCGTCGCCGCCTTGCGTCAGCAGCAAGGGCGCGCTGCGCGCGATGGCGTCCAGCAGCGTACCAAACCAGTCCTGGTCAGCCTTGGGCACGTCGGCCAAGACCCAGGCGGTGACGCGGTTCTTGTCGCCTGGATGGCCGATCCCGATGCGTCCGCGACGGAAGTCTCCGGGGACATGGGCGATGATGGAGCGCAGGCCATTATTGCCCGCATGTCCGCCGCCGCGCTTCAGGCGGAACTTGCCCGGCGCCAAATCCAGCTCATCATGAAAAACGGTCAGATCGGAGGCGTCGAGACGGTAGAAATTCATCGCCTCGGCCACGGCGCGGCCCGCTTCATTGTAGTAGGTCTGGGGTTTCAGCAGCAGCACGCGCGCGGGACCGTCCGCCGTCGCGATCACCCCTTCGCACGCCTCGCCGTGGAAGCGCTTGCGCCAGGGGCCCAGCGACCATTGCGCGGCGATCGCGTCGACAGCCATGAAACCGGCATTATGGCGGTTGGCGGCGTATTTCGCGCCGGGATTGCCGAGGCCCGTGATCAGGTGCATGGCGTGCTCCGCACATGGAAAGGGCGGCGGCTGGAGCCAGGCTCCGGCGCGCCGCCCTTGATACGGTTCAGGGCCGGGCTAGGGGCCAGCAGGACTAGTCCTCGCTGGCTTCGTCCTCGGCTTCGACCTCGGCGTCGTCATCGGACTCTGCGTCCTCCGCGTCGCCATCTTCGCCTTCGATCACCGCACGCGAGCCTTGCATGGTCGCAATGGTGAAGTCGCGGTCGGTGATGGTCGGCTTCACGCCTTCGGGCAGGGTGACTTCGGAGATGTGCAGGGAGTCCCCGATATTCATGTGCTCGATATCGATCTCGATCGCTTCCGGGATCTGGCCGGCCGGGCAGTACACTTCGATGGTGTGACGCACCACGTTGACCACGCCGCCTCGCTTGATGCCCGGGGCCTTCTCTTCATTGAGGAAGCGCACCGGCACCTCCACCGAGATGACCGAATTTTCGTCCACGCGCTGAAAGTCCACGTGCAGTGGGAAATCGCGCACCGGATCGAACTGCACATCGCGCGTCAGCACAGTTTGCGTCTCGCCCTTGTGGTTGATGGTGATCATCTGGGACAGAAACTTGCCCGAATTGATCGCCTTGATCAGCTCATTGTTTTTCAGCGTGATGGCGACCGGGCCGCGATCGCCGCCATACAGCACGCCCGGCACAAGACCGCCGCGGCGCGCTTCGCGGGCGCCGCCCTTGCCGGTGCGCTCGCGCACTTCGACGGAAAGAACAATATCGCTCATCAGACCGGTTCCTCAGGGTTCAAATGCATGCGCCGCCCAAACCGGCGGCGCACGGCGCGCGGCGACGCGCCTTGAGCGCAGCACCGCAATTCGAGCGGCGGGCTATAGCCGATCCGCCAAACCCGCGCAAGGCGCGCGGTGCGCGTATTGCTGCAGCCTGGAGCGCAGACATGTCCGGTTTGCTTGGAATTATCGCCCTCAGGCTACGCCACCACGCTGGCGCCCACACCGCCGCCTTGAGCGGGCGGTTGAAGCAGCGTTTCCATGATGTCCTCGATCAGCCGGAACTCTTCATGCAGCTTGGCGACGCGCTTGCGGTCATCCAGCGGCGTGAACAGCGACCCGGGCTCGAACTTGTTGCCGGTCTCGGCCGCAATCAGAAGCTCGCCGCGCCCGCTTTCGGGGACGAGGTCCTCGTCGAACACACAGCGCACGTTCTTGCCCGCGAGCACTTCTTCCAGCCTGAGCAGGCGCTCCATGAAAGAGGGGGTGAGCAGATAGCGCGCCATCACCTGGTCGGTGCCGTACACCTCGAACAGACGGTCGAACCGGAGATCGACCAGGCCGATGCGTTCCAGCTTGCTCCCAGACAGATGGCGCCGCGAGAACGCTTCCAGGCCATTGAACAGACCCTTGTCGCGCGTCACCAGGGTCACGCCCTCGATGGTGCGCGGGAAGGTGATGCGGATCAGAACACCGTGAAATACGGTGACGTAATAGGTTCGGTCCTTGCTGCGCCGGCGCTGCTGGAGGTGGGCTTCGTACAGCTCGAAATCCGCGCCGTGGGTTTCGCCGGCGAAATGGTCTTCGAATGATTGCCGGTCCGAGCTGGTGATCAGGCCATGAGAGAGGAAGGCGTCAAAGCGGGCGGGGCTGGGCGGCTTGGGGCTGTAGGTCAGGCCGAATGCCTGCGCCATGCGGGTGTTGAGGCCGTGTTTGACTTCCGTGCGCAGCTGCTGAAGCGGATAGCCTGCCCACGCCATGACGCCCATCGCTGCGGCTACGCCTGCGAAAATCACGAAGGGCGTGGGCACGCCCGCAAAGCCCAGACCGGCGCCGATGACGATCGCCGCGGCGACAGCGGCCACAATGCCCACCAACAGCCGGGACACGGCCGCCTTGCGGCGCGATTCATGCTGCGACAGCCATGGGCCGAGCTCGGCCATGGCGTGATCAAGATCCTTCATGCGCGTCCCCGGTCAGTTAAGCCGAACAGACCCTGCCGTGATGCGCGAGCGGCGTCCAGACCCACCGCCCGGCCTGCATCACAACGCCTTTTTCTTTGACGCGGCAGGCTGAGTCGCCGCACACTAAGTAACTTGTTTATTTCAGGCGGCAGGCCGGGTGCGCGTGCGCACCGGGCGCGGCGCTGTTTTGCCAGGGGGCGCACAGCCATGGAAGACGTGATCACCCACTCGATCTTCTACGAGATCGCAGTGCTGCTCACGGTCGCTGCTGCCATTGGACTGGTCGGCCACCTCCTGCGCCAGCCCCTGATCGTCAGTTTCATCGTGGTGGGCATCATCGCCGGCCCGTCCGTGCTGGACTTGATCCGGTCTGATGACAGCGTCGGCGTTCTGGCCGAGCTGGGCATCGCGCTGCTTCTGTTTCTGGTGGGCATCAAGCTGGACATCAAGCTGATCCAGTCGCTCGGCCCGGTGTCGCTGTTGACCGGTCTGGGACAGGTCGCCTTTACGTCAATCTTCGGCTTCCTGATCGCCCTGGGCCTGGGCTTCGACGCCATCACCAGCGTCTATATCGCGGTGGCGCTGACCTTCTCATCCACGATCATTATCGTCAAAACGCTCAGCGACAAACGCGAAATCGACTCCCTCCATGGCCGTATCGCTCTTGGCTTGCTTATCGTACAGGACATTGTGGTTGTCTTTGCGATGATTGCGCTGAGCGCGCTGGGCGAAGGCGGGCAGGACGGCGCAGCCGTGCAGGATGTCTTGGTGGTGCTGGGCGCAGGCCTCGCGATGGTGATCGCGGTAGTGCTGTTCATCCGCATCGCCGCGACGCCGCTGACCTCCCTGCTGGCCGGATCGCCGGAGCTCCTGATCACCTTCTCCATCGCCATGGCCGCCGCCTTCGCCGCCATTGGCGACATCTTCGGCCTGGGCAAGGAGCTGGGCGGTCTGTTGGCGGGGGTGGTGCTGGCCTCGACGCCCTATCGTGACGCCATCTCGGCGCGGCTGGCCTCCTTGCGTGATTTTCTCCTGCTGTTCTTCTTTGTCGCGCTGGGCTCGCAGCTTGATCTGTCTTTGGTCCGCCAGAACCTCCTTCCGGCGGGGGTGTTCTCCCTGTTCGTGCTCATCGGCAAACCACTCATTGTGATGGCGATCATGGGGGTGATGGGCTACCGCAAGCGGACCGGGGTCTTGGCAGGCCTCTCCCTTGCGCAGATATCCGAGTTTTCACTGATCTTCATGGCGATGGCGCTGGCGATCGGCCATGTCGACGAGCAGGCGCTGGGCCTGGTGACCCTCGTGGGGCTGATCACCATCGCCGCGTCGATGTACATGATCACCTATTCCCACCGAATCTACCCGCTGCTGGAGCCGATCCTGGGCGTGTTCGAGCGCAAGACGCTCCAGCCGGCCGAGAACGGAGAGGGCGACGCCGCCAAACGGCGCCATGACGTGATCCTTCTGGGGCTGGGCCGGTATGGAGGCGCGATTGCGCAGCGCCTGATCAAGAACGAGATTTCAGCGCTGGGCGCGGACTTCAATCCGGCGGCCGTGCGCACCTGGCGCGATCGTGGGCTGGATACAATCTATGGCGATCTGTCCGATCAGGAATTCATCTCCCATCTGCCGCTGAAGGGCGTGCAGTGGGTGATTTCCACCGCCACGGACCGTGAAACCGGCGTCGCCCACGAGGACAGCCGCATCGCTATGATCAAGACGCTGCGCCAGCTCGGCTTCAAGGGGAAGATCGCCGTCACCAGCCAGCATGGCACGCGCATTGACGAATTGACGGAGGCGGGCGCCGATCTGGTGTTGCAGCCCTTCCAGGACGCGGCGGACCGGGCGGTGGACCTGATCAGCGGGCGGTCGGACCTGAATATCGAGCGGCTCGATCCTATCGAGGACGCCGAGGAGCAGAGAGACATTCCCGGATAGGCCGGGTCCGGGCCGACCGGACCCGAGCAGACCGGGGCGGGCGTCTAGTCGAACAGTTTGGACACGGACTCATCATTGGCTATGCGCCGTATGGCTTCGCCCAGCAGCGGCGCAACCGAGAGCGCGCGCACCTTGGCAGACGCCGCCGTCTTGTCGGTCACATTGATGGAATCGGTGACCACCAGCTCGCTCAAGACCGAAGCGTCGATACGCTCGATGGCTTTGCCCGACAGAACACCGTGGGTGATGTAGGCCGAGACCTCGGCGGCGCCGGCGTCCTTGATGGCGGCGGCGGCGTTGCACAGCGTGCCGCCTGAATCGATGATGTCGTCAAAGATGATGCAGCGTCGGCCTTCCACATCGCCGATAATGTTCATCACTTCGCTGACCCCCGCGCGCGGACGGCGCTTGTCCACGATGGCGATGTCGGCGCCCAATCGGCTGGCCAAAGCGCGCGCGCGCACCACCCCGCCCACGTCCGGCGACACGATCATCAGATCCTTCACGTCATAGCTCTGGCGGATGTCGCGCTCGAACACCGGCGTGGCGAACAGATTGTCGGTGGGGATGTCGAAAAAGCCCTGTATCTGGCCGGCATGCAGGTCCAGCGTCAGCACGCGGTGGGCCCCGGAGCCGGCGATCAGATTGGCCACCAGCTTGGCGGTGATGGGCGTGCGCCCGCCAACTTTGCGGTCCTGGCGGGCATAGCCGAAATAGGGGATGACCGCTGTTATCCGCCGTGCGCTCGCCCGTGTGAGCGCGTCCATGCAGATCAGCAATTCCATAAGATTGTCGTTGGCGGGCTTGGAGGTTGACTGGATCATGAAGACGTCCTGTCCGCGCATGTTCTCATCAATGCGCACGAACAGCTCGTCATCGGCGAAGCGTTCGATCTCCACGTTCGACAGCGGGGCGTCGAGATAGTCCGCGATGGCTTTCGCCAACGGCCGGTTGGCGTTGCCGCAGATCAGCTTCATGACGCATCACCCTCGAGACCCAATCCCCGTGCGCCTGATAGCAGAGCCTGCCCGGGGCGCAAAGGCCGGTGCGCGTGATTGTCAGCGGGCGGAGGGGTTGGGGCAGCCTCAAACCGCCTCCACAAACCCAGCCACCACCTTCTTCGTGCCGGCTTTTTCAAACGCCACGGTGAGTTTGTCGCCGTCGGCTTCGATGATCTGGCCATAGCCGAATTTCTGGTGGAAGACGCGCTGGCCGCGGGCGAATTTGCTCGGCTTGCCGCTGGTGATGAGCGTGGCCTGGCCCTCGATCACGCCCGGATTGGCGCGCCGGCCCGAAGCCTGGCTCTCCTGATAGCGCCGCCAGCCGGGGCTCTCATACGAGGAGCGGAACGCGTCCGACGGTCCGGCGCTCTCCTGGAAGCCCGGCCCGGCGTCGTAATAGCCGGTTTCCGACTGGGCCTCGCAGTGCTCGGGCGGCAATTCATCGATGAAGCGCGAGGGCAGCACCGATTGCCAGCGCCCGTAGATCATGCGGTTGGCGGTGAAGCTGATGATCGCGCGCTCGCGCGCCCGGGTGAGGCCCACATAGGCCAGGCGCCGCTCTTCCTCCAGCGCCGCCACGCCGCTTTCGTCCAGCGCGCGCTGGGAGGGAAAGACCGTTTCTTCCCAGCCCGGCAGGAAGACCAGCGGAAATTCCAGCCCCTTCGCAGCGTGCAGCGTCATCAGCGAGACCTCTTCGCCATCCTCGGCGCGGTCCACGTCGGAGACGAGAGCGATGTGTTCTAGGAAGGCGTCCAGCGTGTCGAACTCCCCCATGGAGCGCACCAGCTCCTTCAGGTTATCGAGACGGCCGGCCGCCTGCGGGCTCTTGTCCTCGCGCCACATGGACGTGTAGCCGCTTTCATCGAGCACGATCTCGGCCAGCTCGTCATGGCGCATGCTCTCGGCCTGACCCGCCCAGCGGTCGATATCGCGCAAAAAGACCTGCAGGGCCGTGCGGGCCTTGCCACGAATCTCGTCGGTCCGGACGATCAGGCGTGCGGCCTCGGCGATGGAGGTGCGTGCGCTGCGCGCCGCCGCGGCAAGGCGCTGCACAGTGGTGTCGCCGATGCCGCGCTTGGGCGTGTTGACCACGCGTTCAAACGCCAGATCATCATCGATGGAGCGTACAAGGCGCATATAGGCCAAGGCGTCGCGGATCTCGGCGCGCTCGAAGAATCTGGGTCCGCCGACCACCTTGTAGGGCAGGCCCAGCATGATGAAACGTTCTTCAAAGGCGCGCATCTGCCATGAGGCGCGCACCAGCACCGCGATATCGCTGTGCTTGCCGCCGCCCCGCACATGGGCTTCCACCGTGTCGGCGACAAAGCGCGCTTCGGCCTCGCCATCCCACAAACCGCTGACCTGCACAGGCTGGCCGGGATCGTCCTCGGTCCACAGCGTCTTGCCCAGGCGCGCCTTGTTGGCGGCGATCAGGCCGGCGGCGGCGCCCAGAATATGTCCGGTAGATCGGTAATTGCGCTCCAGCCGTATGACTTTCGCGCCGGGAAAATCGGTCTCGAAGCGCAGAATGTTGTCCACCTCCGCGCCACGCCAGCCATAGATGGACTGGTCGTCATCACCCACGCAGCACAGATTGCCCGATCCGCGCGCCAGCAGGCGCAGCCACAGATACTGGGCGACGTTGGTGTCCTGATACTCGTCCACCAGTACATAGCGGAAGCGGCGGTGGAACTCGGCCAGCACGTCGGGGTGAGCCTGGAAGATGGTGATGACGTGCAGCAGCAGATCGCCGAAATCGCAGGCGTTCAGAACCGACAGGCGCTCCTGATAGAGCCGATAGAGCGATCCGGCCTGCCCGTCAGCGAAGCTCCACTTGTCTTCTTCCGGGATGCGCTCGGGCGTCAGCGCCCGGTTCTTCCACCCGTCCACCAGACTGGCGAAGTAGCGCGGCGTCCAGCGCTTGATGTCGACGCCCTCGGCTTCAAGGATTTGCTTGATCAGGCGCAGCTGGTCGTCGGTGTCCAGAATGGTGAAGCTGGATTTCAGGCCAGCCAGCTCGGCATGGCGGCGCAAAATCTGGGCGGCCACCGAGTGGAAGGTGCCAAGCCACGGCAGGCCCTCCACATGCTCGCCCATGATCGCGCCGACGCGGTGCTTCATCTCGCGCGCGGCCTTGTTGGTGAAGGTCACCGCCAGGATCTGGGAGGGCCAGGCCTTGCCCGTGGCCAGAATGTGCGCCAGCCGCGTGGTCAGCACCCGCGTCTTGCCGGTCCCAGCGCCCGCCAGCACCAGAACCGGGCCTTCAGTGGCCTCCACCGCGGCGCGCTGGTCAGCGTTCAGCCCGTCAAGATAAGCGGCCTCAGTGCGCGGCGGGCGCGCAGCGGCCTGCTGGGACAGCGGAAGGGTGGACATGGACGCACCTGAGGCAAGCGGCGATTCGAACAGGAGAACGAAACTAGCACGCACGGACGCTGAAGGCAGGGGGCAGGGTGCGCGCGGTGAGGCTGAGGCAGGGCTTAACGGGGGCGTTTCTTCGCGGTGCTAAATGAGTGTTGCGCGCATTTTCCCTCCCCCTTGTGGGGGGTGGCTGAGCGAAGCGAAGCCGGGTGGGTGCGCCGCAGAAGGCACCCACTCAAACTCCTCGACTAGAAACAGTTGGGACAAGCGGGCGGCGTCGCCCGCTTGTCCCATCCAGATCAGTGAATCACGCCAGTTCTATTGACCTGCGCGACTTGCCCATAAGTGTGGGTCCCGGGGCCGCAAACGACCACCGGTCGGCCAATCAGTTGCCGCCCAAAGAAGCAAACTGGGGATGCGTGACCACCTGATTTAGGAGTGCTTGCACTGCGGGGTTAAACGCAGTGGCGGCATTCTGGCAGGCGCTGTAAGCGCTATAGCTGGATGCAAACACGTGACGGGCAGTCACGGAGTAGCCTTCCGGGTTACTGTCTGAACTGATACGCAAACTGATCGTCCAGCTTCCGGTGCCAACAGTATTCATTTCGATGCTTTCTACGTGGCCGCGGACCGATACGGCATCTGCGTTCAGTCGACCCGTCGCAAAAATTTCTGACTCGAAGGCATCACGGATAAAATCTGAAATATCTTTGCCAGGCGCCACGTCCAGCTGGCCCATCATGCGGCACGTCGGCTTTCCGACGCCCTCTGCTTGCGTGAATTGGCCCACTGAAATCTGCGTGTCCGCGGCGACCAAAGCCCTCTGCGCCGCGATGACGTTCTGTGCGGAGTTTGTGTAGGGCAATGACGAGGTGGACTCGCAGGCAGACAGGAACAACAACGCTGCACCAGCAGCGAGCAATTTTTTCATAACTGGATTCCCCATGGTTCAAGCTCAAATCGGCTTGTGCGCGCAAGGTGAGCTTAGCCGCAGAATATGTAAAGTCTGCTGCCATGTAATTTCCGATTGAGCGCCGCAGATTGCTGGTTGCGCCCTCACTCCCTCCGCCCCGGGGCCGCTTCAGCCCCCGCCAATATCCCACCGTCGAGATCAAGCCCGGTTCCGGTCATGTAGCTTGAGGCGTCGCCCGCCAGGAACACCGCCGCTTCGGCGACTTCCTGCGGCGTGCCGAACCGGCCCATGGGCACGCCTGCGGCGATGTCCTTCAGGATCGCCTCACGCTCCGGCCCGTCGCCCAGCATGGCGTCCCACATCGGGGTGAGGATGGCGGCGGGGAGGAGTGCATTGCAGCGTATGGCATAGCCCTGCTGGGCGCAGTACAGCGCCACGGTGCGGGTGTGGTTGCGCACTGCCGCCTTGGACGAGGCGTAGGCCGCGGCGCCGGGTATCCCCACCACGCCGGAGCGCGAGGAGAGGTTGATGATGGACCCGGCGCGCCGGCCCTTCATCAGGGCGATGGCGGTGCGGCAGCCCAGCGCCAGCCCGTCCAGATTGACCCGGTGCACCGCCCGCCAGCTGGCCAGGTGGAAGTGTTCGGGATCATGCGGGCCTTCGGTCTCGAGAAACCCTGTGATGCCGGCATTGTTGACCAGAATGTCGAGCCCGCCATGGCGGGCGCGGACCTGCGCCTGCGCCGCGCGCCAGTCGTCTTCCTCGCCCACATCGAGGGGCAGGCTTTCGGCCCGTTCGCCCAGCTCGGCGGCCAGCGCGTTGGCGCTGTCGGCGTTGATGTCGGTGATGAGCACATGGGCGCCCTCGCGATGGAAAGCGCGCGCGATGGCTTCGCCGATGCCCCGGCCAGCGCCGGTCACCAGCGCGATGCGATGGTTGAGTGATGTCATGATGAATAATCCGCGAAGAGACGAGCCGGAAATTCCGGCGCTACAGGGCTGCGCGTTAAAGCGCGGCGCGAAGTCAGCTCTGGCGGGTCGTGTTCATCGTCAGGGTCCTCCTCCGCACGAAGCGGGAGCGGGCGGGGTGATAGTCGCGGGCAAGAATGGCGTCAAGCGGCGGGTTGGCAATCGAGGCCGACCGGCGCACTTTGCGGGCTGGAAGATTTGCAACATCTATAGGAGACCGCCCATGTCCATCGAAAACCAGCGCCGCGTCGATAGTCCGTTCGGCGCCCGCTCCACCGCCGCCCAGGTGATCGCCGATCACGACCTGACCGGTCGCACGGCGCTGGTCACCGGCGGCTATTCCGGGATCGGGCTGGAGACGGTGCGCGCGCTCGTCGGGGCCGGAGCGCGTGTGCTGGTCCCGGCGCGCGATGCGGCCCGGGCCAAGGCGGCGCTGGCCGGCTTTGAGCGAGTAGAGGTGCTGGCGCTGGATCTGGCCGATCTGGCGAGCGCTGCAGGCTGCGCGGATGTGGTGCGCGAGCGCGTCCAGGCTTTGGACATTTTGATCTGCAATGCCGGCATCATGGCCTGCCCCGAACAGCGTACGCCGGCCGGGCGCGAGCTGCAGTTCGCCACCAATCATCTGGGTCATTTTGTGCTGGCCAACGGGCTCGGCGCTCTGATGGCGGGGCGTCCGGGCGCGCGCCTGGTCATGCTGTCTTCGGTGGCCCACATGGTGTCGCAAGTAGATTTCGATGATCCGGACTTTACCAAGCGTGACTATGAGAAGTGGACCGCCTATGGCCAATCCAAGACCGCCAACGCCCTGTTTGCGCTGGGATTCAATGCACGGCACGCCGGGCAGGGGGTGGAGGCGTTTTCGGTCCATCCCGGCGGCATTATGACCGGTCTGCAGCGCGACATGGACGAGGCGGAGATGCGCGCGCTGGGCTGGATCGAGGCCGACGGCTCGGTCAATGCGCGCTTCAAGTCGGTGGAGGAGGGGGCGGCCACCACGGTCTGGGCGGCGGTGTCGCCCCTGCTGACCGGCCGCGGCGGCGCCTATTGCGAGGACTGCAACATTGCCGAGCCCGCACAGGAGCGCGGCTGGTCAGGCGTGCGCGCCTATGCCGTCGACCCTAAGGGGGCAGACCGGCTGTGGACCCTGAGCGAGCGCCTGCTGGCGCAGGATTGATCCCTTACGGCGCGCCCAGATGCGTGGTCAGGAACACGCCCAGCTCCTCCAGCATGGCGATGCGGGTTTCGGGCAGGCTCAGCCAGTGGTCCTCGCCGTCCAGCCGGACCAGGCGCACATCCTGACCGGCGCCGGTCAGGGCGCGATGCATCAGCTCGCTCTGGCTGATGGGCACCACAGTGTCTTCCACCGGATGGATCAGCAGGACAGGCGCCTGCACCTGTGAGGCATGGCGGGCGGGCGAGCGCGCTTGAAGCATGTCGCGCTGACGCGTGGGATCGCCGATGGAATCGCGCCAATAGTCGCGCGCCACGCTGCGGCGGCTGCTGCGCGCGCCGATATCGCCGGCGAATACCCACAGATCGGTGACCGGCGCGATGGCCGCCGCACAGCGGTAGAGGTCTGGCGTAAAGGCGGCCCCCGCAAGCGCCGCATACCCGCCATAGCTGGCTCCCGCGATGCACACCCGCTGCGGGTCAGCGGCGCCTTCAGCCACAAGATGGGTCAGGACGTCGGTCACGTCGTCCTGCATGCGGCCGCCCCATTCGCCCCATCCGGCGCGTTCGAACGCGCGGCCATAGCCCTCAGAGCCGCGGAAATTGGGCTGGGCCACGCGATAGCCCAGCGCGGCGATGAAGCCCGCGATATAGTCATCGCCCAGATGGTCCTGGCTCGCCGGGCCGCCATGAGGCAGCAGCACGAGCGGGCGCACTTCGCCCGGCGCGGCGCCCGGCGGATCGGTGATGATGGCCTCCAGCGTGGCCCCGTCGCGCGTGCGGTAGGTGATCAGGCGGCGCGTGCTGACCAGGCCCGCATCCGCGATTTCCGGGCGCACCTCGCCAATCGGCGCAAGCTCGCCGCTGGGCAGGTCGGCCAGCAGGAAGCTTCCCGCCTCGCCGGGCGCCGCAATGTGCACCAGCGCGCGCGTGCGCGCCGCATTCCAGCTGCTGACAGTGATGATCAGACCCGGCGCGCGCGCCGCGACCATGTCATGAAGGGCGGCCAGATTGGCGTCGAGGAACACCTGGCGCGGGGCGCCGTCGATATAGGCCGCTCCCAGGGGCGTGCGTGTGACCGGATCAATGATCACGTCCGATACGTCCCGGCCCGGCGGGGCGCTCATCGCACCATGGGGTTCGCCGCCATCGGCGGGAAAGCGCACGACTGTGCGGAAGCCTCCCGACCAGTTGATGGCGTAGAAACCTGATCCGTCAGCGTCTACGGCGGCCACGCCTCCGGCGGGAGACAGATTGTCCCAATGGGGATGCGCGCGCCAGTTACTGCCCTGGCGCAGCTCCAGCGTGGAGCGGTCATTGGCGTTGTCAAATCTCAGCCGCGCCACGGCGTTACCCTGGGCGTCAACGATCCATCTTGTGATCGGCACTTCAGCCGAACGCAGGCGCGCAGTTTCAAAAACCCGTCCGGTCCCGCTGGCGGGGTCCACGCCGAACAGGGTCGATTCCAGCATGGGCCGCCCGCCGCCGCCGCCGAGGCGGTAGGCCGGCATTAGCACCCGTCCGTCGCGCACGCCGGCAAAGCGCGCCAGCGAGCTCTGCGGCAGCAGGGACGGCTCGCGGCCCAGCATCTGCGCGGTTTGCATGTTCGAGGTGTCCAGCGCGAAGAGCGCGAAGTATTCGGTATCCGACAGCCATTGCTCGAACAGGTTTCCCGGACCGCCCACCTGGACATTGCCGGAGAACGTGCTGATCGTGGTTATGACGAACCGGTCGTCCAGCCAGAACAGCTCGCGGATCTTGTTGCCGGTGATATCCACCGAGCGCGTGTTGGGATCGCCCTCCAGCGACATGACCACCAGCAGGCTGCGTCCTTCGCTGCGGGTGATAAAGGCGATGCGCGAGCCGTCCGCCGACAGGGCCGGGTAGGTCAGATTCGCCTCCTGTCCAAACATGACAGCCAGGCGCGAGACCGATTCAGTCGCACTGCCGGCAGCAGTGGCCGTGATCGCCACGAACCAGGCGGAAAGGCAAATCAGACAAAAGCGGATAGCGGTCACGTCACCACTCCACGGCATGATTGCACGCCGGTGTGGCGAGCGCTTTGCGTCAGTCTATCGTGAGGAGAGTTTGTGACAATTTGATTTTTCGGGCTGCGCCGCACTCGGTGCATCTGACCGTCAGTGCTGGAGCCGCAGTGATCCGCCCGCTCAAGACGTGCGTATGCAATGAAAAGAGCAATTTACGGCGTAACACATGACGATGCTGGACGAAGGCTGGATACTCGATTGTGCGTCAGGCGCAGCGCCCGAAGCGGTGCGCGTGCTGGCGGCGTGTCAGGGCGTGATGCGCCCGGAGGCCGCGCGACGGGCCGCGCCGGTTGAAACGGCGTTTGGCGCTTTGCTCGAGGCCTTGCCGGGCGCGCCGCTGGGCGCCGATGCGCTGGCGCGCACGCTGGAACAACTGCCGGCCGACCCGGGCGGCCGCCCGCACCTCGCCGGACCGCAGCCGGGACTGCTGCCGCTTCCGCTGGCGCTGGCGCTGGAAGGTCAGGAGAACCGCAGCTGGCGCCGGCGCTTGGGCGGCTACAGCGAAATTCCCGTGGCCAGCCTCAGCGGGGACGGCGTGGACGCGCGCCTTATCTCCATCCCGCCGGGCAAGGGCGCGCCCCGCCACGACCATTCCGGGGAGGAACTAACCCTGGTGCTCACGGGTTCGTTTCACGACGGCCGCGCCGCCTTCGGTCGCGGCGATGTTTGTGCTGTATCGCCCGGCGATGTGCATTATCCGCGCGTGGACAGCGCCGAGACTTGCATCTGCTTCGTGGTGGAGCTGGGCGGCGTGCGTCTGACCAACCCGGTCTATGCGGGCATTGACCGGCTCAACCGCCTGGCCCAGCGCCTTTGATATGCAAACAGGAGACATGTTGATGCTTCGCCTCACCGCCGCCCTTGCGGCCCTTCTGGCCGCGCCTGTCCCGTCCGCCCTCGCGGCGGCCGACCTCGCCGCCAGTGCTGGCGAGACGATCATCTTTGATGTGTTCAGGGGCAATGGCACATCCTTCGGCTCCCATGAAGTGCGCTTTTCTGAAGACGGCGACGCCCTGATCGCCGAGGTGACCGTGCGCCTGCGCGCCGGGCTCGGGCCGGTGACGGTGTTCCGTTACGAGCACGATTCCACTGAGCGCTGGGAGGAGGGCCGCCTGGTCGCCTTTGAAGGCCGCACGCTGAAAGACGGCGACACGTTCGAGGTGGCCGCGCGCGCCAATGGCGACGGGCTGGAAGTCACGGGCCGCGATCCTGCAGGCGAGGCTGTGGAGGCGGCGATGGACGCCGACATCCTGCCGTCGTCGCACTGGCATCGCTATCCGCCCGGTGAGGATCAGGTGCTGAACACCGAGCACGGCACGTTGATGGAGACCAATGTCGAGTTCTTGGGCGAAGAAGAGATCGAGGCCGATGGCGGGACCATTCAGGCGCGCCGGTATCGGCTCGTCGCCTCGCTGACTCTGGACCTTTGGTATGACGAGAACGGGCGCTGGGCCCGTAGCGAGTTCGAGGCCCGCGGCCAGAGCGTGACCTATGTCCGGCGCGCCAATCCCGTGACGGGCTGATGCCTGCGCTGCGGCTGGTTCTGGGCGACCAGCTGACGCGGTCGCTGGCCTCTTTGCGTGACTATGTGAGGGGCGACATCGTGCTGATGGCCGAAGTCGCCGAAGAGGCCGGCTACGTCCCGCACCACAAGAAGAAGATCGCCTTTCTGTTTTCCGCCATGCGCCATTTCGCAAGCGTGCTGGAGGCCGATGGCCTCGACGTGCGCTACACGCGCCTCGATGACGCGGGCAATGCCGGGTCTCTCGAGGGCGAGGTGAGGCGGGCGCTGGCGGCGGGCGGCCATGATCGTGTGATCGTGGTGGAGCCGGGTGAGCATCGCCTCATGGAGGTGATGAAGACCTGGCCGGAATGCCTTGGTGTTCCAGTGGAAATTCGGCGCGACGATCGCTTCATTTGCTCGCGTGACCGGTTCGATGCCTGGGCGCAGGGGCGCAAGCGCCTGACCATGGAATTCTTCTATCGCGAGATGCGCCGGGAGACTGGCTTGTTGATGGAGGGCGACGAGCCGGCCGGCGGCCAGTGGAATTTCGACCATGACAACCGCAAGCGCCTGCCCGACGGCGTCACCATCCCGGTGCGCCTGCGCATCGAGCCGGATGATGTGACGCGCGAAGTGCTCGATCTGGTGGCCGCGCGCTTTGATCATCATTTCGGCGATCTGGAGGGCTTCTGGTACGCGGTCACAACAGAAGACGCCGCCCGCCAGCTTGACTGGTTCATCGAGCATGCGCTGTCTGATTTCGGTGATTATCAGGATGCGATGAAGACCGGCGAGGCCTTCCTGTTCCATTCGGTCATCGCACTCTATCTCAATTGCGGCCTGCTCGATCCCATGACCGCCTGCCGCAAGGCCGAAGCTGCCTGGCGGTCGGGCGCCGCGCCCCTCAACGCCGTTGAAGGCTTCATCCGCCAGATCCTGGGCTGGCGTGAATATGTGCGCGGCGTGTACTGGCGCTTCATGCCTGAATACCTCACCCGCAATGCGCTGAACGCAAACCGCCCGCTGCCCGAGTTTTACTGGACCGGTGAGACGGAAATGGCCTGCGTGCGCGACGCCGTATTGACCACCAAACGCCACGCCTACGCCCACCATATCCAGCGCCTGATGATCACCGGCAATTTCTCCCTGATCGCCGGGATCGACCCAAAGCCGGTCAATGAGTGGTATCTCGCCGTCTACGCCGACGCCTATGAATGGGTGGAGGCGCCCAACACCCATGGCATGGCGCTGTATGCCGACGGCGGTTTGATGGCGACCAAACCCTATGCCGCATCAGGTGCTTACATCAACAAGATGAGCGACAACTGCAAGACCTGCCGCTATAAGGTCAGCCTCAAAAACGGACCGCAGGCCTGCCCGTTCAACTATCTCTACTGGAATTTCCTGATGGAGAATGAGGATCGTCTGAAGGGCAATCAGCGTCTGGCCATGATCTACAAGACGCTGGATCGCATGGACGATGACAAGCGCACAGCCGTGCGCGCCGACAGCGCGCGGTTTTTCGCGCGCATCGGCATCGAACAGGAAAGGAAATCCGCATGACCGAGCCAGTGACCAAGTCAGACGGCCTTGTCTGGATCACCGGCGCAAGCTCCGGCATTGGCGCCGCGCTGGCCCGGCGTATGGCGGGTGAGGGCTGGACTGTCGTCGTATCCGCACGCGGCGAAGATGACCTCAACGCGCTGGCCGCCGGGCATGAAGGCCGCATCATCCCGGTTCCGCTCGACATCACCGACGCAGACGCCGTCATGGCGGCGGTGGACAGGATTGAGCGCGATCATGGCCTCATCGCCTGCGCAGTGCTCAATGCGGGCATCTACATTCCCGTGCACGCCGAGGAACCCGACTATCAGGCCTACGCCAAGACCTTCGCGGTCAATCTCAACGGTACGGCGGCGTGCGTCAGCGCGCTGACCGGGCGCATGGCCAAACGGCGCAAGGGCCAGATCGCAATTGTCTCGTCCGCCACGGGGTTTGGCGGGATGCCCACGGCGTCAGCCTATGGCGCCTCCAAGGCGGCGTTGATCAACATGGCCGAATGCCTGGCCATCGAGCTGCACCGCTATGACGTGCATATCCAAGTGGTAACGCCAGGCTTTGTGGAGACCCCGGCCCAAGACGATAATGAATTCCCCAAACCCTTCATGATCAGCGCCGACGAGGCCGCCCGGCGCATTGCCTCGGGCCTGAAATCAAGCCGGTTCGAGATTACCTTCCCGCGCCGCTTCACCCTCATGCTCAAGGCCATATACGCCCTGCCGCGCGCCTGGCACATCGCCCTGGTGCGCCGCCAAACCGGCTGGAACAAGCCGCCGGAGGGGTAGGGGGGAGCTGCATTCTCCGGCGTATGAGGCGGGGTGACTTCACTTGTTTTCCCGGCCGACCGCAGGGAGCCCCGGGATCCATCCATTTATGTTTTTCGCCCGCGCCGGGGTTCAGAATGGCCGGGACGGATCCCGGATCGGTTACGCCGTCCGGGAAGGCAGTTTTACCTTATCAACGCACACTAAGCCCCACACCCGCCACCCACTCCGCCACCCGCTCCGGCGCTTCCATCGGCGCCAAATGGCTGACCCCGTCCAGAGTGCTGATCGACGCGCCGCGCCGTTCCAGCCCGCGCGCATTAATGACCGTGGAGCCGTGTTTTGCTTTGAGAACGTGCACGCCCGCGCCGACGTGCGCCGCCGCCTTCATGAGGTCATGGCGGCAGGCTTCGAAATTGGCGCCTTCCCACGCCGGGTCGCAGGCGAGGCGCCAGCCGTCCTGCCCCTCAATCAGTCCGTCTTCGAGATAGGCGTCCAGTACGCCGGCCGGCCAGGCGGCCATGGCGGGCTTGCCGCGGTAACGCGCCAGCGCCTCCTGCGGCGCCGTCCATCCATTGGCGCGCCGCCGGGCACGGTCGCCCAGGCCGATGCGGGCGCGAAACAGGGGCCAGAACGGCGTGCGCGCGGCGATGTAAACCGTCGGCGGCAATACCACCGGCTCGATCAGCGCCAGCGGCGGCGGGGCGTCCAAGCGGCCGGCCGCCAGCAACAGGCTGACCGCCCCCATGGAATGGCCCGCCAGCAGGTCCGCCGGGCGGTCCAGCGTGGCCAGAACATGCAGGAGGTCATTGGCGTAAATATCCCAACTGTCATGGGTTCTGGGATCAGCGGGCAGGGTCGTGCGGCCATGACCCCGCAGATCCACCGCGATGATGTCGAACCGTCCCGCCAGCGTCGCGAGCATGGGTTTCAGGCTCATGGCGTTGAAGCCATTGCCGTGGGCGGCGACCAGGCGCGGACGTCCGGGCGCCGGCCAGGCCAGCGCCGCGATATCGCCGTCCGGCGCGGGGATGGTCAGGCGGGTCGGTTCGGTGGTCACAGGGCCTTGCCTCCGGCTGACGCGGGCGTGAGCGCGCTGCACAAACTGGCGAGTTCACGCGGCCGGGCAAGGTCTGGCGGCGCCGATGGGCTAGTTTATGTCACACGCCCTTGAAAAGGAGATCTCCCATGGCCGCCCGCAGCCTTGCCCTGATACTGATCGCGCTGGCGGGCATTGTCGCCCCTTCCGCCCATGCCACGGACGATCTGCATGATGCCTGGGACCAGCTGCTGGGCATGTATGTCATTGAAGGATCAGACGGCGTGGACCGGGTCGATTATGACCGCCTGCGCGCTCACGCGGATGATCGCGCCGCGCTGGTTGACTATATCGCTTCGCTGGAGGCCCAGCCGGTCAGCACGCTGGCGCCCGATGCGCAGTTCGCGCTCTGGGCCAATCTGTACAACGCGGTGACCGTACGCCTGATCGTGGAGGAGAACCCGTCGCGTTCCATCATGCAGATACGTCCCAGCCTGTTCTCCATCGGCCCTTGGGCCGCCGAACGCGTAACCGTGGAAGGGCGGGCGCTGTCGCTGGACGATATCGAGCACGGAATCATGCGCCCACAATTTGACGCGCCTCTGGTGCACTACGCGGTCAATTGCGCGTCCATCGGTTGCCCGGATATCCGCACCCGCGCCTGGCGGGCGGATACTCTGGATGAAGACCTGGACGCCGCGGCGCGCGCCTATGTGAACCATCCGCGCGGCGTCACGGTGACGGACCGCGGGCTGGTGATCTCGCGGATCTACAAATGGTATCAGGAGGATTTCGGCGGCAATGATGCAGGGGTCATCGCGCACCTTCTCGCCTACGCGCAGCCGCAGCTGGCGCAGGCGATCAGGGCCAATCCGCGCATTGCGGGCCACACGTATGACTGGGCGCTCAACCGTCCTGAATAAGACCTCGGCGCCGCCGCTAGAACGGCCCGAGATCCCAGACGAAGGCGAAGGTGGTCAGCGCCGCTGCAGCCAGGCCCATCAGGGTGATGCCCGTCAGCGTGCCGAACCGCACTCGCTCGCCCGACGCCAGCGTACGCGCCAGCAGGACAAGGGTGAGGAGACCCAGAACGCCCGTGACCAGCATGAGCCAGGTCCCGGCGCCGGCTGGCGCGGCCAGTCCGGCGATGATGGCAGCATCCGCGTCCTCCATCAGGCGGGCTGCACCCACGCCGATCAGGGTGAGGCCAGTCAGCCCGCTCACAGCGGCCAGCCAGCCAGTCAGGCGGGCGCCGCCGGTGAGGGCGGCGAGTTCGGCGGCGGGGCGCCGGTCGATGACGCGGGCCAGGACCGCCAGCGGCAGCATGAAGACCCCGAGGCCGAGAATGAACACGCAAATCCCCGCCCACAGCATCGGGACGATGAAAGATTGCGGCGCGTCAGGGGTGAGGGCGAGCGCGCGGTAGACGCTGGTGGTCCACACCAGGTCCTCGTATTGCGGCGCACCGGCGCCCTCAACCAGGCAGCTAGCATCGAGACTGTCCAGATCGAGGGTGTCAAAGAAGTCGCGCATCACCTGGCCGCCGCATTCGGGCATGGACCGGGTGGGGCCGTGGCCCGCATAGGGGACTTCCACATAGCGCGAGCCGGGCATGGCTTCATGGATGTACACCGCCAGCCAGGGCGGGGTGATGGGGTCCCAGGCGCCGTTGACGATCAGGGTCGGGACACCGGTCTGGACCAGCGCATAGTCGGCCCGGTCGCGCAGGGTGAGGCCGGCCTCCTCGCACACCTCAGCGGCGCGCTGCGAGCCGGGCAGAGACACAGCCAGGCCATGCCAGCGGCTTCCGGCGCTCGCCTGCGCGGCGGCCAGCTCGGCCTGGACATAACCGTCATTGCACTGCACTGCGGCCGACATGCCCGGCGACATGGTCATGCCGCCGCCCGGCCCCATGCCGCCGGACAGCGCCACGGCCAATCCCTCAAGAACCACCGGGTCGCGACGCTCCAGAGCATCGGCGAGATTGGACATTACCGCCGGAATGAAGGGGTAGCTGTCCTGTTCGTAGGCCAGCGAGAAGGGTAGATAGGCCAGCAGGGCCGGCGGCAGCCAGACCTCGCCCCCGGGAGTCGCTTCGGAATCGGCGCCGGGCAGGATCACCGGATCATCGCGAAGTGATTCCATGGCCGCGAACAGGCGCGCTTCCAGATCATCGCAGGCGCGTGCGCCCTCGCAGTCCCCGGTGAAGTTGGCGATCAGAAGATCGAAAATGCGCGACAGATCAAACAGATCGACGAGATCGTTGGGCACGATGGCGTCGAGCACGATGGCGCGCACGCCGCCGGGGTCCTGACGCAGCAGCATCTGGCCGAGATGTGAACCGTATGAAATCCCCCAGACATTCCACTGCTCGTAACCCAGCGCCTCGCGCAGGGCGCGCACGTCGCGGGCATTCTCCACCGTGTTGTAGCCGGTGAGGTCTATCCCCTGCTCGGCGGCCTCGCGGAAGCACAGCGCGTTGCGCTCGGCCGAGGCGACCATCATTTCGTCGAGGCTGGCCGCGGCGTTCAGACCCGGGTCTATGGTATTGAATTGCGGGCAGAAAGACGTGCTGGCGCCAATGCCGCGCTGTTCCAGAATGTAGAGCGCGCGCGTCTCGGCGATGGGGTGATCATTGAGCCGACCCACATAAGCATCCACGCCCACGCCGGGTCCGCCGGTCAGATAGATGACCGGATCCTCGCGGTGCGCGGCCTCGTCCTCGCCGGTGGGGGCGATGCGCACATAGTGCAATTGAATCAGGCGCGTACCGTCCCGCTCGCGGTTCTCCGGCACCGTGATCATCCCGCAGGAGACCTCGCCCGGCTCATACTCGATCTCGCCCTTGAAGGGACAGACCAGCGGCGTCAGGCGGGGATTGAGGCTGGAATCCGGTGTCGTAAACACCGCGTCACGTGTCGAAGCCGGGTCCTCATGTGACGAAACCGGGTCCTCATGGGTCAAAGACGGGGCGTCTTGTGACAAAGCCGCCTGATCGGGTGCGTCCTGGGCCGCCGCCAACAGCGATGCGGCCGCGCTGGCCAGAGCGATAAAGTGAATCACGATTAAGCCCCTCCCCGAGACATGAGAGCTCCAGTTGGCCGTCTGGGCGCCCCTGCGTCAAGGCAAACGGGGCCGGGCGCGCTGTCATGCGCCCGGCCCCGTCAGATCGTGTCTTGAGCACCCGGCGGGCCTTGAGGGCCCGCTTCGCGCTGTCAGGTGCGCCTATTCGAACTCGGAGATTTCGATGCGGCCGCGCTGCCCGTCACGGCCCGAGCCGTAGGATCCGAACCAGATATCGTACCGGCCGGTGGCCGGCTGACGGAACACCAGTTGGGCCTGCACGCTGTCGCCGCTGTCGTCGTCACAGTGCCAGCTGCCGTCCGGGGCGTTGATCACCAGGGTCGTATCGAAGTCAGCGATGGCGCGCACGACGAACGGGAAAATGCTGCCGGCCGTATACCGTACCGACAGGTCCGGCGCGGACCCGGTATAGCCGCGGCAGCGGCCGTCGCCGGCATAAGCGTTGGTGGACAGATCGTTCCGCACCGCGACCTCACCGCGCGCAAACACATTGACAATGCGCGGATCGGGCGTGAACCCGGATGCCAGATCGATGACGCCATGCACCGCCGTCAGCATGAAGTTGAGGGCGCCGCCACCGCCGTTGTTCGATCCGCTCAAAAGTTCCGAAATTTCGATGCGGGCCGGCTCGTAATTATTGTTCGCAGAGTAGGCGCCGACCCAGATGTCGTACTGGCCGGAGGCGGGCAGATCCCACTGCAGCATGGCCTGGACGCCTGCGCCGCTGTCATCGTCGCAGTACCAGGTCCCGTCGGGACCATTCACCACCAGCGTGGTGTCGAACGCCGCGGCGGCGCGGATGATCAGCGGTAAATAGCCGTCCGCTTCGTAGTGCAGACGGAAATCGGGCGCCTGCGCGATATTGCCCCGGCACCGGCCATCGCCGCCCTGTCCGATGGCGTAGCGCGACAGCGCTGAATTCGCGTCAACTTCGCCACCTGCCAGCATCTCGATCACATAGGGATCCGGCGTGAATCCGGCGGTCAGCGCCACGGAGCCGTATTCGGGCTCCAGCGAGTAGTCAGGCTGCGCCAGGCTGGCGGCGAGGCTCTTGGGCGCCCCGGCGCGGTGAACATTCTGTGACCCGTCAGAGCTCAGGGCCAGCGCTGCGCCGGGCGCGGCGAGAAGGATCGAGGCGGCGACCGCCGAATGGATGAATGACATGGGTGTCCCCCCTTGTTGAGTCGGTGGATGGTGGCAAATCAGCCCGTCACCGGCAACTGACAACACCCATCATATTGGGCGGAAATTGGGCGTGCAGCCCCGGTGGCGCGATCCGGTGGCCAAACCGGGCGCGCGCGGCTATCAGGTGCGCATGCCTCCAGCGCCAGGACATCACAGGTCATGAGCCTTCGCCTCGCCTTCATGGGAACGCCCGCCTTCGCCGCCGCCTCGCTGGCCGAGATCGCAGGGGCAGGCCACGAAATCGCAGCGGTCTACACCCAGCCCGAGCGTCCGCGCGGGCGCGGTCAGGCCAGCGCGAAGACGCCGGTGCATGAGCTGGCTGAGCAATTGGGCCTGCCGGTTTTCACGCCGGAGAGCTTTCGCGATCCCGATGTGCTGGCGGCGTTCGAGGCGCTCAACCTCGATGCCGCCTGCGTCGTCGCCTATGGCCAGATCCTGCCGCAGCGCGCGCTGGATGCGCCGCGCCTGGGCTGTCTCAACCTGCACGCTTCGCTTCTGCCGCGCTGGCGCGGGGCGGCGCCGATCCAGCGCGCCATCATGGCGGGCGACGAGATGACCGGGGTGCAGATCATGCAGATGGAGGCCGGGCTCGACACCGGCCCGGTCCTGATGAGCGAGAGCGTGCCCATCCACGAAACCGACACTGCCGGTTCGCTGCACGACCGTCTGATGCAGGTGGGCGCCCTCCTGTGGCCGCGCACGCTGGCGGCGCTGGAGCGGGGCAGTTTGAGCGCCACGCCGCAGTCTGAGGACGGCGTCACTTATGCGCGCAAGATCACGCGCGAGGAGGCCCGGATCGACTGGACGCGGCCTGCCGGCGAGGTGGCCGACAGGATACGCGGCCTGTCGCCCTTTCCCGGCGCCTGGTTCGCACTGCAAGGGCCCAGGGGGGAGGTGCGCGTGAAGGTCCATTTCGCGGTTCCCGAACGCGGCGAGGGCGAGCCGGGCGAGGTGCTGGATGACGCGCTGCTGATTGCCTGCGGGCGCGGCGCGGTGCGCCTGACAAGGCTGCAGCGCGAGGGACGCGGCATGATGGAGGCGGACGAGTTCCTGCGCGGCACGCCTGTGCCGGCCGGAACGCGGCTGCGCTGACATGCCGCGCTATCACCTCACCATTGAATATGACGGCCGGCCGTTTGTGGGCTGGCAGCGTCAGGACAACGGGCCGTCGGTTCAGTCAGCCCTGGAGCGGGCCGTGGCGGCGCTCGATGGGGGGCCGCGCGAGGTGTACGGCGCCGGGCGGACAGACTCAGGCGTGCATGCGCTGGCCCAGAGCGCGCATGTCGATCTGGAAAAAGACCTGCAGCCGGGAAAGGTGCGCGATGCGCTGAACCATTATCTGGGGCCTGACCCGATCTCGGTCCTCTCGGCGCGGCGGGTCGATGACCGGTTTCACGCGCGCTTCTCGGCGGTGAAGCGCGGCTATGTCTACCGCATCATCCCGCGCCGCGCGCGTCTGGCGCTGGAGGCTGGCCGGGCCTGGCGCACGCCGCGCGCGCTGGACGTGGCGGCGATGCATGAGGCGGCCCAGTCTCTGGTGGGGATGCACGACTTCACCACCTTCCGCGATGCGCGCTGCCAGGCGGAGACGCCGGTCAAATCCATTGACGCCATCGCGGTGCGCGAAGTCGATGGCGAGGTGCGGATCTCCGTGGAGGCGATCAGCTTCCTGCACCGCCAGGTGCGCTCCATCACCGGCTCGCTGGTGGAGGTGGGCAATGGCAAATGGTCGGTCATTGATTTCGCCGATGCGCTGGCCGCCGCTGACCGCACACGCTGCGGACCTGTGGCGCCGCCCGACGGGCTGTATCTGGCGTTTGTGCGCTACGCCTAGGCCAGCAGCGCGATCACAATCGCCTCGATGACCAGCGGGATGGCCGCGGCCGCGCCCGCCAGCACCGGCGGCAGGCCCAGCGCACCATGGGCGACGCGCCAATGCACGTAATAGCGCGCCAGCATGTAGAGGCTGAGCAGGCCCTGGACCGCAGTGGCATTGGCCAGCCCGGCGAGGTATAGCGCCCAGATCAGGGCCTGCACGTGCAGCAGGACGAACACCGCCCAGTTATGCACCGCCAGCCATGCGCCCAGACGCTCGCGTATCCCCAAAATGGCGACCGTGAGGAAGGCGGTGAGCGGGAACAGGCCCCAGATGCGCAGCCATGCGCCCGCCGCCTCGCCAAAGCTGGTTGTCGCCGCGTCCGGGCCGTAGAGCGCCGGATTGTCGGCGACCAGCGCATTGACGCCCGCCACCATCAGATAGAAGGCGGGCAGGGCCAGGATCACGCCATTGAAGGACCGGCCCACGCCCAGGGGCGTCACGTCGAAATGCCCGCGCCAACCAGGCCGGAAGGCCAGCATGGCGAACACGCCGCGCACGCGCCGGTTGGCGTCGGCCAGCATGCGCCGCATCAGGCGAAGGCCTCGAAATACCGGTCCAGAATGCGGGTGTAGATTTCGGTGAGCAGGGTGATGTCGGCCACCGGCACGCGCTCGTCGATCTGGTGCATGGTCGCGCCGACCAGGCCGAACTCGGCCACAGGACAATAATCCTTTATGAAGCGCGCATCCGACGTGCCGCCGCCCGTGGTGAGGGCCGGGGCCTTGCCCGTCACCTCGATCACGGCGCTTTTGAGCAGATCGGTGAAGGCCGGGTTGTCGGTGAGGAAGGCTTCGCCCGTGACCGTCAGATCAAGCGCGATGCGGCCATTAAAGCCCGCGCCCACGCCCGCCGCCTCATCCTCGATCCAGTGTTTCAGCTCATCGCCGGTATGGGCGATGTTGAAGCGGATATTGAATTTCGCCTGCGCCGATTCAGGGATCACATTGTGGGGCGCGTTGCCCACATCGATGCTGGTGACCTCCAGATTGGAGGGCTGGAAATGCGGCGCGCCGTCATCCAGACGCCGGGCGGTGAGGCGGCCCAGCAGCGCCAGCAGGGGCGGGATCGGGTTTTCCGCCTTGTCGGGATAGGCCACATGACCCTGTCGCCCGGTCACATTGATGACGCCGTTGAGCGAGCCGCGCCGGCCTACCTTGATGGTGTCGCCGATATGGGCGGGATTGGTGGGCTCGCCCACCATGCAATGGTCAAAGCGCTCGCCGCGCGCATGCACGGCTTCAAGGAGCTTTTTCGTGCCGTTGACCGCCGGGCCTTCTTCGTCACCCGTAATCAGGAAGGCGATAGAGCCTTTGGGCGGGCCGTGGCGGGCGATATGGGCGCCCACCGCCGCCACCATGGCCGCGATGGAGCCCTTCATGTCCGCCGCGCCGCGTCCCCAGATCTGGTCCTGGGCGATGTCGGCGGCGAAGGGCGGATGGGACCAGGCGGCTTCAGGTCCGGGGGGCACCACGTCTGTATGGCCGGCAAAGCAGAACACCGGCGCGGCAGTGCCCAGCCGGGCGTAGAGATTGTCCACCTCGCCAAAAGGATAGCGCGTGCAGGCAAAGCCCAGCGCGGTCAGCGCCTGTTCCAGCACGTCCAGCGCGCCCGCATCAGCCGGCGTGACAGACGGCGCCTGGATCAGGCGGCGGGCGAGGGCGATGGGGTCGGGTGTGGCGGGCGGGTGTGACATGGCCGCAGACATAGGCGAAACGCGTCGCTCCTGCCAGTTCCCGCCTAATCCCTCAGCAGGGCGTTGATGCTCGTTTTTGACCGGGTCTGGGCGTCGACGCGTTTGACGATGACGGCGCAGTAGAGTGACGGCCCGCCCTTTGGATCGGGCAGGGCGCCGGGCACCACCACGGCGTAGGCCGGCACTTCGCCGCGCATCACCTCGCCGGTGGCGCGGTCGACGATCTTGGTGGAGGCGCCGATATACACGCCCATGGACAACACCGCGCCCTCGCGCACGATGACGCCTTCGGCCACTTCGGCGCGGGCGCCGATGAAGCAGTTGTCCTCGATGATCACCGGGCTCGCCTGCAGCGGTTCAAGCACGCCGCCAATCCCGGCGCCGCCGGAGATGTGCACATTCTTGCCGATCTGGGCGCACGAGCCGACCGTGGCCCAGGTGTCGATCATCGCGCCTTCGTCCACATAGGCGCCGATATTGACGAAGGAGGGCATCAGCACCGCGTTGCGGGCGATATGGGCGCCCCGGCGCACCGCGGCGGGGGGCACGGCGCGAAAGCCCGCGGCTGTGAATTCGGCTTCGCCCCAGCCTTCAAACTTGGACGGGACCTTGTCCCACCACGGCCCCTCGCCCGGGCCGCCGGCGATGAGCGTGTTGGGGTTCAGGCGGAAGGACAGGAGCACGGCTTTCTTGAGCCACTCATGCACCGTCCAGCCGCCTTGGCCGTCGGGGGAGGCCACGCGCGCCGCGCCGCTGTCGAGCAGGGCCAGCGCCGTCTCCACCGCCTCGCGAACGGGGCCTTGGCTCTGCGGGGTCAGTTCGGCGCGGCCCTCCCAGGCGGCGTCGATGGCGTCTTTGAGGGCGGCGTGGGTCATGGGATCAGGCCTTGGAGCTGGCGGCGCGCATTTCGCCCAGGAAACCGGTCAGGCAGTCTGCGGCGTAGTGGACATGGGGCGGGTGAGCGCCTGGTCCGGCGGTATGGCCGTCGGGGTCGTGCGCGCTGGCGCGGATGAGCACGGTGGTGAAGCCCATATCCGCAGCCGTTGCAAGATTGGCCGGTGAATCTTCAAACATCACCGCGCTGTGCGGCGTGATGTCGAAATGGCGCGTGAAGCGCTCGAAGCTCGCCCGGTGGGGTTTGGGCAGGTATTGCGCCGCCTCGATGTCATAGAGATCATCAAACAGGCCATTGAGGCCCAGCCGGTCGATCACCTTCTCGGCGTGCTTGCGCGAGCCATTGGTGAACACCACGCGCTTGCCCTGAAGCGCCGTGATGTGGCCGGCCAGCTCCGGGTTGGGGGTGATCACCGAGTGATCCACATCGTGCACGAAATCGAGGAAATCGCCCATATTGACGTCGTGATTGCTCATTAGGCCGTTGAGCGTCGTGCCATATTCGCGCCAGTAGGTTTTCTGCACCCGGCGCGCGTTCTCGCGGTCGAGGTCCAGCAGGCGCATTACGTACAGCGTCATGCGCTGCTCGACCTGGCTCATCACGGCCGTGTCAGCCGGGTAGAGGGTGTTGTCCAGATCAAACACCCACGACTCCATGGCGTGGAAGCGCGCTGCGCCGCTCATTGCTCGATTTCCTCAAAGTCTGGCGCGGTCAGGCGCATCGTCACGCCGGCAGTCTCTGCATCCGGCGCCGGGGCGGCGCGGAAATTGGCGCGCACGAAGCCGTGGCGCTCGCAGCCTTCGGGATTGTCGTTGATGAAACGGCCCGGCGCGATGCAGAAGGAGGCGTTGGCCCCTGTGAGATGACGCTCGCCCTGATCGGTCAGCAGGCGCACATGCACATGCGCTTCACCGGCCGCCAGCCGGTCGGCCGCCAGGCGCATGCACGCGCCCGGCTCGATGCGCCACCAGCCGCGCACCCGGGTTTCGCCCTCGCGCACGCGCGCCAAAGCCGCCGCCATGGGCATTTCAGCGTCGTTGCAGACGCGCAGGCCTGTACGCGCATTGCGCTCCAGCGCGCGCGCATGCAGCGCCTCGATCAGCCCGGCGCGGTCATTCCCGAATGCGCGTCCTGCTTCCGCCTCGAACGCCGCGACCTGACGGCGCGTGCGGCGGCCGGCGAAGCCGTCGATGAGACGGATGTCATAGCCATTGGCCTGCAACAGACGCTGCAGGCCGGCCTCCTCGGCGCGATCACCGAACTCGTCGAGCTCCACGAGGACGGCGCGCGTGCGCTCGGCCTCGTTGAGGCGCCGGAACTGGCGGGTCTGCAGGCCCAGAGTAGCGCAATTGGCCACGCCTTCGAAGGCGAAATCGGTTTCGTCCACGCACACATCCAGCGCGCCGCGCCATTCGCGCACGCCGCCGGGATAGGCGCTGGTGGAGCGGGCATAGAGATACTGGTCGGTATCGGCGCCCGGACCAAAACGGGCGCAGGCGCCCGGGGCGATGCGCGTCCAGCCTTCAGCCGCCAGTCCGGTGGGTGTGGGCCAGGCCTTGGCCACGTCCAGCATGAAGCTGGTCTCGTTGCACACCTCGCTGGCCAGCGCCGGTCCGGTCAGGGCGGCGGCGCTGATCAGGGCAGCCAGCAGCCCGCGCACGCTCATGCCGGCGCCGCCAGGGCCAGATCGGCCAGCTCCGCACGCAGCTCAGGGATTCCGTCCTGCTTGGCGCTGGAGGTGAGGGCGATGCGCGGGTGGGCGGCGGGCCGGCGCTCGATCTGTTTCAGGGTTTCGGCCAGACGCGCCTCAGCCTCGGCGGGCTTGAGCTTGTCCGCCTTGGTGAGCACCACCTGATAAATCACCGCCGCCTTGTCGAACGCTTTCATCACGCCCTCATCCACAGGCTTGATGCCGTGACGCGCGTCGATGAGCAAGAGCACGCGTTTGAGATTGACCCGGCCGCGCAGATAGTCCTGCGTCAGGGCGGTCCAGCGCTCCACCACATCCTTCGGCGCCTTGGCGAAGCCATAGCCGGGCAGGTCGACAATCCGCAGGCGCGAGGCGAGATCAAAGAAGTTCAGCTCGCGCGTACGGCCGGGCTCGTTGGAGGCGCGCGCCAGCGCCTTGCGCCCGGTCAGCGCATTGATCAGCGAGGACTTGCCCACATTCGAGCGCCCGGCGAACGCCACTTCGGGCGTATGGGGCGGCGGCAGGAATTCCAGCGCGGTGACGCCCAGCATGAAGTCACAATTGCCGGCGAACAGCTTGCGGGCCGCCTCGATACGCTCGGCCTCTTCGAGGCTCTGATCTGGCGCGTCAGGATGGGTCAGCGCTTGGCTCCCGGTTTGCGCCGGGCCGGGCCCGAGCGCTTCTTCTTGGCCGCCGGGTTGGAGCGCGTGCGCGTCCCGGCCGGTTTCGGCGCGGCGGGCGTTGGCGCGTCATCGCCGTCTGAAGGCTCAGCGTCCACCGCTTCGCCGTCAACGGCCGGCGTATTGGCGGGCTTGGTGCTCTTGAGCGCTGTCTGCGTGGCGGCTGCGGCCTTTTCATCGAGCGTCGCCCCGGCCTTGTCAGGCTCGGAGAAGTCCGGCGCAGGCTCGCCCTTCAGCTTGGCGCGCAGGCGGGCGATGCCCTTGTCGAACTCGGTCTCGACGCCCTGGCGGCGCATGATGATGTATTGCTGGATGACGGTCAGCGTGTTGTTCCAGGCCCAGTAGATTACGAGCGCGGCGGCGAAGGGCGCCAGCACGAAGGTGAACACCACCGGCAGGAAGGCGAAGATCTGGCGCTGGATCTTGTCGGGCGGCGGCGGGTTCAGGCTCATCTGCGCCCACATGGTCACGCCCATGATGATCGGCCAGACGCCCACGGCCAGATAGGGGTTGGAGATGAGCGGAATGCCTGACGGGTCGTAAGGCAGAAGGCCGAACAGATTCCAGATCGTCGTGGGATCGGGCGCGGACATGTCGCGGATCCAGCCGAAGAACGGCGCGTGGCGCGCATCCAGCGAGATGAACACGGTCTTGTACACCGCAAAGAAGATCGGGATTTGCGGCAGGATCGGCAGGCAGCCGGCAATGGGATTGATCTTCTCGCGCTTGTACAGCGCCAGCATGGCCTGTTGCTGGGCCTGGGGGTTGTCTTTGTGGCGCTCGCGGATCTCGGTCATCTTCGGCGCTACGGCGCGCATCTTGGCCATGGAGGCGAAGGCGCGGTTGTTCAGCGGGAAGAGCGGGATTTTGATCAGCAGCACGAACAGCATCAGCGCCAGCCCGTAATTGCCGATCACGCCGTAGAGGTAGTGGATGATCGCGAAGAAGGGCCGGGTCAGGAACCAGAACATGCCCCAGTCGATGGCCTGGGACAGGCGCGGGATCCCGGCTTCGTCCTCATATTGCGACAACAGCGAGGACGACTTGGCGCCCGCATACATCATGCTGGTGTCGCTCACCGTCTCACCCGGCCCCACGGCCACGGGCGCGGCGAGGTAATTGGCTTCGAAGACCGGCGCGCCGGGGCGGTCGAGCATGCGGAACTGGCCGCGCATTTCCGGCATGCCCTGGGGCGTGACCGCGGCGAGCCAGTATTTGGACGTGAAGCCCATCCAGCCGCCTGCGCCGGTGCGTTCCAGCAAGCGGTCCTCGGTCATTTTCTTGAAGTCGCGGTCGATCAGCCGGTCGCCGACAATCCCGACAGCGCCTTCGTGAAGGATGAAGAAATTGAGCAGGTCGGGCGGAATGCCTTCCTGGCGCACCGCGCCGAAGCGGCGCAGCGACACCGGGGCCGATCCGTTATTGGTCACAGCGTCAGTGACCGTGAACAGGTAATTGTCGTCCACCGAGATGGTGCGGCGGAACACCAGCGGCCCGGCTTCATGCTCCAGCACGACCGGCGTCTCCGGCGTCAAGCGGCCGCCCTCGACCAGGCGCCATTGCGTGCTGAGATCGGGCAGACCAGCGGGCGCGTCCGATCCGCCCAGCCAGCCGGAGAACATGTAGTGGCCGTTGGCCGATCCTTCGGGGTGGAGCAGCGTGACCGGCACGCCGTTATCAACTTCGGTGTCGTAACGCAGCAGCTGCAGATCATCGAGGCGCGCGCCGGTCAGCGCCAGCGTGCCCGACAGGGCGGGGGTGGCGATCTCGATGCGCTCAAAGCGCGCCAGCGCGTTCTCCCGTGTCAGCCCGGCGGCGGGCCGTTCCACACCGAAATCAACGCCGCTGGCGTCTGGCGCGGCATCGGCGGGCGGGGGCGCCTGCTCGGCCATCTGGGCGGCCTCGCGAGCGGCGCGCTGCTCCCGGGCCTGCGGCTGCATGACGAGCAGGTCGTAGAGCAGCAGGATGCCCATGACGCAGACGAAAAACAGAATCAGATTGCGCGTGTTCTTCGGGTCACCCATGGGTGCGGACATCCTTCACCAGGCCAATATGACGCCTCAGGCCGGATCGAAACTCCGGCCGGCCCGCACGCGCGGGGCGAGGCTTATCAACGCGCTTTCCACATCGTCAAGCAAAGCCGTCCATGCCCGGGCAGGCGTTTCGGCGCGCGCGATGAACACATAGTCGGTTCCCGGCGCGCCGTGGAGGGGCAGAAGCAGCCGGGCCGCCTCACGCAGCCGGCGCTTGGCGCGGTTGCGAACAACAGCCCCGCCGATCTTTTTCGTAGCGGTGAATCCGGCGCGCGCCGGCCCCTCCGGATCGTCCGGCCGGCTCAGCGCCTGAACCACCACGCCGGGGCGCGCTGCGCGCAATCCGTCGCGCGCGCGCAAAAAATCGCGCCGCACGGTGATCCGCGCGGCGCGATCGGGATAGGCTGCAACTGGTTTCAGCGCGCTCAGGCGGACAGCCGCTTGCGCCCCTTGGTGCGGCGGCGCCCAATGACCAGACGGCCCGATTTGGTGGCCATACGGGCGCGGAAGCCGTGACGGCGCGCGCGCACCAGTTTGGAAGGCTGGAAAGTACGTTTCACGGGATCTGCTCCGTTCAGGGACGCCGCCATCTCGCCAGCGGCTGTCCGAATTCGAGCCGCGGTTGATACGGGCGGGCGCACGTCAAGTCAAGACGCAGGCGTGCATCACGCGACGGTGATGCCCGCGCGCCGGGGCGTGACTCTCTTGTGTCACCGATGGGCTCTATATGCGAGCGTGCTTTCAGGTGTTGCTCAAGGAAATCGTACCGCCATGGCCGAGATCGATCCCGCCGAACCCGCCCAGCCTGGGCGCAAGACGCCGCTCTGGCGCCGGCTCATCCCGCTGGCCGTGCTGGTGGCGGGCCTGGCGGCGTTCCTGCTGGCTGGCGGAGGGCGCTATCTCAACCCGGAGGCGGCGCAGGCGCTGTTGCGTGATCTGGATGTCTGGGTGAGTGACAATCTCCTGTCTGCCATTTTGATCTACGCCGTGTTCTACGCGCTGGCGGTGTCGATCTCGGTGCCCGGCGCGGTGTGGTTCACCATCGGGGCGGGATTTCTGTTCGGTCCCTATGCCGGGACGGCGGTGGCGGTGGTCGGCTCGACCATTGGCGCGACCATCATTTTCCTGGCGGCGCGCTATGCCTTCGCCGACTGGGTGCGCGAGCGCTTCCCGTCCTATGTGGCGCGGCTGCAGAAGGGGTTTTCGCGCGACGCCTTCACCTATGTGTTGATCCTGCGGCTGATTCCGGTGCTGCCGTTCTTCGGGGTCAATCTGGCGACCGCGCTGCTGAATGTGCCGCTGCGCGCCTACATGCTGGGCACGCTGATCGGGGTGATTCCGCTGGCCTATGTCTACGCCACGCTGGGCTCGACCATCGGTCAGGCGGCGGGCGGCGTGCCGAGCCTGCTGGATCTTCTCACCCCGGAACTGATCGCGGCCATGGCGGTGTTCGCCCTCGTGGGCTTCATGCCTTTGATCTACAAGCGCCTGACCGGCCAGAAACCGCCAGCCGCCAACGGGGACGCGTCATGAGCCGCAGACATCTCAAAGCCGACATCGCCATTATCGGCGCCGGCGCGGCCGGTCTGGTGACCGCCGCGGGCGCTGCGTCGCTCGGGCGCAAGGTGGTGTTGTTTGAGGCCGGCGAGATGGGCGGCGACTGCCTGAACTATGGCTGCGTGCCGTCCAAGGCGATTCTCACCGCCGCCCATAAGGCGCATGGCGTGCGCGAGGCCGCCCGCTGGGGCGTCGAGGCCGAATTGAAACGCGTGGACTTCGCCCGGGTGCGCCAGACCATCGCTGACGCCATCGCCGCCATCGAGCCCAATGACAGCCAGGAACGCTTTGAGGGGCTGGGCGTGACCGTGGTGCGCGAGCGCGCCCGCTTCGCCGGGCCGCGCACGCTGGAATCCGACACCGTGTCGGTCACCGCCAGGCGCATCGTCATCGCCAGCGGCACGCGCGCGCGCATTCCGGGCATCGAGGGGCTGAAAGACCTGCCCTACCTCACCAATGAAACCATCTGGTCGCTGGAGACACTGCCCGAGCACCTGATCATTCTGGGCGCCGGTCCCATTGGCGCCGAGCTGGGCCAGGCCTTCGTCCGGCTGGGCTCAAAAGTCACTGTGATCGAGGCGGGCGCGCCGCTGGCGCGGTTCCAGCCGGAACACGCTGCGCTGGCGCTGGAAGCGCTGAAAGAAGACGGGGTCAGCCTCCGCATTGGTCAGGCCGCCGTGCGCGCGTCCGGTGGGCCGGGCGCGATCACGCTGACGCTCGCCGACGGACAGACCGTCAGCGGCAGCCATCTCCTGGTGGCTGCCGGGCGCGAACCAGTGCTCGACGGCCTCAATCTGGAGGCGGCGGGTGTCGACACCGACGAGAGCGGGCTGATCGTCGATGATCGGCTGCGCACCTCCAACAAGCGGGTGCTGGCGGCGGGCGATATTGCAGGCAAGGGCGGGCTGACCCATCTGGCCGGCTGGCACGGCTCGGTCATCATCCGTAATCTGTATTTCGGCCTGCCGACCGGCCAATCCTCCCAGCCCATCCCGCAGGCCGTCTATACCGATCCGCCGCTGGCGGGTGTCGGTCTGACGGAAGCCGAGGCGCGCGCGGAACATGGTGATGCGGTGAAAGTGTCGAGCTGGCCGTTTTCCGAGAATGACCGGGCGATCGCCGAAGGCGATACGCGCGGCGGCGTCAAGCTGGTCATCGGCAAGGGCGCGAAGCTTCTGGGCGCCCATGCGGCGGGCGCGCGCGCCGATGATCTCATCCAGATTGCGGGCGCGGTGATGGCGCGCGGCGGCACGGTGCGCGACCTGACGAGCGCCGTGGCGCCGTATCCGACGCGCGGAGAGGTCTTCAAACGCGCCGCAAGCAAGTATTATGAACCCACGGTGTTCGGACCGCTGGCCAAAATGCTGGCGCGGATCTTGACAGCCTTTCATTGACGCGAGGTGCGGGGGACGAGATTGGACAGTGACGGCCAGCGCCGCGGGACCGGCCCGGCCGCCTGGGTTCAGGCGGGCGGATCGCGCATTGTGCGCGCTATCCGCTCCCTGCCGGGCAAGCTGCTGATCTTCTCGTTCCTGTTTGTGCTGGTCGCCGAGGTGATGATCTTCTTCCCCTCCGCGTCCAATTTCCGCACCGAATGGCTGACCTCACGCGCGGAATCCGCCCACCTGGCCGCGCTGGCCGCTGAGACCGCCGATGCGGGCGGGCTGAACGAAGACCAGGTGCGCGAATTGCTGGCCGGAGCGGACGCCATTGCTGTCGCGCGTGTGTATGGCGGGTTCAACGAGCTGGTGCTGGGCGGCGATGTGGGCGACAGCGAGATCGTGGACGCTGACCTCACCCGTGAAACCCTGATCGAGCGCCATCTAGCGCTGTGGGGCACGGTGTTCGCGTCCGAGGAGCGCTACCTCAGGATCGTCGCCGCGCCGCGCACAAGGCCGGAGGAGCAGATCAGCGTCATCGTGCCCGAGGCCGGGTTGCGCAATGACTTGCTGGCCTTCTCCGCGCGCATCGCCGGATTGTCTCTGTTCATTGCAGGCGTCACCGGCGCACTGCTCTATTTGGTCCTGATGTTCATGTTCGTGCGGCCCATGCGGCGCCTGGCGCTGGCGATCACCGCCTTCCAGCAGGACCCGGGCAATCCGGCGTTGGGCTTTACCCCGTCAGGGCGGCGCGACGAGATCGGCGAGGCGGAAACCGCGCTGGCGGCCATGCAGGACGAGGTGCGTGCCGCCTTCCGCCAGAGGGACCGGCTCGCGGCGCTGGGCGGGGCGGTGGCGCGAATCAATCATGACCTGCGCAACGTGCTGGCCAGCGCGCAGCTGATCTCCGACCGCCTGGCCATGAGCGCGGACGAGCGCGTCGCCAATATGGGCGCGCGCCTGGTGCGCGCCGTCGACCGGGGCGTAAGGCTCTGTGAGGACACGCTGAAATTCGGACGGTCGCAAGAGCGCGCGCCGGTGCTCGGCCCGGTCAATCTCAAACAAGCCCTCGACGAAGCGCTAAGCGACGCCATGGCGGTGTCGGGGGCGGCGGCCTGGGACAATCAGGTGGATGATGCGGTGACGGTTCAGGCCGATCCCGACCATGTGCACCGCATCTTCCTCAATCTCTTCCGCAACGCCATCCAGGCCATGGGAGAGGGCGGGGCGCTGAGCGCGTCGCTGGCGCGGGACGGCGATGGTGCGGTGGTTATCGCCGTGCGCGATTCCGGGCCCGGCGTGCCGGCCCATGTGCGCGAAACATTGTTCGAGCCCTTTGGACGCACTGGCGCCAAGGGCGGATCCGGGCTCGGCCTGTCCATCGCGCGCGAGCTGGCCCGCGCCATGGGCGGGGAGGTCATTCTGGCGCAAACCGGCGGCGCGGGCGCGGTGTTCGAGGTCAGCCTGCGCGCCGCGCAAGAGGCTCCACAACGCCGCGCCGAGCCGTTAAACCGCCCGGCATGAATTATCGCCACGCCTTCCATGCCGGCAATTTCGCGGACGTGCTCAAGCACGCCGTGCTCGCCCTGTGCCTGACGCATTTGACCCGCAAGGACAAGGCGCTGCGCTATATCGACACCCATGCCGGGATCGGGCGCTATGACCTGACCAGCGATGAGGCGCGGCGCAGTCCCGAATGGCAGGGCGGGGTGGCGCGCGTTCTGGCGGCGCAGCGCCCTGCGCCTGTGGAGGCCGCTTTGGCGCCCTGGCTTGCCGCCGTCAGTGCGGCCAACCCGGACGGCGCGCTCACCGCCTATCCCGGCTCTCCGGACATCGCCGCGAGCGTGCTGCGCCCTCATGACCGCATGCATCTGTGCGAGCTGCACGAGGCGGACTGCCGCACGCTGGACCAGCGCTACATCCGCGATGCGCGGGTGAAGGCTGAATGCCGCGACGGCTACAAGGCGCTGTCCGCCCTCCTGCCGCCGCGCGAGCGGCGAGGCCTGGTCATGATCGACCCGCCGTTCGAGCAGCGCGACGAGATGGCGGCCATGGCGCGCGCGGCCCGCGGCGCGCTGGAGCGCTGGCCCACCGGGACTTATATTTTCTGGCGTCCGCTCAAGGATTTATGGGCCAGCGAGCGGTTTGATTCAGGCCTCGCCCAATGGCTTCTGTTCGAACAGGATTTCGAGCCTGAGAAAGTTCTGCGCGCCGACCTCTGGGTGCGTGATCTGGAGAGCGAGGGCAAGCTGGCGGGCGCGGGCGTAGTGGTGGTCAATCCGCCCCACACGCTGGAGGGCGATCTGCTGGCGCTGCTGCCCTGGCTCAGCGAGACGCTGGCGCAGGGCGAGGGCGCGGGCTGGCGCCTGGATGGCGCGGTGACGGAAGACACGCTGGAGCTGGACGAAGACGCGGGGTGAGAGCGGCGGCGTCCGCCTTAGCCATCACCCAGCGTATCGCCCACCCCGAACAGTTTCCCGCGCTCGGTCCAGGCGACCAGCGCGAGGGAGCCCGCTCCCATCACCACAAATCCCAGCAGGAGCGGCACGACCGTGCCGTCATACAGCCGCCCGATAATGGTCCCCAGCACGGCGCCGGAGATGGATGTGACGGCCCCGTAAAGAGCGGCCACCGTGCCGGCGCGTTCACCGGCGGGCTCCATGACCAGAGCGGAGAAATTGGCGCCCATCATGGCGAACAGCATGAGTCCGCCGCCCAGCAGCGTGTAGTAGAGCCAGAAAGGCGGCTGGCCGGCCAGGGCGATCAGGAGATGGACCAGATTGATCACGATGAACGCCGCCAGCGCCACGTGTGAAATGCGCCGCATGCCCAGCCGGCGCACGATGCGCGCATTGATGATGTTCGCGCCCGCGAGCCCCAGCGCCACCGCGCCGAACGCCACCGGGAACCAGGCGCCCAGGCCATAAAGCTCGGCCATCACCTGTTCGGATGTGGCGATGAAGGCGAACAGCGCCCCGAAAATCAAAGCCGCCGCCAGCATGTATCCCAGCGTCACCCGGTGGCGGGCGGCCAGAGCGTAATTGCGCGCCGCCGACGCCCAGCTCAGCGTGATGCGATGCTCGACGCGCAGGGTCTCCGGCAGGCGCAGCGCCATCCAAAGCATCAGCCCGCCGCCCAGCACAAACAGGGCGGCGAAAATCGCCTGCCAGGGCGCCACGAACAGGATGAGCTGGCCCAGGCCCGGCGCCAGAATGGGCGCGATCATGAACACGGTCATGGCGAATGACATGATCTCGGCCATGCGCCGTCCGGCCACCAGATCACGCACCACGGCCACCGCGACGACGCGGGTTGCGGCTGCGGCTACGCCCTGAAGGAAGCGCGCAGCCACCATCAGCCCCATGTCCGGCGCGCCGATGCACAGGGCGGTGGCGGCGAGATAGGCGATCAGCGCGCCCAAGAGCACGCGCCTGCGACCCAGCGAGTCGGCCAGCGGCCCGAACACCAGCTGCGCCGCGCCAAAGCCCAGCATGTAGGACGTGATGATCAGCTGACGCTCATTGCCCGGCGCGCCCAGCGCGGCGCCTACCTCGCCCATGGCGGGCAGGATGATGTCGATGGACAGGGCGTTGAGCGCCATCAGACCGCCCACCATGGCGATCAGCTCCACCGTCGTGAGCGACGGGCGCTTGGGATCTGGCGAAGTCAGGCGCACTGGTTGGTGGCCTCCGGTCGCGCGCCACTGGAAACAGGGGAGGGCGCTGGTGAGGTTGTATGCATTTCGTCAATGACGGCAAGTGACTTGGTCTGTCTGCCGTGCGGCGTGTCAGTAGTCGGGATCGCCGTCCCACGGCCAGCCGGGCGGGTAGCCCTCTGGAATCGCGCCGGGAAACGCCGCCGGGCGTTTTTCGAGAAAGCTCATCACGCCTTCCACAGCGTCCGGGCTCATGCCCCGGTGCAATATGGCGCGGCTTTCCAGCCGGTGCGCCTCCATGGGATGGGATGCGCCGAGCATCCGCCACAACAGGCGCCGGTTCATCGCCACCGACACCGGCGCGGCGCCGTTCACAAAGCGAAGCGCGCGCTCGCGCGCCAGCTCCATCACCCCTTGGGGCGTATCCGCCAGCGCGCTGACGAGGCCCGCTTCAAGGGCTTCTTCGGCCAGAAAGGTCCGGCCCGACAGGCCCCAGTCCAGCGCCGTCTCCACCCCCACAATGCGCGGCAAAAACCAGCTGGCGCAGCCATCCCAGGCGATGCCGCGCTTTGTGAACGGGTAGGCGAATTTGGCGCCCTTCAGACCGATGCGCGCGTCCATGGGCAGGATCATGGTGGCGCCAATGCCCACTGACGCGCCGTTGATGGCGGCCACCACCGGCTTCTGACTGTCAAAGATGCGCAAATTCAGCATGCCGCCGGAATCACGCCATTTGGGATCGCGGTCGTCCAGGGTGCCGCTGGCGTTGGCCTGGGACACGGCGTTGAAGGTTTCAGCCCCCGTCGACAAATCCGCGCCGGCGCAAAACGCCTTGCCCGCGCCGGTCACGATGACGGCGCGCACGGCTGAATCCGCGTCGGTCTCGTCAAACGCGGCGCGCAATTCCTCGCCCATCACCAGCGTGAAGGCGTTCATCGCGTCTGGCCGGTTCAGCGTGATGACCGCCAGCGGTCCGTCGCGGTTCAAGGTGATGGTCGTACGGCCCATGCAACCCCCCCTAAGGTGTCATGTCGTGGTCTGGTTGGGACGCCAACCTAGAGCGCGAACGCGCCCGCGCAAACCCGTCCGGCGCCGCAGCAGGGGCGGGGATAGTGGTATTCAGCCGGGCGGGACAGGGCGGGGGACAGGCGCGCCGGGGCGGGGGCGCGAAAAAGGGGGATAGACGGTCGGCCTGCGGGGTCAGGAGGCGCGCCTTGACCGCAGTGTCACTGGATCGCCTTGGACTGGCCGCCATCCACCACCAGCGAGGCGCCGGTGACCCAGCGCGCGCGGCGCGAGGCGAGCCAGACGGCGGCGTCGGCCACTTCCTCGGGCGTGCCCAGCCGGCCGAACGGAATGCCCGCCTTGACCATGTTGTAGAGCGCGGGCTGGTGCTGGCGGATCATCTCCCATCCGCCGCCGGGAAACTCGATGGAGCCGGGCAGGAGCGCGTTGACCCGGATGCCGTTGGGCCCCTCGATGCCGGCCAGTTTCTTGGCGTAGGCGTTGAGCGCCGCCTTGGCCGAGGTGTAGGCGTAATCGTCCATCGGGGCCGCCTCGATGCCCGAAATGGACGAGGTGAAGATGATCACGCCTTCGCCCTGTTGGCGCATGCCGGGCAGGAAGGCGTCCACCAGGCGCACGGCGCCCATCAGGTCCACTGACAGGCTGGCGTCCCAGCTGGAGCGCTCGGGCGTGACGGCGAGCGCGGAGGCGTTGCTGATCACGATATCCACCCGGCCAAAGCGCGCCAGCGCCGCCTTGGCGAGCGCCGCCACCGAGGCGTCGTCCGCCACGTCGCAGCTATTGGCGAGCGTTTCAGCGCCGCTGTCTTCAATCTGGCGCGCCGCCGCGTTCAGGGCGTCAGCCCCGCGTGCGGCCAGAACGAGCTTCGCGCCTTCCTCGGCCAGTCCTTTGGCGATCGCCAGCCCGATGCCCCGGCTGGCCCCGGTGACCAGCGCCACCTTGCCTGTCAAACCCAGATCCATGATGTCCCCCTTTGCCAAACCCGGGCGTGATGTTCGCGTGTGCATGCCAGAGAGTCCAGCCGGGGCGGGGCGCCGCTCAAGCCCGGGCGGGTCTGGCTAGCCTTCAGGGAACAGCGCGGCGAAGAAGGCGTTCTGGTCGCCGGTTCCGCCGAATTTGACGATGACCAGATCCTCGGACGGAATGAGGTGCATTTGCATGTTGAACGCGCCCCAGGCCACCACCAAGTCCGGCGGCGCCGCGGGGAGGGCGCGGCCTGTGGATGGCATGTGAACCAGCACTTCGTTTGGCAGCACGTCGCGCGTGGCGTTGAAGCTGTCCTCCACATCACGGTTCAGCCAGAAGCCCAGGCCGTAGCCCAGATAGGCGGGCGTGGCGTAGTGCAGGCAGCGCCGGACCGACGCGCGCGTCATGAGACGCTGGCGGCCGAACACGCCGTCATCGAGCATGAGCTGGCCAAAGCGGGCCCATTCGCGCGCCGTCATGCGGGCCCCGGCGGAGAAATTCGGATTGCCGTTCCGGTCGCGGTTCCAGTCCGGCGCAGCGCCGATGGGCGCGAGAATGCGCGCGTCGAGATAATCGGCAGGATCAAGCCCGCCCGTGATCGCGCCGTCAGGGTCACGCGACCCGCCGGTGCGCAGTTCGAACAGGGCGGCGAAGGCCTGAAACCCGCTGCGGCCATAGAGGGCGTCGCGGTCGGCGCGGTAGATTGGCGTAGCGTCGAGGGCTTCACTGTAGCTGTCGATGCCAGACAGATCGCCCATGGGCTGGCCGGGCGGCAGGCCATGGGACAGGGCGATCAGGTCGCGTCCGCGAATGTCCTGCTTCACCCAGCTTGCGGGATCGCTGCCGTCCGGCGCCCAGGCGGCAATGCCTGCGAAGGCGTAGTCGTCGGGGTTGAACAGGCCGTCATCGCGCGCGGCGCCGGCCAGCAGGCACGAAAAGCTCTTCGTGCCTGAATTGAGCACCTCGCGCCGGTCAGGACCGCCAAATCCCTGATAGGCCTCGTACAGGACCGCGCCGTCGCGCATCACCAGCAGGGCCCGGGCGCCCGAGGCGAAGGCCTGAGCCGCTGCGGCGCTGATGTCCAGGGGGCGGGGCGCGGCGTCCGGATCCGGCGCGGTCAGCGCTGCGGAGGTGGCGCCGGCGGGAATTCCGTCCAGTGTCTCGAAGCTCAGAAAGACCCTGGCGATATCGGGCAGAAGCGGCGTGCCCAGGCGCTCATCGCCCTGGGCGAAAACGGTGAAGGTGCGCGCCGCGCCGGGATCGAAATCCAGCTCCAGCGCCGCCGATGCCGGCTGCAGGCAACGCCCGTCTGCCGCCGTTTCGCAGACCGTCAGCTCCACCGGCCATCGATACACGCCGGTCCCGGGCCGCACGATCAGGCGCGAGGGCGCGCCGATATTGAGGGCTGCAACCGCCATGGCGCCCCGGCGCGCGGGCGAGTCGGCGCGCAGCACGCCGTCGCCGCTAGCGGTCGCCGCTATGGCGATGACATCGGGGCCGGGCGTGGCTGTGGCGGTCAGGCGCACGGTATTAGCCCCGGCGGTGACCGGAGCGCGGCCCTCGGCACAGACAAAGGCCAGGCCGATCTCGCGCGCGGCGATCACGCCGGAGGTCGCAAGGGTGATGAGGAAGGTTTGGGCGCCGCCAGCCGGTATGTCCACAGGCGCGCCGGGCGTTCCGGTCAGGGCGTTTGCGGAATCGGTGGTCTGGAACGTGACCGACACCGGCACGGCGCCCGAATAGCCCGTGTCCAGCTCCACCCGGCAGGCGGTGGCGTCCGTGCTCCCTGAATTGAGCAGCGTGGCGAAGACGGTGGCCGGCTCGCCCGCCTCCACCGATCGCGTGGTGGGCAGGGTGGCCGCGGCGAGGCGCACTTGCGCCTGTGCGGGCGCGCTGGCCGCAGCCAGCGGCGCGGCGAGGCAGAAGACGGCGATGGCGCGCCGGATCATAGTCGTCTCCGTCATGGCTGAGTCTGTTACGCGCCGCGCCGCGCGGTTCCGTCGATCCCGGCCCGGGTTTTGGCCGCCCGCGCGCCCTTCTTACACTGTCGCCGGACGCCGCCACCCGGACAAGCGTCTTGATGGCGCGCCCCCGCCGCCCGTTCGCCTTGCGCCGCAACACGGTGATTGCTACTCGACAGGCAAGCCTGTTCTCTTTCACTGCCTTTGCTTTTTTCCGGAGACCCGCCCATGCCGGTGACCCCTGATGACGTGCGCCGCATCGCCAAGCTGGCGCGCATCGCTGAGCCTGCCGACCGTATCGACGCCCTGACCGGCGAGCTCAACGGCATTCTCAAATGGGTCGAGCTGCTCGATGAGGTTGATGTTTCCGATGTCGAGCCCATGAGCACCGCGGTCCAGACGCCGCTGCCCCTGCGCGATGACGCGGTCACCGACGGCGGGGTGCGCGACGCAATCCTGAAAAACGCGCCGAAAGCCGAAGAAGGCTTTTTCGTCGTTCCCAAGAGCGTGGAGTAGGCGCGCATGACCGATTTCTCCTCCCTCACCCTGCACGAGGCCGTCGAAGGCCTGCGCGCCAAAAAATTCTCCGCTGTGGAGCTGGCTGAAGCGACGGTGGCGGCGGCAGAGGCCGCGCAAGGGCCGCTCAACTGCTTCACCTCCATCGACGGTGACCGGGCGATGGAGATGGCGCGCGCCAGTGATGCGCGCCTGGCCAAAGGCGAGGGCGGGGCGCTGGAAGGCGCGCCGGTCGCGATCAAGGATCTGTTTGCGGTGAAGGGCGTGGAGACCACGGCCTCGTCCAATATCCTGAAAGGCTTCAAGCCGGAGTACGAATCCACCGTCACGCAAAATCTGTGGGACGCGGGCGCGGTGTATTTTGCCAAGACCGCCATGGACGAGTTCGCTATGGGTTCGTCCAATGAGACCGCGGCCACCGGGCCGGTGGTCAATCCGTGGCGGGCAAAGGGCTCTGACGCCAAGCTGACGCCGGGCGGGTCCTCGGGCGGGTCGGCCGCGGCGCTCGCCGCCGGGATCAGCTATGGCGCCACGGGCACCGATACCGGCGGCTCGATCCGCCAGCCCGCCGCGTTCGCCGGCCTGGTGGGCGTGAAGCCGACCTATGGCCGCTGCTCGCGCTGGGGCGTGGTGGCGTTCGCCAGCTCGCTGGACCATCCCGGCCCGTTCGCCAAGACGGTGAAGGATGCGGCTCTGCTGACCCAGGTCATGTCGAGCCACGACCCGAAGGATTCCACCTCGCTGGCCAGCGAGGTTCCGGATTTTGCCGCGGCGGCGGATCGCCAGATCAAGGGCCTGCGCATCGGCATCCCGAAGGAATACCGCGTTGACGGCATGCCCGGCGAGATCGAGACGCTGTGGCGCGAGGGCGCCGAATGGCTCAAAGCCCAGGGCGCCGAAATCGTCGATATCTCCCTGCCCATGACGCAGTACGCCTTGCCGGCCTATTACATCATCGCCCCGGCGGAAGCTTCGTCGAACCTTGCGCGCTATGACGGTATGCGCTTTGGCGCACGGGTGGAGGGGGCCGACCTCACCGAGACCTACGAGAAGACGCGCGCCGCCGGCTTCGGCAAGGAGGTGCAGCGCCGCATCCTGATCGGCACTTATGTGTTGTCGGCGGGGTATTATGACGCGTACTATCTCAAGGCGCTGAAAGTTCGCCGCCGCATATATGAAGACTTCACGGCCGCGTTTGAAAAGGTGGACGCCATCCTCACCCCCGCCACGCCCAGCGCCGCGTTCGAGATCGGCTCCAAGGCCAAGGCCGACCCGATCGAGATGTATCTCAACGACATCTTCACCGTCACCGCCAATATCGCCGGCATCCCGGCCATGAGCGTGCCCGCGGGCCTGGACAAGGACGGCCTGCCGCTGGGCCTGCAGGTGATCGCCCCGGCGCTGGACGAGGAAACCATGTTCGCCGTCGCCGGCGCGCTGGAACGCGCCGCCGGGTTCACGGCCAAAGCGGACAAGTGGTGGTGATTGGGCGGGCGTCATGATCCTCGTCCGCTTCCTCATCCCCGCTTTCGGGCTTCTGGCCATTCTGGGCGCGCTGATGGCCAGCGGGCGCATGGGCGAGTCCGGCTGGTTGCTGGCGGTAGGCATTACCCTGATTGTGACGGGGGCGGTGGGCGTGCTGAACGTCATCTTCTTCCGGCGGCTCAAAGCGGCGTTGGACCGCATGGCGGACGAGCAACGCGAGGGGCGGTGAGACCCGCTGCGCATGCCTTGTTCTCGCAGGCCGGGCGGGCTAAGGGTCGAAGCTGATCACGCCCCCCATACGGACACGCCGCCGCCATGCGCCTCAGCCGATTTCTGCTTCCCGTCCTGAAAGAAACACCCGCCGACGCGAAGATCGTCTCGCACCGGCTGATGCTGCGTTCGGGCATGATCCGCCAGGAGGCGGCGGGGATTTATTCCTGGCTGCCGCTGGGGCTGCGGGTGTTGCGCAAGATCGAGGCAATCGTCCGCGAGGAGCAGAACCGCGCCGGCGCTATCGAGATTCTGATGCCGACGCTTCAGCCCGCCGATCTGTGGCGCGAGAGCGGGCGCTATGAGGCCTATGGCGACGAGATGCTGCGCATCGTCGACCGCCACAAGCGCGACCTGCTGTACGGACCCACAAACGAGGAGATGGTGACCGCCATCTTCCGCAATTATTGCAAGTCCTACAAGGATTTGCCGAAAAACCTCTATCACATCCAGTGGAAGTTCCGCGACGAGACCCGGCCCCGCTTCGGCGTCATGCGCGGGCGCGAGTTCCTGATGAAGGACGCCTATTCGTTCGACGTGGACGAGGCGTCGGCGCGCGCGGCCTATAACCGCATGTTCATCGCCTATCTCAACACGTTCGCGCGCATGGGGCTCAAAGCCGTGCCCATGCGCGCCGACACCGGGCCGATTGGCGGCGATCTGAGCCATGAATTCATCATTCTGGCCGAGACCGGCGAGAGCGAAGTGTTCTGCGACAGCGCGCTGGTGGAGATGGGCGCGCCGGGTCTGAACGTCGATTTTGACGGCGATCTGCAAGGCCTGGTGGACCAGCGCACCGCGCTCTACGCCGCCACCGAAGACATGCACGATGCCGCCCGCTTCGAGGCCGAGACGCCGCAAGAGCGCCGCTTGTCGGCGCGCGGGATCGAGGTGGGTCATATCTTCTATTTCGGGACCAAGTATTCTGATCCCATGAAAGCCTTCGTCACCCATCCCGACGGTCAGGACCGGGCGGTGCACATGGGCTCTTACGGCGTGGGCGTGTCGCGGCTTCTGGGCGCCATCATCGAGGCCCATCATGACGAGGCGGGGATTGTCTGGCCCGACGCCGTGGCGCCGTTCGGGGCGGGGATCATCAATCTCAAAGCCGGCGATCCGGACACCGATGCGGCCTGCGCGCAGGCCTATGACGCACTGTCGCTGGCCGGGCTGGATCCGCTGCTGGACGATACGGGCGACCGGCCGGGCGCCAAGTTCGCCTCCATGGATCTGATCGGTCTGCCCTGGCAGCTGGTGATCGGCCCGCGCGGGGTGAAAGAAGGCAAGGTGGAGCTCAAACGCCGCGCCACCGGCGAGCGCGTGGAGCTGAGCCTGCAAGATGCCGTCGCGCGGATCGTGGAGGCCAGCACCGCATGAGCGCCGCGCCGGACACAGAGCGGGCGCCAAGCGGGGCGAATGCGGGCGGGGCCGGGCCGTTCAGCAGCTTCGAATTCATGCTCGCCTTCCGCTATCTGCGCGCCCGGCGCCAGCAGGCCGGCGTGACGCTGGTGGCGACCATTTCCTTTGTCGGGATCATGCTGGCGGTGACCGCCCTGATCGCCGTCATGTCGATCATGAATGGCTTCCGCCACGAGCTGCTGACCCGGCTTCTGGGCGTGCAGCCCCATGTTTATGTCCAGCTGGCCTCCGACATGAACAGCCAGACCAGCGATCTGGCCGACGCCATCGCCGCCCTGCCCGGCGTGCGCCAGGCCGGGCCGGTGACGCTGGGCCAGGCGCTTGTGACGTCGGCGCGCGGGCAGGCGGCGTTCGCGCAGGTCAATGGGGTGCGCGCCTCGGATTTCGCCAATTTTGACATTGTCACCGGCGCGGGCGGCGTCGCGGAGGCGGGCGGCGGGCTGGTGTCCGGGACGGCGGAGGGCTTTGGCGAGGGCCGCAATGGCGGCGACATTATTGTCATCGGCTCGGCCATGGCCGCGCGCCTCGGCGTCTCGGCGGGCGATGATGTAACGCTGGTGACGCCGCGCGGCGCTCAGACCGCGCTGGGCGTGGCGCCGCGATCGAAGACCTATCTGGTGGGCGGCGTCATCACGGTGGGCGTGCAGGATCTTGATTCCATCCTCGTCTACATGCCGATTGAACAGGCCGCCCTGTTCTTCAACCGGTCGTCAGCCGGGGACTATATCGATGTGCGCCTTGACAATCCCGACGCGCCCGAAGCGGTCATCGCGCGCATCAACGCGCTGGCGCCGCCCGCCACGGTGGTGTTCGATTGGCGCGTGGAGAACGCCGCCTTCTGGAACGCGCTGCAGGTGGAGCGCATCGCCATGCGGCTCATCCTGTCGATTATTGTGGCCATTGCGGCGCTCAACATCATTTCCGGCGTGGTCATGCTGGTGAAGAACAAGACGCGCGACATCGCCATTTTGCGCACCATGGGCGCCACACGCGGCGCGGTGATGCGAATATTCCTGATCGCGGGCGCGACGATCGGTTCGTTCGGGACGTTGTGCGGCATCGTGCTGGGACTGATTTTCGTGGCCTGCATCGGCCCGATCCAGGACGGCATCGCGCTTCTCACGGGCGTGAACATTTTCGATCCCACCGTCTACAAGCTCTACCGCCTGCCCGCGCGGGTGGACTGGACCGAAGTGGTGTTCGTCTCGGTGTGGGGCTTCGCCATGGCGCTCTTGGCCACGCTCTTCCCCAGCTGGCGGGCCGGGCGCATCGATCCGGTGGAGGCGCTGCGCAATGAGTGAGCCGGTATTGTCCATCCGCGCCCTGACGCGCGTCTACGAGACCGGGGCCGAGCGCCTGGAAGTCCTGTCGGGCGCCGATCTCGACCTCTATCCCGGCGAGCTGGTCGGGCTGGTCGGGCCGTCCGGCTCGGGCAAGTCCTCGCTGCTGCATGCTGCAGCGCTGCTGGAGACGCCGACCTCGGGTCAGGTCTTCATCGCCGGGCAGGACGGGCTCGCCCTGCCAGAACGCGCGCGCACGGCCTTGCGCCGGCGCGAGATTGGCTTTGTGTACCAGTTCCACCACCTCCTGCCCGAGCTCAACGCGCTGGAGAATGTCGCCCTGCCGCTGCGTATTGCGGGCAGGGGCGTGCGCGAGGCCCATGAGGCGGCGCGCGTTCGCCTTGAATCCCTCGGACTCGGCGGGCGGCTCACCCACCGCCCAGGGCAGCTGTCCGGCGGCGAGCAGCAGCGCGTGGCGATCGCCCGGGCGCTCGTCAATAATCCGCGCGTGGTGCTGGCCGACGAGCCCACGGGCAATCTCGATCCGGCCCATTCCGACCAGGTCTTCGACGCCCTGGCTGTCGCCTGCCGCGAAGCCGGCGCCGCCGCGCTGATCGCCACCCACAATCTGGCGCTGGCCGCGCGCATGGACCGGGTGGTGACGGTGGAGCAGGGCCGGTTGAGGGCGTGGGTGGCTGAGAGCTGAGCCACTTTTTCTTGCGATTTGGGATGCCTGACCCCGCTTATGCGGGCTGATCAAACGCGCCAAGCCCTCGATTTTCCACAGCTTTGCGAATCATTTTGGCGCCAGCACGATTCGCGCTTGACGCGGAGAACAAAAGGCGAAAATATAGAAAGGAACAAAACAGGAATAGCCGCTGAATGCGGCGCGTCACCAGAAGGATGCCTGCCATGCGTCACGCCCTTGAAGACATCGCCTCGGCCGCCGTCATCGCCGGTTTCGTCACCCTTGCGCTGGCCGTCTCGGCCGCCATGGCGGGGTGAGGGCTGAGTACGCCGGGCTGACCGCAGCGCCCGGCCGCGTCTAGAGTGGGCGGCATTGCGAATCCCGCCGCGCGGAGACGGATCCATGAGCCAGCGCCCCTTTGTCCATTTGCGCGTGCGCTCGCCCTATTCGCTGCTGGAAGGGGCGCTGCGCATCGGCGAGATCGCCGATTTATGCCGCACCCACGACATGCCCGCCGCAGCGCTGACGGACACCAATAATCTGTTCGGCGCGCTGGAATATTCCGAATACCTGTCTGACGCCGGCGTGCAGCCGATCATCGGGTGTACGCTCTCGGTTCAGATCGCCGAGCCCCGGCCCGGAGATCGTGGCGGCCCGGACGGCACGCTGGTCCTGCTGGCCCAGAGCGAGGCGGGCTACGCCAATCTGATGGCGCTGTCCTCGTCAGCCTTTCTCGACATCCAACAGCCCGATCCGCCCCATGTGCGCCTCGATGCGGTGCTGGCGCGCTCTGGCGGGCTGATCTGCCTGACCGGCGGGCATGACGGGTTGATCAATCGTCTGGTCTGCGCCGGGCGCACGGGGCCGGCGGACGCGCTGCTGGACCAGCTTCACGGAGCGTTCGGGGACCGGCTGTATCTTGAGCTGCAGCGCCATGGCCGGCCCGATGATCTGACGGCGGAAGAGTATCTGGTGGATCGCGCCTATGCGCGCAATCTGCCGCTGGTCGCCACCAACGAGCCGTTCTTCGCCCGGCCCGAGCAGCACAGCGCCCATGACGCGCTCCTGTGCATCGCGGGCGGCGCCTATGTCAGCCAGACCGACCGGCGCACGGTGACGCCCGAGCACTATTTCAAATCCGGCGCCGAAATGGCCGCGCGCTTCGCCGATCTGCCCGAAGCGCTGGACGCCACGGTTGATATCGCCCGGCGCTGCGCCGTGCGGGTGCGCACGGCGGCGCCCATATTGCCGCGCTTTCCCACAGAGGGCGGACGCGACGAGGCTGAGGAGCTGGGCGCGCGCGCCCGCGCCGGGCTGGAGGCGCGCCTGGCGCGCAATGAACCGGCCGCGCCGCGCGAAACCTATGAGGCGCGCCTGGCCTTCGAGCTCGATGTCATCGGCAAGATGGGCTTTCCGGGCTATTTCCTGATCGTGTCGGACTTCATCCAGTGGGCCAAGGCCGAGGGGATTCCTGTAGGGCCGGGCCGGGGCTCGGGCGCAGGCTCGCTTGTGGCCTGGGCGCTGACCATCACCGATCTCGATCCGCTCCGGTTCGGCCTGCTGTTCGAGCGCTTCCTGAACCCCGAACGCGTGTCGATGCCCGACTTTGATATCGATTTCTGCCAGGACCGCCGGGGCGAGGTGATCCGCTACGTCCAGAAGCGCTATGGCGCTGACCGGGTGGCGCAGATCATCACCTTCGGCACGCTGCAGGCGCGCGCCGTGGTGCGCGATGTAGGCCGGGTGCTGCAGCTGCCCTTCGGCCTGGTCGACCGCATCGCCAAGCTGGTGCCCGCCAATCCGGCGGCGCCCGTGACGCTCGCCCAGGCCATGGACACAGAGCCCAAGCTGCAGGCGCTGCGCGATGAAGATCCCATGGTGGCGCGCCTGATCGAGGTGGCGTTGCAGCTCGAAGGCCTCAACCGCAACGCCTCCACCCACGCCGCCGGGGTGGTGATCGGCGACCGGCCCCTGACCGAGCTGGTGCCGCTCTATCTCGATCCGCGCGCGGATTTGCCCGCCACCCAGTTCAACATGAAATGGGTCGAGCCGGCGGGCCTTGTGAAATTCGACTTTCTGGGCCTCAAAACCCTCACCGTCATTCAGCGCGCGCTGGACTATATCGAGGGCGCAGGGGCGGAGCGGCCCGATCTGGAAGCCTTGAGCTTTGATGATCCGGCCACGTTCGAATTGATGGCGGCGGGCGCGTCCATTGGCGTGTTCCAGCTGGAAAGCTCGGGCATGCGCGACACGCTGCGCAAGGTGAAGCCCGACACCATCGAGGACGTGATCGCCCTGATCTCGCTCTACCGCCCCGGTCCGATGAAGAATATCGACAGCTTCGTGGACCGGAAATTCGGCCGCGCCGAGCTTGACTATCTCCACCCCGATCTCGAACCGGTGCTCAAAGAGACCTACGGCATTATCGTCTATCAGGAACAGGTGATGCAAATCGCCCAGATCCTGTCGGGCTATTCGCTGGGCGAGGCCGATCTGTTGCGCCGGGCCATGGGCAAAAAGAAGAAAGAGGAGATGGACCAGCAGCGCGTCCGCTTCCTGGAAGGCGCGAAAGAGCGCGGCGTGCCGCCGGTGCGCGCGGCCTTCATCTTCGATCTGGTCAATGAATTCGCCGGCTACGGCTTCAACAAGTCCCACGCCGCCGCCTATGCCGTGATTGCCTATCGCACCGGCTGGCTGAAAGCCAATCACCCTGTGGCCTTCATGGCCGCGTTGATGAGTCTCGACCGCACCAATACCGACAAGCTCGCCGTGTTCTTCCAGGAAGCGCGGCGCATGGGCATCGAGGTGCGCCCGCCTGACGTCAATCGCTCCGAGGCTGATTTCTCGGTGGAGGGCGAGGCGGTGCGCTATGGCCTGGGCGCCGTGCGCAATGTGGGATTCTCGGCCATGGAGCATGTGCGCGCCGTGCGCGCCGAGGGCGGGCCGTTCCGCGATCTGTTTGATTTTGCCGGCCGCGTCGATCCGCGCCTCGTGAACAAGCGCGCGTTTGAAAATCTCGCCCGCGCCGGGGCGTTTGACAGCCTGGAGCCCGACCGCGCCCAGGCGCTGGCGGCGGCCGAAACCCTGCTGGCCTACGCCCAGACCGCTCACGCTGATCGCGAAAGCGATCAGGCCTCGCTGTTCGGCGGGCCGGCGTCCGGCTCGGCGCAAGCTCTCGAGCGTCCGCGCCTGCCGCCGGGCGAGGCTTGGGACCCTGTGCGCCGGCTGGATGAAGAATTATCGGCGGTGGGCTTCTATCTGTCGGGCCATCCGCTGGACGATCTGCGCGACGGGCTGGCGCGGCGCGGCGTGGTGCTGTTCGCCGATCTGCCCGCCCGCGTGGCCGACGGCGCCAAGGCGGCGCGCATGGCCGCCATCGTGCGCCGGCGCCAGGAAAAGGTGTCGCGCCGCTCAGGCGAGAAATTCGCCTTCCTCACCCTGTCCGACCCATCGGGCGAGTTCGACGTGCTCGTGCCGCCCAAAATCCTGTTCTCGGTGCGCGATCTCATAGAGCCGGGCTGCGCCGTGATCTCGGCCATGAAGATTGAGGAGAATGAAGAAGGCCTGCGCCTGATCATGGAGAGCGCCGAGGCCATCAACACCGCCGCGGTCGAGGCGGACGGGCGGGGCCTGCGCATCCATCTTGACGGGCCGTCGGCGCTGGCCGGGCTGCCCGCGCGCCTGGAGCATTCGCTGGCGCGGCCCGGACCGCGCGGCACGGTGCATCTCATTGTGCCGCTGGCCGACGGGCGCCGGGCCGAGCTGCGCCTGCCCGGCGAACATGGCGTGGACCCGGTGGCGCGCGCCGCCTTCAAGGCCCTCGACGGCGTGGCGGAGGTCGAGCTGATATGACGTGGCGCGGGCGCCATCTCTCCCCAAGGCCAGCCCCTCTGCGCCTGCAGCGCGGGGGCGCCGCGGGCCGTGCTGTCATGGTATCTCTCCGCGCTCATGCACAGTTTTGCGCCGCCCGTGCGCGCAGCGCTGACACGCCAGGAGAGGTCGCCCATGCCTGAAGACCGGCCTGCAAACACCGCCCCCGCCGCAGCGGCGCGCCCCAAGACGGCGCCGGCCGCTTTGGCCACGCCGCATCCGCGCGCGTTTGGCGCGGTTAACTGGCTGGGGCTGTGGACGCTCTACAAGAAGGAGGTGCGCCGCTTTTTGAAGGTGCATTTCCAGACCGTGCTGGCGCCGGTGGTCACCTCGCTCCTGTTCATGATCGTGTTCTCGCTGGCCATCGGCGCCCAGCGCGGCGAGATACTGGGCGTGGCCTATGCCAGCTTCCTGGCGCCGGGCCTGGTCATGCTGGGCGTGCTCAACAACGCGTTCGCCAATTCATCTTCCTCGCTCATCGGGGCGAAGATGATGAACAACACCACCGATTTTCTCATGCCGCCGCTGTCGCCGGCCGAGCTGGCCGCTGCTTTCATCGGCGGCGCGGTGACGCGCGGCGTGCTGGTGGGCGTGGCCACTGCGGTGTGCATCGCGCCGTTTGTCGACATGAGCGTGGCGCATCCCTGGGCGGTGGCGTATTTCGGCCTGTCGGCGGCGCTGATGATGGGCGTGATCGGGGTGATGGCGGGGCTGTGGGCGGAGAAGTTTGATCATCTTGCCGTGGTGACCAATTTCATCATCCTGCCGCTCGCCTTCCTGTCGGGCACTTTCTACTCGGTGGAAATCCTGCCCGAGCCTTTCTACACCATCAGCCATATCAACCCTGTCTTCTTCCTGATCGACGGGTTCCGGTACGGGTTTATCGGGGCGGGCGACAGTCATCTGGGGCTCGGCATGGCGGTGACGGCGGGGCTCAATCTGGTGCTGATCACGTCGTGCTATCTGCTATTGCGCTCGGGCTGGCGCTTGAAGAGCTGAGGCGAAGGGGCCTAGATCAGGGCTGAATTTTTGAACCTGGGGGCTTTTGCGCATGGCCAGACCGTTGATGGATACCTATTCGCCGCCCGATATCGATTTCGAGCGGGGCGAGGGGGTATATCTCCATGCGCGCGGCGGCGCGCGCTATCTCGATTTTATCTCCGGCATCGCCGTGAACGGGCTTGGCCATTGCCACCCGGCCGCTGTAGCGGCGCTCAAAGCGCAGGCCGGGACGCTATGGCATACCTCGAACATGTTCCGCGTGCCCGGCCAGATCGAACTGGCGGACAAGTATTGCCGCGACAGCTTCGCTGACCGGGTGTTCTTCACCAATTCTGGCACCGAGGCGATGGAGTGCGCGCTGAAAACCGCGCGCCATTACCATTTCGCCAATGGCCGCCCGGACCGCTACCGCATCATCACCTTCACCGGCGCCTTCCATGGCCGCACGTTCGGGGCGATCAATGCGGGCGGCAATCCGGCCTATCTCGAAGGCTTCGGGCCGCGCATGGAGGGATTTGACCAGGTCCCCTTCGGCGATCACGAGGCGCTCAAGGCCGCTGTCACCGAGGAAACCGCCGCCATTCTGGTCGAGCCGGTGCAGGGCGAGGGCGGCGTGCGCGCCATCCCCGATGTCTGCCTGCGCGGCCTTCGTGAGTTGTGCGACGATCGCGGCCTGCTGTTGATCTATGACGAGGTCCAATGCGGCGCCGGGCGCACCGGCAAGCTGTGGGCCCATGAGTGGGCGGGGTCGGCTGCGCCCGACATCATGGCCGTGGCCAAGGGCGTGGGCGGGGGCTTTCCCATGGGCGCGTGCCTGACCACCGATGCAGCTGGCGCGCATATGAAAGTGGGCACGCACGGGTCCACCTTTGGCGGCAATCCGCTGGCCATGGCGGTGGGCAACGCCGTCTATGACGAACTGACCCGGGACGGCTTCCTCGATCACGTCAACGCCATCTCCAACACGCTGCGCCAGCAATTGTCGGGTCTGGTGGATGCGCATTCGGATAAGGTGGCCGAGCTGCGCGGGCGCGGCCTGCTGATCGGGCTGAAGCTGAAAGACGGGTTTGTGAACAAGGATCTGGCGGCCCATGCGCGCGCGAACCACCTGTTGATGGGCGCAGCCGGCGACAATGTGGCGCGCCTGGCGCCGCCGCTGATCATTGATGAAACCCATGTGCGCGAGGCCGTGACAGCTCTGGATGCGGCGCTCACCGCGCTGGCGCCGCAATGATGCGGCCCGTTGCGCCAGGCGAGGCTGGCGCGGGTGATGATCGCGTCATCAGCTTCCAGCTGGAGGGCCGCCCCGTGCGCGGGCGCATGGTGCGTCTGGGCGCGGCGGCGGACGAGATTCTGTCCGCCCACGCCTATCCTGACAGCGTCGCGCGCTTGGTGGGCGAAGCGGCCTTGCTGGTGGTGCTGATCGGGGATTCGCTCAAATTTGACGGCAAGCTGATCATTCAGGCCAGCGGGCCGAGTTCGGGCGGGCGCCAGATCGAGGGCGAGGGCGCGGTGTCTTTCGTGGTGGCCGATTTTGTGCCGGGCGAGGGCGTGCGCGCCTACGCCAAATACGATGCCGAGCGCGTGGCTGCGCTGGAAGCCGAGGGCAAGGCTGGCGCGCGCGATCTTCTGGGCGGCGAGGGCCATTTCGCGATGACGCTCGATCCCGGTCCGGGGATGGAGCGCTATCAGGGCCTGACCCTGATCACGGGCGATACGCTGGCCGACAGCGCGGAACATTATTTCGACCAGTCTGAACAGGTGCCCTCGCGCCTGCGCCTGGCGGTGGGGCGCGAAATGCTCGATGGCGGGCGCACGGTGTGGCGCGCGGGCGGGGCGCTGATCCAGCGCATCGCCGGCGATGCGGCCCGCGGCGACAGTCAGGAGGCGTTCGACCACGCGCGCGCCCTGTTTGAAACCCTGGGCGATGACGAATTGCTCGACCCCAAGCTCAGCGCCGGCGAGGTGCTCTACCGCCTGTTCCACGAGGACGGCGTGCGCGTGGAGCCTGGCCGCCCGGCCCCGCGCCGCTGCAGCTGTGAACGCGCCGCGCTCGCCCGCCTGCTGGCGCGCTTCCCCAGCGATGACCGCGAGCATATGAGCGCGGCCGACGGCTCGGTGGCGATGACCTGCGAATACTGCAATCGCGAATGGGCCTTCACCGCCAGCGAAATTGATGCGGCGGCGCGGGCGAATGATTAGGGGCTGGCGGTCGTTGCCCGAAACAGCGCCGCACAATGTGCTTTCCCGGCCGGCGCAGCCGACCCTGGACCCATCCCCTGTCATCTGAACCGCCTCAGCGGCGGACCTGATCGGTGGATGAATCCCGGCTCTCGCTCCGCTCGGCCGGGAAGACAACCAATTGAAACCCTGGGGGATAATCCCCCCTTCACACCTGCCCGCTTGGCCGCGCCCGGCAGGCTTCGCGCCAGGCGGCCAGGGCTTCGAGCTCCGCCTCGGGCTCCATCTTCACCCAGGCCGCGAAGTCCACGAAGACCAGGGCGGAGATGTCGGCGAAGCTGAACGCGTCGCCGGCGAGCCAGGGGGTTTGGCGCAGACGTTTCTCCATGACCGTGAAGAAGCGCTGGCCGCGCGCGCGGCCGCGCTCGGCGAGTTCGGGAATCTGGGGCACGGGGTCGGGGCCGGGCAGGGCGCGGTCTTTCAGCGCCTTTGACGTGTTGCGCAACACCTCCATGATCGCCATCAGGCCTTCGCTCTCCACCCGCCACACCCATTCCGCGGTGCGCGCCTGCTCCAGAGGCGACCGGCCCAGCAGAGGCGGGTCGGGGTAGAGGGCTTCAAGATAGCGCACGATGGATGCGTTATCGCACAGCGCCTCGCCGTCTTCGGTCACCAATACCGGCACGGTGCAGCGCGGATTGATGGCGCGGAATTCCGGCGTGAAGTGCGCGCCGGAGCGCAGATCGATCTCGACGCGCGCCAAATCCACGCGCTTTTCCGCGATCACCATGCGTGCGCGCCGGGGCGAGGGGGCGGTGGCGCAGTCATAGAATGTCATCATGGGGATCAGCCTTCTCCGTGTCAGGAAAATTGCGCCGGGCGCTCGTCCGCGACGCCCAGGCGCGCTTCGATGGCGGCGCCCAGCGCCAGGATCACGCCCTCTTCATAGAGCGGCGCCCACAGGCTGGTGGCGTAGGGCACGCGGTGCAGCGTGCCGCTGTCATCGGCCGGCTGGCCAAAAATGGTGCGGGTGGGCGCCTCGATAAAGCCGGAGCGGAAGGCCAGCTGGGGGTGGCCGGTATAATTGGTGATCAGAAGCATGGACCCTGCGAAGTTCGGCCCGATCACGGCGTCGAGGTCTGCGAACCGCGCATCCATCATCTCCATGGCCTCGCGGCGCAGCCGGTCGGCATTGATGAGGTCGACCGCCGAGAGGAAGCGCGTGCGCCGCCAGGTATTGGGCCAGGCCGCATCATCCTGCCAGCGCAGGCGGTCGTCCAGGTCCTGTAGCGTCAAATGCTCGAACGCGGCGGCCGCCTCGGCTTCCAGCTGCATGAGCATGGCGTCCCAGGGCCTGTCATCGACCTCGAACGGGACCAGCGTCACGCCCAGGCTGCGCGCCGCCTCCAGCGCGGCGCGGTCGGGATCGGCGGCGTTTTCGAACCAGTCCGGATTATAGCCCACGCGCAGGCCGGTGAGGTCGCGGGTGAAATCGGTCTCAAAACCGTGATTGCGGCTGGCCGGATCGCCGTCATCGCCGCCATTGATGGCGGCCAGCACCAGCGCCGCGTCGGGCGCCGAGCGCACGATGGGGCCGATCTTGTCGAGCGACCAGCACAGGGCCATGGCGCCGGTGCGCGCCACCCGCCCGAAGGTGGGCCGCAGGCCGGTCGATCCGCAGCGGTGCGAGGGCGAAACGATGGAGCCCAGCGTCTCGGTCCCGATGGCAAAGGCGCACAGGGCCGCCGCCGTGGCCGAGGCCGGACCGGCCGAGGAGCCGGAGCTGCCTTCCGCCGGATTGAACGGATTGCGCGTCACCCCGTCATACCAGATATCGCCATAGGCGATGGCCCCGCTGGTCGCCTTGCCCAGCAACACCGCGCCGGCGGCTTCCAGGCGCCGGGCGATGACAGCGGTCTCGCTGCCGATGCGGTCCGCGTAGACGCTGGCGCCCCAGGTGGCGGGCAGGTCTTCGACGTCGATAATGTCCTTGAGTGCATAGGGCACGCCATGCAGGGGTCCGCGCACCTGGCCCGCAGCGCGCTCGGAATCACGGGCGGCGGCTTCGGCCCGGGCGCGGTCCGCGCTGACATGGACGAAGCATTCCAGCTGATCGGCGTGGGCCGTGATGCGGGCGAGATAAAGCTCGGTCAGCTGCGCGCTGGTGATCGCGCCGCGGGTCATCCAGCCGGCGAGGCGCCAGACCGGGGCATAGGCGATGTCGACGGGGTCAGAGGGCAGGGGGCCCGGATCCGCCGGCAGGCCGGTGACGGCATTGGCCTGTTCGCGGAACGCTCGCCCCGGCAGGCGCGGTTCGAAGATCAGGCCCGGGTGCAGGCCATTGGGCTTTTCCAGCGCGCGCAGGCGTTCGGCGCGCGCCTGCCACGCCTCCAGCCCGGTCAGCATCTGCTCGCGCTCCGCCGGGGTATAGGCGACGCCCGACAGGGTCTCGGCGCAGGCCAGCGTCTGCGCGCTCAGGCCTTCAGGGCGCACAGGCGCGGGCTGGGAACAGGCGGCGAGCGCGCCGCCCGCGCCGGCCCCGGCCATCAGGGCGAGCACGCCGCGGCGGGTGGCGCGTGGATCAAGAATTTGATTCGTCATTGAAATATCCCCGGATCAGACCTGTTCACCGGGCGTTCACCCGGCGCGGCGTTAAGGTTCATGAACGGCTGCGTTGCGGCGGGCGTCAAGTCATCGGGCTCAAAACCCAATTGTGGCGGGAATGGCGCGAAATTCTTCAAAGACTGCCTTCGTTCTGGACGATTCTGCTGTTTGGTTAATGTATGGGCGCTGGGTGCCTTCCGACTCTAAAAGGGGCTGAATATGCGTGATGGAATCAATAGCCGACAAGGTCAGAGGCCGCGCTATCTGGCGCCGGGCCAGACGGCGGATACGCAGGCCCCGGACGGGCTGACGCTGGATGCGCGCCCCGGCGTCGACAACCGGCTGGACGCGGCGTGGAAGAACGCGGCGGCCGCGTTCTCCGCCTACACCGACTTTCGCGCCCGCCACAAGGTGACGCGCGCGGCCTCCTATCCTGACAGTCACATCATGCATTTCTCGATCCTGGCGGCGCTGGTGCTGTTTGAGGGTCTGGCCAACGCGTACTTCTTCTCCAAGGGCTCGGATCTGGGCCTGCTGGGCGGCTGGATCCAGGCGATCACCGTGGCCTTCACCAATGTCATCGCGGCCTTCTTCCTGATCGGGTTTCTGGGCCTGCGCCTGTTGCAGAACCCGGTCAGCCGGCCTTTCTCCTTCTGGGTGGCGGTGGTGGGCGTGCCGCTGGCGGTGGCCTTCATCGTGTTCCTGAACTTCTCCGCCGCGCATTATCGCGACCTTTTGGAAATCCAGGCGGCGACGATGGCGATGACCGGCGAGTTTGCGGCCAATGGCGAGATCCTGACGCCTGTGACCCGCGCGCTGACTTTCCAGCCGTTCGAGACGCTGGAGGCCTTGTTGCTGTTCATCCTCGGCATCACGTTTGCGGCCATCGCCGCCTTCAAGGGCGCCACGTTTGACGATTCCCTGATCGGCTATGGCGCGGTGCAGCGCCGGGCGGTAGCGGCGTCGGCCCATCTGTCTGAAGTGATGAAGCGTCAGTACCGCAAGGAAGACGCGGACCTGCGCACGCTGGAGCTGGCTGAGGGCCTCAAGATCGACATGGATGAGTTCTTCGCCCGCGACTATGCCGGGTCGGCGGCGCGCTATGAGCGCATGGCGCAGGGCAAGGCCGGGCTTGCGGGGGAGCCTGACGCGTCCTATGATTCAGAGCCGCCGCCCTACGAGCGCCGCTAGGCTGAATGTGACCGGCCGGGGCTGGCGCTGAGCGCCCCGGCGCCCCATGCTCACGGTTAACGCCAGCGGACGACGGGGGAGGACGCCATGCGCTCGAAAGACCTGATAGGCTTTTTCAACATAGCCGTGGTGATCGGGGTGCTGGGCGCAATCAGCTATGCGGCGATCAGCCTGCAGCCCGAGGAATACGATCCCGAGACACTGTGCCTGGCCGGCGAGACCCCGCCCCATGTGGTGGTCATGATCGACCGCACCGAAGTGATCTACACCCCCGCCCAGGCCGACCAGATCCGCCAGACCATCGTCAACGCGCGCAATGGCCTGGCCATCGGCGAGCGCCTGTCAGTGTATGAGCTCAATCACCGCGGCGAGATCCGCAACACCAACCGGTTCTCGGTGTGCAATCCGGGCCGCGGCGACCAGATCAACCCGCTCTACCGCAACCCCCAGCGCGTACAGGCGCGCTATGAGGCGCTATTCGACCGGCCGCTGGACCTGGCGCTGGAAGGCCTGTTCGACCTCATCGAGTCGCCGATCACCCCGCTGCTGGAATCACTGGCCGAGCTGACCACACGGCCCGAATTCGACCCCACCGTCCCGCGCCGCCGGATCGTGCTGATCTCCGACATGTTCCAGAACACGCGGCTCTACACGGTTTACAGCCCGACGCGCCAGGATTTGCGCAACCGCCTTCCCGCTCCCGATCAGGTGGCGCAAGCCATCCGCAACGAGTATGGCGACGGGCTGCGCGGGCTGGAGCTGGACGTCTATTACGTCGACCAGCCCGGCTGGAACGCCGAGGAACGCACCCTCATCCGCGCCCACTGGCAGGCGGTGTTCCGCGAGCTGGGCGTAAGGGACCGGTGGACGGAGTTTTGAGGGGAGCGATCCCCCTAGCCTCACCTCCGCCCCAACGCTTCCGTCAGATCCCCGATCAGATCGTCCGCCGCCTCGATGCCGCAGGACAGGCGCACCAGATCGTCCGGGGTGGGGCTCATTGGGCCTTCGATGGGTTTGCGGTGTTCGATCAGGCTTTCCACGCCACCAATGGAGGTGGCCTGGATGAAGACCTGCGTGCTGGCGCACAGGCGCGCAGCGGCCTGAGTCCCGCCTTTCAGGCGGATTGACAGGAGGCCGCCAAACCCGCCGGTCATCTGTCGCGCGGCGATGGCGTGTCCGGGATGGTCGGGGAGGCCGGGATAGAGCACGTGTGAGACGGCCGGGTGACCGGTCAGCGCCTGCGCCACCCTCAGCCCGTTGGCGCTCTGGCGTTCAAAGCGGACGAACAGGGTGCGCAGGCCGCGGATGAGCAGCCAGGATTCAAACGCGCCGGGCACCGCGCCGGTCAGGCTGTGATGATCGCACAGGGCCTGCCAGCGCTCGTCCTGCGCGCGTGTGATCACCGCGCCGGCCAGCACATCGCTATGGCCGTTGAGGTATTTGGTGGCCGAATGCATCACCAGATCGGCGCCCAGATCCAGCGCGCGCGTGGTGCAGGGCGGGGCGCAGGTGCCGTCCACCGCCAGCACGCCGCCGGCCGCGTGGGCGATCTCAGCGGCGCGCGCGATATCCACCAGCGACCAGAGCGGGTTGGCCGGCGTTTCGATCCAGACAAGCTCCGTCTCACCCGGGCGCACGGCGCGGGCCAGCGCGTCCGGGTCGTCCGGATCGAACAGGGTAAGGGCTATAGCGCCTCTGGCTTCCAGATGATGCAGGAGCTTCTTCGCGCCGTAATACATCTTGGTCTGGGCTGCCACATGGGCGCCGGGTTTGAGTGTGGCGAACACCGCCATGGCGGCGGCGAGCCCTGAGGCGAACAGGCGCGCGCCCGCGCCGCCTTCCAGCGCGGCGAGGATGTCGGCGGCATGGGCCTGGGTCGGGCCTTCCGGGCGCAGATAATCATGGGCTCCGATCAGGGCGTTGCCGGCGCCGCGCGCATAGGTGGTCGCGGTGTGGATGGGCGGAATGACTGCCCCGGTCTCCGCATCGATCCGGTGCAGCGCCTGGGCGGCGAGAGTTTCGGGGCGCTTAGCCATTGAGGATTTTCGCCGCCCGCGGCGCGAAGTAAGTGAGCACCCCGTCCGCGCCCGCGCGCTTGAACGCCAAGAGGCTCTCCAGCATGGCGCGCTCACCGTCGATCCAGCCATTGGCGGCGGCCGCCTCGATCATGGCGTATTCGCCCGAGACCTGGAACACGAGGGTGGGCAGGGCGAAGGCGGTCTTCACCCGCGCCACGATGTCGAGATATGACATTCCCGGCTTGACCATCACCATGTCGGCGCCCTCGGCGATGTCGAGCTCCACCTCGCGCAGGGCTTCGTCGGTGTTGGCCGGGTCCATCTGATAGGTCTTCTTGTCGCCCTTGAGCGCCACAGCGCTGCCGATGGCGTCGCGATAGGGGCCGTAGAAGGCCGAGGCGTATTTTGCCGCGTAGGACAGGATCATCACGTGCTGGAAGCCTTCACCGTCCAGCGCCGCGCGGATGGCGCCCACGCGCCCGTCCATCATGTCGGACGGGGCGATCACGTCGCAGCCCGCCCGCGCCTGGGTCAGGGCCTGTGAGCACAGGCGCTCCACCGTGGCGTCATTGAGGATGACGCCGTTCTCAAGCAGCCCGTCATGGCCGTGATCGGTGAAGGGATCGAGGGCGACATCGCAGATAATCCCCACCTCCGGCGCGGCGTCCTTCATCGCCTTGATGGCTTTCGCCACCAGCCCGTCCGGATTATCCGCCTGACTGCCGTGTGCGTCTTTCAGCGAGGCGTCCATATGGGGAAACACCGCGATGGCGGGGATGCCCAGGGACCGCGCCTCCACAGCGGCTTTGGCGGCATCTGCCACTGTGAGCCGGGTCACGCCGGGCATGGAGGCCACCGGTTCGCTGTGCGCCTTGTCGGTGACGACAAGCGTCCAGACCAGGTCATCCGGGGTCAGCGTGTTCTCGCGCATCATGCGGCGCGACCAGTCATGCTGGCGCATGCGGCGCAGACGGGTGGTGGGAAACTGGGCCATGACGGTGTATCTCGCGCTGCGTAAGCTCTTGCACGCGCACAACACCCGCCCGCGCGCCCCTTGTCTAGGAGGTTTTCCCATGCGGTTCGAACTCACCGAAGATCAGGCGATGATCCAGGACGCCGCGCGCAAGTTCGCCGACGACCGGCTCAAGCCCCATGCCGCCAGCTGGGACGAGGAAAAGCATTTCCCCGTCGATGTGCTGAAAGAAAGCGCCGCCATGGGGTTTGCCGGCATCTACACACGCGAGGATGTGGGCGGATCGGGCCTGAGCCGGGTGGACGCCGCACTGATCTTTGAACAGCTCTCGCGCGGCTGCGTGTCGACGGCCGCCTTCATCTCCATCCACAACATGGTGTCCTGGATGATCGACACCTGGGGCGACGAAGACCAGCGCCAGCGCTGGCTGCCGAAACTCACCGCCATGGACATGATCGGCTCCTACTGCCTGACCGAGCCGGGTTCGGGATCGGATGCGGCCAGCCTGCGCACAAAGGCGGTGCGCGACGGTGATGACTATGTGCTCAACGGCGCCAAGGCCTTCATTTCCGGCGCGGGGGCCAGCGATCTCTATATCGTCATGTGCCGCACGGGCGGGGACGGGCCCAAGGGCGTGTCGGCCATCGTGGTGGAGAAGGACACGCCGGGGCTGTCTTTTGGCGCCAACGAAAAGAAGATGGGCTGGAATTCCCAGCCCACCGCCGTGGTGTCATTCGAAGACTGCCGCGTGCCCGCGGCGAACCGTCTGGGCGAAGAGGGCCAAGGCTTCCTGTTCGCCATGAACGGGCTCAATGGCGGGCGCATCAATATCGGCGCCTGCTCGCTGGGCGGGGCGGCGGAGGCGACGGATCTGGCCATCGCCTACGCAAAAGAGCGCAGCCAGTTCGGCAAGCCGCTCGCCGAGTTCCAGGCCACCCAGTTCAAGCTCGCCGACATGGCCACTGAGCTGGAAGCGAGCCGGCTCATGCTCTTGCGCGCCGCCGATGCGCTGGACCGCAAGGACCCGGCGGCGCCGAAGTACTGCGCCATGGCCAAGCGCTTCGCCACCGATCTGGGCTTCCGCATCGCCAATGAGGCCCTGCAGATCCATGGCGGGTACGGCTATCTGAAAGACTATCCGATCGAGCGCATCGTGCGGGACTTGCGCGTCCACCAGATTCTCGAAGGCACAAACGAGATCATGCGCGTGATCATCGCCCGCGAATTGCTGAAATAGCGTCGCGCGGCGCGGCCCGGCCAGCCTAAGAGGCGGACGCGCCGGGGCGGGTCAGGGCGTTTCAGTCCAGGGATTGATCACGGTCAGGCCGGCGGCCCTGAACGCGCTTGCGTCACGCGACGCCACAGCGAACCCGTGGGCGGCGGCGATTCCGGCGATATAGCCATCGGGTGTGGGGAAGCCTTTCCCCGCCGCCCGGGCGCGGGCGGCGAGTTCGGCGTAACTCTGCGCGGCAGGAACGTCGAAGGGCAGAATCCGGGTGGTGAATTCGTGCAGCAGGGCGTCAACCCAGGTCGCCAGCAGGTCCTTCCGCTTGCCCTCCGGCAGGACGCCAACACCGAATAGAAGTTCCGCCACTGTGACACTGGACAGGAAGAACGCCTCGCCTGCGTGCGCGTCCATCCACGCACGAACCAATGGGTGAGGTTCGGGCTTTATTGCCTCGGAAACCACATTGGTGTCGAGGACGATCATTGGAGGCGTCCGTCAGTCAAACTTCATGGGCTCGGCCGGGCGTCTGTCGCGGACCAGTTCCAGCGCCTCAACATCGGCATTTGTCAGGCCCAATCTCCGGCTCGTTTCCGCCAACGCCGTGCCCAGCCCCACGCGGCCCTCGGGATGGACCGCCGCTTCCAGAATGGCGCGCATTTCCGCTTCCGCGCTGCGATTATGCTGCGCGGCGCGGATTTTCAGCGCGCGGTGCACGTCGTCGGGAAGATTGCGAATGGTGACAGCCGCCATGATGACGCCCTCCGGAACTTGATAGCAATGCCGTCATTATGATTGCATTGCTTGCATTTCTCAATCCCGCCTCGCTCCGATGACGTTCAGGAATGGCCGTGCGGCGGCTTTTTTGCGCCACAAGATTGGCGCTGGCCAACGGCCTTTAGATTGAATCTGGCCCGATTTTAAGTCATCGTGGTCAGAGTTCTGATCGGATGTCTGACCAGAACCAGAGGTCTGACCGGAAGGCGGAAAGGCTCGATCCCATGAAATTCGTCGGCGTGCGGGAAGCCAAAGCCCATTTGTCGCGCCTGCTCGACGAGCTGGAACGCACCGGCGAGCCGCTCGTCATCACCCGTCACGGCAAGCCGGTGGCGACGATCTATGGGGCTGGCGCCGAACCGCAAGGGCTCAAGGGCGGGATGTTCGATGGTGATGGCCAGGCCGCGTTCCAGGACGACGCCGAAGCGCAGTCCGATCCCTTTGCCGAGGCCGAAGCTATGCTGAAGGCCGATCCCGGACTGCGCGACCGGCTGCGCGCCAGCCTGAAAGCCGCATCCACCAACGCTAAACGCCTCGAGCCGCGCCCGCGCAAGTTCTCCGGGCCGGAGCTGGTTGAGCTGTTCAGACAATTGCGGGAAACCCAGCCCACCGATCCTGTTCTGGACGCCATGAGCTGGGAAGAGCTTAAAGAGCTTGCCCGCTCGTGAGCGGAGAGCCGAAACTGATCGTGCTGGACGCGTCAGCCGCGCTCGCTTTCATCCTGCCTTCGAACATGACGCAGGCATCAGCCGCCTTCTTCGATACCATTGAGGCCGCCAACCTGACAGCGCCGTATATATTCATGTGGGAGACACTCAATATTCTGGCTCGCCACAGCCTTCATGCCCGGCGCGATCTCGAGAGGGATTTGGCTGCTCTGGAAAGGCTTGAGATCAATATTCAGGACGCCCTCGACAACACCCAGCTAGCCGCAGTCCTGGCGTTGGCTATGAAACACGCCTTCTCCCTCTTCGATGCGGCCTATCTCGCGCTCGCCGCAGAGCTTGACGCCCCGCTGGCGACGCGCGATGCGGGGCTGGTCAGGGCGTCTGCGCTTGCGGGCGCGCCATGTCTGGATTTGCGCTGAACAGGACGGACCCTATGACCGACGAACTGATCATCCGCCGCGCCGGCGATTGCGGGCGCATCACGCTGAACCGCCCTGGCGCGCTCAACGCCCTCAATCAGGACATGGTCGATGGCATGACATCAGCGCTTCTCGACTGGCGCGATAACGCGGAGGTCAAGGCGGTCGTGGTCGACGGCGCGGGCGAGAAGGGGTTCTGCGCCGGCGGTGATATCCGCATGCTCACCGAAAGCGGTAAGGCCGGCGACGGGCGCGCCTGGCGCTTCTGGCGCGACGAATACCGGCTCAACACGCTGATCCAGGAATACCCCAAGCCCTATATCGCCCTCATTGACGGCATCACCATGGGCGGCGGTGTCGGCGTGTCGGTGCATGGCGATTTCCGCGTGGCCGGTGACCGCACGATGTTCGCCATGCCCGAAACCGGCATCGGCTTTCATCCGGATGTGGGCGGGGCCTATTTCCTGCCGCGCCTGGCCGGCGAGATCGGGACCTGGATGGGCCTGACTGGCGCACGCCTGAAAGCGGACGACTGCATCCTCACCGGCGTGGCGACGCATTATGTGCCCAGCGCGCTGCAAAGCGCGCTGATCGACGCGCTGGAGGGCACGGCGCTGGATCATGACGGCGAGCAAGTCGAGGCGCTGCTGGACCGGTTCGCTGCAGATCCCGGCGCTTCGGACCTGTCGCTGACACGGGCCCTGATCGACAGCGCGTTTGCGGGCGACGACGTGGGCGCCATGGCCGGGCGGCTGGAAGCGGCGGGAGACCCCTGGTCATCGAGTCAGCTGGACATTCTGCGGTCCAAATCGCCCACCGCCTGCGCGGTGACGCTGGCGGCCCTGCGCCGCGGCGTGGATTTGAGTTTCCGCGAGGTGATGATCCAGGATCTGCGCGTATCGATGCGCTGCCTGGATGACGGGTCGGACTTCTATGAAGGCGTGCGCGCGGTGATCCTGGACAAGGACAACGCCCCGCGCTGGGCGCCGGCCAAGGGCGATGTATCGAGCTGGTTTGCGCCGCTGCCTGATGATGAAGAGATGAGCTTTCTGGACGGATAAGTCTGGCGGGCAGCGCTTCAATGCGGATCGCGAGCGATGCCCACGCGATTGGCCATGGCGGCCGGGGTCGGGTCCTGTCGATTCGAGAAAAATCGGGGCCGCAGTGAAGGCGGCTCCGGAAGGTCCGCATTGCCCGGCGTGACAGCTGTTCACGGCGAGAGCCCGAGGCCATTGCAGGACAAGGCTCCAGAAAAAAATTCAATTCGGAACGCTCTTGGCGCCAGCGGGTTATGCGTTGTGGGAGGCGTCCATGCCCACATCAAACCATACGGCCTATCGCGCTGATATCGATGGCTTGCGCGCAGTCGCCGTGCTGGCCGTTCTGCTGTTTCACGTCGACGCCAGCTGGATTCCAGGCGGCTATGTCGGAGTCGACGTATTTTTCGTCATATCTGGCTATCTGATAACCGGCGTAATTGCCGCTCAGAAAGAAGCTGGCGATTTTACATACGCAGATTTCTATCGGCGCCGCATAAAGCGGCTGTTTCCGATCCTTTTCACTGTCATCGTCGCGACGATGATAGCAGGTTCATTCATTCTGGATGAAGGCGCAAACGAAAGGCTCGCGATTTCTGCCCTGGCGGGCGCCTTCTTTGTAGCGAATGTATTTTTTACTTATAATCTGGATACAGGGTATTTTGCACCTGACGCCGCTTTTGAACCCCTATTGCACTTGTGGTCGCTGGGGGTGGAGGAGCAATTCTATCTGATTTGGCCAGTGGTGCTCGGCGTTTTCGGGGCCGTATGGATTCGCCGCAGCGCGGGGCTTTCGGCCGTTGCAGTCCTGTCACTATCGTCATTCCTGCTGGCAGAATGGCTCGTGCGGGATCATCCGATGTTCGCATACTACATGCTGCCGACGCGCGCAGGCGAATTGCTTGTGGGTGTGCTCGCCTTTGGTCTGGTCAGCCGCGGAGTTGGACAGAACCTGTCCCCAATCTTGCGGCATTGCCTTGCGCTGCTGGGGCTCGGCGGGATCGTATGGAGTTTTGTCGCGCTCGATAATGAGAGCGTGTTCCCGGGGCTGGTTGCGATCCCGGCGACAGCTGGCGCGGCCGCGATCATCTTCGCCGGCGCCGGTAGGCCCAATATTGTCGGCAGAGTTCTGTCGCTGAAGCCGATGGTGTGGATTGGTCTCCTGTCCTATTCTTTGTACCTGTGGCACTGGCCAGTGCTCGCGTACTTGAAGTATCTGATTGGAGATTTGAACATATGGCATCAATTGGCGGCAATCAGCGCCACCTTTTTGCTGGCGATTGCAGGCAATTATCTCATCGAGACGCCAGTTCGCCGGAGCCATGCAAGCTTCCGCACGATGTCGATCAAGGCCTTTGGCCTTCCGGCATTGTTGCTGACGAGTCTATGCGCTGCGGTTCTCGCTACGCAAGGGTTCGGGTGGCGTGCGTTCAATGACGACTACCGGCGCGCGGTCGAGGCCTTTTCGACAGCGTCGACCCACACGGTCGCACTTCCATTCGTCTGCTTTGCCGCCGACTGGGCTGGCAGAAACGCGGCGAACCCGGCGTGCCGTGTCAACGCGGACGGGCCGCCGCCTGTGCTGCTATGGGGCGACTCGAACGCGGCGCACTATGTCCCTGCGCTGAAGGTTTACGCCGAAGAAATCGGATTCGGATTTTTCAACATCGCCCACGGGCTTTGCCCGCCGTTTGTCTCGAACCCGGGGCATTTCACCGGCGCTGACCGGCGGGAGGCTTGCAATCGCTCGGCGCAGATCGTGCGGGAGTCAGCTGGTGATTATGAAACCATTATTCTGGCAGCCAGCTGGAACACATATCTTCGCAGCGACGACGCCGGCGTGCGAGACGCGCTCACGCAGACAATTGAGGACTTGAGGGCAGGCGGCGCGCGCGTGATCGTGTTGGGCCGCGTTCCTTCGCAGCCTGGATTTGATCGTGATTGCGACTGGAAGCGATTGCGCGTCCCGTTCCTGGAATGTGGTGCAGGCTCAGGCGTGCCAGAAAGTGAAATCACTGAATTGAATGCGATTGTATCCGAGGTGGCGACGCGCGCCGGGGCCGAATATTATGACTTCAATCAGGCCCTGTGCGTTGACGGCCTTTGCCGGACAACCTTGAACGGCTATCCGGTTTATTTCGATGCGGGCCATCTCAGTGCGCAAGGGTCGGAGACTGTCGGACGCGCACTTGTGCAGACGGATGAAGCGAGGCGCGTGTTCGGTTCGTTGGCTGATGGCGTGCAAGCGTCGGAGTGAAGCGGGCGGCCCGGTGATTTCGCAGCGCCACAGGAAGATGGGCCTGCGGCAGATTGGGCGCGATCTTGACTGGCGTCATGGCAACGGCAGCGCGGAGCGGCGGATCCGAGGGCCGGAGGCCGCAGAAGACCGGCCCCGTCGGCGCGATCGCCCCCGCTGAACCTTGATCACATCCCCCAAACCGGCGACACTGGCGTTAACGCTATGCCGGGGAGGGCGACATGGAGTTTCTTCAACAGGTGCTGGATTTTTTCCGCGCCGGGTTTGATCAGGTCAATGCAGTTCAGGGGCTGATCATCGCGCTGGTCGCGGCCATCCTGCTGCCCAGCCTGGGTCGCCTGCCCATGTTCGTCGTGGGCGCCGCGCTGGTGCATGTGGTCGTGGATGCGCTTCTGCCCGTGCTGTCGGGCGGCGCGGCCATCCTCTTGCCCTCGGTTCTGGAGCAGAGTTTCTGGCGCTATGTGGCCACGCTGCTGGCCGGTTATCTGATCGTGATCCTCATCCTGGGCCTCATCAAGCGGGTGGTTTTGCGGCGTTAACCCTGCCGTCGTCCCCAAGCGTGCCATGAAAGACACGCTGCAGGCGTGCGCACCCACTGAATTGGTTTATTTTTCCTTGCTTTCTGGTAAGGTTTTGGCAGTCTCCCCGCCATGCTTGGCCTGAGGGAGGCCGTTAAGCGAGGGGAACGCTATGGAATTCGTGGATATGATCTGGAGCTATGTCGCTCCTGTCTGGAACTGGCTTGTGGCCGGCCTTGCCGTTCATGGTCCGCAAACCGCCGGCGGCGAGATCAACTGGACCTTTCTGGGCCTGCAAGTGGGCGTCATCGCGCTGGTGATGGCGCTGCTGATGCAGCAATTCGGCGCGATCCTCATTTTCACCGTGCTCGGCGTGATCGTGCATGTGGTGGTGGATGTCGCCTTGCCGATGGTGCGCGCGGGGGCCGAGTTCGCCCTGCCGCCGGTGACCGAGATGAGCTATCTGCAGTACGCCGCCTTCCTGGCGCTGGGATATTTCGTCGCCATCACCGTGCTGTCCATCATCAAATCGGTCGTGCTGCCGCGCCGCTAGGCGCCCACAGTCTGACTGTCTGCATCGCCGCCGGGCGCCGCGTCACTGCGCGCCCGGCGGCTTTGTGCGTCTTGGCGCAGGGCCTTGAGCGCGCTAAGCCTGCATCACGCAGACAGGAGAGCGCGCTATGGCCCAGGAAGACGATGTCCAGCTTGATGTGACCCGCGCCGGGGTGGCGGTCATTACGCTGAACCGGCCGGCCAAACACAACGCGTTCAACGCAGACATCATCGCGCGCCTGTCCGACATCTTCGAAACGTTGCGCACCAACGCCCAGGTCCGCATTGTCTTTCTGCGCGGGGCGGGCGGCAGTTTCTCCGCCGGCGCCGATCTCGAATGGATGAAGGCCGCGGCCGACTGGACCCATTCAGACAATGAAGAAGACGCGCTGGGCCTCGCGCGCATGCTGCACCGGCTCTACGACCTGCCTCAGATCACCGTGGCGCTGGTCCATGGCGCGGCCATGGGCGGCGGCGCGGGGCTGATGGCGGCCTGCGACATCGCGGTGGCGGTGAAAGATGCGAAAATCCGCTTCTCCGAAGTGCGCCTGGGCCTGACCCCGGCCACCATCTCGCCCTTCGTGGTGCGCGCCATCGGCCCGCGCTACGCCCGCGCCCTGTTCGTCACCGGCGAGGGGTTTGACGGCGAGTTCGCCCATAAAATCGGCCTCGCCCAATATGTCGTCGACAGCGCTGAAGAGCTGGATGACATGATGGAGCACATCGCCAAACTCGGCTTTGACGCCGCGCCGGGCGCCGTGCGCGACGCCAAGGCGCTGGTGGACATGGTGGCGGGCGAAGACATCGACGATGGCCTGATGCGCAAGACCGCCCATAAAATCGCCGACCGCAGGGTCAGCGATGAGGGCCGCGAGGGGCTCGCTGCGTTCCTTGAAAAGCGCAAACCGTACTGGCTCGACTAAGGCCGCCGCGTGCTGGGCCCGCGCGCCGAGCGCACGCTTCACGCCTGGCGCGGCGCGCTGCACCGGCGGTTCGTGCGCGGACCGGTGACCGGGGCGCTGTTTGAATTTGTCGCCTTCGGGATCAAGCAGGCCTGGGCCTGCCTGTTCGGCGGGCTGATGCTCGCGCTTCTTCTGGCGACCTTCCTGTTCTGGCCGCCTGATGCCTGGATCGGGCGCTATGACGCCATCACCCTTGGCGCGGTGCTCATCCAGACCGGCATGCTCGCCTTCCGGCTGGAAAGCTGGGCCGAGGCGCGGGTGATCCTGGTGTTCCACGCCGTCGGCACGGTCATGGAGATTTTCAAGGTTCACGTGGGTAGCTGGGTCTATCCCGAAGTCGACGGCGCGGTGCTCCAGATCATGGGCGTGCCTCTGTTCTCCGGCTTCATGTATGCGGCGGTGGGCAGTTATCTCGCGCGCGTCTGGCGCATCTTCCATTTCCGGTTTGACCGCTTCCCGCCGCTCTGGCTTCAGGCGCTGCTGGCCATCGCCGCCTATGTGAACTTCTTCACCCACCACTATACGGTCGATCTGCGATGGGTCCTGTTCGCCGCCAGCGTGCTGATCTACGGACCGTGCGTGGTGTGGTTCCGTCCAGATGAGCGCCACCGGCCCATGCCGCTGCTGCTGGGCCTTTTGCTGGTCGCGCTGTTCATCTGGTTCGCCGAGAATATCGGAACGTTTGCGCGCGCCTGGAGCTATCCGGGACAGGAGTTCAGCTGGCGCCCGGTGCATATGGCCAAGCTGGGCAGCTGGTATCTGTTGATGCTGATCAGCTTCGTGCTCACTTGCCTGGTGCGCGAGCGCGACCGGTGACGACCTTGCCTCTGCGGCGCGCTTGGCCCACAACGCCCGCGTCGAGTTCAATCGCTATTGCGGATTCCCCATGATCAACACACTGCTCATCGCGAACAGGGGCGAGATCGCCTGCCGCATCATGCGCACCGCGCACCGCATGGGGATCGCCACTGTGGCGGTGTACTCCGACGCCGATGCGCGCGCGCTCCATGTGCGCATGGCCGGGCAGGCGGTGCGGCTGGGTCCGGCGCCGGCGCGCGAGAGCTATCTGAAAGCCGATCTGATCCTGGAAGCGGCGAAGCAAACCGGCGCTGACGCCATCCATCCCGGCTATGGCTTCTTGTCAGAGAACGCCGATTTCGCCCGCGCCTGTCAGAAAGCCGGGATCATCTTTGTCGGGCCGGACCCCGAGGCCATTGACGCCATGGGTCTGAAGGACCGCGCCAAGGTGTTGATGGAAAAGGCCGGCGTGCCGGTGACGCCGGGCTATCACGGGCAAAATCAGGACCCGGACTTCTTGGCGAAGGAAGCCGGCAAGATCGGTTATCCGGTGCTGATCAAGGCGGTGGCCGGCGGCGGTGGCAAGGGCATGCGCAAGGTGGAGGCGCCGGCTGCCTTCGCCGAGGCGCTGGCCAGCTGTCAGCGCGAAGCCGCGTCGAGCTTTGGCGATGACCATGTGCTGATCGAGAAATACATCACCAGCCCGCGCCATATCGAGGTGCAGGTGTTCGGCGACCGGCGCGGGCGCGTGGTGCATTTCTTCGAGCGCGACTGCTCGCTTCAACGCCGCCACCAGAAAGTCATCGAGGAAGCCCCGGCGCCGGGTATGACCCCCAATGTGCGCGCGGCCATGTGCTCGGCGGCGGTGCGCGCGGCTGAAGCCGTGAGTTATGTCGGCGCGGGGACAGTGGAGTTCATCGTGGACGGCTCCGGGCCGCTACGCGAAGACGGCTTTTATTTCATGGAGATGAATACGCGGCTGCAGGTCGAACACCCGGTCACCGAAGCGGTGACGGGGTATGATCTCGTCGAGTTGCAGCTGCGCGTGGCGGCGGGCGGATCGGTTCCCGAACAGGACCGCATCGCTCTCAAGGGCTGGGCCATGGAGGCGCGCCTCTATGCCGAGGACCCGGCCACCGGCTTCCTGCCCTCCATCGGTCCGCTGGACCGCCTGGTCCTGCCGGGCAAGCCCGAGGGCGTGCGCGCCGATAGCGGCGTGGAGCAGGGCGGCGAGGTGTCGCTGCACTATGATCCGATGATCGCAAAGCTGATCACCCATGGCGCCACCCGCGAGGACGCCATCGGCACGCTGGTGGCGGGTCTGGATGATCGCACGGTGGTCTGGCCGGTGCGCACCAATGCCGGATTCCTGCGCCGCGCTCTGACCCATCCCGATTTCCGTGCGGCCCGCGTGGACACGCGCTTTATTGACGAGCGCCTGGACGTGTTGGCCCCCAAATCACCCCCCGCCCTGAGCTGGATCGCCGGGGCGCTGGCGCTGGCAGGCGGCGGGCCGCTGGCTGCGCCCGCGCGCGATCCCTGGGATGTGCGCGACGGCTTCCGGGTCAATGGCGACCCGGTGTTTGAAGTGGGCCTCGACCACGCCGGCGCGCGCGTGGGTGTGCGCCTGAGGCTGAATGACGGCGCGCTGCAGGCGCAGGCGGGCGATGAGACGCTGGTGCTCGTCGAGCCGCGCTTTGAGCCGGGCCTGTTCACGGCGCGCCTCAACGGCCAGCCGGTCAGTGTGCGCTTCGAGCTGTGGCCATCACGCGGCGCGCTGGTGGCCGCCCAGGGCGAAACCCACCTCATCACCGAATACAACCCCGCCGCCCAGGCCGACGCGCTGGAAGGCGGCGCCGCCATCCTCGCCCCCATGCCCGGCAAGGTCCTCTCCGTCGCCGTCAAGCCCGGCGACACGGTGAAAAAGGGCCAGACCCTGGTCGTCCTCGAAGCCATGAAAATGGAACACGCCCTGGCCGCGCCGCGCGACGGGGTGGTGGAGGCGGTCAACGCCGCCGCCGGCGTGCAGGTGAGCGACGGCGCCGCGCTGGTCGTGCTGAGCGAGGCGGAGGGGTAGGGCAGCCGCCTGATCCACAAGCTGCCCGCCCCGCCCGCGCCGGATCGCGCCGGCGGGGACGGGGCGGGCCTGTCGTCACTGCGGCTGGTAGGGCAGGGATGAGTGGTGCAGGACGATGATCAGATCGCCCTCATCATTGCGCTCATAGCCGAAGCTGTATTCCACCGTGACCTGCGAGCCGTCGGCGCGGGTGAAGACATAGGCGCCCATGGCCAGGGCGCTGTCTGAATCGATGACCGTGCCGGCATTGTCCCATTGCACATCGGTGAAGGGCGCCAGCGCAAAGCCTGCATCCTCCTCGTGACCGCCGCCGATGAAATAGGACAGGGCGTCGTCGAAGCTCATCCGGAACCGGGGGTCTGCCGCGAGGGTGGGTTTGAACAGAACCGGGCGCTCACCAAACCCGTAGAAGGTTTCGATATGGGCGCGCGCCGCAGCCTCTACATCGCCGCCGTCCACATGGGTGCGGCCGATATGCACAATGCCCTCGCCCCAGGCCTGCTGGGCGGCGGCGATCTCCGCCTCGGTGATGGCCGGGGTGCTGGCGAGGGCCGCCGCGCTGAACAACGCCGCCGCGGCCGCAGCGCTCAAGACTGTATGTGTCATCCTGTCTGGCTCCGATCCTGATCTGCGCGCCCGCCCCGTGCGGGGCGCGAGGTCAGGGTGTAGCAGGGCCAAAACGCCGCGAAAAATTGATTTAAAGTGACTTATTGTTCGTTTTGATCAAACGAATTCCGGGTCTGTCCACGCGGCTGGACAGCCAAGCTAACCCCTTCCCAACGCCCCCCGCACATACGGAAGCGCCGTCCAGGCGGTGAGGATGGCGATGAACCAGACCCCGCCCACCCAGTAGAAGAACCATACCTCCACCGGCAGGCGAAGCGGCGTGGCGAGGTCCAGGGTCACCAGCACGAACGGCGCGCCGGTCATGATCATGGCCAGCGCCGTCTTGGTGCGCGCCTCGCCGGTGACGTTCAGAGTGGCGGGCGCGGGGCGGGTGAAGCGCAGGGCGGTGACCAGAACGTCGCGGCCCACAATCACCGCCACCGGCGCGGCGAGCCAGACCATCCAGCCGCTGATCGCGGCGAAGGCCAGCAAGTACGCGCCCACCAGCACCTTGTCGGCGATGGGATCGAGCAGGGCGCCAAACGCGCTGCGCGCATCCAGCGCCCGCGCCAGCCAGCCATCGAGCCAGTCGCTCAGCGCCGCTAGAATAAAGATCACCAGCGCCGCCGCGCCCCAGGCCATCGCCGCGCTTTCGGTCTCCTGTCCCGCGCTGCGCAGGAGGCAATACGCGCCAAACACCCCCGCAGCCATGCGCGCCAGCGTGACGGCATTGGGCAGGTGATGCAGGGGGCTATTCGTTGAAATGGTCATAAATCGTCCTCGCCAGGGTTTTGGAGACGCCCTCGACGGCTTCCAGATCGGCCAGATTGGCCCGGGCGATGGCGCGCGCCGAGCCGAAATGTTTCAGAAGCGCGCTCTTGCGTGTGGCCCCCACGCCGGGAATATCGTCCAGCGGGTTTTCGCGGATCTGGCGCGCGCGCCGGGCGCGGTGGCCGGTGATGGCGAAGCGGTGGGCCTCATCGCGCAGGCGCTGGATGTAATACAGCACCGGATCATTGGGCGGCAGGCGCACCGGCGCCTTGCCGGGCAGGTAGAACACCTCGCGCCCGGCATCACGGTCCGGCCCCTTGGCCACGGCGGCCAGCGGAATGTCGGTGAGGCCCAGCTCCTCCATCACACCCTGCACGGCCGACAGCTGTCCCTTGCCGCCATCGATCAGCACCAGATCGGGCGCCGGGGCGCCGTCATCGCGCTCGCGTTTCAGGCGGGCAAATCGCCGGCGCATCATGGCGCGCATCATGGCGTAATCATCATCGGTGGCCGCATCATCGCCCTTCATGTTGAAGCGCCGGTAGCCGGTCTTCTCAAGCCCTTCCGGCCCCGCCACGATCATGGCGCCCTGGGCGTTGGTCCCCTGGATGTGGGAGTTGTCATAGACCTCGATGCGCGTTGGCGGCGCGTCGAGCCCGAACACCCGCGCCACGCCTTTTAGGAGCTGGACCTGGGAGGCGCTTTCGGCCATCTGGCGGGCCAGCGCCTCGCGGGCGTTGTGGGCGGCCTGTTCGACCAGCTGTTTCTTGTCGCCGCGCTGGGGCTGGCGGATTTCCACACCATGTCCGGCGCGCAGGGCCAGAGCTTCGCTCAATAGTGCGGCCTCGTCGGGCGCATGGCTCACCAGGATCAGGCGCGGGGCGGGCTTGTCGTCATAGAATTGCGCGATAAAGGCGGCCAGCACCCCGGCCTCGCCCGCATCGGCCTCATGGCGCGGATAGAAGGCGCGATTGCCCCAGTTCTGGCCCGCGCGGAAGAAAAACACCTGCACGCAAGAGCGGCCGCCCTCTGAGTGCACGGCCACCACATCGGCCTCTTCCAGGCCTTCGGGATTGATGTCCTGATGGGTGGTCACCGCCGCAATGGCGCGAATGCGGTCGCGCAGGCGCGCGGCGTGTTCAAAGTCCATCGCCTCGGCGGCGGCGGTCATCTGGGTCTGCAGCGCCTCGCGCAGTTCGTTGGAGCGCCCGCGCAGGAAGCTCGTCGCATCAGCCACCAGCTCGGCGTACTCCTCGGCGTCCACATAATCCACGCACGGCGCGGCGCAGCGCTTGATCTGATAGAGCATGCAGGGCCGGGTGCGGCTCTCATACACGCTGTCCGAACAGGTGCGCAAAAGGAACGCCTTCTGCAGGGTGTTGAGCGTGTTGTTCACCGCCCCCGCGCTGGCGAAGGGGCCGAAATACGCGCCCCTGGCCTTGCGCGCGCCGCGATGCTTGGTCAGCTGGGGCGCCGCGTGATCACTGCGGATGAGGATGTAGGGAAACGACTTGTCGTCGCGCAGGATGATGTTGAAGCGCGGCTTGAGCCGCTTGATCAGATTGGCCTCCAGCAGAAGCGCCTCGGTCTCGGTGCTGGTGACCACAAACTCCATGGTGCGCGTCAGCGCGATCATCAGGGCGATGCGGTTGGTGTGGCCGCCGGTCTTGGCGTAGTTCGCCACACGGGCTTTGAGCCGTCTCGCCTTGCCCACATACAGCGCCTCGCCGTCGGCGCCATACATGCGGTAGACGCCGGGCTTCATCGGCAATTGCTTCACATAATCGGCGATGATCTGCGGCCCCGAACGCGCCTCGTCCGGCGCGCCGGCGGGGGCGGCGTCGCCAGCCGCATCCAGAGGCGGCGCATCGGGTCGGGCGGCTTTGACCATGGGCGGCAAGATAGGGTGCTGCGCGCGCGCCGTCAGCGGGGAGGGGCAGGGGTTAGGTCAGGAAGAGATCGCTCTGGGCATTATCGTCCAACCGGATCAGCCCCACCAGAAGCCACTGGTTCTCGGCGCCATGGGTGACATTGCGGCGCTTGTGCGTGCTGAAAGCCAGCGCCAGCCCCCGAGGGACGTATTCATCCTCATACTTGCTCTTCAGTGTCCTGAGCGCCTCCGCCTCGCCGTACAGGCGGCGGAAGTTCCAGAAGGCGCCCACGCTCTCCCAGTCATCAGATTCGTGGCGTCTGAGTTGACCATCCTGATCGGTCCACTTGACCAGAAACCTGAACGGACAGGGCTCGAGGGGCTTGGCAGGCTTGTCCAGCAGAGACAATTGGCGGGCAAGCTCGGCGTGCTTGAGCCGCTCGTCTGCCAATTCTGCGTCGGTTTTTTGCTGCCAGCTAAACTCAAATTCCCTAGGCCGCAGCAGCGTCAGCGACTCACCGCGCGCATCGGCGTCTGCAAACGAGCTGCGAATGAGCGGGTTCACCAGTCTTGAGCGTTCTGGCTTTGGGACTTCCGTGAGGCATTCGAGGGAGGCGGGGTCTACTTTCTGACTCTCCCGCCTCAGATCCTTTGGGGATTTGACGTAGCGATAGCGAATCCATTGCCACCGCGAAAACTTCTGCCAGTCCTGTAAATTCCGGAACGGTACAGGGTATTGGCGCCGCCATTTGCCGTCGCGGCCTATCCCTGCGCAGCACACAGTTTCGAAATACCGGCTAGAGCGGTGCGGTTGCGCCTTCACGAGGATGAAGCACTCGTCGGTGAGCTCTTGTGTCCGGCTCAATGGTCTGCACCCCGAGGTGACGGGCTGTCAGCCCGGTTCGCCCCTCGAGTATGTCTGACACAATCTTGCGATGGCAAGTTCTATGGTCGCGCTCATAGCAGAGCAGGGCAATATTGCGTCCGCGCTTCAGGATCGCCTCGATCTCAAGGAGTGCGCTCTGAGCCTCGACGCCAGCGATGACCCGGCCGAAGATGGTGCGGAATGCGTCCCAGTCGCCGGCGCGGGCCGCCTCGCGTCCGGCCTTGGGGTCGCCCAATTGACGCAGATGCAGGTAATCAATGCCCGCGGACTTCAGACGCAAGGACAGGGCTGTCTTGGAAAACCCCTTCCGGCGCGACTGCGCACGTTCGCGGATATCGATCAGGCAATCGACGCCAGCCCGGGTCAGTGTCGCCATGAAGTCATCGAGCGCCACGCCTTCATAGCCGATCGTGTTCAATTGAGCGTTCGCCATGGCGAACCCGTAACGCGAAACGCTTAACGAGCCAACACCGCGACCCCCTACCGCCACCGCTCCAGACTCACGCCGACGCTGTCCGCATCAGCCAGCGCGGTCAGCTTATCGATGCTCAGGGCGAGGCGGGTGATGCGCGGGTCGGCGAACAGCGTGTCGGCGATGGTCTGGGCCAGGTCTTCTAGCAGGTCGTGGTGGCGGGCCAGCACGATCTGGCGCACGGTTTCGGCGAGGGACGCATAATTAACCGTGTCGGCGAGCCGCCCGTCGGGATGGCAGGCGGTGGCGTCCACGTCGGCGGTGAGGTCGACGCGTACGGGCTGGCGCCGGCCACGCTCTGAGTCATAGACGCCCACCTCCGCCTCCAGGCGCAGGCCGCGCACATGCACGCTGACGCGCTCGCCCGCATGGGCGGGGCGGGGCGAGGGGGCGTCGCCGGGGCGGACGGGTTCAAGTTTCATGGGCGCGGCGCCTCTTTTTTGTGCGGCGTTCAGGCTATATGCCCCGTGCGGGCGCGTGTGAACACTGGCTGGCGCCCTTTTGAGCAGACCGGAGCCATTCATGACGCAATCACACCTCGCCGGGGCACACCCCGCCGGCAAAGGCGCAGCGCTGGTCACCGGCGCGTCCAAACGCATCGGGCGCGCGCTGGCCGAAGCGCTGGCAGAGGACGGTTACGCGCTGGCGGTGCATTACAACGCCTCGCGCGGGGAGGCCGATGCCTTTGTGGCGGAGATTGAGGCCAGGGGCGGCCGGGCGGCGGCGCTGGGGGCGGATTTGTCGGATCCGGAGGCGGCGGCGGGCCTGATCGATGCGGCGCGCGCGACGCTGGGGCCGGTGAGTGTGCTGGTCAATTCGGCGTCCGTGTTCGAGGACGATTCCCACGACACGCTCACCGCCGCCAGCTTCCGGCGCCATATGGACGCCAATGCGCTGGCGCCGGCGCTGCTGAGCCAGGCCTTCGCCGCGCAGGCCCCTGACGGCGCGATGATTTTCAACCTGCTGGACTACAAGCTGTTCAATATGAACGCGGATTTCTTCTCCTACACATTGTCCAAAGCTGCGCTGATGACCATGACGCAGATGCTGGCGCGGGCGCTGGCGCCCAAAGTGCGCGTCAACGCCGCCGCGCCGGGGCTGACCCTGCCGAGCCCCTATCATTCGGTGGAGGAGTTTGAGCGCCTGCATCACGACAACCCGCTGGAATGCGGGCCTGAGCCGGATGATCTGGTGCGCACGCTGCGCTATTTCCTCGCCACCCCATCCGTATCCGGACAGATCGTCTGCGTGGATGGCGGCCAGCATTTCGATCCGCGCCTGACGCGCGACGTGTTCGGCGCCTTGTAGGAGGGTCAGCCGCCGCGCGGCGCCTCGGTCAGCACCACGATCTCGCTCGGGTGGGCGAAGCGCAGCACGGCGCGGGCGCGTTCTTCCAGATAATCCACATCCACCGCGCCGGTGCGCTCGTCGAGCCGGGCGACCCGGTCCTCCATGCGCTCGCGCTGGGCGCGTGTGGCGGCGAGCTCCGCCTCCACCGCTGCGATCTGGATCTGGATGCGGGCGTGATTATACACGCCCTGTTCCCCATTCATGGCGTGATAGCCGAAATAGGCGATCAGCATCGCCAGTCCGGCTGTCAGGCTGAACCGCTTTAGCGTGTTCACGGCCGTCTCCATCCACCGTCCGCCTTTTGCGGATCGTTACGGCGTGGAGCCTAGCCCGGGCAGGGTAAAGGAAGCGTTAGGCGAATCGAGTCCGGTCAGGTGATTCGGTGATTCGCTGCGCCTTACGCTGACGGCCCGTCCCCGCGCGCCGCATCGGCATGGAAGCGGAAGGCCTTGAGCGCATCCAGCACCGGCGTGTCGTAATTGCGCGGCGTCTCGGCCGCGCCGGTGATCCAGGCGTATACATCGGTGTCGGGCGCATCGAGCAGGCGCTCGAACGCGTCCAGCTCATCGGGCGACAGGCTGTCCAGCCGCGCCTGCGCAAACCGCCCCATAATCAGATCCGCCTCCTTGAATCCCCGCCGCCAGGCGCGGAAGGTCAGCCGCTTCTTGCGGTCAATGGGATCAATGGGACGGTTCGGATCGGAGAAAGGATCATCGCTCATGGGTGGGCGATATAGGGGAGGCAGGGGGGTGGGGGAAGGGTAACGCTGGATTTCATTAATCCGAAGCGATACAACAATCAGAGTGCGAACGCAGCGGAGAATCGTTTTGTCATTACAGGACCAGATTTCAGAGCGCCGAAAAGAAATTCGAACCGATGGGTATGCACTTTCTGTTGGCGAATGGATTTCGCTTTATGAAAACGGCGAGTTAGACATACATCCAGAGTTCCAAAGATTTTATAGGTGGAGCTGTTCTCAGAAGACCGCCTTGATAGAGTCGATATTGCTAGGTATACCGATACCATCAATATTTGTAAGTCAGCGAGAAGATGGAATTTGGGATGTAGTTGATGGACTTCAGCGGCTGTCTACGGTTTTTGAGTTTTTAGGCGTTCTGAAAGACGAGAAGGGAAAATTATTACCGCCGTTAGTTTTAGAGGGCACGAAGTATCTCCCATCACTGAATGGTGTGACTTGGGAAGGTGAAAACTCGCTCCCGTCTGATGCGAAATTGATTTTGAAGCGTAGCAAATTAAATGTATCGATATTGCTCCGAGAAAGCGACACAACAACAAAATATGATCTATTTCAGAGACTTAACACAGGTGGCAGTCAGGCCTCTGATCAAGAGGTTAGAAATTGTATACTTGTGATGCTTAGACCAGATATGTATCATTGGCTGCGAAAGTTGTCAGATCATGCTGGATTTCAAGAGACCATTTCGATTTCTGACCGGCTTATTAAAGAGTCTTACGACCTCGAGCTGGCACTTAGATTCATTATTTTCCACTCCATCGATACTGATCAACTTGGTTCTGTTGGCGATGTCGGCGTCTTCCTTAGTGAAAAAATGAGAGAGATGGCTACGTCGAAGAAAGTTGATTTGGATGCTATCGGCAAAAACTTTGATTCAACATTTAAGTTGCTCTCGGAAACGCTGGCGGACTTCTCATTTAAAAGGTGGGATGAAAGGAAGGACCGCTTTATGGGCAGCTTTAATATTTCTCAGTACGAAGTTGTTGCATGTGGGATCGGATATAACATATCTCAAGGTAGGACTCCAACAGATATTGAAAGCAAAGTTAGAGGTCTTTGGTCTAACCCGGAGTATACCGATTGGACAGGATCAGGCATGACTGCCGCACGCAGGCTGCCTAGGCTTGTTCCACTTGGTCGCAGGGTGTTCTCAATTTGATGCGCTCTACCGAAGACCTGATAACCCAATTAGATGCCGATTTTTCTTGGCGGCGGAAGGAGATTATAGCTATTCGGGCGCGTGGTTCGGACCCGTCTGTGGGGCCCCTGGACCGCGAAATATTCCGTAGATCTGGGGCCATGATTTTTTACGCTCATTGGGAAGGTTTTGTAAAAAGGTCCGCAGGCAGTTACATTGAGTTCATTGCTCTTCAAAGAATGAAATTCAAACAGTACCCAGATTTCTTGATAACACATTTTTTGAGGTCGAGAATCGAGAAGGTCTCTAGCCCTGAAGAGGCAACAAGGATAGTTAAGTTAATTGCTTGTGACCCAGAATTTGCGCCGAAAGTGCCGTATAAGGGGGTGATCGATACTGGTTCAAATCTGAATAGCCAGTATCTCAAAAGGATATGCCTGCAAATTGGAATTGAATACAATCACTTCGAAACAAAGGAGAAGTTTATTGACTCTATAATTCTAAAAACAAGAAACGAAATTGCGCATGGTTCAAGATATCGTTTGGATGAAGGTCAATTCATTTCTATTGCTGATGTCGTAATTGAGCTGTGTAGCACATTCAAGAATCAAATAGAAAATTCTGCAGTAACCGGTTCCTTTAAGTTGCCTGCTTGAGCATTCTCTAGTCGCTAACGTTCGCGAATGCGTTGCTGGTTTGAAGACACCCTTCGGCACTTGTTAGGCAAATCCACCGTCACGCGCCGGAGCGCTTCGTTGGGACGGCGCGCCTTTGACCAGTCCAACGCATGGCTTACATCGCCTCCGGCGTCGAACGCCGTGTCGAATTCGTGCGCTTTCATGGCGGCTGACCTCCCGACTGTGCCCCAAGCTATCAGCAACCCGCCCGCACCGCAATTTTTGATAATCGCACTCTACCCCTCCTCTAGAGCCTTCCCCTCCCGCCCCGGCGCGGCTTAACTCATGCCATGCGCCCGCAATCCCTCTTCCCCCTGTTTGCAGACATCACCACGCTGAAGGGCGTGGGGCCGAAGCTGGCGGAGTTGATGTCGCGGGCGGTTGGCGGGGCTCGGGTGAAGGATGTGTTGTTTACGCCGCCCACCGGCCTGGTGGACCGCACCCGTCGCCTGTTCATTTCCGATGCCGGGGATCTGGGCGGCGTCGTGACGCTGGAGGGCGAGGTGGAGGCGCATGTGCCGCGCCCCACCATGAAGCAGCCCTACAAGGTGCGCCTGCGCGACGAGACGGGGTTTCTGCATCTCGTCTTCTTCAACGCCCGGCCCGATTATCTGTTGCGTGTGCTGCCCGTGGGCACGCGCCGGGTGGTGTCGGGCAAGGCCGAGCGCTTCGGCTCTGAAATCCAGATTGTGCATCCCGATCTGATCGCCGCGCCGGGCGAGATCGCGGACGCCGATTTGCTGCAGCCGGTCTATCCGCTCACCGCCGGGCTGTCGGGCGCGGTGATGCGCAAGGCGGTGGCCGGCGCGCTCGACGCCGCGCCGGACCTGCCCGACTGGATCGATCCCCCGCTGGCCGCGCGCGAGGCCTGGCCTGGCTGGCGCGCGGCGCTGGCGGCGCTGCATGCGCCCGCGTCCGGCGATGATCTGGAGCCCCAGGCGCCCGCGCGCCGGCGCCTGGCCTTTGACGAGGTGTTCGCCCATCAGCTGGCCCTCAAGCTCGCCCGCCGCGAACGCCGCGCCCGCAAGGGCCGCGCGCTGGAGGGCGATGGCGCGAAGGTGAGGGCGGTGATCGACGCCGCGCCCTTCACCCCCACCGGCGCGCAAGTACGCGCGTTCGAGGCCGTGCGCGAGGATTTGCGCGCGCCCGCGCGCATGATGCGCCTGATCCACGGCGATGTGGGATCGGGCAAGACCTTCGTCGCGGCGCTCGCCGCCGCCCATGCGGCGGAAGCGGGCGTGCAGACCGCCCTGATGGCGCCCACCGAGATTGTCGCGCGCCAGCATGCCGGCGTGCTGGAGGCCCTGCTGGCGCCCGCCGGCATTCGCGTCGCCGTGCTGACCGGCCGCGACAAGGGCGCGCGCCGGGCGGAGATACTGGAGGAGTTGGCGTCCGGCGCGGCGCAAGTCGTGTGCGGCACCCATGCCCTGTTCCAGGAGGCGGTGGAATTTCACGATCTGGGCCTGGTGGTGATCGACGAGCAGCACCGCTTCGGGGTGTCGGACCGGCGCAGGCTCACCCTGAAAGGCGCCGCGCCGGACGTGCTGGCCATGAGCGCCACGCCGATCCCGCGCACCCTGACGCTGGCGGCGTTTGGCGATCTGGATGTCTCGCGCCTCGATGAAAAGCCCGCCGGGCGCATCCCGCCGGACACGCGCGTGGTCTCCGCCAAGCGCCTGAGCGATGTGGTGGACGGGCTCAAACGCGCCTTGGCCAATGGCGAGCGCGCCTACTGGGTGTGTCCGCTGGTCGAAGAGAGCGATATCTCAGACCTCGCCGCCGCCGAGGCGCGCCATCACATGCTGGGCGAGATGCTCCCGGGCCGCTGCGTGGGCCTCGTCCATGGCCGCATGCCCGCGCGCGACAAGCAGCAGGCGGCCGAGGATTTCCGCGCAGGCAAGATCGACGTGCTGGTGGCCACCACCGTGATCGAGGTGGGCGTGGACGCGCCCGACGCCACCATCATGGTGATCGAGCATGCCGAGCGCTTTGGCCTCGCCCAGCTGCACCAGCTGCGCGGCCGGGTGGGGCGCGGCGACAAGGCGTCCACCTGCCTGCTGCTCTATCACGGCCAGCCGGGCGAGACGGCGCGCGCGCGCCTGGACATCATGCGCCGCACCGATGACGGGTTTGAAATCGCCGAGGAAGACTGGCGCCTGCGCGGCTCGGGCGATCCGCTGGGTTTGCGCCAGTCAGGCCTGCCGGACTATCGCCTGGCCGATCTCGCCGCCCACGCCGACCTTATCGAGCTGGCCAGCGACGCAGCCCGCTACGAAACCGCGCGAGAGGACGTGTTCGGAGGGGATCGCGGCGAGGCGCTGCGGACCTTGCTCTATCTGTTCGAGCGCGATGAGGGCGTGCGCCTGATGCGGTCGGGGTGAGGGGTGGGGGCAAGAGTCCCGTTCCATTGTTTTCCCGGAAGCCGCGAAGCGGCTATCCGGGACCCATCCCGATACATCTGAACTGCCTCGACGGTGGATATGATCGGTGGATGGCTCCCGGGTCTCGCTACGCTCGCCCGGGAAAGCAGCGTGTGGACTGTGTCCGGCACTGTCCCGGTGAGCTCACCCCCACGATATTTCGCAAGCGCAGCATCACCTTCAAGGCTTTACGCCATGGCCCGGCGCCTGCTACACGCCAAGGAGCCTCAACAGGGAGCGCGCAGTAACTATTTCGCGTGTGAAATAAATGGCCTCCAAATCAACCGCCCCGAAATCCACCGCTTCAAAACCCGCCGCCTCCAGCGCCGCGAAAAAGCCCGCCAGGCTGACGGTCACGCAGGACCAGCTCATGGGCTGGTATCGCGACATGCTCCTCATCCGCCGGTTCGAGGAAAAGGCCGGCCAGCTTTACGGCATGGGCCTGATCGCCGGCTTCTGCCATCTCTATATCGGCCAGGAGGCCGTGGTGGTGGGCGTGCAGGGCGCGCTTCTGCCCGGCGACCAGGTGACCACCGGCTACCGCGATCACGGGCATATGCTGGCGGCGGGCATGACCGCCAATGGCGTGATGGCCGAGCTGACGGGCCGCGAGGGCGGGTATTCGCGCGGCAAGGGCGGGTCCATGCACATGTTCTCGCGCGAGAAACAATTCTTCGGCGGCCACGGCATTGTGGGCGCCCAGGTGCCCATCGGATCGGGCTTGGCGTTCGCCAACAAGTACAAGAAGAACGGCAAGATCAGCGCGACCTATTTCGGCGACGGCGCCGCCAATCAGGGCCAGGTCTATGAGAGCTTCAACATGGCCAAGCTGTGGAATCTGCCCGCGCTCTACATCATTGAAAACAACGGCTACGCCATGGGCACCAGCGTGAAGCGCTCCAGCTCGGAAACCGAGCTGTTCCGCCGCGGCGCCAGCTTCGGCATTCCCGGCGAAGCGGTGAACGGCATGGACGTGATCGCCGTGTACGAGGCCGCGAAGAAAGCCGCCGCCCACGCCCGCGAGGGCCATGGCCCGTACATTCTGGAAATGAAGACCTACCGCTATCGCGGCCACTCCATGTCCGACCCCGCCAAATACCGCACCCGCGAGGAGGTCAACGAGTTCCGCGACCACAAGGACCCGCTGGATCTCGCCCGCAAGAACCTCATCGAGGCCGGCTGGAGCGATGAGGATGCGCTCAAGGCCATGGACAAAGAGGTCAAGCAGATCGTCAACGAAAGCGCCGAGTTCGCCAAGGACAGCCCCGAGCCGGACGCGAGCGAGCTCTATACCGACGTGCTGGTGGAGGGTTAGGCGATGCCCATTGACGCCAGCTTGCTGGTCATCGCCGTCCTGATCTTCATCATCATGGTGATGGTGCAAGGCGTATTTTCCAATCTGGAGCACAAGCCCAAGGATCTGCTGGGCGCGCGCGACGGCCTGACCGATTCCAGCGTGCTGACCGCGCGTGCCCGGCGCGCCAACCAGAACATGATCGAGGCCCTGCTGATGCATGCGCCGCTGGTGCTGGTGGTGCTGGCGCTGGACCGCGCCAACGACATGACGGCGCTGGGCGGCTTGATGTTTGTCGCCGGACGCGCGGTCTACGCCCCGCTCTACTGGCTGGGCGTGCCGGTGGTGCGCTCCTTCGCCTGGGTCATCGCGCTGGCGGGCACCGCGCTCGTCCTTTTCCAAATTCTTCCGTTTTCCGGAGCCTAGATCGCCATGCCCATCGAAGTGCTCATGCCCGCCCTGTCGCCCACCATGGAGGAGGGCACGCTGGCCAAATGGACCGTCAAGCCCGGCGACACGGTGAAATCGGGCGATGTCATCGCCGAGATCGAAACCGACAAGGCGACGATGGAAGTCGAGGCCGTCGAGGAGGGCGTGGTCGGCAAGCTGCTGGTCGAGGAAGGCGCCGAGGGCGTCAAGGTCAACGCCGTGATCGCGCTGCTTCTGGAAGAGGGCGAGGACGAAAGCGCGCTGGAGGGGGCGGGGCCTGGCGGCTCGAAGCCGTCCAAGTCTGAGAAGACTGAAAAGTCCGATCCCCCCTCCGTCAGCTCCGCTGCTGCCTCCCCCGCAGGCGGGGGAGGAAAAGAGTCCCCTGATGACGAACCTTCATCCTCCCCCGCGCGCGGGGGAGGTGGCCGCGAAGCGGCCGGAGGGGGGAAATCCCTCACCGATCCCGACATCCCCGAAGGCACGAAAATGGTCTCCATCGCCGTGCGCGACGCCCTGCGCGACGCCATGGCCGAGGAGATGCGCCGCGACGAGACGGTGTTCGTCATGGGCGAGGAGGTGGCCGAGTATCAGGGCGCCTACAAGGTCACGCGCGAGCTGCTGCAGGAATTCGGTCCGCAGCGCGTGGTGGACACACCCATCACCGAGCACGGGTTTGCGGGCCTTGGCGTGGGCGCGGCGTTTGGGGGCCTGAAGCCCATCGTCGAGTTCATGACCTTCAACTTCGCCATGCAGGCCATCGACCATCTCATCAACTCGGCCGCCAAGACGCTCTACATGTCCGGCGGCCAAATGGGGTGCCCCATCGTGTTCCGCGGCCCCAACGGAGCCGCCAGCCGCGTGGGCGCCCAGCACAGCCAGGACTTCTCCAGCTGGTACGCCCATGTGCCGGGCCTGAAGGTCATCGCGCCCTATGACGCCGCCGATGCCAAAGGCCTCCTCAAGGCCGCGATCCGCGACCCCAATCCGGTGGTCTTCCTGGAACACGAGCTGATGTACGGCGAAAGCTTCGACATCCCGGACGTGGACGACTGGGTCCTGCCCATCGGCAAGGCTAAAGTGCGCCGGGAGGGCGCAGACGTGACCATCACCGCCCATTCGCGCATGGTGGGCTTTGCGCTCAAGGCCGCCGAAATCCTCGCCGAAGAGGGCATCGAGGCCGAGGTGATCGATCTGCGCACCCTGCGGCCGCTGGACACTGATACGGTGGTCAAGAGCGTGCGCAAGACCCACCGCCTGGTCTGCGCCGAAGAGGGCTGGGGCCGCATGGGCGTGGGCGCGGAAATCGCCGCGGTGGTGGTCGCCGAAGCCTTCGACGATCTCGACGCGCCGCCCGCCCGTGTGCACCAGAAAGACGTGCCGCTGCCCTACGCCGCCAATCTGGAAAAGCTGTCGCTGCCGGGTGTGGAGGATATTGTGAAGGCGGCGAAGCAGGTGTGTTATGTCGACTAAAAAATTCTGGCGCGTAACGGTCTATGGGAATAAAGCCAAATTATACTCTGAACTGTTGCCAAGGCACCGGTTCAGTGAAAGGCGAATAGCGGAGCTACTAAAATATCTATTGTCTCATTTTGTAATGACCCCAGATCAAATCGTGAGCGCTACAATTAACAAAAAGCGAGGTGCTCCCAAGTTCGAGAATTTTTTCGATTATGCATCTAGCTGGAATGAAAAAGAAAGTCGAATTGAGATAGAGTGTGGAGTAGGGCGGCCTTCGTTCGCGACTGCGGTAGAGGAGTTTCACTAATGCCCATTGAAATCCTGATGCCCGCTTTGTCGCCCACCATGGAGGAGGGCAATCTTTCGTCCTGGCTCGTCAAGGAAGGCGATGCGGTGAAATCGGGCGATGTCATCGCCGAGATCGAGACCGACAAGGCCACCATGGAGGTGGAGGCCGTCGATGAAGGCGTGATGGGCAAAATCCTCGTGGAGGCCGGAACCGAAGGGGTGAAGGTCAATGCGGTGATCGCGCTGCTCCTGGAAGAGGGCGAGGACAAGGGCGCGCTGGAGGGGGCTGGGTCTGGCGGACCGAAGTCATCGTCCGGTGGCGACACCCCACCCCGACCCTCCCCTCAAGGGGAGGGAGAAGGGTCCCGCCAAGCTGAGAGCGGCGCGAAGGATGATGCGCCCACCGCCAAGAAATCGACCAACGGCTCCACATCCTCTCCCTCCCCCTCGGGGGAGGGCCGGGGTGGGGGGAGCGGCGGCTCCGAAACCGGAAAAGGCGACAAGTCCAGGGACGGCAAACGCATCAAAGCCTCCCCGCTCGCGCGGCGCCTGGCCGAGCAGGCCGGGCTGACGCTGTCGGACATTGAGGGCTCCGGCCCTGGCGGGCGGATCATCAAGCGTGATGTGGAGGCGGCCTCCAAAGGCGCGCCCGCCGCGAAAAAGCAGGACGCCCCGCGCGCAGAGGGCTCAAGCGCCAAGCCCTCCGCCGACGCGCCCAAGCCGCAGATCGACGAGCACGAGCCGCTGGCGCGCTATGGCATTGCGGCGTCGCGTTACGAGCTGCGCAAGGCCGACGGCATCCAGAAAATCTCCGCCAAACGCCTCACGGACTCCTTCCGAGACGTCCCGCACTTCCCGCTCAATGTGGATTGCCGCCTCGATGCGCTGCTGGCCTTCCGCAAACAGATCAATGACAAGGCGCCCGACGGCGTGAAGGTGTCGGTCAATGACATCCTGATCAAGGCGTCGGGCCTGGCGCTGAAACGCGTGCCCGAGGCCAATGCCAGCTGGATCGAGGACGGGCGCGTGGCGATGCACAAGCACGCCGACGTGTCGGTGGCCGTGGCGATCGAGGGCGGCCTGATCACGCCGATCATCTTTGACGCCGACCAGAAGGGCCTGGCGCAAATCTCCGCCGAGATGAAAGACCTGGCCACGCGCGCGCGCGACCGCAAGCTCAAGCCCGAAGAATTCCAGGGCGGCACCTTCTCCCTGTCCAATCTGGGCATGTTCGGCATCAAATCCTTCGCCTCCATCCTCAACCCGCCCCAGGGCATGATCTTGAGCGTGGGCGCGGGCGAGGAACGGCCGGTGATCACAGATGGCGCGCTGGCGAAAGCCACCGTCATGACCGTCACGCTCACCTGCGATCACCGGGTAGTGGACGGGGCGACCGGCGCGCGCTGGATCGCCGCGTTCAAAGGCTTCATCGAAGACCCGGTGACGATGTTGATGTGATGGCGCGCCCTAAACCCGCTGCTCCGCCTCAAGCCGTTCGATCAGGCGAGCGCGGGCATCGGGCAGGCGCTTGTCGGCGGGCCAGAGCACGCGGCGTTCCAGAAAATGGGCGCTGAGCCTCAGCCCCGCGCCGATATCGCCGGGCGCCACCTCGCCTGAACCGGTGAGGAAGCCTGGCAGGGCCAGCATCTTGTCCGCCCACGGCGCACCGCCCTCAGCGCTCACCGCGCGGCCGGATTTGGGGCTGACATAGATCAGGTTCTCCGTCACGCCCGTGGCCGCGCAATGGCGCAGATCGAGGCCGTAGCCGAGGTCCGCCAGCACGCCGAGCTCCCAGCGCACATAGAGCGCCGGCCACATCTGCGGGTCGGTGAGATGCTCCGTGACCAGATCAAAGGCCTCGGCCACGCGCGGATGCGGCTCGCGCTCGGGCAGGCAGAGCGAGGCCATGGCGCACAATGCATTGAGGCCCGCCAGCGCCAGCGGATCCTCCATGATCGTGCCGGTGGAGAGGTCTTCAGCCTCCACGGTGAGGGCGCCCAGATGCTCCTCCAGCCGCGCGCGCCACACCGCGCGCACGCGGTTGCCCGGCTGCAGCACGGGGCGCATGGTGCGTGACCGCCCGCCGCGCACCAGGCCGGCATGACGGCCATGCTCGGAGGTCAGAATCTCCACCACGGCGCTGGTCTCACCGTGGGGACGCACCGCCAGGATGCGGCCTGACGCCGTCCACTCCATTACACGTCAAACTCAAGGCCGAGGGCGGAGAAGCGCGCGCGTTCCTCGCTCCAGCCCGGGCGCACTTTCACATGCAGGAACAGGTGAACCCGGCGGCCCAGATCGCCTTCCAGCTCGGTGCGGGCATGCTCGCCGATCCAGCGCAGCGTGGCGCCGCCCTTGCCAATAATGATCGGCTTGTGGCCCTCGCGCTCCACATAAATCGTCTGCTCGATGCGCACCGAGCCGTCCTTCTGCTCCTTCCAGTCCTCGGTCTCCACGGTGAGCGCGTAGGGCAGCTCCTCGTGGACGCGCAGATACAGCTTCTCGCGCGTAATCTCGGCGGCCAGCATGCGCTCGGGCAGGTCGGCGATCTGGTCTTCAGGATAGAGCCAAGGGCTGTCGGGCATGGCGCGGCCCAGCGCGTCGGCCAGATCCGCCGTGCGGTCGCCGTTGGTGGCGCTGATCATGAACACGTCGGTATAGACGCCGCTCTCATAGAGCTGGCGCGACAGCTCCAAGAGCTCTTCACGGCGCACCAGATCGATCTTGTTGATGGCGAGGATCGCCTTGAGGTCATGGACTTTCAGCCCCTCGATCACGCGGTCCACATCTTCGACGCTCTTGCCCCCGCCTTTGAGCTGGGCGGCTGCGTCCACCACGTGGACGATGATGTCGGCGTCCGACGCCCCGTCCCAGGCAGCGGCCACCATGGCGCGGTCCAGCCTGCGGCGCGGGCGGAACACGCCGGGCGTGTCGACGAGGACGATCTGGGCGGCGCCGCGCAGCATGACGCCGCGAATTTGGAAGCGGGTGGTCTGCACCTTGGGCGTGACGATGGAGACCTTGCGGCCCACCAGCGCGTTGACCAACGTGGACTTGCCGGCGTTCGGCGCGCCGATAATGGCGGCGAAGCCGGCGCGGGACGGCGCGCCGGATTTGGGGGCGGTGTCGGTCGGGTTATCGGTCAAAGGCTTGTCTCCGCGGACAGAAGCTGATCGGCGGCCGCACGCTCGGCCCCCTGTTTGGATGAACCCTCGGCTTCGCCGCGAAGCTCGCCCACGCGCACCTCCACAGTGAAGTTCGGGCGATGATCGGGACCCTTGCGCGAGAGGACCGTGTAGACGGGGGCCGGCCGCCCGGTCTGGGCCGCCCATTCCTGCAGGCGGGACTTGGCGTCGCGCGGGCGGCGTTTCAGGCCGTCCAGCTCCTCTTCCCACTGGGTCAGGAAGAAGGCGCGCGCCGCGTCCAGCCCGCCATCAAGAAACAGCGCGCCGATCACCGCCTCGCAGGCATCGGCCAGGATGGAGGCTTTTTCGCGTCCGCCCAGGCGCGCTTCGGCGGCTGACAGGCGCAGGCCTTCGCCCAGACCGCAGCGCTGCGCGGCGCGCGCGCAGGCGTTCTTGTTGACCAGCGCATTGAGGCGCACGGCCAGCCCGCCCTCGTTTAGTTCAGGGAAGCGCTCATGCAGGGCTTCTGCTGCCATCAGGCCCAGCACCCGGTCGCCTAGAAACTCCAGCCGCTCATTGGACGCGTCGCGCGAGCGCCCGTCGCCGTGAGAGGCGTGGGTGAGGGCGCGCTCCAGCAGGGCCGGATCGGCGAAGGCGTGCCCGATGCGCGCCTGGACATCCTTGAAACGGTCGCTCATCTCGGCTCCGGGTCCAGGGGCGCCAGCGTGCGTCCGGCGCGGATGCGCGCCCAGGTCCAGGGACGCCAAAGGCTGAAATCGGGGCGCACCGAGATCAGCACCCGGTCCGCGCGGCCGATCACAGAATCGATGCGCACCATGCCGGGTCCTTCGGGCGGCGCGGCGCGGCTGTCGCGCGACTCGCTGCGATTATCGCCCAGCACGAAGATATGGCCTTCGGGCACCAGCACGGGGCCATAATCGTCATATACGCCCGGCGCGCCATGCAGCACGTCCCAGGCCCGCCCGTCGCCCAGGATTTCCTGCCAGCGCGCATAGCGCGTCAGCTCGCCATCGGGTCCGATGCGCGTCTCCTCGTCCAGAAGGCCGCGCGGCGCAGGTTCCCCATTGATGAACACCATGCCCCCGGTCAGCGTGATCATATCGCCGGGAAGCCCGATGACGCGTTTGACATAGGCCGAGCCCTGCGCGTGAGCGGGCGAGAACACCACAATATCGCCGCGCAGGGGCGTCGAGCCGAACACCCGTCCCGGTCCCACAGGCGGCGACAGGGGCAGGGAGACGCGCGACCAGCCATAGGGCCATTTGGACACGGCGATATAGTCGCCAGGCTCCAGCGCCGGGCGCATGGAGTCCGACGGAATGGTGAAGGGCTGAAACACCAGCGTGCGCACGCCCAACGCCAAAATGGCGGCGAGGATCAGGGTGACAATCAGACGCTGGTCGGCGCGCACACGGCGCAAGGCCCGCCCGATGCGCCGGGCGCGGCGCGCGCGGGCCGGGTCGGCGGCGTTCACGCGGCCCCCGGCCGGGCCGGGTCCAGCGCCTCGATGATCACGAAGGCCTGCGCCCAGGGATAATCATCGGTCAGGGTGACGTGGATGCGCGGCTCCAGACCGTCTGGCGTCAGCGACTGCAGGCGCTCGGCTGCGGCGCCGGTCAGCTTTAGGGTCGGTTGGCCGCCCTTGAGATTGATCACTTCCATCTGCTGCCAGGTCACGCCGCGATAAATCCCGGTGCCCAGCGCCTTGGCGCAGGCTTCCTTGGCGGCGAAGCGTTTGGCGAAGGTATCGGCCGAGCGGCGCCGGCTGGCGGCCTTGGCGCGTTCGATTTCGGTGAAGACCCGGTTGCGGAACTTGTCGCCGAACCGCTCGATGGACCGCTCGATCCGCCGGATATCGATAATGTCGGTTCCGACGCCCAGTATCATGCCGGCAGCTCGGCGCGGGCGGCGTTTATCAAAGCGCGCATCTGGGTCACCGCATCGCCGAGCCCGGTGAAGATCGCCTCGCCGATCAGGAAGTGACCGATATTGAGCTCACGCACCTGAGGGATGGCGGCGATCGGCTGGACGGTGTCGAAGGTCAGGCCGTGGCCGGCGTGAATCTCCAGCCCGCGCCGCGCGCCTTCCTTCGCGGCGATGGTCAGGCGTTTGAGCTCGGCTGCCGCCTTCTTGCGCCGTCCTGCATGGCAATGCTCGCAATAGGTCCCGGTATGCAGCTCGATGACCGATGCGCCCAGCGCCTCGGCCACGGCGATCTGCACCGGGTCGGGCTCGATGAACAGCGAGACGCGGCAGCCGGCCTTGTTCAGGGCGGCGATGAAGGGGCGCAGATGGGCGTGGTGCGCGGCCACGTCCAGCCCGCCTTCGGTGGTGCGCTCCTCCCGCTTTTCCGGCACCAGGCAGACCGCGTGCGGCGCATGGCGCAGGGCGATCTCCAGCATCTCGTCGGTGGCCGCCATTTCCAGATTGAGCGGGACCGATAGCTCTTTGGACAGGCGCTCGATATCGGCGTCGGAGATATGGCGGCGGTCTTCGCGCAGGTGCGCGGTGATGCCATCCGCGCCCGCTTCCACGGCCAGATGGGCTGCGCGCACGGGATCAGGCAAGGCGCCGCCGCGCGCGTTCCGGATGGTGGCGACATGATCGATATTGACGCCAAGGCGGACCGGATGTGCGCTCACGGGTTCAGCCCCCTACTGCCCGGCTTGATGGCCGGTATGCGTTCCAGCTCAGGCGGCAGCTGGTCGGCCGGATAGGCCGGGAAGCTGACCGTCGCCAGCGACACCAGCGGCACGCCCACGCTCGCCTTGCCGCCCGAGCGGTCCACCAGACAGCCCTGGGCGACGACTTTCGCGCCGGTCGCCTGGATGGCCGCGATGCACTCGCGTGAGGACAGGCCGGTGGTCACGATATCCTCGATCACCAGCACCCGGTCGGCGGCGTTGAGCTCAAAGCCGCGGCGCAGGGCGAACTCGCCGTTCTCGCGCTCCACGAACAGGAAGGGCAGGCCCATCACCCGCGCCGTCTCATAGCCCGGAATAATTCCGCCCAGCGCGGGTGACACGATGGCGGTGAAGGGACCGTGGCCGCCCGCCTTGATCTTTTCAGCCAGCGCCGTGCAGAGGCGGCCCGTGCGCGCCGCATCGCGGAACACCAGCGCCTTTTGCAGGAAGACGGAGCTGCGCAGGCCCGAGGAGAGGATAAAATGCCCTTCCAGAAGCGCGCCCGCCTGGCGGAATTCTTCCAGTACGTCGTCCGTCGTCATGCCGGCTCCTGCTCGGTCCTCGGTTCGTAGTCGGGGATGTCGCCCGGCCGGCGCGCACGCTCGGCAGTGACCACCTTGTCGCTGGTTTTCAGCGCCGCCACTATATTGTTCAGGTGGCGCGCGTCGAACACTTCCACATCGAACGCCATCTCGAAAAAGTCACGCGTGCGCTGCAGGGTTTTCACATCGGTGATATTGCCCCCGGCCTCGCCCACCGCGCCGGCGATCTCGGCCAGCACGCCGGGCTCATTGCGCACCGTGGCCAGAACCCGGCCGATGGACACGCCATGGGCGCCCGCTTCCGGGGTCCATTTGAGATCGATCCAGTTTTCCAGCGACTGCTCGTCTTCCATCTCGGCCAGGCGCTCGCAGTCGATGACGTGCACCTCCACGCCCTTGCCCTCGCGCATCACGCCCACGATCCGGTCGCCGGGCATAGGCGAGCAGCAGGGCGCGAAATGCAGGCTCACGCCCGGGGTCAGGCCGCGTCCGTGGACATAGAGCCCGGCCTTGGCGTCGGCGATGCGCTCGCGGTCCTGAGGCCGCCGCCCGCGCATTTCGCGATGACCGGGATAGACCGCTTCCAGCAAGCCGATGGATGAAATCCGGCCCTTGCCCAGCGCGTGGTAGAGATCGTCCACGCTGTCCATCTCCAGACGGCGCAGGGCGTCGCCCAGCGCGGATTCGCGGAACACTTTGCCCTCGCGCAGGAAGGCGTGCTCGGCGATCACCTTGCCGATGCGTATGAATTCTTCGACTTCCGAAGAGCGGATCAGGCGGCGGATCGCGGCGCGCGCGCGCCCGGTGATCACCAGATCTTCCCAGCCCGCCGGAGGCTGGCGCACGCCGCCCTTGATGATCTCGATCATGTCGCCGTTATTGAGCCGGGTGCGCAGCGGGCGGTCGCGCCCGTTGATCTTCGCGCCGATGGCGGCGTGGCCGAGCTCGGTGTGCACCGCATAGGCGAAATCCAGCGGCGTGGCGCCGCCAGGCAGGGCGATCAGCTCGCCCTTGGGGGTGAAGCAATAGACCTCGTTGGCGAACATTTCGAGCTTGGCGTGCTCGAGGAAATCCTCCGGATCGCCGCCCTGTTCGAGGATTTCCATCAGCGGGCGCAGGCGTTCCAGCGGATCGCCGCCGGCTTCCTCGGCTGCCGCCGCGTCATAGGCGTATCCGCCTGACTTGTAGCGCCAGTGCGCGGCCACGCCGGTCTCTGCGATCCGGTCCATGTCATGGGTGCGGATCTGCAGCTCGATGCGAATATTGGACGGGCCGATAATGGTGGTGTGCAGCGAGCGGTAATTATTCGGCTTGGGCGTGGAGATATAGTCGCGGAAGCGCTCGGGCACGCTGCGCCAGCGCTGATGGACGAGACCCAGCGCGGTGTAGCAATCGATGGGGTTCTCCACCAGAATCCGGAACGCATAGATGTCGGCGATATCGTCGAACGAGACGCCCTTGCGCTCCAGCTTGCGCCAGATCGAGTAAGGGCGCTTCTCCCGGCCAAACACCACACAGTCCAGCCCCGCCTCGTCGAGCAAGTCCGACAGCTTGGCGGAAACCGACGCCACGGCGTCATGGCGCGTGACGCGCAAATCCTCAAGACGGCGGTGAATGGATTCGTATGCGGCCGGGTTGAGGTTCCGGAACGCCAGATCCTCCAGCTCGGTGCAAACCCGGTTCACGCCGATGCGCCGGGCCAGCGGCGCATAGATCTCCAGCGTTTCGCGTGCGATGCGCTCGCGCTTGTCCTGGCGTGAATGGAAATGGAGCGTGCGCATATTGTGCATGCGGTCGCACAGCTTCACCAGCAGGACGCGGACATCGCGGGTGATCGCCACCACGAGCTTCTGCAGGTTTTCCGCCTGCTTGGTGCGCTTGGAGCCGAGCTCCATCTGACCCAGCTTGGTCACGCCGTCCACAAGCTGAGCGATGTCCTCGCCAAACTGTTCGATGATATCTTCGGGCGTCGCGTCGGTGTCTTCGACCGTGTCGTGCAAGAGGCCGGTACAGATCGTGGCCGCGTCCAGGCGCAGCTCGGCCAGCAGCATCGCCACTGCAACCGTGTGCCCGTAATAGGGCTCGCCGGATTTTCGGAACTGGCCCTGATGATGGAGCTTGGAAAAATTATAGGCGCGCGTGATCAGATCGCCATCGACCCGGGGGTCGTAGGCCTGAACACGCGCCACCAGGGCGTCGGCGCTGGGAATGGCGTCGGCGGGCAGAAGCGCAGACGGGGTCGCCAGCGCCGTCACGGCTTAGAGTCGGCCGTCAGCCGGTCCGTCGCGGTCGGACTGCAGCGCCTTGAGCATGGCGGCTTCGTCCATTTCCGGGGCGGGCAGGGACGGTCGGGCCTCGGCCTGACGCTCGCGCTCGGCCTCTTCCTCGTCGTCCGACGGGATGACGCGCTGCAGGCCGGAAATCAGGTTTTCGGTCAGGCCGTCTAGATCCAGCCGGTCGTCTGCAATCTCGCGCAGGGCCACCACCGGGTTCTTGTCGTTGTCGCGGTCAACCACCAGCGGAGCGCCGGCGGCGATGGTGCGCGCACGATGGGCGGCCAGCAGAACCAGCTCGAAGCGGTTCTCCACCTTCTTGATGCAATCTTCAACGGTGACGCGGGCCATGCGCAGGCCTCCTGACAATCAAGCGAGACGTGAACCCGTGCAGATACCCCACGCGGGCGGCGCCTTCAAGCCTTACGCCGCAGCGCACAACACCCCGCCCGCCGGCCGGCAGGCGCGGCGGTCCGCAAGAGGCAGGGCGGCGATCAGGCTTTGCAGTGTGGCGCCGCTGGCCGGATCGCGCCAGTGGGGCGCGATGTCTTTCATCGGCAACAACACAAAGGCGCGAGAGGTCAGGCGCGGATGCGGCAGGTCCGGCCCGCCAGCGGACCGTCCGGTGCGGCCCTGATAGTCCAGCAGGTCCAGGTCCAGCGTGCGCGGTGCATTGCGCACTGTGCGCGCACGCCCGTGAGCGGCCTCGACTGCGTGCAGCACCGCCATCAGCGCCTGCGGCTCAAGAGCTGTACGCACCGCGATACAGGCGTTCACAAACGGCGGGTCGCCGGGGTCCGGCCAGGCCGGGCTACGCCAGGGGCGCGAAGCGGCGATCGTTTCCACCCCGGCTGCGGCCAGAGACCGCAGCGCTGAATTGAGCGTTTGAAGGGGCGCGCGGCCCCGGTATGCTTGGTTTGCGCCGAGTCCGACATAAATGGCCCGGCGATACGCATTACCCATCATCGATTGAGCGAAAGGCATAGGCGATGACCTTCTATCCCAACGAGCGGCTTGGTATTTTTATTGACGGCGCGAACCTCTATTCGGCGGCGCGCGGGCTGGATTTCGACATCGACTACAAGAAGCTTCTGGAGGAATTCCGCAAGCGCGGCCGGCTGATCCGGGCCAATTACTACACCGCGCTGCTCGAGAACGAGGAATACACCCCGATCCGCCCGCTGATCGACTGGCTGGACTATAACGGGTTCAAGATCGTCTCCAAGGCGGCCAAGGAATATTCCGACGATAGCGGACGCCGGCGCATCAAGGGCGATATGGATGTTGAACTGGCCGTCGATATGATGGAAGCCTGCGGTTATCTCGACCATATCGTGCTGTTCTCCGGCGATGGCGATTTCCGTAAAGTGGTCGAGGCGGTGCAGCGGCGCGGCGTGCGGGTGTCGGTGGTCTCCACCCTGAAATCGTCACCCCCCATGGCGTCCGACGATCTGCGCCGTCAGGCCGACGCCTTCATCGAGCTGGCCGATCTGGGCAAGCTGGTCGGGCGCGAGCGTCGCTATCGCGACTATACCGAAACCACCGAAGACGAAGGTGATGACGGCGATGACGCCTAGGCCCGAGCCAGCGCGCGATTGCGCGCTGTGCCCGCGCCTGGTCGCCTATCGCCAGCTGAACGCCCGTGATGAGCCGCACTGGTTCAACGGCGCGGTGCCAAGCTTTGGCGATGCGGATGCGCGCCTGCTCATCGTCGGCCTGGCGCCCGGGCGCACCGGGGCGAACCGCACGGGGCGTCCCTTCACCGGCGACTGGGCGGGCGATCTGCTCTATCCCACCATCGCCAAGTTCGGCCTCAGCACCGGGCGTTTCGATCCGGATGGGGATGACGATCTGCGCCTGACCGGCGCCATGATCACCAACGCAGTGCGTTGCGTCCCGCCGCAAAACAAGCCGGTGGGCGAGGAAATGGCCAATTGCCGGCCCTTCCTGGCGGCGCGCATCGCCGCCCTGCCGCAGCTCAAAGCCATCATCACGCTGGGCCGCATCGCCCATGACAATACGCTCAAAGCCCTGGACCTGAAGCTGTCAGCCTACGCGTTCGGCCATGGCGCGCGCCATGATATCGAGGGGCCGCGCGGTCCCCTGATCATGTTCAACAGCTATCACTGCTCGCGCTACAACACGAATACGGGCCGGCTGACCGAAGCCATGTTCCATGATGTGTTCGCCAGCGCCTGCGCGGCGCTGACGTGAAATCCTAGCGCCCGCTGGGGCCGCGCGTGGCGCCGTCATCGTCGGTCGCTTCACCTTCGCCATTCCCGGCGCCGCCGTCTTCACCGCCATCCTCGCCCGCCTGAAGCGCTTCCAGCGCCTCGGCTTCGCGCATGGCGGCGACAAAATCGGCGGGCAAAGCGGGCAGGTCGCGGCGGAACTGGCCGCCCACCATGTCGGTCTGCAGGGTCAGAGGCGCTGCGCCGCTCTCGGACATGCGCGCACGATAGACCTGGACGTTTTCGATCACGCGCTGGACATAGTTGCGGGTCTCGGAGAACGGGATGCTCTCCACCCAGTCAATCGGGTCGATATCGCCGGTGCGCGGATCGCCATAATTGGCCACCCAGGTGCGCACCCGGTGCCCGCCGGCGTTATAGGCCGCCAGCGCCATCACCAGCGAGCCGTCATAGGCGTTCACCACCTGATCGAGATGGGCCATGCCCAGCATGATATTGTACTGGGGATCGTCGGTCAGCCATTCCAGATTAAACGGCACGCGCAATTGCTGGGCGGTCTGGCGCGCCGTGGCGGGCATCATCTGCATGATGCCGCGCGCGCCCGCGCCGGAAATGGCGCGCGCGTCAAACTCGGTCTCCTGACGGATCACCGAGAAGGTCAGGGCGGCGTCGGGGAATATCGGCGCGTTTTGCGGCAGATCGATCAGCGGATAGGCGCGCTCGGCCAGCGCCGTCCCGGCGGTGCGGCTGGCCTTGGCGGTGCGCACCGCTTCGCGCAGGCGCATATGGTCCATGGCGATATCAGCGAGCATGGCCACTTCCTCGGCCGACTCCACGGCGTTGGCAAAATGATAGACGAAGACCCGGAAGAAATAATCCGACCCGCTCTCTGCCAGCAGGCGCACGGCGCGCACCTCGGTGCGGGCTTCAAAGGCGGCGCGCACCGCCGGCGTGGGGTCGGGATCGGGCGGCAAAACGATTTCAGCCGCGTCCGGGCCCAGCGCCAGAATGGCCAGCTGGCCGTAATAGGCGGTGGGATGCTCGGCGGCCGCCAGGAAGCGCTCGCGCGCCAGATCCAGCAGACCGGCCGCTTCCGCCGCCCGGCCTTGCCAGTACTTGGCCCGCGCCAGCGAGACCGGCGTGCGCACGCCGCTTTCCAACGACGTAAAATGTTCCAGCGCCACTTCCGGCTGGTTCAGGCCCGTCAGCGCGATCCAGCCGGCGTTGAACTCGGCGTCGGCGAAATCCACGCCCGAACTCATGCCGTGGCTGGCGGCGAGCTGATAGGCGGAGTCCCAGTCGCGTTCGCGGATGCGGTCCAGGATCATCAACTTGCGCTCGGTCCACATGGACGACAGCGCATTGTCGTTCTGGTGCTGATCAGGCAGTTCCAGCAGCAGGGGCAGGGCGTCGCCCACCCCGCGCTGGCGCCGGAAGCGCGCGCGCTCATAAATCAGCCCGGCATTGGTCTGCAGCGAGGCCGGTACGGCGTTGACCGCGCCGTCCACGCCCGGCTGGCGTGCGGCCAGCGAAATGCGCGCCTGGGCCAGGCGCTGCTCGCCCTGGGACAGCTCGGGAATCAGGCGGCTCGCGGCGGTGCGCTGACCGGCCCACAGCAGATAATCGACCCGCTCGGCATGGTCCTCGCGCGTCAGGATCGAGCCGAATTCGCGAAGCGTATCGGTCTGGAAGCTCAGGCGCATGGACTGGCTGCGCCAGGCGGTGCGGATCTCTTCGCGCCCTTCATCGGTGCGCCCCAGCGCAAGCAGCGCCCGGCCCAGCGCCACGCGGCCTTCACCGGTCAGGGGATCGCGGTTTTCAAACCAGGCCGCGATCATGGCCGGACTGAAGCCGGATTCTTCGACCTTCCATTCGGCTTCGCGCTGGATCGCCGCCTCACGCGGCCAGCCGGCCAGCTGGTCGAGCGCGAGATGCAGGTCGGAGAAGGACGCGCGCGGATCGCTGGTGGCCATGCGCCAGAATAATATCCGGCGCGCCGCCGGGTCGCTGACCGTGTAGGCCGCTTCGCGCACGAACTCCCATTCATCGTCATTGGCCGCGCGCATGGCGCGCCGGAACAGGTCGAAATCGGCATCGCTCAGCGAGGCGATGTGGTTGGGCACGGGCGGCGCCAGGCGGGGCGAGGGCTCTTGCGCGCCTGCTACAGAGCCGACGGCGGCGCTGGCGGCCAGCACGGTCACAAAACGCACGATGATCGCAGACATAATGCCTCCAGGGCCCCTCGCTCCCAATGCTGATGCAGGACGGCCCGTCTGTCCACGTGCTTGAACGCCCTTGGCGCACGGGGGTTGCAGTCGTATGGTCCGCGCCCCTGATTTTCCGAAGCCTAGAACGGACTTTTTCATGCTGCGCGGCTCCATGACGGCTCTCGTGACGCCATTCAAGAATGGCGCCGTGGACGAGGCGGCCTTCGCCAACCTTATCGAGCGCCAGATCGCGGCGGGGACCCATGGCCTGGTGCCCGCGGGCACCACTGGGGAGACGCCCTGCCTGACGCGCGCCGAGCACCTGCGCGTGATCGATCTGTGCGTCGAGGTGTGCGCCGCGCGCGTGCCGGTCATCGCCGGGACAGGCAGCAATGCGACAGCCGCCACCATCGAGGTGCAGCGCCACGCCAAGACCGTCGGCGCGGACGCCGGCCTGGTGGTCGCGCCCTATTACAACAAGCCGTCCCAGGACGGGATCGCCGCCCATATCGAGGCCGTGGCCGACGCGGTCGCCCTGCCGATCTTCGTTTACAACATCCCCGGCCGCTCGGTGGTCGACATCTTGCCCGAGACCATGGCGCGCCTCGCGCGCCACCCCAATGTCATCGGGAGCAAGGACGCCAGCGCGCGCATGGAGCGCGTCACCGATCACCGCGTGCTGATCGGCGACCGCTTCATCCAGCTGTCGGGCGATGACGCCACGGCGCTGGGCTTCAATGCCCATGGCGGGGTGGGGGCCATCTCCGTCACGTCCAATCTGGCGCCGGAGCTGTGCGCGCGGTTCCAGACCGCCACGCTGGAAGGGCGCTGGGACGAGGCGCGCGCGCTGCACGACAAACTCGCGCCCCTGCACGCCGCCCTGTTCGCTGCGCCCAGCCCTGCACCGGTGAAATATGGCCTGTCCCTGCTGGGTCTGTGCTCGGACGAGGTGCGCCTGCCGCTCACGCCGTGCCCGGAGCCGGTGAAGGCGCGCGTGCGCGCGACCATGGAAAGCTGCGGCCTGATATGAGCAGTTCGGGACCCGACAAGGGCCTGGTCGCCGTCAACCGGCGCGCCAGGTTCGATTACGAAATCACCGATACGTTCGAGGCGGGCATGGTGCTGACCGGCACCGAGGTCAAAAGCCTGCGCATGGGAAAGGCCAATATCGCCGAATCCTATGTCAGCCCCGAAAAGGGCGAGATCTGGCTGATCAATTGCGACATCCCGCCCTACGGCCACGGCAACCGCTTCAATCATGACCCGAAGCGCGCGCGTAAGCTGCTGCTGCACAAGCGCGAAATGAACAAGCTCGCAGGCTCGGTCCAGAAGGATGGCCTGACCATCGTGCCCCTGCGGCTGTTCTTCAACGAGCGCGGCATGGCCAAGCTCCAGATCGGTCTGGCCAAAGGCAAGAAGACCGTCGACAAGCGCGAAACCATCAAGCAACGCGACTGGAACCGCAGCAAACAGCGGATCTTGAAGAATTTCGGGTGAGGGTTTTTCCGGCAAAGCCACCGCCCGGCCTCGCCGCGAGTTACGCAGCGTGAGAGGCCCCCTCTCCCCCATTCATCGGGGAGAGGATAAAGGTGAGGGGGCGGACCTTTCCGGTTAACTTGCCTGCGTCGCGTTGGACGGGACCGCCCCACCCCTCACCCCACCCTCTCCCCTCAAAGAGGGGAGAGGAGGCTGGAACGGGGCGTTTAGTCTGAAAGAGTGAAGGGCAGGGTGAGGGTGCAGCTGCCCCTTCAATCAATGCGCATACCCGTGCTCGCCTTCGCGGCGGATCACCGCGTAGCGGTCGCGCAGGCGGGTCTGGCGGGTTTCCAGGGAGGTGACCTCACCGTCGATGAGCACGGCGGTGGGCGCGCTGAGCACTTCCAGCGGGTCGCCATCCCACACTACCACGTCCGCCGCCTTGCCCGGCTCCAGCGAACCGAACCGGTCGGCGACGCCGTAGATTTCAGCAGGCGTCAGCGTGACGGCGCGGAAGGCATCGTCCCAGCTGGCCCCATGAGCCACGGCGATGCCGGCATGCTGACGTAGCAGGCGCGGGTTCCAGTACAAATCCGAGCCCAGCGTGGTGTAAGCGAGCTGCACCCCCGCTGCATGCAGCGTGGCCGCCGCGCGGTTGCTTGCGGCCAGCGTGTCGAAGCTTTCGGGCAGATTGCGCATGGGATCGAGGATGACGGGGATGCCCGCATCCGCGATCTCATCGGCCATGAGATGGGCTTCGGCGCCGCCCACGATGATCAGGCGGATATTGGGGTAGCGGTCGGCGAACTGGATGGCCCGGCGGATGTCGCTGGCCCGGTCCATGCGCATGATCAGCGGCATGGCCCCGCGCGCCACATCCACCATGGCGGCTGCATCAAAGCGGTTGATGGCGTCGCCTTCGTGATGGGCCATGAAGCGGCCAGGATAGAAGCGCGCGTCTTCAATCGCCGCGCGCAAAAAGGCCCAGGCCGCGCTGCGCGCGCCCCCCGCAGTGCGGGCGCCCGAGACAGACAAATCCACCAGCATGAACTGACGGTCGGCGAACAGGCTGTCCGGATCGCCGCTGGCGTCGGCCAGCGCGCCGCGTCCGGCGATGATGGCCGAGCCCACCGCCGGATGCACGGCAAAGCGCGTTACGCCCTTCACCCGGGCCGAGGCGATGTGATTGCCCGCCGGGTTGAAGGCGTCGGCCACGTCCATGGACGCGGTGAAGGACGAGCCCGAGGCGGCGTTGTCGCGCGCGCCGGATTCGGCGCTGACTTCAACGAGGCCGAGCTCGGTCTGGGGATGGAACAGGCCCGGCGTGATCCAGCCGCCTTCAGCGTCGATGACGCGTGCGCCCGACGGAATGCGTACCTGCGCGCCCACTTCGGCGATCACGCCATCGCGGATCAGCACCGTGCCGGATTCGATGACCCCGGCGTCGCCATTGGTGATCACGCGGCCATTGGTGACCGCGATGGTCTGGGCTGCGGCGCAGACGGGCAGGGCTGCGGCGAGCGCCAGCGGCGCGAGGAAAGCGCCAAGGGCGCGTATGGAAAAGCGGGTCATCAGCGCACTCCTTCACCAGGTTGGCCAAGCATGAAATCGCGCACCGTGCGTCGCTCGGGATCGGCGCGGTCGTACATCAGAGCGCCATCGATATAGACATGGTCCGCCAGGGCGTAGCTGGAGAACGGGTGCGCCGACCAGATCACGATATCGGCGCGCTTGCCGGCCTCGATGGACCCGGTCTCCTCGAAAATCCCGAGGCCCCGCGCCGGCGCAGACGTGAACCAGGACACCGCTTCGGCGTCGGAGATATCCAGCCCCATGCGCCGTCCATCGCCCAGGGCCTTGGCCACTTCATGGTTGAGGCGCTGAATGCCCAGATCAGAGTCTGAATGGATCATCGCGCAGGCGCCCAGCGAATGGGTGATGGGCAGGTTTTCGATGATGGAGTCATACGCCTCCATCTTGAACCCGCCCCAGTCTGCCCACACAGCCGCGCAGGTGCCGGCCTCGGCCAGCAGGTCGGGGATTTTGAAGGCCTCGACCGCGTGGTGGAAGACCGAGACGTGGTAGTCGAACTCTTCGGCCATATCGAGCACCAGCGCCATTTCGTCGGCGCGGTAGCAATGCATCTGGATCAGGATTTCCCCGTCCAGCACGCCCATCAGCGTGTCCAGCTCCAGATTGCGCGCGGGCGGCGTGGCCGACGCATCATCGGCGTCCCAATAGCGGTTCCAGGCGGCGCGGTATTCCACCGCGCGCTGCCAGGCTTCGCGGTATCCCGCCATATTGCCCATGCGCGAAGCCGGGGCGCGGCCCTGATTGCCGTAGACCCGCTTGGGGTTCTCGCCGCAGGCCATTTTCAGCGTGTAGGGAGCATCGGGAAACTTCATCGCCTGGACGCTGCGCGCAGGCACATTGCGCAAGGTCACGCCGCGCCCGCCGAACAGATTGGCCGAGCCCGGCAGCACGTGCAGCGTGGTCACGCCGGCGGCGAGCGCCGTGTCAAAGCCCGGGTCCTGCGGCCAGACGCCATGCTCGGCCCACACCTCCGCCGTCACCGGGGCGGTGGCTTCATTGCCGTCGGAATGGGCGCTGACCGAGGGGCTGGCATAGACGCCGAGATGGGAGTGGATGTCCACCACGCCCGGCGTCACGAACCGGCCTTCAGCCTCGACGACTTCAGCCCCGTCGGGGGCGGCGAGGCCCTGGCCGATGGCGGCGATGCGCCCGTTCTCGATCAGGATGTCGGTGTTTTCCAGCAGCTGATCGACGCCGTCGAACACGTTCGCGCCGCGGATCAGCGTCACGCCGGACGGGGCCGGCTGATAGGTGGAGGGGTAGGGGTCAGGATTGAACCGCACCAGCTCGCCGGAAGTTTCGCCCTCGGCACCGTTGGTTTCGTCATCCCCGGCGCCATTGCACCCGGTCAGGGTCGCCAGCGCCAAAGCGCCAGCCCCCAAACTGTTCCAGAATACGCTCATCTGATCCCTCCCGCGATCCGTCCGGGTTCAGCGCTCCCCGCGCTGATTCCCTCTCGTCTGTCGGATATGCGAGCAGCCTCACGGAAACCGGCAGGCGAGGGAAGGGGTTATTGTATAACGATGGCAGGGGCGCCCCCCACTTGCCCCCGCGCGCGGTCAGCGCGATGGTCGCGCCCTGGCTGAATCATCTGACCGAGGACGCATTCCATGGCCCTGCGCACTGGCGCCCAGCATCTCATCGACGCGCTCGCCGCCCAGGGCGTGGAGCGGATTTTCGGGGTGCCGGGGGAGAGTTATCTCGCCGCGCTGGATGCGCTGGTCGATAGCGGCATCGCCTTCATCACCTGCCGCCATGAGGCGGGCGCGGCGAATATGGCGGAAGCCGACGGCAAGCTGACCGGGCGCCCCGGCATCTGCTTCGTCACGCGAGGGCCGGGGGCGACGCAGGCGGCTGTGGGCGTCCATACGGCGTTTCAGGATTCCACGCCCATGCTGCTTCTGGTGGGCCAGGTGCGGCGCGAGGATGAAGGGCGCGAGGCGTTTCAGGAGCTCGATTACGCGCAGGCCTTCGCCGGGATCGCCAAGGCGGCCTTCGAGATCCGCGACCCCGCGCGCGTGGGCGAGCAGATGATGCGCGCCTACGCGCTGGCCCTGCACGGCCGTCCCGGTCCGGTCGTGGTGGGCCTGCCCGAGGATATGTTGACTGAAGAAGCCGAGGCGCCCGCGCCGCGCGCCTTCACCCGCGCGCTGAGCGAGCCGGGCGGTGATACGGCGCGCATCATCGCTGCGCGCCTTGATGCGGCCCAGCGCCCGGTGATCCTCGCCGGGGGCCCTGGCTGGAGCGCGGCGGCGCGCGCGGCGCTGCACGATATGGCGGTGCGCATGAACTGCCCCGTCGCCACAAGCTTCCGCGCCAAGCATGTGTTCGACAACACCCATTCGCACTACGCCGGTGAGGCGGGGATCGGTGTCAACCCGGCCCTGCGCGCGGCGCTGCGCGAGGCGGACGTGATCCTCGCCATCGGGCCGCGCCTCGGCGAAATGACCACCCAGAGCTATGAGCTGTTCGACGTGCCCGGCGGGTTGAGCGACCGGCTGATCCACATCCATCCAGGCGGGGAGGAGCTGGGCCGCGTCTATCATCCTGACATGGCGGTCACAGCCTCGCCCGGCGCCGCCATGCTCGCCATTGCAGAGGCGGCCACACCGCAAAACGCCGCCCGCCGCGCGGCCTGGGTCGCGGCGCGCCGCGCCGACTACGAGGCGTTCGTTCAGCCCGTCCCCGTCACCGGCGCGGTCAATCCGTCTGAAATCTGGCGCGCCGTGTCGGCGAAACTCGGTGATCAGGCGATCATGACCAATGGCGCGGGCAATTTCGCCGCCTGGCTGCACCGGTTTTTTGATCACAGCGCGTATCCCGGACAGCTGGCGCCCACCTCCGGGGCCATGGGCTACGGCCTGCCCGCCGCCATCGCCGCCAAGCTGCGCCACCCCGAACGCCCGGTGATCGCGGTGTGCGGCGACGGCGATTTCCTGATGGCCGCGCCGGAGCTCGCCACCGCCGTCCAGCATGGCGCCAATATCGTCGTGTGCGTGTTCGATAACGGAACCTACGGCACGATCCGCATGCATCAGGAGCGCGCCTATCCCGGCCGTGTCTCCGGCACGGGCCTGGTCAATCCCGACTTCAAAATGATGGCGCTGAGCTTCGGCATGGCCGCTTGGTACGTCGCCGCCACTGACGAGTTCCTGCCCGCGCTGGACGCGGCGCTGACGTCGGGGCGTCCCTCCCTGATCCATGTGCGCCAGTCGCCCGAAGACATTGCGCCGGGGAAGCGGTTGAGTGAACTCAAGCCCGCTTGAGGCTGGTGGCGCTCACAACCCTTTGCCTGCGCCGCGCACTGGTCTATCACCCGGCCCACATCGACATGCTTCCAGGGGGCCATCCATGTCCGTCATCATCGACATCCGCGCGCGCGAAATTCTTGACAGCCGGGGCAATCCGACCGTCGAAGTGGATGTGGAGCTGGATGATGGCTCCATGGGCCGCGCCGCCGTGCCGTCTGGCGCTTCCACCGGCGCTCATGAAGCGGTGGAGAAGCGCGATGGCGGCCCGCGCTATGGCGGCAAGGGCGTGCGCGAGGCGGTCGCTAATGTTGAGGGCGAAATTTATGAGACCATTGTGGGCATTGATGCCGCCGAGCAGCGCGTCATAGACGAGGCGATGATCGATCTGGACGGCACGCCCAACAAGGCGCGTCTGGGCGCCAATGCGATTCTGGGCGTCTCGCTGGCGGTGGCCAAGGCGGCGGCGCAATCGCGCAAGCTGCCGCTCTACCGCTACCTGGGCGGCGTCAACGCGCGCATCCTGCCCGCGCCCATGATGAATGTGATCAATGGCGGCGCCCATGCCGACAATCCGGTGGATTTCCAGGAATTCATGGTCATGCCCACCGGCCTGCCGAGCTTCTCTGAAGCCCTGCGCTGCGGGTCGGAGATTTTCCACGCCCTCAAGAGCCGCCTGAAACAGGGCGGATATTCCACCAATGTGGGCGATGAGGGCGGGTTCGCGCCGGACCTGAAAAGCGCCGAGCATTGCCTGGACGAGCTGATGGCCGCCATCGAGGCGGCCGGCTACCGCCCCGGCGAAGATGTTGTGCTGGCGCTGGACGTGGCCTCCACCGAGTTCTTCCGCGACGGGCGCTATGTGCTGGAAGGGGCGGGGCGCACCTGCTCGTCGGACGAATTCGCCACCTATCTGACTGAACTCGTGGGCGCCTATCCCATTGTCTCCATCGAGGACGGCATGGCCGAGGATGACTGGGCGGGCTGGACCGCGCTCACCTCGGCGCTCGACGGCCAGTGCCAGCTGGTGGGCGATGATCTGTTCGTCACCAACCCCGAGCGCCTGTGGCGCGGCATTGAAGAGGGCGCCGCCAATGCGCTTCTGGTCAAGGTCAACCAGATCGGCACGCTGTCCCAGACCCTCGACGCGGTGGAGATGGCCCTGCGCGCGGGCTATGGCGCTGTGATGAGCCACCGCTCGGGCGAAACCGAGGATTCCACCATCGCGGACCTCGCCGTCGCCACCAATTGCGGACAGATCAAGACCGGCTCGCTGGCGCGCTCCGACCGTACGGCGAAGTACAACCAGCTCCTGCGCATCGAAGCCGAGCTCGGCTCGGCCGCCGCCTATGCCGGGCGCAGCGCGATCGCGGCGGGGTAGGGGGCAGGCGTCCTCCACCTTCCCTCCCCTTGATGGGGAGGGTCCGGCGCGTGAGCGCCGGGGGTGGGGTGATGGTGCAGCGCCTTAGGAGATTTTTAGTGGCCGCCAGATGGCGGCGCCCCCACCCGGCTTCGCTATCGCTCAGCCTCCCTCCCCACGAGTGGGAGGGAAAGAGGGGTTGTCCTTCAAAGTCTAACGCGCGCGCCCCTGCATTCCACCCTCCATACCGGCGCCACAGCGCTTTTGCCCCGGGTGATTCTGCGCTAAACCGTCCGCCCATGCCGCGATATATTTTCATCACTGGCGGCGTGGTCTCCTCCCTTGGAAAAGGCCTCGCTTCCGCTGCCCTGGGCGCGCTTTTGCAAGCGCGCGGGTATTCCGTGCGCCTGCGCAAGCTGGACCCCTATCTCAATGTCGATCCGGGCACGATGTCGCCCTATCAGCATGGCGAGGTCTTCGTCACCGATGACGGGGCGGAGACTGATCTGGATCTGGGCCATTACGAGCGCTTCACCGGCGTGCCCGCCGCCCAGAGCGACAATATCACCACGGGGCGCATCTATTCCGACATCATCGCGCGCGAGCGCCGCGGCGATTATCTGGGCGCCACGGTACAGGTGATTCCCCACGTCACCGACGCCATCAAGGCCTTCGTCCTGTCCGATGCTGGCGATGTGGATTTCGTGCTGTGCGAGATCGGCGGCACGGTGGGCGATATTGAGGGCCTGCCCTTCTTCGAGGCGATCCGCCAGTTGGGACAGGAGCTGGGCCGCGAGCGCTGCGTCTTCGTCCACGTCACGCTGTTGCCCTTCATCAAGGCGGCCGGCGAGATGAAGACCAAGCCGACCCAGCACTCGGTCAAGGAGCTGCGCTCCATCGGCATCCAGCCCGATATCCTGCTGTGCCGCTGCGAAATTCCGCTGGACCCGTCGGACCGGCGCAAGATCGCCCTGTTCTGCAATGTGCCTGAAAACGCCGTGATCGAGGGACGCGACGCGGCCTCGCTCTATGACGTGCCGGGCGAGTATCACGATCAGGGCTTTGATTCGGTCATTCTGGACCGGTTCGGCATCACCGATGCGCCCGAGCCTGACATGTCGGTGTGGCAGCGTATCAGCCAGGCCGTCCACAATCCTGATGGCGAGGTCACCATTGCGGTGGTGGGCAAATACACCGTGCTGGCCGACGCCTATAAATCCCTGCTCGAAGCGCTCACCCATGGCGGCATCGCCAATAATGTGAAGGTGCGCGTGCGCTGGCTGGACGCCAGCCAGTTCGAGACGCCGGACAATTTCGCCGCCCTGGAAGACGTGCACGCCATCCTGGTGCCCGGCGGGTTTGGCGAGCGCGGCGCCGAAGGCAAGATCGCCGCGGCCCGCTTCGCGCGCGAGCGCAAGGTGCCGTATTTCGGCATCTGCTTTGGCATGCAGATGGCGGTCATCGAGGCGGCGCGCCATCTCGCCGGCGTCGCGGGCGCAGGGACGTCGGAGTTCGGCGCGCCCAAAGAGCCGGTGGTCGGCCTGCTCAAAGAATGGGTCAAGGACAATGAAATCGTGCGCCGCTATGCCGGCGGGGATTTGGGCGGCACCATGCGCCTGGGCGCCTTCCCGGCAACGCTCAAAGACGGCTCGCGCGTGCGCGAGATTTACGGCGCGCCGCAGATCCAGGAACGCCACCGCCACCGCTATGAGGTGAACATCGCCTGGCGCGAGCAGCTGGAAGCCGCCGGTCTCATCTTCTCCGGCCTGTCGCCCGACGGCGTGCTGCCAGAAATCGTGGAATACGCCGACCACCCCTGGTTCATCGGCGTGCAATTCCACCCCGAATACAAATCAAGACCGTTCGAGCCGCACCCGCTGTTCGCGAGCTTCGTGGCGGCGGCGATAGAGCATTCGAGGTTGGTGTAAGAGGGGGGCTGCGGTCGGCCTGGAAAGCAGGCGAACTCATTTCACGTACCAAAGCCCCCGCCACACACCGCCCCATTGCCAGCCCGGCATGAAACCGGTATAGCCCGCCGCTCACTTTCCGCGTGACGCTTCACGTTTCGCGCGCAAGTCCGGTTCACCTTTGACTTTGAGGGAGAGACCCATGGCGGTCCCCAAGCGCAAAACCTCTCCGTCCAAGCGCAATATGCGCCGCGGACATGATTCCATCTCCACGACCGCCTATGTCGAGGACAAGGACACCGGCGAGCTGCGCCGTCCGCACCATGTCGACCTGAAGTCGGGCATGTATCGCGGCAAGCAGATTTTCACGCCGAAAGAAGACTGATCCGGCCGAGCCGGGGAGGCATCGAAGCCCTGCGCGAGCGATCGCGCGGGGCTTTTGCTTTGTGCGGTTGGTTGAGGTGGGGCGCATTTAAGCGCGGCGCACACCCTCTGGCTTGACGTGCACCGCGTCTCAGGCGCGGCGCACGAGCGCCTTTTCCCCACAGCTGGGGCGGCGGATCTCTACGCTGACCACGCCGGGCAGGGCCGCGTCCAGGCGCTCGAACACCCAGTGGGCGATGGTTTCCAGAGACGGGTTCTCCAGCCCTTCCACCTCGTTGAGCAGGCGGTGGTCCAGCTGGTCGCGGATTTTCGCCAGCTCCGCGTCAATCTCCCAGAAATCACGCACCATGCCGCTGTCGGCCGCGCGCGCGCCCGAAAGGGTCACCGTGCCAGCGAAGGAATGGCCGTGCAGGCGCGAGAACGGATGGTTCGCGTCCTTGTGGGTGAAATGATGGGCGGCGTCGAAGGTGAAGTCCTTCGAGATTTCCAGAACGAGTGCGGACATGGCTTCCTGACCTGTGCGAGGCGCGCCATATACAGAATGCAGCGCACAATGGAAACCGCGTGGCGCTGCAAGCGATAGGAGGAGCCGTCCATGAGTCAGCCGCCCGAAGATGCAAAGCCGGCGCGCAAACCTGTCACGGCGATGACGCTCGCCCTGTGGGCGGCGCCGGTGCTGGGCGGCTTCGCCGTGCTGGCGCTGGCGCTGGCCATGAACTGGCAGCCCTGGTTCGGCTACGCCGCCGTGATCGCGGGCGTGCTGGGCGCCATCATGATGGCGGGCGAGCATTTCGGGGTGCGTGGTGAGTAAGGCGCTTTGACTGTGGCCCCGTTGCAAGCCTTACCAGAATGTAATGCACCAGCGTTTGCGCCTGCAGCATGTCCGTCTGATACTGGAGAAAATCCGCTGTTCCATTGAGGGGTCCACCATGAAGACGCTTTCGCTTTCCGCCGCCATGCTGGCCCTTCTTGGTGCAGGCAGCCTTGCCGGCTGCTCGGCCACCGCGGGTGACGAAACCCAGCTCGCCGAGGGCGGCGAACAGCGAGTGGTCTGCCGCCACGTGCACGAGGTGGGCAGCCGCCTGAGCTCGCGCGTGTGCCGCACCCAGGCCGAGTGGGATGAAGAAGCCCGCGACGCCCAGGAGGCCATGGACGAGTACGAGGGCACGCGCGGCGCGCCCGAGCCCTTCCTGCCCAGCTCCGGCTGAGGCGCGGCGCTAATCGCGCCTCACTGGCGTGACGAACGCCCAGACATGGCCGAACGGGTCGCGCACCTTGGCGTGCCGGCCGTAGAACTCGTCACTGGGCGCACGCACCGTCTCGCAGCCTGCGGCGGTCGCGCGCGCATGCCAGGCGTCGGCGTCATCCACGTATAGATGGATGGTGATGGTGGTGCGGCCTGCAAGCGAGGCCGGGGCCACAGTGCCGATCTGGTCTTCCAGCTGGGGAAACTCGTCGGCGAGATAGACCCCCGCGCCGTTGATGGTCAGGCCGGCATGACCGATCTGGCCCTCATGCTCGTAGATTTCCGCCACCTGCGCGTCGAACGCCTTTTTGTAGAATTCCAGCGCTGCATGGCCGCCGCGCACCGAGAGATAAGGCGCCAGCGGGCTGCGCGGCGTATCGGCCTGTGACATGGGCGATCCCCTTTGTCCTGCAAGTTGGGCCCTGAACCCTGCGCCGCGCGCGTTGCCGCCGGACGGGCGCGCGCTCATAGTCGCATCCATGAGCAATCTGTTCCAGTCCGCCGGTCTCGAAGCCTCGGCGCCGCGTCCGCTGGCCGACCGGTTGCGCCCGCAATCGCTGGCCGATGTGGTGGGTCAGGATCATCTGATCGGCCCGGACGGACCGCTGGGGCGCATGCTGGCGCGCGGGCATCTGGCCTCCATCATCTTGTGGGGGCCGCCGGGCGTGGGCAAGACCACGCTGGCGCGCCTGCTCAGCGATGCCGCGGGGCTGGAGTTTGACGCCATTTCAGCCGTGTTCTCCGGCGTGGCGGACCTGAAAAAAGCCTTCGACCGCGCCCGCGCCCGGCGCGCCTCGGGCCAGGGCACGCTTCTGTTCGTCGACGAGATCCACCGCTTCAACCGCGCCCAGCAGGACGGCTTCTTGCCGGTGGTGGAGGAGGGGGTGGTGACGCTGGTGGGCGCCACCACCGAAAACCCCAGCTTTGAGCTCAACGCCGCGCTCCTGTCGCGCTGTCAGGTGCTGGTGCTCAATCGCCTGGACGCCGATGCGCTGGAACGCCTGCTCGCCCGCGCCGAGGCGCTGGAGGGCCGGGCGCTGGCGCTTAACGCGCAAGCGCGTGACGTGATGATGGCGCTGGCTGACGGAGACGGGCGCTATCTGCTCAATCTGGCCGAACAGGTCTTCGCCGCTGCACCCGACGCGCCGCTGGACCCGGCAGGCCTCGGTCAGCTGGTGCAACGCCGGGCGCCCTCCTACGACAAGGCGGGCGATTCCCACTACAATCTCATCTCCGCCCTTCACAAATCCATCCGTGGCTCGGACCCGGACGCGGCGCTCTACTGGCTGGCGCGCATGCTGGAGGCGGGCGAGGACCCGCTGTTTCTCGCGCGCCGTCTGGTGCGCATGGCCAATGAGGACATCGGCCTGGCCGATCCGGGCGCAGTGCACGCGGCGCTGGCGGCCAAGGACGTGTATCATTTCCTGGGCAGCCCCGAAGGCGAGCTGGCGCTGGCCCAGGCGGTGGTCCATCTCGCCTGCGCGCCCAAATCCAACGCCGTCTACAAAGCCTGGAAAGCCGCCGTGCGCAGCGCCAAGGCCACGGGGTCGTTGAGTCCGCCCAAACACATCCTCAACGCCCCCACCAAGCTGATGAAGGCTGAAGGCTACGGGTCGGGCTATGAATACGACCACGACGCCGCGGGCGGCGTCTCGGGCCAGGACTATTTCCCCGACGAGATGACAGAGCGTCCGGTCTTCTACGAACCCAAAAGCGGCGGGCGTGAAGCGCAGCTGAAAGAGCGGCTGGATCGCTGGCGGGCGCTGCGCAAGGAGCGGCGGGGGCGTTAGGCGCGGTCCGGCGCGCCGTCCCGGGGCGCATCGACTCATAGGTCTTCAACGCCGCGAACACATGCGGCTGATCCTGCAGCCAGACCGGGATCAGGCGCACCGCCACGATCCGCTCGGTCAGGCTGATAAAGCCCATGGCTATGGTCGGTCCGATCAGCCACGGCTCGAACCCGGCGGTGAGCTGGAACAGCACGCCATAAAACGGGATCGCCCACAGCTTGGCTGAATAGAAGTGGAAACACGCGCCGCGGCCATAGCGCTGAAAATCAAGTGCTGTGGCCACCAGCTGATAGGCGCCCAGCGACGCGATCCATATCCACCAGCCCTCCAGCGCCTCGCCATGGCGCAGCAGCGCATAGGCGGCATAGGACAGCACAAAGGCGAGATCAGCCCAGCCGTCGGCCCGGCGCAAAAGCTGCGTCGCCACGCCGCGCCGTCGCGCGATAATGCCGTCAAACACGTCAGACAAAAGCGCCAGCGGGATAAGCGCCGCTGCAATCAGCTCGCCCGAGCCGATCAGCCACGCCAGCCAGGGCGCAGGCGCGACCGCCGCGCGAAACAGGATCAATGCCCAGGGCAGGCGGTCGAGAAGCCGGTTCATCGCGTCAGATTAGCCCGGCGAATGCGAGCCGGCCAAGGGCGTCGTTACAACCCTGATCTTTGCCGCCTTACCCGAACACCGCCGCAAACGGGAACAGGAATCCGATCGCCAGCGACCAGACGGTGAAGGCGATGGTCATGAACAGGAGCGCGGTCTCGCGCTTGCCGGTGAGGATTGCGGGCACCGCGCCCGCCACCACCCAGATCACCATGGCGCCCAGCTGGATCAGCAGGATCGCCGCCATTTGCGGGGGCCAGATGAGGCCGATGATGGCCAGCAGTCCCAGGCTCAGCTGAAACGCGCCCAGCAGGCGCAGATACACATCCACCGTCACTGCATCATAGAAGAGCTTGCGCGCCGCAAAGCCCGGCGTGAACACCATGATCAGCCCCGCTCCGCCTGCCGCCAGCACGGCGGCGAGATAGAGCGCTCTCAAAGCGATGGTGTCGGCAAGGGTCAGCATGATGACCTCCGGTGGCGGCGGGAAGGTGTGCGACGGGCCGGTAACGCGCGAAGCTGCGGCCTGGGTCCGGGGCGGACTGGTGGCGCAGCGCAGATCAGCACAAGCGGGGTCAGGCGCCGGGTGCGTCAATCGTGTGGTGCCGAAGTCGGCACGCTAGGGTGTCAGGATGCGCCCCCTCGCGGCAACGGGTCAAGGCGGGGCCCAAACCGAAGTCGTCTTGCATATCGTTCAACGTTAAACGAAAGTGATTAGCGTTGAACCAAGTGGGAGGAGGGCGCCATGGCGCAGAGCCGCAGACTGTTTCTGAAACTCGCCGGCGCGTCCGCGGTGACGGTGGTGGGGGCCGGGGCCGTGTTCACCGCAACCCGCACGCCGGTGCGGGCGCTGGTCCCGTGGGAGACGGCGATGAGCGGCGCCCATGGCGACCCCCGACTGCGGGCGCTGGCCTGGGCCATCCTGGCGCCCAACCCGCACAATATTCAGCCCTGGCTGTTCGAGCTTGTGGGCGAGTACGAGGTGCGCGTCTGGTGTGATCCAGGCCGGCGCCTGCCCGCCACCGATCCGTTTGACCGCCAGATCACCATTGGCTTTGGCTGCATGCTGGAGCTTTTGCGCATGGCGGCGGCGGACGCGGAGCTTGAGGCGCAGATCACGCCCTTTCCCGACGGCGCCGGCGCGACGCGCCTCGATGACCGCCCCATCGCCCATGTGCGGTTCGCGCCCGCCGACGCCGCACCCGACCCGCTCTTCGCCCATGCCGCCATCAGGCGCTCTGACAAGGCGCCGTTTGACGACCGAGCCATCGCGCCGGACCTGCTCAGCACGCTGCTTGAGGCCGCTGCACCGCGCCACAAGACGGCGCTGATCGCCGATCCGGACAGCGTGGCGGCGCTGCGCGACCTGACCTGGCGGGCCATGGAGGTGGAGCTGCGTGCGCCGGCGCCACATCGCGAAAGCGTCGACCTGATGCGCATCGGGCGCGCCGAGATCGAAGCCAATCCCGACGGCATTGCCCTGCAAGGCGCCATGATCGAGGCGCTCAATATGGCCGGAATGATCACGCGCGAGACGCTGGCCGATCCCGCCTCCACGGCGTTCTCTCAAACCCTCGACATGATGCGCGCCCAGATCTACAGCGCGAGAGGGTTTGCCGTCCTGACCACGCCCGGTGATACGCGCGCCGAGCAATTGGAGGCAGGGCGCGACTGGCTGCGCCTGAATCTCGCCGCCTGCGGGCTGGGCCTGGGCTTCCAGCCGCTGAGCCAGGCTTTGCAGGAATATGAGGCGATGGCCGAGCTCTACAACGAGGCCCATGACCGGCTGGCCCCTGGTGGCGGGCGCGTGCAGATGATCGCCAGGCTGGGCCATGGCGTGCAGCCCGCCCGCACGCCGCGCTGGCCGCTGGAGAGCCGGATGATGGCATGAGCCGCGCCCCCGGACCCGGGCCGGATCCCGAGCTGGTGTTCGCGGTCCTCAACGAGGTGGGCATCATCCAGCAGCTGTCGTCGATCGCGCTGCTCAAAGTCCTGCCTGACGGATTGCAGATCGCGCATTTCTCCGTGCTCAACCACATGGCGCGCCTGGGCGATGCCTGGACGCCGGTGCGCCTCGCGCGCGCCTTTCAGGTCACCAAGGGCGCCATGACCAACACGCTGCAGCGGCTGGAGGCGCGCGCCCTGGTGCGCATCGAGCCTGACCCCGATGACCGCCGCGCGAAGCGCGTGTTCCTCACGCCGGCCGGGCGGGAGATGCGCGCGCGCTGCCTGGCCGCCCTTGGACCGGAGCTTGCCCGCATGGGGGCGGCGCTGGGCGCCGGGCGGTTTGAGACGGCGCTGCCCGCCCTGCAGGCGATCCGCAACTGGCTGGACGCGGATCGCAATCCGGCGAAATAGCGGGGCTGCAGCGGCGCTGGAACGCGTCTGACACCGGCGCCTGGCCTTGCGCCTCAGCGCGCTGCGGCCTATCGCTGCGCGTCATGAACCATCTTCTTCTCATCGCCGCCGGAGGCGCGCTGGGCGCGGTCTCGCGCCATGGCGTCAATCAGGCGTGCCTGCGCTGGATCGGGCCGGACGCGCCCTGGGGCGTGCTGATCGTCAATGTGGCCGGATCGCTGGCGGTCGGGCTGCTGGTGGGCTGGCTGGCGCAGGCCGGGCGCGCCGACGCCACCGAGATCCGCTTTGCCTTCGGCGTCGGGTTTCTGGGCGCCTTCACCACCATGAGCGCATTGTCGCTGGAGCTGATCTTGATGATCGAACGCAAGGCCTTTCTCGAGGCGCTGGTCTGGGGCGGCGGCATGCTGATCGCCTGCGTGCTCGCTGCGGGCGTGGGGCTGGCGCTGGCGCGCACGGTGTGGCCGTCATGAGCGCGGTTCAAACCCTCGAAGTCACGCAAGCCGAAGGCGATATGCGTCTGGACCGCTGGTTCAAGGCGCATTTTCCGCACATCCCCCACGGGCGGGTGGAGAAATTCCTGCGCACCGGTCAGGTCCGCGTCGACGGCGCGCGCGCCAAGGGCAATCAGCGCCTCGAGCCGGGCCAGATCGTGCGCGTTCCGCCCATGCCGGAACCGGGCGAGATCCGCGCCGAGGCGCCCTTGTCGCGAGAGGACGCGGCGTTCGCCCGCTCCATGGTGCTGTATCAGGACCATGAGCTGATCGCGCTGAACAAGCCCCACGGCCTGGCCGTACAGGGCGGGTCCAAGACCACGCGCCATCTTGACCGGCTGCTGGATGCCTTCGGCCGGGGCGATGAACGCCCGCGCCTGGTGCACCGGCTGGACAAGGATACATCGGGCGTTCTGGTGGTGGCGCGCACCGCTGACAGCGCCCGGCGCCTCTCGCGCCTGTTCCAGACCCGCGACCTTCGCAAGTACTACTGGGCTGTGGCCCTTGGCGTGCCTGCGCCCCACCAAGGCGAGATCAGCGGCTTCCTGCGCAAATCCAGCGGTCCCGACGGAGACCGCGAGCGCATGATGGCGGCGCGCCATGGCGAGGAGGGCGCCCAGCACGCGGTGACCCATTACGCTGTGGCTGACCATGCCGGACGGCGCGCCAGCTGGGTCGTGCTGAGCCCCGAAACCGGACGCACCCACCAGCTGCGCGTGCACATGGCGGGCTTTGGCCACGCCATTCTGGGTGACGGCAAATACATGTGCGACATCCCCACGCCCGAAGGCCTGTCGCGCAAGCTGCACCTGCACGCGCGCAGGCTGGTCATCCCGCGCCCCGGCCAGCGCCCGCTGGTGCTGGAAGCGCCGCTGCCGGACCATATGAGCGAGACCTTCGCCGCGCTGGGCTTTGACTTCGACGCCGGCGCGCGCGCCGAGGAGACGCTGGCGTGACGGGTCTGAAACTGGCCGTGTTTGATGTGGACGGCACGCTGGTGGATTCGCGTGAAGTGATCGCACGCGCCATGACCCGCGCCTTTGAGCGCGCCGGGCTGGGCGCCATCGCCTATGATCAGGTGCGCACGATTGTGGGTCTGGAATTGTCTGAAGCCGTAGCGCGTCTGGCCCCGCCCGATTATGGCGAGGCGCGGGTCGCGGCGCTCACCGGGTTTTACAAGCAAGCCTTCGTGGAACAGCGCGCCGAGGCCGGCTTTTCCGAGCCCCTCTATGACGGCGCGCGCGAGACTCTGGAGCGTCTGGCTGATGAGGGCTGGATCCTTGGCGTGGCCACCGGCAAGGCGCGCCGGGGGCTCGACATCGTGTTCGGCCACCATGATCTGCACCGCTATTTTCAGACCCTGCACACCGTGGATGGCGGTCCCGGCAAGCCGCATCCGCGCATGGTGCTCGACGCCATGGCCGCCACCGGCGCGCGCCCCGAAGAGACCGTGGTGATCGGCGACACGTTCTGGGACATGGCCATGGCGCGCGCCGCCGACGCCCACGCCATGGGCGTCAGCTGGGGCTTTCACACGGTGGATGAGATCAATGAGGCCCAGCCTCACGCCATCCACCATGATTTCGCCGCGCTCAACAGCGCCCTTGATGTCTTCGCCGGAGACCGGAGCGCCGCATGAGCATGTCAAAGGCCAGGGCGGAAAACCGCCCCCTGCCGCGGCGCTTCTATACCGAAGCCGCCGCCGCGCCGGGCGAGGGCGGCTGGCGTGTTCTGCTCGACGGGCGTCAGGTGCGCACGCCGGCCAAATCGGTTCTGGTGCTGCCCGGCGAGACGCTGGCCCGCGCAGCCGCCGCTGAATGGTCCGCCCAGAGCGAACACATCAATCCCTTCACCATGCCGGTCACCCGGCTGTGTCATGTGGCGCTGGACCGTACCGGCGATGTGCGCGCGCAGGCCGCCGCCGAAGTCGCGCGCTTCGCCCGCACCGATCTTTTGAGCCACCGCGCCGAAGAATCCGTCCTCGCTACGCGTCAGGCCGAGGCCTGGGATCCCTGGCTCGCCTGGGCCGCCATGGCGCTGGACGCGCCGCTGCACGCTGCGGTCTCGGTCACCGCTCTCGATCAGCCCGACAGTTCGATCGCGGCGCTGGAACGCCGGGCGCTGGCGCTCGACAATTTCCGCCTGACCGCTCTGGTCAGCGCCGCCCCGATCCTGGGCTCGGCCGTGCTGGCGTTTGCGCTGCTGGAAGGCGAGGCGGACGCCGAAATCCTGTTCGACACATCGCGCGTGGACGAGCGCTATCAGGCCGAGCGCTGGGGTGAGGACGCCGAGGCGGCCGAGGCCGCCGCCAACCGCAAACGCGACCTTCTGGGCTGTGAAACACTGTTTCGCGCCTTGGATGCCGATGACATCTGAGCGCCGACAGATTTTCGCGGGTTTTTGCCGTGCCGCGGCGGCTTTTGACCGGAAAAACCCCGGACCACACGGTGTGCGTCGCGGTGACAAGGTGCGGGATAGGGCGGGGACAGGGGGTCAGCCGCCGGGATCATTCACCGTCTGCACGCCCAGCTCCGGCGCCGGCATGAAGTCCGCCACCATGGGCGCGCGGGACTGGCTGCGCACGGTCTGGGCAATCGCTTCGAGATCAACACGTTCCAGCGGTCCGGTCACCCCGATCACCAGATCATCCTCGCGCCACCACACCAGGCGCTCGCCATCGAGCCGTGAATGCTGCAGCGCGCCCGGACCGGCCGGGCTGATCCGGCGCGCCAGAATGCGCACGGTCTCGCCGTCAGAGGCTTGATATTCCAGCGCGTTAAATGCGCCGCCTTGCGCCATGCGCGCGATGGAAGCGGTCAGGTGCAGGCCGTGCCCGGTCAGTTCCGGCGGGCTCAGCACCGGGTCGGACAACAGGCTCGTGGCGGTATCGGAACCGCTCACAGCGAGCCCCTCCAGCTGCACCAGCTCAGCGGGCGCCGCGCCCGTTGCCGGGCCTGAGCTCATCTGCAATCCCGCCGCCAGCCAGCCGCCAGCGAACACCACCACCGCCGCCGCCGCCATCGCGCCCATACGCACCGTCCGGTCGAGCTGTTCGGCCCGGCGCGCCGCGCGCAGCACGCCAGCGGGCAGCCCGGCGCCGGCTCGTTGGCGGGCGAAGGCGTCAAGCGCATCGATGATGCGCCGATCAATGCGCGCGTCGCCTGCGGTGTGAGTTTCCTTTTCCGTTTCAGTGTCGTGGGTCATGTCATTTCACCTGGTGCAGCCGGGTGCGGTCCTCTGTTTCCGGTACGGGCGCATCCTCCGCGAGGCTCTCCCGCAAGGCGCTGCGAGCGCGGGAGACCTGCGAGCGCAGGGTGGCCGGGTTGAGATCGAGAATGGCCGCAGCTTCCTCGTTCGAATGCCCCTCGATGGCGATCAGGGTCAGGGCGGCGCGCTGGTCGCGGGGCAGGGCGTCCAGCGCATCTAGCGCCGCGGCGCAGTCCAGCCGTGCCTGCTGGGCTGCAGGCGCCGCCAGATCAGGCGCAGCGTCGGGATCGTTCAGCGGCGCCTCGCGCCGGGCTGCCTGGCGCATCAGATCGAGATGGGTGCGGTAGACAATGGTCATCAGCCAGCTGCGCGCCCGTTCGGCCTCGCGCAGCTGGCGCCGCTTGCGGATGGCGGTCTCCGCAGCGATCTGAACCAAATCATCGGCGTCAAACGCATTGCCCGTCAGCGCGCGCGCAAACCGCCGCATGGCGGTCAGCTGACGGGTGATGGTGCGGCTCATATCCTTGGCGTTCATCAAGCAATCTCTCAATGGCGTGTCTGTAAGACGCTGAAAACCGTGGGCGTGTTGCACAATCATAGCGAAAAATTTCCAGTCATGCGCGGACATGACCGAATTGTAATTCATAGGACGTGCAACATCACCCGCTCTTCAGGCGTCTAACTATCAGTACGTCTGCCCACGCGGGCGTCGAAACTGAAATGGAGACTTGTTGATATGACCATGATGTTCAAAACGACCGCTTCCGCCCTCGCTCTGGCCCTGGGCGCCGCCTACGCCGCGCCCGCCGCCCTCGCGCAGCAGGCCCCGCCGCCCCCGCAACAGGGCATGCCGGCGCAGCAGCAGCCCCAGATCGAGCCTGTCACCGACGAGGAAATCTGGAACTTCGTACGCGCCGTGGACCAGGTCAGCGGGATCGTTGAAGAATTGCGTCCGCAGCTTGAAGCGGCCAACGGCCAGGAAGAAGCCCAGCTCATCCAGCAGGACGCCCAGGCGCAGATGATCGAAGCGGTCGAGGACGAAGGTCTGACGCCCGAGCGCTATAACGAGATCAATATGGCTGCGCAGTCCGATCCGGAGCTCGGCGAGCGCATCTCCGAGATCGCTGAAGAGCACCGCGAGCAGAATGGCTGACCGCACACGGCCATCGTGACCGGGGCTCCCCGTATCCGGGCGACCGGATGCGGGGGCCTCGCCTTCGCCCCCGGCTGTCCCCCCCGGCCGGGGGCGCTTTTGTGTCTGGGTCTTGTCAGGCCACGCGGGTCGTCATACCCGTTTCGAGAGGGTCGGCCCATGTGGTCCGCAAAAGGGACGCGCCATGATATCTGACCGCCAGCGCATCAGTTCCGGCGCGCCGTGGGAGGACCGGGTCGGCTATCGCCGCGCCGTGCGCGTGGGCGATCACGTCTGGGTGGCCGGGACAGTGGCGGTGGACGCGCAAGGACGCCCGTTTGCGCCGGGAGACGCGGGTGCGCAGGCCGCGCGCTGCCTTGAGATTATCGTGGCGGCGCTGGCTGAGGCCGGTGCGCGCCCGGACCACGTTGTCCGGACGCGCATGTTCGTCACGGACATGGCGCCGGAAACCCAGGCCGCCGTCGGCGCGGCGCACCGGGCCGTCTTCGGGTCCTGCCCGCCCGCCAGCACCATGGTGGGGGTCAGCGCGTTGGCGGGGCCGGAATTTATCATCGAAATTGAAGCGGAAGCCGTGATCGGCTGAGGGCGTCAGCCCTCTGCCTGTGCGGTCTTGCGCCTGGCGCCGGTGATCAGGGCGACCGCCCCGTACGCCAACAGCGCCGCCAGGATCGATCCCAGAAACGCGCCGGGCAGATCATAGACCCAGCCGCCCAGTCCAATCGCGAGCAGGCCGGCGGCTAAAGCGGCCAGCGCGCTCCACTCATCGCCGAACCTGGTGTGCAGCCCGATGAGGAGTGAGACCAGCAGCCCCGCCGAGCCCAGCGAGGAGGCAATCTCCACCAGCCCGTAAATCGTTTCGCCGCGCGTCGCCACCAGATAGGCGCATCCGCCCGCTGCGACAGTGAGCACGCGCGCCGCGATCAGGGTTTCGCGTTGGCCGGCGCGCGGCCGGGCGCGTTTGTACAAATTCTCCGTGGTCAGCGCGGCCACCGCCAGCAGGGCGGAGTCCACCGTCGACAGGACGGCTGAAAACAGCGCTCCGGCGAACACAACGAACAGGGCGGTGGGCAGAAGCTCGGCCGCCAGCGCCGGCAGGAACAGATCGCCATTGGAGGCGTCAAATCCTGCGCCTGGCCCGATCAGGCCGAACGCCAGCGGGAAAAACCCCACCACCAGATACAGCCCGCCCGCCAGCAGCCCGCCGCGCATCGCCACCTTGGCGGTTTTCGAGCCCAGAAAGCGCGAGATCAGCTCCTGCGCCACGATGGAGCCGAGGATCGGAATGGCAAACGCGTCCACCCGCGCCAGCCAGCTTTCCCCCGGCGCGATAAGGATCAATTGCTCCGGCCGTATCGAGGCGAGCGCCATCGCCGGCCCGCCCGCATGATCGATCAGCGCGATCAGCAAGATGACGAGGCCGACGAGCACCACTGCGCTTTGAAAGATGTCGGTCACCACCGAGGCGAGCAGCCCGCCAATCAGCGTGTAGGCCGTCACCAGCACGGTCACCGCCAGCAGGGTCGTGCCCACCGGCAGGCCTGCCACCGTGGACACCAGAGCGGCCAGGGCCAGCAGCTGGGCCGCAGCCCACACGATGGAGGTGGGGATGGACACGCAGGCCGCGGCGATCTCCGCCCGGCCGCCGAACCGGTCGCGGAAGAAGTCGGCCAGCGTGATATAGCCCTTGGCCCGCAGGGCGCCGGCCACCAGAAGGGCAGCCAGAATCAGACAGATAGCATAACCGAACGGCTCGGCCCGAGCGCCCGCGATGCCTTCCTGCGCGATGGTGGCGCTGGCGCCCATCACCGTCTCGCCGCCAAACCAGGTGGCGAAGACCGAAATCCCCACCGCGAACATGCCCAGGCGCCGTCCGGCGACCAGGTAATCCACATCGCCAGCGATTTTGCGCGACGCCCACACCGCGATGCTGAGCTGCACAAGCACATAGGCGGCCAGGGCGGCGATCATCCAGGACAAGGGCAAGCTCCGGGCAGAATCAACGACATCAGTCTAAGACCGTAGACGCGCCCGGCTGACAAGCCACTCGGTATCGATCCTCGCCTCACCTGCGCCCAGCGTCGTGGCGTTCTCCGCAATTCGCCGGCCCAGATAGGCCTCCAGAGCCGGGTCGAGCCCGGCGCGTTGGAGGGCGGCGGCGGTGAGGAGGGTGGCGGCCAGTTCGGTGAAGCGGCGGGCGCGGGCCTCGCCCAAACCCCCGGCCATCATCTCGCGCAAGGCCCTCAGGCGGGCGTCCACAGCCGGGTGCAGACCGGCCAGCGGGGCGAGCTCTGCGTCCAGCGCCTCGCGCGCGGCGCCGTCTCGGGAGAGGGCGCGCAGCACGTCGAGCGCAATGACATTGCCTGAGCCTTCCCAGATGGCGTTGAGCGGGCTCTGGCGGAACATGCGGGGCAGGGGGTGCTCCTCCACATAGCCCGCGCCGCCATGGGCCTCCATGGCTTCGTAGACCAGGTAGGGCGCACGCTTGCAGATCCAGTATTTGGCGATGGGCGTGGCGATGCGCGCGAAGGCGGCCTGCGCCGGGTCCGATGCGGCACGGTCAAAGCTTTCCGCCACCCGGAACGCCAGGGCCAGCGCCGCTTCAGCCTCCAGCGCCAGCTCGGCGAGCACTTCGCGCATCAAAGGCTGATCAATCAGGCGGCGCTGAAAGGCGCTGCGCCGGTCGGCGTGCCAGATGGCGTGGGCGCTCACGGTGCGGATGAGGCCAGCGGAGCCCGCCAGGCAATCAAGCCGCGTATGATTGACCATCTCGATGATGGTGCGCACGCCGCGCCCCGGCTCGCCCACGCGCCGCGCCCAGGCTTGCTTGTATTCAATCTCGGATGAGGCGTTGGAGCGGTCGCCCAGCTTGTCTTTAAGCCTCTGGATTTCGATCGTGTTGCGCGTGCCGTCCGGGCGCCAGCGCGGGACCAGAAAACAGCTCAGCGCCGCACCGTCCCCGCTCGCGTCGCCGCCCTCAAAGGCCAGGGTCAGAAACCCGTCGCTCATGGGCGCTGAACAGAACCATTTATGACCGGTCAGCAGCACCTCATCGCCGCCTGCAATGGGCTCGGCGCGGGTGGTGTTGGCGCGCACGTCAGAGCCGCCCTGTTTCTCGGTCATGGCCATGCCGATGGTCAGGCCGGTTTTCTGCTCCATGGGCAGGAAGCGCGGGTCGTAGGCGCCGCTGGTCGCACCCGCGATCCAGTCCCCCGCCCAGCCGGCATGGCGCAGGGCGGGCACGCAGGCATAGGTCATGGACATGGGGCAACACACGCCCGAATCCGCATGGCCCATCAGGATCAGCAATCCGGCATGCAGGGTGTGGCCGGCCTGATCGGTTTTCCACGCCGCCGCCGAGACACCAGACTGAAGCCCTAGCGCCATCAGATCGTGGTAGGCGGGATGGAACTCCACTTCATCCACACGCCGACCAAAGCGGTCGAAGGGTTTGAATTTGGGTGGATTTTCATTGGCGAGCCGGCCCTGTTCCTGCACCGCTTCGCTGCCCGTCGCCGCGCCCAGCGCCGACAGGCTGGCGGCGTGAACGCCCGCGCCGGCGCGGCTCAGCGCCTCGCGCAGCATGATGTCGTCATCATGCCAGTTCACGCCCGTCAGAGGCTCTGACTGGTTGAAGACGGCGTGGGTGGCGAGCTCGGCGCGGGGCGCGTGATGGGTCATGGACGACACAAAAGCGCGCGAAGACGAGTCTGTCGATAGGAGTGTCGCGCCGCCCATTGCCGGAATTTCACACCCGCCCCCGCATCCATATGGCATCCTGCGCGCATCATAAGCACGACAGGCGCGTCAGTCGCGGCGCGCGCAAGGGAGGTTTCGATGATCAGGGTATATACAGCCGGACTGGCCTTGTTGATGACGGGCGCCGCTCCTGGCGCGTTCGCGCAAGAGGGTCAGACATTCGACGCGGACACCGTCCAGATCGCCAATTTCATCGGCCGCATCGAGGTGCGTGAGGGCGGCGACACCATCGTCGTCGAAGCGCGCCCGGGCGCGGGCGGCGACGCCGCGGCGCAAGTGCAGCTCACCGGCGGCGTGGTGGCGATTGATGGCGGGCAGACCGTGTCCCGCGTCAACTGCAGGCGCCGCGATGGCGAGGCCTGGTTGGGCCGCGGGGGCGGCTGGTTCGGGTTCGGCGGCGGCGACGCCCGCCCGATGAGCGATTACCCCTCCATGGTCATCACCGCCCCGGCCTCCATGGGTCTGGTGATCCGCGACAGCATTTATGAAGGCGAAGCCGGCGCCTTGGGCGAGGCGGATTTGGCTGTGCGCAGCTGTGGCCACTTCACGGCGGGCGACGTGTCCGGCGCGCTGTCGGCGAGCATGTCCGGATCCGGCGCGCTCACCACAGGCTCGGTGGGTGCGGGGGCCGATCTCGCTTTGTCAGGCTCGGGCCGGGTCACAACCGGCGATGTGGGCGGCGCCGTGGATGCGCGCGTGTCGGGTTCGGGCGATATCCGCACCGGCGACGTGGCGGGCAGCGTACGGGCGATCGTGTCCGGATCGGGCAGCCTGACCGCCGGATCGGTGGGCGTGCTCAATGCCGTGGTGTCCGGCTCCGGCTCGGTGCGTACCGGCGAACAGACCGGCGCTCTGTCGGCGCGGATCTCCGGTTCCGGCTCCGTGCGGGTGGAATCGGGCCGCGCCCAGCCCTTCAGTGCGGCGGTATCCGGCTCCGGCTCCGTGCGTCACGGCGGCGAGGCGGTGGACGTGGACGTGGCCATATCCGGCTCGGGCGGCGTGCGCGCCGAGCGCTTCAGCGGCGAGATCCGCTGGCGCGGCCGCGGCGCTCCGGCGTCTAGCTCGTCTAGCGCTTCGGATTGATCCTCGGGTCGTTGCGGGAGGCCTCGTAGAGGGCCACCGCCGCGGCCGCCGAGACATTCAGGCTTTCCGCCTTGGGCCCCATGGGGATGCGCGCCAGCGCGTCGCAGCTGTCGGCTACGCGTGGCCGCAGGCCCGTGCCCTCCGCGCCCATCACGATGACCAGGCCCGGGCCGGCGTTGGCGGCGATCAGATCGCCCAGCGACGCCTCGGCCTCGCCCGCCAGGCCGATCACGAAGCGTCCTGATTTGCGCAAGGAGAGCAGCGTGTCGGCGATATTGGTCACCTGTACGTGGCCGATCACTTCGGCGCAGCCCACAGCCGCCTTGCACAGCGCGCCGAACAAGGGCGGGGACTTGCGGTCCTGGGTGATGATCGCGCGCGCGCCGAAGGCGGCGGCGGAGCGGAAGATGGCGCCGGCGTTCTGCGGATCGGTGATCTGGTCGAGCACCACCAGAAGGCCGTGGGTAGGTTCAGCCACCGCCTGCACCAATTCGGGCTCCAGCGCGCCGGCTTTTAGCGCGAATCCCTGATGCACCGCGCCGGGCGGCAGCTTGGCGTCCAGCTCGCCGGGCATTTCGATGCGCGCATACTCGCGGTCGGCCTCGGTGAGGTCGTTGGAGGCGTTGCGCGTGACGTGCAGCGAGATGCGCCTGCGGCGCTTGTTGGCGAGCGCGGCCAGCACCGCATGACGGCCCCAGATCCAGCCCTCGTCGGGGTTCTCGCGCAGGCCTGAACCGCGCGCTGCAACAGGCTTGCGGGGCGTATTGCGCCGTGTAGGGGTCATGACTATAGTCCGCGCTCCAAATCGGGAAGCCGCCTCGTTAAAGCGCCTTGCGCTTCAGTGCAATGACGCTTGAACGGGGATGCTTTGCGATCTGGCCCGGCGATCCGGCTCCGGCCGGTCAGCACCGCAAGGCTTGCGGACCCTTGGAGGGGTGGGAGAGTGGTTAAATCCAGCAGACTGTAAATCTGCCCGTTTCGGCGTACGTTGGTTCGAATCCAACCCCCTCCACCATTCGCAGCCGGTCTGCCGAAGGCAGAGAAATCGATCCGGTGGATCGATTTCAGGCGTAGAATGCCCCGGCAGGGGCCTTCGCTCGCTGCGCGAGCTTCGGCTGGGCAAGCCCGAAAATCTCATTCGAGCGAAGGATGTCTCGCCGAAGCCGAAGGCGAAGGCGGACTGTTTCAAGCACTACATCCTTGCTAAACTCCCCTGATCGGGGAGTCGCCGCATGCATTACGTGTATGTTCTGGAGAGCCAGTCAGGCGCGCACCACTATGTCGGGGTGACCAGCGATCTGCGAAACAGGCTCGCCGCGCACAATGAAGGACGCGTGCGTCATACCTCGAAATTCCGGCCCTGGCGCGTCAGGACCTATATCGCATTTGATGATGCGGACCGCGCCTTTGCATTCGAATCCTATCTCAAATCAGGCTCGGGATGCGCATTTGGGAAACGTCGGCTCTGAGCCTCAAAAGCTCACTCGAGCGAAGGCGGACCGCCCTCACACCATCAGAGCCACCGCCGTCACCAGCGGCAGGGTGAGCGCGCTGGTCAGCACCGTCAGGGTGATCATGCCGGCCACCAGGCCGGGTTCAGCCTTGAAGTCGGCGGCGAAGGCGTAGGTGACGGCGGCGGCGGGGGCCCCGCCGGCGAGCGCCAGCAGGGCGGCCTCTTCACCGCGCAATCCGAAGCCGAGCGCCAGGGCCAGATAGATCGCGGGCGACATCAGGCTGCGCAGGAGCGCGGCAGCCGCCAGCGCGCGCAGGCGGCCTTTGAGCGCGGCGAAATCAAGCCCTGCGCCCATGGCCAGCAGGATCACCGCCATGGATCCGGCCGCCGTCATCTCCAGCGGCGTAAGCAAAGCGGGAAGACGCGCCAGGCCGGCGAGATTGGCCGCGACCCCCGCCACGCAGGCGATCAGCACGGGATCGCACACGATACGGATCAGCGCCGCGCGCGGGCCCGCACCCTGGCTGCTGGCGAACCCGGCCACCGCTGCGCCTGCGCCAAGCAGCACGCCGGGCAGGACCACGGCTGCGCCGGCTGTGTCCGGTCCGAACAGGCGCTGGGCCAGCGCCATGGTCAGCACCAGATTCCACAACGCCGCCACGGCGACGAGGCCTGCGGTCTCGGTCGTTTTCAGCCTGAGCAGGCGCCCCGCCGCGAGGCCCAGCGCGATCATGATCAGCGAACCCAGTGAGGACGCCAGCACGAGCGTGCCAGCCTCGCCCTGGCCGAACTCGGCGCGAGCGATCAGCACGAACAGGAAGGAGGGGAGCAGGACGCGGTGATTGAGCGCGTTGACCCCGCTCCACAGCGGCCGCCCCATCAGCCCGCTGGCGCGCACCACCCAGCCCAGCACGATCATCGCGAATACGGGCGTAAACGCAGAGGCGATCATCATCGTCATCCGCCGGCCGCCCAGACCCAGAACGGCATGGCGATGAAGGCCAGCAGCGTCGTCGCCGTCACATGGCCCGCCATCAGGCGCGCATCCCCGCCCATTTCACTGGCCAGCACATAGGACGCCGCTGCGCCTGGCGTCGCGCCCACCGCCACCAGAACCGCCAGCGCCACGCCCTCCACCCCGAAGGCCAGGCCCAGCGCGTAGAAGGCCAGCGGGGCCACGATCAGTTTCAGCGCCACCGCCAGCGTCAGAATACCCGGCTGCGCGCGCAGGGCCGAGAAATCGAGGCCGGCGCCAATGGTCAGCAGGATGAGGGGCAGGGCGGCGCGCCCGACCAGTGCGGCGGTGTCGGCGATGGCGCCGGTCTGGAACAGACCGCTGAAATTCGCCGCGAGGCCCGCCAGGCAGCCCAGTATCAACGGATTGGCGGCGATGCGCCGCGCCACGCGCGCCAAATCCGGCGGTTCGTCATGGGCGCCCCAGATCGACAACACCGCAACGCACATCACGTTGATCAGCGGCACGGTGGGGGCAAACACCAGGGCCGCCAGCGCGGCGCCTTCGGCCCCGAAGGCGGGGGCGGCGAGCGCCAGCAGCACGAACCCGTTCCAGCGCACCCCGCCCTGAAACAGGCTGGTGAAGGCCGGGCCGTCATGGATCACCGGCTTGAAGGCCATGGAGACGATCGCCATCACCACAAAGCCCAGCGTCACCGCAATCAGGAAGGGTCCCGCGGGCAGGCCGTCATAGTCGGCAGTGGCGATGGTGCTGAACAGGAGGGCGGGAAGCAACGCCTGATAGCCCAGCCGGTTGATGCCGCCCCACAGCTCGGCGCGCACCAGGTTGGACCGGCGCAAGGCCCATCCCAGCATGATGACGCCAAAAACCGGGATGAGCGCCGCCGTCAGCGCGTTCACGGGGCGGCTCCGCCACGTGCGATCTCGTCCAGCGCCGCGCGCAATATGCTGGCGGCGGCCTCGGCGTCGATTCGCGCTTTCTGATCGTGCAGCTTGACCCCGGCCTCTGATAAAAGCTCCGAGGCGTCAAACGTGGTCAGGCGCTCGTCCTGATAGCAGACCGGCAAATCGCGTACGCGCAAGAGATTGGTGACGAAGGAACGCGCTGACTGGGATCGCCGTCCGTCCCCGCCATCCATGTGCAGTGGCAGACCGACCACCAGCCCCGCGCAACTGCGCTCGTCATAGAGCGTGAGCAGGGCGGCGGCGTCTTCGGTAAATTTCGTGCGCCAGATCGTGGTCAGCGGCGTGACCAGCGTCCGGCCGCCATTGCAAACCGCCACGCCCAGCGTTTTCGCGCCGGGATCAACCGCCATCAGCGGGCCTTTGGGCAGGTGAAGGGGCGTGAGGAACAGCATGGGCGCGCTATACGACGCCCGCGCGCGCGGCGCAAAGGGGACGCCTGCGGTTTGAGCGCAGCCTGCGGCGCTCTGTCCGGTTGACGCGGGGTTACCCCTTGTAGATTTGTGGACAATGTTGATCGCTGAGGAGGTGGTGATGGGCTTTTGGCCTGTGCACGCAGGAATAATCGCTGCAGTCATGCTGACCGGGGCGTCCGGCGCGGTGGCGGACGAGCCCGCCTCGGGCAGCGGCGCTGCCTCGCAAGGGCGGCTCGACGTGTCAGGCTCGCTGCGCCTGCGGCATGAAACCCTCAGCGCGCCCTTCCGCGCCGGGCGGACCGGGTCTGACCAGCTGGCGTCCTGGAGCCTGCGCGTTCTGGCCGAATATGATGCCGGGCCAGTGGTGCTGGGCGCCGAACTGCTCGATGCGCGCGGCGTGCTCAATGATTCCGGCTCCGTGCTCACGCCCAACCTGATCAACACGCTGGAGCCGTATCAGCTTTACGCGCGCGTGCGCACCGGACCGCAGTCGAGCCTGCAGCTCGGCCGGTTCAACATGGCCATCGGCTCGAGCCGGCTGATCGCCCACAATCACACGATCAACTCGCCCTTCAATTTTGACGGGGCGCGCTTGCGCCAGTCCCTGTCCGAACGCTGGGCGTTGGATGCATTCTACGTGGCGCCCGTGCGCATCGAACCGCGTGATCGCGCCAGCCTCCTCGACAATGAGTCCCGGATCGACGCCGGCGACTGGAATATGCAGCTGGCCGGTCTGCACCTCACGCGCACCGGGCTTGCGGGCCGCTGGCGCGGCGAGGCGTATGCGATCGGCCTCGATGAAGAGGGCGGCCCCTCCCTGATCAGCTGGGGCGCGCGCCTTATGCGGCAGCCCGCGCCGGGTGAGCTGGACGCCGATCTCGAAGCCATTTTGCAGACTGGGCGGCAGCCTGCCCCGGGTGGTGAGCGCGATATCCGCGCCGCGCTCATTCATCTGGGGCTGGGGTATACCTTCGAGGACGCCTGGCGCACGCGCCTGTCAGCCCATCTGGTCCACGCTGGCGGCGATAGCGGCGCCGGGAACGACCCTTTTCATCGCTTCAATCCGGTCTTTGGCGGGCGGTCGATGGATTTCGGACCGGCCGCGCTGTTCGGCCCGCTGGCGCGTGAGAACCTCAATTCGGCGAGCCTGCGCTATCAGGCCCGGCCCGGCCCGGTGGAGCTGCAGGCGCGTGTGCAGGAGGCCTGGCTCGCCACGGCGCGTGATCGCTGGCGCATCGCCGGGCTGCGCGACGCGTCCGGCCAGAGCGGGCGGCGCATCGGAACCGTGGTCGACGCCTCGATCGGCTATGATCTGGCGCAGAGTCAGGTCCGCATCGAGGCGGGGCTGGGTGTTCTGTTCAAGGGCCGGTTTGCGCGCACCGCGCCCGGCGCATTGGACTCACGCGACACGGTTTACAGCTTCGTGGCGCTGACGCGCCGCTTCTAGCCCGTCACCGCCAGGCGCAGATAGGCGGTGCGCCCGCGCGCATCATGCACCTTTGTGTCATAGCCCAGCGGGGTCGGCACGGACGGCGCGGCCTCGCCGGTGACATTGAGCGCGCCCAGCGTGATCTGATAACCCCGCCCGTACGCCTGCCCGCGCCAACCGGCCTGCACATCGGCCACGGTCCAGGCGCCGACGCGCCCGCCGGCGCCTTCATCATTGTCATAGGCGGAGATGTGGCGGGTCTGCAGGCGCGCGCTCCAGGCTCCCGCGCTCCAGTCCAGCCACGCCGCAGCGCGCAGACGGGGCAGGGAGCGGGCGGAATTGGTGAAATTGCGATTGCCCGCCGCCTCGATGGTGCGGTTCAGCACCGGGTCGGCAAAGCGGTAACGCTCGATCCACACGCCCTCAAAGCCCGCGCCGAACGCGCCGAACCTGTTGGTTTCAATGGGCGCGCGGTTGAGCGTCAGGTCCACGCCTTGCGTGGTGACCGACGGCGCATTCACGTAAGCCGCACGCACCAGGGTGACGTCGCCCGCAGGCGAGACTTCCACGCGCGGATCATTGAAACCGCCCGCACCATCGCTGGCGGCGATCAGAATGGCTTGTGCGCTTTCGCGCACGATCACATCCTCCACCTCGATGCGCCACAGATCGAGCCGCGCGCTCCACCCGCCTGCCGCCAGCGCCGCGCCAGCAGTGAAGGTGTCGGCCTCTTCCGGGCGCAGGTCCGGCGCACCCACGGTGCGCACGGGCAGGAAGCTGCTGGATGCCCCGGTATTGAGCGATTGCAGCGATGTGGTCGCCGAGATCTGCTGGTGCAGAGACGGCGCTCGGAAAGACCGCGCCCAGCCCGCCGACACAGTCAGATTCCCGCTGACATCGTGGGCGATGGAGAGCTTGGGATCGAGCGAGGAGAAGGAGTCCAGCGCCTCATGGCGCGCCGCGGCCTGAAGACGGGTGCGGGCGCTCACCGGGATCAGGGTTTCGGCGTAGACGCTGGTGACGGTGCGCGAGCCGGAAAAGTCCGGACCGCCGACGATGAACTGGAAGGCGTCGGCATTGAACAGATCGCCATGGTCCACTGACAATCGCTCGCGGCGCACCTGCGCGCCCACCGCCAGCGAGACCGGCCCGCCGGGCGCCGTGAACAGGGAAGGGGCCTGCGCCGAGGCGTCCAACACGCCCAGGCTGGCTTCGGATTGGCGCAAATCTTCCTGCACCAGCCAGTCCATCAGCGCCGGATCGTTATAGCGCGGGTCGGACGGGTCGGTGACCAGCGCGCCGGAGCCAAACGGGTTGAACCAGAAGCATCCGGCGTCTCCCGCCGCCGCCCCCGCCAGGCAGGCCGGTCCGCCCACGCCATTGAGCGCCAGCGACAGGCGTGAGGCGATGGTGTCGGTGATGGTGGCGTCCAGCGTATTGGCCGACCAGCTGGCGCTGACCCGTCCTTCCCACACGCGCGCAAAGGCGGTGAAGGGCGCGGCGAGCGCGCCATCAAGCCGCCAGGTCAAATGCTCGAACTGGCGCCGGGCCGCGCCGGCGTTCACGCCCAGGGGGCGCCCCAGCCAGGTCACGTCGGCGCCCAGATAATTGCCCGGATTGGCCACAGGGATGGTGGGGAAGTTCAGCGCCGGCAGAGACGGCGAGTTGCCGCGCGTCAGCTCGGTATGAGCCAGCCCCGCCCGCACGGTCAGCACGGCCCCGCCCAGACCGGCGGTGAGGGCGGTCAGGGCGTTGATGCGTGTCTCGTCGGGGATCAGCGAGAAGAACTGGCCGAAATCCAGCTGGCACAAGCCCGGATCGCCAAACGGCGTCGCCGCGCCCAGCACCAGCGGCAAGCCGCCGGCCGCTGCACAATCACGGTCCAGTATCGGAACCGGTCCGCCCGCCGGATTGGTCAGTGCAAACCCGCCGCCCGGCGCCTGGATGTAATAGGAACCAGGCTGGCCCAGCGTCGAAATGCCGGTGCCCGGCACGAAGTCAGTTTCGAACCCCTCTACGCCATCGGTGCGGCGCGCCGAGATCGCGCCCATCAGATGCACCGCGCCAAAGTCGCGCCCGGCGATCATCGCCGCCTGACCGCTGTTTCCCGCGCCACCGAAACTGTCGGGACGGCGGCCTTCGACCACCAGCTCCAGCCCCTCAAACCGGTCGCGGGTGATCACGTTGATGACGCCCGCCAGCGCGTCCGACCCGTGCAGGGGCGAGGCGCCGTCTTTGAGGATTTCCACCCGCGCAATGGCGATACCGGGCGCCAGCGCATTCATGTCCACAAAGGTCGAACCGTCATCGGCGGCCACGCTGGTGATGGTCTGGCGCTGGCCATTGATCAGCACCAGCGACGCGCCAAGCCCCAGCCCGCGCAGATTGACGCTCGCTGTGCCGGATGTGTTGTTCTGCGTGCCCGGATCATCATTGAATTCCGAGCCCACAATGGCCGGATTGAACGCCAGCGCCCGGCCCAGATCCTCCTGACCGCCCGCGCGCAGATCATCCTGGCTGATGCGCGCCACCGGCCGGTCCAGCGCGCCCGCACCCGACGCCCGCCCGGCCGTGATGGTGATCACTTCGCGCGCCTGCGCGCGCTCCGTTGATGGCGCGTCCTGCGCCATCACCGGCGCGGCGCCGGCGCCGATCAGGGCGGCCAGGCTGACAGCGGCGCACAGACGGACACGGGCGGACGGGAGGGAACGGACCATGGAGACCTCAGAGCGTGACGCGACCGGGACGGATCGCTGAAAGGATTCAGCCGGCGAACGGGCCGAAGGCGGGTACCAGCCCCGCGCGGGCGAGGCAAGGCTGCGCCGGTTGATCTTTGCGGATGCAGGCCTGCCGGGCGTGTCTGTGAGCATGGGTCAGGCCGGGTGAGGGCAGGGCGCCGGAGCGCGGCCCGCGCATCTGCCCAAAGGGCATGGACAGGCCAAAAGCCCCGCCCTATAAACCGCCCCCTAGCGCGGCGCGCCACCGGCCCGCCTCGCCGCCCAGGTAGCTCAGTTGGTAGAGCAGCGGATTGAAAATCCGCGTGTCGCTGGTTCGATTCCGGCCCTGGGCACCATTATTCTCTGGTTCTCCCTCGCTCCACTCGGTCGATCCTCGCTTAAGCTGCGGGCGCGCGGTCACGCTTGTGAACCCTCACGGGTTCGGGAATTCTGTTCTTCCCCACCCTTGCATGTCCGGACAAACCCGGCATCCTGCGTGCTGTGACGCGTGGGAGATAATCATGATCAAATTCATTGCCGCCCTGACGGCGGCGCTGACGCTGGCGGCGTGCAGCGGAGCCCTGCAGGCGACAGACCCGGCGGACCCCGCACCCACTTCCCCCACCCCCTTCATCGCCGAGACCGGCCGCGGCTGGCAGGAGGCGGTGGTGTCGGTGCGCGATCTCGCCCCGATCCGCGACTTTATGATTGAGGTGGCGGGATATGAGGTGCGCGCGTCCGGCGCGCTGGCGCCGGACTGGCTGACCGCCTGGGGTCTGGAGGGGGCGTCGGGGGAATACGCGCTGATGGCCTCGCCGGGCAAGCATGTGGGCTGGGTGCGGCTGGTGCGCTTTGATGGTGTGGAGCAGGCGCTGATCCGCCCGGGCGCGCAGGTCTGGGACCAGGGCGGGTTGTTCTCCCTGATGGTGCGCGCCGAGGAGGCGGATCTGGTCATGGACGCCGCCCATGCGCGCGGCTGGAGCGTGTTCGACCAGCCCCAGGTGTTCGATTTTGGCGGGCTGATCATCAAGAATGTGGTGGTGCGCCTGCCCGACGGGGTCAATCTGGCGGTCTATTCGCGCGTGGACCCGCCGATCGAGGGCTGGGATGATCTCGAAGGCTTCTCCTATCCGTTCAACACCATGGCCATGGTCCATGACCTGGCGGCGGAGCGGTCATTCTTCGTGGAGGGCCTGGGCTATGCGCCATTCTGGGAGGGCGACTATATCGACCCTGAACCGGTCAGCACCAATCACGGCCTGCCCAACAACTTCTCCCACGTCATCCCGCGCCGCACGGCGATCTTGCAGCAGCGCCCCGGCGAGGACGGGCGGATTGAGCTCATGCATTTCGACGGATTTGACGGGGACGACTTCTCTGACCGCGCCCGTTTGCCCAATCTGGGCATTCTGGCGGTGCGCCTGCCGGTGGCTGACCTCGATGACGCGCTGGCGCGTCTGTCGGTCCTGAGCGTCGCACCGTCCGCGGGTCCCGCCGCCTTGACCCTTGAGCCTTATGGAGACATCCGCTGGGCGGCGGTGCGCTCGCCTTCGGGAATCATCGTCGAGCTGATCGAGCAGCCCTGACCGGGCGGTGCGCAAATGTCACATAGGATATATCAATTCGTCCGGACAAATTGACGCGGAGCTGCGCTACGCTAGACTTCTGGTCTCTGCCAAGCCGGAAAACCGGATGATCTGTCGCAACAGGGGAGACCGCCCATGACCCGACTGTTCCAGGCCGCCTTGATGGCCAGCGCCGCTCTGCCAGCCTTCGCCGCCGCCGCTTACGCCCAGGAAACCGAGACCGCGGCGCCGCGCGGAGTGGACCGCATCACCGTGACGGCCCAGCGCCGCGAGGCCGATTCCCAGGACGTGCCGATCGCGCTCACCGCCATCGGCGCTGAAGAGCTGGAGCGTCAGGCGGTCGAGGAGATCACCGATCTGCGCTTCACCGCGCCAAACGTGAACATCCAGAAAAACACCGGCGTCGCCAACGCGGCTCAGGTCTATATCCGCGGCGTGGGCCAGGATGAATCCTCGCTCTTCGCCGAAGTAGGCGTGGGCATCTATCTGGACGGTGTTTATCTGGGCAAGCAGAACGGCACCACCATCGATCTGGTCGATCTGGAGCGGGTCGAGGTGCTGCGTGGTCCGCAAGGCACGTATTACGGCCGCAACACCAATGGCGGCGCGATCCGCTTTATCTCGCGCCGGCCCGAGCTCACCGGCACGCGCGGCGTGCTGGACGTGGCCGTCGGCACGATGGACCGCCTGGACGTGCGCGCTTCCTGGTCATCGGCCATCATCGAGGGTGAGAGCGGGTTCAAGATCGATCTTTTCACCCGCAATATGGGCAGCGATTTCGATCTCCTGAATACGCCTGCGCCGACCGCGGGACCTTTCACCTACGAGCCGCAATCGGAAGTGAACAATGTGGAGCGCTTCGGCGCGCGCGGCTCGTTCCTGTGGGAGCCGTCGGATCGCGATCTGTCGGTCTATATCGTGGGCGATTGGACCATCGACAATTCGGGCGCCTTCATCCCGACCCCGATCCAGCGTCAGGCCGACGGATCGGTGACCGAGCCGTTCGGTCGGCGTGCGGGAAATATGTCCATCGCGCCCTTCCATGAATACAGCGGCGGCGGGATTAGCGGCGAAGTGCGGTTTGGCACCGCGCTGGGCGACATCACCTCCATCACCGCCTATCGCAGCTTCTCCCAGGACCTGACAGCGGATCTCGACGGTCCGGGCATTGTCGATCTCTATCAGGAGCTGGACCAGTGGCAGTTCACCCAGGAAGTCCAGCTGGTGGGCGGCAATGAGCAGGTCGATTACGTGCTGGGCGCCTATTATTTCCGCGAAAATGTCGAACAGCTGGCAAACAACCGCTTCAACCAGATCTTCTCGGGCATTATCGGCCAGCCCTTCGGCCTCAATGATGATGTGCAGGACACCACGTCCTGGGCGGTGTTCGGTGAAACCACCTTCCACCTCAATGACCAGCTCTCCTTCACGCTGGGCGGGCGCTACACCTCGGACGAGAAGACCGCCGAGCGGCGCTTGCTCAATCCCAACACGCTGGCGCCGATCTGGGATGTGGACCCGTCCTTTGACGACACCAATTTCTCCTGGCGCGCCGTGGCGCAATACCGGCCCAACGAGAATCTGATGGTCTATGGCTCGTACTCGACGGGCTACAAGGCGGGCGGTCTCGCGGGCACGCGCCCGATCACCCAGAATGTGGCGTTCAATATCTATGAGCCTGAAGAACTGGCGTCGTGGGAAGTCGGCCTGCGTTCGGACCTGTTCGACAATTCGCTGCGCTTCAACGCGACCTATTTCTACGCGACCTATGACGCGCTGCAGCTGTCGGTTCTGGAGCCCGCCACCTTCCAGTTCGGCGTGATCAACGCTGACGCCATCGTCCACGGCCTGGAGCTGGAGGGCGTCTGGGCGCCCACCGACCAGTTCCAGCTGTCGGGCAATCTGGGCACCACCAATTTCGAGTATGACGAAGGCGCGCGCGTCGACCCGGCGGTGGGCATTCCCTTCAACACGCTGGAGGGCAAGCAATTCCCCGACCTGTCGGCCCGCCTGAACGCGGTGTACTTCCAGCCCACCGAGCTGGGCGAATTCGCCTTTGGCGGTTCGGCCACCCATTCCAGCGCGTTCGCCCGCAATGTGGGCAATTCACCAGCGATCTTCTCCGACGAAGTGACCACGTTCGACCTGTTCGCCCAGCTGACCTCGCCCGACGGGCGCTGGCGGCTCAAGCTGGAGGGCAAGAACATCACCGACGAGGATATCTTCCTCGCCGGCAACGCGCCGGGCGCTGCTCCGGGCTCGTTCGGCAGCCGCTACTACACCTATGGGGCCATCTGGAGCGCCAGCCTGCGCCTGGAGTTCTGATCGCTCTGTTCAGAGGCCGAAACGAAAAGCGCCCCGGCCATCTGGCCGGGGCGTTCTTCATTCTGCCGGGGCCGCGCCCATGCGAATGCTAGTCCTCGCTCACCGTCTCCGCCTCGTCCGGCGCGGTGGCGGCCGCCAGCCAGGCGATCAGATCATTGCGGTCGCTCTCATGGCGAAGGCCCGCAAAGCTCATCCGGTTGCCCGGCAGGAAGTCGCGCGGATTGGTCAGCCAGTCGTCCAGAGCCTCCGGCGTCCAGACAAAGTCTGCTCCGGCCACCACATCGGAGTATCGAAACCCCTCTGCGGTCCCGGCCTGGCGACCGAACATGCCATGCAGATTGGGCCCCACCAGATGGCGTGCGCCCTCATTGACCGTGTGACAGGACTGGCAGCGCCGCCACAGCCGCTCGCCATTGGCCAGATTGGCCGACATATAGGGCTCGCCCAGCGCGGCCAGGGCGGCTGCGGCGTTCGCCTCGCGCGCCGGATCCGCGGGCGAAGAGGCTTCTTCCGGGGCCGATGCCGTGACAGGGGCCTCGGGCGCCCCCCCGGTCTGCGCGCTGGGCTCAGGCTCGCTGCAGGCGGCGAGCGCCAGCAGGGCGGCGGCGGTCACAACGGGCAAGGCGATGGGTCGGGTTGGGCTGCGCATGACAGGCTCCTTGTCGATCAATGTGATAACCCGGTAGCGCGTCGCGCGCCCGGGTTCAACGCGCATGCCACGGCACACTCGGGCGCGCGCGCCATCACCCCGGCTTGACGCCGGTGCAAAACACCAGCGCCTGATCATGATAGCGCGCTCCGGGCATGCGCATGAAACGGGCGGTGAGGGACCCGGCTTCGTGCGCGCCGGTGAGGCCGGCGATGATCTCCACATTGTCGGCCTGAAACCGCGCCCAGTCCGATCCGGTCTCGACGATCCGCTCAAAGCGCTGCGCCTGCACAGACTGAAGGCCCGCTGCGCGCATGCCCGCCTCCAGACGCGCGCCGAACGCGCTGTCCATGAGGCCCGACGCGTCCATGGAGGCCATTAGATCGGCCATCGCGTCCGCCACCGCCTGCATGCCCGGCGCGCTCGTGTCGACCGGCGCAGAACCCGAGCAATCCAGATCAGCCAGCGCCAGCATGCCGCCGGGCTTCAGCCAGTCCATCAGGCGGGAAATTGCGGTGTGCGGATCGGACAAATGCCCGATCACCATACGCGCATAGACCAGATCAAACCGTTCCGGCTCGGCCGCCGGAGCGAACAGGTCGGCCTCCATCAGGCGCACAGGGGGCTGCGGCGGGTCGGCGCGCGACAGATCAATGTCCACGCCCAGCACATCGCCGTCAGGACCGGTGCGCTGCGCAAACCAGGACAGCATGCGCCCGGACCCGGGCCCGAACTCGGCGATCGCCATGCCCGGCGTGAATCCGACGGCTTGCTCCAGCCAGGCCTGCGTCGGTGCGGCGTAAAACCCGTCCAGCTGCCGGAGGCGTTCAGCCTCATCGGCTGCGCTCCGGTCAGACGCAAAATAAACAGAACTCAGCTCACCCATGTCCGGACAAATATCGGGAAAGCTGGGCAGGGGCAAGCGGGGTGAAGAAGGTGAGGGTGCGGCCCCCGAACCCATCCGGGTTCGTACCCGGCTACGCCGGAGCGAAGCCCCGGCTTCGCCGAGGCGAGAGCGCGAAGCCCCGGACCGGGCTGAGCATCTGGAGAACCGAACCCGTCAGGGTTCGCTAGCGCGACCGCGCGCCCGCAGCTTTAGCGAGGACCGACCGAGCGGAGCGAGGGAGGATCAGGAAATCGAACCCGTGAGGGTTCGCAAGGACAAAGCCCGCCCGCAGCGTCAGCGAGGATGCGAAGCCCCGGAGGGGCTGAGCACAGGAGAAAAATGGCGCCGGCTGAGGGAATCGAACCCCCGACCTTCGGTTTACAAAACCGCTGCTCTACCAGCTGAGCTAAGCCGGCGCCGGGCCGCCCTCCAATGTCCGGGAGGAGGGCGGGAAATCAGGTGTGAGCTTAGCCCACAATCTCGTAGCCGGCGAAGAAATAGGCGATTTCTTCAGCGGCGGTTTCCGGCGCGTCCGAGCCGTGCACCGAATTGGCCTCGATGGATTCGGCAAATTCCTTGCGGATCGTGCCGGGCTCGGCATTGGCCGGGTTGGTGGCGCCCATCACCTTGCGGTAGGTGGCGATGGCGTCTTCGCCTTCCAGCACCTGGACCACGACGGGGCCGGAAATCATGAAGGACACCAGCTCGTTGAAGAAGCCGCGCTCGCGGTGCACGCCGTAAAACGTCTCGGCCTGGGCCTGGGTCAGGTGCAGGCGCTTCTGGGCGATGATGCGCAGGCCGGCGGCCTCGATCAGGGCGTTGATCTGGCCGGTCAGATTGCGGCGCGTGGCGTCGGGCTTGATGATGGAGAAGGTGCGTTGCAGCGCCATGGGATCAGTTCCTTGTGGGTCGTGGGGAGGAATGGATTGCGGCGGCTTATAGCGGCGCTTCCGCCCCCTGTGAAGGCATGCTAGGCGCTTGCTTCATGCTCCACATCAACGACCTCACCCACCGCATTCAGGGCCGCTTGCTGTTTGATCAGGCGACGCTTTTCCTGCCCGCGAAAACCCGCATGGGGCTGGTGGGGCGCAATGGCACGGGCAAATCCACCCTGTTCCGCCTGATCCTGGGCGACGCCTCGCCCGAAAGCGGAGATGTGCGGGTGCAGCCGGGCGCGCGCATCGGCACGATCGCGCAGGAGGCGCCCGCCGGGCGCACCAGTGTGATGGACTTCGTGCTGGCCGCCGATGTGGAGCGCGCGGCGCTGATGGCGGAAGCCGAAACCGCGAGCGAACCCAACCGCATCGCTGAAGTGCAGACGCGCCTGGCCGATATCGGCGCGCACTCGGCCGAGGCGCGCGCCGGCGCAATCCTCAACGGGCTGGGCTTTGACACGGCGGCGCAGGGGCGCGCGTGTGCGGAGTTCTCCGGCGGCTGGCGCATGCGCGTGGCCATGGCGGCGACACTGTTCGCCGGGCCGGATCTGCTCCTGCTCGACGAGCCCACGAACTATCTCGATCTGGAAGGCGCGCTCTGGCTGGAGACGCATCTGTCGAAATTTCCCGGCGCGGCGCTGATCATCTCCCACGACCGCGAGCTTTTGAACGCCAGCGTCCACGCAATCGTGCATCTGAAAGACTGCAAGCTGTCGGTCTGGGAGGGCGGGTTTGACTCCTTCCAGCGCCAGCTCGCCGAGCGCCAACGCGTGCAGATGAAGATGGTGGAAAAGCAGGAGGATGAGCGCCGCCGCCTGCAGGGCTTCGTCGACCGGTTCCGCGCCCAGGCCACCAAGGCCAAACAGGCCCAGTCACGGGTCAAACGGCTGGAAAAGCTCGCCCCCATCGCCACCATGGTCGAGGACCCGGTTGCGCCCTTCGAATTTCCCGGCGCCGAGCGGCGCATGGGCAATCCGCTGGTGCGCTTTGACGAGTGCGATACGGGCTACGATCCGGACAAGCCGGTGCTGCGCGGGCTCAATATGCGCATTGATGTGGATGACCGCATTGGGGTTCTGGGCCGTAATGGTGCGGGCAAGTCCACCTTCGCCAAGCTGCTCACCGGCGCATTGCCGGTCACGTCTGGCGCGATGCGCATGCACAAGAAGGCGGTGGTGGCCCACTTCGCCCAGCACCAGATCGACGCACTGTCGCCGGACCATTCGGCCTATGACCATGTGCTCGAGCGCATGGAGGAGAAGACCGAGGCCCAGCGCCGCGCACGCCTGGCGCGCTTCGGCCTGCCGCGCGACCGGCAGGAGACGCCGGCCAAGAATTTGTCAGGCGGGGAGAAGGCGCGCCTCCTGATGAACCTCATCACGTTTGACGGGGCGCATCTCTTGATCCTGGACGAGCCGACCAACCATTTGGACATCGACAGCCGGGCCGCGCTCATGGACGCGATCAACGAGTTTCCCGGCGCGGTGATACTGATCAGCCACGACCGCAGCCTGATCGATACCTGCGTGGACCGGCTCTGGGTGGCTGAAGGCGGGACGATCAGGCCCTGGGATGGGGACTTGGACGATTACCGCAAGCACATGCTGCAAAGCGAAGCCAAGCCCCGGCCCAAAGGTCTGCCCGCCGGCGGCCAGAAGTCGGCTGACCGGCGCCAGACCGCCGCCGCGCGCGACCAGCTCAAACCGCTCAAGGCCGAGATTGCCCGCTGGGAGCGCGAGATCGACCGGCTCAAGGGCGTGCTGGACAAGATCGATGGCGGGCTGGCCGTGATGGGGCTTTGGGAGAAGGACCCGGGCCTCGCGACCGAGCTGACCAAGAAACGCGCCCGCTGCGTGGAGCTGATTGATGATGCGGAGCTGAACTGGCTGGAGGCGTCAGAGAAGCTGGAGGCGGCTCAGGCGGCGGCGGGGGTTTAGGCCGGGGCGCGACGGCTCGCCGCGTCCCGGCCCCGGCTCAATACCCGCTCAGCCGCGCCACTTCGCCTGCATTGAAGGCGTCATCGCCCAGATATTCGCCGGCGGCCTGGGCGCGTTTGTAGTACAGGCCGATATCGTATTCGTCGGTCATGCCGACCCCGCCGAACATCTGGATGCCTTCGCTGGTGGAAAGGCGTGACACGGCCGTGGCCTTGGCCTTGGCCGCAGCGCACCAGAGCGGAGCCTGGGCGGGCTGGGTGTCCAGTACGGTCAGGGCGCGGCGCACCAGCGAGCGGGCCAGCTCCAGTTCGCCATAGAGATGGGCGGCGCGATGCTGCAGACCCTGAAACGTCCCGATGGCGACGCCGAACTGTTCGCGCTCGCGGATGTAATCGAGCGTCATGTCAAAGGCGCGCTGACCCACGCCCAGCGCCTCGGCGGCCTGGGCGGCGCGGCCGATGTCCAGCAGATGGCGGTAGGCTGCCTCGCTGTCCTCAGCCCCGCCCAGCAGCGCGTCGCCGTCGAGCTTCACATCGTCAAAGGCGATGTCGGCGGGCACATGACTGTCCAGCGTGCGCCGGGAGGTGCGCGTGATTCCGGCGGCGTCCGGCGAGACGAGGAAGAGATTGATCCGGTCATCCTCGGTACGCGCCGCCACGATCAGCAGGTCCGCGCCCGCGCCATTGACCACGTATTTCTTGGCGCCCGACAGGCGGAAGCCATTGCCGTCCTTCACCGCCTTGGTCTTCACATGGGACGGGTTGTGGCGCGCCCGTTCGTCGAGTGCGAGGGCAATGACCGTCTCGCCGGCGGCGATTTTGGGCAGCCAGGCGTCTTTCTGCGCGTCCGTGCCCGCCAGCTTGAAGGCGCTGGCGCCCATGACGGCGGTGGACAGGAAGGGCGAAGCGGTGAGATTGCGCCCGATCTGTTCGAGCACCAGCCCGGCCGCCGCGCAGCCCATATCGACCCCGCCATGGTCTTCGCTGACCAGAATCCCGCACCAGCCCATCTCGGCCATGGCGGACCACAGATCGCGCGAGAAGCCGTGGGCGTCGCCCGCATCGCGCAGCTTGCGCAGGGCGGTGACGGGCGCCTGTTCTTCCAGGAATTGCTGTGCGCCGTCGCGCAGCATGGTCTCTTCTTCGTTCAAAACGAAAGACATGGCGGATAATCCCCTGATTTAAATGACTTTACGCGCTCGGCAGATTAAGCACGCGCTTGGCAATGATGTTCAGCTGCACCTCGCTGGTGCCGCCCTCGATGGAGTTGGCGCGCGAGCGCAGCCAGGTGCGGGCGGGGTCGCCGTCACTGGGCTTGTCGCCCTCCCACAACAGCCCGTCCGTGCCCAGCGCTGACATGTTGAGTTCGTGCCGGCGCTTGTTCAGCTCGGTGCCGACATATTTGAGCATGGAGGCGCGTGCGCCCACGCCCTCGCCATGGTCGCCCTCTTCCTTGGTGCGGCGCAAAGTCGCTTCAAACGCCAGGCCATCAATGGTCAGGCGGGCGACATCGCCGCGCAGGATGGGGTCAGCCAGACGCCCCGTTTCGTCCACTTCGCCCGACTGGTGGGCGGCGGTGACCGGGTTCAGACCGCCGAAGGCGGCTTCGGATACAATACCTGCGCGCTCGTGGCTGAGCAGGTATTTGGCGATATCCCAGCCTTCTCCAGCCTTGCCCAGACGATTGGCGACGAGGGCTTTTGCGTCGTCAAAGAAGGTCTCGCAGAAGGGCGATTTGCCGGAGATCAGCTTGATCGGTTTTGTGGTCACGCCCGGCTGGTCCATGTCGATCAGCAGGAAGGAGATGCCCAGGTGCTTCGGCGCATCGGCTTCGGTGCGCACGAGGGCGAAAATCCAGTCGGACTGGTCCGCATAGCTGGTCCAGACCTTCTGCCCGGTGACCGTGTAGTGATCGCCCTGCAGCACGCCCTTGGTGCGCAGTGACGCGAGGTCGGAGCCCGCGCCCGGCTCGGAATAGCCCTGGCACCAGCGGATTTCACCGCGCGCGATGGGTGGCAAATGCTCCAGCTTCTGCTCGTGGGTGCCGTATTTCAGCAGGGCCGGGCCAAGCATCCAGATGCCGAAACTGTCCAGCGGTGAGCGCGCCTTGATCGCCTTCATCTCTTCTTTGAGGATGAAGGCTTCTTCCTTGGACAGGCCCGCGCCGCCATATTCCTTTGGCCAGGTCGGGACCGTCCAGCCCTTTTCCACCATGCGTTCGAGCCAGATTTTCTGGTCCTCGCTGGCGAATTTCCAGCTCCTGCCGCCCCAGCAGATATCGGCTTCCGAGGCGATGGGCTGGCGCATGCTGGCGGGGCAATTGGCTTCCAGCCAGGCGCGGGTTTCTGTGCGGAATGTAACGAGCGGCATGGCGCTTCCTCCCTTACGTTTACGTAAAGGGTAAGCCGAAGGCGCGCGCCTGACCAGTCCCGGCGTGCGCCCGGTTTGCGGCGAAACGGCGCGGCCTCCTTGCCATGCGCGCCTCAGCCGATAAGTAGCGGCAGACCGATGACCACCCCTGCGCCCGTCCGGAGCCGCCGCCCATGTCCTGCGCCGCTTTGTCGATCCCCAAGGCCTATACGGAACCCGGCACCGACCGGGCGATGTTCTGGTGGCTGGTGATCATCGCGGCCTTTGTATGCGCCATGATCGTGGTGGGCGGCGCGACGCGCCTGACCGATTCCGGCCTGTCGATCACCGACTGGCGCCCGATCACCGGGGCCATCCCGCCGCTGAGCCAGGAGGGCTGGGAGCGCGAGCTGGAGCGTTACCGCCAGATCCCGCAATACCAGGAAATCAATCGCGGCATGTCGATGAGCGATTTCAAGTTCATCTACTGGTGGGAATGGGGCCATCGCCAGCTGGGGCGGACGCTGGGCCTGGTTTACTTCATTCCCTTCGTCTTCTTCCTTTGGAGCGGCCGTGCGCCGAAGCGCCTGCGCCCCCGGCTCTGGGTGCTGTTCGTGCTGGGCGGGCTGCAGGGCGCGATCGGCTGGTGGATGGTGGCGTCTGGCCTGACCGAGCGGGTGGATGTCAGCCAGTACCGGCTCGCAACGCACCTCACCATGGCGTTTCTGATCCTCGGCCTGACGCTGTGGACGGCGCTGGAATTGCGCCATGGCCAGACCAAGCTCGCCGTGCGCTCGCCCCTGTTCAAATGGAGCGCGATCTTCTGGGGCGCGGTGATGGTCCAGGTCGCATTGGGCGCGTTTGTGGCGGGCTTGAATGCCGGTCAGATCTACACCAGCTGGCCGGGCTTTAACGGCCAGCTCTGGCCGCAGGACTATCTCTCCGGCCTGCCGATCTGGCAGGCGGTGTTTGAAAGCCGCCCCGCCGTCCAGCTGCAGCACCGCTGGGCCGGCTATGCGCTGGCGGCGGGCGGTCTGGCGCTGGCCATCCTGTGGCGGCGCAGCGGGGATGTGATCATGGGGCGGTTCGCCCTTGTGATGCTCGCCGTGCTGTTCGCCCAGATCGCGCTGGGCATCCTCACGCTCGTCAACGCGGCGCCTCTGTCGCTGTCGCTGGCCCACCAGGCGGGCGCGATCATCCTCTTCCTGACTGCTGGCGCAGCGGCCTGGGCGTCGGCGCGGGCGGTGCGGGCCGGCAGCGCCTAGCTTTCGTCGGTAAGAACCGTGCGGGTGATCACTTCGCGGGCGATTAGTTTCAGGCTGCCATCGCCGCGGTCATAGGCGGCGGCGATGCCCGATGCGAAGGCGCCGCCGCCGAAATTGGCGTCGGTGACGGCCAGCGCTGATGGCTCGTTGAAGCCCGGCGCGCCCAGGCCCGCATCAAAGCGGACCGTGGCGATCAGTTCGAGAGAGCGCGCGTCCAGCACCTGCATCAGCCCGGTATCGGGCGACACCATCATCGCCACTGGCCGGCCCAGCAGTTCGCTGTAGGCGACGTTGGAGCCCGGCAGGCGGTCCGTGCTCGCGCGCAAATCGCCATTGGCGCTGACCCGCGCGAGGCCGGCGGTGGGTCCGCCGATCAACAGATCGCCATCCGCCGCCGCAGCGCAGGAGCGGGCCGGGAAGGGCAGGGCGCGGGTTTCACGCTGGCGCACCTGCAAACCATCTCCGCCCGCATCGCTCACGCGCACGATGCGCGCCTCTTCGCCATCGCCGAGTATGGCCAGATCGACATAGCCGATCCCCTCGCCGAACAGGCACAGGCTGGCGCCGCCCGGCATGTCGCCCTCCAGCGGCAGCTCGATCACATCGTCTACCGCCCGAACCACGACGAAAGCGCGCAGCGCGCCGTTCTCATCCATGGCGAAGATCATGGGCAGCGTCTCGCCGCGCAGCGGGAAACCGCCCGTACCGGCCAGTCCATTGAGGCGCGGACCGGCGCCCGAGATCACTTCCTGCCCGTCAATATTGAAGACCGAAATTCCGCCCTGAAGGCTCGCGGCTGCCAGCAAACCATTGCCCGGCGATTCCGCATCCGGCAGGAAGGCCAGATCGCGCGCGCCGCCCGGCGCGCTGAATGACCCTGTCACGATGGCGGTACGTTCCGCCTCGCTGGGATCGACGGCCTCCTCCTCGCCGGGAAAGAAATTGCACCCGGCCAGCGCGGCTGACAGGGCAGCGGCGGCCAGAATGCGGGCGAGGGGGGCGTGGCGCAGGCGGGCTGTCAGGGCAGGCAGCATGATCAGATATCTCGGCTCAAAGCGCCCGTGCGGGGACGGGCTGACAGGGGTGCAATGGTACATGGCGGCTGGCGCGCCGTCACATGCTCGATGTATCTCGCGTCAGGGGCCAGACGAGGGGCGGTCGTCAGCTCTCGAAATGTGCGGTATCAGAATACCTTATTTCCAAGCGCCTGAATTCAAACCTTTTTCACAAGGTCTATTGACGCGAATGCAAGGCGCGCGTAGAGACCGCGCCAGATCGCGTTCGGGATGGTCCCGAAGCGCGGGTCAAGTCTGTTTTCTGAGGCTCCTGTTATGAAGACCTTTACCGCCAAGCCAGCGGACGTCGAGCACAAATGGATCGTGATCGATGCGGAAGGCGCCATTGTCGGCCGTCTCGCCGCGTTCATCGCGACCCGTCTGCGCGGCAAGCACCGCCCTGATTTTACGCCGCATATCGACACCGGCGATCATGTGATCGTCATCAATGCCGAGAAAGTGGTGTTCACCGGCCGCAAGTTCGCGAACAAGCGGTATTACCGGCACACCGGCCACCCGGGCGGCATCAAGGAAACCTCGCCCCGCCGCATTCTGGAGGGCCGTTTCCCCGAGCGCGTGGTCGAGCAGGCCGTTAAGCGCATGCTGCCCAAGGAAAGCCCGCTGGCGCGCGCCCAGTTCTCCAAGCTGCGCGTCTATGCCGGCGGAGAGCATCCGCACCAGGCGCAGACCCCTGAAGTCCTCGACTTCAAATCCCTGAACGCCAAGAACGCGCGGAGCTGATCATGTCCGAACAAACCCGTTCCCTCGAGGATCTGAAGTCCGCTCTGCAGGACGCCGGCTCGCCCGTCGTTCCCGAAGCGGTGTCCGAGCAGGTTCTGGCCGAGCCGCAAATCGACGAGCACGGCCGCGCCTACGCCACCGGCAAGCGCAAGAACGCCATCGCGCGCGTCTGGATCAAGCCGGGCGCCGGCAAGATCACGATCAATGGCCGCGAGCAGACCGTGTATTTCGCGCGCCCCGTGCTGCGCATGCTGCTCCAGCAGCCCTTCGAGGCCGCCTCGCGCAAGGACCAGTATGACGTGGTCGCCACCGTCACCGGCGGCGGCCTGTCGGGCCAGGCCGGCGCGGTGCGTCATGGCATCTCCAAGGCGCTGACCTATTACGAGCCCACCCTGCGCGGCGTGCTCAAGGCCGGCGGCTTCCTGACCCGCGACAGCCGCGTGGTCGAGCGCAAGAAGTATGGCAAGAAGAAAGCCCGCCGGAGCTTCCAGTTCTCCAAGCGCTAAAAGCTTTTTGTCTCCATCGCATACCCAGGCGGGCGGCTCCAACGGGCCGTCCGTTTTGCGTTGCGGCTGGTGGTGCGCGCGCGGCAGATCGCGCCTCCCCTTGATGGCGGCCCCATGCTATGCCGACCCCTCATAATCCGGGCGGGGTCCTCCGCCTTCGCCTTCATTGAGCCCTGGTGCTGATGACCCAATCTGTCCCGTTCCCGCGTCTGACCGTGCTGATTCCGGCCCTGAACGAGGCTGACAGCATTGACGGCGTGGTGCGCGAGGCGCGCGATGTGATCACTGCCGCCATCCCCGAGACGGACTTCATCGTCATTGATGACGGCAGCACCGATGGCACCGCGCAGGCGCTCTCCGCGCTGCTGGCCGAAGACCCCCGCATCCGCCTGATCCGCCACCCCAGGCGCTCGGGCAAAAGCGCGGCGCTGCGCACCGGCATGATCGCCGCGCGCTCGCTCTGGGTCGCCACCATGGACGGGGACGGGCAGGACGATCCGCGCTCCATTCTCGACATGGCCGCCGAGGCCGATCTCGACACAGTGGGCGAACGCGCTTTGGTCGCGGGCTGGCGCGCCAACCGCACCGATGGCAACAGCCGCAAATTCGCTTCGCGCCTGGCCAATGGCCTGCGCCGCAATCTCCTCAATGATGATTGCCCCGACACCGCCTGCGGGCTGAAACTGATCGTGCGCGATCTGTTTCTCGCCATGCCGTTCTTTGACGCGCTGCACCGCTATATCCCGGCCTTCACCAAGCATCTGGGTTTTGGCTATGTCAGCGTGAAGGTCGTCAACCGGCCAAGGGCCGCGGGCGAGTCGAAATATACCAATCTTGGCAGAGCTTTCGCCGGGCTTTTTGATCTGATGGGTGTGATCTGGCTGATGCGCCGCACCCATACGCCCGGGCCGCAGCTCCTGCTGGGCCGCAGCCCAAGTGAAGGGTCAGACGTATGACCGCCGGGTTCGCCGCCTTGCTGACGCCCGGCGCCAAAGGCGGGCTGAATCCGGTGGCGTTCGCCTGCCTCCTGGTACTGGCGCTGGCGGCCATGCTGCCCGGCTTCTTCACCATCCCGGCCATGGACCGCGATGAGTCGCGCTACGCCCAGGCCAGCCGGCAGATGATGGAGACCGGCGACTTCATCGATATCCGCTTCCAGGACGAGGCGCGCCACAAGCAACCCGTGGGGTCCTATTGGGCGCAGGTCGTCACCAGCACGCCGTTTGGCGGCGCCGACGCGCCGATTTGGGCGCACCGCCTGCCCAGCCTCTTCGGGATCATCGCCGCCGTAGTGATGACGGGGTGGCTCGGCGCGCGGCTGTTTTCGCCGGGTGTGGGGCTGGCGGCCGGCATGGTGCTGGCGGTGTGCCTGATGGCGCAGGTGGAGGCGCGCACCGCCAAGACCGACGCGCTGCTGCTCGGGTTCGGCATGCTGGCGCAGGTGGCCCTCGCCATGCTGGCTTTGAAGGTCACGGAAATCCGGCCGCGCTTCATCGGATGGCCGCTGGCGCTGTGGGCGGCGACGGGGGCGTGCATCCTGATCAAGGGCCCCATCTTCACCATGGTGACGGCGCTGACGCTCGCCGCCTATATCGGCCTGACGCGCGATTTCGGATTGCTAAGGCGCATCCGGCCGGGGCTCGGCCTCCTGACAGCAGCCGCCATCGCCGCGCCCTGGCTGATCGCCATCACAGTCGTGACAAATGGCGCTTTCCTGGCCGAAGCTGTCGGCTGGTCCATGCTGCGCAAGGTGTCCGAAGCCGCCGAGAACCATACCGGCCCGCTGGGTTTCCACCTCATGCTGTCGCCGGTCACGTTGTGGCCTGCGGCGGCCCTGCTGGCGCTGGCGGCGCTGGCGGCGTGGCGACACCGCGCTGACCGCACCATCCTGTTTCTGGTCGCCTGGATCGTGCCGACCTGGCTGGTGTTCGAGCTGGTGACCACCAAGCTGCCCCACTACATCCTGCCGACGGTCCCCGCCATCGCCATCCTGATGGGCCTGGCCTTGCGCGATGCGCGCGATCTTCTGGCGGGCTGGCGCTCGCGGGTGTTTCACGGCGTGGTGGCCGCCGCTGTGCTCGTGGTGTCAGGCGTTCTGATCGCGCTGCCCATCGCGGGGCATATCGAGTTTAACGGCGAGATTAGCCTGACCGCCTGGATCGCCGCCGGCGCCGGGATCATCGCCCTCATCACCGTGCTGGCGCTGGTTTTCGCCCCGTCCCTGCGCACCCTGACTGCGTCTGGCGTGGCCGCCACGGGGCTCTACGCCGCCATGTTCGGCGTGGTCATCCCGAATATCGACCCGATGTGGCCGTCCGAGCGGATCGGCCGGGTGGTCAGTTCGCTGGAAGGATGCGAGACCCTGACCATCGCCACGCTGGGCTATCGCGAGCCCTCCAACGCCTTTTATCTGGGCACGGACGCCTTGCTCGCCGACAATGCCGACGCGGCGGCTGACGTCCTCACCCGCGACCCCGCCTGCGGCCTGGCCATCGTGGATGGCATTGAACGCGAAGGCTTTGACGCGGCGCTCGCCGAACGCGGCCTGACCGTGCGCGCGCTGGCCACGGTCTCAGGCCACAACCTGGTCAAGGGGACGCAGCTGGAGATGACGCTGCTGGTGAACGAGGGCTCTGCGCTGCGGTTGGCGGAGTAGGGGGCGATCCTCATTATCCTCCCCCGCAAACGGGGGAGGAAAGAGCACCCCTGTTTTCCCGGAATTTGCGCATCATATATCCGGGAGCCGTCCCGATATATTTCAACCGCCTATGCGGCGGAAAGGATCGGTGGATGGGTCCAGGATAGCCGCTTCGCGGCTTCCGGGAAGGCAGTGTGTGCTGGTTTGATCACCGTCCCCTGTGACATCCGCCCACGCTGACCCGCCGCGCGGCCTGAAGCCGGCGGGGAGGGCGGGGTGCGCGCGGCCGGTCCCTTGAGGACCGCTGCGTGGCTGTGGCCTGGCCGCAAGGCCAGGCGGTATGGCCGGCGGGTCCAGCGGGACCGGCCGCGCGCGGCGGCGTTATCCGGGCGTCGGCTCCCGCAGATTATCCCCGCAGGACTTGGCTGCCGAACGGGCGTGGACGGGGCCGATTGCACCCCGCCGCGTCACGCATAATCAGGTCCGCCGGTGATGCCTGGTCTCAGCGCCCGCCCCCCGCGGCCTAGAGCCTTGCCCCGGGCCTTGGCCTCAAGGTGTGACCCGAAGGCCGGACCTTGCAGCGAGACCTGGCGGCGCGGCCCAATGGCTGGGCGGGAGGAATCGTCCTCCGGGCGCGTCCGTACGGACATCACAGGCGCCTGACCGTCCGGGCAGGCCTTGAGGCGGCGGCCAGGCCGCCTCGCCCGCTCTTTTGCGCCCGGGCGCGTCCCCCGGACGCTCGAGGCGCCGCCCCGCCCCGCGCAACTGTTGGACGCCTCCGGCAGCGCCCCCGCCTGCGGGGCGAGAGAAGGGAGTATGCACGCGGGCGGAAGGGGCGGGGATAAGGGGGGCTTTTTCATTTGATCACCCACCCTGTGTTTTCCCGGAATCTGCGCAGCAAATATCCGGGACCCATCCCCCATAGAGACCAACCGCTTCAGCGGCTGAAAGGACCGGTGGATGGGTCCCGGCTCTCGCTACGCTCGCCCGGGAAAACAAGGTGGGGTGGTTGATCTGCCCACACCCGCTCCAAAAAATCCTACTTCTGTCTTCCCGGAAACCGCGAAGCGGTTATCCGGGACCCATCCCCCATGAATTCGAACCGCCTCTGCGGTGGACAGGGCTGGTGGATGGGTCCCGGCTCTCGCTCCGCTCGGCCGGGAAAACAAGGACGGGCAACCGGGTGCAAAACCCCTAACTCCTCACCTTCACATACTCCCCCGGCGCGGGGCAGATCGGTTTCACCTTACCGCCGCCGGGCTCGCGGGCCGGGACCTGGGCATCGTTCATGGACAGCAGCCAGGCTTTCCAGTGGGGCCACCAGGAGCCGGGGGTTTCGGATGCGCCGGCGAGCCACGCTTCGCGGGTTTCCGGCAGGGCGTCATTGACCCAGTGCTGGTATTTGTTGGCGTCGGGGTGGTTGACCACGCCGGCGATATGGCCCGACCCCGCCATCATGTATTGCACCGGCCCGCCAAATTGCTGCGCCGAGCGGTAGACGCTGTCGGCGGGGGCGATGTGGTCTTCCTTGCTGGCCTGCATGAAGACCGGAATGGTCACGTTTTTGAGGTTCAGCCTGTGGCCCGCAATTTCCAGCTTGCCTTCTGACAGAAGGTTCTGGCGGTAGAAGGTGTCGAGATAATACAGGTGCAGCCGCTTGGGCATGCGCGTCTGGTCGGCGTTCCAGTAGAGCAAATCAAACGCCTGGGGCTGGCGGCCCAGAAGATAGTTGTTGATCACAAACGACCACACCAGATCGTTGGAGCGCAGCATGTTGAACGTGTCGGCCATGGTGCGTCCGTCCAGCACGCCGCCCTGGGCGTCCATCAGGCGCTCGATCTCCCTGAACCATTCCTGGTCGATGAAGACCAGAAGCTCGCCCGCCAGCTTGAAATCAAGCTGGGCGGCGAAGAAGGTCGCCGACGCGATGCGGTCATCGCCTTCGGCGGCCATCAGCGCCAGCGCGGTGCCGAGCATCGTGCCGCCAATGCAATAGCCCACCGTGTCCACCTGGCGCTCGCCGGTGATGGTCTCGATCACCTCCAGTGCGGTGAACAGGCCCTTGCGGATATAATCCTCAAAGCTGGCGTCCTTCATATCCGCTTCCGGATTGACCCAGCTGATCAGAAAGACCGTGAAACCTTGTTCTGTGAGCCAGCGGATCATCGATCCCTTGGGGCGCATGTCGAGAATGTAGAATTTATTGATCCAGGGCGGCGCGATCAGCAGGGGCCGCTGGCGCACCTGCGGCGTGGCGGGCGCATACTGGATCAGTTCCATCACCTCATTGCGCCAGACCACCGCGCCCGGAGTCGCCGCCAGGTCCTTGCCCACTTCAAACCCGTCCATATCGGTCTGCGACAGGGCGAGGCGCCCGTTGCCGCGCTCCAGATCGCTCATCATCTGGCTGAGGCCGCGGGTGAGGTTTTCGCCGCGGGTGCGCACCGTCTCCTCGATCACATCAGGATTGGTCATGGCGAAATTGGTCGGCGCCATGGCGTCGATCATCTGGCGGGTGACGAAATTCACCTTGCGCCGCGCAGGCTCGTCCAGCCCTTTGGCGCCCGCCAAAAGGTTCAGCATGAAGCGCTGATTGATGAGGTAGGACTGCTTGATGGCGTCGAACACCGGATGCTCGCTCCACGCCTTGGAGCGCCAGCGCTTGTCGCCGGGCTCCGGCATGATGGCGGGGTCCGCCGCCTCGCCCGACAGCATGCGCCGGTTGGTGGACGACCACAGGTCCAGATAGCTGCGGTAGAGGTCGGACTGGGCCTGCAACACCAATTCGGGATCGGACAGGATCGATTCCCAGGCCTTGATCAGTTCCGGCGCGGCGTGCAGCGGGTCGGCATTGGGCGCCAGCGACGGATCGCCTTCGAGGGATCGGCGCATGACGTCGCTCATCAGCTTCTGGCTCTTGAGCGCCGACTGCATGAGATTGCGCGACACCGTCTCCAGCCGCTCCAGATCCGCTTCGCCCAGAAGGCCGAGAGAGGCTGCCGCCTGCACCGCCGGATCGGTTGCAGGCTGCGGCGCGGGCGAGGTCGGGGCCGATTCAGCGGGACCGGGGGCTTGGGCTTTGCGCGGCGCCGCTTTGGCCTTCGGCTTCGACGCTGCTTTCAAGGCTGATTTGGCTTTGGCCGCCCGGGCTGCGCCCTGCGTTGGCGCTGGTTTGCCGGCCGCTTTGGGCTTCGTTCCGGACCCCGCTGCGGGCTTGGCCGCAGGCTTTTGCGGGGTTTTCGCGGACGCGCTGCGGGCGGCTTTGCCCGAGCGGGCGGGGGTTTTCTTGTCGGCCATGGCGCGCAACGCCTCCCGGGAGGTGACAGTGATGCGCAGAAGCGTATAGAAAGCCGAAGCCCCATCCAATGCCCGGGAGGCGCAAGGCGCGTCATGATTTTGCGAATTCTCGCCGTCTCGCTCGCCGCCGCCGCCCTTTCGGGTTGCGTGCGCCTCGACATGCCGCAGCCAGCGTCGGAAAGCTGGACCCTGGCCCGCCTGTCCGGCGACGAGGCCGGAACGCCTCCCGTCTATGTGCCCGAGCGCGTGCTGGAGCGCAGCACGCTCGCCTCCATGGCGGCTGCGGAGCGCGCGCTGTTGCTGCGTGGCGCGCAGGTGCGCGATGCCGCCGCCAGCGTGCCGGATCCGCAAGAGCCCGCCGAAGACTACGCCGCGCGCCAGCGCGCGCTTGGAACGCCGCCTGAATGACCGGCGCCAGCGGTGTGCGCTGACGCCCCCCTGTATGAGCAAGGAAACAAGCATGTCGAACGCCAAGGGGCTGGAAGCTCTCGTCAATGATGCGGTGAACGCCGCCGAGCGCGCGGCCATCGCCGCGTCGGCGCTGGTGGGACGCGGCGACAAGATCGCCGCCGACCAGGCCGCGGTGGACGCCATGCGCACCGCCTTCAACGCCATGGAGATGCGCGGACGCATCGTGATCGGCGAGGGCGAGCGCGACGAGGCGCCCATGCTGTATATCGGCGAGGAGGTCGGCACGGGGCAGGGCCCGGAGATCGACATCGCGTTGGACCCGCTGGAAGGCACCGACGTGACCGCCAAGGGCATGCGCGATGCGTTGGCGATCCTCGCCCTGTCGCCGCGCGGCGGGCTGCTCTATGCGCCGGACACCTATATGGACAAGATCGCCATTGGACCGGGCTATGCCGACGGCGTGATCGATCTGGACGCTGAGCCCGCCGACAACATTCGCTCATTGGCCCGCGCCAAGGGCGTGGACCCGTCGGAGATCACCGCCTGCGTGCTCGATCGCGAGCGCCATGAGGGCATCGCCGCCTCGATCCGCAAGGCCGGCGCGCGCATCACCTTCATCGGAGACGGCGATGTGGCCGGGGTGATGATGGCCGCCGACCCGGAAGTCGACGTGGACATCTATATCGGCCGCGGCGGCGCGCCCGAGGGCGTGCTGGCGGCGGCGGGCCTGCGCTGCGTCGGCGGCCAGATCCAGTGCCGGCTGCATTTCCGCAATGATGACGAGCGCGCCCGCGCCAAGCGCACGGGGATCGAGGATCTCGACCGCAAATACACGCTCATGGACATGGCCAGCGATGACTGCCTGCTGATCGCGTGCGGCGTCACCGATGGCCGCATGGTCCACGGCGTGCGCAAGGGCGCGGGCTGGGTGGAGACCCAGACGCTGGTCTACTCCTCCATCACGGGCGTGCGGCGGAAAATCTCGACCCGCCGTCCGCTGACGCGGTGAGCGCGGGCGCACTGTTCGGCGTCACGCGCTCGCTGGGCGGGCGCGCCTGGGCGCTCAAGCCCGCCGACGACCGCGTGGCGGGCGAGATTGCGCGCCTGACCGGCGCCAATGACGCCCTGGCCCGCCTGCTGGCGGCGCGCGGCCTGACGGCGGACACCGCGCCGGGCTTCCTCGCCCCGCGCCTGCGCGACACCTTCCCCGACCCGTCGAGCTTCAAGGGCATGGACACGGCTGCGCGCCTGATCTGGGACGCGGTGGAGGCGGGCGTGCGCATCGCCCTGTTTGCCGATTACGATGTGGACGGCGCCACGTCGGCGGCCCAGCTCTCGCGCTGGCTGTCGGCGGTGAGCGAGCCGCCCCTGATCTATGTCCCCGACCGGATTGAAGAGGGCTATGGCCCCAGCACCGCCGCGTTCGAGACGCTTAAAAACCAGGGCGCCGGTCTGGTCATCACGCTCGATTGCGGCGCGGCCGCCGTGGTTCCGCTGGCCGGCGCGCGGGCCATGGGCCTGCCGGTGGCGGTGATCGACCACCATCTGATGGACGGCGCCGCGCCCGACGCCGACGCCCTTGTGAACCCCAACCAGCCCGGCGACCAGTCCGGCTGCGGCCATCTGGCGGCGGCGGGCGTGGTGTTCGTGCTGCTGGCGGCGCTGAACCGCGAGGGGCGCAAGCGCGGCGCCTTCGCTGCCAAACCCGAGCCGGACCTGCTCGCCTTCGCCGATCTGGCCGCGCTGGGCACGATTTGCGACGTGGTGCCGCTGACCGGCTTTAACCGCGCCATCACCGCGCAAGGACTGAAGGTCATGAGCGCCTGGGCGCGCCCCGGCCTCAAGGCGCTGGCCGAGGTGGCGGGCGTGACCGGACCGGCGGGCGTATATCACGCGGGCTTCCTCATCGGGCCGCGAATCAATGCCGGGGGCCGGGTGGGCAAGTCGGATCTGGGCGCGCGCCTGTTGATCAGCGACGACGCGCAGGAAACCCGCGCCATCGCCCAGGAGCTCGACCGCCTCAATGGCGAGCGCCGCGAGATCGAGGCGGGGGTGCTGGACGGCGCGCTGGCCCAGATCGAGGCGGCGGGGGTGAGCGAAAGCGCGCCCATCCTGATCGCCGCCGGGGAGCACTGGCATCCCGGCGTCATCGGCATCGCCGCAGGCCGGATGAAGGACCGGTTCAACCGGCCCTCCATCGTGATCGGGATTGATCCTGAAACGGGCCTCGCCAAAGGCTCGGGCCGGTCCTGCCCCGGCGTCAATCTGGGCGGGGCGATCGCGCGCGCGCGTGAAGCCGGGCTGCTGGTGGCCGGCGGCGGGCACGCCATGGCCGGCGGCCTGACCATGGCCGCGAACCGGATTGATGAGCTGCGCGCGTTTCTCGAATCAGAGCTGGCGGCCGAATGGGCCGCGGCGGAAGAGGCGCGCACGCTGCAGCTCGACGCGGTGGCTCATCCCGCCTCGGTGTCGTTCGAGTTCTGCGAGGCGCTGAGCGCCGCCGCGCCTTTCGGCCAGGGCAATCCGGAGCCGCGCTTCGCCTTCGCCGACCTGCGCCGCACCTTCGCCAAGCTGGTGGGGACCAACCATGTGCGCGTCACGTTCGAGGCCGCCGGCGGCGCGCGCCTTCAGGGTATTGCGTTTCGCGCCGCCGACAATCCCATGGGCCAGGCGCTGCTGGCGCCGGGCGAGGCGCGTTTCCATGTCGCGGGCAAGCTGCGCGCCGAGGACAACCGCTATGGCCGGCGCGCCGAGCTGCATCTGGAAGACCTTGCCCCCGCAGGCTGACCGGTGCGCAGCGTGATGTGAAGAAACTCCCCGCGCGGCGCTTGCATAAGGGGGAGGGGGCGGATATATCGACGCTCCACGCGTTCGCGGGCCCTTCGTCTATCGGTTAGGACGCCAGGTTTTCAACCTGGAAAGAGGGGTTCGATTCCCCTAGGGCCTGCCACGCGCGGTTTTCCATCGCAATTTGATCTGATTGTAGCCGCAGCGGTCCCGCTTGCGGCCGCCCGTCATACGGGATTGCACGTGTTTTGCTCGCAGGTGCCCCGGGCCATGCGGGCGAGGGTCACCGCGCGGTCTGCGTGGGCGGAAGGATGCGCTCGAACAACTGGCGCCAGTAGATCTGACTCTGGCTCTCCAGCGAGGTCTCGACCGCGCGCTGGCGCAACAGGGGCAGCAAGTCGTCGCTGGCGCGCTTTTGGGCTGAGTTAGGAATCAAAAAGGCCCGCCGTTGGGCGGGCCTTTTGTTAGCCACCGGTATTCATGGCACAACTCCCTCACCAGCTTGATGCTCTGCTGACATTAATACATTTAAGCCAAGCGACGATAGATAACAACCTCGCCAGCGATAATTTCAATCAGGTTAAGCCACGGAACCATCAGGTACCGATTTCGCTCGCTTGGAAGAATTACACCTGATGAGGCGATATCGCGTCCATGTGACAAAGCGTTCCGAAGGTCGCGCATTCTCATTGCTAGCGCATCGTAAAGGTTATCAGAAAAATTTGCTGCCTGCGTTGGAGAGCCAACCAGTTTGGGAAGCGTGAAGCCACCCTCGAACACGGTATCCTTCGAGAATGCGTTCTTGTGATGCTCTACGTATTTGGCGATCGTGGTCGTATCAGTCGAATTGCGTATCATCGCAATTACGTTTTTAGTTTCAAAGTGTCGGCTCTCGGTTCCAGACACAAGAACCTGCATCACGGCCGAAGCAGCTTCCGTTCGATTGTCTAATAGATTGGGTTGAGCCATAATTTTCTCAACTGCCGCTCGCGTCTTGGCGTCGATATATTCAGTCGCGCAAAATTCGATGATTCTATAGTATAGAAGATATCGAAACATTGCGTTTCCGTTTCTTGCGGAAAGCCAAAAGGATATAATATTTTCATCAATTTTATGGCCGGAAATATTTGAAGGAAATCCGCCGGAAATATATCGAATATTGATTTGATCCTCGGGCGCGAGGTCCGCAGATATGATTTCGACCCAGGGGGTCCGTTTATCAAAATACGTCATGTAAAAATTGATATGCCTCAGGACGTCGATGCACTTTTCCGAATCCGGATTCAGTCCGGATATCCAAAATGACGTTGGCGTGCCGATCCCGGGAAAGTCTGGGCGCCTCGCATAAGCACGAAACGAGGAAAGATTGCGGTGCGAGGTGCTTGATACCTTTACGGGGATAGAGTTCTTTGCAATTTCGATAAGTCGGTTGCTGCTCCTTCCAAAACCACAGCTAAATTTTTTATCTTCAAAATGAAAATCGAATACACGATTTACAAGTTCCTCGTCTTCTGTTGTTTTTTTGTACGCGGTGAAAATAATTTCGAGCATTTCCTCCTTTCGATGCCATAAGGCAAGGAGGCGAGGAGGCAAACGAACTGCGTTGAGAGCCGATATAAGTCGGCCAGGGCGGTCTGGGATGATGAGTTCAATGCTATCGTCGCCCCAAGGTTTTTCTATGACCTTTTCGATCTCAGGCTCTTCATCCTCATTATCTGAGGCAGCAAGTTTATAAGCCTTCTCAACGATGCGCGCCTCAGAATTCACTTGGAGAAAATTTTGGAGGCGATCTTCAATAGCTCTCGGCATTTTGAACCCGTAATTCTACGCGCACCCTACCGCTGCGAGGGCTTACGCAGCATAGGCGAGTCTGTGCGGCTCACCAAACCGGTCCGAGAATGTTCGCCTTTGGAGGCAGGAGGTCGATCATTACGGGCTGTTTGGGATTGGGTTTCACGCTTCATGAATACCCATGACCATCGTAGCGGCGCGGCCTCGCTCATGATCGCCCCTCGGCGACGATCCCTTGCGCCTCCACGATCATGGCGCGTATCCGAGTTCACCCAAACGCTCACGAACGCGCCGGTCTATCGCCTGCAGGTCGCCAATCAGCGACTCCACATGGCCTTTGACCTGGTTGCTGAAATAGGCGCGGTAAAGCACCGCGTTTCCAAACCGGCGATCGGTCAGAAGGGCCGCATCCATTGTCAGCGGCTCGCCCGGCTGCAGCCAGCGTATCGAGTCCCGGTTGTGTTGCGGCAGGAAGGTCGGCGCCATATCCACAAACTCGATCAATAACGGATCGGAAAACCGGTAGGTGACCTGATACTCGTTATCGATGCTGACGCGCGCCGCGTCATAGGCGCTGTCGAGCGCCTGGAGGGCGGCCATAAGGTCAGGATCGCCAATCAGATTGAGCCGGCCCGAGCCGACGAGCGTGTCGAAGGTCGTCTCGTTGACGCGCAATGCAGACAGAAAGAACAGACCGTCCGCAATCAGGCCCGCCATCTCTTCGGGATCCGGGTCGGATTGACCGCGATGAACGTCATAGAGGCTCTCAAGCGCGGTTTGCTGAGCGGCCAAAAGCCCATTCATGCCTTCCAGACTGGCCAGCGAAAGCCTCACATCGTCCGTGAGCGCCAGCAGATAGCGGGCCTCCTCAGAGCGCGCCGCCCGCTCCCCGTTCCACGCCGTGACCTGAAAACCGATCACTACACCGGCGATGACGATGACGAATTCGAGCGCCACGGCGAACCAGCTCTGCTGGCGGATGGCGCGGGTGAGGCGGGCGAGGATCATGGTGCGCTTTCCCGAGCCGCAAGGACGTCCTCCAGAAGCGCCAGAACGCGTCTTTCGTTATCAACGTGGATGGTCAGGGCTGCGTATTGGGTGGACAGCCAGAAACGCAGATGCCCGGTCAACGAGTCATTGGCCAGAAGCGCATCGGCGATTTCCGCGATGTCTTCCTGTCGCGTTGGCGGGGCGGAACACTCAACGACCGTTTGTCCACCATCCTGGTCCCCGGAGCGGTAGCAATGCACCCAGATATGGTCCTGCATCCAGGTCGGGATGATCATTCGGACCTGTTCGCGAAAAGCCGGCTGGGCGTCGGTGATCTGGGCGATATTTCCCACCGTGTAATAGCTGGTTAGCTGGCTGCGCAGCGTGATGTCGCGGATCAGACCCAGATCGCCATTGGAAATCAGCTCGTCGAATGTCGCGCGCACGGGGTAGGAACTCCCCGACTGGCTGGCGTTGAAATAGCTCACCACGACGTGCCAGGCGGAGTCCGGAATCTGCTCGCCGGCTGCGAACGCGGCAGCGTCGAGGCCGAGATTGCGCACATCGGTTCGAAACTGAATATCGTTTCGGGTGCGGATGAGATTTTCCTCAAGGTCGGCCGCGAGCCGGTCGAGATAGAGCTGCCCGCGCTGCAGGTCGGCCTGTCTTGCGCTCCACGCCGTCACCTGAAAACCGATCACTACACCGGCGATGACGATGACGAATTCCAGCACCACGGCGAACCAGTTCTGGGTGCGGATGGCGTGGGAGAGGCGGGTGAGGATCATGGGTTGGCGTCCTGATCTTCGAGGTGGTCGAGAACCGTTTGCGCGCTGTCGCGCAGGGGCACCAGCCAGCTGAGATAGGTGTTGTTGAGGTCGCGGCTGGTGACATACATGTCGCGGATCGCCGGATCGGCCCGCATGGCGTCCAGGTCATAGCGCGCCAGCGTGCTCCTGACGCCCTGGTGTTCACGATAGGCCGCGACGCTTTCAAAGGCCCCGGACTGATATGCCGCTTCCAGGTCCGCCACGCTGCCCGGCTCCAGAAAGATCGGCAGGTCGCGCCGCTGGGCGTTGGAGAAGCGCGCCTCCACCAGCAGGTTCGCCATCCCGTTCACGGTTTCACGCCGTTCCAGGAACTGAGCGAGCGCCGCGCGCAAAGACGAGTCGGTCAATCGTGACAGGCCGCCGGAACTGACCAGCTCCTGCAAGGTGCTGGGCGATTGCGGCGGTTGAACCGACCAGACCAGAGAGATCAACCCGGTCTCGAACTGTTCGGCGCGGGCCTCCTCCACGCCGCCGCGATCGAGAGTCTCCACCACCACGGTGGCGTTGCGGGCAATGTCGACAGTCCTGCGCACCGCGTCATCAATGTCGATGATCAGGGCGCGAAAATCCTCGGCCAGATTGGCTTCAATGGCCGCTTCCTGGATCCGCGCCGTGCGCCCCTCATTCCACGCCGTCACCTGAAAGCCGATCACCACGCCTGTGATGACGATGACGAATTCCAGCGCCACGGCGAACCAGTTCTGGGTCCGCACGGCGCGGGTGAGGCGGGCGAGGATCATGGCGCCGAACCTCCGGTGCAATGCGCGCCGTGAACCGCCAGCAGCCGTTCGACGCGCGTCACTTTCTCGACAGTCAAGGTTTTCCAGCTCAGGCTCGCCGTCGCCATGGCCTCCACCAATCTTGTGGCGAGCAGGAAGTCGACACCGCCGATCACGGCCTGAAGCGCGTCACGCTGGGCCGCGGATAGCGCCTCGATTTCCGCCGAACTCAGCGAAACCGAGCCGAAAACCGGCGCGCCGGGATCGAAGACCGCGTTGGCCAGATCCGATCCGGCGCGCTGGTGCCGGTCGACATGCTCGCCGAAATCGGTGAGCGCCGAGCGCAGCTCGGACGACCGGATCAGGCCGATATCGCCGTTCGAGATCAGTTGCGCATAGGTGGCGGAGTCCGCAGGCGGAACCCGCAGCATGACGACTTCGCTTGAAAACCGGCCAAGCGTGTCCAGATCGAGCCCTTCCTGTGCGGCCCTGACCAGTGCGCTCGCCTGCCCGGCCGTGCGATGCGCATCGCTCAAATGCTCGCGGACATCCGGGCCGATGACCGCGAAATCATCCACGAGACGGCAGATGATGCCGGCTTCAAGCGTCCGGTCCTGCCGCTCCGCATTCCATGTCGTGACCTGAAAACCGATCACCACGCCGGCGATCACGATGACGAATTCCAGCACCACGGCGAACCAGTTCTGGGTGCGGATGGCGTGGGAGAGGCGGGTGAGGATCATCACGGCGACTCCTCTTCAAGAACGGCCAGGACCGCCAGGGTCTCCTCGTAGGTAAAACGATACCATTGTTCGTTATAGGTCTTCACGCCGACGAAGGTTCTCAGCCCGGCGGCGAACTCGGGCCGGGCCATGGCGGCGTTGAGAGTCGCGACCGGATCGGGCGAGCCTGCCTGGAAGACGGGTTCAAGAAACACTTCAGCCATGGGAAATCCACTGGCGGTCCTGTTGCGATCGAGCGCTGTAACCGACTGCTCCCGCTGCAGTTCGCGGCGCGTGAGCGCGGCGCGCAGGCGCTGTGAGCGAAGCAGCCGCAGATCACCGCTCGCCACCAATTGCTGAAAAACGACCGACGCGGCGGGCTGTCTTTCCCCGCCAATGGGATCGGTGAAGATATTGTGGAGCGGGCCGCGCTCGAGCACGGCCCGGCGTTCGGGATCCTCGGCCTCATAAAAGTCCAGCACGATCTGACGCAGCCCCGCCATGCCGGGCGGTTCGGGACCCTCAAGCGCGCTGATCCAGAGCGCCGACAGGCGCTGTTGCTGCGCGGCGCGGGCGAGATAGGCCTCCTCGGTCGCGCGCAATTCGGCGAAGTCGTCATGCAGCTGCAAAAGAATGGCCTGCTCGGCCGCGCGATCACTGCGCCCTTCAGCCCACGCATTGATCTGAAACCCGATCACCACGCCGGCGATGACAATGACGAACTCGGTCGCCACCGCGAGCCAGTTCTGGGTTTTGAAGGCGCGGGTGAGATTGTCGAGGATCATGGCGCAGCCCCAGTTGTCAGACCCAGTTCTTCTTCAAGCGCCGTTTTCATCTGCTGGTGCAAGTCATGCCGGCCCTGAATGGCTTCCGCCGCGTAGGCGTAGAAGCGGGGTGAATTGTCCAGAAAGTCGTTCACAAAGGCCGCAGATTGCGCCATCGCCGGAAAGTCGCAGGTGCTTTCTGTCCACCCTCCGCGAGCCAACCGAATGAACTCGGGATACTTGCGGGCGAGAACCAGCCGGTCGACCTGGATGTCATGGCGCAGCTGCCCATACTCCTCGATGGTCTGGGAAAACCGGACGATCTGCATCCGCAGCGCCTCATCAGAGATGAGCAGGATGCGGCCTGTCGAAATCAGCTCACTGATCGTCGGAGGAAGCGAGACGTCTCCGCTAAAGATATGCGAGGCGACAACGGCTGCGCAGTGATCGCCAACGGGCTCCATGGCAAGGGCCTGCGGCGTGCCAAAGGCTTCAAAATAGACTGAAACCTCTTCCAGTCGTCTTGATCTCGCCATCACGTCAGCGCGCTCGCTCTCCTGCTGCGCCATCGTGACCGAGACTTCCTCATGCAAGCGCAAAAGATAAGCCCGCTCCAACTCGCGATCGATACGCGCCGAATTCCAGTTGGCGACTTGCAGACCGATAAACACTCCAAACACCACGATCAGCGTTTCCACCGCGACGGTGAACCAGTCCTGCTTGCGGAAGGCGGTGGCGAGGCTGCGCAGGATCATCAACGTCCCCCAGACGCTTGGAGAGCCTCGAGGACATCGTCGATTGATGCAATCTGACCTTCGGTCAGCGATTGCATATTGGCATGTCCCAAGAACATCTGGGTTACGAGCGCACGCGCCTGAGGGTCCTCGCGCAGCGCCGCCACATTCAGCGCGCCAATGTCGGAAACAGCCTGTGAACTGCTTTCATTTGGTGACCGGATGGTGGTGAAATAGGGGGTCAGTTCGCGAACAATAACCACATAGTCTGTCGCGATAAGGTCGGCGGCATTCACAATGGTCCTCGACGTGTCGGCGTACTCGCGCAGCGTCACTCTGAGTTGCGCATCACGCAAAAGCTCCAACCGTCCGGCGGAGAGCATTTCCTGAAAGCTGATCGGCGTCGCCTGAGGCAAACGAAAGAACATTGCGGCATTCAACAACCGGCCCGCTTCTGCATCAGAGATCGCGTCTTGCTCGTCTTCAATGCGATTTAACAATTCATTGAGCTTGACCGTATTGCTATAGTATCCTCGATTCTGTTCGATCGCGAGCGCGCGTGTTTCCCGGAAATCGCTCTCAAGACGTTCCAGCAAGGCGGCGGCCTGGTTGCGATCCTGACGCGCTTCATTCCAGTTCGATACTTGCAGACCGGCGAACACACCGAGCACGACAATCAGAAAATCCAGCGCCACGGCGAACCAGTTCTGACCCTTCACATGTTTGGAAAGGCGGCGAAGGATCATGGCGCGGCCCCTTCAATTCCTGTGTCATGCCCGGACGGGAGCCGCAGGTGGGATTGAATCTCGTCCCAGCGGGGCACGCTTGCCCCGTCACGCTCGTATCGTTCGTGGAGAAATTTCGAGAAGTCCGCGCTGATCAGCTGCCGGGCTTCGTCCCACCACACCCGGCCGCCGGGCGTGTTGATCACCATGATCATGCCGGTGGTGAAGCCGTTGAATTGCGCTTCATTGATGAGGTTTTCGCGGTGTTGATAGAAGACCTGCTCGGTCATCATCAGGATGTCGAACGCCCAGCCTGAAAAGCGCTGTTTTTGAAAATCATCCGCCTCGCCGTATCGGTGAAGACAGAAGCGAACGTCCTCAAACAGCGCCCGGTCATGGCTCAGGCTCCAGAAGAAGGCCCGGCAGCCGTCCAGCAACTGGCGCTGCGCGTTTGATTTCTCCACGCTGTAGGTCTGCCGGCGCTGGACCCAGAGGGCGATCAGCGAGAACAGAATGGCGAAAACAGCGATCGTCTGACCGATATAATAGATCGATTCAAGGGTCATCGGCCCATTCCGGGTTCAGACGGGATCCATGATCTGTTGATCGGCGCGCCCGGGCTCATGACCGCCCCTCGGCGACGATCCCCTGCGCCTCGACGATCATCGCGCGGATCGCCTGCAGTTTCTCGATCAGCAGATTATTGTTGAAGATCACCACGGTGAGGCCGTTCCTGATCCGCATATCGCCGCGTGACAGATCGACCACCTCCGGCGCCAGCACCGGGGACGGATTACCCAGCCAGGCGTCGATCCCGGCGGCGTAGTCCAGGGTGTCGCCATAGGTGGCGTAGAGGAACTCGCGCACATCGTCATATTTATGCGCCTGGAGCTTGGCGATCTCCTCATAACGCAGACTGATTTCAAGCAGCTGGGTGATGATCCGCTGGTCTCTGAGAAGGGCCACGTCTCCCGAGCCGAGAAGCGCGTCGAGCGATCCGTACCGCGGGACATGCTCCTCAAAATACAAGACCGCGATCACGTCGCCGTAATAGGCGGCCAGATCCACGCCGCCCTGTGTCTCGTGATAGCCGATCACCCGCCGCGCCGCTGCGGTCTGCGAGGCGTAGAGCTCCAGAAAATGGTCCACCCGGCTCAAATCATGGGCCAGGTCCGCGCCGACCTGCAAAAGGTAACGGCTTTCATCGGCCCGGTCCGACCGGCCCTCGTTCCAGGCCTGAATCTGAAAGCCGATCACCACGCCGGCGATGACGATGACGAACTCCAGCGCCACCGCGTAGTAATTCTGTTCACGGATCGCTCTGGAGAGATTCTGAAGGATCATGGCCCCGCCCCCGCATGGTGAGCATCACCATCAGGGCAGAGTGGCCGGATCGCAATCAGAATCTGGCTTGAGGCGAACGCCCCCGGGGACAGAACTCACATCCCCGGTCCGGGATTGGGCAGGGCGTATTCGCATAGCTCGTCGACGATGTAGGTGTAGGCGTCGTCCACGCTGTCGGTGCGGTGGATGAGGTCGAGGTCGGCGGCGTTGATCGAGCCGAACTCCACCAGAGCCTCCAGATTGAGCACCTTGTCCCAGTATTCCGTCCCGAACAGCACCACGGGCAGGCGCTTTTTCATCTTTTTCGTCTGCAGGAGGGTCAGCGTCTCAAACAATTCGTCCAGCGTGCCGAACCCGCCGGGCATGAGCACCAGCGCCTTGGCGGGATAGAGGAACCAGAATTTGCGCGTGAAGAAGTAGTGGAACTCGAAATTGAGGTCCGGCGTCACATAAGGGTTATTGGCTTCCTCGTGGGGCAGGGTGATGCCCAGGCCCACGGTCTCGCCGCCCGCCTCCATGGCGCCGCGATTGGCCGCTTCCATGATGCCGGGCCCGGCGCCGGTGCACACGACAAAGCGCCGCCCGCCGCACGGTTCAAGATTGAGCGACCAGTGGGTGAGGCGATTGGCCAGCTCGCGCGCGTCTTCGTAATAGCGCGACATCCTCACGGCGCGCTGCGCCAGCTTCACCGCGTCCTCGCCGCCGTCAGCCTGCGCCGCGTCCAGGCGCGCCTGCGCCACATCGGCGGGCAGGATGCGCGCTGAACCGAAGAACAGGATGGTGTCGTTGATCTCGCGCTGTTCGAAGCGCTCCTTGGGCTGAAGATATTCAGCCAGAATGCGCAGCGGCCGCGCCGTGGGCGAGTTCATGAAATCGGGATTGAAATAGGCTTCCAGCGGATCGCCCGGCAGGGTGTCCACAGGCGTCTCGATCATACGCTTCATCAACCGTCTCCTCGCGTCGCTTGTCACGGGTGTGATCACACCACGCAGACGCCAGCGAGGCGAGGGCGGGTTTCAGCACCGCCCCCGGCAGACCTGCTCAATCTGCGGTCTTGGCCCGTTCGATGGAGTCCAGGATCATCTCGCGTGCGCGCTCCACGCCGTACCAGCCCTGGACCTTCACCCATTTGCGCGGTTCGAGATCCTTGTAGTGCTCGAAGAAGTGAGTGATGCGCGCGATCTGGGCCTGGTGCACGTCGGTATAGGTTTTCATTTCCTCGTAGAGCGGCGTCAGCTTGGAGTGGGGCACGGCGAGGATTTTCTCGTCCTGACCGCTCTCGTCCTCCATGACCAGCACGCCGATAGGGCGCGCGCGCATGACGCAGCCCGGCACCAGCTCGGTCTGGCCCAGCACCATCACGTCGATCGGATCGCCGTCCAGGGACAGGGTGTGAGGCGTGAAGCCGTAATTGCACGGATAGCGCATGGGCGTGTGCAGATAGCGGTCCACCCAGAGCGTGCCCGAGTTCTTGTCGAGCTCGTACTTCACCGGCTGGCCGCCAAACGGCACCTCGATGATCACATTGATGTCGTCGGGCGGGCTTTCCCCGGTGGCGATGGCCTCAATGCGCATAAATGACGTCCCCCTTGATATGGCGTGCCGGTTTCCACGCTAACAAACCTGTACGCGCGGCGCAGGCAAGCGGTTTTGTGCAGCGCACAGGTGTGCAGTTTGCGGCGGGGCCATCAGCGCAACACCGATTGCGTCGCGCGCGGCGCGAGGCTAGCTTTCCGCCCATGAACATGATCGCCCCCGCCTTTTCCCGCTTCGCCGGCGCGTTCGCCGCGCTGTTCCTGCTGTCGGCCGCGTGCGTCCACGCCGATCCCACTGCGCCTGAAACGGTGGTGGAGTATGGCGGACCCGACCGTGTCGTGATCGACACGGCAGACGGCCCCGTGGAGTTGACTGTGGAGGTCGCCGCCAGCGATGACGCGCGCCAGCGCGGCCTGATGCACCGCGAGTCGCTCGACCCTGACGCCGGCATGCTGTTTGATTTCCAGCGCGAGCAGATCGTCTCCATCTGGATGGAGAACACGCTGATCCCGCTCGACATTCTGTACATCCGCAGCGACGGGCGCATCGCCAAGATCATTGCCCACGCCCAGCCCATGTCGCGCCGCCAGCTCCTGTCGGACTTCCCGGTGCTCAGCGTGCTGGAGATCAATGCGGGCCGTTCGGCCGAGCTTGGCATTTCGCCCGGCGACATCGTGCGCCACGCCCTGTTCGGCAATGACGTGGCTGATCAGCCTGAGCCCGCGCCCGAGGCCGATCCGGCGCCGGAAGGCGAAGACGGCGAGCCGGGCGCAGACGAACCGGGCGCAGACGAACCGGGCGATGACGAACCGGGTGAAGAGCCTGGCGCGGATGAGCCCGGTGAAGACCAGCCGGACGAAGAGCCCGCCGACGATGACGGCGAGGGCGGGGACAACCGCTGAGCCCGGCGTTCGCGCCGCTTGCGCCTGCGGGCGCGCGCGCGTAAACCCCGGAGCCTCGGGGCGTAGCGCAGCCTGGTAGCGCATCTGGTTTGGGACCAGAGGGTCGCTGGTTCGAATCCGGCCGCCCCGACCATCTTTCCCGCGCGAGCGGGTTGCCGTTTGGGAGTTCGTCTCGATGTTCGCCAAAATCTATCGTCCGGCGAAAACCGCGATGCAGTCCGGCCGGGCCAAGACCCATGACTGGCTGCTGGAATTCATCCCCTCCATGGCCAAGCGCCCGGACCCGCTGATGGGCTGGGCCTCGTCCAACGACACCCGCCGCCAGATCCGCCTCAGCTTTGAGACCCGCGACGAGGCGGTGGCCTACGCCAAGCGCCACGCCATCCCCTTCCAGGTCTTCGAAGCGCGCGAAACGCCGCGCCGCATCAAGACCTATGCCGGCAATTTCGCCTTCGAGCGCAAGGAGCCCTGGTCGCACTAGGCGCGAGCGCCAGTCACCGGCCCGCCTTGCGCCCCAGGCCCTGTAGCTCAACTGGATAGAGCACCGGACTTCTAATCCGACGGTTGCAGGTTCGAGTCCTGCCAGGGTCGCCAGCGCAGCCTACCCCCCCAGCGCCGCCTCCAGATCGCTCCACAAATCCTCCACGTCCTCCAGCCCCACCGACAGGCGCAGCAGCGCGCCGTCGGCCTGCCAGGGCACAGCCGTGCGCATGATCTGGCGGTCGCAGGGCAAGATCAGGCTTTCAAATCCGCCCCAGGAAAAGCCCATGGCGAAGAGCTGGCAGCGTTCAGCGATGGCTTCGCCTTCGGCCTGGCTGGCGCCTTTTACGATGAAGGCGAAGCAGCCGGCGGGACCGTTGAACTGGCCGGCATACACCGTGTGGTCAGGGCTTGAAGGCAGGGCCGGGTGCAGCACGCGGGCGATGCGCGGATGAGCTTCGAGACGGCGGGCCAGCTCCAGTCCGCTTGCCCCCGAGCGCTCAATCCGCAGGGGCAGGGTGCGCATCCCGCGCAGGCACAAAAAGGCGTCATCGGGTGAGACATGCAGGCCGTTGACGGTCTCCTGCGACTTGAGCCGCGCGGCGGCTTCGCCTTTGGCCGCCACCGAGCCCATCAGGAAATCGGAATGGCCGCCGGCGTATTTGGTCAGCGCCTGGGCGGCGTAGTCGACGCCCAGGGCCAGCGGGTTCATCAGCCAGCCCGCACTCCAGGTGTCATCGATCACGGTGGGCACGCCCGCCGCCCGCGCGGCATGGGTGATGGCGGGGATGTCCTGCACCTCGAAGGTCAGCGAGCCGGGGCTTTCCAGCGCGATCATGCGGGTGGCGGGCGTGATCAGGCCTGCGATGTCCGCCCCGATACGCGGATCGTAATACCGCGGCGTCACGCCGAGGCGCGGCAGCTCCTCATCGCAGAAGCGGCGCACCGGCCGGTAGACCGAATCGGTAATCAGCGCCTCGCCAGGGCCCTGAATCGCCGCGCGCATGGCCAGCACCACGCTGGCGAGCCCCGACGGCGCCAGCGCCACATGGTCGGCGCCATAGAGATCGGCGATGGCTGATCTGAGCTCGTCATTGGGGCTCAAACCCCCGCGCCCGTAATGATGATTGCCCGACGCCGGGGCGTAGAGTTCCTGCGCGGTCTCGCCCAGAACGGTTGAGGCGCGGCGCACCGGCGGGTTCACCAGATGGGGATCATCGGCGCAGCGGCCTGAATGAATGAGGCGGGTATCGCGTTTCATGTCGACGCGGGCCTTCGCTTTGGTTACACCACAAGGACTTTTCAGCGTTTAGGGTGGTTGGAGCGATGACGCCAGCGTCTTTGTTCGACCTGTTTGCGCCGCGCCGGCTGGCGCGGGCTGCGGCGGCCTTTGCCATGGGCTTCACCGTGTCCCAGAGCCAGTTCGAGGCGTTGGGCTCGGGCCTCGCGGAGATTCGCGAACGCGGCGTGCTGATGTGCGGCGTCGATACAGGGCTGGCGGGCTTCGCCCAACAGGATGCCAACGGCCGCTGGCAGGGGTTCGAGATTGACCTTTGCCACGCCTATGCAGCGGCGTTTCTGGGCGACGCCACACGCGCGCGTTTCGTGCCGCTGACCTCCGCCGAACGCCTGCCGGCGCTGGAGGCGGGGCGCATCGACATCCTGCTTCGCTCGACGAGCTGGACGTTCACGCGCGCCGCGCAGATGCCGGTGACGTTCGCCGGCACGTATTACTATGACGGGCAGGGCTTCCTGGCGCCGGCGGATCTGGGCGTGGCCAGCGCGCGCGAGCTCGACGGCGCGCGTATCTGCGTGCAGGCCTCGACCACCAGCATTCTCAATCTCACAGACTTTGCCGAGACTTACGGGCTGAACCTCACACCAGTTGTCGCCGAGACTCCCCTGGCCGCGCGCGAGGCTTTTGAGGCCGGGCAGTGCGACGTGGTCACAGCGGACGTGTCGGCGCTGGCCGGCCTGCGCCTGGGGCTGCCTGAGCCGGACGCCTTTGTGATCCTGCCGGACGTGATCTCCAAGGAGCCGTTGGGGCCGGTGGTGGCGGCGCGTGATCCGCGCTTTGCCGAGGCTACACGCTGGGTGCTGCATGCCCTCATCACGGCGGAAGAATACGGCGTCACCGCCGCCAACGCGGCCGAACTACGCGACACCGCCCGCAGCCCCGCGGTGCGCCGCCTGCTGGGCGCTGAAGGCGCCATGGGCGAGGGGCTGGGCCTGGACGCGGACTTCGCCCTGAACGCCATCACAGCGCGCGGCCATTATGGCGAGCTGTTCGCCCGGCATCTCGGCGCCCAATCGCCCCTGCGCCTCGAACGCGGCCTGAATGCCCAGTGGAATGAAGGCGGTCTGCTCTACGCGCCACCGTTCCGGTAGGGCCTACCCCTCCAGCCAGGGCGGGGTGGGCAATCCCTTTTCGCGCAGGAAGTCGGGATTGTAGAGCTTGGACTGATAGCGTGATCCGTGGTCGCACAATATGGTCACGATGGTGTGGCCCGGCCCCAGCTTGCGCGCCATGCGCACCGCGCCCGCGATATTGATCCCCGCCGATCCGCCCAGGCACAGGCCTTCGTGCATGACGAGGTCATAGAGGATTTCCAGCGCTTCTTCGTCGGGGATGCGGAAAGCGTCGTCAATCACCGCGCCTTCGAGATTCTTCGTGATCCGGCTCTGGCCAATGCCTTCGGTGATGGAATTGCCTTCGGCTTTCAGATCGCCATGGGCGTAATAGCCGTACAGCGCCGCGCCGCCGGGATCGGCCAGCACGATGCGAACGTCCGCGTTCCGGCTCTTGAGCGCGTCGGACACGCCCGCAATGGTCCCGCCTGACCCTACAGCGGCCACGAAAGCGTCGACCTTGCCGCCGGTCTGGGTCCAGATTTCCGGGCCCGTCGTCTCGGCATGGACGCGCCGGTTGGCGGTATTGTCAAACTGGTTGGCCCAGATGGCGCCATGGGGCTCGGACGCATTCAGCTCTTCGGCCAGCTGGCCTGAATAGCGCGCATAATGGTTCGGGTTAGCGTAGGGGACGGCGTCCACTTCGATCAATTCCGCGCCCATCAGCCGGATCGCGGCGGCCTTCTCGCGCGCCTGGGTGCGCGGGAACACGATCACCACCCGGTAGCCCAGCGCGCGGCCCACCATGGCCAGGCCAATGCCGGTATTGCCCGCGGTGCCCTCGACTATCGTGCCGCCGGGCTTCAGCGCGCCGGACCGCTCCGCATCGCGGATGATGCCGAGCGCGGCGCGGTCCTTCACGGAGCCGCCGGGGTTCAGGAACTCAGCCTTGCCCAGAATTTCGCACCCTGTGGCGTCGGAGACGCGGTTGAGCCGCACCAGCGGCGTGTTGCCGATCAGGTCGATCACGGAACGGGCAGGGGCTCGGGTCATGGCGGGCGTCTCCAGGCAGGCTCGGGATGTCAATGCCAGAAGCGGCGCGCCGAAGCGAGCCTTGCGCGCCCTAAAGACGCCAGCTCGCCGCTTCGCCCGCGCGCCAGGCGCGCATCCAGGCAGCGAAGCGGGGCAGACCTTCGGCGATGGACGTGGTCGGTTCAAAGCCGTAGTCGGCGCGGATCGCGTCGATATTGGCAGCTGTCATGTGCACATCGCCCGGCTGCATGTCCGTCATCACCTTTTGCGCTGTCAGGCCCATCGCCTGCTCCAGGGCGGCGATGAAATCCATCAGGCGCTCGGGCCGGTTATTGCCGATATTGTAGATGCGGTGGGCGCGCCCCGCGCCGTTGCCGCCGTCGGGTCCGGCGAGGGCGATGCGCGCCACGCCGTCCACGATGTCGTCGATCCAGGTGAAGTCGCGCATCAGATCGCCGTGGTTGAAGACCTGGATCGGGCGGTGCTCCAACATCGCTTGCGCGAAGGCGTAATAGGCCATGTCCGGCCGGCCCCAGGGCCCGTAGACCGTGAAAAAGCGCAGGCCGACCTGAATGATCCCATAAAGCGAGGCATAGCTTTCGCTGAGCATTTCGCAGCCGCGCTTGGTGGCGGCGTATAGCGAGACCGGCGAGTCGCAGCGCGCATCCTCGCGAAAGGGCGCCGGCGTCGTATCGCCATAGACCGAGCTGGACGAGGCATAGACCAGGAAGGGGCGGTCTTTGGCGTGACGCACATGTTCCAGGACGGTGAGATGGCCCTTGAGGTTTGAGTCCAGATAGGCGAACGGCGCCTCGAGCGAATAGCGCACGCCCGCCTGCGCGGCGAGGTGGATGACGACGTCAAACGCGCCGAGGCCGTCCAGGGCGTCCGGCTCGGCGAGATCACGCGCGTGGAAGCTGAAGCCGTCGCGCGCGTCCAGAAACGCCAGGCGCGCGCGCTTGAGCGCGGGGTCGTAATACGTGTTGAGATTATCAAGGCCGACAACGTCGCAGCCCTGGTCCAGCAGGGCATGGCAGACATAAGCGCCGATAAAGCCGGCTGCGCCGGTGACCAGTAGCCTCAACGCTTGCTCCCGAGTGCGTTCCCGATGCGGCGCGCCCTAGGCCGCCTGGTTTTTGAGGAACCAGCTGTAAGCGTCTTCGAGCCCCTCGCGAAGTCCGATTTGCGGCGACCAGCCAAGCGCCCGCAGCCGGTCGGCGCTCATCAGCTTACGCGGCGTGCCGTCGGGCTTGGTGAGGTCTTTTTCGAGCGCGCCGTCAAAACCCACCACCTCCATCACCAGCCGGGCGAGCGCCTCGATGGTCAGGTCCTCGCCCGAACCCACATTCACATGATCGGGATCGGAATAGACCTGCATCAGGTGGACCAGCGCGTCGGCGCAGTCATCGGCGTGGAGAAATTCGCGCATGGGCGACCCGGTGCCCCAGATCATCATGGACGGCGCGCCCGCCGCCTTGGCCTCGTGGGCCTTGCGGATCAGGGCCGGAATCACATGCGACGTCTGAAGGTTATAATTATCGCCCGGGCCATAGAGATTGGTCGGCATGGCCGAGATGAAGTCGCGGCCGTGCTCCTTGCGATAGGCCTGACACAGCTTGATGCCGGCGATCTTGGCGATGGCGTACCACTCATTGGTCGGCTCCAGCGGTCCGGTCAGGAGCGCGTCTTCCAGGATCGGCTGGGGCGCCAGCTTGGGATAGATGCACGACGAGCCCAGGAAGAGCAGCTTCTCCACCTCCACCTGGTGGGCGGCGTGGATGAGATTGGCCGCGATCATCAGGTTTTCGTACAGGAACCCGGCCGGGTAGGTGTCATTGGCCAGGATCCCGCCCACCTTAGCGGCGGGGATGAACACCGCGTCGGGCTTCAGGCGCGCCATCAGCGCTTCGGCCTGGTCCTGACGGATCAGATCGGCGTCCTGACGCGTCGCGGTGACGATCTCGCAATCTTCGCGCGCCAGACGGCGCACCAGCGCAGAGCCCACCATCCCGCGATGGCCCGCGACATAGACCCGCTTGCCCTTCAGGGAATAGATCGGCTCAGCCATGGCGGTTTTTGCGGTCGGCTTCGGCGGCGACGGTTTTGAGGTCTTCGGCCATCATTTCCTTGACCAGGTCAGGGAAGCTGGTGGTGTGGCTCCAGCCCAGTTCTTCCTTGGCCTTGGTCGGGTCGCCGATCAGCAATTCCACTTCGGTCGGGCGGAAATAGCGCGGGTCGACCTGCACCAGCACGTCGCCGGTGGCGGCGTCACGCCCGGTTTCATTCACGCCCTCGCCAACCCATTCGATGGTGCGGCCGATCTCGGCGAAGGCGCGCTCGACAAATTCGCGCACGGTGTGGGTTTCGCCGGTGGCGAGCACCCAGTCATCGCCGACATCATGCTGGACCACGCGCCACATGCCTTCGACATAGTCGCGCGCATGGCCCCAGTCGCGCTGGGCGTCGAGATTGCCCAGGAACAGATTCTTCTGGAAGCCCAGATGGATCGCCGCGACCGCGCGCGTGATCTTGCGCGTCACGAAGGTTTCGCCGCGCATCGGGCTTTCATGGTTGAACAGGATGCCGTTCGACGCGTGCATGCCATAGGCTTCGCGGTAATTCACCGTGATCCAGTAGGCGTAGAGCTTCGCCGCCGCGTAGGGGCTGCGCGGATAAAACGGCGTCTTCTCGCTCTGCGGCACGGCCTGGACCAGCCCGTACAGCTCCGAGGTCGAGGCCTGATAGAAACGGCAGGTATCTTCCAGCTTCAGGATGCGCAGCGCCTCCAGCAGCCGCAGCGCGCCGATGGCGTCGGCATTGGCGGTGTATTCCGGGGTCTCGAAGCTGACCTGGACGTGGGATTGGGCCGCGAGATTGTAGATCTCGTCCGGCTGAGTTTCCTGCACCAGTCTGATCAGATTGGTGGAATCGGTCATGTCGCCGTAGTGCAGGAAGAAGTTTGTGTCCGCCTCGTGGGGGTCCTGGTAGATGTCGTCGATCCGTGTGCTGTTGAAGGACGACGCGCGGCGTTTCATGCCGTGCACTTCATAGCCTTTGGACAGAAGCAATCGCGCCAGATACGCGCCATCCTGGCCCGTCACGCCGGTGATCAGAGCTGTCTTCGACATAATTGGTCCCCCAAAATGAACATCGCGGCGCTCCGGTCTGCCCCGGCCCAGAGAGCGCGCGACGTTGTTCTAGCGCCAAAATGCCGAGAAGGAACCCCTCCATTTTCGCGTTTGCAGCATGTCACCCCCCGCGTGCGCAGATCACCTCGCGTACGGTGCGCAGAAGGATGACGCAATCACGCCAGAGCGACCAGTTGCGCACATACCAGGCGTCCAGGCGCGCACGCTCGGCAAATGTGGTCTGGTTGCGTCCGTTGGTCTGCCACAGGCCGGTCAGGCCCGGGCGCATGCGCGCATAAGCGGTGACATAGTCGCCGTACTCGCCCACCTGGGACAGCGTCATGGGGCGCGGTCCGACCAGGCTCATATCCCCGCGCAGCACGTTGATGAGCTGGGGCAGCTCGTCCAGATTGGTCTTTCGGATCAGCCGTCCCACCGGGGTGATCCGCGGGTCCCGGCGCAGCTTCTGGAAGGCGCGCCACTCCGCCGCGATCGCCGGGTCATTGCGGATCAGCGTGTTGAGGCGCGCTTCGGCGTCCAGCTGCATGGAGCGGAATTTCAAGCAGTCAAAGCTGCGTCCGCCCAGGCCCACGCGCTTCTGGCGGAACAGGGCCGGGCCGCCATCGGCGCGCGCCGCCAGCGTGATGGCGAGCAGAACGGGCGACAACAGCACCAGTACGACAGCGGATGCGGTCACGTCGAACACGCGCTTGGCGATTTGCGCCGCGGGGCGCGCCAGCGGGTCGCGCACATCGATGAAGGATACGTCCTCCAGCGGATAGTTGAGCACTTCGGCATGGGCGGGCAGGGGGCCGATCTGCGGCGCCAGCAGGAAGGGCACGCCTTCCAGGACGAGCGCCCGGATCACGTCATGCTGATCGCGGTCGCCCGGCGCCGGGGCGTAGACCACGCCCTGTCCGGATCCGGCGGCGCGGCGCATGGCGTCGATCAGGCGCGCCTTGTCCAGCTCGTCGCTGGCGATGACACTGTCCACATGGACGCCCAGCGCGGCGTGCTTGGCGATCACTTCACGCACCGCGCCCGAGCGGGCGGCGGCGGTGAAGAGACAGGCCGGGCTGGTCCACAATCCGGCGGATTTCAGCGCCTGACGCGCCGCCAGACGGGCGCCCGCGAGCGCCGGCGCCAGAATGAGCCAGTGGGTGGCGGTCAAAAGGCGCGAGCCGACTTCGATGGTGGCGAACTGGATGGCGCCGGCCGCCAGCATCGCCGCCGCGCACGCGGTGAGGATGGCGGGCAGCTGATCGGCTAGCGCCTCCCGGCGATGGTAATGGCCCTTGGAGCGGAACCAGATCAGCATGACCAGGCTGAACGTCCCCGCGATTCCCAAATGCAGGCTGAGCCCGGCCGGGTTTTCGGCGAGCGCAGGCTGCCCGGCGATGGCGCGCAGGAGATCGGTGAGGAGAAAGGCTCCGGCCGCCGCAATGGCGAAAGCCGCTGCGTCCGCCCACAATAGCGCGCCGGCCTTGATGGACAGGAGGCTCGCCGATTTCAGCCGGCCCTTGGGCTGGCTCTGCGACTGGCTCTGTGCGGTTGTGTCCGCGCGCGCTTCGATCCCCTGCATGGTCATCTGCTCCAGCTTGACGCGTTCTGCGTGCTTCAAGCCGAGCGGATGCAAGCCCTATTCCATAAGGCGCAGGGGCCGGAGCGGGCCGGGGAGCTGGCGCGGGCTGTCCTAGTGGTAGCGGCGGATCAGGCCGACCAGACGGCCCTGAACCTTCACTTCGCCGGGGCCGAAAATGCGGGTCTCGTAGGCGGGATTCGCGGCTTCGAGCGCAATGGAGCCGCCCTTTTTGCGCAGCTTCTTGAGCGTGGCTTCCTGATCATGGACCAGCGCCACCACGATATCGCCTGTATCGGCGGTATCGGCGCGCTTGATGACCACGATGTCGCCTTCAAGAATGCCGGCGTCGATCATGGAATCGCCGCGCACTTCGAGCGCAAAATGCTCGCCGCCGGAAATCATCCCGGCGGGCACGGACAGGCGGTCCACCTCGTGCTGGATCGCCTCGATGGGCACGCCCGCGGCGATGCGGCCGAGCACGGGAACGTCGATGCCGGCTTCGCTTTCGCGCCCGCGGCGGAAATCAGCCTCCACCACATTGCCCGAGGACTTGGGCGCCGCGCTGTCGGGCATTTTGAGCACTTCCAACGCGCGGGCCCGGTGGGCCAGGCGGCGGATGAAACCGCGCTCTTCCAGCGCGCTCACCAGACGGTGCACGCCGGACTTGGACGCGAGCTGCAGCGCATCCTTCATCTCATCGAAGGAGGGCGACACGCCGTCTTCGCTCAAACGCTTGTGGATGAAGAGCAAAAGCTCGTGCTGTTTCTTGGTGAGCATCGCGCCCTCTCAGATATAGAACAAAACCGGAAAACCTGAAGATGTTCTATGCCTGTTCCAGATTAACGTCAAGCTAACGCCGCGCGTTTCCGATCAGGGCGCGCGTGGCCGCCTCGACATCGTCCTGACGCATCAGGCTTTCGCCCACGAGCAGGGCTTTGGCCCCGGCGGCCTGCATGCGAACAGCATCTGCGCGGGTGAAAATCCCGCTTTCGGCCACCAGGCAAATCTCCGAACCCGCCATGGGGGCAAGGGTTTCGAAGGTTTCCAGCGAGGTCTCGAAGCTGCGCAGATCGCGATTGTTCACGCCGATGAGCGGCGAGGGCAGGGCCAGCGCGCGCGTCATCTCGGCGGCGTCGTGCACCTCCACCAGCGCGTCCATGCCCAGCTCTGACGCCGCCTCGATCAGCTCGAGGGCCAGCGAATCGTCCACCGCGGCGAGAATCACCAGGATGCAGTCCGCGCCCAGAGCCCGCGATTCAGTGACCTGCCAGGGGTCGTAGAGGAAATCCTTGCGCAGGACCGGCAGGTCTACAGCGGCGCGTGCGGCGACCATATAGTCCTCATGACCCTGAAAGCTCGGAGCATCGGTGAGGATGGACAGGCACGCCGCGCCGCCCGCCTGATAGGCGCGCGCCAGCGCCGGCGGATCGAAATCGGCGCGGATGAGGCCCTTGGAGGGGCTGGCTTTCTTGACCTCGGCGATCAGGGACAGGCCGTGGCTGGCGTGGCGGGCTTTCAGCGCATCGAGAAACCCGCGCGGCGCGGGAGCCTCGGATGCGCGCGTTTCCAGCTCGCTGAAGGGAATCGCGGCCTTGCGCTGCGCGATCTCCTCACGCTTGTAGGCTTCGATGCGTTTGAGGGCGTCGCTCATGACGGCGTTCCCTGGCTGATGGCCGCCAGCTGGTCCAGCGCCGCTTTCGCCCGTCCGTCATCAATCGCGGCCGCGGCGAGGCTTGCGCCCTCCTTCAAGTCCGCCGCCAGCCCCGCCAGGCGCAGCGCGGCGGCCGCATTAATCAGGACGATATCGCGATAAGGTCCCGGCGCGCCGTCGAGGAGGGCGCGGATGGCCGCGGCGTTCTGCGCCGGTTCTCCGCCCTTGAGGTCCTCCAGCGAGGCGCGCGGCAGGCCGGCGTCTTCCGGGATGATCTCATATTGCGTGATCGTTCCGTCGGCATGTAGCTGCGCGGCGTGTGTGACGCCCGTGGTGGTGATCTCGTCCAGACCGTCCGCGCCGTGGACGATCAGGGCTGTTTCAGCGCCCAGATCGCGCAGCGCCTCGGCCATGGGCATCAGCCAGGCCCTGTCGAACACGCCCAAGAGCTGGCGGCGCGCCCCGGCGGGATTGGACAACGGCCCCAGCAGGTTGAAGACTGTCCGTACGCCAAGAATTTTGCGCGCCGGTCCCACATGACGCACCGCGCCGTGGTGGGCGGGCGCAAACAGGAAGCCGACGCGGGCCTCTTTCAATGCGCGCTCGACCTTGTCGGGACCCGCCGTCAGGTTCACGCCCAGCGCATCAAGCACTTCAGCAGAACCGGATTTTGACGACGCGGCCTTGTTGCCATGCTTGGCCACCACCGCGCCTGCGCCAGCGGCCACCAGCGCGGCGGCGGTGGAGATATTCCAGGTGCCGCGCGCATCGCCGCCTGTGCCGCACGTGTCGATGGCGCCGTCCGGCGCGGTGATGCGGCCCATGCGCGCGCGCATGGCCTCGGCGCCCACGCGCAGCGTTTGCGGGCTTTCGCCCACAGCGGCCAGCGCCAGCAGGAAGCCGCCGGTCTCCACCGGATCGGCCTGCCCATCCATCAAGGCGTCAAACGCCGCACGCAGGGCGTCGGCATCGGGTTCGCGGCCCGCTGCCAGCGCCGTGATGGCGGCGCGCATGCCCCCCATCACGCCGCCTCCGCCTGGAGCCCGGCGAGTTTGAGGAAATTGGCCAGGAGGTCATGGCCGTGCTGCGAGGCGATGCTTTCAGGGTGAAACTGCACGCCATGCACGGGCCGGCTCTCATGAGCCAGCCCCATGATCTCGCCATCAGCGGTCCGCGCGGTCACCTTGAGGGGGCTCACCTCAGGCAAAGCCACCGCCAGCGAATGATAGCGCGTGGCGGTGAAGGGCGAGGGCAGGCCGGCGAACACGCCGGTCTCGTCATGGGTGATGGGGCTGGTCTTGCCATGCATGATGTCGCGGGCCGCAACGACCTTGCCGCCAAACACCTGTCCGATGGCCTGATGGCCCAGGCACACGCCCAGGATCGGCAGATCGGCGGGGGCGGTGCGGATCAGCTCCAGGCAGATGCCCGCCTTGTCAGGATCGCAAGGGCCGGGGCTCAGCACCACCGCGCGCGGGCCCAGTGCGAGGGCCTCTTCAACGCTCATCACATCATTGCGGATGACGCGGGTGCGCGCGCCCAGCTCCTCGAAATAGTGCACGAGGTTGAAGGTGAAGCTGTCGTAATTGTCGATGATAAGCAGCATGGCGGCGCGCGATCCTTCCCGGCAGGGAGTGGAACTTAGGCAAGCGCGCGCCGTGCGCCAACCGCGACTCGCTGTAGACCTCAGCCATGATCCGATGCGCAGCCTATGCGCCGCATCTGGGCGCAGCCATTGGCGCAGCCCTGATGGCGGCCGCCGCTCTGGCCTTCAGCGCAGGCGCAGGCCCGGTGCACGAGGGCTATGACGCTGCGCCGATGATCGGGATGGCGTTGGCGCAGACGCCCGTGTCCCCGCCAGTGTCGGGCACGCCCGCGGCGGACGATGCGTTGGGCGCTGGCGCCCACGCAAGGGCGCAATCGGTCGCTCATCAGCCTGCCGATCCGGCTCCAACCCACCGCCCCATGCTCGCGATCATCATGGATGATGTCGGGCCGGATATCGCCGTGGCGCGCCGCCTGATGGCGCTTGACCCGCCGGTGACGCTGGCGATCCTGCCCTATGCGGCGGCGGCGCCCGTGCTGGCGCAAGAAGCGGCGCAGGCCGACCGTGAAGTCTTCGTGCACCTGCCCATGGAGCCGGGCGGTCTTGATGATCCCGGACCCTGGGCGCTGAGCCGGGCCCATGATGATCAGGCTGTTGCAGAGCGCGTGCGCTGGGCCTTCGCCCGCGTGCCGGGCGCGGCGGGCTTCAACAATCACATGGGCAGCGGCTTTACGTCGGATGCGCTGGCCATGGCGCGGGTCTTCGCGGCGCTGGCCGGGTCCGAGGCGCTGGTGTTTGTCGATTCGCTGACCGGCCCCCGCTCGGTCGCGGCCCGCAGCGCGCGCGACGCCGGGTTCCCGGCGCTGCGCCGCGATGTGTTTCTGGATACAGATCGCGACGAAGGCGCCATCGCTGCGAGGCTGGAGGACGCCCTGGCGCTGGCCGCCTCACGCGGTCACGCCATCGCCATCGGTCATCCGTATGCGGAAACGCTCGCCGTGCTGGAGACGCTGGCCGAGCGGGCCGAGGCGCATGGCGTTGAAATCGTCACCGTCAGGGCGCTCGCGCAGGCGCGGGGCGCCCGCGCGCCATCCTGAGGCTAAAGGCCTGCGCCTCCAAGAGGTTCCGTCTGCGCGATCTGCTCCATGGAGGCGATCAGCGGGCGTCCGCGCTGAATGGCGGCCTGTACCGAGGGCAGCGACAGAGATGCTGCGTGGGCGTCCCGGCTGTCCCAGACTTCGGTGATCCAGAGTGTGTCCGGCGCGCCGGGATCCGCCGCGACGACATAGGACCGGCAGCCCGGCATGTCCCGCAGCCCGTCCAGCAGGATGGCCGCCAGCTCATCGCGGCTGCCCTCGGCCGCGATCATCTTGCCGATCAGTCCGAACATGGGTGTCGCTCCCGCCGCACACGCCGCTGGCGCCACCGCGATCGCCAAGCCTGACAGACAGAGGTGACGCCGGTCGAGATCCATACATTCAGCGTGATCAACCGTGAGCTCCGGGTCAACCGATGAAGGCTGGCCCCGGGCGCGCCATTCACCGCATGTGCTCGGGCGGCACCACCGGCGCTTCGCGCAGAAGCGTGATCGACAGGCGGCGATTGCCGGCCAGATAGGGATCATCAGGGTAGAGCGGCTCGGCGCCTGCGCGACCGCGCACCTCGGCGATGCGATGGTCGGGCAGGCCGGTCCCGGCCAGCACGCGCAGGGCGGCATTGGCGCGGTCCGATGACAGTTTCCAGTTGGTCGGCGCATCGGGCGGCGTCGGGCTGGCGTCGGTGTGGCCCGAAATGGTCACCCGGTTGGGCAGGCGCTGGGCGATCTCGCCCACGGCGCGCAGCAGCACTTGTGCGCGCTCATTGGGCTCGGTGGAGCCCGGATTGAACATCGGCCGGCCTTCCTGGTCGATCAGCTGGATGCGCAGGCCTTCCTCGGTCATCTCGATCAGAACGTGATTGGACAGTTCGGCCAGTTCCGGCATGTCCTGCAGCGCCTGACGCAGGGATTGTTCGGCGCTGGCGAATTCGGCGGTCTCGCGCCGGGACATGGCGCTGGCGAGCGCGCCCATGCTGACCTCCGGCTCATCCCCGGTGGAGGCGCTGGACGAGGTTTCCTGCTGGTCGCGCTGTTCTTCGGCCGGGCTGGGCGCCAACCGGTCCACGATGGAGGCGGTGCCCGACGAGCGCGAGCCTTCCTGGCCGAAGCTGGTGCCGCCCAGCACGCCGCCGGAGCCCGACATGGACTGGCTGACGCTGGCCGGCGCGAAATAGTCGGCGATGCCCTGGCGCTGTTCGGGTTCGGTATTGTTGATCAGCCACAGCATGAGGAAGAAGGCCATCATCGCCGTCACGAAGTCGGCATAGGCCACTTTCCACGCGCCGCCGTGATGGCCCGCAGCGACCTTCTTGATCTTCTTGATGATGATCGGTCTGTTAGTCGCCATTCCAACCCACCCGCAACGCCTTATGTTTGGCGCATATCATGACCTGTCAGGGTTAAGGGCGGGTTTCCCGAAGAGGCAGGGAGTTACGAGTGACTGAAGACCGGGCCTATCGTGACGCGCTGGGATGCTTTCCCACCGGCGTGGCGCTGGTGACGCACACCCAACAGGGCGAGGCGCGCGCCATGACCATCAATTCTTTCGCCAGCGTCTCGCTGACCCCGCGCCTCGTGCTGTGGTCGCTGGATCGCGGCAGCGACCGGTTCGACGCCTTCCTGGCCGCCGGGCATTACGCCATCAACGTGCTCGCCGCCGATCAGGCCCAGCTGTCTTCAGCCTGCGCCATGACCGATGAGCTGGAATCCGCCGGGGGACAATGGACGCCGGGCGCGAACGGCGCGCCGCTGGTGGAGGGCGCCATTGCGCGGTTTGAGTGCACCCGTGTGGCCGTGCATCCCGGCGGCGATCACGTGATCATTGTCGGCGAGGTCACCGGCTTTGACAGGCCGCGTCAGGCGCCCGCCCTGGTATTCCACAAATCAGTCTATGGTCAGGCGGGGTAGGGCGATGGCGCGCACGGCGTTTCTGGGACTGGGCGTGATGGGCGCCCCCATGGCGGGACACCTGGCCCGCGCCGGCCATGACGTGACGGTGTGGAACCGCACGCCCGCCAAGGCGCACGCCTGGCTGGCTGATCATGCCGGGTCCGCCGCCGGGACGCTGCAGGATGCGGCGAAGGGCGCCGATATCGTCTTCATGTGCCTTGGCGATGATCCCGATGTGCGCGCGATTGCTGATCAGGTTCTGCCGGTGATGAAGGCCGGCGCGGCGCTGGTCGATCATACAACCGCGTCTGCTGCCCTGGCGCGCGATCAGGCTGAATCCGCCGAGGCGCGCGGCGTCCTCTGGCTCGATGCGCCGGTCTCGGGCGGGCAGGCGGGCGCAGAAAACGGCCAGCTCTCCATCATGTGCGGCGGGACGGACGCCGCCTTCGCTGCGGCCGAGCCGGTGATGCAGGCCTACGCCAAGGCGATCACCCATGCCGGTCCCGCCGGCGCGGGCCAGCTGGTCAAAATGGTCAACCAGATCTGCATTGCAGGGCTGGTGCAGGGTCTCGCCGAGGGGCTGCACTTCGCCGAAGCCGCCGGGCTCGATCCTGAAACTGTCATCAACGCCATCTCCAAGGGCGCGGCCCAGAGCTGGCAGATGGAAAACCGCTGGCGCACCATGACGCAAGGCGAGTTTGAATTCGGCTTCGCTGTGGACTGGATGCGAAAGGACTTGCGCATCGCGCTGGACGAAGCCCGCGCCAATGGCGCCAGCCTGCCCGTCACCGCCCTGGTCGACCAGTTCTACGCCGAGGTCCAGTCCATGGGCGGCGCGCGGTGGGATACGTCGAGTTTGATTGCAAGGTTGAACCGGGCGGCGGAGAGGTAGGGGACGCCTGCCGCAGGCGCCTTGCCTCAATAACTGCCGATCTGCATGGCGGCGCGCACCAGGGCGGCGGTGGAGTTGAGGTTGAGCTTGCCCATGATGTTCTCGCGGTGCTTGCGCGCTGTTGACGGGCTCATGCCCAGCGTCTGCGCGATGTCGTCGATGGATCGGCCCTTGGCGATTTCACGCAGCACGGCGCGTTCGCGCGGGGTCAGGGCGCTGGCGTTGAGCACGCCGGACCGGTCATCATCTCGATATGCCACCCGGGACTTGACCGGCTCGCAGGCGGCGGCGCGGATGGCCGCCACAAGCGCGTCCCGGCCCGCCTCCTTGTGCAGAAATCCTTCAACGCGCCGGGCGAGCTGCGCGCGCTCCTCATCGTCCATCGGCGCGCCTGTGAGCAGGAGGACACGCGGACGCCGGCCCGCGGCGTTCAACGCGTCCACCACATCCACGCCCGTCATGTCCGGCAGGGAAAAATCCAGGACCACCAGATCCGGATTCAGCGCATGGCAAAGCAAAAGCCCTTGCTGCCCGTCGCCGGCCTCGCCGCAGACTTCCAGATCCGGCTCCAGGGCAATGGACTGGACCAGAGCCTCCCGCACCAGGCTGTGATCGTCCACGATCACCACCCGGATCACCTGCTCAACTGCGTTCATGCTTGTCGCCCCGCCCCAATCACTCTTGTGAACTAATCAGGCGGACGACAAGATCAAGCGTGTTGTGTCGGGGTGGGGGGGACGAGCATGAACGGGGCGGACAAGCCGCGCATCAGCCGCTTGAATGGCCGCTTTGCGGATCGCGAGCTGGAGACGGCTTATCGTGAACATACATGGCCCGTGCAGCGCACGCAGATTGCCCTGACCATGGCCGGTCTCGGGATAGGGTTATTGTTCACACTCAGTTCCGACTTTCGTTTTCTCGCCGGCACGCCCTGGTTTCTTCCCACCGCCGGACTTCGCGGCGGGGCTGGACTTGGGGGCATTCTGGCCTGCGCCTGGTTGCTTGTTGCCCGGCCACATTGGACATCGCCTGGCGCATCAGTGGTGATTCAGGGTTGGCTCGTTGTCGGGCTGATGGCGGCGATCGTCGTGGCTTTTGCTTTTCCGGCCGTCGAAACGACCCCGGACGGGATCAGCGGTGTGCTGGTCTTCACGTCTTTCTGGATGTTCATTTTCGCAACCGTGGTTGGCTTTGGCGTCTATACCTATCCCAACGCCGTGGCGGTGTTCTGCTCCGGACTGGCGCTCACCTACATGATCCTGATGGTGCTGTACTGGAACGCGGGCGCATATCCCATGGTCTCTCAGGGCGTGCTTGTGCTGATGGGCTGCGCCTTCGGCTGGATCATGGCGATTGTCGCCAATGTCGGTGCGCGCCGGCGATTTCATGTCACACGCTTGTATGAAGCCGCGCGCCTGGCCGCAGAGAAGAGCGAGGCGTTCCAGACCTTCCTCCTGGCGGCCAGCGGGCATGATATTCGCCAGCCGCTCTACGCCCTTGATCTCAACGCCAGCTCGCTGGAGGCGATGGCGGAAAAGGGCGATCTGGAGCAGGTGCGCCGGCTGGCGCGGCGCCAGAAGGCGGTGGCGCGCAATATGTCCGCCTTGCTCGCCGCGATGATCGAGCTGTCCACGCTCAATCGGGGCCGGCGCAGCACCCAGGCGCGCGCCACAAATGTCGATGAACTGCTCAAGGACGCCGCTGACCCGCTGCTCGGCCTGGCCGAAGACAGGCGCATAGCCGTGCGTCATCTGTGCAGCCGGCTGTCCGTCGACGTCGATCCGGGCGTCGTCGTCCATGTGGTGTCCAACCTCCTGGCCAACGCCATCAACCATTCAGGCGGCGCCCGCATCCTGCTGGGCGCCCGCAGGCGAGGCAGCGAGGTTCAGCTGATCGTGGCGGACAATGGCAAAGGGCTCAGTCCGCGCCCGGCGAGGCTGCGCTCGATCACCGATCTGCGCGACGAGGAACGCGCGACGCGCCTGCATGCCGGGCTTGGCATGGAGATCATGTTCGGTCTGTGCGAGCGCGGCGGGCTTGACCTGACGATTGTCTCCAGGCCCGGCGCCGGCGTGATGGCCATGATCACCTGCCCCCGCAGCCCGCCGCAGGCAGAAATCGCCTGATCCGGGCGAAAAAACGCCCTGACTACGCCAGCTGCCGTATTCTAGCGGCGCCGGCGGTCTGGCAGCATATCCGTCCATTGGGTTGGGGATGGAGCGTCATGCAGCTCACGATCAATAACGGGGAGACGGTCTGGCCGCTGCGGCGGGCGCGAGAGCGCAGCGCAGCGCCGGCAGCCAATGAGACTGAGGACGCCAATGCCAGGGCGGCCGCGTTCAATCGGGTGCGTCAGGCTGTGCTGGCCCAATTCTCCCGCCATGCCTTTCACAAGGTCGGCATGCGCGATGTGGCGCGCGAGGCGCGGTGCGGAATCGCTGCGCTGTACCGGTTTGCCGAGACCAAGGACGATCTTCTGTCCCTGTGTCTCGTACCGGACTTCGAGGCGCGCGCCGAGCGGCTGAGGACGGCGTCGCGGCGCGAGGTGGGAACCCGGGCCAGGTTGCGCGCCTGCATTGGCGAACTGGTCCGGTTTGACCTTGACCGCCCGGATTTCGCCCGGATCGTCCGGCTCAATACGCCTGCCTGTCTCCTTCAAGACGCGGCTGAAAACGCCGGGGCTGGAGGCGTAATTGAAGACATTCTGACGCGCGGGGCCCGGGACGGCTCCGTGCGCACTGACCTTGAGCCGCCAGCGCTCGCCTCTTTGGTCTGTGCCCTTGCCGACGGCGCATTGGGGCGCTGGGCGAGGGCCGATCGCGACGCCGTCCCACTCCTTCGCGAGCGTTTGGGCCAGGAGCGCGCCGAACTGGTCTGGGCCGTGATCTGGCCCGCCGTCTCGTCGGCCTGATGCGGCCGGTCAGAACAGCGCGGCTCCGGTCGCTCCTGCGGAGGGGCTCGTGACCCATCACCGGATCAGCGCCGTCGTCGCGCGAGTCTTCAGGACCCTTGTCCCGACATTGATTTGCGCCGCGGCGTTGGCGGTCTTCTACAGCGGCTAGGGCGCGCCGTGCGAGCCGGCGGCCCGCGCCACTGGCGTCCGCGCGTGTTCACCGATACACCGGCTGTGAATTGTCGCAGGCTGGCCGGGCCACGCCCGCCCGCGCCGGACGGTCGCGCAGCGGAGCGCAGTGATGAGCGTCGCGGTTGTTTTCTACGTTCTGGACTTTGCCGGGATTTTCTTTTTTGCGGCCACCGGGGGCATTTTGTCCGCGCGCAAGCAGCTGGACCCGTTCGGCGCGGTGGTGATCGGCGCAGTGACGGGCATGGGCGGGGGCACGCTGCGCGATATCGTGCTGGGCAGCCTGCCCGTTTACTGGATCGAGGCGCCCGAATATCTCGCCATCGCCGCCGCGGGCGGCCTGATCGGCTATTACGGGTCGGAGATCGTGCGCGGCGAGGTGGGGGCGCGGCGCGTGGCGTTGATCTGGGCGGACGCCATCGGCCTGTCAGTGTTCTGCGTCATCGGCGCACAGGCGGGGCTGGCCGCCGGGGCGCACTGGTCCATCGCCATCCTGACCGGCGTGATGAGCGCCGCGTTTGGCGGGCTGTTGCGCGATGTGATCCTCAATGACGTGCCGCTGATCCTGCGCGCGGAGATTTACGCGCTCGCCGCCCTGTTCGGCGCCGGGCTCTATGTGCTCAGCGTCTCGCTCGGTCTGGGCGAGGGGGTCGCCGCCATCACGGGGGCGCTGGGCGCGTTCGTGATCAGGGGATGCGCCATCCGGTTCGGCTGGAGCATCCCCGCGATCGGCAAGCTGGATTAGTTCAAATCGTCGTCATAGTCGCCGCGGCTCGCGTTCATCAGCGTTGAGAAGAAGATGGCGTTCAGAAGCAGGCGCTCCGTACCCGGATAGGTGCCCCTGAACACCGGATTGTCGGCGAACAGGATCACTGCGCCGCTGCCCCGGCGATAGACGCTCACGGCCGGAGACCCACCGATCTCGTCGAGACGGCGCTGGGAGGCGTATCCGCTCATCAGCGGACGCTCGGCATATTGCACCGGCACGGCATAGGGATCGGACGGACGGGCCAGCGTGAAGGGGGTATTGCGGTTCACCGGCAGGCGGCGCGCAGAATAGCCCCAGCCCAGCGGGTGGGAGACATCCAGATCGGTCTCGAATATCGCCCCGGCCAGAATGTGCTCGGCGTCACGCACCTGCATCTCGGAGAAGTTCAGGCGTTGCGGCGTGTCACCCGGCGTCTCTTCGGTGTCCGCCGCCTCGATCTCGAGCAGGCTGCGTTCAGTCCACTGGGCCGCCTGGCGCGTGGCGATCAGCGTGCCGCCGCCGCGCACCCAGCGATTCACGGCGGCTTTGGTCGCGTCATCCAGGGACGCGTTGCCCCCGGGCAGGATGAGGTGGGTATAGCGGCTCCAGTCCAGCGAGGAGAGCCGGCTTTTGGGCACAAGCAGCGCGCCCATCTGGTGCTGATGGTCGAGCGTCCACCAGATCTCGCCCGCATCATTCCAGGAAATGCCGTCATCAAATGCGATCACGACACTCGGGGCGGTGAGGGTGCGGAACACGTTCCATGCGCCCAGATCACGGCCAGTGTTGCGCGTCAGACCCGTGGACGCGGCGGCCACCGGCACGCCGTCCTCACGCGCAATGGTCTCCATGACCGCGTGGATTTGCGACGGGGTCATGTCTTGGCGCGCCAGCGGCACGAAGATGGACCCGCGCGCAAACTCGCGATCACCCTGGGCGGTCACCAGCGTGAACGGCTCGCTGGCCGCGCGGGCCATCAGCCCGGCCTCCAGCACCCGGTTCAGCGCCCGCGGCGCAAAGCTGTGCGACCAGTCGAACACATAGCCATAGGGCGCGCGATCGGGGGCAGGGGCGCTCTGGAACGCGCCATCCGCCGCCTCGCCCAGCGGCAGGGACTGGAACATCCCGCCGGGAAGGGGGTCATACTGAAGATTATAGGCCAAAGGCAGCGTCCAGCCGGAGACGTCGTAGAAGACATTCTCCTCAAACTCGGTGAAACGCTCGAAAATGCCGCGGATCAGGCGGTGCTGAAGCTGGCGCCCGGGCACGATGTAGGACTGGTCCGCAGGATATGTCCCGCTGCTCGCGCGCACGTCGCGGGCCGCGCGGTAGACCTCGATGCCATGGGTGCGCAAAAGCCGTACGAAGCGGTTCGCCCGCTCGGGATCGCCCGGCGCGGTGAACACCCAGGCCTGTGCATTGGCGCTGGCGGCCTGGCGCGCATTCTCGGCGAAGAAGTCGCGCTGGAAGTCGATGAGCTCCTCGCGGATATCCAGCGCGCCCTGAATGGTGGTGAGCGCGGTTCGGAACTGGGTGCGCACATTGTCGGCATTGGTCACCAGGCCATGTTCGGACTCGATCTCACCGCCGCGCGCGGCGCCCGCCTCAAACAGAATGCCGAGCGAACCCGACAGTTGGGGGTAGGTGGAGCCCTTGCCGATATAGAAATTGTCGAAGACTTCCTGAGTGGCGTAGAGGCGCGCCTCGGAATCCATGAAGGCCGCGTGGCGCCGGGCGATTTCATAGGTGAGTTCACGCGCGCGCACCTGGATCAGCGGATTGCGCCGGGTCTCCGTGCCCGGATGGAAATAGTACGGCGAGTTGTGGCCCATCTCGTGATAGTCGGCCGTCACCATGGGCTTCCAGGCCTGCCAGGCGGTGGTGATCGCAACGGATTCTGGCTGGGTCAGCAACAGCCATTGGCGGTTCAGGTCAAAGCCATAATGGTTCACCCGCGCCAGACCCCACAGATTATGGATCTCGTGGGCCTCGTCGGTCACGCGCGCCTGGCTGGAGAAGCGCTCCACATGGTCGATGCGCCTTGCGTGACCGTCCGGGTTATGGGTCACGGCGGCGATAATGACGGTGTTCGCCAGCGTCTCATCCATCGCCTCGCCACGCGCGGCCGCGAAGTGATGCAGGAAGGGGATGGCGGCGTCCATGGCGGAGGTTTCGGCGCCGTGGACGCCGTAATTGATCCACACCACGATGGGCGCTGAGTCCGGTTCGCCCTCGCTGCGCAGGCGCGCCAGGTGCGCCTCGCGGATGTCATCGATGCGCGCGAGGTTTTCCGGGCTGGAGATGGTGAATTGCAGGATCGGCCGGCCCTGGTGGGAGCGTCCGATGGTCTCCACCGCGATCCGGTCCGAGGTTTCGGCGAGATAATTCACATAGGTCAGCAGATCGCCATAGCGCACGACCCGCTCGCCGATCTCATAGCCGGCATGGGCCTCGAACGTGGTGACCGTGGGGTCATACTCCACGCCCTCCACCTGGAAAAAGCTGGCGGGCTCGGCCAGGGCGGCGGGCGCAATGATGACAGGCAAAATCAGCGCCAGACTGGCGGCGCGCAGCGTCTTGAACATGGTGTCTCCCCGGATACGGTCGGCATGGGCGGGCGCCTGAGCGGCGCTCATGCCTGGAAATAAGAGCCTAGCGGATGCAATGCGCCGCCGCCAATGCTGGCGCTGCGGCCCGTGCGCCTGTATGACACGCGGCAAAAGGCCTCCCGCCAGAAGGATCTCCCCATGACCGCTCCGGTCGAGCGCATTCGTAATATCGCCATTGTGGCCCACGTGGACCACGGCAAGACCACCCTGGTCGACAAGCTCCTGCGTCAGTCCGGCACGTTCGCCGACCGCGCGGTCGAGGTCGAACGGGTCATGGATTCCAATGATCTGGAGAAAGAGCGCGGGATCACCATCCTGGCCAAGAACACGGCCGTGACCTGGCGCGACTATAATATCAATATCGTGGATACGCCCGGTCACGCCGATTTCGGCGGCGAGGTGGAGCGGGTGCTCTCCATGGTCGATTCGGTGCTGCTGCTGGTCGACGCTGTCGACGGACCCATGCCCCAGACCGCGTTTGTGACGCGCAAGGCGCTGGCGCTGGGCCTCAACCCCATCGTCGTGGTCAACAAGGTGGACCGTCCCGGCGCGCGCCCGGATTGGGTCGTGGACCAGACCTTTGATCTGTTCGACCGTCTGGGCGCCACGGACGAGCAGATGGATTTCCCGGTGGTCTACGCCTCGGCCCTGCAAGGCTGGGCGACGCTGGACGCGGACAAACCCGAGGCGGACCTGACCGCGCTGTTCCAGACCATTGTTGACCGCGTCAAAGCGCCGAACGTGGACCCCAATGGGCCCCTTCAGCTGCAGGTCTCGGCGCTGGACTATTCGTCCTATACCGGTGTCATCGGCATTGGCCGGATCACCCGCGGTCGCCTGACCCGCAACCAGAACGTCGTCGTGGCCGCCCCTGACGGCAAGACCCGCCGCGCCAAGGTGCTGCAGGTGTTCGGCTTTCACGGGCTGGAGCGCGTCGAGCGCGACCGCGCGAGCGCCGGCGACATCATCACCTTCAATGGCGTGGACCCGCTGGGCATCTCCGACACGCTGTGCGATCCCGAGCATGTCGAGGCGCTGCCGCCGCTGACCGTGGACGAGCCCACCATCTCGATGACCTTCCAGGTCAATGATTCGCCCTTCGCCGGCCGGGAAGGCAAGTTCGTCACCACGCGCCAGATCAAGGACCGGCTGGACCGCGAGCTGATCCACAACGTGGCCCTGCGCGTGACGCAGCAGGACAATGCCGACAAGTTCACCGTGTCCGGCCGCGGCGAATTGCACCTGTCGGTGCTGATCGAGACCATGCGCCGCGAGGGCTTCGAACTCGCCGTGGGCCGTCCGCAGGTGATCACCAGGGAGATCGACGGCAAGCTGTGCGAGCCGTATGAAAACCTCACCATCGACGTGGAGGAAATCCACCAGGGCGGCGTGATGGAGCGGCTTGGAACGCGTAAAGCCGACCTCAAGAACATGGTTCCCGACGGCAATGGCCGGGTGCGTCTCGAATACATGGCGCCGACGCGCGGGCTGATCGGCTTCCGGTCCGAATTCCTGACCCTGACCCAGGGCTCGGGCCTGATGTTCCACACCTTCGACCACTATGCGCCGCGCGCCGCGGGCGAGGTCGGCCAGCGCCCCAAGGGCGCGATCATCTCCATGGAATCGGGCAAGGCGCTCGCCTTCGCGCTGTGGAACATCCAGGAACGCGGCAAGCTCTTCATCGGCCACGGCACCGAGGTCTATGAAGGCATGATCATCGGCATCAACGCCCGCGACGAAGACATGATCGTCAACCCGCTCAAGGGCAAGAAGCTCACCAATATGCGCGCCTCCGGCACCGACGAGGCCGTGGTGCTGGTCACCCCGATCCGGCTGACGCTGGAATATGCGCTGGAATTCATCAATGACGACGAGCTGGTCGAGGTGACCCCCCAGAGCATCCGCGTACGCAAGAAGCTCCTGCTCGAGCACGAACGCAAGAAGGCTAGCCGCGCGAGCGCTTGAACGGACGTTTCAGGTCAGAACGCAATGAGGGCTGGCGCTTTGGGGCGCCAGCCCTTGTCGTGTCAGCCCCGCCCGTGGCGGCGCACATCCAGCGCGACCCAGGTGACGAGGAATCCGGCGATTGCGCCCGCTACCGGCAGCGTCAGGCGTTCTGCGCCTGTCCCCGGGATTGCCAGCGCCAGGCCGTAGCCGGTCACCGCACCCGCCGCGGCCCCCACGAGCGCGTCGCGGTGAAGCTCGCGCGCAAAAGCATCCTTGAACAGATCAAACACGCCCGCCTTGCGGGCATGCAGGGCCTGGCCCAGCAGGATGATCGCGCTGACGATCCACAGCGCCAGCCCGATCCCGGACAGGACGAAGCCCGCTCCGGCAGGCAGACCCTGAAGCTGCGCGGCCAGAACTTCGCCGCCGCGCCAGCTCACCACCGCCCCGGCATTGATCAGTGCAAACAGACGCACCCGCGCCCGCAGCTGGCGGGCGAGATCCGTCATTTCAGGCCGATCTCGCGCAGCCGCTCGAGGAGATAGTCATGGGCTGTGATCGCGTCCGGATACCGGTCGGCGTTCTCCGGCGTGACGCAGCCGGGCAGGGTGCGGATCTCGAAATCGGGATTGAAGTGCAGGAAGAAGGGGGTGGAATAGCGCGGGAAGGCCATCCGCTCGCGGCTGGGATTGACCACGCGGTGGGTGGTGGACGGCAGGACGTGATTGGTCAGGCGCTGCAGCATGTCGCCGATATTGACCACCAGCGCGCCTTCGGGCGGCTGGATCGGCAGCCAGTCGCCTGAGCGCGTGCGGGCCTGCAGGCCGGCCTCTTCGGCGCCCAGCAGCAAAGTGATGACATTGATGTCTTCATGCGCCCCGGCGCGCACGCCATCCGGCTCGCCCTCGATGGGCGGATAGTGCAGGAGGCGCAGAATGGAATTGCCTTCATTGACCGTGGGCGCGAACCAGTCATCGGGCAGGCCCAGATCGCGCGCGATGGCTTCCAGCAACACCCCGCCCATGGAGTCGAGCGCTTCGAACAGGGCTTTTGTGCTGGCGTCAAAGCGCACGATTTCCGTCACCGGCACATTGGCGGGCATGAACCGCTCATAGCGGTGACCGGGCGGCAGGTCGCGTCCGCGATGCCAGAACTCCTTCAAATCCTTGCGCGCTTCGCCCTTGGCGTTCTCCATGGCGAAGGGCGTATAGCCGCGCTGGCCGCCGCCGCCGTCCTGGAAATACTGGCGCTTCGTCGCTTCCGGCAGGGCGAAAAACGCCTGGGTGTCGGCCACAGCGCGCTCAATCACGCCTGGATCCACCGGATGATCGCTGACCACGGCAAAGCCTGTCTCGCGAAAGCTGCGGCCCAGTGCGGCGGCGAATCCGTCCGGGTCGCGTTTTGCGCTGGCGAAGGAGACGGGGCGAATGGTGTCTTCAAGGATGATATTGCTCATAGCCGCGCTTTTATCGCGCTCTCACGCGGGCGTGAAGCGGCTCATGCTTGACCGTGATGCCGCAGGCCCCGACATCTGGGTCCACATGAGACGCAACGGAGATCCCCATGACCGCCCCCATCGAGCTGCATTATTGGCCCACGCCCAATGGCTGGAAGATCACCATCGCGCTGGAGGAGATGGGGCTGCCCTATACGCTCATGCCGGTGAATATCGGCGCGGGCGAGCAGTTCCGGCCCGAGTTTCTGGCCATCAGCCCGAACAATCGCATGCCCGCCATCATCGATCCCGACGGTCCGGACGGCGAGCCGGTGAGCGTGTTTGAAAGCGGCGCGATCCTGCAATATCTCGCCCGCAAGACCGGGCTGTTCTACGGCGACACGCCGCGCCAGCGCATCGAGGTGGATGAGTGGCTGTTCTGGCAAATGGGCGGTCTGGGTCCCATGGCCGGACAGGCTCATCATTTCCGCGGCTACGCGCCCAAGATCGAACCCGACCTCTCCAAGCTGGAATACGGCAAGACCCGTTACACCAATGAGGTGAACCGGCTCTATGGCGTGATGGACCGGCGCCTGGCCGAGCGCGACTATATGGCCGGGCCCTATTCCATCGCCGACATGGCGGCCTGGCCATGGATATTGCCTGAAGGCCAGGGCCAGACCCTCGACGATTTTCCACGGCTCAAGGCCTGGCATCAACGCGTGGGCGAGCGCCCCGCCGTGCAGAAGGGCCGGGCCGCCGGCAAGGAGATGCGCATCGCCCTCGCCGACGACAGCGAGGAGATGAAGAAGGCGCGCGACGTCCTGTTCGGTCAGCGCGCCCGGACCTGATTGCCGCACCCGGTCCGGACCGGCTAAGGTCTGGGCGAGGGTGGATTGAAGCGGGGGCTTCATCTCGGCATGAACGCAAACGGCTACAGCTCGCGCTATGGCGCGCGCGACCCATGGCTCGCGCCGTGGCCGCGCACGGCGTTGTATCTGGCGTGGCGCGCGCTGATCGCCAGCGTGCGGCCGGTTCTGTTTCTGGCGCTGGCGGCGGCGTCAATCGCGCTGGCGGCCGCTGGACTGAGTGAGCGTCAAGGCGGGCCGCGAAGCGCCCCGCTCTCCGCCGCGTCCAATGCCGCCACGTACGCGGACGCGATCGATATCCGATTGAGAGCCGTGTTGCCGGCCGGCGCCCCGCCGCGCGCCATCTGGGAAGAGGGGATCGCCAGGGCGCTGGACGCCGGCCCGTGGCGCACGCCGGACCTGGCGTTGGCTGAAAGTCTGGCGCTGGCGCTGCCGGCGATCGAGGGCGAGGACGCGCTGGCGTTCTCGATCCTGACCGAGACCCGCAGCGCCGCCCATGTCGAGGCCGAGCTGCGCGCGCGCCCTGTGTGGGTGCGTCAGCAGCAGATGAGCGCCGCGCTCGACGCCCGGCTGGCCGACGGCGCAGCCCTCGACCCGCCCTATCTGATTTTCGCACGGCCGGAGCTGGCCCATCGATTGAGCCGCGCGCGCACCCTTTACGGCCCCGCCCGCGACGCCGCAGAGGCGTGGTTCGCCGCCCCGCGCGGCGCAGCGATTCACCTGCCGGCGCTGGCCGGTTGGCGTGGCGAAGCCGCCGTCACCCTGTTTGGAGACGCCCGCGATCTGGCGATCCATGGCTGCGCCTACGCGGTTCAGGCGGGCCGGCGGATCGCCTCGTGCGCCGCTGTCCAGGACGGCTTGGGTGACCCGGTCCTGACCGGGCTGCTGCTGCACGCCGCCGCCATGCCGGGCGAAGGCGGCGCGGGGCGCCGTCTGCTCGCCGCGGCCTATGCATCGGGGCATCTGGACCGCGACCTGGCGCAGGCGCTGGCCTTGGGGCCGGACCCGGCGCTGGGGCGGGAAGCCCTGCTGGCCGCGCTGACGCCATTGCTGGTGGAAGCGGCCTTTGTGGTCCGCGAACCCTGGCGGTATCAGGCGCTGGCCGAGGCTGCGGCGCAGGAGCATGCCCGCGCCGCCCGCATTGAGCCTGCTCACTATCAAGGGATTGCCGACGCGCTGAACGCCGTGCGGCGCACGGACGGCGCCATGACCGCGATACGCGTCGCCGGCTGGCTGCGAGCGCCCCGGGACGCTGCATTGCTGGCGCGTGTTGCAGCGGCGCGGCCGGGACACCTGCTGGCGTTTGACGTGCTGGCCGGCGCGCAGATTCTGTCCGCCGTGAGCGAGCCGGCCGCGGACCGGCGGGCGCCGCAGGCGCCCCGGCGCGCCATTCTGGTCGTGCTGGCGCTGGCGCCGGGCGCTCTTGCGCTGGCGATGGTCGCGGCGGCCCTGAACGGGGCGTCGAAAGGCCGCCGGAACAGGCGTCCCGGTGCGCTCACCCGGCTTGACGCGGCGATGACCGTCTTAATTCTCGGCAGGAATTCCTAACGGATTTAAAGCGTTAAATCGCATTATTCCTGATTAGCCTTAACCCCGCGCTTACCGTCCGGGCGCATCATCCTGCTCGTACGACCGGCTCCGAAGAGGCTTGGCGTGCATGGTGGGATGACGGGCTGATACCGGACAAAACAACCGGGCTGCCTGTCCAGATGCAGGGAAGACGACGATGGCTTTTACCGATGTGGAAACCGCTCAGGCGCACGACGCGATCACGATGGATCCGACGGGCGAGGATCTGTGCAAGCTGGGCCTTCTGTACTCCACCGGCCAGTGCGGCGTGATCGACTATGTCGAAGCGCACAAATGGTTCAACCTGGCGGCCCTGATGGGCTCCCCGGCGGCCAAGCACTATCGCGCCGAGCTGGCGATGGAAATGGATACCGGCCAGATCGCCAACGCGCTCACCGCCGCCCGCGAATGGCTAGCCACGCGCCACTAGGGCGCGTTTGGCGGCCGGGCCGGGCACTGCGGCTCACTCGTTGAACAGCGAGTTGGTGAGGGCGAAGGCGAACGCACTGTCGATGGGCAGGATGTTGCGCACGTAGAGCTCGATGAAGTCATTGACTTCAGCGATGCCACGGCGGGGCGCGAACACGATGTCAAAGCGCGAGAGCGGGACCGCGTCCGCGGGCTCGCCACGCTGGGCGCGCGACAGATTGACCGTGCGCATCATCAGCCCGCCATTGGCGGCGCGGCGCAGCACGACGATCTCGCTGCGCCGGGCGCGGATGGTGAGGCCGCCGGCCAGAACCGTCGCCTCCAGCACGCCGATACGCTGGGAGGGCAGATCGAACAGGCCGGGGCTGGCGACTTCGCCGCCCACAAGGATGCGCAGGGAGCCGAACGCGGCCGGGCGCACTTCCACAATGGGATCGCGCAAGGTGCGCACATAGCGCTGAGCGATCAGATTGGCCGCTTCAGGCGCTGTGGAGCCGGCGACCATGACCGCGCCGGCCAGCGGCAGATTGGCCCGTCCGTCCGGACCCACCAGATAATCGCCCGACAGCTCCTGCGCAGTGTGGATGGTCACCGTCATCGTGTCGCCGGGAAAGACGCGGTAGGGGGATGATCCCGATTCCCAGGGCTCGAACCGCGCGGGCTCGAACCCGCCGGCGTCCTGAGGCCGGCTTTGGCTGGCGCAGGCCGACAGCGTGAACAGGGCAAGCGCGCCGGCCAGGGCGCCGCGCCGCGATACGTCTGTCATCTCAGGGCCTCCGCTCAAACATGTGACGAAGCTTACGCTGGCGCGCTCCGGCTAAGGAAAAATTAAGCGCGTTGCAGCCACATGCGGGTATGGGCAGGAGCGCAAGCGATCATGACGGACGCGGCGGCGGGACAGGCGGTTCCCGGCGCGATCTGGATCTGTTTGATCTGATCGCGTTGCTCTGGGCGCAAAAAGTGCTGGCGATTGTCATCGCCCTCATCGTTTTTGTACCCATCGCGCTGTTTGCGGTCACTCAGTTGACCCCGAGTTATGAGGCGGTGTCGCGCCTGCTGGTCATCCAGGATGATAATGACCTGGCCCCCGGTGCGGCCGGTTCGGGCGGCGCCTTCACGCTTGACCAGGTCATGCAGTCGGAGGCCGAAATCCTCAATTCCGACGCCGTGCGCCGCCTCGCCATTGAACAGCGCAGCGGTTCGGTTGGGCCGGAGCAGCTTAAACTGCTGCGCGATGGTTTTTCAGTAAGCCGTTCGCCCAGCGCCAGTCTTCTGACCGCGACGTTCGAGCATTCTGATCCGGTGGTCGCCGCCAATACGCTGAACGCCATCATCGACGCCTATCTGGCCTACCGCATCGAAGTGCTGATCGGCGGCGTCGAAGGCGGGGTGGAGGAGCGGCTGGCGCGCGCAGAACGCGTCTCGGCGATGGCGGAAGCCGATCTGCGCCGCTTCCTTGAAGAGCATGGTATTTCCGACTTCGCCACCGAGCGGGCGGCCGTACTGGCGCGCCTGTCCGATCTGGAAGCCCGGCGCATGAGCGCGGAGGCGGAAGCGGCGCAGGCGAGGGCGTTGGCGGGCGCGCTGGCGAGCCGGATCGCGGGAATTTCCGACACGATTGAATTATATGTGGAAAACTCGGTCACGGGGCAGCTGCTGGACCTGCAGGTGCGCCGTGTTGATCTACGCCAGCGCTATCAGGACGACGCCCCGCCCGTGCAGGCTGTGGAGCGCGAGATCGAGGCGCTGGAGCGCTTTATCCAGGCCGGCGGCGCCAACGGGCAGGGCCAGCGCCGCACCGGCGTCAATCCGGTGTGGCAGGACCTGGAATCAGCCCGTCTGCAACAGGAAGCGTTCAGCGCGGGGCAAAGCCAGCTCGCCGCATCGCTGGCCCGCCAAATCACCCAGGCGCGCGCGGAAGCCGAAAGGCTGCGGGCGCTGGGCCCTGAACATGACCGGCTGGTGCGCGCCGCCCAGGCCCGCGCCGAGGCTGCGGGGCGTTTGTCGGCTCAGGCCGCTGACGCCAGCGCGCGGCGCGCCTTGCCGCCGGGCGCGGCTGATTCGGTGCGCATCGTGGAGCGGGCGGAGCCTCCGTCCGAAGCGCGGTCGATGCGTAATATTGTTCTGGCCGCCGGGTTTATGCTTGCCGTCGCGGTCGGCGCTTTCGCCGGGTTGGTGCGCGGGTATCTCATCGAGGTGCGCGAGGTGCGTCCTGCGCCGCGCTCCCCCCAGCCGCCGCGCCGTGATCCGCCGCCTCAGCCGGCCCCGGCGGTCAACCGGCAGCCTGCTCCTGCGCCAGCGCCCGCTGCGCCGCGCCTGCCCGTGCTCGCACGCGTGTCGCGCCAGCCCGTGTCAGCGGCTCGTTAACCAGTTCGCCCCTACGGTTAACACTCTTCTTGAGGCGCGCGCATGACACTGGAACTGGAACTGGACGGGCTGGCCCGAACCCTTGTCTCGCGCGGTGCGCGCGGGGCGGCGGTGATGGTGGTTCCCGTCGCGCCCGGCGCCGGCGCGTCCTTCATCGCCCGCGCGCTGGCTCATCGTTGCGCCCGTCTCGCCGATGGCCAAGTCTGGCTCTACGATCTTGATTTCGCACGCAATCCCCAATCAGCTGGCGCCGCGTTCAGCGCCGACGGGTATGAAGGCAGCTTGCAGGGATCGCGCTTCTGGCGCTGTGATCCGGACGGCGCCGGGCGGCTGGCGCTGCGCCGTCCCGATGGCGAGCGGATCTTCATTTCCCGCTTCGAACGAGAACCGGGCTCGGTGCGCCGTGTCGTCTTTCGGTCTTCGCCGGACTACTGGGACAAGGCCCGCCGGGCGTGCCGTCTGGCGATACTCGATGCGCCGTCGGGCAGTCCCGCCGTCACCGCCATGGCGCGTGATCTGGAAGGGGTGGTGCTGGTCGGAGACGCCAGCAGCACAAGGCGGTCCCAGGCCGAGGCCCTCGCCAGCCGCGTCGAGGCGTCGGGCGGGCGGGTGCTGGGCGTGGTGGTCAACCGGGTGGATCTAAAGGCTGTTTCATGAGCGCGCTGGCGCAGGCCGCGCGGTGGCGCGAGGCTGCGCCGCGCCTGACCCTCTGGCCGGTTATCGAGGCTGGGCTGGCGCTAAGTGCTTTGCTGCTCTACTCAAATGCGCTTCTGGCGCCCTTGCTGGCGGACCCGGCGCGGCCGGATGATGCGGAGGCATTGCGGCTGGTCTGGCCGCCGGTCTATGCGCTGACGCTCATCCTTATCGCCCTGTCGCCGGGGGCGGTGTGGCGGGTGGCGATGCGGTCCTGGCCATTGATTCTACTTAGTGTTTTGACCATGGCGTCGGCGCTGTGGTCAATTGATCCGGAGGTGTCTGTCCGCCGCGGGCTGGGCGTGGTGATGACGCTGGCCTTCGGGTTGTGGCTGGCGGCGCGCTATGACTGGCGTGACCTTATCCGTTTGATTGCGCTGACGTTTTCGATCCTCGCGCTCGGCAGTCTGCTGGCCGGGGCGCTGGTTCCGGGGTTTGGCGTGATGCAGGAGGTGCATCCGGGCGCCTGGCGGGGATTGTGGTGGGAGAAGAACACGCTGGGCGCCATGATGGCCTGGGGCGCGCTGGCGTTTCTGGCCGCGGCCTTCTGCGCGAAAACCCAAGGCGAGCGCTGGATCTGGCTGGCGCTGATCCCGCTGGCGCTGGCGCTGGTGGTGCTGGCGACGTCGCGCACCGCCTTTATCGCCACAGGGATAGCAGTGGGGGGACCGCTGGCCATTGCGCTGGTCCGGCGCGGGTTCGGTTTTGCCTCCCTGGGGGTCATGGGACTGGTCTGTGGGGTCATCGCCGCTGGTTTTGTGGCCGTCATCGGTCCTGGCGTGGTGCTGGAGCTGCTGGGACGTGACGCCACCCTGACCGGACGCACCGATATCTGGATCGCGCTGGGCGACGCCATTGCCCAGCGTCCCTGGACCGGGTTCGGCTATGGCGCGTTCTGGGAGGTGGATGACGGTCCGGTGCACTGGGTGCGCCAGAGCACGGCCTGGCCGGTGCCCACTGCCCACAATGCCTGGCTGGAGACGGCGCTGGCGCTGGGTATCCCCGGCACGCTGCTGGCGGCCTGGGTGTATCTGGCGGGCTTGGGGCGCAGCGCCGGGCGGCTGCTGCGTGGCGTCGAGGCCTATTGGGCGCTGCCATTTCTGGCGGCCTGGGGGGTGATCAGCCTGTCAGAGAGCAATCTGTTGCAGCAGAACGGATTTGTCTGGCTGCTCTTGTCCATGACGCTGGCCAAGCTGGCGGCGGGCCGCGATCAGGCCTGACGCGCCGCTGCGCCGTAAAAGCGCGGAGCGGCAAAGTCGAAGAACACCATCTTGCCCGCGCCCTGCACCAGCCGGTCGAGGCAGGCGGCCGCCGGCGCGGGTCCTACGATCAGCGCCACGGGCAGGGCGAGGGTGAAGGTCACAGCCTGCGCTGCGCCCACGGCGATCCAGGCCGCCAGAGCGTCAAGGCGCCTTGATTTCAGGGCCGTCTGGCTGGGACCCTGACCATAGGCGAAGCTGCGCCGGGCGGCGTGGCCGAATGTGGCGCGCGACGCCTCAACATGCTCGATCACCTCGGCCTGCGGCGCCCAGGCAAAGCGCACGCCCTTGCTGGCCAGCGCCGTGAACAGGATATCGTCCTCGCCGCCCATCTCGTTGGCGGCGGCGTCGAACACCGGCGCGGGCAGGGTGCAGCGGTCCCGGTCGATCAGGCTGTTGCCGCAGCCCCAGGGCTTTGCGATGAGCCCGGCGGCGTGACCCGGTGCGCGCGAATAAAGCCGAGTCAGCCAGGCGCAGAGCACCGGTCCGGCGTCGGAGGCCAAAGCATGTACCGGGCCGAAGGTCACGCCGGCATCCGTGGCGGCATGCGCCGCTTCAAGGGCGCTCAGCCAGTGCGGCGGCGCGCTTTCATCATCATCGAGCTGGGCGATGCGCGGCGCGCTGGTGGCGGCGAACCCGGCATTGCGGGCGTTGGAGACGCCAGGTTGAGGCGCATGCACATAAATGAGCGGGCAGGGCGCGTCCGCCTGCAGGGCCGCGACGCGGTCCCGCGCCGATCCGGCCGGGTCGTTGTCAGACACAATGATCTCGTCAGGCGTGCGCGTCTGAGTGAAGACGCTGCGCAGGGCGCGCTCCAGACTGTCCGGGCGGCGAAATGTCGGGATGAGGATGGCGATGGGAGTCATGCGCTTGCCTCGACATGATCGAGCGCGCGCGCCACCGGGCGCACGTCCAGTCCCTCGCAGGCCTGGCACACGGTTTCTAGAAAGCGCGGCGAGCAGCCCCATTCGCTGGGGCTGTTGCGCACATCATGGCCGTAGAAGATCAGCCAGCCCGGCTGCGCGCGCACATCGGCGATGGCGCGCAGGGCGCGGGCGAGGCCAAACTCGCCGCCATCCAGTGGCACGGCTTTCAACAAACCGCGATCCACCCGCCCGCGATTGACGCCAGGCCGCACGCCGCGCAGGGCGCGGTACACGCCCAGCAGACCGCGCTTGGCCGCTGGCGTCGCTTCGCCATAGGGAAAGGCGAAAGTTTCAAACGGTCTCGTGTTCTTGAGGCGCGCATGGGTATCGCGATTGCGCGCGCATTCGGCCAGCGCGCCGGTGGCGCTCAGGCGCGAGAGATCGGGATGGGCATAGGTGTGGCAGGCGATCTCATGCCCGCGCGCCGCCAGATCGGAGAGCTGGTCAAAATCATACATCTCGCCCAGATGGGTCACCCCGCCCGCGAACCCGCCAGCCGCGTAATAGGTGGCGCGCCAGCCCGAGGCTTCGAGGATATCGGCGCCGGCTTCACCCGCCGAACGCGGAAAATCATCAAAGCTGAAACTGATCAGCGGCTTGTCCAGCGAGACGGTGAGGGGCGACACGCCCAGAAGCCGGGCGGACAGGCGGCGCAGCTTGCCCTCCAGACCGCCAGCAGGCGTGTATGGCGCAATGGCGGTCATGGTCATGGCAGATCCCCGGCGGCGGCTGCGGCGCGAAACAGTTTGAGCCCGAGCGCGCGCGCCCGCACGGGCAGGATTCCAAACCGTGCAATCATCGCGCCAACGGCACGCGCAGGCGCGGCCAGACGCCAGCGCTTGAGCGTCAGAGCCAGACGCGCACCGGGGCGGCTCGCGTAGTCCGGATGCCTCGCCAGCAGGCGCGCAAAGTTCGGTCCCGCAGCGCCGAATTTGGCCAGCAGGCGCTCTACCGGCTCCAGTCCGCCATGCCCGGCCGGGTTGTCGGCATGGGCGACGCGCCCGGCTTCAGCGGCGCGCAGCGCCCAGTCGACATCCTCCCAGCCCCAGCCTGAATAGGTTTCGTCGAAAGGCACTTGCGCGAAAAACCTGCGGCGCACAGCGAGGTTCGACGAGCACACCGCCACGGCGCCGATTTCATTGCGCTCCACCGCGCTGCGCACGTCCGAGGCATGGGCCAGCGCCGCATGCACGGCTTCGGCGGGGCTGGCGGGCGCACATGGCTCATAGCCGCCGAACACGGCGTCTGCGCCGGTCTGGGTGAGAATGTCGATCCAGCGCGGCAGGAAGCGCGAAGCCGGGCGCATGTCGGCGTCGAGAAACAGCAGCCAGTCTCCGCGCGCCATGCCGCCCAGGCGATTGCGCGCGGCAGAGCGTCCCAGATTGATCTGCGCCGTGATCAGGCGCGCCGGGATCGGCGTATAGAGCACGGCGGCGCGCAGGGCTTCGGACAGGTCCGCATCGGGCGCGCCGTCTTCATAGATGATCACTTCCACTTCATCAGAGGCGTCGCCGGCCAGCGCCGCCAGCAGCGGGCGCGGATCGTCACGATAGGTTGGGACCAGCACGGACAGGATCGGGGTTGTCGTGCGCCGTGCGGCCTCATTGACGGTTTCCCTCATGGCGTCGCTCATGCGCGCACCCCGGTCAGGCGCGCCAGGACAGGCGCAGCGATGAGGGTCCGGCAGCCCGCTGCGTCGAGCGCCAGGGCGAGCAGTCCATAGACGCCAGCCCCGACACCGATCTTCAGCGCCAGCTCGGCCGGCGCGCTCTCCAGAGACGGCAGGGCGAGGATCACGGCGCCCATCACCAGCGCCGCGCCGCCCGAGCGCACCCAGTCAGACACCGGGATGGGCAGGGCGAAGACCGTGCGGCCATGCACGATGCACACAGCCAGCGCCGCGCCATAGGCGATGACCGTGGCCAGCGCCGCGCCGGTCAGCCCCAGAAGCGGGATCAGGATGATGTTGAGCCCCAGATTGAGCGCCGCTGCGCCGGTCATCACCACGGCCATGGCGCGGGGTTTACGGCCCAGCACGTAGGCCTCGTGGAAATAGAAGGTCATGATGCCATTCATCAGGCCGGACAGGGCGATGAAGGGGATGATGCGCGCGGCCTCGCCCGCGATCTCCGCCCCGATCAGCCAGCGCGCGACAGGCTCGGCCACCAGCGCCAGCCCGACAGCGGCGGGAAAGCCCAAAAGGCCCATGAGCGCGCCCGTACGCCGGGCCACGGCCTGGGCGGCGGCGCGGCCCTGATGCTCCAGCGCGGCGACCAGCAAGGGTCCGGTGGTGGTCCCGAGCCACAGAAAGATGATCGACAGGGAGCGGTCCGCCACGGCGTAACCGGCGGCGTAGGCGCCCACCGACGCCTCGCCCATAAAGCCCGCGATCAGGAAGCGGTCGCCAACCGACAGCAAGTGCTCGAAAATCAGCGAGAACGCCACCGGCCCGCCATAGGCGAAATAGGCCATCGCGCGCGGGCCGTCGGCGCGGTCACGTTTGGCGCGCGACAGCAGGACCGGCGCATCGATCAGCAAAATGACGAGCCCCGCCAGCGCCATGCCCGCGAATGGACCTGCAGCGCCGAGCCCTGCATGGGCGAACGCCACGCCCAGCGCGAATCCGGCGGTGAGCGTAAAGCTTTCCATGGCGCTATAGCGGCCCGCCTGACGCGCGGCGCGGCGGGTTTCCAGCGCCAGCGTGACGCCCGACCGGATGACGGTATGCGCCAGCGCAAAGGCGCAGGCGGTGCGCAGCGCGCCGTCCATGGGGATGAAGGCGATGGCCGCGCCCGCGATCACGGCGGCGGCCAGCGCCAGTGTTCCGTAGATGCGCCAGGCGGTGAAGGTGTGGCCGGGCAGGCGTCCGCGTGCGTCACATCGGGCGTGATGGCGCGCCACGGCGGCATCCAGCCAGGTGAAGACCGCCGTCCCGATCAGCGCTGCGCCCGCCAGCAGCAGCATGTAGCGGCCATATTCCTCGGGGCTGAGAAGGCGCGTGAACACGATCACGGCGCCAAAGCCCACAACCGCCTGAGCGGCGTAGACCGGCAGATAGGCCAGGAGGTGGCGGTTCAGCATGATACGTCCACGATTAAGGTCACCGCTGCCCATGCAAGCCATCTGCCGTGCGCGCCTGTTGGAATGAAGTATGCATGAGCAGGCTGAAGACGCCCTTAACCAGGCCCGGATCAGAACAGGTCGGGCTCCGATTGGATGCGACGCCATGCTGAACGTGACCGCGGTAAAGCCGAACGACCTGACACCCGCTGAGCGCGAGGCGTGGCAGAGCTTTATCGACGCGGACCCGGCGCTCGCCAGCCCGTATTTCTCGCTTGGCTTTCTGGACGCGGTGGGCGCCGCGCGCCGCGATGTGCGCGTGCTGGCGGCGCGCCAGCGCGGGACAGTTGTCGCGTTCCTGCCGCTCCATGCCGGGCTGATGGGTCATGCGCGTCCGCTGGCCGGGCCGCTGGGCGACCATCATGGGCTGATTGCCGCCCCGCAGATCGATCTGGATCTGTGCGACATGCTCAAGGCAGGCGGCGTGGGGGTGTTTGGCTTCCATGGCGCGCTGGCGGGCCAGGCGCCGTTCCGGCACCACGCGCTCCAGCGCGATGGCAGCTGGGTGATCGATCTGTCAGCGGGGTATGATGCCTTTGTAGAGTCACGCGCGGCGATCGACGCGAAGGCCTTCCGCAATCTGCGCACCCGGCGGCGCAAGCTGGAGGGGGCTGAGGGCGGGTTTGCGTTCCGGGTCGACGATGACCGGCCCGAGGTGCTGGCGGCGGCGCTGGCCTGGAAGTCAACGCAATACAAGCGCACCGGGGTATTCGATGCATTTTCTGTGCGCTGGACGAATGACTTGCTCAATAACATCAAGGCGCATGATTGCCGCCTTCAGGTGTCGAGCCTGGAGATTGGCGGGCGGCTCGCCGCAGTCCATGTGGGCATGCGCACGCGATCGGTGCTGCACTACTGGTTCCCGGTCTATGACCCTGAGTTTTCAAGCTTCGGTCCCGGCCTCGCCCTGCTGATGGAGATATGTGAAGCCATGGCGGCGGATGGCGTGACCGAGGTGCATCTGGGCCCGGGCGATTATGACTTCAAAGCCCAGCTGGCCAGCTGGCAGATCGGTCTGGTGAGCGGCTTCGCCGGGCAGGGCGCGCCGCTGGCCGTGCAGCGCGCGGCGCGGGCTCTGGAGCAACGCGCCGAACAATTGCCGCTGGGTGTGGTGGGTCGCCTTCCGGGCAAGGCGTTCCGGCGCATCGATCTGATCGCCGGATTTCACGCGGCATGATCACACGGCGCACGCTTCTGTCGGGGGCTGGCGCGGGGGTGATGCTGGCGGGCACGGCGCAGGCGGTTCCCGCGGGCCTGCGCCTGAACTCGAACAAGCGCGATCTTTGGAGCCTGGTGGGCGGGCCGCACCTGCGCGGCGCGGTGATCGTGCAGCGCCGGGTGTATCCATCACTGGATGGCGGTGAGTTTCTGGGATCCGGCGTGGTGGGCGCGCCGGTGACCGACGAAGCGCTGGATGAGCTGGCGCAGGCGGGCGCCAATCTGATCAGCTGGTCAGGGCCGGGACCGTTTGCCGAATCCGCGCCCTACGGTATCGAGCCTGCGATTGTGGATCACATCGGGCTGTGGCTCGATCGCTGCCGGGCGCGCGGGCTCTATACGGTCTTGTGCCTGCGCTCGGGACCGGGGCGCAGCGCGTTTGCGTTTCACCCGGACGAGACCTGGTATCCGGCCGAACTCTATGACGTTTCAGTGTGGACGCGCGAAGCGGCGCAATCCGCCTGGGCGCAGATGGTGGTGTGGACGCTGCGCGAGTTTGGCGGCCACCCTGCGCTGGCCGGCGTGGTGGCGATGGACGAGCCCAACGGCGTTGACGAAGGCCATGGCGGCGTGTGGGAGCCGTTCGCGGCGCGCATCGCTGGCGCTGTGGCGGCGGCGGACGCCGACCGGGTGACGCCGCTCCTGCTCAGCCCCGACCGCTGGGCGCGCACCGCCCACGGGGCCGATCTGCGCGCCGCCGTGGGACCGGGGCCGATCCTGGCCCTGCATGATTACGAGCCCTGGACCTACACCCATCAGGGACCGGATGAGCGTCAGCGTTTCAGTGCGCGCGAAAGCCCGCTGGACCGCCCCGATGCGTCGCTGGGGGCCTGGGCGATGATGGAGTTCGGCGCGGTGCGCTATGCGCCAGACCTCACCGATTATCTCGAAGACCGGATCATGGCGTTCGAAGCGGCGGGGGCGAACTGGGCCGCATTCCGCTGGACCCATGGCTGGCGGCCCTATGAGGCGCGCGAGGATTCCATGACCTTGTCTCACAGCCCCGAGGCCATGGCCCTGATGCGCCGGGTCTGGTCGCGCAATTCCCGCCGGCCGTCCTAGGCGAGGGCGTCTCTGAGCAGCTCAAGCGCCGTCTCAACGCTGGCCGCGCGCACGCCGGCGCGGGTGGGATCTGTGAAGCGCTTTTCCAGCGTGAGTGTCGGTTCGCCATTGCGCGCCAGAGCGAACCAGACCAGTCCCACCGGCTTGTCCGCCGAGCCGCCGCCGGGTCCGGCGATGCCGGTGATCGACACGGCGAGGCCGGCGTTCGAACGCGCCAGCGCGCCCTCGGCCATCGCCTGCGCCACAGCTTGCGACACCGCGCCGTGCGCTTCGATCAGCTCTGGCGCGACGCCCAGCATCTCGCTCTTGGCGGCGTTGGAATAGGTGACGAAGCCGCGATCCACGACGTCGGATGCGCCTGCCGGATCGGTCAGCGCCGCCATCACAAGCCCCCCGGTGCAGCTTTCCGCCGCGGTCAGTTTGATCCCGGCTTCGCGCGCCATATCAAGGACTTGCTGGGCCAGCTTCACGCTCATCGCGTCCTCATCGTGACCACGGCCTGGGCCGCCAGCCCTTCCCCGCGCCCGGTAAAGCCGAGGCCTTCCGTGGTGGTGGCCTTGATGTTCACGCGTTCAGGCCGCAGCCCCATCAGGGCGGCGAGGCGCGCCTTCATGGCGTCCTTGTGCGGGCCGATCTTGGGCCGTTCGCAGATCAGGGTGACGTCGCAATGGACCGGCGCCAGCCCGGCCTCGCCCGCCAGATCCAGGGCGTGGGTGAGGAAACGGGCCGAGTCCGCGCCCTTCCACTGCATATCGCTGGGCGGGAAATGATCGCCGATATCGCCAAGCCCGGCGGCGCCCAGCACCGCGTCGGTGAGGGCGTGCAGGCCGGCGTCGGCGTCCGAATGGCCCACCAGGCGCAGATTGCTGGCGATGAACACGCCGCACAGATGCAGGCCATCACCCGGCGCCAGGCGGTGCACGTCAAAGCCCGATCCGGTCACGGTTTCGGTTGCGGGCCTGGCCATCAGGCGCTCGGCGCGGTCGAAGTCCGCCGGCCAGGTCAGCTTGAAGTTCATTTCGTCGCCGGGGATGGCGCGCACCTCCAGCCCGTGGGCGCGGGCCAGCGCGGTCTCGTCGGGGAAGCCGGCGCCGTCCGCGGCGTCGAACGCAGCGCGCAGGGCGTCAGTGCGGAACGCCTGCGGCGTCTGCAGGCGCATCAGCCCGTCACGTCCCACCGGCGTCAGGCCGTTGTCTGCCTCACGCGCCAGCGCATCCGCTACGGGCAGAGCCGGCACAGCGCCGGGGGCGTGCGCCAGAGCCTCCAGAAGCGCGTCAATCGTCTGCCGTGTCAGGAAAGGCCGTGCGGCATCGTGGATAAGGACATGCTCGCCTGTAACCGCCGCGAGGCCTGCGCGCACCGAAGCCGAGCGCGTGGCGCCGCCGGACGCAAACCGGGCGCGCGCGGAGAGATCGCCTAATGCGGCCATGATGGCTTCGCGCTGGCCCGGCGCATGGACGACGATCAGCTCATCGCAAGCGGGATGATCGGCCAGCGCCTGCGCGCTCCAGGCCAGAACGGGGCGTCCGGCCAGCGTGCGCAGCTGCTTGGGCTGGCCGCCTCCGGCGCGTTCACCGCTCCCGGCGGCCATGATGCAGGCGGAAAATCGCACCGTCACAATGCTCTCCCCATTTGCAGGCCCAAGTCCTCGGCCATTCCGTTAAGGCGTCTGGCCGCGCGCGTCCAGACAGGCTATCTGCTCATGCATGACCAAGCGCGGCGCAGCCCTGAACAGTTTCAAGATCGGCCCGGTCCGGGTGGACCGGCCGGTTGTGCTCGCGCCCATGTCGGGCGTCACCGACTGGCCGTTCCGGCGCCAGGCCTGGCGTTTCGGCGCCGGGCTGGTGGTGACCGAGATGGTCGCCTGCGAGACGCTGGCCCAGGGCCGCAAGGACGTGATCCGGCGCATGAAGGCCGATGGCGGCTGCGGACCACACGTGATCCAGCTGGCCGGGCGCGAAGCCAAATGGATGGCCGTCGGCGCGAAACTGGCCGAAGAGGCCGGCGCCGATATCATCGACATCAATATGGGCTGCCCGGCGCGGCAGGTGACGAAGGGCCTGTCGGGGTCAGCGCTGATGCGCGATCTCGATCACGCCCAGAGCCTGATCGAGGCGACAATTGGCGCCACGTCGAAGCCTGTGACGGTGAAGATGCGCCTCGGCTGGGACCATGACAGCCTGAACGCGCCCGATCTCGCCGCGAGGGCCGAACGCGCAGGCGCGGCGATGGTCACCATTCATGGCCGCACGCGCCAGCAGTTCTATACGGGCGTTGCCGACTGGGCCGCCGTGCGCGCGATCCGTGAGGCGGTGAGCATTCCCGTCATCGTCAATGGCGATATCGCCACGCCAGACGATGCGCGCGAGGCGCTGGCCCAATCGGGGGCGGACGGCGTCATGATCGGGCGGGCCTCTCAGGGCCGCCCCTGGTTGCCCGGCGCCATCGCCGATGCGCTGATGGATGGCGGCGATTTGCGCGAGCCGCCGGTCACTGTCGGCGCACATTCGCTGTGCGAGGCGCTGAGCGACAGCGTGACGCTGTATGGCGAGGAGCTGGGCGTGCGCATGATGCGCAAGCATCTGGCGAGCTTCATCGACTGGGCCATCGGCGACGTGGACGCCGCCCGCGCCTGGCGGGCCAGTGTGTGCCAGCCGCGCACGGCGGACGAGGTGCGTGTGGCCATGGACATGTTCGTGACGCAACACTGCGACCGCGCCGCCGCATGACAGGCGAGGCGGGAGACCGGCTGGGCGAGGCGGCCCCGGTCGGGCTGGTTCTCGTCGATGGTGAGGGGGTTGTGGTGCACGTGAATCCGCGTGCTGAAATCCTGTTCGGACGCTCCAGACGCCGGCTGACCGGCCAACTGCTCGCCTCATGCGGGCCGGCGGGCGCTGCAGCGGCCCCGCTGGCCCTGCGCGCCATTGCGGAAGGGCGCGAGGTGTTCGCCCATGATCTGCCGGTCGCGACGCAGGACGGACCCATGCGTCTGGCGGTGGACGCTGCGCCGGACGGCGAGGGCGCGTGCCTGAGCCTGCGTCCCTGGCCGGAAAGCTCGGCCAGTCCGCGCGGCGACACAGCGGCCAGCGCCGCGGCCGGGTTCGGCCGCATGCTGGCCCATGAGCTGAAAAACCCGCTGGCCGGCGCGCGCGGGGCGGCGCAGCTGATCGCCGCAGGCGCCGACGAAGAGACCCGTGAGCTCGCCCAGCTGATCATGACAGAGACCGACCGTGCGCGCCGGATCGCCGAGCGCTGGTGCCATATCGGGGATATCGCGCCACAGGACTTCGCCCCGGTGAATTTGCATGTCCTGGTGCGCGAAGCCGTGCGCTCGGCCATGGCGAGTTCAGGTCCACAGGTGAACTGGCAGGAGCGGTTTGACCCGTCCATACCCGATGCCCTGGCCGACCGGGATCTCGTGCTGCAGGCCGTCCTCAACCTTCTGGTCAACGCTGCTGAGGCGTTGGGCGATGACGGAGGCGATGTGGTGGTCACCACACGCTACCGCCAGCCACGGCCCGGCGCGCCGGCGCCCGATGCGCGTCTTGAAATCTCGGTCCATGATGACGGCCCTGGCGTGCCGGAGGCCTTGCGTGACGCCGTGTTCAACCCCTTCGTGACCGGCAAACCGGCGGGCGAGGGGCTCGGTCTTGCCCTGGTGGCGCGCATCGCGGACATTCATGGCGGCGGGGTGGAGTTTGACAGCCGCCCGGGACGGACAGTGTTCCATCTCTATCTGCGCGACGCCGGGAGCGAGGCCCCATGACACGACGCGTGCTGGTGCTGGAAGACGACGACTCGCTGCGCTTTGTGATCTCCAAGGCCCTGTCGCGCGCCGGGTTCGACGTGCGCGCCACGGCCTCGCCCGATACAGCCATGGACCGGATGATCCGGCGTGAAGCCGATGCTCTGGTGGCCGATGTATTGCTGGGCCGGGAGAATTTTCTCGACCGGCTGGATGAACTCGCCCGCCTGCGCCCCGATGCCCCGGTTGTGGTGATGAGCGCGCAGACCACGGCGGCCACAGCGCTGGGCGCGGCCCGGCGCGGCGCCTACGAGTATCTGCCAAAGCCGTTTAATCTCGATGAGTTGGTGGAGATTCTTGACAAAGCGCTGAAACCTGCTGGCCCACGGACCTCTGCCCGCGAAGAGGACATGTCCGGCCTGGTAGGGCGCGCCCCGGCCATGCAGGAAGCGTTTCAGGCGCTGGCCCGGCTGGCGCGCACGTCTGCGCCGGTGCTGATCACCGGGCCTGAAGGGGCCGGTCGTGCGGCGGCGGGCCGCTGGCTGCACCGCCAGTCCGGAACGTCCGCTCCGCTGGTCGAGGCCGGGCCGGACCGGGCGCGGCGCGATGGACCGGCGCTGCTGAGTGAGGCGGCGGGCGGGGTGTTGCTGATGCGCCGGGCTGAACGGTGGGCAGACGATGTGCAGGATTGGGTGCTGGAGGCGTTGGAAGCCCCCGGGGAGTCGTCGCCCCGCCTGATCGCGACTGCGTCTGCCGGCGTGCGCGATCACCTGCCCCGGGCCCTGATCGAGCGTCTGGCGGTGGGGTATGTCAATCTTCCATCGGTGCGGGCGCGCGGCGATGACCGCGCGCGGCTGTTCGCCTGGTTCCTGGAACAGGGTGGGCAGGGCGGCTGGACGCTCAGCCCCGAGGGCGCTGCCTTCGTGAACGCGCAAGCCTGGGAGGGCGAGGTGCTGCAGATCGAACGGACAGCGCAGCGCATCCGGGCGCAAGGTCTGCGCGGTGAGGTGGGCCCGGACGAGATCGCGCGGGCCATGGCCGGCCCCACGCCGCCGGATGCGCGCGAAGCGCTGGAAGACGCAGCCGTGCGCCGCCTCGCGCAGGCCTGGGCCGCGGGATCGGCTGACTCGCTGCGCGATGTGCTGGAAACCGCCGAGCGCGCGGCCCTGAACGCCGCGCTGGAAGCCGCGGGCGGGGTGCGTCAGGACGCGGCCCAGCGCCTGGGCATGAACCGCAATACCTTCGCCCGCCGGCTTGCCGCGCTGGGGCTGGATGGCGAGACTGCGTCCTGAACGTCACAGGTGTTGAATCCCGGCCACAGCTCGGTCATGATCTGTCTGGCTAGGATACGGGAGTCTCTCTTTGACCACAGCGCTGTCCGCGCCCGCAGCCATTCGGCGGATATCGGTCTTCGCCGTCGTGTTCGTCATGGCGGCGGGCGGCGTGATCGCGCTGGCCCTGATGTCGGTCAGCGCCGGCACGGTCTGGGAGCCGACCGGGCTATTATTCCGATCCCTGCTGGCCATCACGATTCTGGTGGTCGCCGGCCTCGCCATCGCGGTTGCGCTGCGTCTGGGCCGCCAGTTGCGCGGGCGCAAATTCGCCGAGCCGGTCCCGCGCCTGCAGATGCGCTTCATCACCCTGTTCGCCGTGGCGGCCATTGCGCCGGCGGTGCTGATGGCGGGCTTTCACGCGCTGGTGCTCAATCGCGGCATTGAATTCTGGTTTGGCGAACGGGTGACCACCCTGGTGGACGCGTCGGCCGAGTTGGGCCGCGAATGGCCCAATGTGGCGCTGAGCTTTGTGCAATTGCAGATGGGCTCGCTGGCTGAAGACCTGTCCGACCCGGCGGCGGTGCAGGGCCTGCAGGAAAGCCGCATTCTCTATCGCAACTACCTGACCCAGCAGGCGATGCTGCGCAATTTTCCGGCGGTCTATGTGATCGACAGTCAGGCCACGGTGCTGGCGCGCAGCGACGAGGCGCCGGACACGCCGGCCTTCGCCGCGCCGACGCGTTTCATGTTCGAAGTGGCCAATGACGGCGATATCGGCGCCTCCGATCCGGTGACGCGCCCCGATGCCCCCGACTATCTGCGCCTGCTGATCGCCATGCCCGAATATGGCGACGCCTATCTTTATGTCGTCTGGTACGAGGACTTTTCGCTGCTGTCGGCGCCCCAGGCGGCCATTGCGTCCTTCCGCGAGGCGGTGCAGCGCGAGCAACAGATGCGCGGCAGCTTCTTCATCGTCTACGCGCTGGCGGCGATCCTGATCTTTATCGGCGCAGTCTGGCTGGCGCTCAGCGCATCCCAGCGGGTGACGGCGCCGGTCAGCCGGCTGGTGTCTGCCGCCGAGCGCGTGCGGCGCGGCGATCTGGACGTGCGGGTGCATGTGGCGCGCGAGGATGACGAGATCGCGGCGCTGGGCCGCGCCTTCAACCGCATGACCCGCCAGCTCTCCAGCCAGCGAAAGGCGCTGCTGGAGACCAATACCGAAAACGAACGCCGCCGCGCCTTTATCGAGGCCGTTCTGACCGGCGTCAGCGCCGGGGTGATCGGTCTTGACTCACAGATGCGCATCACCCTGATCAATCGCGCGGGCGCCCAGATGCTGGGCCATGAGCCCGAGGAGCTGGTGGGCCAGCCTCTGGAAGAGGGCGCGTCAGTGTTTCTGGACGTGGTCGATGAGGTGGCGCGCCGGCCTTATGAAATCGCCGAGCGCCAGATCGACATCCCCAACGCCGACGGCGCGGTGATGAATCTGAATGTGCGCGCAGGTCCCGACGAAGAGGGCGGCGTGGTGCTGACGTTTGACGATGTCACCCGTCTGGTCGGCGCCCAGCGCAATGCGGCCTGGCGCGATGTGGCCCGGCGCATCGCCCACGAAATCAAGAACCCGCTCACCCCCATCCAGCTGTCAGCCGAACGCCTGCGGCGCAAATACCGGCGCACGGTCAATGAGGATGATCTGGAGATCTTTGACCGCTGCATCGACACGATTGTGCGTCAGGTCAGCGATATCGGGCGCATGGTCGACGAATTCTCATCCTTCGCCCGCATGCCTGCGCCCAAGATGGAGGCGGCGGACCTGAGCGAGATTGCCCGCTCGGGCGTTTTCGCGCAGCGCGTAGCGTCTCCGTCCATCCGGCTCACCCTGGACGGGCCGGAACCCGGGCCTCTGGTGGAGTGCGACTCCCGACTGGCGGGCCAGGCTTTGGCCAACATCCTGAAAAACGCCGCCGAAAGCGTCGCCTCGCGCATGGAGCGCGACAGCGCCAAGGCGCCGGGCCAGATCGCGGTACGGGTGTTTGAACACGAGGGCTTCGGTTTCATCGAGGCGCGTGATGATGGCCTCGGCTGGCCGGTGGCCGACAAGGCGCGCCTGACCGAGCCCTATATGACCACACGCGAAAAGGGCACGGGGCTGGGCCTGGCCATCGTACGGCGCGTGATGGAGGATCATGGCGGACGCCTTGATCTGGACGATCCCGCGCCGGGTGACACCGGCGCTGTCGTGCGTTTGGCCTTTCCCTTGCTTGAGACGCGTGCCGGGCTCGACAGCCCGCAAGCGCGTGCGGAGGCGTAATACTGATGTCGCGGGATATCCTGATCGTGGACGACGAGGCCGATATCCGGGAGCTCATCGGCGGGCTTCTGGAGGATGAGGGCTATGAGGCGCGCTATGCCGGCGACGCCGACAGTGCGCTCGCCGCCGTACGCCAGCGCCGGCCCTCGCTGGCCATTCTTGATGTCTGGCTTCAGGGCTCGCGGCTGGACGGGATCGAGCTGCTGGACGAGATCAAGCGCACCGATCCGCTTCTGCCCGTGGTGGTCATCTCGGGCCACGGCACCATCGAGACCGCCGTGGCGGCCATCCGCAAAGGCGCCTACGATTTCATCGAAAAGCCGTTCAAATCCGACAAGCTCCTGATCACGGTCGAACGCGCCCTCGAAGCCAGTCAGCTGCGCCGGGAGAATGCCGAACTGCGCGCGCGCTCGGAGATGCAGACCGATCTGGTCGGGCGCTCGGCGGCGATCCTCACCTTGCGCCAGACCATCGACAGGGTGGCGCCGACCAATTCGCGCGTGCTGATCTCCGGCCTGCCGGGTACGGGCAAGGAGCTGATCGCGCGCATGATCCACGCGGCCTCCAGCCGCTCGAAAGGCGACTTCGTGCCTGTGAGCGCCGCGCTGATGGATCCGGACCGGGTGGAGCTGGAGCTGTTCGGCGCCGAGCGCGACGGGGTGGTGGAGCGCACCGGGCATCTGGAAGCGGCCCATGGCGGCACGCTGTTCCTGGATGAGGTCGGCGACATGCCGCTGGCGACCCAGGGCAAGCTGTTGCGCATGCTGGTGGAACAACGCTTCCGGCGCGTGGGCGGCGCGGCGGATGTGGAAGTGAATGTGCGCGTGCTGTCGTCCACGGCGCGTGATCTGCGCAGCCTGATCAGCAAGGGCCGGTTCCGCGAGGATCTGTATCACCGCCTGGCGGTGGTCCCCATCGAGATCCCGACCCTGGCCGAGCGCCGCGACGACATCCCGCATCTGGTGGAGCATTTCATTGAACGCCTGACCGCCATGACCGGCCTGCCGCGCCGGCGCATCGGCGAGGACGCCATGGCCGCGCTGCAGGCCCATGACTGGCCGGGCAATGTGCGCCAGCTGCGCAATAACGTGGAGCGCCTGCTGATCCTGGCGTCTGGAAGTCCCGACGAGCCGGTGACGCTGGATCATCTGCCGGGCGAGGTGGCGGGCCGTTCCACCAGCGCCAGCACGGGCCTCGACGCCGAGCGCATGATCGCCCTGCCGCTGCGCGATGCGCGCGAAAGCTTCGAGCGGGAATATCTGCGCGCGCAGATCAGCCGGTTCGGCGGCAATATCTCGCGCACGGCGTCCTTCATCGGCATGGAGCGCTCGGCGCTGCACCGCAAGCTCAAGACACTCGGGGTCGCGGGGCCGGGCCGGGGCGATGGCGATGATGCCGACGCGGACGCCCAGTCATGAAAGCGGTGGTCTGCGGCGCCGGACGCGTCGGTCACGGGATTGCGCGTGAGCTCGCCAGCGAGGGCAATGCCGTCACCGTGGTGGACTGGTCGCGCGAGCTCATTGACAAGGTGACCACCGATCTCGACGTGCGCGGCGTGGTCGGCCATGGGGCCCATCCGGACGTGCTGGAACGCGCCGGGATCGCCAATGCCGATCTTCTGGTCGCGGTCACCTATTCGGACGAAACCAACATGGTGGCCTGCCAGGTCGCCAAGACCCTGTTCGATACGCCCACGCGCATCGCGCGGGTGCGCGCCCAGAGCTATCTCGACAAACGCTGGGGCGATCTGTTCTCCACCGGCGGCCTGCCCATTGATGTCACCATCTCGCCCGAACTGGAGGTGAGCCGGTCCATCCTGCAGAGGCTGGAGACCCCCGGCGCCTTCGCCACCGCGCCGTTCGCCAATTCGCGCGTCCAGATTCTCGGCCTTCGGGTCGATGAGCAGTCGCCGGTGGCGGGCAGTTCTCGTGATCAGCTGCTGGAGCTGTTCCCCGATCTGGGGTTCGATCTGGTGGGCATTCAGCGCGACAAGACGATCTTCATCCCCGGCGCCACCGACCAGCTCATGCCCGGCGATGACGCCTATGTCAGCGTTCAGGCCGCCCATGTGAAGCGTGCGCTGGATGTGTTTGGCCGCTCGGCGCAGCGCGCCCGGCGCGTGGTGATCGTGGGCGCGGGCAATATCGGGCTCTATGTGGCGCGCGCTCTGGAGCGCGTCAGCGGCGTGCGGGTGCGCATCATCGAGCGCGACAAGGCCCAGGCCGAGCGCGCGGCGGATGTGCTGCGCAAGACCGTGGTGCTGCACGGCGACGGCATGGACCGCGATATCCTGCGCGAGGCGGGCATTGAGGACGCGGAACTCGCCCTGTGCCTGACCAATGACGACAAGGTCAATCTCTTGAGCGCCGTGATGGCCAAGGGCGAGGGGGCTGAGCGCTCGGTCTGCCTGGTCAATGAAGAGGCGTTCAAGTCGGTGCGCGGCGCGCTGGGCGTCAATGTCATGATCGACCCGCGCGAGGTGACGGTCTCCACCATTCTCCAGCATATCCGCCGCGGCCGGATCACCGGCCTGCAATCGCTGGCCGGAGGCGCGGCTGAAGCGCTCGAAGGCGTGGCGCTGGCGACCTCGCCGCTGGTGGGCAAATCACTGAATGCGCTGGAACTGCCCGAGGACGTGGCGATCTGCGCGCTGGTGCGGGGCGACGCGGTTCATTTCGCCCGGGAACCGGTGCAGATTGAAGAGAATGACCGCGTGGTGTTCTTCGCCCTGAAGGGCGCGGTGTCCAAGGTCGAACAATTGTTCCGGGTCAGCCTGCAATACTTCTAACCCGGTCGGGGGACGCGTCATGGCCCAGTCACCGCGCCTTGTCAGAGCGCTCGGCTGGTGCGCGCTGTTCCTCGGCGCGGCCGCCACGCCGTTTATCCTGTTCGCGTGGGTAGAGGGCGCGCGCCTGGAGGCCGAAGGCTTTCTGGCGACCGCACTGGGCGGGGTGTTCGCCGGCGGCGTGACGCTGGCGGGCACCGCCGGGACGGCAAGACCCGCCACAGCGTCCGCTTCTCTGCGTCTGGCGCTGCTTTTGTGGCTCGTCGCGCCGCTGCTCGCCGCGCCGCCGCTCATGGCCGCCTCCAGAGATGTCATGACCGGCGTGTTCGAGGCCTATTCGGCGCTGACCACCACGGGGGCCGTCCTGTTTGCGCCCGAAGAGCTGTCGCGCGCCGGCGTGCTGTGGCGCTGCCTGCTGGCCTGGTTCGGGGGGCTGGGCAGTCTGGTGCTGGCTGTGACGGTGTTCGCTGCCCTGGAAGACACCGGATCGGGCCTGCGGCGCACCAGCCTGCTCACCATCGAGCGTGCAGACCTGTTCACCAATTTCGGGCCGGCCCTGAGGCGTCTGGGCGCGGCCTATCTGGTGGTCACCGCCGCCGGCTTCGTTTTGCTGGCGGCGGCCGGCGCGGACGCGTTCGACGCGCTGTGTCTGGCGCTGTCGGGCATGTCCACCGCAGGGCTGGCGCCCCAGAGCGGACCGCTGGCCGGGTGGCTGGCGCCTGGGGCGATCTTTGTGCTGGCCTTGCTGTGCGTGCTGGGGGCGTGGAACTTCGCCGCCTTTTACGAGATTCTGGTGCGCCATCGCGCCCGAACGGCGTCCGGCGAGCTGCGCGCCATGGCGCTGGTGACGGCGGCGATCGCCGCCATCGCCGGGCTGGCCGCCGGCGCAGGCGCGGTGCTGCCGGCTGGGCTGGATACGATTTTCGCGATCACCACCAGCGGGTTTCAGGCCACCCAGCACTTTGTTCTGCCCGTTCCGGTGCTGATCTTTCTGGCGCTGATCGGGGGATCGGCGGTGTCCACGGCCGGCGGGCTGAAGATGACCCGCGTGCTGATCCTGATGCGCCGCGCCTGGGGCGAGGTGACCTTGCTGGCTCACCCGTCGGCCGCGGTGCGCAGCCGCTATGGCGGCCGCACGCTGACCGACAGCGCGTTCGCCAGCGTCGCTGTTTATGCCCTGGCCTACCCGGTGGCGCTGGGGGCAGGGGCTGTGCTGATCGCGGCCACCGGCATCGGGTTTGAGGACGCCTGGCGCGCCGCGGGAGCGGCGATCGCCAATGCCGGACCGCTGGCCGGGCCGGCGTATGAAAGCATGCAGCCTGCAGGACTGGTGATCGCCATCTTGCTCATGGTGCTCGGGCGGCTGGAAATTCTGGCGGCGTTCGCGGCGCTGGGGGTGATATTTGCGGGCGATTGAGCCTGCGTGATGCAGGTGAACATGGTTGCAGTGCAGCGAAACCGTGGTTACCTGTTGCGTCGTGGGTCGGCCGTCGGCCGGACAAGCTGGGCTTAGCAGGGCTGATGTCTAACGATAAGAAACAGAACCTTCAGGATGTCTTCCTGAATACAGTGCGCAAGACCAAGACGCCTTTGACCATATTTCTGGTCAATGGAGTCAAGCTGCAGGGCGTTGTAACCTGGTTCGACAACTTCTGCGTCCTCTTGCGCCGCGAAGGGCAGATCCAGCTGGTGTACAAGCACGCCATTTCCACCATCATGCCGAGCCAGCCGGTCCAGCTGTTCGACAAGGATGAGGCGGACGAAGAGAACGCTGATTGATCGAACGTCAGGCTCAGGCCGATCACGCGCTGGTCTTGCTGCCGCTGGTCGCGAAGATGGATTCTGCACGCGCTGACGCGCGGCTGGAAGAGGCCTGCGGGCTCGCCGAGGCGCTGGATCTGGTCACGGTCGAAGCGCGGATCGAACCGGTCCGCAAACTCTATGCCGGCGCCTATTTCGGCTCCGGCAAGCTGGATGCGCTGGCCGAACGCGTCGCCGAGCTGGAAGCCGGCGTGGTGATCATCGACACCGCGCTCAGCCCCGTACAGCAGCGCAATCTGGAAAAGCGCCTGAACGCCAAAGTGGTCGACCGCACCGGGCTGATTCTGGAAATTTTCGGACGCCGCGCCCAGACCCGCGAAGGCCGTCTGCAGGTCGAGCTGGCGCGCCTGTCCTATGAGCGTTCGCGCCTGGTGCGCACCTGGACCCACCTGGAGCGCCAGCGCGGCGGACGCGGCTTCCTGGCCGGGCCGGGCGAAAGCCAGATCGAAACCGACCGCCGCCTGATCTCCGACAAGATGGCCAAGTTGCGCCGCGAGCTCGACGAGGTCGTGCGCACGCGCACGCTTCATCGCAAGAGCCGTCAGGCTGCACCCTGGCCGACTGTGGCGCTGGTGGGCTACACCAATGCGGGCAAGTCGACGCTATTCAATTTGTTGTCGCGCGCGCAGGTGCTCGCGAAGGACATGCCCTTCGCCACGCTGGACCCGACCGTGCGCGCCATCCGCACCGGGTCCGGGCGCAAGCTTTTGATCTCCGACACGGTGGGTTTCATCACCGATCTGCCCACTGAACTCATCGCGGCGTTCCGCGCCACGCTGGAGGAGGTGAGGGAGGCCGACGTGCTCATCCATGTGCGCGACATGGCCGATCCCGACAATGAGGGGCGCAAGCGCGACGTGCTCGACGTGCTCGAGGCCCTGGGCGCGGGGCCTCAGTCGGGCCAGACCATTATCGAAGCCTGGAACAAGGCGGACCGGCTGGACGAGGATGTGCGCGAGGACCTGATGTGGCGCGCAAGGGCGACCAGCAACCGCCCCGAAGAACCCCATGCCGTGCTCACCTCGGCCGTCTCCGGCGACGGGGTGGAGGCGCTGATGAACCTCGTAGACAGCGCCCTGTCGGAAGACGACTTCATCCTGCGCGTGAAGGCCGGACCGTCAGACGCGGCCGCCATGGCGTGGATCCACGAGCATGGCGAAATTCTCGATGAACGCTCGGAAGCCGATACCGGACTGGTCCATGCCGTGGTGCGGCTGAGCCAGGCGGATGCCGGCCGGTTCTGCACACGGTTTCCGGGGCTGGGCCAGGCGGTTCGCGAGCGGTCCTGACGCGGTCGCCACGCGCCGCGTCGCTCAGCTTTTGCGCTCTTCCAGCTTGGCTGCGAGCCAGTGAGATTCCATCACGTCCAGATCGACATCGATGCAGGTTTTGCCTTCTGCGGCAAGGCGTTGTTCAATCCAGCGGAATCGGCGCTCGAACTTCGCGTTGGCGCTGCGCAAGGCTGCTTCGGGGTCCACCGACAGCTTGCGCGAGAGGTTGGAGATGACGAAGAGGAGATCGCCCAGCTCCTCGGCCACATGGTCCTGATCACCTGAGGCAATGGCCTCGCGAACCTCGCCAAGCTCCTCATCCAGCTTGTGAAACACCTCGTCAGCCGACGGCCAGTCAAAGCCGACGCGCGCCGCGCGTTTGGTCAGCTTTTCCGCGCGCACCAGCGCGGGCAGGGCGAGGGGGATGTTGGCCAGCAGCGAGGTGTCGTTTGCGCCTTTCTCCGCGCGCTCCTCAGCCTTTTGCGCCTCCCACGCGCGGGTCTGGCTGGCCGCATCGCGCTCCTCGCCATCACCAAACACGTGGGGATGGCGCCGGACCATCTTGTCGGAAATCCCGGCGGCGACATCCTCGAAGCGGAAATGCCCGGCTTCATGCGCCATCTGGCTGTGAAACACGACCTGGAGCAGGAGATCGCCCAGCTCCTCGCGCAGATCGTCCATATCGCCACGCTCAATGGCGTCGCAGACCTCATAGGCTTCTTCCAGTGTGTAGGGCGCGATGGACTTGAAGTTCTGCTCCTGATCCCACGGGCAGCCGCCATCCGGATCGCGCAGCGCCTCCATGATGGAGAGAAGGCGCGCCATGGGGTCGGCGGCGGGGTCATTCACCGGCGTGCGCGCGTGTCGCGTTTCGTCGGCCGGTTGGGGCGCGGCGCTGGCGGGGACGTCGGTGGATGGGGTCATCATGATCGCTCTATATTTTGCGCATAAGATATATTATGAGAAGGCCGGAATCCGATAACGGCTGCCACAACGCTTGATGCCCTGATTCCGTGCCTTCTGGCGCCGCACGCCGTTCAGGCCGGGCTGACATGGCTCAGGCGTCCGTCCTCCAGAATGATTTCCATCCCGTCATAGGCCGGCCGCACATGGGCCGGCAGACGCGCGCGCAGCGCCTGGTAATCGAGATCGATGTGCAGATTGGTCAGCACGCCAAGCTCTGGCCGGATGGTCTCAAGCCAGTCCAGCGACAGCGCCAGATGGGCGTGGCTGGGATGCGGCTTGTCGCGCAAGGCGTCGACGATCCAGACGACAGAGCCCTTGAGCGCCGCAAACGCCGCCGCATCGAGGCCGCTCACGTCCGGCGTATAGGCAAAGCCCCCGGCCCTGACGCCGCTGCATGGTGCGGGTCCATGCTCCACATCAAACAGTGACAGGGTCAAATCCCCGCCCGGTCCGGTGACGGTGAACGCCTCGCGCCCCGCCACGTCATGCGCTGTCATCAGCGGCGGATAGGACGATCCCTCAGGGGTTTGGAAGATATAGTCAAAGCGCATGGTGATCTCGCGCCGCGTCGCCGGGCTCATGAATGCCGGCAGCCTTGCGCCGCGCCGGTAGACGATGGCGCGCACATCATCGATCCCGTGGGCCTGGTCGGCATGGGCGTGGGTGAACACGACAGCGTCCAGGTCGCCGACGCGGGCCGCCAGCAGCTGGGCGCGCAGATCGGGCGAGGTATCGATCAGCACGCGCGTGACCTCGCCCGACACCAATTCTTCAACGGATTGAGCTGCTTCCAGCAGCAAGCTGCAGCGAAGTCGCTGGTTTTTCGGCTCCGCCGGATCGCAGTCACCCCAGTCGCCATCAATGCGCGGCACGCCGCCGGACGATCCGCATCCCAGTATCCGCGCGCGCAGCACTCCCGCCATCAGCCCACACGGATCCGGTCAAACAGCGCCAGCGCATTGCGCGTGGTGCGCTGCGCCGTCTCCTCACGGCTCCAGCCATGGAGCGCGCCCAGTGCGTCGGCCACGTGTGGCAGGAAGGCCGGCTCATTGCGCTGGCCGCGTTTGGGGACCGGCGACAGATAAGGGCAATCGGTTTCGATGATCACCCGGTTGTGCGGGACGACATCGCGGAACACGGCGCGCACATCCTCGGCCTTCTTGAAGCTGATAATCCCGGACGCCGAGAACCACACGCCCAGGGCCGCGGCGCGCCGGGCCAGTTCCTCGCCGCCCGTATAGCAATGAAGGAGAGCGCGGAACGCCCCCTGCTCCATCTCCGCCTCCAGAAGATCGGCCATCTGCGTATCGGCCTCGCGGCAATGGAGAATGATCGGCAGGCCCGTGATCCGCGCCGCCTCGATGTGGGCGCGCAGGCTGGCATACTGATCCTCGGCGGCTGAATAATTGTAATGGAAATCCAGCCCCGTCTCGCCAATCGCCACGACTTTTGGATGGCGCGCGATCTCCGCCAGTTCAGCAGCCGAGATATCGGGCCGGTCCTTGGCGTGATGGGGATGGGCGCCGATCGTGCACCACACATCATCATGCGCGTCAGCAATGGCCGACACGGCGTTGAAATCACTCAGCTTACAGCAGATCGCGATCATCGGTGACACGCCCGAATCGCGTGCGCGCTCCAGCACAGCGTCCAGATCGGCGGCATAGTCCGGCCCGTGCAGGTTGACGTGGGTGTCGATGAGCATGGCGTGGTTATCCGCTGGCGGCCGCGGTGCGCACGAGGCTGAGGGCGTAGTGAATGGACTGGCGCGGGTCGAGATAGAGCGTTTCGGTATCGCTGGCCAGCCGGGTGAGTTGATCGCCCGCCTCGATCCAGGCATCCGCCCCGCCCGGCCCCGCCAGCGCCGCGCGGCGCGCCCGGTCGCGCACATAAACGATCAGAAAGTCCATCAGCGTGCGCCGCACCGCCTCGCCGTCCTTGCGCGCGGCGCTGTCGGCGAGCTTGCGCGCGGCGGCCGGATCAATCTCGGGCAGCTGGCCCAGCGCGGCGTCGATCACATCCTTAAGCGCGGCCGCCCCGGATGCCGCCAGCGCCAGCGCCCGGCCCGGCGCGCCGTTGGCGAGTGACGCGGCCCGCGCGGCTTCCGCCGGGCCTATGGCATGCATGTCCGTCAGCCATCGCGTGGTGGCGTCCACCGGCGGCGGGCGCAGGGCGAGCGTCCGGCAGCGTGAACGGATGGTCGGCAGAAGACGCCCCGGCGCATTGACGATCAGCAGGAGGAGGCCCCGGCGCGGCGGCTCTTCCAGCGTTTTCAGAAGCGCGTTGGCCGAGTTGGTGTTGAGCTCATCGGCGCTGTCGATGAGGCAGACCCGCCAGCCGCCCTCGCCTGCGCTCTTGGAGAAGAAGTCCGGCGCACGCCTTGTTTCTTCGACCGGAATCTCCGATTTCAGTTTGCCGGTCTTGTCATTGTAGGGGCGGCGGATAAGCAGGAGATCGGAGCTCGACAGCGCCTCGATGCGCCGGCAGGCCGGATGGGCCGGGTCGGCGGACAGAGGCTGCGGCCCCGCCGCCGGCGCGCCCAGCATGCGCCGGGCGAGGCGCCAGGCCAGCGTCGCCTTGCCCACGCCCTTGGGGCCGGTGATCATCCAGGCGTGATGCATGCGCCCGCGCGCGAGGGCATCCTCCATGGCCGCAGCGGCGGCGTCCTGACCGAACAGGTCATAGACCGTGCGCGGATGGGGCAGCTCGCCTTCGCGATCGGCTTCCGGCATGTCGCTCATGGCAAGCCGAGCCGGTCAGCAATCACCGCTAGCGCCGCATCGGCCAATTCCTTCGGCGCAAGGCTGGCGTCCAGTACGGCGCAGCGTTCCGGCTCGGCGGATGCGATGGCCAGGAACGCGTCGCGCAGGCGGGCGTGAAACGCCGCATCCTTCGCCTCAAAGCGCGTCACCGCTTCGCCCCGGGCCGCCGCGCGCGCCAGCCCGGCCTGCGGCGCCAGATCGGCGATCAGGGTCAGGTCGGGTTTGAAATGGCCCAGCGCCGCCGTTTCGATGGCGTCGATGCGCGCGGCGTCCAGGCCGCCCGCCACGCCCTGATAGGCGCGGGTGGAATCGGAAAACCGGTCACAAATCACCCACGCGCCGCGCTCCAAAGCGGGCGCGATCAGGCGGCGCACATGATCCTCGCGCGCAGCGTATAAAAGCAGGGTCTCGCTCACCGGCGACCAGCGGCCGGGATCGCCCTCAACTAGCAGCGTGCGCAGCGCCTCGGCATTGGGCGTCCCGCCGGGCTCGCGGGTCAGCACGATCTCCAGCCCGCGTGCGGTCAGCGCCTGGCTCAGGGCGCGCGCCAGCGTGGTCTTGCCCGCGCCCTCGCCGCCTTCCAGCGTGATGAAGCATCCCCGAGGCACGCGGGTCAGCCGCCCCGGATGATGCGCACCAGCCCGTCTCCGGCCCGGCCGAACATTCCCTTGCGCGGCACATCAGCCGCGGCCTCCAGCGGCACGGAGAACACGCGACCGTCCGGGGTGGTGACTTCTAGGCGCGCCACCTCGTCACCCTCGGCAATGGGCGCACGCAGCGGGCCCTGATAGACGATCTCGGCGCGCACATCGGCCCGGTCGCGGCGGTGAACGCCGAAGCTCAGGCTTTGCGTGGCGCGCAATGTTACATCCGGCGTGCGGCCCATATAGACATCGGCGCGGCCGGCTTCACCGCCCGCTTCGACCAGATTGACCAGCTCGAACTCGGTGAAGGCGGCGCGCATCAGGCGCTCGGCCTCGTCGGCGCGGGCGCGCTCGCTTTCCATGCCGTTGAACACCACGATGCGGCGCTGGCCGTCGCGAACCGCCGACGCGGTCAGGCCAAACCCCGCCTCGTCCGTGCGCCCGGTCTTCAGCCCATCGGCGCCGGTCATGGACCCGATCAGCGGGTTGCGGTTGAACTGGCGGATGCCGTTATAGGTGAACACCGGCTGGGCGTAGAATTCATAATATTGCGGGTAGTCGCGGATGATGATCTGGGCCAGGCGGGCCAGATCCCGGGCCGAAATGCGGTGCTCGGGATGGGGCCAGCCGGTGGAGTTGGCGAAATTGGCCGTGTCCAGACCCAGCTCCCTCGCCCGCTCGGTCATCATCAGGGCGAAATTCTCTTCGGTGCCGCCCAGCGCCTCGGCCACCACGATGCAGGCGTCATTGCCCGACTGGACGATGATGCCCTGCAGAAGATCGCGTACCGTGGCGCGCGAGTTGAGCTCGAGGAACATGGTGGACGATCCTGAGGCCGCCCCGCCCCGGCGCCACGCGGTTTCGCTCACCGGCAATTCGTCATCCAGGGTCAGGCGGCCGTCCTCCAGCGCTTCGAACACCATCAGTGCGGTCATCAGTTTCGACATGGACGCCGGCGGCATGGGCGCATCGCCGTTCTTGGAGAACAGGATCGCGCCGGTTTCATAATCGAGGATCACGGCGTGGCTGGCGCGCGTGTCGAAGGCGCTGTCCTGCGCCAGGGCGGGCGCGGCTGCAAACGACCCGAACACGGCGAGGACGAATGCGAATTTCACGATGAATGCGGGCATGGCGCGGCGCGTCTCCGGCAGCTGGAACGAAGCATCAGGCAGACTAACCCCGCCCGCCCCGCGCCGAAAGGCTGCGCGCCAGCTTGGGCTACTGCCGGCTGGCGTGCCGGGTGATTCCGGGCCCGCGCACGATGCGCGACACGGCGGCGCGATCTTCAGGGTCCGCCGGGCCGAGGGCCTCCACCCGCACCTCGGCGACGCCCAGATCGATCATGCCGATGGCCTCGGCGGCGGCCCGGCTGAGATCAATCACCCGTCCGCCGGTGAACGGCCCGCGATCATTGATGCGCACGATGACGCTGTCGCCGTTGTCGAGGCGCGTGACCCGCGCCAGAGACGGCAGGGGCATGGTGGGGTGCGCGGCCGTCATTGCATGCTGATCAAAAATCTCGCCGCTGGCCGTCTGGCGGCCATGGAACGGGTCGCCATACCAGGACGCCACGCCCTCCTCCGCGCCGCGCACAGGCAGGCGTTCGCCGGCGATTTCGACAACGGGAACGTTCGGCGGAGGCGACCAGGCGCCGCCCGGTGACGCGGACGCCGCCGTCGCCGCCGCGCTGGCGGCCTCATCGCCTTGCGGCGACGCGCAGGCCTGCAGAACCGCAAGAGCGGCCACAAGCGCAGGGATCACGGCGTGTCTGGATCGCAAAGGCAAGGGCGAACGGCTCCCGCTGACGGACAGGCGCGACACCCTAGCCGCTGCGCACACCGGCGCAAGCCCATCGATCTTGCGCACCCCCCGCCCCGCCGCTAAACCGGACGCGCCGGAGGAGTGGCAGAGCGGTTGAATGCGGCGGTCTTGAAAACCGTTGAAGGTTAACGCCTTCCGGGGGTTCGAATCCCTCCTCCTCCGCCAGACACTAAAAGTTATTCAATGAGACAGCGCGCTGAAGGGCAAGAATCCTCAGCTTCTGTTCGGTTCTGCCGATAGCAGATAAAATCCTGAGACAGCCCGACACGCCATGAGTGGCCTCTATGCGGCTTTTGTCGCTTCGTGCCTAAACCTCGCTCCTAAAGTTCTCGTCCCCGATGTCTGGGCCGCCATCGGCGCGGATTCCATATGGCAAGCCACCATACCCGGTCGCGTGTGACCATCGATTGGCTGACGGAACCGGCAGCTTGAAAAAACACCACAGTGGTGTTATCAAGGCCCATGGCTGAGAAGCGAAAGCCGACCTATGACATTGAAGCGGTCAAAGCGATTTTCTCGACGGTCGAGAAGCTCAATGTAACTGGGTCCGCTCTGAGAGGGGCTGCCTCGCTTGGCTTTGGCCGAAGCGAGATCGTTGCAGCCATACAGACAATCGAGCGACGCCATTTTTATAAGTCCATGACGTCCTTTTCTGATCATCGGGTCTGGCAGGACGTCTACCACGTCCCTTCGGAGCAGGGGGTTTTGTATGTCAAATTCACGGCCGATGCCGTGACCGAGTTTTTGCTTCTGTCGTTCAAGGAGAAAGACAATGACTAGCCCCACTTGCCCGCAGACGGGCCAGCCGATGTTCCGTGACGTTCGTCCGATGACCATCGCCTACAAGGGACACGAAGCCACCTTAGACATGCCCGGCTGGTATTGCGATGTGAGCGACGAGAGCATTCACACCGGCGAAGACATGAAGATGTCGGATCGGGCCCTGAACCGGCTTAAGGCGCAAGTCGAGGGCCTGCTTGCGCCAGAAGCGGTGCGACGCATCAGGAAGCGCCTGGATCTCACCCAAAAGGAGGCTGGCCACCTGATCGGTGGCGGGCCAAATGCCTTTCAGAAATACGAGAGCGGAGACGTGGTTGTCAGCCATGGGGTGATGAGCGCCCTGCTGCTGCTCGACAGGGATCCATCCGGGCTCTCTGTCCTAAAACAGCGGGCGCACCGGAAGGAAACTGCATAAGATCCTGTTGTAATTGATTATCCTCAATCGCTGACCAAAACCTTTTGCAGACTCGCTGTCCGCCTGGACGCCCTTTGGCGAGAGAGTTCGTTTGCAAGATTTCTTTCCGCAACAGGCTCCTATGGTCTTATCCGGATAAGGAATACGACTGCGTTTTCTGCAGGCACGCCTCATGGAGCCCCCCATGACCCGCACCCTCACCGCCGCCGCCCTCGCCTTCACCGCCCTCCTCGCGGCCCCCGCGCTCGCCCAGGCCCAGTCCACTCACCCCTTCAGCTTCCCCCAGCCGTCTGAGGGCGAGGAGTTTTTCGTTGTGATCGAAATTCCCGCCGGGTCAGCGACCAAGTATGAGATCGATGCGCAGACCGGGCTTGTGTTTGTGGACCGGTTCCTGTCAATGCCGGTGGTGTATCCGGCCAATTACGGATCGATCCCGTCCTCCGTGGGTGAAGACGGCGATCCGCTGGATGCGCTGGTGCTGACGCGCGAGCCGATTGTGCCCGGCGCGCTGATCCGGGTGCGGGCGATTGGTACGCTGATCATGCCGGATGATGGCGAGATCGACGACAAGCTCATTGCCGTGCCCACTAATTCACCCTGTTGAATTGGATTTTGGCAGCGGGACCGAGCCGAAATAAATCCACTAGTTCAAGAGCCTGCGCGTTAAATCAGAATCACCGTGTGTCAAACGCCGCAACCGATCGACCTGTGCCATCAAGAAGCAATGCGCACCGTATGTCGGCAAATAGGACATTTAGGACAGCCGTAACTTCTAGAGGATTCTGGATAGTCGGACGGGACGGATAGTTTTCGCGAAAACTGATTTGCCACGGACTTTGAGGGGAAACCACAAATGCCAGACGGGATTCATCTCTGAAGCTTCTCGCCTCATCAATCGGAACAGGCACTTCGCCAAGGTGGTTTCGATCACCGGTCGGAATAAGATCAGCGCTATCGTAGCCTGAAGCAAACCTCTCAAAGATGCCCCAGTAAACCCGATCTATTTGAACCACTTCGGCAGAAGTGCCAAATGAATTCTGCGCTTCGTAAGAGCCCGTAATTTGATCGTCTACGCGAATAACGGTATCAATTCTATACATTCGGTTTCGATAATTGCCAGACTCGTGGAACGGCCCTCCATAACTCCACAGCTCGTCGACCGGCATATTTTCATTATCGAAAGCAAATCGTCCGATTTGAAAAACTTGGCGGTCTGCATCATAACGCAGGCGCTCTCTGTCGAGTGACTTCTCAATTATGAATGGCCCGGAATCCGCAGTTGCGGCCGAGATGCGAGCTTCGTATTGCTCGCTGGTCTCAAATTCGTCTCTAGGCGTCACACCGGCAAATTGTTCAATCGCGGCCTCAATGGTCGTCAGTTCGACGGTTGTCCCAATATACGAGCTGCATTCCTGCGCCCATGATGGGCTGCTCAGTGCAGTCGTCATCATGATCGCGCTGAGTGCAAGCCGTCCGGTATTGTATTTATGCGAATTTCTCATCAGAGCCTCCGAGGCATATTTAGACGTGGCCAATGCTACTAGGCAATGAATTTCACGCCAAGATGCGTAATCTAGTGCGCCATACGGTAAACCACTCGGGGACAGTCTGGGCTCGGCTCACACACTGTGTTCCCCGACCTGCTGGAGGGTCCATGCGCCGAACGCGCATTCGGTTTGCCAACGTCGGATACAGGTTAAGACCATCGGCATTTCGGAGAGGTCATCCTTCGTTGCCTGGACCCGGGCGGCGGCCTTCGCCTCAAACGCTTCAACCGAGCCGTTTGCGACCGTGACCGGCAGCGCGCGGCCCGGCCCTGCGGGGTCCTTTATCGATCCGTGAGACGCCAGTTGAGGCGTTCGCCCGCGTGGAAGGGGGTGAGCTGCTGGCCGTCGGGATCGATGCGGGACGGGACATCCAGCCCGGTGCGCTCCAGCGTCACCGTGCCCTCATTGAGCGGCAGGCGGTAGAAGCGCGGGCCGTGCTCGCCGGCGAAGGCGGACAGATGCTCAAGACAACCCAGCTCCTCAAAGGTCTCAGCATAGCTTTCCAGCGCCACCGGGGCGGAGAAAATGCCCGCACAGCCGCAGGCGCTCTCCTTGTCGCACCGGGCATGGGGCGCAGAATCGGTGCCGAGGAAGAATTTGGGATGACCGGTGGCGACGATCTCGCGCAGCGCCTCCTTGTGCTGGCGGCGCTTGGCCACCGGCAGGCAGTAGAGATGGGGCCGGATGCCGCCGGCCAGCATGTCGTTGCGGTCGATGCGCAAATGGTGGGCGGTGATGGTGGCGGCGATGTTCTCGCCACCGGCCCGCACGAACTCGATCGAGTCGGACGTGGTGATGTGCTCCAGCACGATCCTGAGATTGGGAAACCGCTCCATGGTGGGGCCAAGAATCCGCTCCAGGAACACCCGCTCCCGGTCGAAAATATCAATGTCGGCGGTGGTCACCTCGCCATGAATGAGCAGCGGCATGCCGATGCCGGCCATGACAGCCAGCACCGCGTCAATCTTGCGAATATCGGTAACGCCCGATTGCGAATTGGTGGTCGCCCCGGCCGGATACAGCTTGCAGGCGGTCAGGATGCCGGCCTCGAAGCCGCGGGCAATTTCCTGCGGATCGATGGTGTCGGTGAGATAGGCCGTCATCAACGGCTCGAAATCACTGTCCGGGCCCACCGCCTCGCGGATGCGCTGGCGATAGGCGTCGGCGGCAGCCGCAGTCGTGACCGGCGGCACAAGATTGGGCATGACGATGGCGCGGCGGAACTGGCGCGCGGTGTAGGGCGCGACCAGTTTGAGCATCTCCCCGTCGCGCAGATGCAGGTGCCAGTCATCTGGCCGTCGTATGGTAAGGGTATCGGCCATGCCAGGCTCCGGAGGATCGTGCGGTTACAGGTTTGGCGAACAAGGTTACAAGCACCGGTGCCTGTCAAGACGCCTGCCTCCATTTGCCGCGACCCCGGGGCCCTGGCCGCCCGGACACAGCCGTTGAGGACCGATGCCTGCCGCTGGCGAATTCACCCTCCGGGGCAAGCGCGCCGTGCTGGCCACCATGCACGGCAAGGAGCGCGCGCTGGCCCCGCTTCTGGTCGGGGGGCTCGGGCTGGATGTGCGACTGCCCGCCGGGCTGGACACTGACCGCTTCGGCACGTTCAGCCGCGAGATCGCCCGCCCCGGCAGCCAGCTGGACGCGGCGCGCGCCAAGATCGCTGCCGGCTTCGAGCATGATGGTGAGGCCAGCGTGGCCATTGCCAGCGAAGGCGGGTTCGGGCCGCATCCCGCCCTGCCCTTTGTCGCTCTGGGCCGGGAGATCGTCGTCCTGCAAGACCGCAGCACCGGGCTTGAACTCATCGGGCACCATGATGACCTGCAGCCGGCTTTTGCCCACGCGGCCGCAGATGGCCCCGAGGCGGCGCTGGCGTTTGCGGCGCGGATCGGATTTCCCGCCCAGGGACTGATCGTGATCGGACTGGCGAGCGGAGTTCCCGACCCGGCCGCCTATCTGTGCAAGGATATCGAGAGCGCCGACGCTTTGGCGGCGGCGGTCAGGGCAGCGGTGACGCAGTGCGGCGCAGCGCATCTGGAGACCGACATGCGCGCCCACCGCAATCCGGCCCGCATGCGCGCAATCCGGCGCGCCGGGATCGACCTGGTGCGCCGTTATCGCAGCCCGTGTCCGGCCTGCGCCCGCCCGGGCTTTGCGGTGACCGAGCGGGTGGCGGGATTGCCGTGCAGCTGGTGCGGATCACCCACGCAGGCGACTCGCGCCCGTGCCTCGGTCTGCCCAAGCTGCGGCTGGCGGGTGGAGGAGGCGGTAGCAGCGACCACCGCCGATCCGGGCGAGTGCGAGCACTGCAATCCCTGACGAGCTGCCGGCGGGTGCCCCCTACCCCGCCCGGCCCAACAGCTCGGCCAACGCCGTCATCCGAATCTGATCACGGCCCTCTTCGACAGCTTCAGCCGCACTGGCCAGATCGCGGGCCAGGCGGGTCAAGGCGCGGCCATTGGGGCGCCCCTGTGCCCACTGATCCACAGCCGCGCGGGCCCGGCCGGCGAGATCGGCATCCACAGCTCCAGAGCGCGCCAGCTGGTCGAGATAGGACCGGGCCACGTCGGGATGGTCCTCCCATGTGATGCGGGTCTGGGTCTGGGGATTGACCTGGTCCTCGATCACGCGCTCGGCGGCGGCGATTTCGGACGGGGAGAGATGCTCGCTGGGCGACAGGCGCAGCACATCGAGCCCGCGGGCGATCTCGGCCCCATAGATGCGGCCATTATACCAGTAGGCCGACCAGTATCCGGCCACCACCAGGCCTTCGGGATCCACCGGGCCGCGGTCGAAATAGGCGATCTCGAAGGGGTTCTCGGGGTCGGTGAAGTCCATCACCGTGATGCCGCCCTGGTACCAGGACTGGACCATGATATCGCGCCCCGGCACCGGGATGAGCGAGCCGTTATGGGCCACGCAGTTCTCGGTCGCGCCCTGGACGGTGGGCAGTTTGAAGAAGCTCTGGCCGGTCAGTTCGCCGTCTTCGACCGTCGCGATCAGATTGGCGCCCCAGGTGACCGGGTCGTCCGCCTGGCAGCGCGGCGCGGTGCCGCCGCCCCATTCGTCTGTAAATACAACAACATCACCGGTATTGTTAAAGGTCGCCGAGTGCCAGTAGGCCATATCCGGATCAAACAGGTCGGACAGGCGCTGGGGGTTTTCGGGATCAGAGATGTCCAGAAGGATCCCGTTGCCGCTGCAGGCGCCGGCCGCAAGGTTCAGCTCGGGATAAACCGTGATGTCGTGGCAGTGATTGGTCTGGGCCGTGCGCTGGGTGGCCACGCCGAACCGGCCGCCGCGCCACAGGCCGGCGACCTCGCCGGTGTCGCGATCAGCGAAAATGCGCGGCCGGTTGACGATGGCGGCCTCTTCCGGCGCGCTGAGCTGCACCTTGATCACGTCAATGGAGTAGAGCGCCGTTTCCGGGTTCTCTTCGGGCTGACCGGCCGAGCAGATGTCCAGCTCATCGCCCTCGCGCACGAAGGATGTGCCCGAGTTGTAGATATAGAGCACGTCCGGATCGGACGGATGGGGCAGCAGGGTGTGGGTGTGCGAGCCGCGGCAGGTCTGGACCGCGGCGACCTGGCGCGGGGCGTTGAAGTCGGAAATGTCGAAAATCCGGATGCCGCGGAAGCGCTCCGGGTTCACATCGCCCTCGGCGCCGGACGTGCCGCAATCGAGACGGCCGCGGTTTTGCTCCACCGACACAAACAACAGATCGCCATGGACCGACACATCGCCCTGCCCGCCCGGGCAGACGACGGACAAGGCCAGCTCGGGCGCCCCATCGACAGTCGCGTCATAAATGTTGAAGCCGTTGTAATTGCCGACAATCACCCGCCCTCCAGCGAAGGCGAGATCGGTATTGGACAGGGCCAGCGGGGTGAAGGCGGGCGCGGGCGGCTCCTCGCCGCGCTCGCGGGCGGCTGCGGCCGCTTCCATGGCCTCGCGAAAGGCGCGCGGATAGAACAGGGCGTCGGGATCGAAAAAGCCCGGCGGCGGGGTGATGGCGTGTTCCAGCTGAAGGTTCCAGGCCGCCTGTTCGGCGTCATGCAGCCCGCCGGCCAGCGCGGTGCGGGCGTCCGGCTCGAAGGCGCGCGGCTGCTGGGCGTGGGCGCTGGCGCCGGTGAACAGGACCGCCATGGCGGCGCCGGAGGAGAGCATGGTGGAACGCAGGGTCATGACAGGGTCGGCTCCAAGGCTGGGAACGGGATTTCAGGGATCAGACGTCGGACAATAGCGACTGCATGCGCAGGATTTCGGCGGACTGGTCAGAGACCACGTGGGACAGAAAGTCGGACAATTGCGGATCCTGAGCGCTGCCCGGCCGGGCGATGAGATCATCGACCATGTCCAGCGCGCCCTGATGGTGCACGATCATGCCCTCCAGAAACAGGCGGTCAAACTCAGCCCCGTCTGCGGCGGCGAGCGCGGCCATCTGGTTGGGCGACAGCATGCCCGGCATGAGCGGCGTGTCGCCGGGATCGGGCGCAACGGGCGCGGGGGTCTGGCGGCCGTGATGGGCGTGCTCGCCCGCGCCGCCATGGGCGCCGTGAGCGGGATGTGAGCCGTGTCCGGCATGATCGCTGTGATCGCTGTGGCGGGCCCCGTGACCGTCATGGCCGTGGTGCGCGGCGTGATCGGTGTGATCTTCAAGACCGGCATGCGCCCCATGATGATGGCCATGGGACAGATTCGGATCGTCCGGCGCCTGTCCGCGCTGCTCCAGCCAGGTGCGCATCATCTCCATTTCAGCAGCCTGGTTGGAGGCGATCCGCTCGCCCAGCCGGCGCACGCCGTCATGGGCGCCGCGCGTCTCCAGCAAAGCGACCATCTCCACCGCCTGGGCGTGGTGGGCGATCATGTGCTGCATGAAGATGACGTCCGCCTCCACGAAGCTCGACCGGCTGAGCGCCACCGCTTCGTCCGCCGCAATTTCGCGCGAGGGCTGTCCCGGAGCGCCCGGCTGAAAGATCGGGGTCGCTTCACTGGGTGCGCACACAGCTGCAACGCCAGCCAGAAGCAGGAGAAGACGAACCATTTCAGAGGCCTCCCTCGGCACAATCCGCTCAGAGCATGGGCGCCGCAACGCCTGAGGGCAAGCGCGAATTAGCACCCGTGTCTTCAGGCGATCGGCTTGAGCGCCTCATCGGGCGCCTTGCAGAACCGGTTGATATAGGTGCGGTGGCTGGGCAGGCGGGCGGCGGCGGCGGCGATCGCCGTGCGGACCTGGGCGAGCATGGCCCGGCCATCCACCTGGCGGTGATGGACCAGGGCTTCATAGCGTTCGGGCATGATCCCCTGCCCCATCAGCACGCTGATCCAGTTGGCGTTGAGGAAGAGTTCCAGCCCCGGCGAGACCAGCCGCCCGCAGCGCCGGAACTGCTCAATCCGGTAGGCCAGCGTCTCGGGGATCGCCATCTCGCGGCAATAGCGCCACAGCTCGCCGTCTTCGCGCTGATTGGCGTGGTAATGCAGGATCAGGAAGTCGCGGATCGGCTCCCATTCCTCGCGCACCAGCTTGTTGTACTCCATCTCGCTCCAGGGCTCGGGATCTCGGCCCGGGAACAGGGCCAGGAAGCGCACCACCCCGGTCTGGATGAGGTGCAGGGAGGTAGACTCCAGCGGCTCCATGAAGCCGGCGGACAGGCCGATCGCAACGCAGTTCTTGTTCCAGGCCTTGCGGCGGCGGCCCGTAACGAATTTGAGCAGGCGGGGTTCGGCCAGCAGCGCGCCGTCCAGGTGGCGCACCAGAGTGTCGGTCGCGTCTTGCTCGCTGATAAAGTGGCTGGCGTGGACATAGCCATTGCCGGTGCGGTGCTGGAGCGGGATGCGCCATTGCCAGCCCGCCTGGCGCGCCGTGGATCGGGTGTAGGGCGTGAAATCACCCCCTGACGCACACGGCGCGGCGATGGCGCGGTCGCAGGGGAGCCAGTGGGTCCAGTCTTCATAGCCGGTTTTGAGGGCCTCCTCGATCAACAGGCCGCGAAACCCGGTGCAGTCTACGAAGAAGTCGCCGTCCACCGTCCGCCCGTCTGACAGGTCCAGACCCTGAATGCCGCCATCTCCGGGCCGCAACCGCACGTTCGACACCTTGCCTTCAAGACGCGTCACGCCGCGCCCCTCGGCGATGCGGCGCAGATATCGGCCATAAAGGCTGGCGTCAAAGTGGAAGGCGTATTCCAGCGTCGACAGGGCGGCGCCCTGGTCGCCGGCGGGATGGGCGAACTTGTTTTCCCGTGCAGCCAGCCAGGCCAGGGAATAGTCCTGCAGCGGAGTTTCATCCCCGTTGGAGCGCGATTCAAGATAATACTGGTATAGAGGCACCCAATCGAAATTGCGCCCATAGGCGCCGAACGGGTGAAAGTATGAATGACCCTCGCTTCGCCAGTCGACAAACTCGATGCCGAGCTTGAACGAGCCTTGGGTGGCGCGCATAAAATCGGCTTCGTCTATGCCGACAAACTGATTGAAAGAGCGTATGGCCGGAATGGTCGCCTCGCCTACGCCGACAATGCCGATCTCTTCAGATTCCACCAGCACAATCTCGCAGTCGCGGTGCAGTGCCGCGGACGCCGCAGCCGCGGTCATCCAGCCGGCCGAGCCGCCGCCGACAATCACGAGCTTGCGGACGGGCGGGGGCGCGCTTGGACGGGCGTGTGTCATGGCCAATTCTCCTCTGCAAACCGCTCATACGATAGACGCGCCGTCTGGCGGCGCCAGTGACCCACTGCGAGAAGATTGCCCGCCGCACCCCTTTCGCCGTTTCTCCATTGGAATGGCGCGCCTTTGCGCTACCCTGTGGAGAACCGGGAAAGCGACGGGAGGCTGCAGGATGTTCGCGTGGAAGCAAGGGGCGCGGGTTTTGTCAGGTCTGGCCATGCTGCTTGGCGCGGTGGTCCTGGCGGGAGGCGCGCTGACCCAGGAGCGTGCGGACGCCCCTCTGGTCAAGACGGCGGCGCTGACCGGCGTCATCGGGCCGGCCAATACCGGCTATATCAGCCGCGCGATCAGAACCGCGCAGACCGAGGGCGCGGCTCTTCTGATCATCGAGATGGATACGCCCGGCGGGCTCGACACCGCGATGCGCGACATCAACCGCGCCATCATCGCCTCGGACGTGCCGGTGGCGGTGTTCGTCCACCCGTCGGGCGCGCGCGCCACCAGCGCGGGCGCCTACATCCTTTACGCCAGCCATATCGCCGGCATGGCGCCGGGCACCAGCATCGGCGCCGCCACGCCGGTACAGATGGGCGGCGGGGAAGACCAGCCGGCCGCGCCGGGCGAGACGCCCGGATCGGGCGAAGACAGCGGTGAGGCTGCCGAGGGGGCGGCCAGGCGGGAGCGATCCGCCCCCTCCAATACGCAGGCCATGCGCAACAAGGTGGTCAATGATTCTGTCGCCTATATCCGCTCGCTCGCCGAAATGCGCGGGCGCAATGCCGACTGGGCCGAAGAGGCGGTGCGCGAGGGCGTCAGCGCGTCCTACTCCGAAGCTCTGGGCTTGGGCGTGGTGGAGATCGTCGCCGCCAGCCTCGAGGATTTCGCCGCGCAAGCCGATGGCCGCGAGGTGACGATGCGCGGCGGTGAGACCCTGGTGCTGGCGCTGGACGGCGCGCGCTTCGAGGCCGTCGACAAGACGGTTTCCGAAAACATTCTGGCGGTGATCACCGATCCCAACATCGCCTTCCTTCTGCTCAATCTCGGCTTTATCGGCCTTCTGGTGTCGTTCTATAACGGGCTCGAACCCGTGACCGCGATTGCGGGCGTGATCTTCATCATCATCGGCTTCTACGCGCTCAATACCCTGCCGGTGAATTATGCCGGGGCGGCGCTGATCATACTGGGATTGATCCTGCTGGTGGCCGAGGCCTTCCTCGCCTCCTCGGGCCTGCTGGCGCTCGGCGGGCTGGCCGCCTTCGCCATCGGCTCGCTCATGCTGATGGATACCGAGGTGGATGGCCTGCGCATCGACTGGCGCCTCATCGCAGTGACCACGGTCGCGCTGGCCGGCGCCACATTCCTGCTGGTCAGCTATGGCCTTGCGGCCCAGGCGCGCAAGGTGACCACAGGCGAAAAAGGCCTGATCGGCATGACCGGTCAGGTGATTTCATGGGAGGGCGCGGCCGGCTACGTCATGGTCGACGGCGAACGCTGGCGCGCCGTGTCACAGGACGCCCTCAAGGCGGGCGACGCGATCAAGGTGGTCAGCCTTGACGGGCTCACTTTGAAAGTCAGGCTGATCAAGTAAGTTTTTGACGGACAAGCCACCCCTCGAAAGGAGACTCGGCCATGGCCGAAATCGGCGTCAATATCGGGTTCTGGGTTGCGATCGTGGTGGTCGCATTCACCATCATATCGTCAGCGATCAAGATTCTGCGCGAGTATGAGCGCGCCGTGGTCTATACGCTCGGCCGATATACGGGCACGTCCGGGCCGGGCCTGATCATCCTGATCCCCTTCATCCAGCAAATGGTGCGCGTGGATATCCGCACCGTGGCCGAGGACGTGCCCAGCCAGGACGTGATCAGCCAGGACAACGTCTCGGTGAAGGTCAACGCGGTGATCTACTACCGGATCGTCGATGCGGCCCGCGCGATCAACCAGGTGGAGGATTTCCGGATGGCCACCAGCCAGCTGGCGCAGACGACGCTGCGCTCGGTGCTGGGCAAGCACGATCTCGACGAAATGCTGTCCGAGCGCGACAAGCTCAATGACGACATTCAGTCCATCCTGGACGCCCAGACCGAGGCCTGGGGCATCAAGGTGGCCAATGTGGAGATCAAGCATGTCGATCTCGACCCGTCCATGATCCGCGCCATCGCCAAACAGGCCGAGGCCGAACGCGAGCGGCGCGCCAAGATCATCTCGGCCGAAGGCGAACAGCAGGCAGCCACAAAGCTGGCCGAAGCCGCCCAGATCCTGGGCGGTCAGGACGGGGCGCTGCAGCTGCGCTATCTCAGCACCCTCACCGAGATCGGCGGCGACAACAACTCCACCATCATCTTCCCGATGCCGATCGATCTGCTGGCGCAGCTGTCCGGCTTCACCAAGGACAAGGGCTAGTCGTCCGGTCTCTCGAACGTCCGGGCAAAGAAAAACCCCGGCCTGCACATCCGCAGGCCGGGGTTTTGTTTTGGCGGCTAATCAGCGCGTCAGAAACGCGTCGCCAGCACGGCCAGCATCAAGAGCGCCACGATATTGGTGATCTTGATCATCGGGTTCACGGCCGGACCAGCCGTGTCCTTGTAGGGATCGCCCACCGTATCGCCGGTCACCGCGGCTTTGTGGGCGTCGGAGCCCTTCCCGCCATGATGGCCGTCCTCGATATACTTCTTGGCATTGTCCCAGGCCCCGCCGCCCGACGTCATGGAGATGGCGACGAAGAGACCGGTGACGATCACGCCCAGCAGCATGGCGCCAACGGCCACGAGCGCATCGCCCTTGCCCGCTTCATTGAAGCCGAGCGCCCCGCCGCCAACGAACCAGATCACGGCGAACAGCACGATGGGTGACAGAACGGGGAGCATGGACGGCACGATCATTTCGCGGATCGCCGCCGTGGTCAGCATGTCCACGGCCCGGCCATAATCGGGCTTCTCCTCGCCGCGCATGATGCCCGGCTTCTCGCGGAACTGCCGGCGCACCTCCTCGACCACCGCCTGGGCGGCGCGGCCCACCGCGGTCATGGACATGCCCGCGAACAGGAAGGGCAGAAGCCCGCCGAACAACAGACCCACCACCACGTACGGGTTGGACAGGTCGAAGTTCAGATTGCCGGTATCAGCGAAGAACGGATAGCTCGACGGGTTGGAGGCGAAATACTTGATGTCCTCGGTATAGGCCGCAAACAGCACCAGCGCGCCCAGGCCCGCAGACCCGATGGCGTAGCCCTTGGTCACCGCCTTGGTGGTGTTGCCCACCGCGTCGAGCGCATCGGTGGTGTCGCGCACCTCGCCTTCGAGGCCGGCCATTTCCGCGATGCCGCCTGCATTGTCCGTCACCGGACCAAACGCATCCAGCGCGACAACCATGCCGGCCAGCGCCAGCATCGTGGTCACGGCGATGGCGATGCCGAACAGGCCCGCCAGATTGAACGTCACCAGAATGGCGATGATGATCACCAGGGCGGGCAGCGCCGTGGATTCCATCGATACCGCGAGACCCTGGATCACGTTTGTGCCGTGTCCGGACTCTGACGCCTTGGCCACCGACCTCACGGGCCGGTAATTGGTGCCGGTATAGTACTCCGTGATCCAGATGATCAGGCCGGTCACGGCCAGACCCACCACGCCGCACACGAACAGCGATCCGCCGCTCATGACCAGCCCGCTGCTGGCGGTGAACGCCGTGTCAAAACCGATCAGGAAATGGGTCGCCAGCGCCACGCCGCCCAGCGAGAGCACTGCCGAGGCGATGAAGCCCTTGTACAGTGCGCCCATGACATTGGTGGAGCCTTTGGAGAGACGCACGAAGAACGCCCCGATGATCGAGGCGATGATGCACACAGCGCCGATGGCCAGCGGATAGACCATCATGGCGTCGAGGCCCGCATCGCCGCGGAAGAAGATGGACGCCAGCACCATGGTGGCGACCACCGTCACCGCATAGGTCTCGAACAGGTCAGCCGCCATGCCCGCGCAGTCGCCGACATTGTCGCCCACATTGTCCGCGATGGTGGCCGGGTTGCGCGGATCATCCTCGGGGATGCCCGCTTCCACCTTGCCCACCATGTCGCCGCCCACGTCAGCGCCCTTGGTGAAAATGCCCCCGCCCAGACGGGCGAAGATGGAGATGAGCGAGGCGCCAAAGCCCAGCGCCACAAGCCCGTCAATGATGGTGCGCTGGGTTTCGGAGGCGGCGAAGCCTTCGCCCCCCGTCAGCACCAGGAAGTAGACGGTCACGGACAAAAGCGCGAGGCCGGCCACGAGCATGCCCGTCACCGCGCCCGCGCGGAACGCCATGGACAGGCCTGCCTGAAGGGAGGTCTTGGAGGCTTCAGTGGTGCGCACATTGGCGCGCACCGAGACCAGCATGCCGATGAAACCGGCCGCGCCCGACAGAAGCGCGCCGATCAGGAAGCCGATCGCCACGACCAGGCCCAGCAGAAGCCAGACCAGGACGAAGATGACGACGCCCACAATGGCGATGGTGGTGTATTGCCGACGCAGATAGGCGTTGGCGCCTTCCTGAATGGCGGCGGCGATTTCCTGCATCCGCTCCGACCCCGGACTGGCCGCCAGGATCGAGCGCACCTGAATGACGCCGTATGCGATTGCGATAAAGCCGGCGGCGACCGCCAGCCAGAGCCAAAGCTCATCCATAGCCATGTGATATTCCCCTTGAACGAGGCGTTGATTGTCATCTTGAACGCCAGCGGCACGTTGGAGACAGAATCAGTCGCGCCGTCAGGCCCTCCCCGATGGGCGGGACTATGGACCATGTCCGAGCGGACACGCAATACGAGGTTGACCGGGGGCTAAAGGCCTGAAGAACCGCGCGTAACGACCGGCGCTCACTAAGGCCGCATGAGCCGGATGTCATCGCCCTCAAGCCCGATCGCGGTGACCTGACCGGGGCTATAGACCTGCGCCAGAGCCGTTCGGAACGCCGCTTCGGCGTCGCTGCGGTCCACGCTGTCATCGGCCAGAAGGCGGAACGGGCTGTGCTGGACGGCGCGCACCATGGCGTCCATCAGGAAATGTTCCCGCTCGCGAAAATCCAGCGCCGAGTATCCGCGCGCCAGGCAAACCCGGGGCGTGACGAAGGCATAGCCGGCCAGCCGGCCCTCCTCGGCCACAACCGGCGCCACCAGCTTGTTCACCCCGGCAGCCTGATTCTCCGCGCAAGCCGCCTCATCCGCAAACGCGGACGGCGCGGCGATGAGGGCGAGTGCAAGGGCGAAGGCGGCGGTTTTCATGACGCCAGTATCCGCGCAGCCCGTCAAAAATGGGTGAATCCCGTTTTGGTCAGTGCGACCGGTTCACCCTCCCATGTCACGTGGAGATCGGGGGGACCTGCGGAGAACCGCCCCACCACTGTAAGGGCCAGTGGTTCAGCGGCCGCGCGCAGCGCCTCCAGCTCCGGCGGCGCCACCGCCAGCGCCAACTCGTAATCATCCCCACCTGCCGCGAGCTCGAGGCGGGCCTGCTTGGCGTCCGGCTGATCCTCCAGCCAGGCCAAAGCGGCGGGAGAGAGCGGGATGTCCTCCAGCGCCAGCGTCAAGCTCAGACGGCTCTCCTGCGCGATATGCTCGAAGTCCGCGAGCAAACCGTCACTCACATCAATGGCGCCATGGGCGTGCTCTCGGATCGCCGCCACCAGCGACAGCCTCGGCTCGGGACGGGTGAAACGCTGCGCGAGATAATCCTCATGCGCCGCATCGAGCCGCTCGCGCGTTCCGAGGCGGGCCTGCAGGCCCAGCCAGGCATCCCCGATGGTCCCGGTCACCACCGCCAGATCGCCGGCCTGCGCGCCGCTGCGCCGCACGGCCGAACCAATTGGAAGCTCGCCAAATGCCGTGATGGTGATCATCCAGGGTCCGGGCGAGGATGTGGTGTCGCCGCCTATGAGATGGACGCCGAACAGGGCCTGTTCGGCCGCCAAACCATCGGCGAACCGTTCACGCAAGGCGTTGTCCGCCCCGTTGGGCCAGGCGACATTGAGCATGTAGGCCCGCGCGCGCGCGCCCATGGCGGCGAGGTCGGACAGATTGACGCGCAGCGCTTTGGCGGCGACCAGGGCCGGGTCTTCATCGGCGGGGAAATGCACGCCGCTGATCAGGGTGTCCGACGTGACGGCAAGCTCATGGCCCGGCGCGGGCGCGATGACCGCGCCATCGTCCTTGAGGCCGGCGGCGCCGGGACATCCGGCGCTCAGCGGCGCGAGGCGCCGCGCGATATAGTCAAACTCTCCGCCGCCGCTCACGCGTCCGCCGGGCGCATGGTGCGCGCCAGCGAGTCCAGAGCGCCATTCACCACGCCGGGCTCCGTGCCTTCGAAGAAGGCATGGGCCACGTCGACATATTCGTTGATGACAACGGAAGACGGCACGTCGTGGCGGGCCAGCAGCTCAAACCCGCCCGCCCGCAGGATCGCGCGCAAGGTGGCGTCGAGGCGCGACAGGCGCCAGCCTTCCTTGAGGGTGCCGGAGATGTGGCCATCCACCTCGTCCTGGCGCTCGACGATGCCGATGAGGAGGTTTTCAAAGAAATCTTCATCGACCTCCAGATACTCGCCCGGCTCGCCGTCATGGCCGAAGCGGTGATCGCGGAACTGGCGCACGACAGTGCTGGCGCCCTGCCCGCTGATCTCCATCTGGTAGAGCGCCTGAACCGCGCTCAGCCGGGCCGCGCGGCGCAGGCGGGCGCGGGTGTCCGACCGGCTGGCGGCGTCGGTGGTCATTGCGGCGAGAACTTCTGCTTGAGCGCAGACATCGCCAGAGCGGCTTCAGCCGCGTCCTTGCCCTTGTTCTTCTGGTCCACATGGGCGCGGTCGCGGGCCTGGCGGATATTCTCCACCGTCAAAACGCCATAGCCCAGCGCCACGCCGGACAGGCTGAGATCCATAAGGCCGCGCGCGCTTTCACCGCACACGTAATCATAATGGCTGGTCTCGCCACGGATCACGCAGCCCAGCGCCACATAGGCGTCATAGGGCTCGTCACCGAGCCACGACATGGCGATGGCGCCGGGAATCTCGAACGCGCCGGGCACCATGATGGTGTCATGAGACGCGCCGGCGGCGTCCAGCGCGGCGCGCGCGCCCTCCAGCAGCTGTTCGGTGATGTCTTCATAGAACGGCGCGGCCACGATCAGGACGCGGGGAGTGTCAGTCATGGCGGGCTCCTTCAAGATCGCGCTGTTCAACGACCTGCAGGCCGTATCCGTCAAGTCCGACGATGGTTTGCGGCGCAGTGGTCAGAAGGATCATCTGCCGCACTCCGAGATCCAGCAGGATCTGCGCGCCCACGCCATATTCGCGCAGCCGCCGCGCCTCGCGCTGATCAGGCGCGTCGGCGGGCGCGGCGCCGAAACGTTCTGTAATCGCCGAGCGGTGGGTCTCGCGGATGAACACCATAACGCTCGGGCCGTCATGAGCTTCCAGCGCGGCGATGCTTTCTTCGACCAGGCCGCTGCGGCCGCCCACGGCGCCCAGAACATCCTCGGCGAAGCTGACCTTGTGCATGCGCACCAGCACTGGCTGGTCGGCGCGCATTTCACCGCGCGAGATCGCCACGTGCTCCACATCATCGACGAGGGAGCGGAAGACCGTCAGGCGGAACGGCCCGCCCCAGCGCGTTGTGACTTCGGTGTCGAGCCGGCGCTCGACAAAGCGGTCATGCTGGCGGCGATAGGCGATGAGGTCGGCGATGGCGCCGATCTTGAGGCCGTGAAACTGGGCGAACGCCACCAGATCGGGCAGGCGCGCCATGGTGCCGTCTTCATTCATGATCTCGCAGATCACGCCGGACGGGTTGCAGCCTGCGAGGCGGGCTATGTCGACCGCCGCCTCTGTATGCCCTGCCCGCACCAGCACGCCGCCGTCGCGCGCCACCAGCGGAAACACGTGGCCGGGCGACACGATGTCTTCAGCGTCCCTGGCCGGATTGACCGCCGTGGCGATGGTCAGGGCGCGGTCATGGGCCGAGATACCCGTCGAGACGCCCTCGCGCGCTTCGATCGACACAGTGAAATTGGTGGTGTGGCGAGACTGGTTGCGCGCGCTCATCAGCGGCAGCTTGAGTTGGTCGGCCCTTGCCCTGGTGAGCGTCAGGCAGATCAGGCCGCGGCCATGCTTAGCCATGAAATTGACCGCTTCAGGCCCGGCGAACTGGGCCGGGATGACGAGATCGCCCTCATTCTCCCGGTCCTCGGCATCCACCAGGATGAACATGCGCCCCTGGCGCGCATCCTCGATGATGTCGGTGATGGGCGATAGCGGCGATGATGCGGACAGCTCGCTCACGACACATTTCCTGACGGGCGGAATTCAATCAGGCGAGCGGCGTAGCGCGCCATCACATCGACCTCAAGGTTCACATGCGCTCCCTTCTGCAGGCGGGACAGGGTAGTGACCTGAGAAGTGTGCGGAATAATCATGAGATCGAAGGCTGCACCGTCGACGGCGTTGACCGTCAGCGAGACGCCATCCACGGCGATGGAGCCCTTCTCCGCGATGAAAGCCGCCACAGCCTCGGGCGCAGCGATACGCAGGCGCATCCAGCCATCCTCGTCGGTACGCTCCAGCACCTCGCCCACACCGTCCACATGGCCCTGGACGATATGTCCGCCCAGCTCGTCGCCCATTTTCAGGGCGCGCTCGAGATTGATCTTTGTCCCGGCCTGCCAGCCGCCCAGTGTGGTGCGGGCCAGGGTCTCCGGCGAGATCTCCACCACATGGCGCGCGCCGGCGCCGTCGGGCTCCACAGACACCACGGTCAGGCAGGCCCCGTCATGGCTGATGGAGCAGCCGAGCGCGATCCCGTCCGGCGCATAGGCGCTGGCGATGGTCGCGCGGTGCACCGGGCCATCCTCAAGGGCGACGACGCGCCCGATCTCGGTGACGATCCCGGTGAACATCGCTCAATCGCGCTCCCACGTTTCCCAGGTATCCGCGCCGCATTCGCGCAGATGTGTGCGGCGGAACATGGGGGCGCCGTCCAGCGTCTCAAGGCTGAGCGCCGCTATCGCTGGCAGTCCGTCGCCACCCAGAAGCAACGGCGCGCGGAACCATTCGATACGCTCCACGATCCCGGCCTGGATCGCGGACGCAGCCACACGGCCGCCCGCTTCAATGAACACACTGGACGAGCTTTCTGCCACAAACCATTCCAGAGCATGGGCAATATCAACTCCGGACTGGACCGTGCTCCGCTGGATACAGCGTGCGCCAGCCGCTTCCAGCTCCCTGATCGCCGCCGCCGGCGCGGCCTCACCATGGAAAATGACAGCCGATCCCTGCGTCAGCAAAGCGCAGTCCGGCGGCGTGCGCAGATGTGTGTCGAGCACCGCGCGCAACGGCTGACCCGCCGCAAGCGTGCCGCCGGGCCGGGCGGTCATCTGCGGATTGTCGGCGAGAATTGTCCCTACCCCGGTCAACACTACGTCGTGGTCCGCGCGCAGCTGATGCACGGCCTCGCGCGCCTCAGGCCCGGTGATCCATTTGGATTGGCCGCTGGACAGAGCGATCCGGGCGTCCAGGCTGGTGGCGAGCTTCAGCGTGACGCGCACGGGCGCGTTCATGCGCTGTCCTCGTCCCGGGACTCGTCCGGCGCAGCCGCATCAGAGGCCGGAGCCTCCTTGCCCATCAGGCGCTCACCCTTGATGAAGGTGGCGAAATCCTCGACTTCGCGGAAGTCTTTGTAGACCGAGGCGTAGCGCACATAGGCCACGGTATCGAGGGCGCGCAGCCCGTCCATGACCAGCCGGCCGATCTGCTTGGACGGCACATCCGGATCGCCGCCGCTTTCCAGCCGGCGGACAATGCCTGAGATCATCTGCTCGATCCGGTCGCGGTCAATGGAGCGCTTCTGGGTGGCCAGCAGCACCGATTTCATCAGCTTGTCGCGCTCGAACGCCTCGCGCTTTCCGTCGGACTTGATGACGTGCAGATCGCGCAGCTGCACCCGCTCGAACGTGGTGAAGCGTGCGCCGCAGGACGGGCACTGGCGCCGGCGGCGGATGGACCCGCCATCCTCCGCCGGACGCGAATCCTTCACCTGGGTGTCATGATGACCGCAAAACGGGCAGCGCACGGATCAGCCTCCGCTCTCAACCCAGCTCGGGATAGATCGGGAAGCGCCGGCACAGGGCGATCACCTCGTCACGCACGCGCGCTTCGACGGCGGCGTCACCGTCATTGGAGGCGCTCAGAGCGTCAAGCACTTCGGCCATCATCTCGCCGATGCGGCGGAACTCCGCCGCGCCAAAGCCGCGCGTCGTGCCGGCGGGCGAGCCGATTCGCAGACCTGAGGTCACGGTGGGCTTGGCCGGGTCGAACGGCACGCCGTTTTTGTTGCAGGTGATGTGGGCGCGCTCCAGCGCAGCTTCGGAGATATCGCCGGTCAGCGATTTGGGCCGCAGATCGACCAGCACGAGATGGCTGTCCGTCCCGCCTGAAACCAGAGCAAAACCGGCCTCGGTCAGCGCGCCGCCCATGGCGCGGCAATTGTCGATGACGTCGCGGGCATAGGCTTTGAACTCAGGGCGCAGCGCCTCGCCGAACGCCACCGCCTTGGCGGCGATGACATGCATAAGCGGCCCGCCCTGCATGCCCGGGAAGACGGCCGAGTTGAACTTTTTGCCGAGATCCAGGTCATTGGACAGGATCATGCCGCCGCGCGGGCCGCGCAGGGTCTTGTGGGTGGTCGTGGTGCACACATGGGCGTGCTCCAGCGGGCTTGGATAAGCGCCGCCCGCGACCAGACCGGCGAAGTGGGCCATGTCCACCAGCAGGTAGGCGCCGACCTCGTCGGCGATCTCGCGGAAGGCCTTGAAGTCAATGATGCGCGGATAGGCCGAGCCGCCCGCAATGATCATCTGGGGCCGCACCTGGCGGGCCGTCTCGCGCAGGGCGTCGTAGTCGATCAGCGCATTGTCCTCGCGCACGCCATAGGCATGGGCTTCAAACCACTTGCCGGACATGTTCGGACGCGCGCCGTGGGTCAAATGACCGCCGGCTGCCAGATCCAGGCCCAGAATCTTGTCGCCGGGCTTCAGCAGCGCCAGAAACACCGCCTGATTGGCCTGGCTGCCCGAATTGGGCTGCACGTTCACGTAAGCGCAGTTGAACAGCTGTTTGGCGCGCGAGATTGCCAGCTCTTCGGCGATGTCGACAAACTCACAGCCGCCATAATAGCGCTTGCCCGGATAGCCCTCGGCATACTTGTTGGTCAGCGGCGAACCCTGCGCCTCAAGGACCGCACGGCTGACAATGTTCTCTGACGCAATCAGCTCGACCTGCTCTTGCTGGCGGCGAATCTCGCGCGAAATCGCATCGGCGAGCTCGGGATCAGCGGCGTTCAGAGGCGTGGTGAAAAACGAGGTCGTTGTATCGCTCGCGTGCGCGTCAGCCATGGGAGGTTCCTTCTAGAGCAACACTGTGTCGCGGGTAGTCATAGGCCGCGCGCAGGCGCCCGACAACCATGGCGGACGCGATGACGCACATGAGCACCTTAATGCTGGGTTGCATGCGTTACTCAATATAGCTGAGGCGCAAGTAATCTCTCTGTGAATATAATCACCAGATTACTTGCCCTGAGGCCTCTGGAGAATTATACAGCGAGTGGATCGCAGCGATTCCCCTCGCTTATCCCTGTCTCAGAAAAAGGATCCTCCCAGTGAGCGAAGACACATTCCCCGCCGTCGACAATGAAGAGCTGATGCGGATGACGACCGACATTGTGGCGTCTTTCCTGACCCACAATTCGGTGCCCGCCGAAAGCGTGCCCGAGATGATCAAGTCGGTTCACGCCACCATGAAAGAAATTTCCGGCGGCGAAGCCAAGCCCGAGCCGAAGGCGAAGCCCGCTGTTCCGATCTCGAAGTCTGTCACTGACGACTACATCGTCTGCCTGGAAGACGGCAAGAAGCTCAAGATGCTCAAGCGCTACCTGCGCTCGCAGTATGATATGAGCCCGGACGATTATCGCCGCAAATGGGGTCTGCCGGCCGATTATCCGATGGTCGCGCCGAACTACTCCAAGCGCCGGTCCGAATTCGCCAAGGAAATCGGTCTGGGCCGCGGCGGCCGCAAGAAGTAACGCCAGATCCTATCTGGTTCAGACGATGACGCCCCGGCCGCCGCGCCGGGGCGTTTTTTTTGGGTCTGCGCTTTGAGCAAGGGCCAGGCGGCGCAGGAGTTTGCGCAGGGCGACCCGTTCCAGATCGCCGCGTGACGCGCCGGCGGGGCCGGAAATCACCACTTCCTCGCCGGTCGCCACATCGACGGCCGCGACGCGCGTGCTTTGTCCAAGCGTGGTGAATTCGAAGATCACTTCTCGGCCGCCGGAACGCCCGCGGGCCGCCATCAGGCCACCTTCACCCCGGCATGGCGCGCATAGACATCGCGCAACGCCTCAACCAGCGCATCCAGCATCGCATCATCGTGCATGGGGGTCGGCGTGAAGCGCATGCGCTCCCCGCCCCGCGGGACGGTGGGATAGTTGATGGGCTGGACGTAGATGCCGTGATCTTCCAGCAGCGCGTCGGTCATGCGCTTGCACAGCACCGGATCGCCGACATGCACCGGCACGATATGGGTCTCATTGGCCATGACCGGAATGCCGGCGTCGGACAGACGGCGCTTCAGCTGCGCAGCGCGTTCCTGGTGGGCCTCGCGCAGGCGATGGGCGCTCTTGAGATATTCCACGCTCGCCCGGGCGCCCGCCGCAATGGCCGGCGCCAGCGAGGTGGTGAAGATGAAGCCGGGCGCCATGGAGCGCACGGCGTCGATGATGACTGAGTCCGCCGCGATATAGCCTCCCATCAGGCCGAACGCCTTGCCCAGCGTGCCCTCGATGATGTCAAAGCGGTCGAGCAGGCCGTCGCGCTCGGCGATGCCGCCTCCGCGCAGGCCGTAGAGGCCGACCGCGTGCACTTCATCGAGATAGGTGAGCGCATTGTATTTGTCGGCCAGATCACAGACCGCTTCGAGCGGGCCGATATCGCCGTCCATGGAATAGACCGACTCAAGAGCGATCAATTTCGGGGCATCGGCCGGGGCGGCCTTAAGCAGCGCTTCGAGATGCGCGACATCATTGTGACGCCAGACATGCTTCTCGCATCCCGACTGGCGCACGCCCTCGATCATGGAGGCGTGGTTGAGCGCGTCAGAGAACATGATCAGGCCGGGCAGGATCTTGCCCAGGGTGGAGAGCGTCGCCTGGTTGGAGATATAGCCGGAGGTGAAAAGGAGCGCTGATTCCTTGTGGTGCAGATCGGCCAGCGATTGCTCCAGTTCGACATGGTAATTTGTCGTGCCCGAGATATTGCGCGTGCCGCCCGCGCCAGCGCCGACATCGTCGATGGCCTGCTTCATGGCGCCGGTGACGCACGGGCTCTGGCCCATGCCAAGATAATCGTTCGAGCACCAGACCACCACGTCGCGCACATCGCCCTCGGGCGTGCGCCAGTGCGCGCGCGGGAATTGTCCGCGCACCCGGCGCAGATTAGCGAAGACCCGGTAACGGCCCTCGGCGCGAACCCGTGCGACAGAGGCTTTGAAGGCGTTGCGATAATCCATCGGGTCTGCGCCATGCCCGCAAGGGGAATGGCGGCTCTCCTTTGCTGACCTCAACTGTCCGGAAAATGACATAATCCGGACAGCGCGTCCTGACTTCAAGCAGGGGCGTAATGTCGCGCTTTCTATTTGAAAACGCTTCGCAAACGCATTCCGCTCAGAGCAGATTCTCGCCTGCGATCATTTTGATCACGCCGGAAAAATCAAGCCTGTCGCCGCCCATATCCACAAAGCGCTGATAAATCTCGGCTGCATGGGCCCCCAGCGGCGTGTGGGCGTCCGCTGTGCGCGCCGCTTCCATGGCGAGCATCAGATCCTTGAGCATCATCGGCGCGGCGAAGCCGGGCTGGTAGTCCCGGTTCGACGGCGCGGCCGGCACGATGCCCGGCACCGGGCAATAGCTGGTGAGCGACCAGTTCTGGCCCGACGATCTGGAGGCGATATCAAAGAAGCTCTGCGGATCAAGGCCCAGGCGGATCGCCATGTTCATGGCTTCGCACGTGCCGATCATATGAATGGCCAGCAGCATGTTGTTGCAGATCTTGGCCGCCTGCCCGGCTCCGGCGTCCCCGGCGCGGATCACCGCCTTGCCCATATCGCCCAGATAGGGTTCGGCTTTCGCGAAGGCCGCTTCCGGCCCGCCAACCATGAAGGTCAGCGTACCGGCATCCGCCGCAGCCATGCCGCCGGAGACCGGCGCGTCGACAAAGGCGAAGCCTTGTGCGGTGGCGATCTTGCCCACGTCGGCCGCGCTTTCCACGTCGATGGTGGAGCAGTCCATCAGGACCGCCTTCGCGGAGGCATGGGCCAATACGCCGTCTTCGCCAGTATAGACCTTGCGCACATGCTGACCGGCGGGAAGCATGGTCACCACCGCGTCGGCCCCCGACACCGCCTCGGCCAGCGAGCCGGTCGGATGGGCGCCTTTGGTGGCCAGATGCGCCACCGCGGCCGGATTAAGGTCAAAGGCGCGCACGCGGTGGCCCGCCTTGACCAGGTTGGAGGCCATGCCGCCACCCATATTGCCAAGCCCGATAAACGCGATCTCCGCCATGGCGGTCTCCCTGGTCAGCGTGGCGGGTGTTCTAACGCAGCGCGCGGATTTGTCGACCGGCTCAGGACACGAAGACAATGTCCGGCGCCGGACGATGCGCTGCATCCACATTCAGCAACATCGCCTCGGCCGCGCGCAGAAACGCCTTGGCCACTGGCCCGTCGCCGCTGGCCACAAGACGCCCGGCGTCCGACGCTTCGCGCAGTTCGGGATGCAGCGGGATTTCACCCAGGAAGGGCGCGCCGATCAGCTCGGCTTCGGCGCGCGCGCCGCCGCGCCCGAATATCTCGGTTCCCTCGCCGCAATGGGGGCAAAGGAAGAAGCTCATATTCTCGATGATCCCGAGAATCGGAATCTCGGTGCGGTCAAACAGCGCCACCGCCTTGCGCGCATCATCCAGCGCCAGCGTCTGGGGCGTGGAGACGATCACCACGCCGGAAATGGGCGTACCTTGCGCGATCGCGAGCTGGGCGTCGCCCGTGCCCGGCGGCATGTCGATGATCAGGACGTCGAGATCGCCCCAGTCCACCTCGTTGAGGAATTGCCGGATCGCGCCGGTCACCATGGGGCCGCGCCAGACGACGGGATCGCGTTCGCCCACCAGAAATCCCATGGAGACCAGCTTCACGCCATGCGCCTCCAGCGGCTGGATGCCGGCATCGGTCTTGCGCAGGCCCGGGGCGTCGGACAGGCCGAAGATGCGTGGCGCGCTGGGGCCATAGATATCGGCGTCCATCAGCCCGGTCTTGAGCCCCAGCTTGACGCAGGCGCCGGCCAGATTGGCCGCCACCGTGGACTTGCCCACCCCGCCCTTGCCCGACGCCACGGCGATGATGCGCCGGGCCGGGGCGCGCGCCGGGGTAGGCGCCGCTTTGGGTTTGGCTTTCGGGCCGGCGGACAGCTGGGTCTCGATAATCACCCGCGTGCGCGTGACCCCGTCCCGGCCCTCCAGGGCGGACGCCACAGCGGCGCGCAGGGCGTTGATGTCTTCGCCCTGAGGCCCGGGCCGCAGGACGATGGTGGCCACGCCGTCACGCAGGTCGAGACCGCCGACGCGGTCTGCAGCGCCCAGCGTAGCGCCGGTCGCCGGGTCGATGACGTCACTCAGGGCTTTGGACAGGGCGTCGGTCATGGGCGTGAGATAAGCCTGCAGCACGCGCGGGGGAAGCGCAGAGACGCGTTTGGCTGCAGACGCGGCGCGGAGCGCGCCGTCCCGGCCTTAAATCTTCGTCATTGTATGGAAATATTCGGGCCAAACCCGGTGCGCCGGGTGCAGGCGCAAACCGGCTCGCCCGATTGGAGATTCGCGCACGCGCCCATGTCCGGACCTTTATTAAAACCAGAGTGCGGCGCGGCCGCCTTTCCATTCTGTAACTGGCGAATCCGGGGGCCGCAGGGAATGCACTTCCGCCATGCCGCGCTGCATCATCAGGCGGCAAACGCGTTATTGGGGAGACTACAGGACATGAAACATCTATTCGCCGCCGCGGCAGCGTGCGGCCTGCTGGCGGCCGCCGCCGGCGCCCAGCCCATCAGTGTCGAGGACATCGCCCGCGTCCCGAACATCCAGTCCGCCTCGCTCAGCGCTGACGGCAGCACGCTCGCCGCCATCATCGCCGCGCCCGGCAGCAATAACGAAGACACGGCGCTGGCGACCTGGGATCTTGATGCGCCCGAGACCGGCCCGATCATCACGCCCAGCGGCGACCGGATGAAATTCATCGCCGCCTTCGCGCTGAAGGCCGAGCGCGTGCTGGTCTTCGGACGGCAGGAATTTACCGGCGCGCTTGAAGGCTGCGGCGAAGGCCGCACAACGGGCACGACCCGCACCTTCCTGTTCCGCCCCTACCTGACCGATGTGAGCCATTCGCGATTTGACGAGGCGTTCGCCGGCTCGTCCCGGCGCCTGGGCGTCAGCCCGCAGGTCCAGCGCTGCCTGGAGATCGCCGGTTCGGCGTCCTTGCTGAGCACCCTTCCGCTGGATCCCGAAAACGTTCTGATCCAGCGCATCAACTCGCTCACGCTGGCGGCCGACATCTATCGCTACAATTTGCGCACCGGCGCGACCGAGCTGACGCTGCGCACGTCCGGCGGCGCGTCGCCCGGCCTGTTCAACCCGCGCACCGGCGCGCCGATGACCCAGGTTCAGTTCCAGGGCATTGACGGCGGCGACTATGAACAGCGCATCCTGATCGCCGACCCGCAAACCGGCGCGTTCGAGATCCATGACGCGCTGACCACACGCATCTCCGACCGGTATAACGTCAACATCACAGGCTATGACGAGGCCAGCGGCCGGTTCTACGTCACCACCGACCTGTTCTCCGATCTGGCGGCGATCTACTGGTACGATCCGGTCGCGCGCCAGTTCAGCGACGAGCCGATCCTGGCCCATCCCGACTTCAGCGCTCTGGGTGTTGTGCTCGGAACCCGCCCCGGCGACTTCAATCAGCTGCTCGGCTTCGCCTATTCGGGACCGCGCAACGAGATTTTCTGGATAGATCCGGAAATGCGGGCCATCCAGGAAGGGCTTGAAGCCGCGTTCCCCGGTCAGCACGTGACCATCGAAGACTACAATGATGGCCGCACCCGCGTCCTGTTCACTACCGAAAGCGCGCAGCACGCGCCCGCCTATCACCTCCTGCACGACCGCAGCCGGGTGCAGACGCTGGGCGTGTCGCGCCCGTGGATCAGCCCGGACCAGCTGGGCGAGCAGCGCTTTGTCAGCTACACCGCCCGCGACGGGCTGGAGATTCCGGCGATCCTCGACTTGCCGCCGGGCTGGACCGAGGGCGACGCCCCCCTGCCCGCCATCGTCATGCCTCATGGCGGACCCTGGGTGCGCGACTATACCGGCTGGGACACGTCGGGCTGGACGCAGTTCCTGACCTCGCGCGGCTATGCCGTGCTGCGCCCGAACTTCCGCGGCTCCACCGGTCATGGCCGGGCGCTCTGGCTGGCCGGCGACGCCCAGTGGGGCCTGACCATGCAGGAGGACAAGGATGACGGCGTGGCCTGGCTCGTGGACCAGGGCATCGCCGACGCGGACCGTCTCGCCATCTTCGGCTATTCCTATGGCGGGTTCGCCGCCGCCGCCGCCGTGGTGCGCGACGATGCGCCCTATCAATGCGCCATCGCCGGAGCGCCGGTGACCAATCTTGCCCGCCTTGGCAATACCTGGAGCGAGAACCGTATCCAGCGCCTGCGCCAGGGCCAGACTGTGACCGGGCTTGATCCGGCGCGCAACACCAGCGACGCCCGCCTGCCGGTTTTGGTGTTCCACGGCGACCGGGACGTGCGCGTGCCGCTGTTCCACGGAACGGACTTCTACAACGCCGTGCGTGGCCAGGTGGAAGCGCGCATGGTGGTCATCCCCGACATGCCCCACCAGATGCCGTGGTATCCCTCGCATTACCGGGTGATGATGCCCGAGATCGAGCAATTCCTCTCCGGTCCCTGCGGCATGTAAACGCGCTGCGCCGCGGCATGCGGGTCCGGATCAAACCGGGCCCGCATGCCCGGCCACAGGCGCCGGGTCAGCAAGCCCCTGAATGCAAACTGCAGCCGCGTGCGCACGCGCGGCTTGATCGCGCTTCACAAAGGCGGCTAAACCGGTCAGTGGAGACGTGGCCGAGTGGTCGAAGGCGCTCCCCTGCTAAGGGAGTATACCTCAAAAGGGTATCGTGGGTTCGAATCCCATCGTCTCCGCCACTTTTTGGCATTAAGATATTGATTTATGTTTGATAGTTTAAGTCCCTCCTACTGATTCAATCCCTTCGCCTGTGACAGCCCGGGCATCCCGGGACACTGGTTTACCAAGCACGGCTCGCGACCGCGGAGCGCCGCGATCCGCCAAGCTTGCTGGCGTATTCAATTTTAATTATCTTGATTACAAGCTTGCAGGAAAGCGCGCATGATGTCCCGCACCACCACCATGACGGTCCGCGTAAGCGGCGCGCTCAGCGAATTCGTCGCCAGCAATGTCGGCGAAGACGGCGCTTACGAGAACGTCAGCGAATACATCCGCGACCTGATCCGCCGCGACAAGGAGCGCGCAGATCGCGCGGCTTTTGATCGTCTGAAGGCCGAACTGAACCAAGCCTTCGCTGCGTCCGAGGACAGCTACACGCCCCTGACGGCCGCCGAGGTGATCGCCCGCAACCGGACCTGATCCTGTGGCCGTCCGCATCCAGGAGGCGGCCTCGATCCGCCTAGACGAGATTTACCGCTACACCCGCAAGCGGTGGGGCGAGGCGCAGGCCGATCGCTACATCACCGGGCTGTTCGCCGCCTTCGAGCAGATTGAGACGCGTGGCGTCATATCGAGGCCCGTGCCGGCCGAGTTCGCGGTGGAGGGGTATGTTTTTCGCTACGAGCGCCATTTCGTGTACTGGCGCCGGCTTGGCAATGGCGATATCGGCATCGTCACCATCCTGCACGCGCGCATTCATCAGATGGCGTGGTTCAAGGACGACGATCTCTCATAAGCCATTGAAACCCGTGTTATCGGCCAGGACCGGCCGGGGTGCGCGTGGTGGAGATGGCTGGCAGGGTCTCCCCTCTACGCCACCCACAATGCCAGGGCATTCACGACCGTCTCCGCCTTCAGGCCCCGCGCCGGTTGATCATTTGCATCGCCAGATACAGCACCGCGCCCGCCAACAGGAATGCGCCCGTGATGGCCATGGAGCGCAGGGGCACCTGGCTTAACAGCACCAGCGAGCCCAGCACCGCCAGCACGGGAATCGTCCAGCCCAGCGGCAGGCGCATGGGGCGGTCGGTCTCCGCCGGGATCGCCCTCACGCGCGGCATGGCCAGGATGCAGCCGACATAGATGATCACGCGCACGAACGCGCTCATCGCCGCCAGCGCAAAGAAATCCCCGACAATCGCCAGAATGGCCGCCAGCACGGCGAAGAAGGCGATGGAGTTGACCGGGACATGGGTGCGCGGGTCGACCTTGCCGAACCAGTGCGGCAGCGTCTTTTCCAGCGCCAGCGCATAGGTCAGGCGCGGCGTGGTCACCACCGTGCCGGTGGCGTTGCCGCCCACCGAGACGATGACGCCCAGCGTGATGAAAAGCGCGCCTGCGGGGCCGAACAGGATCGACCCGGCATCCACCAGGGCGCGCTGGGAATTGGCGAGATCGGGCACCACCGCCACGCACACGATCTGGATCACCACATAGAGCAAGGCCACCACGGCCAGTGCGCCAAACAGGCCCAGCGGCATGGCCCGACCCGGCTCGCGCGTCTCGCCCGCCGGGATCACGGCGGATTCCCAGCCCACAAAGGCGTAGATGACCAGCAGGATCGCCGCGCTCCATTGCGCGCTCTCAGGGAAGCCCAGCGAGTTGTCCGGAAAGAGCGACGGGTTGATGTGGAACAGGCCCACCATCGCGATGGCCAGCAGCGGCAGGAATTTGAGAATGGTCAGCAGGCCCATGGCGCGCATGGCTGGTCTGGCGCCCGCCATATTGATTCCCGCCAGCACAGCGATGATGGCGAGGATGGTGAGGATGCGCAAAGGCCCGTCGCTCAGCGCCGGCACGAAGAAGGCGATGGACGCCACCATCAGGTTCACATTGGCGGCGAACGCCGTGATTCGGGTGGCGTAGACGGCGAGACCCGTTTCGAATCCGGCGAACTTACCAAACGCCATGCGCATATAGAGCACCGGCCCGCCTGTAGAATTGAACCGGCTGGCGAGCTCGGCATAGCAGGCCACGATCAGACCCAGCAGAATAGCGCAAACCACATAGACCAGCGGGCTCCACGCCCCCATCAGCGCCGCTGCGCCGCCGGGCACGGCGAAAATCCCCGCCCCGATCATGCCGTTCACGGCCAGGAGCCAGATGCCCCGGGCCGTGATCTGGCGCTCCAGCTGTTCTTCGCCCGCCATGCCCTCACCCCTCACATTGTCAGGGGCTCAGACTTGTCTGCTGCGCGGCGATAGGCAAGCCCGCCGGGCGAGGCGCGACTTCAGCGCCGGATGAGGCGCAGGAGCAATAGCAGGATGATCGCGCCGATGGTCGCGTGAATGATGGACCCGACAATACCGGCGCCTATGGAGACACCCAGTTGCGGCAGCAGCAGGCCGGCGAGCAGAGCGCCGACAATGCCCACCACGATATTGCCGATCATGCCGAAGCCATAACCCTTCACGATAACCCCGGCGAGCCAGCCGGCGATGGCGCCGACCAACAGGATGATAAGGAGACTTTCAAGCGTCATATCGGGTCCTTCCAAGGACTTTGACCCCGGACAATCGTCGGCCTGTCACCGGTCTGGAAGACGCGGCGGCAGGCGGCGCAAGCCCGGATGGGCTGGCGGCGAGTGATCGGAATTCCGGGTGTCTGATCCGGACCTTGGCGCATGTTTGCGCCTTCGGACGGATCGAAAGACTTTATAGCATGCTGAACAAGCTATTGATAGCGTCAATATAAAGGATGGCGCCGGAATGACTCGGAGCTGCTTGCTACCTTGATGCCTGAATGGTGCTGCGCGATTTGGCGCCGGAGGCATGGTCTTTCGGATACGGGCGTTTGCGCTCTGAAAAATACGAGCTTGCACAAGCGGCGCGGAGAATTCACGCTCAATTTTTGTTCCGGCGCACCCAGCTTGCGCCCTTTCAAGAAGGAGACGTCAGATGATCCGATGCTTGATCCTGACTGCAATGCTTGTGCTGTCAGGCCTGACCGGAGCCGCCCATGGCCAGCCCACGCCCACCCAGCCGGGCGCCCAGATCCAGGCCGTCCAGCCCCCGGCCCGCGCCATTACGCACCGCGTGTCCTTTGTGGCGCCCCGGCAGATATCCTGCGTGACCCCGTCGAACATCAATGCCGCCGCGCCCAGCTGTGCGCCGGAAGGGAGTGCCTACTGCCCGGCGCGGGTGGAGTGGCGCGTGCCAGGGCGGGCGCAGGTACAGACGTGTCCGGCGCGCTGCGAACTGGAGACGCCGCCCATGGGACGCTTCGCCGCGAGCAGCGAGCCGCGCTGTGAGTGCACCGTGGCGATGGCTGACTGCCGCTGAGCCCAATAGCCAGCGGCGCGAGCCGCGCGCCAGGAGGCGGCGGCTTTGAAGCATGACGCCGGGTGTTCAGCGCCCCTCTGGAGCAGACGGCGTGGACAACCCGGGCAACAGCTCTGCCGCCGGCGCGGGCGCAGGAAAAATCAGTAGGTCAAACGAAGCGATGAGGCGCTGCACGTGGGCGGACAGATGCGACCAGCGCCCGGGGCGCAAGCGCCAGGCGCGCAAGTCGAAGACTGTGGCGTCGTTCTGATCCAGATAGGGATAGATAAAGGACCAGCCCTCCATGTAGTCGCCCGCGTCGCACGGGACTGGAGGGCCAAGCGCCTGAGCGGCCTCCGCGCCCGGTCCACAAAGGACCAGCAGTGTCAGGGCCTCTTGCTCATTTGACAGAGCCAGCTCGGTCAAGAAACCGCCGATGCCCTGCACCTGGGTCAGGGGGGATGCACCGCGATGAGCGTGGCTTCCTCCAAGCCTGGCGACGACGCGCGGCAAGGGGTCTCCGGCTGCCTGGGCGGCGCGGTAATGCTGCAGGAAAAGGCGGCGCATCAGGCGTTCTCTGCGGTCATTGGACAGGTAAGGCTCGCCGCCCTGACCGATGAAAGGTGCATAGATTTCGCGGGACTCACGGACCGCCGATATGATTGACCGGAGCGCAGGCTGCTGGTCCAGAGCGGCCTCGAGACGGCTCAGCGCGCCGTCATCAGCTTGCGCAAGCCAGAACGGGTCGCCACGAGCCGCCGAGGCAAGCTCGCCAGCGATCTGGGACGCCTGCGAGCCGGACGCCGCCTGCGCGACGTGGGCGAGCAAGGCTGGCGCGGACCCCACAAATACCTGGTCTACGCCCCACAGAGACGGGGAAGCATCAGCGCCTGCGCTCGACACGATGGCGTCGGCCCAGGCCGCTTCCTCGCGCCAGGTGAAGAACGGCGCGGACAGCGCGCCGCCGCTGTCTTCAGCAAACTGCGCCCACCCGTCAATCCCGCCGAGGCGCAACTCTCGCTCCAGTGCCGACGCGGTCCACGGATCTGCTTCAACAACGGCGTATCTGAAGCCATCACGGCGCAGCTCCTGCCAGAGCGCCGTGGCAAAGTGGGCAATTCCGGCATTGCCGTGGGCCTCGCCGAAAACAACAAACTGAGACGGTCCGGCCAGGGTGCGGATCAGGTCCGCGCCCTCCCCATCCAGACCATCAAGCCCGATCTGCATGACGCTGCGCGAATGAACGATAAGCGCATCCAGAAGCGCCTCCTGCCCGGTATCCGCGGCCATGGATGGCGGCGGGACCGGGTCGGAGGCGCTCGCCGATTCTGGTGCAGAGAAAAGCAGTATGAACACGGTGAGCGCGCACATGAGTGCAAAGCGGATCATGACAGAAGCCCTCCAGCTGGTAGCTGGCTAAGCTGGCTCTTCAATATTCTATGCTGTCAAGGCTCAAGATTGAGCGTGCCGCGCCTTCAGTACATTGGCAGCGTCGCTCAGACTCAGCCCGCGCGCCTTTAGAAGCACCATCAGGTGGAAGATCAGATCGGCCGCCTCGCCCAGCAGCGCCTCGTCGCTTTCGCCGACGGCGGCGAGTGCGGTCTCTACGCCCTCCTCGCCGACTTTCTGGGCGATCCTGGCGATGCCTTTGGCCAGGAGCCTGGCGGTGTAGCTGGCCTCATCCGCCGCGCTGGCGCGCTGGTCGATGATCCGGCCGAGCTGGCCCAGAAAGGCGAGATCGGAACCTGGATCATCGCCCCAGCACGTGACTGTCCCGAGGTGGCAGGTCGGGCCGGCGGGGCGGGCCTGGACGAGGATGGCGTCGCGGTCACAGTCCAGCGCCAGCGAGACGAGATGCAGCACATCGCCGCTGGTTTCGCCCTTGGTCCAAAGGCGGTTTTTTGAACGCGACCAGAAGGTTACGAGGTCTGTTTCCTGCGTCGTGGCAAGACTGTCCGGATTCATATAGCCCAGCATCAGCACCGCGCCGGTATCAGCGTCCTGCACGATGGCGGGGGCGAGACCGCCACCCTTCTCCCAATCCACTTCAAGGCTCATGGCCGTATCTCCACGCCCTGGCTTGCGAGCCAGGCTTTCAGGTCTGGAATGGCGATCACGCCCCTGTGGAATACGCTGGCGGCCAAAGCGCCATCCACATGGGCCTGCGCAAACACAGCGGCGAAGTGTTCGCGCTTACCGGCCCCGCCGGATGCGATCAGCGGCACGGGGCACAGCGCACGCGCCGCGGCGAGCTGGGCGATGTCATAGCCCTCGCGCACCCCGTCCTGATCCATGCAGTTCAAGACGATCTCGCCAGCTCCGCGATCCACCGCCTCATTGATCCAGTCCAGCGTGGCGCGGGTTTCCTGAACCGTCTTGTCCGGATCACCGGTATTGCGGTGGACCCGCCATGTTCCGCCGATCTCCCGGCTGTCGATCCCGACCACCACGCACTGGCTGCCAAACTCGCGCGCCAGCTGGTCGATCAGGCCCGGATTTTCGAGGGCCGGCGAATTGACCGATATCTTGTCAGCCCCCGCGAACAGGCGCGCGCGCGCATCATCGACGCTGCGGATACCCCCGGCCACGCAGAAGGGAATATCAATCTCGCGCGCCACCCGGCTCACCCATTCAGGCTCCACCGTGCGCGCTTGGGGGCTGGCGGCGATGTCGTAGAAAACGAGCTCGTCCGCGCCCTCGGCCGCATAGCGCGCGGCAAGCCCCGTGATATCGCCCACATCCTCGTGATCGCGAAAGCGCACGCCCTTGACCACGCGGCCATCCTTGACGTCGAGGCAGGGGATGATGCGCCGCGCTAGCATGCCAGCGCCTCCTCCAGCCTGAACCGGCCTTCAAAGAGCGCCCGCCCGATAATGGCGCCGGCCAGGCCCGCCATTTTGAGGGCGCGCACATCGTCCAGCGAGGACACGCCGCCCGAGGCCTGCCAGGCAATGTCGGGCCGGGCGGCGATGAGGTCTGTGTAGAGCGCGGTGTTGGGCCCTGACAGCATGCCGTCACGCGCCACATCGGTGACCAGGGCGTGGGCGAGCCCGGCTCGGCGATAGTCGGACAAAAGCTCGGCCAAGGTGCGCTCCGCGCGCTCGGTCCAGCCCTTCAGGGTGGGATACACCGCCCCGCTCTCCGTCTTCACGTCGAAGGCGGCGGCGATGCGCTCAGGCCCGAAGCGGGCGATCCAGCCGATGACGGTCTGGGGGTCGCTGACGGCGAGGCTTCCCACCACCACGCGCGAGGCGCCGGCGCCCAGCAGCGCCTCCACATCGTCCGCCGTGCGCACGCCGCCGCCGGTCTGGATGTGCAGGCCCGCCGACGCTACGGCGGCCACGAGGCCGGTCTGGCGCCGGGCGCCGTCGCGGGCGCCGGACAGATCGACCAGGTGCAGCCAATCTGCGCCTGCGGCCTGCCAGGCGTTCGCGACAGCCAGCGGGTCGCCGCCATAATCGGTGACGGCATTGAAATCGCCCTTGGCCAGACGCACCACGCGGCCGTCCAGAACATCGATCGCGGGATAGAGGATCATGGGCGCGCCTCCAGAAAATTGCGCAAAATCTGCGCGCCGACCGCGCCGGAGCGTTCAGGGTGAAACTGGCAGCCGGCGATGTGGCCGCGCCGGGCGATGGCCGTGACCGGTCCGCCATAGCGCGTGCGCACACTCGTATGCGGCCCGTCCGGAACGTAGAACCCGTGAACGAAATAGGCATGGGAGCCCTCGGCCACACCCGCCATCAGCGGCTCGTCGCGCACGGTCTCCAGCGTGTTCCAGCCCATGTGGGGCCAGGGGCCGTCTGCGCCCGGATCCAGACGCACCACCCGGCCCGGAATCAGGCCCAGACCGGCGCAATCGCTCTCGCCTGAATGCTCGAACAAGAGCTGCATGCCCAGACACACGCCCAGCACAGGCCGCGTCTCACGGCGCAGGGCCTCTGCCCAGCCTGACGCTTCAAGGCGCGCCATGGCAGGGCCTGCCGCCCCGACGCCGGGCAGGATCAGGCGCGTCGCGTCTGCGGCCTCGCCCGGTTCACGCGCGAGTACGGGCTCAATGCCCAGCCGCTCCAGGGCAAACCGCACAGAGGCGATATTCGCCGTGGACGTGTCGATGATGGCGAGCGTCATCTAGAGCACGCCTTTGGTGGACGGCAGGGCGTCGCCCTCGATCCGCGCCGCCATGCGCAGAGCCCGGCCAAAGGCCTTGAAACAGGATTCTATCATGTGGTGGGCATTGCCCCCGTCCACCGAGACATGGATCGCCGCCTTCATGGATTCAGCCAGCGAGCGGAAGGCATGGGGGCACATCTCCACCGGGAAGTCCCCGACCCGCTCGCCCGGAATTACGCCGTCAAACCGGGCGAAGGGACGGCCTGACAGGTCGATCCATACGCCGGCGCGGGTCTCGTCCATGGGGGTTTCAAAGCCGAAGCGGGCAATGCCGCGCTTGTCGCCCAGCGCCTCGCGCAGCGCTTCGCCCAGCGCCAGGCACACATCCTCGATGGTGTGGTGAGCGTCCACCTCAACATCGCCTTCACAGGTGACATCCAGGCCGATGCCGCCATGGCGGGCGATCTGTTCGAGCATGTGATCGAAAAATTTCACGCCGGTATCCACGCGCGCGCCCTCGCCGTCCAGATCGACGCTGAGCGCGATGTCGGTCTCCTTGGTGGTGCGGCGCACGCTGGCGCGCCGCCCGGACGCGTTGGCCCCTAAGTGCTTCGCCAGCGCGCGGGCGGTCGCCGCGTCGGGGATGGTCAGCGTGCCGTCCGGCGCGCAGGTCAGCGCCAGCGCGGCGGCTCTGGCGGGGTCGATGCGCAGGCCGTCCGCCACCAGCTCGCCGTCAATGAGACCTGCGAGGCTCGTCAGGACGCGTTCGCGTTCAGCCCGATCCGCGCCCGCAGCGGCCCGCGCCGCAGGGCGCAGGGCGTCAAACCCGGCCTCAATGAGCACCGGAGGCGGCGGGGTGAGCTTCGTTAAGAGCGCCGCTGCCGCCTGATTATCCGTCAGGATGATCGCCGTGACCGGCGCACGGCCCGGACCCAGGCGGATCAGGGCTGGCGCGGTGATCGCTTCATCCAGCTGGGAGGTGTCCAGCAGCGAAAGGTTCGCCAGTGCAGGATCGGCCCGTCGCGCGTCGGCGGGCGATGCAGACAGGACAATAGTGTCAGCCGGAACCTGCACAATCCCCGCCAGCTGCGCCTTCAGCGCCGTGTCAGCTTTCGCCTGCTTGCCATTAATTGATTGAGATAAATCCAGCCAGCCGGTCATGATGCGCGCTCCCGGCGGATGGCCATGGCGAGGCGGTGGGCGTCCAATCCTTCCAGCGCTGCGAGACGCTCCACGGTTGGCGCGATGGCTTGCGCGCCCGAGCGGTCAAGCTCGAGGACGGTGGTGGTTTTCTGGAACATCTCCACCGACACGCCGCCATAGGCGCGCGCCGCGCCCGACGTCGGCAGGGCATGATTGGGGCCGCCCGCATAGTCGCCCGCGGCTTCGGGCGTCCAGGGGCCGATGAAGATCGATCCCGCGTGGCGGACCTTTTCGGCGAGCGCGCGCGGTTCCCGCGTCTGCACAATCAGGTGCTCGCTGGCATAGGCGTTGGCGACGTCCACCGCCTCGGCCTCGTTTGAAACGATGATCGCGCGGGAGGCAGCCAAGGCGGCGCGGGCGGTGTCGGCGCGCGGCAGGCGCTCCAGCCAGCGGGCAATCGACGCCTCGACCTGATCCACAAAAGCGTCAGACCAGGCCACCAGCATCACCTGCGCGAGGCGATCGTGCTCGGCCTGGCTCAACAGATCGATGGCCACGAAATCAGGATCGGCGTCATCATCGGCGACCACCATCACCTCACTGGGCCCGGCGGGCAGATCGGTCGCCGCGCCGCCAGCCGATTGGGCGAGCAGCGCCTTGGCTGCGGCCACGTAGGCATTGCCCGGCCCGAATATCTTGTCTGCCTTGGGAAGCCCCGCCAGCCCGTATCCCAGCGCGGCCACGCCGTGGGCGCCGCCGATGGCGTAGACTTCGTCGAGGCCCAAAAGCTGGGCGGCGGCCAGAATGGCGGGGTCCACCCCCTGCCCTTTGCGCGGCGGCGCGATGACGGCGGTCCGGGGCACACCTGCAATCTTCGCCGGGACCGCCAGCATGATCAGGGTGGAGACCAGCGGCGCAGTGCCGGCAGGCACATAGAGCCCCGCCACATCAATGGGCGTGGCGCGCCGCTCGGCGCGGGCCCCGGGCCAGGTCTCTACGCTGACGGGCCGGTAGCCCTGCGCCTCATGGAACACCCGCACGGCGCGCGCCGCGGCCAGAATGGCGTCCGCGTCCTCTTGCGGCAGCGCATTGGCGGCGGCTGCAAGCTCGCTCGCCGGCACGCGAAATCCTTCTGCGGGGGCCCACTGGTCGAAACGCTGCGCATAATCACGCACCGCCGCCTCGCCGCGCGTGCGCACGTCGTCGAGGATGGCGCGCGCGGTCCCCATGGCGTCAGAGCCCGCCGACGGGCGCTGCGTGAACCGCTCGCGCTCACCGGCGCTCATCGCGCTCCAGATCGATCTCAGCAACATGTCAGGCCATCATCTTTTCAATGGGCATCACCAGAATGGAGCGCGCGCCGGCGGCTTTGAGCTTCTCCAGCGTCGACCAGAACACCTCCTCGCGGCACACGGCATGGACGGCCACCAGATCATCGCGTCCGACCACCGGCGCAACGGTGGGCGATTCCGAACCGGGCAGCACGGCGCGCACCTCGTCCAGCCGGTCACGCGGCGCGTTGAGCAATATGTATTTGGTCTGGCGCGAGGCGATGACGCCCTTGAACCGTTCGATCAGCAGATTGGCGGTGTCATCGGCCGCCGCCGCGCGCGGGCGGGACCCGCGCACCAGCACCGCTTCGCTGTCCAGCACGGTTTCAAACGCGGTCAGTCCGTTGGCTTCCAGCGTCGCACCGGTGGAGACCAGATCGCAAATGGCGTCGGCCACGCCCATGCGCGGGGCCAGCTCCACGCTGCCGCCCATCTCCACAATGTCCACGGTGACGCCGCGGGCCTTGAGAAATTGCGCGGTCAGGCCGGGATAGCTGGTGGCGACGGTGCGCCCCTCCAGATCCTCGATCTTCGAGATTTCACCGGATTTCGGCGCCGCCAGCTTGAGCGAACAGCGCGCAAAGCCCAGACGCAGCGCGACCTCGAGACCCTTCAGACGCGTGTGACGCGCCTGGGCCTCATACAGCACGTTCTCGCCCACGATGCCGTAATCGCACGCGCCCGAGGCGACGAAATTCGGGATGTCATCATCGCGGATCAACATGAGGTCCAGCGGCAGGTTTTCCGCCCGGCGCAGCAGCTCATCACGCCCATAGGCGAGCTTGACCCCGGCCTTGGCCAGCAGCTCGAACCCGCCCTCGGCCAGGCGGCCCTTTTTCTGCACGGCGAGTGTGAGGCGGTCGGTCATGCTTGCGTCTCCCGGGTCCGGTCCAGCACAAGCCGGTACCCCTGATGATCTTCCTGGGTCAGAAAACGCGCGACGCGGGTGACCGTCGTCGTGCTGACGCCGGTTTCGGCGCTGATATCGCGGTAGGATTTGGCGCCCTCGTCCAGCATGCGCGCGACGCGCCAGCGCTCGGCCAGGGCCTGCATCTCGCCCGGCGTTGTGAGATCGCGCAGAAAGCGGCGCATTTCATCTTCAGTGCGCAGCGTCAGCAGCGCGCGGCACAGCGCGCCGGCATCGTCGGCTGTGTCCGTTCTGACATCGTCTGGCCGGTTCATCACGCAAGGCTCCGCATCCGCTCGAGGGCGTTCTAGCGTGACATCGTGATAACACAAGCGCGCAGCGCAGCTTGATCAGTTGATTAATATTAGCTTTACGCGAAACAGCAATATTCTTCGCAACTTACAAGGATATCGTCATGAAATGCTCCGCTTGCCGCGACGGCGTGACGGCCCCGTTCGATTTCACAATGGCGTTTCAGCCCATCGTGAGCGTGTCGCAACGCAAGGCCTGGGCCTATGAGGCGCTGGTGCGCGGGCCTGAAGGCCAGGGCGCGCTGTGGGTGCTCGACCAAGTCACCGATGACAACAAATACGCGTTTGACCAGGCCTGCCGGGTCAAAGCCATTGAACTAGCGGCTGAGCTGTTCAACGCGCCCGATGGCCCGATCCTGTCCATCAACTTCCTGCCCAACGCGGTCTATGTCCCTGCGGCTTGCATCCGCACGACCATGGAAGCGGCTGACCGCACTGGCTTCGCCGCCGACCGGATCATGCTGGAATTCACCGAAGGCGAGCGCATCACCGATGTGGCGCACGTCAAGGCCATCATCACTGAGTACAAGGCGCGCAATCTGATCACCGCCATAGACGATTTCGGCGCGGGCTTTTCCGGACTGGGCCTGCTCGCCGACTTCCGCCCGGATGTGATCAAGCTCGACATGGGTCTCATCCGCGGCATCGACCAGGATTCCGGACGCCAGGCCATTGTCAGCGGGATTGTTTCGACCTGTAAATTGCTCGGCGCCAAAGTCATCGCGGAAGGCATCGAGACCCTGCAGGAGATGCAGACGCTTGACGGCTTCGGCATTGACCTGATGCAGGGCTATCTGTTCGCCCGCCCGGCCGTGCAGTCCGTGCCCGAAATCAACTGGCCGGTGGCAGTCACGGCCCGGACTACGCTGCGCGCCTAGGGCTTCCCCGACGGCGTTTCCGGCGCTTCATCGCGGCCATCCCATTCGGCTTCATCGGCCGGCTCCATGGGCAGCTTGGTGAAGCCCGACAGATCGGAGAGCTCAAAGCTGTCGCGGCCGATCTCGACGCGGCTCAGCGCATAGGCGCGGATCAGGCGGGCCACCGAATGCAGGGCGTGGATATGGATCCGCTCATAACCGTGAGAGGCGTCGATCCCGAACGTGACCAGCGCCGTGCGCACATCGGCGCCTGCCTCGATGGCGCTGGCGCTGTCTGAGCGGTAATAGCGGAACACGTCGCGCTGGTGCTCGATCCCCTCGTCCCGGCACAGGCGCAGCAATTTCTGGGTCAGGTGATAATCGAACGGCCCGGTCTGGTCGGCCATGGAGATGGTCACGCCGAACTCGCGGCTGTTCTGCCCCGGCGCTGTGGTGCCGTTATCGATGGTCACCATGGAGGCGATATCCTGGGACAGGATGGAGCTGGCGCCGTGGCCGATCTCCTCGGTGATGGTGAACAGGAAATATGTGTCCACCGCCAGCTTCTCATCACCTTCCACGATCGATTTGAGCGCCGCCAGCATCGCGGCCACACCGGCCTTGTCGTCCAGATGGCGCGAGACGATGAAGCCGTTGTCGAGAAACTCCGGCTGCGGGTCGATGGCGACGATATCGCCGATATTGAAGCCCAGCGCTTCGAGGTCGGCCCGGTTGCTTGCCACAACATCAGGCCGCAGCTCCACATGGGTCCAGGCCACGGGCTGGGAATCAATCTCCTTGTTGAACGTATGCCCTGAGGCTTTCAGCGGCAGGATCGACCCGCGGAACGCGCCGTGCTCGGCAGTGAAGACCGTGCAGCGCGCGCCTTCGGCAAACCGCGATGACCAGTGACCGATGGGCACGACCTCCATGCGGCCATTGTCCTTGATGGATTTGATCTGGGCGCCCAGCGTGTCGATATGACCGACGATCGCGCGCGCCGGCTTGCGCCGGCCGCCCTGGATGCGCGCCCGGATCGCGCCGCGCCGCGTGATCTCATACGGCACGCCCAGCGCGTTGAGCTCCTCGCAGCACACCCGTGTGACCGCATCGGTATAGCCTGACGGGCTCGGCGTATCGAGCAGGCGGGCGAGACATTCCTTGAGATAGGCGTCATCGATGACAGGCATGAACAGGCGTCCTCAGGTCTTGCGCGGGGCCGATAGCGGAAACAACAGATCGATGAAGCGTTCGGCCGTGGGCTGGGGCTCGTGATTGGCCAGGCCCGGGCGCTCATTGGCTTCGATGAAGACATGGTCGGGCGCATCGGGCGCGGTGACGATGAAGTCCACGCCCACCACCGGGATTTCAATGGCGCGCGCCGCGGCCAGGGCGCTGTGCTCGATGGCGGGATGGAGCTTGTCGGTGACGTCGTGAAGCGCGCCCCCTGTGTGCAGATTGGCGGTGCGCCGTACGCGGATGACCTCGCCGGCCTTGGGAATATCGTCCAGCTGATAGCCGGCGCGCGCGACATTGCGCTCGGTTTCGGCGTCCAGCGGCACGGTGGATTCGCCCCCTGTAGCGGCGGCGCGGCGGCGCGACAGGCCCTCGATCAGCTGGCGGGCGGTCTTTACCCCATCACCGCGGATTTGAGGCGGCTTGCGCAAGGCGGCCGCCACCACCGCGTCATTGATGACAAGGACGCGCAAATCGTCACCGGCTACACACTGCTCCACCAGCACAGCCCCGCCATGGGCGCGGGCGTCCTCGAACGCGGCCTTCAGGTCTTCGCGCGTTTCAATGCCAACCGACACGCCCCGCCCCTGCTCGCCGCGCGCCGGTTTCACCACGATGGAGCCGTGCTTTTGCAGAAAGGCTTCGGCCTCTGACAGATCATCCGTCTTGGGCGACAGGCTGAGCTGTTCGGGCGTCGGCACGCCGGCCTCGATCATCAGGCGCCGGGTTACGGATTTGTCGTCGCAGCGGCTCATGGCGACGGCGTGGGTCAGTTCGCTCAGCGACTCCCGGCACACCACCGAGCGTCCGCCATGGGTCAGCTTGAAGAACCCGCCCTCGGCGTCCAGCACCTCCACACCAATGCCGCGGCGGCGCGCTTCATCCACAATGATGCGCGCATAGGGGTTCAGCCCCTGCTCGGGCGCAGGCGCGATGAAGAGCTTCTCATTGATGGTGTTCTTGCGCTTCAGCGTGAAATACGGCGCGCGCCGGAAGCCGAGCTTTTCATAGAGCGCAATGGCAGACTCATTGTCGTGCAGGACCGACAAATCCATGAACGCGCAGCCGCGCGCAAGGAACAGCTCGGCCAGGCGGCGCACCAGCGCTTCGCCAATGCCGGCATGGGGTGCGCGCGAATCCACCGCCAGGCACCATAGCGAGCTGCCATGCTCGGGATCGGCGAAGGCGCGCCCGTGATCGATGCCGGTGACGGCGCCGAGCACCTCACCGGTCTCGGTGTCTTCGGCCACCAGATAGGTCTGGCTGCGGCTGTCGCGCTGACGCCAGAAAAAGTCCGGGTCCACCGGCACCATGCCGCGTCCCGCATAGATGACGTTCACGGCGCGCGCGTCGGCTTCGGAGCATAGCCGCCGCACGAAAAAGCCCTTGGGCTGGCGGCGCGAGGCGCGATAGGTGGACAGATCCAGCCGGAAGGTATGGGACGGGTCCAGGAAGACTTCCTGGGGTGCGGCCGCCATCGCCACATGGGGATCGCGTATATACACGGCGATGTCGCGCTTGCCGCTCTGCTCCTCGCGCAGCGCTTTGATGACCGGTTCGGCGCCGTCAAAGGTCTGGGCGAAGATCAGGCGGCCCCAGCCGGCATCCACCACGGCGTCCCGGTCGGGCTGGCCGCGGTCCTGACCGCTGATCGGCTGCTTCAGGCCATGTTCGCGCATCCGCTTCAGCCGGTGGCTGAGCGCGCTGCGCGGCGTGTCGGCATTGCGTCCGGCCATGCGCCCTCCTTTGAGAGAGTCAGCCAAGATCGTGAGCCTCCAGCCACATCGCCAGCAAGCCGATCTGGTAGAGCTTGGAGGCGCGCAGCGGCGTGATATGGGCTTCCGGGTCCGCCAGCAGGGTATCGACATAGCCGCGCTGCACAATGCCGGCGTCTGAAAAGCGCTGCGACGTCACCGCGTCGCGCACCCGCTCCAGATAGGGCCCGCGCAGATATTTGAGCGCCGGCACCGGGAAATAGCCCTTGGGCCGGTCAATGACCTCGTGGGGGATCACATCACGCCCGACATCTTTCAGGATGCCCTTGCCGCCCTCGGCCGTCTTGAACTCGCCCGGCACCCGCGCGGCAGCTTCAACCACCTCATAGTCCAGAAAGGGCGTACGCGCTTCCAGGCCCCAGGCCATGGTCATGTTGTCCACCCGCTTGACCGGATCATCGGTCAGCATGATCTGGGTATCGATGCGCAGCGCCTTGTCGATGGGCCGGTCCGCACCGGGACGGGCGAAATGCTCAGCGACGAAATCGCGCGGCGTGTCGCCGTTCAGCCAGCGGTCCTGCAGAAGGTCGCCCATCTCGGCGCGGTCCCGGTCGAAGAAGGCCTTGGCGTAGGTGTCCAGCGGATCATTGGTATCCAGCATGGGCGGGTACCAGTGATAGCCGGCGAAAATCTCGTCAGCGCCCTGCCCCGACTGCACCACTTTGACATGGCGCGAAACTTCCTGGCTGAGCAGGTAGAAGCCGACGCAGTCATGGCTGGTCATCGGCTCGCTCATGGCGGCGATGGCCTCTTCCAGCGCGGGCAGCGCGCGGTCGGTGTCGATGCGGATCTGGTGGTGGTCGGTCTCAAAGCGTTTGGCGATGATGTCGGAATACTGGAACTCGTCGCCCTTCTCCTCGCCCACGCTCTCAAATCCGATGGAGAAAGTGGACAGGCCGGTCTGGCCCGCTTCCGCCAGCAGCCCCACGATCAGCGAGCTGTCGAGCCCGCCCGAGAGCAACACGCCCACCGGCACATCGGCCACCAGGCGGCGCTTGACGGCAACGCGCAAGGAATCGGCAACCACCTCTTTCCAGTCGGCGCGGGTATAGCCGCGCTCGTCATCGCGCGGACCGAAGCTGACATCCCAGTACTGGCGCGTCGTGCGCCGCCCGTCCGGTTCGATGCGCATCAGGGTCGCGGGCGGCAGTTTGCGCACGCCGCGCACCATGGTCCAGGGCGCGGGCACCACGGCGTGGAAGCTGAAATAGAAGTTCAACGCGTCCGAATCGAGCGACCGGTCCACATCCTTGTAGGCCAGCAGCGCCTGCAGGGTGGAGGCAAAGCGTATCGCGCCGGGCGTCTCGGAATAGTAGAGCGGCTTGATGCCCAGCCGGTCGCGTCCGATGAGGACGCGGCCTGTGTCCCGCTCGGCGATCGCGAAGGCGAACATGCCGTTCATGCGGTGGACGAAGTCCTCACCCCAGGCGTGATAGGCCTTGACGATCACTTCGGTGTCGCCCGTGGAGAAGAAGCGATAGCCCTTGCCTTCCAGCTCGGCGCGCAGTTCGCGGTGATTATAGATGCAGCCGTTGAACACCACGGTCAGGCCGAGCTGGGAATCCACCAGCGGCTGCTGGGCCGCGTCGGTGAGGTCAATGATTTTCAGGCGCCGGTGGCCGAACGCGACATGCCCCTGCGCGTGCAGACCGGAAGCGTCCGGCCCGCGCCGGTCCATGGACGCGGTCGCGCGCTCAAGCGCCGCCAGATCCGGCTGCTGGTCATCAAATCGCACTTCACCGGCGATACCGCACATGCACGTCTTCCTTTCCCGGATTTTCCTGCCACGGGCCACACAAATGGCTTGTGAATTTCCGCAGCCCCTCAGGGCTTTGCGCGGGCTCTATGTCGTGAAATTCGAGCGGGATTGCAAGTTTTGCACGGCAATTGCGGGCGTTAACGCCGATTTTCGCCTGATATTACACTGCGCGATGTTGACCTTGATCAGCTTCTTCCTACGTTCACCCTGTCACGACATTTGTCAAAGTTTGTGGAGCGCCATCAGAGGCGCCAGGAGGAAATGTGGCTTTTACTCGACCGTCCAACCGTCCCGACCGTATCGACCTTGCCCAGATTGGCGAGGCCGGAGACATCGCCGTACTGCTGGCTGACGGATTTGATGCGTCAGACCTGACCGAAGTGGCGACCGCCGCCGAGCGCGGCAGCTACCGCACCGTCATCGTCAGCCCGAACAAGTCGCTGGTGAGCGGACGGTCTGCGGCCAATGAAGAAATGAATTTCGTGGTGGACAGCCATCCCGGCGAACAGCCCGCCAGCTCCTATGCCGGACTGCTGGTTCCCGGCGGCGAACGCGGCATTGCGCGCCTGATCGAGGATCAGGAATCGCGCCTGTTCATCCAGGCCTTCCTGTCGGCGGGCAAACCCGTTCTGGCCATGGGTGAAGCAGCGGCCTACGTCACGGAAGCCGCCGGCAAGACGCCCAATGACAGCGGCGACGCTGTGCTGGCGCTGCGCGGCGATCTGTTCGCGGCCAGCGGTGAAGACGGCCGCACCGACGCCATCTCCACCTTCGTCAAGACGCTGAGCATGGTGGAAGCGGCGGCCTGACGGGCGCGCTCAATGAGTTCAAACAAGACGGGCGGCTGTGCACCCACAGCCGCCCTTTTTGCGTTTGATGTGCCGGCGCGGACGCCGGGCGGTGGGCGGTGGGACCGCTACTTTTCCCAGTCGCGCACAATGGTGCGCGAGGCCATCAGGAACAGCACGCCGGCCACCGCGTAGAGCGAGGCGCCGACCATGATCGAATAGCGCAGCGCTTCCTGCTGGAAGACCGGCGTGAGCAGGGTGGAGATCTCGCCCAGCACATACACGCCGACGCCGATGCCGAGCAGATTGTTGATCAGCAGGAACACCGCCGAGGCCATGGAGCGCATATTCGCCGGCGCCAGATGCTGAAACGCTGACAGAGTTGGGCCAAGCCAGGCCAGGCCAAGCCCGGTGGGGATCAGGAACACAATTGCAGCAATGAGCGGCGTCGGAGACAGCGTGCCAACGACATACATTGGAAACGCCAGGAAAAAGGCGATCGCGGGAACAATGGCGTACATCTTCTTGGACCCCTTGCCCATGAGGTCGCCAAGAACGCCGCCAAGAATAATCCCCAGACTGCCGCCAATCAGCAAGACCGCGCCAAAAAACCAGCCTCTCTCGATAATGCCGAGTTCAAAGCTGCGCGCGAAAAAGCTGGGGATCCAGAAGAACACGCCGTAACCCATCATAGATGAACACGACGCGCCGAGCACCAGAAGCCAGAAGGACCGCTTGGGGATCAGCACCGCCAGCACATCAGGGATGCCGGGGCTGGCGAGCTTGTACAGGCGCGCAACATAGTCCTCGGGCACCGGCGACGGGCCGTGTGAATTGTCCGGCGCCGAAGGCGCGGCCAGAAAGCCGACAAGCACCATGAAACCGGCCATGCCCAGAAGGACCCCGGCCGGAGCCATACCGGTGATCAACAGATACTGACCGCCCGCCTGGATCGCGACCGGGATGACGAGCCACAGCGGTGACCGGCCTGAATCATTCATGCGCCGCACCGCTGTCGCCAGCAGCAAGGCCGGCAGACACGCCGCAACAATCAGCACAATGAAGGGCAGCGGCGCGAACAGATGCACGATGGTGACGACCAGCTGTGCGAAGAACACAAACAGATACGGCCACCAGAAAACAGACCGGCGTGCGCGGCCCGAAAACAGCATGATCGACCCGACGGTCTGGGTGATCGACGCCATAACGCCTGGCCGCATCGGCGCGCCCGCGATCCGCGCGCCCATTTCGCCTGGCACGCCAACGCTCGCCGCTTCACCCGGTTCGGGCTGGAGCTTGGCCGCAGCGTCGCCACGCTTGACATCCAGTCCGCCGCGCTTGGGTTCGCGCATGGTGAGCTTGAAGATGGGCGCAATCAGAACACCGGCGAGGCCGACAATGATGAAGGCGGCGCGCCAGTCGAGATCCTCGCCAATGGCGCCGCCCGCGATCTGGGCGCCGGCCACCACGCCAAAGGCGCTGCCGATGGGAATGCCCAGCGAATAGATCGCCAGCGCCCGCGCGCGGGAGTCCGGTGGGAAGTAATCAGAAATCAGCGAATAGGACGGCGCGACGCCGCCAGCTTCACCAACCCCGACGCCAACCCGCGCGGCGAAGAGCTGCAAAAAGTTCTGGGCCAGCCCGCAAAGGGCCGTGAATCCGCTCCAGACCGTCAGGGACACAGTGATGATCCAGGTGCGGTTCGACCGGTCGGCCAGCCACGCAATGGGCACGCCGAGCGTGGAATAGAGCGCCGCGAACGCGATGCCGCCAAGCAGGCCGAGCTGCCGGTCATCCAGGCCGAGATCATGTTTGATCGGTTCAGCCAGGATCGAGATGATCTGCCGGTCCAGGAAATTGAACGCGTAGACGATGAAGAGCATGAACAGGACCCACGCGCGATAGCGCGTTGTGGGCGGCGCGGGCTCGGCGGCGCCCGGAGTCTGGCTGGCGGTGGTCATGTCGCTCCCCATGGTCTGTCTTTTTGGCGCTCCAGGGCGCAGGCGTCATGATGGAACCGAAGTATCCGTCACTGCAAAGAAAAAGCGCCGCTGGCCCGGTTCCGGGCGCAGCGGCGCTTGTCCCCCTCGCCTGCCCCCTAGTAGCGGAATGCGATGGTGGCGGTGACGGTGCGCGGATCGCCGTAGAAGGCGGTCAGCGTCCCCTCAAGGCCGAGGTTCGGCGTGCCGTTCGCATTCATGAAGTTATAGCCCGACACCTTGTAGCGCTCGTCGGTCAGGTTGCGGCCATGAACGCCCGCCTGCCAGCGGCCGTCATTGGAGTTCCAGACCGCCGAGGCGTTCCACAGGGTGTAGCCGTCCTGATCCAGCGTCGCATTGGGGATCTCGAACTGGCTGTAGGCGCCGCGATAGGCCAGCGTGTTGATGATCGACAGGGCGCCGTTGGACACCGGCACGGTGTAGTTCAGCGTGCCCGCGGCCATCCATTCGGGGGTGTTCTGGATCACCGCCGTATCGGAAACGTCCACGCCGAAGGCGTTGATGAACTGATCGTACTGGCCATTCAGGTAACCCACCGCCCAGTTGAAATCGAGCGTGTCGCCGGTTCTGAAGGCGTCTTCGGCCAGGCCCAGGGCGCCTTCATACTCGAAGCCCCAGATCGTCGCCGCACCGGCATTGGTGGTCACGCCCGAGAAGGTGTCGAACACGCCGTCGCCGTCGGTGTCCACACCGATGGAGCCGGGCACCTGAACGTCGGTGTAGTCATTGTAGAAGAAGGCCAGCGAGTGACGGTACGGGCCGTCGGCGAACTTCCAGCCCGCCTCATAAGCGTTCACGGTTTCCGGCTCGAATCGCATGAACTCGAACACGTCAATGCCGGCGCCGATCGCTACAGAGGTCTGGCCGCGCGGGTCGAAGCTGCCGCCTTTGAAGCCCTGGGAGAAGCTGGCGTAAAAATTGTTCGCGTCGTCAGGACGATAGGAGACCGACAGGCGCGGGCTGAAATCAGTCCAGCTTTCCGAGCCGTTGAAGTCCGAGGTGGTGGCGATCAGGGTCGGATTGCCGCCGAAGAACTCCGAGAAGCCGCCGATATAAGTGCGGCGCAGAACGATGGAGGAGCGCTCGTCATGGGTGTAGCGCGCGCCCAGCGAAACCGACCATTCGGGGGTCAGATCGTAGGAGAAGTCGCCAAAGATCGACCAGGTTTCAGTGCTGACGTCGCCGAAGGTCTGGGCGTTCAGGCCCGGCAGGCCGATCAGCGCGCCGGTATTGGCCAGCACCACGTCGAACACCGTTGAGGCTTCCGCGTCGAGATAATAGGCGCCGATGATGCCATTCAGGCGCTCGCCGGTGTAAACCAGCTGGAATTCCTGGCTGAACTGCTCGTTCTCATAGATCGCCGGCACATCGAGGTCAGCGGCGGGAAGCGAGTCAAAGTCAATCGGGGTGATGGAGCTGTCTTCGCGCCATGCGGTGATGGAGCGGAAGGTCCACTGGTCATTGATCTGGAAATCACCCGACAGCGACAGGCCCTGCGCTTCGATGTTCTGGTCGACGACGTTCAGGCCGGCCCGGGTGTCGAACTCGTTGTCGAGCACGGGCGCGCCGGTCAGGAGCGAGGTGATCAGACGGTGGCCGCCGCGCGGATTGGACGAGTCTTCGGTGCGGTCATAGACCGCGCGGATGAAGATGCGGTCGGTGGGCTCGAACTCGGCGGAGATCCGGCCGGCCCAGACATCCTTGTCGTAATTGTCTTCGCCGTTGGTCAGGTTCGTGCCGAAACCGCCACGGTTCAGACGCGCAATTGCGCCGCCGACGCGGAACGTGTCGGTGAGCGGCGCCGAACCGGTCAGGATCAGATCGCGCTGCTCGTAGCTCCCGATATTCAGGCGCGCCGAGAAGGTCGGCGATTCGGAATCGAGACGGCGGGTCACATACTTCACCGCGCCGCCGACCGTGTTGCGGCCATAGAGCGTGCCTTGCGGGCCGCGCAGCACTTCGATGCGCTCGACGTCAAAAATGTCCAGAACGGCGCCCTGGGGACGGTTGAGATACACGTCGTCGATATAGATGCCCACGCCTGCTTCAAAGCCGGCGACCGGGTCCTGCTGGCCGACGCCGCGGATGAAGGCGGACAGCGTCGAGTTGGTGCCGCGCGACACTTCCAGCGTCACGTTCGGCGTGGTCTGGGCGATTCGGGTGATGTCCTGGGCGCCGATGGCTTCCAGCTGGGCGCCGGAATAGGCCGTCACCGAGACCGGGACGTCCTGCAGTGACTCTTCGCGGCGCCGGGCGGTGACCGTTATCACGTCACGGGCCGGAGCGTCGCTGGCGCTGGTTTCCTGAGCGACCGCCGCAGCAGCGAACGGCAGGCACGATGCGCTGGTCAACAGGACAGCAGCCGTCGTAATTTTCTTGAGCATGGTCATTGAGCATCCCTCCCTGGTATTGCCCGTGCGCCCAACTGACGGGGCGCTTCGGCGGCGATAATTTCAACGTTGAATGAAAAGTCAACGGCAATTAGACTTTCCCCAGACGTTGAGACAAATCTGTGAGGCGTGAGCGCCACACTGTCCGGACCCGGAGCGACCGTTCCAACCGCTCCCAAAACAAGCGAGGCCGCATGGCAGTCGCCCGCAAACTCGGCCGCGGTGAAGTCACCCGCGAGAAGCTGCTCGACGCAGCCGAGAAACTGTTCGCTCTCAAGGGCTTCCACGGCGTGACTGTCCGGGAGATCGCGCGCGAAGCCGAGAGTGACCCGGCTCTGGTGACGTATTATTTCGGCGGCAAGCGCGAGCTGTTCGACGACGTGCTGCTGCGCCGCGCCGAGCAGCTCAATCAGGTCCGGTTGCAGGAGCTGGAAGCCTGTGAGCGCGAGGCCGGGCCAGGCGGGCCGACCGTCGAGCAGATCATCGCCGCCTTCACCCATCCGCTGCTGGACCGGTCGATCCACGGGGATCCGGGATGGAAAAGCTATTTCGCCCTGATCGGCCAGATCACCAACGCGCCGGACTGGGGCGGCGCTGTGATGTCAAAATATTATGACCCGATCGTGCGCCGCTTCCTTCAGTCCATCCGCAAGGCGTTGCCCGATTGCCCCGAGGAAGAGCTGTTCTGGAGCTATCACTTCCTGTCCGGCGCGCTGGTGCTTACTTTCGCCGAGACGGGCCGGATCGATACCTTGTCCGGTGGCATGTGCAAATCCACTGACATCAAGGCCGTCGCCGACCGGCTGCCAGACTTCATCGCAGCCGGGTTCCGCCGTCTGTGCGCGAAGGACGCCGAAGCGCGCGCCGAACGTGAGAACCAGACCACAGGAAACCCGAACACATGACAGGCTACACTGCCCGCACCTACACAGCGCCCGATGGCGTGAAGACCTGGCACCGCCACTACGATGCGGGGTCTGACCACCTGCCGGTCCTGTGCATGCACGGGCTGACGCGCAACAGCCGGGACTTTGAAGCGGTGATACCGGCTATTACAGCAGCGGGCCGTTCGGTAATCGCGGTTGACGTGCGCGGACGTGGAAACTCGGACCATGATCCGGTCGCGGAAAACTACAATCCCGGCGTCTACGTTCAGGACATGTTCGGCGTCCTCGCCCAGGCCGGTTGGGACAGGGTGATCACGCTGGGCACCTCTATGGGCGGGCTGATGAGCATGATCATGGCCGCAAGCCGCCCCGGTCTGATCGCCGGCGCCATCATCAATGATATCGGGCCCGAGCTGGACCCAAGGGGGCTGACGCGCATTCAGGGCTATGTGGGCGGGGCTTCAGGGCCTTTCGCTGACTGGTCCGCCGCGGCGGACGCCGTTCGCGCGATCAATGGCGAGGCCTTTCCCAAAGAAACCGGCCAGGCGTTCTGGGAGGCGTTCGCCCGGCGCACCTGCCGCGAGCTGGAAACCGGCGAAGTGGTGTTCGACTATGATCCCGCCATTTCAAAGCTCGCGCGCTCCAGCGCGGTGGCCCCGCCGAATCTCTGGCCGCAGTTCGAGGCGTTGGCCGCCTCCCCGCTGCTGCTGGTGCGCGGCGCGATCACGGATCTGCTGGCGGCCTCCTGCGTGGACGATATGCGCGCTCGCGCGCCGCATATGGCCTATGCCGAAGTCCCCGATGTGGGCCATGCTCCGCTGCTGACCGAGCCCGAAGCGGCCCGGGCCATAGATTCGTTTCTCGCCGGGCTCGCCTGAGCCTGCGTTTCAAGGATACCAACCATGCTGCTGCGCATTCTGGGCGCCCTGATCCTGATCGCGATCCTGGTGATCGCCGTGTTCGTCTTCCTGACGCCCGGCTCGTTCCAGGCGTCCGCTCCGCGCGCTGACCTGCCAACCGGTACCGACCGGTTTGTCGAGGCCGCCGGCCAGACCTGGCGCGTGCGCGAGGAGGGCCCGGCGGGCGCCCCGGCGCTGGTGCTGATCCATGGCTTCAGCCATTCACTGGAGACGTGGGACGCATGGGCGCTGGATTTGTCGCGCGACTACCGCGTGATCCGCTTTGACCTGCCCGGCCATGGCCTCACCGGCGCGCGCGCCGATGGCGCCTACAGCGTGACGGACACGGTGGCGCAAGTCGCAGCCTTGCTCGATGAGGCTGCCCCGGAGCGCTTTGTGCTGGGCGGCTCGTCGCTGGGCGGGCTGGTGGCGTGGCGCTATGCCGCTGACAATCCGGACCGGGTCGAGGGCCTGGTGCTGGTCAGCCCCGGCGGCTACCCGATGCATGGCGTGGGCGATGAACCGGCGCCGATCCCTCTGCCCGTGCGCCTGTACCTGACCACCGCGCCTGAAGTGGCGGTGCGCAGCGCCACCCGGATGCTCTACGCGGATCCCGACAAGGTCACAGACGAACAGGTGACGCGCATCCGCGCCATGATGCAGAGCCCGGGCGTCGCTGAAGCGCTGATCGCGCGGCTTGATCTGTTCACCCTGCCCGACCCGGAGCCGGATCTGGCGCGGGTCGAGGCGCCGGCCCTCGTCCTGTGGGGGGCGACCGACGTGATGATCCCAGTGGAGAACGCCGCGCGCTTTGAAGCGGCGATGCCCAACGCGCGCGCCGTGGTGCTGGAGAATGTGGGGCATATGCCCATGGAGGAAGCGCCGCAGGACAGCGTGATGGTGGTGCGCAATTTCCTCGCCAGCCTTGGCGAAAATCAGCCCGATTAAGCCGGCTCCGGCGGCTCCGGGGCGGCGGCGGGCAGCGCTTTGACGTGCAGGTCCATTTGCGGGAACGGGATTTCGACCCCCGCCTCGTGCAGGGCGTCCCATACCGCCAGATAGACATCACTGCGCACGTTGGAGAGGCCCGCTTCGGGGTCCGCGATCCAGAAACGCAGATCGAAATTGACCGCGCTGTCGCCAAATTCCATGACGTTGCAGACAGGATCCTTGTCGGACACGACCCGGGGGACGGTGGCGGCGGCCTTCTGGGCCAGCTCCTGGACCGCGCGCAGATCGCGGGTCTTGTAGGACACCCCGAACGGCGCATGCAGGCGGACGACCCGGTCGGAGTGGGACCAGTTGATCACCCCGTTCATGATGAAATGCTCATTGGGGATCAGCATTTCGGTGCCGTCACGGGTGCGCACCGACACATAGCGCGACTGCATGCCGGTGACCCAGCCGAACGTGCCGTCCACCTCGATGGCGTCGCCGGGCTTGATGGATTTGTCCGCCAGCAGGGTGAAACCGGCGGCGAAGTTCGACACGGTCTTCTGCAGGCCCAGACCTACCCCGATGCCCACCGCGCCGGAGAAGATCGCCAAAGTGGCCAGGTTGAACCCGGTCATCTGCAACGCGATCAGCAGCGCGGTGACCGGCAGAACCACGCCCAGCACTTTGGAGATGATCGCCTTGAAAGCGGGCGACAGCTCCTCGGTTTTTTCCAGCTGGCCGTTGATCGTGCGCCCTGCCAGCGAGGCGAGCCAGAACAGCGCCGCGAAGTAGATCAGGGTGCGGAAAATATCCAGGAGCGAGAGCTGAACCGGCGAGCCGTCATCGGCCACGCCCAGCGGGACCGCCAGCGTCTGCATCTGCTGGATGACCGGCACCAGCAGGCCGAACACGTCCAGCACGGCGATGGGCCAGGCGATGTAGAAGGCCACTTTGGACCAGAATTTCGACTGGATCACCAGCGACACGGCGCGGATCACGATCCAGGCGGTCATCAGGCTGGTGGACGCATTGACGATCGCATAGGGCCGGTCCAGCGCCGCCAGCAGGATCTGGATGAGCGTCAGCACCAGCAAGAGCGCCAGCGGCGTCATCAGCATGGACGCGGCGTTGATCAGGCGGCGCGGCAGACCGGTCTTGAGAAAGCCGGACGTGGCCTGCGCCACCAGGCGGCGCAGGCGCGGCCCGAAAATCAGGGCGGGCGCCAGCGCGGCGGCGATCAGCACGATCTGGACGCCGTTATCCAGGTTCAGAACCGTCTGCTCAAACCAGTCGAACGCCTCCGTCACCCGCGCGTGGATGTCGCCCAGCGGCACGATGTCGTCGAGCGCTGAGTCCGGCTCGGTTTGCGGCGGGGGCGTCGGCGTGGTCATAGGTTGAGGGCCCGGGTCCGGTTTCAGCTCCAGACCGTTACGCGATCAGGCCGATTTGTCGAGAGGCGGGGCGGTGTGCGCCACCGTCTGGCCGGGTAGGCGTGCGCGCACCCTGTTCCTATTTTGAAAGTGCGCCGCTATGCATGCGCGCTCACCCATCCGCCTTCAACGGACATCTGCCATGGCCCGCATTCTCGTCACCAGCGCCCTGCCCTATATCAATGGCGTCAAGCATCTGGGCAATCTGGCCGGCTCCATGCTGCCCGCTGACGTCTATGCGCGTTTCCAGCGTATGCGCGGCCATGAGGTGCTGGCCATCTGCGCCACCGACGAGCACGGCACGCCGGCCGAGCTGGCCGCGGCGGCTGCAGGCCAGGACGTCCGGACCTATTGCGACGAGCAGCACGAGATCCAAAAAGGCCTCGGCGAGAAATTCGCTCTGCAGTGGGACTGGTTCGGACGCACCTCGCGGCCCCAGAACGCGGTGCTGACACAACATTTTGCGGCCGTGCTGGAGGCCAAGGGCCTAATCAGCGAAGTGACCGAGCGCCAGGTGTATTCGGTGGATGATGCGCGCTTCCTGCCCGACCGCTACGTCGAAGGGACCTGTCCCAATTGCGGATATGAGAAGGCGCGCGGCGACCAGTGTGATAATTGCGGCAAGCTTCTCGATCCGATCGATCTGATCAATCCGTATTCGGTGATCTCCGGCTCGCGTAATATCGAGGTGCGCGACACCCGCCATCTCCAGCTGCGCCAGAGCGTGATGGCCGACCGGCTGCGCGCCTGGGTCGACGCCGCGCAAGGCTGGCCGTCCCTGGCCAAGTCCATCGCCTATAAATGGCTTGATGAAGGCCTGCGCGACCGCACCATCACCCGGGATCTGGCCTGGGGCGTGCCGGTGACCAAGGACGGCGCGCCGCGCCCCGGCTTTGAAAACAAGGTGTTCTACGTGTGGTTCGATGCACCCATCGGCTATATCGCCGCCACGCGCGAATGGGCAGACGCCACGGGCGGCGACTGGGAAAGCTGGTGGCGCACGGACAAGGGCGCGGGCGATGTCAGCTATGTCCAGTTCATGGGCAAGGACAATGTCGCCTTCCACACGGTCAGCTTCCCGGCCACGATCCTGGGCTCTGAAGAGCCCTGGAAGACGGTGGACAAGCTCAAGGCTTTCAACTGGCTGACCTGGTATGGCGGCAAATTCTCCACCAGCTCAAAGCGCGGCGTGTTCATGGACCAGGCCCTCGACCTGCTCCCGGCCGATTACTGGCGCTGGTATCTCACCGCCTACGGACCGGAAGGCGCGGACGCGCAATTCACCTGGGAGCATTTCCAGAGCGTGATCAACACCGATCTGGCCAATGTGCTGGGAAATTTCGTCAACCGGATCACAAAGTTCGGGGCGTCACGCTTTGACGCGAAAATCCCCGATGGCGGCGAGCCGGGCGAACATGAGGCGTGGCTGGAAGCCGAGCTTGATGCGCGGCTGAAAGCCATCGCCGCCCATTACGAGGCGATGGAGTTCCGCAAGGCCGGCGCGGAAACCCGCGCTCTGTGGGTGGCTGGCAATGAATATCTCACCCGCGCCGAACCGTGGGTGAAGTTCAAGAGCGACCCGGACGCCGCGGCACTGGGCGTGCGCACCGGGATCAATCTGGCGGTCATCGCAGCCATCGTGGCGCAGCCGGTCATCCCGGAAGCGGCCGCGAAAATCCTCGATGCGCTGGGCGTTCCGGAAAAGAACCGCACCTGGCCCAGCGGCCCCGCCAAGGACCTGCTGGACGCCCTGCCCCGCGGGCTCCCCTTCACCCCGCCGCCGATTCTGTTTGCCAAGATCGAGGATGAGCAGGTCGCTGAGTGGACCGCCCGGTTCGCAGGCGCTGACGGCGAACCAAACGCCGCGCCGACAGCCTAGACCGGCAGCAGCGCGGCGTAGACGCGCCGCGCCTCTCCCGCCAGAAGGTTATAGGCGCGGCAGGCCGATCCGGTATCCATCACCTCAAGCCCGATTCCGGCATCGCGGAACGCCTTGCGCACGGCGGCGGGCGGATGGATCAGCCGCTCCCCGGCGCCCAGCACCACCATGTCAGGGCGCGCCTGCGCATTCAGCAAATCGGTGAAATGCCCAGGGGTGAGCCCGGCGGCGTCTTCCGGCGCATCGCGCCAGGCGCGGGCTGCACCGTCCAGGATCAGCGTCGCGCCATCCTTGCGCACGCCGCCAATGCGGAAGCCCCCATCGCCATAGGCGTCGATCGCCGGGGCTCGCACGTCAGGGGGCAAGCGCAGCGTCCTCTTCACGGCTCTCGCGCTTGACCCCGGTCAGGGTGAGCAAGGGCGCGGCGACGAAGATGGACGAGAACGTCCCGATGGTGACGCCCCAGATCAGCGCGAACGCAAAGACTTCCAGCGCCGGACCGCCGATCACCGCCATGGCCACGATCGCCACCAGCGTCGTGCCCGACGTCAGCATGGTGCGCGACAGGGTCGCATTGATCGCCATATCCAGCACGTCAGGTGTCGGCTTGCTCTTGAATTTGCGGAACATCTCACGGATGCGGTCATACACCACCACCGTGTCGTTCATCGAGTAGCCCACGATAGTGAGGATCGCCGCGATGGTCGGCAGATTGAATTCAAGCTGGGTGACGGCAAAGAAGCCGAGCGTCAGGATCACGTCATGGATCAGGGCGACCACCGCGCCGACCGAATACTGCCACTCGAACCGGAACCAGATGTAGAGCAGCATCAGCAAGAGCGCGACGATCACAGCGGTCGCGCCCGCGACGACCAGCTCGCCGGACACCTGGGGGCCCACCACCTCGACGCTGAGATATTCCACCGACGTCAGGCTTTCGTTGAGCGCGGCCTGAACCACACGGCGCACCGCTTGCTGGGCCGCCTCGAAGTCCTCTACCGGCGCGCCGGACACCCGTTCGGCTGTCTCAACATCGACCATGGCGATGCGCACCAGCACATCCGACGCGCTGCCAAATTCCTGCACCTGCACATCGCCCAGACCGAGGTCGGCCAGCGCGCCGCGGATCTGCGCCAGATCAGCCGGCTCCGGGGCCGTGGTCAGCGCGATGGACGTGCCGCCGCGAAAATCAATGCCAAGATTGAGCCCGAGGGTGAAGAAGGCGCCGACTGAGCCCAGCACCATCACCAGAGACAGAGCGAAGGCCGCAACCCGCATCCGGATGAACCGGAATTGCGTTTCCTCGGGAAGCAGGCGCACCAGGGGGAAGAAGTTCATGACTGGCAGCTCCTACATCGCCAATTTCTTGGGCCGCGCAACCCGCAGCCAGATCGAGATCAGCAGGCGCGACAGCACGAACGCGGTAAACACCGACGTGATGATCCCTATGCCCAGCGTCACGGCGAAGCCGCGCACCGGTCCCGCCCCCAGCATGTAGAGGACGGCGGCTGCGATGAAGGTGGTTATATTGGCGTCCAGAATGGCCGAGAGGGCGTGGTTGTAACCATTCTCGATGGAGCTCGCGAGCGTGCGCCCGGCCTGCCATTCCTCGCGTATGCGCTCGTAGATCAGCACGTTGGCGTCCACCGCCATGCCGATGGTCAGCACGATGCCGGCGATGCCCGGCAGGGTCAGCGTCGCCTGAAGGCCTGACAGGGCGCCCAGCAGCAGGAAGATATTGGTGACCAGCGCTGCGGTGGAGACCACGCCGAAATAACCATAGGCCAGCCACATGAACACGATCACCAGACCGAAGCCGATCAGGATCGCAATCTGGCCGCGTTCGATGGAGTCCTGCCCCTGACTGGCCCCAACCGTGCGTTCCTCGATCGGCGCCAGACGGGCCGGCAGCGCGCCCGCGCCGATCATGGTGGCCAGATCGGACGCCGACGCGACGGTGAAATTGCCCTGGATGATGCCCGATCCGCCCAGGATCGCCGAACGGATGACCGGGGCGGTGATGATCACATCATCCAGCACCACAGCGAAGCGCCGGCCGATATTGGTCTGGGTCACCTCGCCAAAGGCCCGCGCGCCGGACTGATTGAAAGTGAAAGCCACAACAGGCTGGCCGTTCTCGTCAAAGCTCTGGCCCGTGCGCACCAGCTGCTCGCCGGTCACCAGGGCGCGGCGCTGCACCGCCAGACACGGCTCTGTGGGCTCGTCAGTGGGGTAGACCACCACACCCGGAGGCGTGCGGCCGCGGCAATCTGGACCGACATCAACGCCGGACTCCACCATGTGGAAGGTCATGCGGGCCGTGGTTCCGACCAGCTCGATAATGCGCTGGGGGTCGCTCTCGCCGGGCACCTGGACCAGCACCCGGTCGTCACCCTGCCGGGCGATGACCGGTTCAGTGGTGCCCATGCCGTCAATACGCCGCCGGATGATCTCGATGGATTGCTGCACCGTCCGCTGGCGGATGGAGTCAAGCTCCGCCTGGGTGATCTCCACTGCAATGGTGCGCCCGTCCCCGGCATCCTGAATATTCAGCGTGCGGGCCGTCCCGGCCTGACCGCCTGCGCCGGACACGCGCTCGTTGATCTCGTCCAGGCGCTCAATGGCGCGCTCCATGTCCGCCGGGTCCGACAGTCTGACCACCACCTGATTGTCGATCACCGCAGGCGGGGCCGACAGGATGGGCGGCGCACGGCGAAACAGCGCGCGCACATCTTCCTGCAGATTGCTCAGCCGGTCCTGACGCACCTCGTCAAGATCGACTTGGAAAACCAGATGCGACCCGCCCTGGAGATCAAGCCCCAGATTGATGGTCTGGTTGGGCAGAACAGTCCAGGGCGCATTAGCCCGCCCGTCCGAATCATACCGGACCGATTCCGGCACGAAATTGGGCAGGGTGAACACGAAGCCGATCAGAATGACGGCCAGGATCAGCACCGTCTTCCAGGGAGCGAAATAGAGCATGGGCGTTCCGGTCTGACTGGCGCTGGAACTGACGATCAGCCCCGCGCGGCGCGCTTATTCTGTCGGCGTATCGCCAGCGGGCTTGGCCGGCGCCTTGCGGGCGGCGGGTTTGCGCGCAGCGGGCTTCCTGGCGGCCGGCTTGACGGCCGGCGCAGGCTCGCCGTCATCACCATCGCCGGAATCATTGGCCGGCTCGGTGCGGGTGCGCACCTGAGTGATCGTGGCCTTGATGACCTTGACGCGCACACCCTCGGACAATTCCAGCGTGGCCTCGTCATCGGTCAGACGCGTGACCTTGCCGATCAGGCCGCCGCCGCTGACCACTTCGTCGCCGCGGCGCAGATTGGCGATCATCTCGCGATGACGTTTCGCCTGCTGCTGCTGGGGGCGCATGATGAGGAAGTAGAAGATGGCGATGAACGCCACGATCATCAGGAGCGTGCTGAGAAACTGCGAACCGCCGGCGGCGGCGGCAATAAGGAAAGTGTCGGTCGCGACGGTCATAAGCGCTCCACGGTTGAGGGGGATTGAACTGCGCCGCGACTATATCGGGGTGCGCCCGCGTTGCAACAAGGCCTGACGGCTGATTTCTAGCGCCGCGGCAATTGGTCAATCGGATTGACCGGGGTCACGCCGCGGCGAATTTCAAAGTGCAGCACTGGCCCCTCGCCCGGGCCGGCGCCGCCCGCGTCGGCGATATGGTCGCCGGCGTTGACCTGCTGACCCTGCTGGACGCGCAAGACCGAGTTGAGGCCATAGGCCGTCACCCACCGGTCCTCATGGCGGATCAGCACCAGCTCGCCATAGCCCTGCAACTCATTACCCGCGTAGACCACCTCCCCTGCTGCGGCCGCGCGCACCGGTTCGCCGACCCGTGCGGAGATGCGGATGCCATCGAGGCGACGGCCCGACACATTGCCGAACTGGGCCACGACCTGACCTTGCAGCGGCCAGAGGAAAGCGGGCGCAGCCGCGCTGGGCGGCGGAGGTGGTGGTGGGGGGGACGGGCTGGCCGTGACAGGGGGGCGCGTCGTCGCGCCGCCACCGGTGGTTTGACGCGGCGGCGCTTCGGCGACGATCTGGCGCGGCGATCCTGAGACGCGCAATTCCTGGCCGGGATGAATCGTCGTGTTTTCGCTTATGCCGTTGAGCCGGGCGAGCTCGCGCGTGCTCATGCCGTGATTGAGCGCAATGCGGTACAGATTATCGCCGCGCCGCACGGTATAGACCGATGGCCCGGGCATGCGCAGGCTTTGCCCGGCCCGCAAGGTGTAGGGAGACAACAGGCTGTTCTCGGACGCCAACGCTTCAATCGTGGTCCGGCACCGCACAGCAATCGCGCTGAGCGTATCGCCGCGCTGAACTGTAACTGTGCGGCCGCAGGCCGCCGCCGGGGTGCTGGCGGCGCCGCCCTGGTCAATGGGCGCTGGCGCGCGCGGCGCAGTTCCGCACGCGCCCAGCGCCAACACCACACTTCCAAGCAACAGGCGCCGGGCGCTCTGACGCATGGCTGGAAACCCTCGCCAATGATCCTTAGTCACACTCGATCATGACGCGGGAGCGTTAACCGCGCGTTGACTAAGCGCCCGTATCGGCCGTCTCGGATGAAACAGGCTCAAGCCGCTGATACTCGCCGAGCCCGCAGGCGCCGCGCACTGTCTGGGCCGACTGATCGACCACGCGGATGATCTCGCCCCGGCACAGCTGGCCGCCGGGCACGCGGTACTCGATATAGCTGAACGGACTGGCGGCGCCGAAGCAGCCGCGGCTGACCTCGTTGAGATAGGTGTCGCCGCCCCGTGTGGTCACCAGCCAACGGCTGTCGTCCAGGGGGGTGATGTTGCGGATGCGGGTTGTCGACAGGCAGCTGCGCGTTTCGCCGGTCTCGGCGAATTGCGCGAGGCGTGCATCGGCCCGCGCCTCATCGGACTGGGCGTGAACAGCCCCGCTCAGGCCCAGAGCGATCACGGCGGCGCCCATGAATTGCTTGATCATGACGGTCTCCTTGTTTGCCCACGCCGATACAAAGGCATCGTCGCGCAAACCGCAGTATAGCATCGTTTCAGCGCTTTGCCCGAGGCGCAGTGTGTCCCCGGGATTAAATTGCGCTCATCGGGCGTTCATCCAGGTCAGCCCGGTCGGCGCGAATCTTGCGCAGGCTGGCGCATCAGCCTGACCAAATGCGGGAATGCGCACCATGATGAAACATCTCATTGGCCTGATCACGCTGACGGTCATCGTCAGTTCAGCCGCCGCCGCGCAAAACCCCGGCCAGATCGCGCGCGCCCAGAACGGCGCCGACTGCCCAGGCTGCAATCTGTTTCAGGCCGATTTGTCCTACAGGGCGCTCGACCGGGCCGATTTCTCGCGCGCCCGGCTACGTCAGGCGGACTTGAGCCTCTCGACCTTCAACCATGCGCGCTTTGACGGTGCAGACCTGGTCACGGCGAACCTGTTCGCGGCGCGCTTCACCGGCGCGAACTTCGCCCATGCCGATCTCAGCCGCGCCACGCTGGTCGGTGCGCATTTCGGCAGCGCCAATTTTACCGGCGCGCGTCTCGACGGGGCCAATCTGTCGGGCGCCGAAATGGCGGAAGCGCGCGGCCTCACCCGGGCTCAACTCGCCAGCGCTTGCGGCGACGCCTCGACCACCCTGCCCCCGGGCCTGACCGCGCCGGCCTGCCGGCCTGCGGGCCTTACTGCGAATTAAGTCGCGTCCCACGCCTGTGCGCGCTAGCGTCGGGGCATGATCGTGCGTGCTTTCACTTTCACCGTATGCGCCCTTTTTCTCGCCTCGGCCCAGGCTGCGGCGCAGGAACCGCATCGCCGTCTGGTGATCAGCGGCGACTGCCTGCAATGCGACTTTGCGGGCAAGAATCTCGCCGGCATTCACATTCTGGGCGGGGATTTTTCCGGTACGCGGCTCAATGGCGCGGAGATGCTGGGCGCGCGCATTCTGGACGTGCGTCTCGACGGCGCCGACATGGGCGGCGTATCCCTCGCCGAAGCCCATCTGGCTGACACCTCGCTTCAAGGCGCCTCGCTGGGCGGCGCACGCTTGGACCGGGCGCGCCTGCACCGCGTCAATCTTCAGAACGCCCGCCTTGACGCGAGCCGTCTGGACGGCGCGGTGATGCTGCTGACCGACATGTCCGGCGCCCAGATGCGCCAGGTCAGCGCGGTTGGCGCCATTCTGCGCCAGAGCAGTCTGGAGCGCGCCGATCTGCGCGACGCCGATCTGACCGGCGCCCATATCGTTTCCGGGCGCCTGGGCGGCGTGGACCTGCGCAGCGCGGTCATGACCGGCATGATTATCGAGAACTCCGACCTCACGGGCGCCGATCTGCGCGGCGCGCATCTGACCGGCGCGCGCTTCATCGCCGCGAATCTGTCCGGCGCCGATTTCCGCGGTGCACAGGGCATAGACGCCGACACCTTCCGCCTGGCGTGCGGGGATGATCGAACCCGTCTGCCCGAAGCGCCGGCCCTGGCCGCGTGCAGCGAGCCCGTCCAGATCGCCCGGTTTGTCGCCGCGCAGCGTTCCGGCCGCATGTCCGCCGATCAGCGCGCCCGCATGAACGATGTGCGCACGGCCCTCGAACAATCGCTGGCTCATTCCGAGCGCGCCTTCATGTCGCGCCACCATGCGCCGTCCGAAGCGTTTGAAGCCGCCCGCCAGGGGCTGCGCGCCGCCGCCGAAGCCATGGCCGCTGCTGAACTGGACGCCGAACAGACCACCTGGCGCTTTGAGATGCGCCGGTCGGAAATCGGCGAGCCGCTGCGCGTGATGATCGAACAGTCAGCCACCCCCCCGCGCGCGCCCCGGCGCACCACGCTGAATGCGGAACCTGTGCGCCCCGCCCAGCCGCCCGAACCGCGCCGGGACAGGCCGAGCGAAAGGCCGCGCGACCGGCCGGACCGCTAGGGCCCAGCCTGTCCCGTCAGGCCTTTTTCGGCTCCGGGGCCACCGTGCGCAGGTGCAGTTCGCGCAGCTGGCGCAGTTCCGGCTCGCCGGGCGCATTCATCATCAGATCGCGCGCCTGCTGATCCTTCGGGAACATCACCACTTCGCGCAGATTCTCCACGCCCGCCAGCAACATGACGATGCGGTCCACGCCCGGCGCGATGCCGCCGTGGGGCGGCGCGCCGCAACGGAAGGCGTTGAGCATGCCGCCAAACGCCGTCTCGACAGTTTCGGGGCCGTAGCCCGCGAACTCGAACGCTTTCAGCATCACGTCGGGGCGGTGGTTCCGGATGGCGCCGGAAGACAGCTCCACGCCGTTGCACACGATGTCGTACTGCCAGGCGTTCAGGCCCAGCAGGGTCTCGTGATCATCGGCGCTGAGCGCCATGAAGGCGTCGGCGTCCATTTGCGGCATGGAGAACGGGTTGTGAGAGAACTCGATTTTTTTGTTCTCCTCGTCCCACTCATACATCGGGAAATCGATGATCCAGCAGAATTTGAAGATGTTCTCTTCAAACAGGCCCAGCTCGCGCCCGACCACGTCGCGCGCCTTGCCGGCGAAGCTGTAGAAGGCCTTGGGATCACCCGCCGCGAAGAACACCGCATCGCCAGCTTCCAGGCCCAGCTGGGCGCGGATGGCGTCGGTGCGCTCGGGCCCGATATTCTTGGCGATGGGACCGGCGCCCTCGAGCGCGCCGCCCTCCTCACGCCAGAAGATATAGCCCAGACCTGGCTGGCCTTCTTTCTGCGCCCAGGCGTTCATCCGGTCGCAGAAGGCGCGGCTGCCGCCGGACTTGGCCGGGATCGCCCAGACTTCCACTTTAGGGTTCTTCTCGATCATGCCGGCGAACACCTTGAAGCCGGACCCGGCGAAGTGTTCGGTCACCGCCTGCATTTTGATCGGGTTGCGCAGATCGGGCTTGTCCGAGCCATAGGAGCGGATCGCCTCGGCATAGGGAATGCGCGCAAACGCCTCGTCGGGGACGTGGCGGTCACCGGCGAACTCCTTGAACACGCCGTGCAGCACCGGCTCGATGGCGTTGAACACGTCTTCCTGAGTGACGAAGCTCATTTCCATGTCGAGCTGGTAGAACTCGCCCGGCGCCCGGTCGGCGCGCGCGTCCTCGTCACGGAAGCACGGCGCGATCTGGAAATACCGGTCAAAGCCCGACACCATGATCAGCTGTTTGAACTGCTGGGGCGCTTGGGGCAGCGCGTAGAACTTGCCCGGATGCAGGCGCGACGGCACCAGGAAGTCGCGCGCGCCTTCAGGCGAGGACGCGGTCAGGATCGGGGTCTGGTATTCGGTAAAGCCCTGATCGGTCATGCGGCGGCGCAGGGAGTCGATGATCTTGCTACGCAGCACGATGCGCTTGTGCAGGCTCTCGCGGCGCAGATCCACATAGCGGTGCTTCAGGCGCACTTCTTCGGACCAGTCCGGCTCGCCGAACACCGGCAGTGGCAATTCCTCTGCAGCGGACAGGACCTGCACGTCGGTGACGCGCAGCTCGACCTCACCGGTGGGCAGACCGGCGTTCACCGTCTCGCCGGTGCGGGCAATCACCTCGCCCGTGACGCACACCACGCTCTCCACCCGCAGGCGCTCCAGCGTGGCGAAATGCGCATTGTCCGGCTCCAGCACGCACTGGGTCAGGCCGTAATGATCGCGCAAGTCCACGAACAGCAATCCGCCATGGTCGCGCTTGCGATGGATCCAGCCGGACAGGCGCGCGGTCTGGCCGACATCGGCCTTGCGCAGGGCGCCGCAAGTATGGGTGCGATAGGCGTGCATGGCGTGATGATCCGATCCGGAGTGGCGGGAGTGTCGTGCGGGCAGGCGAGCGCGGGTTTTGGCGGCGCCTGCGCGCGCTTGTCAAGGAAGGCGCCGCCGTCTTGTGAAGGAGTGAGAACCTCTCCAGCATGCGCGACCATGCGCGCACACATCTTCAATGCCGGTTTCTGGGTCCTGTCGGCCCTTGCGGTGCTCCTCTTCTCGCCCGTCCTGCTGCTGTCTGGCCGGGGCGGCGTGGCGTTCGCCATTCATTGGCATGCGCGGGCCTTTCGGCTGTGGCTAAAGGTGTGCGGCGTCAGCGTGGAGTATCGCGGGCTGCACCATGTGCCCGCCATCCCTGCCCCGGTCTTCGCCGCAAAGCACCAGAGTTGGGGCGACGGCCTCCTGCAGGTCGCGCGCGATTCCGAGCTCGCCTATGTCATCGGCGACCACATGCTCGCCTTCCCCCTGGCGGGCCGGTATCTGCAGAAAGCCGGGGCGGTGGTGGTGGACGCCAGCGCCGGCGGGCGCCGTGCGCCGGGCGCGTTTGAAGCCGGCGTGGAGCGATTGGCCCGCGAGGGGCGCGCCGCGCTGATCTTTCCCGAAGGCGGCATCGCCGAGGTCGGGACGCGCCTGCGCTACCGCAAGGGCGTGCACAAGCTCGCGCGCGCCCTGGACCGCGAGGTGATCCCGGTGGCGACCAATCTGGGCTGCTTCTGGCCGCGCAAGGACTGGACGCTCACCCCCGGCAAGGCAGTGGTGGAGTTCATGGCCCCCATGACGCCGGGCTATGACGCCGTCGCCTTCGTCAAACAGCTTGAGGACGTGATCGAGACCCGCACCCGCGCGCTGGAGGCCGAGGCGCGCCGCTCCAGACCCTGAATGAGCGCTCACTCATTTTTCTGTTGACGGGCAGTTTTCGTCTCGGTATTGAATGAGTGAACGCTCACTCATGCGCCCAGCGAGGCTCGATATGTCAACGCCGTCCAAGCCTGCTCCCGAAGCCGACGCCATGCTCGACGCGGACAATCGCGGCGTCATCGCCGCAGACGGCACGCCCATGGCGCGCATCGAGCGCGCGGCGCTGGTCCTGTTCGCGGCCAGCGGGATCGATGCCGTGACCACCCGCGCCATCGCCGCCCGGGCCGGTGTCGCGGAAGGCTCTATCTACCGCCACTACCCGAGCAAGGAAGCCCTCGCCCGCGCGCTGTTCGACGCTATCCACGGACGGCTCTATGAGCTGGTGGAAGACGCCATCACCGGCGCAGGCGACGACTTTGAGGCGGCGGTGGCGCACGTCGTCGCGGTCTATTGCGAGGCAGCGGACCGCGACCGGACGCTGTTTGAATACCACCTCACTCACATGTTCCGCTTTGGCCGGATCGAAAGCCCCGGGCGGCCCGACCCGACGGCGCTGATCGTCAAGCGCATCCACCAGGCCATGGCCGACGGCGACTGCCCGCGCGGCGATCCCGAGCTCAAAGCGGCGGCTGCTTTAGGTGTGGTGCTGCAGCCGGCGGCCCACCGCATGGCGGGCCGTTTCTCCTTCGGGCTTTCCGAACAGACCGGCTCGCTGGCGCGCGCCTCGCTGGCCGCCTTGCGCGCCGCTTAAGGCGATTTTCCCTGACATTCGCCAGTCCTGGCTGGCCCTGATTCACCCTGGAGCGATCCCATGATCCGCAGTCTTGCCCATGTAATCGCCTACTGGCTGATCACCCTGGTGGCGGCCCTCGTGTGCACCCTGCTCGCCCTGTGGCCCTGGCGGGGCCCGCTGTCCTTCGCCATCCGCATCTATGGCGCCGCCCAGGTGCTGGCGCTGCGCTGGATCGCCGGGGTAAAGATCGACGTGCGCGGCCGCGAGCGCCTGCCGGCTGGCCCCAGCGTGATCGCCGCCAAGCACCAGAGCTGGGGCGACGGCTTCGTCATGGTGGCAGAGATTCCCGGCCTCGCCTTCGTGGCCGGCGACCACCTTTTGAAATTCCCGCTGATCGGCTGGATCCTGCATCGCCTCGGCGCGATCGTCCTGTCCAATAATGGCGGCGAAGCCGAGCGCGAGCGCATGCAGGCTGGTCTTCTGGGCCTGAAGCGCGAGCGCCGGTCAGTGCTGATCTATCCCGAGGGCCATCTGGCGGCGCCTGGTGAAGCGCACCGCTACCGCAAGGGCGTGTTCCACCTCTATGACGCGCTCCAGCGCCCCTGCACGCCTGTGGCCACCAGCCTGGGACTGGGCTGGGACCGGCAGAGCTTCCGCAAACGGCCGGGGCGCGTCACTGTGGAGTTTCTGGACCCGATCGAGCCCGGTCTGGGCAAGGAGGAATTCATGTCGAGACTTGAGGCTATCATCGAAACGCGCACCAACGCCCTGCTGGCGGAGGCCCGCGCATGAGCCCGCTCGCGACGTTCTCGTTGCTGGGCCAGAAACGCTACTGGCCGATCTGGGCCGGGCAGGTTCTCGGCGCTTTCAATGACAATCTGTTCCGCTATGCGCTGGTGACCATGGCGGCCTTTCAGGGCCTCACGGTTCTGGGCCGGTCTCCCGAAGAGATGGCTCCCATCGCCGCCACGGCCTTCACCCTGCCGCTCTTCCTGTTCTCAGCCGTCGCCGGCCAGATCGCCGACAAGTTCGACCGCATGAAGATCATGAAAATTGCCAAGTTCTGCGAGATTTTCCTGATGGCGCTCGCGGGCGCCGGCTTCCTGCTGGGACAGGCCTGGATTCTGCTGTCGGTGCTGTTTCTCATGGGCGTGCAGACGGCGTTCTTTGTGCCGGCCCGGTCAGCGGCGATGCCCAATGTGCTCGAACGCCACGAGCTTGTGGGCGGCAATGCGCTCCTGTCCGGCGCGATCAATATCATGATCCTGGCCGGCGCCATTGGCGGCACGTTGCTGGTCGGCGAGGCCTGGGGACCGGGCGCGCTGGGCGCAATTCTCATCGGCTTTGCGGTGCTGGGCTGGCTGGCCATGCGTGAAGGCGTGCCCGCGCCCGCCAGCAATCCTGCGATGAAAGTCAGCTGGAATATCGTCTGGCAGACCTGGCGCATCCTTGTCTTCGGGTTGAAAGACCGCCTCGTCGTGGGGCCGCTGCTGGGCGTGGCCTGGTTCTGGCTGCTCGCCGCCGCCGTGATAACGGTTCTGCCGGTGCTGACGGCCAATGTGCTGGGCGGCGCCCCGTCCGTAGTTGCGCTGTTCCAGCTCATGTTCACCGTCGGCGCCGCCCTGGGCGCGGTCTTGTGCGCCGTGCTGGCGCGCGGCGGCGAGGCGCGCTGGCTGTCCATTGTGGGCGCGGTGGGTCTGGTCATCTTTCCCCTGGATCTCACCCTTCAGGCCATGGGCCGCACGCCGGGGCCGGAGCTGATAGGCGCCGCCGAATTTCTCAACGACCCCGGCAATCTGCGCTTCCTGATCGGCCTGACAATGGCGGCAGTCTCCGGCGGACTGTTCCTGGTTCCACGACAAGCCATGATCCAGGGCCGCGCCCTGCCCGAGCGGCGTGGCCGGGTTCTGGCCGCCAGCGGGGTTCTGAACGGCGCGTCGGCGACGCTGGGTCAGCTGGTGCTGCTGGCGCTGGCCTGGATGGGCGCGCCGCTGCCCACCGTGTTCATCCTGATCGCGGCCGGATCAGCCATCATCGTGCTGACTGATATCCTGCGCCCCGGCGGCGCACCGCCGCGCCAGAACGAGTGATCAGGCCTCTCGCCAAAACGCGGCGGCGGGGCTAAGCCGGACGCCATGGAGTGGATTTCCGACACAGCCCGTTTGGCCGACGCGTGCGCCGAGATGCGCAAGGCGGAATTTGTGGCGGTGGACACCGAGTTCATGCGCGAGACGACGTTCTGGCCGCAGCTCTGCCTGATCCAGGCGGCGGGCGGGACGCGTGAGGTGCTGATTGATCCGCTGGCTGAAGGGCTTGATCTCACGCCCTTCCATGAACTGCTCACCGATCCGAATGTGGTGAAGGTCTTTCACGCCTGCCGCCAGGACCTGGAGATTTTCTTCCACTCGGGCGGCGGGCTGATCCCCAAACCGCTGTTCGACACCCAGATCGCTGCCATGGCGGTGGGGCTGGGCGATTCGATTTCCTACGACAATCTGGTGCGCGCCTATCTGGGCCAGGGCGTGGACAAGGGATCGCGCTTCACCGACTGGTCGCGCCGGCCGCTGTCGGATGCCCAGAAAATCTACGCGCTGGCGGATGTGACGCTGCTGCGCGACCTGTTTCCTCAATTGCGCGCCCAGCTGGCCGAGACCGGGCGCGAGGGCTGGCTGGCCGAAGAAATGAAGACGCTGACCGATCCGGCCACCTATCAGATGCGGCCTGAAGACGCCTGGAAGCGGCTGAAGCTGCGCAAGACCACGCCCAAATGGCTCGCCGCCCTCAAGGCCGCCGCCGAGTGGCGCGAGATCGAGGCCCAGACCCGCGATATTCCGCGCAGCCGGATCATGAAGGATGACGGGCTCTATGAGCTCGCCCAGGCCGCCCCGCAAAGCGTGGAAGAGCTGGGCGTGCTGCGCGCCGTGCCCAACGGGTTTGAACGCTCCAAGCCGGCCGAGCGCCTGATCTTGCGCATGCAAATGGCCCTGGCCGATCCAAAGGCCTATGCGCCCAAGCTGGACCCCGTCGCGGCGGTGCCCACCAATATCGGTCCGGTGATCGAGCTATTGAAAGTCCTGCTCAAGGCCGTGGCCGAGGACGCCGATGTGGCCCCGCGCCTGATCGCCACCATGCCCGACCTTGAGCAGATCGCCGCGTTTGACGACGCCAAGGTCGCCGCCATGAGCGGGTGGCGGCGCAAGGTGTTCGGCGAGAAAGCCCTGCGCCTGAAACGCGGCGAGCTGGCGCTGGTGCTGGAAAACGGCAAGGTCGAAGTCGTCGAACTGGAATAGCGCCGCCGGCTTTGGTCTGGCAGACTGCGTCCATGCCGATCCAACCCTCCCCCGTCGCCGCTGACGCCGCCCGCCCCGCCGGCGGCGCCATGGCGCGCGCCCTGCTGGCGCTCGGCGTGATCTTCTTTCCGCTGGGCATCACCCTGCCGGTGATGGAGACGACGCGGCTGTGGGTGTTCAAGGACAGCTACTCGCTCCTCGGCGCCGTGGGCAAGCTGCTCGAAGCGGGCGAATGGCGGCTCGGACTACTGGTCGCCCTGTTCTCCATGGGCGCGCCGTTGGCCAAGATGGCCATGGTCGCGGCCTTGCACGCCCGTCCCGCCGGAGCGAACGGCGGATCGCTCGCGCGCTGGGTGGAGAGGCTGGGCAAATGGTCCCTCACCGATGTGCTGGTGGTCGCCTTGCTGATCGTGATCTGGTCGGGCGGCGCCATGGTGACCGTCGCCACCCGGCCCGGCCTGTGGTTCTTCACGCTCAGCGCGATTTGCCTGATGCTGGCGTCAGGCCTGATCGTACGCGATCTGACCCCGGCGGCGCGGCCCTAAGGCCTGTCCGCATCACAGCATCATTGCGAACGGAAAATGGTCGGAGCGGCCGGATTCGAACCGGCGACCCCTGGTCCCCCAGACCAGTGCGCTAACCGGGCTGCGCCACGCTCCGATACCAAATCGTCCGGGCATGGCCCGGGTCCCGGCCCTCGGCGCCGGGAGGCGTCTTATAGGCGGGCCGCGCAGGTCCGGCAACCGGTCGCGGCGCCCGTCTTCAACCCGCGTCCAGGCGGCCCGTTACTGCGCCGGGCCGAGCACCTGATCCAGCCGCGCACGCGCCGCCCGCACCCGGTCCAGCGCCCGCTCTGCGGCAGCCCGCTGTCCGGGCGTCAGGCCGGCGGAAGGAACACCGGCGCGAGCGGCCTGGCGAACCGGCGTCACGTCCCGGGGCCATTCCTCGTCATCACGCACGTCCAGCGGCGGGAGGTGCGGCGTCTGCGCGGTTTCAATGGCCGGGGCGACGTCCTCGGCAGGCGTTCTGCCGGGCGGCGCCGATTCTGCGCCGGGGCCCGCGCCTTCAGCCAGCGCGCAGACCCCGGCCACACCGTGGTCCTTCAGGTATTTCTGCGCACCTTTGATCGTATAGCCTTCTTCATAAAGAAGATGCTTCAAGCCTTTGATAAGGCTGATGTCATGGGGGCGATACAGCCGCCGCCCGCCGGCCTTCTTGACCGGCTTGATCTGGGTGAACTTGCTCTCCCAGAAGCGCAGCACATGGGCTGGCAGGCCGGCTTCCTCGCCCGCTTCGGAAATGGTCCGGTAGGCGTCCGCAGACTTGCCGCTCATGCGCGCTTCCTAGCGTGACAGAGCCGTATCGACCCTGTCTTTGAGAACCTGAGAGGGTTTGAACACCAGAACGCGCCGCGGCTCAATCGGCACTTCCTCACCCGTTTTCGGATTGCGTCCGACGCGCCCGTTCTTGTCGCGCAGCACAAACGAGCCGAACGACGAAAGCTTGACCGGCTCGCCTTCGACCAGCGTCTCGGCGACCATATCCAGCACGGCTTCTACCAGTTGCGCGCTTTCCTGCCGGGAGAGCCCAACCTCCCGGTTGACCGCATCGGCCAGATCCGCCCGCGTCAGTGTCTTGGAACCCATATGTCATCCCCTAACCTGTCCTGTACCGCACACGTTAGGGCCAGCACCGAGGCAAGGTCAATGTTAACCATAATCACAGGGTTAGTACCGCGCTAACGCCGCGCCCCAGGTGAAGCCGCCGCCCATGGCTTCCATCAGCACCAGATCGCCGCGCTTGATGCGTCCGTCGCGCACCGCCACGTCAAACGCCAGCGGGATCGAGGCGGCCGATGTGTTGCCGTGCAGGGCGACGGTGGAGATGACGCGTTCGTGCGGAATGTCCAGCCGGTTGGCGACCCCGGCCAGAATGCGCTGATTGGCCTGGTGGGGCACGAACCAGTCAATATCGGCAATCGCGACGCCGGCCATCTGCGCCAGTTCGCTCATGGAGCCGGCGATCTTGTTGACCGCGTGGCGGAATACCTGATTGCCCTGCATGCGCAGATGCCCGACCGTCTTGGTGCGCGACGGCCCGCCGTCGACATACAGCATGTCGCAAAACTCGCCATCGGATCGCAAATGGGTGCGGATGACGCCCTTGTGCGCGTCGCGCGAGCCGGCCTCCGCGGTCAACACGGCTGCGCCGGCCCCGTCGCCGAACAGGACGCAGGTGGTCCGGTCGGTCCAGTCGAGGATGCGCGAGAACGTCTCTGCGCCGATCACCAGCGCCGTCGTGGCCTGGCCGCAGCGGATGAAATTATCGGCGGTCGCCAGCGCATAGAGGAAACCTGAACACACCGCCTGAATGTCAAAGGCGCAGCCGCGCTTCACGCCGAGCTTATCCTGAACGATGGTGGCGGTGGCGGGAAAGGTCAGATCGGGCGTGGCGGTGGCCACCACGATCAGATCCACATCACCGGCTGACAGGCCGGCGTGATCGAGCGCCCGGCGCGCCGCTTCCACGCCCAGATCGGACGTGTACTGCCCCTCCGCCACGATATGGCGCTGGGTGATGCCGGTACGCTCTCGAATCCACGCGTCCGTGGTTTCGACAATGGCTTCCATCCCGGCATTGGTCAGCACTTTTTCCGGAAGATAGGACCCGATGCCGGCGATGCGCGAATAGGTCTCTGTCACGCTGATTCCCTTTGCGCCTGATCCGCGCCGTCCTCGCCTGGCGCCTCAAGAGCGGCCAGGCGCGACAGATTGGTCTCGATCTCGCTCAGGAAAGCGCTGTCGGCCATCTCCAGCGCGATACGCAGCGAGGTGGCGAAGCCGGCCGCGTCGGTTCCGCCATGGCTTTTGACCACCACGCCGTTGAGGCCCAGAAACACCCCGCCATTGACGTTGCGCGGGTCCATCCGGGCCCGCAACTGATTGAGCGCTCCCAAGGACAGCAACGCGGCGCCAGCCTTCGCCAGCAGCGAGCTGGTCATCGCCTCCCTCATCCAGCCGCCGACAAGCCGGGCGGTGCCTTCAGCGGTCTTCAGCGCGACATTGCCGGTAAATCCGTCGGTCACGACCACATTCGTGGTGCCCGCCGAGATATCGTCGCCTTCGATGAAACCGCGATAGTCCATGTCCAGTCCGGCCGCACGCACCAGCGCGTCGGCGTCGCGGATCACCTGGCTGCCCTTGAGTTCTTCCTGACCAACGTTGAGCAGGCCCACGGTCGGACGCGCCGCGCCGTGCATGGCGCGGTGGAAGGCTTCGCCGAGCACCGCAAACTCGACGAGCTGGGATGGCGTGCAGTCCACATTGGCGCCCACATCCAGCACGGTGGAGAAACCGGTGGGCGCGGGCCAGCTGGCGGCGATGGCCGGACGGTGAACGCCCGGCTTCATGCGCAGAATCACCTTGGAAATCGCCATCAGCGCGCCGGTATTGCCAGCCGACACAGCGACTTGCGCTTCGCCGTCCTTGATCGCGTGAACTGCGTTCCACATCGACGACCCGCGCGAGCGGCGGACCGCTTCGGAGGGCTTGGCGGACATGTCCACCTCGGTCTCGGTGTGGCGAATCTCGCTGGCGCCTCCCAGGGCGTCATGGCGCGCGATCAACGGGGCCAGTACGCGTTCATCGCCGTGAAACAGCAGGCGCACCTTGCGGCGGCGCGCTTTGAGAAACAGCGCCGCACCGTCGACCACGCTTTGCGGCGCGTGATCGCCCCCCATGGCGTCAAGCGAGAGAACCAGTCCTGTTGTCATATCAATTCCGGACAAAATGAATGGACATCCCGCCTGCCTGCGGGCGGCGCGCGCACCTTACCTTGCGCCCTTCGTGATGCAAACCGCGCCCGCTCAGCCGATGAGGGTTCGCGCAAAGCGCGGCGCCTCGCCCTCGATCAGGGCGTCAGGCGACTGGTCTGCGAGCTGGCGCGCCGACTTCATGGCATAGCCCGCGAACGCCGCCGCCTTCGGACCGGCCTCTGGATCGGCGTCGAACATGTTGCGTGACATCGCCCCGGCCAATGCGTCCTCGTCCCCGGCGGAGAGGGCGGCCTCATAGGCTTTGGCGCGGCCATAGAACGCCTCGCCCATGGCTTTGATGCGTTTGCCGACAGACAAATCCCCGGTGCCCATCTCGCGCAGGGCCGCATCCATGTCGTCAAACATAATGTCGAACACCAGCTGCGCCAGACGCTTTCCCGGCTCGCCCCCGTCACGCAGCCGCCGCATCAGCAAAATGGCGTGCAGGACGATCAGGTCAAACCGGCCGTCCACCGTGTCCGGCGCCCCGTGCGGGCCATACAGAGCGGGACGGCGCGCCGCCTCCAGCACCGCGTCGTACAGCACGCGGGCGCGGACCTTGAGGGGGTATTTTGCGAACAACCGGCCGAACATGCGCGAACATCTCCCAATCAGGCCCGCTTGAAGCTATGGTCAAGGCAAGGTACGTCAATGCGACACGCCGCAAGCCAGCTTGCGGCCTTTTGACAGCGTTTGCAGGAGAGTTCCATGGCCTTTCGCCGCGCCCTTATCGCGTCCGCCATCATTCTGGCGGGCGGGCTCGCCACGGCCTGCAACCCGACCCTGCGCAGTCACGGCTTCCGCTTTCCCGATGGCGAAATGCCGGCGATCACCGCGGGCGAAGACACCCAGGCGACCATTCTGGCCACGCTGGGCAGCCCGTCCACGCGTGGCATGTTTGACGCTGACACCTGGTATTACATTTCCGATACGCGCGAATATCTGGCCTATCTTCGCCCTGAAACCCGCGAGCGCCGGGTCATAGCCGTGCGATTCGACGACGCCGGCGTGGTGAGCGCCGTGGACGAATACGGGATGGAAGACGGCCGCATCGTGGCCTTCGTGGGCCGCGAAACACCGACGCGCGGACGCGAGCTGTCCGTGCTCGAGCAGCTTCTGGGCAATGTGGGCCGCCCGTCGGCTGATCAGTTCGGCGGCCAGCAGAACCTGCCCGGCGGCGCCGGCGGACCGCGCCGCGAGTAGGATTTAACCGTCATGGATCTGGTGATTCCCGCACCGGCGCTGATTACAGCGCCGGTCGAGGGCGGCGGCTCATTTCCGGTGCGCCGCATCTACTGCGTCGGGCGCAATTACGCCGACCATGCCCGCGAAATGGGCGCCGACCCCACGCGCGAAGCCCCGTTCTTCTTTTCCAAGCCGCGCGATGCGCTGTCGCCGGGCGGCGCCATCCCCTACCCGTCCGCCACCGACGATTTGCACCACGAAGTGGAGCTGGTTCTCGCCTTGGGCCACGGCGGCGTTGATCTGACGCCGGACGCCGCCGCCGCGTGTATCTGGGGCGCTGCGGTGGGGATCGACCTGACCCGGCGTGATTTACAGGCGCAGGCCAAGGCCAAGGGCCGCCCCTGGGACACCGCCAAAGGGTTCGACGCCTCAGCGCCCATGGGCCTGCTCCGCCCCGGCCCGGCGCCAGGGGCCGGCGCCATCACGCTGAGCGTCAATGGCGAGGTCCGTCAGAGCGGCGATCTGGCCGATATGATCTGGTCATCTGCGGAAATTCTCAGCCATCTGTCAGCGCTGTTCGAGCTGGCGCCGGGCGATCTGGTGTTCACCGGCACGCCTGCGGGTGTTGGTCCGGTCAGCATCGGCGACACGCTGGATGCGCGCGCGGGCGCGTTGCCGCCGCTTCAGGTGACCATCGCACGCCGCCCCTGACCTTGCCGCGCCGCTGGCGCAGGTCTAGACCGGCAGACCATCTGCGAGCGGAGCATGTCATGAGCGAGCGCATTCGCACGTCGGTCGATCTTGCGGGCGAGGACATACACTGGGACCCGCGCGACGGCCTGTCCTACAGCAAGTATCTCGGCATCGACGCGCTTCTGGCGGCCCAGACGCCGCTGACCGATGAACATGACGAGATGCTGTTCATCATCATTCACCAGGCCAGCGAGCTGTGGCTGAAGCTGTGCCTGCACGAGCTCAACGGCGCCATCGCCCATGTCCAGCGCGACGAAGTGGGCCCGGCGCTGAAAATGCTGGCGCGTTTCGCGCGCATCCAGGAACAGCTGTCCCAGTCCTGGGCCGTGCTGGCGACCATGACGCCGTCCGATTATCTGCGTTTTCGCGACAAGCTGGGACACTCTTCGGGCTTCCAGAGCTGGCAGTACCGCTGCATGGAATACCGCCTGGGCAACAAGAACCCGGCCATGGCGCGCGTGTTCGCCAACGAGCCTGACGCTCAGGCGCGGGTGAAAGCGGCGTTGGATGCGCCCAGCCTCTATGACGAGACGCTCGCCATGGCGGCCCGCCGCGGCCTGCCGGTCCCTGTCGAGGTTCTGGAGCGCAATTTCGCCACGGCCTATGAGCCCTCGTCCGGGGTCGAGGCGGTCTGGCGCACTGTCTATCACGACACGGCGCGCTGGTGGGAGCTGTACGAGTTCGCCGAGAAGCTGGTGGATGTGGAGCAGAAGTTCGCGCAATGGCGCTTCAATCACATGAAAACCGTTGAACGCATTATCGGTTTTCGCCGCGGCACAGGGGGCAGTTCGGGCGTGTCCTATCTGGTCAAAGCCCTCGATCTGCGCGTCTTCCCAGAACTCTGGACCGTGCGCACCGCGCTCTGACACGACAAGGATAGTCCATGCATTTCGGCGTGTTCGACCTGTTCAAGATCGGCGTCGGTCCGTCGAGCTCCCACACCGTGGGACCGATGAAGGCGGCGCGCAGCTTTCTCGAGCGCGTGGATTCCGAGCACGGGCTGGAGGCGGTCGCCCGGATTCAGGCCGAGGCCTATGGATCGCTGGCGCTGACCGGGTCGGGCCACGCCACCGACCGGGCGATCCTGTGGGGGCTGGAAGGCGTGCGGCCCGAAGAGGCGGACCCGGACGTTCTGCCCGGGATGATCGAGCGCATCCTGGAGCAGAAGGAACTGCGCCTGCTGGGCGGTCACACAATCGCTTTTGATCGCCAGCGCGATCTGCTGATGAAGGGGGATGTGCGCCTGCCCTTCCACTCAAACGCCATGAAATTCATGGCCTTCAACGATGAAGGCGATGTGGTGCGCGAGGAAATCTGGTACTCGATCGGCGGCGGTTTCGTCATCGATGAAGCCGAAGCCGGGCGCAATTCCGCCGGCGAGGCCCATACCGGCGAGCCCTATCCGTTCGACAATTGCAACCAGCTGCTGGCGATCTGTGATCGCGAGGGCCTGTCCATTCCTGACGTAATGATGGCCAATGAAACCGCCTTCAGGCCCGAGGCCGAGGTGCGCGCCCATATCGCCGGGATCGCCGCGGCCATGGAAGCCTGTATCGAGCGCGGCACGCGCATCGATGGCGAACTGCCCGGCGGCCTGCGTGTGCAGCGCCGGGCGCCCGGCATGCGCCGCAAGCTGATGGCGGCGGCGGCCCGCGCCGAGACCGACCCGCTGGCCTCCATGGAATGGGTCAATCTTTGGGCCATGGCGGTCAATGAAGAGAACGCCGCCGGGGGCAAGGTGGTCACCGCGCCGACAAATGGCGCGGCCGGGATCATCCCGGCGGTTGCGCGATATTACGACCGGCATCACCGGCGCAGCGGCGACCAGAACGCCATGGCGCGCTTCTTCCTGACGGCCGCGGCCATCGGCGCGCTGTACAAGAAGAACGCCTCCATCTCCGGCGCCGAGGCCGGCTGCCAGGGCGAGGTGGGCGTGGCCTGCTCCATGGCGGCGGGCGGGCTGGCCGCCGCGCTCGGTGGTTCAAACCGCCAGATCGAGAACGCCGCCGAGATCGCCATGGAGCATAATCTGGGCCTGACCTGCGATCCGGTGGGCGGGCTGGTGCAGATCCCCTGCATCGAGCGTAACGCCATCGGCGCGATCAAGGCGATCAACGCCGCACGCCTGGCGCTGATCGGCGACGGCGCCTACAAGGTCAGCCTCGATCAGGTGATCGAGACCATGCGCCAGACCGCGCTCGACATGTCGGACAAATACAAGGAAACGTCCACCGGCGGCCTGGCCGTCAATGTGCCGGTGTGTTGAGGGGCGCGAGGGTCAGTTAGCTCTCTGGCGGCGACGCGCCGCCGACACGCCCAGCACGAGCGCCAGAACGGCCATCGCGGCCATCTGGCCAAAGACCTGAGGCGGCAACCCTGTCCCCTCGCCGCCCGTGCCGGTGACCGATGTCAGGACGCGGGCCAACACGCCGCTGGCGTCCAGATGCGGGTTGGACAGGTAGAGCGCGAGCGCCGGGCCGATGACCGCGAGCGCGTTGAACGCGCCGTGGGCGGCGCAGGCCTCGATAATAGAACTCCGCCACAGACAGAGCATGGCGAACACCAGCCCGGTTAGGCCCAGCGTCACCAGCGCCGCGATGCCGAACACCAGCCCGGACACCAGCACATGGGCGTGCAGCAGCATGAAGGCGATGCTGGTCACGATGACGCCCGTGCGTACGCCCCAGCGCGCGGTCAGCGCACTCATCAGCCAGCCGCGGAACACTATTTCTTCGACCGCGCCCTGAATCAGGAAGCCCAGTCCTACCAGCGCCAGGACGCCGATGAAGGCGGGCGGGATGGCGCGCGCCGCCATGGCCGCCATCTCGGGATCATCCGCCGATCCGGCTATGGTCATCAAGGCGACGCCTGCTAGGCCAGTCAGCGCAACCATCAGGACGCCCAGACTGAGACCAAGCAAGAAGCGCCCGGCGAAGCCGCGCGCGGTGAAGCCAATGCTCGCGGCGCCACGCCGCTCAACAAGGCCGACCCAGAGGGCTGTCAGCACGCCCCACAGCACAAACTGTCCGAGCAGAAACGGCAGCAGATCAACCACGGACGGCGCACCCGTCTGCAGGGTGAGGATGACCGTTCCGATGATCACCGGCAGGCTGGACAGGGCGTAGGCCGCCACCAGAACCCCAAGGGACGCCAAACCCGGCAGACTGCGGGCGCGCTCAGGCCAGGGCGCGTACAGCGCGGCGCGGATCAAGCGGTTGTCACGGGCGATGCCTCCGGCGCGGGGGCTGGCGCTGCATCAGCCAAATCATGGCGGCGCGCGACATAGGCGCCGACGCCATGCCACAGACCCTCGAACGCGATCTGGAAGATGAACTGGCTGACAACCAGAATCGCGATCATCACAATCCCCATCGGCGAGGTCAGCGTCTCGCCCAGGATGGCGAAGATTTCAGCCGGGTCGGGCTCGCTCGCGGTGTCCAGCGCCATGAAGGCCGCCACAAGGTCGGAGGCCGCGAACAGAACCGCCACCTGCTGGATTATGGACAGGACAATCGCCCCGGCGATGCCCACCCCGACCAGGGTGAGGTAGGACAAGAACATCATTCCGGCGACGCCTTTGGACGCTGACACGGCGCTGAACAGGCGGAAACGCCGCTGAAGCACCGACAGCGCCGGAGCCGCGGCGAAGCGCAGACAGACAATAATTCCCAAGACGACGATGATCAGCACGGCCACCGTCCCGATCAGTGCGCCGACCGCTATGCCGCCCGCGCCGTCCATGAGACCCAGCAACGCGGCGCCGCCCACAAACGCGATCGCGCCGACCAGATAGGCCAACATGCCGGCAGCGATGAAGATGAAATTCACACCGAACAGACGCAGCTCGTCCAGCCCCAGACGGAACGGAATAACCGGACGAATCTCGTCGCGCGTCAGCAGCCGCATCCAGGCGCCCTGGGCGGCCAGCGATAGCAATAGCGCGCCAATGGTTAGCAGGGTGAACCAGCCGGACGATTGCAGAACCGTCTCGATGATGAGCGCCTCATCGGTCATGTCCGTTTCGGCCGCCAGCATGAATAGCGGCCAGAAGGCGTAGAAAAACCCGGCCATCAGGGCGCAGATCAGGCCAAACTGCCAAACCCATATCCACAGCGCCGCCATGGGACGGCGGGCAAAGACCTGAAAAAAATGAAAGGTGGCGGCCAGGAAATCATACGGCGGCTTGGTCATCATCTCCCCCCCCGGGTTAATCGGCGAAACATCTGGCGTCGAGACTAGCAAGCCCGCGGCGCCCCGTCTTGCCCAATCAGGCCTGTGCAGGGGAATCTGAGGGAAATTTCATGAACAGCGCCCCCATGGCCACAGCGCCTGGCGCAATCACCAGCGCCAACTTGACTGCGCCGTGAGCCGCGCCAAGGACGGTCGCCGCCATAAGAGAGCCTCCCTCTGCGCCCAGATGGGCTGCGCCGGGCCAGACGCCGAAGGCAGCGTGCGCGGCGGCGTTGAAGACCAGAAGAATGACAAGCCCTGGCGCCGCAGCCAACAGCAGGGTGAGCGTGATCTCGATCCAGCGCCTGGACGACACCGGCCAGATCGAAAGGACCCGCACCCGCGCGCTGGCCAGCGTGGCGGGCAGGCTGACCGCGAGACGCGCCACCAGCCATAATGAGAACCCGGTAAAGGCGATGAGAAGAACCGCCGCGACGATCCATTCGCCCGCACCGAACAGCGCGTAGATGTCCACCATTCCGGCGGGCGGCTCTGCACTCACATCCACATTGATGACCGCCAGCGCGGTGAGCATGAACATCAGCGCCAGCCCCGCTGTGCCCAGCACGGTGAACAGCAGCACCCAGATCAGCGCCATCACGCCCAGCACCCGGCGCTCATCATCGCCAGCCGCCAGGCGTCCCGGCTGTCCCAGACCGATGCGCCCGAACGCGCAGAGCGCGGGAATGGTGGCGGCGAAGCCGATCACCATCGCGGCCACCCACTGCCATAGCGGCCCCGCGCCCGCCGCCAGCCGGAAGGCGGTCAGGGATTCCAGACCATAGGCGAGCGCGTAGATCGCCGCAGCGAGAAGCGCGATGCGGCCATGGCGCAAGACGCTGAAAATACCGGTTCGGGCGGAGGCGATATCAATGAGGGTCATGGCGCGGGAGGTAGACCGAAACGCCCGCCGCGCCAAGCGGGTGCGCGCTCAGGGCGCAGGCGCGCCGTCCAGGCAAATGTCCCGGGACTGCCTGTCCTGGTCATGCACGGTCAGGCAGGGGTCGAACACGAAATAGGTGAGGCCCCGGTAACTCGACGATTGAAGAAAATCGTATGTCCCGGTGATCTCCGGCGCCCACGCCCGGACACTGTCCGGATAGGCGTAAAAGACCTGCAGGGGCGCATAAGGCCCATTGGGATTGCGGGTCCAGGCGATCAGGATGCCGGCCTGCGGCGAGGCTGGGTCCGCGTCCAGAGCCGGCAGGATTTCCGGACAGCCGCGCGCCCGCCTCGGATTCGGCTCGGTGAGAAACGGTGATCTGGCGTACCGGCGATCCAGACGCGGCAATCGCCCCAACTCGATGCCGTACTCGCGCGTTAGCCTGCGTTCGGTCGAGGTCAGGCCACTGGCGGCCCGGTCCAGCTGCCCGGCGGCCCAGAAGAAATAGGAATACGGCTCCTCGATCTGGCCGGCCAGCCCCGCCACGCCCGCCATGAAAGCCAGGCGCGCGCCATCCCGGGTAATCAGACACCCCTCGGCCGCCAGTGTATCATAGGCCGCCGCCGCATGCGTCCCGGCTTCACCCAGACGCCCTTCATTCCAGGCATGCGCCGCCGCCTCGGCCAGTGTGCGCGCGTCAGCTTGTACTTCGGTGACGGACCAGGCAGCGAGCGCGAGAAACAACAGACCGATCATGAGCCCTAATCCATCATCCGGAAGTCCAGAGTGGTCTGAACGCCTTCATGCGCCGTGGGCACGCCGTCGACCAGCCTGGGTTCATAGCGCCAGCCGCGCACTGCCCGCAGAGCGGCTTCGCCGAAGACGGGATGGGGCGCGGAGAACACGACTTCGGCATCCCTGACGCGGCCATTTTCGTCCACTGTGAACGTGACCAGCGCCACGCCTTCAACGCCGGCAGCCGCCGCCTCAATCGGATAGTCCGGCTCCCGCCGACGGGTGGGCCGCGCAGGCCGGTTGTTGGGATCGGGAGCGACCGTTTCCCTCTCCTCCTGCTCGGCCTCGGCCAGCTCGGTTTCTGCGGCCTCCTGGGCAAGGGCGCTGATATAGCCAGCCTCGGCCAGCCGGCCGATCAGTTCGCGCCGCTGGCCAGCCGTAAGCCGCGACCGCGCATAGCGCGACCAGACGTCCGAGACCGTACTCAGATGCCCGCCCTGGCCCTGCTGGCGAAACAGATGGTCAGCCACGGCGAACCACCATGCTGCATCGTGATGGCGGCCTCTGAGCGTCGTGTCCACGCCCATATAGAACGCCATCAGGCCGGACCAGGTGAAGGTCTCATAGCCTTGGGGCTCCATCAGGGTCAACGCCTCTCCGGCGGTGCGCCCGGCGTCAGACAGCGAATTCAGGCGCCATTGCGACCGGGCGCGCACCACGAGGGACTCCGCGATCTCGCGGTCCCGGTCCGCATCCACCCCCGAGGGACCAGCCGCCGCCAGCGTCTCGTCCACCTGGCTGAGGGCCTCACGGTAGTTATCCTCGCTATAATAGGCGTTGGCGACCAGCGCCATGACGCGCACACGGCTGTTGAGTTGGCTCTCATCCATTTGCCCGTACAGGGTGGCCGCGACGCCCAGCATGGCGCGCGCATCGGCAAATTCCCCGCGCACGAACGCATACTGCCCGGCATTGTCAGCGAGAATGGCGCGGGTCAAAGGATCAACGCCGCCCGCCTCGGCGGCGCGATGGGCGTCGCGGGCCGCCTCACCCGCCGCTTCAATGTCGCCCGCCTGCAACGCCTGCTGATACCGCTCCCAGGCGATCGCCACGGCTTCGGGCAAGGGAGCAGGCTCATCCATGCGGGCGTGCGCGCCGGCAGTGAATGCGAAGGCAGCCGTCAGAACCACACCGATAAGCCAACGCACGATAGTTTCCCCTCATGAATTCTTCGCGCGTCAAGGGAAGCCTGAAACCGCCTAGATCGTCAACCGGCCATAAGCGCAGGCCGGGGCTTTAAGCCGGTCCCGGCGACGCGTATATCTCGCGCCATGACAAACCCGATACACATTATTGGCGGCGGTATGGCTGGCTGCGAGGCGGCATGGCAGGCGGCTGAGGCCGGCGCGCGCGTCGTGCTGCACGAGATGCGCCCGGTGCGGGGCACGGAAGCCCACCAGACCGACGGTTTGGCGGAGCTGGTGTGCTCGAACTCCTTCCGCTCCGATGATCACGAGACAAACGCAGTCGGGCTGCTCCATGAGGAAATGCGCCGCGCCGGATCTCTGATCATGGCCAAGGCGGCGATTGCGCGCGTGCCCGCCGGCGGCGCGCTGGCGGTGGACCGCGATGTGTTCAGCAAGGCCGTGACGGGTACGCTCGAGGCCCATCCGCGCATCGAGATTGTCCGCGAGGAAGTCGCCGGCCTGCCCCCCGAAGACTGGGACAGCGTGATCATCGCCACCGGCCCCCTCACCTCGCCCGCGCTGGCCGAGGCCGTGCACGGACTGACCGGCGAAGGCGAACTCGCCTTCTTCGACGCCATCGCCCCGATCATCCATGCCGACTCCATCAATATGGACGTAGCCTGGAAGCAGTCGCGCTATGACAAGGGCGACACGGAAGAGGACAAGGCCGCCTATATCAACTGCCCCATGGACCGGGATCAGTACGAAGCCTTCATCGACGCGCTGATCGCGGCGCCCAAGACCGAGTTCAAGGACTGGGAGAAGGATACGCCCTATTTCGACGGCTGCCTGCCGGTCGAGGTGATGGCCGAGCGCGGGCGCGAGACGCTGCGCCATGGTCCCATGAAGCCGCGCGGCCTGACCAATGCTCACAACCCCGAAGAGAAGCCGTACGCCGTGGTCCAGTTGCGCCAGGACAATGCGCTGGGCACGCTGTTCAACATGGTCGGCTTCCAGACCAAGATGAAATACGGCGCGCAAGCCGATGTATTCAGGATGATTCCGGGGCTGGAGAGCGCCAGCTTCGCGCGCCTGGGCGGCATTCACCGCAACACATTCCTGAACTCGCCACGCCTGCTGGACGGCGTGATGCGCCTCAAGGCGCGCCCGTCCTTGCGCTTCGCCGGTCAGATCACCGGGGTAGAGGGCTATGTGGAGAGCGCAGCCATGGGGCTTCTCGCGGGCCGCTTCGCCGCCGCCGAGCGCCTGGGCCAGGCCCTCACGCCCCCGCCGCCCACCACGGCGCTGGGCGCGCTCCTTACCCACATTACCACCGGCCATGTGCCGGGCAAGAAGGGCGCGTTCCAGCCCATGAATGTGAATTTCGGCCTGTTCCCGGAGATGGAAGGCCCCGCCAAAGGCCCCAATGGCGAGCGCCTGCGCGGCGCCGCCAAGGCCCAGGCGAAAAAGCGCCTGATGAGCGCGCGCGCGCTGGTCGATCATGCCGCCTGGCTGTCGGGCGGGGTGGCCGAGGCGGCGGAGTAGCGCCGCCGCCTTACCCGGCCAGATGTGACGCCTGATCCGGCTCGCCCGCAGCGGCGAGGGTTTCGGCCACCGCGCATTGCGCCCTCGTCGTCTTGCCACAAATGCGAAGCGAGGCTTCCAGCTGCGCCTCGATCTGGCGCAGATCGGCGATCTTGGCCCGCACCGTCTCCAGATGGCTTGAAGCCAGCTCATCGATCGCGCCGCATTCAGCCTGCCGGTCTTCGAGCAGATCGAGCAGGTTCGACACGTCCGCCAGGGCAAAGCCCAGGCTGCGCCCGCGGCAGATGAAGCGCAGCCGCTCCTCCTCAGCCCGCGTATAGGTACGGTGCCCGCCCCTTGTGCGAACGGGCGCGTTCAGCAGTCCGAGCTGCTCGTAATAGCGGATTGTCACCACCTTGCAGCCGGTGCGCCGCGCCAGTTCTCCGATGGTCAGGGTCTCGTGCATGACAGGCTTGAACCTATAGCGGCTGTAGAAATTACGCTGACACCCGAGTCGGCCGCTCAAGAGACCGGCCAGCGCCTGAGACAGGGATTGATCGCATGACGCTGCGCCTTTGCCTACCGGAACGCTTGCGCCGGTTACTCGTCAGCGCATCAGGCGCCGCCCTGGTCGGCTTGGGAGCGACCGGCGCCGCCCCGGCCCTCGTATCAGACGACCCATATCACGGGCACGACGACCACGAGGCGCATGAAGCGCATGAAACGCACGATGGACACGGCGCTCATGGCGAGGATGTCGTCACGGTCAGCGCCACACGATCACGCCGTCGCGTGCAGGATGATCCCATCCGCGTCGAGGTGATCGGGCGCGAGGAGATTGAAGAAAAGATCATCATGTCGCCGGGCAATATCTCGGTGCTGCTGGCCGAGACCGGCGGGCTTTGGGTGCAGGCGAGCTCCGCCGCGCTGGGGTCGGCGGGCATTCGCGTTCAGGGCATGAGCGAACGCTACACCCTTCTGCTCGCCGACGGACTGCCGCTCTATGGCGGCCAGGCAGGCTCCATCGGCCTGTTGCAGATCCCGCCGACCGATCTGGCGCGGGTGGAGATCATCAAGGGTTCCGCCTCGGCGCTGTATGGCGGATCGGCGCTGGGCGGGGTGATCAATCTGATCACCCGGCGCCCGGGCGATGCGCGCGACGGCGAAATCCTGATCAATCTCACCAGCGAGCGGGGTGCGGACATCACCGCCTATGCCGCCGCGCCGATCTCTGGCGGCTGGAGCTACTCGGTCACCGGCGGCGGCCACTGGCAGGACGCGCGCGATCTCGACGGGTCAGGCTGGGCGGATATTCCATCCTATGAGCGCTATACGCTGCGCCCGCGCCTGTTCTGGGATCGGGCCGCCGGCGGCGGCGCCCTGTTCACATTTGGCTACGCTCAGGAAACGCGCAGCGGCGGGACCCTGCCCGGCCGCACTGTACCCGATGGCGATCCGTTCGCGCTGGGCCTGGACACCCAGCGCCTCGACGCCGGGTTCAGCCTGGATCTGCCGATTGGCGCGGATCTGGACTTTGGGGTGCGGGCCTCCGCCATGGAGGCGCGCCACCGTCACCAGTTCGGCGCTCGGATCGAGCGCGATCAGCGCCGCACCCTGTTTGGCGAAGCGACCCTGGCCTGGTCCCATGACGGGCACAGCCTGGTGGGCGGGGTGGCGGTGCAGGCCGATGCCCTGGACACTGACGATTTTCCCGGCCTCGACTACAGCTTCACCGTGCCCGGCGTGTTCATTCAGTATGATCGCGAATTGACGCAAGACCTTACGGTGTCCGGCAGCCTGCGCGCGGATTCCCACAGCGAATACGGAGACTTCCTCAGCCCGCGCCTGTCGGTGCTGTGGCGCCCCGGCCTCTGGACGCTGCGCGCCTCGGCGGCGCAGGGCTTCTTCGCGCCCGGACCCTTCATCGGCGCGATTGAGGAAACCGGCCTGTCGCGCCTTGATCCCCTGACAGGTCTCGAGGCCGAACAGGCCGAGAGCCTGTCTTTCGATATCGGGCGCCGGTTCGGGCCGATTGAGGCCAATTTCATTGCGTTCCAGACACGCGTGACCGACGAGGCTGTGCTGGTCCCCACCGGCGCGGTCATGCCCGACGGCACAAACCGGCTGCGCATCGTCAACTCACCGGGCGAGACCGAGACGCGTGGCGGCGAGTTCCTTCTGCGCTATCGCTATGAGCACTACGTGGTGACGGCGAGCTATATGTACACCCAATCAGACGCCCGCGATCCGCTCACCGGCCGGCGCAGCGAGACGCCCCTCACCCCGCGCCATTCGGCCGGCTTGGTCGCCATGTGGGAAGATCATGATCGCGGCCGGATCGGGTTCGAGGCCTACTACACCGGCGGTCAGGCGCTGGAAGACAACCCCTACCGCGCCCGGTCGCGGCCCTTTGTCAATATGGGGGTCCTGGCCGAATGGCGCGTGGGACGGTTCAGCGTGTTCGGCAATGCCGAGAACATTCTCGACATCCGCCTGAGCCGCTACGACCCGCTGGTGCGCCCCGCGCGCGGATCAGACGGACGCTGGACCGTTGACGCCTGGGCGCCCACGGACGGATTTGTCTTCAATGGCGGCGTGCGCGTGCGCTTCGGGGCGGCGCAGTGAGGCGGGAGTTGAGGCGGAGACGGCGCTAGGCCCTCACGCCTTCCTTCACGCGGAATTTCGCTTCGGTCTGGGCCTCGATCTGACCCAGCGTGACGCCGGGGGCCATTTCGATCAGCTCCAGCCCGCCCTCGACCACATCAAACACGCCCAGCGTGGTGATGATGCGGTCGACGCACGCCTTGCCGGTGAGCGGCAGGGAGCATTCCTTCAGGAGCTTGGGTTCGCCGGCCTTGTTGGCGTGATCCATGATGACCACGACGCGCTGCACGCCGGCCACCAGGTCCATGGCGCCGCCCATGCCCTTGACCATCTTGCCCGGGATCATCCAGTTGGCGATATCGCCTTTTTCCGAGACCTCCATGGCCCCCAGGATGGACAGGTCGATATGGCCGCCGCGGATCATGCCGAAGCTTTCCGCCGAGCTGAAATAGCTGGTGTGGGGCAGTTCGGTGATGGTCTGCTTGCCCGCATTGATGAGATCGGGGTCCACCTCGTTCTCACGCGGGAACGGACCCATGCCCAGCATGCCGTTTTCCGACTGCAGGGTCACATCCATGCCCTCGGGAATGTGGTTGGCCACCAGCGTCGGGATGCCGATGCCCAGATTGACGTAGAAGCCGTCCTGCAGCTCCTTGGCGGCGCGTTCGGCGAGCTCGTCGCGGGTCCAGGCCATGGTCATCTCCTTATGCGGGCAGGCGGCCAATGGACCGCTCGGGTGAAACGTACAGTGTAGGCCGCGCGTTACTGCGAGGCGCCGCGCAGCAGGTTCGCCGCCTCGCGGTTATCCTGCGGCAGATCGCGCCCTTCGGCGCGCGCCCGGTCGAGCTGGATGCGAAGCGCCAGATCGCGCGCCGCCTGCTCATTCGGGACGATATAGAGGTTTTCGGTGCGGCACATGCGGGTGCCGGAGCGCACCGTGCGCGGAGCGCATAAAGCGGCGCTGGCGGGCAGAACGCGGCGGCCCACATCGAGCATGCGGCAGGAGTTTTCAAACTCGATGAGCACGCTGCGCGCCTGACCGCTCACCTCCACCCAGTGGAAGCGCTGGTCATAGACATCGTCGGTCAGCCAGGCTTCGCGGCGAAAATCATTCGGCGCGGGCAGGCAGCGCTCGGCAACTTTCAAGGAGGCAGGATCGACGTCCAGGTAATCGATGTCAGATGCGCCGGCCGGCGCGGACATCATGGCGGCGGCAACGGCGAGCGCGGCCAGACAGGTCAGGGATCGCATGTGCGCATCACTCCTCATCAGCGTTGTCAGCCCCGTCATCATGATAGCGCAAAGACCCGCGGATCGCTGCCCTTGAAATGTGACACCTGCGCCTGAGCTGGCGTCAGCTGCGCACCGTGCGCTGTTCGATGCGCTTCTCGTGGCTGCCCTTGATCAGGCGCTGCACAAAAATGCCCGGCGTGTGGATGGCGTCGGAATCGAGCGCGCCTGCTTCGACGATCTCTTCCACCTCGACCACGGTGATCTTGCCCGCTGTGGCCATCATCGGATTGAAGTTCCGCGCGGTCTTGCGATAGATCAGATTGCCTGCGGTATCGGCCTTCCAGGCTTTGACCAGCGACACATCGGCGATGAGGCCGGTCTCCATGATATAGGTCTCGCCGTTGAAGTCCTTGTGCTCCTTGCCCTCGGCCACCAGCGTGCCGACGCCGGTCTTGGTGTAGAAGCCCGGAATCCCTGCCCCGCCCGCACGGATGCGCTCGGCCAGCGTGCCCTGGGGATTGAATTCCAGTTCCAGCTCGTTCGACAGGTATTGCTTTTCGAAGGTCTTGTTCTCCCCCACATAGGAAGAGATCATTTTCCGGATCTGGCGGGTGTGCAGCAACAGCCCGAGCCCGAAATCATCCACCCCGGCATTGTTGGAAATGACGGTCAGACCGGTGACGCCGCTATCGCGCAGCGCCGTGATGAGGTTCTCCGGAATGCCGCACAGGCCGAACCCGCCCGCCATCAGCGTCATGCCGTCGAACAGCAGGCCATCCAGCGCCGATGCCGCATCCGGATAAATCTTGTCAGCCACCGCGCCGTCTCCTTCAGACCCGAATTTCAACGCTCGTTTAATCTGCGCCCCGGTTATAGCGCCGGCACCGCAAAACGCCAGTAGGCTTAGCCCAGCGCGCCGCCCGCTTTCAATGCGGCGATGTCACTCGCGCTGAAGCCCCAATCGGCCAGGACCGGTTCGGTATCCGCGCCAGGCCTGGGCGCCGGTCCCTGAATGGCACCCGGCGTGCGCGAGAAGCGCGGCGCGGGGGCTGCCTGCATCACCCCGTCCACCGCTTCGAACACGCCACGCGCCTGCATGTGGGGATGGTCGCGCGCCTCGTGGATATCCAGCACCGGCGCAAAGCAGGCATCAGCGCCCTCCAACAGGGCCGTCCAGTGATCGCGCGGCTGGCTGGCGAAGGTATCGGCCAGAAGCCGGCGCATGGCCGGCCATTGCGCGGCGTCAAACTGAATGGCGACCGCCGGATGGTCTTTCAGCCCCAGCTTGCCGATCAGCAGGGCGTAGAATTCCGGCTCCAGCGGGGCGACTGACACGAACTTGCCGTCGGCGCAGCGATACGTGTCGTAGAACGGCGCCCCGCCATCAAGCAGGTTTTCTCCCCGCGGCGCACTCCACAGCCCCATGGCCGACAGCTGGTGGACAGCGGCCAACAGGTGCGTGGCTCCATCGACGATGGCGGCATCCACCACCTGCCCCTGCCCGCTGGCGCGCGCATGGTGCAGCGCCGCCAGGACACCAACGGCCAGATACATCGACCCGCCGCCGAAATCGCCCACCACATTGATCGGCGGCACGGGACGTTCCTTGGGTCCGATCGCGTCGAGCGCGCCGGTGATCGCAATGTAATTGAGGTCGTGGCCCGCAGCATGGGCCAGCGGTCCGTGTTGGCCCCAGCCGGTCATGCGGCCATAGACCAGCTTGGGGTTGGCCTTCAGGCAGACATCCGGACCCAGCCCCAGACGCTCCATCACGCCGGGGCGATATCCCTCCAGCAGGATATCGGCCGAGGTGAGAAGTTTCAGGCAAGCGCCTACCGCATCTGGTTTCTTCAGATTGAGAGCAACGCTTCTGCGCCCGCGCGCCAACACTTCAGCCGGACCGCCTCCACCGGCGCCGGGCCGGTCGATGCGCACCACCTCCGCGCCCAGATCCGACAGCAGCATGGCGCAGAAGGGCGCGGGGCCCAGGCCGACAAACTCGATCACTTTAACGCCGTGCAAAGGCCCTTGTGCTTTGTTCTGTCGGGGCATTCTTTCGTCCGGGTCTGAGAAGTCAGGAAAACGGGTTGTGGCGCCGAAGCTGGACAGACACAATACACTCGGATCAATCCGTGGGGGGAGCATGGGCCGGGCGTATTCGATCCTGGTGATTGCCGAGGGCGACGCCGCCATTGAGGCGGCCGCCGGTCTGCGGTCCATGGGCTTCAATGTCACCATGGCCGGGCCGGACAGCGCGGCGCAATCGCACGCGTTCGAGGCGGTCGTCTCTTTCAGCCCGGTGCGCGCCAGCGACATTGCCGACCGAATTCATCTGGCTGTGGGCGCCCATGCCGCCTCCGGCGCAGGCGCGCGATTGCAGGCGGGCGCCCACCCCATCCAGATCGCCGCACGTTTGCGCGCACTGATCCGTCTGAGCGTGCTGGAAGACGCCGCCCGCCTGCGCGCCGAGGATGCGCGCGCCGCCGGAGCCGCGCCCACCGCCATGCCGAACGCATCTGACGGCGGCGGCGTGTTATTCGTCGGCGCGCCCTGCCCCGGCTTCCTGCGACTGGAGCATGCGCTGCGCGGCGCCAATGTGGAGACAGTGGCGGCTTTCTCGACATTCACCGCGTTCGACTATCTCCATGAACGCCCGTTTGACGCCGTGGTGCTCAACGCCGAGCCCGATCCCGATCTGGCCCACACGGTCTGCTCGGCCATGCGCCGCAATACGCGGCTGTATCATACCCCGGCGGTCCTGCTGACGCGCAGCGATTCCTATGGCGGCGCGGACGAGGCGTTTGCGCGCGGGGCGTCGGACCTGGTGTCGGCGCGCGCGGACGATCAGGATATGCGCACTCGGATCACGGCGCTCGCCGCCGAGCGCCGCCGGCGCCGGCGGGCCAAGACTTTGCTGGAAGCCTGCCGCGCGCCCGCCTTCCTCGATACCCACAGCGATCTGTTCGAGTCGGCCTTTGGCGAACGTCATTTGAACTCCCTGCTGACGCGCGCCCATCATCGCGGCCAGGCGCTGGCGCTGGTGGGGCTGACCGCCGAGGCGCCGTCCGATTGCGGACCGGTTCACGCCACATCCGCACTCAACCAGTTTGCGGCCATGCTGCGCCATTGTGTGCGCGCCGAGGACCTGGCCGTCCGCCAGGGACCGGGACAATTCTGGCTGGCTTTGCCAAACACCCGCGCCGAAGACGCCCAGCTGGTCGCCGCGCGCGTGGCCGCCATCGCCGAATGCACCGCCTATGAGGGCCGCGACCCGTTGCGTCCTTTCCGCCTGGATGTACGCAGCCAGGTCTGTGAGCCGCCGGCCGGCGCAGACGCAGACGCCGCCCTCGCGCTGGCCTTCGCACCCGAACACGCCGCCCGCGCCGCCACAGGCTAGGCGGCGTCGCGCGCGCGCCTGGCCGCATCCGCGATGGGCGCCAGCAGGCGCTGCACGCCTTTCAGCCGGTCAATGATTTCCGGGAAATCGCCGCGCAGCACGATCGAATTATCCGGGCGCAGCTTGTAGTCCAGCGGCCGGCGCGTCATCAGATCCACCAGAGCGGCCGGGTCGGCGAAGGCATGCTCGCGGAAGGTCGCCACCGCGCCTTTGGGTCCGGCGTCGAGCTTGGCCACGCCCGCGCGCTTGCACAGGCCCTTGATGGCGACCACCTGCATCAGGCTCTCCACTTCTTCGGGCAGCGGGCCGAACCGGTCGATCAGCTCGGCGGCGAAGCCTTCGCGTTCGGCCTTGGTCTCCAGCCCGGACAGACGGCGGTAGAGCGCCATGCGCACGTCCAGATCGGGCACGTAATGGTCCGGGATCAGCACCGCCGCGCCGACATTGATCGCCGGCGACCAGTCGCGATTGTCTTCCGGGGTCTGGCCCTGCAGCGAGGCGACGGCCTCTTCAAGCATGGCCTGATAGAGCTCTACGCCCACATCGCGGATATGGCCCGACTGCTCCTCGCCCAGCAGATTGCCGCCGCCGCGCAGGTCCAGGTCATGGCTCGCCAGCGTGAAGCCCGCGCCCAGATTGTCCAGCGACTGCAATACCTTGAGCCTTTTATCTGCGCCCTCGGTCATGGACTGGTTGGCCGGGGTGGTGAGGTAGGCGTAGGCGCGCGCCTTGGACCGCCCCACCCGTCCGCGCAGCTGGTACAGCTGGGCCAGGCCGAACCGGTCGGCGCGGTGGACGATCAGCGTGTTGGCGGTGGGGATGTCGATGCCGGATTCCACGATGGAGGTGGACACCAGAACATCGTACCGGCCCTCATAGAAGGCCGTCATGATGTCTTCCAGCTGGCTGGCCGCCATCTGGCCGTGAGCGACCGTGAAGCTGACCTCCGGCACCTGCTCGCGCATGAAGGTGGCGATCTCGTCGAGATCGGCGATGCGCGGCGCCACGAAGAAGCTCTGCCCGCCCCGGTAGCGCTCACGCAGCAGCGCCTCGCGCACGGTCACCGGATCAAACGGTGTCACATAGGTGCGCACCGCCAGCCGATCGACGGGCGGCGTGGCGATGATGGTCAGATCGCGGATGCCCGACATGGCCAGCTGCAGCGTGCGCGGGATGGGCGTGGCGGTGAGCGTGAGCACGTGCACGTCGGTGCGCAGCTCTTTCAGGCGCTCCTTGTGCTTGACCCCGAAATGCTGCTCCTCATCGATGATCATCAGGCCCAGCGACTTGAAATCGATGGTCTTGGCCAGCAGGGCGTGGGTGCCCACAACGATGTCACAGCGCCCTTCGGCGAGATCTTTGCGCGTCAGCGCGGCGTCCTTCGCGGGCACCAGACGCGAGAGCTGGCGCACCTGCACCGGCCAGCCGCGGAAGCGCTCGGCGAAAGTGGCGTAGTGCTGGCGCGCCAGGAGCGTGGTGGGCGTGACCACCGCCACCTGACGCCCGCTCATGGCGGTGATGAAGGCGGCGCGCAGCGCGACTTCTGTCTTGCCAAACCCCACATCGCCGCAGATCAGCCGGTCCATGGGACGGCCTTTCTTCAGGTCCTCGAACACGTCCTCAATGGCGCTGAGCTGGTCGTCGGTTTCAGCAAACGGGAAGCGCGCGGCAAACTCGTCATACAGGCCGGACGGCGCCTCGATCACCTCGGCGTCGCGGGCATTGCGCGCCGCGGCGATGCGGATGAGCTGATCGGCCATGTCGCGCAGGCGCTTTTTGGCCTTGGCCTTGCGCGCCTGCCAGGCCGCGCCGCCCAGCCGGTCCAGCTGCGCGGTCTCGCTGTCCGCGCCATAGCGCGACAACAGCTCGATATTCTCCACCGGCAGGTAGAGCCGGGACTCCCCGGCATATTCCAGTTCCAGGCAGTCATGGGGCGCCCCGGTTACGCTCAGCGTCTTGAGGCCCATATAGCGCCCCAGGCCATGATCGGCGTGGATGACCAGATCGCCCGGCGTGAGCGCGCCGGCCTCGGCGATGACATCGCTGGCCTTGCGCCGCTTACGCGGCCGGGCGAGGCGGTCACCCAACACGTCCTGCTCGGAAATGACCACGAAATCGGGCGTCTCAAACCCGTGCTCCAGCGGCATGATGATGCGCGCAATGGCCTTGCCGGACAGACGCAAGGCGTCGCCCCAGCTGCCCACGGCCTGAACCGGCGACAGTCCGTGCTCGCCCAGCACGCCACCCAGACGCTCTGACGCGCCCTCGCTCCAGCTGGCGAACAGGACGCGTTTACCGGTCTGACGCACACTGGCCGCATGGCGCGCGGCGGCTTCGAAGACGTTCTGATCGCCCTGGCGCTCGGCGGCGAAGCTGCGGCCCTGCTTGCCGCCCGCGTCGATCACGTGCTCGCCGGGCTCCTGGAAACTGGTGAACCGGCGCACCGTGCGCGCGCCCAGCGCCGCCTCCCACTCGTCTTCATCCAGGAACATGGCTTTGGGCTCGATGGCGCGATAGGCCGGCGCGCCCATGGCCCCGGCCCCGGATTTCTGCGCCTCCTGGCGGGCCTCGTAATAGTCACGGACCAGTTCCAGCCGCTCTTCCAGCGCTGGCCGCGCCAGCGAATCGAGGCCGATCAGCGCGTCCTCGCCGGCATAGTCAAAGACCGTATCAAGATGCTCGTGGAACAGGGGCAGCCAGTGCTCGGCTCCGGCCGGTCGGGCGCCAGCGCTGACTGCGTCATAGACAATATCGCCCGACCCGGCCGCGCCGAAGCGCTTCAGGAAACCGGTGCGAAACCGCGAGATCGCCGCGGCGTCCAGCAGCACTTCGCTGACCGGCGTGAACCGCACGGCCTTGAGCTGACGGGTGGTGCGCTGGGTTTCGGGATCGAACGCCCGCACGCTTTCCAGACTGTCGCCAAAGAAATCCAGGCGCACCGGCTCGGACGCATCGGCGGGAAACACGTCTATCACGCCCCCGCGCACGGCGTAGTCGCCGCGCTCGGTCACAGTGGCGGCGCGCACATAGCCGTTCATGGTCAGGTGCGTCTTGAGCACCTCGCTGTCGAGCGTCTCGCCCGGACGGGCAGACAGGCCGCCGCCCGCCATTGCGTCGCGCGGCGCGCAGCGCTGGACCATGGCGTTGACTGTAGTGATCACCAGAAGCGGGCTGTCATCGGGGGAGCGCTGGGCCAGGCGGTGCAGCGCTCCTGCCCGGCGCGCGGCGGTGCGCGGGCTGGGGCTGATCCGGTCATAGGGCTGGCAGTCCCAGGCCGGCAGGCGCAGCCGGTCAAGATCAGGCGCAAAGAACCGCACCGCTGCATCGAACGCGCTGGCGCGCGCCTCGTCCGCCGCGATGTAAAGCCCCAGCCCTCCGCGGGCCCGCAGCGCATCACAAAAGATCAGCGCATCAAATCCGTCCGGCGCACCACAGACTGTCAGCGCACCCGGGGTGCGGGCAATACGGTCAAGATCGTTCAAGGAGCGGCCCTTCCAGAACGCCAACGGGCCCGCGGGACGAATATTCGCCCCCGGGTCAAGGCAGGTTGTTCAAGCCCCAGCCTGCGCGCAGGTCAAGACGCGAGGCGCGTTTATAGCTCGCAAGCCTCACGCAGAAAGGCCGCGTGCTGATCAAGGATGACTACCATGCGCCAGTCTGCGCCCTCGGCGACCAGGCGCTCGCGCCAGTGGCCGATCACGGTCTCCTGGGTCATCAGCCAGTCACGCACGGAATCGGACAGGGGGCTCGGCCCGGGGCCGCGCGCCGGCCCTGCCCGCTGACCCAGGCTGCGCGGGCCGGGAAAGGCGATGACCTGGGCGCTGGCATGAGGCATGGCGAGTCCTTCTGGCGTTCCGGGATCGCCATCTTGCGACTCACTCTCATTCGCGTCAAGCGCAGGGCCGCAAAAAGCCCCTGCGCCGCAGCGCAGGGGCCTTCATGCCACGATCAGCCGGGCGGTTTCGACCTAGAAGCGGCGAACATAGCCGATCGACCACACGTTCCCTTCGCCTTCGAAGTCGTAACGGGTGTAGTCAAAACGGACCGCATTCGGGCCGGAGAACGCCCATTCGGCGCCCGCGCCGTAGGCCAGGCCGTCAGCATCGTCCTGAATGGTCAGGCCGGCTGCGGACGCGTCAAACTCAGCCCAAGCATAGCCGGCGCGAGCAAATACGGAGAACTGCTCGGACACCGGGAACTGCAGCTTGCCGAAGCCGGCGACGCCGTAGTTCAGGCCCACGTCAGCGGTCAGACCGCCGCCGATGTTCACTTCATCATCCTGAACGCCGATCTGGCCTTCGGCCTCAACGCCGAAGAATTCGGTCACGTCGAACCCGCCACGCAGGTAGATGGCGTTGAAGTTCGCGCCGTCAGCGTCGTAATGGGCGACACCGCCGCCGATGTGGGAGCGACCGTCTTGAGCCGAGGCGCCCGCCGCGAAAACCAGCGCTGCGACCGTGGAGAGGAGAATCGTTTTCATGAGTTGTTGTCCTTGTTGTTAGAGCCGGAACGCGTCTGGCTCGCCACAAGACAAACGCTTCAGCCCGAATTCCCGCAAGCGGCTCGGTGAGCAGATACCGTCAGTCGCACTCGAGCGTTGCGAACAAAATACGCACACCGGCGAAAGTGTGGCTGAAGATGGGTAAATGTGGCGCCACAACGACTAAAAGGGCCATTATATTTCAAACAGTTAATGAACCAGCGGCAAGGTGCGCCGCCCGACCTTGATCTGGCCGAATCTCCCCAACCGCGCTACATGGCCCGCATGCGCTTGACCTTCACTGATTCCCTCCTCGACCATGCCGGCTTGCAGCGGGCGAACCCCGACTGGATGGCGCAGCAGCATGTGCACGCCGAGGGCCGCGCGGTTCTGTTCGCCGGGGGCTCGATTGCTCTGGCGGATGACGGCGCCCCGCTGGTTCTGCCGGCGGGTATCGCCTCCGGCCTGGCGCTGAAATGGCCCGGCCTGATCTTCATCGGCCTGCAAAACGGCGCGCCCTGGTTTGCTGGCGCGCTGGAAAACGGCGTTGCCGAGCGCGGCCCGGATTTCCGCATGACGGCCATGCAGTTGGCGCCGGAGCTGGCTTGCGTCTTCGGGCGGGCCCGCTCCATCCTCATGTGGTCCGGGCGTAGGCGTTTTTGCTCCAATTGCGGTTCGAAGAACGAGTTCTTCGACGGCGGGCTTCGCCTGACCTGCCCGTCCTGCGGTATGGAGCATTATCCGCGCACCGATCCCTCGATCATCCTGCTGCCCTATTCGGGCGACCGGTGTGTAATGGGCCGCCAGCCCAGCTGGCCGCCAGGCATGTACGCAACACTCGCCGGCTTCGTGGAGCCGGGCGAAACGCTCGAGGCGGCCTGTGCGCGCGAAACGGCCGAAGAAGTGCACCTCAAAGTGCTCAGCACCGAATACGTCGCCAACCAGCCCTGGCCCTTCCCTTCCGCGCTAATGATCGGCTTTCTGGCCGAAGTCGAAGACGGCGAGGTGCAGCCGGACGATGACCTGGAAGACGCCCGGTGGTTCACCCGCGACGAGGTGCGCGAGCTCTATGACGGTGCGATGGCCAACTGGGCGCCGCGACACTTCTCCATCTCCAGATTGCTCATCGAGCGCTGGCTCGGCCGCGATGATGGCGCGACCCTGTGACGCGTCCGCGCCGGGGCTGCATGGGGTACATGGAACAGGCGTGTGTACCGGTTGCTTCGCCGGGCGGGGCGTGTCAAACACCCGGCCCGTAATCATTGAAATCTCTCGAGGGCGCTGATGGGCGATCTTTTCTTCAACAAGGTGGCGGGTGTGATCCTCGCCGTGGCCCTGTTCATGATGGCGCTGGGCGAATTGTCCAACATCGTATTTGGCGGTGGCGACAACGCTGAGCTCGCCTATCCGATCGATCTCTCGGCGCTCCAAACGTCTGCCCCCGCTGCAGAAGAGCCCAGCGGCCCGGTCGATTTCGGCGTGCTGCTGGCGAGCGCCGACCTGTCGGCCGGCGAGCGCGTAGCGCGCCGCTGCGCGGCCTGCCACACCTTCAATGAAGGCGGCGCGAACGGCACCGGCCCCAATCTGTGGGGCGTGATGGGCCGCGGCGTCGCGGAGGTGGCGGGCTTCAACTATTCGGGCGCCATGACTGAATACGGTTCGGGCGGCACGCGCTGGCTGTTCGAGAACATGTACGAGTATCTGGAAAACCCGCGCGGCTATGTCCCGGGCACGTCCATGAGCTTTGCGGGTCTTCGCAGCCAGGATGACCGCATCAACGTGATCGCCTACATGCGCAGCCAGGATAACGATCCTCTGGCCCTGCCCGACCCGCTTGCCGAGGCCGCGGCGGGCGAAGACGACGTGGCGGACGCCGAGGCTGAGGCTGCGGCAAATTCGCAAGAGGTCATGCCTGACCCGGCTGAGGACGCCGCGGAAGATGCTGGCGAAGCCCCCGCAGAAGGTGATGCGCCGTCCGAGGGTGACGCTGAAGCAGAACCTGCGGACGAGGACGACGGCGAACTTTAGGCTTCGCTGACGACGTGAACGACAAGGCGCGCGCTGCAAAGTGCGCGCCTTTTTCGTGTCCGGCGGCCAGCGTTCAGGCGCGGAAAACGAGAATGGTCCAGCCATCCAGCGACTGCGTTGCGGCGGGGCTCAGCCCGGCCGCCAGATAGGCCTCTGACACGCGCTCTGCCTGCTCGTCCAGCAGCCCGGCGAGGATCAATCGCCCTCCGGGGGCCAGGTGTGCTGCGGTTTGCTGAGCCAGCGTGATCAGCGGACCGGCCAGGATATTGGCGAAGATCAGGTCGAACCGCCGCCCGTCGAACACCGGATGGTCATAGCCATCGGCCTCAATCGACTCGATCTGCGGCCCCACGCTGTTCTTCTGCGCATTGACCAGCGTTTCGGCGACAGATTCGGCATCAATGTCCGTGGCGATGATCTGCGCGTCGGGCCACAGCCTGGCCGCGGCGATGGCCAGCAGGCCGGAGCCCGCGCCCAGATCCAGAACACTCTCGGGTGTGAACCCCTCGCGCTCGATCACGTCCACAGCCTCAAGGCAGCCGCGCGTCGTGGCGTGATGTCCGGTCCCGAAGGCCGGACCGGCTTCGACCTCCAGACCGATGCAGCCCGGCGCCAGATCCGCCGCCGCGTGAGCGCCGTACACCGCGAACCGCCCCGCCCGCACCAGCGGCAGACCTTTCAGCGATAGCGCGACCCAGTCTTCTTCGGGCAGCGGCGCGATGTGGACGGTGATGGAAGCCGCATCCAGCCCCTGCGTCTTGGCCATGGCCTCGGCGGCCTTCATCGTCTCGCACAGAATATCGAGGCGCCCCGCTGTTTCCGATCCATCCTCGAACAGCGACCAGCTCAGCGCCAGCGGCTCGGGGACGGCGTCCAGCGCGGCCAGAACCGGACGCAACCCGGTCATGGACCCACGCGCTTCAACCCGCCACAAAACACTCATTCATCCACCTCATGCGTCAGCAGGCGCTCAATCTCGTCCACGATGACCATCCACGCCGGACCGGCCGGATCGATCAGTTCAAAATGCCCGGCGCCCGGCAGGATGATGTCCCGCACCGGATCGCCCGCAGTCTCTGCCGCCTGGGCATAACCGGTTCCAAAGGCCGGGGGAATGATGGCGTCAAGTTCGCCCGAGATGACCACCTGGGGCACGCCCAGCGGCAGCAGGCGCGCCGGGGATGAATCGGCATAGGCGTCAGCGCCGCGATCAGGTCCGACGAGCGACGTCACGGTCTCCGGCTCCCCGCAGCGTCCGGGACCGTCCGCCGCGAACGCCTCCAGATCGAGAATGCCCGCCAGCGACACGACACCGGCGACCGGCAATGGCGCCTGCGGCGCCAGCGGTCCGTCGGCGATTCGTGCGCGCCCCGCCGCCCAGACCGCCAGATGCCCGCCGGCGGAATGTCCTGCCAACACAACGCGATCCAGGTCGATGTCATGGTCATCAGCCAGCAGGCGCGCATGGTCCACACCGGCCGCGACGTCCAGAAACGTGCCCGGCCAGGCGCCCGTATCGTGCCCGATGCGGGCATATTCCAGATTCCACACCGCCAGGCCGCGTGCACGCAGATCACCCGCTGTCAGATCCTGCAGCTCCAGCCCGGGAAGGCTAGCCAGCCAGCATCCGCCATGGATCATGATGACAAGGGGAAACGGCCCCGGCCCTTCCGGCAGCCAGAGCTCGCCAAACTGATGCTCGCCCGGTCCGTAGGCGATCCTGTGATCGGCCGACGGGCGCTCACGCTCCATCAATGCGGCAAACCGGATCGGACGCTCTGCCGCGTACGGATCAACGGGTGCAACGTCAGGCGCACTTTGCGGCCCGCAGGCCGTCAGCAGTGCAAACAGTAAGATGATTGGCAGACGGATGATCATGGCGCGCTCCCCCACACGGTCACGCGCCGCTTATGTCACCCCAGTCGGAATTGAGAAAGCCGTCAGGGTCAGCGCCGCGTCAGGCCGCGCGGGCGTCCGACAGCATTTCGGCGAAGAAATCTGTCTGGTCATCGACAACCTGGGCATAGTCAGGCTTGTTCGCCAGACGCAGCGCGTCGCGATAGATCGAATAGACCAGCTTGTCGGCCGGTTCCGGCTTGGCGTCCGGGCTGTTCATGCCGTCATGAACCCAGCGCCACAGCGCCAGCTTCGAGGTCAGATCATCCCAATCGGCGCTGGGCACGCTGGCCACAGCGGCCAAAAGGTGTGCGGGCGGTGTTGCGCCATCATTTTCCTTGACCTCGCGCCACATGCGGAAGGCCAGAGTGATGAAGCGGCTGTCCTGGTCCATGGTGCAACTCTTTCTGCCCCGCTGCGCTGTCACCGCGCGAAGCTCAATCCGGTACACGGCGGCAAATCGGCGGCGCGCGCCTCAACGGGCCGCGCCGGCACACTTGCGATGAGGCTGCAGATCCGCGCCGGGCGCCCCTGCTGCTGAACGTGTCCTATAAGTGAAAAAGGGCACAATCGCGGCGAGTATGCGGCGGCGCACAAAAACCGTCATAAAAATGTTGGAATACCCGCTCGCCGACCACAAGGCGCAGCGCCGCCCGCTTGCATCTCCACCGGCCAGCCCCGATAATCATCGGCAGGAAGGTCGGCGGCGGACGAGCCCCTCGCCAACCCGGTCAGGTCCGGAAGGAAGCAGCCGTAACGAGTTTTGGTTCGGGTCGCCGTTCGGCCTTCCGCCACCTTCCGCCTCTTTCAAGGCCCGTACGTTCGGGTTCGCACGCGCGGGAGCCTGATATCCCATGATGGACGACACCGAGCCCGGCCCTGACGCCGTTGACGATAGCGGCCCTGCCCTGCCCGGCTTCGAGCCTGCGCCGTCAGGCGGCGCGGGCTATCAGGTGCTCGCGCGCAAATACCGCCCCCAGACATTCCCGGACCTCATCGGCCAGGAGCCGATGGTGCGCACCCTCACCAACGCCTTCGCCGCCGGGCGCATCGCTCACGCCTACATGCTCACCGGCGTACGCGGCATCGGCAAGACAACCACGGCCCGCCTGATCGCGCGCGCCCTCAATTTCGAAACCGACACGGTCAAGGCGCCGTCGATCAATCTGGATCCGCCTGGCATTCATTGCGCCGCCATCACCAAATCCTCCCATGTGGACGTGATGGAGATGGATGCCGCCTCGCGCACCGGCGTCGGCGATATCCGCGAATTGCTGGACGGCTTGCGTTATTCGCCCGTCAGCGCGCGCTACAAGGTCTACATCATTGACGAGGTGCACATGCTGTCCACCTCGGCCTTCAACGCGCTCCTCAAGACGCTCGAAGAGCCGCCGCCGCATGTGAAATTCATCTTCGCCACCACCGAGATCCGCAAGGTGCCCGTGACGGTCCTCAGCCGCTGCCAGCGCTTTGACCTCAAGCGCGTCGACCGGGCGGTGCTGGCCGAGCACCTGGCCAGAATCTGCGAGACAGAAAGCGCGCCGGTGGAGCCTGAAGGGCTGATGGCCATCGCCCGCGCCGCCGAAGGCTCGGTGCGCGATGCGCTCTCCCTGCTCGATCAGGCCATCGTGCAAGCTGAAGGCGGCGGCGCGGTGACCGCCGCCCAGGTGCGCGACATGCTGGGCCTGGCTGACCGGACGCGGGTGCTCGACCTTCTGGCCGCCGCGCTGGAGCACCGGGCCGCGGACGCGTTGTCCGAGTTGCGCCATCAATATGATTCGGGCGCCGACCCGGTCGTGCTGATGCGCGACCTGCTCGATTATCTGCACGCCATGACGCGGCTCAAAGCCGCCGGAGCCGACGCCGATCTGGGCGAGGCGAAAGAGACGATCGCGCGCCTTGCGGCGCTGTCAGACGCCCATTCGCTGGCCTCGCTGGGGCGGCTGTGGAAGACGGCGCTGACCGGGCTCGACGATGTGCGCACCGCGCCGGACCCGTCTTCGGCCGCCGAAATGGCGGTGATCCGGCTGATGAGCGCGGCCAGCCTGCCCTCGCCCGAGGACGCGGCGCGCCTGCTGGCGGGCGCCCCGCGCGTCGAGACACCGGCGGCGGCGCAGCCCGCCCCTTCCGCGCGCGCGCCGGAGCATCCGGAGGCGCGCGAAGCCGCCAGCGAAGGCCGGATCGTCCCGTTCAACCGCCCCGCCCCGGCGCCAGAGGCTGCACCGGGCTATGACGATGTTGAGGAGGACGACGAGCCCATCAGCGATGGACTGCCCGGGCCGGAAAGCCTGGAAGAGTTGATCGCGGACATTGAGGGCGCGCGCGAAATCGGGCTGAAGCTCGATGTGGAGCGCTATGTGAAACTGGTTTCGCTGCGTCCGGGCGCCCTCGCCTATGAGCCCGCCCCCGGCGCGCCGTCCGATCTCGGCGGGCGGCTGGCGCGCTTTCTTCAGGACCAGACCGGCGCGCGTTGGCTGGTCGACAGCTCGGCGAAGAACGGTCAGGAGACCATCCATGACCGCCGCCGCCGCGAGGCGGAGGCCGAACGCGACTCGGTGATGAAAGACCCTGCCATGGTCAGCGCGCTGGCCGCCTTTCCCGGCGCCGAGCTGATCGCCGTGGAACCGGCGCCCTCGCCCGCCAAACCCGCCCAAGACCGCCAGGAGACCAAGCGATGAAGGACCTTGCCGGCCTGATGAAGCAGGCCCAGGAGATGCAGCAGCGCATGCGCGAGGCGCAGGAACGGCTGGAAACGCTGGAAGTGACCGGCGAGGCGGGCGCTGGTCTGGTGCGCGTGACCCTCACCGCCAAGGGCGAGCTGCGCACGCTGTCGATTGATCCGTCCATCGTCACGCCGGACGAAAAAGAAGTGCTCGAAGACCTCATCAAGGCCGCCCACGCGGACGCGCGGCGCAAGGCCGAGACCGCACAGGCCAAAGTGCTGGGCGAGGCCACCAGCGGCATGTCCCTGCCGCCCGGTTTCAACATGCCTTTCGGCATCAAGCCCTGAGGCGCACGCCTGGTTGCTTTGCGATCCTGAAACGCGCTCTATCTTGTAAGACAGACGCCAATTCGGGGACACGGTTTCATGGACTTACCGGTAGAATGGATCATCGCGGCGGCCGCAGCCGTGATTGGCGCGTGCATGGGGCTGCTCAGCCTGATCGTGCCGCAATGGGGCGCGAGCGTGGTGCGTCTGGCGCCCGATCCGCGCTGGAAAGGCGGCTTCGCCGAATTTCGCGCCAGCTATGGCGGCGCGCTGGTGCTGGCCCATGGCGCGGTGCTGCTGACCCTCGCCATGAGCGCCCAGGCCGGCGCGGGCGCGGTGATGGGCGCCAGCTTCGCGGTCGCGCTGTACTGGGGCGGCATGGCGATAGGCCGCGCGGCGTCCATGGTGCTGGACCGGCAAAAGGAGACCGTCACCGGCTATAATGCGGGCGCGATAGGGTTCGAGACCGTGATGGCGCTGGCGCTGGCCGCGCCGTTCATCGCGCATCTGGGGTGAGGCCTCACGCCCTCTCCGCTATGCTCCACGCATAGTCAGCCATCGGCGCCACCAGTGCGCCCAGCTCCTTGGCGCGTTCATTGGAGGCATTGCCCTGCAGCCCGCGCGCATACACGCCCTGGGCGATGCCGGCCAGGCGGAAGATGTTGTAGGCAATGTAGAAATCGAGTTTCGGGATGCCGTCACGCCCGGTGCGGCGGCAATAGGCGGCCACGTATTCGTCTTCGGTCGGGATGCCCAGCGCCTTCAGATCCACACCCAGAAAACCGGAGCGGATTTCCTTGGGCGTGCGCCATTGCATGAGCTGATAGGTGAAGTCGGCCAGCGGATCGCCCAGCGTCGACAATTCCCAATCCAGCACCGCGATGACGCGCGGCTCGGTGGGGTGGAAGATCATGTTGTCGAGGCGATAGTCGCCATGGACCACGCTGATCCGGTCCTGCTGCGGCGCATTGGCCGGCAGCCAGTCGATCAGCCGGTCCATGGCCGCGATGGGCGCGGTTTCGGCGGCCTTGTACTGCTTGGTCCAGCGCGCGATCTGGCGCTCGAAATAATTACCCGGACGGCCATAATCGGACAGGCCTGCGGCTTCCACGTCGATGGCGTGCAATTGCGCCAGCGTGGCGTTGGACGCGTCATAGAGCGCGGCGCGCTGCGCGGGCGCGAGATCGGGCAGATAGGCGTCCCAGAATATCCGGCCCTCGACGAAATCCATCACGTAGAACGCCGTGCCGATAACGCTTTCATCCTCACACAGCGCATGCATGTGCGGAGCAGGGAAACCCTGCCCGCCCAAGGCCTTCATCACCTGATATTCGCGTTCCACCGCATGGGCCGAGGGCAGGAGCTTGCCCGGCGGCTTGCGGCGCAGGACATAGGCGTGGCGCGGCGTGGTCAGCTTGTAGGTCGGGTTCGATTGCCCGCCCTTGAACTGCTCCACGGTGAGCGGTCCGGCAAAGCCCCCCACATGCTGGTCCATCCACGTTTCCAGCGCGCGCTGATCGAATTTCAGCGCGTCGGCGACCGCCTTGGTGCCGGAAAACGCGTCATCAAGCTGGGACATGCGGGCAGTCTCCTGAGCAGGCGGCAAAACGGAGCGGCGTCCGGCGCGCAGTTCACCCGGTTCGGACGCCCGCCTCAAGGGCGATAGTCATTCGGCATCGGCGCGCCACGCCACAGCGCCATCGATGACCGTCATCACAGGGCGGGCATCGCGCAGATCGAGGTCGGCTGCGGTCATCAGATCGGTGTCGAACACGCTGAAATCGGCGCGCTGGCCCATGGCGATCTCACCCAATTCACCGTCCAGATGAACGGTCCAGGCCGGCCAGAGTGTAAACAGCTTCAGCGCGTCATCGCGCTCCAGCGCCTGATCCAGATTCCAGCCTTCGCCCGCAAAGCCCTCCAGATCGCGGCGCACCGCGGCGGCGTAGAATTCGATACGCGCTTCGCCGCGCTCCACCGGAGCATCGGAACCGCCCGCGATAATGGCGCCGCTCTCCACCAGCGACCGCCAGGCATAGGCGCCCTCCAGGCGCTGCAGGCCGATGCGCGCGGGCGCAAAGTGCAGATCACCAATGGCGTGGCTGGGCTGCATGGACGCCACGACGCCCAGATCGCCAAAACGCGGAATATCGTCCGGGTGCAGCACCTGGGCGTGTTCCACGCGCCAGCGCGGCTCGGGCCGCGCGCGCTCGCCCGCCGGCACGGCGTCCAGAGACGCCTCCATCCAGTCGAGCAAGCGGCGATTGCCGGCATCCCCGATGGCGTGGGCGGATATCTGCACGCCATCTTTCAGCGCCCGGCGCATCATCGCCTGGCTCGCTTCGTCACGCGCAATGAACAAGCCGGTCGAGCCCGGCGAGTCGTCATAGGGCGACAGGAGCGCTGCGCCGCGCGAGCCCAGCGCGCCATCCATGTAAAATTTTATCCCGTTGGCGGTCACCCGGCCATCGGCTTCCACCCGCGGCGCCCGCGCGGCCACGTCGTCATAATGCTCGGGATTGGCGAAGACATGCACGCGCAGGGGCAGACGGCCCTCTTGCGCCAGCTGCACGAGGATATCCACGTCGTCATAGCGCACCGACATGGAATGCGCGCCGGTCCAGCCTGACGCGGCCAGCACGCGCGCGCCCGCCTCATAGGCGCGCACCCGCGCCTCGCCCTCAGGCTCACGCAGGAAGATGGAGAAGGGCGCCATGGCGGTGTCGATGATCATCCCCGTCGCGGCGCCGGACGCGTCGCGCAGGATTTCACCGCCTTCGGGATCCGGCGTCTCCGCCGTCACGCCTGCTTCGGCGAGGGCCGCGGAGTTGGCGACCAGCGCATGCCCGTCCGCACGCACCAGCACCACGGGGCGGTCCGGCACGACGGCGTCGAGATCGGCGGCGGTGGGAAAACGGCCTTCGGGCCAATGCGTCTCGATCCAGCCGCGCCCGGCCACCACGTCCACGGCGCCGTCAGCGGCGGCCGCGACGCGCGCCTGCAGCTCGGCAATGGATCCCACGCCTTCCAGATTGAGGTTCAGCTCTCGCAGGCCCACGCCGAGGATATGCACATGGGCGTCGGTGAAGCCGGGAAACATCGCCGCGCCATTGAGATCAATGCGGTCAGTCGCGGGGCCAGCATAAGCCTCGCAGGCCCCGGCCGCGCCAGCGCACACGATCCGGCCGCGCACGACAGCGACCATTTCCACCTGGCGATTGTCATCGCCGCCGGTATAGATCACGCCGCCTTCAAAGATGCGCTCTGCGGGGTCCGCTGCAGGCGCCGCAGGCGCAGCCGCGTCTTCGCAGCCGGCCAGCGCCAGAACCGCCAGTCCAATCAGAATGATGCGCATGTCATACCCTCCCGCGAGTCAGCCGCTGCGCACGCTAGCGTGCCGGGATGCGGACGCCAAATCGCTTAGCGTCCCTCGCGGCGCCAGGCGCCGCCCAGCAGGCCCATCAGGAGGATCGCCAGAAGCAGCCCCGGCGCCAGCGGCGTGCGCTCGGCGCTGGTGACCACATAGGCCTCGTTGCGCTGCAGCCCGGCCCAGTTGGGCCCGGCCTGACGCACACCGGCGCGGGTGCGGCGCAGGTCCGGCACGCTAACGTCCGATCCCAGCATGAACACCCCGCCGCCGCTGGCGTCGGCCAGCGCGGAGAGACCTTCGGGATCGGGGCGCAGATCAGTGAATTCGCGCGGATTGAGCGGGCCGGACGCCGTCACGGCTGTCAGATCGCCCGAGCGCAGGCGGACCAGTCCCTGTTCCGCCGCCTCTGTGGACGCCGTGAAGCGCCCGGGCTCCACCTCTTCCATGTCCAGCACCTGACCGGCGCCCGACGGCCATTCGATCTCCAGCGGCGGGGCGGAATCGGCGAGCGTGGTGCGCGTCACCGAGAGCTCACCGCCCGACACGCTGGCGGTCAGGCGCTCCTCATCCAGCTCCGGCTCGCCCATCAGCCAGTGGGCCACACGGCGGAACAGCTCGTCATGCGGCCCGCCGCCATCATAGCCGCGCGCCCATAGCCAGGCTTGATCGGACAAAAGGATCGCCGCGCGCCCTTCCCCGGCCCGCGCCAGCGTCAGCAGCGGCGCGCCGTCCGGGCTTTCCAGCACGGTCTCGCCCGCCACCGCCCGCGCGCCGATGCGCCGGTGCCAGTCGCCCCAGCCCGCCTCGCCGCCTGCCATAGGCGCAGTGACCGGATGGCGTGCGCCAGCTTCAGAAATGCGCGGCGTAAACCGCGTCTCGATCACCGTTCCGTCCGGAGAGGCCGGCAGCACGCCCGCCAGCGCCGTGCGCGCCAGGCTGTCAGGACCGGCAAACGGCGGCCCCGTGGTGACCAGCAGCGCGCCGCCCTCTTCCACGTAGCGGGCTATGTTTTCAAAATAGAGCGGACGCAGAATGCCCCGGCGCCGATAGCGGTCGAAAATCACCAGATCAAACTCGCCAAGGCGCATCTGGAACAGCTCGAACACCGGAAACGCAATCAGGGCGAGCTCGTCGGCGGGCACAGAGTCATCGCGATCCAACGGGCGAAGAATGGTGAAATGCACCAGATCCACGCTCGGGTCGGACTTTAAAAGGTTGCGCCAGGCCCTTGCGCCATTATGGGGTTCTCCGGTGATCAGCAGCACGCGCAGCCGGTCACGCACCCCGGTCACGCTCACCGCCGCGCGGTTGTTGACCAGGGTCAGCTCTTCAGAGCCGGCCTCCACCTCGATCTGAACCACATTGGTTCCGCGATTGCGGATTTCCGCCTGCACCTGCACCTCGCGGCCAATGGCCACGCGCGCCTCGATGGGCTCGCCGCCATCCACCGACAGGGTCACCAGAGCGGTCCCGCCTTCATCGGCCTCGTCCTCGACCCGCAAGGTGAAGCTGACCAGTTCGCCCACCAGGCCATAGCGCGGCGCTTCGGAAATGATCAGGCGGCGGTCGCGCGCCTGCGGGTCGCCGGTGACCCAATGATGCAAGGGCGCGGTCAGACCCAGCGCATCGCCCTCGGTCGGCGCGTCGTGGACCTGGCCGTCAGACGCGACGATCACCCCGGCCAGACGCTCACGCGGAATGCCGGCGAGCCCACGCTGGACTGTCTCCATCAGGCGTGTGCCGTCGGCGGCGCGCCCGCCGCGCACCTCCACCAGCTCCAGCGAGGCGTCGCGTTCAGCGAGCGCGCGCGCGGCCTCGGCAACGGCTTCCGCAGCCGCAGTGCGCCCGTCCACATCCATGGAGGCGCTGTCATCCACGACCAAAAGGGCGATATCAGTCAGCGGCTCGCGCGCCTCGCGCACCAAAGCCGGGTTCATCAGCGCGGCCGCGAGCCCCAACGCCGCCAGCGTCCGCCACAGCCAGCCCTTGAGACCGCGCGCCAAAGCCAGCCCGGCGCCCGCCAGCGCCAGCGCCGCGAGCACAGCGATCACCGGCGCGGGGATCAGCGGCGCAAAGATGAGGCTGGTCGCATCCATCACTGGCGCCCCAGCCGCTGCAGGATGGCCGGCACATGCACCTGGTCTTCCTTGTAGTTTCCTGTGAGCGCGTACATGGCCAGATTGACGCCGAACCGATTGGCCAGCTCGCGCTGGCGCTCTCCGCCCTCCACCGGCGCCAGTGCCCGGCCCGTCTCATCCACCGCCCAGGCCGAAGCCCAGTCAGCCGACCCGATGATCAGGCCGGACACGCCGTCGCGCGCCGACCCGTCGCGGCTGGCCTCCACCCACACCTCGCCACCGGCATAGCGGCCGGGATAGTCCCTGAGCAGATAGAAGGTCTTGCCCAGAACATGATCGGGACCGATGCGCTGCAGGGGCGGCACATTGATGCGCTCCAGCGTGCGCATCAGGCCGGGATGGGGCTGCCCGGCGCCGGCGCTGTCTCGACCGTCGCGGGTGTCAAACACGATGAGCCCGCCGCCCTGAAGATACGCGCTGACTCGCGCGGCTGCCTCATCCGACAAAGCCGGCGCATCCAGCGTCAGCGGCCAATAGACCAGCGGGAAGAACAGAATGTCGTCGGTTTCGATATTCACCGGCGATGGGGCGCCCGGCTCCACAGCGCTGCGCCGCCGGGCTTCGCGCGACACGCCCTCCAGCCCGGCCCGGCTGATGGAATCGATTCGGCTGTCGCCGGTCAGCACATAGGCGAAGCGCACCTCCAGAGCGTTGGCGGCGTCGTCGGCCTCGGCCGGGGCGGACAACGCGATGCTCGCGCCGACCAGGACCGCAATCGCCGCCGCGCCGCGCGGCATCGCCACCCGCGGCATCCGCCCCGACAGGGTCAGCGCGATCAGGGCATCGAGGGCGAGGACAAGCTGGGCCAGCGCCAGCAGCGCGCCAGCAAAGCGTATCTCCCGCCCCTGCCCGCGTGCTTCATAGACGGCGCCTGGCAGATCGCGCGCCAGCGGCTCAAGCGTCTCGTCCGGACGCATCACATTGAGCGGCGCGCTGGCCGCGCCGATGGCGTAAATGCCCGGCGGGGTGCGGGCGCCTGCCCGGGCCAGATGGAATTCTTCCGCCGGGATCGGGTCGGCGTCGGTGCGCGGATCGGTCAGCGCCCCCGCCCCGTCCAGCATGCGCTCCAGCCGCCAGGCGCCGCCCTGCACCTGCGCGGGCTGGGCCGCTGCACCGCCCGAAAGGGCCAGGACGCGCTCCAGCATAGCCGGGTACAGGCCCGACAACGGCAAGCTCGACCAGTCGGGACCCGCCGTGACGTGGAACAGCACCAGCCAGCCATTGCCGCGCCGGTCTGCCGTGACCAGCGGCGTGCCGTCCTCCAGCCGCGCCCAGACGCGCGCATCCAGCGCCGGTCCGGGTTCCGCGAGTACCTGCCGCGTCACGCGCGCCTCAGGCGATGGCGCGAGCCCGGCGAACGGGCTGTCATCGGCGAAAGCGGCAATGCCCTGGGGCGCGTCCCACGCCATGGCGCCGCCGAACAGACGACCGCCCTCGCGCAGGGGCGCCGGCACCAGCTCGCCGCTGCGCACCGCCAGGCGCGGGCCGGCGAAGCGCACGATCAGCCCACCGCCTTCCAGGAATTCGACAAGGCGCGGGTCCTGGGCGCTGGCGGCGTCCACAATCACCAGCGCAGCGGGCTCGGCCTCCAGCACCGTATCGAGATCATCCACCACGAGTTCGGAAATGCCCGCAAGCGCCTGCCGCGCATAATGAATATCAGACAGAAGCGGCTGGCCTTCGCCTCCGCCGCCTTTGGCTTCAAGCAGGCCTACGCGCGGCCGGCGCCAGCGATCCCCGGTGACCTGCACCGCGCCGGCGGAGGCTTCGCCGTCGATCTGGACCCGGGTGATCCGGTTGCGCAAATCCAGCGGCAGGCGGGCTTCCAGCCGCAGCGTCCGGTCGCCGTCCGCAAACTCGCCATCGGCCACCGCCAGCGCCCGTCCATCCGCGCCCAGTGCGGTCACGGCGACCGGCCTGATCCCACTGTCGCTGGTGCGGCTGACCACAGCCGCGAACCCGTCCGGCTGGGCTTCCACGGCTGACAGGCCCAGCGGCCCGGCGCCCGGCTGCGGCATCAGCACCCGCAACGGTCCGCGCGCCTGCGCCGTCCGCGCCAGCGCCGCATCGCCCTCGCCCCCACTCACGCCGTCATTGATCCAGACCGTTTCGATGCGCGAAGGCGCGCCTTCGGCGCTTAGGGCAGCCGTCAGGCGTTCAGCGGCTTCGGCCCGGTCGGGCGCCCAGGCGCGCGGCTCGTGGGCTTCAAGGCGCGACACGGCCTCGCGTGCATCCAGAAAGCGCAGCGTGTCGCCGCGCCGCGGGGCGGGCGCGGTGAACAGGATCGCCGCCGGGCGGCCATCGGCCCGCGCCGCATCCAGCCGGGCGCGCGCTTCAGCAGCGGCACCCGGCCAGGCTGCGGCGGCGGTCCAGCCGTCATCGACAATGACCAGCAGCGGATCGGTGGAGCCGGCGCCCGCATCGGGCTGCCAGACAGGACGGGCCAGCGCCAGAATGATCATCGCCGCCAGCAGCAGCCGCAACAGCACCAGCCACCAAGGGGTCGTCTGCGGCGTTTCGGGCGTGCGGGCGAGACGCTGCAGCAAACGGATCGGGGCGAACACCACCGTGCGCGGCGCCGGCGGCGTGGCGCGCAGCAGCATCCATAGCAGCGGCAGGACCACCAGGGCCGCCAGCGCCCAGGGCGCAGCAAAAGCGAGCGGGCCAAGGCTCAGCATCACACGCCCCCGTCCAGCGCCTGATACAGCGCCAGTACGGCGGCGCCCGCCGGGCGGTCGGTGCGATGGGTGATCAGCGTCCAGCCCGTGCGCCGGGCGAGATCGCTCAAGGCTGCGCCATGCTCGGCCCACAGGCGCGCATACCCCGCCCGCGCGGACTCCGCCCGACCGAACATCAGGGACTCGCCGCCGCCCGCCGGGTCAAAGCGTGTGCGGCCCTCAAACGGGAAATCTTCTTCCGACGGATCAATGATGCGCAGCATGACGCCGCGCGCGCCCGCCGCAGACAGCGTCGCCAGGCGCCGCGCCCACGTCTCGGGCGGATCCAGAAAGTCGCTCGCCAGCACCAGGCGCGCGTGGCGCGGCAGGTCCGGCGCCTCGACACTCGCCACCGCGCCGGGACCATCAGCCAGAGCGCGGCCCGTCAGCTCCAGACCGGCTTGGCCGGAGCGCGCCCGGCCGGTTTCGCCCAGCGCGGCCACCCGCTCGCCGCCGCGCGCCAGCAGGCTGGCGCAGGCGATCAGGCACACCGCCGCCCGGTCTCGCTTGGTCGGCAGGCCGGCGCTCTGTGCGTCCATGCCCGCAGACCCGTCACGCCAGAGATAGACGGCGTTGGCCGCTTCCCATTCAGTTTCCCGGACAAACAATTGGTCGCCGCGCGCTGACCGGCGCCAGTCCACCGAGCGTGCGCCGTCCTCAACCCGGTGGCGGCGATATTCCCAGAAGGTCTCGCCCGAGCCGGCGCGCCGGCGGCCATGGGCGCCGAACGCCACAGTCGCGGCGATGCGCTCGGCCTCAGCCAGCAAGGCGGGAAAGCGCGATGCGGCCCGCGCCGCCTCTCGGCGCAGCCGGTCATGGGTGCGGGGCTTTTTGGATGCGGCCATGGACAGGTGTTCTGGCTCCTCGCGCGTCAGGCGGCTTCTGCAGCCAGGCGCCGTATCAGCGCCTCCACCGCCAGCCCGTCGGCGCGCGCAGCGAAGGTCAGCGCCATGCGGTGCTTGAGCACGGGCTCGGCCAGCGCGATCACATCCTCGGTCGACGGCGCCAGACGGCCCTGCAGCAGGGCGCGGGCGCGCACGGCCAGCATCAATGACTGACCCGCGCGGGGTCCCGGACCCCAGGCGACGCCCTCGCGCACATCGGCGTCTTCAGAACGGTCTGGCCGCGCGCGCTCCAGCAGCGCCAGGATGGCGTTCAGCACCGCATCGCCCACCGGCATGGCGCGCACCAATTGCTGCAGCCCGGCGATCTCGTCCGGCGACAGGACGGCGACCGCCTCGCCCTCATCCGTTCCGGTGGTGGCCAGCAGGATGGCGCGTTCTTCCTCGCGTGACGGGTACGGCACGTCGATCTGCATCAGGAACCGGTCGAGCTGGGCTTCGGGCAGCGGATAGGTGCCCTCCTGCTCGATCGGGTTCTGGGTGGCCAGCACGTGAAAGGGTTTGGGCAGGTCGTGGCGCTGGCCGGCGATGGTGACGAACCCTTCCTGCATGGCCTGCAGCAAAGCGGCCTGGGTGCGCGGGCTCGCCCGGTTGATTTCGTCGGCCATGAGGAGGCGGCAGAAGATGGGACCGGGGATGAAGCGGAAAGCGCGCTTGCCGCCAGGCGCCTCTTCAAGCACCTCAGAGCCCAGAATATCCGCCGGCATCAGATCCGGCGTGAACTGCACCCGCTTGTCCTCCAGCCCGGTCACCACGGCCACAGCGTGGACCAGCCGCGTCTTGGCCAGACCGGGTGCGCCAACCAGCAATCCGTGACCGCCGGCCAGGATCACCGCGAGCGTGCGTTCGACCACTTCATCAAGCCCGATAATAGAGCGTGCGATGGACGCACGGGCCTCCGAAAGGCGCGCTGCGGCTGCGTCCGCCCGCGCTGCAATGTCGCCGGAGTCTTTCATCGCGCTGGTCATGGCCCTAAATCCTTTGGAGCAAGACGTCCTTGGCCAAACATGGCCGCAGCCTGCCGAGGTGTCCATGGCCGGGCCTGACCATGACCAAGATGCAATGCAGTCGCTCCTCAAGGCGGCAGAGGCCGCCAGCGGCCCCAATGGCTATCCGCCCGTGGAGCGCTGGGAGCCGGAGTATTGCGGCGAGATGGACCTGGTCATCCGCCGCGATGGCAGCTGGTGGCATGAGGGAACCCGCATCGGCCGCGAGCGCATGGTGCGACTTTTTGCGCGCATCCTGCGCAAGGACGCCGATGGCGAGACCTATCTGGTCACGCCGGTGGAGAAGATCCGCATCCAGGTCGAGGCCGCGCCGTTTCTGGCGGTGGCCGTCGAACGCTCCGGCGAGGGCGAGGATCAGAGGTTGGCCTTCCGCACCAATCTCGACGACGCGGTCATGGCCGGCACAGATCACCCTATCCGCGTCGAGACCGGCCCTGATGGCGCCCCCGACCCCTATGTGCTGATCCGCGGACGTCTGGAGGCGCTGATCGCGCGCGCGGCCTTCTATGACCTCGCCGCCCTGGCCGTACCGGGCCAGGACGAGGCCGGCAGGCCGGTGATGGGCGTGTGGAGCCTGGGCGTGTTCTTCCCGCTGGGTCCCGCCGCATGAGCGCCTCTGCCGCCAGGGTAAACTCTGAAGATATCCTCGCCCGTCTCGAGTCCGTTCTGGACCCGGTGGATGCGCGCGTGCCTGCGCCCCGGCTTGGCGATGGCGACCTCAATGGCGAACCGTCCCCCAGCGGACGGGTGCTGCGCCCTGCAGCGGTGCTGGCTTTGCTGGTGCAGGACGAGGACACGCTGCGGATCCTGTTCACACGCCGCGCTGATCACCTTCAGGCTCATGCCGGTCAGGTGAGTTTTCCCGGCGGACGTCAGATGGCGGGGCGCGAAACGCTGGCTGAGTGCGCCTTGCGCGAAACTCAAGAAGAGATCGGCCTGACGCCGGACCGCATCACGCTTCTGGGCCGCTGGGAGAGCTATGAGACGGTCACCGGCTTCGAGGTCACGCCGTTCGTGGGCGTGACCCGGGTGGGCTTCACGCTGAACCCCGATCCCGGCGAAGTGGCCGAAGTGTTTGAAGCGCCCTTCGACTTCCTGATGAATCCGGCTAACCACCGGCTGGAAGAGCGCGAGTTTCGCGGCATGTTGCGGCGCTATTACGCCATGCCCTGGCAGGGGCGCTATATCTGGGGCGCGACGGCGGGCATGCTGCGCGCCCTCTCGCGGCGCTACGCCGAGGGCCGCCCAGGCGGCCCGCAATTCGCCGGAAAGGCCGCCCGATGATGCGCATGATCCTGATTTCCGCCCTCGCCTTCATCATCCCCTTCATCGTCTGGTACGCGGCTGCGCGCGTGCGCAGCCATCAGGGACATGCGCCTATCGGTCTGTTGTCGCTGGCGGGCGCGGCGTGCGTGATGGTGACGGTGACGACGCTGGCGCTGATCGCCTCTGACGATGGCGAGCCTGACGGGGACTTCGCACCGCCGCGTATCGAGCGCGAGCGGACCCCGCCGGGTCATCTGGGACCGCGTGGCGATTCGCCCGGTCAGCACCGTACCCCCAATGATCCCGGTCCCAGCGATCCGGATCTGGAGCCGGTTCCCGAACCGGCGCCAGACCCCGCCCCCGAGCCGGCCCCTGGCCCTGATCGCTGAGGCGCGCCATGGGGGAGGTTCGGCTCGATCCGCATGACCACCCCTGGCTGACCGCGCCGGCGGTGAGCGCGGTGATGGATGCCCTGAGCCCTGGCGCCAGCGACCGGGCGCGTTTTGTCGGGGGATGCGTTCGCAGCGCCCTGCGCGGCGAGCCGGTCAGCGATATCGATGTGGCCACCGTCCTGCGCCCGGAAACGGCTGTGCAGGCGCTGGAAGCGGCGGGCATTCGCGCTGAGCCCACCGGCATTGATCACGGCACAGTCACGGCCATCGTCGGCGGGCAGCCCATCGAAGTGACCAGCCTGCGCCGGGACGTCGAAACCGACGGGCGGCGGGCCGTGATCGCCTACACGCAGGACTGGGCCGTAGACGCCGCCCGGCGCGACTTCACCATGAACGCCGTCTATGCCCGGCGCGACGGAACCCTGTTTGATCCTTTCGGGGGCGTCGCCCATGCCCGCACCGGACAGGTGATCTTCATCGGCGACCCGCTGGCGCGCATCGCCGAGGACTATCTGCGCATCCTTCGCTTCTACCGCTTCGGCGCCTGGATGGGCGGAACGCTTGACCCGGAAGGGCGGCGCGCTTGTGAGGCGCAAGCGGCAACGCTCAGGCTATTGTCCGCCGAGCGGGTTTGGAAAGAGTTCAAGAAACTGCTCGCTGCGCCCGATCCCGGGCGTGTGGTAGAGGCGATGCACAAAGGCCACGTTCTGGGGGTGATCTGGCCCGGAACACTCGACTTCAAGCTTTTCTTAAGCTTAATTAACAGCGACCGAGGGAAGGTCCGGCCCGCTGATGCGCTTGTTCGCATGGCAGCTTTGGCCGGGCAGGATGGGGACGCCGTGGCTGGCTTGAGCGCACGCATGAAAGCCTCGCGGGCTGAGACCGCCCGGCTGGCCGCCATGAGCGGACCGGCGCCGGCGCGCGCCGGCGCGGTGCGGGCCGGTATGGGCGATCGTGAGCTTGGCCGCGCGCTTTACGTGCTGGGTCCGCAAACCGTCGCAGACCGCCTGCGCCTGGATGAAGCGCGCACCGGCGAGGACGCCTCACCCGCCCTCACCCATGCTGCCCGATGGACCCGTCCGCGCTTTCCGGTGACCGGCCATGATTTGATCGCGGCGGGCGCCATGTCTGGCCCGCATCTGGGCGCGAAGCTGGAGGCGCTGGAAGAGGCATGGATCGCCTCGGGCTTCACCCTGACGCGCGAAGCTCTGCTCGCCGGGATGGACCGGTCATGAGCGTCACCGAGCTTTTCAGCCAACGCTATCAGGCGCGGATCGGGTGCGGGGATCTGTTCCATGACGATCTGCATCTGCATGACTACCGCGCGCTCGAGGAAGAGGCGCGCGACCTGCTGCTCCAGCCCGGCGACGCCGCCCAGCGTCATCTGGACGCCGAGCACGCGCTGCGTGCTCAAGTCCAACGCGCCATCGACAACGCCAATGAGCAACGCACCGTCAAGGACCTGCCCCGGCGCGCCCAGAAGCGCATGGCGGACGCGTATCTGCAAGCGCGCCTGCCTGCCCACGCCGAAGCCGCGGAAGCGGGCGTCGGCTGGCTGTTCGAGCTCAGCGGTCCCGCGCCGGCTGGCACTGTTTTCGAGCATGGACCCTATGGGGTGCCCGCCAATCTCCTGCTGTTCGATTTCGTCGAGGTCTTCTTCGACCTGCTGCCGGCCGAAGAGCAGCTTGATTTCAGCCGCGACCTGAACACGCGCCTGCAGCGCGGCGCATCGCGCTGGTACTTCCAGCTCGGCCGTTGGCGGCGCGATGACTGGCCGCGCGATCGCGACGCCCAGTTCGATCTGATCCTGTTCTCCCTCAAGCGCCAGTCCGAAGCCGCGCTCACCCGGCGCGAAAATCTCGCCGACGCGGTCCCCGGCGCAAGCTTCAATGCGCAGACGGCGTCAGATTCGCTGGAAGCCGCCGCGCGCAGCCTGTGGCAGGCCGACCGGCTGCTATCGTCCGATCTTTTGTCCGACAAGGTGCGCCACTCGGCCGCCGTGCGCGCGGCGCGCCAGGCTTTCGACGCCTGCCTGCGCAGCTTTGGCGGCGTGGTGCGCGGTCCGTTCGTCGCCGCCAAGCCGCCGCGCGACACCCGCACCCGCATGGGCCGCCTGTTCGGTCCGGCGCCGGAAAAGGTCTCGTCCGCCGCCCTGAAAGGCGTGGAGGAGCCGTTGGCCGCCGCCTATCGCATCAAGCGCCTGGGCGAGGCGCTGGCGCAGGGCCACGGCATTGAACGTGCCGAGCGGGTGAAGCTTCTGGAGCGGGCCAATCTCGCCGAGTTCGTCATGCGCCTGGTGCTGTTCGGCCTGCCTGCCGACAAGCCGGACGCCGAGGACGCCGAGTCAGACGAGGTGCGCCGCTATTCCAAGCTGACGCGGACCGAGGCGCCCACCATGATCGCCGGCAAACGACTCAGCCATGGCGAGGGCGCGCTGCATCTGCAGCTTCACGACAAGGCGACGGCGCGCCTGGCTGTCGATCTGATGGCGCGGCTCAGCCAGTTCGCCGCGGGCGCGGCCACCAGCCATCCCGGCGGCGACGCCCATGACTCCCTGCCCGATGCCGCCTTCGCCCGCCATCCCCGCCAGGCCGACCTCGCCCGCGCGATGTTCTGGCGGCGCGTTGGCTTTGGCGTGCTGATCGCGGCGGCGGCGGGCGCGCTGGTGGCGCTGGGCGTGGCGGTGGGGATGCGGGTGTAGGCGCTAACCCGCCTTCGAAAAATCCGGGGGGCGGCGCTCCAGGAAGGCCGTGACCGCTTCTTTGAATTCCGCCGAGGCCAGCTGGTGAGCGAAGACTTCGCCCTCCGCGCGGACTACATCCATCAGCGCGGCCTGACCGGCCACAATGAGCGCCTTGGACTGGCGCATGGCGTCGGGCGCCTTGGCCGCCAGCGTGCGGGCGCGCGCTATGACCTCACCCTCGAGAGCCTCGGGCGCAAACACCGCATTGACCAGTCCATGGCGCTCGGCCCGCGCCGCATCCCAGCTTTCGCCCAGCAGGAGCAATTCGCCGGCCACCGCGCGGCCTGTGAGGCCCGGCAGCAGCACGGACGACCCGAATTCCGGCACCAGCGCCAGATCGACAAAGGGCGTGCGGAAGACCGAACGTCCGGTAGCGTAGGCGAAATCGCAATGCAGCAGCAAGGTGACGCCGATGCCGATCGCCAGCCCGTCCACCGCCGCGATAACGGGTTTGGTGCAGCCCATCAGCGCGCGCATGAAATGCTCGACCGGCGGCGTCTCCGCCCCGCCGATATGCGGGGGCGCCTCCATGAAGTCCATGAGGTCATTGCCCGCGGTGAACACGCCGTCCGTGCCCGCGATCACCACCACGCGCACGCTTGCGTCCGCACTGGCGCCGTCGAGCGCCTCTGCCATCGCCGTGTACATAGCGCGGGTGATGGCGTTCTTCTTGGCGGCGCGGTTGAAGCGCACGATGCGCACGCCGTCGTCATCCTCGACGCGGATATCATCAGTCATGGAAAAATCCTTCATGGGATTCGCAAGTCAGCCTGCATAGGGGCAGACGAGCACATGCCCGTCAAACACTGCGCCAACCAGAAGGCGGCCATCGTGCACAGCGCCGACGCTGGCCGAATTGATCAGGGACCCGTCATTCATGAACGCGGTCCGGCGCTCGCCCGTTTCGGGATCGAGGCGCATGATGACAGACGGCGCAAGGGCCTCCGGGTCTGTCGAATGGGCCAGAAAGGCGAAGACATCCACATTGCCGCCGACATAGAGCGCCCCATCGGGACCGATCTCGATATTGTCCGCGCCCATGGGCATGCGGTGGCTGGCGAGGCGTCGCAATGATCCGTCAGCCGGATTACGCTCGAACACCCGCACCTCCCGGCCCAAAAACGCCGCCACGTAGAGCCGGTCGCCTGCGGCGTTCACATTGATGCCGTTGGTGTAGATGAAGCCGTCCGCAACGATGCGCGCGGCCTCGCCGTCGAAATACGCCACGCTGCCCAGCGGCAGGCCCAGAAAGGCTTCGAGATAGCCCATGGGCGTGTCGCCAAAATACGTATCGTTGGAGATGTAGAACTGGCGCGGCCCCACCCCGACCACATCATTGGGCGAGCGGATGTCGGGCGCGCTGACCGTTTCGAGATGCACCAGCGCGCCGCCCTCGCCCACATCGTAGATGAGCACGCGGCTGCCGCCGGCCGGGTGGCTGATCACGAACAGGCGGGCGATCTCCTCGCCATCCGGCCCCTCGCCGCGCCACAGGCTGATGCCGTGGGGTCGAAAATCGGCGGGCGAATCAATCGATGCCAGCGTCACAACAGACAAATCCGCCGGGTCGAGAACATAGACGCCATTGGTCTGGGCCATGGCGCCCGCGCGCCGGTCCTGGGCGGACACGAAGGCGACGCCCGTCACGGGATCGACGGTTACATCCTCGGTCCCTGGCGCGACCGGAACACGCTCGCAAGATTCAGTGCCGATCTCGGTCACCGGCGTCATTGCGCCGGACGCGGGAATGACGACGTAAGCCATTCTCGCGGAGATCAGCAGCACAATCAGGCCGGCAGCCCATAACCAGTAGCGCATTTCACCCTCCCCCAAGCCGCCCGGCCCGTCCAGGTTAACAACGTTCACACTAGCGGGTTTGGGGTCTTGTGAAAAACCGGAAATGAACGCGGCGCCGGATTTGCAAAGACGCAGTTGACAATCATTCGCAGCTGAGGCCTTATGCGGTTGCGAATGATTTGCGGGAGCGGTTCGCCGACCCCGCCATCGTCACAGACCGGATCAAGGACGCGGCCTCCATGTATGTCTGCCTTTGCAACGCCCTGCGCTGCCGCGACATCAAAGCCGCCGCTGAAAACGGCGCGCGCGACACGGCGTCGGCGTTCAAGGCGTGCGGCGCCAAGCCCCGCTGCGGGCGTTGCCTGGAAGAGGCTGGCCGCATGATCGCGGCGATTGGCGCAGCGCCCGCACATATGGTCCCGGCCGAATAGCCCTAGCGGGCGTACCGCACCACGGTCTGCTCAATCGCCCCGAAGATCGACTTGCCGGCCTGATCGTGCATGTCGATGCGCACCGTGTCGCCAGGGATCATGAAGCGTGTTTTGGGCGCGCCATCCTGAATGGTCTCGATCATCCGGATCTCGGCGATGCAGGAATAGCCCTTCCCGCCATCCTTCACCGGCTTGCCCGGCTCATCGCCCAGCTTGTTCGACACGGTGCCCGACCCGACGATGGTGCCAGCGGTCAGCGGACGGGTTTTGGCCGCATGGGCAACCAGCTGGGCGAAATCAAAGGTCATGTCCACCTGGCAGTCCGGCTCGCCGAATAATTCGCCATTGAGCCAGGAGCGCAGGGGCAGATGCACTTTGCGGCCGTCCCACGCTGCGCCGAGCTGGTCCGGCGTCACCGCGACCGGTGAAAACGCCGTGGGCGGCTTGGACTGGAAGAAGCCGAACCCCTTGGCCAGCTCTCCCGGGATCAGGCCGCGCAAGGACACGTCATTCAAAATCATGATCAGGCGGATGGCGCTGGCCGCCTCTTCCACCGAGCACCCCTGAGGCGCGTCGCCGGTGACAACGGCGACTTCAGCCTCGAAATCGAGGCCCCAGCTGTCATCGGCCAGCGGAATGTCGGCGCGCGGCGCCAGGAAAGCGTCCGACCCGCCCTGATACATCAGCGGATCGGTCCAGAAGCTCTCAGGCAGTTCGGCGCCGCGCGCCTTGCGCACCAGCTCCACATGATTGACGTAGGCCGAACCGTCCGCCCACTGAAACGCGCGCGGCAGGGGCGACAGCGCCTGGCGCTCATGAAAGCGCTCGCGCGGAATGGTTTCACGCTCCAGCTCGTCGGCCAGCGTGCGCAGCGCCGGCTCGATGCGCGTCCAGTCATCCAGCGCCGCCTGCAAAGTGGGCGCGATGTGGCGCGCATCGGCGCACCAGGCGAGATCATGTGACACCACGACCAGGCGGCCGTCGCGGCCCGTGGACTTCAGACTGGCGAGTTTCATGAATTCTCCTCCGCGCGGTTCGTGTCCGCGTCATCAAAGCTGACAGGGCGGAACACGCTGTCCTCGTCCATCCATTCCAGCACGCCGTCGGCGATCCCGAAACGGGCGCCGTGCAGGCAAAGCCGGCCCCGCTCCACGGCGTCGGCCACGAAAGGGAAGCCGATCAGGCGCGCTAGCGAGTGGCGCACCGAGCGCAGCTCCAGATCATCGCACAGCGTTTCCTCGCTGGCCGTCTCCCCCAGCGCGTCGCGTGCTTCGGCGCAGGCCGGCTGCAGCGGATCGAGCCAGCGCTCGATGAATTGCGTGCCGCAGGCCGATCCGGTCGCCGCCGCTTTCACGCCGCTGCACAACCGGTGCCCCAGCACGACGATATGGTCCACCTGAAGCGACTTCACGGCGAATTCGAGCGCCGCCGAGACGCCGTGATGGGCCCCGTCGGGCTCATAGGGCGGGACCAGATTGGCCACGTTGCGCACAATGAACAGCTCGCCTGGGCCGGCATTGAAGATGGCTGCCGGATCGACCCGGCTATCGGCGCAGCCGATCACCAGCGCCTTCGGGGACTGACCCATGGAAAGCCGGCGCCAAAGGCGCTGCTTGTTTTCAAAGTGGTCAGCGCGAAACTGCGCGTAACCGTCCTTGAGCTGATCGGGTATCAAACGCCCCTACCCCTTCCACGAATTGACATAGTCGGGATTTTCCACCCGAGCCGCGTCGGCGCCGACATTGAGCGGATCGCGCGTGTCGATCATCACGGCGTATTCATTGGTCGCCGGTTTGGACTGGGTGAGCATGTTTTTCAATGCCTTGGGGTGCGGTCCGTGGGTGAAGCCCGACGGGTGGAAGGTCATCATGCCGGCATCGATATTATCACGGCTGAAGAAGTCGCCGGCATGGTAGAACAGGACTTCATCATAGTCGTCGTTGTTGTGGAAGAACGGGACTTTCAGCGCGCCCGGATCGGTCTCGAACGGGCGCGGCGCAAAAGTGCACACCACGAACCGGTCCGAGAGGAAGGTCGTGTGGGCGCTGGGCGGCACGTGATAGCGGTGGCTCATGAGCGGCCGGATATGGCGCACATTGATGCGCACCGGATGCAGCTCGCCATGCCAGCCCACCGCGTCCAGCGGATTGTAGGGGTAGGTGATGACGCTCACCGCTCCTCGCTTCTTCACCTCAACACGCCATTCATGATCAGCGTCCGCCTGCTGGGCGCGGAAGGCCTCGTCCATGGCCGGGACATCGAACATCGCCGGATCGAAGATCGCGTGCGGGCCGACGAGCCCCTTGTCGGGCAAGGTGTAGTGGCTGTTGGTCGCCTCGATCATCAGCACCGCTACGGGCTGCGACGGCGCCAGCCGCCACATGGTCCCGCGCGGCAGGACGATGTAATCGCCCGCCTCGAATTCCAGATGTCCGAAATCGCAAAACAGCGATCCGGTCCCCGTATGGATGAACAGGACCTGGTCCCCATCGCCATTGCGCGACAGGGCGGGCATGGCCGCGTCGAGCTTCCAGAAGCGAATCTCGCACGACGCATTGTGCAGTACGATGGGCGCCGCCCAGGGCGAGGCGTCCGGCGCCTCCAGCCGCGTCAGATCGAACGCGTAGGGCTTGAGCGGACCTTCAAAATTGCTCCAGCCAGTGGGCGGGCGTTTGTGGTGCAGGAAGGCGGCGGGGCCGAAAAACCCCTCTTTGCTCATCTCGCGCTCATAGGTGCCTTCGGGCAGATCAGCGTGAGCCTGGCGCGAGGCGATGCCTTCGGTGCGCGAGGCGTAAATCCATTTGCGGGCCATGGGCGGTCTCCGTTCAGTCAGCGCGTCAGAGGCAAATTTAGTTACAAATGAAACCAATTGGAAGCCGGGCGAACGCCTTGCCGCCAGGCCTTCACACGCTTATACCGCGCCGACGCAGTGCGCGAGGGCTCATGAACCGGACCGGTTTCAGCTACGATTTTCCCCACGCCAGCCTCGTTTCCATCGGCGATCTCAATCCGCTTGACGTGCGCATGATCTTCGAGCGCGCCCGCGTGCATTTCGACAATAACCGTGCAGGCGTGCGGGCCGAGCGCACGCTGGACGGCGCGACGCTGATCAATCTGTTTTTCGAAAACTCCACCCGCACGCTGGCGAGCTTTGAGATTGCGGCCAAGCGGCTGGGCGCGCACGTGATCAATTTCTCCGCCGGCAGCGCCTCCATCTCCAAGGGCGAAAGCCTGGAGGACACCGCCCTCACCTTGGCCGCCATGCGCCCGGACATCCAGGTCGTGCGCCACAGTTCCGCAGGCGCTGCGGCCTATTTCGCGCGCGTCACCGGCGTCTCCACGGTCAATGCCGGCGACGGCGCCCATGAGCACCCGACCCAGGCGCTGCTGGACGCCTTCACCCTGTCGCGGCGCTGGGGCGAGGTGGGCGGGCGGCGCATCCTGATCGTCGGCGATATCCTGCATTCGCGGGTGGCGCGCTCCAATGTGGCGCTCCTCAACATGCTGCACGCCGATGTGCGCCTGTGCGGCCCGGCGACGCTGTTGCCCGAGGATGCCGACCGCTGGGGCGTTCAGGTCTTCCACGATCTGGACACGGCGCTGGAGGGCTGTGACGCGGTGATGGCCCTGCGCGTCCAGCGTGAGCGCATGAGCGGCGGGCTGATCCCGTCGGATCGCGAGTATCGCACCCTCTACGGCCTCGACCATGGCCGGATGGAGCACGCCAAGCCCGACTGCCTGGTGATGCACCCCGGGCCCATGAATCGCGGTGTGGAGATTGACGGCGCCCTGGCCGATGACCGCGAGCGCGCGGTGATCCTGGAGCAGGTGGAGGCAGGCGTCGCCGTGCGCATGGCGGTGCTGGAGCTGATCAGCGCCGCCTCGCCCAACCAGCGCTATGACGACCGCACGAAAGGCGGGGCTCAGTCATGAGCGCCATCCTGTTTCGCAATGCCCGGGTGATCGACCCGGCGGCGCGCCATGATGCGCCGGGCGATGTGCGCATTCGCGGCGGCGTGATCGCGGAGATCGCGCCGTCCCTGACCCCGGAAAGCGGTGAGCGGGTCATTGATCTCGATGGCGCGGTGCTGTCGCCGGCGCTGATCGACGCGCGCTGCTGGGTGAACCCCGCCAGCACCGGCAAGTCCGGGCTGGAGGCGGCGGCGCGGGCCGCAGCGGCGGGAGGGATCGGCACGCTCATCCTTGCGCCTGACAGCGGAACCGGGCTCAGCCGGCCCGAGCACTTTACCGCCATCGAGGCGGCCAGCCTGACCAGCCCGGTGCGCCTCATCGCCTCGGGCCTCGCCATCGATCACAGCGGCGAGATGGGCGAGATCGGCCTGATGCTGCGCGCGGGCGCGGCCTATGTGGGCGACGGCGGACGGCCCGAGCCTGATACACGTCTGGTGCGCCGGGCGCTGGCCTATGCCGGCGGCTTTGACTCCTGGACAGCGCTGAGCTGCGAGGATGCGGCCCTGTCGCGCGGGACCTGCGCCACCGAAAGCGATCTGTCCATGCGCATGGGCCTGCCCGCCCGCCCCGCCGCCGGAGAACGTCTCGCGATTGAGCGCGCCGCCCTGCTGGCCGAACTGACTGGCGCGCGGATCCTTCTGGACCGGGTGACCACGGCAGGCGGACTGAAAGCGCTTGAGGCCGCCCTCGCCCGCGAGCTCGACATCGCCGCCACCGCGCCGATCACCCACCTCATCTTCAACGAGATGGATGCGGGCGGGTTTGATGCGCGCTTCCGCCTGGACCCGCCCTTGCGCCGCGAGGAAGACCGGCTGGCGCTGATCGAGGCGCTGGCGGGCGGAACCATCGCCGCCCTGGTGTCAGACCACCGCACTTGCACCGGCGAATCCAAGGCCCATCCCTTCCCCGAAGCGGCGCCGGGCTCGGCCAATCTCGAAGCCCTGCTGCCGGCCCTGTGCACCATCGCGGCCGAAGGACGCCTCAGCCTGCTGGACGCGCTCTGGCCGGTCACGGCGGGACCGGCGGACCTGTTCGGGCTGGAGCAAGGCCGTCTGGCCCCCGGCGCCCCGGCCGACATCGTCATCTTCGATCCCGATGCGCCGGTGGTCTATGGCCGCAGCGAGCGGGTCTGCACCGCCTCAAGCGCGTTCGAGAATCGCCGCCTCGCGGGAAAGGTCTTGATCACGCTCGTGGAAGGCGCGATCATCCATCAACCTGAAGGATAAGCCATGCCGTTTGATCCGGTTCTGATCCTCGCCCTGGGGGGCGGATACCTGTTCGGTTCCATTCCGTTCGGCCTGGTGCTGACACGGATGGCGGGGCTGGGCGATATCCGCACCATCGGGTCAGGCAATATCGGCGCGACCAATGTGCTGCGCACGGGCCGCAAGGATCTGGCGGCAGCCACGCTGGTGCTGGACAGCGCCAAGGCCGGGATCGCCTGCCTGCTCTTCACCTTTCTGGTGTCCACCCCGGCGGGCCTGATCGCGGGCGGCGCGGCCTTCTTTGGCCATTGCTTCCCCATCTGGCTGAAGTTCAAGGGCGGCAAGGGCGTGGCGACTTTTCTGGGCGTGCTGCTGGCGGCGGCCTGGCCCGTGGGCGTGCTGACCTGCCTCACCTGGCTTGGCATGGCCTTGCTGATGCGCATCTCCAGCTTGTCGGCTCTGGTCGCAGCAGCCGCCGCCCCGGCGCTGGCTCTGGCCTTTGACCGGCCGGATGTGGCCCTGCTCACGCTGGTGCTCGCGCTGCCGCTGTACCTGCGCCACAAGGACAATATCGCGCGCCTTCTCAATGGCAGCGAGCCGCGCATAGGGGCGGCCAAGACGTGACGCCAGCGCGCCTGTCCGATGCCGGCCGGCTCGACTGGCTCAGGCTCGCGCGCACCTCCGGGGTCGGACCGGTCACGTTTCACCAGCTCATCACCCGCTTCGGAACCGCCGACGCCGCCATCGACGAACTGCCAAGATTGGCCAAACGAGGCGGCCGCGCGGGCCGCCTGGATATCGTTACCCGCGATCAGGCCCGCGCTGAACTGGACCGGCTCGATGAGCTGGGCGCCCGGCTGATCTGCGCGTGCGAGCCGGACTTTCCCAAACTGCTCGGCGCCCTCGATCCGCCGCCGCCAGTGATCAGCGTCATCGGCCCGCTCGATTCGGATGCGCGGCCCACGTGCGCCATGGTCGGCGCGCGCAATGCGTCGGCGATTGGCTTGCGCTTCGCAGGCGACATCGCGCGCGAGCTGGGCCGGCGCGGCGTGACCATTGTTTCAGGCCTCGCACGCGGTATTGACGGCGCAGCCCACGCCGCCTCGCTGGAGACCGGCACGATTGCGGTGATCGGCGGCGGGCTGGCGCGCATCTATCCGCCCGAACACGCCGATCTGCACCACGCCATCGCCCGCGAGGGGCTGATCGTCAGCGAGACGCCGCCTGACTACACCGCGCAAGCCCGCGATTTTCCGCGCCGCAACCGGCTGATCGCGGGTCTCTCGCTCGGTGTTCTGGTCGTGGAAGCGGCGGAACGCTCCGGATCGCTGATCACCGCGCGGCTGGCGGGCGAGCAGGGCCGCGAGGTGATGGCGGTGCCGGGCTCTCCGCTGGACCCGCGCGCCCGCGGCGCCAACCGGCTGCTGCGCGAAGGCGCCGCCCTGATTGAAAGCGCTGATGATGTACTGGCCATTCTCCAGAACACCCGCCCGCCCCTCATGAAAGAGCCTGGCGGATACGATTATGAGGACGAGCCGGAGGATACGGCGAGCGCAGACGCGGCAGCGGACAAGGTACGCGAGCAGATCGCAGAGCTGCTCTCCCCGGCCCCGGTGTCCAAGGACGAGCTGGCCCGCCTGACTGGCGCGCCGGTGGGCGCGGTGCTGGCGGCTCTGGTGGAGCTGGAACTGGCCGGGCGCTGCGAGATCCAGCCTGGAGGCATGGTGCGCGCGGCCTACCCTGAGCTTTAACTTCGCGTTCACCCTGCCGCTTAACTCCGATTTGAGTCCCATGCGTCATGATCGGCGGCGAAGGAGCACGTCATGGCCAAAGCTATCTTTCACAAGCACCAGCGCGTTTTCGTGCGCCCCGTCGGGACCTGGGCGCTGATCGAGCGGGTCAAGCCGCAATGGGTGAAGGATGTCGAGGAGCCGGTGCGCATCTATTATGATTGCGGGCTGGGGCGCGATTTCACCACCGACGAATTGTCCGCCGAAGCCATCGACCAGGGCGATCCGGGCCAGTGGCGGCTGATGCGCGCCCACAATAAATGGCAAACCGCCGAGGAATGCGCCCACCACCCGCAACCGGGCACCTATCCGGTGGTGGTTACCGACGCCCAGAACTGGGGCGGCTGGCGGGTGCCGGGCGCCGAGTACGACCGCGACCCGAACCGCATCGAGCAACAGGCCCGCCTGATCGCGCAAGGCCCGCGCCTGCTGGCTGTCGCCGAGGCGCTCGCGCGTCTGGCGGCTGAGGACCCTGACGCCAGCCCGGACTGGGTAACGCTGGCCCGCCGGGCGAAGGACGTTGTTCGGGCAGTGAAGGCGCGAGCCGATTCCATGCCTGCCATCGCCAGCGCGGCGGAATAGAATTTCGGATCGCCCCGCGATCCAGCCAGCGTTCAATCGACTGAGTCCGCAGGGCGACACCGCGCGCTCATTGGGCGTCGGCCCGTTTACCAAAGCTGGACGGCGATAGCGGCAGCGCTTTAGTTTCAAATCCATGATTCGCAAGCGCGACGCCCGACGCAAACGGACCGGCTCGGCCCAGGCAGGCCAGACCCTGCGCCGCGGCGCCTCGGCGCGCCTCGCATTTGCGCTGGTCCTGGGCTTTGTGATCGCGTTTGGCGGCGTGATCGCCATCAAGCTCTGGCAGGACTGGCGCACGGCGGAAGCCGAAGTCGCCAGCACCCAGGCCCGGTCCGCCGCCTTCCTGGCCGAACGCGTGTCAGGGCGCCTCGCCGAAGTGCGAAGCGCGCTCGCCATGGCCGCGGTGCAGCTTGAGACCCTGGCGCCGGAACACGCGGCCCGGCCGGCGCTGGAGACCCTGACACGATCGCCCTGGGTGGCGAACGCCGCCTTGCTTCTACCCGACGGGCGGGTGATCGCCACACAGGACGCATCCGCCGAAACCCTGCGCGCCACGGCGGACGCCGCGCTGGCGTCGACCTCAGGCGTGCATGTCCAGGCGGGGGCAGACAATCCGGTGTCCATCGCCTATCCGGCGCGGCTTGCCGACGGCGCGGTCGGCGCGATCCTGGCCCTCGTAGACCCGGTCACCCTGCTGCCGCGCCTCACCGAAGGCGAAATCGCGCTGCTGACGGACGCCTCAGGGCGATTGATCGCCGTGCAGCCCGCCGCGCCGTTCGAGGGCGCACCGCTGGCGGCGGAACGCTTTGGCCTTGATCCGGCGGCTGTGGCGCGCATGGCCGAGCGCGGCGGCGCCATCAGGGGCGCGAGCCTGGCTGGCGCCGACAGCGTGCTGGGCGCAGCGGTCATCGCGGGCGCGCCGCTCCATGCCCTGACGCTCGGACCAGGCGCAGTGGACAGCGCGGCCTGGCGCCAGACCCTGTTGTTCAACCTCCTCCTGTTCGCGGCGACGCTGGGCGCGTCAGTGGCATTGTTTCTCGTCCTGCACCGGCGGATGGGCCAGCTCAGCGTGACGGAAGGGCGCCTGCGTGAATCCCAGAACCGTCTGCATCTGGCCATGGAAGGCGCACGCGTCGGCGTGTGGGACTGGGATCTGGATACCGACACGGTGCTGCTGACCGACTGGTTCGCGCAGATTCTGGGACGCACCCAGGCTGAGGAAATGTCGGGACCGGAATTTCTGCTGCTGCTGAGCGAAGAGGACCGCAACCGCGTGCGTGCTGCGCTTCGCAGCGCGGCCCAGTCCCATGATGTGGATGTGGAGGTGCGCGCCGCCCAGCTGCCGGTCTGGCTGCAGATGCGCGGACGCATCATGGCCGGATCGCGCCGGCTGGTAGGCGTGGCCATCGACATCACCGAACGCAAAGGCGCCCAGGCGCGCGTCCAGGCCGCCGAGACCCGGCTGCGCGCGGCGCTGGAATCCATGACCGAAAGCTTTGTTCTGTGGGATTCCCGGCGCCGGCTGGTGCTGTGGAACCGCAAATTCCGCGACTTTTTCGGCCTGTCCGACACCGCCCTCAAGCCGGGCATGGGCTATGGCGATGTGGAGGCGCTGGCCGCCCATTCAATCCGCCACGTCCATGGGGCGTCCAGCGCCGAATCCTATGATCTGGAACTCGCCGACGGGCGCTGGCTGCACTATTCCGAGCGCCAGACCGCGGATGGCGGCCTCGTCAGCGTGGGCGCGGACATTACCGCGCTCAAAACCCAGGAAGCAGCCCTGCGCGACAATGACCGCGCCCTGCGCGGCACGGTGGAAAACCTCAAGCGCAGCCAGGCGCGCGTCGAGGAACTGGCCAGCGCGCACCAGCAGGAGCGCCTGCGCGCCGAGGAGGCCAACCGCTCCAAGTCGGAATTTCTGGCCAACATGTCCCACGAGCTGCGCACGCCGCTGAACGCCATTAACGGGTTTTCCGAGATCATGGCCGGGGAAATGTTCGGCCCGCTCGGCGACGACCGCTACAAGGGCTATGTCACCGACATTCTCAGCTCCGGCCAGCACCTCCTTCTGCTGATCAACGACATTCTGGACATGTCCAAGATCGAGGCTGGCAAAATGCAGCTGCAGCCCGAGGCGGTGCGTCCGGACGAGCTGATCGAGCAATGCATCCGCATCATGCGCGCGCGCGCCGAGGAGAAATCCATTTCACTGATCGTGGAGGCCGGCCCCCTGCCCGAGATCGAGGCGGATCCGCGCGCGCTCAAGCAGATCATGCTCAATCTGATGTCCAACGCCGTCAAATTCACGCCCGAAGGTGGCCAGGTGAAGGTGCGCGGCTTCGATGCGGCTGATGGCGTGGTGCTGCAGGTCGCCGACACCGGCATCGGCATCCCCGCAGAGCAGCTGCCAAGGCTCGGCCGTCCGTTTGAGCAGATCGAAAGCCAGATCGCAAAAAGCCATCAGGGCTCGGGCCTGGGCCTCGCTCTGTCCAAATCGCTGATCGAACTGCACGGCGGCACGCTGCGCATCGATTCGGTGCTGGGCAAGGGCACGACCGTCTCGTTCACCCTGCCAGCGCGCGTCCAGCTGGCTCAGCCCGGTGACGACCGCGCCCTGGCCACGGTGCAGGCTGCCGGGTCAGCCTAGTTCGCCCAGCCCGGGCGCGGCTTCACGGCGTAACGCTCGCCGTCAAAACCTGAAAACAGCTCCTGCGTCCCGGGATGCCCGACCGCGCCATTGTGGGCGTCGGGCAGCAGGTTCTGCTCCGACACATAGGCGGTGTAGTAGCTCTGATCGTTCTCGGCGAGCAGGTGATAGAAGGGCTGATCCTTGGACGGGCGGATCGCCTCGGGGATGGACAGCCACCACTCCTCGGAATTGGCGAACTCGGGGTCCACGTCGAACACGACGCCCCGGAACGGGAACAACCGGTGGCGCACCACATCGCCCGGCGCAAATTTCGCCTGTCTCATCGCCGGATCGTGTGTGGTCATCGCCAAGGCCTCCCGTCTTCACAAGGTAGGCGATCCGTCAGCCGGTTCCAGACCCGGGCGCCGCGCGCGGCTTACGCTGCGCGTGAAGCGTGTTATCCTTGCGGCCAATTGAAGTCAGCGTTGCGACGGAATGCTGAGGGCTGCGCCCCCCGTGAATGGCGGCGCGCCACGATCCCGCCGCCCGCAACAGGGACGTGGAAACATGGCGAAGGATGCCGCCGGGGCCGATGCGCCCAAGCCGCGGCCGGAGGGGCCCACCCGCCGACGGTCCGCCGACCCGGTCTACGGGGCGATCGATCTGGGCACCACCAATTGCCGCATGCTGCTGGCGTGCAAGACCCAGCACGGCTTTCGCGTGGTGGACGCCTATTCGCGCATCGTGCGTCTGGGCGAAGGGCTTTTGTCCACCGGCGAACTGTCCGAACCGGCCATGACCCGCGCGCTGGAAGCTCTGAGCGTGTGTGCGGACCGGGTCAAACGCCGCAATGTGACCCGCCTGCGCGCCATTGCGACCGAGGCCTGCCGCGTCGCGACCAACGGTCCCGAATTCCTGGCCCGCGCCAAGGAGCTGACCGGCCTTGATCTGGAAATCATCACCGCCGAGGAAGAGGCGCGCCTGGCCGTACAGGGCAGTCTCGATCTGCTCGATGCGGAGTATGACGCGGGTCTGGTGATCGATATCGGCGGCGGCTCGACAGAGCTGTGCTGGGTGGATCTGGCCGAGTGGCGCGCCCGCGGCGCTCTGAAATCGGGCGGACGCCCGCCCCTGCGCGGCTGGTCAACCATGCCGCTGGGCGTGGTGACGCTGTCCGACCGCTTCCTCGAGCCGGACGATCCGGACCTGCGCGCCGGCTGGTATCGGGCCATGAAAACCTGCGCCGCCGAGCATTTGCGTCCGCCCAAGGGTGCGCGCCGCCTGCGTCCCCTGTTCGAGGCGGGGCGCGCGCATATTGTCGGCACATCGGGCACAGTCACCTCGGTCGCCGGGGTGCATCTCAATCTGGACAAATATGTCCGCGACCGGGTCGACGGCATGTGGATGAGCACGGCTGACGCCCGCATCGCCTGCCACCGTCTGGCCACGCAGGGCCGCGCCGACCGGGCGCGCGAGGGCTGTATCGGCGATGACCGCGCCGATCTGGTGGTCGCCGGGTGCGCCATCTATGAAGCGGTGATGGATGCGTGGCCATGCGAACGCGTACGGGTCGGCGACCGCGGCCTGCGAGAAGGCATTCTGCTGGGCCTGATGCGCCCGCGCCGCCGCCGGGGCGCCAGAGGCCGGTCCGGGTCCCGCAAAGGAAGCACGCCCTCATGAGCGGTTCTGACGACGACACAGACGAACCGCGCCGCCGCCGCCAGTCCGGTCCCGTCACGGCGGGCGGCGACGCCCGCTCGGCCAAGCAGCTGCGCACACGGGTCAAAACCGCGCGCGGGCGCAAGCATTCGTCCCAGCGCTGGCTCGACCGGCAGCTCAATGACCCGTACGTGGCCAAGGCGCGTCAGGAAGGCTATCGCTCCCGCGCGGCCTACAAGCTGATCGAGCTGGACGACAAGTTCCACCTGCTGCGGCCCGGCATGCGCATCGCCGATCTCGGCGCAGCTCCGGGGGGCTGGACGCAGGTGGCGCTGAAACGCGGCGCCAGCCATGTGGCCGGCATCGACCTTCTGGAGATTCCCCAGATCCCCGGCGCGATCCTGCTGGAGTTGGATTTCACCGAGCCGGGCGCCGCCGAAGCCCTCAAACAAGCGCTGGGCGGACCGGCTGACCTGGTCCTGTCAGACCTGGCTCCCTGGACGACAGGTCACAAGTCGACAGACCATTTGCGCATCGTCGCGCTGGTAGAGGCGGCGGCCCTGTTCGCCATGGACGTGCTCAAACCCGGTGGCGCGTTCGTCGCCAAGGTCTTCCAGGGCGGCGCCTCGCAGGACGTGCTGGATGCCCTGAAGACCCGGTTCAAAAAGGTGCGCCACTACAAGCCGCCGGCCAGCCGCTCGGAAAGCGCGGAAACCTTCCTGATCGCCGAAGGCTTCAAGGGCTAGGTTTTCTTGGCATACGGGTTGTCGCCCGCCTTCACGATCAGGCGGATCGGCACGCCGGGCAGACCGAACGCTTCGCGCAGGCCATTGACCAGATAGCGCTTGTAGCTCTCGGGCAGATAAGCCGCGCGCGACGCCATCAGTACGAAAGTGGGCGGGCGCGCCTTGGTCTGGGCCATGTATTTGGCTTTCACCCGGCGCCCGTCCACCGCAGGCGGCGGATGGCGCTGGGTCATTTCACCCAGCCAGTCATTGAGATCGCGGGTCTTCACCCGGGCGTTCCAGTTGCGGTGCAGGGCTTTGACCTCGGGCATGATGCGGTCGAGCCCGCGCCCGGTCACCGCCGAAATCGGGATCAGCGGGGCGCCCTTGATCTGGGGCAGCAGCCGCTCGAACATCTCGCGCAGCTCGGCCAGGCGCGCCTGCTTGTCAGGCACCAGATCCCATTTCGATAACAGGACGATCAGGCCACGCCCTTCCGCCTCGACGCGTGAGGCGATATTGAGGTCTTGGCGTTCGAACGGCTGTTCGGCATCGACCAGCAACAGCACGATCTCGGCAAACTTCACCGCGCGCAGCGTGTCGGCCGCGCTCATGCGCTCGATGCGGTCATCCACCTTGCCCCGCTTGCGCAGGCCCGCCGTGTCGTGCAGGCGCACGCGCCGGCCTTCCCATTCCCACTCCACCGCGATGGCGTCACGCGTCAGTCCGGCTTCGGGCCCCGTGATCACGCGTTCCTCGCCGATCAGGGCGTTGACCAGCGTCGACTTGCCCACATTGGGCCGCCCCACCACGGCGATGCGCAGCGGCGCACCCTCGTCCACCTCGACGTCTGCGTCAGGATCGAAATCGGCGTCTTCATGATCTGACTTCACGGGCGCTTCCGGCGCGCCCGGCTCCGGCGGTATCTCAAGATCAATCTCGTCGATCACGGCGGCCAGGCGCACGAACAGATCGCTCATCCCCTCGCCATGGGCGGCGGACACCGGCACCGGCTCGCCCAACCCCATGGCCCAGGCCTCGTCCAACCCGCGATCGCCGCGCGCGCCTTCGCACTTGTTGACCGCCAGAACCACCGGGCGACCGGAGCGGCGCAGCAGTTCGGCGAAGCGGGTGTCGAGCGCAGTCACACCCTCACGGCCATCAATAAGAAAGACGCACAGATCGGCGTCCTTCATGGCGCGTTCGGTCTGGGCGCGCATGCGCACCTCGATGCCGGTGGACGCGTCCTCATACCCGGCCGTGTCGATCAGGCGCAGATCCAGATCGCCCAGACGGCCACGCGCCTCGCGCCGGTCGCGGGTAATGCCCGGACGGTCATCAACAATGGCCAGCGGCTTGCCGGCAAGCCGGTTGAACAGGGTGGACTTGCCCACATTGGGGCGGCCGACAATGGCCAGGGCGGGCAGGCGTTTCACCGGATACTCCGTTCGCCGCTTGGCCCGCCGCGCACCTAGCGCAGCGCGATCAGGCGGCCGCTATTGGTCACGACCACAACGGTCTCGGCAGCGATCACCGGCGCCACGAACACCGGATCACCCAGATCGCGGGTCGCGTTGACTGCGCCTGTAGCCGCATCGACGATCACCAGCTCACCGCGCGACGACGCCAGCACCAACCGGTCCCCGGCCAGCACAGGTCCGGCCCAGGCGACGCGATTGCGGCGGCGGCGCTCGTTCTCGAACTGGCCCAGCTGCGTCAGCCAGCGCACTTCGCCGGTATTGCGGTCAATCGCGGTCAGCTGGGCGTCGACGGTGACCAGGAACAGGAAATCGCCCGCCAGCGCGGGGGTGTGCACGCCGCCCGCAGGCAGGGTCCACAGGCGCTGGCCTGTGCGCAGATCGAGCGCCGCCATGACGCCCGAATGGCTCATCGCATACACCCGGTCGCCAATCACCACCGGGCTGGCGGCGATGTCATTGATGGTCGACATCGGCGTCAGGCCGCCCGCGCGCGTCAGCGCCTCGGTCCACAGCTCGCGCCCGTTGGGCACGCTCAGCGCGGCCACTTCACCCGAGCTGTAGGGCGCAATCAGCGTCGCGCCGAGAACCGCAGGGCTTGGCGTGGCCAGAACCCGGGCCGTTTCGGCGATCGACCGGTGGGACCAGACGACTTCGCCGTTCGCGGCGTCGAGGGCCAGAAGCTCGTTGTCATCGGTGGTGACGAACACGCGCCCGTCCGCGATGGTCGGGGCGGAATGATAGGGCGTCAGCGCCGTGCGGCGCCACAGTTCCGCGCCGGAGCGGGCGTCCAGGGCCACGAAGAATCGGCCACCAGTGTGGGCGAACAGCCGTCCGGAATCATACCCGATCGAGCCGCCAAATGTCGGGGCGCTGCGGCCGCGGCCTGCAAACGGAACCCAGGAGCTGCGCGGCCCGGCGCCCTCTTCATTCTGGAGGCGGGTGCTCCAGCTTTCTGCGCCCGTATCCAGCGAGCGCGCTGAAATGCGGCCGTCAGCATCCATGGCGTAGACCACGCCGTCAGAGATCACAGGACGGGCGCGCACGCGCCGGTCGCGCGACGAGCCCGACCCGATATCCACACGCCACAGACGGTTCAGCGCGCCCGACGCGCGCGTGTGCTGCATGGCGTGGGTCGGAAATCCGTCGGACTGGGGCCAGGCATTGTTCACATAGGACCGGGGCAGCGTGACCGGTTCGGCAGTCTCGGGCGCGGCCATACGGTCATCAAGCTCGAGCACGGGAATGCGCTGATCGCGCGGCGGCGCATTGGGGTCCTCGCGCTCCGTGCCCGAAAACGGGTTGATGCGGCTGAGCTGCTCGCCTGCGCCGCAACCGGCCAGAGCAAGGCCCGCGCACAGGGTGAGCGTCAGGGGAAGCAATCTGGCAAGGCTCATCGCCCGTCCTCCTCATTGTCGGCGCCGGGTTCGCCGGCCTGCTCGCGCAGGCGCCGCAAAGCCTCGATCGGGTCGTCTTCGTCCGGTGATGGCGCACCTTCGTCCAGCACCCGGCGCAGCGCGTCAGGCAGTTCGGCGGGCGCATCGCCGTCCGCAGCCGGCTCTCCGCCCTCAGACCCGGCGTCCGGCGCATCAGCCCCGGCCGGTTCGGCGGGCGCTTCAGCCGGGGCATTCTGGTCGATATAGGCCAAGGCCTCTTGGGCGCGGCGCTGTACGCCAGCGGGTGCATCGACAGCGATGGTCAGAAGTTCATAGCGCCGGCGCGCATCATCCCAGCGCTGGTCACGCAAGGCGGCGGCCGCCATCAGCTCGCGGGCCAGCGGACCGACCGCAGATCCGGGGCGCGTCAGCGGCTCGAGGCGCAGATTGAGATCATCCAGCGACAGATCATCGAACACCGCCAGCACCGCGCGATAGCGCGCCACATCGCGGGTCAGCGGGTCGGGTGAACGTTCGCCGGCAGCCTCGAACAGGCGCGCCGCTTCCTGCGCGTCGCCGCCGGCCTGCGCGATGGCCGCACGGCGCATCAGCGCCAGCGCCGCATAGCCGCGCGGTCCGGTTTCGGCCAGGCTGGCGAACGCCGCGTCGGCCTCGTTCAACGCGCCCGCTTCAAACAGGGTGGCCGCGGCCTGGTAGGCGTCGGACGCAGAGTCTGCGGCCGATTTCGTGGTCGCGGACCAGTACTGATATCCTGCCGCGCCCAGCACGATCGCCGCCGCAATGCCGGCCACCCAGGGCCCCCATTTGCGCAGCATCGCCTGATAGCGCTCGCGGCGCAGTTCTTCTTCGACTTCGTCGAACGCGTCAGCCAAGACAGGGCTCCGGATTTAACCTCAAAACAGTGCGCGCGACCCTAGCCGCGCCGTCTCTCACGGGCAACAACGCCGTGCCGCTCGGCGCAGGGTCAACTCGGCCTGGGTTTGTAGACCTGATCGGGACCGGGAAAGGCGCGTGAGCGCACATCATCGGCATAGGCCTTCACGCCGTCTTCGACCTGGCTCTTGATGTCGGCGTAGCGCCTCACGAAGCGCGGCGTCCAGTCGAACAGGCCCAGCATGTCCGGCGTCACGAGAATCTGTCCGTCGCACGCCGCCGAAGCGCCAATCCCGATCGTGGGCGCTTTCACCTTTCCGGTAATCTCTTCGGCGAGATCCTCGGCGACGCCTTCAATGACGATGGCGAACGCGCCCGCCTCGTCTGCAGCGATAGCTTCTTCCAGCACTTTTGCGCGGCTGGCCGCATCGCGTCCCTTGGCCTTGAACCCGCCATCGGCCAGCGAGGCCTGGGGCCGCAGCCCGACATGGCCGATCACCGGAATGGCGCGCTCAGCCATGAATCGGATGGTCTCGGCGATATAGACGCCGCTTTCCACCTTCACGGCATGGCATCCGGTTTCGCGCAGGATGCGCGAGGCATTGTCGAACGCCTGCTCCTTGGAGCGCTCATAGGTGGAGAACGGCATGTCGACGGCCACCAGCGCCCGCTTCGAGCCGCGCATCACCGCCTGGCCATGCAGGATCATCATCTCAAGCGTGACGGGCAGCGTGTTGGGCAGGCCGTGCACCACCATGCCCACCGAATCGCCCACCAGAAGCAGGTCGCAATGGGGGTCGAGCAGAGCGGCCATGGGCGCGTCATAAGCGGTCAGGCACACCAAGGGCTCGCCGCCCTTGCGGGCGCGAATATCAGGCGGCGTTATGCGCCGCACATCGGTCTTGGACTGGGCAGACATGGCTCGCCTCGCACGCTGCGCCGGGCTGTCAAAGAATTTCCGCCCCTAGCGGCCCGGAATCTCGGGCTCGTCTTCAACCGCCGGCGGCGGAGGCGGCGCGTCGTCGGCCTCGGCGTCCGGCTGGACCTCGCCTTCAGCGTCCGGAACGGTGTCATCGGCCGCATCATCCGGCAGGGTCGTGAAATCAAACGGCAGCTGGTCTGACTGTTCCGCGCCCATGCGGTCAATCACCGAGCGTCCGCTGTCATCCACGCTCGCCAGCACCGCCAGCAGGATCGAGTTGCCGACAAACAGCGCGCCCAGAATCATCGTGGAGCGGGTCAGGAGATTGGCTGCGCCGCGCCCGCTCATCATGCCGCCCGGCCCGCCGCCGCCAATGCCCAGCGCGCCGCCTTCGGAGCGCTGCATGAGAATGATGGTCACCATCGCGGCGATGATCAGAAGGTGGATAATCAGGAGAACAGCAATCATGTCGGCGCGGCCCTGTCGTGCAAATGACGCGCCGGGGCTCCGGCGCGCTCAACTTGCCGCGCGTTTTAGCTCAGGCGCAGCCGCAACGCCACTATCGGGCTGCGCCTTGCGCACAGACGCCTGGGCCATGCGCTGGCGCAGCAGCTGGACGGCCCCTTCAATCTCGTCGCGCGACCGCTCGATGCCGTCATCTCCGGCGAACGCCACATAGGCCGCCATCGCCAGCTCGCGCGCCAGCGACAGATTGGCCACGGTGAATCCGCCCGGCTCGCGCAGTTCGGACGTGACCTCGCACAGCGCATGCGCCACACGCTTGGCCTCGGCCGAGCGGGTGCGGGCGAGCCTGGCGCGCACTTCCCGGGCGCCGCGCTCCAGATCGGACAAATCCATGACCGGCTCGCGCCCCGCCTGCAGCTCGGCCGCCGCCGCTTCGGCGCCGATCACCACGCGCATGCACAACCGGCGCAGACGCTCGCCATCCACCGTGCGGCGGGCCTCGTCGATCCAGACGCGGGCGCGCGCCAGCGCATCGCTGTCATTTTCCACCACCGCACGCAGCACGTTGGGCGCGTCGATCGGCTGGGCGGCGCCCCCGCCCCTGGCCTTGTCGCGCCGCCGGTCCGGGCCGATGTAATCGCTGGTGACGATGAAGGGCTTGCGCGCGCGCACCAGCGTGCGCACCCGCTCTTCGGCAAACGATGTCGAGAACGGCCGGATGATCACATCGTCGGCGCCGGACCCGATGGCCTCGCGCACCAGGCTCGTGTCACGCCGCCAGGTGGTCAGCAGAATCGCGGCGAACGGGTTGGTCGATGCTTCACCGGCCCTGATGGCGCGCACCAGGCGGAACACCTCAGCCTCGTGATTGGATGTCTCCGCGACCAGCAGGTGCGGCGCCTCATCGACCAGGCGGCGCTTGAGCTCGCCCAGCGAGTTCAGCGACATGATCTCCCGGAATCCGATTTCATGCAGCGCATACCGCGTAATGCGCAGGTTTACATGCACAGGATCAAAGAGCGCCACGGTTGCGCGGCGATAATCCAGCTCTGCCATCCGCCACTCCAGCGCCCGCTGACCGGGTCTCGTGAGTTATCGCGAATGAATCTAGTCACGAAATCTGAAGAACGCCTTACCCGGCGGCGCGGATGATGGCGGCGAAACGGGCCGGATCAAGACTGGCGCCGCCGACCAGGGCCCCGTCAATATGGGGCTGGGCCAGGAGGCCTGCGGCATTGTCCGGATTGACCGAGCCGCCATAGAGAATGCGCAGCTGATCGCCATGGCCGTCACGCAAGGCGCTGCGGATGGCGCGGTGCATCTCGTCAGCGTCCTCAGGGCGGGCATGCGCGCCGGTGCCGATGGCCCAGACCGGCTCATAGGCGATGATCACGCGGCCTGCGGCCGCCTCCGGCACGCTGGCCAGAACCTGTTGCAGGACGACCGCTTGCGCGTCGCCCGCCTGGCGCTGCTCCAGCGTCTCGCCAACGCAGATCAGGGGCGTGAGTCCGGCGTCCAGCGCCGCTTGCGACTTGGCGCGCACCTGCGCATCGCTCTCGCCATGCAGCCGCCGGCGCTCACTGTGCCCGGTGATGACAAAGCGCGCGCCGAGATCGGCCAGCATGGCCGCCGACACATCCCCGGTCTGCGCGCCGCCAGAGTCTGCGGCGCAGTCCTGAGCGCCGACCGCCACCCAACCCGGTGCGCGCGCAGCCATGCCCGAGAGCAAGGTGGCGGGCGGACACACCAGGACTTCACTGCGCGGCGGCACCGCCAGCAGGCCGGACAGCCGGTCCGCCCAGGCCAGATCGGCGCTGAGCCCGTGCATTTTCCAGTTTCCCGCAATCAGCTTGCGCCGCGTCATGGGCTTCTCCCCCGCTGGTCCGGACGTCCCGTGCGCCCCGCCGCAACTTCGGCGCGGAGCGATACCAGCCGGACGCCTGCGCCGCAATGCAGGGCGCGGCGCGTACGCGGCTTGCCGCTGCGCCGACGCCCGGCTAGGTTCGCGCTCCCCGCAAACGGCCCCGGACCCGTTCACCGCATGCTTACGCTCATCCGTCAAATGGCCAAGAACCCGCTTATCGGCGGGATCATCATTGCACTGCTCGTCGCCGCCTTCGCGCTTTGGGGCGTGACCGACATCATCACCGGCGGCGGCACCTCCGCCGTTGTGGTGGGGCCGGAACGGGTCAGCGCGCAGGAATTGCTGCGCACCTACAACCGCCAGGTCGCCCAGGTGCAGCGCGAAAATCCGCGCCTGACGCGCGAGGAGATCGATGCGGCCGGCTTTGGCGACCAGGTGCTCCAGCAGATGACCTTGCAGGCCGCTCTCGCCGCCAAGGCGAACGAGCTGGGCCTGTCCATCTCGGACCGGATGGTGTTCGACGCCATCCAAGAAATCCCTGCCTTCCAGAACCCGTTCACCGGCCGGTTCGACCAGGCGACCTTCCTCGAAGTCCTGAGCCAAAACGGATACACAGGCGGATCCATCGACCGCCAGTTCGAGCGGGACATTGCGCGCGAGCTGCGTCAGGGACAATTCGTCGACGCGCTTCTGGGATCAGTGCAGCCGCCATCGCTTTTCGTGACGGCGCGTCAGGCCTGGACCGGCGAGCGGCGCGCCATGCGCGCCCTGCTGATCCCGCCAAGCCTCGCGGGCGATGTGGGCGACCCGGACGACGCCACACTGGAAACCTTCATCGCCGAAAACGCCGGCGTCTTCGAACGTCCCGAGCAGCGCCGCTTCACGCTCATCCGCTTTGCTCCGGCGCTGTTCGAACGCGATGCGCAGGTCAGCGACACCGATATCGAGGACCTGTACGCTTTCCGCCTGGACCGCGGCGAGTTGGCCGACCCTCAGGAGCGGTCGTATGAGCAATGGGCCGCGCCTGACCAGGCCAGCGCCGAAGCCGGCGCCGAGCGCCTCGCGGCGGGAGAAGCCATTGCCGACCTGCGCACGGCGCTGAATCTGGGCGAGCGCGTGGCGTTCACCGATCTGCAGGAAAGCCAGGTGCCTGACCGCGCCATCGCAGCGGCTGTGTTCGAAATGGGCGCAGGCGATGTGCGCGCAGTCGACAGCCGCCTGGGCTGGCGGGTGGTGCGCGTGACCGGCGCGGTGGACCCCGAGGCGCCGTCGCTGGATGCTCTGCGCGATGAATTGCGCGCCGAACTCGCCGGCGACCAGGCCGAAGAAGACATGTTCACTGCCATGAGCGCGTTTGAAGATGCGCGCCGGCAGGGCTTTGATCTGGCCGAGGCCGCCAACGAGGCCGGCGTGCCGGTGGAGCGCTTTGATTACATCACCGCTGACGGGTTCACGCTGGAAGGCGCGCCAGCCTCCACCCTGCTGGAAGAAGGCGGCGACGCCATCCTGCAGCTGGTGTTCTCCCTGACCCCCGGTCTCGACAGCGAGCTGGAGCCCTTTGGCGAGGGCAGTTATGTGGTCGCCCGTGTCGAATCCGTCGAAGCGCCGCGCCTGCCGCTGGTGGACGAAGTGCGCGAGGACGCGGAGGCGTTCTGGCGTCTGCGCACGGTGGACGAGCGCCTTCAGGTCATGGTCGATGATGCGCTGGAGCGCACCCAGGCCGGTGAAAGCCTCGAAGGGATCGCCGCCCTCATCGGCGGCGGCGCCACCGTGGAGATCGCCACGTTGGGGCGCGAGGAGACCGCCGGCCCGTTCAACCGCAATCTTGTTTCGCAAGCCTTCGGCGTTGCGCCGGGAACCCGCTTTGCCGCCCGCGCCGGCGATCAGCGCACGCGGGCTATTGTGGTGGTGGATGAGATTATCGCCCCGGCTCCGGCCGTCGCCGGTGAAGAGCTCCAGACGGCGATGCTCCAGGAGATCGAAAGCGATATCGCCATTTCGCTCCAGGCCGCTCTGCTCGACGCGTACGAGGTGCGCACCGATCAGCGCCTGATCGATCAGGCGCTCGGCCGCATCGAGCTTGACCGATAGCGGCGCGGCGATGTCCCAGCCGGAATTTGCGCCTGATCTCGACGCTGCACGCGCCGAGCTGACTGCCGGGCGCGCGGTTCTGCTCACGGCGCGCCGGGTCGATGATCTTGAAACCCCGGTCTCGGCCTATCTCAAGCTTGCCGCGTCGCATGTGAACACCTTCCTGCTGGAAAGCGTGGAAGGCGGCGCATACCGCGGCCGGTATTCGGCCATCGGGCTCGATCCCGATCTGGTCTGGCGGTGCTCGGGCGACACGGCCGAACAGGCCCGCGCTCCCGGTCCCGGCATGGCGCCGGGCCGGTTCGAGCCTTGCGCCGAACCGCCATTGCAATCGCTCAAACGCCTGATCGCCGACAGCGCGATGGACATGCCATCGGGCGTCGCGCCGCTGGCGGCGGGCCTGTTCGGCTATCTTGGCTATGACATGGCCCGCCAGGCTGAACGCCTGCCGTCACAGGCTGCGCCCGATCCGCTGGGCACGCCGGATGGCTATCTTTTGCGCCCGCGCGTGATGGTGATCTTTGATGCCCTGCGCCAGGAAATTCTCGCCGCCGCTCCAGTCCGGCCCGAGCCCGGCGCCGACCCGGCTTTACAAATTGACGCCGCGCGCCGGCGCATTGAAGCGGTGTTCAACCGGCTCGATTCTCCGGCCCCGCTCCCCTCAGGCGCCAGTCCGGCCGCCCTGCCCGAGCCCCAGGCAAACATGAGCGAGGCCGATTATCGCGCCAAGGTGCAGACCGCGCGCGCCTATATCAAAGCCGGCGACGTGTTCCAGGTCGTGCCCAGCCAGCGCTTCTCCACGCCCTTCACCGCGCCGCCCTTCGCGCTCTATCGCTCGCTGCGCCGGACCAATCCGTCACCCTTCCTGTTCTTCTTCAACCTGCCCGGCTTCGCCATCGCCGGGTCCAGCCCGGAAATTCTGGTGCGCCTGCGCGGCTCGACGGTCACGGTGCGCCCCATCGCCGGCACCCGCCCGCGCGGCGCGACGCCAGAGGCCGACGCCGCGTTCGAAGCCGACCTCAAGGCCGACCCCAAAGAGCGGTCGGAACATCTGATGCTGCTGGACTTGGGCCGCAATGACGTAGGCCGGGTGGCGCGCCCGGGCAGCGTACGCGTCACCGAGCGCGAGAGTGTCGAGCGCTACAGCCATGTCATGCATCTGGTCTCCAATGTCGAGGGCGATCTGGCCGACGGCGAAGACGCTGTCTCGGCCTTGATGGCCGGCTTCCCCGCGGGCACAGTGTCGGGCGCGCCCAAGGTGCGCGCCATGGAGATCATTGACGAGATGGAGCCGCACCGGCGCGGCGTTTACGCCGGCGCGGTGGGCTATTTCGGCGCCCAGGGCGATATGGACGTGTGCATCGCCCTGCGCACCGCGGTGATCAAGGACGGGCGCATGCACGTGCAGGCCGGGGCCGGCGTGGTGCTTGATTCCGATCCGGAAGCCGAGCGCCAGGAAACCGTGAACAAGGCCCGCGCCCTGTTCCGGGCCGCCGCCGAAGCCTGGCGGTTCGTTTGAGCTCACGATCTTTGATGTAAAAGTGCTCGCGCCCGGGCCTGCCGCTCGTATAGCGTTGGGCCCTTGCGAACCAGACTGATCCCGGGGACAGGCATGCCAGATTGGTTCACCCTAGACACGTTGCAAATGGTGTTTGTGCTGGCCCTGGTCGGCGCGGTGTTCTTCGGATTCGCGCGTGAGGTCCTGTCGCCCGACATCATCGCGCTTGTGGCCATGGGCCTGTTGCTGCTCACCGGCATCCTGAGCGCAAGCGAGACATTGTCGGTGTTCTCCAACGCTGCGCCAATAACAGTCGCAGCGCTTTTCGTGCTGTCGGCAGCGCTGGAGCGAACCGGCGTCATTGATGCCGCGGCCAAGCTGGTGTCGCGCCTGTCGAAAGGCGCCCACCCGGCCACAGCCCTGATTGCGCTGATGGCCGGCGTGATCGGGATGAGCGCCTTCATCAACAACACCCCCATCGTCGTAGTGGTGATCCCGGTAGCCATCGGGCTCGCGCGATCGCTGGGCGTCGCCCCGTCGCGCTTCCTGATCCCGGTCTCTTTCGCGGCGATTTTCGGCGGCACCACCACGCTGATCGGCACCTCGACCAATCTTCTGGTGGACGGCGTGGCCCAGACCGGGGGCATGGCCGCCTTCGGCATGTTCGAGATCACCGCCGCGGGCGTGATCATGGCGGTGGTGGGTTGCATCTATCTGGCCATCGCCGGGCCCTTCCTCCTGCCGGACCGCGACACGCTGGCCGGGCTCCTGCCCGACCCCAAGGAGCGCCGCTTCCTCGCCCATGTGGCGGTGCCGTTCGATTCCGAACTGATCGGCAAGACCCTCAACGAAGCGGGCCTGACCGCGCGCAAGGGCTTCTCCATCGTGGATGTGGTGCGCAAACGTCATTCCCTGCGCCACGCCTTGTCGGACGTGGTGATCGAGGGCGGCGACCGGATCGTGGTCAAGTCGCGCATGTCCGAGATGCTGTCGCTTCGTCAGCAAGGCGATGTGGCGCTGGGCATATCGGGGGGGCGCCACGCCTTCGAACCCATCGAGACCAGCGAAACCGTGATGCGCGAAGGCGTGATCGGACCCAATTCCGGTCTGATCGGACGGCCTCTGGGACGCCTGGGTCTGGCGCGGCTCTATGGCGTCTATGTGCTGGCGGTGCACCGTCGCGGCGAGAATGTCTCGCGCAAGGGCGAGGCCCTGCGCCTGGAAGTGGGCGACACCCTGCTGGTGGAAGGCTCGCCGGCGGATCTGCGCACCATGTTCGACGACGGGCTGCTCAATAACCTGGCCGAGCCCCAGGACCGCCCCTGGCGCCGGGAGAAGGCGCCCATCGCCATCGCGGCGATCCTGGCCGTCATCGCCCTGTCCGCGTTCGAAGTCCTTCCCATCGTGGCGCTGGCGCTGATCGCGGCGGGCGCGGTGATTGCGCTGGGCTGCCTTGACCCCAAGGACGCCTACGATTCCATCCAGTGGAATATCCTGATCCTGATTTTCGGCATGCTCGCTGTCGGCATGGCGCTTGAGAAAACCGGCGCAGCCGCGATGCTGGTCGGCCTGCTGGCGCAGTACGCGGCGGGACTGGGACCCATCGCCGTGCTGGCGCTGATCTATGTCGTCACATCCGCGCTGACGGAAACCATCTCCAACAACGCCGCCGCGATCCTGATCACACCCATCGCCATGGGTCTGGGCGTGGAACTGGGCGTCGATCCACGCGCTTTCGTGGTGGCGGTGATGTTCGCGGCCAGCGCCAGCTTCGCCACGCCGATCGGATACCAGACCAACACGCTGGTCTATAATGCCGGTGGATACAAATTCATGGACTTCGTGCGAATCGGTTTGCCGCTTAACATCATCCTCGCCGTGGTGGCGGTGATCGTGATTCCGATCTTCTGGCCGATGTGAATGGCGCGTTCAGGACCCGTTACACGGGCCCCGATCGCGCGCTAGGATGAGCCGACAGGACAATGAATAGCCAGGGACGCCCGTGACCCGACCGTTCAACACCCGCCAGCTGCCGTTCTTTCTCACGGCGCCCTCGCCCTGCCCCTATTTACCAGGGCGGCTGGAGCGCAAGGTGTTCACCCGCGTCGATCCGCACGAAGGCCCGGGCCTGAACGACACGCTGACCCATGCCGGCTTCCGCCGTTCCCAGGCAATCCTCTACCGCCCGGCCTGCGAACGCTGCGCGGCCTGCAAGTCGGCGCGCATCCCAGTGGACGACTTCACGCCCAGCCGCAGCCAGCGCCGCATCATGCGCCGCAACGAATCCCTGCTGCGCCTGCCACGCCATCCCGAGGCGACGCCCGAGCAATACGCCCTCCTGAGCCGCTATCTCGACGGGCGTCACGGCGATGGCGACATGGCGGGCATGGACTTCTTCGACTTCGCCACCATGGTGGAGGAAGGCGCCGCGCGCACTGAACTGGTGGAATATCGCGACGCGTCGGGCGCGCTCGCCGCCGCCGTTCTGGTGGACCGGCTGCAGGACGGCTATTCGCTGGTCTATTCCTTCTTCGACACCGAGCGCGAGCGCGACAGCCTGGGCGCTTTCATCATCCTCGATCACATCGCCCGCGCCAAAGAGGCCGGTCTGGCCTACGTCTATCTCGGATACTGGGTGCAAGGCAGCCGGAAGATGGACTACAAGGCGCTCTACCACCCGCTGGAGGTGCTGGAGCCGTCAGGCTGGCGCCTGCTCGGCGAAAGCGACCGCCTGGCCGCGCCCGAACCGCTCAAACAAGTGGGCTGAGCGGCGCCCGGCCCGGGCCGGCGTCGAAAAACAGAACAAAAAACTCTTGGGGGAGACACATCATGGATCGCCGCACATTCATTTCCGGCGCCGCAATCGTGGCGGCAGGCGCGGCCAGCGCGTGTTCCCAGGACGCCGGAACCCAGAACGGGCCAGCCGCCCCGGCTGTAGCGCGCCGTCGCACGCGGCGTTTGCGCATGGTCACCACCTGGCCGGCGGGGTTTCCGGGGCTGGGCACGGCGGCCGAGCGCACGGCCGAGTTCATCCGCGAAATGTCGGGCGGCGAGCTGGATATCCGCGTCCATGGCGCCGGCGAGATTGTCGGGGCGTTTGAAGTGTTTGACGCCGTCTCGAATGGCGTCGCCGACATGTATCACGGCGCAGAGTATTACTGGCAGGGCCGCTCGCCCGCCTATAATTTCTTCTGCTCGGTGCCCATGGGCCTGACCGCCACCGAGATCATGGGCTGGGTGGAATATGGCGGCGGCCAGCAGCTCTGGGACGAGCTGGCCGGCCAGTTCAATCTGATCGCCTTCCAGGCCGGCAATACCGGCCACCAGATGGGCGGCTGGTTCAAGCGCGAGATCAATACCCTGTCCGATTTTCGGGGCTTGCGCATGCGCATTCCGGGCATCGCCGGCAATGTGATCCGCGAGCTGGGCGGCGCGGCGGTGGCGCTGTCAGGCGGGGAAATCTACCAGGCGCTCCAGTCCGGCGCCATCGACGCGACCGAGTGGGTGGGCCCATGGAACGACATGGCGTTCGGCTTCTATCGCGAGGCTCCGTATTATTACGGCCCGGGCTTCCATGAGCCGGGTGCAGCCCTGGCGGTCGGCATCAACCGGGGCGTCTGGGAGTCCTTGTCCTCGGATCACCAGGCCATAGTGCGCGCCGCCTGCCGGGCGGCCAACAACCAGAGTATGGCCGAGTTCACTTATCAGAACGGCCTGGCGCTGGAGACCCTGCGCACCCGCCATGGCGTGCAGCTGCGCGACTTCTCCGACGATATCTGGCGCGAGATCGGGCGGGTGTCCGAACAGGTGGTCGCCGACAGCGCCCAGAGCGATCCTCTGACCCGCCGGGTCTATGACAGCTATATCGAAGCGCGCCGGGTCATGCGGTCGTGGAGCTCGATCTCCGAAGCGCCCTATCTGCAGCGCCGCGACATGATTCTGGGGGGCTGACCCCATGCGCGCCGGCGACGCCCTGCTGCTGGCTCTGCTGGGCGCGACCCTGGCCGGACTGGCGGCGGACGCCGCCACGGGCGGAGCGATGGGCGCGTGGCTACAGGCGAACCTGCCTGCGCTGGGGCAGAGCACAGGTGCGGCGCTGGGCTTGATCGGGCTCATCCTTTCCCCGCTGCTGGCCATCCCCCTGATCGCCGGGCTCTGGGGCCGCTTCGCCGGACTGCCCGTGCCGGTCGAAACGCTTTTGCGCCGCAGCGCGCTGGCCATTGATGCGGTGAACATCGCCATCGCCGACATGGTGCGCTGGGCGGCGCTCGCACTTGTGGTGGTCACCGCCGTGATCGTGGTCCAGCGCTATGTGTTCGGCCTGTCACTCTCGCGCCTGCAAGAGAGCGTGATCTATCTGCATTCGGCGCTGTTTCTGCTGACCAGCGCGGCGGCGCTCCTCAATGGCGGTCATGTGCGCGTGGATATCATCTATTCCAAACTGTCGGCCCGTGCACGCGCCTGGACGGATCTCGCGGGGACCTATCTCGCTCTGATGCCGATGTGCTGGCTGATCCTGTACACCTCCACCGGCTATGTCGGCGGGGCGTGGCGCATTCTGGAGCGCTCGCGCGAGGGCGACGGCCTGCCGCTGATCTTCCTGCTCAAGACCCTGATCCCGGTCTTCGCGGTCCTGATGATCCTTCAGGGCGCGTCCATGGCCGCACGCGCCGCGCTGACGCTGGCCGGGCGCGCCGCACCGCCCGCGCCGGGCGATCTGGCCGGACAGGAGCTCTAGGTCATGGCACTGGTGATCGATCTTCTGCCCTTCATCATGTTCGCCGCCGCGTTTGCGGCCTTGCTGCGGGGCTACCCGGTGGCGTTCACGCTGGCGGGCGTAGCGATTGCGTTTGCGCTGATCGGGCTGGCGCTGGACCTGTTTGATCCGCTGCATCTGCGCGCCTTCCCGCAGCGCATCTACGGCAACATCATGGAGATGGACAAGGCGATCCTGGTGGCTGTGCCGCTGTTCGTCTTCATGGGCGTGATGCTGGAAAAATCACGCATCGCCGAGGAATTGCTCGAGGCCATGGGCGCGCTGTTCGGCGCCATGCGCGGAGGCCTCGGCATTTCAGTCGTGATTGTCGGGGCATTGCTGGCCGCCTCCACCGGCATTGTGGGCGCCACAGTGGTGACGATGGGCCTCTTATCCCTGCCCACCATGCTCAAGCGTGGATACGATCCGGGGCTGGCCTCAGGCACCATCGCGGCCTCGGGCACGCTGGGCCAGATCATCCCGCCCTCCATCGTTCTGGTCCTGCTGGGCGATCAGCTGTCATCGGCCTATGCCGACGCGCAGCGCCGCCAGGGCATTTTCTCGCCCGACATCATCTCGGTGGGCGATCTGTTCGCCGGCGCGTTGATCCCCGGCCTGATGCTGGTGGGCGCCTATATTCTCTATCAGGTGTTCGTCGCCGTCACCCGGCCCAGCGCCGCGCCGGCGGCGCCGCGTTCCGAAGTGAAGGCTGACTGGAGCAAAATCCTGGCCGCCCTCCTGCCCCCGCTGGTGCTGATGGTCGCCGTGCTCGGTTCGATCCTCAGCGGTCTCGCCACGCCTACGGAAGCGGCGGGCGTTGGCGCCATCGGCGCGACCTTGCTGGCGGGCTTTCGTAATGCGGGGGGCGCAACCAACCCGCTGGCCGGCCGCGCGATCGTGGCTATTGGCGCGCTAGCGCTGGCCGCGCTCATCGGATCGGTGCTGGTGATTGATCTGCGGTCGGGCGCGCCGGGCGCTGCGCTCACCGCCGGGTATACGCTGGCAGTCATCGCCGCCGCGGGCGGGGCGTTTGCGCTGTGGCGACTGCACCGCACCGGCGTGCTGGACCAGGTGATGCGCTCCACGGCGCAAATCTCCGCCATGGTGTTCGTGATCCTGATCGGCGCCAGCCTGTTCGCGCTCGTATTCCGCGAGCTGGGCGGAGACGAGACCGTGCGCGCCGCCCTGGAGGCTGTGCCCGGCGGCATTTACGGCGCGCTGGCCGTGGTCATGATCATCATGTTCCTTCTGGGCTTCTTCCTCGACTTCATCGAAATCACCTTCGTGGTGGTTCCCATCGTGGCGCCAGTGCTGCTGTTCATGGGCGTGGACCCGATCTGGCTCGGCGTATTGATGGCGCTGAATCTGCAGACAAGTTTCCTGACGCCGCCCTTCGGTTTTGCGCTATTCTACCTGCGCGGCGTGGCGCCGCCGCAGGTCAGCACGGCTGCGATCTATCGCGGCGCCATGCCCTTTGTCGGCATCCAGATCGCGGCGATCACCGCGGTGATCGCCCTGCCCTGGCTGGCGACCGCCTTGCCAAGGATGCTCTATGGTTCATGACGCGCGCCGGCTTCAGCTGCAAAGGGTCTTCATTGTCGCGCTCGCGCTGGGCCTGACCGCCGTTTTCCTCTGGATGATCCGCGATTTTCTCGGTGCCCTGTTTCTGGCCGCCGTGATGGCCATTTTCCTGATGCCGGTTCAGCGCAGGCTGTCATCACTCATGGGCGGGCGTCCCAATATCACCGCGTCCCTGCTTCTGGTTCTGGCCGTGTTTCTGATCCTCCTGCCCCTGCTGGCAGTCCTCGCCGTGGTCGCCCAGCAGGCAGTGGAGGTGGGCCAGACCGTGCTGCCCTGGCTGCAGGGCGAGATCCGCAATTTCCGCGAAGAAGGCCTGGCCGGTCTGCCCGACTGGGTGCCGTTCAAGGACGCCCTCGCCCCCTATCAGGGCGAAATGGCCCGCCGGCTCAATGAGCTGGCCTCCGGCTTGGGCGGCGCGATGATCAATGGCCTGACCCGCGCTACGGGCGGCGCGCTGGGCTTTGCGCTGGGCGCCATCGTCTTCCTGTTCGCCCTGTTCTACCTGCTCACGTCCGGCGAAAGTTCGCTCAAGGGCGCCATGAACCTCCTGCCCATGCGCGACACCGACCGTGAATTGCTGGCGGAACGCACCCTGTCGACCATCCGCGCGACGGTGAAGGGCACCTTCATCATCGCCCTGATCCAGGGCTCGCTGACCGGCGGCGCCATGGCCATTGCGGGCGTGCCGGGCTCGGTGTTCTGGGGCGCGGTGGCGGGCCTCATTTCAATCATCCCGGCGGTTGGCACGCCACTGGTCTGGGGACCCGCGGTCATCTGGCTGTTCGCCACGGGCTCGCCCATTGCGGCGGTCGTGCTGGCGATATTCGGCTTCGTCGTCATCATGCATGTCGACAACGTGCTGCGCCCGATGCTGGTGGGCAAGGACGCCAAAATGAGCGATCTGATGGTGCTGTTGTCGACGCTGGGCGGCCTGACCCTGTTCGGCTTTATCGGCCTGGTGATCGGCCCGGTCGTCGCCGCCCTGTTCACCTCGGTCTGGTTCATATACGCGCGCACCTATCGCGACCTCCTGGACGAGGACGACGCGCCTCAGGCCCCGGCCCGGACCGACGATCCCCCCGCATAGGCCTCCAGCGCCGCGATGCGCTTGGGGATGGGCGGGTGGGTGGTGAACAGGCCCGCGAACGACGCCGTGTCATTGTCGAGGAACATCTGGCGCACTTCCTCAGGCGCTGTCTCGATGGCCGAGCGCCCGGAAATCTTGCGCAGCGCTCCGATCATGGCGTCGGGATTGCGCGTCAGCTCCACCGCACCGGCATCGGCCATGTATTCACGTTTTCGCGACATGGCGAAGCGGATCATGATCGCCAAAACATAGCTCAGCGCCACAATGGCCAGCGCCACGATGATCAGCACGCCCGCATTGCCGCCTCCGCCCCGGCGCGCCCCGCCCGCACGCACCAGTGATCCGCGCAGCATGCCGCGCGCAAACAACTGGCCGACGAAGGAAATAATCCCCACGAAGATCACCGAAATCACCAGAAGGCGCACATCGCGGTTTCGAATATGCGTCAGCTCATGGGCCAGCACCGCTTCGAGCTCGTCATCATCAAGGCTGTCCATCAGCCCGCGCGTCACCGTCACCGCCGCCTGGCGCTCGCTGAGCCCGGTGGCGTAGGCATTCAGGGACGGCGTTTCGATGATGCGCAAGGCCGGCATGGTCAGCCCGCGCGAGATGCACAGGTTTTCGAGCAGATTATAGAGCTTGGGCTCATCAGTCCGGCGCACGGTATGGGCGCCAGTGGCCGCGTCAATCATCCGCTGATAGCCGAGCCACGCAATGATGAACCAGACCCCGGCGGCCACCAGCACGAAGGGGATGGCCGACAGCGTCCAGTCCAGCGCCAGCGCGAACTCCTGCTGGCCCGGCGCATCGGCCGAATACGCAACGAAGAACAGCGTTCCGGCATAGGTCAGCGCCAGCAGAAGCACCGGAAACCCCGCCAGAAGGACGATGGATTTCAGGTTATTGTTCCAGATATGCGTGCGCAGACCCGCCGCAGCGATCATGGGCGGCTCCTCCGTTGTTTGAACCGGCGCTGGTCCGGCTTCGCGCTCCCAGTGGCACTGTTGGGGAGGCCGGGAGGGCCGGTCAATATCGCAGCCGCACTTGAGGGATTGACCACGGTCGCCTCGCTTCCTGCCCACAAACCGGAACGCAGCCCGGTCACATTTTTGACGCTATTTTCATGCTATCTTGAAGTGCATAATAGTGTGGAGAAGATCATGACCACCGATGTCATTGTCATCACAGGCACGAGACTGACGCCGCCCTACGATCCAGGCCCGAGTGGCCCGGGTATGCACCTTCATCCCGATACAGATCAGGGCGGAGGCGGTGGCGATTGGGGCGATCCTGATCCCGTTCAGGGCGAGGACCCATGCCAGGGGCAGTCTGAGGCGTCATCAGCGCACCTGCCGGATGATATTCAGAACGTCAGGACTGTGGCGCAGACAGCGGCGACGACACTCATAAGCCGGGTGTCCGGCACTCAGTTTATTGAACATGGCGTATTTATTGTGCGAGACCAAAGCGGAACATTGAGAGCGACGGATACATTTACGTCGAACAGCTCAGACACCATCAGCTTTCGCGTGGAAAATGGAGTTCCATCCGGACCGCTGCAGGCCCTGCGCAACATCCCGGGTACAGATACAATCGTAGGGTTCGCTCACCTTCACCGCAACGATCCGAGACCCAGCGAAGACGATGCACGATTTGCTCAGCACCTGAGAAGTAACGGGTTTCTTATGGGTGCAACGGCAATGATTGATCCTAATTTCATGGACTATATTGTCTGGTTCCCTCCAGAACAGCATAATGTGCCCGGGACGCCCTCATTACGTGAATTCTCGGAACATGAAATGGCCCAAATTAGAGGCGGCAATACAAACGCTTGTGGTTTGCGACTGGATTGAGAGGGTCGTGTTATGAAGTGGGTCCTTGGGCTCCTGACCGCGTGGGCCATTTGGTCGGCGGGAGCAATATCGGCGGATGCGCAGACGTTCTGCATCGACCCCGGCCCGGATCACGCGGATGAATCTTGCCGATATGTTCCCTACAACACAAACGTGGAGACGGCATTCGAAGCATCTTGCCGTCTGGGAGCGATCCGGCTGACCTCAAACCGGACTATCGGCAATATTTCAGAGGAAATAGGACACTATACATATCGCTTATTCCTCGATGGAGAAACATATAGCGATCAGGTAAATGAGTTCGTAAATCGCGCCATGGCTCAATATTACACGGTCGCGCGGCTGGATCGCATCGCTTGCATGTATGGTGATGAATTCGACTTGCGCCTCAAGCTTCATCTGACCCGTCAATATGGCCATTTTGGCACCGTTCGACCGGTGACGCGGCCTGTTTCATTCAGCTTCCTGATTTACACCATCACCATCAAGGATGGAGAGGTGCTTTACGACGAGGTGCGCGAGTGGATCAGCGATGATATCGGCTGGCCGGGCCAGCTTGTGATCGCGAGCGAGTTCACCCGTGAGTACGGGATAGACGACCTGCCCCTGCGTCCTCGTGCAGCGGACGATGCGCCGTGACGCCATGCGGGTGAACCTGTTGGACGTGAGGCCCAGATTCGCCTACCCCGACCTTGATCATCACCATCTGGAAGCGCTTCTGACCGGGCTGAAGGCGCTGCGGGCGCTGCCGGATGACATCGCGCTGGCCCGCGAACTGGCCAAGACCAGCGCGCTGCACCAATCGAACCTGCTGCGGCACGCCGATCGTCTTGCCGGGCGGACACGTCCTTCACTGGACGACCTGCAAGACGCCCCGGCCGATCTAAACATGATCGCGAAACGCGTGCTGGGCGCCTGCGCCGAATTTCGCACCCGAACAGCCCGATCAGGCGTCTGCGGCAACTACCGGATGCTGTATCCCGACCCGGAACACCTGCCGGAACTGATGGACCAGTGGCGCCTCACCCTTTAGCCTGGGCCATGATGCGGTATCTCGCGCTGGTTTTGATTCACCCATATCGCGATGGCAATGGACGCATGGCGCGCGCCGTTCTGGAGATCGACCTGAGCCAGATAACAGGTGGCGCCATCGCGCCGCTCACTCTGTCGCCCTTCATTCACAACGATATTCACGGGCTGGCTGAAGCCGTCGTTAATGCGCACAGACTAAACACCAACCAGCCGCTTTTCAGCTGGCTGGCGCGCCTGTTTCAAAGCCGTCTGGCGTATCGGCCCCGCCCCTAGAAAGACACAGACGGCGTCGCGCGTTCCGTACCGCCGATCTCGAAGAAATCCTTCTCCTTGAAGCCGAACATGCCCGCCAGCACGACCGCCGGGAATTGTTCGATGGCGGTGTTGTATTCCGACACGGCATTGTTGAAGAAGCGGCGCGCGGCGGCGATCTTGTTTTCCAGATCCGCCAACTCGTTCTGGAGTTTGAGGAAATTCTGGTTCGCCTTCAGGTCCGGATAAGCTTCCGACAGAGCGAACAGCTGGCGCAGCGCGCCGGTCAGCATGTTCTCGGCCTGGGCCAGATCCTTGACCGAGCTGGCGTCCACCGCCTGCTGACGGGCTTTGACCACGTTTTCCAGCGTCTGGCTCTCGTGGGCGGCGTAGCCTTTCACCGTCTCCACCAGATTGGGGACCAGATCGTGGCGCTGCTTGAGCTGGACGTCGATATCGCCCCAGGCCTGACGCGTCGTCTGACGCAGCGCGACCAGGCGGTTGTAGATCAGGACGATGACCAGGCCGATCACAAAGATGATGGCCAAAAACACCAAGAATTCCATGTCGCACTCCTAAAGCCCGGCGCGAGTCAGCACCGCTTGCCCATGGTTTAACGCGCGCGCGCCCTGACGCCAACTGACAACACAGACAGGGTCAACGGCCGGTCAAACGCGTCGTGGCCCTAACGCCCGTCAAACCGCTTGGACGAGAAGCCCTTGGGCGCCAGCTTGCCGGCCTGGGCGCGCCGCCCCTCGAACAGGCGCCAGTCCTCCACCAGATGGCGCCGGCCCGCCGGATCGATCCGCACAAGGCCCTCTTCGGCGGCGAACACCGCAATGTCGGCGAGCCCCGCCTGCTTGGCGCCGCCGATCAGGCGCACGCCCTTGCCGCGCACCATTTCGGGCATGTCGTCGAGCGGGAAGACCAGCAGCTTGCGGTTCTCGCCCAGCACAGCCACCCGGTCACCCGTGACCGGCACAGCGGCCATGGCGCGCGCGCCGGCAGACAGCGTCAGCACCTGGCGCCCGGCCCGCTTGGAGGCTGGCAGTTCCTTTTCCTCCACCACGAAACCGTGGCCCGATGTGGAGGCGAGCAGCAGCTTGCGCGCCGGGTCATGGCGCAGCAGCGACACCGGGTCGGCATCGTCGGCGGCGTCCACCATCAGGCGCACCGGCTCGCCAAAGCCGCGCCCGCCGGGCAGTTTCGCCGCATCCAGGGTGAACCAGCGCCCGTCCGTGGTGAACAGGAGGAGCTTGTCTGTGGTCTCGGCCTTGACCGCGAACAGGGTCTCGTCCCCGTCCTTGTGCTTCAGCGTCGACAGATCATCCACATGGCCCTTCAGAGCGCGGATCCAGCCCATGCGCGACAGGACGACCGTGATCGGCTCGCGCGCGATGAGGGCCTCGTCCACCGCGTCGGACAGATCGGCCGACGGCGCATCGGCGAACTCGGTGCGGCGCTTGCCCAGAGGCGTGGCGGGGCCGAAGCGCTTCTTCACCTCGGCGATTTCGGTGTCCACGGCCTTCCACTGCACGGCCTCGTCGGCGATCAGTTCCTGCAGCGCCGAGCGCTCCCCGCCCAGCGTGTCCGCCTCGGCGCGCAGGGTCATTTCTTCCAGCTTGCGCAAGGAGCGCAGGCGCATGTTCAGGATGGCCTCGGCCTGGCGCTCGGTCAGGCTGAACGCCGCCATCAGGACGGGGCGCGGCTCATCCTCCTCGCGGATGATGCGGATCACCTCGTCCAGATTGAGGAAGGCGATGATATAGCCGGCCAGAACCTCCAGCCGGTCCTCCACCTTTTCCAGCCGGGCGCGGGCGCGGCGCACCACCACCACCTGGCGGTGATCGAGCCAGATGCGCAGCGCCTCTTTCAGCCCCACCACGCGCGGCGCGCCGGTGGCGTCCAGCACGTTCATGTTCATGGCGAAGCGCACTTCCAGATCGGTGACCCGGAACAGCGATTCCATCAGCAAGGCCGGATCGACGCTGCGGCTCTTGGGCTCGAACACGACGCGGATATCCTCCGCGCTCTCGTCCATCACATCGGCCAGAAGCGGCAGCTTCTTGAGCTCCATCAGCGACGCAATGCGTTCGATCAGGCGCGATTTCTGGACCAGGTAGGGAATCTCGGTGACCACCACGCGCCACTGGCCGCGCGCGGCCTCCTCCACCTCCCAGCGCGCGCGCAGGCGGAACCCCCCGCGCCCGGTCACATAGGCCTCCAACATGGAGCCGGCCGGTTCGACGCACACGCCGCCCGTGGGGAAGTCGGGCCCCTTGACGTAGTTCATCAGGGTCTCGGTGGCTGCATTGGGCGTCTTGATCAGATAGCGCGCCGCATCGCACAGCTCGGCGGCGTTATGGGGCGGGATATTGGTGGCCATGCCCACCGCAATGCCCGCCGAGCCATTGGCCAGAAGGTTCGGGAAGGCGGCGGGCAGCACCAGCGGCTCCTCATCCTCCCCGTCATACGTGGTGCGAAAATCGACCGTGCCGGCGTCGTAATCCTGCAGGATCAGACGTGCGGCTTCGGTCAGGCGCGCTTCGGTATAGCGCATGGCCGCAGCGCCATCGCCGTCCACATTGCCGAAATTGCCCTGGCCCTCGACCAGCGGATAGCGGCTGGCGAAATCCTGGGCCAGGCGCACCAGCGCCTCATACACAGCCTGGTCGCCATGGGGGTGGAAGCGGCCGATCACGTCGCCCACCACGCGCGCACACTTCTTGAACGCCGAGTCCGGGTCCAGCTTGAGCAGCCGCATGGCGTAGAGCAGGCGCCGGTGAACCGGTTTCAGCCCGTCGCGCGCATCGGGCAGCGCGCGCTGGGTGATGGTCGACAAGGCATAAGCGAGATAGCGCGAGGACAGCGCGTCCTCAAAGCTCTCCTCGAAAATCCGCCCGCCGTCGCCGGGAAACTGCTCGCCCATATCGTCCTCGCGATTCGATCAGGCACGACTATACGCGCTGGAGGCCCAGCGCGAGGGGTATGGGGTGCAGCCCCGTCAACACCTGATCACGTCTCCCACGGCCTCCCCCGCCGCGCGTCATTGGCGGTGCGCAGGCGGATGACGCGGCCATCGCGGATCCAGACCTCCGCGCCGCCCAACTCCTCTCGCGCCGGATCGTCCAGCAGGATGGCGGCGCAGCGCCGCTTGCGCCAGGCGCTGGCGCGGCCCTGAAACAGGATCAGATCGGCGCGCTCGCAATCCTCCACCAGTGCCTCCGGATGGCTGGTGACCGCCACCAGCACGCCCTCCACCGTGCGGCCCGCACAGCCCAGCGTGTCACAGGCAAGCCCGGCGCGTTCAGGGCGCGCTCCGCCCTCCCCGGCGCGCTGCAGCAAAACCGTTGAGGCGAAGCGCGCGCGGCGCGTGTTGGTCGCTTGAAAACCTGCGCCCTCCTCAAACCGCGCCAGCACCACGCCGCCATCGGCGATCATGAGGCTGGGCGGGCTCTGCGCGGTCCATAGCGCCAGCGCTAGAAGCGTCACGGCCCCGCCTGTCAGACGCGCCAACCCCAGGCCCAGGGTCAACATTGAGAAGCCGGCCCCATACAGCGCCACCACCCGCCCGTCAGCGGCTGTCACCTGCACCGCAGCGCCTTCAAAGCCAGCCGTCCAGTGGGCGATGGCGAGCACCACGCGCAGGCCGTAATCCATGGCGAACAGGAACACGCCCTCCAGCCCGAAGGGCGCGGCAGCGAGCGCCATCACCCCCGCTGGCATCACCCAGAAGGTGAAGACCGGCATGGCCAGCAGGTTGGCGACCATGCCGTAGGCGGCCATGCGCTGGAAATGGAAGGCGGCGAAGGCGCCCGTCGCTGCGCCCGCGACCAGCGAGGTGACGGCCAGCCCTGCGAAACTGCCCATGGCCCGGGACAAGAATCCGGGACGCCCCTCCGGCGGCGGACGCAGGCGCATCCACGCCTCATACACCGCGATCAGCGCCGCTACGGCGGCGAAACTCATCTGGAAGCCCGCATGGATCACGCTTTCGGGCGCGATCAGCAGCACAGCCAGCGCCGCCAGCGCCAGCGAGCGCAGCGAGAAGGCGCGCCGGTCGATGAGCACGCCTATGAGCACCACGCAGGCCATGATCCAGGCGCGCTGGGTCGACACGGCGGCCCCAGACAGGATGAGGTAGGCGGTCGCGGCCAGAATGGCGATCAGGGCGGCGGGCTTGCGCGGATCATGGGCGCGCGCCAACGGCTCGATGCTCGCCAGAACGAACCGCACCGCGAAAAACACGCCGCCGGCGAACAACGCCATGTGCAGGCCCGAAATCGCCAGAATATGCCCCAGCCCTGACAGGCGCAGCGCCTCGGCGTCGTATTCGCTGACCCCGGCGCGCTCCCCGGTGAGCAGGGCTGCGGCCACAGCGCCCGTGCGCTCTCCGGCGACCGTCTCGACCCTCTGGGCGAGGCGCCATCGCAGCCCCGCCAGCCAGCGGTTGAACCCGCCGCCCTGAATCGAAGCCGGTTCCAGCGCCGCAATGGCATAGCCGGTCAGTGCGACGGAGCTAAACCAGGCCGCGCGCCCGCCATCATAACCGCCCGGCGCGGCGGGACCTGAGGGGCGGCTCAGCACAGCGCGCACCCGTACACCGTCCCCCGGCGCAAAGTCCGCCAGCCCGGCCCGCACCCTTATGCGCCTTGGCGGCTCTTCCGCGCCGTCCATGGCGGTGACCCGGATGCGCAGGCGCGGCCGCGTCCCGCCCCGCTCCACCGCCTCGATCCAGCCTTCCACGGCGACCGCGCGCCCTGAAATCTCCAGCGGCGGCGGGGCGGTGCGCTCGGTGCGCAATTGTGCGTGACCGAGTCCGAACACGAACATGGCGGCGAGAATGAGGACGTAGAGGATCACCGCCCGGCTACGCGCCAGCACCCCGCCCGCCAGCAGAACCGCCGCCAGCGCCATCAGCGCCCGCGCCGCCCAGGCGGGCGGTTCTTCGGGGAGGGCGAAATACCCTGCTGCCCCCGCCGCCAGCGCGCAGGGCAGCCACAGGATCAGGCGCGAGGGATCAGGCGCGCTGAAGCCTGCAGGGCCGCCCAGCACGGCCACAGCGCTGCGCTCCCAGAAACCGGGCGTGCGCCGGGAGGGATCAAAAACCGCGTCCACACGGGCAAGTTTTGCGCCTGTAGCGCGTTTCAGGCAAGGTGCATTCGCGTCAGGCGTGAGCGGCTCATCCCTTTGCGAAGAAGCCCTTCATGGCCCGCGCCGCCTGACGGATGCGCTGCTCGTTCTCAACCAGCGCCAGGCGCACATGGGTGTCGCCGCGCTCGCCAAAGCCCAGACCCGGCGCCACGGCCACATCGGTTTCTTCCAGCAGGCGCTTGGCGAACTCCACCGAGCCCATATGAGCAAAGGGTTCCGGGATCGGCGCCCAGGCGAACATGGTGGCCGGGGGGCTGGGAATATTGAACCCGATGCGCCCGAAGCTCTCCACCATGACGTCGCGGCGCTTGCGATAGATCAGGCGCGCCGCCTCCACCCCGTCCTGAGGACCATCCAGCGCCGCCACCGCGGCGATCTGGATCGGCGTGAAGGCGCCGTAATCGAGATAGGATTTCACCCGCTTGAGCGCCTCCACGAGGCGCGCGGACCCGGCCGCGAACCCGATACGCCAGCCCGGCATGGAATAGGTCTTGGACATGGAAGTGAACTCCACCGCCACATCGCGCGCGCCCTTCACCTCAAGGATGGAGGGCGGCGGCCCGCCGTCAAACCAGATATCGGCATAGGCGAGATCGGAAATGATCACGAGATTATTGTCCCGCGCCAGCTTGACCGCCTCCTCATAGAAATCGAGGCCCACCACGCGCGCGGTAGGGTTGGACGGAAAGTTCAGCACCAGAGCCGATGGCGCCGGGATGGAGCGTTTGCACGCCAGAGCCACGTCGCGCAGGAAAGTCTCGGGGTTGTCAAACCCCACCGGACGCACGGCGGCGCCCGCGATGATGAAGCCGAACATGTGGATGGGATAGGACGGGTCCGGCACCAGGATGACATCGCCAGGAGCGGTGATCGCCTGGGCGAGGTTCGCTAGCCCCTCCTTGGAGCCCAGCGTGACGCACACCTCGGTGTCGGGGTTGAGCGCGACATTGAACCGGCGCTCGTAATAGCGCGCCAGCGCCCGTCGCAGCGACGGCAGGCCCTGGCTGGCCGAATAACGGTGCGCGCGCGGATCGGCGGCGACTTCTTTCAGCTTGTCGATGACGTGCTGGGCCGGCGGCAGGTCCGGATTGCCCATGCCGAAATCAATGACATCGCGCCCCGCCTTGCGGCTGGCGGCCTTCATGCGGTTCACTTCCGCGAACACATAAGGCGGCAGGCGCCGCTCCCGGTAAAACACTTCAGTCGGGGACGCGGTCATGGAAGGGTCCGGTTGCTGCGCTGCCACAAGAGCCCTCAGCATTCAGCGTCAACGCAGCGCCCGTCAATGGCGCACAGCGGCGGGGGCGCCTCAGGCCGCGTTCAGGGGCTGGACATGGCGGTTGATGGCCTCGCCCACCGACGCCTGCGCTGCAGCCAGATCATGGGCGCTTTGCAGGTTCAGCCAGAACTGGGCGCTGGTCCCGAAATAGCGCGCCAACCGCAAGGCCGTCTCCGCCGTCACCGCCCGCCGGCCCGCCGCAATGGCCGACACCGCAGACAAAGGCAGGCCCGCCTCGCGCGACAGCCGGTTTCGCGACACGCCCAGCGGCGCCATGAACTCCTCGCGCAGCACCTCGCCCGGATGGGTGCGCACGCGCACCGGATCAGTGATAGTCGACAATCTCCACCTCCTCGGCCTTGCCGTCGCGCCATACAAAGCAAATACGCCACTGCGCATTGATCCGTATCGAATGCTGCCCCGCCCGTGTTCCCTTGAGCGCTTCCAGCCGGTTGCCCGGCGGCGCTCTCAGATCGTCGAGGCGCTCCGCCGCATCCAACATGTCGAGCTTGCGGGCCGCTACCGGCGCCGCGTGCGCCCATCCCGCCCGCGCCGGAATGCGTCCGGACCGGAAAAAATGTTCAAGGGCTGCATCTCGCCATGAGGTGATCATAACACCAAAGCCATTCCTCACAAAGGAACACCTTACACATTATCCCTCGCCCGGAACACCCCGCTCACTGGGGCGTGGCGGTAGGCGATGCGCATGACGGCGCGCGAGACCGGTTCGGCGACGGTCAGCATGTGGAAGGCGTTGGCGTGGATGATCGTGTCCGGCGAGGTGAGAATGCCCACATGGCCGGGCCAGAACATGAGATCGCCGCGCTGCAGCCCGCCCAGCTCCTCATCAATATCTACCTCGTCCCAGTGGGCGCCGGCCCAGGCTTCCTGATCGCCGCTATCGCGCGGGACCAGCACGCCGCAGCGCTCCAGCGCGGTCTGGACGAGTCCCGAACAATCCAGTCCCAGGCTTTCCTTGCCGCCCCATTGATACGGCGTGCCGACAAAGCGTTCGGCGACGGCGGCGTGATCGTCTTCATGGGCTCCTAATGGCGCCAGGTGACTTTCAAAAACCCAGCCAAGGCGTTGCGCTTCAACGAATTTTCCGCTGCGGGCGCCCGCTGAGACCTTGGCGTTCATCGAGATCAGAAAGCGCGGCGCGGACTTCAGATCCGGCTCTGAGAAGACATAGGTGCGCAGCACGGAGACGGTGTGGGTGGGGATCAGCACCGGCGCGGACAGGGCCTCCATCGCCACCCAGCCGCGATAGCCGTCATGGCGCGAGACACCCTCGCCCCAGCCATTCTGTTCGCGCTCGACATGAAACACCTCGCCAGCCAGAAGCTGGCTGACCTGCATGGCGTCGTCGTCGGGCTCGCTGCGGATCGCGGCGACGCCGACGGTGACCTGATAATCCGTCATCGCCTAGCCCCCGTAACGCTTTTGCAGATAATGCCACAGCGCACGCCCACCCAGCAATTCGCCGCCCGCCGGGCGTCCGGGACGGGCCGACGGGTTCCAGCCATAAATGTCGAAATGCGCCCAGGCGCGCGCGTCTCGGGCGAAGCGGCGCAGGAACAGCGCCGCCGTCACCGACCCGGCCAGCTTGCCGCCGGTATTGGACAGATCGGCGATGGGGCTGTCGAGCTGAACGTCATACCCATCCCACAAGGGCATCGGCCAAACCGGATCGTCTACCGCCTGCCCGCCCGCCGTCACGCCATCGCGTACGCTTTGATCATCGGTGTAAAGCGGCGCCAGTTCAGGGCCCAGCGCGATGCGCGCCGCGCCGGTGAGCGTGGCCATGTCCACCATCAGATCGGGATCAAACTCGACGGCGCGGGTCAGCGCGTCGGCCAGCACCAGACGCCCCTCCGCGTCGGTATTGCCGATCTCCACCGTCAGGCCCTTGCGCGAGCGCAAAATGTCGCCCGGGCGGAAGGCGTTGCCGGATATGGCGTTCTCCACCGCCGGGATAAGCACGTGCAGGCGCACCGGCAGGCGGGCATCCATGATCATGGACGCCACGCCCATCACGCTGGCCGCGCCGCCCATGTCCTTCTTCATCAAAAGCATGCCGTCGCCGGGCTTGATGTTCAGCCCGCCGGAATCAAAGCACACGCCCTTGCCCACCAGCGCCAGGCGCGGATGGTTGTCCTCGCCCCAGTGCAGCTCGATCAGGCGCGGCGCATCGGTGGAAGCCCGGCCCACCGCATGGATGAGCGGGTAGTTTTCCTCAAGCAGATCATCGCCGGTGATCACAGACACGTGCGCGCCGAACCGGGCGGCGAGCCCGCGTACAGCCGCTTCCAGATGACTGGGCAACATGTCGCCGGCCGGGGTGTTGATGAGGTCGCGCGTCAGCATGGCGCCGTGCGCCACGCGCGAGGCTTCCGCCCGGTCCGCGCCCGCAGGCGGGATCAGGCGCGCCGCGGCGCGCCGGGGCGCCTTGTATCGGGTGAACTGATAGCCGCCGAGCGCAAACGCCGCCGCGAAAACGGTCTGGTCCCAGGCGTCCGGCAGTTTCTCGAACCGCCAGTCGCCTTCGGGCAAGGTCAGCGCCGCCCCGGCGGCGTCAAACGGGCTTGAGCCCGGACCGGCGCCCACCAGTGCATCGGCGCCGGACCCTGCAGGCAGCACCAAGACCTGGCTCGGACCCGCCTCAAACCCGCAATCATCGGCATGGGCGCGCGCCGCGTCCGGCAGGCCGGCCAGCACATCGGCCAGCGTATGCGTCGTCACCACCCGCGCCAGCCGTCCTGAGGCGGACGAATCGGCGAACAGGTCTTGGGTCTGCGTCATGTCAGGCAATCCATATCGGCTGGGGCGCGTCAGTCGTTAACGGCTTCTTGACCGGCGCGCGTGAGTAGTGGGCGCTTAAAGCGCTGATTAAGAGGTAGAGCATGCGCGCGACCGTATCCGCAATCGCCCTTGTGAGCCTTGTCCTGACCGGCTGCGGCGCCACGACCGGCGGCACGCGGCTAACGCCCGAGGAAGAATCCCTCGCTCAGGACATGCAGGCCCGCTCGCTGGCGCCAGCCACCGCCGATGAACGCGCGGCGATCCGCAATCAGGACCTGCTGACCCAGTCGGCTTTCTGGGCCGAGGCCTATCAGATGAACCCGGCAGACCGCGAAGCGGCGCTTGAGCTGGCCACCGTGCTGCGCCAGCTTGGCGGAGCGGCGCGCGCGGCCGAAGTCGCGCGTCAGGCGCTCGCCCTCTATCCCGACGACATGGCGCTGCTCACCCAGTATGCGCTCGCCCAGACGGCGTCAGGCCAGGGCGCGCAGGCGGTGGAATCGTTCAACCGGGTCCTGCAATCGCGCCCTGATGACTGGCGGCTCTACAACGCCTATGGCGTGGCGCTGGAGCAGGCCGGACGCAGCGAGCAGGCGCGCGCCCTGTTCATGGACGCTCTGGCGTTGAGCCCGGGCGAGCCGGCGATCCTGACCAATCTGGCCATGAGCCACATGCTCGGCGGCGATCCTGAAGAAGCCGAGCGCCTGTTGCGCCAGGCGGTCGACCATGACCGCGCCGCGCCTGAGTCGCGCCAGAATCTCGCCCTCGCTCTGGCCCTTCAGGGCCGGTTCGCCGAAGCTGAAAACATCGCCCGCAGCGATCTGCCCGAGGACATGGTGGCGGCGAACATGGAGTTCGTGCGCGATCTGATGAGCTCGCCGCGCAGCTGGGACCGGCTACGTGAAGCCGATCTGCGCGGGCGCTGAGGCCAGTCGGAGGTCAGACCAGCACCCGGTCGGCTGTCAAAGCGGCGACATGCAGCGCAACAGGCTCCCGTTCTCGTCAACGACCGCAAACATGCGATGGCCGGAGGGGTCATTCCACGGTTCGGTCAGGCGCGGAATGCCGTGTCCCGGGAGCCCGGCGCCGGACCATTCGCGGCGCAGCGCGTCCGCGTCCGCGACGCGCACGCAGGCGCTGAACGAGGACTCCCAAGGGTTCAGATCGGGGTAGGGAAAGAACTCGATCTCGAGCGCGCCTCTTGAGAGGATCATCCAGCCCTTGTCTTTGAAATCCACTTCAAAGCCAAGTTTCATGTAGAAGGCCGCCGTCGCATCGAAATCGATCGCCGGCAGATTGGCTGTCACCCGTTCAGACATCGCCTCGCTCCGTCACGCTGAGAAACCTAGACCTTGTCGACTGGCCGCCTGTCTGCTGGCGCCGCTTGCGCACTGGCCGGATGATCGGCGGGTATCACGCCCGCCGGCAGGCGGTCCGGCTGCACAATCCCGAACGAGATGATGAGCTTGGCCGCCTCCTCGATGGTCAGATCCAACGGCACGGCCTTCGAGCGCGGCACGAACAGCAGGAAGCCGGAGGTCGGATTGGGTGTTGTCGGGATGAACACGCCGATCACCTGCTCGCCCTGCCCCACCACCTGGCGGATGACGCCCCGCCCTTCCGAGGCCACAAACGCCACCGCATAGCTGCCCTTCATGGGATATTCGACCAGCACCACCTCCTTGAAGGAGTGCTGCTGGCCCTGAAACACGGTCTCGATGATCTGTTTGAGCGCGCCATAAACATTGCGGATGAAGGGCAGGCCGTTCACCAAGCGCTCGCCGATGGCGATGAGGGTGCGGCCCAGAATGTTCGCGGCCAGCGCGCCCAGCAAGGTCAGCGCCAGGATGGCGATCAGCACGCCCATGCCCGGAATGGCGAAGGGCAGATAGCTTTCCGGATTGTACTGAGCAGGGATCAGCGGCTTGATCGTGCGGTCAATGAAGCTGACCACGGTGACGATCAGCCAGACGGTAATCGCCAATGGCGCCGCCACGGCGACGCCGGTCAGAAATCTTGTGCGAAGCCAGCGCAGCACGGGTCGGAAGCCTCCATGAAGGTTGCGAGCGGCCATGATGCGGTGTTTTGAGGCGTTGGCCAAATCATGGCTGCACTTGCTCACAGCAGCCTTCAGGGCTTAGCTGTCGGCCATGACCTCAGCCTCCCCCATCCCGCTTCTGCGCCGCTGGTTCTGGCGCCTGGTGCTGGCCGGCGCCGCCGTGTTCATCGGGCTGACCATCGCTGCGGCCTGGATCATGCGCGAGCAGATTTTCCAGACCTTTCTCGATCCCGGCATCCCCTTCCAGACCTATGAGCGCCCGCCCGCGCCGGACTATGCGCTGGCCGACGCCTGGGCGGTGCGTCCGGACAGCGCGCCGGACAATCCGGAGACGCCCGCAGTCTTCTTCGTCCATCCCACCACCTATGAAGGCGGCGCGCACTGGAATGCGCCCTTTGACCGGCCCCAGGAGGCCGAGGTCATCGCGCGCTCGGCGCTGCCGAACTTCGCCGCCCCCTTCCTGGTCCACGATGCGGTCCTCTACGCCCCGCACTATCGTCAGGCCGCGCTCTATACCTTTCTTAACAATCGCGAGGACTCCGTGCAGGCGCGCCAGCTGGCGTTCGAGGATGTGCGCGCGGCGTTCGAGGCCTTCGCGCGCGAGATCGGTCCCGACCGGCCCTTCATCATTGCGGGCGCAGGCCAGGGCGCCAATCAGGCGCTGGGCGTGCTGATCCATCAGGTGGCGCCCGATCCGGAGCTGCGCACGCGTCTGGCTGCGGCCTATCTCATGGAAACCTCAGTCCCGCTGGACCTTTTTGCCGGGCCGCTGGCGGATATCCCGCCCTGTCACCGGCCCGAAGATGTGCGTTGCGTCATCGCCTGGGCGGCGGCGCGGTCGGACGAGCGCGGGCGCATCGAGGCGATCACCCAGCGCGCGCGCGCCTGGGACGCCGCTGGCGATCTGGCGCCGGTGACCGGACGCGCCTTGCTGTGCGTCAATCCTGTGCTCTGGACCACGGCGGAGGATTACGCCCCGGCCCGCCTGCATCGCGGCGGCGCCGCGGCTGACGGGCTCGACCTCACCGACACGCCCTCGCCCATGGCTGGCCAGACCGGCGCCCAGTGCCAGGCCGGCGTGCTGATGATTGACCAGCCGCGCACCCGGGCCCTGCGCCGGGCGGCGCGGGTCGGCGAGGACCGGCGCACGCCCACCTCCAACCTGTTCTACATGGATATCCGCATCGACGCCGAACGCCGGCTGGACCGGCTCGCCGGCTTCCTGGCCGAGGAACGTCTCTGGGCGCCGCCGCTGGAGGATGTGGAGGAAATCGACGTGGCGCCGGTGGTGCCGATGCGCGGCGGCTAGGTCTTGGATTGCCGCCTTTTCGAACCGCAAAACCGGTTCCCACTTTTGCTGAATAGGCTTCAGCTACCCGCAGCGCGAAAATCATTGAGCGCGCCGGACAACGCGTAGTCGCGCGCGCCGACTGTTTCGAAGCGGGTCTCGGCCTCGGTGCGGAAGGCGTTGATCAGATAGCGGATCGCGCGCGAGCGATTGGTGTCCACCAGGACCTGCAGGATCGGATTGCGGAAGTGGTAGCGGATCCAGAAATCCACCAGCGTTGACCCGTCATCAAGCTGGTGAAACCGCCACTGATTGGCCAGATCGTCGAACGGGCCGGACAGGTATTCCACATCGATGCGGCGCTCGGGCCGGTTCAGCGACACCCGCGTGGTGAAGCTCTCGCGCACAAAGCGGAATCGCACGCGTGCCTCGGCGTCGAGCTCGCCCACGCCCGCGGTCACGTCTTCACGCATGACCCGCATGGCGCTGATCAGGGGAATGAAGCGCGGATAGGCGCGCACATCGGTGACCAGATCGAAGAGATCATCGGGCCGGTGGCGCAGCCGCAAGCGTTCGACGTGCTCAGAGGACACGGCTAGACCGTTCGCCCCGAGGCCAGCGCCGCCGCGCGCGCGGCGCGCAGACGCTGGAAATCCTCTCCGGCGTGATAGCTGGACCGGGTCAGCGGCGAGGCTGACACCATCAGGAATCCCTTGGCCCGCGCGATGGTCTCATAACCCTTGAACTCGTCGGGCGTGACATAGCGCTCCACCGCCGCATGCTTGCGGGTCGGCTGCAGGTATTGGCCGATGGTCAGGAAATCGATGCCCGCCGAGCGCATGTCGTCCATCACCTGCATGACCTCCTCACGGGTTTCGCCCAAGCCCACCATCAGGCCGGACTTGGTGAACTGGGAGGGATCACGCTCCTTCACCCGCTCCAGAAGGCGCAGGGAGTGATAGTACCGGGCGCCCGGACGGATGGAGAGATAGAGCCGCGGCACGGTTTCCAGATTGTGGTTGAACACGTCCGGGCGCGCGTCGATCACCTGTTCGGCGGCGCCTGCCTTGCGCAGGAAGTCCGGGGTCAGGATCTCGATCGTGGTCTTCGGCGTTGCGGCGCGGATCGCGGCGATGACGTCGGCGAAGTGCTGCGCCCCGCCATCGGCCAGATCATCGCGGTCGACTGACGTGATCACCACATGCTCGAGGCCCATGGTGGCGGTGGCTTCAGCGACGCGGCGCGGCTCGTCGGCGTCCAGCGCGGCCGGCAGGCCGGTCTTCACATTGCAGAAGCTGCACGCGCGCGTGCAGGTATCGCCCATGATCATGAAGGTGGCGTGCTTCTGCGACCAGCACTCGCCAATGTTGGGGCAGCCGGCCTCCTCGCATACGGTGACGAGATTGTTGTCCTTCACCAGCTTGCGGGTCTCGGCGAAGACACCGCCGGCGGGCGCGCGCACGCGAATCCAGTCCGGCTTGCGCAGGACCGGCGTGTCTTCACGCTTCTGCTTTTCCGGATGGCGCTGGGCGCGGGCGGTGCGGGCGTCGATGATCGTCGTCATGGCGCGCAAGATGGACCTCGCGCGCGGTGCGTTCAAGCGCGCCTTGCTGAAAAGGCGCGCCGCTGCGCCGGTATGGCGCAGCGGCGCTTCGGCAAACGTCTGATCAGACCGCGTCGGGCGCGCCGGCCTCCAGCCCCTTGAGCGACTCGCGCCCGAAGATCGCCAGCGTCCAGGCGCCCAGGCCGATGCACAGCACCAGCGGCAGCACCACAAAGCCCAGCCACGGGATCGCGCTCAGGGCGATGATCGCGATGATGGCCAGGAAGAGCGAGGTGATGCGCAGGCCCAGCCCGGCCCGTCCGCCCGAGCGATTGAGGACCGCATCCCCGATCACCACTCCGCCAAAGGCGAAGGCCAGAAAATACAGGATCGGCGCCGCCAGGACGAGCAGCACAGCCAGCGGAATGCCGATGATTGTGATCAGCAGGAGCACCATCAGCGTGGCGATCAGCACCGGCGACATGGCCAGCACCACGAGGCCCAGAAAGCCCGACACCCAGGGACGGCGGCGGAAAGCCAGCGCCACACCCGCGACACCGCGCGGCGCGATGACCGAGGCCAGGAAGCCCAGCATGAAAGCGCTGGCGCCGAGCACGCCGCCGACCGCCCAGGGCGAGGGCATGAAGCTGAGCGACACATCGCTTCGCGAGTGATTGTCTTCGATGAAGGGCGCTTCGACATAGGTCAGCTCGCCCATGACCGCGCCTTCGGCCACGCGCGGCGGGTTGGGGGAGCGCACCGTCACCGGGCCCTCGATCCGCGCGCTGGCGGCGAAGCTGATGTCGCGCCCGGCAATATCCAGCGGTCCGTCGACTGTGCCCGAGATGCTGACATCGCGCGCGGCCAGCTTGCCGCCCTGGCCCAAAACGCCGTCGATGATGATTTCACGGGCGGCGAAATCCGCTTCGCCCGAGACCCGCGCCTCACGCCCGATGGTGATGACCGCGCCGCGCGCGCTCATCTCGCCGCCGACCACGCTCAGCAGCGTAACATTGGCGCCCGCCGCGTCGAAATCGCCGCCCACAGGCGCATCCAGCGTGATGTTGGCGGCAATGCCGGTGACATCGCCATGGACGGGGCCGGCGACCGTGACGTTCGCCGCGGCCATTTCCAGATCGCCGCCGATATCGGCGCTGGTGAAGAAATCGGCGGACGCCACCGACACCGTGCCGCCGACCCGGCCCGTCAGGCGCACATTGGCGCCGGCGATGCCGATATCGCCGCTTTCATCCAGATCCAGCTGCAGATTGCCGCCGACATATTGCGCGGACGCCGGACCCGCCAGAACAGCGGCTGCGGCCAGGGCGGCGAGCGTGATCGACTTGAACATCTTGAACATTGGCGTCTCTCCTCGTCCGGTTCCGCCCCCCGGTCCGGCGCCGGCCTTTTGGCCTAGCGTCCGGTCGGGCATGGCGGCAGTCTCTTATATGGGACCAACCATATCGAAACTCGATAACATATCGAAACTCGATATCAAAGAGAAATTTTCCGAATAACGATAAATTTATCTGGCGGCGGAAGGCGGATTTGATCCTGCCCGGCCGCTAGATATGGAGCGCGCGCCCATAGGCGTCCAGCACGCTCTCATGCATCATCTCGCTGAGCGTGGGATGCGGGAAAATCGTGTGCATCAGCTCGGCCTCGGTGGTCTCGAGCGTGCGGCCCACGGCGAAGCCCTGGATCAGTTCGGTGACCTCGGCGCCGATCATATGGGCGCCCAGCAACTCGCCGGTTTTGGCGTCGAAGATCGTCTTGACCAGACCCTGATCCTCGCCCAGCGCAATCGCCTTGCCGTTCCCGACAAAGGGGAAACGGCCGATTTTGAGTTCATGCCCGGCTTCCCTGGCGCGCGCCTCGGTCAGGCCCACCGATGCGATCTGCGGATGGCAATAGGTGCAGCCGGGGATATTGGTCTTGTCGATGGGATGGGGATTCAACCCGGCGATGGCCTCCACACAGATCACGCCCTCATGGGAGGCCTTGTGCGCCAGCCAGGGCGCGCCGGCCACATCGCCGATGGCATAGAGCCCCTTCACATTCGTGCGGCCATAGCCGTCGGCGGCCACATGGCCGCGGTCCAGCTCCACGCCCAGCGCTTCCAGTCCGATCCCCTCGACATTGCCGGTGATGCCGATGGCCAGAATCACCCGCTCCGCCTCGATAGCCTGCGCCTTGCCGTCCTTGCCGGTGACCTGAGCCGCAACGGTTTTCGCGCCCTTCTTGAGCTCGCCAACCTGGGCTGAGGTCAGAATGGTCATGCCCTTCTTGCGGAAGGTCTTTTCGGCGATGGCGGAAATCTCCGCGTCCTCAGCCGGCAGGATGCGGTCAACCATCTCCACCACGGTCACCTGCGCCCCCATGGTGTGGTAGAAGCTCGCGAACTCCATGCCGATGGCGCCCGACCCGATAACCAGCACCGATTTGGGCATGGTTTCGGGGACCATGGCTTCCTTATAGGTCCAAATCAGCTTGCCATCCGGCTCCAGCCCCGCCTTGGGCAGGGTGCGGGCGCGTGCGCCGGTGGCCAGGATCACGTGATCGGATGACAGGGTCTGGACCTTGCCGTCCTTGCCCTTCACGGCGACGTCGGGCGCGGTTTTTCCGGGCTTCAGGCTCGCTTCGCCGTCAAACACGGTCACCTTGTGCTTCTTCATCAGGCCGGCGACACCCGACGACAGGCGCTTGGCCACCTGGCGCGAGCGCTTCACCACAGCGCCGAGGTCAAAACGCACATTGTCCGCTGCCAGACCGAACTCTCCGGCGCGCTGGAACAGTTCATACACATCGGCGCTGCGCAGAAGCGCCTTGGTGGGGATGCACCCCCAGTTCAGGCAGATGCCGCCCATGTGCTCGCGCTCGACCAGGGCCGTCTTCAAGCCCAGCTGGGAGGCGCGGATCGCGGCGACATAGCCGCCCGGTCCGCCGCCAATCACAATGAGGTCAAAGCGCGTTTGCGACATGGGGGTCTGGCTCCACTGACACCTGAGCCGTGGTCATCCCCCGGCTGGCCGCGAAAATCAACCACGCCCCGCCTCCGGACCGCCAACCCGGCGCACGGACCAAGATTTGCCTTCGCGAAAGCGGCGACTCGCGTCAGGGTTTATAGGCCAAAATGGCAAAGGGGAGTTTTTCATGAATGCTCAACGAATGATTATTGCAGCTGCGAGCGCCGCGATGGCGCTTGGAGCGCTGCCAGCGTCCGCATCGGCAGGCGATCTGCCTTTCATCGGCCAGGTGTCCATTGTGGGCGAGCCGTTCTGTCCAAGAGGCTGGGCGGCGGCCAATGGCCAACCCATGGCGATCAACCAGTACCAGGCGCTGTATTCGCTTTTGGGAACCCGGTTCGGCGGCAATGGAACCACGACGTTCAACCTGCCTGACCTGCGCGGGCGCGCGGTCCTGGGCGTGGGCGGCGGCTATGCGCTCGGCCAGGCCGGCGGCTCACAGGCCCACACCATGACGGCCAGCGAAATGCCGCAGCACACCCACGCACTGCTGGCGTCAGACCGTCCGGGCACCACCAACACGCCGGCGAATGCGGACCTCGCCGAACAATCGGGCACCGGGGTGAATTCCTACGCGTCCGGCAATCCGGAGCCGGGGGTCGTTTTGGCCCAGGGCACGATCGGTCCGGCTGGCGGATCCCAGCCTTTCTCGATCATCCAGCCCTCGCTCGGCATCACGCACTGCATCGCGCTTCAGGGTATGTACCCGAGCCGCAGCTGACGCGAACTCTTCAGGAGAGACAGACATGAAACATGTTAAATCGGCCTTGTTCGCCTTGGCTGGCGCATCGTTGACGGCGCTTGGCGCAGCCACGCCCGCTTACAGCCAAGCTGACCCTTATATCGGCCAGATCACCAGCTTCGCCTTCGACTTCTGCCCCCGGTATTGGGCGCCGGCGAGCGGGCAGTTGATGGCGATCTCGTCCAACTCAGCACTCTTCTCGCTGTACGGCGTGACCTATGGCGGGGATGGGCGGACGAATTTCGCGCTGCCCAACCTGAACGGCCGTCACGCCTCCGGCCAGGGCATGGGACCAGGCCTGCCCCCGCTGCAGCAAGGGGCGGTCGTCGGTGCTGAAAGCGTGACGCTGACGACCGACCAGATGCCGGCCCATTCGCACAGCTTCCACGCCTCATCCCAAGGGCCGGACAGCCCCTCGCCGGCCGGCGGCGGATTCGCCACCTACCCGCCCGCTTCGGTCGCCTACGCGGCGGCGGGCACATCCGATGTGGAGATGAACCCGGCTGTCGTTCAACCCGCTGGCGGCAACACGCCGTTTTCGGTGCACCAGCCCTATCTCGCCCTGACCTGGTGTGTCGCCACCTCCGGCGTTTTCCCCTCCCGGCCGTGAAACAAGGAAACCAAGCCATGAAACGCATGACAATGCTTGCTGCCGGCGCGGCAGCAGCAACCGCGATGATGCCGGCCGCCGCCTCCGCCCAGATCGAACAATACATGGGGGACGTGATCCTGGTCGGTTACAACTTTTGCCCGATCGGTTGGGCTGAAGCCAACGGCCAGCTTCTGGCGGTCGCCGAGTATGACGCTCTGTACTCGCTCATCGGCACGACCTACGGCGGCGACGGTCGGACTACGTTCGCCGTCCCCGACCTTCGGGGCCGTATCCCGGTCGGCGTAGGACAGGGACCGGGGTTGAGCCCGATCGTCATCGGCGAAAAATTCGGTACGCCCTCGGTTACGCTCTTCCAGCCCAATCTGGCGGCCCACACCCACGCTGTGCATGGCACGTCCCAGATCGCCGACACGGTCAGTCCGGAGAACGCCACCCCGGCGACCTTCAATCAGCCGCGCTACCGCCAGAATGGCGTGGACGTGACGATGGATCACGACATGGTGTCACCGGCGGGCGGCGCCACGCCGGTGGACGTTCACGCCCCGACCCTGGCTCTGCGCTATTGCATCGCCACGGAAGGCATTTACCCGCCACGCAACTGACGTCCCACGTCGGATTGCTTCAGACGCCTCCGGCTGTATCGGCCGGGGGCGTTTTGCGTTTGGGGTTGCGCCATCAATGGCGCGCTGGCGTCAGTCGCGCCGTGTCAGATCAAAGCTCGCCATGCCGGCCAGATTGACGATGTCGGATACGGGCGAACCCACCCGCGCGATCTGGACCGATTTCTCCAGCCCGATCAGCAAGCCCTCGATCACCGTGGCCCCGCCCGCCGCCTTGAGCAGGCGCGTGGCGATGGAGGCCGAGTGCACCGCCGGCATGATCAGCACATTCGCCGCGTCTGACAGGCGCGAGAACGGATAGACCTCGTGATGGCCGGGATCGAGGGCGATATCGGCGGCCAGCTCGCCCTCATACTCGAATGCGACGCCGCGTTCTTCCAGCATCTCCACCGCGCGCTGGACCTTGGCCGTGCGTTCGCCGGGCGGGTTGCCGAAGGTGGAATACGACAGGAAAGCCACCCGCGGCGACAGGCCGAGGCGCCCCGCCGCGTGGGCTGCGCCTTCCGCGATTTCGGCCAGATCCCCGGCGTCGGGAAACTCGGTCACATTGGTGTCGGCGATGACCAGCGTGCGGCCCTTGGCCAGCGCGATGGACAGGCCGATGATCCGCCCGCCCGGCGCCGGATCGAGCACCAGGCGAATGTCCGACATCGTGTTGGTGTAGTGGCGCGTCACGCCGGTCACCATGCCGTCCGCATCGCCAAAGCGCAGCATGCAGGCCGAAAACACGTTGCGGTCATTATTGACCAGGCGCTGAACGTCCCGGCGCAGATAGCCGCGCCGCTGCAGGCGCTCGTACAGCCAGTCAGCATAGTCGGTGTTGCGGTCTGACAGCCGCGCATTGCGGATTTCCAGATCGTCTTCGGGCAGGCCCAGCTCACGCATATTGCGGCGGGCGATATCGTCGCGCGCCACCAGAACCGCCCGCCCCAGCCCCTGGGACTGGAAGGCGTGGGCGGCGCGGATGACGCTCGGCTCTTCGCCCTCGGCGAACACGATGCGCTTGCCGGTGCCCTTGATCGCCGCGGTGACGCGCTGCTGCAGGGCGGCGGTGGGATCCAGGCGCCGGGCCAGGCGGCGGCCATAGTCCAGCGGGTCTTTGAGCGCAATGCGCGCCACGCCGGACTCCACCGCCGCGCGCGCCACATAGGGCGGCACGAAGCTCAAAAGGCGCGGATCGAACGGCGACGGGATGATGTAGTCGCGCCCGAATTTCAGCGCGCCGGACTTGTTGGCCGCTGCGACCTCATCAGGCACATCCTGGCGCGCCAGATCGGCCAGCGCATGGGCGGCGGCAAGCTTCATCTCTTCATTGATCGTCCTGGCGCGCACGTCCAGCGCGCCGCGGAAGATGTAAGGAAATCCCAGGACGTTATTGACCTGATTGGGGAAATCGGACCGGCCTGTGGCCACGATCGCATCGGGACGCACCGCGCGCACCTGGTCGGGCATGATTTCCGGGGTGGGATTGGCCATAGCGAAAACCACCGGATCGGGCGCCATGGATTTGACCATGGCCGGGGTCACGATCCCGCCCGCCGACAGGCCCAGCATCACATGGGCGTCCACCATCGCCTCTTCCAGCGTGCGCAGCGGTGTGCGGCGCGCATGGCGGCGCAGCCGCTCGTGCAGGTCATTACGGTCGGAATGCACCACGCCCTTGAGGTCAATGATCGTGACGTTCTCGTCGCGCACGCCCAGCGATTTGAGCAATTCCAGCACCGACAGGCCCGCCGCGCCGGCGCCGATCAGTACAAGGCGGACCTCCTCCAGCGTGCGCCCCGTCAGGCGGCAGGCATTCATCAGACCCGCCGCCGCAATAATCGCGGTACCGTGCTGGTCGTCGTGGAAGACCGGGATGTCGAGCATCTCGCGCAGGCGCGCCTCGATCTCGAAGCATTCGGGACTCTTGATGTCTTCCAGATTGATGCCGCCAAACGTGTCGCCGAAGCCGGCCACACAGTCCACGAACCGGTCAGGATCGGTGTATGCAATCTCCAGATCGAAGGCGTCGATATCAGCAAAGCGCTTGAACAAGACCGCCTTGCCTTCCATCACCGGCTTGGACGCCGCCGGGCCCAGATCGCCGAGGCCCAGGATCGCCGTGCCATTGGACACTACGGCAACCATATTGCCCTTGGACGTGTAGTCGTAGACCGCGTCGGGATCAGCGGCGATGGCGCGCACCGGCGCGGCCACGCCGGGCGAATAGGCCAGAGCCAGATCACGTTGCGTCGCCATGGGCTTGGTGGGCTGAAGCGCGATCTTGCCCGCCGGTTCGGCGCGGTGAAACGCCAGCGCATCTTCATCAGTCTGGGACAGGCGTTCGATTTCAGACATGGCGCATTCCGGTCAGCGAGGGAAAATTCAGGTGGCGGCGCAGCTATACGCTGGCCCTGCGCGCGCGGCTACCGGGTGGCGGCGAGGCGCTGCAGGGCGCGCCCGCGCAGCCGCCGGTCACGTTCAGCGCCGAGCGCATCGGGCAGTCGCGCCAGCAGATCGCCCGCGCTCGCGCCCGGTCCCAGCCGGCGCCCTGCATCGCCGTGCAGCCAGACGGCGGCGCACGCCGCATCGAACGGCGCCTGGCCCTGCGCCAGCAGCGCGCCGATCAGCCCGGCCAGCACATCGCCCGTCCCCGCCGTGGCGAGGCGCGCACTGGCGTGGACATTGACCCGCACCGCCCCGCCGGGCGCGGCAATGACGGTGTCGGGTCCCTTGAAGACGATCACCGCATGAGCCAGCCGCGCCGCCTCACGCGCAGCCTCGATCTTGTTGATCGCGCCGGACGCGAGCCCGGGAAACAGGCGCTCGAACTCGCCGGCATGGGGCGTGAGCACGCAGCGCGGATGCAGCTGGCTGAAAAGCATTTCCGGCGCGTCGGCGAAGACGCTCAGCGCATCGGCGTCCAGCACCAGCGGAATGCGCGCCGCGCAGGCCGCCGCGACGCGCGCCTTGAGCTGATCATTCAGCACCGCGCCCGGCCCCAGCACGGCGGCGCTGGCGCGGGCTGAAGACAGCGCCGCGCCAAAATCCCCCTCCCCCAGAGCGCGCATGACCAGTAGCGGATCCACCGCCGCCTCCGCAACAGCGCCGGGCGGGCAGGCCAGCGTTACAAAGCCTGCGCCGCCGATCAGCCCGGCTTTCGCCGACAGCCTTGCGGCGCCGCTGGCGCCGGCAGGTCCCGACAGCACCAGCAGGCGGCCACGGGCATGCTTGTGTGCGCCCGCCTCGAGCTCCAGCCCCGCGACGGGCCAGAGGCCGGGATGGTTCAGCTCGCCGCAAGGCACGGCCTCTTGCTCCCAGCCCGCCGCGATGCCGATATCGGCGCAGACGATCTCTCCACACTGGGCGCGGCCCGGCTGCAGCACATGGGCGGGTTTCAGCCGGTGAAACGTGACGGTCAGGTCCGCCTGAAACACCGGCCCGTCCGCTCGCGCCGTCAATCCGTCGAGCCCGCTGGGCACGTCCGCGCTCACCACGACCGGGCCGCTCGCGCAGCTGTTGGCCAGCCGCGCGGCCTCACCCTCAAGCGGCCGAGACAGGCCGGCGCCGAACAGGGCGTCGATGACCAGTTCGAATTGCGCGGGATCGCAGGCGTCCAGCGCCTCCACCGGTCCGGTCCAGCCCTTCGCCGCGCCCGCCGCTTCACCTTTCAACGCCCCGACCGCGCAGGCGGAGAACACCCGCACCGGCCAGCCGTGTTGCACCAGATGGCGCGCCGCCACCCATCCATCGCCGCCATTATTGCCCGGGCCGCACAGCACCACTGTGGGCCGGGGCGCCCAGCGCGCCATGATCGCGTCTGAAATCGCCCGTCCGGCAGCCTCGATAAGCGCCGCGCCGGCCACGCCTTGCGCCATCGAGAACTGATCGGCGCGCGCCATGGCCTCGGGCGTCAGCAGGGCGTGGTCGAGGTTCATCAGCGTCTCCTGCGCTTCACCGGCGTGCACGGGCGCCTCATGAGCGGGCGCCGTTTCGGCATTGGCGCCGCGCCGCGCCGGCAGTCGTTGTGTGCGCGCCCCGTCCCGCTAGCGTGCCCCACGATGCGGAGGCCGACATGAAGAAAATCGAAGCGATCATCAAACCGTTCAAACTCGATGACGTGAAGGAAGCCCTCCAGGAGATCGGCCTGCAGGGCCTGACCGTGACCGAGGCCAAGGGCTTCGGGCGCCAGAAGGGCCATACCGAACTCTATCGCGGCGCCGAGTACGTCGTCGACTTCCTTCCCAAGATCAAGATTGAGCTGGTGCTGCCCGACGCAAGGGTGGACGCCGCCATCGAGGCCATTGTCAACGCCGCCCAGACCGGGCGCATTGGCGACGGCAAGATCTTTGTCATGCCGGTGGAAGCGGCGATCCGCATCCGCACCGGCGAAACCGGCGATGACGCGCTTTAGGCGCCCGCCCCACCCATTCTAACCCCCTTGTACCGGAGCCAGAACTCTATGTCTGACAAGATCATGAAACTGATGGAAGAGCAGGATGTCGAGTATGTCGACCTGCGTTTCTCCGATCCGCGCGGCAAGCTGCACCACGTCACCTTCCACAAGGACATGGTCGACGAGGACTTCTTCGAAGACGGACAGATGTTCGACGGCTCCTCGATCAATGGCTGGAAGGCCATCAACGAGTCCGACATGAATCTGAAGCCGGACGTGGAGACGGCCCATATCGACCCGTTCTTCCAGCAGACGACGCTCAACATCATCTGCGACGTGCTCGATCCGTCCACGGGCGAGGCGTATAACCGCGATCCGCGCACCACGGCGAAAAAGGCTGAGAAGTTTCTCGCCGCGTCGGGCATTGGCGACACCGCCTTCTTCGGTCCGGAAGCGGAATTCTTCGTCTTTGACGATGTGCGCTGGAGCGTGAAGCAGAACGATACCGGCTACATCCTCGATTCCGAGGAAGGCCCGTACAACTCGTCCAAGAAATATGACGGCGGCAATCTGGGTCACCGTCCGGGGCCGAAGGGCGGCTATTTCCCCGTCCCGCCCATCGATTCGCTCCAGGACATGCGCTCGGAAATGCTCACCGTCATGTCCGATCTGGGCATGCAGCCGGAAAAGCATCACCACGAGGTGGCGCCGTCGCAGCACGAGCTGGGCATGAAATTCGCCACGCTCACCACGATGGCCGACCGGATGCAGCTGTATAAATACGTCATCCACAATGTCGCCGCCGCCTATGGCAAGACGGCGACCTTCATGCCCAAGCCCATGTATGCCGATAACGGGTCGGGGATGCACGTTCACCAGTCGATCTGGAAGGGCGGCCAGCCTCTGTTCGCCGGCGACAAATACGCCGACCTGTCGGACATGTGCCTGTATTATATCGGCGGCATCATCAAGCACGCCCGCGCGATCAACGCCTTCGCCAACGCCTCGACCAATTCCTACAAGCGTCTGGTGCCAGGCTTCGAAGCGCCGGTTCTGCTCGCCTACTCGGCGCGCAACCGCTCGGCCTCGATCCGCATCCCCCACGTGTCCTCACCCAAGGCCAAGCGTATCGAGACGCGCTTCCCCGACCCGTCGGGCAACCCCTACCTCACCTTCGCCGCCCTGCTGATGGCCGGCCTCGACGGCATCGAGAACCAGATCCATCCCGGCGAGGCGATGGACAAGGACCTCTACGACCTGCCGCCCGAGGAGCTCAAGGACATCCCCACTGTCTGCCGCTCCCTGCGCGAGGCCATGGAATCGCTCGACGCCGACCGTGACTTCCTGAAAAAGGGCGGGGTGTTCGATGACGACCAGATCGACGCCTATATCGAGCTGAAGATGGAAGAGGTAACGCGCATCGAGCATCACCCCCACCCGGTCGAGTTCGAACTCTACTACAAGGTCTGACGCGAAAGCCTGGCGCGCCCTGGCGCGCCAGCACATCGACCCGAAGGCCGGTCCGGATCATCCGGGCCGGCCTTTTGCGTGAGTGACGGTCCGGGCGGGCCGGCGGCCCGCTCCGGTTACGGTGTCGACGCCGGGGCGATCATGGTCTAGACACTTGATCTGACGCTCTGTGTCTGCACGAATGCAGGCGACCAGTCCGGAGACCAGCCGCATGCGCCGCAGCCTTTTCGCCGCCGTTTCGATCCTCGCGATCGCCGCCACGCCGGCCCTCGCCCAGGAAACCCGTATCGAGGACGAGCGCACGACGCCGATCGATACCGCCACCGCAGGCAATATCGTGATTGCGCAGACCGGTCGTGTGGTGCTGACCGGGCAGCCCGGTCCGGCGGTGCGGCTCAACTCCGACAACTCCGTCACCACCAATGTCGGCGCGAACATCGAGGTCATCGATGAGGACGGCGCCATCGGCATTCAGGCTGATCCGGGCGTGACTGGCGGCATCAGCCATGGCGGGGCGATTACGCTCGGCGACAGCTACGAAGCGGAAGATGAGGATGAAGACGGCATTCCGGACGGTCCGTTCGCCGAGGACCGCGACAAGACCGGCATCCTGATAGGCGCCGTCGACGAAAACTTCGACCCCTTGGCCGGCCAGGACGCGTTCACCGGTTCCATCACAGCCCTGCCGTCGAGCCGAATAGAAGTGATCGGCCAGGACAGTTTCGGCGTGCGGACCGTGACCGATGTGGTTGGCGATGTGCTGCTGCAGGGACAGATCACCATCCGCGGCGAGCGTTCGGTGGCGGTATCGCTGGAAGGCGATGTAAGCGGCGACCTTGAAGTCTTCGGGGCCCGCGTTCAGTCGCCCGAAGGCAATGGCGTGGTTTTGCAAGGCGATGTGGGCGGCTCCTTCCGGATGCTTGGCCTGATCGAAGTCAGCGGATTCCGGATCCAGGGCCGGGTTGCCCAGGACTTCTTTGAGCTCCTTGAAGAGGGCGATGACGATCTTGATTCCGGCGCGGCTGTGCTGATCGCCGGTTCAATCGAAGGCGGCGTTTTCATCGGCGAAACCGGTTCTGTCGTGAGCTCCAGCGGCACGGGGGCGGGCGTCGAAATCCGCCCGGGCGAATCAGCTGAGTCTGATCAGATAATCGGAGAGGTCATTCTTCCTCCCAATTTCGGCGTGGCCGAGCCGGACGAGGACGAGGAGGCCGAACCTGAATCGCTTGGCTATGCGGTGGTCAACCGGGGCGCCATTGCGGCGCGCGGTGTGTTTGACGGCAATAACGCCACCGCCTTCCTCATCGGCGGGCGAGACGTGAACGGCGAGATTCGCGCGGTCATCCTGACAGCGGACGGGTTCCTGAGCACCGGGGCGATCGACGCTCAGGCGTTTGATGGGGATGCGACCGGCGTCCATATTCAGAACGGCGCGCAGATGGATACATTCCATAACCGCGGCGAACTTCGCGCGACAACCAATCTCGGCTTTGAGGACGATGGTTTCGCCGATGACAACCATGGTCAGGGCCGCGCATTCGCGCTGGTCCTGGACGAGGGATCCGACATCCGCCGAATCCTGAACGAGCGCGGCACGCTGTTCGCGCAGGTTGAGCGCGGCGGGCTGGCGGCGACGGCCATTACCGTCAACACCCAATCTCTGGAGATGATCGAGAATTCCGGCGTGATTTCCGCAATCGCGACGAATCTCGCCGAAGACGCCGATCCGGTCGACCTTGTTGCCATTGACGCCCGCAATCATCATTCGGGCCTGCTCATTCGCCAGACCGAAGCGCTCGACGACGAAGGCAATCCGTTCGAGAACCAGCTCACCGTCATTAATGGCGATGTCCTGCTGGGTGATGGCGACGACACGATCGAGCTTCTCCACGGCGAATTGCGCGGGGACGTCGAATTTGGCGGCGGCAATGACAGGCTGGTGATCAATGGCGCGGAAATGATCGGCGCCATCGCCAATAGCGGTGGCGAGCTGAATGTCGAAGTGACCGACGGGCGAATTACCCTGACCGGCGATAATGCGGTCGAGCTGACCAACGCCGTGTTCAATTCCGGCGCGGTCCTCAATCTGCGCATCGATTCGGACGGGCGCACGGACGCCTTCATCAACGCCAGCGGTGAAGTGTCTTTCCTGGAAGGGTCAGACCTGTCCATCAGCCTCGAGCAACTGGTCGGCGCGGGACGTGAATTCCAGCTGATCACAGCGCAGACCCTGTCGATCAGCGATGAGGCGGACCTGCTGGCTGTGACCGAGGCGCCCTATCTGTACAACGCGTCCATCCGGCGCGACGAGAATGATCCCAACTCCCTGATCCTGAGCCTGGAGCGCCGGACCGCCGAAGAGCTTGGCTTCAACGGCAACCGCGCCGCTGCCTACAGCGAGGCGCTGGCGGCGTTCGACGCTGTAGAAGGCCTTGGAGTCGCGATCGCGGCGCTGCGCACGCAGGGCGAGTTCTTCGGCGCCTATGACCAGCTTCTGCCCGATTACGCCGGCAGCGCCATCCAGTTTGCGCTGGCGTCCAATGACGCCTCCGCCGGCGCCCTGGCCGCCCGCCTGGAGAATGCGCGCCGCGCGCCTGACGAGCTGGCCGGTGTCTGGATCCAGGAATTCGCCTATTTCGTCGACCGCGCAGGCGGGATGGTCACAGATCCCGGTTATCGCGGACAGGGGGTCGGCATTGCCGCCGGCATCGACATCCCTTGGGGTCCGTTCTACGCGGTCGGCGTCAATGTGTCGGGCGCCAGCAGCGACATGCGCCGCCACGAAGGCTTCAATGATCCGATGGTGGCCTTTACCGGCCAGGTCGGCGCCTATTTCGGCATGGACCTGAGCGGGTTTGACGTGTCGGGCTCGGCCGGTGTGGGTTTTGACCGGTTCGAGACCGAGCGCACCATCCGGATCCAGGAATTCAACGCTCTCACCCTGGCTGACTGGAGCGGCTGGCACTTCACCGCCTCCGGACGGGTCGGGCGCGACTTCACCCAGGGCCGCTGGATGATCCGTCCGGAAGCCACGTTGACCTATCTCGCCCTGTTCGAAAGCGCCTTTAACGAGACGTCACAGGGGCTTAACGCTGACACCAACTCCCCGCTGGCGCTCTATATCGATGATCGCGAATCCTCCACCTTGCTCGGTGCGGCGACGCTGACGGCGGCGCGCCGGTTCGGCAGCGACACCTCCTGGTGGTTGCCGTCCTTGCGGATCGGCTATCGCGGCGAGTTCTCGAACCGCTCGGCCGAGACAATCGCCCGCTTCGGCCCTGACGGCTCGCCCTTCACGCTCAATCCGCGCGCGGTCCCGGGTTCGGGCGTCCTTCTGGGCTTCGGCCTGTCAGCTGGCTCGAACTACTCCACCTTCACGTTCGGCTATGACGCCGATGTGCGCGACGACTTCGTGCGCCACACCGCGCGCATCCTGATCCGGCTCGCCTTCTAGGCGATTTATATTGCACCAAAGCGCGAGAGCGCCTAGTCTGATCTGGTCCGGACGCAACGGTCCCCCATGCGCGTTGCCCGGACAGCCGGCGCGGCCTCCCCCCTTGAGGCCGGCCCGCTCCCCCGACACGGTCCCCGGTCCCTCACTCAGGAACCGGGGACCGCACCGGCGGTTTTGAGTCCTTGTTAACCCTGCCGATGCAATCTCCAGCGCATGATACGCTGGACCCATATCGTGCTGCTGGCGGCTGTGCTGGCGTTGACCGGATGCGCCTCTCGCGGCCCGGAGCCGGCGCATGACGCCTGTCTTCTGCTGGAAGACAACCGGTCCTGGTGGCGCGCCCTGCAGCGCACAGAGCGCCGCTGGGGCATCACGCCGGGCGTCCAGCTGGCCATCCTGAAGCGCGAATCCAGTTTCAACGCCCGCGCCCGCCCGGCCCGTCAGCGCCTGCTCGGCATCATCCCGAGAGCCCGCCCGTCCAGCGCCTATGGCTACGCCCAGGCGCTCGACACGACATGGGAATGGTATCAGCGCGATTCCGGCAACCGGCGCGCCCGGCGCACCGATTTCGCCGACGCGGTGGATTTCGTGGGCTGGTACTCGCAAAAGAGCCACCAGCTGTCGCGCATCGCGCTGGACGACCCATACAACCTCTACCTTGCCTACCACGAGGGCCATACCGGCTATAACCGGGCAACCTTTCGCGGCAAGGACTGGCTTCAACGCGCCGCGCGCGAGGTGGAGCGCGACGCCCGCCAGTATGACCAGCAGATCTCCGGCTGCCGGCGGCTGCAGCGGCGCTCGCGCTTCTTCTGAAGCGCTGACAGCGCCTGTCAGAAGCCTTTTCAATCTCGCCCGCGCCCGTCCATTCTGGACTGTGACATGGCTCACGATTCGCAAAACGATCTGTTCAACGCCGGGACCCCGAACCCGCGCCCCAAGCCGCAGCCGGAGGCCCCGGCCGCGCCGGTGAAACCGGCTGCGCGCGCGGCTGCGGCCAAGGCGGGGGCATCCGCTCCTGCCGCGAGTGGCGGCGACTATGACGCCTCCTCCATCGAGGTGCTTGAAGGGCTCGAACCGGTGCGCAAGCGCCCGGGCATGTATATCGGCGGCACGGACGAGCGCGCGCTCCATCACCTGTTCGCCGAAGTGCTCGACAACGCCATGGACGAGGCCGTCGCCGGTCATGCCGACCGCATCGAGGTGAGTCTCGATGACGAAGGCTTCGTCACGGTCGTGGATAATGGCCGGGGCATTCCGGTGGACCCGCACCCCAAATTCCCCGGCAAGTCCGCGCTGGAAGTGGTGATGTGCACGCTCCATTCGGGCGGCAAATTCTCCAACAAGGCCTATGAGACTTCGGGCGGCCTGCACGGCGTCGGCATCAGCGTGGTCAACGCCCTGTCCGAGCGGCTGGAGGTGGAAGTCGCCCGCGACCGCACACTGTGGCGCCAGGTGTTTGAGCGCGGCGCCCCGCAAGGTCCGCTGGAAAACGCCGGCGCGGTGTCCAACCGGCGCGGCACATCGGTGCGATTCAAACCCGACAGTGAAATCTTCGGCCCCCGCGCCGCGTTCAAGGCGCCGCGCCTGTTCGCCATGGCGCGCGCCAAGGCCTTCCTGCGCCGGGGCGTCCAGATCCGCTGGCGCTGCCCGGCGCATCTGGTGCAAGGCACGGACATTCCGTCCGAGATCACCCTGGCCTTCCCCGGCGGTCTGGCTGATCGCCTGACCGAGCTGTGCGGCGAGTCCGGTCTGGTGCTCGACATTTTCGCCGGCCGCGTGGAGCGCGACGGGCGTATGGGCGCGGTGGAATGGGCGGTGGCCTTTGCCGAGAACGGCTTCGCCGAAGCCGACGCCTTCTGCCAGAGCTTTTGCAATACCGTGCCCACCCCCATGGGCGGCACCCATGAGCAGGGCCTGCGCGCGGCGCTGTCGCGCTCCATCCGCGGCTATGGCGAGCTGGCCGGCCAGAAGAAGGCCGCCCAGATCACCGCTGATGACGTGATGGGCGGCGCCGGGGCGCTGGTGTCGGTCTTCGTGCGCGATCCCGAGTTTCAGGGCCAGACCAAGGACCGCCTGTCGACTGCCGAGGTCCAGCGCCTGGTGGACGCGGCCATCCGCGACCAGTTTGACCACTGGCTCGCCGCCCGCCCGAAGGACGCCGCGCGTCTGGTGGACTGGGCGATCGAGCGGGCCGAGGACCGCCTCAAGCGCAAGCGCGACAAGGAGGTCAAGCGCCAGTCCGCCACGCGCAAGCTGCGCCTGCCCGGCAAGCTCGCCGACTGTTCCCAGAACCATGCCGACGGCGCGGAGATTTTCCTGGTCGAGGGCGATTCGGCCGGCGGCTCGGCCAAGCAGGCGCGCGACCGCAAGACGCAAGCCATATTGCCCCTGCGCGGCAAGATACTGAACGTCGCCTCGGCCACGCCTGACAAGATCGCCGCCAATCAGGAGATCGGCGATCTCCTGCTGGCGCTGGGCGTGCAGCCCGGCAAGAAATTCGATCTGGACGATCTGCGTTATGAGCGCGTCATCATCATGTGCGACGCCGACGTGGACGGCGCCCATATCGCGGCCCTGCTGGCGACGTTCTTCTACAAATTCCTGCCCGGCCTCATCGAATCGGGCCGGCTTTTCATGGCCCAGCCGCCACTCTACCGCCTGACACAGGGCGGACGCACGCTCTACGCCGCCGATGACGCGGAAAAAGACAAGCTGATCGCCACCGAATTCAAGTCCGGCAAGGTGGAGGTCGGCCGCTTCAAGGGCCTGGGCGAAATGACCCCGCCCCAGCTCAAATCCACCACCATGAATCCGGAGACTCGCTCTCTGGCCCGCGTCATCGTCACGCCCGACATGCGCGAAAGCGCCGACGCGCTGGTGGAGACCCTGATGGGCAAGAAACCCGAACTGCGCTTCCAGTACATCCAGGACCACGCGCCGTTTGTGGAGGCGGTGGATGTGTGAGGGGCGGGTCAGGGGCAGGCGTTCAACAGGCTAACGTGTGAGAGTGGCCAACCGTGCGGGCAAATCTGTTCGTACGTGAATGAAATCCAGGATGATGACCTGCTCAGGACTTGAAACGAAAACGATGTAGTGCTCGCCGCAGCGGGAGAATTTCAGATCTTCGGGCAAGTCGGGATCAATCAAACTACGGCAGTCGCGCGCCTGCGCCTCCCCTTCGGCGATCGCCTGGCAGGCTTCCAGCAGATCGGCTTGATAGGCATCGGCTTGCTTCAGGCCGAACGTCTGGATGGTCCATAGCGCGATATTAATCAGCGATGTCTGCGCGGCCCGCGTCAGCCGCAATGTGAGAGACATCAGGCGCGCGCAATGGCGCGGGCCTGCGCGAACGCCTGGCGTATGGCGTCTGCACCACTGCCCTCGGCCAGTTCGCCATTGCGCGCTTGGTCCAGAGAGGCAGAGAGCCGGGCACGCAGAGCGCTGAACTCCGCTTCCTCGCGCTCCAGCAGGCGCAATCCCGCGCGCAGCGCCTCTGACGCGTTTTGATAACGGCCAGAGGCTACCAGCTGGTCTACCAGCTCGGACTGCGTCTTGGTCAGAACCACGTTACGCGTCGCCATCATTGCCTCCTCAATTCGACTGGCAATATATGCCAATGCTGCCCGCCTGTCGACTGACGCTGCGCCCCCCTACCCCCGCACCCTCACCCCCACGCTCACCTGTCTCGGTTCGCCGGGGAAGTAGCGGAAGTCGCCGAAGGCGAAGTCGGCGCGTTCGGCGTAGCGGGTATCGAGGGCGTTGCGCAGGGCGGTGAAGAGTTCGACGCCATCGCGCACCTGCCAGCGTGCGCGCAGGTGGAGGAGGTCGTGGCCGCCATAGCGCGCGGTATTGCCGGCGTCGGCGAAATAGCCGCCCACATGCACCCATTCAGCCTCGGCCTCGAAGGCGGCGGACGGCGCCCAGAGCAGGCGCAGATTGCCCAGCCAGTCGGGCGCCGTGTCGACGCGCGCACCATTGGCGATTACCTCGGACAGATTGGTCAGCGGCCGGTCGAAGGCATAGGTGTGGCGCGCGTAAGTGACTGCGCCGGACAATGTGAGCTGATCCGTCAGATCCAGCCCGGCGTCCAGCTCCACGCCCTGATGGCGCGTCGCGCCGTCGGTGACGTTGAAGCCGTCGGCGTCGCGAAAGAACACATTGCGCTTGTCCATGGCAAAGCCGGTGAGCTCCACCCGCCCGCGCGCCCAGGTGCGGCGCAGGCCCGCCTCCAGACTGTCGAGGACTTCAGGCTCGATTCCATCGATCTCCTGCCCCGGCTGCAGGCGGTAAAGCTCATCGGATTGGGGCGCGCGCACGCCCCGGGCGGCGCGGGCGAAGACCTGCCAGCCTTCAGCCGCCTCCCAGACCAGCCCGGCGCTGGGCGCAAACGTGGTGTAGCTGTCGCTGCGATCTGAAGGGCGGAAATAGCGCCCGGTCACGCCGTCGGGCGCGTCGTTGGCGTAATCGTACCGGGTGGTCTCCACCCGCGCGCCCGCCTCCATTCGCAAGTCTTCGGTCAGCGCGTGGCGGGCATGGACAAAGCCGGCCAGCACCGCCGCGTCCACGACGTAATCATAGTGCAGGCCCTGCACGAACGGCCCGACCGTGGGGCGCGACTGGAATTCATAGAGAAAGCCGCGTGTCAGCTCGGCGTCGATCCCGGCGGAGAACCGGGTGGCCCCTGTGTCCGCGATGATCTGCGTCTGGGCGCCGAGACTGTGATGCCCGGTGCGCTCCAGCGCCCGTGAAGGCAGGAAGTGGAGCAGGAATTCCATCGTGTTGGCGCGGGCGTAGATCACGCCCTGCCCTGTCACCCCGCCGCCGAAATCATGCTGGCCATGCAGGGCTGCGCGCGCGGCGGTGGCGCGCCGGAAAGCCTCCGGATTGGGGTTGCGCCGCGACAGCGCCCGGTCCCGGAAGGCGCCTTCACCCTGAACGAAGGTCGCCGTGTCCTGATCGAGATGGATCAGCGCCGCGCGCAGCGACCAGGCGCTCATCCCCGCATCGCCATCCAGCCGGCCTTGAAGCGCGGCGCGCGCCAGGCCCGCATTGTCGCGCCAGCCCTGTTCGGTGCGCACGGACAATCCGACCACGCCCGCGCCGATTTTATTGGGACCGCCCGCCTGCACGCGCAGGCGCGCCCGGCCATACTGGCCGACTTCAACCTCGGCCAGGCGCGCATCCCGGCGCGGATCGGCGCCGATGACGTTCACAAGGCCGTGAAGCGCGTTGGAGCCGTACTGGGCCGGGCCCGGACCCCGGATCACCTCGATCCGCCCGGCCAGATCATCGGCCGCCTCGAACAATCCGTTCACATTGGCAAAGCCCGCCGCGCGCAGCGGCACGCCGTCTTCCAGATAGAGAAAGCTGCCCGCCCCGGCGCCGCCGGTGAGCACCGGAGAGCGGATGGCGGTGAGATGCTCGGCGCCATTGCCGCGGTGAATCATCACGCCGGGCAAGCGGTTGAGCGCTTCGCTGACATGCTGGGCGCCCAGCCGCTCGATCTCGCCCGCCTCCATCACCGCCACGGGCGCGGGGCTGGCCGAGCGCAATTCGCCCGCCCGGCTGGCTGTCACCACGATGACGTCGGAGGGGCGCGGCTCTTGCGTCTCGCCAGCCGCTCCGGCTGCGCCGAGCGCCAGGGCGGCGGCCTGCGCCAGCATCATGACTGCCATATCGATCCCGCTTCTTCGCCGCCCGCCACCACTCCACACATAGCGCAGCGGCGGCCAAACAAAACCCGCGCCCGGCGCCAGCGTCTTGACCGTTTGCGTTCAGCGCTTACCGTCCGCACCCACATGCTGTGACGCCCGGCCCGGCCGGAGGAATTGGGGAAGTTTCTGATCATGCTGCGCCTGCTCGCCAATGGAATCGCCGTGCGTCTCGCCGTCAGCCTTGTAACTGCGCTCGCCGCCAGCCTAGCGCTGAGCTGCGCCAGCGCCGTGGCGCAGGAGTACGAACCCAAGCCCGTCGAGGTGCTGCTGGATCAGGACATCACCTACGATCCCGGCACGCCGCGCCCGGAACAAATCACCGGCTTCGCCATTGGCGACATCATCTGGACCCCGGCGATGCACAGCGAGTATGCGCGCGCCATAGTGGCCAGTTCAGACCGCATGACCATCGAGACAGTGGGACGCAGCGGGTTCGGGCGTCCGATCCAGCGCGTCATCATCACCTCGCCGCAAAACCATGCGCGCCTTGATGATATCCGCGAGACCCAGCTGGGCCTGATGCGCGCCGGCGCGGACGCCGCGCCGGAGAACCATCCCACGATCATCCAGACCACGTTCGGCGTGCACGGCTCGGAGCCGTCGAGCTACGATTCAGCCGCCCTGCTGCTCTATCACTTCGCCGCCGGCCGGGGCGAGGCAATGGACCGGATGCTGGACGAGACCGTGATCATCCTCGTGATCATGATCAATCCCGACGGCGCGGACCGCTTCGCCAACTGGACCAACATGCACCGCGCCCAAGCGCCGGTCGCTGACCCGCAAAGCCGCGAGCATTATCATGAATGGCCCTGGGGCCGGACCAATCACTACTGGTTCGACCTGAACCGGCAGTGGCTGCCGGTCATGCAGCCTGAAGCGCGGCTTCTGGTGCGCGTGACCCATGAATGGCTGCCCAATATCGCCGCCGACATGCACGAGATGGGATCGAACACGACCTATTTCTTTTCGCCCGGCCCGCTGGACGGCCTGCACCCGCTGCTCAGCCAGGATTCGCTTGAGCTGAACCTCGCCATGAACCGCTTCCTGCGCGACCAGCTGGACGGCGAAGGCCAGCTCTATGTCAGCGAGGAATTGTTCGACGATTTCTATCTGGGCTACGGATCGAGCTATCCCGGCCTGATCGGCTCGGTGCCCTATCTGTTCGAGCAGAGCTCCACGCGCGGCATCCTCATGGACACCGATTTCGGCGTTCAGCGCTACGACGACAAGGTCGGCCAGCAGGCGCGCGCTTTGCTCGCCCTGTACCGCGCCGGCCAGCATCACCGTGCCGATCTGCACGCCCATATGCGCCAGTTCTTCAATGAGAGCCGGCGCCGGGCCGCAGCTGATCCCGTCAGCGCCTGGGTGTTCACCTCCCATGACCGCGCGCGCCTGGCCGATTTCTTCGAAGTGCTTGATACCCACCAGATCGAGGTGCGCGAACTGTCCCAGACCCTGCGCCAGAACGGACGCGTCTATAGCCCCGGCGAGGCCTTCATCATCCCCGTGCGCCAGGACCAGTACCGCATTGTCCAGGGCCTGTTTGAAACCCAGATCGTCGACGACAAGACCGAGTTCTATGATGTGTCCGGCTGGACCCAGCCTCTGGCCTGGGGGCTGGAATATTCCGCCGTGCGCACCGGCCTGTTCGCGCCCACCCTGACGGGCGAGCGGGTCACCCGGATCGAGCGCGCCGCGCCTGAACCTGCCCGCGCGCGCGTCGCCTATGTGATGAGCTGGGACAGCTATTACGCCCCGCGCGCGCTCTACCGCCTGCAGGCCGCCGGCGTGCGCGCCCAGATGGTCCCCGATCCGATCACGGTGGTCACCGATAATGGCGAGGTGGAGGTCGCCCGCGGCGCCATCGTCGTTCCGGTCACACGCCAGCCGATTGATGCTGACGCGTTGCATGCCCTCATGGTGCGCGCCGCACGCGAGGACTCCGTCGCGGTCCATGCCGCGCGCACCTCGCACACCACGCGCGGATCGGATCTGGGGGGGTTCGCCCTGTCCGCGCTGACCCGGCCCGACATCCTCCTGGTCACCGGACGCGGCGTGAACGTGAATGATGCGGGCGAGCTGTGGCACCTTATGGACGCGGAAATGCGCATGGCGGTCTCTCAGATCGACGTCACCGAGCTCTCGCGCGCCGATCTCAGCCGCTATAACCGCATCATCCTGCCCCACGGCAGCTATGGCGCCCTGCCCGACAGCATGACGGCGCAGCTGGACGCCTGGGTGCGGGGGGGCGGCGTGCTGATCGCCACGCGCGGCGGCGCGCGCTGGGTGATGGACCGCGAGCTGTCCTCGGCCCGCTTCGCCGAACGCGAGGCTGGGGGCGGCGCGCCGGAGCCGCGCGCCTATGAGGACATGAGCGTCTGGGACACCGAAGAAGACATTGCCGGCGCGATCTTCGGCGCAGAAGTGGATCTGAGCCACCCGCTGGGCTTCGGCCTGCGCGAGCCCGCCCTGGCGGTCCAGCGCATTGGCGAGGACGCGTTTGCGGCGGGCGGCAACCCGTTCGCCCTGCCCCTGCGCTATGCCGGGCCGGACCCGCTGCTCGCCGGCTATGCGTCACAGGCCAATCGCGATGCGCTCGCCGGGCTGGGGGCGGTGCATGCGGAACGGCGCGGATCGGGCGCGGTGATCCTGTTCGCCGACAACCCGGCCTTCCGCGCCTATTTCCGCGGCACTTCACGGGTGTTCATGAACGCGGTCCAGTTCGGCGGCGCCTTCCGCAACCCGAGCCGGCAGGGCGAATAAGTCCCGCTCCATGGCGCCGGAGCCACAGCCGCCCGCGCGCGGCTGTGGCGGGCGGGCGGACACATTGACTCACAATGGCCAGAGCGTATGTTGCGCCGCACGAAATGAGCGCCCTGAAGCGGCGCTGTGAACTGCCCGCCGGACGCCGGCTGGCCAGAGAAAGCGACCCCAGAGGCGTATGACCTTCGAAGAACTCGGGCTCAGCCCCAAGCTGTTGTCGGCTATCGCCGACGCCGGATACACCACGCCGACCCCGATCCAGGCCGGCGCCATTCCCTTTGCCCTGCAAGGGCGTGACGTGCTGGGCATCGCCCAGACCGGGACCGGCAAGACCGCCTCCTTCACCCTGCCGATGATCGAGCGCTTGTCGCGCGGACGCGCGCGCGCGCGCATGCCGCGCTCGCTGATCCTGTGTCCGACGCGCGAGCTCGCCGACCAGGTGGCCGAGAACGTCAAGACCTACGCCAAGAACCACAAGCTCACGATGGCGCTGCTGATCGGGGGCGTCGCCTTCGGTCCGCAGAAGGACATTCTGGACCGCGGGGCCGACATTGTAATCGCCACGCCGGGCCGGATGCTCGACCACGTCGAGCGCGGCGGCCTGCTGCTGATGGGCGTGGAAATCCTCGTGATCGACGAGGCCGACCGCATGCTCGACATGGGCTTCATTCCCGATATCGAACGCATCGTCGCCCTGCTGCCGGCGCGGCGCCAGACCCTGTTCTTCTCGGCGACCATGCCCAACGAGATCCAGCGCCTCGTGGCCTCCTTCCTGAACAATCCCGAGCGGGTCGAAGTGTCCCGCCCGGCCCACGCCGCCGACACCATCAAGCAATACGTGGTGCGCGTGGCCGATGATCAGCCCAAGACCAAGCGTGAAGCCCTGCGCAAGGCGATCAACCGGGACGGCGTGAAGAACGGCATCATCTTCTGCAATCGCAAGCGCGATGTGGACACGGTGGCCCGCTCGCTCCAGCGCCACGGCTTCTCGGCCGCGCCGATCCACGGCGATCTCGACCAGTCGCTGCGCACCAAGACGCTGGCCCAGTTCAAATCCGGCGAGTTGCGCCTGCTCGTGGCCTCCGACGTGGCGGCCCGCGGTCTCGACATCCCGGCGGTGAGCCATGTGTTCAACATGGATATTCCGCGCAACGCCGATGACTATGTCCACCGGATCGGCCGTACGGGCCGCGCGGGTTTGCTGGGCGAATCCATCACCATCGTGACGCCCGCCGACCGCAAGGCGCTGGCCGCCGTGACCAAGCTGGTCGGCAGCGAGCCCGAGACGCTGATGCTCGACGGCTCGGACGCGCCGGTGCGCGCCGCCTCGCCGGGTCAGCCGTCTGCAGAGCCGTCCGCCGATGCACCGGCTGCGCATGCGCCGTCCGACGAGCCTTCTGACCGTCCCGCCGCCCAAGCCGAACACAGCGAAGGGGAAGGCCGGTCCTCGCGCCGCCGCCGCGGCGGACGCCGCTCGGGCGGTGAACGCGGCGGCCGCGACCGGGTTGCCGGCGAACGGGGTGGCAGCGATCGCTCAGAGTCGGACGCTGGCCGCTCCGGCGAAGCGCGTCCTGCGCCCGCCCCTGAGGCCGCTGCACCGGTTATCGCCAAGCCAGAAACCGTGCGCCCTGACAGCGCCCCGCGTCAGCCGCGCCAGGATCGCGGCGCCTATTCCGGCAACGATTCAGACGACGCCCCGGTCGGCTTTGGCGACCACGTGCCCGATTTTCTTTTGCGCAAGGCCATCTGAAAACCGGCGCCGTTTACCCGATATTTCCTTTCCTGCGCATATTATCCCGTCAAGCAGGCTGCAGAAAGCGGCCAGGCAATCAGTTCGGGGGACGCGGCGTGAGCGGCAGGCTACAAACATCCGAAGGCATTGAGATCGCACGCCGGGCGCTCGACCTTATGGCCGAAAAGAGCGTCGCGCCGACGCCTCAGAACTACGCGCTCTTCACCCATTTCACCGCCGATTCGAACGCAGAGCTCTGCGCCGAAGTGCGCAAAGCCCTCGATGCGGGCGGGCCGTTCGAGCCGGCCTTCCTGGAGGATCTTTACGATCGCCACTTCACCTACAAGCGCATTCAGGATGCGGTGCTAGAGGTCGGCGGCGCGATGAGCCGCGAACTGGGCGCGGTTGTGAAGTCACTGGAAGCAGCCGAGCGCGACACCGCCGCGTATGGCCAGGTGCTGGCCGGCGCCACGGGCGAGCTCGACACGGCCACGGACGCCGCCTCCATGAAGCGCATGATCGAAGGCCTGGTTTCGGCCACCGCCCGCATGCAGCGCCGCTCGCGCGATCTGGAAAAGCGCCTTCTCGAGACCCACCAGGAGGTCAACCTTCTCAAGACCAATCTTGAGAAAGTGCGCGAAGAGTCCATGACCGACGCCCTCACCGGCATCGCCAACCGCAAACGCTTTGACGAATCCATGCGCGCCGCCCGGCGCGAGGCCGACCTCAAGAGCACGCCCATGACGCTGATCATGTGCGATATCGACCATTTCAAGCGCTTCAACGACACCTGGGGCCACCAGACAGGCGACCAGATCATCCGCTTCGTGGCGGCCTGCCTGGCGCGCTTCTCCAAGGACTACCATGTGGTGGCGCGCTATGGCGGCGAGGAGTTCGCCATCGTCATGCCACGCACCGGCATGGACGAGGCGCGCATACTGGCCGAGAAAGTCCGCGCCACGGTGGAAAGCAAGCGCCTGCTGCGCAAATCCACCAATGAGGATCTGGGCAATATCACCATCTCTCTAGGCGTCTCGCAGTACCGCGATGGCGAATCCATCGAAGCCCTGATTGAGCGCTGCGACACCAATCTCTACAAGTCCAAGCAGACAGGCCGCAATCGCTGGACCGCTGACGGCGATGCCTCTAAAGGCGCTGTCGCCGCCTGACCGGAGCGCTCCCAGGCTTTTCAAAGCGCCGCGTTCAGACCATTCTGAGCTCCTGTTGTAATCGGGGCGGGGTATGGCGCGGCGCTATGATCTGACGGGGGATTCCCAGTTCACCTGGCGCGGCGGCGATGTATCGCGCACCGAAAACCTCTCCGACATCGTCTTTGCGCTGGTCCTCGCCCTGGCGGCGGTCGAAAGCGTGCCGCGCAGCTTTGACGAGCTCGTCGGGCTGTGGCGCGAGGCGCTGGCGCTGGCGGTCTGCTTCGCGCTGATCATCCTGATCTGGTACACGCACCACCATTATTTCCGCCGCTTCGGCTTGCAGGACCGCACGGTCACCGCGCTCAACAGCGTCCTGCTCCTGCTGGTGCTGGCCTATATATTCCCGCTGAAATTCATGGCGGTGTTCGTCATCACCCTGTTCACGGGCGGCTATGAATCCGCGTCAGAGATCGAGGCCGTGCTCAGCCTCGACCAGGTCAAATGGCTGTACCTGATCTATGGGGGGTTCCTGGCGGGCGTGTATCTGGTCTTCGCCGCGCTGCATGCGCATGCCCTGTCACGCGCCATACCCTTGCAACTGAGCCCGCGCGAACGCGCCTTCACGCGCAGCGAGATCGAGTTTTCAGCGGGCGTGGTCCTGCTGACAGCGCTTGTGGTGGCGATGGCCTTCGCCCTGCCCGAGCGCATTGCGCCGTTTTCAGGCGCGCTGTTCGGTCTGACCGGGATTGTGGGATGGCTGGCCGGCATGCGCGCCGAGGCCAAAGCCCGCAACCTCGAAGACCCGGCGAAACGCTAGGCGCCCGCCGGCGGCGCGGTCTGGATGAAGCTGTCGCGCTCGGCCCAGCGGGCGGCGAACTCAACGAGCTCGGGATGGCGGTCGCGCCAGCCATAATCGGCATAGCGCAAATCCATATAGCCCAGCGCTGCGGCCACAGAGAGCGCGCCGAGATCCACCGAGCGCTCGAACTGGGCGCGTTCCTCGGTCAGCTCCGTCATTGTGCGCGCGATGGCGCGCTCCCAGCGTTCGGCCCAGAACGGGTATTGCAGGGCGGCCTCGCGGCCGGTCTCGATGCGCCGGCCCATGATCAGATCCACCAGCCCGTCAGCCAGCGCCTGCTGGCGCAGCACGGAGAAGCGGCTGGCGCCGCGCTGCGGGATCCAGTTTTCGTCTGTCAGCGTGTCGATGAACTCGCAGATCAGCGGGGAATCCATCAGCGCCGGGGCGCGGTCGCGCTCCAGCACCGGCACCTTGCCCAGCGGATTGGCCGCCAGCAGGTCCGCCGGATCATCCAGCGGGGCGCAGTGAACGATCTCAATCCGGCTTTCCAGGCTCTTCTCGATAATCAGAGCCCGGCATTTGCGCGCATATGGCGATGTCGGCGAGACATAGAGCTTCACGAGTCACCCCCCAAGGATCAGCGCCGCCACAAAGCCTGCTCAGACCCTTGAGTTCAAGTGCGCGGCGCAGACCTCAGCTGATGGCGCTCGCCGCGGTCAGGGTGACGCTCTCGCCGCAGCCGCAGGCATCGGTCTGGTTGGGATTGCGGAACACGAATTTGGCGTGCAGCGGCGTGATTTCGTAGTCGAGCTGGCACCCCAGAAGGAAGAGCAGCGAGCTGGAATCGACCACGATCTCCACGCCCTTGTCCTCGACCCGCTCGTCCAGCGGCGCGGGCTCGGCGACATAGTCCATGACGTATTCCATGCCCGCGCACCCGCCATTCTTCACGCCGACGCGCAGGAAGCCCTTGCCCTGGCGCGCCATCAGCGATTTGACGCGCTCGGCGGCGGCGTCAGACAGGGTGACAGCTTTGGGGCGGGGGCGGGTCATGGGTCGGTCTCCGGTCACAGCATGTTCAGCGTCAGGCGCGCTTCGTCGGACATCCGCGCCGGCGTCCAGGCCGGATCAAAGGTCAGACTGACATCGGCGCGCGAGACGCCGTCCACGCGCTCGCACGCATCTTTCACCCAGCCGGGCATCTCACCGGCCACCGGGCAGCCCGGCGCGGTCAGGGTCATCTCCACCTTCAGCACGCCGTCGGCCTCAAGATCGACCTGATAGATCAGGCCGAGCTCATAGATATCGGAGGGAATTTCCGGATCATGCACCGATTTGAGCGCCGCGATCACATCGTCTGTGATGCGCGCAATCTCTTCAGGGGGCAGATCGGACTCGGCCGCATTGGTGCGCGCCTGGGCGGGCGCAGCCTCGTCCTGTCCGGCCGCAGCGGCCGGAGCATTGAGATCGATGATATCGCGAGGGGCCGAAACGCCGGTGTCCATGGTCATGATCCCTAGATGAGGAATGTGATCGACTTGCGCAACGCCTCGAGGAAGGCGTCTGCATCTTCTGTCGTGTTGTAAGCAGCAAAACTGGCGCGCACCGTGCCGGTGACGCCATAGCGCTGCATCAGCGGATGGGCGCAATGATGGCCCGCGCGCACCGCCACGCCATACTTGTCCATGATCTGCGCCAGATCATGGGGATGGGCGCCCTCAATGGTGAAGGAGGCGATGGCGCCCTTGTCATGTGTGCGCCCGAACAGGCGCAGGCCCTTGATATCGCTCAGGCCCGCCTCGACCCGGTCCAGCAGGGCGCGCTCGTGCGCCATCACGCCCGCCCGGTCCAGCGCCTGCACCCAGTCAATGGCGGCTCCAAGCCCGATGACCTCGGCGATCACCGGCGTGCCGGCTTCAAACTTGTGCGGCGGGTCGGCATAGACCACGCCGGTCTCGCTGACCTCGGCGATCATCTCGCCGCCGCCCTGCCAGGGCGCCATGCGCTCCAGCCAGTCCCCGGCGGCGTAGAGCGCGCCGACGCCGTTGGGGCCGTACAACTTGTGGCCTGTGAAGACGTAGAAATCACAGCCGATCTCGCGCACATCCAGCGCCAGGTGAACCGCCGCCTGCGTGCCGTCAAACAGGATCGGCACGCCATGGGCGTGGGCGATGTCCGTCAGGCGCTTGGCCGGGTTCACCGTGCCCAGCACGTTGGACATGTGCACCAGGCTGACAAAGCGCGTGCGCGGCGTGAACAGCGACTCATAGGCGTCCAGGTCCAGCGCGCCGTCCTCGGTCACCGGAACCCATTTGATCACCACGCCCTTGCGCTCGCGCAGGAAGTGCCACGGCACGATGTTGGAGTGATGCTCCATCTGGGACAGGATGATTTCGTCACCCTCGACCAGCGTCTCGCCGATGGAGGCCGCCACCAGATTGATCGCCTCGGTCGCGCCCTTGGTGAAGACGATCTCCTGCGCCCGCGCCGCGCCCAGGAAACGCGCCGTCTTGCCGCGGGCGCCTTCAAAAGCTTCGGTGGCCTCATTGGCCAGGGTATGCAGGCCGCGATGCACATTGGCGTAGGAATGGCGCCACACATCGGCCACCGCCTCGATCACCGCTTCGGGCTTTTGGGCCGAGGCCGCATTGTCCAGATACACCAGCGGCTTGCCATTCACCTGACGCGTCAGGATAGGAAATTGCGCCCGCACCGAATGGGGTTCAAACATTGTTTCAATATAGGCGGGCGCCGTCATGACACCGCCTCCAGCGCCGTCTGCAGCTTGCCCAGCAGCGCCTCGCGCACCGCTTCGTCGCTCAGCCGCTCCAGCGGTTCAGCCAGGAAGCTTTGGGTCAGCAGCGCCCGCGCGCGCGGTTCGGACAGGCCCCTCTGGCGCATATAGAACAGCGCCGCCGCATCCATGGCGCCCAGCGCATTGCCGTGGGCGCACACCACGTCGTCGGCGTAAATCTCCAGCTCCGGCTTGGCGTCAATCTCGCTGCGCCCATCGAGCAACAGGCCGCGATGGTTCATTTTCGCGTCGGTCTTCTGGGCCGCGCGCGCCACATGGATCTTGCCCTGGAAAACGCCGCGCCCGCCATGGGCCACGGCGCCCTTGAACAATTCGCGCGTGGTCCCGCCCGGGCCGGTATGGCGCACGATGCCGGTCTGATCGAGATGCAGCCCCTCGCCCACCAGATAGGCGCCATTCATCTCCAGCGTGGCGCCCTGCCCGCCATGGCTGATGTTTGTTTCTAGCCGGGCGAGTTTCGCGCCAAAGCCCAGCGTGGTCTGGGCGGCGTGGGCGCGCTGGGACAGATCCATCGTGGCGGTGACCACGATCACCGCGTCGGGCGACCCGTCCTGCTCGATGATGCGCGTCAGATGCGCGCGCGGCGAGACGGCATAGTGGATGTAGAGATTGAGCATGGCGTCCGGCGCCGCGGAGTAGCGTTCGCGCACCACAGCATGCACGCCGTCGCGCGCACGCACCACGATGGCGCCGTGTCCGGCGCCCGCCGCCACCGAGGCGTCCAGGGTCAGCGTCTCGCCATTGTGCAGGTCAAACACCTGCGCCTGACCGCCCAGCGCCGCGGCCAGGCGCGCCATGATCTGGTCTGGCGCATCCATCAGGGGACGGCGCGCATCGGGCGCGCGCGAGGCGTCAAGGACCAGCTCGCCTGAATCCGCCGGCAGGCGCGCCAGCGCGGTGCGCAGATCGCTCCACTTCCAGTCCTCCACCCGCCGGTGCGGCAGGCCGCGTCCCTCAAGCTCGGCGCGCAGATCGCCCTCAGGCAGCTGCTGGGCCAGCGCCGCTTCAAAGGCGGAGAGTTTCACAGGGATCGTCATCAGGCGGCGGCTCCGGCGTATTTCTCATAGCCTTCGGCTTCCAGTGCGAGGGCGAGCTCCGCTCCCCCCGTCTCCACGATCCGGCCGGCGGCCATCACATGGACCACGTCGGGTTTGAGGTAATCGAGCAGGCGCTGATAGTGGGTGATCACCAGCATGCCGCGCTCGGGTGAGCGCAGGGCGTTGACGCCCTCGGCCACCACTTTGAGCGCGTCGATATCGAGGCCTGAGTCCGTCTCGTCCAGGATCAGGAATTTGGGGCTGAGCATCAGCGCCTGGAAAATCTCCATGCGCTTCTTCTCGCCGCCGGAAAATCCGACATTCACGGGACGCTTGAGCATATCGTTGGAAATACCTAGTTTTGAAGCGTTTTCACGCGCCAGCTTGATGAAGTCCGGCGCCTTGATCTCGTCCTCACCGCGCGCGCGCCGCTGGGCGTTGGCGGCTTCTTTCAGAAAGGTCAGCGTCGGCACGCCGGGGATTTCCACCGGGTATTGAAACGACAGGAACAGGCCGCGCGCGGCGCGCTCTTCGGGCGCCAGCTCGCCAATATCCTCGCCCTCGAACGCCATGGCGCCGTCCGTGATCTCATACCCGTCATGGCCGGCCAGCATATAGGACAGGGTCGATTTCCCGCACCCGTTCGGCCCCATGATCGCGTGCACTTCGCCCGCCGGCACCATCAGGTCCACGCCCTTGAGAATAGCCAGCGCCTCACCCTCTTCCGGATTGACGCGCGCGTGGAGGTTTTTGATTTCAAGCATGATGATAAGCTTTCAACAGTCTGTTTTTATTGATTTCTGAGGCACTGCGCCGCCACTCTTCCGGCCCTCGAGAGACAGCCAAGCCGCCCCAAAGCGTTTTCCCGGCGAAAGCCGGGACCCAGTCGGACCGGCATTGCTGGGCCCCGGCTTTCGCCGGGGAAACGCGAGAAGAGGCACCCATCACCCCACACTCCCTTCCAGCGATACTTTCAGGAGCGCTTGGGCCTCGACGGCGAATTCCATGGGCAGTTCCTGGAGCACCTCGCGGCAGAAGCCGTTGACCAGAAGCGCCACCGCCGTCTCTTCGTCCAGGCCGCGCTGGCGGGCGTAGAAGAGCTGGTCTTCAGACAGTTTCGACGTGGTCGCCTCGTGCTCCAAAGTGGCGTGGGGGGTCTTGGCTTCGATATAGGGCACGGTGTGGGCGCCGCACTGATCACCGATCAGCAGGCTGTCGCACTGGGTGAAATTGCGCGCGCCCTCGGCTTTGGCGTGCACCGAGACGAGGCCGCGATAGGTCTGGTCGGACCGCCCCGCCGAGATGCCCTTGGCGATCACGCGTGAGCGGGTGTTCTTGCCCAGATGGATCATCTTGGTGCCGGTATCGGCCTGCTGGCGGCCATTGGTCACGGCGATGGAGTAGAACTCGCCCTGGCTGTTTTCGCCGCGAAGCACGCAGGAGGGATATTTCCAGGTGATCGCCGAGCCGGTCTCGACCTGCGTCCAGCTGACCTTGGAATTCCTGCCCCGGCAATCGGCCCGCTTGGTGACGAAGTTATACACCCCGCCCTTGCCCTCGGCGTCGCCCGGCCACCAGTTCTGCACGGTGGAGTATTTGATCTCGGCGTCATCGAGCAGCACCAGTTCCACCACCGCCGCATGCAGCTGGTTCTCATCGCGCATGGGCGCGGTGCAGCCTTCGAGATAGGACACATAGGCGCCCTTGTCGGCGATGATCAGCGTGCGTTCAAACTGGCCCGTGCCTTGCGCGTTCATCCGGAAGTAGGTGGACAGCTCCATCGGGCAGCGCACGCCCGGCGGCACATAGACGAAGGAGCCGTCTGAAAACACCGCGCTGTTGAGCGTCGCAAAGTAATTGTCCGTAGGCGGAACGACTGTGCCGAGATACTGGCGCACCAGCTCGGGATATTCCTGCAGCGCGTCGGAGATGGACATGAAGATCACGCCGGCCTTGGTCAGCTCGGCCTTGAAGGTGGTCGCCACCGACACCGAATCAAACACCGCATCCACCGCCACGCGCGGACGCTCGCGCGCCTCGGCGGCGGTCACGTCCTCCGCGCCCTCCACGCCCAGCAGAACCTCCGCTTCGCGCAGGGGAATGCCGAGCTTTTTATAGGTCTCGAGAATCTCCGGCGGCACCTCGTCCAGGCTCTTGTACTTGGCCGCATCCTTGGGCGCGGCGTAGTAGTACGCGTCCTGATAGTCGATCCTGGGATAATTCACATTGGCCCAGACCGGCTCGTCCATCTTCAGCCAGCGCGCGAACGCCTCCAGGCGCCAGTCCAGCATCCATTGCGGCTCGTTCTTCTTGGCCGAGATGAAGCGCACAATGTCCTCGTTGAGGCCCTTGGGCGCGTATTCCTGCTCGATCTCGGTGGTGAAGCCGTACTTGTATTTGTCAGCTTCCAGCTGACGCACGTCCTCGATGGTTTCTTTCACCGCAGCCATTTTATGCCACTTTCTTCATCGCTTCAGACCGCCATGGCCGCGCGCGGTAGTGCGCGTGACCTGGCGTTCACATAGGCCGCGGCGAATGCCTCGGCCTCGTCTTGTGTGCTCGACCAGCCAAAGCTCACCCGCAGCGCGCTCTGCGCGTGCTCATCGCCCGCGCCCATGGCGTCGAGAACCTTTGAGCGCCGCACCTTGCCCGACGAACACGCCGCGCCAGCGCTCACCGCAAAGCCCGCCAGATCCATGGCGATCACCTGGATCTCGCTCGCCCAGCCCGGCGCCGACAGGCAGCTCGTGCCCGGCAGGCGCGACGCGCCGGCGCCCCAGATGGTGATGTCCGCGCGCGCGTCACTCAGGCGCGCTTCCAGACGGTCGCGGATGGCGGCGATGCGCGCGGCTTCGCCCGTATCAGACAGCGCCGCCTCCAGCGCGGCGGCGAACCCGGCAATGCCGGGCAGATTCTCCGTGCCTGCGCGCCGGTAGCTTTCCTGACCGCCGCCGCGAATCTGGGCGCTCACGCCCGCATCGCATGCGGCGATCAAAGCGCCCGCGCCCATGGGCCCGCCGCACTTGTGCGCTGACAGCGCCGCGAAATGGGCCAGCGACCCGGCAAAATCAAAGTCCGCCTTGCCCGCGATCTGCACCGCGTCGACATGGAAGAGATGACCCGCCTCGCGCACCAGACGCCCGGCCTCGGCCACCGGCTGGATCACGCCGGTCTCGTTATTGGCCGCCATCAGCGCCACCAGCAGCCGCTCGTCGCCGGCCCCCGCCAGCCGCGCCTCCAGCCAGGCCATATCCACAACGCCTGTCCTCAGCACCGGCCAGATCTCCACCGGCAGGCCGCTGGCGGCCGCAGGGGCCGTCACCGCGTCATGTTCAAACGCCGCGTGGATGATGCGCCGGGCGCCGGCGGCCCTCGCCGCCGCGATCGCCAGATTATTCGCCTCGGTGCCGCCGGAGGTGAAGATCACATCCTCGGCCCGCGCCGTCATCAGCGAGGCGATCGTGCGCCGCGCCGTTTCCAGCCGCGCCCGCGCCGCCCGGCCCGGCCCGTGGACCGAGGAGGGATTGCCGCACGCGCTCAGCGCCTCGCCCATGGCGGCAAGCGCCTCGGGGCGCAGGGGCGCGCTGGCGTTATGATCAAGATAGACCGTCACTCGGCCGCCTCGAGCATGAGCGGATTGAGCGCCGCACGCCCGGCCACGCGCTGGCGGATCACATCGTCCAGGGTGACCCCGGCGAGGAAGAGATGGATGTGCCGGCCCAGCTCGTCCCACAAATCATGGGTGATGCAGCGCGCGCCCGTTTCCATGCAGCCGCGCACCTGGTGGCGGCAGCGCGTCACATCCACCGGCTCTTCCACCGCCAGCATGATATCGGCCACGCGCGTATCGGCCGCCGCGCGCGCCAGCCGGTAGCCGCCGCCCGGTCCGCGCGCCGACTTGACCAGCCCCGCCCGGCGCAGCTTGGCGAACAGCTGTTCGAGATAGGACAGGGAAATTTCCTGGCGCGAGGCTATATCACTCAGCGTGACGGGGCCTTCGGCGCCCATGCGGGCCAGATCAGCCATGGCCATCACGGCATAGCGGCCTTTGGTGCTCAGCTTCATGGTCGATCGTCCCTTGCTGGGGCGGCCACAGCACGCCCGGCTCGCACTGTGCGCCCGGCCTGTGGTAAGAGGCCGCTCCGATATCCAACCCGATGGCGCTATCGGAGATGTAAGTCTCCCAGCGCCGGAGTCAAGAATTGACGGCCAGCTTCGCCAGAAGCCCTGTTACGCCCCCGCGCGGACACCTGACTGGCAAGCTTGGTTATCTCACAACAGGACGCGTGACCCGCCCATGCCCGACGTGATCATTCCTGGCCCAGCCGGCCGCCTTGAAGGCAAATACAGCCCCGCCAAGGAGGCCGGCGCGCCGCTGGCCCTCGTGCTCCACGCGCACCCGCGCGGCGGCGGCCACATGGAGACCCCGGTCTCCCTGATGCTGTACGACCAGTTCAAGGCGCGCGGATTTTCCGTGCTGCGCTTCAATTTCCGCGGCATTGGCCGCAGCCAGGGCAGCTATGATCAGGGGCTGGGCGAGCTGTCGGACGCCGCCACGGCGTTGGACTGGGCCCAGGCGCATAATCCCGGCGCCAGCTATTGCTGGGTGGCCGGCCATTCCTTCGGCGCCTGGATCGCCATGCAGCTTTTGATGCGCCGGCCGGAAATCGCCGGCTTCATCTCGGTATCGCCGCCCACCAACATGTATGATTTCACCTTCCTGGCGCCCTGCCCGGCCTCAGGGCTGATCGCCCACGGCGAAAACGACGCCATCGTGCCGCCCGACGACATGATCCGCGCCATGTCCAAAGTGCGCAGCCAGAAGGGCATCACCATCTCCACCGAGATCATCCCCGGCGCCGGCCACCTCTTCCGCGACCATCTCGAGCCGCTGCAGGCCACCATCACCACCTATCTCGACAAACGCCTGCCCGAAGTGGCGCGCGAGAAGGCGGAACCGGGGCCTGTGGGGAAGAGGTAGAGGGGGGGTGGGGGATGTCGGTATTTCAGCCAGTATCCTTGCGGTCGAGGAGTACCAGCGGCTGACCGGACGGACCGTGGAACCCTCCGGCAAGAATCGAGAGGACGAGCGGTAGGGCATGCCGATACTTAACTGGCTGACACGGGACGAGGACATCCGCACGGCACAGCGCGTGCCCTATCGCCTGCTGGAGGAAGTCCCGGATTTGTCAGCGGGCGACGGTGGCGCGGGCAACATGCTGATCCAGGGCGACAATTTGGAAGCGCTGAAGGCCCTGCTGCCCTTCTATGCCGGTCGGGTGAAATGCATCTATATCGACCCGCCCTACAACACGCGCTCCGCCTTCGAGCACTACGACGACAACCTCGAGCACACGCAGTGGCTGGCCATGATGTGGCCCCGACTGGAACTGCTACGCGATCTATTGGCTGAGGATGGCTCGATCTGGGTGTCCATCGACGACAACGAGGGGCACTACCTCAAGGTCATCATGGACGAGATTTTCGGGCGTGATTGCTTCCTTGCGAACAACGTTTGGCAGAAAAGGTACTCGCGTGAAAACCGCGAGGCGATAGGCGACGTACACGAATACGTGACGGTGTACGCGATGAGTCCAAAAAAATTCAAAGCAATTCGAAATAAAGTTCCCATCACTGAGGAACAAGCAAAAGTATATCGAAACCCCAACAACGATCCAAATGGGCGCTGGCGGCCTATTCCCATGACTGCGCAGGAAGGCCACGCAACGGCCGAGCAATACTACGAAGTCGTTACCCCATCGGGGAAGGTCCACCGTCCACCAGAGGGGCGCTGCTGGGGTATATCACGCGCCACCTATGATAGGCTATTGCGTGAAGGTCGGATTTACTTTGGCAAAAAGGGTGATGCTCAGCCGAATATAATTAGGTATCTGTCAGAGGTTCCGGGCGTCGCGCCTTGGACTTGGTGGCCATCGAGTGAGGTCGGTCATACCGATCAGTCAAAAAAAGAAATCCACGCTCTCTTTGGAAAGACGGCGGCATTCGAAAGCCCGAAGCCAGAGTCGCTCATGGAGCGAATTCTCCACATCGCCACCAATCCCGGTGACCTCGTTCTCGACTCCTTCCTAGGCTCTGGCACAACAGCTGCTGTCGCTCACAAGATGGGCCGCCGGTACATCGGCATCGAGATGGGGGAACACGCCCGCACTCACTGCGCCCCACGCCTGCAAAAGGTCATTGAGGGCGAAAAGGGTGGGATATCTGAGGCGGTCCGGTGGCAGGGCGGCGGCGGTTTCCGCTTCTACCGGCTCGGCCCGCCCGTCTTCGACGAGGAAGGCCACATCCGGCAGGACATACGCTTCCCGGTGCTGGCGGCGCATGTCTGGTTCTCGGAGACCGACCGACCGTGGGACGGCAGTGGCGACAGCCCGCTGCTCGGCATCGAGGGCGGCCGCGCCCATGCGCTGCTCTACAACGGCATACTTGGCGACAAGAGGCCGGGCGGCGGCAACGTACTGACCCGCGCGACCCTCGCCCTGATCCGTGAGGATATCGCCAAGCTGGCGCCGGGCTTCGACGGCCCGCTGACCGTCTATGGCGAACAATCCCGGCTAACGCCAGCGACGCTCGACCGGGAACGCATCACCTTCAAGCAGACGCCCTACGACGTCAAAGCGCGGGCCTGAGGGGCCATCTGATGAAACTCAAGCAATACCAGACCGATACTCTCTCCGTTCTCCGCCGCTTCTTCGAAGAGGCGCGCGTGGCGGGCCCGAAGGGCTCGTACGAGGCGATCACCAGGGAGCCGGACCAAGCCAAGCGGCTCGGCCGGTACGGCGGCACCTACACGCCGCTCGCCGAGTTGCCGGCCGTTCCCTATGTCTGCCTGCGCCTGCCCACCGGGGGCGGCAAGACGATCCTCGCCGCGCATTCCATCGGCATCGCGCGGGACGCTTGGGTGGAGAAGGACTATCCGATGGTCCTGTGGCTGGTGCCGTCGAACACGATCCGGCTGCAGACGGCTGAGGCCCTGAAGAACGCCCGCCACCCTTATCGACAAGCGCTGGACGAGGCCTTCGATGGTCGGGTGCGCGTGTTCGACATCACGGACTTCACGCATATCCGCCCGCACGACATACGCGACCATTGCTGCATCGTTGTGGGCACGATCCAGACACTGCGGATCTCGAACACCGAGGGCCGGAAGGTCTATTCGCACAATGAAAACATGGAACCGCACTTCTCAGCGCTGCCCAAGACCCTGCCGGGGCTGGAAAAGATGCAAAGCGGCGGCGTGAAGTTCTCATTCGCCAATCTGATGCATGTCCACCGGCCGCTAATGATCGTGGACGAAGCGCACAATGCGGTCACCGGCCTGACCCGCGAAATGCAAGCGCGCGTCAATCCATCGGCGATCATCGAGTTCACGGCCACGCCGCGTCTCAACTCGAACATTCTGCACAGCGTAACTGCGCAAGAACTGAAGCTCGAGGAGATGATCAAGCTGCCGATCATGCTGTCCGAGCACGACACCTGGCAGAACGCCGTGAACGGGGCAATCGCGTCGCGCGCGTCGCTGGCTGAAGAAGCAGAGAAGGACACCGCCTACATTCGACCCATCGTCCTGTTCCAGGCGCAGCCCAAGAACCAGGAGGTAACGGTCGAAGTGCTGAAGAAGCACTTGATGGAGGTCGAGCAGATCCCCGAGCACAAGATCGCCGTGGCGACTGGCGATCAGCGCGAACTGGACGGCATCAACCTGTTCGATCCGAAATGCCTGATCGAATACGTCATCACCGTCGAAGCGCTGAAGGAGGGCTGGGATTGTTCCTTCGCCTATGCGTTCTGCTCAGTCTCGAGAATCCAGAGCGCGGTGGATGTCGAGCAGTTGCTGGGGCGCGTCCTGCGGATGCCTTATGCCAAACGCCGCAAGGCCGAGGATTTGAACCGGGCCTATGCGTTCCTGTCGGAGCCGTCGTTCGGTGACGCGGCGCGGTCGCTGGCCGACAAGCTGGTGGCCATGGGTTTCGAGGAGGATGAAGCGCTCGACAACATCGAACCGGCGCAGACCTCGCTCGATGCCGATACCGGCCTGTTCGGCCCGCGCGACAAGCCGAAGCCAACCTTCAAACACACGGTGACGGCGACACCTGAGTTGGTTTCCCAACTGAAGAAGCGCGAAGGGGTGAGCGTTCGCGAAACCGACAATGGGAAGGTCGAGATTGCCGTGGCTGGGCGTGTTGACAGCGGCCTCGAAAGGGCGATCGTCGAAGCCCTCTCCGAGACCGAACGAACGAGGTTCTCGGCGGCTGTCACCAAGTACCGCGTCGAAGTGAAGGACCTGCTATCGCCTGCAGAACAGGGCGAGACGTTCGAGGTCCCTCGGCTGGTGTCCGAAATCCAGGGCGAGTTTGAGTTCGCGGACACCGACGTGTTCATGGAGTTCCATGACTGGTCGCTTCTCAGCCATTCGTCGAAATTGGGTGAAGGCGAGTTCGCGATACGCGAAACAGCGCGCAGCTTCGAGATCGACCTCGACGGCAACCGCATCACCTACCAGTTCGCGGACGAAGAAGAGCAACTGGGGCTCGACGTCGATGTCGAAGGATGGACGCCGGAGGCACTGGCGCTCTGGCTCGACCGGCAGGTTCGCCAAACAGACATTCATCAGAGCGAGCTGCTCCGCTGGCTACGCGACTTGGTCGGTAACCTGATCACCACACGTGGCATGCACATCGCGGCGCTGATGCGGTGCAAATTCATCCTCGCCCGAAAGGTCCGCGAGAAGCTCGCCACCGTTCGCCAGCAGGAACGCGACGGCGTCTACCAACGGTATCTCTTCGCGCCGGAGGCCAAGGTCGAGGTATCATTCGACCAGGCCTTCGCCTTCAAAGACGGGATGTATTGGGATCAGCGCCGGTATCGTGGGCGCTGGAAACCTCGCAAGCACTTCCTTGGGCCGGATAATGTGCCCGCTTTCGATGGGGCCGAGAACGGTGAAGAGTTCCAGTGCGCACAAGCTATCGACAGCTTGCCAGGCCTGAAGTTCTGGATCCGAAACGTCGCACGCCACCCCAACTCGTTCTGGTTGCCGACGGCCACAGACAAGTTCTATCCAGATTTTGTGGCTCTGTTGGAGGACGGTCGGTTGCTCGTCGTAGAGTACAAGGGTGGATTGACGGCCGAAGGTGCAGACACGAACGAGAAGCGGACAATCGGCCAGCTATGGGAAAAGAGCGGCGGCGAACAAGGACTGTTCATCATCGTGGAGAAGATGGTCGACGGAAAGGACGTACGGGCACAGTTGCTTGAGAAGATCGCAATCTGAAAAGAAGACGCATCGCTCGAATCGAGGAACCGGAAACACACACCTATTTCCCTACCCCCCCACAACCCGCCCCCCGCTCATCGCGTTCTTCACCCCCGTCGTCCCCGGCCAGCTGATCGGCAGGCCCCGCGCGGTACGCGCCGCCAGCACGGCGAAGGCTTCAGCTTCGATGAGGTCGCCGCGCCAGCCGACGGCTTCGGCCGGGATTGCGGGCACGCCGCAGGCGGCGGCGATGCGGGCGATGAGGTCGGCGTTCTTGCGCCCGCCGCCGCACACGATGAGGCGCCTGGGGCGTTCGGGCAGGCGGGACAGGCCCAGGCCCACGGACGCGGCGGTGAACTGGGCCAGCGTCGCCGCGCCGTCCTCCACGGTCAGATTGCGCGCCGCATCGATGGAGAAATCCCAGCGGTCCAGCGATTTGGGGCCGTCCAGCGTGAAATGAGGGTGGGCGAGGAGCTCGGCGAGGCCCGCCTCCAGCACACGGCCTTTGGCCGCCAGCGCGCCGCCGGCATCCATGGGGGCGCCGGTGCGTTCCTCTACCCAGGCGTCGATCAGGCCATTGCCCGGCCCGGTGTCGAAGGCGGTGAGCGATCCGTCTTTGCCGATCAGCGTGATATTGGCCACCCCGCCGATATTGAGCACGCCCAGCGGGCGCTCCAGCCCCGACCAGTCGGCCAGCAGGCGGTGATAGATCGGCGCCAGCGGCGCGCCCTGCCCGCCCGCTTCCATGTCGGCAGTGCGAAAATCAAACGCCACGGAGGCGCCCAGGCGCGCGGCCAGGCCCGCCCCGTCGCCCAGCTGCAGCGTGCGGCCATGGCGTCCATGGGCGGGCGGTTCATGCACAACGGTCTGGCCGTGAAACCCGATGAGGTCGAGCGCCGTCGGCGCGATCCCGGCGGCGGCGCAGACCGCCTCCACCGCGCGCGCATGGGCGGCGGTGAGCACGGCTTCAGCCTCCGCAAAGATCGCGGGCGAGGGACCTGAGAAGCGCCAGGCGAGCGCTGCGTCCACAGCGGCTTTCAGCACGGCGCGCTCGTGCGGCGCAAAGGGCGTTTCGAAGCCGGGGCCGAAGCGCGTGATGGTCTCGCCATCGGTTTCCAGGATGGCCGCGTCCACCCCGTCCAGCGAGGTGCCGCTCATCAGCCCGGCGATGATCATTCCGGTTCTCCTGGGGGCGGGGCGGGATTATCCGGTGCCTCGTCAGGCCCGGCTTCGTCCGACTCTGCTTCGTCCGGTCCGGCCCCATCGGGCTCAGCGGTGTCCGGCCCGGAACCGTCTCCGGCCCCGGCATCAGACCCCTCGTCCGGCGCTGGCGCCTCGCCCTCTCCGGCTGCATCGGCGTCCGTGTCCGCTGCGCCGGCGCGGGCCAGGCGCGCAGCCTCCAGCGCATCGAGCTCGCGTTCCCCCGACGTGCCTTCAAAAATCCGGCGCAGCACGCCCGGCGCCAGCGCCGACAGCGGATTGGCGGTGACGCGGGTGGAGTTGAACGGGCCGTTGACCGAGAAGGTGACGCCGATCACCCCCTCGCCGGTGCGCGAGGTCAAGAGCCCGCCTATGACCGGAAGTCCGCCCAGCACCGAATTGATCCCGTAGGAGGGCAGCAATGTACCATCAACGTCCAATCTTGACCCCTCAAGGTTCACCACACCACTCCACGTGACCCCCAGAGACGGCCCGGCGGCGCGCGCCTCGCGCAGCTCCAGCACGCCCTCCTCCCAGACGAAATCGGCGCGAAGGCGTTCAAAAACAATCCCCTGCCCGCCACCCATCAGGCTCGCCAGCCCCTCCAGCGACCCCGCCGCCAGCACCCGCGTCAAAAGCGGCATGCGCTCCAGCGTAAACGCCTGCGCCTCCACCTCCCCGGCAAATCCGCCCGGCTGTCCACGCGGCGGCGCGCTGGCGGTCAGGCGCAGCGCCCCGCCGGTGACGTTGTCATAGCCGCCATAGGCGGTGAGCAGCTGGCCGGCGTCCGGGCCCGAAGCGGTCAGGGTGCGCGCGCCCGCCGCATCAGACGACAGCTCCACACCCACCGGCCCGCCCGCCATGTCGGCGTCCAGACGGAAGCGCTCCAGATGCTCAGCTCCGGTCTCCAGCGACAGGTCCACATTGGTGAACTGCACGCCGCGCACGCGCACATCATCCACCGCCGCCTCCAGGATCACCGCCCCGCCCAGCCCGCCGCCGGGATCCTCCAGCGTCAACAGATCCCGGCTGTCGAGGAAGGCGCCGGTCAGCACCAGGCGCAACGGGCCATCTTCGCCGCGCGGCCGGTCGGCGCGCGCCGCCAGATCAAAGCGTCCGTCCAGCCGGATGGTGTCGGCGTTGGCGGACAACAGCCGGCCATCGGGCGCCAGGCGCGCCGAGGCCTGCACATCCACGCCCTCTGCGGCGAGGACGAAATCGTCCAGCACCACCGCGTCGGGCTGCAGCTCCAGCGTGAAACGGGCGGCCGCCGGTGCGCCGGGCGCCTTTTCCCAGAGATCGGCCGGCAGGGCGACGGCGGTGCGTTCGAGATCAAGCTCCACATCAATACGCTCGAACGCCAGTCCGCGCCCGGTGACCGACGCCGCCACCCCGACAGCGCCGTCCAGAAACTGGCGCACCGGCAGGCCGAGCGCATCCAGATCGCGCCCCGTCATCACCGAAGACAGGCGCATCAGGCTGGACGCCTCGCCCGGCTCCAGCCCGAAGGTCTCGATCCATTCAATGTCAGCCCGCGCCCCCGCAATCCGGGCCGCGCCATTGGCGTTGAGCCCCGCCTCGCTGGCGCGAATCTCCACTTCGCCGTCTTCAAATGTCAGCCCGTCCGCCCCCAGCTGCGCCGACACGCCGGTAAAGCGCCCGCGCGCTGTAAAGCGTAAATCTTCCGCTGGCACGTCGCGCAGCATCGGCCGGCGGATTTCAAACTCGAACGCGCCCTCGCCCGCGAAGGCGTCCGGCGAAATGCCGTAGGAGTCGGTCAGGCTGATCGGAGGCTCCGCCAGCAGGGTCAGCAGATCACGCGCGCCGCCGCGCCCCGTACCGCCGAACATTGCCTGCCCGCCGCGCGGATTGAGCCGCTCGATCTCGACAAAGATCGTATCGGCCGCCAGATCGCCGATCCGGCCGCCGCGCCCCTCCAGCGACAGGGAATTGCCCCGCAGCTCGCCCGTCCCGGACAGGCCGCGCAGCGGCGTCATGGTCGACACATAGCGCACGGCGGCATCGGCGAAATCAAAGCGCAGCGAGAGCTGGTCATCATCCAGCTGGCGGCGCTCCAGCGCCGCGCCGGTCATGTCGATGTCCAGCTCCACCCCGCCCAGCGTCCCGCCCAGCACGGCGTCGCGGATCCAGTCGCGCGCGCCCAGGGCGAAATCCACCGGCCAGTGACGCAGGATGTCGTCCCGCGTGAACCGTCCCTCCACCGGCCCGGTGAGCGCGATCGCCGGGAACCAGCCGCTCTCGGTCTCGTCGGCGCCGACATGTCCGGTGAACTGCGCCGTAACACCGGGGATGGCCACATCGAGCTGTTCGAATGTCGCGCGCACCTGAGACCGGTCGATCCGCCCGCGCGCCGACACATTGTCCCAGCGCACGGCTTCGGGAAACACGCCCGGCGGATCGACATGACCCGGCCCGATCTCCAGCTGGTAGTCGGCGAAAGTGGGCAGCGCGTCTTCAAACCCCGACAGATCGGTGATGGCGCCCCTGAGCTCGAACGACACGAGGTCCGAGGCGATGCGCCCGGTCTCGATCTCGATGGCGCCGGCCTCGGCGTCGAACGCCGCGCGCAAGTCCGCGCCCTCCAGCGCGAACGCCACGCCGCCGGCGCGCACTTCCCCTGCCGCTGCGGCCAGATTTATGTAGGCAGTGTTAAGCCCTTCACCGGCGGATGCATCCAGCACCAGCTCCAGATCTACTGGCGCATCCAGCCCGGCCAGTCCGGCGAACGCTCCGCGTTGGGGCGCCACGGCGGCAGGCACCAGGCCGGTGAGGCGCAAATCCATATACACCCGGTCCAGATCGGCGCCGGTGCGCAGGTCCAGCGCGGCCTGCGCGCGGCCCGCCGAAGTGACCAGAGCGCCTGTGATAGCTGCGTCTACTGCGCCGCCGTCCAGACGCACGCGCGCGCGGGCGTCCTGGACGATCAGCGCCGCGCCGGTGACATCATCGCGCACCTGCAGAGACACGCCTGTGAGATCAATCTCGGTGAGGCGCGACAGGAGGTCGGAGCCCATGCGGCTGGCCAGCAGACCTGACGGCCCGACGCCGGACAGGCTGCGCGCCTCCACCACGTCCGGTGAGCCGAGGCCCGCGGCGACCACGCCTGACGCCGTGCGTACAATGGCGAAGGCGCCGCCTTCGGCCGCGATGCGCACCGGGGCTGCGCGCCCCGTCAGCAACAGATCCAGCGCCAGCGCCGTCTCGATCCGGCGCGCATTGACCAGGGTGAGGCCGTCCCCATCCCGCACGGACACTTCGCGCGCGGTCACAACAATGGCCGCCAGCGCCGGATCAAAGCGCACGTCCAGCGATCCGATGGCGGCGTCATCGCCCTCCACCGCCTCCATCAGGACCTGTGTCGCCATCGGGCGCAGCAGATCGGCGTCCACCGGCCCGGCGGCCAGACGCCACAGCACCGCCGCGCCCAGCAGAATGACCAGCGCCAGCAGCGCGGAGACTACCTCCAGCAGATAGAGCACGGCCAATCGCAAAGTGCGGCGCATGGGTTTTCCGGGCTGCGCTGTCAATTCCAGTTCCGCCCCTTTACGGGACAGGTCTGGCGGACAATCTTCGCCGCCAGTTACGGCGGGATCGGCCCGCCGGCCGAGGACAGGAGCAAGTGATGGGCGATATCAAGGCCGGGGACAAGGCCCCGGGCTTCACCGCGCCGGCCGATGGCGGGCGCGAGTTGTCTCTGGCGCAGTTCGCTGGCAAGCCGGTTGTCCTGTATTTCTACCCCAAGGATGATACGCCGGGCTGCACGAAACAGGCCATCGGCTTCTCAGAGCTGGCCGATGACTTCGCCGCAGCCGGCGCGGTTGTTGTCGGCGTGTCCAAGGACACCGCCGCCAAGCACGACAAATTCCGCGACAAACATGGCCTCAAAGTGATCCTCGTCTCGGACGCCGAGGGCGATATCTGCGAGCGCTATGGCGTGTGGGTGGAAAAGTCCATGTACGGCAAGACCTATCTGGGCATCGAGCGCGCCACCTTCCTGATCGGCGCGGACGGCAAGGTCGCCCGGGTCTGGCGCAAAGTGAAAGTGCCCGGCCATGTGGAAGAGGTGCTGGAGGCGGCGCGGGCGCTTTAGGCGCGTCGCTGTCTACAAGTCGAACACGCCCATGATCGGCACGTGATCGGACGCCTTCTCGCGGCCGCGCACGGACGAATCGATCTGCACCGATTTCAGCCTGTCGCCGGCCTGCGGGCTTAGGAGCAGGTGGTCGATACGGATGCCATTGTTTTTATTCCAGGCGCCGGCCTGATAGTCCCAGAATGTATACTGGTGCGCGCGCCCGTCCACTTGCTCGAACGCGTCGGCGTATCCCAGCCATTTGATGGCGGCGAAGGCGTCGCGCGATTCGGGACGCGTCAGGGCGTCGCCCTCCCAGACAGCCGGATCATGCACATCGGCGTCGCGCGGGATGACATTGTAGTCGCCGGCGAGAATCACCGGCTCCTCGAAGGCGCGCAGCGCAGCGGCGCGCGCATGCAGACGCTTCATCCAGGCGATCTTGTAGTCAAATTTTGATCCCGGCGCCGGATTGCCGTTGGGCAGATAGATGGACGCCACGCGCACGGGGCCTCGCTCCGCGCTGATCACCGCCTCGATATAGCGCGCCTGGTCATCGCTCTTATCGCCCGGCAGGGCGTTCAGCGTGACCTCGTCAATGGGCAGGCGGGACAGGATCGCGACGCCGTTATAGCTCTTCTGCCCCACCGTCTTCACATTATAGCCTAGGTCTTCAAGCTCTATGCCGGGGAAGGCCTCGTCCACGGTCTTGATTTCCTGAAGGCAGGCGACATCCGGGCGCGCCTCCCTCAGCCAGTCGAGCACGTTGGGCAGGCGCGCCTTGATCGAATTGACGTTCCAGCTGGCGACGGACAGGGTCATGGGCAGAGGTCCTGGGAGGGGCGAATGAGAGACGGTCTCGACATGGCGGTTACACCGCGCATCACGGTCATAGCAGTTGTCGCCATGATGGTGGCAAGTCTTGTCGCCCTCATCATCGGCTGGGTGGGCTTCCAGCTGTGGCTGCCCAACTTCATCACCTTCTCCAATCTCCAGGCCATCAGCACCAACCCCAACGCAGAGCACGCAGTGTATATGTTCCTGTCCGCCGGCCCGCTGATGGCTGGCGCCGGGCTCGCGTTGGGCTGGATCGCATTCCTGATCTTCCGCCGCCCCGGGGCCGGCTGGCGCCTGACCTTGTTTTTGCCGCTGATCTGGGCGGTGGCTGTGATCGCCTATCTCGCCGTGGTGGCCACATTATGCGACGGCCGGTTCGCCTGCGGGCTGTAGAAGATCAGGTCAGAGCCAGCGCACGCGCAAACAGCGCCGGCTCCACATTGCCGCCCGACAACACCACAACGCTCAGGCCCTGCGACACGTCCACCCGGCCCGCCAGCACCGCGGCGAGCGCCGCTGCGCCGCCGGGCTCCAGTACGATTTTGAGATGCTCGAAGGCGAAGCGCATGGCGCTGAGCGCCTCCTCATCGCTGATCACGGCAACGCCGGTCAGGCGCGGCTGATTGATCGCAAAGGTCAGCACGCCCGGCGTTTCAGATAGCAGCGCATCGCACAGCGAGCCGCTGCGCCGCGCATTGCTCTCGCGCCGGCCCGAGGCCAGCGAGCGGGCGGTGTCGTCAAAGCCTTCCGGCTCTGCGCCCCAGATTTGCGTGTCCGGCGACAGCGCCGCCGCCGCCAGATTGATCCCGCCGATCAGCCCGCCCCCGCCCACGCAGCAGATCAGCCGGTCTGCACTCAGGCCCTCCTCGCTCAGCGTCTCGAAAATCTCCAGCCCCGCTGTGCCCTGGCCGGCAATGATGTCGGGGTGGTCAAAAGCCGGAATGATCACCGCGCCGGTGGACGCGCTAATCTCTTCGGCGATCGCCTCGCGGCTTTCAGTGTCGCGATCGTACAGCCGCAGCTGCGCACCCCGCGCGATCACGCCGCGCTGCTTGATGCCCGGCGCATCGGACGGCATGACGATGGTGGCGCTCATGCCCAGCAGGCGCGCCGCCTCGGCCACGCCTTGCGCATGATTGCCCGAGGAAAACGCCACCACGCCGCGCGCGCGCTCACCGGCGTCCAGTTTCGACAGCGCATTCCAGGCGCCGCGAAACTTGAACGACCCGGTGCGCTGCAAGGGCTCGGCCTTGAGCCGCACCCGCCCCCCGGTCAGCGCATCCAGCGCCGGGCAGGTCAGCAAGGGCGTACGCACCGCATGCCCCGAAAGCCGGCCAGCGGCGGCGCGCACATCAGCGAAAGTCGGGAGCGGGGGATGGGTCATGGCAGGTCAATACACTTGACCGAAATGGATGCCAATCAGCCCGCCTGTTCCGCATCTTTTAGATGATCGTCGTCAGCGTCCGAGCGGGACTCCTCAACAGCAGCCCGCATTCTGGGCGCAGGCTCACGCCAAGGCGTAACCACTTCGGCCACTGATGCGTAGAATTCTGACACCAGAGTTTCCAACGTTTCGATGAACGTACGCCGCCCGGCAAATCGCCGACCATCCGACATCAACTGCATGACAGTGAAGGCGGAGGGCAACAACGTCCTGTTCGGGTGGCTGTGAAGCTCCGGATTTTCTCGTGCCTCGGCCAGCGTCGAAATCGTTGCGCTCGCCTTACCCGGCCAATGGGTGATGATCTGGATGTCGTCGCCGCTTTGATCTTTCAATTGCTTGAGCAGCCAATTCAACCTCGACTTCTGCTGCGCCTTGTCCCCGGGCGCCTTGAATCGCATGGAAAGGCGGGTGGTTCGGCTGGTCAGGTCAGCTTCCACCTCGATATCGCCTTCAAGCCGCGGGACCTGCAGACAACCCTGCAACAGCCCGCTTTTGGCCAGCGTTTCAGAATCGTCAGCGAGACGAAGGCGAGGGTCAACGCGATGCTTTGCCGGCAAGCGCAGTGCGACCGGCTCGCCAGTCCGCCGGGACAGCAAGAGGCACAGGTCGCGAAGCTCGGCATGCCAGTCGGCAACTACTTTTTGAACTTCTTCCGATGTTTTGGAAAGCTTCGACCCAGCTCGCTGGCGGTCAATGACTACAGTCCACTCTGCGCACATCTGGTCGAACCGTCTCAGGCCCGCGCTCGGATGCAAAAGGAACCGTTCAAGCTCGCGGAGCATGTATTTGTGGACTTCGCTTTTCACCTCGTCGCCAATCCTAAGAAGATTGGCCATGGTCAACACTGCGTACCATGAAAAGTGAAAGAGCTCGACCTTCTTCAAGAGACGCTTGTCGACCTGTAGGGGGTGATGCTCGGGCAGCGGGGCGAACTGATTTGAGAATGTAATAACAGCGTCTACGCCAACATCCTTGGCCAGCTTCAGGTATTCTTCGACTTGTCCCTGATCAAGCTGGGCGGCGCCAACCTTCGCCTCGATAAAGGCAGTCCATCGCGACCTGCCTGTATCAAGTAGTATCAGGCCATCGGGCCGCGATCCCTTCTCGGCCCGTTTCGGGAATGCAACCTCGGTATAGGTTTGGACTTTGGATTGGGTCCCAACACGCCGGCCAACCGAACCAAGAAGCGCGCCGCTCAACTCCGGTATTTGTTCAAGGCAAGCCAGAACGATTGAATGCGTTCTGCCCTCCTTCGAGCTATCTGCAAGAACCGGAAAGAGACGCGACCGTTCTCCCCTCGCCCCCAAGAATTCAATTGCCTCTGTCATGCCCACCCCTATTAATCACAACTGTTCAGGCTAGGCAGATCGCCACTCTCAGGCAAGCAAGCATTTGCCCGCGCAGCGCGATTCGTGATCGCGCACTGATCGTGGGACAGCCCCATCTCCCCCCTTCCCGCAAGCGGAATTCTGCGTGCAAGGGATTGCGCTCACGCCCCTGTGCGCCTTTCATGTCGCCGAGCTCAAACATGAGATGCGGCGCGCCGCCAAAGGCGCGCCCGGGACACCCGGGGAGGAGACGACAATGCTGCGCGGTCAGATGATGGACCGTCCGCTCATGATAGCGGACATTCTCAAACATGCGGCCCAGAACCACGGCAAGCGCGAGATCGTCTCGCGCATGCCTGACACCGGCGAGGTGCACCGCTACGGCTATGCCGACTGCCATGCGCGCTCCCAGCGCCTGGCCAATGCGCTGACCGGCCCGCTGAAGGTGAAGCCGGGCGACCGCGTCACCACCATCGCTTGGAACACCTATCGCCATCTGGAGCTCTATTACGCGGTGTCAGGCGTGGGCGCGGTGGTGCACACCGCCAATCCGCGCATGGGGCCGGAACAGCTGGCCTGGGTGATCAATCACGCCAAGGCCAAGCACGTGTTCTTCGACGTCACGTTCGCGCCACTGGTGGACGCCATCGCGGCGCACTGCAAGAGCGTCAAGAGCTGGGTGGTGATGACCGGCACGGCCACGAAGCCGGACATGAAGACCAAGGCGCAGGTCTATGAGACGCTGCTGGCCAACGCCGATCCGGTCTATGACTGGCCGAGCTTTGACGAGAACGCCGCCGCCGGGCTGTGCTACACCTCGGGCACCACGGGCGAGCCCAAAGGCGCGCTCTATTCCCACCGCTCCACCGTGCTGCACGCCATGGCGTGCCTGGCCGAGGATGTGATCGGGGTGGGGTCGCGCGGCGTCATCATGCCGGTGGTGCCCATGTTCCACGTCAACGCCTGGGGCGTGCCCTATGCGGCGGCCATGGGCGGCGCCAAGCTGGTCATGCCCGGCGCGCAGCTTGACGGCGCCAGCCTTCAGGGCCTGATCGAAGCCGAGAGCGTCAGCCAGGTGCTGGGCGTGCCCACGGTGTGGCTCGGCCTGCTGCAATACCTGCGCGACAGCGGCAAGCGCATTGATTCGGTGCAGAACGTGCTGATGGGCGGCTCGGCCATGCCTGAAGCGCTGCTGCGCGCCTATGAAGGCGAGTATGGCGTGGACATGCAGCAAGGCTGGGGCATGACCGAGATGAGCCCGCTGGGCACGGTCGGCAAGCTGCTGCCCAAGCATGATGACCTGTCAGATGACGAGAAGGTCCGCATCAAGCTCAAGCAGGGCCGGCTGATCTTCGGGGTGGAGATGCGCACCGTGGACGATGACGGCGCCGTGCTGCCGCGCGACGGTCAGTCCTCGGGCCATATCCAGGTGCGCGGGCCGTGGATCATCGAGAGCTATTTCCGCGGCGCGGGGCCCGAAGCCTTCACCGATGACGGCTGGTTCCGCACCGGCGATGTCGGCTATCTCGACGAAGACGGCTACATGACCATAACCGACCGGTCGAAAGACGTGATCAAGTCCGGGGGCGAGTGGATCAGCTCCATCGATCTGGAAAACGCCGCCATGGGCCATCCCGACGTGCTGATGGCGGCCGCCATCGGCATGCCGCACCCCAAATGGCAGGAGCGCCCGCTGCTGATCATCCAGCCGCGCCCCAACACCACGCCCACGGCGGACTCCATCCGCGCCTATCTCGCCGAGCGGGTGCCCAAATGGTGGCTGCCTGAAGGCATCGAGTTCATCGCCGAAATGCCGCTGGGCGCCACCGGCAAAATCCTCAAGACCAAGCTGCGCGAGATGTTCAAGGATTATCAGTTCCCTGAAGGATAGCGCCCGGTTTGCCGGCCCGAAGAAGGCTCGCAGCGCGCGCGGGGTTGGCCCCGCGCGCGCTTGCGTTCTATGGTTATATCCTATGCAGCCAAGACCGGGGAGACGTGATGCCGGCCAGTGAATGGGGCGCGCGCCTGAGGACCTTCCGCCAGCGCACCGGCTTGAAACAGCTGGCGCTGGCCGACGAGCTGGGAGTCAGCCAGGCCTTCCTGTCGCGTCTTGAAACCGGCACGGCCAATCCGTCCGACGCGCTGGCCGCACGCATCGCCGCGCTCTTGGAACGGCCCTGCAACCGGCTGATCTTTGATGACTGGCGCGCCACCGTGGCGCTGTCTCCGGGCCTTTCGAGCCTGCTGGGCCGGTACGAGGGCGCCGTGCGCCTGTGCGAGTTCTCCGGCGGCTTTCGCGCCATGGGCGGCGCATTCGAAACCTCGCGCGATGGCGACGGGCTGGAAGGCCTGCTGGGCGAAGATGCCGACCGCCAGTTCGCCGTGCTCACCGAGGCTGGCGCGTTCGACGGCGAGGTGTCGGTCAGCGAAAGCACCTGGAGCACGCAGACCGCGAACGGCGAACAGGCCTATTTTCACTCGGTCAATGTGCCCGTGCGCGATGATTACGGCCGCTGGCGCCTGCACTCCACCCACGCCCCGATCAGTGCGGTCCAATACCGCAGCCGCGTGGACGCCGGGCTGGCGACGGTGATCCGCGCGCGCAATCCATAAAGCCCTTGCCAGCCGGGATCTGCTCTCCTATCCTTATCGAAAATCGATAAAGGAGGCCTCCCCATGGAATTCATCCTCGCCGTCGTCCTGGTGCACTTTCTGCCGACGATCATCGCCCTGGCGCGCGGCCACCATAACGGCTTCGCGATCTTCCTGACCAACCTGCTGCTCGGCTGGACGGTGATCGGCTGGATCATCGCCCTGATCTGGTCGGTGACGGCGATCGAGCGGCGGGTGGTGGTTTAGGGGGGCGGACACGCCGACCTGTTCCTCCCCCGCGTGCGGGGGAGGTGGCCCGTAGGGCCGGAGGGGGGATGCCGCCACTGTAACGTATGCAGATAAACCTACCGTCCGCTCCCCCCCTCGCCGCTTCGCGGCACTCCCCCCGCAAGCGGGGGGAGATGACGGTCGCTGACCCCTTGCCCCACCTCACCTAAAATCGCAAATCTCATCCAGCGGCTTCTTCACCGCGGCAGCCGCCGGATACGCCGCCCCCTCCGCTGGATAGCCGGTGACGATCAGCATGACCGGTTTTTCATGCGCCGGGCGCTCGCAGATCTCGCTCAAGAAGCCCATTGGGTTGGGCGTGTGGGTGAGCGTGGCGAGCCCTGCCTGGTGCAGGCTGGCCAGCAAGAGCCCGCAGGCGATGCCGACGCTTTCGGTGACGTAGTAATTCTTCTTCATATCGCCCGGCCTTGGCCCGCCGCGCTTCTGGCCGAACACGGCGATGAGCCAGGGCGCGGTCTCCAGAAACGGCTTGGAGGCGTCGGTGCCCAGCGGCGCCAGAGCCTCGAGCCATTCCGCCCCCGCCTTGCCGGCGTAGAAGGCGCGCTCCTCGGCCTCGGCCGCCTCGCGCAGACGGGCGCGCAAGGGTCCCTGCCCCAGTACGGTGAAATGCCAGGGCTGGTGATTGGCGCCATTGGGCGCGGTCCCGGCGGTCAGGATCGCAGTCTCGATGATGGCGCGCGGCACAGGACGGCTTGAGAAGTCGCGGATCGTACGCCGCGTGCCCATCACCTCATGAAATGCCTGCGCCCGCGCCTGCATCTCGGCCTCGGGCAGCGCCTCGAAGGCAAGCGGCAGATGGTCGGGCGCGCTCACCTCACACCCCTTGCCAGTCCAGGATCACCTTGCCCGACTTGCCTGACAGCATGGCGTCAAACCCGGTCTGGAACTCGGCTGCCGGCAGGCGGTGTGTGATCAGCTTCGACACATCGAGGCCCGACTGCAGCATGGCCAGCATTTTGTGCCAGGTCTCGAACATTTCGCGGCCATAGACGCCCTTGAAGGTGATGGCGCGCATGATCAGCGCGCCCATGTCGAGGGTAAAGGGTTTGGCCGGCAGGCCCAGCATGGCGATTCGGCCACCCATCACCATGTGCTCGACCATCTGGTGGAAGGCGGGCTCCGCGCCGCTCATTTCCAGGCCCACATCAAAGCCTTCGGTCATTTTCAGGCGCGCCATGACATCGCGCAGCTCTTCGCGTGTCGTGTTGACCGGCGTGGCCGTGGGGCAGACCTGCTCCAGCAGGCGCAGCCGGTCGGGATTGATGTCGGTGACCACCACATGGCGCGCCCCGCAATGACGTGCGACCGCGGCGGCCATGATGCCGATGGGGCCCGCGCCCGTGACCAGCACATCCTCGCCCACCAGATCGAACGCCGTGGCCGTATGCACTGCATTGCCCAGCGGGTCCAGGAAGGCAGCCTGCTCCATGGAGACGTCATCGGGCAGCGGCACGACGTTGAAGGCTGGCAGGCTCAGATACTGCGCAAACGCGCCGGGCATGTTGACGCCCACGCCCTTGGTTTCGGGGTCCAGGTGGAAGCGCCCGGCGCGCACGGCGCGCGATTTCTCGCCCACCACATGGCCCTCGCCGGATACGCGCATGCCGGGTTTCACCCGGGTCACGTCGCGCCCGACCGCTTCGATGACGCCGCCGAACTCATGACCCACCACCATGGGCACCGGCACGTTTTTCTGCGCCCAGTCGTCATACTTGTAGATATGCACGTCCGTGCCGCAGATCGCCGTCATGTGGACCCGGATCAGCACGTCGTCCGGACCGATCTGCGGCCGCTCTACCTCCTGCATCCACAGGCCCGCTTCCGGTTTCGCCTTCACAAGGGCTTTCATTGTCTGCGTCATGGCGGCGACCCTCCGGGTTCTGCAGGTTCGAATTTCGCGAGCGTTCTAGCGCAAACCGGTCAGCCGCGCGACGGGGGCCATGTGTAACAATTGCGTTGCCGGGGAGCTCAAATGGCGCTGGCCCGGGCTGAATGCGGCATCCGCGTTCCGCCCCATCAGGCCGCGTCACGCCGTCACGCTTGGCGCACCCGGCCCGGCGCGGGTATATAGAAACCCTGGACAGGCCGGAGGGGGCTCCATGACACAGGAATTGCGGCGATGAGCCGGGCGGCGCCGGCAGGCGTGATCGCAGGGATCGCACTGTCGCCCGCTTTCGGCGCGCTGGTCGCGGTGGCGGGGATGATGACGCTGTCAGCCATGGAGGGCGCAGCTGCGGCCAGCCTGCCGCTGGCGCAGCTTGCCCCGCTGGCCGGTGAAATCTGGCTCTACGCTCTGGCCTTCGCCTATCCGGCGGCGGCGGTGTTTCTGATCCTCTGGCTGGTCCTGCGCGGGCTCGGCGGGCTGGGCCTGGCGCTGGCCGGCGCGCTGGCGGGGCTGGGCGCCATGGCCGCCTACCTGCGCCGCATTCATGACGGCGACTGGCTCTGGGCGCTGGCCGATGGCCGCGATATCGCCACCCTCACCCTGCCCGAAGCCCCCGGCGCCTTCGCCCTGCCCCTGACCGGCCTGATCGCCGGTCTGGCCGCCGCCTGGCTGTTCGGGGCGCTGGCGGGACGAAAGTGAGCGGCGCGGCCGACGCCCGCACCGCCTATCAACTCAGGCGAAAGGGTGTCACCCTGATCGCCCTTCTCATCCCCATGGTGGCGGCTGTTATGGCGACGGCCATGGTGGCCGGGCTTACGCTCGCCCATCTACTCATTTCCATGGCTGGGGATCAGAGCTTCGGGGTCACGCACTGGAGCGGGTTTGCAGCGAGCTTTGCTCTGTTCAGCGGCATCGCGCTGATTTGGACCGTTGCGGTCACCTATGTAACAGCCAGCCCCCTGATGGCTGCCGCCTGGATGCTCGCCCATGGCCTCGGCTGGCGGGCGCCACGCCCGATGGCCCTGACCATGGCCGCCGCGGGCCTGATCTATGGGACCATCGTATCCAGCCTGGTCTGGGGGAACGACCCCGCAACAGCAATCGGCGGCGGCGCAGGGCTCGTGTCCGGCTTCGTCACCGGTCTCTTCATCAGCACACGGGCTTATGAGCGGGTCTCACCCGATGACCCTGAAAGTCAGCCGGCATGAGCGGCGGCGTTGAGCCAGGGCCATCAAGGGACGGTGCGATCTATCGCGCCAAGCGGAGGGGTGTGATTTACGCAGCCTTGGTCAGCCCGCTTGTGGCCGCAACGGTCGGCGCTGCGGTATCGCTTGGTCTAGTCACACTCGCCGCACTGCTCACAGGACAGTCGACCGAAAGCTTGCAGGAGTGGGACTGGCGCGAGCGTGTCACGTATCTCATAACCTTCAGCGTCTTTGCCGTGCTTTACGCCAGCGTGTTCACCTATGTGACAGCCAGCCCCTTTATGGCTGTGGCGTGGCTGCTGGCCCATCGCCTCGGCTGGCGGGCGCCGCGCCCGATGGCGCTGACCATGGCCGCTGGTGGGCTGATCTATGGCTTGGCCCTGTTTGCTCTGTTCAGCTGGTCATCCTTCCAGAATGCCCCTGTTACAGCCGTGCTCTGGACCGGTGTGGGCGGCGCGGCCGGGCTCGTGGCCGGGCTGGCCACCGGTCTCTTCATCAGCACACAGGCCTATGAGCGCGTGGCGCCCCCTGAACCGGGGGTGGTCGCTGCGCCCGGCTGAGCGCCCTATCCCTTTCCGCAAAGCCTCTCTTCACATCGGGAAGGACAAAGGATTATGGGCAAGACCAACCCTCAACCCGGCGGCGCCGGTCAGGCCCGCCAGGCCTGGCCTCCCGGCGTCGTCATCGCCGCCTTCACCGCCCCCTTGCTGGCGGCGTTTCTGGGCACGGTGTTTGTATTTGGCCTGGCCGCCATCCTGGGCTCAGATCCCGCCTATGACAGCTCCGAGGTGATGGGCGTGCTGCCCGGCGTGCTGATCTTCAGCCTCATCTCGCTGATCTTCGCCATACCGATCACCTATCTCGCCGCCGGGCCGCTGATGGCGGCAGGCTGGTATCTGGCGCACCGTGCGGGCTGGCGCGGACCCGGGGCGATGGCTTTGGTCATCGCGGTGACAGGCCTGATCTTCGGCGCAGGCTTTTTCGGGCTGATCTGGGGCAAGGGCTTCATGCTGCTGGCCGGCGCGGCGGGCGGGTTCCTGGCCGGCCTGCCGAGCGGCGTCCTGATCAGCGTCCTGGCCTACCGGCGGGCGGCCCATTGACCGGACCGTGGATAGATCGGTCTGCGACGCCAACGTAAGGGGCGCCGTTTGACCACATTGTGATGTAGTCTCACCGGGATCGGACGCCGGATACATCGAAACGGCGGTATGAACACCAAACAGGCGGTTTTGAACTCCTCAGCCGCGTTCTGGAGCACGTCATGACACACGTTTTGCGCTTCGTCGCCGCAGCCGCAATAGGGGGATTTCTGGCCGCCTGCGCCAGCAATGCGGCGCCCTATTACGGGCCGTCATCCATGTCGCGCGACGGAACCGGCTTCTCTGAATTGCGCATCGAAGACCGCCGCTGGCGCGTCAGCTATCAGGGCGCGCCGGGCATGAGCGCAGGCGAGGCCGAGCGTCTGGCCATCCGCCGCGCCGCCGACATTGTGGTCAATAACGGCCTGGAATGGTTCACGATTGTCGACAGCCGCACCCTGCAGGCGCCCCAGGCGCGCGGCGGCGGATCGCCAGTTCGTGTTGGCGGATCGGTGGGCCGCGGCTGGGGTTCGGGCGGGTTTCGCAGCTCCAGCGTGGGCGTCGGGATATCCATGGGCGTGGGCAGCGGCTCGCAATCGGGCCAGCGCGCGGAAGCCGTGATCGAAATCATTGCCGGCGCAGGCGAACCGCGCCCCGACGGCGCCTATGACGCGGCCATCATCTCCGCCGAACCGCTGAGCTGAGCCAGGGCCTTTCCCGCGCAATTTGAGGCTTGCCAAGCCGGGCTGACACCCTAGACCATGCCCCGCATGGATGCGCTCGCCGAACGCCTGATCGCCGGAAACCGCACTGCGCTGGCGCAGGCGATTACCCTCGTGGAATCAACGCGATCCGACCATCAGGCGCGCGCCCGCGCCCTGCTCACTGACATCATGGACCACACGGGGACCGCATGGCGCATCGGCCTGACCGGGGTGCCGGGGGTCGGCAAATCCACCCTTATTGAAGCGCTGGGAACCCATGTGACCGGGCTTGGCCGCACGGTGGCTGTGCTGGCCGTGGACCCCTCCTCCAGCCGTACGGGCGGGTCGATTCTGGGGGACAAGACGCGGATGGGCGCGCTGGCCACCAACCCCGCCGCCTTCATCCGCCCGTCCCCCAGCGCCGGCACGCTGGGCGGGGTGGCGCGCAAGACGCGCGAGACCATGCTGCTATGCGAAGCGGCGGGCTATGATGTTGTCATTGTTGAAACTGTCGGCGTCGGGCAGTCCGAAACCGTTGTCGCCGAGATGGTGGATGTGTTCGTGGCGCTGATGCTGCCAGGCGCGGGTGACGAGCTTCAGGGCATCAAAAAGGGGCTTCTGGAGCTCGCTGAAATCCTGTTCGTCAACAAGGCGGACGGGGATAACGCCACGCACGCCCGGCGCGCCGCGCGCGACCTCGAAGCCGCCCTGCACTTGCTGGCGCCCGCCTCGCCCCACTGGACCCCGCACGTGCTGACAGGATCGGCCCTCACCGGTGACGGAATCGCCGGCTTATGGGACGTCATCGCCACCCATCGGGACATAATGGAGCGCGCAGGGGTCATGGCGGAGCGCCGTTCGGGTCAACAGGTGCGCTGGCTGTGGTCCATGGTCGAGTCGCGCGTACTGGACGCGTTCCGCTCCGACCCGTCCGTTAAATCCGCCGCCGCAGAACTCGAACGCGCCGTCGCCTCGGGGCGCCTGCCCGCGAGCGAGGCGGCCGAGCGGTTGCTGACGGCGGGGCGCGTCGCAGACTGAGGGATAGCCGGCCGTCTATCCCTCGGACAGATCGCCGGCCGGCGGGATGATCCGGGCCATGAACCCGGTCTTCGGGAAGGGCGCTGTCAGGATCCGGCGCACCGGCGTCCAGGCGGCGCCGAGAAGCACTACCACGCCGCCCAGCGCGAGCAAGGTCACAGCGATGACGGCAGCCTGGCCGAAACCGCTCTGGCTGACCAGAACCGCGATCGCCACGCCCGCCGTGACCAGACCCGCCACGATCAGCGCGCGCCGGTTGATGAGGAGCGAGATAATGGCGAAGACGCCGATCACGGCCAGCGTCACCGCAGCATTGCGCACCGCAGCGTCTGAATCGCCAGCCAGCAAACGCCCGAGGCCGAAGCCGGCGTTTGAGCCGAACTCGTCCAGGTCCACCCTCAGTCCGGAATTGGCGATGGTCACCGCTGCGCCGAGCAGGGCCGGCGCCGCGAAGACATGAAGCCAGAAGCCGGCGCCCGAGAACCGGGTCTGGCGCAGCGGATCGCGCGCGTCGAACGCGATGCCGGCCACGAACAGAGCCAGCCCGCCCGCGAGGCTGATCAGCGGGTTCCAGACCAGCAGCGAATACGGGTCGATTATGCCGACCAGAACGGTCGCCGTGGTGACGGCCGCCAGACCCAGTAGCCCCATGGCGAACGGCAGGCGGAAGGAGATGTAGTAAAACCAGATCAGCGCGCTGACGATCAGCCCGACCCCGACAGGGAAGGCGCGCACGGCCAATGGCAGGTCATTCACGGCCGCGCCCATGGCGGCGCGGGTGGGCTCCTCCATGTCCACGAGCCGCTCGAACACGGCTCCGATGGTTTCCGGATCGGCAATGCCGAAAGTCAGGCGCGCATAGGCCCAGATGAGCGCGGTTGCAGCGCAGCCCACAACAATGAGGCAGAGAATGATCCCCGGCAGGATGCGCCGCTGGCGGCCCACCAGGAGGGCTGACAGGGCGAAAGCCGCGGCGGCGATAACCACCAGCAAACCGACAACCACAAGCTCCGACGCCAGGGTTTCCGGAGCAGCGCCAATGGCTTGAGCGATCTGCCCGGATGCCACCGCCAGTCCGACAAACAGGATGACGACCCCGATCGTGGTGAAAATGTCGTGGAAGCTGCTCAGGAAGGGCAGATGCTCGTCATCCCGGCGCAAGGGGCGCGAGGCCGGGATGGCGGCGGCGTCAGCGGCGAAGACGCCAGCGTGGCGCGAGTGAGCGGATTCGATCATGACGCAGCCCTCCTGTGCATCTATTCACAGGAGTGTGGCACAACCAGTTTGCGCTTGCATCCGCCATTGCGACGCAGGGCGCGCTCACACCACCCCCAGCTCTTTCCCCACCTTCGTGAACGCCGCCACGGCGCGGTCGATCATGTCGGGGGTGTGGGCCGCGCTCATCTGGGTGCGGATGCGGGCCTGGCCCTTGGGCACCACGGGAAAGAAGAAGCCGATCACGTAGACGCCTTCATGCATGAGGGCGTTGGCCATGCGCTGGCTCAGCGCCGCGTCGCCAAGCATGACCGGAATGATCGGGTGTTCGCCGGGCAGCAGGGTGAAGCCCGCCTCGGACATGCCGGCGCGGAAGCGTTTGGCGTTGTCGAACAGGCGCTTGCGCAGATCATCGCCGCGCTCCACCAGGTCCAGCGCGGTCAGGCTGGCGCCGGCGATGGCCGGCGCCAGCGAGTTGGAGAACAGATAGGGGCGCGAGCGCTGGCGCAGCATGTCGATGACGCTCTGGCGCGCGCATGTGAAGCCGCCCATGGCGCCGCCCAGCGCCTTGCCCAGCGTGCCGGTGACGATGTCGATCCGGCCCAAGACGCCGCAATGTTCCGGCGTGCCGCGGCCCTTGGCGCCCATGAAGCCGTGGGCGTGGCAATCATCCACCATGGTCAGCGCGTCATAGCGCTCGGCCAGATCACAAATCCCCGACAGATTGGCGATATAGCCATCCATGGAGAACACGCCGTCAGTGACGATCAGAATGGTGCGCGCACCGTCCGCCCGGGCCTGTTTGAGCTTGGCTTCCAGATCGTCCATGTCCGAATTGGCGTAGCGGTAGCGCTTGGCCTTGCACAGGCGCACGCCGTCAATGATGGAGGCGTGGTTGAGGGCGTCCGACACAATGGCGTCGTGCTCGTCCAGCAGGGGCTCGAACAGCCCGCCATTGGCGTCGAAGGCGGCGGCATACAGGATCGCGTCCTCGTGGCCTGTGAAGGCGGCCAGGCGCCGTTCCAGCTCGCGGTGGACGTCCTGCGCCCCGCAGATAAAGCGCACCGAGGCCACGCCATAGCCATAGCGGTCCAGCGCCGTCTTGGCCGCTTCAATCAGGCGCGGATCATTGGCCAGACCCAGATAATTATTGGCGCAGAAATTCAGGACATCCTGACTGCCGCCTTCAGACTGAACGGAAATCTGCGAGAACTGCTGCGAGGTGATCACCCGCTCGCGCTTGTACAGCCCGTCCGCCTCGATCTCCTTGAGAGTGTCGGACAGACGCTCATAGAAACTCGCGCTCATAGATTTCCTCCAGGGGATTTGCCCCTCAATCGGTTCACAATCGCCGTGGTAGACAGGCCGGCCGCCAGCGGCGTGAGCACCACCTCGCCGCCTCGCGATTTCACATAGGCCGCGCCGGGCAGATCGTCCGCGATATAGTCAGCGCCCTTGACCATGACATGGGGATCGAGCGCGCGGATCAGAGCTTCTGGCGTGTCGTCCTCGAACACCACCACCCGGTCGACCATGTCCAGCGAGGCCAGCATCAGGGCGCGCGCCGCCGCGTCATTGACGGGCCGGTCCGGACCCTTGAGGCGCGCGACAGAGGCATCGGAATTAAGCCCCACCACCAGCCGGTCACAGACCGATGCGGCGTGGCGCAGCACAGACAGATGGCCGGGATGCAGCAGGTCAAAACACCCATTGGTGAAGCCGACGCGCAAACCATCGGCCCGCCAGCGCGCGCTCAGGCGCGCCGCGCTCTCCCGGTCGAGGATGCGCCAATCCGGCGCGGCGGACCCGCCCGAGGCGTCCTCAATCAGTTCGTCTGGCGTCACGACGGCGGTGCCCGCCTTGCCAACCGCGACGCCGGCGGCGAGATCGGCCAGCGCCATGGCTTCGGTCAGGTCCACGCCCGCCGCCAGCGCCAGCGACAGGGCGGCGAGCGCGGTGTCGCCGGCGCCTGAAACGTCAAACACGCTGCGTTGCCGCGAGCGCTGATGATGGAGCATTCCGTCATCGCTCAGCAGGGTCATCCCCGCCGCGCCGCGCGTGACCAGCAGGGCGCGTGTCTGCGGAAGGCGAGCCTGCAGCGCGCGTAGCGCGGCTTCGGCCTCGCTGTCATCGCGCACCGGCAGGCCGGTTTCGGCGGCCAGTTCATCGGCGTTGGGCTTGATTACCGTTGCGCCCTCATAGCGCTCATAGCCCTTGCCCCGTGGATCCACGCTGACCGGCACCCCGGCCTTGCGCGCTGCGGTGATCAGCCTCGCCGTCAGCTGCGGCGTCAAAAGGCCCCGGCCATAGTCTGACAAGATCAGCACGCCGGCTTCGCCAAGGCGGCTGACCGCGGCTTCGAACACTGCCTCGGCGCTCGGCCCGTCCACAGGCGTTCCCGGATCGCGGTCCACGCAGAACATTTGCTGGTTCTGCGCCACATAGCGGATTTTGGCCGGCGTTGCTCGCGATGCTTCAGTGACCAGCAAGGCAGCCTCGCCACACGCTTCGCGGGCCAATGCGGCGGCTTCTGCGCCCTCGGCGTCATCGCCCACCACCGAGACCAGGATGGCGCCGCCGCCCAGGCTGACAATGTTGCGCGCCAGATTACCTGCGCCGCCCAGCATCACGCTGCGGCGCGTCTCCGACAGAATCGGCACCGGCGCCTCACGCGAGATGCGCTCGGTGCGCCCATAGACGAACCGGTCAAGGATCAGATCGCCGACCACCAGGGCGCGCTGGCCCGAAATAAGCGACAATAATCGGGCGGCGCGCTCGCGCTGCATGGGCGGCCTCCCGGCTAAAGCGCTGTGACCGGACTGGATTTGGCCATGGCGTCAAAGGCCTTGAGGTCGCGCATGATCGCTTCGAACTTATTGATCGGGATCATGTTGGGTCCGTCAGACGGCGCATTGTCCGGGTCCGGGTGGGTCTCCATGAACACGGCGGCGAGACCCAGCGACACCGCCGCACGCGCCAGATAGGGCGCAAACTCGCGCTGGCCGCCGCTGGAGCCGCCCTGCCCGCCGGGCTGCTGGACCGAGTGTGTGGCGTCGAACACGACCGGGCAGCCGATCCGCCCCAAAATCGGGATGGCGCGCATGTCGGTGACCAGCGTGTTATAGCCGAAGCTCACCCCGCGCTCGCATGCCATCACGTTGGGATTGCCCGCGCTGGTGATCTTTTCGACGACGTTTTTCATGTCCCAGGGCGCCAGAAACTGGCCCTTTTTCACATTGATCGCCTTGCCGGTCTCGGCCGCCGCGATCAGCAGATCGGTCTGGCGGCACAGGAAGGCCGGGATTTGCAGAACGTCCACGGCCTGGGCCGCGATGGCGCATTGCTCGGCGGTGTGCACGTCGGTCAGGACGGGAAGACCCGTGGTTTCGCGAATCTCGGCGAAGATCGGCAGCGAGGCCTCGAGGCCAAGCCCGCGCTGGCCTTTCAGGCTGGTCCGATTGGCCTTGTCGAACGAGGTTTTGTAGATCAGCCCGATCCCCACACGGTCGGCCATTTCTTTGAGCGCGGCGGACACTTCCAGCCCGTGGGCGCGGCTTTCGAGCTGGCAGGGACCGGCGATAAGAACCAGCGGCAAGGCATTGCCGATTTCCAGATCACTGGCGCGCGGGCGGGCAAGACGGATGACGGCGTTGAGTTCGACAGACACGGGCAGCGGCTCCAGGCGGCAGGCGAGGCGCGCAACTGCACACGCTCGCAGCGGCGGATTGATCCGCCACAACATGCCATGCGTATTACGATACAAACGCTTTTTCGTCACCCGCCGCGCGCTGCTGAGACCGAATGACCTCCCCTGCCGCCCCTGTCCTTATCTGGTTTCGACAAGACCTGCGCCTTGCGGACAATCCGGCCCTGCTGGCGGCGGCAGCCACCGGCGCCCCCATTGTGGCCGTCTATGTACTGGACGATGTGTCACCCGGAGACTGGAAGCGCGGCGCCGCGAGCCGCTGGTGGCTGCATCATTCGCTGGCTTCGCTGGCGCGCGATATCGAGGCGCTGGGCGGCGCCCTGACCCTCAAACGCGGCGATGCGCGTGAGGTGATCCCGGCGCTGGTGCGTGAAACCGGCGCGCAGGCTGTGTACTGGAACCGCCGCTACGAAGCCTGGGCGCGCACCCGCGACGAGGCGATCAAGACCACCCTGAAGCAGGTCCGTGTCGAGGCGCGCTCCTTCAACGGGTCGCTGATCGTCGAGCCCTGGACCATCGCGACCAAGACCGGCGCGCCATACAAGGTGTTCACTCCATTCTGGAAATCGCTGCTGGCGGGCCACGAACCGTCCGAACCTGCGGGGCGGCCCAAGGCGCTGAACTGGGCGGCGGCGCCTCAGGGCGATACGCTGGATTCGCTGGCGCTGCTTCCCACCAAACCTGACTGGGCCGGGGGCTTGCGCGACGCCTGGACGCCGGGCGAAGTCAGCGCGCACTCAAGGCTCTCCGCGTTTGTCGCATCGCGCGTCAAAGCCTATGCCGACACGCGAAACCTGCCCGCTCAGCACGGCACCTCGCGCCTGTCGCCGCATCTGCATTTTGGTGAAATCTCGCCACGTCAGGTCTGGCATGCGGTGCGCGAGGCCGGGCTGGCGCAAACCGATGGCGGGCGCACTTACCTGAGTGAAATCGGCTGGCGCGAGTTCAGCTATAATCTTCTGTATCACTTTCCTGAGTTGCCCGACGCCAACTTCCAGCCCCGCTTTGACAGGTTTCAGTGGACCGGGACCCGGGATCAGCTTGGCGCCTGGACCCGGGGAGAGACCGGCTATCCGATCGTGGACGCAGGCATGAAAGAGCTCTGGCACACAGGCTGGATGCACAACCGGGTGCGCATGATCGTGGCGAGCTTCCTGATCAAGGATTTGTTCGTCCACTGGCGCGAGGGCGAGGCCTGGTTCTGGGACACGCTGGTGGACGCCGATCTGGCGAGCAATGCGGCCAGCTGGCAGTGGACCGCCGGCTCCGGCGCGGACGCGGCGCCGTATTTTCGCATCTTCAATCCTGTGTCCCAGGGAGAAAAGTTCGATCCGGAAGGGACTTATGTGCGTAAATGGATTCCGCAGCTGGGACGATTGCGCGGGAAAGCGATTCACGCGCCATGGACAGTTGACCGCGCTACACTGGCGCGTGCAGGGGTGAGTTTGGGGACCGATTATCCTCTTCCGATCGTAGATCATGCCGAAGCGCGCAAGGCCGCGCTGGCGGCTTTTGAGACAATCAAGGACGCAGCATGACTTCTATCGAGCCGGTTCTGGCCCGCCGTTCGCGGATCGCCGTCATTGGCGCCGGCGTATCCGGCCTGGGCGCCGCCTGGGCGCTTCGCAACGTGCACGACGTGACCCTGTTCGAGAAGGATTCCCGGCTGGGCGGCCACGCCAACACCGTGACCATCGACTATGACGGGACGCCCATCGACGTGGACACCGGCTTCATCGTCTATAACGAGCTCAACTACCCCAACATGACCGCCCTGTTCGCCGAGCTCGGCGTGGGCACGTTTCACACCGATATGAGTTTCGGCTTCAGCCTGGATCAGGCGCTGGAATGGTCCTCCAACGGCTTGCCCGGCCTGTTCGCCGATCCGGCCAATCTGTTCCGCCCCTCATTCCTGCGCATGCTGCGCGACATCCTGCACTTCAACGCCTGCGCCCAGCGCGATCTGGCGGCCGGCAAGCTGGATGGGCTGTCGCTCGGCCAGTATCTCGACCAGATCGGCGCCGCGCAGCAGTTCCGGGTCTGCTATCTTCTGCCCATGGGCGCGGCGATCTGGTCCTCGACCGAGAGCGCCATGGCGGACTATCCGGCTGAAGCCTTCGTCAAATTCTTCAACAATCACAGGCTGATGCACGCCAGCCGGCCGAAATGGCAAACGGTCAAGGGCGGCAGCCGGCAATACGTGACGCGCATCGTCGCCGATCTGGAAACGGCAGGGTGCGCCTTCGCGGGCGCCGCCGCCTCAGTGCGCCGCGATTCCCGTGGTGTGGAAGTGACGGACGCCACCGGCGCTTCGCACCGATTCGACGAAGTGATCCTGGCCTGTCACTCTGATCAGGCGCTCGCCCTGCTGGCCGATGCGGATGCGGACGAGCGCGAACTGCTGGGCGCCATTCCCTATGCGGCCAACACGGCGGTGCTGCACCGTGACACGACGTTGCTGCCCCGGCGCAAGGGCGCCCATGCCGCCTGGTGCTATCTGCGTGAAGCGGGCCATGAGGGCGCGTCCGTGACCTATGACATGAACCGGTTGCAGGGGATCGACGCGGACAAGCCGCTGCTGGTCACGCTCAATCCGGCGCGCGAGCCGGATCCGGTCAAGGTGTTTGGCCGGTTTGAGTATGATCACCCGCAATTCACCTCGCCGGGCCTGGCCGCCCAGCGCATCTTCAACCGCATTCAGGGCGTGAAGCACACCTGGTTCGCCGGCGCGTGGCTGGGATATGGCTTCCATGAAGACGGCCTGCGCGCGGGGCTGCGCGCCGCGCTGCGTCTGGGCGGTCAGATTCCGTGGACGTTCGCCGACGGCGACATCACCGGCGGCGCATGGGGTCAGCGCTCGTCGGCAGGCATGACGCAGCGCCGCTCCGCCGGTGTGACGGCGGCAGAATGACCGCGCTCTCCGCTCCGGTCGAGCTCTATATCGGCCACACCATCCATGAGCGGCGCGCGCCCTTCCTGCATCGCTTCCGCTACCGGATATCCTCGATCCTGATTGATCTGGACCGCCTTGATGAGGCGGGCCGGATGAGCCGTCTGTTCTCGGTGGAACGCTTCAATCTGTTCGCCTTTCGCCAGCGAGATCACGGCGCGCGGGACGGATCATCATTGGCGGCCTGGGCGCGCGCCCGGTTCGAAGAGGCCGGGATCGCCATTGGCGAGGCCCGCCTGCGCCTGCTCTGCTCGCCGCGCGTACTGGGCTATGTGTTCAATCCGCTCTCGGTCTATTTCGCCGAAGGGCGCGACGGCGCGCTCAAGGGCGTGATCTATCAGGTGCACAACACGTTCGGCGACCGCCACGCCTATGTCGCGCCCTGCGCCGGGACGACGCCCGAGCGTCAGGAAGCCGACAAGGTGTTCTATGTCTCGCCCTTCTTCGATGTGAGCGGGCGGTATGAATTCACCCTGCGCGCGCCCGGAGAGCGCTTCCAGCTGACCATCCTGAAACAACGCGAAGACGGGCCGGACCTGCTGGCCACCATGGCCATGAAACGCAAGGCTTTGAGCAGCGCGGCCCTGGCCGGACTATTCGCGAGCCAGCCTTTCTCCACCCTCAAAACCATCGCCGCCATCCACTTTGAAGCCCTCAAACTCTGGCTGCGCGGGGCGCGCTATGTACGCCACCCCGAACCGCCTGACGCGCCTACCCTCGCCCGCCTGTCCGACGCACGCCGTCCGGCTTCGCTTGGCCACAATCGGAAAAACCAGTAAAATCAGTCTCGAGCCGAGACGCGACGGAGCCTCCATGAACAAGCCCGCCGACATGACTGCTCACCAGGGCGCCCTGCGCGCCGACAGCGCCGCCATCGACAGCCTGAAGGGCGTGCCGCGCATGGCGCGCTTTGCCCTGCGCATGCTGTTGAAACTGAAAAGCGGATCTTTGACTGTCGTCCTTCCCGACGGGACCGCCCTGCGCTTTGAGGGCGCCGCGCCCGGCCATCAGGCGCGCATGGACCTGGCCAGCTACGCCATCGTGCGCAAGGTCTTGTCCGGCGGCGATGTCGGTTTCGCCGAGAGCTTCATGGACGGGGATTGGGGCACGCCCGACCTGCCGGCCGTTCTGACAGTCTTTTCTGACAATCTCGACCAGATGCCCAGCATCGCCACGGGCGGGCCGGTGACGCGCTTCATGCACTGGATTTACCACCGCCTGCGCGCCAACACGAAAAGCGGCGCCCGCAAGAATATCGAGGCCCACTACGATCTGGGCAATGAATTCTACGAGCGCTGGCTCGACCCTTCCATGACCTATTCCTCGGCCCGTTTTCCGACGGCGCAGACCAGCCTGGAAGACGCCCAGCGGGAGAAATACGCCGCGCTGGCCCGGTCCATCGACCTGAAATCCGGCCACAGCGTTCTGGAGATCGGCTGCGGCTGGGGCGGGTTTGCGGAATATGCGGCCAAGGAGATCGGCGCCCAGGTGACCTGCCTCACCCTGTCGCCGTCCCAGCGCGATTATGCGCTCGAGCGCATGCAGCGCCACCAGCTGTCGGACCGGGTCGACATCAAGCTGCAGGATTATCGCGACGAAACCGGACGCTATGACCGGGTCGCGTCCATCGAGATGTTCGAGGCAGTGGGCGAGGAATACTGGCCGAGCTTCTTTTCCAAGGTGGCCGAGGTGCTCGAGCCCGGCGGCCGCGCCGGCCTGCAGATCATCACCATCCGGGACGATCTGTTCGACAGCTACGCCCGGCGCACTGATTTCATTCAGCGCTATATCTTCCCCGGCGGCGTCCTGCCCAGCGTCACCAAGCTGCGCGAGCAGTTCGACCGGGCGGGCCTGGGCTTCGACGCCATGGAGCAGTTCGGCGAGGACTATGCCCGCACGCTGAATGCCTGGCTGCAATCCTTCCGCCATGCCTGGCGCGACCTGCAGCCGCTGGGCTTTGACGAACGCTTCCGCCGCATGTGGGAGTTCTATCTGGCTTATTGCGAAGCCGGCTTCCGCACCGGCCGCGTCAATGTCGCCCAGTTCGCGTTGAGCAAGGGCGCCGCGTAGGCGTTCGCACCACCTCATAGCCCGGCGCTATCGCGAACCAAGCTATAATCGATTTCTCTTTCGTGGGGCGGGGCGCCAATGTGGCAGGGCAGCTGCGGCCATGCTGCGTCCCCAAACCTCGGGCCGCGCTGTCAGGCCAAAGCCTGTGAACCCTGACTGCCTGACGCCCCCGGAGCTCGCCCAGCTCCGGGGGTTGTCGTTTCAGCCGCTCAATTCAATGTCAGCCGCAGCGGACGTCGATAACGACGCCGCGCGCGTCGGTGACGATGTTCAGGCGATCGGGGCGGTAATCCATCGTGACCGGATCACCGTGCGCGTACACGCGGTGCGGCGCCGGCAGGCTGTCGGTGTGCACTTCAGCGACCCGTTGACCAACCAGAACCTGATACTGCTCGGCGGCGCACGCACGCTCCTGGTCCGGTTCACCGGTGACGGGATTGTCCGGAGACGTCCCTGGCGGCGGCGCGGGCATCGTCTGGCACGCGGTGACAAACAGTGCGGCAAGACACATGGCGGCAAGGCGTTTCATGCTGACTTCTCCCAGCGGCCCGAGGTGGTTTGTTTCCAGTAGGATACAGGCGTTTGAGACTTTTTCCGGGCGCTCCAGAGATCGCGCGCCCAAGCCATCGCGCTCGCGTCATCCGCCTCGAACATGATCACCACCCTCTCCCAGCCATCTCCGGGTCCGGGATCGGCGCCGTCGAGACAGAACATCATCGTGGCGCCGTTCAGGTTTTCCGGCGTCCGCGACAGCACCACAGGGTGCTGGTCGGCCCGCGGCCGGTCCGCGCGCCCATGGGGCAGGAAGCTGTCATCGGCGAACGTCCACAAATGCTGGTCCAGACTGTCGATACGGGCTTCATCCGGGCTCACGACGGCCGCACGCCCGCCTCTGGCGAGCAGCTTTTGCAGCAGCTCGGGCAGGGTGTCGGCGATCCGGGCGCGCTCGTGATGATAGAACCAGAACTCGCTCACCGCGCCATCCTTGTGGCCGGGCAGACCCGCGCTCCGCGCCGCGAACCGGCGCCGGAACGCGGGCGCAGCCTCATGCCTCGTAGTTGTCGCGCACCAGGCGGTCGAGCAGGCGCACGCCGTAGCCGGTGCCGAAGGTTGGCAGGCGCGGATCCTTGGCGCCTGAATGCATCCCCGTGCCCGCGATATCGATGTGGCACCAGGGGACATCATTGGTGTAGCGCTTGAGGAATTGCGCCGCGGTGATGGAGCCGGCCATGCGGCCCATGCCGATATTCTTCATGTCCGCGATATCGCTATCGATCTGGCGGTCGTATTCCGGTCCCAGCGGCAGGCGCCACACGCCTTCATCGGACGCCTTGCCGGCCTTGAACAGCTGATCGGCCAGCTTGTCGTCGCTGGCGAATATGCCCGCATGTTCTTGACCCAGGGCGATCAGAATGGCCCCTGTGAGCGTGGCCAGATCGATCATGAATCTCGGCTTGAACTCTTTCTGCGTGTACCAGAGCGCATCGGCCAGGACGAGCCGCCCCTCGGCGTCGGTATTGAGGATCTCGATGGTCTGGCCCGACATGGACGTAACGATATCGCCCGGACGCTGCGCCTTGCCGTCGGGCATGTTTTCCACAAGACCGATGACGCCGACGACATTGACCTTCGCCTTGCGGCCGGCCAGCGCCGCCATCAGGCCGACAACAGCAGCCGACCCGCCCATATCGCCCTTCATCTCGTCCATCTTCTCGCCCGGCTTCAGCGAGATGCCGCCCGTATCGAATGTCACGCCCTTGCCGACGAAAGCGATAGGCTGATCGCCTTCCTTGCCGCCCATCCACTTCATCACGACGAGCTGGGATTCCTGCGCCGAGCCCTGGCCGACGCCGAGCAGGGCGCCCATGCCCAGCTTCTTCATCGCCGATTCGCCCAGCACTTCGATTTCAAGCCCGAGCTTGTCGAGCTTCTTGACGCGGCGGGCATACTCTTCCGGACCCAGCACGTTGGGAACTTCGTTGACCAGATCGCGCGCCAGTTCGACGCCTTCGCAGACCGGCTCCCAATCCTTCCAGACCTTCTTGGCCGCTTTTGCATCCGTCACCACGATCTCAAGCGTGTCGAGGGACGGCTTCTTGTCGTCTGAAAGCCGCGTGCGGTACTTGTCGAAGCGATAGGCGGCCAGGCGCGCGCCCAGGCCGGCGCGCGCTGCGCCCTCCAGATCCGCCACGCCATCAAGACGCAGAGACAGGACCTTCGCGCCGGTGGTCAGCAAGCTCTTGGCGACCCCGGCCGCCGCCTGCTCGAGCGCGTTGCCATTGAGCGCCTTCTTGTCGCCCAGTCCGAACAACACAAGGCGCGCAGCGTCCATGTCAGCGGGCGCCGAAACCGTGAGCACCTGGCCCGGAGCGCCGGTAAAGCGCGAGGTTTTGAGCGCGCGGGTGATCGCGCCGCCCGATTCGGCGTCCAGCGCCCGGGCGGCGTCTGACAGGGCTGCCCCCGTGTACGCCGGCGCGGCGATCGCATCACCTGTGGCGGTTTCGTTGAACTTGATTTTCATGGGCTTCCTTTCGGCATTCGGGCGGGGCGCGCTGGGCCTGGGCCCGGCAGCGCATGAACGTAGCACGCGTTCGCCAGTGGTATCGCATCGCGGGCCGGGTTAGAAGACGGGGTCTTCACACCGTCCCTCCCGCCCCTCCACCCTCGAGCCGGCTTTATGACCCTGTTCCAGCGCTATGCTTTCCGACAGGCGCTCTGGCCGTTCCTGGGCGCGCTCGCCGCGCTTGGCGGGCTGGCCGTGCTCACCCAGTCGCTGTCCAATCTCGACCTGGTCGCTGACCAGCGTGACGCGACATGGCGCCTGGTCTGGATCACGCTCCTGGCCATGCCCCAGGTCATCGCCCTGCTGATACCCGTGGCGGTGTTCATCGCCTGCGCGATGGCGTTCAACAGGCTCAACAGTGATTCCGAACTGATCATCGGCGCCGCGGCGGGGATGAGCCGCCGCCAGCGCCTCACGCCGTTCCTGCGGCTGGCGGCCTATGCGATCCTGCTCAATCTGGTGATCAATCTGTTCGTCCAGCCCGCAAGTTTCCGCCAGATGCGCGAGCAGGTATTCGAAATCCGCACCGATATCGCCGCCAGTCTGATGCGCCCGGGCGAATTCATCTCCATGGGCGACGGTGTCAGTTTCTATGCGCGCGAGATCGGCGAGGACCAGGTTTTGCGCGGGGTGTTTATCGAGGACGGGCGCGGCGCCTACGCCACCGCCTATGCGGCGCGCCGCGCCATCATTGCGCGCAGCGACCGCGGTCCGGTCATGCTGCTGGAGGACGGCGTCCTCACCCAGCTGGACGAGGCCGACACGCTGTCGAGCCTGACGTTTGACCGCTACGAGTTTGATCTGGGCGCCTTTATCGACACCTCGTCAGCCTTCTTCTTCAAGGAGAGCGACCGGTTTCTTCCAGAGCTGCTGCGTCCCAGCGCAGCGGATATCGCCCGCGCCAGACAGGCCGCGGATCTGGCCGCAGAAGGTCACTACCGCCTGTCTTCGCCCCTTTACAGCCTGGCGTTTGCGCTGATCGCCGCCGCCGCCTTCCTGTCCGTCGAGCATCGGCGCACCGGCTATATGCGCTTCATCCTGATCGCTGGCGCGTCGGCGCTCCTGCTTCGCCTGATCGGCTTCGCTGTTCAGGCCGCCGCATCCGGCAATACCGATCTAAACGCCTTGCAATATGCCACGCCGCTGTTCGGCGCCGCGGCGGCGCTCTGGCTGATCGCCCGGCCGAACCGCGGGGCGCGCCAGAGCCGGCGGCGATTTGCGGAGGCCGCATGATCACCACGCGCCTGTCCCGCTATATTTTCTGGCAGACGCTGATCGGCGTGATCGGGGCGGCCTGCGTCATTGTCGCCGTGATCGTTCTCATCGATTTTGTGGAGACGTCCAGGGACATTTCCCGGCGCGCCGATGTCGGCGCCTTGCAGGCGCTTGAGCTGACTTTGCTCAAGACCCCGCTTCTGGTTCAGGACACGCTGGCTTTCATCGTGCTGTTCGGGGTCCTCTTCACCTTTTTCCGACTCAACCGGCGCAGCGAGCTGATCGTCATGCGCGCATCGGGATATTCGGCCTGGCGCATCCTCGCCCCGGCGGGTCTGCTGACTGTGATGGCCGGATTGCTGGGCGCCGCCGTCTTGAACCCGCTGAGCGCGGCGGCCAATGCAAGGTTCGAGACTCTGCGCGATTCCTATATCGACGCCCGCGCCGGACAGACGGCGCCCGGCGCGCGCATCTGGCTGCGCGAGGCGACGCCGGGCGGGTTCATCGTCATCGGCGCGGCCGCGATCGATCCGGACGCCTCGACATTGCGCGATCCGGTGTTCCGCTACTACGGGGAGGCCGAAGCGGGGATTCCGCGGCTTGAGCGCACCGTGATGGCGGACAGCGCCGAGCTTCGCAGCGGATTCTGGCTCCTCGAAGACGCCACAGAAGCACAGCCGGGCGACACGTTGCAGGTCCTGGGCGAGGTGTCTTTACCGACCCTGATTGGCGGACAGGCCCTGTTTGAACGGGTGCGCTCGCCGGGCGGGGTGTCATTCTGGCGCTTGCCGTCGGTGATCGAATCCGCACGACAGGCCGGCCTCTCGAGCCGTCCCTACGAGCTGCGCTGGCAGAATCTGCTCGCCCAACCGCTCCTGTTGTTTGCAGCGGCGCTGCTGGCGATCACGGCGACGTTGCGCCTGCACCGGCTCGGCGGGGCTGCGGGCTTTGCAGCGGCCGGCGCCGGGGTAGGCTTTCTTCTTTATTTCTTCCAGGAACTCTTGCTGGGTCTGGGTTCAGCGGGCACGCTCGATCCGGTGACAGCGTCTTGGACAGCGCCGGCGCTCTTCACGCTGGCGGGACTGTTTTTCCTCGCCGCAACTGAGGACGGCTGACCTGCAGCGTCCCGCGATTGCACCTGCGCGCGCAATGGGTATCTTGCGCCAGAGACCAAACAGGGTGGTTGACCGCATGCTTTTGAGCCGATTTCTGCGTCTCGCCGTATTGATCGTGGCGCTCGTGATGGCCGCGCCCGTTGCGCGTGCGCAAATCGTTGAGGGCATCGCGGCCGTCGTAAACGACGAGCCGATCACCACGCTGGACGTGCGTGACCGCATGCGTCTCATCCTTTTTTCGGCCGGCATCGAGCCGACTGAGGAAATTCTGGCGCAGGTGCTCGATCAGGCCATGCGCGGGCTGATCGAGGAAAGCATCCAGCTCCAGACCGCCGCCGAGTTCGAGCTGGTGGTGGAAGAGGAAGAGATCGACAACGCGCTGTCCAACCTTGCCCAGTCGAGCGGTGAATCGCTTGAAGCGCTGCAGCGCGACCTGGATGCCGCCGGCGTGCCGGTCGATACGCTGCGCCGTCAGGTTCGCGCCGAGATCGCCTGGCAGATCCTGACCAGCGGACGGTTCCGCCCGCGCATCCGCGTCTCCGATCAGCAGATCGAAGTCGCCATGGAGCGTCTGGTCGCATCCGCCCAGCAGCAGCAGTTCCGCATGCTGGAAATCCTGGTCGAGGCGCCCTCCGGCGCCGGCGGTGAGGAACAGGCGCTTGAAACTGTGCGCACCATTTACGGGCTGATCGAAAGCGACGAAGTGCCCCTGCAGGCGGTCGCTCAGCAGTATTCGGCCGCGCCGAGTGCGGCTGTCGGTGGCGATACCGGCTATGTCACCGCCGCGTCCATGCGTCCGCAAGTGCTGGAAATCGCACAGCAAATGCCGCCAGGCTCGATCTCCAATCCGATCCGCGTGCCGGGCGGCTACATGATCATCGCGCTGATCGACCGGCGCGAAGGCCGGGTGGTGGAGCAGCTCACCCTGTTCCAGGCCACCGTGCCGAACTCGCGAATCACAGACGCGTCGCGCACCGCGATGGCAAGCGCGGCGGCCAATTTGCGCGGATGCGATGACGTGGCCGGCGCAATGTCGGGTGTCGAAGGCGTGATCGTGTCGAACCTTGGTGCGGTCGCCGTCAACGCACTCGTGCCCCAGATTCGCGACGCGGTGGACGGGCTTGAGGCCGGACAGGCGACCGGCGTGCTTGAAACCGGCGCCGGCCTGCAGGTGTTCGTGCTGTGCGGCCGCGAACTGACCGGCCCCGGCGTGCCGACCACCCAGGAAATCGAACGCCAGCTCATCGACCAGCAGCTGGGTCTTCTGGGCCGGCGCTGGCTGCGCGACCTGCGCCGCGAAGCGACGGTCGATATCCGCGACATTCAGTGAACGCCGCCCCGCTCGCGCTGACCCTCGGCGACCCGGACGGGATCGGGCCGGAGATCGCGCTGAAAGCCTGGCGCGCGCTGCGCGATTGCGGTCCGCGATTTGTGCTGATCACAGACCCCGCTCATGCTTTTGAGGCCGCGCGCCTGCTGGACCTGCCGCGTCCCGAACCGGTGGCCAGCTGGGCCGAAGCGGCGGCCCTGTTTGCTGACACTCTGCCGGTCATGCCCCTGCCCGCCGCAGACGGCGCGCGAGCGGCGCTGGCCTCCATCGACGCCGGTGTAGCGGCGGTGCTGTCGGGGGACGCCTCAGCGCTGGTCACCAATCCGGTGTCGAAGGCGCGCCTCTATGAGGCCGGGTTCGCCTTTGCGGGCCATACCGAATACCTCGCCCACCTCACGGCGCAAGCGCCTGTCACCGGACCACGCGGCCCGGTCATGATGCTGGCCGGCGGCGGGCTGCGCTGTGCGCTGGTGACCATCCACAGGCCGCTGCGCGAGGCGATCGACGCCCTCACGTCCGAAGCAATTGTTCAGACGGCCCGCATCGTCGCGCATTCGCTCACGCAGGATTTCGCCATCGCCCGCCCGCGGCTGGCGCTGGCGGGCCTGAACCCTCATGCCGGCGAAGGCGGCGCGCTGGGCCGCGAGGAGATCGACATTCTGGCGCCCGCCCTGGAAGCGTTGCGCGCCGAGGGGATCGATATCGCAGGCCCCCTGCCCCCCGACACCATGTTCCATGCCGAGGCGCGCGCGCTCTATGACGCGGCGATATGCCTGTATCATGATCAGGGGCTGATCCCGGTGAAGACGCTGGACTTCCACGGCGGGGTGAATGTCACGCTGGGCCTGCCCATCGTGCGCACCAGCCCGGACCATGGCACGGCGTTCGATATCGCCGGTCGGGGCATTGCCCGCGCCGACAGCCTGATCGCCGCCCTGAAGCTGGCTGCAGACATGGCCGCCTGCCGGTCCGGGACCCCGTCATGAGCCTCGACGCCCTGCCGCCGCTGCGCGATGTCATCGCGCGCCATGGTCTGGGCGCGGACAAACGGTTTGGCCAGCACTATCTGCTCGACCTTAATCTGACTGCCAAGATCGCCCGGCTGTGCGGCGACATGACAGATCTGGACGTCATCGAGGTCGGCCCCGGGCCCGGCGGGCTGACCCGCGCCCTGCTGGCCGCCGGCGCGCCGCGCCTGACCGTCATCGAACGCGACGCCCGCTTCCTGCCCGCGCTGGAAGAGATCGGCGCCGCCGAGCCCGGACGCCTGCACATCGTCAAGGCGGACGCCCTCCTGGCCGATGAGCCCAGTCTGATCACCGGCCCCGGCCTGCTGGCGTCCAATCTGCCCTATAATGTCGGCACCGCCCTGCTGATCAAATGGCTCGAAGCGTCGCCGCCCTGGTGGCGCCGGCTGGTGCTGATGTTTCAGAAGGAGGTGGCTGAACGCGTCGTGGCCGCCCCGGGCGAGGAGGCTTACGGGCGCCTCGCCATTCTGGTCTCGTCCGTCGCCCGCGCACGCTACGCCTTTACCGTGCCGGCGCGCGCCTTCACGCCGCCGCCCAAGGTGGATAGCGCCGTGGTGGTGCTGGAGCCCCTGCCCGACGCTGAGCGCTTTGGCGATCTCGAAGCCCTTCGCATCGTGACCGAGAGCGCGTTCGGTCAGCGCCGCAAAACCTTGCGGCGGTCGCTGGCCCAAGCGGCTGCGCGGGCCAACGTGTCCACAGAATTATTGCTCGAGGCCGCCGGGATTGATCCCGGCGTCCGGGCCGAAACCATTGCCCCGGACGGCTTCATGCGGCTGGCTGCGGCCTGGCGCGCCGCGCGCGCCGGTGGCTAGCCAAGATCAGAAACCGGCGAATCGCGTCAGTTATCGCTATACTGCTGCGACAAGCCGGGGAATGAATGGCGCGCGCTGAAACCGTTTATGTCTGCCAGTCCTGCGGTTCGGTCCACGCCAAGTGGGCCGGCCGGTGCGATGCGTGCGGCGCGTGGAACTCGCTGGCCGAAGAAGCCGCGACCAGCGCGCCCATAGGCAGCGGCGCCAAGGCGGCCCCTGCCCGCTCCAGCCGGCGCCCTCAGCTGGAGCTGGTGGATCTGGGCAGCGAGACGCCTGACCCGCCCCGCCTTGTCACCGGCATTGACGAGCTGGACCGGGTGGCCGGCGGCGGGCTTGTGCCCGGCTCGGCCATTCTGGTGGGCGGCGATCCGGGGATCGGCAAATCCACACTGCTCTTGCAAGCGGCTGCGCGCCTGGCGTCTTCGGGCGCCTCCACCGTCTATATCTCCGGCGAAGAAGCGGCCGGTCAGGTCCGCCGGCGCGCGCGCCGGCTGGGCCTGGCTGATTCGCCGGTGCGTCTGGCGGCGGAAACCTCGCTTGAGGTGATCCTGGATGGTCTGCGCAAGGAAAGCCCCGACGTTGCGGTGCTCGATTCGATCCAGACGCTCTGGTCCGATCAGCTGGCCGCCGCTCCGGGCACGGTGGCGCAGGTGCGCGCCTGCGCCCAAGAGCTCGTGCGCTTCGCCAAGAAGCGCAACACGGTGGTGGTGCTGGTCGGCCACGTCACCAAGGACGGCCAGATCGCCGGTCCGCGCGTGGTCGAGCACATGGTCGACGCGGTGCTCTATTTTGAAGGCGAGCGCACCCACCAGTTCCGCATCCTGCGCGCGGTGAAGAACCGCTTTGGCCCCGCCGACGAGATCGGTGTCTTCGAGATGGCCGAATCCGGTCTACAGGAAGTGTCCAACCCGTCCGCCCTGTTTCTCGATGGCCGCGGCGCCAACACATCCGGCGCCGCCGTCTTTGCCGGCATGGAGGGCACGCGGCCCGTGCTCACCGAAATTCAGGCGCTGGTAGCGCCCGCCGCCTTCGGCACGCCGCGCCGGGCAGTTGTCGGGTGGGACTCAGGACGCCTCGCCATGGTGCTGGCCGTGCTGGAGGCGCGATGCGGCCTTGGCTTTGGCGGCCGTGACGTTTATCTCAACGTCGCGGGCGGACTGAAAATCGCCGAGCCTGCGGCGGATCTGGCGGTGGCGGCAGCCTTGATCTCATCCTTCCTTGACACCCCCCTGCCCGGTGATGGCGTCGTCTTCGGCGAGATTGCACTGTCAGGCGATGTGCGCCCGGTCGGCCGCACCGAAGCCCGCCTGAAGGAAGCCGCCAAGCTGGGCTTCAATCGCGCCCTCGCCCCGCAGGGCGCAGACGGCGCAGGGCTCAGGATCGACAGTGTGGATACCGTGCAGGCGCTGGTGCGCCGGCTCGGCCAGGACCCGGCTTGAGATCAGGGCCAGGAGGATCATGATGGACGCCAGCCTGACCGGATTTGACCTCTTCGCCCTTGTGATCCTGTTTGTATCCGGCGTGATGGCCCTGATGCGCGGCTTTGTCCGCGAGGCGCTGACTGTCACAGCCTTCGTCGCGGCAGCGCTGGCGGCGCTCTGGACGCGGCCTGTTTTCGCCAGCCTTTTGCGCGGCGTGATCAGCTCGGACATTCTGGCCAATCTGATCGTCATGGCGGCGGTGTTTCTGCTGGTCTATCTGGCGGTCAGCTTCGTCACCAGCTCCCTGCAGAAGGGGGTGAAGAGCGGCGAGGACGTCACCGTGATCGACCGCACCGCCGGCTTTATCTTCGGTCTTGCACGCGGTCTCGTGCTTCTGGGGCTGCTGGTGCTGGTGTTCAAAAACACGTTACCCGGCGCCGAACCGGCTTGGCTGGTCCGGTCGCAGGCCTATCCCTTGGCCAACGCCACCGCCCAGCTTCTTCAATCCCTGGCGCCCGAAGGCAGCTGGGCGCGGGACGGCGCTGCTGACGGACCGCGCGACGATGTTGACGAGGACGAGTTGGGGCGTCTTATCGAGCGCACACTCGACGGGAGCCGATGACATGAGCTTTCCCAGTCTGACCTACGACGCCGCCACGGATCGTCCGCGCGAGGAATGCGGCGTGTTCGGGGTGCGCGGCGCAGCGGAAGCGGCGGTCCTGACGGCTTTCGGGCTTCACGCGCTCCAGCATCGCGGCCAGGAGGCCTGCGGCATCACCAGCTATAATGCCGGACGCTTCCACTCAGAGCGCCATCTGGGCCTTGTGGGCGACCATTTCACCGACCCGGCGCGCCTGAAGGCGCTGGCGGGCGACATGGCGATCGGCCATGTGCGCTATTCCACGTCAGGCGGCGCGGTGATGCGCAATGTCCAGCCGCTTTACGCCGATGTGCGCGGCGGCGGCGTGGCGCTGGCCCATAACGGCAATCTGACGAATGCCCGCGCCATCCGTGAAGAACTGGTGGCCGGCGGCGCGATTTTTCAGTCCACCTCGGACACCGAGGTCATCCTTCAGCTTTCCGCCCGGTCCAAGAAGACCAAGGCGGTGGACCGGCTGATCCAGGCGTTGACCCAGATCGAAGGCGCGTTTGCGCTGGTCGGCCTGACCAATGACACTCTGATCGGCGCACGCGACCCGCTGGGCATCCGCCCGCTGGTCATGGGCGAGCTGGACGACGCGGTGATTTTCGCCAGCGAGACCTGCGCGCTGGACATGATCGGCGCGCGCCTGCTGCGCGAGGTGGAGCCCGGCGAAGTGGTCATCGTATCGGACAAGGGCATCGAGTCGCGCCGCTACGCCCCGCGAACGTCCGCGCGGCCCTGCGCGTTCGAATACATTTACTTCGCACGGCCCGATTCGATCATTGACGGGGTGTCGGTTTACGAGGCGCGCAAGCGGATGGGCCGCCGGCTCGCCGAAGAATCGCCTGCGGATATCGATGTGGTGGTGCCGGTGCCGGACTCCGGCATGGCCGCCGCGCTCGGCTTTGCCGAAGCCATCGGCCGCCCGTTTGATCTTGGCATCATCCGCTCTCACTTCGTCGGGAGGACCTTCATCCAGCCCACCCAGGCCAAGCGCGATCTCGGCGTCCGGCGCAAGCACGCCGCCAATCCGTCGGTCCTGAAAGGCAAGCGCGTGCTGCTGATCGACGATTCCATCGTGCGCGGGACGACATCGAAAAAGATCGTGCGCATGGTGCGCGAGGCCGGCGCCACGGAAGTCCATTTCCGCTCGGCCTGCCCGCCGATCACCCATCCCGATTTCTACGGCATCGACATGCCCATGCGTGAGGAGCTGATGGCCGCGAGCCACAATCCCGAACGCATGCGCGCCATGCTCGAATGCGACTCGCTGGGCTTTCTCTCGGTGGAAGGGCTGTACTGGGCGGTGCGCGGCGAAGCGCGCAACCCGGACCGGCCGCAACTGGCCGATCACTATTTCACCGGGGAATACCCGACCCGGCTTGTGGACCGCGACATGGCGCGATCCAACAAGGATGAACAACTCTCGCTTCTGGTGGATGCATGACCCAATCGCGCCCGTTTGAGGGCCGCGTGGCGCTGGTGACCGGCGCATCGCGCGGCATAGGCTATTCTGTGGCTCTGGCGCTGGCGGGCGCAGGCGCGCACGTCATCGCGACGGCGCGCACCCAGGGCGGTCTGGAAGACCTGGACGACGCCATCCGCAAGCAGGGCGGCTCGGCGACGCTGGTCCCGATGGACATGGCCTCGGCGGACGGCATCGAAAAGCTTGCCCGGGCCGTGGAGCAGCGCTGGGGCAAGCTGGATATTCTGGTGGTCAATGCCGGCGTGCTGGGCATGCTCACCCCCACGGCGCAGATCCCGGCCAAGGTCTGGAACGAAGTGCTGGCGGTGAACCTTCTGGCCCCGGCCCGCCTGATCCGCGCGTTCGAAGCGCTGCTGAAAGCCTCTGACGCGGGCCGTGCGGTCTTCACCACTTCGGGCATCGGCAGCCAGCGCTCGCGCGCTTACTGGGCCGCCTATGGCGCGTCCAAGGCCGGGCTGGATGCGCTGGTCAGGAGCTGGGCGATGGAGCTGTCCGGCTCCAGCGTGCGCGCTAATCTCCTCGACCCGGGCAGTGTGCGCACGCGCATGCGCGCCAAGGCCGTGCCGGGCGAAGACCCGCAGAGCCTGCCCCATCCTGACGACATCGCCCCGGCTTTTCTGGCGCTGTGCTCGGTGGATGAAACGCGCACGGGCGAAATTATTCAGGCCAGTCAGGCCGCTTAGCGCGTCCCGTCCCCGCGCCGGTCGCGCCGCTCGCGCCACGGGCGGTCGCGGCGCGCCACGGTCTCTTCAATGACGCGCGCGCGCGTCTCCGGCTCCATCTCCGCCAGCGTCTCCAGAATCACCGCCTCGGAGCGCGCCTCAAACCGGGCGCGCGCATCGCGCGCCTGCGCCGTGGCGGCACGGGCGGCGTCGGGGTCGAACGGCTCGGTCCGCAATGCGGCATAGGCCGCCTCCTGCGCCCGCCAGGCGTCACGTCCGAGCTGTCTTAACTCCGGTCCGGCCGCCTCGAAGCGGGCGCGCACCTGGGCCCGGCTATCATCGGGAAGGGCGCGCATGAAGGCGCGCATGCTAAAGGCGCTGCGCGGGCCGGAGGACCGGTCCTGATGCGTTGCTTCAGGCGCCGGCACCGCGAACCAGGTGCGCGCGCCGGCGCCGATCAGCACGCCATTGATCAGCACCGAAGCAATCAGCAGCATGATCCAGATATTGAGCCTGCTCATCGCGCGGCCTCCTCCAGCCAGTCGGCCTCATCTTCGGCCAGCACCGCGAACGCGCGCTCAAACAGGACTTCGTCATCCGTTTGGGGCGCCCCGGTGGTCAGCCAGCCGGCGCTGACGCCGACCACCAGCGCCGCAGCCGCCGCCATCGCCGACCAGCGTGGCGCCGCGGCCTCCGAGGCCGGAGCGCTGGCGATCACGGATGCGTACAAGGCCGCGTTTGGCGCCGCGTCGCGGGCCGATTCCAGAAGCGCATTCAAAGCCCTGGCTTGCGCCAGCGCTGTGCGCGCCGCCTCGGGATGTGCAGCCATGAAGGCCTGACCCTCGCCGCGCTCGGCGTCCGGCCAGGACATCAGGTCCGGACCATACAGTCCGGCGAGGTCTTCAAAACGGTCTAGCGTCATCATGCGTCGCCTCCTCGCCCATCGCTGAGCGTGCCGATCATAGCGGCGGCCTCGTTAAGAAGCGCTGTTTTCAAAGTCCGCCGCGCGCGCGCCAGCAGGGATTCCAGCGCCTCTTCGCTCACCTCAAGGATCTGTGCGGCCTCAGCCTGGCTCATATCCTGAAAGTGACGCAATTCCAGTGCGATGCGCTGACGCTCGGGCAGCGCCGCCACGGCTGCGCGCACCTGGCTGGCGGCCTGATGGGCGCCCAGTGTCTGTTCGGCGTCGGGCGCGGTATCCGGCAGGTCCGGCGCGTCATCGCCCGCCAGCGGCGCTTCGCGGCGTTTGCGCAGGCGGTCGTGGCAGGCATTGATGGTAATGCGCCCGATCCAGGTCTCCAACTTGGCTCGTTCGGGGTCATAGCGGGAGATTTTGCGCCAGACCTTGACGAACACCTCCTGGGCGGCGTCCTCGGCTTCGCCGGGATCGCGCAGGAGCCGCTGCGCCAAGCCAAAAACCATTGGCAGGCAACGCTTTGTCAGCGCTGCAATCGCCTCGCGATCACCGCGCGCCACGCCGTCGGCCAGCGCCCGGTCGGCAGCCATCTGCGTCCCGCCTGCCCCGGCTTGGGAGCCGGAGCGTCCTGTGATCAGGCGCAGGGCGGGACGCGTCATGACGGCTCCTGGAGGCGTCAGCCTCCGCGGCGATGGCCACGGCCGCGGTGTTCGCCATTGCCGCGGCGCTCGCGCATACGTTCGCGCATCTCTTCGGCGGCGGCGGTGCGTTCTTCAGCCGTCACAACACCATCGCTGTTCGCATCGGCCCGGTCAAACAGGGACAGGCTGCGTTCGATGAAGGCGTCGCGGGTCATTTCGCGCGGGCCGGCGGCGTCTTCGCCCTGACGTTCACGCCAGGCCTGGGCGCGGGGGCTGTTGCGCATGCGCTCGATCCGCGCCCGCTCGGCCGGAGAGGCGTCCTCGATGGTCAGGACACCGTCGCCATTGCGGTCGCGGAAATCGAACTCGGAGCCGATAAACGCAATGAAATCAGTGCGTGAAACGTCTGCCTCGGCATCTTCAGCAGCCAGGCCCAGCATGCCGGGGCCGCGGGCGCCGCGGCGGCCTGGTCCCCAGTTTCCGGCCGGGCGTTCGGTGGCGGAGTGGTCGTCAGCGGTGAAGACCGCCGCTTCAACGGCGCCAGCGGCGCCGGCGGCCAAAGCAAAGGCGGCCAACGTGGTCAGGAGCTTGATTTTCATCAGATTTGCCTTTCATGGCGAGGGTCCCAGCCCCCTCATGACAGGTGATACGCAGCGCGCGCGCCCTATCCGTCGCCGCCCGCCGCTATCCACGCGCCTGTGCTGCAGCCTATCCCCCGATGAGGGTACGAAAATGGTCCCGCACGGTACATGAATGGGCCTCCATGAGACGAACCAGCGCCTCCATGGTGTCACACCCCGCCGCGCGCGCCAGACGCCGGGCAAACGGCGCGCTGGCGCCCGCCGGATCGAACCCGCCGCCATGGGCGGCGCGAATGAGCTGGGTCACCGCTGCATAGTCGCCATGGGCGGCGATCAGCGCCTCGGCCTCGGCTTGCGGCAGGGCGCCGGAGGCGGCGAGCGCGGCGAGCGCGGGCGCGGTGCCAGGGTCGGCGCGGCGCCCGGCGATGAGCTGGGCGGTCTGGGCAATGAACTCGATCTCGATCAGGCCGCCCTCGCGCATTTTGAGATCCCAGGCCGAGCGGGGCGGCTTCTCGCGCAGCAGCCTTGCGCGCATGGCGGCGGCGTCGGCGCGGATGGTCTCTGCGGGAACCTTGCGGGCGATGGCCGCCGCCACCGCCTCGTCCAGTTCCGCGCCCAAGCCGCCATCGGCGACGATGCGGGCGCGGGTCAGGGCCATGCGTTCAAACGTCCAGGATTCCTCGCTGGCGTAATAGGCGGCAAAGCGCGACAGGCGCACGGCCAGCGGGCCCTGACTGCCCGACGGGCGCAAGGCCATGTCCACGGGATAGAGATCGCCTTCCTCGGTGGGCGCCGACAGGGCGGAGACCAGGCGCTGGGTGAATCGGATGAACCAGGTCTCCACCCCCAGCGGCTTGGGGCCGTCTGAAGCGTCCGCGTCAGCTTCATAGACCAGCATGAGATCGAGATCGGAATCGGCAGACAATTCGCGCCCGCCGAGCTTGCCCAGGCCCAGCACCGCCCAGCGTCCGGGCGCCGGGCCGTGGCGGCGGGTCATTTCCAGCCCGGCGGCGACGGCCATGGCGGCGATGGCGGCGTCGGCCAGCGCCGCAAACGCGATGCCCGCCTCGCTGGCGCCGGCGCGTTCCAGCAGGAGCTGGGCGCCGATGCGGAGGCGCTCCTCGCGCGCGATGCGCCGCGCGGTGTTGAGCGCATCTTCAAACGGCAGATCGGCGAGCGTGGCGAAGCGTTTGGCGATCAGGTCTGGCGGGTCCTCTCGCAAGGGCCGCACAAAGGCGGGCTCCAGCATCACGTCCAGCAAGGCGGGCCGGCGGGCGAGCAATTCGGCCAGACGCGGCGCCAGACCCAGAATGACGATCAGCTCGCGCGCCAGATCGGGCTGATTGACCAGCAGGGACAGGACCTGCACCCCGCTGGGCAGGCCTTCAAAGAAGGCCGCAAAGCGCGTCAGTGCGGCGTCGGGATCACCGGTGGCGCCGATGGCGGTCACCAGCCTGGGCGCAAAGCGCGAGAACAGCCGCCGCGCCCGCTCGGTCCGCGCGGCGCGCGCCCGGCCGGCCGCCCAGCCGGACAGGCGCGCCCAGACCTGGTCGGGGTCTTCAAACCCCAGCCTGGTCAGCGTGGCGAGTGTGTCCGGCGTCGGCTCGACGCCGGTGAGCACCAGGCTTCCGGCATCCGTGGCGAGGCTTTCGCCATCCTCGAACTGCGCCGAAAACAGGGCGTGGACCTCCTGCAAGGTGGCGCGGATGCGCGCGTCGAAGGCGGCGAGGTCCGCTTCGCCTGACAGCGCCGCCACGGCGCGCCGCGCCTCGTCAGCCTCGGGCAGGGTCTGGCTCTGGGCGTCCTCGATCATCTGGATGCGGTGCTCGGCGTCGCGCAAAACTGTGTAGGCGCGCGTCAGCGCGTCGGCTTCATCGGCGTCGATCAGCCCCTCGCCCGCCAGCGCCCGCAGCGCATCCAGCGTTCCGGGCGGGCGCAGGACGGGCTTGCGGCCGCCGAACACCAGCTGCAGCACCTGGGCGTAGAACTCGATCTCCCGGATGCCGCCGCGCCCGAGCTTCAGATCATGACCCGCCGCGCGGACTTTCGAGCGCTCGCCCACCGCCTGGATCTGCTTGGCCAGAGAGCGGATATCCTCCACCGCGGCAAAATCCAGCGCCCGGCGCCAGATGAAGGGCTTGAGATCGGTGAGGAACGCATCGGCGCAGGCCCGGTCGCCCGCGCACCAGCGCGCCTTGGCGTAGGCCGCCCGCTCCCAGTTCTGGCCCACCGCCTCAAAGTAGCGCCGCGCCATGTCGGCGCTCACCGCCGGCGGGGTCGATCCCGGATCGGGGCGCAGGCGCAGATCGACGCGGAAGACATAGCCCTGGGCCGTCACCTCCTGCATCAGGAAGGCGAGCTTCTGGGCCAGGCGATTGAAGCTCTTGGGCCGGTCCTTGCCCTCGGGGCCTTGCGCGATCTCCGGCTCCCACGCGATCACAAGGTCCACGTCGGAGGAGAAATTGAGGCTGCGCTGGCCGTGCTTGCCCAGCGTCAGCACGAAATAGCCGGGCACAGGGTTAGCGTCGTCGGCCACGTCAAACCCGGTCAGGCGCGCAGCGGCGGCCAGCGAGGCCTGAACGCTGACATCCGCGAAGTCCGACAGCGCCCGCGTCACCGTCTCCAATGGCCACGCGCCCGCCAGATCGGCCAGCGCCACGGTCAGATGCATGTCCGCCTTGGCCTCGCGAAGCGCGCGGAGCACGTCGGCCTCATCCTCCAGCGCGCCGGCGGCCCGCGCCGCGTCGAGCGCCCGCTCCAGCACGATCTCAGGCGATTGCTCGCCCAGCGCCTGTAGCGTGGCGGGCCGGCGCGCGGCAGTGCGGGCCAGATAGGGCGCCGCGGCGAACGCGGCGTCCAGAAACGCGCCGCCCCCTTCTCCTTCAGCCTCCCACGCCACAAACGCCTCCGCCGCAATCCGCTCACGCCAGCGCGCCGCGCGCGCGGGATCGATCATGGGCAGGGTGCGGGCGAGCCGGTGCGGCAAAGGGGCGGTCATGGCGCTCAAACTGGCCCGCTCCGGAGGGAACGGCAAGGCAGCAGACGGCACGTCCAAGGGCATTCGTTTGTTCGCCTGACAGGCCAAGGACAGTCATCTCCAAAGGCGCGGCTGGGTTCAGCGCCGGTTCATAGTCCAAACTCAATCTGGTTTACCGCCCTCGGTCCGATGGTCTTTGCAAAGAGGCGCATCGCCATGAATAGCCGCCTATGCCACAGGTTCAGCGCGGGGCTAGATTGACGGGCTGATATTCATTGGGGGGCATTATGATCCTGGGCTCAATCGTGCTGGCGATGAACCTGACGACGGCGCAGCCCGCCATCTCATGCTTCAGCGTGGCGCATCGCTTCTACACGGCAACGCGGGCCGCCGAAATTTGCCGGGATGTCGGAAGTCAATTCTGCTTCAGGCAGGCGAACAATACCTATACGCTCGAACGGTCAGCAGACATATGCCGGAATGTTTATAACGATGTCTGTATGCGCGACAGCTATCGCTACAACACTCTGGAATATTCGGCGCGGATGTGCGCGCACGTCAGCGCAAATGAATGCTATCAGACCCAGCGCCGGTATTATGGCATCCGAAGATCAGCCGAGCTTTGCCGCACGCCATGACGGGCGTCCGGTGATGGTGTTGAGGCGGCGGCCTGGATTTGGAGCCCGTCCTGCGCCCGCCTAACACCCCGGATCGAGCGCCGCGCCCAGCCGGGCCATGAGGCGGCTGACCAGCACCTCGCGGTCCCCGGGCTCCAGTGGCAGGGTGTGCAGCACATCCGACTGCATCAGGCTGGCCAGACCATGCAGGCAGGACCAGGTGAACAGGGCGTCGTGGCGGGCCGGATGATCCACCGCCACCGCCACGTCGCGCACATTCAGTGACGTCAGGCGGTTTTGAAGGATGTCGAAGGCGTGGCGGGCCTTGGCCATCATGTCGGGGTGATCGGAGGGTGTGGGCAGGGGCGCATTGAACATCAGCCGGTATTTCAGCGGAAAAGCGCGCGCATAGCTGAGATAGGCCAGCCCCATCTCCCCCAGATCCGCCCAGCCGTCGTCATGGCGGGGGCGGGCCTCCAGAAAGGCGGCGAACTCGGCGTAGCAGCGCGCCACCACGGCGGCGAGGATATGGTCGCGGGTGGGAAAATGCTTGTAGGGCGCCTGGTGGGAGACGCCCAGCCTGCGGGCGACTTCACGCAGGCTCAGCTGTTCGACCCCATCGGCTTCGATGATCTCCAGCGCCGTGTCGATGCACGATTCCTTGATGGTGTCAGGCTTTGCTCGCGTCGCCATTCCGGTGCCGGGTCATGCCTTTCATGATCGCGCTCATGATCCGCCGGCGGGCGAATCGCGGGAGCATCGCCAGACTGTAACCCAGCAGCTTGGCCAGCGCGCCCGGGCGCACCAATCCGGTTCGCCCCAGCGACGCGAACGCGCCGCATGCGACGGTGACGGGCCGTGCGGCGCCGCCCATCTGCATGCCAGCGCGCGCCGCAAAGCCGGAGTTGACGGGACCGGGCGCCACGGCCAACACGTCGATCCCGCGCGGGCCCAGCTCCAGGCGCAGGCCTTCGGCGAAGACCTGCGCCCAGGCCTTGGTGGCGGCGTAATTGGCAGAGCGCGCCACGCCCTGGAATGCCACGATGGAGCTCATCAGGATGATGCCGCCCTTGCCGCGTTCAATAAAGCGCTTTGAAAACACATGGGTCAGCGCGGCCGAGGCGCGGCAATTGACGTTGATCATGTCCAGCTCGTCTTCGGCGGGGATATCGACGAAATCGCCCGAGGTGCCGTACCCGGCGCAATTGGCCAGAAGGCCGATATCAAGCTCCGCCGTCTGGCCTGTCACGGCGTCCACGGCGTCAGGCCTGGCCAGGTCCGCCACGATCACGCGCGTCTCTACGCCGTAGGTTTGTTTGAGCTGAACGCTGATATCGGCCAGCCGGACCTCGCTGCGCGCCACCAGCACCACATTGAGGCGCCGGCGCGCGGCCTCGAACGCCATGGCCTCGCCAATGCCCGATGACGCGCCGGTGATCAGGACCCATGGGCCGTATTTTTTCTGAAAGGCTTTCGCGCCCATGGCGGCATCTCCGAACAGGTTGACAGCGTCAACCCAATATGGGAGCAGGTAGACGCTGTCAACCGATGAGGCGCCCGCGATGACCGAAACCCCAGAAAGTCTTGTTTATGTGTCGATTACGGGCCTGCGCGTGCGCCATCCGCGCCATGACACGCAGTTCTGGGAGCATGCCGTGGCCTCCATGCTCCAGGCCCAGAGTGCGCCGGGCAATCTGCGCGCAGAGGCGCGCACGGTGGATGATGTGCACCATACGCTCAGCGTCTGGGTGAATCGGGAGGCGATGCTGGCCTATCTGCGCAGCGGGCCGCACCTGGAGGCCCTGCGCCTGTTCCGCGAGATCGCGACGGGCAAGGTGCTGGGCCTGCTCACAGAGACCGTACCCGGCTGGGCCGATGTGCCCCGGCTGTGGCGCGAGAAGGGCCGAGACGTCTGAGCCGGTTCGAGAGGCGCGCTATGGTTAGACAGCGAGCCTAGCCCGGAGCCCTAACCCTCCCCCGGGGGGAAGGTCAGCGCGATGCGCAGGCCGGGGCCCTGGCCGTCTTCGCCGCCCGGGCCGGGGCCGTCATCCAGGGTGAGCTGCGCGCCGTGGACCTCGGCGATGGCCTGGACCAGTGACAGGCCGAGGCCGACGCCCGGCAGGGAGCGGGATTTTTCCAGCCGCACAAAGCGCTCCAGCACCCGCGCGCGATGCTCCATGGGAATGCCCGGGCCGGTGTCCGTGACGGAGATTTCCAGCGCGCCGGCCGCCGTGCGCCGTCCGCGCAGCACCACAGCGCCGCCGCCGGGCGTATATTTGACGGCGTTGTCGAGGATATTGGCGACGGCCTGGGCGATCAGCTCGCGGTCGCCCAGAAGCGTGAGGCCGGGCGGGCAGTCGCAGGCGAACTCCAGCCCCGTCTCCTCGCACACCGGCTCGTAGAGCTCGGCGACGTCGCTGAGCAGGGCGGTGATGTCGAGGGTCTCGAACGCGCGGCGGCGCTCGCCGGCTTGCAGCCGGGCCAGCGACATGACGGCGTTGAAGGTGCGCAGGAGCTCGTCCACATCGCTGATCGCGCGCTGCAGGGCGGCCTCGCGCGCTTCCGCGTCATCGGAATCGATCAGCGCGCCTTCGAGGCGCCCGCGCAGGCGCGTCAGCGGCAGGCGCAGATCGTGGGCAATGGAATCGCCCGCCGTGCGCATGCGCTGCATGAGATGCTCCACCCGGTCGAGCATGGCGTTGAAGTTGGACGAGAGCTCGTCGAGATCATCGCCGGTGTGATTGCGCGGGGCGCGGGTCTCCAGCCGGCCGGCCTTGATGGCGCGGGCCGCCGCGTTGATGGCGTCCAGGCGCCGGGAGAAGCGGCGGCTGACCACGGCGCCGGAAATGATCCCGAGCCCCAGCGCCAGGGCCGAAGCGAACAGCACGGCGTTGAGGGTGTTGGAGACAAAGCGCGCCTCCTCCTCCACATCCATGCCGACAAAGACGCGGTGGCCGCCGGCCAGCTCGGTGATCTGGCCGCGGGCATTGCGTCCCGCCCCGCCATCGGCTCCGTCGGCGGGTGCGCGGTCATAGACAAAGCGCACGCGCCCTTGCGCATCGGCAGGCGCGGCGGGCAGGCCGGAGATATTGCCCGACAGGCGGCGCTGGTCGGCGTCCAGGAAAAGATAGAGAAACTCCCCGCCGCCCACCGAGCGCTGAACGATATAGCGATTGGCGCCGGCCGCACCCCCGGCGGCGTAGCGCGCCTCGATCTGGGCGACCTCAGCGGTGATCGCGGCATCGGCCCGGTTCATCGAGGCCCCGACGGTGGCGGCATAGACCAGCGCCAGAATCACAAAGCTCGACAAGGCAAACAGCCCCGCTGACAGCAGCGTCAGGCGAAAGGCGGTGGTCCGCAGGAAGGGCGGCAGACGCCAGATGTGTCCTGCAGGCTGGGTCACGCCGCCTCTCTGGCTGGTCTGGGGGCCGGTCAGGGCTGTCTCACGGCTGGAGACGATAGCCTGCCCCGCGCACCGTGTGCAGCATCGCCGTGCCATAGGGCTTGTCGATCTTGGCGCGCAGGCGCGAGATGTGCACGTCGATCACATTGGTCTGGGGGTCGAAATGATAATCCCAGACCTTTTCCAGCAGCATGGTGCGGGTGACCACCTGTCCGGCGTTGCGCATGAGGAATTCCAAGAGGCGGAATTCGCGCGGCTGCAACAGGATCGCCTCGCCGCCCCGCTTCACGGTGCGCGCCAGCAGATCCATTTCCAGATCGCCGACTTCCAGGCGGGTTTTCACCGCGTCGGGATTGCGCCGGCGGGCCAGCGCGTCGACGCGCGCGATCAGCTCGGACGGGGCGTAGGGCTTGACCAGATAATCATCGCCGCCGGCTTTCAGGCCCTCGACCCGGTCATCGACCTCGCCCAGCGCCGACAGGATCAGCACCGGGGTCTTGTCGCCCTCTTCGCGCAGGGCCGAGATCATGGAGAGACCGTCGCGCCGGGGCATCATCCGGTCGACGATAAGCACGTCGAACGTGCCTTCGCGCGCCAGCGCCAGCCCGTCCTCGCCATCATGGGCGGCGTCAGCGACGTGCCCGCACTCGCGCAACATTTTCGCGATATTGCGCGCGACCTCCCGGTCATCTTCAACAATCAGAACCCGCATGGCGGTCTCACATCCCGTGTTAATGCGCCAGCGCGCCCTGACGGGCCGGCGCGGCGGCCCTAGTCCATCGCGTCCAGATCCAGCGCGGCGTAGCGCTGCTGACCGCCCTGCATGGCGACGAACACCAGAAGCGCGGCGCGTCCCCGCGAGCGGGCCTCTTCAGCCGCGGCGCGGAAATCGGCGACGGTGCGCACATCGCGCCCGCCCGCTTCCAGGATCGCATCGCCCGGGCGCAGCCCCTTGCGGGCCGCTTCGGAGTCCGCATCCAGATCGGCGACCAGAAGCCCGCGCTGACCCAGCTCCAGCCGGGCGCGGTCCTGTTCGGACGGCGTTTCCAGCGTCATGCCGAAGAAGCGCGGCGCGTCTTCGGGCTGTTCAGGCTGGGCCGGCGTCGCGGGACCGCCCGCATCGGCGGGACGCTCGGCCAGACGCACGCGCAATGTGCGCTCGCGGCCGTCACGCAGCACGCCCAGCGTGATCTGCGCGCCTGGTGCAAACGCGCCCACGCGCTGGGTCAGGACGCGTGCGCCCGACACGGCTGCGCCATTGATGGTGGTGACGATGTCGCCGTTCTGTAGCCCGCCTTCTGCGGCCGGGGTTCCGGCCAGCACCTGGTTGATCAGCACGCCTTCGAGATCCTCATCGAGGCCCATGGCGTCGCGCAGATCATCGGTGAGGTCAGCCGGCGAGATGCCCAGATACCCCCGGCGCACTTCGCCGCCCTCGATCAGCTGTTCGATGATGGAGGCGGCGACGTCGGAGGGAATGGCGAAGCCGATGCCCACATTGCCGCCCGTGGGCGAGATGATCGCGGAGTTCACGCCGACCACGCGCCCGTTGAGATCAAAGGCCGGGCCGCCCGAATTGCCGCGATTGATCGGCGCGTCGATCTGCAAAAAGTCGATATAGGCCTGGGCCGGGCTCATCTCGCGTCCGATCGCCGAGACGATGCCGGCGGTCGCCGTGCCGCCCAGACCGAAGGGATTGCCCACCGCCACGACCCAGTCGCCGACGCGCACCTCCAGCTCACGCGCCAGCTCAACATGCTGGAAGGGGCGCGAGCCCGGCTCGACGCGCAAGAGCGCCAGATCGGTCAGCTCGTCGCGCCCGACCACTTCGGCGTCGAAGCTGCGGCCGTCGCTCAGGGAGACGCGGATGGAATCGGCGCCTGCGATGACGTGGTTATTGGTGACCAGCAGGCCATCGCCGCTGATAAAGAAGCCTGACCCTTGCGAGCGGCGCGGACGCGGCGCCGCCTGCTGGCCCGGCATGCCGCCAAAGCGCTCGAAGAACTCACGCAGCTGCGGCGGCATTTCGCTCAGGTCCGGCATTTCTTCGCGGCTCACCGCACCTTCGGCCTCGATGGAGACCACGGCCGGGCTGACCCGCTCGATCAGGTCGGCAAAGCTCATGGGCGCGCCATTGGGCGCCGCATAGGTCTGGGCGTGGGCCGGAGCGGCGGTCAGGGAAAGGCCGGGCATGGCGGCGGTCAGGGCGAGACCGGCGGCGGCGGAGACGAGCAAGCGCTGGGTAAAGGTCATTCGGTTGGCGATCCTGTCACTGAGGGCGCGCGGGCGGACCTGCGCGCCGTGTCGGTCATCTAGGCATGATGGAATATGGGTCACCATATTGTTACGGCAACATTACGAATGGGCAATTCGTCAGCTGTATTCCGCCGCCTCGGTTTCGATATGGCTGGTGCGCTCCAGCGTGCGGTGCACCGGGCATTTGCCCGCGATTTCCACCAGCTTGTCGGTCAGATCGCCCGCCCCGCCGTCCACAGAGATGACGCGCCTGAACAGATCGCGCGGCGCGCCCGAGGCGTCTTCCCCGCGCTCATGGCTGACCACAGTGCGGATACGGCCCAGATCATGGCCCTTGCGCTGGGCGTACATGCGCAGCGTCATGGTGGTGCAGGCCGCCAGCGAGGCGCACAGCAGCTGAAACGGATGCGGGCCGCCCTCGAGCCCGCCCATGGCCTCCGGCTCGTCCACGATGAAGGCGTGGGGGCCTGTCGCCGCCCAGCTGTGATAGCCGCCAAGTCCGGTCTCCTCCACCAGCGCTGTCGGCCCCTTGCCCTGCGGCGCTCGGGGCGGCTCGGGCCAAGCGCCCTGCCCTGCATAGCGCAGCGCCCACGCCGCGATGACATCGGCGGCGTGGTGGGCGTCGGCCTCTTTTGAAAGCAGGTGGTCGGCGTGATCGAGGCTGAGGAAGGTCTTGGGATGCCTCGCCGCCACGAACAGGCGGGTGGCGTTGTCGATGCTCACCGTCTCATCCACCGGCGAATGAGCGATCAGCAAGGCGGCCTTCAGGCCCGCGACGATGCCGTCGAGCTTGTGACCTTCGATATCATCCAGAAACTGCTGGCGGATTCGGAACGGGCGCCCGGCGAGCGTCACTTCCGCCTCGCCCTCGCGCTCGATCTCGGCGACATGGTCCATGAACTGCTTGCGCACATGAGCGGCGTCAGCGGGCGCGCCGATGGTGGCGACCGCCTTCACGTCGGCCAGGCGCGCCGCCGCTGCGATCACCGCCGCCCCGCCCAGGGAATGTCCGATAAGCAGGCCGGGCGCACCATGCTCTTTCGCCAGCCACTCAGCGGCCTTCACCAGATCGTCGATATTGGAGCTGAAATTGGTGTTGGCGAAATCGCCCTCGGACTGGCCGAGCCCGGTGAAATCAAACCGCAAAACCGCAATGCCGTGACGCGTCAGACGCCTGGAAATGCGCTGAGCGGCGTGAATGTCCTTGGAGCACGAGAAGCAATGGGCGAACAGCGCCCAGGCGCGCGGCGGCCCGGCGGGCCGCTCCAGACGCGCCGCCAGCGTCTCGCCGAGCGCGCCTTCAAAAGTCACCTTGTCCGTGCGCATGCATTGTTTCCCGAGCCGCTACCCCTCAAGGGTGGGGGTGGCGAGGCGCCGGGGCAAGCCCGACGATGGTCACGAGCGCGTGCGGGGCTTGCGCATGGCCGTGAAGAACAGTGCCCCGCCCAGCAGAAGCAGCACCAATGGTGCGATCCAGAGCGGCGCCGTGCGCGAATCGAATGTGGGGCGCATGAGCACTTCATGACCGAAGCGCTCCACCATCGCCTGACGCAGGTCAGCGTCGGTCTGCCCCACCGCGACCTGTTCGCGGATGAAGCGGCGCATGTCCTGGGCCATGGGCGCGTTGGAATCCATCACCGACTCGCCCGCGCACACCATGCAGCGGACCTCGCGCATCAGCGCCTGGGCCCGCGCCTCCTCTTCGGGCGGCAATCCGCCAGGCGCGGCCTGCAGCGCCAGGGCGAGCATGAGCGCCTTGACGATCATGCCCCCGCCTCCGCCGCGTCCACGGGCGCAGCCGCCGCTGAGGGCTCAGGCGTCTCCCGGCGCACACGCGCCGGAGCGCCGGACATCAGCCGTCCGCTCAGCGCCAGCCCGCCGCCGCTCACCACCAGAAAGGCGCCAAAGCCCAGCATCCAGACCAGCGGGTGATAGGCGGCGCGCAGCTCATAGACCATCGCGCCGTCCTCGCGCAGGCGGGCCTCGCCCACCGACACATAGAGATCGCCGCGCCAGTCGGACCGCAGCCCGACCTCGCGGGTGGTCTGGTCGGCGGCGGGGTAGAAGCGCCGCTCCGGGCTGACGGTGTAGCGGCCATCCACGCGGATGGTGGCGCGGTCGGCCATGTAATTGCGGCCATCGGCCCGGCGCACGCCTTCCAGCGTCAGGGTGCGCCCCGCAATCGACAGGCTTTCGCCCGGCGCCAGCGAGCGATGCAGGTCCGCCGGACGCGAGGCGTCAGCGGCGGCGCCCAGGGCGATAAAGCCAACCCCGGCATGGGCCAGCGCCCGGCCCGCCACTGACAGGCGCGCGGCGCGTGCTTTCGCGGCGCGCCAGTGCACGCCCACATCCATGGCTGCGCCGCACAGCGCCCAGGCGCCCACGCCGCCTGCGACCACGGCCAGAACCGGCGCGCCGAACGCGATGAAGGCGATGATCACGCCCGCTACCGGGACCAGCAGAATGGCCGCGCGCATTTGTTTGAGGCCCGGCTTCGCGCCGCCATTGGCCCAGGGCATGAACGCCGCCATCGGCATCAGGGCTGCGGCCATAATGAGCAGGGGCGTGGCCGAGGCGTTGAAGTATGGCGGGCCGACGGAGATCATCGGCCAGCCCATGAGGTCGACAAACAGTGGGTATAGCGTGCCGATCAGCACCACGCCGGCCGTCACCGCCAGCAGGAGATTATTCACGCCGATGAAGGCTTCGCGGCTGGTGGGTTCAAAACCGTCCCCCTCGCCCAGAGAGCCTGCGCGCAGAGCGAACAGCGCGAATCCGGCCACGGCGGAGATGCCCAGCATGCCCAGAATCCAGGCGCCGCGTTCGGGATCGAGGGCAAAGGCGTGCACCGAGGTGAGCACGCCGGAGCGCACCAGGAAGGCGCCCAGAATGGACAGGATGTAGGCGATGAGTGCTAGGAAGACCGTCCAGCCGGGGAACGCACCGCGCTTTTCCGTGGCGATGGCCGAATGGACCAGCGCCGCGCCCAGCAGCCAGGGCATGAAGCTGGCGTTCTCCACCGGGTCCCAGAACCACCAGCCGCCCCAGCCGAGCTCGTAATACGCCCACCAGGCGCCCAAGGCGATGCCCCCGGTGAGGCTGACCCAGGCGCCCAGCGCCCAGGGGCGCAGCGCGCTGGCGAGCTCACGCCCGCCCGATTTCTGCATCAGTCCGGCGGCGGCAATCGCGAACGCCGCCGACAGCCCGACATAGCCCACATAGAGCATGGGCGGATGGATCGCGAGGAGAGGGTCCTGGAGGATAGGGTTCAGGTCCGCGCCCTGGATCGGCGCCGGCAAAACCCGCTCAAACGGGTTGGACGCAAAGGCCAGGAAGGCGAAGAACAGGGACGACAACAGGCCCTGAAAGCTCACCGAACGCGCGCGCAGGGCCGGATCTTTCGGGCCGATGCGCGCCAGCCCCAGTCCGAACAGGACCAAGATCCAGCACCACAAGAGCATCGAGCCTTCATGTCCGCCCCAGGCGCCGGAAATCTTGTACAGGAGCGGCTTGTCCACATGGGAGTTGGACGCGACATAGGCGATGGAGAAATCCGACCGCACAAAGCTGATGATCAGGAGGAGGAAGGCGATCCCCGCGGCGATCACCGCGATCTCGGCGGCCGCCGTACCCGCCCGAGCTGCGCCCGAGCGTCCGCCCTGATCGGCGCCGCGCCAGGCCAGCAGCGTCTGGGCCACGCACGCCAGAAACGCCAGCGCGATGAGGAAGCGGCCGATCTCTGCAATCATCGGCCGGTCTCCTGCGCGCTGTCGCCATAGCTGGACGCGGGCGCGTCTTCATCCTGCCAATAGCCCGAATCGCGCAAGGCCCGCGCGACTTCGGGCGGCATATAGGTCTCGTCATGCTTGGCCAGCACGCTGGCGGCAGTAAAGCGGGCGTCGTCGCCGAACACGCCCTCGGCGACAATCCCCTGCCCTTCGCGGAACAGGTCCGGCAGGGCTCCGGCGAACAGGATGCGGATCTCTGCATTGCCGTCGGTGACGGTGAAATTGGCGCCGCCCGAGGACGGGCGCTCCACCGACCCGGTCACCACCAGACCGCCCACGCGCACGCGCTGGCCGGGCTCGGGCGGATTTTCCGCCACCATGGTCGGCGAGTAGAAGAACACCATCGCATCGCGCATGGCCGTAAAGGCGAGCGTGGCGGCCAGGATGAGCACCGCGCCGGCGGCGGCGGTGATCCAGAGGCGTCTGCGGGCTTTGGTCACGCGTCGGTCTCCTCTAGTCCAAAAGCGGCGCCGAGCGCGCTGATCAGCGCGCGCGCGCCCGGGTCATCGGCGAAGGCGGCCCGGCCACGGGCCAGCGCACTGGCCGCGGCCTGCGGGTCTTCCTGCATCATGCGCGCGCGCGCCAGCGTCATCCAGCCCGACACATCCGCCGGTTCGGATTCAAGCCGGGTTTCGAGGCGGGCGATCATGCTCTCGATCATCGCCTCCACGTCCGGGGGTTCAGCGCCTTCGGTGAGGGCGCCCGGATCGGCGCCGCCCATGGAGGGGCGCGACAACAGATCGGCGGCGCGCGAGGCGATGGCGGCGCGGTACGGGTCGTCCTCGTCCAGCCGCGTGATGATCCCGCCCCAATATGACGCCGCCGTGGCGCGGTCATCGGCCTCATAGGCGGCGGCGCCCAGGAAGAAGGCCGGCTCGGGCATGGCGGGGTCTTCGGCGTGGGCGGCGGTGAAGGCGCGCACGGCCTCGGGCGTCACATTGCCCTCATTGAGGGTCACGATGGTCTGGCCCAGATCATTGAACAGGCGCGCTTCGGGGCTGACGCGGATGGCTTGTTCGAAATGAGCGATGGCTTCCAGCTCGCGCTCGGTCGCCGCCAGAAACCGGCCCAGCAGGCGGCGCGCCTCGATATCGCGCCCGTCGCGGCGAACCGCGTCGCGCAGCCATTCTTCCTGCTCAACCGGGCTCAGGGTCTCGGGAGCTGAGGCGCGCAGCGCTTCCATGCGCGGCTGATAGGGCGCGCCCGGCGCCTCGGGCATGCCATTGACCCAGTAAGCGCCAAGCGCGCCCAGCGCCAGGAACGCCCCGGCGCCCACGCCGATCAGGCGCGCGGCGCCGGCTTCCTGCAGGAGGGGCCGGGCGAGCCAGATCGCCGCCGCAGCGCCGATGCCCATGCACACCAGGGTGAAGGCGATCATGTGGCGCTCCATTGATAGCTTACGAGCCGGTTATTCGCCGGCAATTCCTGACGGCTGACGCGCGCAAACCCGCAGCGCCCCGCCAGTGCGTCCACAGCGGCCAGTGCGCGCACGCCCCAGCCGGGATGACGCGCGCGCAGGCTCGCGTCAAACTCCAGATTGGACGGCGCGGTGGCCTCGCCTTCAAGGAAGGGGCCATAGAGGTGCAGCATCGCGCCGGGCTGAAGGATCGCGGACGCGCCCGCGAACAGGCCTTCGGCTGCCGCCCAGGGAGCGATATGGATCATGTTGGCGCAGAATATGGCATCGGCTTCGAGCCCGCTTTGCCAGCCCTCTTGCGTCACGTCGAGATCGAGGGCCGGTCTGATCGCGCCGCCCGATTCCACGGCCCACCCATCAATGCTGGCGCGCGAGTGCGGGTCGGGGTCGCTGGGCGTCCAGACCAGGTCGGGGCGCGCCTCGACGCAGGCCAGCGCATGCTCGCCCGTGCCGCTGGCGATTTCCAGAACGCGGGCGCCGTCGGGCAACAGGCCAGCCAAAGCCTGCGCAATGACGTCGCGATTGCGCGCCGCGCTGGGCGATGACAGGCGCGCGCCAGCGGCGCCGCGCGCTTCAAGAGCGGTAGGAAGCGATGAGTTCATAACCGACTAGATAGAGCGGACCGGCCCCGCTTTGAAGGAATTTACGCCGCCAGGGCTGCGGCGCCTCGGCGCAGGAGGACGGCGCCCGCCTCGCCCTGCCCCAGCGCCTGCATCAGCCCGGCGATCTGGTGCAGGCGCGCCGCGCCCGCCTCGCGATGGGATTCATCGGGGCTGCGCAGGGCGTCCAGCGCCCCCTGACCGGCATGTTCGAAGGCGTTGGCCAGTTCGGCGATGACTCCATTGTGCGCGCTGCCCACGGCCGCCCGGCCAGCGTCATCACGCGTCAGCGCCAGAAACATGCAGAGCGCCTGCGCCTGCTCCATATCCTCCTCACGCGGCAGGGCGTAGCGGCGCCGGGTCTTGTCGGCTTCGGGCAGGACGCGGCCGACGGCGCGGCGCGAAGCGTCATGAATGGCGGTCATCTGTTCGCTGGCCCGGGTGCGCAGATCCATGATGCGCTTGCCCCAGGGCCCGTCCTTGCGGATGCCGATCTCCCGGCTCATGCCCACGGTGATGGCGGCAAACGCGGTGAGCGCCGCAGCGGCGGCGCGCGCTTCGGTCTCGCTGCGCGGCGCAGCGCGGAAGCCCGCCAGATGGTGGGCGGCGTCGCGCAGCAGCACATCGCCGATCAGCGCCATGTCCGTGCGGCCCACCAGAAGATCATCATCGCGATGGGTCAGGCGTTCGAACACGCGCAATATCCGCCAGGGTCGGCTGAAGCGCGCCATGATCAGCAACAGCACCCACGGCCCGGCGTCCGGGTCCGCCGCGGCGGCGGCTTCGTAGCGGTCGCGGATCAGCACGCACTGGGCGTCATCGGGATCATGGATCACCGGGGCCAGTCCGGTCAGCGCCGTGCGCAGCACCGGCGCTAGGCGCAACATGGCGGCGATGTCGCGCGCTTCATCGAAGCGCTCCACACCCAGCCTTGTCTTCAGCCGCTTGAGCGCGCGCGGGTCCTGTTCGGCGTGCTTGAAGGCGTCGAGCATCAGGCGGGCAAACGCGGCGCGGTCGGGGTCGAGCTGTCCGGGCCTGTCAGGCGCCGCCGGGTCGAGGGCAGCGGCCTTTGCGCGCGCGGCGATGTCCGGCGCCAGGTCCTCGCCCATCCACGTCCACAGCGTGCGCAACAGGCCAACCGGCGCCGCCGATACGGCAGGACGATCCGACCCGGGCTCGCCGGACAGGGGCGCGATGGGCGCAAAGAAGCGCTCGCGCGCCAGGTCGTCGGGATCGACCAGGCAATTGCCCAGGAGCCGGCCCAGCGCCGGATCGGCCTGGCCCGCCATGTCGCACAGCCGCCGGGCCATGTCGCCAGGCAGGCTGGCGAGCAGGCCACGCAACTGATCCAATTTCGCCGGCGCCAGCGGCCCCATGCGACACTCCTGTCGATACAACTGAATACGTTTAGCCGCAGAAGGGTTAACAGGTCTTAACCCGCGCTTCCGGCCCCGCCGGGCAGGTCCAACCGGGCGCGCAAGCCGCCCAGTTGCGAGCGGTCCAGCGACAGCGTTCCGCCGTAGGCGGCGGCCAGGTCGGTGACGATGGCCAGCCCCAGCCCGGTGCCCGGCGCCTGTTCATCGAGACGCACGCCGCGCGCCAGCGCCTGCTGGCGCTGGTCCTGCGTCAGGCCCGGCCCGTCATCCTCAACAATGATCTCAAGGCGGCCCGCGGGGGCAGGCGCCAGGGTGACGCACACCTGCCGCTCCGCCCATTTGCAGGCATTGTCCATCAGATTGCCGGCCAGATCCTCAAGGTCCTGGCGCTCGCCGCGAAACACCGCGCCCGGCGCGGCGTCCCAGTCAATCTGGACACCCCGGCGCTCGTAAATGCGCCGCAGCGTGCGGCCCAGATCATTGATCACCGCGTCCGCGGGCGTGCGCGCCCCGATGGCGCGGGCGTTCGCCGCGGCGCGGGCGCGGCGCAGATGATGCTCGACCTGATCGGTCATGGCGCTCGTCTGGCGCGTCACGAGCTCGGCCAGCGGTCCGGACTGGCCGCGCGCCTCATTGCCCAGCACGGTCAGCGGCGTTTTGAGGGCGTGGGCAAGATTGCCCACATGGGTGCGCGCGCGTTCAACTACCTCACGCGAATGATCAAGAAGCCCGTTCAGTTCTTCGGCCAGAGGTTTGATTTCGCGCGGAAAACTCCCGCTGACCCATTCGGTCTGACCATCGCGTACGGCGGCCACGGCGGCGCCCATGCGCAGGATTGGCCCCAGCGCCCAGCGCACCAGCACCACCACGCCGGCCGCCAGCGCTGCCGCAAATCCCGCCAGCAGGCCGGCCGCAGCCATGGCGAAATCGCGCACGCGCCGGTCGGACGGGCGGCGGTCCTCGGCGGCGGCGAACACCACCGGGCCCTGGGCCTCGATCAGCACGGCGCGCACATGCAGGCGCAAGGGTTCAAGATTGGGTCCGCGGGTCTCGCCGATGATCGTGGCGCCCGGCTGGTCCAGCGCGGCCCGCACCAGCGGTCCGGCGGTGTCGAGGCGTTCATTGGCGAGCGAATCAGATCGCAGGACAGCCGGCGCCGCCTCGATGCCGGGCGTGAAGACCTGCCAGTAACGTCCTGACAGCGCTTGAAAATACCCCGGGTCAAGCGGGCGTTGGTCGAGTTCCAGCCCGCCCCCGGCGGCCGGCTCCACATGCGCCACCATGGAATCCACCACGCCGGCCAGCCGGTCGTCGAGATCGCGCAAGACGGTGGATTGAAACAGCAGAGTCAGCGCGCCCGCGCCGAACACGAGCAAAACCACCGCCCAGCCCAGGGCCGCCAGCACCAGCCGGCGCACCATGGAACCCTGTTCGATAAGGTCCGGTCGCCCGGTCTGGTCGTGTGTTTCGCTCACCCGGTCCTTGCGTCCATGCGGCCCGTGTCTGGATCGACCAGACGATAGCCCAGTCCGCGCACGGTTTCGATCCGGTCATTGCCGATTTTCTTGCGCAGCCGCCCGACAAACACCTCGATCGTATTGGAATCGCGGTCGAAATCCTGATCGTAGATATGCTCCACCAGCTCGGTGCGCGAGATGACGCGCTCCTTGTGGTGCATGAGATAGCTCAGGAGGCGGAATTCATGGCTGGTGAGTTTCACCAGCTGATCGCCCAGAAAGACCCGCGCGCCGCGCGTATCCAGCGTCAGCGTGCCGCTTTCCAGCATGGCGCTGGCGTGACCGGCGGCCCGGCGGGTCAGGGCGCGCAGGCGCGCCAGCAATTCTTCCGGGTGGAAGGGCTTGGTCAGGTAATCATCCGCGCCGGCGTCAAACCCGGCCACCTTCTCGCTCCAGCGGTCGCGGGCGGTCAGGATCAGGACGGGCGTGGTCACGCCCGACTTGCGCCAGCGCTCCAGCACGGACACGCCGTCCATCTTGGGCAGGCCGAGATCGAGCACGATGGCGTCATAGGGCTCGGTCTCGCCCAGATGCCATCCATCCTCGCCATCGGCGGCGGAATCCACTGCATATCCGGCATGCTGCAGCGTATCGGACAGCTGGCGGTTCAGATCGGCGTCGTCTTCCACGATGAGCGCGCGCATGGGCGTAGCTCCTTCCCTGTTAACCGATGACCCGGCCGGTGCGCGCGTCCACGCGCACGTCGCGGCGCTGACCCTCGCGGGTCACAATGCGGATGATGTAAAGCGGCTGCGCCCCGCTTTCGAAGCGGCCGGTGACGTATTGCGAGCCGGGATAGGCGCGCAGCGCCGCATCGATCGCCACACGCATCGGCACGACATCCGCCTGCGCGGACGTCTCATAGACGGCCGGCAGATCGGCGGCGCGCGCGGCTGCGCCCGGCAAAGAACCGGTCGCCGCGATCGCGGCCAGAGCGAGGAGAGAGACGAGGAGCGTTTTCATGCGGCCTGTTCTGACAAGTTGGGGCTGAACGCGCTGTGAACATGCATGAAGAGGGCCATTCATCTGCGCGGTCATGTGCAGCGGTGTCTGCAGGACGCGTATCACCCGCCGCGCCGCCGACGCGGATCATAACCTGCCGGCGGGGTCCACGTCTCCAGAAAGGCTTCCAACGCCGGATCGGCGGGCGGCACGTCGATGATCAGGCGGATGATCTGGTCGCCGCGCTTGCCGTCCGGCCCCGGCGCGCCCTTGCCACGCAGGCGCAAGAGCGCCCCCGAAGTGGACCCTGCCGGCACGCGCACCTCCACCACGCCATCCACCGTCGGCGCACGCACGGCGCCGCCGAGGACCGCTTCCTTCAGGCTGATGGGCAGGTCAACGCGGATGTCGCGCCCCTCGCGCTGGAACATCGCGTGGGGGCGGATGCGCACCGTGATCAGGGCGTCGCCCGCTGGTCCGCCCTGGGGCGACGGCGCGCCCTGCCCGCGCAGGCGCAGCACCTGGCCGTCCTCCACGCCCGCAGGCACGCTGATCTCGATGGCGCGCCCGCCCTGAAAGCTCACGCGCTTCTTGGCGCCCAGCACCGATTCTTCAAAGCTGACATTGATCTCGCCGCGCATGTCCGGACCCGGACCGCCACGCCGCGCGCCGCCGGGGCCTGCGCCGGCGCCCGCCGTGCGGGCGCGCTCGGCGAACAGATCGGAGAACAGGTCGGAAATGTCTTCAAACCGGCCCGAGGGCCCGCGCTGTCCGGGGGGCGCATCGGGGTTGGAGCGGTAGTGGAAGGGTGCGCGCTCGCGGCCCTCGGCGTCGATCTCGCCCCGGTCGAACTTGGCGCGGGTCTCGGCGTTGGACAGAAGCTTGAAGGCGCGCGTGACCTCCTTGAAGCGCTCTTCCGATTTGGCGTCATCGGGACGCGCATCCGGGTGCAGCTCTTTGGCCAGCGTGCGATAGGCGCGCCGGATTTCGTCGGCCGAAGCCGATTTGGGCACACCAAGAATCGCATAGGGGTCACGCATCACGGTTCAGCCTGTAGCAGGACTGCACTGTCCTTGCGAGCAGAGTGCACGGCAATTGGGCACGCCGCGCGCGCGCCACAAGGCGGACACGATCACCCCAGCAGCTTGCGGTTCAGGATCTCGTTCACGGCCTGGGGATTGGCCTTGCCGCCCGTGGCTTTCATCACCTGGCCGACGAACCAGCCCAGCGTCTGCGGCTTGGTCTTCACCTTTTCGGCCTGCTCAGGATTGGCAGCGATCAGCTCATCCACCACCTTTTCAATCGCGCCGGTGTCGGTGACTTGCTTGAGGCCGCGCGCCTCCACAATCTCAGCCGGGTCGCCGCCTTCGGCCCAGACGATCTCGAACACGTCCTTGGCGATCTTGCCGGAGATGACGTTGGAGGTGATCAGGCTGACAAGCCCCGCCAGCTGGGCCGGGCTCACCGGGCTTTCGGTGATGCCAAGGCCTTCCTTGTTGAGGCGGCCGAACAGCTCGTTATTGACCCAGTTGGCTGACAGCTTGGCGTCCGCGCCCTCGATCACGGCCTCGAAATAATCGGCCCGGTCCTTGTCGGCGGCCAGCACCGAGGCGTCGTATTCGCTCAGGCCCAGCACCTCCACAAAGCGCTTGCGCTTGTCGGCGGGCAGTTCGGGCAGATGGGCCTTGATGTCCGCAATCCATGTCTTGTCCAGCACAAGCGGGGTCAGGTCGGGATCGGGGAAATAGCGGTAGTCATGCGCCTCTTCCTTGGAGCGCATGGACCGGGTCACGCCGGTATTGGCGTCGAACAGGCGGGTCTGCTGGATGATCTTGCCGCCCTCTTCCAGAATGTCGATCTGGCGGCGCGCTTCATACTCGATGGCCTGCATGATGAAGCGCAGCGAGTTGACATTCTTGATCTCGCAGCGCGTGCCCAGATGCTTGAAATCACCGCTGGCGGCAAATTTCTCGTACTGGCCGGGCTTGCACACCGACACGTTCACGTCGGCCCGCATCTGGCCCTTTTCCATGTCGCCGCCGCAGGTGTCGAGATAGCGCAATATCGTGCGCAGCGTGCGCACATAGGCCGCCGCATCGCCGGGCGAGCGCACATGCGGGCGCGAGACGATCTCCATCAGCGCCACGCCGGAGCGATTGAGGTCCACATAGGTGGCGGTGGGGTCGAGATCATGGATCGACTTGCCCGCGTCCTGCTCCAGGTGCAGGCGCTCGATACCGACGGTGAAGCGCGAGCCGTCATCGCGCTCGCACTCGATCTCGCCCTCGCCCACGATGGGATGGGCGAACTGGCTGATCTGATAGCCCTGGGGCAGGTCAGGATAGAAGTAATTCTTCCGGTCAAAGCGCGAAAACGCATTGATCTGCGCGTTCAGGCCCAGGCCTGTGCGCACCGCCTGCTCGACGCAGAATTTGTTCAGAACCGGCAGCATGCCCGGCATGCCGGCATCGACGAGCGAAACCTGGGTATTGGGCTCGGACCCGAACTCGGTGGAGGCGCCGGAGAACAGCTTGGAGCGGCTCTTGACCTGGGCGTGGACCTCAAGGCCCACGACAATTTCCCACTCGCCGGTGGCGCCGGGCAGAACATAGCGATGGTCGTCAGCGTCGAGCGGCATGGCGGCAAGGCTTCCTGATCAGGGGATGGCGTACATTGTCTTCCTGTTTCGGCCCGCCGCGCCGCGCCGTCAAGCGCGCGGTGTGCGCCAGACAGGTCCGGTTGCATGCCCGCACGTCTCAGGCAATATGGATGGGGTTCCACGGGGAGACGCAATCATGATCCGGTTGATACTGGCGGTCTTGAGCCTTGGACTGGCGGCGGGCGCGGCGCAGGCGCAATCGCCCGAAGAGAATTTGCGGAACATTCAGCGGATGTTGACGTCGGCAGGAGTGCCGCCGGCGTCCGAAGAGCGCATCGCGGAACTGGCGCTCATCGCCGCTGCGCATCCGCTCGGATCGACCGCCAATCCCGTACGCGCGACGATGCCCCAAGGCCAGCGCGCCTATCTGCAGCGCCTGCGCTGCGCCAACGGACGCGCGCCTTCTGTTGAACGCGTGGGCAGCGTCGGCGAGAGCCCTTACGGAAACATCATGGACCACTACGCGGTGGATTGCAGACGTTCCGCGCCGGGCCGCGTGGATGTGTACATGGACATGTATCACTTCCACGTGGAGGAAGCGCCGGCGCCCGGCTTTACGATTGTGCCGCCGCGATAGGGGGCAGTCCCGGGAACGTTCGAAGCGCGGCGCCGCACCCCTCACCTTTATCCTCTCCCCTCCATGAGGGGAGAGGGGGCTTTGACGTTGAATTTATTCTGGAAAAGCAAGCGCCTGGCTTCACCGACAATTATGCGGCGTGGAGGCCCCCTCTCCCCCATTTATGGGGGAGAGGATAAAGGTGAGGGGGCAGGCCCTCTCAACCGCCTCGCCAGGCTGAAAATAAATCCCTCACCTTTGCGGCGTGGCAGGGCCGTAGGCGAACCAGTCCAACTGGATGAGGTCCAGCACCAGCACGGCGACGATCACCAGCCATATCCCGGCGGTGATCACCGTGGTCAGCCAAAGCTTGGCGCGGATCTGCGGGTCGACCGGCGCGCCGGGGTCGGAGCCGGGGACGATGTCGCCATCCTCATACTGGCCACGGATCTGGCGCGGCAGCACGGTAAAGAACACCAGCCACCAGGCGCACAGAAACACCACCAGGCCCGACACCATCCCGATATTGGGCGAGGCGATGAAGGCCAGCGCGATCCACATGATGACGGCGGCGATCACCAGAGCCAGGCTGAGGCGCTGACGGGTCATCAATGGCCGCCGCCGCTGCCGTACAGCGCCGGGTCCTGCATCAGCTCGATGAGCACGCCGCCGGTATCTTTCGGGTGCACGAAGATCACCGGCACGCCATGGGCGCCGATATAGGGCTCGCCCGTGCCCAGCACCGTGGCGCCGCGCATGCGCATGGCGTCGCGGGCGGCGATGATGTCAGGCACTTCAAAACACATATGGTGCTGGCCGCCCTTGGGGTTCTTCTCTAGGAATTTGCGGATCGCGCTCCCCTCGCCCAGTGGCTCGATCAGTTCGATCTGCATGTTGGGCACGCTCACAAACACCACCCGCACGCCCAGATGCGGGAAATCCTTGGGCGCGGTGGCGTCGGTTGCGCCGTAAAGCTCGGCGTACACGCGCGCCGCCGCCTCGACGTCAGGCGTGGCGACACCCACATGGTTGAGCCGTCCGAGTTTCATTCGCGTCTCCCTCAGCCGGCCATCACGATGGCGTCCACCGCCGGCTTCTTGCCCCAGATGCGCGCGGCCTCGCGGCGCACGGCCTGACGCAGAACTTCCTCCACGGCGGCCTCGTCGCGGCGCTCGCGCTTGCCCATGCGCTTGAAGGCGGCCTCGGCCGCGTCTGCCAGATCGTCCAGCAGCGCATCAAGATCATAGCCTGTGTTGTCCGGCACGCCCATGGCGCGCAGATCGAGCCCGTTCTGAAGCGCGCCGTCGCGCAATATGGCGGCCACGGTGATATGCCCCGCGACGGACAGCTTGCGGCGCTCGCGCATCGCTTCGTGGCCGTCACTGATGATGAAATTGCCATCCACATAGAGACGGCCCGCCGGCGCCTCGTCGACGATGCGGGCGCCCTGGCGGTCAATGCGGATCACCGCGCCGTTGAAAGGCTCCAGCGAATGGGGCACGCCCAGAGTCTTGGCGAAGGCGGCGTGTTCCTTGAGGTGACGCAGCTCGCCATGGACCGGAATGGCCACATTGGGCTGGGCCCAGGCGTACATCTGGGCCAGCTCGTCGCGGCACGGGTGCCCGGAGACGTGGATATGCCGGTCGCGCTCGGTGATGAGATTGACGCCGCGCCCTGCCAGCCGGTTCATCAGCTCGAAAATCCCGCGTTCATTGCCCGGAATGATGCGCGAGGAAAAGATCACGCAGTCGCCCTGGCCCAGCGTCACATTGCGGTGGGCGCCTTCGGCAATGCGCGACAGCGCGGCACGCGGCTCGCCCTGGGACCCGGTGCACAGATAGAGGATTTTGTTGGCGGGGAAGTAGGCCGCCTCCTCCTCATCGATGAAGTCCTGATACTGAGCCAGCAGCCCCACCGATTTGGCCGCGCCGGTGATGCGGTGCATGGACCGGCCCACCAGGCAGACCCGGCGGCCGTTGGCCTCGGCCGCGTGAATGGCGGTGTCGAGGCGCGCCACGTTGGACGCAAAAGCCGCAATGGCGACCTTGCCTTTCTGCTCGCCCACCAGCTTGACCAGATTGTCACGCACGCCCGCTTCGGAGCCAGATTCGCCCTGGGTGAAGACATTGGTGCTGTCGCACACCATGGCCATCACGCCTTCGCGCCCGACCGCCTCCAGCGCGGAGATGTCGGTGCTGGCGCCGATCACCGGATCGGGATCGATCTTCCAGTCGCCGGTATGCAGGATCAGGCCGGCAGGGGTGCGGATAATCAGCCCGTTGGGTTCGGGGATGGAGTGGGTGAGCGTGACGAGCTGCAAATCGAACGGGCCGATTTCGAACCGGCTGCTCATGCCGACCACGTGCAGTTCGGCCTCGCCCAGAATGCCATGTTCGGCCAGGCGGTCGCGCATCAGATAGGCGGTGAAGGGCGTTGCGTAGATCGGGCAGCGCAGACGGCGCCACAGATGGGCGACGGCGCCCATATGGTCTTCGTGGGCGTGGGTAAGCACGATGGCTTTGAGTTGATGGACGCGCTCTTCAATGAAACGGATATCGGGCATGATGATGTCGATGCCCGGCGTCGACAGATCGCCGAAGGTCACGCCGCAATCGACGATGATCCATTCGCGGTCCTCTTCCGGCCCGTAGCCGTAGAGATTGAGATTCATCCCGATCTCGCCCGAGCCGCCCAGCGGCACGAAATACACGGCGTCGCCGGCGTTGGTTCTAGATTGTTTGGTCACTGAGTAACTTTCTCAAGGCGCATTGCGCCGCCACACTTCGAGCAATCCGCGGATGGTCACATCCGGGTCGAAGTGATCAATGGTTTCAGCCGCGCCCTCGAACAATGAGGCGACGCCGCCGGTTGCGATGACCGTCATCTCCTGGCCGAGCTCGGCTTTCAGCCGTCGCACCAGCCCGTCAATGAGGTCGATATATCCCCAGAAGACGCCCGACTGCATGGCGCCCACGGTATCCTTGCCCAGCACTTGCGGCGGCCGCTCGATGGCGATGCGCGGCAAGCGCGCAGCCGCCTGGTGCAGGGCCTGCATGGACAGATTAATGCCCGGCGAGATGATCCCGCCTTCAAAATTCCCCTCTGCCGAAACCACGTCGAACGTGGTCGCGGTGCCGGAATCCACGATGATCAGCGCGCCGGGATATTTCACCCGGCAGCCCAGCGCGTTCACCAGACGGTCCGCGCCGGCGTCCTGGGGCCGTTGGAGGTTCACCCCCACGCCCAGATCCACGCCCGGATCGCCCACCACCACCGGCTCGGTTCCGATATAGCGCCGGGCCAGATTGCGCAGGTTAAACAGCGATTGCGGCACCACGGTGGAGATGACGCAGGCTTTCAGGTCCTTGAGCGCCAGCCCTTGCAGCTGCAGGAGCTGGTTAAGCCAGACCGCGTATTCATCCGCCGTGCGGCCCGAATGGGTCGCCGTGCGCCACTGGGCGCGCCAGTCAGTCCCGTCATGAACCGCGAACAGGGTGTTGGTGTTCCCGCAATCAATGGCCAGCAGCATGTCAGGCTCCGTCAGGGCGCGCCGGCGCCGGGGAAGAACACGTCTCCCGCCGAGATAAGCCGTCTCGCCCCATCCTTCAAATCAAGGCGCAGTGACCCGTCTTCGGCCAGGTCTGCAAACACGCCTTCCACCGTCTCGCCATCCAGGCGCGCCGTGCAGCGCTCGCCCAGCCCATGAGCGCGCGACAGCCAGGCCGCACGCAGCGGCGCAAACCCGTCCGCCGCCCAGCGCTGGCGCCAGTGTTCAAACCGCGCGGCGAGCACATCCAGCGCCGCCTCCGGCGCCAGCTGGGCGCCATGGACGGTGAAATCGGTGGCGGGGCGCTCGCTATCGTCGGGATGAAGGGCCAGATTGACCCCGATCCCTACGGCCAGCCAGAGCCCGCCCGCCGGATGGGCGCCGCTTTCCAGCAATATGCCCGCTGCCTTGCGCCCGCCGATCAGAAGATCATTGGGCCATTTCAACTTCACCAGCGCCGGATCGATCACGCTGGCGGCGAGATCACCCACAGCCAGAGCTGCGGCGAAGGAGAGCTGGGCGGCACGGGCCGGGCCGGATTCCAGCCGGTAAAGCCCGGTGCAGAACAGATTGCCCGATGCGCTGGTCCAGGCCCGTCCGCGCCGGCCGCGCCCGGCGGTCTGGACGCGCGTCATGATCCAGACAGGCCCCGCCTCTCCGGCGAGCGCGCGGCGCTTGGCCTCCTCATTGGTGGAATCCAGCTGGTCGAAAACCTCGATGCGCAAACCCGGACCGCTCGCGCTTATGAGGACACGCTGATCGCTGTGGCCAGCACAATGCCCGCCACCGGCACCAGCGCCACCGTGGCCAGCGCGGCCGCCCGGCTGATGAAGGCGACGCCCGCCGGCGCCGGTTCGAATACGCCCACAGGCTCGTCAAACCAGATCACCTTCACCACGCGCAGATAGTACGCAATGGACACGGCCGAGAAGACCAGGCCGATCACCATCAGCCACCACAGCCCCGCCTCGGCGGCGGCGTAGAAGACGAAGAGCTTGCCGAAGAAGCCAACCAGGAAGGGCATGCCGCCGATGGAGAACATCAGCGCCGTCATCGACCAGCCCAGCGAGGGGTGACTTTTGGCCAGACCCTTGAGGTCGTCGACCTGCTCGACCATGCCCTCGGCGCGGCGCATGGACAGGATGACCGCAAACGCGCCCAGCACACCCACCACATAGAGCGTCATGTAGAACAGCACCGCCCACAGGCCCAGCGCGGTCCCGGCGGCCAGGCCCACCAGCGCGTAGCCCATATTGCCGATGGAGGAATACCCCATCAGGCGCTTGATATTGGACTGCATGAGCGCGCCCAGCGCGCCCACGCCCATGGACAGGACAGCCAGCACCACGATGATCTGGCGCCACTCATCGGTCATCGCGGCGAACGGCTCGTAGAGCACGCGCGCGATCAGGATCATGGCCGCGAGCTTGGGCGCAGTGGCGAAGAAAGCGGCCACCGGCGTCGGCGCGCCCTCATACACGTCCGGCGTCCACATGTGGAAGGGCGCGGCGGAGATCTTGAACGCCAGGCCCGAGACCAGGAAGACCAGGCCGAACAGCAAGCCGATCTTGGCGCCGTCTTCGCCCGCCGCCGAGGCGATGGCGTCAAACCCGGTGGCGCCGGCGAAGCCGTAGATCAGCGAGGCGCCGTACAGCAAGAGGCCGGACGACAGCGCGCCCAGCATGAAATATTTCAGGCCCGCTTCCGAGGCGCGCAGCGAATCCCGGTTGAATGCGGCCAGGATGTACAGCGCCAGCGATTGGAGCTCGATGCCCAGATAGAGCGTGATAAGATCGTTGGACGACACCATCACCGACATGCCCGTCACCGCCAGCAGGGCCAGCACCGGGTATTCGAATTTGGCCAGGCGCTCGGTCTCGAGATATTTCGAGGCCAGCACCAGCGCGCCGGCCGAGGCGAGATAGATCACCGTCTTGGCGTAGAGCGTGAAATCATCCAGCTTGAACGCGCCGTGGAAGGCGGTTCCCCCATCCTGTCCCGCCAGCCAGACCGCCGCCCCGGCGCATGCCACCAGCAGCGCGATGGACAGGCGCATGATCAGGCGCGCGGCGGCTTCCTCGCCCTTCCAGAACACGCCCAGCAGCAACAGCGCCATCGCGCCGATGGCGAGCATCAGCTCGGGCGTCAGCAGGCGCAGATCGGTCAGGAGCATCTCGACAGTCATGATCAGCCTTCGGACGGAGCCAGATCCGCCGCCTCCTGGGTCAGCGCGGACTGGTATTGGTCGATGAGCTGGTTCACCGAGGCGCGGGTGACATCGGTGACCGGCGTGGTGAAGAAGCCCAGCCAGATCACCCCGACGCCCAGGACGCCCAGATTGATCCATTCGCGCATATTGAGGTCCTGCGCGGCTTCAAGCTTGGGATTGGTCATCTCGCCGAACGCCACCTTCTTGTAGAGGGTCAGCATGTAGACTGCCGAGAAGATGACCCCCAGCGCCGCGCCGGCCGCCCAGATGGGCGCCACCATGAAGGCGCCGGTCATGGTCATCAGCTCGCCGACAAAGCCCGACGTGCCTGGCAGGCCCACATTGGCCATGGCGAACAGGGCAAAGAAGGCGGCGAACACCGGCATCTTGTGCACCAGCCCGCCATAGAAGGCGATGTCGCGGGTGTGGAAGCGGTCATAGATGACGCCGACGATCAGGAAGAGTGCGCCGGAGATCAGGCCGTGGGAAATCATCTGGAAGATGGCGCCCTGCACCCCGATCTCGTTCATCGAGAATATGCCCAGCGTCACAAAGCCCATATGCGCCACCGACGAGTAGGCGATCAGCTTCTTGATGTCGGTCTGCCGGAACGCGATGAGCGAGGTGTAGACGATGGCGATGATCGACAGCACGAACACCAGGGGCGCAAAGAAGGCGCTGGCTTCGGGGAACATGGGCAGTGAGAAGCGCAGGAAGCCGTAGCCGCCGAGCTTCAGCAAAATGCCCGCCAGGATCACCGAGCCGGCCGTGGGCGCTTGAACGTGCGCATCCGGCAGCCAGGTGTGCACCGGCCACATGGGCATCTTCACCGCAAAGCTGGCGAAGAAGGCCAGCCATAGCCAGGTCTGGATGTCGCGGGCGAACGGATGGGTCAGCAGGACCTCGATATCGGTGGTGCCCGCCGCGATGAACATCATGATCATCGCGCCCAGCATCAGCACCGAGCCGAAGAAGGTGTAGAGGAAGAATTTGAACGCCGCGTAGATGCGCTCGGCCCCGCCCCACACCCCGATGATCAGGAACATCGGGATCAGCGAGCCTTCGAAGAAGATGTAGAACAGCACCAGATCCAGCGCGCAGAACACGCCGGTAATCAGCGTCTGCAGGATCAGGAAGGCGGCCATGTAATCGGCCACGCGCCGCTCGATCTTCCAGCTGGCCAGGATGCAGATCGGCATCAGGAAGGCGGTCAGCAGGACGAACAGCACCGACAATCCGTCCACGCCCATCTTGTAACTGATGCCCACTTCAGTGAGCCAGGGAATGGTCTCGACGAACTGGAAGCCGGCCTGGGCGGTGTCGAACTCCACCACCAGCAGAACCGACAGGGCGAAGACGAACAGGGTGACGAACAGCGCCACGCCGCGCGCATTGCGCTCCAGCAGCGCCTGGTCCTCGGCGCGCATCAGGGCGCGCAGGATCAGGATCGCCACCGCGCCGACGGCGGGCAGGAAGGTGATCGCAGACAGGATAGGAAGCTGGCCGAGCATGATCGTTACACCCCCACCCCGGCGATGAGCCAGAGGCACAGCCCCACGACCCCGATCAGCATCACGAAGGCGTAGTGATACAGATACCCGCTCTGCCAGCTGGCGATGCGCCGCGCGCCGGCCATCACCGTGGCGGCCACGCCATTGGGGCCCAGCCCGTCAATGATACGCTTGTCGCCGCCCTTCCAGAACAGATCGCCCAGCCAGCGCGTGGAGCGCACGAACACGACGTCGTAGATCTCGTCGAAATACCATTTGTTCAGAAGGAAGCTGTGCAGCGGGCCTCGGTTTGCCGCGATCTTGCCGGGCAGCTCGGGCTTGAGCATGTAGAAATATACCGCCGCCAGGAAGCCGGTCAGCGTCACCGCCACCGGCGCAACCAGCACCCAGGCCGGCGGATGGTGGCCGGTGGCGTCCGGACCGTAATTGCCCTCGGCATAGGGTCCGGGCGGCAGCGAGCCGGCCCAGAAATCCATGGCGCCGCTTTTCACGAAGTCGGACACGAACACGCCGCCCGCGAATACCGCGCCGATGGCCAGCAGGATCAGCGGGATCAGCATGACCCAGCCGCTTTCATGGGCGTGCTTGAGCGTTTCAGGATCGCCGCGGTGCTTGCCGTGGAAAGTCATGAAAATCAGGCGCCAGGAATAGAAGGAGGTCAGGCCAGCGGCCAGGATCGCGATCCAAAAGGCCAGGAGGCCGAACGGCACGCCGTCCATGCCCGCCATGAAGGCTTCCTCGATGATCATGTCCTTGGAGAAGAAGCCGGCGAAGCCCAGCCCGACAAAAGGAATGCCCACGCCGGTCAGAGCCAGCGTGCCGATGATCATCAGGATCCAGGTGGCCGGCAGCAGCTTGTAGATGCCGCCCATATTGCGCATGTCCTGCTCGTCATGCAGGCCGTGGATCACCGAGCCGGCGCCCAGGAACAAAAGCGCCTTGAAGAAGGCGTGGGTGAACAGGTGGAACATGGCCGCCGAATAGAGGCCGAGGCCTGCGGCGAAGAACATGTAGCCCAGCTGCGAGCAGGTCGAATACGCGATCACCCGCTTGATGTCGTTCTGCGCGAGGCCCACCGTCGCGGCGAAGATTGCCGTCACCGCGCCGATCACCGTGATGATGGCCGAGGTGGCGTCGGCGAGCTCGTAGATGGGATAAGACCGGCAGACCAGGAACACGCCCGCCGTCACCATGGTGGCGGCGTGGATCAGCGCAGAAACCGGCGTCGGGCCTTCCATCGCGTCGGGCAGCCAGACATGCAGGAAGAACTGCGCCGACTTGCCCATGGCGCCCACGAACAGGAGGAAGGCGATCAGCTCCAGCGCGGCGAAATTCATCCCGAACACGGTCAGCACCGTGTCGGCGTGATCGCCCACGGCGGCGAACACATCGTCAAACTTCAGCGTGCCGAACACCGCGAAGATCGCCGCGATGCCCAGCACCAGTCCGAAATCGCCCACGCGGTTGGTGACAAACGCCTTGATCGCCGCGTCATTGGCCGACTTCTTCTTGTACCAGAAGCCGATCAGCAGATAGGAGGCGAGGCCCACGCCCTCCCAGCCAAAGAAGAGCTGGATGAAATTGTCTGCCGTAACCAGCGCCAGCATGGCGAAGGTGAACAGCGACAGATAGGCGAAGAAGCGCGCCCGGTGCGGATCATGGGACATGTAGCCCCACGAATAGACGTGCACCAGCGAGGACACTGACGTGATCACCACCAGCATGACCGCCGACAGCGTGTCGAGGCGGATCGCCCAGGCGATCTCGAATGAGCCCACGGCCATCCAGGTGGCCAGCTCGTAGGTGCGCGCATTGCCGCCCAGCGCCACGTCGACGAACAGCCAGGCCGAGCCCAGCGCCGCGGCGATGGTGGCGCCGGTGGTCACCAGCTGGGCCGCGCGGTCACCGATCTGCCGCTGGAACAATCCGGCGATGATGGCGGCGATGAGGGGGGCGAAGACGACGATAAATGCCATGGCGCGCGTCAGCCCTTCATCATGCTGGCGCCGTCAACCGCGATATCACCGTGATTGCGGAAGAAGACCACGAGGATGGCGAGGCCGACGGCCGCCTCTGCGGCGGCGACGGTGAGGATGAACATGGCGAAGACCTGACCGGCCAGATCGCCCATATAGGAGGAGAAGGCCACCAGATTGATGTTGACCGACAAGAGGATAAGCTCGATCGACATCAAAAGGATGATGACGTTCTTGCGGTTGGCGAAAATCCCGAACACCCCGATGGTGAGGATCATCGCCGACAGGGCGAGATAATGGCCAAGCGTAATGTCGATCATCAGCCGATCCCCTCGCCGCTTTTCACATCGATGACGTCCACCGCTTCGGCGCGGGTGCGATTGACCTGGCGATGCATGTCCTGACGCTTGACGCCCTCGCGGTGGCGCAGGGTCAGCACGATGGCGCCCATCATCGCCACCAGCAGGACGAGGCCGGCGAGCTGGAAGAACAGGACGTAGCGGTCATAGATCAGCGCGCCCAGCGCCGCGATATTGTGGGTGTCGTCGGGCGTCGGCGCCTGGAAATATGCGCTGGCGCCGTCTGCGTCGACCCATGCGAAGCCCACCAGCGCCAGCTGCGCGGCCAGCACGATGGCGATCAGCCCGCCCAGCGGCAGATAGCTCGCCGACGCGGCTTTCAGCGTGGCGAAATCGATGTCGAGCATCATCACCACAAACAGGAACAGCACCGCCACCGCGCCGACATAGACGATGAGCAGGATCATCGCGAGGAACTCCGCGCCCAGCAGCACGAACAGCGCGGCGGCGGAAAAGAACGTGACGATCAGGAACAGCACCGCGCGCACTGGATTGCGCGACGTCACCACCATGAAGGCCGAGATCACCCCGGTGGCGGCCAGAATGTAGAATGCGGCGGCTGCCAGCATGGAAAACGCCCCCTTTGGCGTGCGGCGAGGCAGGGGCCTCGCCGGTCGGGATCGTCAGGCGGAGCCGGGCAGATTCGCCGGTCCGGAAATGAGATTGCGCAGCGTCATAACGCTAGCGGTAGCGCGCGTCGAGTTCGAGGTTCCGTGCGATCTCACGTTCCCAACGGTCGCCATTGTCCAGGAGCTTGGCCTTGTCGTAATACAGCTCCTCGCGGGTCTCGGCGGCGAATTCGAAATTCGGCCCCTCCACGATGGCGTCCACCGGGCAGGCCTCGGCGCAGAAGCCGCAATAGATGCATTTGACCATGTCGATGTCGTAGCGCGTGGTGCGCCGCGAGCCGTCCTCGCGCGGTTCGGCCTCGATGGTGATGGCCTGGGCCGGACACACCGCCTCGCACAGCTTGCACGCGATGCAGCGCTCTTCGCCATTGGGATAGCGGCGCAGCGCGTGCTGGCCGCGGAAGCGCGGGCTGAGGCGCCCCTTCTCGAAGGGGTAGTTGATGGTCGGCTTCTTGCGGAAGAAATACTTCATGCCGAGGCCGAACGCCCCCCAGAAGTCCAGGAGGGCCGCGCCGCGCAGGGTTTGTGCAATCCGGCTCATGGGTGTCCTAACCAGCGTTCGAGTAAACGACGAACCCGCCCATCACGGCCACGGCCGCGAGCGAGGTGGGCAGGAAGATTTTCCAGCCCAGGCGCATCAGCTGGTCGTAGCGGTAACGCGGGACGAGAGCTTTCACCATGGCGAACATGAAGAAGCAGAGCACCACCTTGATCGCGAACCAGAACACCGGATGGATCCAGGTGAAGGGCGCGATGTCGAAGGGGGCATGCCAGCCGCCCAGGAACAACACCGTCATCAGCGCGCACATCAGCACGATGTTGAGGTATTCCCCGATCATGAACAGCAGGTAGGGCGTGGAGGAATACTCCACCTGATAGCCCGCCACGAGTTCGGATTCCGCTTCCGGCAGGTCAAAGGGCGGCCGGTTGGTCTCGGCCAGCGCCGAGATGAAGAAGATCACGAACATCGGGATGGTGATCAGGAAGGCCGGCAGCGGGAGCATGCCCGCCGACAAGACATGCCAGTTCCAGAAGCCGCCGGCCTGGGCATTCACCACGTCTGTGAGGTTCATCGACCCCACCATCAACAACACCGTGACCAGCACAAAGCCGATGGAAACCTCGTAGGACACCATCTGCGCAGCGGAGCGCAGCGAGCCGAGGAAGGGATATTTGGAGTTGGACGCCCAGCCGCCGATAATGATCCCGTACACGCCCAGCGACGAGATCGCGAAGACGTACAAAATGCCCACATTGAGGTCGGAGATGACCCAGCCCGGCGCCACAGGGATCACCGCCCAGGTCACGAAGGCGTAGACGAAGGTCAGCAGCGGCGCGAGCAGGAACAGCGCCCGGTCGGCGCCCGCCGGCACGATGATTTCCTTCAGCACGAACTTGATGAAGTCGGCGAAGGACTGCAGCAGGCCGAACGCGCCCACCGTGTTGGGACCCTTGCGCATCTGCACCGCCGCCCAGACCTTGCGGTCCATCAAGAGCAGGAAGGCCAGCGAAAGCAGCAGCACGACCACGAAGCCCATGATCTGGCCGATCGACAGGACAGCCCCCCAGAACGGGCCGTGTTCTGTGACAAACTCGTTCATCAGCCCCTACTCCGCCGCCTGCAGCCGGACGCGCGCATCAGCCGCCATGGCCGAACATTCGCCCATGGTTTTCGATGACCGCGCGATGGCGTTGGTCAGGTAATAATCCTTGATCGGGCTGGCGAAAGCCTCGTTCGACACCTCGCCCGCCTCGCCCAGCGTGGCAGGATCAAACTCCGCCGCGCCATCGGCGCCCGGGGCATAGTCGATCTGGCCGAACACCGGGTTTTCCTCGATCAGCGCCGCGCGCAGGGCGTTGAGATCGTCATAGGGCAGCGTCTTGCCCAGACGCGCCGACAGCGCGCGGAAAATCGCCCAGTCCTCTTTCGCTTCGCCCTTGGGGAAGACCGCGCGCAGGGCCAGCTGGGCGCGCCCTTCAGTATTCACATAGAGCCCGGGCTTCTCGGTATAGGCCGCGCCCGGCAGGATCAGATCGGCGCGCATGGCGCCCGCATCGCCGTGATGGCCCACATAGATGACGAAGGCCTTGCCCAGCCGGTCCATGTCCAGCTCATCGGCGCCCAGCAGCACCAGCGTGTCCAGCTCGCCTTTTGAGGCGGCGTCGAGCATGGCGTGCGTGTCACGCCCGCCCTCGTCCGGCAGGAAGCCGAGATCGAGCGCGCCCACCCGGCTCGCCGCCGTGTGCAGCACGTTGAAGCCGTTCCAGTCTGCGCTCACCGCGCCCACCGCCTTGGCGAGCTCGCCGGCCGCGCGCAGCACCTGAGCGCCGTCAGGGCGCGCCAGCGCGCCCATGCCCAGAATGATCATCGGGCGCTTGGCGTCCTTGAGGGTCTGGATGAAGCCCGAACGCTTTTTGGCGAGCCCCGTTAGCACATCGGCGCCAGCGCCCAGATGCTCGTAGGGATAGGTCAGGTCGCCCGCCTCACCGATCAGCGCAATCTGGCAGTCGGAATGGAGCCAGCGCTGGCGGATGCGCGCATTGAGCACCGGCGATTCCAGGCGCGGGTTCGATCCCACGATCAGGATGGCGTCGGCCTCATCAATCCCGGCAATGGTGGAATTGAACAGATAAGACTGGCGCGGGGCCGAGCCGTCACGCGCGCCGAGCTTCGCCCCGTCCTGGCGGCAGTCGATGGACGCCACGCCCAGCGCGTCGAACAGGTCTTTGGCCGCTTTCAGGCCCTCGACATCATTGAGGTCGCCCGCAATCGCGCCGATGCGCGCCGGATCGCCCGACAGCTTGTCCGCCGCCATGGCCAGCGCCTCATCCCAGGCAATCGGGACCAGACGGCCATCCTTGCGCGCATAAGGGCGGTCGAGGCGCTGGCGGCCGAGCCCGTCCCACACGAAGCGGGTCTTGTCGCCGATCCACTCCTCGTTCACGTGGTCATGGATGCGCGGCAGAATGCGCAGCACACCGCCCGAGCGGCTGTCCACGCGGATATTGGCGCCCAGCGCGTCCATCACGTCGATGGTCTCGGTCTTGGTCAGCTCCCAGGGCCGCGCATTGAAGGCGTAGGGCTTGGAGGTCAGCGCGCCCACCGGGCACAGATCAATGACATTGCCCGACAGCTCCGACGTCATGGACTGTTCAAGATAGGTGGTGATCTCCATGTCCTCGCCGCGCCCGGTGGCGCCCAGCTCGGGCACGCCGGCGACTTCAGTGGAGAAGCGCACACAGCGCGTGCACTGGATGCAGCGGGTCATGATCGTCTTGATCAGCGGGCCCATATACTTGTCTTCCACCGCGCGCTTGTTTTCCGCATAGCGCGAGCCCGAACGGCCATAGGCCATGGACTGGTCCTGCAGATCGCACTCGCCGCCCTGGTCGCAGATCGGGCAGTCCAGCGGGTGGTTGATGAGCAGGAACTCCATCACCCCTTCGCGCGCCTTCTTCACCATGGGCGAGAGCGTGCGCATGGCCGGCGGCTCGCCATTGGGCCCGCCGCGCATGTCGCGCACCAGAAACGCGCACGAGGCCACAGGCTTGGGCGCGCCCACCAGCTCCACCAGGCACATCCGGCAATTGCCCGCCACCGACAGGCGCTCGTGATAGCAGAAGCGCGGAATCTCCCCGCCCGCCGCCTCGACCGCCTGCAGCAGGTTGTAATCCTGCGGGACGGAGATTTCCTCGCCGTCGATGATGATGGTGCGAAGGGTGTCAGTCATTGTTTGATCCGGTTTTCTTCAGGGCAGGCCAGTCGATAAAGGCGAGCACCCAGAGCAAGACAATGTTCGCCACCGGTATGATCGCCAGCAGAGCCAGCGGTCCCGGCAGTCCGGTCCGCGAAATGATCCGCCACCAAGGAAATACGACCAGTGCCCCAACGAGGAGCAGTGCAACGATCACCATGCCATCGATAGAAGCGCCCATAATGTTCCCCTACTCCGCCGCCACCGGCACAAACACCGGCTTGCCGGACCGGTAATTATTGATGCGCTCTTCGATCTCGTGGCGGAAGTGGCGGATCAGGCCCTGGACCGGCCAGGCGGCCGCGTCGCCCAGCGCGCAGATCGTGTGGCCTTCCACCTGGCTGGCCACGTCCAGCAGGCCGTCAATCTCGGCCATTTCCGCTTCGCCGCGCGCCATGCGTTCGAGCACGCGCCACATCCAGCCCGTGCCCTCGCGGCACGGCGTGCACTGGCCGCAGCTTTCATGCTTGTAGAAATAGCTGATGCGCGCGATGGCCTTCACCACGTCGGTGGAGTTGTCCATGACGATGACCGCCGCCGTGCCCAGGCCCGACTTGTGCTCGCGCAGCGCGTCGAAATCCATCAGCACGTCGTCGCAGATATCCTTGGGCAGAAGCGGCACCGACGAGCCGCCCGGGATGACGGCCTTCAGATTGTCCCAGCCGCCGCGCACGCCGCCGGCATACTGGTCGATGAGGGTGCGCAGCGGGATGCTCATCGCCTCTTCGATATTGCACGGCGCATTCACATGACCGGAAATGGAGAAGACCTTGGTGCCGGCATTGCCGTCACGTCCGAAGCCGGAGAACCAGTCCGCGCCGCGGCGCAGAATGGTCGGGACGACGGCGATGGATTCCACATTGTTGACCGTGGTCGGGCAGCCATAGAGGCCGGCGCCGGCCGGAAACGGCGGCTTCAGGCGCGGCTGGCCCTTCTTGCCCTCGAGGCTTTCGAGCAGCGCCGTCTCCTCGCCGCAGATATAGGCGCCGGCGCCGTGATGCACGTAGAGATCGAAATCCCAGCCGTGGATATTGTCCTTGCCGATGAGTTTGGCCTTGTAAGCCTCGGCAATGGCCGCTTCCAGGCGCTCGCGCTCCAGCACGTATTCGCCGCGGATATAGATGTAGCAGGCATGGGCCTGCATCGCGAAAGACGCGATCAGGCAGCCTTCAACCAGATGATGGGGGTCGTTGCGCATCATCTCGCGGTCCTTGCACGTGCCCGGCTCGGACTCGTCGGCATTGACCACCAGATAGTGCGGGCGCGCGCCCACGTCCTTGGGCATGAAGGACCATTTCAGACCGGTGGGGAAGCCCGCCCCGCCGCGTCCGCGCAGGCCCGATTTCTTGACCTGATCAATGATCCAGTCGCGGCCCTCTTGAAGAATGTCCGCCGTGCCATTCCAGCATCCGCGCTGGCGCGCCGCCTCCAGGCGCCAGTCATGGCGGCCATAGAGATTGGTGAAGATGCGGTCCTTGTCCTGAAGAAGCATGATCTATTCGTCCTTCTTCGCAGCGGGCTTTTTGGCGGCAGGCTTTTTCGCAGCGGGCTTGGCCGCAGCCGTCTTGGCGCCGGCGGGCTTTCTGGCCGGCTGCTTCTTCGCCGCTGGCGCCTCTGACTCCGCCTTGGCGTCAGCCGCCGTCTGGCGGTCTTTCTGCGGCGCTTGGACTGCCGCCTTGGCGCTGCCGGCCGCGCCCGACGCCGGCTTGCTCTTGCGGTCGCCATCGGGTTTGGCCGCCGCGCGCGTGGAGTGCGGCAGCGTGATCGATTTCGCGCGCGAGCCGTCAAACAGCGCGGCGTCTTCGAGCACCTTGACCTTCGCCTCAGTCGGCTCCGAACAGTGACGGCGCGTCACCGGGCCGGTCTCAACAGGTTTGCCCGCGGCCAGATCGTCCAGGATCGCTTCCAGCGCTTCCGGCGTCAGGTCCTCGTAATAATAGTCCCCGTCGGCATTGGAAATCTGCACCATGGGGGCGTTGGAGCAGGCGCCCAGGCACTCCACCTCTTCCCAGGAAAACGTGCCGCCGGCGGAGAGATGGCCGCGGCCCTTGGGTCCGATGCGCGTTTCACACACGGCTTTCAGCCCGTCCGCGCCGCGCAGCCAGCACGGCGTGGTGCCGCACACCTGGATCAGGTGCTGGCCCACGGGCTCCAAATTGAACATGGTGTAGAAGGTCGCGACCTCATAAACGCGGATATAGGGCATGGCGCACCGCGCCGCGATCTCGCGCATGGCGGGCTCTGACACCCAGCCATCCTGCTTCTGGGCGATCCAAAGGAGCGGGATCACCGCCGAGGCTTTGCGCTCTTCAGGGTATTTCTTCATCCAGAACGCGATCTTGGCTTCGCTGTCTTCGTTGAAGGCAAAGCTCTCGGGCTGGATTTTGGCCAGGCGGCGCACGCTCATCGGGGCGACCCTTCCTTGATGAAGTCCACGCGCGCGATCAGGCCGCCGCGCACGGTGTAAATGACAGTGAGATCGACGGGCGCGCTCTTGCCCGGTCCGTCCAGCCAGACGCGCTCGTGATCGATGACGCGCTCGCCAATGACGGCGCGGTGCACCGCAATGGCGTGCAGGCCCTCGCTCTTGAAGCGCTCCACATAGCGGGCGCGGAACGCATCACGGCCCTGAACCACCAGCACGCCGGGGAAGTCATAGACCTCCACATCCGGCGCAAAGCAGGCGGCGAAGGCGTCCAGATCGCGCGCGTTATACGCGGCCAGTTGACGCTCGGCCAGGACAGCCGGGCTCAGCGCAGCTTCAGCAAGGGCATGGGCGGCGAGCATCAATTGTCACCCCCGCTGAGCACGGCGGCGAGCTCATCCTTGAGGACGACCAGGCGCACCGCGCCTTGGGCCGCGCACCAGGCATGGCCCAGCGCGATGGCGCCGCGCACGCCCCCGATCGTATCGTCATGGCTGAAGTCCTGACGGCCCAGCGGCGCGGAGATCGCGTTGCGCATGACGCCGGACTCATCACGGCGCAGCGTGTGCCGGTACAGCTCCGCATCGACCGCCAGATCATCGGCGGCGCCCAGCGCCATCACGGTGCAGGTCCGGCACAGCGTTTCGCCTTCAGACCCGCCTTCGCCTTCACGGCAATCCATTGGGAAATTGGCCACATAGTGCGGACGCTCGAGCGGCGGGAAGGCATTGAGCACATCGTCATGCTCATGGGCGCGCTCTTCGCTCGCCCCGGTGCAGGCGGCAAGCGCCAGAAGGCCGGACAGGATCAGGATACGGCGCATCACCGGTCAATCTCCCCGAACACGATATCCAGAGAGCCCAGGATCGCCGACACGTCGGCCAGCATGTGGCCCTTGTTCAGGTGATCCATGGCGGCGAGATGGGCGAAGCCGGGCGCGCGGATCTTCACCCGGTAGGGCTTGTTGGTGCCATCGGCGATCAGGTAGACGCCGAACTCGCCCTTGGGCGCCTCAACGGCGGCGTAGCAATGGCCCTCGGGCACGTGGACGCCTTCGGTGTAGAGTTTGAAGTGGTGGATCAGCGCTTCCATGGAGCGCTTCATCTCGGCGCGGCGCGGCGGGGCGAATTTGGTGTCGGTGGGCAGCACCTCGCCCTGGTTCTCCGGCTTGGAGAGCCACTCGCAGCACTGGCGCATGATTTTCACCGACTCATACATCTCCTCCACGCGGCAGAGATAGCGGTCGTAATTGTCGCCGTTCTTGCCCACAGGGATTTTGAAGTCGAGCTCGTCATAGACCTCGTAGGGCTGGGCGCGGCGCAGATCCCACGCCATCCCCGAACCGCGCACCATGACGCCGGAAAAGCCCCAGGCCAGCGCATCGTCCTTGGACACCACGCCGATATCCACATTGCGCGCCTTGAAAATGCGGTTATCCGTCAGCAGCGTCTCGATATCGGCCAGCGCCTGGGGGAAGGCGTCGCACCAGGTCAGAATATCGTCGATCAGTTCCTGGGGCAGGTCCTGATGCACGCCGCCGGGCCGGAAATAATGGGCGTGCAGGCGCGCGCCGGACGCGCGCTCGTAAAAGCCCATCAGCTTCTCGCGCTCTTCAAACCCCCACAGCGGCGGGGTCAACGCGCCCACGTCCATGGCCTGTGTGGTGATGTTGAGGAGGTGGCTCAGGATGCGCCCGATCTCGCTGTAGAGCACGCGCACATAGGAGCCGCGCTTGGGCACCGGAATGTCGGCCAGCTTCTCGATAGCCAGGCAGAAGGCGTGCTCCTGGTTCATCGGGGCGACGTAGTCGAGCCGGTCGAAATAGCCGATGCCCTGCAGATAGGTCTTGTGCTCGAGAAGCTTCTCAGTGCCGCGGTGCAAGAGGCCAATATGAGGATCAACGCGCTCGACCACCTCGCCATTGAGCTCCAGCACCAGACGCAGCACGCCGTGGGCGGCCGGGTGCACAGGCCCGAAATTGATCGTGAAATTGCGGATATCGGTTTCAGCCATCCGACGGCTCCCCGGCGGCCGGGGCCTGCGCCTCGAGCACGCTGCGGTCAGCGCGGCATTGCGCAAGCGCGCCGCCCACCTGCGCGCGCACGGCGCCGAGACCCTGGGACATGATGAGCTGGGCGCTGGTGAGCGCCGCGTCCGCCACGGCCAGATTGCGCAGGTCTGTGGCGCGCTGGGGCGTGTCGGCGAGCAAGGCGAGGCGCGCATCCCAGAAGTCCAGATCGCCCGTCAGGGACTCCAGGCTCTCTTCGGGCGCCAGCGTAGCGATGTTGCGCCCATCACGGTCGGTCAGAAACGCGAACTGACCGGCGCAGCCTTGTGCGTGCGCGGTGTCATACACAGGGTCTTCAGCGCTCTGAACGGCGACAAGCGCCAGCATTGAGATGACGGCGTCAATCATGATTTTGCCCCGGCTTTTTCATCGCCGGGCAGGACGTATTGCGCGCCTTCCCAGGGCGAGAGGAAATCGAAATCGCGGTATTCCTGGACCAGCGTGACCGGCTCGGACACCACCCGCTTCTGCTCCTCGTCATAAACGACCTGGGTGAAGCCGGTCAGCGGGAAGTCCTTGCGCAGCGGGTGACCGTGGAAGCCGTAATCGGTCAGAATGCGGCGCAGGTCAGGATGGTTGTTGAACAAGACGCCATACATGTCGAACGCCTCGCGCTCGAACCAGTTGGCGGCGGGGAAGATCGCCACCAGCGAATCCACCGGCGTATCCTCGTCCGTGGTCAGCACCACGCGCACCCGGTGGTTATGGTGCATCGAGAGTAGGTGATAGACCACGTCGAACCGGTCGGCGCGCGCCGGCCAGTCCACGCCGCAGATATCGACCAGCGTGGTGAAGCGGCACGTCGCGTCATCGCGCAGGAAGCGCATCACCTTGGCGACGCGGTCGCGGTGAATCTGCACGGTGAGTTCGCCGCACGCGATCTCCCAGCCACGCACATGCTCCTCGAGCGCCGCCTCGATATGCTCGGCCAGTTCGTTCAGCGTCTCGGTCGTGCTCACCACACCCTCGTTCAGGCCGGGCCGCGTGCCGGTCTCAAGCGCCTAGCGCTCGATCGACCCTTCGCGGCGGATTTTCTTCTGCAGTTGCAGGATGCCGTACACCAGCGCCTCTGCGGTGGGCGGGCAGCCGGGCACATAGATGTCCACCGGAACAATCCGGTCACATCCGCGCACCACGGAATATGAATAATGGTAGTACCCGCCGCCGTTTGCACACGATCCCATGGAGATGACGTAGCGCGGCTCGGGCATCTGGTCGTAGACCTTGCGCAGGGCCGGGGCCATCTTGTTGGTGAGCGTGCCCGCCACGATCATCACGTCAGACTGACGCGGGGAGCCGCGCGGCGCGGCGCCCAGGCGCTCGATGTCGTAGCGCGGCATGGACGCCTGCATCATCTCCACCGCGCAGCACGCCAGCCCGAACGTCATCCACATCAACGAGCCGGTGCGCGCCCAGGTGATCAGATCATCAGCGGCCGCGACGATGAAGCCCTTGTCGGCCAGCTGGTCGCTGACGCCGTCAAAGAACGGGTCGTGCTTCTGAGGGTCATAGCCGGGTGTTGCGGCGCGTGCGCCCGATCCGGCCGGGGTGATGATCTGCGACATGGCCCTACTCCCAGTCCAGGGCGCCCTTGCGCCACTCGTACAGGAACCCGACCGTCAGGACGCCCAGGAACGCGATCATTGACCAGAACGCGAATATGTTCCCCTCGAAGACCGGGAATATCCACGGGAACAGGAAGGCCACCTCCAGATCGAAGATGATGAACAGAATGGCCACCAGATAGAATCGCACGTCGAATTTCATGCGCGCATCGTCGAACGCATTGAACCCGCATTCGTAGGTCGACACTTTTTCCGGGTCGGGATCCGACGGCGCCAATACGAAGGCGGCCAGAATGAACGCGATGCCGAGCGCGGCCGCGATCCCTGTGAAAATAGCGATGGGCAGGTATTCCAAGAGCAGCGCGTTCATCCGCGACGCATCCCTTGCAGCGAAGGTTATGATCCGGGTTCCGGCCCGGCGCGCCAGCCCGGTCTCGATCGCGGCGGAAGCTAGTGCGGTGCGCCATGGGCCGCAAGACGAAACCACCGCTACGCACGGGTCATAACGCCGCTGAAACCGGCTTTATTTGCAAACGCCTCGCATCTGCAAACTTTTGGCTGTCCGTAAATTCACTTCTGCGACGGACCGCACCATGATAGCGCGTCTAACAGGGACGGCGTCCAGTCTGACGCCCCGATAATCTTGGAGAACGCGCGTGACACGCAAGCTTCTGGCGCTGGCCGCAATCGCGGTCCTCGCCGCGATCGCGGCATGGTTTGTGTTCCTGCGCGATTCCGGCGCGGATGCCGGCGGATTGCAGGTGGAGACCGCCGCGCTCGAGCAGCGCGACCTGTCGCGCGTGGTCTCGTCATCGGGCCGCATTGCACCACTTGTCACCGTGGAGGTCGGCTCCCAGCTGTCGGGCCAGATCGAAGCGCTGAACGTCGATTTCAACGACGAAGTCACAGCCGGCCAGGAACTCGCCCGCCTCGATCCGCAAACCTACGCGACGCGCGTGCGTGAAGCCGAAGCCAGCCTGGAAGTCGCCCGCGCTCAGGTCACGGTGTCTCAAGCCAATGTCCAGCGCGCCCGCGCCGAACTGACCGCCGCCGAGCGCGCTTTTGACCGCGCCGTGTCCTTGCGCGAGCGCGGCACGTTCTCCGAAGCCCAGTACGACAATGTCGAAACCACATTCCGCAGCGCGCAGGCCGGGGTGCTGGTGGCGGAGGCGAACCTGCGCAATGCACGCGCCGGGCTGCAGCAGCGCGAGGCCAGCCTGGAGAGCGCCGGCGTGGATCTTGAGCGGACCTTCATCCGCTCGCCCATCGATGGCGTGGTGATCGACCGCCGCATCGATGTCGGCCAGACCGTGGCCGCCAGCCTGAACGCGCCCATCCTCTTCCTGATCGCCCAGGATCTGTCGCGCGTGCAGATCGAGGCGCAGATCGACGAGGCCGATATCGGCGATATCACCAATGGCCAGACCGTGACCTTCGACGTCGACGCCTTCCCCGGCGTGCAGTTTGACGGCGTGGTGACGCAAGTCCGCCTGGCGGCGCTCGAAGAGCAGAATGTGGTCACCTACACCGTGGTGATCGAAGCCGATAACCCCCGCCAGCGCCTGCTGCCCGGGATGACCGCCAACGTCTCTATCGTCACCGGGACGGTCAGCGACGCCCTCGCCGCCCCCAACGCCGCCTTGCGCTTCACCCCGCGCGGGGCGGCCGAAGCTCTGGTGTCAGAGACGGCTGCAGCAGGTCCGGCCGGACGCGGCGCTGGCGGCGGCCGCGCGGGCGCGGGTGGCGGTGGCGGTGGCGGCCAGATGCTTGACCAGCTCGCTGAAGAGCTGGAACTCACCGACGAGCAGCGACGCGATGTCCAGCGCGTGATGCAGGAGGCGTTCGCCCGCATGCGCGCCCAGGCGCAGGCCCAGGGCGCAGGCGGCGGCGCGCCGGGCGGCGGCGCGGCGGCATTCCAGGCGCAGATGCGCTCGGCGCTGGCCCAGGTGCTGACGAGCGAACAGATGGCGCGCTATGACGCCCTGATCGCCGAGCGCGCCAATCGCCGTCAGGACGTGCGCCGCGGCACGCTGTGGGTCCAGACCGCCGATGGCCGTCTGGAAGCCCGCCAGGTGGGTCTGGGCCTGTCGGACGGTCAGTTCACGCAGGTTCTGGGCGGCGAGCTGGGCGAAGGCGAGCAAGTGGTCGTGCGCGTACGTGAGGCGGGCTAGATGAGCGCACCGCTGATCCGCGCCCGCGGCCTGACCCGCGTCTACAAGCTGGGCGGCGGTGATGTGCACGCCCTGCGCGGGGTCGATCTCGATATCGAGCGCGGCGAGTATTGCGCGATCATGGGCGCGTCAGGCTCGGGCAAATCGACCTTCATGAACCTTCTGGGCGCGCTGGATCGTCCCAGCGGCGGGTCGCTGATCATTGATGGCGAGCCCCTGCAGGACAAGCGCCCGGACGAGCTGGCGCAGTTTCGCAACCGCGCCGTGGGCTTCGTGTTCCAGCAGTTCAATCTTCTGCCGCGCACGACCGCCCTCGATAATGTCGCCCTGCCCCTGCTCTATCGCGGCTGGAGCATGCGCAAGCGGCGCGAGCGGGCTGAGGAGTGCCTGCGCATGGTGGGGCTGGCCGAGCGCATGGATCACCACCCTTCCCAGCTGTCGGGCGGTCAGCAGCAGCGCGTGGCTATTGCCCGTGCGCTGGCGGGCAAGCCCGCCATATTGCTCGCCGATGAACCGACCGGCGCCCTCGACAGCCAGACGTCGGACGATGTGATGGACATTTTCGATCGGCTGAACGCCGACGGGATCACACTGATCATCGTGACCCACGAGGCCGATGTGGGCGCGCGGGCGCGCCGGCGCATCAGTTTCCGGGACGGGCTGATCGTGGAGGACGTGACATGAGCCTTCTCGCCGCTGTTCTGGTCGCGCTGACCGCGCTTCGGGTCAATGCGCTGCGCTCCTTCCTGGCGATCCTGGGCGTGATTTTCGGCGTGGCCGCCGTGATCACCACCGTCTCGCTGGCGCAGGGCGCGCGCGACGCTGTGGAGACGCGCATCGCCTCACTGGGCGCCAACACGCTGAGCATCACCGCGGGTTCGCGCTCGCGCGGCGGGCGCCAGGGCGGCGCCGGGTCCGGCACGCCCTTCTCGGACGCCGACGTCAATGCGCTGCGCACCGAGCTCGACTTCATCACCGCTGCCTCCGGCCTGGTCCAGGCCAATGTGACGGCGGTGGTGGACGGCCTGAACTGGCCCACCCAGATGATCGGCTCCAACGCCGATTATCTGGAGGTGCGCGACTGGACTTTGGCCGAGGGACGCATGTTCAACGAGCCCGAATCCCAGCGCGCCTCGCGCCTGGTGGTGATCGGACAGACCACCGCGCGAGAACTATTTCCGTCCGGCGGCGCGCTGGGCGCGGCGGTGCGGATCAACAGCCAGCCGTTTGAAGTCATCGGCGTGCTGAGCGATCTGGGCGCGGGCGCCTTCGGGCAGGACCAGAATGACGTGATGCTGGCGCCGGTCAGCACCGTGCGCTCGCGCGTCACCGGCTTCTCCCGCGCCGGCGTGCGTGATCCGGTCCAGCAGGTCTGGATTAAGGTGGCGCCGGGCGTGGACATGGCCACGGCGACGCTGGAACTGGAAGATTATCTGCGGGTGCGCCGCAATGTGGCGCCCGGCGCGGACGACAATTTCTCGATCCGCAATTTCGCCGACCTGATCCGCGCCTTCAATGAAACCCAGCGCGTACTGGGCCTTTTGCTGGCGTCCGCAGGGATCATCACGCTCCTGGTGGGCGGGATCGGCATCATGAATGTGATGCTGGTCTCGGTGACCGAGCGCACGCGCGAAATCGGGCTGCGTCTGGCGGTCGGGGCCCGGCGGCGCGATATCCGCAACCAGTTCCTGATCGAATCGGTGGTGCTGTGTTCGGCCGGCGGCGTGATCGGGCTCGGCGTGGGCGTTGCGGTGGCCAGCGCGATACAATCTTTCGGCCCCGCGCTGGGCCTGACCGGGCTGGCGGTATCGGTGGACCCGTCCATCGCCGTCATCGCCATCGGCGCTGCGGCGGCGGTGGGCATCCTGTTCGGCTTCTACCCGGCCATGCGCGCCAGCCGCCTCGATCCCATCGAGGCGCTGCGCCACGAATAGGCCGGGAAAGAACCGCTAGCGCCGCGATGCGGCGGTGATGATCCGCCACACGATCCAGATCGGCACCACGATCACGGCGCCCAGCGCCAGATAGCGCAAGGCCCAGCCCAGCGTGGACCCGATGGAGTCAAAGAAGGTCGACCAGGCCCGGCCCACGGCGCCGAAGAAATCGACCCACAGCTCGGCCGGATCGACATTGAAGGCGGCCAGGATCAGACCCACCACCACGCACAGCACGACCAGCAGGACGATGTCGCTGGGTTTCACGGCGGCAAGGCGCTGCCAGAAGCTGCGCGATCGGCGCGGCGGCGGGGCGGCGTCCGGGGTCTGGTTCATGCGTCGCTCTCCTTAAACTGAGCTGGCGTCACCGATGCCAGCCGAATGCGGCGCAATCGCGGCGCGCCTCAGGTTTCCGAGCGCGGTTTGCGCGGCTGTTTGGGGCCCGAAGGCTTGCGCCCGGCGGCGGGAGCGCCTGTCGATTTACCTTTGTCAGCGGCGTTTTTGGCCGTAGCGCCGGTCTTGGCGGCGGCCGCCGCGCGCGGCTTGCGGGCGGTTTTGGCGGCAGCCGGCTCGGGCGCCGGCACGGGCGCGGGAACCGCCTCTTCCACCACTGCCTGTGTCAGGGCGGCGGCGGCGCTGACCGCCCGGGCGGCGGTCGCGACTACCGCCTTGCTGTGAGCTGTTGATGGCTTGGCGGGTGCGATATCAGCTTTGTCTAACGTGACCTGATGAGGGAAAGGAATTGAGATGCCCGCCGCGTCGAAGGCCAGTTTGATGCGCCGGTTGGCGTCGAAGTGGACATCCCAGTAGTCGCCCGCATTCACCCAGGCCCGCGCGAAGAAGTCGATGGAGGAATCGGCGAAATTGCCCAGCTCCACAAACACCGCCGGATCCGTGTGGATGCGCGCGTCCGCCTCCAGCACCTGGCGGATCACCTCGCGGGCCAACTCAAGATCCGTGTCGTAATCGACCGAGAAGGTGAAATCGACGCGCCGCGTGGGATAGCTGGAAAAATTGATGATGATATTGCCCCAGGCCTGGCCATTGGGAACGATGATCTGCTTATTGTCCGGCGTGCTGAGCTCGGTGAGGAACAGGTTGATATCCTTCACCGTCCCTGCCGTGCCGGAGATATCGACGAAATCACCGACCCTGTAAGGGCGGAAGAATACGATCATCACACCGGCCGCCACGTTGGCCAAGGTGCCCTGCAGGGCCAGGCCGATCGCCAGCGTCATGGCGCCCAGCGCCGCCACCAGCGATGTGGTCTCCACCCCGAACCGGGTGAGCACAGCGATGATGACCACCGCCATGATCACGTATTTCACAATGGACGAGAAAAACACCGCCAGCGTGCTGTCGATGCGTGGATGGGCGATACCCCAGGCGCGCACGCGCTTTGAAATGAAGCCGGCCGCATAAAGTCCGATGACCAGAATTGCGGCGGCCATCAGCACGCTGGTCAGCGCCTGCATGCCTGTCACGGCAAGCCAGTCCAGAAGTTGCGTCACCTCTGCATTCATCGCGGCAGTGTCCATGTGTCTCCCCTTGTAAGCCCGTGTGCTTAAATATTGCGGCGCCGCCTTTAGCAGGCCGCGCCGGCAATGCGAAGCGCGAAGTTTCGTGATTTACCGGAAAGGCGGCTCGTCGAAGCTTCTCAGCTTGCGCGAGTGCAGCGCGGCGGAGCCCTCGCGCTTGAGAATTTCGATGGCTTCGATGCCGGCGGCCAGGTGTTCAGAGACCGAGCGCTGGTAGAACCGGTTGGCGGCGCCGGGCAGTTTAAGCTCGCCATGGAGCGGTTTGTCCGACACGCACAGCAGCGTCCCGTAGGGCACGCGAAGGCGGAAGCCGTTGGCGGCGATGGTGGCGCTTTCCATGTCCACAGCGATGGAGCGCGACTGGTTGATGCGCCGCGCTTCCTGATAATAGCGCAGCTCCCAGTTCCGGTCGGCATAGGTCACCACCGTGCCGGTGCGCAGGCGGCGCTTGAGCGCCTCGCCCTTGTCGCCGCTCACCGTCTCCACCGCCTTGTGCAGGGCGACCTGAATCTCGGCGATGGGCGGGATGGGAATCTCCACCGGCAGGTCGCGGTCCAGCACGCTGTCATAGCGCAAGTAGGCGTGGGCCAGCACGTAATCGCCCAGGCGCTGGGAATGGCGCAGCCCCCCGCAATGGCCGACCATCAGCCAGCATTCGGGGCGCAGCACGGCCAGATGATCGGTGATGTTCTTGGCGTTGGACGGGCCGACGCCGATATTGACCAGGGTGATGCCGCGCCCGTTCGGCGCCATCAGATGATAGGCCGGCATCTGGAAGCGCTGCCAGTGCGCGCTCATCACCTCGCCCAGCGCGTCGGGCGTGTCGGCGTCCACGCGCACCAGCCCCGCCGCCGAGAGAGCCGTGTAGTCATTGTCTTCCTTCAGCTGGCGCACCGCCCATTCCACGAAGGCGTCCACATAGCGGTGATAGTTGGTGAACAGGATGAAGTCCTGAACATCGCCAAACGGCGTGCCGGTATAGTGGCGCAGGCGCGACAGCGAGTAATCTGTACGGGCCGCATCAAACAGCGACAGCGGGCGCGGACGCCCGGGCTTTGAGGGCCGCTCGCCATTGGGCAGGGCGTCGTCGATGGTGGCCAGATCCGCATAGGGGAAATGGCGCACCAGCTCGGCGGGGCTGACCTCGTCCAGATCCAGCTCGCTGCCATCCAGTACATAGGAGAACGGGATTTCCTGGGTCGACAGCCCGGTCTCGATCACCACCGGGTATTCATCGGCGAGGATCTGTATCTGCTCGGTCAGATATCGCCGGAACATGGCCGGGTGGGTGACCGTGTTGGCGTAGACGCCCGCTTCGGAAAACTTGCCGAACGCCCGGCTGACCGGCGGCACCGGTCCTTCGGGCTGGTAGGTGATGCGCAGTTCGGGATAGGCGAACGCGCCCCCGGCCCGGCTGGCGGGCGAAGGCGGGCTTCCGTCCGACAGGAAGGCCTTGAGCGCGGCGCGCAGATTGGCCACGGATGCTTCGTACAGCGCATTCAGCCGGTCAACCGCCGCGTCGGCGTCATCAGCTTCCTTGAACGTCGCCAGAACCGCGTCCGGCGCTACGGCGCGCACGAGCGACAAGGGCCTAGTCCTCGCGCTTGACGAAGGTCACGGCGAACAGCGGCTCGCCGTCGAAGGCCGGCTTGGTCTTGCCATCCTCGTCGATGATCTCGAACACGGTCGGCGCGATCCGCCCCTCCATCCGGTAGCCTTTTTCGGCCATGTGCCCGCGATGGAATTCCAGCGCGGCAGCGGAGAAGGTCTTGGCGAGATAGGTGATGCGGTGAGGATCTGCGGCCATGGGGCGCTCCCTTCAGATCAGACTGGCGTTGGCGTCACTCCTAGCCGCTTCGCCCGGGGGAACCAAGTCCCCCTGCGCTAAAGCTGTGCGCGACGGCGGTGCGCTAGAGACGGCTTCGCGCGCCCGCCGCCGCATCGATGCGCAGCGCGGTCTCAAGCGCGACGCGCCCGTCCTCGCCATCCGCAGCCGGATATCCGGTGCTGGCGCCGCGCACGGCGTCCAGAAAAGCGCCCACATTGGCTCCCAGGCTGTCGCGGGCGGACGGGTCGTCAGCGAAGTCGGGATTGAGCGCCAGGCCCGTTGAGGCTTCAAACGTCTTGGCGATGAAATCCACCTGCACCGAGCGATCATCGGCGTAGCCGATCTCCATCACCCGGTCGCGCGCTTCGGCGACCCGGCTCGACTCCAGCTCGGCGGTCAGGCCTGAGGCAAATTCCAGCGTGCAGCGCACATGGTCGGCGAGACCTGCGCGGCCCTCGACCATTTGCGCCTCGACCCGGTCAGGCGCTGCGCCGGCCAGCGCCAGCACCAGATCGATATCGTGGATCATCAGATCCAGCGTCACCGACACATCGAGATTGCGCGCGCTAGGCACGCCCATGCGCCGCGCCGAGAGGGTGCGTGCGCGCGGCAGATCGCCGAACAGGCCCATGGCGTGGAACACAAAGCGCTCCTGATGGCCGACGCGCAGCACCAGATTATGCGCCGCCGCCAACTCGGCCAGCTCGCGCGCCTCGTCCACTGTCGCGGCCAGCGGCTTTTCCACCAGCACCGCCCGGCCCGCCATCAGCGCGCGGCGCACCGAGTCGTGATGGAACACAGCCGGGCTGGCGACGGTGATCACGTCGCACGCCTCGATAAGGCTGCCCAGGCTCTCATAGGCCTCCCCGCCGTGCGCCGCGCACAGAGCGCGGGCCCGGTCGCTCACCGGGTCGTAGACGCCGACGAAATCGACGCTGGCCGCCGCCGCATACTTGGAGGCGTGGTATCCGCCGAACACGCCCGCTCCCACGACGCCGGCACGAAGCAGTTTTGTGTGATCTGTCATGGCGCGCAGGTAACCCAGCGCGGGCGCGCCTGCAACAGGCTTGCCGTGAAGCCTGCGCCGCTTACCATTGACTTACGAACACCCTGGGGAGGGATTGATGACCGACGCGCCTGAACCGCCCAGCGCCCGGCGCACGGCCACAGAAGCCGTCGCAGACATCACCGGTCTGCCGCTAGGCCAGCAATTCCTGATCACGATCGCGCATACTGTCGCGTTCACGCCGCGCGTGGCGAAATCGGTGATCAATCGAGAGCCGGGATATATATCCCCCTTGCGCCTCTTCATGCTGATGATGGGCGCACTGCTGGGCGTCGGCGCCTTCTTCGACCTGCCCATCATTCTCGACCTGACAACCCTGTTTCCACCCGACATGCACGGCCCGCTCAGCGAGTTTCTGAACGCGCGCGGCGTCAGCCTGAGCGAGGCAGACGCCGAGGTGGGGCGATGGATGTCGCTGTTTTTCTGGGTGACGATGGTGGTGTCGTCCCTGCCCTTCCTGGTCCTGTTGAAAGCGCTGGCGCCGCGCCTGTCATGGTGGACCCATGCGCAGTGCTATCTGCTCGCCAACAATGTGATGCTCGTCATCACCCTGGCCAGCACCCCGATCCTGTTCATCAGCGAGCCTGTCTACATCGTGCTCCAGGTGCTGATCATGAGCGTGTTCTTCATCGCGCTGTTGCGCATCAGCGTGGGGGCTTTCCGGCTGAGCACTGCGCGCCTGGCTGTGTTGATCATCGCCATCCCGTTCCTGATTGCTGTATCAATTCTGGTGACGGTGCTGATCAATCTGATCGGCCTGCACGCCATCCTCAGCGTCGCCTATGACATCTCGCTGTTCGAGCTGTTCGATGTCGGCATCGACGCCCCGCCGCAAGAAAGCACCCCATAAATGAAATCCCGTGAAATCCGCCTCGTCCGTCACTTCACCGGCCCGGTGAAGCCTGAGTATTTCGAGCTGGTCGAGACTGACGTCCCGCCCCCGGGCCCCGGCGAGGTTCAGGTTCGCAACGCCTTCATCTCGGTCGACCCCTATATGCGCGGGCGCATGATCGGGGTGAAAACCTATGTCGATCCGTTCGCGCCGGGTCAGGCCATGGATGGCGGCGCGGTGGGCCAGGTGACGCAATCGAACGCAGACGGGTTTGCGCCGGGCGACTGGGTCTTAAGCATGCATGGCTGGCGCGAGGCGTACGCCGCCCCCGCCGCCGGGCTGATGAAGATTGACGCCAATCTCCTGCCCGCCCAGGCCTATCTGGGTCTGGCCGGCATGACCGGCCTCACCGCCTATGCCGGCCTCAAGCGGATGATTGATCTCAAAGCGGGCGAAACGCTGTGGATGAGCGCGGCGGCCGGGGCCGTCGGCTCGGCCGGGGTGCAGTTCGCCAAGGCCATGGGCGCGAACGTCGTCGCCACGGCCGGCGGGGCGGACAAGACAACGTTCTGCAAGGAGATCGGCGCCGACGCGGTGGTGGACTACAAGGCCGTGAGCGATCTGGCCGGCGCGGTGCGCGAGGCCGCCAAGCCGCTGGGCGGGGTGGACGCCTACTTCGAAAATGTCGGCGGCGACCATCTTCAGGCCGCGCTGGACGTGATCAAACCGTTCGGGCGCATCGCCGCGTGCGGGATGATCGCGCGCTATAATGACGACACGCCCATGCCCGGCCCGTCCAACCTCACCCAGATCGTGGGCAAGAAGCTGACCATTCGCGGCTTCATCGTCACCGACCATTTCGATCTGCAGCGCGAATTCATCGCCGATCTGTCCAAATGGATGATGGCGGGCCAGGTGACGATGCGCGACACGGTCTATCACGGCATTGAGCGCGCGCCCGAGGCCTTCATGGGGCTCTTTACCGGCGCCAATACCGGCAAGATGCTGGTCAAGCTTTGATCAGGCCTGCGTCATGAGCGGCGGCGGGGTTTCAGCGGACGACCTCAATCGCATTGGCGCAGGCAAGCTGCCTGAGCTGATCGGGATTGAGGTGACCGCTGCCGGGGCGGGGCGCGCCGCCGGGCGCCTGCCCGTGCGCGAGGCCATGCTGGCGCCCAATGGCTTTCTGCATGCGGCCAGCGTCATCGCGCTCACCGACACGCTGGCGGGTTATGGCGTGATGGCCAGCCTGCCGGACGGCGCCAGCGGCTTCACTACAGTGGAGCTGAAATCCAACTTCCTGGGCACGGCGCGCGACGGCGTGGTGCTGGGCGAGGCGGAGATGGTGCATGGCGGGCGCACGACCCAAGTCTGGGATGCGCGCGCGTGGCGTGAAGAGGATGGCCGGACCATCGCCCTGTTCCGCTGCACCCAGATGATCCTCTATCCGCGCTGAAGCGGACCGTGGCGCATCAGGCGCCCGAGCGCGAACCCGCCCACGCACGCCGCCACCAGGGCCGCCAGCAGCGGATTTTCGAACATGTGGACGAAGCCGGCATAGGCCAGGCACGCCGCCGCCACCGCGAATCCCGCCGCGCCGAGCCTGTTCAGCCATGAGACATGTGTGTGCTTCATGTTTCCCTACAGGCAAGGAGCGGGCCGTAAGTCGAGGTTTTGTTTACCATACGGATGAATTGCTGCACGTGCGGGCCAATTATATCAGCAAAATCGCCCGTATTGCCTTGCAAAGACCGGTCAGAATCGCGCTTGATGCCTCGCGTTCAGCACTGGTGCGCCAAGCGATCCCCGCTCTGGCGAACCCAAAACCAAAGGGGGGATCCCTCAATGAACAAGTCCGAACTCGCCAAAGCTGTCTCCGACAAGGCCGGTATCACCCGCGCCCAGGCCGGTGACGCCATCGACGCCTTCATCGACGCCGTGGTCGGCGCCGCCAAGGGCAAAGATACGGTCCAGCTGGCCGGCTTTGGAACCTTCCACGCCAAGCACCGCGAAGCGCGCGAAGTGCGCAACCCGCGTACGGGCGAGAAAATCAAGGCGAAAGCCAAGACCTCGCTGGCCTTCCGTCCGGCTTCAGCCCTGAAGGACCTCTAGGACGGCTCAGGGCCGGACGCGCTTGCGCACCGGCCCCGCCAACCAGACATGAAAACGCCGCCGGAGCGATCCGGCGGCGTTTTTTGTTTTGGCCGTCCCTGCTCAGCCCCCTACCGAGGCGTCCGTGCGGGGTTCACCGTCTCTCTTCTGGCAGGCCGAGAAAGGCGAAGGGCTGGGCGGGCTCAAACTCGGCCGACACCTCGCCGGAGAACGTGCGCGCCTGATCAGGACCCAGCATCAGCGCCCTCACGTCCGCGCCTTCGGAGAAGTCCAGGGCGTTGAGATCGACCCAGAACGCATTCGGCGACAGGGCCGATTCGAAATAATAGAGCCGGTCCTTGTGATCGACGACGGTGCGCCAGCGGGTGGACGAGATATTGGGCTGGTTCTCGGTGGTGATGCCGTATGGGACCGAGACATTGCGGATGACCCCGAACATGCTGGCGGTCGCGCTGCGCCGGTCTTCGGTCTGCGGGATCGCGTTCACATAGAAGCTGGCGCGGGCGAACCGGTCCGCAGCGCGGTTGGTCCCGGGCAGCATCACCGTGCCGCCGATGCCGCGCCAGTATTCGGCCAGCGCCAGTTGCCGGTCAAACGTAGGCTCGTTGGTCATCACCTGATAGTCGCGGCTGTGGTGGATGACGAGCTCGCCGCCGACATACTCGAAAATCGCGCTGTCGCCCGTGGCATCCGAAATGGACAGGTGCAGCGTCGCCAGCCGCTCCTCGCCGGGCATGGAATCGCTCACCACCACATACTCGCCGCGCCGCGCGTCCTCGACGGCCTCCGCGACGGTGGCGAAATTGTCGAGCATGTATTGCGCCCACAGCGAGATCGCGAGACCGGGCGCGCCCTGCCCGTCCCATTCGGGATATTCGGACACCGCCAGCCAGAGGAGGTTCGCCGACAGGCCCGCCTCGTTCAGCCCGTCGGCGCTGGCGATGTCGTAGGCGGTGGCCACCACGCTGCCATAGCGCGCGGTCCAGCTCACGGTGTTCTCGCCCGTCTCGCCATTGCGTTCGATGCCGCGCGGCAGGACCCACAGATTGCTGCCGATATCGGTGCGCCAGTCCATGGAGCGCGCGGTGATGATGCGTCCATCCGGGCCCAGATAGACCACGCGGGTGCACGCTTCGGCCGCCGCGACGCCCAGCGCCAGCATGGCCGCGCCGGCCAAGGCTTTCAGTTTCAGGCCCATCACACTGTCTCCTTCAGGTCAGAAACGCCAGGTCACGCCCAGCAGGGGCCCGTTCAGGGCAATGTCGAGAATGCGTCCGTCCTTGCGGTAGTCGAACGAGAGGTGGCGGTATCCGGCCGACACATAGGCGCGCGGCGTGACCTGCCAGTTGGCGACCGCCAGCATCTGCAAGGTGGCGTCCGCGCCGCCAAACGCTCCGCCGCCCAGATCCGCCTGAACGATGGCGGACAGGCGCGGCGTGACCGAAGTGTTGAACCGCACGCCGGCGATCGGGTCTGCCCAGCTGAAACGCTCGCTCGCCTGGAGGGCCAGCGGCGGGATTTCGGCGTCCGCCTCGACCCGCCAGAACCGGGCGCCGGCGTAGAGCTCAAGATGATGGCCCTCATTGCGCGCCAGCGTGCGCCCGGCGGCCAAGGTCAGCGAAGTCTGCTCGGTTCCGCCGCTGGCCGGCAGCGGCACGGGCGCGCCGGGCACGCTCACCTGTCCCGCCTGGCTCGATGACGACCAGGTAAAATCGCCCATCAGCACCCAGTCATCGGTGCGGGCCGAGCCGGTGAGGAAGAAAGCGCCGTCGGAGTTGGACAACAATTCGCTGAAGGACCGGTCCACCTCGACCGTGGGAAGGCCCGGCGCCGGCTTGATCCGGCCATTCATGCCCGCGGCCCAGACATAAGGGGTGAGCTGGAAGCGCCACGCGCAGGAGCCGGTGTCAGCCACCGCGTCCGACGCCGCATCGGCGTCGCCAAGCAGGACCGCAGCACTCAGGACCGTCACCCACATGCCGTCGCCTCCGCGCGCCACTATTGCCTGTACGAGACAATGTAGCGCCTCTCGGAGGGCAGGCAACGCAATTTCGGATTTTAGCTACCAGATTGCAAACACCGTGTCCGGTGACGCAGCGCCCTACTCCGCCGCGCGGCTGAGTTTCTGGGCAGGTTTCAGCGCCTCGGCGATCTGGAAGGCCATTTCCAGCGCCTGGTCGGCATTGAGGCGCGGATCGCAATGGGTGTGGTAGCGGCTCGACAGGTCCGCTTCTGACAGATGCCCGGCCCCGCCGACGCATTCGGTCACGTCCTGGCCGGTCATTTCAAAATGCACCCCGCCCGGCTCGGCGCCCTCGGCGTGGACGATCTCGATGAAGCTTCTGAGCTCGCCCAGCACCCGCTCGAAGGGGCGCGTCTTGTAGCCATTGGCGGCCTTGATTGTGTTGCCGTGCATGGGATCGCAGGCCCAGACCACATTGCGCCCTTCGGCGCGCACCTTGCGCACCAGCGGCGGCAGGCCCTCGCCCACCTTGTCCGACCCCATGCGCACATAGAGCACCAGCCGCCCGGCCTCATCGCGCGGGTTGAGAATGTCGATCAGGCGGATCAGCTCGTCCGGGTCCAGGCTGGGGCCGCATTTGAGGCCGACCGGGTTCTCGATCCCGCGCATGTATTCCACATGGGCGCCGTCGGGCTGGCGGGTGCGGTCGCCGATCCACATCATGTGGGCCGAAGTGGCGTACCAGCGCCCGGTGGTGTGCTCCATCCGGGTCAGCGCCTCTTCAAACGGCAGGTGCAGGCCTTCGTGGCTGGTGAAGAAATCCACGCCCTCCAGAGACGGCGCGGCATCCGGCGTCACGCCGCAGGCGCGCATGAAGGCCAGCGCCTCGGTGATGCGCTGGGCATAGGCGGCATAGCGCTCGCCCGCCGGGCTGCCGTCCAGGAAATCCAGCGTCCACTGGTGCACATTGTGCAGGTCGGCATAGCCGCCCGACGCCAGCGCGCGCAGCAGGTTCAGGGTCGCCGCCGACTGGTCATAGGCGCGCAGCAGGCGTTCAGGATCGGGCACGCGGCCTTCGGGCGTGAAGGCCATGTCATTGATGGAATCGCCGCGATAGCTGGGCAGTTCCACCCCATCGATGATTTCCGTGTCCGACGAGCGTGGCTTGGCGAACTGGCCGGCGATGCGCCCTACCTTCACCACCGGCTTGGCGCTGGCGAAGGTCATGACCACCGCCATCTGCAGCAAGACGCGGAACGTGTCGCGCACGGTCTCGGCGGAAAACTCCTTGAAGCTTTCGGCGCAGTCGCCGCCCTGGAGCAGGAAGGACTGGCCAGACGCCACATTGGCCAGCTGGCGTTTCAGGCGCTTGACCTCGCCGGCGAACACCAAAGGCGGGCGCCGGGTCAGCTCGGCTTCCACGCGCTTTAGGGCCACGGCGTCGGGATAGCCCGGCAATTGCTTGGCGGGCTTGGCTCTCCAGCTGTCCGGGCTCCAGGCGGTCATGGCGCAGTCTTCCTTGAATGTCTTGAAGATATAGAATGGCGTCCGTGCTGCGGCGCGGCAAGGGCGGGTGTGCGCCTAGCCCAGTTTCACCGCTGTGCGCACGAACACCTTGCGCATGGCGATGTTGGAGATCAGGCGCGCCACACCGGGCAGTCCCGACAGGCGCTCACGGTGCACGCGCTCATAATCGCGCGCATCGCGCACCATCAGGCGCAACAGATAATCCTCCGCCCCGGTGGTGAGATAGCACTCCATCACCTCATCCACTTCGGCCACGGCGCGCTCAAAGCGCTCCAGCGTCTCGCGCTTCTGGTTTTCCAGCGTCACCAGCACGATCACGGTCAGACCGCGCCCCACCGCCTCGGCGTTCAGGATCGCCACATAGCCCTCAACGACGCCGGCCGTCTCCAATGCCTTGACCCGGCGGTGACAGGCCGAGGCCGACAGCCCGGCCCGCTCGGCCAGGTCCGCATTGGATATCCGCCCCTCGCGCTGGAGCGTCTCGAGCAGAATCCGGTCCACGCCATCAAATCGCATCGCGTCACATCCCTGCAATCATCTGCCGCGCCGGACGCTCCGAACGCGCGGTATCAGACGTAATGATCGCAGAAGTGCCTCATGATGCAAGAATCTTCGACTAACACGGTTTCACTTGCAGCATATGCCGCGCGAGGGGTAATTTGCGCGCAATTTCACACCAGAGCGCGGCCCGGTCACTCCGGCGCGCGCGCAGCGGGAGACAGGTTCATGCGTATTGGCGTACCCAGCGAGATCAAGGTTCACGAATACCGCGTCGGCCTGACGCCCAATGGCGCGCGCGAGCTGACCGCCCACGGGCATGAGGTGTTCGTGCAGGCCGGCGCCGGGCTCGGCGCGGGCTTCACTGACGCCGAGTATGTGGCGGCGGGCGCCGCCATGCTCCCCGACGCCAAATCCGTGTTCGAGGCGGGCGAGTTGATCGTGAAGGTCAAGGAGCCCCAGCCCGTCGAGACCGCCATGCTTAACCCGGGCCATGTCCTGTTCACCTATCTGCACCTGGCGCCGGACCCGAAGCAGGCTGAAGGCCTGCGCAAATCGGGCTGCATCGCCATCGCCTATGAGACCGTCACCGACGCGCAAGGGCGCCTGCCCCTGCTGCGTCCGATGTCCGAAGTTGCAGGCCGCATGAGTGTCCAGGTGGGCGCGGCCGCGCTTCAGAAATCCAATGGCGGGCGCGGCGTATTGCTGGGCGGCGTGCCGGGCGTGACCCCGGCCAAAGTGGTGATCCTGGGCGCCGGCGTCTCCGGCAGCCATGCCGCCGAGATGGCGCTGGGTCTGCGCGCCGACGTGACGGTGATGGACCGCGCCATCCCGAAGCTCGCCGAGATCGACCAGTTCTTCCGCGGCGCGGTGAAGACCCGCTTCTCCACCCAGGGCGCTGTCGCCGAGGAAATCGCCGAAGCCGATCTGGTGATCGGCGCCGTGCTGGTGCCGGGCGCCGCGGCGCCCCGCCTGATCACCCGCGCGATGCTCAAGACCATGAAAGAGGGTGCGGTACTGGTGGATATCGCCATCGACCAGGGCGGCTGTTTCGAGACCTCCAAGGCCACCACCCACCAGGACCCCACTTATATCGTGGACGGCATCGTGCATTATTGCGTCGCCAACATGCCCGGCGCTGTGGCGCGCACCTCCACCCTGGCGCTGACCAACGCCACCCTGCCCTTCACCCTGGCCCTGGCCGGCAAGGGCGCCAAAAAGGCGCTCAATGACGACATCCACCTCGCCCGCGGCCTCAACGTCGCCGGCGGGGAGATCGCCTATGAGCCCGTGGCGAAGGATCTGGGCGTGCCGTATGTGAAGCCGGACTGGCTGACGGTGCTTTAGGCGCAGTCTTCTGTCCTCCCTCGTTTACGGGGGAGGTGTCAGCGAAGCTGACGGAGGGGGGATGCGGCAGGGCGTCCAGGCGCAAGCCTTTGGAGCGTTGCACTCCCCCCTCCGTCTGACGCTTCGCGTCATCCACCTCCCCCGCAGGCGGGGGAGGAAAGTGGGTGCCGAACACGTTAAGCCGGTCCCGGCCTTAAACCCTTGCCGAGTCTTGCGCGGGCGGTCTGGCGTGCGTCAAGGCCGCGCCCTTTGGGCGCGCCGCGGAGTGGTTCCAGCCTTGACCCGCGCCAGCCGCCGCGACAATCGGCCATCCATGGCTTAAGGGCATTTTGGCCTGCGCGCTTGCGGCGCCGCTCCCCCGCACCGCAACATATCTCTGGCGACGCGCGGCGGGCCTGCTAGGCTCGCCGCTGGCGTGTTCAGGAGGGGTGCATGATCGAGCCGGTGTCCATCAGCGCAGTGCAGGCGCTGGCCGAACGCGAGCCCATATTCGTGGACGCCACCTGGTTCATGCCGGGCGCCGACCAGACCGGGGCGCAAGCCTTCGCCGCGCGCCGCCTGCCCGATGCGGTCTTCTTCGACATCGACGCCGTGTGCGACCCCACCAGCGCCCTGCCCCACATGGCGCCGGGCTCGGCGGTGTTTGCGCGCTGGCTGGCCAGAAGCGGCCTCAATGGCGACGGGCGTTTCATCGTCTATGACCAGAACGGCTATGCCGCCTCGGCGCGGGTCTGGTGGACGCTGCGCAGGTTCGGCTGTGATGTGCGCATTCTCGATGGCGGGCTGGAGGCCTGGCGCAAGGCGGGCGGCGCGATAGAGGCCGGCCTCATCCCGCCGCGCGCCCCGGCGCGCGAGCGCATGCCGCGTCTGATCCGCGATGATTCGGTCTCTTGGGCTGACGTGCTCCATCATGTGAAGGCCAAAGACGCCCTGATCGTGGATGCACGCTCGCCCGGCCGCTTCGCCGGGACCGAGCCGGAACCGCGCCCTGGCCTGCGCCCGGGCCGCATCCCCGGATCGGTCAACCTGCCCTTCCAGAGCGTCATCGGCGCCGACGGCAAGCTTCTGAAAGAAGACGCGCTCAAACGCGTGCTGCCCGATGTCAGCCGCGAGCGGCGCATCATCACCACGTGCGGCTCGGGCGTCACGGCGGCAATCCTCTACGCCGCCTTCATCACCGGCGGTTTCCGCGATGTGCGCCTGTATGACGGCAGCTGGGCCGACTGGGGCGCGCGCAGCGATCTGCCGGTGGAAACGGGCTGAGCGGCGCCCGGCTTCAAAACGGGGCTTCCCCTGCTCTCAAACCACGCTAGCTTGGCGGCGAACACTGTTCACTGTTGTTGCAAGGGGAGGCCGGCATGGCTGGACTGGATATTCTCAAGGGCCGGCTGAGCGTGCCGGTGATCGCGGCGCCGCTCTTCATCATCTCCAACCCCAAGCTGGTCATCGCCCAGTGCAAGGCCGGCGTGGTGGGCTCCTTCCCCGCGCTGAACGCCCGCCCGCAAAGCCAGCTCGATGAATGGCTGGACGAGATCACGTCGGAACTCGACAGCTATAACCGCGCCAATCCCGACAAGCCGGCTGCGCCCTACGCGGTGAACCAGATCGTCCACCGGTCCAATGACCGGCTGGAGGCCGATCTGATGACCTGCGCCAAGTACAAGGTCCCCCTCGTGATCACCTCGCTGGGCGCGCGCGTGGAGCTCAATGACGCCGTCCACAGCTGGGGCGGCAAGACCATGCACGACATCATCAACATCAAATTCGCCCACAAGGCGCTGGAGAAGGGCGCTGACGGCCTCATCCCGGTGTGCACCGGCGCAGGCGGGCATGCCGGTGTGATGTCGCCGTTTGCCCTGATGAGCGAGATCCGGGAATTCTTCGACGGCCCGGTGGCGCTGTCAGGCTCCATCTCCACCGGTGCGGGCGTATTGGCCGCACAGGCCATGGGCGCGGACTACGCCTATATCGGCTCGGCCTTCATCGCCACGGACGAAGCGCGCTGCGGCGAGGACTACAAGCAGGGCATTGTGGACGGCACGGCCGAGGACATCGTCTACACCAGCCTGTTCACCGGCGTGCACGGCAACTACCTGCGCCGCTCCATCGAGCAGGCCGGGCTCGATCCCGACAATCTGCCCGAAAGCGATCCGTCCGCGATGAATTTCGGCTCCGGCGGCGGCAGCGCGGCCAAGGCCTGGAAAGACATCTGGGGCTCGGGCCAGGGCATTGGCGCGGTGAAAAAAATCCAGAGCGCAGGCGGGTATGTGCACCAGCTGCAGGCCGAGTACGAGGCGGCGAAGGCGCGGGTTATGGGGGGGTGATTTCGCCTCGCGCTACCGGCCCGGCTGCGAGTGACCGGGGGCCGAGTCGGCGCTCGAAGAGAGGCTGAGCACTTCAATCGGCCTGAAGGCACGATAGGCCAACAGTCCGGCCATCACGCATAACGCCAAAAGCAGAGACACGCACAGATACACGGCATTCAGCGCTGCGAAATACAATAAATCGAGGCTCGCCGCCGGCAATGCATCCCCGGCGGCGCCCTCTCCTGGGGCGCTGCCTTCATTTGTTTTGATGAACATCACAATGATTGTGACCGGCAGATAGCCCACCAACCAGGTGATCATCGCCCCGCCGACCATCAGGTTGAATACACTGATCAGCCGGAGCCGCCCGTCCAGGATCACGAGTTGCATGGCGCCCCCCTATAGAGGCCCACGCCCCTCCAGCCGGGATCGCTATCAGGCGGCAGCCCGCAGCGGCAAGCCGAAACCTGCAAATTCGCCCGCAGGATCAGCGCGTCCTGCGGGCGGCATTCCAGAGCCGGTCCTCTATTCCCACAGCTCGCGGCGCCAGTAGCGGGCGGGGCGTTCATCGCGCACTTCCACCACCAGGGTATCGGTGAAGACCACGCCATTGCGGTCGGTGCTGGTCACCTCGATGCGGTGCACGCCATCGGGCAGCTGAGGCAGGGCCGCGCGCCACAAATGCATGTTGCGGTCGGCGATGGCGCGCTGGGGCTGGGGCGCGGCCGGGCCGAAGCGCGAGCCCTGGAACAATTCCACGCCCTGCGCGCGCTCATTGCCCGAGCGGCTTTGCAGGGCGATGCGCGCCACGGACAATTGACGCTGGGCAGCGAAGGGGTCGGCCCATTCGGCGCCGATGCGCGAGGCTTCGCCCGCGCCTTCCTGGGTGCGGGTGAGCTCCACAACACTGCCGTCCGGCAGGCGGGCGCTGACACGGGTCTCCGCCGAACCGGCCCAGACATTGGCGGTCAGCCACACGCCGCTTGCGAAATCCTGCGGCGTCAGGATGCGGGTGTCGGGCAGATCATTGATCGACAGTGGCGGGACGGGGTCGCGCTCGCGCCAGTTTTCGTTGGACCAGGCGTAGATCGCCTCGAACCAGTCGCGGAAATCGGGCGTGCTCAGGCCCACCCACTGGCCGCGGGCGGCGTCAATGCGCGCGCCGATATAGCGCTCCACATACTCAGGGCCTTCAAAGTCCAGGCGCAGATAGCCCATGGGCGCGCCCATGCGCTGCAGCGACATCGGCACCCCGTCCACGTTGAAATCGCCTTGGAACCAGGCGCCCGACGCCGCGCCGGCGATGATGTGGCGGAAGGGCAGCGGGCCGATGCCCGTCTGCTCGGCCCAGCCTTCGAAAATCTGGCCTGGAGCGTGGTTTTCGGTGGTGTGGGTGTGGCCCGACAAAGACAGCGCCTCACGCCCCTCTAGCAGGGCGTGGATCACCCCGGCATTGTCGGTCTGGTGACGGTCGCTGGTGGCATCCACGAAGGAGACGAACGGAATGTGGTGGGACAGAACGATCAGCCGGTCTTCCGGCGTCGCCGCAATCAGGCCCTCCAGCCACATCATCTGGGTGTCGTCCACAATGCCGTTATAGGCGGGACGCTCGGGGTCGCCGCACCAGCTGCGCCCCTCCTGGCAAGGGTAGTCCACATTGTCGAGCACCACGAAGAGCACATCGCCCTGCTCGAACGCGTAATAGGTCGGGCCGACAATCCGGCGCCAGCTATCGCCCTTGTCGGCGTTGGAGCGCGCGTCGAAATCATAATCGTGGTTGCCGATGGTCAGGTATTGCGGCGCACCGGCCATGGCGCCGATCTCCAGCAGCCGGTCCAGCAAGCCCAGATCATCGCCCACCACATCGCCCACATAGAGCAAGCAATCGCCCTCATTCAGGCCGGCCTGGGAGAGGTCATGGCCGACGGAGTCGCGAAACCAGCTGACCTGCTCGTTGGAATAGGTCTGGCTGTCGCCGATGATGGCGCAGGTGAAGGCCTCGCCCGCCGCGCCGTCACGGACCAGCGGGAAATTGACCTGCTCCGGCGCCGGGCCGGTGTCCGGCAGGCCGCCATAGCGCATCTCGTATCCCGTGCCGCCGGGCTTGTGGATGTAGAAGAACTGCGGAACGAAGCGGTGATCGGTGGGCGTGCGCCAACCGCTGGGCTGGACGATGGTCAGGTCCATGTCGTCGCGCACCGCGATCTCATAGGCGCCGTTTTCATCGGTGCGCACCCAGTCGCGTCCGTTGGAGACCAGAACGCCCGGCACGCCCGCCTCGCCCCGGCTGCGCACACCGTCGCGGTCCGCATCCTCGAACACCACGCCGCGTATGGTTTCGCCTCCAGCGCCCGGATTGATGATTTCCGGCGTGGCCTGCCAGCGGTCGGCATAGGCGGCGCCCGGCAGGGCAAGGCCCAGGGCGAGGACACAAACAAGACGCATCGTGAATCTCCCGTGATCTGTGGTCTTTGGGCTAACAGCGCAAATTGACATCTGCGTGACAAGCGGGGGCCGGGCCGCAGCGCGCCTTGGCGCGGACGGCGCGAATAGGCGAGGATGACCACTCACCGCGAATCGGATCGTGCGCCTTGGCCAAGTTCAATTTTTCCCGCCTGCCCTTCCTCGACCGGATCGAGGGCGCCGCGCTGAAAGCTATTGAGGCCGAGGTGGAATGGTTCTGCCTGCCCGCCGGCGCCACGCTGTTCAGCGAGGGCGACGACGCGGACGCCTTCTATCTGGTGCGCTCGGGCGCGCTGGCCGCCTTTCGCACCGCCGCTGACGGGCGCTCCGAGCTGATCGGCCATATCCGCCAGGGCGAGCCCATTGGCGAGATGGCGCTGGTGGAAGAGCGCCGCCATTCGGCCAGCGTATACGCCTTGCGAGACAGCGAGCTGGTGCGCCTGCCCAAGTCCGCCTTCGAGACCCTGACCCGCAAACACCCCTCCCTGATGCGCGAACTGGCGCGGATGATGATGTTCCGCCTGCGCGGCGGATCGCTGCGCCAGCGCTCCGACCCCAAAATTTTCGCCCTGATCGCCACCTCGCCCACGATCGATCTGACCTACCGCGCCCGCGAGCTGGAAAAGGCGCTGGGCGCCATGGGGCTGACCACGGCGGTTCTGGGCGAGGACGCCGCCGGCCTGTCGGCCCAGCGCTTTGACGTGATCGAGGCGCGCCATGATATCGTGCTGCTGTGCGCGCGCATGGCCGAATTTGACTGGACCCAGCGCGCCATGGCGCGTGCCGACCGCATCTGGCTGCTTGCCCGCGCCGATGCGCGCCCGTCGACGCCGCTTCTGCCCGAGTCTCCCTCCCCGGCGGCGCGGCTGAAGCTTATCGACGTGGTGATGGTCCATCATGGCGGCGACCGCGCCGCGGCCCGGCCGCAGGAATGGGTGGAGGCCGCCGAGGCCGCGCGCTGCTTCCACTGGCGCCAGGGCCGGCGCGAGGATGTGCGCACGCTCGCGCGCACCCTCACCGGGCGCTCGGTGGGACTGGTGCTGTCAGGCGGCGGCTCGCGCGCCTACGCCCATGTGGGCGCGGTGCGCGCCTTGCGCGACGCCAAGATCAGCTTTGATTTCTATTGCGGCGCCTCCATGGGCGCGATCATTTCGGCGGGCGTGGCGCTGGGCTGGGAAGATGGCGAGCTGGAGGACCGCATGCGCGCCGCCTTCGTCACCTCCAACCCGCTCAGCGACTGGACCCTGCCCGTGGTCAGCCTGATCAAGGGACGCCGGGTGGACAAGCGCCTGGAAGAGCATTTCGGCGACCGTGACATCGCCGACATGCCCCGGCCCTTCTTCTGCGTCTCGTCAGACCTCACTCTTGGCGCCGTGCGCGTGCACCGGTCGGGGCGCCTGCGCGACGCCCTGCGCGCCTCGCTGGCCATTCCCGGCCTGTTGCCGCCCGTGGTGGATGGCCAGTCGGTGCTGGTGGACGGGGCGGTGTTCAACAATTTCCCGGTCAATGAGCTCAAAAGCTTTCATCGCGGGCTCAATATCGGCTCGGACGTGACGCGCACCAACTCGATCTGCGCCGATGATTTCGTGGACCCGCCGGGCTTCATGGGCTGGGCGATGCGCCATGGACTGAGCGATCCGCCGCCCATCGCTTCGCTGCTGCTGCGCGCGGCCACAGCCGGCACGCTGGACCAGCACGCGGCGACGCGCGATGCAGCGGACCTGCTGATCCTGCCCGAGCTGGATATGGATTTGCGCGAATGGCGCCGCTTCGACGATGCGGTCGAGGCCGGCTACGAAGCCGCCACGCGCATGATCAAGGCGATGGAGCCTGAGGATCTGGCGCGGTTTCAGGCGGGAGTGGCCTGACGCCAGGCCAGGCCCTGCCCCGGACAGGCGAGGCCGCTCCGGCTGGATGCGCCCCAGGCGCAGTGCTAGCCTTCCTGAAAGCATGAAACAGAAGGCTTGTGCCATGACACTCACACGCAGACTGGCGACGCTGGGACTGGCAGCGGGCGCGGGCGCGCTGGCCACGGGCGCGGGCTTTGCCGCCCGGCGTGAGGACGATGCGCGCTGGGGCCGGGCGCCGGACCTGCCCTTCCCGGTGCAGGAAATCTATCCCGCCCTGCTGGACGGCACGCTGTATGTGGTGGGCGGCTTCGCCACCGGGATTTCCGACCGCCCGCTGGACATTTCAGACCGGGTGCTGGCACTCACCCCCGGCGTGGATGAGAGCTGGCGCGAACTGCCCCGCCTGCCAATCCCCACCCATCACCCGCAATGCGTGGGCCTGGACGGAACGCTCTACGCCATCGGCGGCTATACGGCGGAAAATGGAGGGGCGTGGTCGAACACCTCGCGCGTCTGGACCCTGCGCCCGGGCGTAGATGAGGCATGGCGCGAAGGCCCGGCCCTGCCCGGGCCGCGGTCGGAGAATGTGGCCGTGACGCTGGATGGCCGCATCCATGTGCTGACCGGGCGCCGGCCCGCGGGCGCAGAAAACGCCGAATGGAACCACCAGGCGGACGTCACGGCGCATCTGGTGCTGGACCCGGCCAGCAGCGCGTGGACGACGCGCGCGCCCTCGCCCAGCGCCCGCAACTCCGCCGCGGCAGCTGTGCTTAACGGGCGCATCCATGTGGTGGCCGGGCGCACGGTGTCGGGCGGCAACACGCCGGTGCACGAGGTCTATGACCCGGCCAGCAACAGCTGGAGCATCGCCGCACCCCTGCCCCGGCCTGCGCGCGGCCCGCACGGCTCGGGCGGGCTGGCCGCCGCCAGCGTGGGCGAGACGCTCTACGTGTTTGGCGGCGAGTGGTTTGAAGATGGCGGCGGAGTGTATGACGAGGTCTGGGCCTGGCGCGCTGGCGCAGACGCCTGGGAAGCCGCCGGAACCATGCCCACCCCGCGCCACGGCCTGGGCGCCCACGCCATTGACGGCGCCATCTACACGATTGGCGGCGCCGCCCAGCGCGGCGCAGTGGATACCAGCGCCGTGGTGGAGGTGTTCAGGCCGTAGGGGGGGCAATCACCTGCGGAATTGGTTGGCCCGTTCACCGGTCTGAGCGAGCCGCGCGGTTTCTTCGATGCGGCGCGCCCGGGTCTGCGGGGTTTTCGCCTGTTTGATCCATTCAAGGATTCCGCGCCGTGCAGATTTTGGAAAGGCGGCGAACTCGGTTTGCGCTGGCGGACGCCTGTTCAATGCTGCCGCGAGGTCAGCCGGAACAATCCCGGCCTCCACATCGTCGAGAAAGCTCCAGCTCCCATCGGCCTTGGCTGCAGCGACAGCGGCAAGCCCCGCCTCAGCCATCAGGCCGGCGTGATTCATCGCGTCGACTCTCGCCTTGTTCAGGGCCGACCAGGCGGAACCTGATTTGCGCGGCGACAGGCGCAGCATCGTCCGATCCTCATCCAGTTTGCGCGGCAGGCTGTCGATCCAGCCGAAGCACAAGGCCTCTTCGACCACCGCATCATAGGATACGTGCCTATCCGGCACGGCCTTCTTCCATGTAATCAACCAGATGGAACCTGATATGGCGTGATTGGCCTGCAGCCACGCACGCAGCCCGGCCCGGCTTGTCACCTCCACCCACGGATGATCAGCATTCATCGCCAATGCCGTGTTTCAGTTGCGGGCGCGCCCGCCAAGATGCCGGCCAACCCCCTAAAACGGAATATCGTCATCCAGCGTGTCCGACGAGAAGTCCTCGCGGGGCTTGTCCATCTGGCGCTGGCCGCCGCTGCCGCCGCCGGAGCGGTCGTCCATCTGGTCATAGCCGCCGCTGCGGCCGCCGCCATCGCCCTTGGAGTCGAGCATCTGGAGCTCGCCGCGGAATTTCTGCAGCACCACTTCGGTCATGTAGCGGTCCTGGCCGTTCTGGTCCTGCCATTTGCGGGTCTGGAGCGCGCCTTCGATATAGACCTTCATGCCCTTGCGCAGATAATTCTCGGCCACCTTCGTGAGGTTGTCGTTGAAGATCACCACATTGTGCCACTCGGTCTTTTCGCGCTTCTCGCCCGACTGGCGATCGCGCCAGTTTTCCGAGGTGGCGACCGGGAATTTGGCCATCTTGTCGCCGGACGGCATGGCCTTGATTTCCGGGTCCGCGCCCAGATTGCCCACCAGAATGACCTTGTTCACACTGCCCGCCATCACATCCACTCCCTATTGCCGTTTGCCGGCATTTTGTTCACACAATGTTCCGCGCGTCAATTCCAGCGCGCGAGTCGCGGCTCAGCGAACACGAGGCGGGCGCGTAAGTCCACCTTGCAGACCTGCGCCGCACTGAACTTCACGGGGCGCAGCGGTGTTGTGGCGAAGCCGGGCCCGCCGGTCTAGTTAGGGCGTGTTTGCTGGAGAATTTTATGAGAGAGCCGCTCAAGACCATCTCCGTGCGCGGCGCGCGCGAGCACAATCTGAAAAACGTGTCGGTGGATTTGCCGCGCGACCAGCTGATTGTGTTCACCGGGCTGTCCGGCTCGGGCAAATCCTCGCTGGCGTTCGACACCATCTATGCCGAGGGCCAGCGGCGCTATGTGGAGAGCCTGTCGGCTTATGCGCGCCAGTTCCTGGAGCTGATGAGCAAGCCGGACGTGGACTCCATCGAGGGCCTGTCGCCGGCCATCTCCATCGAGCAGAAGACCACGTCGAAAAACCCGCGCTCTACCGTGGGCACGGTGACAGAGATTTATGACTATATGCGCCTGCTCTGGGCGCGGGTGGGCGTGCCCTACTCGCCCGCCACCGGCGAGCCGATCTCGGCGATGATCGTGTCCCAGATGGTGGACCGGCTGATGGCGCTGGAGGACGGCGCGAAGCTTTACTTGCTCGCCCCCATCGTGCGCGGGCGCAAGGGCGAATACCGCAAGGAATTCGCCGAACTGATGAAGCAGGGCTTTCAGCGGGTGAAGGTGGACGGCGCCTTCTACACGCTGGAAGAGGTCCCCGAGCTCGACAAGAAATTCAAGCACGACATTGACGTGGTGGTGGACCGGATCGTCATCAAGCCGGGCCTGGAGCAGCGCCTGGCCGACTCGCTGGAAACCGCCCTGCGGCTGGCGGACGGGATTGCGGTGGCGGAGTTTGCTGGTCCGTCCGCGTCAGAGGACAAAGCCTATGAGGCCGGCGAGCGGATGATCTTCTCGCAGAAATTCGCCTGCCCGGTCTCCGGCTTCACCATCGCCGAGATCGAGCCGCGCCTGTTCTCGTTCAACAATCCGTTCGGCGCCTGCCCGGCCTGCGACGGGCTGGGCCAGAGCCTGAAGTTTGACGAACACATGGTGGTGCCTGACCGCGACAAGTCGCTCTATGACGGCGCGGTCGCGCCGTGGAGCCGGGCCACGTCCAAGCTGTATCAGCAGACCCTGCAGGCCATCGCCGACCACTACGGCGCGTCCATGTTCGCGCCCTGGCGCGACCTGCCGGACACATTCCGCAAGACTGTGCTGCACGGCACGTCGGACAAGATCAAGTTCACCTATGAGGACGGGCTGCGCCAGTTCTCCACCACCAAGACCTTTGAAGGCGTCATCCCCAATCTGGAGCGGCGCTGGCGCGAGACCGACTCCACCTGGGTGCGCGAGGACCTGGGCCGCTTCCAGTCCGCCCAGCCGTGCGAAACCTGTGGCGGCAAGCGCCTGAAACCCGAAGCACTGGCGGTGAAGATCGACCGCACCGACATATCCCAAGCCGGCGACCGCTCCATCCGCGAGGCGCTGGACTGGTTCACACGTGTTGAGGAGACGCTGTCGCCCAAGGATCAGGAGATCGCCCGGCGAATCCTGAAGGAAATCCGCGACCGGCTGCGCTTCCTGGTGGATGTGGGGCTGGATTATCTCTCTCTCAGCCGGGCGTCGGGCACGCTGTCGGGCGGGGAAAGCCAGCGCATTCGCCTGGCCTCCCAGATCGGGTCGGGCCTGACCGGTGTGCTGTACGTCCTCGACGAGCCGTCCATCGGCCTGCACCAACGCGACAATACGCGGCTTCTGGAAAGCCTGCGCGGCCTGCGCGATCTGGGCAATACCGTCATCGTCGTGGAGCATGACGAGGAGGCCATCGAAACGGCGGATTACGTGGTCGATCTCGGCCCCGCCGCCGGCGTGCATGGCGGCCAGATCATCGCCCAGGGTAAACCGGCCGACATAGCCGCCAATCCGGCCAGCATCACCGGCCAGTACATGTCCGGCGCGCGGATGGTGCCGGTGCCCGAAAAGCGGCGCAAGACCAGCGCCAAGCGCCAGATCACCGTGCGCGGCGCGCGCGGCAATAATCTCAAGGGCGTGGACGCCAGCTTTCCGCTGGGCGTGTTCACCTGCGTCACCGGCGTGTCGGGGGGCGGCAAGTCCACCCTGACCATCGAAACTCTGTACAAGGCCGCCGCGCGGCGTCTGAATGGCGCATCGGACGTGCCCGCCGACCATGACGGCGTGGACGGGCTCGAACAGCTCGACAAGATCATCGATATCGACCAGTCGCCCATCGGGCGCACGCCGCGCTCCAACCCGGCCACCTATACCGGCGCCTTTACGCCCATCCGCGACTGGTTCGCCGGCCTGCCCGAATCCCAGACGCGCGGCTACAAGCCGGGCCGCTTCTCCTTCAACGTGAAGGGCGGGCGGTGCGAGGCGTGCCAGGGCGACGGGGTGGTGAAGATCGAGATGCACTTCCTGCCCGACGTCTATGTCGAGTGCGATGTCTGCCACGGCAAACGCTTCAACCGCGAAACGCTGGAGGTCACCTTCAAGGGCAAGTCCATCGCCGACGTGCTGGACATGACCGTGGAAGAGGCCGCCGAGTTCTTCAAGGCCGTGCCCGCCGTACGCGACAAGATGGAAACGCTCAAGCGCGTCGGCCTGAGCTATGTGAAGGTGGGCCAGCCCGCCACCACCCTCTCCGGCGGCGAAGCGCAACGGGTCAAGCTGTCCAAGGAGCTCGCCAAGCGGTCCACCGGCAAGACGCTCTACATTCTCGACGAGCCCACCACCGGCCTGCATTTCGAAGACGTGCGCAAACTGCTGGAAGTGCTCCACGAGCTGGTCGATCAGGGCAATACCGTGGTGGTGATCGAGCACAATCTCGATGTCATCAAAACCGCCGACTGGGTCATCGATCTGGGCCCCGAAGGCGGCGATGGCGGCGGCGAGCTGGTGGCCGCCGGCACGCCCGAGACGGTCGCTGCGGTCGAGGCCAGCTGGACCGGCCGCTACCTCAAACCCCTGCTGGAACGCGACCGGGCGCGGCAGAAGAAGCTGGCGGGTTAGGCGTCGGCGCACCTGACTGGGCGTCCCCTGCCGCCTTGCGCTCCCGGGTCAGGTGGACCATGGCGGCCTCCGCGCTGACGCTGCGTTGAAGCACGTAGAACACCAGCATGATCGCGAAATAGGCCGCGAGGCCGGCCCTGAATAGGGTGGTGTCGCGATCAACGGGTAGGGTGTCGAGCCAGGCATGGACGGGCGGAGCGGCGAGATGCGCAACGCCGGCGACAATGAGCACAAAGCTCATAAGGAGCACAACTTGCGCTGCGAGCAGGCGCCAGACCATGCCCCGCGTCGCTCGCCACCCGGAGAAAATGCGGATCTTGCGGTCAACGACAGAGACCGGCACGCCCACGGCGAAGCGCACGGCCAGGATCATGAGGCCAAGATAAATTACCAATATCAGGAGTGTGGTCACGTTGGCCCAGTCCGGCGTATCGCCCGCCGCAATACCGCCGCCCGTAGTTGCAGGCAGGATGAAGGCGAGCGGGATCATGGCGGCGAACATGATCACGAACAGCACCACATACATCAGCGCGAACAGCACCGCGTACACCACAAACACCCGACCCTCGTCAGCCCAAAGCCGATACGGCGGCAGGAAATAGGGCTTGCGATCAGTCATCAGCCTGTACCAGGCAGCCTCACTGGCGACTCCCCACGCGATCAAAACCGGGACAATGGCGAAGAAGGTGGCAGCGGCCTGAATCTCCGCCCGGATCGCCTCGGGCGAGCCTTGCTCTGCGGCGGCTGGGTCTTCAAGCCCGGCGAATACCGGGCCAAACACCAGACTGACCCCCGCAATCAGCGCCAGCTCGAACACGACGAGCGCCGTGAACGCCCCGGTCCGGCTGCGCGCAATGCGAAATGGCCGCGACAGCGCGGCGCGCACGCTGAAACGCTCCGGCGCGTCAAGATCAACCATGCCCCCTCCCCTTGCAAAGATGAAGATGCAAGCTTCAGGGGAACGCTCCAGCGCGTAAAGCGCAAAGTGGCGCCAGGCCTTCCCATCGCCATTGGTGCGCACGCTGAAGGATGCGCCCCACCCTCGCCTATACAATACACCCCTAAATCCAGATCGCTTTTCCATCTAGGCGCGCGCGTTAACCAATGCCATAGTCGCGCCGGAACAAGGGCAGAGGGGGATACGCGATGCCGATTGCAAAACGTGGGCTTGCCGAGTTTTTGGGGACGTTCTGGCTGGTGTTTGGCGGGTGCGGCAGCGCGATCTACGCCGCCGCCTTTGGCGAAATCGGGATCGGGCTGCTGGGCGTGTCGCTCGCGTTCGGCCTGACGGTGCTGACCATGGCCTATGCCATCGGGCATATCTCCGGCTGCCATCTCAACCCGGCCGTGACGCTGGGCCTGTGGGCCGGCGGGCGGTTTGAGGCCCGCGACGTGCCGGCCTATGTCATCGCCCAGGTGCTGGGCGCGCTTGTGGCGGCCGCCGCCCTCCTGCTCATCGCGCAAGGCGCGCCAGGCGAGGTGACGGGGCTGGCCTCCAACGGGTTTGGCGAACGCTCGCCGGGCGGCTTCTCCCTGATCTCCGGTTTCTCGATCGAGCTGATCCTGACCCTGGGCTTCCTGATGGTGATCATCGGCGCCACGGACAATCGGGCGCCGGCCGGGTTCGCACCCGTCGCCATCGGGCTGTGCCTCACCCTCATTCACCTGATCAGCATCCCGGTCACCAACACCTCGGTGAACCCGGCGCGCAGCACGGGTCCGGCGCTGCTGGAATGGCTGGCGCTGGGCGATGGCGGGGCGGTGGGTCAGCTCTGGCTGTTCTGGGCCGCGCCCATCGCCGGCGCGCTGATCGCCGGTTTCGCCTACCGCGCTTTCTTCACCGGCGAACAATCTGGCGCCGGGCGGGGCAAGCTGGCCGCCTAGATCCGCCCCGTCAGCGAGGCCCAAATCAGGCGCAGCTGGCGGGCGATAAGCGGCGGGTCCACCTGTTCGCGGAACGGGTCAGCGACGCTGCGCGCGCGGCGCAGGTAGACGCGCGCCAGGCTGGCATAGCCCACGGCCGGGAACACGGCTGCAGGAAGGGCTTTGGACAGGCCTGACAGCGCCTGCGCCGACGTCTCGGCTTCAGTGATCAGGCCCGCCAGCGCTGCACGCGCCGCGTCAGGCTTGCGCCCGGCCAGCCAGTCGGATTCGGTGAGGCCCGCGCCAGCGGCTTCGTCGGCGGCGAGTGGCGGACGTCCTGCGGCGCACAAGGGCGCGAAGGCGCGGATCAGGCCGGTGAGCCCCCACAGCCGCCCCGCCTCGGTCAGCGCCGCTTCATTCAAGACAGCTTCCGGCGCAGTGAGACGAGCGGCGGCGACCATCAGCACGCCGGCGGTGCGGTCGACATAGTCGCGCCGGTCCTGCCGGGTCGGGAACGGCCCCTGCCCCAGATCGGCGGCGCGCGCCTCGATCAGCTGATCCAACACCTCCGCATCCGGGGCGCCGGGCGCGCTCGTGAGCCCGGCCAGCGCCTCGTACACGTCATGGCGGCGCACTTTGGGCGGGGAGGCGTAGAGATCGCGCACGGCGTCACGCGCCCAGCTCAGCCGCATCTCGCCGATCACCGGCTCGCTGACCGCGTCGGGCACCCGCGCGATCTCATGATAGAAGGCGTACAGCGTGATCAGGCGCGCGCGCGCGTCAGCGGGCGCGAACAGCGCCGCCATCCAGCGGTCAGGATCATCGCGTTGCAGCGCCGCCTCGAAACTTCTTTCAGTCAATGCGCGTTCCTCATGTGGACCTTAGCGTGACAGGCGCCATATGGCGCACGGGGGGCGCCGCTAAAGGCGCCGATTCGACCGTAGCGACCCAAAAGGATTACCAACCATGGCCTTCACCCTCCCCGACCTGCCCTATGCCCGCGACGCGCTGGCCCCTCATATCAGCGGTGAGACGCTGGATTTCCACCACGGCAAGCACCACAAGGCCTATGTGGACAAAGCCAATGATCTGGTGAAGGGGACCGATCTGGAGAGCGCGGACCTTGAAACCGCGATCCGCGCCGCCTGGAAGGACAAGAACACCGCCCTGTTCAACAACGCCGCCCAGATCTGGAACCACACATTTTACTGGAACTCCATGTCGCCCAAGGGCGGCGGAAAGCCGTCCGGCAAGCTGGCTGAAGCCATCGACCGGGATTTCGGGTCGTTTGAAAAATTCGCCGACGCCTTCAAGGCGGCGGGCGCGGGCCAGTTCGGCTCCGGCTGGGCCTGGCTGGTGGTCAAGGACGGCAAGCTGGAGGTCCGCAAGACCCCCAACGCCGAAACCCCAATCACCGAGGCTGGCGTGACGCCGCTTCTGACCATGGATGTGTGGGAGCACGCCTATTATCTCGATTTCCAGAACCGGCGTCCCGATTATATGGGCGCTTTCCTCGGGCATCTGGTGAATTGGGACTTCGCGGCGGAGAATTTCGCGAACGCCTGAGCACCAGCGTCATCAATCCGCGATTGACGAACAGACCGGCCGCGGCGAGGCTCGCTGCGGTCGTTTTGTTTTGGCTGGAGAGGGGATTTCATGAGCCGGACTGATCACGCGCCCTGGCGCATATGGATAGGCGCTGGCGCGCTGGCGGCCTTGTTGGCGCTGGGCGCATGTGGTGATCGCAGTCAACGCTCAGCTGAACCCGCGCCCGCCGCCGCGCCAGCGGAGCAATCGGCAGATACCGTTCCGTCCGCGCGCGGGCTTGATGCATCGGCAGTTGCGCGGCTCGACGAGACGCTGGCCGCGCTGGCGGCAAGCCAGGACCGGTCAGGCTATGTCGCTGTCATCGCCCGCGACGGCGTGATCCAGCATGTCAGTGAGGCGGGCTATGCCGATGTCGGGGCCGGCGCGCCCATGCGCGCCGACACGGTCGTGCGCATCGCCTCCATGAGCAAGCCGGTGACGGCGGCCGCGATCCTGATCCTGGCCGAGGACGGGGTCTTGTCGGTGACCGATCCGGTGTCGGATTACATCCCCGCCTTCGCCAATGCCCGCGTCGCCACCCAGCTGATGCATGACGAGAATTTCGAGATTCCCACCGAGCCGCTGGCGCGCCCGATCACCATCGAGGATTTGCTCACCCACACCTCGGGCGTGGGGTATATCTTTGACTACCAGACCCATCTGGGCGCGCTCTATATCGACCGCGACATCTACCGCGCCGGTGAACAATCGCTGGAAGAGCGCGTCAACACGCTGGCCGGCCTCCCCTTGTATTTCCAGCCAGGCGAACGCTGGTTCTACTCCTACGCCAACGACATTCTGGGCCAGGTCATCGCCGTAGCGTCCGGTCAGAGCGTGGAAGACTTCATGCAGGCGCGCCTGTTTCAGCCCTTGGGCATGAGCGACACCAGCTTCTTCCCGGGCGAGGTCCAGCGAGAACGCCTGGCGGCGCTCTACACCCACGACGAAGACGGGACGCTGGTCCGGGTGGCGGGCGAGCGCGATGTCGCCGTATCGGCGCCGGTTGAAGCCGGCGGCGCGGGCCTGTTCTCCACTGCTGACGACTATCTGCGCTTTGCCCAGATGCTGGCCAATGGCGGCGAGCTCGACGGCGTGCGGGTGATGAGCGCGGACAGCGTCGCCGCCTTGGTCACGCCCCATGTGGGCCTGGACCGTATGGGCGAAGGCCAGCGCCGCATCGGGCTGGCGTTCGGCTATTCAGTGGGCGTGTCGGTGAACGAAAATGGCGGGCGGCGCACCGGCGATTTCGGCTGGGGCGGCTATTTCGACACGGCCTTTGTGGTCAGCCCGTCCACAGGCGTCGCCGCCGTGATCATGGCCCAGGAAGAGCCCGGGCCCGGCACACGCGACACCACCAGCGCCGGCGCCGTGCTGCAAAACCAACTGGCGGGACTGCTCCCGGCGGAGAGCTGAAACCCGCACCTAAGCGTCAAACGAAAACGGCCCCCGGATCGCCTCCGGGGGCCGTTTTGCAGTCAGTAAGGGCTGCGTATCAGCCCAGCGTCTGGAAGCCCGCCATCGCCACCAGCATGGGCAGGGACAGCAGCGTGTTGGTGCGCGAAAACAGCATCGCCGTGCGCGCCGCCTTCGGCTTGGCCTCGGCTTCGGCCTCCACCAGTCCCAGCGCGATCTTCTGGTTGGGCCAGATGATGAACCAGACATTGAACGCCATGATCAGAGCGAGCCACATGCCGATGCCCATGAACACAAAGCCCGGCGCAAAGCCCGCCAGCGCGCCCAGGGTCAGCGTCTCGACCAGATAACCTTTCACCAGCGCCAACAGCACGCCGGTCAGCACGGTGAAGGCCGCGCCCCAGCGGAACCAGAACAGGGCGGCGGGGGCGATATGCTTGCCGATGGCGGGCTTGAGCGCATCCGGGATGGACGGCATGGTCGGGATCTGGACAAAGTTGAAATACCAGAGCAGGCCGATCCACATCACCCCAGCGACCACGTGGGTCCAGCGCAGCAGCGCCTCGAGCACTTGCGGCTCGCCCAGTCCCACGCCTTGTCCGACGATCACGTAGATGAAGAAGAAGGCCAGCGCCAACAGCACCGAAATCAGCACCGTCGTGCGCAGATTGGTCAGCACATTCGCCATGTCGAGCCCCTTTGTCTGCTGCGAATCACGAGTGCAAGCATAAGGCGATGAGCGGTGTGTGCGCCAGCGGAGACGGAGCGGCAGTCCGGCTGGTCGGCCACGATGATCCATTATGAGGAAAATGGCGCGAGTGACGGGGCTCGAACCCGCGACCTCCGGCGTGACAGGCCGGCGCTCTAACCAACTGAGCTACACCCGCATTGCTGCGTACCCGGCGGAGTGTCTGGCCGGGAGGCGTTGTCCTAATAGGGCGCCGGGCGCCGGTCAAGCCGGTTTAGCCGCCATCTGCACAGGCGGCGGGGGCGCCCGCCGGGGCGCCATCGCCAGATGCGCGCCGCTGATGGCTGCGCACGCGCCGCGGCGCTAATGTAAGCCGATGACGCCACGCCTGCGCCCCCTCATCCTGACCCTCGCCATCGTGTCGCTGGCGGCCGGTTTCGCCGCCTATCTCAGCGCCTGCACGCCTGTGCGCCACCTGGTGATGACTGCGGACATGACCGCGCGCGGACCGGCCGTTTCCCCGGCTTTGCTGGCGCCCGGTTTCGGGCAGGACGCTGTGACGTCCCTCCAAGATTGGCGATCGCGCCGCCCCGCCCTGCAGTCGGCGCTGGATGAGCACATATACGGCGCAGCGCCGCCGCCCGCGCAGGCGCGCCTCATCGCCTCGACCCTGATTGATCCGGCCGCCTATGGCGGCGCCGGACGGATTGAGCGCCACGCGCTGGAATTTGTCTTCGAAGACGGGCGCACAGTGACCCAAACTATGGCGCTGGTCCTGCCGCTGAACGCGCCTGGACCTTTGCCGGTCATCCTGATCGCCAGCGATTGCGGCCTCGCCGCCGCGCTGGAGACTGAGGCTCTGGGCGAACCGGATGCCTTCCGACACGGCTATTGCGAGGTAGGCGGGCTATTGAGCCCGGTTGCCGGCTTCATTTTCGGCGAGCATGTGTTGAGCCCGCCCATCGCGGACATTCTGGCGCGCGGCTACGCGCTGGCGGTCTGGCATGAAAGCGAGACCGGGCCAGACTCAGAATCACTGCACGCCGAGGCGCTGGCGCGCCTGGGGCTTGATCCCGACACGGACGACCGGCCCGGACTGATCTCCCTTTGGGCGTGGACCATGAGCCGCGTCGCGGACCACCTCGGCGCTGATGACCGCCTGTTGCCCAATGGCCTTATCCTGTACGGCCATTCGCGGCGCGCCAAGGCGGTGCTGCTGGCCGCCGCACGCGATTCGCGATTCGCCATGGTGCTGTCGCTGCAATCGGGCACCGGCGGCGCTTCGCTGCATGGCGATGGGGTGGGCGAGCCGGCCGCGTCCATCTCGCAGAGCTATCCACACTGGTTCGCCCGGCGCTACGCCGGGTACGCCCACGACGAGAACGCGCTGCCGGTGGACGCCCATCACCTGCTGGCTTTGATCGCGCCGCGCCCGGTCCTGCTGGGCGGCGCCATGCGCGACACCTGGTCGGACCCGGCGGGCGCCTTCCGCGCGGCTCAGGCTGCACGGCCCGCCTGGCGGCTCCATGAGGCGGACGAGCCCTGGCAAACGGATTTGGACACATTTGAGCCCGGCTCACGCCTGGCCACCCACATGCGCGGCGGGCTGCATGGCGTGCGCGCCAGCGACTGGCGCGCGATGCTGGATTTCGCCGACGCCCATCGCGCGCTGTTAGAGGATGGTAATCGCCAGCCTTGACAGGCTGAGCTCACTCGCCCTCCCCGGCCCGCTGCGTCATTGCGGTGATGCCGGGCGCTTCAACGGCGAGCCTCAGGGCCCATTTCGGCTCAAAGCCCAATGATGCGCGGCCCGCCGCGCGTGATCGCGCACCAGGTCCGGCGCAGTTTCGTCGCCGGCCTCCCAGGTGACCGCGACCGTGCGCCAGTCATCGGTGAACACGGCCTTTGCGCTGACCCGCCGGCGCGGATTGGTGCGCATGGGCTCGAGCGTCTCGAACACGCCGTCCGCCTCCATGGCGGCCAGCCACGCGTCGAGCCGGGCATTGGCCTCGGCCGGCAATTCTTCTGGCTGGGGCAGGTAGAGCCGCTCGGCCACGGTGGCGTGGAAATCCACCATCAGCGCAAGATCGCTTTGGGCCAGGGACAGTGCGTCCAGCAGAGCGAACACCGCCAGGACTTCCGGCTGGGTGCGCGCGCGCCAGTCACGATTGAGGTCCACCCGGTTCTCGTTGAGCCGCCAATAGCCCGCTTCCACGCCGTCCGGGTTGAGAACCGGGATGACAATCAGCCCGGACCGCAACAGCCCGGCTTCCCGCAGGCGCAAGGCTTCATCGACGAACGCGTCCAGCGCCCAGGCGCCGGGAACTTCCGGGGGGTGCTGGCGGCCGAGCACGAGCACCCATCCGTCCACGTCTGCGAGCGGCTCGAGGATCAGCGCGCGCAGGTCGCGGCCTTCGACGCTGTGACCGATCGTGCGCCACGGGCCGGGCCAGCGTCGCTCAAGAGAGGCATAGTCAGCCAGAGTGTAGGGCGGCTGCGCGGCGACTTGCAGCGGGGCCGCGCCCAGGGTGACATCCAGAACGGCCCGGCGTCCTTCATCCGCCAAAACCACCCGGTCCTCACCCAGCCGGATCCAGTGCCCGTCCCCGCTACGGATCCACGGGGCGTAGCGATGGGCGGCGGCCGCATAGATCAGTTCGACCTGATAGCGCCCCGGGGCGCCGTCCAGCGTGAAGGCGTACCAGGGGCTGGGATTGATGGGCTCGGCCTCCGGCGCGATCACCAGGCTGAAATGCGCCGCGCCGGCGTCGCCCCGGCGGCACACACTGTCCGCAGCGCTGTCATACCCGGTGACCAGCCGTACGGCGCCGGATCCACAATCAGCACCGGCCGGCGCGATTGCCAGGCCGGCGAGCAGGCTCAGGCTGAGGGCGAAAAGCGCAAGGGATGGCTTCATGGGCGCCGGTCGCTGGCACGCGCGCGCAAGGCGGCGGCGATTACGGCGTCGGTCTGCTCGGCGGCCAGACCCACATAGCTGGCCGGATCCAGCAGGGAGGCGCGCGCCTCGGCGGACAGCACAGCGGTGATCGCGTCGCTCTCAGCCATGGCCTCGGACAGGCTCGCCCCGCTTTCGCGCGAGCCGTCGGCGAGGGCGCGCATCAAGGCCTCGGCCTGCTCGCGGGGCATGTGATCGGACAGGGCGAACACCACACGCTGGGACAGGATCCAGCCCTGGCTGCGATCCAGATTGGCCCTCATCCGCGCGGGGAAAAGCTCCAGCCGGTCGATGAGGCGGCTGGCGTCACGCAATTGCAGTTCGATCTCCATGGACAACTCCTCGACCTGGGTGATGGGGCGGGAGGTGTTGTCGCGTTCGAAGAAATTGACGACGTCGTCGGCCACGATCTCGGCCTGGCGGGGTATGACCCGGCCACGGTGGATCAGCGCTTCGGACAGGGAGGGGTTGGACTTGTGCGGCATGGCGCTGGAGCCCACCGCCTCGGCCGGGCGGCGCTCCACCAGCTCGCCGATATCGGTGGACTGCAGCAGGAAGACCTCCTGGCCAAACCGGCTCCAGGACCGGGAAATCAGACCACACACCATTGCGTACTCGGCGATGACGTCGCGCGCGCTGTGCCAGTCATCCTCATAGGGGGCCTCAAAACCGAGATGGCCGGCCAGGCGGGTCTCCACCGCCATGGCCCGGGGCCCGAGCCCCAGATAACTGCCCACCGCGCCTTTCATGATCGCCGAGCGCTCGATGCGCGCCAGAAGGTCGTGCAGCCGGTCGATGTGGCGGCGGTTCTCGCCGATCCACACGCTCATCTTCTTGCCAAAGGTGATGGGCAGGGCGTGCTGGCCCAGCGTGCGCCCGATCATGGGCGTCGCGCGGTGTTCTTCGGCCACGGCGATAAGCTGAAGCTCAATGGTGCGAAGGTCGCCGATCAGCGCCAGCACCGCGTCGCGCAGCTGCAGCATCAGCGCGGTGTCGTAAATGTCCACCGTGGTCGCCCCGTAATGGAGATAGGAGGCGCTCTCCTCGTCGATCGACCGGCGCAGCACATTAAGCAAGGCCACCATGCGATGGCGCACGACAGCATTTTCCGCCTCGATCTCGGCCAGCGGGATGTTCGCGGGCACTGCGGCGCGCACGATGGCCTCCGCCGCGACCTGCGGGATCACGCCCTCCTCTGCCTGGGCGCGGGCCAGCGCCGCCTCCACGAGAAGCACCCGTGCATTCAGCTGGTCGGCCGAGAAGATCGCCGCGATCTCAAGTGTGGAGAGCGGGCGCGGGGCGTCCTGGGCGGCGGCAGGCGCGCTCAGCCCTGGCAGGAGCAGCGCAGCGGCGGCCGCTGCGGTGAGGGTGCGCAGGACGGTGATCATGCCGGCCCCTTAAGGCCATAAAGGATCAGGTGGAGGTAATCATTGCTCGCAGAGCGCGGATCTTCGGCCAGGCTCCAGCCGGAAATCCGGGTCGCAGCGGCCAGGGTGTAACCGCCGTTCAGGAAAACGGCGCCGGCCAGAATCTCCTCTATCAGCCCTGTGTCGAGGGCGCGAATCTCCCCGGTTTCCACACCCTCGGCCAGCGCATCGCCCAGGCGCAGGGCGATGTTGCGCATGCGGCTCTGGTAGCGCCGCCGCCGCGGCGGCGGCAGCACAGCGGCCATGCCTGGCCGGATCAGCGGCTCCACCCCGGCGGCCTGGCGGTAGACCAGCTCCACCAGGACGCTGCGCACCCGGCCCAGCGCCGACAATTCGGCGGCCTCGGCCAGGCTCAGGGCGCGCTCCACGATGTGCAGCGAGCGGTCAAGGCACTGGTCCAGGAACTGCTCCTTGTCCTGGATATGATAATAGAACGCCCCTCTCGACACACCCAGCGCCGACGCGACCTCAGCCAGAGATGCGCCGCCAAAGCCCTTCTGATTGAACAGGCGCGAGCCGGCCTTGAGAAAAGCCTCGCGCTTCATCCGGTTGCGCGCGTCGCGGTCGAAGATCGCCAGGGTCTCATCGCTGGTCAGATCAAGCGGCGCAGCCGCACCGGCGGCGGCGGCGCCGGCGGCAGTGAGCCCATGGTCAAGCAAATCGGCCAGAGCCGTGCCAGCCGCGCTGATATCACCGCCCTTGCCCGCGCCGCCCTGACGTTCGGCCAGCCAGTCCAGCAGCTCCAGAATCAGTACGGTCACAGGCTCAGGCCGACGCACAGGAGCGCGCGCATGGCCGATCCAGTCGGTGACCAGCGCGTTGATCAGCGCCACCGCCTCGGACATGCGCCCGGCGATCTGGTCGCGCACGCCGTCGGGCAGAGCCTCGAGGTCGCGCAACGCGGCCAGATGCGCTCGCCGCCCGCGGGCGGCCTCTCCAAGCTGGGCGGCATAGGCTGAGACCAGCGCCTGTATGCGGTCGGCCGGATCGCCCGGCGCGGCGCGCGCGGAGTTGACAGCGTCATGCAGAAACTCGGCGGCGGCGCGGAACACCGCCTCGGCGAGGTCTTCCTTGCTGGCGAAATAATAGGAGATGCTGGTCTTGGTCAGGCCCAGATCCGCGGCCACATCCTCCAACCGGGTGTGGGCGAAGCCCTGCTCGTTGAAGCGCTGTGCAGCCGCGGACACGATCGCGTCGAGTTTCCGCCTCCGCTCCTGCTTGCGGGAGAAGGGCGAGCTATGGTCGGGAAATTCCGGCCGGAGAACCGACATGTCGGACAACGCTCCCTTGCGATCTGGCGCCGATGCGCCCCTTACGACGTGGCCGGAATGACACAAAAAGGCAACCCCTGCCGCTTTAAATTTGAACCGTGTGTATATTTTTCGTTGACACTGTTCAGTCGCATTGCTCTCTTCCGCAAAACACATAACCGGGAGGAAGTCATGTCGGTTCGGGGAATTTTGAAATCGGGTGCGGCGCTCGGGGTGCTTGCGCTGTGTGGAACAGCGCTGGCGCAGGAGCCTGTGACAACGCCACAGCCTCAGCCTCAACCGCCTGCTGCGCGCCAGGCCAATGACGTAGTCGTCGTCACCGGCACCAATATCCGGGGTGCGCGCATCAATGAGGCGCTGCCGGTCACCATCCTGACCGAAGCCGACATCGCCGCCATCGGCGGGGTTGACGGCGAAGACCTGATCCGATCGCTGCCATCCCAGGGCAGCGTTCAGTTCCGCAACGACAACAACACGACCAACAACAACGCGCGCGGCGACATCGCCTCCATTAACCTGCGCTCCATCGGGTCCAGCGGCACTCTTGTGCTGCTCAACGGACGCCGGGTGGTCAATCACCCGTCGACGCAGGCCGAATTGTCCACCCCGGTCACCACGGTGAACGTGAACGCATTGCCGGTATCGGGCATCTCGCGCGTGGAAGTGCTCAATGACGGCGCGTCAGCCATCTATGGCAGCGACGCGGTGGCGGGTGTCTTCAACACCATTCTCACGGACAACTTCACAGGATTTAATGTTCAGGGCCGTCATCTCTGGGCGACCGGCAACGGACTCAACGAACAGACCCTGACCGTACGCGCGGGCGAGGATTTCAATGGCGGACGCACAAATGTGTCCTTCTCCGCCCAGTATTCGCGCCGCGAAGGCCTGTTCGCGAACGAAATCCCGGTGGCCTCGAGCGAGGATCTGCGGCCCTTCCTGATCGGCACCAGCTTTGAAGGCGACTTGTCCTTTGACAATCGCGCCACCCAGACCCCCTGGGGTCAGTGGACTCTGAGGACCACCACGGCCACACGCGTGCGCCGGAACGGGGCAACTCTGACCTCGCCCGCAGGCGTCTTCCACTTCCAGCCCGACACCTTCCCGGGCTGTCTGGGCAATACGGCCAATGCCCTGTCGGTTCCCGGGCTGTGCATCGACGACGGCTCCCAGGATCGCAATCTGCGCTATGACGGGGCAACCGAGCGCTCGATCATTTCCGACCGCGACCGGTTCAACGCCTTCGCCTTCGTGAACCATGATCTCGATAATGGCATGGAGCTGTATGGTGAGTTCGGCTTCTACAGGGCTGAGACCCGTTCCACCAACGAGCCGCGCAATGGTATCGGCGCGACCAACATCTCGGTTCCGGCGCAGTATTACTATAACCCGTTCGGTCCGGTGACGTTCTCTGACGGTCGGCCGAACCCCAACCGCCTGTCGGGGCTGAGCAATGTGCCAGCCGGCGGCTTGCCGGTCTTCACCGACGCTGGCCGCTACCGCTTCGTCGATGTGGGCTTCCGCGACATCGTCGTGGTCAACTCCCAGTTCCGGGCCCTGGGCGGGGCGCGCGGCACGTTCGGCCAGTCCGGCTGGGACTGGGATTCGGCAGTGCTTTACAACCGGTCCCACGCCGAGGACACGGAGAACAACTCGATCTCGCGCACCCTGCTCCAGCGTGAGCTCATGAAGGAAACCCCGGACGTCTACAACCTGTTCAACGGGGGCGATCCGGCTAACCCGTCAGTGGGCGACGCCACGGCGAACCCGCGCAGTCTGATCGAACCTTTCCTGGTGGACGTGGTGCGCGACAGCACCGCCGAGCTGGCGCTGGCCGACTTCCGGGTCACCAATGGCGCGCTGTTTGATGTGCCTGGCGGATCGGTCGGCTTCGCCGCCGGCGTGGAGGCGCGATACGAGGCCTATGACGAGGACCGCGACGCGCGGGTGGACGGCACCATCACCTTCACCGACGCGGTGACGGGCGAATTCAGCGAAACCGATATCTACGGCACCAGCCCGACGCCGGACTCCAGCGGTTCGCGCGAGGTGCTGGCGGCGTTCGCCGAAGCCTCGATCCCGCTGGTCAGCCCGGACATGAACATCCCGCTGGTGGATACGTTCGATATCCAGATCGCCGCGCGCTACGAGGAGTATTCCGACTTTGGCGGCAGCGGGATCAAGCCGCGTATCGCGGCGGCCTGGGTTCCGTTTGCGGGCCTAAAATTCCGCGGCGCCTACTCTGAAGGCTTCCGCGCGCCCAACCTGATTGTCATCAATGAAGGCGTGGACCGGTCCAACGCCCGCGAGGACAGCTATGCCTGCGAAGCGGGCGTGCGCAACGGCACCTTCGCCAATTTTGGCGCCTGCACCGGCTTCAGTGAAGGGCGGATTGAGCGCCGCGCAGTGGCCGACGATATCGGTCCGGAGGATGCGACCAACATCACCTATGGCGTTGTGTTCGAGCCGAGCGGCATCCAGGGGCCGCTGAGCTTCCTCAACGGACTGACCGTCACCGTGGATCGCTGGGAGATCCAGCGTCAGAACGTGGTCGGCGTGTTCGGCGCCGAGAACCATATCAGTCTGGACTATCTGCTGCGCCTGCAGGGCAGTTCCAACCCCAACGTGGTGCGCGCGGCGCCGAACGCAGACCAGATCGCCTACTTCGCCGCCGCCGGTCTTGATCCGGCCGGGGACATCCTGTTCATCCAGGACACCTACGACAACAACGAGAATATCGACGTCGAAGGGTGGGATTTCGGGGTCTACTATAACATTGACGACACCCCGATCGGCGATTTCAACATCAAGGTGAACGCGTCTTACCTGGACACCTACTTCATCGCCCTGTCTCCGGGCGCCCAGCAAATCCGCGACGCGGTGGACAGCGGGCTGATCTCAAACGAGATCACGGTATCCCAGGAAGGCGAGATCATCCGTCAGGATGGCCAGCCAGAATGGCGCATCTCCGGCGGGGTGACCTGGCGCCATGACAGCGGTTTCGGGGCGGGTGTGCGCGCCGATTATACCAGCGACTTCATCGACACCGGCGCTGGTCTGAACCCGGCCGGGGAGCCGTTCATCGTGGAGTCCTGGACCCAGACCAATGCCTACCTCCAGTATGATGTGGACAGCCCGGGTCCGCTCGACGGCCTCCGGGTGCGAGTGGGCGCCAACAACATCTTCGATGTGGACCCGCCCCTGGCCGACGAGACCAACGGCTATGACGCGGCCTATCACAGCGTTCGCGGACGTCAGATCTATTTCGACCTGCGCATGCAGTTCTGATCGAGCGAGATCAGGGGCGCCGTCTGTTTCAGACGGCGCCCCGATTGCGCCATGCGTGCTGCCCTCACACTCATCCTGACCGTGTTCGCGGTGCTGACTGGGCCAGCCTCTGGCCAGGCATTGCGCACGGGCAGCTTCATGTTTTCCGATTGGCCGGGACCGCCGCTGCGCGTGTTCTTCGCTGAGCCGGCAGCCGAAGCGATGGCCGGCGCGCCCGTGGTGATCGTGCTGCACGGCGTGGACCGCAACGCCGATGACTATGCCCGCAACTGGGAAGCGCTGGCGGCTGTCTACGGGCTCAGGGTCTACGCCCCGGAATTCACCGCCGAGGCCTTTCCCGGCGCGGCGATGTACAATCTGGGCGGTCTGGGCACCGACGGACCTTTCGCCTACGCCGCCTTTGAGCCCTTGTTCGACGCGATCGCCGCGCGCGGCGGCGATGTAGCCGGTTATCATCTGTTCGGTCATTCAGCCGGCGCACAGGTGGCGCACCGCGCGATGCTGCTCGAGCCTCTGCCGCGCCTCATCACCGCCTACGCCGCCAATGCCGGCTGGTATACCCTGCCCCATGACGGCGCCGCCTGGCCCTATGGCCTGGGCGGGACCGGCATTGCGCAGGCGGCGGTGCGCAACTGGCTGGAGGCGCCGCTGATGATTCTGCTGGGCGATCAGGACACCGATCCGCGCCACCGTCACCTGCGGCGTACGCCCGAGGCCACCGCCCAAGGGCCTCACCGGTATGCGAGGGGCGCCTATTTCGCCGCCGTGGGCCGGGCGCAGGCTGAGGCGCTGGGGGCGGACTTCAACTGGAAGGTCGGGTCTGTGCCAGGCATCGCCCACGACAATGCCGGCATGGCGGAGGCGGCCGCCGCCATCATCGCACGCTATCCCGGCGGCTTCGCCGCGCAGACCGAATAATCGAGATCAGGACACGCCATGACCGCATCTGAACCTGCCAGCGGGCCTGCCCTGTATCAGCGCATCGGCCTTGTTTTGGGGCCTCTAGCGGCTGTGCTCATGGCCACCACCTTCGCCCCGGAAGGGCTGCCGCGAGAGGCTACGCTGGTCGCGGCCATCGGCGTGCTGATGGCGATCTGGTGGGCGACCGAGGCCATCCCCGTCGCGATCACCGCCTTCCTGCCCCTGGTGGCTCTGCCCATTCTGGACGTGGCGCCGCTGCGCGACATGGCCACGCCCTACGCCAATCCGATCATCTACTTGTTCTTTGGCGGCTTCGTGATCGCCCTGGCTATCGAGCGCTGCGGCCTCCACCGGCGCATCGCGCTGAGCGTGTTCGCCCTGTCCGGCGCCGATGCGCGCGGCCTGGTCGCCGGGTTCATGATCGCCGCAGCATTCGTGAGCATGTGGATCTCCAACACTTCCACGACGCTGATGCTCCTGCCCATCGCGGTTTCGGTGGTCACGGTGATCGCCGAAACCATGCCGACGCTTTCCTTGCGCCAGCGCAACAATTTCGGGATCTCTCTGCTGCTGGGCCTGGCCTATGGCGCGACGCTGGGCGGGATGGCCACGCTGGTGGGTACGCCGCCCAACGCCTTCATGGCCGGCTTCATGGCCGACAACTATGGCGTGGAGATCGATTTTGCGCGCTGGATGCTGGTGGGCCTGCCGGTCACGCTGGTGCTGCTGCCGCTGGCCTGGCTGCTGATGACCCGGATCATGTTCCCGATCGACTTCAAGGCTTCGCCCGAAACGCTGCGCTACATCAAGTCCATGCGCACGAGCCTGGGCGCCATGAGCAAGGCCGAGGTGCGAACCGCCGGCCTGTTCCTTTTTCTGGTCGCCGGCTGGCTCGGGCGCGGCTGGCTGGAAGGTCTGCCCTTCGTGGGCGAACTCAGCGACACCGGCGTGGCGATGATTGCCGCAATGGCGGCCTTCCTCATCCCGTCAGGCAAGAAGGGCGAGGCGCTGATGACCTGGGACACCATGTCCCGCCTGCCCTGGGGCGTGCTGATCCTGTTCGGCGGCGGCCTCGCCCTGGCCGCGGCGGTGAGCAGCTCGGGCCTCGCCTTGTGGCTGGGCCAGCAGCTATCGGGAATCGGGACCGTCAATGCCGTGCTGCTGGTGGTCGCGGCCACGGCGCTGGTGATCTTCCTGACCGAGCTGACCAGCAATCTGGCCACCACCGCCACCTTCCTGCCAGTGATCGCGGCCATCGGGGTGGAGACCGGACAGGACCCGCTCATCTATGTCATCCCCGTCACCCTGGCGGCGAGCTGCGCCTTCATGCTGCCGGTGGCCACGCCGCCCAACGCGGTCGTGTTTAGCTCCGGCCTGGTCGCAATCCCGACCATGGCGCGGGTGGGCCTGGTGCTGAACATCATCGCCGTGGCCGTGCTCAGTGTCGTGGCGCTGGTGATCGCCCCGGCGGTATTCTGAGCGGCAGCGGATGCCGGCGCACAAAAGGCCCGGCGTCGTGTTTTGACGATCAGGCTGAATGGATTTTATTGGTGGGCGGTGACGGGCTCGAACCGCCGACCCTCTCGGTGTAAACGAGATGCTCTACCAACTGAGCTAACCGCCCTTGGCCTTTATCTACTCCGCCCGGCCCGCCGGCTTCAACCGGTCTGATCCGTAGCAGCCGAGCTGACGCACGGTTTTGGCATGCTTGGCCAGATGGGCCAGGGCGCGCGCCACGGCCGGATCGTCCTCATGGCCCTCCAGATCGAGGAAGAAAAGCTGTTCCCACGGCGCGCCCGGCACGGGCCGGCTTTCCAGCTTGGTGAGGTTGACGCCCTCGGTGCGGAAACCCTCCAGCGCGCTGATCAGCGAGCCGGCCTCGTCGCTGGTGACCACCACCAGCGAGGTCTTGCATGGCAGAAGCGGCGAGGCCGGAGCCGGGTCCAGCGCCAGCGAGACAAAGCGCGTCTCGTTGCCGGCAAAGTCGGAGATATTGGGCTCGATCACATTCAGCCCGAACAGGCGCGCGGCATCCGGGCTCGCCACGGCGGCGACGCCTGCGCCTTCGTCCAGCGCCCGCTCCAGCGCGCGGGTGGTGGACGAGACCGAGACCTTCTGCAGGTCAGGGCGGGCATTAAGCCAGCGCTGGGCCTGGCGCAGCGCCTGGGGGTGGCCGTAGACGGTGCGCACCACGCCCACATCGCTGGCCTTGCCGATCAGCGCGTGAACGATGCGCTGATGGTGCTCGCCGGCGATTTTCAGGCGGGTTTCACGCAACAGGTCATAGACTTCCACAATGCCGCCGGTGGCTGTGTTCTCGATGGGCAGGAAGCCGTATTCGGCCTCGCCCGCCTCCACGGTGGCGAAGATCGCGGCGTAATCACGCTTGATCACCGGCGCGACGCCGGAATAGCGCCCGGAGTAATGGGCGTAGACGCCAAAGTGGGAATAGCTGCCCGGCCCGCCCAGATACGCCACGCGCGCCTCGGTCAGCAGCCGGTCGCCCGCGCGGGCGTCCAGCCCGGCGCGCTGGCGGCGCAAAGAGTCGTCTATGATCGCCTGGAACAGCGTCTCGATGAAGCGCGCGTCCAGCCCCGCCTCTTCGCCCATCTTAACGGCGCGGGCGATCACGTCCTGCTCGCGCTCCACATCACGCACCGGGGTCTGCTCTCCGGCTTTCAGCGCCCCCAGCGCCTCACCAAGACGCCGGCGCTCGGCCAGGAGGCGGATCAGCTCGGCGTCCGCCCGGTCGATGGCGGCGCGCAGCACGGCGCGTTCATTGCGCGGTTCGGACGGGGTCATAATCGTCTCCTGACAAACAAAAACCCCCGCTGGGCGGCGGGGGCGGACTGGTCTTCATCTTCAAACAGACGAGCTCAGCCGGTCCCCTCCGGGCCGCTGGTATAGCCGATAAACAGATAGGTGGCCGAGCGCGTGATCATGCAGCGCAGCATGGCGCAGCGGCGTTTGTCCGGTCAAGCGGGAAAACCGATCACGTTGACTCCTGCGCCCCGGCGCGCTCCGATCAGGCCAAGACATCCGTTCAGGGGACAGGAGACCGCCATGCCCATCCGCTTCACCGCCATCGCCGCCGCTGCGGTGTCAGCCGCCTTGCTCGCCGCCTGCAACGGACCGGCAGAGCAGCCTGCTGAACCGGCGCCGGCCGGGCAGCCACATGCCGTGATCGAAACCTCGCTGGGCGATATCCGCATCATGCTTCATGCCGACCGCGCGCCGGTGAGCGTGAGCAATTTCCTGGCCCATGTGGAGGCTGGCACATTCGATGACGGTGAATTCTACCGCGTGGTGCGCGACGATAATGACCGGCCTGATATCGAGAACCCGATGAACCTCATCCAGGGCGGCTGGGGGTTTGAAGGCCTGCCGGAGGCGGACGGCATCGCCCATGAAGGCACGGACATCACCGGCCTGTCCCATGTGCGCGGCGCGGTATCGATGGCGCGCTATGACGTGGGCACGGCGACCACCGAGTTTTTCATCATGCTCAACGACACGCCGGGCCTGGACGCCGGTCCGGACGGGCGCAATCCGGGCGATGAGGCGGGCTATGCCGTATTCGGCCAGGTGGTGGAGGGCATCGAGATCGCCGAGGCGATCATGAACCGACCGGCGGGCGGCCGGGAGGGCGCCCCCGAGGGCTTCGCCCACCAGTTCCTGACCGAGCCGGTGACCATCCGCGCGACCCGGGCGGAGTGAGAGAGCTAACAGCGAAGGATTGCCCCGCCCGATTGCCGATAATGCGAAGGCTGGGCGGACGCGTCCGGTTTCGGCATCATTGAGGTCAATTTGCTTCACCCGCCATGGTGAAACCGAGCTCGGTGCATTCACCTCCGCGAGTTCTGGCTGATCAGTGAACCTTGAAAGCAAGCGGCTCAAAGCCCTCGATTTCGTGGCGCACATAATCGCCCGGCTGAACGAGGCAATTTGTTGAATTAGCTGGCGTGCCGCAAAGAATGACGTCGCCTTCATCCAATGTGAAGGAATCGGCGAGATAACGATAGCAAGCGCGCCAGTCGAAAATCATGTCCGCCACGCGCCCATCCTGAAACAGTCTGTTATTGATCCAAGTGCGCATATATGACGCTTTTTCAGGCGGATGCTTTCTGACGACTGGGTTTATTGGACAGAAGCCCGGCCGCGCCTTGCTGATAGCAAGATGGTTGTCCCGGCCATAGTCACCGCGCCGGGTCACGTCACAGGCGGTTGTAAACCCGAAAATCGCTTCGTCACCCTCAAGATCGTCACCCGGTCTGGAACTCTGGCCTACAACCAGGGCCAGCTCCACTTCTACCCAGATATCCGCCGCTTCTCTTGGCCTGAGAAAGCCCTGATCGGGCAAAACCAATGAGTGAGGTGACTTCAGAAATGCGATCGGGGTTTCATAGTTTTCACGATCACCCACCATGCATTTGAAGTTGATGGCCATTCCGAAAACATGTGTCCCGTAAAAGGGTGCCTTCACAATCACATTATCGGCCCTAACTCCCTCAAGTGGACCGTCAGTTACAAGGAACTGCCCGGGCCCGATCTGCTCTGCCCATCCTTCATAGCCCGCAGACTGTATTCGGACCATACTACGACCAATCACGGATTGAGAACCTTGGCCGCTCATTTCACGCTGCTCCTCGCGGCCCAGACCATTCATGTCCGCCAAACAGTGTCTAAACGGCCGGTTCTGTCAATGTGATGAAAGCTGGAAGTTGAGCAAAGCACAAGGAAGCACGCTTTGGTGCACCTGCTCAGTCCAGTGTCCAACGCCGCCTGGAAGACGCTACCTTGTCGCGTTGAAAAGCTCGCGGCCGATCAGCATGCGGCGGATTTCGCTGGTGCCCGCGCCGATCTCGTAGAGCTTGGCGTCGCGCAAGAGGCGGCCCGTCGGGTATTCGTTGATATAGCCATTGCCGCCCAGGATCTGGATGGCGTCCAGCGCGCACTGGGTGGCGGCTTCTGCCGCGAACAATATGGCGCCCGCCGCGTCCTGGCGCGTGGTCCGGCCCCGGTCGCAGGCTTGCGCCACGGCGTAGACATAGGCGCGCGCGGCCGTCATGCGGGTGTACATGTCGGCGATCTTGCCCTGGATCAGCTGGAACTCGCCGATGGCCTGGCCGAATTGTTTGCGCTCGTGGACATAGGGCATGACCACATCCATGCAGGCCTGCATGATCCCGATGGGACCCGAGGCCAGTACGGCGCGCTCATAATCGAGCCCGCTCATCAACACGCGCACGCCGCCGCCGATAGAGCCCAGCACGTTCTCTTCGGGCACTTCGCAGTTTTCAAACACCAGCTCGCCGGTCTCAGACCCGCGCATGCCCAGCTTGTCGAGCTTCTGGGCCACAGAGAAGCCCTTCATCCCCTTCTCGATCAGGAAGGCGGTGATGCCCTTGGAGCCGCCCTGCGGGTCGGTCTTGGCGTAAACCACCAGCACATCGGCGCTGGGTCCGTTGGTGATCCACATCTTTGAGCCGTTGAGGAGGTAATGATCGCCCTTCTTCTCAGCTTTCAGGCGCATGGACACCACGTCAGACCCGGCGCCCGTCTCGCTCATGGCCAGCGCGCCCACATGCTCGCCGCTGATCAGCCTGGGCAGATAGCGCGCGCGCTGATCGTCATTGCCGTTGAGCCGGATCTGGTTGACACACAGGTTTGAGTGCGCGCCGTAGGACAATCCCACCGAGGCGGACGCCCGGCTGATCTCTTCCATGGCGATGCAGTGTTCAAGATAGCCGAGCCCGGCCCCGCCGAGCTCCTCTTCCACCGTGATGCCCAGAAGGCCCAGCGCGCCCATCTCCTGCCAGAGATCGGCCGGGAAGGTGTCCGTGGCGTCAATCTCGGCGGCGCGCGGCGCAATTTTGTCGGACGCGAAGGAGCGCACGGTGTCGCGCAGCATCTCCGCCGTGTCGCCGAGGTCAAACTCGAGCGTGGGGTACTGATTGGCTGTCATGCGGAGCGAGATACCACGCTGGGGGACCCGGTCAAGCGGCGGCGCAGCCCGGATCAGGCGTACACCACGGCGCCCATCAGCGCAGCGATCCCGCAGGCTGCGCTCAGCGCGGCGCCGAAGCGCCGCCAGGCCGCATCATCAGGGCCCGACAGCGCCCGCACATGGAAATAGCTCATCCACAGCACGATGGCGGCCAGCACCACCGGCTCATAGACCCGGTTGTCCCCACCCGGCCCGGCCAGCACCGAGACCGGCTCGGCCGCGCTGATCACAGCCAGAAAACCGAACAGGCCATACTGCGCGGCCCGCACGCACGCGGTCAGCCCCCGGCGCTTCAGCCGCCAGAGCCGGGCCGAGACGAACAGCAAGACGCCAAAGGCCAGGGCGGCGAGAAACAGCGGCAGAGCGACCGAGGCGGCCCGCCAGAACTGGCCCTCCCCGGCGGCGGTGCGCACGCCCTCGCCCATGGCGACGACAGCCCCGCCCGCCTGCGGCGCCGCGAGGGATATGCCGATCAATCCGGCGAACAGGCCCAGCACCAAAAACGGCCCGGGCGCCAGGCGCCATGAGCGCCGGCCGTCATCCTCGATGGCGTCCAGCTGGGGCGTCAGGAGGCGCGGATTGAGCAGCACCGCCAGCAAGGTCGGAAGGATCAATATGAGGCCCAGCGACAGCTGCGTCAGCGCGCCGTCGATCACGCCCAGCGTCCGCCGGCCTTCGGTGACAGCCTCATCCGCCATGCACGCCCCTCCCGGACGGACTTTGGCGCCATGCGCGGGCGCGGTCCAGCGGCAAGACGAAAAGGTCGTGGTGGAAGGAGATGAGACGTCTCTGCTGTGATCAGGCGCGCCTGGCGCGCCGCTCCTTCAGGCGTCCGGCCAGCGTTATGCCCGAAGCGACCGCCATCAGCACGCCCGCCGCGATCAGGCCCGGCGCGGCCCAGTCATTGCCGATGCCTTCGGCCATGTACGTCTCGAAATTGGCGATCAGCAGCGACGCGCCGAGCCCGGTCATGAGCACACCGATGCCCAGATTGGCGATGAAGAGATTGATGCCGATGTTTTGCGGGCGGTCCTGCGCCGCATCGTCGCCTTCGTGCGCCATCGCCTCGGGACCGGCGACATGGGCCGGATCGAGCACAGCATCATCCTCGTGGACAGCGTCGGCATGCTCGCCCTCAGGACGCTCCGGGCCTTCCACCTCGCCCGACAAGCCGGCGGCCCGGGCGGGGGCCTCGCCGGGGTGCGGCGGGGCCGGATGGGCGCGCAGTACGGGCGACGCCGCTTGCGCCTCCATGACGGCGGGTTCAGGCGCGGGTTGATGCACTGGCTCGGGCGCAGTCGTGGCCGCTTTGCGCGCAACCGGCGCCGTGACGATCGCGGGCGTCAGGAAGCTGAAGCCGAGCACCGGATTGGGACTGGCGGGCGCACCAGATGAATCCAGCGCAGCCTCGCTCAGCGCTGCGGGTTCGTTGTGAGGCTCCACCTCAACCACCGGCTCAGGCTCCAAGACAGCCTCCGGCGCGCGCGCGGCATCGCCCGCCATCGAGGCGGCCATGCGCGCCAGCACGGCTTGAACCGCGCCGTCCTGCTCGGTGCGGGCGGCCATCGGCGATGGTTGCGGCTCGGGCGCCGGCTCAAGCACAGGCGCGGCTTCCGCTTCAGCTTCCGCTTCAGGCTCGGCCTCAGCGTCCGGGGCAATCTCAGCCACGGCCTCTGTTTCGGGGTCCGCCTCGGCGACCGGCTCCGGTTCGGCCGCCGGCTCGTCGGCGGATGCAGGCGCATCCATGGCGGCGGCAGCTTCAGACCAGTCTTCAAAAGCAATATCCACCTCGACCAGCGGGCCGAGGCGCGGTGCGGGTTCGGGTTGGTCCTGAGGCGCTGGCGCAGGCGCAGACGCCGGTGCGGCGGCTTCAGCCGGGGCGTCCAGCGCCGTCAGGAACAGCGCCTTCTCTGCGGCGCGGCGGCGCACCAGACGCTCGGACACCACCAGGCGCCCGCCCTCTTCAGCGCGCACCCATGTCTCCAGCGCAGCCGCGGCCTCGCGCTGCTTGCCAGCGCGCGTCAGGCGCGCCACGTCGGACACCTTGAAGGCATTGGCGCCCACGGACGCCGCGAAAGACACCAGCGCATCGCGCATGGGCGCGGGCAGATCGGCGCCCACAGCCGCCTCGACCGCCTGTTCGGCCAGCAGCACGTCATAAATGAGGAGAAGCTCGGCATTCTCGCGGCTGAGGGTCACGCCCTCTTTCGCGGCGGCGCTGTGCCCGTACCCGACCAGCCAGCGGCGCCCACGGCGCTGCGCCTCGCCCAGAAAGGGTTCATGGGTCTTGATCAGGTCGCGCGCAGCGCGGGTGGATTTCAAACGCGGTTTCATCGCTGTCCCGTTCCGAAACGGCAGTGCTCAGGCCGTACAGGCATTGCAAGCTCGAGGCCGTCAGCGGGCCGGACGGTCCAGCACGTCCACCGAATCCACTGCCGTGAAAGGCGCAAAGAAGCCGGCGCCGGCGCCGCCGCCGATCACCCAGATCTCGGCCCCCAGCGCCACCGCCGCCGCTTCGGTGCGGGTGGCGGGCAGCGCTGCGCCCTGACGCCAGCCCGATGCCCCCGCGTCCAGGATCAGATGATCGCGCAGGGTCTGGCGCATGTCGGAGCTGCGCCCGCCCAGAACGTGAATGGCGCCGTCCAGCGCCGTCATGGCATGCCCGGCGCGCGGCTGGGGCAGGTCCGGATCGCGCCGCCATTCGCCCGTTTCGATATCATAGATATCGACGCGCGCGCTGGTCTCGCCATCGCGCGACCCGCCCGCCAGCCAAATTTGAGACCCGATGCGCACCGCCGCCGCGCCGCGCCGGCCGGTCTCCAGCGGCGCCGCCAGCGTGGTCCACTCGCGCGCCGCCAGATCAAAGACATACATGTCCGTGGAGCCATCCTCGCCGCCGACCGCATAGAGCATGCCGTCCGCTTCGATCAGGGAGAAGGAGGCCTTGGCGCCCGGCATGGCCGGTTCGCCCTGCCAGATATCGCTTTCAGGATCATAAGACCAGACTTCCGCGATAGGCTCGCCGCCGGATTCCGAGGAGTATCCCCCCGCCACCCAGATGCGCCCGTCCGCCGACGCCATGCCGAAACGCTCCAGCCCCAGCGGCAGCGGCGCCCGGGCGCGCCAGGCGCCATCTTCCAGCTCCAGCGCCTCGAAATCATTGCGCGGCTCCACCAGCCCGGCGCCGCCGGCCGCGTATATCACGCCATCATGGACAACACCCGCCAGGCCGGCGCGCGCGCTTTCAAGCCGGGGGCCGGGACGCCACGGTCCGTTGATCGAATAGGCCGACACCGGCCCGCGCTCGCTCCACTCGGGCGCGTCCGCCTGAGCCAGAGCCGTCGAAGGGGCTAGCCCGGCCAGCGAGCTTGCCATTGCGATGAAGCAGAGTGTGCGCAGCATGGATCAATCCTGTCAGTGCCGCCCCTTATGTCGAGGCCCCATTGTCTGGCGCCAAAGGCGGCGGAACAAGGGCCAGCGCGCGGGTCATGCGTGGCGTTGACAGATGCTGGATGCAAAAAGGCCCGGCGATGGAGCCGGGCCTTGTTACCAAGGCTCATTGAGAGAGCCAGTTCTGGTGCGGTCGAGAAGACTCGAACTTCCACGGGTTTTACCCCACAGCGACCTCAACGCTGCGCGTCTACCAATTCCGCCACGACCGCAAAACCGGAGCGCGCGTGTACCAAGACCGCAGGGGCTTGTGAAGTCCCCCGGTGTACAGGGCCGTGGCGCTTACGCTGCGAAATAATCGTGAACGTCCGCCGGACCGGTGATCGACACAGCGACCCGGTCGCCCTGGATGACGATCTCACCTCGGGCGATGGGGTGGTTGTTCGCCAGAATCCACACTTCCTCGTGCTCGGCCGTGGCGAGCGGAATCACCGCGCCGCGGCCCATGCGCAGGAATTGCTGGATCGGCAGGCGGGACCTGCCCAGCAAAACGGAGATTTCGACCTGGACTTCGCCCAGCTGGCTCATGGTGATACGGACCGGTTGGACCCAAATGATGCGAGGCCTTGCCTCGCGGCGTGGGAGTCACGATGTTCCGCACCGGTTTCGGAGCCGTTAAGGCCCTGAGCAAGGACAGCGAAAAATGCCGATCAGCTGGGCGGTTTCAGCAGCGCGCGTGCCCTACCCCGACGCCGTCTCGGCCATGGAGGCGCGGGTGGAGGCGATCGCCCGTGGCGAGGCCAGTGAGCTGGTCTGGCTGCTCGAGCATGACCCGATCTACACCGCCGGGACCAGCGCCGACCCGAAAGATCTGCGCGATCCGGAACGCTTCACCGTGCACCGCACCGGGCGCGGCGGCGAGTACACCTATCACGGACCGGGCCAGCGCGTGGCCTATGTGATGCTGGATTTGCGCGAGCGCGGACGGGATGCGCGCCAATTCGTGCGCGATCTGGAGCAATGGCTCATCGAGACGCTTGGGACATTCAACGTGACCGGCGAACGGCGCTGCGGGCGGGTCGGGGTCTGGGTGGGCCGCACTCAGCCGGGCGGGCCCGAGCGCGAAGACAAGATCGCCGCCATCGGCATCCGCCTGCGCCGCTGGGTGTCGTTTCACGGCATCGCGCTGAATGTGGAGCCGGACCTGTCGCATTTTTCCGGCATCACGCCGTGCGGCATCACCGATCCGCGCTATGGCGTGACAAGCCTGGTCGATCTGGGACTTCCCGTCACGATGGAGGATGCTGACCTGGCGCTCAAACAGGCGTTCGAAGCGGTGTTCGGCCCGGTCACTCGCGAGGCGGCGCCCGCCTGATCGCCGGTCGCAGACGCGCATACCACAGCGCAAACAGCGCAATGACGATCCAGAACGCCCAGGTGGATGGCCAAATGCCGGCCTCGGCGATCTGGCGCGCCAGTTCCCCGTCAGTGGACAAACGCTCGGACAGGGCCTGCTGCAGAGCCGGGTCATAGGCGGCCGCGTTCACCGCCTGGGGATCATCCAGGTCCACCCCGGCCTCGCGCATCATGTCCAGGAACACCGGCAGCACCGCCACGGTCATGGCCAGCACCCCGGCGGCGAATTTAACCAGCCACGCGACCAGCAGCGGGACCACCGCCATGTCCACCCGGCGCCCAGCATGGCGCAGGCGGTTGATGTGGGCAGCCAGCACGAAGAAAGCGATCAGGGGCCAGAAAATGGAGCCGCCCACGCCCAGAAGGCTCAGCCGCACAAAATCCACCGCCGCAATCAGACCCAGCGCGATCCAGTACTGGTCCGCGTCGGCGCGCTGATTGGGCAGGAAGGCGGCGGCAAAAGGCAGGCGGGAGATCACAGGTCGGACACCGGGTTCAGCGCGGAGCGCGCCCGCGACGCTCGCGGGTTTGACACCACAGGGTATGGGGCGCGCCCGCCCGCTGTTCAAGACACACCGGCGCCCGGAGGAGGCCTCCGGGCGCCGGGTTCATGCGTTTGCGGACAGGATCAGGCCGGTTGATCGGGGGTGGCTGGCGGAGGCGGAGGCGCCGGGACGGGGCCGAAGCGGTTGTCGCCCGCATCGCCTTTGATCACGCCAGCCCAGATCGTGTAGCCCACCCAGACAAGGAAGCTGAGCAGGAAGAACAAGCTGGCGCCGCCGGCGCCAGCAAGGACGGCGGCGATATCGACATCGTCGCCATCGCCTGTCATAGCCGCGATCACCGCACCGCCCACCATCACGCCCCCGATAATGCCCAGCAGCAGCGACACGCCCCACGGAATAGCGTGCAGCCAGGCGCTCTTGCCGGCGTCATGCAGGCGCTTACCGTACACAGCGATCCCGACCCAGATCAGACCCAACGAGATGATGAAGCCGAGGATTGGAATGAAGCTGGCGACGATATTGCCAGCGATCAGGATCAGGATCCCGATCCAGTATTCCTGCTGACCGATGCGCCCGTTCGGGCTGAACAGAACGTGAGTGATATTCATGGCGGCGTTCTCCCCGGAATCATTCCTTCCAAGAACGTCCCAGCGCCGGCGCGCAAAGTCAACGAAAGGCGCACTGGCCGCCTACTCAAACTCGACCAGCAGATCATCCGCCGCGACGCTGGCGCCGGGGGTGCAATTGACCGCCTTGACCACACCGTCGCGTTCGGCGCGCAGGACGTTTTCCATCTTCATGGCTTCGACCACCAGCAGCGGCTCGCCCGCCTTGACGTCCTGACCGGCCTTCACCGCGACCGAAACCACCAGGCCCGGCATGGGGCTGAGCACCTGTTTGGCGGTGTCAGCGGCTTCCTTCTCGGGCAGGCGCGCATAGAGCTCGGCCACGCGCGGGGCGCACACGATCACCTTGGCGCCATAGCCGCGATGGCGCAGGGCGTAGCCCTCCAGCGTCTCGGTCAGGAAGACCGCGAACGGTTCGTCATCGAGATGCGCGTCGAACACGGGCTGGCCCGGCAACCAGGACGTGGTCAGGCGCATGCGTTCGGCCTTCAACGCCGGAACCCAGATATCCGCCGTGGTGGGCTCCGCCTCCAGCGCGCCGGCGCCCAGCGTGATCTCCACATCAAAGCGTTGTCCGTCGAGCAGCACTGACCACTCATGCACGCGCCCCGGCGCGGGCGGCGGCGTCAGGCGCCCGCTGACGCCCGCAGCGCGCTCTGTGAAGACCGTGTGCACATAGGCCGCCGCCGCCGTCATCCAGCGCAATTGCGCCTCGCGCGGCGCGGCGCCTTTGAAGCCTTCGGGGAAGTGCTGCTCGATATAGCCAGTGTGAATGCGTCCGGCGCGGAAGTCCGGCTCCTCCAGCACGGCTGACAGGAAGGGCGCATTGGACTGCAGCCCTTCGACATGCAGACGGTCCATCGACACGCTCAGCGCCTCGATGGCAGTCTCGCGGGTTTTGCCATAGCCGATCACCTTGGCGATCATGGGATCGTAAAACAGCGAGATTTCATCGCCCTCGCGCACCCCGGCGTCGATGCGCAAACGCCCCGGCCCGGCCTCGCCCTCTTCTGGCTGGATATAGCGCTTGAGCCGTCCGATAGAGGGCAGGAAGCCGCGATACGGGTCCTCGGCATAGAGGCGCGCCTCCACCGCCCAGCCCTTGATGCGCATGTCGGCTTGGGTGAATCCCAGCTCTTCGCCGGCGGCGACGCGGATCATCTGCTCGACCAGATCAATATCGTGGGTGAGCTCGGTGACCGGGTGCTCCACCTGCAAACGGGTGTTCATTTCGAGGAAATAGAAGCTCTTGTCGGGCGCAACGATGAATTCCACCGTGCCGGCACTGTCGTAATCGACGGCTTTGGACAGGGCGACCGCCTGCTCGCCCATCTTGCGCCGGGTCGCTGCGTCCAGAAACGGCGACGGCGCTTCTTCCAGGACTTTCTGGTTGCGGCGCTGCACCGAGCATTCGCGCTCATTGAGGTGGATGACGTGGCCGTGCTTGTCGCCCAGGACCTGGATCTCGATATGGCGCGGGCGCTCGATGAATTTCTCGATCAGGATGCGGTCATCGCCGAAGGAGGATCTGGCTTCATTGCGCGCCGCCTGAAAGCCCTCGCGCACCTCGCCTTCGGACCGGGCGATGCGCATGCCTTTTCCGCCGCCGCCCGCCGAGGCCTTGATCATCACCGGATAGCCGATGTCATTGGCCACTTCGACGGCCTGCTGGTCGTCCATGATCTCGCCCTTGAAGCCGGGCACGGTGCTGACACCGGCCTTGGCCGCGAGCTTCTTTGATTCCAGCTTGTCGCCCATGGCTGCGATGGCGTCCGGGTTCGGCCCGATCCAGGCGATGTTCTTCTGCGCCAGAGCGCGCGGAAAGGCGGCGTTTTCTGACAGGAAGCCGAAGCCGGGATGGACCGCGTCAGCGCCCGTCTGTTCGCACGCGGCGATGATCTTGGCCATGTCCAGATAGGACTGTCCCGGCGCGGGCGGGCCGATGAACACGGCCTCGTCAGCCATCTGCACCGCCAACGTATCGGCGTCGGCTTCCGAATAGACCGCCACGGTGGGTATGCCCAGCCGCTTGCAGGTCTTGATGATCCGGACAGCAATCTCGCCGCGGTTGGCGATCAGGATTTTCTTGAACATGAATTGCGCCAGCCACGCTTGAAGGAAATGAGCACTGAAGCCGGTTTAGCGCGCCTGCGCACAAGGCGGCAAGCTGGCGCGCGCCGGGGCCGCACCTTGACGCGCGCCCGCGCCATGGCCGAGCATCCGCCCAGCCAAGCCGGAACACGGCTGCGGGAGGTCATGAATGAGCACCATCACCGTCACCCCCAGCGGCGCCGCGCTCGGCGCATCGGTGACCGGCATCGACCTGACACAGCCGCTGGACCCCGGCGCGGTCGCCGCGATTCGCGCCGCCTGGCTGGAGCATCTGGTGCTGGCCTTTCCCGGTCAGCCCATGAGCCATGACGATCTGGAGCGTTTCACGCTCTATTTCGGGCCGTTCGGGGATGATCCCTTCATCGCCCCCCTGCCCGACCGGCCGCGCATCATCGAGGTGAAACGCGAGGCGCATGAAAAAGCCTCTGTGTTCGCCGCCGCCTGGCATTCCGACTGGAGCTTTCAGGACACGCCGCCTGCGGCCACCATCCTGCACTCCAAGATCACTCCGCCCGTCGGCGGCGACACGCTGTTCTGCAATGGCTATGCGGCCTATGAGGCGCTGTCAGATGCGACCAGGGCCCGGATCGAGGGCTTGCAGGCGGTGCATTCGGCGGCGCTGGCTTACGCGCCTGACGGCGTCTACGGCGCCATGGATGGGCCGGACCGGTCCATGACCATCCGCCCCGACGAGCGCGCCCGCGCCGCCCGCCTGCATCCGGTGGTGAAAACCCACCCCGAAACCGGGCGCAAGACGCTGTTCGTCAATCCTGGCTATGTGCGCACCATTGACGGCCTGAGCGAGGAAGAGGCCTTCTTCCTGCTCATCGAGCTCTATCAGGCCGCCCATGACGAGCGCGTCGTCTACCGCCATGTGTGGGAGCCGGACATGCTCTTGATGTGGGATAATCGGTGCACCCAGCACATGGCCACGGGCGGCTATGACGGTCATGCCCGGCTCCTGCACCGCACCACGGTGGCGGGACCCTAGAGCGCAATCCGAAAAGTGGGTACCGGTTTTCGGATAAATTGCGCTCCAGATCAAAAGGCTAGAGCGTGCGGCCTGACGCAGTCAGGTCGGACCACGCTCTAGTCGAGCAGGCGATCAAATTCATAGGCGCCGGCGCCCGGCACCTTGAAGGCGTAGGCGCCGCCGTCGAGGCGTCCCGATTCGCTGTAGCGGACCTGCATCAGGCTGAGCTCGATACGGGCGTTGATCCCCATCTGCCGGCCTGATTGCGCCGTGATCACACAGGCGCTCTCATCGACTTCCAGCACCGTCACGCCATCCTCGCGCGAGACCGGCGTCAGGCGGCAGTCTTCTGGATAACCGATCAGATCATCGAGGGTGAGATCGGTGAAATCATGCTCGCCGGTGCTTCCCTCAAAGGCGTCGGGATTGCGGAAGGCATAGAAATCCATGCCGGTGAGCGGGCTGTCATGCTCGCGGATTTCGGAGTGAAACACCCACAGGCGCTGGCGGCTCACCGGCCCGTCCGGCCCGCCCGAGCGCCATTCGAGATATATCGCGTCTCCGGGAATGTGGGGCGTCTCCACCGTCACAAAGCGCGCGTGCTGCAAATCCAGCCAGTCATAGGGATGCCCCGGCGCAGGCGGGCGCTTAAGGCTCACATCCGCCGCTTCGTACTGGGCGGCGTTGGACCAGCGCCCGTCGAGGAGCGCGGCGAGGGCCGCCCCTTCGCGCTCGTTCTCGCCTGCGGCGAATGCGGCGCTAGCCAGTATCAAGCTCATCATCATGGACCTGCCTCCCTCAGCTACTCACGTCGAAAGTCTCGCCCGGCAAGGCGCCGGACGCGAATCGCACCGCCTAAACCCCCGCCGCATCCAGAATGGCGATTGCGGCGCGTTCGCCCGATTCCATGGCCGCCTCCATGCCGGTGTGGAGATCGCCGGTGTGCTCCCCGGCAAAGTGGAGCCTCCCCGCCGGCTGAAGGCGCGCATCGGCCCAGCGGTGGGCCTCGCCCGGGCGCCAGTGCATATAGGCGCCGCCCGCCAGCGGGTTGGACGCCGTCCAGCGCTGCACATGGGCCAGCCGCACCCTGCCTTCGCTGGCCGGGCGGATAGCGGACAGGGTGTCCCGCGCCAGCGCCTCCAGGCCCGCGTCATCCAGCTCATCGGCGGCCAGCGCGCCGCGCCCGTCAATCCAGGCTGTGAGCATGCCCGTAGGCGCGCCATCGGCGTGGCGCTGGGCGAAAATCCGGTTGAGGGGGGAGTCCGTCCACATGTCCGGCGCCAGCCCGTCAGCCTCCCACCAGGGATGCTCCGCCTCCAGATGCAGCTGCACGATGGGGGTGTAGGCCATCTCCTCCACCGCCTCGCGGGTGACCGGGTCGAGCGGCGCGTCGAGATCAAGGTTGCGCAGGGCGGCGAAGGGGATGGTGCATACGGCAAAGTCCGCGCGCAGCTCCGCTCCGTCGCTGAGACGCACGCGCGCGCCGGTCTCGTCAGCGTGGATCGCGCGCACCGCCTGGTTCAGGCGCACCTCGCGTCCCAGCTGCGCGGCCATGCTTTCGGGCACGCGCTGGGCGCCGCCGACCACTTGCTGCGACCCGCCCAGCGGACGCTCCTGTTCGTAGATCGCCAGCGAGCGCCAGACATTGAGCATGGAATAGCTCGCCAGATCGCGCCCGTTCAGGGTGGTGTCCATGAGGCGCAGCGCCTCGTCATTGGCGCCCTGGCTGACGAGCCATTCGGCCGCCGCGATGTCATGGGCCGCCGAGCCCGGATCGCGCCAGGCATAGATGTCCTCAAGCGGATTGGCGCGGGCGGCGAGCCCCATGAACAGGCGGCTCGGCGGGATGGCGCGCCAGGAATCGGGCAGGCCGTTATGCTCAGACGCCGCCCAGTCGCTGGCGCGGATCAGCGCGCCATTGACGCTGAGCACCTCGCCGAACCGGCTGGGCGGAAAGCCCGCGAACTCCAGTCCCGCCTCCCCGGCCCGGGCGCGGAAACGGGCATAGGTGGCGCCCACCTGCTGGCCGCCGGCCTCGGGCGCGCCGGGCAGATGGTCCAGCGTCATCAGCCGCCCACCGATGCGGCCCGAGGCTTCGAGCACGATCACGCTGAGCCCCGCCTCCTCAAGCATCAGCGCGGCGTGGAGGCCGGACAGCCCGGCGCCAATGACGATGACATCGGCGTCCTTGCGGCCCCGGTCGCCGCGCGGGCCGCAGGCGGTCAGCGCGAACGCCCCCGCACTCAAAAGTCCCGATAAGGCGCTGCGCCGCGTCAGTTTCATCGCTATGCTCCCCGCACCTGCTCCTGGCGGCGGCGCGCAGTGCGCGCCTTGCCATCAGGGGCGAATTTAAATGTTATACCATTTGAAGCCGGAGCGAAGCGCAAGTCAAAAGCGCGCCCGGCCGCCAGGAGGGGAGCGGGGATGCGCCGCAGACAATTCATGGCCCTGGCCGGAGCGGCGGGAGCTGCGCCGTGGATCGCCGCCTGCGGCGACCGGCGCGATCCCGAACGACTCTATGGCCGCGCCGTGGCGCAGGCGCCGCCCCGTACGCCCTGGGACGCGCAATGGGCCAATTTCGAAGCCAATATCGCCGCCAACCCGTCGCTGAATTTCGAGTATTTCACCAAGGCGGAGCTCGGCGACGAGGAGCGCATGCTCCATGATCTGCGCCGCGGCCGCGCCCATGTGGGCGGGATGAGCCTGCAGGGCCTGTCCTCCTCCATCCCCGAGCTCACCATCGCCATGGCGCCCTATCTGTTCGACAGCCAGGCCGAGGTGGATTTTGTCTATGACGAATACCTGTTCGACATTTCCGACGAGCTGGCGCGGGCGCAGAATCTGCGGCTGCTGCAGTGGGTGGAGGTGGGCTGGACCCATGTCTTCGCCAACCGGCCCCTGACCCATCCCGACATGGCGGCGGGCCTGCGCATGCGCACCAGCCCCAACGCGGCGGCGCGCTATTTCTGCGAAGCCGCCGGCATGGACGCGATCCCGCTGGGCATCGCCGATGTGATCCCGGCCCTGCAGACCGGCCTGGTCCAGGGCGGGTTGTCCAGCGCGGTGTTCCACTTCTTCTCCACGCTGGATCTGGCCGAGCATTTCACCCTGACGCGCCATTCCTACGACACCGGCGCGATCATCCTGAACAAGCCCTGGTATGAGAACGCCAGCGACAGCCAGCGCGCCACCATCGACACCGCGTGGGGCAGTCCGGCCTCGGCCCGGGCAGGCGTGCGGGTGTTGGACGATCTGGTGGTGGGCTGGATGCGCGACGGCGCCCAGCGCGGGCCGGACGGCCAGGTGGTGCGCGAGATCCGCACCACCAGCGGCGCGCCGATCAATATCCATGAACTGTCCGACGACGACCGCGCCGCCTGGCGCGCGGTGACCGGCAATGTGCTGGACCGCCTCATCAATTCCATTGGCGGGCGGGCGCGCGACTTCGCTGATCAGATTATGGCCGGCAAGGCCGCGTTCGCGCAGCGCACCGCCGATACAGCACAGCCGGAGGACCCGGCATGAGAGCGTTGTTGAACGTCATCGGCGCCGCCGAGCGCTGGCTGACCATCGCCGCCTTCGCGCTGATGGCGCTGGCCCTGCTGGCCGATGTGATCTCGCGCCGGATATTTCTCACCGGCCTCATCGGCGCCACGGAGATCGCCGTGATCGGCATGGTCGCCGTGGCCATGTTCGGCATCGGCGTCGCCACCGACACCGGGGCGCACTTGCGCCCGCGCCTGTTTGATTTCCTGATTCCGAAATCCTTTGAACCGGTTCTGGACCGCCTCGTCAGCGCCGTGACGGCGGCCTTCTTCGCGGTGTTCGCCGGCCTCGCCGTGTGGATGGTCGTCGAAAGCGTGATCCTGAGCGACCGCACCGAAATCCTGCGCCTGCCGATCTGGACGCTGCAGGTGATGCTCGCCGGCGCCTTCATCACCAATTTCATCCGCTTCGCGGCCTACGCCCTCGACCCGGGCCTGAAGCCGAACGAGTTTATCGAAGAGATCAAGGACGTGGCCTCCGACGCCGTGGACCTGCCGGACGGGGACGCGCGCTGATGGAAATGTGGCTTCTGGTCGCACTGATCGTCGTCCTGATGGTGCTGCGCCAGCCGGTGCTGGTGCTGCTCGGGTGTGCGACCCTGTTTGTCTACTCGGTGTTCAATGACGGACGGCCCGAATACGCCGTCTATGACGTCTGGTTTGCGGTGAACCAGGAAGTGCTGCTGGCCATTCCCCTGTTTGTGCTGGCCGGCGCGGTGATGTCCAAGGGCTCCATCGCCGAACGCATCATTGATCTGATGCGCGAGATCACGCGGCCGATCCCCGGCGGTCTGGCGCTGGCGGCGGTGCTGTCGTGCGCGGGCTTCGCGGCCATCTCCGGCTCGGCGGCGGTGACGCTGCTGGCCGTCGGCGGCATTATGTACAAGGCGCTGACCGAGGCGGGCTATTCGAAAAGCTTCTCCATCGGCATGCTGTGTTCGGGCGGCGTGCTGGGCATCATCATCCCGCCCTCCATCCCGCTCATCCTGTACGGCTACATCACCCAGACCTCGATCGCGAAGCTGTTCCTGGCCGGCATCGGCCCGGCGCTGGTCATGGTGGCGGTATTCGCGGTCTACGCCTTCATCGTCAATTTCCGCCGCCGCGAGGGCGCATGGCGCATCAGTGGCTTCGTGCGGGCGCTGGGCCGCTCCATCTTCGCCATTCCCATCCCCATCGTGATCCTGGGCGGCATTTATGGCGGCGTCTTCACGGTGACCGAGGCTGCGGCCGTCGCCGTGATCCTGGCCGTGGGGGTGGAGGTGGTGCTGCACCGCGACCTGTCGCTGGCGGACCTGAAAGCCGTCACCGTGGAATCAGGCAAGCTCCTGGGCTCGCTCTATCCGGTGCTGGCGTTTGCCTTTGCGCTCAATGTCTTCCTCACCGCCGAGGGCGTGCCCCAGGCGCTGGTGGCTGAGCTCAACGAGATGATTTCCGGGCGTACCGAATTCATGCTGCTGGCCAATGTGCTGCTGCTGGGCGTGGGCATGGTGATCGATGTGGGTTCGGCCACGCTGGTGCTGGCGCCCCTGCTGCAGCCGCTGGCAGAGGCGCAGGGGGTGGACCCGGTGCATTTCGGCATCGTCATGATCGTCAATCTGGGGATCGGCTATCTGACCCCGCCGCTCGGCCTCAATCTGATTGTGGCCATGGCCGCCTTCAAGGAGAGCTTCTGGACGGTGACCAGGGCGGTGCTGCCCTTTATCGGGCTCATGCTGCTCGTGCTGAGCGTGGTCGCCTTCGTGCCGGAGATCGCGCTTTACTTCGTCAGGTGACAGGGACCGGCCGCGCTATTCCAGCGTGAATTTCGGCGCACGCTTTTCAAGGAAGGCGCTATAGCCTTCCTGAAAATCCGCGCTCTGGAAGGCTTTCAGGAACAGCTCGCGCGTGGCGGCGTCGTCGCTGGCCTGACCGGCCTGGATGCGGGCGATGATTTGCTTGGTGACGCGCGCCGATTGGGCGGAGGTCTTGGCCACCGCCCCGGCGAACCCCTCCACCGCCTCCGCCAGGGCCTCCCGCGTTACCAGCCGGTCGATCAGGCCCATGGCCAGCGCCTCGTCCGCCTCCAGAATGCGCCCGGTGAACAATATGTCCTTGGCCGCGCTCACACCCACCGCATCGATCAGACGGCGGGTGTCATTGAGCGTATAGGCGAGCCCCAGCTTGCCCGGCGTGATGCCAAACTTCGACCCCTGCGCCGCAAAACGCAGATCACACGCCAGCGCGAGGCCGCAGCCGCCGCCCACGCAGGCGCCGTCGATCATGGCGAGCGTCGGCTTCGCAAAGGCCGCCAGCGCATCCAACGCCTCGGCGATGGAGCGTGAATAGGCCGCCGCGCTGTCGGGCGTGGCGTAGACCTGTTCGAACTCGGAAATATCCGCGCCCGCCGCGAACGCGCCCCCTGCCCCGCGCAACACCAGCACCCGCACGCCGTCATCGGCGGCGGCCTCGGCGAGCAGGCCGGGGATTGCCGCCCACATGACGCCATTGAGCGCATTGCGCTTTTCGGGCCGGTTGAGGACCAGATGCGCCGTGCATCCCTCGCGTTCGAGATAGACCGGATCGCGGCTCATGCAGTTCATCCTTCCAACAGGGCTGGGCGCGGGCTGACATCGCCTTATGATTTGTCCGGACCAATGGCGTCAACTCAGGCGGCGCCATTCAAGCCCCAACTCTGACCCGAGGACGCGTGCAATGAAACTGATCAAATGGCGCATGCCGGTGCTGGCCCGACACGCCGGTGAATGGCGCGGCGTGTATTCCCATGTCGACGCCGCCGGCACGCTGATCGACGCGCACCGCTCCCACCTGGTCTGCCAGTTCCCGGACGAGGGTCCGTGGGATTACCACCAGACCAATCGCTACACCTGGGATGACGGACGCGAGGAAACCCATGTGTTTCCTGCCACCTATGCCGAGGGGCGCATCTGGTGGGATACCGACCGCATCGAGGGGTGCGCCTGGGAGATTGATGCGCGCACGGTGTGCCTGACCTGGAGCCGCAAGGACATGCCGGGCGAATATCTCTACGAGATGATCCAGCTCAGCGCCTGCTCCAGCAAGCGCGGACGCACCTGGCACTGGTTTCGCGACGACGAGCTCTACCAGCGCACGCTGATCAAGGAAGAGCGGGTGGGCTGAGCGTTCTTTCCGGTCCGGCAAAAGACTGCATCCGCGTCCCGCCTCAATGGCGCGGCCCTTCATGACTATCTGTGCTCTCAACAGGCGCGCGCCCCCGCGCGCCGCGACACACGATGGAGGCCGTCATGATTGACGTGAGACCGTTTGACACCCTCGGCAAGGCTGACCATGGCTGGCTCAAAGCCAGCCACCATTTCTCCTTCGGGTCCCATTACGATCCGGCCCGCATGGGCTGGGGCGCGCTGCGGGTCTGGAATGACGACGCGATCGCGCCGCGTTCGGGCTTCCCGCCACATCCCCATGCGGACATGGAGATCATCACCTATGTGCGCGACGGCGCCATCAGCCACGAGGACTCCCTTGGCAATAAGGGCCGCACCGTGGCGGGCGATGTGCAGGTGATGAGCGCCGGGTCGGGCATCCGCCACTCGGAGTTCAACCTGGAGCATGAGCCCACGCGCATTTTCCAGATCTGGATCCTGCCCGATGAAAAAGGCGGCGAGCCTTACTGGAATGCGCGCGAATTTCCCAAGGACACGCGCGACGGCCAGTTCGCGATCCTCGCCTCTGGCCGCAAGGGTGATGACGCCCTGCCCATCCGCGCCGATGCGCGGGTGCTGGGCGCCACGCTGCAGCCGGGCGGGCGCGCCGTCTATGAGCTGGAGCCGGGCCGTCACGCCTATCTGGCGCCGGCCAAGGGCCGCATCCGCGTCAATGGCGTGGACGTGAACCCGCGCGATGGCGCGGCCATCAAGGATGTGGACCGCATCGAGGTGGAAGCTCTCGATGAGGCGGAAGTCGTGCTGGTCGATAGCCGGTAAGATCGCCTTCACATCCCGCCGTTAAGCATGACGGGTGGCGCTCACTCTGCGCCGCCAGTCATCGCTTCAGCCAATAGGGGCCGCCTCATGCCGCGTTTCATGCTTCTTGCCGCCGTGCTGGCCGCACCCTGCCTGACCTCGGGCTGCATCGCCGTCGCCGCCGCCGACCTCGCTGTGGGCGCTGCGGTGGGCACCGTGCGCGTCGCAGGCGATGTGGCCGAAGGCACGGTCAATCTGGTCACGCCGGACGGCAAGGATGAGGACGAAGAAGAAGAGCGTGAGCGCGACCGCGACCGCCGCCGCAACTAGGCCCGCCAGATCAGGCTGGAGTCGCCATAGGAAAAGAAGCGATAGCGCTCACGGATCGCGTGGGCGTAAGCGCCTTGCATCACGTCCAGCCCCGCCAGCGCGCTGACCAGCATGAACAGCGTCGATTTGGGCAGGTGGAAATTGGTCATCAGCCCGTCCACGACGCGGAAGTCATAACCCGGCGTGATGAAGATGTCGGTCTCACGCGATCCTGCGCTGATACGGCCATCCTGATCGGCCGCGCTTTCCAGCGTGCGCAGGGCGGTGGTGCCCACCGCGATAATGCGCGCGCCTTCAGCCTTCGCGGTATTGATAGCGTCTGCCGCCGCCTCACTCACCTCAAACCATTCGCCATGCATGCGGTGCTCGGCCAGATTTTCAGTCTTCACCGGCAGGAAGGTGCCGGCCCCCACATGCAGCGTGACTTGCGTCCGGCGCACACCGCGCGCATCCAGCGCCGCGAACAGGCGGTCGGTGAAATGCAGCCCCGCCGTAGGCGCGGCCACCGAGCCGGTCTTGTCGCGCGCCGCGTAGAGCGTCTGGTAATCGCTGCGGTCGGCTTCATCGGCGGCGCGCTTAGAGGCGATGTAAGGCGGCAGAGGCGGCGCGCCGGCCACATCGATGGCGGCGTCAAGCGCGGGGCCCGACCGGTCAAAGCGCAGCGTCACCTCCCCGCCCTCGCCTTTCGCGCTCACCTCCGCCGACAGCCCGCCGTCAAAATCCAGCCGGTCCCCGGCCCGCAATCGCTTGGCCGGGCGCACAAAGGCGCGCCAGACATCCGGCCCATCGCGGTGATGCAGATTGATCTCGATGCTCGCCGGCCCGCCCCCGCCATGGGCGCGCGCCGGGCGAATGCCCGTGAGGGCGGCGGGCAGGACGCGGGTGTCGTTGAACACCATCAGATCGCCCGGCTGCAGCAAGTCCGGCAGGTCCAGCACGCCCAGATCTTCGGGCCCCTGACCCGCGCGCACATGCAGCAGGCGCGCAGCATCACGCGGCCGCGCCGGACGCAGGGCGATCAGGTCTTCGGGCAGGTGGAAATCGAAATCGGAGAGTTTCATGGGGGTGCAACCATGCTTGTCCTCCCCCGCCTGCGGGGGAGGTGTCCGCGAAGCGGACGGAGGGGGGAAGAGGCTTCTGCAAAGCCTGGAGATGCCTGTTCTGCCAGCCCCCTCGGCCCTTCGGGCCACTCCCCCCGCACGCGGGGGGAGACAAAGACGAAGCGCCTCCTACTGCACCACTGCCTTCACGATTTTGCCCGGCGACCGCGGCGGCTCGCCTTTGGGCAGGGCGTCCACATGCTCCATGCCGGAGGTCACTTCGCCCCAGACCGTGTACTGGCGGTCGAGGAAGCGCGCGTCGTCCAGGCAGATGAAGAACTGGCAATCGCCCGAGTTCGGATCCTGCGTGCGCGCCATGGAGGCGGCGCCGCGCACATGGGGCGCGTCATTGAATTCAGCCGGGATTTTCTCGCCCGTGCCGCCGGTGCCATTGCCGCGCGGGCAGCCGCCCTGGGCCATGAAGCCGTCAATCACCCGGTGGAAGGTCAGGCCGTCATAAAACCCTTCCTCCACCAGCGCGGAGATGCGCGCCACATGCTTGGGCGCCAGATCATCGCGCAGGCGGATGACCACATCCCCGCTATCAAGGGTCAGAACCAGAGTGCGTGCGTCAGCCAAGTCAGTCTCCCATGCTCATTCAATGATGCGCACCGGCACATCAATCTCGCAGATGTCCGGCAGGCGGTTATTGCGGCTCGAGGCGGCGAGCGCCTCGAGATAGCGGGCGAAGTCGGGGGTGTCGGTGTCGAACACCTGAACGGTGGGGCGTTCGTCCTCGGGCAGGTCGCTGGCGATGTGGAAGCCCATGATGAAGTCAGGCGAGAAGCCCGGCGTCTCGCCGACCGTGCCGACGCGGATGGCGCGCACGGCGTCCATGCCGGCGCGCACATGGCCCCACACGGTGTAGGTGGCGTTCAGATGCTCGGCCTGGCCGCGCACGATGTAGAACTGGGCGTTGGCCGAGTTGGGATCGGCGGTGCGCGCCATGGCGGCGGCGCCGTCGCAGTGCAGGAGCCAGCTATCTACTTGACCGTCCTCGCGAATAAAGGCCTGGGCGGCAGGCAGCGTGCCGGCGGGGAAGCCTTTCCAGAAGCCGGCCTGGGCCGCGGTGCGGTTTTCGCGCGGATTGATCACGCGTTCCTGCAGCTCGGAGATGTTCAGTTCATCGGGCGAGCGCTGGATGGAGAATTCAGCGCGCAGGGGCTGCGTCGGGGCCGACACATTGGGATTGTCCGGCGCGCCGCCGCCCTGGGCCATGAAGCCGTCAATGACGCGGTGGAACACCTTGAAATCGAAATAGCTTGAGCGCGCCAGCTCGCGAATGCGCTCGACATGGGCGGGCGCGAATTCCGGCGCCAGCTCGACCCAGACCATGCCGGTGCGGGTGCGGATACGCAGGAGGTTTTCCGGGTCCACCGTGCGCCAGGCGGCGTCGGTGGCAGCGTCGATCACCGCTTGGGGCGAGCCGGCTTCGGCCACGGCCGGGCCGTCGGCGTCCAGCTGGACGCCCGTCCCGCTGGTGACATCCGAGCCCTCGCCGGAGACATCCGCGCCTTCCATGGAGACGTCAGAGTCTTGCGTGGAGACATCGGCGCCATTGTCCGCGCTCTCGGCGCAGGCGGTGGCGGCGAACAGGGCGGCGCACAGGGCGGCGGACGCGAACAGACGGGTCATCGGGCAAATTTCTCCATCAGGCGCTGTTTGACGAGCGGCGGCACGAACGGCTCGATATTGCCACCCAGCCGGGCGATTTCCTTGACCAGACGCGAGGCGATGGCCTGGTGGCGCGGGTCAGCCATCAGGAACACAGTCTCGATGTCCGCATTAAGGCGCTGGTTCATACCGACCATCTGAAACTCATACTCGAAATCAGACACGGCGCGCAGGCCGCGAATGATGGCGCTGGCGCCGACTTCCTCGGCGAAATGCATCAGGAGACCCTGAAACGGGCGCACCTCGATCACCGTATCGCCGGCAACAGACAGCGACAGCTCGCGCGCCATCTCCACCCGCTCGTCGAGACCGAAGAGCGGGTTCTTGTCCGAATTGCGCGCCACGCCGATGACCAGCTTGTCATAGAGCTTCACCGCCCGGCCAATTATGTCGAGATGGCCATTGGTCAGCGGATCAAACGTGCCAGGATAGAGGGCGGTGCGCGATTTCATCAGGCATCGCCCCCCGTTGGCGCCTCGGACTCTGCATCGCCCTCGCCGTCACCTTCGCCCGTCTCGGCGACGCGCACGATGGAGACCAGCTTCTCGCCCTCGCCCAGCCGGATCAGTCGCACGCCCTTGGTGGCGCGCGCGGCGATGCGCACCGAATCCACCGGGAAACGGATCAGCTGGCCGCCATCGGTGACGGCCATCACGGTGTCGCCCTCGGTCACCGGGAAGCAGCCTGCCAGCGGCTCGGGGAAGCGCTTGTCCTTGGTCCACACGCCCTGCCCGCCGCGCCCTTGCGTGAAGTATTCATAGGCGATGACGCGCTTGCCCATGCCCGAGGCCGCCACGGTCAGCAGCATCTCCTCATTGGCGTAGAGCTCCATATAGCGCACGTCCGACAGGGTGATGTCCTCGCCCGCGTCGTCTGCGCCCTCCTCGGCGGCGTCATCCACGATCTCTTCGACTTCCAGAGCCTCATCGCCCTCGGCGCGCATCTCGGCGCGGCGGCGCTTGATATAGGCGCGGGTCTCGGCGCGGCTGATCTCGATACCGTTGAGGATCGCCATGGAGATGAGGCTGTCGCCCTTGCCCATGCGGATGCCGCGCACGCCGGTGGAATTGCGGCTGGCGAACACGCGCACATCGCCCACGGGGAAGCGGATCGCCTTGCCGGACGCCGTGACCAGCAGCACGTCCTGGCCCTCGCGGCACAGGCGCACATCGAGAATGCGCGAGCCCTCTTCCTCCAGCTTCATGGCGATCTTGCCATTGCGGTTGACCTGCACGAAGTCGGACAGCTTGTTGCGCCGCACCGTGCCTTCGGTGGTGGCGAACATCACGTCGTACTGGTCCCAGCTCTCCTCGTCCTCGGGCAGCGCCATCACCGAGGTGATCCACGCGCCCTCATTGAGCGAGGGCAGGAGATTGGTGAGGTATTTGCCCCGGCTGTTGGGCGCGCCCAGCGGCAGGCGCCAGGTCTTGGTCTTGTAGACCATGCCGTCGGAGCTGAAGAACAGGAGCGGCGCATGGGTGGAGGCCACGAACAGGGTGGCGACGAAATCCTCGTCCTTCATGGCCATGCCGGCCCGGCCGCGTCCGCCCCGGTTCTGGGCGCGATAGGTGGACAGCGCTGTGCGCTTCACATAGCCGCCATGGGTCAGCGTCACGACCATCTCGTCGCGCGGGATCAGGTCTTCGTCCTCGATCTCAAGATCGCCTTCGGCGAAGACGGTCCGGCGCGGCACGCCGAACGCCTCGCGCACCTCGATCAGCTCGTCGCGGATGATTTCGCGGATGCGCACCGGGCTTTTGAGGATGTCCAGAAGATCGGCGATGGCCACCGCCAGCTTTTCCGCCTCCTCGCTGATTTCGTCGCGGCCCAGCGCGGTCAGGCGGTTCAGGCGCAGATCCAGGATGGCTTTCGCCTGTTCTTCGGTCAGACGGATCGTCTCGTCTTCCAGAATGATCGAGCGCGGATCGGCCACCAGCGCCACCAGCGAGGCCACATCGGCGGCGGGCCAGGCGCGGTCGCGCAATTGCTCACGCGCGGTGGCCGGGTCCGGCGCGGCGCGGATCAGGCGGATGATCTCGTCAATATTGGCCACCGCCACGGCCAGACCGATCAGGATATGGGCCCGGTCGCGCGCCTTGCGCAGTTCAAACTTCGCCCGCCGCGCCGCCACGTCCTTGCGGAACGCGATAAATGTTTCCAGGAAGGTGCGCAGACCCGCCTGCTGCGGGCGCCCGCCGATCAGCGCCAGCATGTTCACCCCGAAGCTCGACTGCAGCGGGCTCCAGCGGAACATCTGGTTCAGGATCACGTCGGCATTGGCGTCTTTCTTCAGCTCGACGACCACGCGCATGCCCAGCCGGTCAGACTCGTCGCGCAAATCGGAGATGCCCTCAATGCGCTTCTCGCGCACCAGCTCGGCGATCTTCTCGATCATCGTGGCCTTGTTCACCTGATAGGGAATCTCGTGAATGATGATCGCTTCACGATCCTTGCGGATGGTCTCGATCGAGGTCTTGCCGCGCACCAGCACCGAGCCGCGCCCTTCCATCAGGGCCTTGCGCGATCCGGACCGGCCGAGAATCTCGCCCCCGGTGGGGAAGTCGGGACCGGGCACGATGTCGAGCAGTTCGGTGTCGCTCAGCTCTGAGTTCTCGAGCAAGGCCAGCGTGGCGTTGACGATTTCGGTGAGGTTATGCGGCGGGATATTGGTGGCCATGCCCACCGCAATGCCGCCTGCCCCATTGACCAGCAAATTGGGATAGCGCGCCGGAAGGACGATAGGCTCCTTCTCGCTGCCGTCATAGTTCGGGCGGTAATCGACCGTGTCCTTGTCGATATCGGCCAGCAGCGCCTCGGCCGGCTTGTCCATGCGGATTTCGGTATAGCGCATGGCCGCGGGCGGATCGCCATCCACCGAGCCGAAATTACCCTGACCGTCCAGCAGCACCAGCCCCATGGAGAAGTCCTGGGCCATGCGCGCCAGCGCGTCATACACCGCCTGGTCGCCATGGGGGTGGTATTTACCGATCACGTCACCGACCACACGGGCCGATTTGCGATAGGCCTTGTCGCTCGTATAGCCCTGCTCGTGCATGGACCACAAAATGCGCCGGTGCACCGGCTTCAGCCCGTCGCGCGCATCAGGAATGGCGCGGCTGACGATCACGCTCATGGCGTAGTCGAGATAGCTGCGCTTCATCTCGGCTTCGATGGCGATGGTCAGCCCGGCGGGGCCGGACGGGCCCTCGTGGTCCGGGCCCTCGTTCATCGGATCGTCGGACGGGGTGTCGCTCAAGGTGAAACTATCCTGGCTGGCGGAGGCGCGGGCGGCCGCGGTGATCGTGGCTGCTTGGCCTGTCCATAGACGGGCGGCGCCGGCGCGGAATCACGCCGGTCACCTGGATGTCATCTGTGTAGCAAGCCCCGCGCGGCGCAGCAAACCTGAGGGGCGGTTGGGGGCGCCGTCAGGCGGCCTGCTGAAGCCCCTTACAGCCGCACCTCGCGCCGGATCCGCTCGCCGCGCCGGTCAATCTCCACCGGCCAGCGGGCCGCGCCGTCATTCTGGCGCAGGATGCGTGCGAGCGTGGGCAGATCCTCCACCGGTTCGCCCATGAACGAGACAATGCGGTCGCCGGGCTGGAAGCCGATGAAACCGGCATTGGTGCGCGGCGATACGGCGAAGACCAGCACACCGCGCGCGAACGGGTCGATGCCGTTTTCTTCGTTGAAGGCGGGCGAAAGCTGGACCAGCTCGGCGCCGGCCAGCGGGTTGACGCCCTCAACGCTCAGCCGCTGGCCCTCCAGCACGCCAGGCGCGGCTTCGGCGGGCACGGTGAGGGTCAGCTCCTCGCCGTCGCGCAGCACCGTCAGGCGGGCGTCCTGGCCGATGGTGCGGGTGGCGAAGCGGAAGCGGGCGCCGTTCTCGTCATTGACCTGCTGACCATCCACGGCCAACACCACGTCGCCGCGCTGCAGCCCGCCGCGCTCGGCGGCGCCGCCGGGCCAGAGCTCGGCCACCACCGCGCCCTGCGGGCGGTCGAGGCCAAACGATTGCGCCAGATCACTGGTCACCGCCTGCAGGCGCGCGCCCAGCCAGGGGCGGACCACGCGTCCGCCTTCGCTGGCGGCGGCCACCACGGTGCGCACCATCTCGGCGGGGATGGCGAAGCCGATGCCCTGGGAGCCGCCCGAGCGCGAGAAGATCGCCGTGTTCACCCCGATCAGCTCGCCGGCCATGTTCACCAGCGCGCCGCCGGAATTGCCCGGGTTCACCGCCGCATCAGTCTGAATGAAGAAGGCGTAGTCGGTGATGCCCACATCGGTGCGCGCCAGCGCCGAGACAATCCCTGAGGTGACCGTCTGGCCCACCCCGAACGGATTGCCGATGGCCAACACCAGATCGCCCACCTCGGCTGTGCCGCTGGCGTCCATGGTCATCACCGGCAGCGGCGCGTCCGCCTCGATCTTCAGGACGGCCAGATCGGTGCGCTCGTCAGCCAGCAAAAGCTCGGCGGCGAACTCGCGCCGGTCGGACAACACCACGCGCAGATCCTGCGCGCCGGCCACCACATGGTTGTTGGTGACGATGACGCCCGACGCGTCCACGATCACGCCGGAACCCAGCGAGTTGACCTCGCGCTGGCGTGTCTGGGGCCCGCCGAAAAAGCGGTCAAAGAACGGGTCGCCGGTCATGCGCGCGCGCTGATTGATCACGCGGCGCGAATACACATTGACCACGGCCGGGGCGGCCTCGCGCACGACGGGCGCAAAGGAGAGCTGGACCTGCTCGCGGCTGTCCGGCGCGGCGCGCCGGGGTTCGGACATGGCCTCGGGGGCGAAGACGGGTGCGGGCCGGGAGGCGGCTTCGGGCTCTTCAGCCGAATCCTGAGCGCGCTGTTCAGCCGGTTCCTGAACAGATGGCGACGCCGCATCCTCGGCCCGCTCGGTGCGGTCCTCGGCGCAGGCGGCGCCCAGCCCGGCGGCCAGCAACATGATCGCAGACATCAGTAGTCGCAGCATCAGCTCATCCCTCGTTCTTCCATCGCGGTCCGCGCCCGGTGAGGCGACGCCCCGATGTAGGCAATACAGGCGCGCCTGAACAGGGTGTGAAAGATGACCGATGAGGTCAGGCGGTGAAAAGACGACGCCATAGCCATGCATGTCTCCTCCCCCCGCTTGCGTGCAGGGCAGTCGTATTTGGACCGGAGCTGCCGGATTTCGGTGAAGGCGGCGCCATCCGTTCTCCCTCCCCCTTGGGGGAGGGCCGGGGTGGGGGGCATGCAGTCTCAGCCATCGCCACGTCACCCGTCACCGCCTCACACCCCACCCCCGTCAGACGCCTTCGGCGTCTGACCCCCTCAAGGGGAGGGAGAAAGCGTGCATGCCTCAAATGCCAGAGCCCTGCCCCGCAAGCGGGCGGAGAAAGCGCCCAACACACGCCCGAAGCAAAAAGGCCGCCCGGAACGCCCGGACGGCCTTTTCAATACATCGTTCTGAGAGGCAGCCTAGTCTGACAGAGCTTCTTCGAGGCGGGCGCGGTCGATGGCGCCTTTGGCTTCGGGATCGCGGTCGACCAGCTCGATCACGGCCAGCGGGGCGTTGTCGCCGTGGCGGAAGCCGGCTTTCAGGACGCGGGTGTATCCGCCCTGACGCTCCTGGTAGCGCGGCCCCAGGGTCGCGAACAGCTTGGCCACCTGATCCTTGTTGCGGATCTTGGCGATCGCCTGACGGCGCGCGTGCAGATCGCCGCGCTTGGCCAGGGTGATGAGCTTGTCCATGATGGGCTTCAGCTCTTTGGCCTTGGGCAGCGTGGTGACGATCTGCTCATGCTCGATGAGCGAGGACGCCATATTGGCGAACATGGCGCGGCGGTGGCTCGCGGTCCGGTTCAGTTTGCGGTGGGCGACGCCGTGGCGCATGATACTTCTCCTTAAGTCCGGTCAAGGGACGCCTCGCGGCGCTTCTGACTAGATCTGATCCTCGTATTTTTTGGCGAGATCGTCGATATTTTCAGGCGGCCAGTTGGGCGCCTCCATGCCCAGGTGCAGTCCCATCTGGGCCAGGACTTCCTTGATCTCGTTGAGCGACTTGCGGCCGAAGTTCGGGGTGCGGAGCATTTCCGCCTCGGACTTCTGGATGAGGTCGCCGATATAGACGATGTTGTCGTTCTTCAGGCAATTGGCCGAACGCACCGACAATTCCAGCTCGTCGACCTTCTTGAGAAGGGCCGGGTTGAAATCGAGGTCCGGCTTGTCGGTCCCTTCGGTGCGGCCCTGATTGGGCTCTTCGAAGTTCACGAACGCCTGCAGCTGGTCCTGAAGGATGCGCGCGGCGTAGGCCACGGCGTCTTCGGGGCGCAGGGCGCCGTTGGTTTCGACTTCCAGGATCAGCTTGTCATAGTCCAGCACCTGGCCTTCACGCGTGTTCTCCACGCGGTAGGCGACGCGCTTGACCGGGCTGTACAGCGCATCCACGCCGATGAGGCCGATGGGCGCATCTTCAGAGCGGTGGCTCTCGGCCGGCACATAGCCCTTGCCGGTATTGACCGTCAGGACCATGCGCACTTCAGCGTCATCATCGAGGGTGCAGATCACCAGGTCCTTGTTGATCACGACGATATCGCCGGTCTCTTCAATATCGCCGGCCTTGACCTCGCCCGGGCCCTTTTTCTTCAGGGTCAGGCGCTTGGGGCCCTCGCCCTGCATGCGCAGAGCAACCTGCTTCAGGTTCAGCACGATGTCGGTGACATCCTCGCGCACGCCCTTGATGGAGGAGAACTCGTGCAGGACGTTGTCGATCTGAACCGCCGTCACCGCCGCGCCCTGCAGCGAGGACAGCAGCACGCGCCGCAGCGCATTGCCCAGCGTCGTGCCGAAGCCGCGCTCGAGCGGTTCGGCCACCAGCTTGGCGTGACGCGACGGGTCGAAGCCGGACTGGATTTCCGGCTTCATCGGGCGGATCAGTTCCTGCCAGTTTTTCTCAATCACGGACAACACCCCTTTAAGGTGGAGGGCGCGCCAGCTTCCCAAAGAAGCCGCGCGCCCGAAATCAGCGGTCTTGTCAGCGCGCGGGAATCGCGCGCTGAGCCCCAGGCATTAGACCCGGCGGCGCTTGGGCGGACGGCAGCCATTGTGCGGGATCGGGGTCACGTCGTGGATCGTCGTGATCACCAGGCCCACAGACTGCAGCGCGCGCAGCGCGGATTCACGGCCCGAACCCGGACCGGAAACCTTCACTTCCAGCGTCTTCACGCCGTGCTCCTGCGCCTTGCGGCCCGCATCTTCAGCGGCGACCTGCGCGGCGTAGGGGGTCGATTTGCGCGAACCCTTGAACCCCATGGTCCCCGCCGAGGACCAGGAGATCGTATTGCCCTGGGCGTCGGTGATGGTGATCATGGTGTTGTTGAAGCTGGCGTTCACATGCGCCACGCCAGCGGTAATATTCTTGCGCTCGCGGCGGCGTACGCGGGACGGTTCCTTGGCCATGGCCCTCGTTCCTTATTTCTTCTTGCCAGCGATCGGCTTGGCGGGACCTTTACGCGTGCGCGCATTGGTATGGGTGCGCTGACCGCGAACAGGCAGGCCGCGCCGGTGGCGCAGGCCGCGATAGCAGCCGAGATCCATCAGGCGCTTGACGTTGACTGCCACCTCACGGCGCAGATCGCCTTCGACCATATGATCCGCGTCGATCGTTTCGCGGATCTGGAGCACTTCAGCGTCGGTCAGCTGATTGACCCGCTTCTCGGGGGCGATGCCCACCTTGTCGCAGATCTCGGCAGCCTTGGTTGCGCCGATGCCATGGATATAGCGCAGCGCGATGGTCACGCGCTTGTTGGTCGGAATGTTGACGCCGGCGATCCGTGCCACGACGCTCTCCTTGTCCTCATCAGCCCACGCCCGCGAAGGAAGCCGCACCGCGCAGCCACAACGGTGACGGCGGATGCGGTATCTGCCCCTGCGAGCGAAGGGCGGTTCTTATAGGCGCCGCACCGGTTTCGTCAACCGGGATGAGCGGCGCCGCCTCAGTTTCCACCACGCCGGGGCGGTTCCCCGGCGCAGCCTTTGTTATTGGTCCAGCACCTCGGCGATGCGCGCTGCAACAGCGTCCATCGACCCGGCCCCGTCCACATCGACCAGCTTGCCCTGAGCCTGATAGTACGGGATCAGCGCAGCCGTCTGGTCGTTGTAATTCTTCAGCCGGACGCGGAACGCCTCGACCGTATCGTCAGCGCGGCCCTCTTCCTCGGCGCGCTTTTGCATGCGGGCGACCAGCTCGTCCTGATCGACGACCAGGCGCACGACCTTTTCGATCGGCGCATTGCGCCCGGCCAGCAATCGGTCCAGCGCCTCGGCCTGGGCCACCGTGCGCGGGAAGCCGTCAAAGATGGCCCCGCCGGCCGCCTCCGCCTCGTCCAGGCGCTCTTCGATCAGGGCGATGACGATCTCGTCAGAGACCAGATCGCCCCGGTCCATGATGTCAGCCACGCGCTTGCCCAGCTCGGTGCCGGCCGCGCGCGCGGCGCGCAGCATGTCGCCGGTGGCCAGCTGCACCCAGCCGCGTTCGGCGACCAGGCGCTTGGACTGCGTGCCTTTGCCAGCGCCCGGCGGTCCGAACAGGACAATGTTCATCGCTTGCGCCCCCGCAGCTTGGTCTTCTTGATCAGCCCCTCATACTGGTGGGCCAGAAGATGGGACTGGATCTGCCCGACTGTGTCGAGGGTCACCGAGACCACGATCAGCACCGCAGTGCCGCCGATATAGAACGGGATGGACGGGTTCTGGGCGCGCAGGATTTCAGGCAGCAGACACACCGCGGCCAGATACGCCGCACCGATCACCGTCAGGCGCGTCAGCACGTAGTCGAGATATTCCGCGGTGCGCTTGCCCGGCCGGATGCCCGGCAGGAAGCCGCCATACTTCTTCAGATTGTCCGCGACATCATCGGGATTGAAGGTGATGGAAGTGTAGAAGAAGGTGAAGAATACGATCATCACGCCATAGAAGGCGATGAACGCCGGCTGGCCGGGGCCGAGCAGCGCAACGATACCCGTCAACCAGGCCGGACCGGACTGCGCCGAAAAGCCAGCCGCAGTCGCGGGCAGCAACAGCAGAGACGAGGCGAAGATCGCCGGGATCACGCCCGCCGTGTTCAGTTTTAGCGGCAGGAATGAGGACTCTCCGCCCATCATGCGGTTGCCAACCTGGCGCTTGGGATACTGGGTGAGCAGGCGGCGCTGGGAGCGCTCGATGAACACCACAAAGGCCAGCACGGCCAGCAACATGGCGATCAGACCGATCACCAGGCCGGCGTTCAGGTCGCCCGTGCGGCCCTGCTCCAGCGTCTGGAACAGCGCGCGCGGCATTTCAGCGATAATGCCTGCGAAGATGATCAGCGACACGCCATTGCCCACGCCGCGCGCGGTGATCTGTTCGCCCAGCCAGAGCAGCAGCATGGTGCCGCCGACCAGCGTGCTGACTGTGACCACCAGGAAGAAAATCCCGGGGTTCTGCGCGATGGTGTTGCCGGTGGTGGGATCAGGCTGCTGCATGGCGATCGCGATGGCGAAGCCCTGCGCGGCGGCCAGCACCACGGTGAGATAGCGCGAATACTGGTTGATCTGCTTGCGGCCCTGCTCGCCGCCTTCCTTCTTCAGCCGCTCAAGGGCCGGCACGGTGGCCGCCATCAGCTGCATGATGATCGAGGCGGAGATGTAGGGCATCACGTTGAGCGCGAAGATCGCCATGCGCTCCACGGCGCCGCCGGAGAACATGTTGAACATGCCCAGCACGCCGCCGCTCTGGTTCTGGAACAGCGTCGTGAACTGGACCATGTCGATGCCCGGCAGCGGCACATAGGTGCCGATGCGGTAGATGATCAGAACGCCGAGCGTGAACAGGAGCCGCTTTTGCAGCTCCTTGGCCCGGGCGAACGCCCCGAAATTCATGTTCGAGGCGAGTTGTTCGGCGGCTGACGCCATGGCGATCGATCACTCCCTCGTGCGAGACGCGCCGGCCCGGACGATATCCGGGCCGGCGCCTGTCCGGCTTTACTCGGTTTCGGCTTCGGCTTTGACGGCTTTGACGATGGTCACGGTCACAGACCCGCCCGCCTTTTCAACCGCCGCAATGGCCGGGGCGGAGCCGCCCGCCACCGTCAGGGCGATCTTGGCCGTCAGGTCGCCGCCGCCGATCAGGCGCACGCCGTCCTTGGCGCGGCGGATCACGCCGGCAGCCTTCAGAGCGGCCGCATCAACCGGCTGGCTCGCATCGAGACGGCCCGCGTCGATGGCGGTCTGGATGCGGCGCAGGGTGACCTCTGCAAAGCGCGCCCGGTTCGGCTTGGTGAAGCCGCGCTTGGGAAGACGCTGGTGCAGCGGCATCTGACCGCCTTCGAAACCCTTGATGGCCACGCCCGAACGGGACTTCTGGCCCTTGACGCCGCGCCCGCCGGTCTTGCCGGTGCCCGAGCCGATGCCGCGCCCGACGCGCGTGCGCTCTTTGGTGGCGCCGGGATTGTCGCGCAATTCATTCAAGCGCATAGCAATTCTCCTTCAGAAGCAGCCGCTTGGCTACTCCACGATCTCAATCAGGTGGGCGACCTTGCGGATCATGCCGCGCACAGACGGCGTGTCTTCAAGTTCGCGCTCGCGCCCGATCCGCCCCAGGCCCAGACCCTTGAGGGTCGCAGCCTGGATCGGGGGACGACGGGTCGAAGACCCGGTCTGGCGCACGCGAATGGTTTTGGCAGCAGCCATATCGCCCTCCTCTTAGGACTCGATCGCTTCGGGCGAGCTCGCCCCGTCCTGGCGGCGCTCCACCAGATCAGCAACCTTCAGACCGCGCTTGGCGGCGATTGAGCGCGGGCTGTTCTGGGCTTTCAGGGCCTGGAACGTGGCGCGCACCATGTTGTACGGGTTGGACGAGCCGGTGGATTTGGCCACCACGTCCTGAACGCCGAGCGATTCCAGCACGGCGCGCATCGGACCGCCGGCGATCACGCCGGTGCCCGGAGGCGCCGAACGCAGGATCACCTTGCCCGCGCCCCAACGCCCGTGGGCGTCATGGTGCAGGGTGCGGCCTTCACGCAGCGGCACGCGGACCATCATCTTCTTGGCTTCTTCCGTCGCCTTGCGGATGGCTTCGGGAACCTCGCGGGCCTTGCCCTGGCCGAAGCCGACGCGGCCCTTCTGGTCGCCCACGATGGCGAGGGCGGCGAACTGGAAGTTCCGGCCCCCCTTCACCGTCTTGGCGACGCGGTTGATCTGGACGAGCTTGTCGACCAGTTCCGGTTCCGCGTTGTCCTCGTCCCTGCGGCGGCGGTCGCGGCCGCCGCGATTGTCTTCACGAGCCATGGCGTTCGCTCCCTTAGAAGTTCAGGCCGCCCTCGCGGGCAGCGTCAGCGAGCGCTTTGACGCGCCCGTGGTACATGTAGCCGCCGCGGTCGAACACCACGTCGGTCAAGCCTTTTTCCTTCGCACGCTCGGCGACGAGCTTGCCGACGGTCTCGGCCGCACTGACCGTGGCGCCGTTGGCTTCCTTGCCCTGTTCGAGCGAGGACGCCGCGGCGACCGTCAGGCCGTTCGCATCGTCGATGATCTGCGCGTAGATGTGCTTGGACGACCGGAACACGGACAGGCGCGGCCGGCCATTGGCCAGTTTGCGGATCCGGGCGCGGGTGCGCTGCGTGCGGCGGCGCATTTTCTCAGCAGAGGATTTCATCACCAGGACCCTATTTCTTCTTGCCTTCTTTGCGGCGCACTTGCTCGGTCGCGTACTTCACGCCCTTGCCCTTGTAAGGCTCGGGCGAACGGAACCGGCGAATTTCCGCCGCAGTCTGGCCAACCGCCTGAGCGTCCGGCCCTTCGATCTTGATCTCGGTCGGCTTGGGCACCGTGATCGTGATCCCCTTGCGCGGGGTGTAGATCACGTCATGGGAGAAACCCAGGGCCAGCTTGAGATCGCTGCCCTGCATTTGGGCACGATAGCCCACGCCCACAAGCTCCAGGCTCTTTTCAAAGCCTTTGGTGACGCCCAGAACCATATTTTTCAGGCGCGCGCGGGCTGTGCCGTACATCGCCTTGGCGGTTTTGGAGTTCTCCACCGGCGACACCGTGAGCGCACCGTCTTCGTGACGGATGCTCACGCTGGACGGCGCCGAGAAGCTCAGCTCGCCCTTGGGGCCCTTCACCATAACCAAGCCTGAATTCACCGACGCCGTAACGCCGCTGGGAATTTCAACAGGCAGCTTGCCTAGTCTCGACATGTTAGCCTCCTGTTCCTAGCTGACGTGGCAAAGGATCTCGCCGCCGACATTCTTCGCGCGCGCAGACGTATCGCTCATCACGCCCTGGGGGGTCGAGATGATGGCGATGCCAAGCCCGTTCTGAACCAGCGGCAGGTCGCGCACCTTGCGGTATTCGCGCCGTCCCGGCTTCGACACGCGCTGGATCTGGGAGATCACAGGCGCGCCTTCGTAATATTTCAGCTCGATGTCGAACTGCTTGAAGCCGCGCGCGTCCACACTCTCGGTGTAGCCGCGGATATAGCCTTCATCGAGCAGCACGTCGAGCACGCGGCCCCGCAGCGCGGACGCCGGCGTGGAGACGCTGGTGCGCTTGCGCATCAGAGCGTTGCGGATGCGGGTCAGCATATCGCCGAGCGGATCGTTCACAGACATGTCCTGACCTCCCTACCAGCTCGACTTGACCATGCCCGGGATCATCCCGTGGCTGGCCAGTTGACGCAGCGCGATGCGCGACATCTTCAGCTTGCGGTAATACGCGCGCGGACGGCCGCTGATCTGGCAGCGGTTGCGAATGCGCGACGGCGCGGAATTGCGCGGCAGACCGGCCAGCTTCAGCTGGGCGGCAAACCGTTCTTCCACCGGCTTGGACTGATCTCGGGCGACCGCCTTCAACGCGGCGCGGCGGGCAGCAAAACGCTCCGCCAAACGCTGACGCTTCTGGTTACGCTCGATAGCGCTCTTCTTGGCCATTCAAATCTCTCCTGCGTGCGGCGCCACCGTGGCGCCGCGCTCCTGCTGCGTCAGTTCGTGAACGGGAAATCGAACTCGGCCAGCAGGGCCTTCGCTTCCTCATTGGTATTCGCGGTGGTGCACACGATGATGTCCATGCCGCGAATCTTGTCGACTTTGTCGTAGTTGATCTCGGGGAACACGATGTGCTCCTTGAGACCCATGGCGTAGTTGCCGCGCCCGTCAAAGCTCTTGCCGTTCAGGCCGCGGAAGTCCCGCACCCGCGGCAGAGCCACGGTCACGAGACGGTCGAGAAACTCGTACATACGGTCCTTGCGAAGCGTGACCTTGGCGCCGATCAGCTGTTCTTCACGCAGCTTGAAACCGGCGATTGAGGTTTTGGCCGCCGTGGCGACCGGCTTCTGACCGGAGATCATTTGCAGATCGGCCAGCGCGCCCTGGATTTTCTTGGAATCCTGCGCCGCTTCGCCAACGCCCATATTGATCACGACCTTGTCCAGGCGCGGGATCTGCATGTCATTGGCATAACCGAATTTTTCCTTCAGACGCGCGCGAATTTCCTCGCGGTAGCGCGTCTTCAGGCGCGGTTCGTACGTTGCGATGTCAGACATCGATCACCTCGCCGGACTTCTTGGCCACGCGCACTTTCTTGCCGTCCTTGCCCGTCTTGAAGCCGACACGCGTCGCTTCACCGGTCTTGGGGTCGGCCAGAGCCACGTTGGACACGTGGATGGCGGCGTCCTTTTCTTCAATCCCGCCAGCGCTGGTCTGGGTGGCGCGCTGGTGGCGCTTCACAGTGTTCACGCCGGAAACCACAACGCGGCTCTCGGACGGAAGCACCTTGGTCACTTCACCGGTCTTGCCCTTGTCGCGGCCGGTCAGGACGACGACCTTGTCGCCTTTCTTGATTTTTGCGGCCATGGCTACAGCACCTCCGGCGCCAGGGAGACGATTTTCATGTGCTGCTTGGCGCGCAGCTCACGCGGCACCGGTCCGAAGATCCGGGTGCCGATCGGCTCGTTATTGTTGTTGATCAGGACAGCGGCGTTCGTGTCGAAGCGGATCACCGATCCGTCACGGCGCTTGATGTCCTTGGCGGTGCGCACGACCACAGCCTTGCGCACATCACCTTTTTTCACTCGGCCTTTGGGAGTGGCTTCCTTGATCGAGACGACAATGATGTCGCCCACGCCCGCATAGCGCCGCTTCGCGCCGCCGAGCACCTTGATGCACTGCACGCGGCGGGCGCCGGAATTATCGGCCACCTCCAGATTGGTTTGCATCTGGATCATTGGAAGGTCTCCGTTATCGGACGACCGCCCCTCAGATCAGGCTTCAGGCCTGATCGGGGACGATCTCCCACCGCTTGAGTTTCGATTTGGGCGCGCATTCCTGGATCTGGACGCGCTCGCCCACCTTGCCCACGCCATTTTCATCATGGGCGTGGTATTTCTTTGTCCGGCGCACGGTCTTGCGCAGCAGCGGATGGAGGAAGGTGCGCTCGACGCGCACGATCACCGTCTTTTCCTGCTTGTCGCTGACCACGACGCCTTGAAGGATGCGCTTCGGCATAACCTCAGCTCCCCTGGGTTTGAAGCGCGCGCCGGCGCTGATCCGTCTTGATCCGGGCGATATCCCGGCGGATCTGCATAAAGCGCGCGGTGTTCTCGAGCTGGCCGGTGGCCCGCTGGAACCGCAAATTGAACTGTTCTTTCTTCAGCTTGAGGAGCGAGTCCTGAAGCTGATCGTCGCTCAGGGCGCGCACGTCTTCGCCGGTAAGCTGTTTGGCTTTGGCCATCTGCGCTCTCCCTTACTCGCCCGGACGGGTGACAACCCGGGTCTTGATCGGCAGTTTGGCTGCGCCCAGGCGCAGCGCCTCGCGCGCCACATCGTCCGGCACGCCGTCAATCTCGAACATGATCCGGCCCGGCTTCACGCGGGCGGCCCAGAACTCGGGCGAACCCTTGCCTTTACCCATCCGCACTTCGGTCGGCTTTTTCGACACCGGCACGTCCGGGAACACACGGATCCACACCCGGCCGGCGCGCTTCATGTGACGCGTGATGGCCCGGCGGGTCGCTTCGATCTGGCGCGCGGTCACGCGCTCAGGCTCCATGGCCTTCAGCCCGTAGGAGCCGAAGTTCAAGGTAAACCCGCCTTTGGCCACGCCGCTGATGCGGCCTTTGTGAGCCTTGCGGAATTTGGTGCGCTTCGGTTGAAGCATGGTGACAGCTCCCTTGTTCCGCTCTTACGCCGCTTGCCGGCCCGACCGGTTGCGCTGCTCGCCGGAGTCGAGCATGCGCTTTTCCTGGGCCATCGGATCGTGCTCGAGGATCTCGCCTTTGTAGATCCACACCTTGATCCCGATAATGCCCATCGCGGTCTTGGCTTCGGCGAAGCCATAATCGATATCGGCGCGCAGCGTGTGCAGCGGCACCGAGCCTTCGGAGTACTTCTCGACGCGCGCGATCTCCGCGCCGCCCAGACGGCCGCCGACCATGATCTTGCAGCCCAGAGCGCCCATGCGCATCGTGGTCTGGAGCGAGCGCTTCATCGCGCGGCGGAACGCGATACGGCGCTCCAGCTGCTGGGCGATGCTCTCGGCGACCAGGGTGGCGTCCACTTCCGGCTTGCGCACTTCGACCAGGTTCAAAAACACCTCGCCGTCGACCATTTTCGAGATTTCCTTGCGGAGCTTCTCGATGTCGCCGCCCTTTTTACCGATCACCACACCCGGACGCGCCGTGTGTATGGTGATGCGGCACTTCTTGTGCGGGCGCTCGATGATGATGCGCGAGATCGACGCGGTCTTGAGCTTGTCCTTCAGGAAGGCGCGGATCTTGATGTCTTCATGCAGCAGATCGGCATATTCCTCGCCCTTGGCGTACCAGCGCGAGTCCCAGGTCCGGTTGATGCCCAGACGCAGGCCGATCGGATTGACTTTCTGACCCATCAGACGGTCTCCTCAACTTCGCGCACGACGATCGTCAGCTCGGAGAACGGCTTAAGGATTTTGGCGCCGCGGCCGCGTGCGCGGGCCCGGAAGCGCTTCATAACCAGGTTCTTGCCGACATAGGCCTCGGACACGACCAGCGAGTCGATGTCGAGACCGTGATTGTTTTCCGCATTGGCGATCGCGGATTGCAGCAGCTTCTTCACGTCCGCCGAGGCCCGCTTGCGCGAGAACTCGAGGTCGTTGAGCGCACGCTCCACCTTCTTGCCGCGGATCATCGTGGCGATGAGGTTCAGCTTTTGCGGGCTGATACGCAGCATGCGCAGCTTGGCGCGCGCTTCGTTATCGGCGACCCGCCGGGGGTTCTTCGCCTGACCCATGGCTACTTCCTCTTCGCCTTCTTGTCCGCCGCGTGGCCGTAATAGGTGCGCGTCGGAGCGAACTCGCCCAGCTTGTGGCCGACCATCTCTTCCGAGACGACAACCGGGATGAACTTGTTGCCGTTATGAACCTGGAATGTCAGGCCCACGAATTGCGGCATCACCGTCGAGCGGCGCGACCACGTCTTGATCGCCTGCTTGCGCCCGGCAGAGTGCGCAGCGTCGGCTTTCTTCAGGAGGTGCCCGTCAACAAACGGGCCTTTCCAGACAGAGCGAGGCATGTCAGCCGTCCCCTAGCGTTTCTTGCGCTCGTGGCGCGAGCGGATGATGAATTTACTGGTCGATTTGTTCGACCGCGTACGCGGACCCTTGGTCGGCTTGCCCCACGGGGTCACCGGGTGGCGGCCGCCCGAGGTGCGGCCTTCGCCGCCGCCATGCGGGTGGTCGACCGGGTTCATGGCCACGCCGCGCACTGACGGGCGCTTGCCCATGTGACGCTTGCGGCCGGCCTTACCCAGATTGATGTTCAGATGGTCCGCGTTCGACACCGCGCCGATCGTGGCCATGCAATCCTGATGCACCGCACGCAGCTCGCCGCTCATCAAGCGCAGCTGGGCGTAGCCCGCATCGCGGCCGACCAGCTGGGCGTAGGCGCCGGCAGACCGCGCGATCTGACCGCCCTTGAGAGGCTTCAGCTCGACATTATGCACGATCGTACCGACCGGCATCGCTTTGAGCGGCATCGCGTTGCCCGGCTTCACGTCCACACGCTCGCCGGCCAGCACGCTGTCACCCACCGCCAGGCGCTGAGGCGCCAGGATGTAGGCGAGCTCCCCGTCTTCATAGCGGATCAGCGCGATGAAGGCGGTGCGGTTGGGGTCATACTCCAGCCGCTCGACCGTGGCGGGCACGTCGAACTTGCGGCGCTTGAAGTCGATCACGCGATACAGGCGCTTGGCGCCGCCGCCGATGCGGCGGGCGGTGATGCGCCCGGTATTGTTGCGGCCGCCCTTCTTGCGAAGGCCCTCGACAAGGGTCTTCTCCGGCTTGCCGGCGTGCAGTTCGCTGCGGTCCACCAGCACAAGCGCGCGGCGGCCGGGCGAGGTCGGCTTGAAGAATTTCAGAGCCATGGTCTCTCTCCTTCGTGCGCGCGTCTAGAGGCCGGTGGTGACGTCAATGGAGTGACCGTCTTCGAGGGTCACAACCGCTTTCTTGACGTCGTCACGCCGGCCCTTAATGCCGCGGAATTTCTTGGTTTTGCCCTTCTGGACCAGGGTATTCACGGCCTTCACTTTGACCTTGAACAATTCCTCGACCGCCTCGGCGATGTCTTTCTTGGTCGCGGTCAGGGGCACGCGGAACACCACCTTGTTGTCTTCCGACAGAAGGGTGGACTTTTCCGTGATCACCGGCGCGATCAGAGTGTCGTAATGACGCGGAGCGGGCATCACGCAGCCTCCTGCGGCGCGAGCCGCTCGTTGATCTTGTCCAGAGCCGCACGCGTCAGCACCAGGGTGTCCCGGCGCAGCACGTCATAGACGTTCAGCCCCTGAGCGGGCAGCACGTCGATGAGCGGCACGTTGCGCGCGGCGCGCGCAAAGTTCTCGTCCAGCGTCTCGCCGTCGATGATCAGCGCATTGCTGAGACCGAGCTTGGCGAACAGGGCGACCAGATCGCGGGTCTTGGGCGCATCCAGGCGCGCCTCGTCCAGCACGATCAGCTGATTGCCGCCCGCCTTGGCCGACAACGCATGGCGAAGGGCCAGCGCGCGGACCTTCTTGGGCAGGTCGGTGGCGTGCGAGCGCACGCGCGGCCCGTGGGCCACGCCGCCGCCGACAAAGTTCGGGGCCGAACGCGCGCCGTGACGGGCGCCGCCAGTGCCCTTTTGCTTATACATTTTCTTGGTCGTGCGGGCGATCTCGCTGCGTTGCTTGACCTTGTGATTACCGGTCTGGCGCTGCGACAGTTGCCATTTGACACAGCGGTGCAGGAGGTCAGCGCGGATCTCGGCGATGCCGAAAATATCCGCGTTCAGCTCAACCGACCCGGCCTTGCCGGCGTCCAGCTTGACGACGTCGATCTTCATTGGTTGGACCCTTCATTCCCGGCGTCAGCCTCGGCGGCGCGGATCTGGTCTTCAGTCGGCGCGCCTTCAGAGACCATGTCGGCTTCCGGGCTGCCCGGAACCGGCGAGTCGATGTCCTCGGCCGGCGCGGTGCGCAGGGCGGCCGGGTAAGGCAGCTCCAGCGCGCCGGCGCCTTTGACGGCGTCGCGCACTTCAACCCACGAACCGGCGGAGCCCGGAACCGCGCCCTTGATCAGGATCAGACCGCGCTCGGCGTCGACACGCACCACTTCCAGCCCTTGCGTGGTCACACGCTCGGAGCCGAGATGGCCGGCCATTTTCTTGCCCTTGAACACCCGGCCCGGATCCTGGTTCTGACCGGTGGAGCCGTGGGCGCGGTGAGAGACGGACACGCCGTGCGAGGCGCGCATGCCGCCGAAATTCCAGCGCTTCATGGCGCCGGCGAAACCTTTACCGATGGTGATGCCCGCGACATCGACCTTCTGGCCCGGCACGAAGTGCTCGGCCGAGAGCTCGGCGCCGGCTTCGACCAGAGCGTCCTCGCTCACGCGAAACTCGATCAGCTTACGCTTGGGCTCGACCGAAGCCTTGGCGAAATGGCCGCGCATGGCCTTGGTGGTGCGGCTGGCTTTCGCCTTGCCCACGCCCAGCTGCAGGGCGGTGTAACCGTCACGTTCGGTGGTGCGCTGGGCGACGACCTGAATGCCGCCGTCCAGGTGCAGCACGGTGACCGGCACGTGATTGCCTTCCGGCGTGAACACGCGTGTCATGCCGAGCTTTTTGGCCACGAGGCCGGTGCGCAATTTAACTGCCTGGCTCATCGCCTTACGCTCCCAGCTTGATCTCGACGTCCACGCCAGCCGACAGGTCGAGCTTCATCAGCGCGTCGACGGTCTGGGGGGTCGGGTCGACGATGTCGAGCACGCGCTTGTGCGTGCGAATCTCGAACTGCTCGCGCGACTTCTTGTCGATGTGCGGGCCGCGCAGCACGGTGAATTTTTCGATGCGCGTGGGCAGCGGGATCGGCCCGCGCACGTTCGCGCCGGTACGCTTCGCCGTGGACACGATCTCGCGGGCCGACGAGTCGAGCACGCGGTGATCAAACGCCTTGAGGCGAATGCGGATATTCTGTTGCGCCATTGGTCCGGTCCCAACATGCGCAAGGGCCGCGCCAAGGGCCGGATCGCCCCCCGCAGCACTCGCGCGCCAAATTGTGTTCGCTTCAGGAGTTGCGTTTGCCCGCAACGGGCACAGCCAACTCGTCAGAGGGAGGGTGATTACTCTCCCCTGCCCCGCCCGTCAACACCTTGCAGCCAGATTGCTGCGTCCCGGCGGGGGCTTGTGCAGCGCCGTGAGCACTTTGGTTCCACCCCCAACGCAGCGCGGCCCGGCTTTGGGGGCCGGGCCGCGTCGCAGTGTGTCAGATGGGGCCGCCGATTACTCGACGATCTTGGCCACCACGCCGGCGCCGACCGTGCGGCCGCCTTCGCGGATGGCGAAGCGCAGCTTCTCTTCCATGGCGATCGGGGTGATCAGTTCGACGTTGATCTCCACATTATCGCCCGGCATCACCATCTCGGTGCCTTCCAGAAGGCTCACCACGCCCGTCACGTCCGTCGTGCGGAAGTAGAACTGCGGACGGTAGTTGGTGAAGAACGGGGTGTGACGCCCGCCCTCTTCCTTGGTCAGGATATAGGCCTCGGCCACGAACTTCTTGTGCGGCTTGATCGTGCCGGGCTTGCACAGCACCTGGCCGCGCTCCACGCCCTCACGGTCCACGCCGCGCAGCAGAACGCCCACATTGTCGCCCGCCTGGCCCTGGTCGAGCAGCTTGCGGAACATTTCCACGCCCGTGCAGATCGTCTTCTTGGTGTCGCGCAGGCCCACGATCTCGATCTCGTCGCCCACTTTCACGATGCCGCGCTCGACACGCCCGGTCACCACCGTGCCGCGGCCCGAGATGGAGAACACGTCTTCGATCGGCATCAGGAAGGGCTGGTCAATGGCGCGTTCCGGGGTCGGGATATACTCGTCCACAGCCGCCATCAGCGCCTTGATCTGGTTCTCGCCGATCTCCGGCTGCGTGCCGTTCATCGCGTGCAGGGCCGAGCCGGCGATGATCGGAATATCGTCGCCCGGGAAGTCGTAGGACGACAGAAGCTCGCGCACTTCCATCTCGACGAGCTCCAGAAGCTCGGCGTCGTCGACCTGGTCGACCTTGTTGAGGAACACCACCAGGGCGGGCACGCCCACCTGACGGGCCAAGAGGATGTGCTCGCGCGTCTGCGGCATCGGGCCGTCCGCCGCGTTCACCACCAGGATCGCGCCGTCCATCTGCGCCGCGCCCGTGATCATGTTCTTCACATAGTCTGCGTGGCCCGGGCAGTCGACGTGGGCGTAGTGACGCCCCGGCGTCTCGTACTCGACGTGCGCCGTCGAGATCGTGATCCCGCGCGCCTTCTCTTCGGGCGCCCCGTCAATCTGGTCATACGCCCGGAACTCGCCGAAATACTTCGTAATCGCAGCCGTCAGCGTCGTCTTGCCATGGTCAACGTGACCAATCGTGCCAATGTTGACGTGCGGCTTGTTACGCTCAAACTTACCCTTGGCCATTGTCTTGTCCTGTTCTTCTCTGGTTGCTCTCGACGGCGCCAGGCCGTCAGGCGATCTTGGAGATCACATCCTCGGCCACGGCCTGCGGCACGGGCTCGTAGTGATCAAACTGCATGGTGAACTGGGCGCGGCCCTGAGTGGCCGAACGCAGGTTGTTCACGTACCCGAACATGTTCGCCAGCGGCACCATGGCGTTCACCACCGTGGCGTTGCCGCGCATCTCCTGGCCCTGGATCTGGCCGCGCCGGGAGTTCAGGTCGCCGATCACCGAACCGGTATAGTCGTCCGGAGTGACCACTTCGACCTTCATGATCGGCTCGAGGAGCTTCATACGGAAGTTCGGCTTGGCTTCGCGCATCGCGGCGCGGGCCGCGATCTCGAACGCCAGCACGCTGGAGTCCACGTCGTGATAGGCGCCGTCGACCAGGGTCGCGGTGAAATCGATGACCGGGAAGCCGGCCAGCAGGCCGTTCTCGCGCACCGAGTTGATGCCCTTTTCCACGCCCGGCACGTATTCCTTAGGCACCGAACCGCCGACCACCTTGGATTCAAAGGCAAAGCCCGAACCCGGTTCGCCCGGCGCGAAGCGCACCTTGATGCGGGCGAACTGGCCCGTACCGCCGGTCTGCTTCTTGTGGGTGTAGTCGATCTCGTAAGCCTGACCCAGCGTCTCGCGGTAAGCCACTTTGGGCTGACCGACATTGGCCTCGACCTTGAACTCGCGGCGCATGCGGTCGACCAGGATGTCCAGGTGCAACTCGCCCATGCCGGCGATGATGGTCTGGCCCGATTCCTCGTCGGTCTTGACGCGGAAAGACGGATCCTCCGCCGCCAGACGCGCCAGCGCCATGCCCAGCTTTTCCTGGTCGCCCTTGGATTTGGGCTCGATGGCGATCTCGATCACCGGCTCGGGGAACTCCATGCGCTCCAGAATCACCGGAGCGGCGGGATCACACAGCGTATCGCCCGTGGTGGTGTCTTTCAGGCCCGCAATGGCGACGATGTCGCCAGCGAAGGCTTCCTTGATGTCTTCACGCGAGTTGGCGTGCATGAGCAGCATGCGGCCGACGCGTTCCTTCTTGTCCTTCACCGTGTTGAGCACCGAGGTGCCCGTGGTGATCTGGCCCGAATAGATGCGGCAGAAGGTCAGCGAGCCCACGAACGGGTCGTTCATGATCTTGAAGGCCAGCATGGACAGCGGCGAGGCGTCAGAGGACTGGCGCTCGATCTCGGCTTCGGTGCGCGGATCGATGCCGCGAATGTTCAGCACGTCCACCGGCGAGGGCAGATAGTCCACCACCGCGTCCAGCAAGGGCTGCACGCCCTTGTTCTTGAAGGCCGTGCCGCACAGGACCGGGTTGAAGGCCAGCTGCAGCGTGCCCAGACGGATGAGGCGCTTCAGGGTCGCGATGTCCGGCTCATTGCCTTCCAGATAGGCTTCCATGACCCCTTCATCGAGCTCCACCAGGGTCTCGACCATGTATTCACGGTACTCGGCGGCCTTGTCGGCGAGATCAGCCGGAATCTCTTCCTCGCGCCAGGTGGCGCCGAGGTTTTCCGATTCCCAGATCAGCGCCTTCATGGTCAGAAGATCGACCAGGCCGACATACTCGGTCTCCGCGCCGATCGGCAGCTGGAGGCAGAGCGGCTTGGCGGCCAGACGCTCCTTGATCATCTCGACGCAGCGGTAGAAATCGGCCCCCAGCTTGTCCATCTTGTTGACGAACACCATGCGCGGGACCTTGTATTTGTCCCCCTGGCGCCAGACCGTCTCGGTCTGGGGCTCCACGCCGGCGTTGGCGTCCAGCAGCGCCACAGCGCCGTCGAGCACGCGCAGGCTGCGCTCGACTTCAATGGTGAAGTCCACGTGGCCGGGCGTGTCGATGATGTTGAGACGCTTGTCTTTCCAGAAGCACGTCGTGGCGGCCGACGTGATCGTGATGCCGCGCTCCTGCTCCTGCTCCATCCAGTCCATGGTCGCGGCGCCGTCGTGGACTTCGCCGATCTTGTGGGACTTGCCGGTGTAAAAGAGGATCCGCTCGGTCGTCGTGGTCTTGCCCGCATCGATGTGGGCCATGATGCCGAAATTGCGGTAGTCCTCGATCTTGTAGTCGCGGGCCATGGGGAGTGTCCTTCAGGAACAAAAAATAACGCGCGCCGGCTTACCAGCGATAGTGGGCGAAGGCGCGGTTGGCTTCGGCCATGCGGTGCGTGTCTTCACGCTTCTTCACCGCAGAACCGCGATTGGAGGCCGCGTCCATGAGCTCGGCGGCGAGCCGCTCGCGCATGGTGTTTTCGTTACGCCCGCGCGCCGCCGAGGCCAGCCAGCGGATGGCCAGCGCCTTGCGGCGGTCGGGACGCACGTCGACGGGCACCTGATAGGTGGCGCCGCCAACCCGGCGCGAGCGCACTTCGACTTCCGGCGCGACATTGTCGAGCGCGTCATGGAAGGTGCGCACCGGCTCGCGCTTGGTCTTCGCTTCCACGATTTCCAGGGCGCCGTAAATGATCGCTTCGGCGGCCGATTTCTTGCCGTCGACCATGATGTAATTCATGAACTTGGTCAGATCGCGATCGCCGAACTTCGGGTCAGGCTGAATTTCGCGCTTTTCGGCGCGGTGACGGCGGGACATGGCCGTATCTCCTTATTTGGGACGCTTCGCGCCGTATTTCGACCGGCGCTGGCGGCGCTTGGGCAGGCCTTGGGTATCAAGGACGCCGCGCAGAATGTGATAGCGCACGCCGGGAAGGTCTTTCACACGCCCGCCGCGGATCAGCACCACAGAGTGCTCCTGCAGGTTATGGCCTTCGCCCGGAATGTAGCTCACCACCTCATAGCCGTTGGTCAAACGGACCTTGGCGACTTTGCGCAAGGCCGAGTTCGGCTTTTTCGGGGTGGTGGTGTAAACGCGGGTGCAAACGCCGCGGCGCTGCGGGCAACCCTCGAGGGCCGGCACCTTGTTGCGCTTGGGCTTGTCTTTCCGCGGCTTGCGGATGAGCTGATTGATCGTCGGCATAAGGCCCTTGTCCGTTCCTGTTCGCGGCTTCGCGAAAGCCCTGGCGGCATGACGCGAAAAACCCGTCCGGTCGCGACGGCCTGGGCCGTACGTCCGCGGACGGTCGTGAAGGCGTTGTGTCCAGTATCCCGGGCGACGTCTAGACGGTCACAACAGACCGGCTACGGCTCACCCCCGGAAAACGAGCGCGGAACCTACTCACCGCCCCTGCCCGCGTCAAGACGCACGCACGGGGATTTTTACAGGGTGGGCGAGGCGACCCCTTTATGCTCCCGGGAGCCAATTGAATGCAAGCTTGACGCGCATGGGAGGGCGCGCCACCCTTGAAGCGGGGTGTCCGTCCGCTCAAGGGACGGCGCATAGGGGGACGTTCCACCATGACCCGATCCGGCGACTGGCGCGACAGCGCCTTCGTTGATCGCGAACGTGCGGTCGATGAAATCCATTTGCGGGCCAGCTATCCGATCCGGCCCTATGCCCGCGTCAGCCATATGATCCGGGTGTTCAACTCACCGTCAGATATGTTTCGGGAAGAGCTTTATAATCTGTGTCATGAAGCCTTGGCCAAACGGCGCAAATGGTTTGCTGGCCGCATTGAAGGCCCACTACCAATCGAGCTGCTCACACCCCAGGTCGATCAGGCGAGCTCAGACCGCAAGGCCATCGAGAAGACGATTTCCGACCGCAGGCGCGCCGCGCAGGACAGGCAGGACCTGACCAAGGATGCGATGCGCGCTCTCCGCACCTCACCTCCTGACCGCAACCGGGTAATCAGCGCCTTTGGCGCCGAAGGAGAGCCCGAACGGTCGCATGCGTTGGTGCTGGCCAAATTCAAGGAGTGCATGAAGCGGATTGGCGCTCGCGAAAAGGAGTCGCTGGCCGGACAATCGCGGGCGGCCCGAGACGAAATGAGTCGGCTTGCCGCGCTCTATGGGCCTGGTCGGCCCCTTGATCCGACGCAGTGTCATGGTCGAGATCCTGCAGACGCGCGCGCGGATGGCCGCGAACCCTTTGAGCGCCTGTCGCCTTTCGTTCCGGGCGGGGGGCCGTTCGATCCCATTGCCCGCTTCAGCGCGCGCCGACTTTGGCTGACTTTGTGGCGTCATCCTGGGCAGGCGCCTTCAGCCGAACCCAAAATCGACCAGCTACGTATAAGCTGGGAACTTTACGACGCGAACCACAATTTCACAATCTACGAAGACTTTCGGGACCTGGTAGAGGCGCAGGAGAGTGGGTTTTTTGCGTCAATTGAAGACCCGCGCGTTGTGGAGACCGGCCAGACCGCCCTACGTTCGGCGAATCTCGCGATCAAGGCGCTAACACACGATGACCCGTTCAAGTGGAAAGGCGAGCTGTTCGCCCTGTCCCACTTCTTCATCCTGCCAATGCGGGACGTGTTGAGTGCGCGCCTTTCTCCCGAGGCGGCTGCAACGATGGCGGGGCGCCTTGAGGAGGCCGCCCGCTTGCGTACGCCAGAGGCTGCGGCGCATGACCCGGAACTCGTTGCGCTTCTCGAATCCGAAGCGCGGCGATATTTCTCCTTCCCCGACAAGACCCGCGCGACCGGGGACCGCAGCGACTTCATCATGACCCTTGTCCATGGCGGGGCGGCGATCCTCGTATCTGATCTGCGCCCGCACAGCCGCACGGAATTTCACCTGGAAAGGGCCGCGCGCACGCTGATCTTCGACATTGCGCTGAACGACGAAGAACGCGGCCGACTCTTGAAGAGCTGCACTGATCTGGCGACTTACCGGATGCTGGGCGTGCGCAGCTATTCTAATTTCTTTCCGGCGCAAGAAGTATTCAACGACATATCCGAAGAGCTCAGCGAACGAACCTTCCAGCTCCAGCGGCCAAATCGGAATCAGCGCACGCGAACCGAAGACGATCAGCGCCAACGGCTGCGCGAGATCGGAACCATCTCCGAACGGGTAGCGGCGATGAATTTCTTCATTACAGATGGGGTCAACGGCGCAGCTTCCCAAGCCATGAACTATGCCCGGATGGCGCAAGACAGGCTGGCGCGGCTCGAGGAGACCCGGATCCGCGGATACCAATCCGCAGAAGACGTGTTCGCGAGGTTTTTATCCTCGGCGCTGAACGCTGAGCGGTTCGCGGACCGCTATGAACAGGTTCGCCGCCGGATTGCAGAGACGAATGACCTGCTGAGGGCGGAGCTCGATATCGAGATCCAGAATCGAATCGGGAACCTCACCTGGGGCACTGTGCTGCTAGGCTTTATCGCAGTCCTGGCAGCGATCATTCATTTGGCGATTGCGATCCTTTCCGCACCCTGACCACCACCCTTGAAAAAACGCCCGCCGGATCACTCCGGCGGGCGCTTCCAGTCTCAAGCCAGTTTCAGCCTGACAATCAGGCGTCGTTGTCCGCTTCTGCGTCGGCGGCTGCGGCGATTTCGGCCGGCAGGGCTTCGGCTTCGGCTTCCGCCTCGGCGGCGGCTTCCTGTTCGGCGATGCGGGCGCGGTCGCGCTTGTCGGCGTCGACCTGGTACTGGCGCATGGTCCCGCCGGTGCCCGCCGGGATCAGGCGGCCCACGATGACGTTCTCTTTCAGGCCTTCCAGCATGTCGACCTTGCCCTGGATGGCGGCTTCGGTCAGCACGCGGGTGGTCTCCTGGAAGGAGGCCGCGGAGATGAAGGAGCGGGTCTGCAGGCTCGCCTTGGTGATGCCCAGCAGCACCGACTCGCCCGTGGCCAGCTTCTTCTTCTCTTTTTGCAGGCGTTCATTGGTTTCGATGAACTCAATCTTGTCCACATGCTCGCCGGCCAGATAGCCCGAATCGCCCGCTTCGAGGATCTCCACCTTCTGCAGCATCTGGCGCACGATCACTTCGATATGCTTGTCGTTGATCGGCACGCCCTGCAGGCGGTAGACCTCCTGGATCTCGTTGACGAGATAGCTGGCCAGCGCTTCCACACCCAGAATCCGCAGGATGTCGTGGGGCGCCGGGTTGCCGTCGATCAGGTACTCGCCGCGCTGGATGACATCGCCTTCCTGCACGGAGAGGTGCTTGCCCTTGGGCACCAGGTATTCCACCGGCTCGCCGCCCTCGCCTTCCGGCGTGATGGAGATGCGGCGCTTGTTCTTGTAGTCGCGTCCAAAGTCCACACGGCCGGTCATTTCGGCGATGATCGCGTGATCCTTGGGACGGCGGGCCTCGAACAGCTCGGCCACCCGCGGCAGACCGCCGGTGATGTCGCGCGTCTTGGCGCCTTCGGTCGGGATGCGCGCCAGCACGTCGCCGGGGCGCACCTCGTCACCGTCCAGGATCGACAGGATCGCGCCCACCGAGAGCATGTAGTTGGCCGTCTGCCCGTTGGGCAGCTTGACCGGTTCGCCCTTGGCGTCGGTGACCACGATGGCCGGCTGGATGTCCTTCGACTTGGCCCCGGTACCGCGCCAGTCGATCACCACTTTGGAGGCGATGCCGGTGGCTTCGTCGGTATCGTCCTTGACCGACAGGCCGTCGATGGCGTCGATGAACTTCACCTTGCCGGCCACCTCGGTGACGATCGGCATGGTGTAGGGGTCCCACTCGGCCAGACGGTCGCCGCGCTTGACGCCCTTGCCCGCATCCACACGCAGACGCGCGCCGTAGGGCAGCTTGTAGCTTTCCATCTCCTGGCCGTCCGGCCCGGTCACCGCGATCTGCATGTTGCGCGTCATCACGATGAAGTCGCCTTCGGCGGTCTTCACGGTGGACCGCTCGGTGAAGGTCATCTTGCCGTCGTGGCTGGCTTCGATAAAGGACTGCTCGGACACCTGCGCCGTCCCGCCAATGTGGAAGGTGCGCATGGTCAGCTGGGTGCCCGGCTCGCCGATGGACTGGGCCGCGATCACGCCGATCGCCTCGCCCATATTCACCTTCGTGCCGCGCGCCAAGTCACGGCCGTAACAGGCCGCGCACACGCCCACGCGGGTTTCACAGGTGAGCGGCGAACGCGCCTTCACCGACACCACGCCGGCTGCTTCGATGGCCGCGCACAGATCCTCGTCCAGATACGTGTCGGCGGGCGCAATGACCTCGCCGCTGGACGGGTTCTTGATGTCCTCGGCCGTGGTGCGGCCCAGAAGGCGCGCACCCAGCGACACCGACACTTCGCCGCCTTCGATCACCGCGGTCAGCTTGATGCCTTGCGAAGTGCCGCAATCGGGTTCGGTGATGATGCAGTCCTGGGCCACGTCCACCAGGCGGCGGGTCAGATAGCCGGAGTTGGCGGTTTTCAGCGCCGTATCCGCCAGGCCTTTCCGGGCGCCGTGGGTGGAGTTGAAGTATTCCAGAACCGTCAGCCCCTCCTTGAAGTTGGAGATGATCGGCGTCTCGATGATCGACCCGTCCGGACGCGCCATCAGGCCGCGCATGCCGGCCAGCTGTTTCATCTGGTTCTTGGAGCCGCGCGCGCCGGAGTGCGCCATCATGTAGACCGAGTTGACCTCGCCGCGCACGCCTTTGAGCGGATCGGAAATCTCTTCCATCATGGCGTCGGCCACCTTGTCGGTGCACTTGGCCCAGGCGTCGACGACCTTGTTGTACTTCTCACCCTTGGTGATCAGCCCGTCAACATATTGCTGCTCGTACTCGCCGACCAGCTTGCGGGTTTCGCCCACCAGCACGGCCTTGGCCGCCGGGATCAGCATGTCGTCCTTGCCGAACGAGATGCCCGCGCGGGCCGCTTCACGGAAGCCCAGCTGCATGATGCGGTCACAGAAGATGACCGTCGCCTTCTGGCCGGTGTGACGATAGACCTCGTCAATCATCGTGCCGATGGCCTTCTTGGTCAGCAATTCGTCCAGCAGTCTCGGCCCGAGCAGCTGGTGGCGGGGCATGTGCTCCAGGATTTTCATCCGGCCCGGAGTGGTCTCGATCACCTTGGTGACCTGATTGCCTTCGGCGTCGATATAGGCGTAGCGGGCCTTCACCTTGGAGTGCAGCGTGACCACGCCGGCGTCCAGCGCCGCTTCGATCTCGCCCATGGTCGCGAACACCATGCCCTCGCCCGGTTCGCCATCCTTGACGATGGAGAGATAGTACAGGCCCAGCACGATATCCTGCGACGGCACGATAATCGGCTTGCCGTTGGCGGGCGACAGGATGTTGTTGGTCGACATCATCAGCACGCGCGCTTCCAGCTGGGCCTCAAGGCTCAGCGGCACGTGCACGGCCATCTGGTCGCCGTCAAAGTCGGCGTTGAACGCGGCGCAGACCAGCGGGTGCAGCTGGATGGCCTTGCCCTCGATCAGCTTGGGTTCGAACGCCTGGATGCCCAGACGGTGCAGGGTCGGCGCCCGGTTCAGCAGCACCGGGTGCTCGCGGATCACCTCGTCGAGCACGTCCCACACTTCGGGGCGTTCTTTCTCGACCAGCTTCTTCGACTGCTTCACCGTGCCCGACAGGCCCTTGGCGTCAAGACGCGCATAGATGAAGGGCTTGAACAGCTCCAGCGCCATTTTCTTGGGCAGGCCGCATTCGTGCAGCTTCAGCTCGGGACCCACCACGATCACCGAGCGGCCCGAATAGTCCACGCGCTTGCCCAGCAGGTTCTGGCGGAACCGGCCCTGCTTGCCCTTGAGCATGTCGGCGAGTGATTTGAGCGGACGCTTGTTGGCGCCCGTGATCACCCGGCCGCGCCGGCCGTTGTCGAACAATGCATCGACCGCTTCCTGAAGCATGCGCTTCTCGTTGCGGATGATGATGTCCGGCGCGCGCAGCTCGATGAGGCGCTTCAGGCGGTTATTGCGGTTGATCACCCGGCGGTACAGATCGTTGAGGTCGGACGTGGCGAACCGGCCGCCATCCAGCGGCACCAGCGGGCGAAGCTCGGGCGGGATGACCGGAACCACGGTCATGATCATCCATTCCGGCTTGTTCTTCGACAGCATGAAGGATTCCAAGAGCTTGATGCGCTTGGAAAGCTTCTTCAACTTCAGCTCCGACCCGGTCTCGAGCATGTCTTCACGCATGCGCTCGACTTCTTTGGGCAGGTCCATGCCGATCATGATCTCGCGGATCGCCTCGGCGCCGATGCCGGCGGTGAAGGCGTCCTCGCCATACTCGTCGACGGCCTCGTAATACTCTTCCTCGGTCAGAAGCTGGTGCTTCTGCAGCGGGGTCAGGCCCGGCTCCATGACGATATAGGCTTCAAAGTAGAGCACGCGCTCCACGTCCTTGAGCGCCATGTCCATCATCATCGAGATGCGCGACGGCAGAGATTTCAGGAACCAGATATGGGCCACCGGCGCGGCCAGCTCGATATGGCCCATGCGCTCGCGGCGCACGCGCGCCAGCGTGACTTCCACGCCGCACTTCTCGCAGATGATGCCCTTGTACTTGATGCGCTTGTACTTGCCGCACAGGCACTCATAGTCCTTGATCGGACCAAAGATGCGCGCGCAGAACAGGCCGTCGCGCTCGGGCTTGAACGTGCGGTAGTTGATCGTTTCGGGCTTCTTCACCTCGCCGAAGGACCAGGAGAGGATTTTCTCCGGGCTGGCCAGCGAGATCCGGATCCGGTCAAAGGCGGGGCCTTCGACCGACGGATTGAAGATGTTCATGACCTCTTGGTTCATCGGTCCGTCTCCTTGACGGTGGCGGCGGCGGGGGCCGGAGGGGCCGGCTTCCCGCCGCCATGACTGAGGGGCGCTGCGAAGGGGTGGACGGGTTTACTGGTTGACCAGCTCCACGTTCAGACCCAGCGAGCGCATTTCCTTGATCAGCACGTTGAAGCTTTCCGGGATCCCGGCCTCGAAGGCGTTGTCGCCGCGCACGATGGCCTCATAGACCTTGGTGCGCCCGGCCACGTCGTCGGACTTCACGGTGAGCATTTCCTGCAGCGTATAGGCCGCGCCATAGGCCTGCAGGGCCCACACTTCCATCTCGCCGAAGCGCTGTCCGCCGAACTGCGCCTTGCCGCCCAGCGGCTGCTGGGTGACCAGCGAGTACGGGCCGATGGAGCGGGCGTGGATCTTGTCGTCCACCAGGTGGTGCAGCTTCAGGATATGCTTGACGCCGACGGTGACCTTGCGCCGGAACGGCTCGCCGGTCAGGCCGTCATAGACGGTCGACTGGCCGCTTTCGTCCAGGCCGGCTTTTTTCAGGTACTCCACCACGTCGGGCTCGCGAGCGCCGTCGAACACCGGGGTCGCGATGGCGATCCCGTTGGTCAGATTGCGCGCCAGCTCGGCCAGGTCCTCTTCGGACTCGGGCAGTTCCTGATCCTCGCCGTAGGCGTAGCGGATCGACTTGGCCAGATCTTCGGCCTTGCCGTCGCGCTTGTAGGCCTCATAGGCCTCGCCGATCATCTTGCCCAGACCCTTGCAGGCGAAACCCAGATGGGTCTCCAGGATCTGACCCACGTTCATGCGCGAAGGCACGCCCAGCGGGTTGAGCACGATATCCACATGGGTGCCGTCTTCCATGAACGGCATGTCCTCGATCGGGATGATCTTGGAGATGACGCCCTTGTTGCCGTGACGGCCGGCCATCTTGTCGCCGGGCTGGATCTTGCGCTTGATGGCGACGAACACCTTGACGATCTTCATCACGCCCGGCGGCATCTCGTCGCCGCGCTGGACCTTCTCCACCTTGTCCTCGAAGCGCCGGTCAAGCCGGGCCTTGGACTCGTCGTACTGGCGCTTCAGGCCCTCGACTTCGGCCATGGCCTTCTCGTCATCCAGGCCGATCTTCCACCATTGCGAGCGCGGGGTCTCGTCCAGGGCGGCCTCGGTGACCGCACCCTTCTTGAAGCCCTTGGGGCCAGCGACGGCGGTCTTGCCCAAGAGGATTTCCTGCAGACGCGAGAAGATGTCGCGCTCCAGGATCGCCAGCTCGTCCTCACGGTCCTCGCCCAGGCGCGCGATTTCCTCGCGCTCGATGGCGATGGCGCGTTCGTCCTTCTCCACACCGTGGCGGTTGAACACGCGCACGTCCACCACAGTGCCCGTCGCGCCCGGCGGCAGGCGCAGCGAGGTGTCGCGCACGTCCGACGCCTTTTCACCGAAGATGGCGCGCAGGAGTTTCTCCTCCGGCGTCATCGGGCTTTCGCCTTTCGGGGTCACCTTGCCAACGAGAATGTCAGCCGCTTCCACTTCGGCGCCGATGGCCACGATCCCGGCTTCGTCGAGATTGCGCAGGGCCTCCTCGCCGACGTTCGGGATGTCGCGGGTGATTTCTTCGGGCCCGAGCTTGGTGTCGCGGGCCATCACCTCGAACTCCTCGATATGGATCGAGGTGAACACGTCATCGCGCACGATGCGCTCGGACACGAGGATGGAGTCCTCGAAATTATAGCCATTCCACGGCATGAAGGCGACGAGGATGTTGCGCCCCAGCGCCAGCTCGCCCAGATCGGTGGACGGGCCGTCAGCGATGATGTCGCCGGTCTGCACCCGGTCGCCCACCTTCACGATGGGACGCTGGTTGATCGAGGTCGACTGGTTGGACCGCTGGAATTTGGACAGGCGGTAGATGTCGACGCCGGACTGGGCCGAGCCGATATCGCCGAGCGCCCGGATGACGATGCGCTGGGCGTCGACCTGCTCGACCACGCCGTCGCGGCGGGCCGCGACCGCGGCGCCGGAATCGCGCGCCACCACATCTTCCATGCCGGTGCCCACCAGCGGCGCTTCATTGCGCAGAAGCGGCACGGCCTGACGCTGCATGTTCGAGCCCATCAGGGCGCGGTTGGCGTCGTCATTTTCCAGGAAGGGGATCAGCGCGGCGGCCACTGAGACCACCTGCTTGGGCGACACGTCGATATAGTCCACGTCCTCGCGCGGCACCAGGGTGGCGTCGCGGTTCTGACCGACGCGGCAGTTGACGAACTCGTTCGCCAGCATGCCGTCATCGCCGACGGTGGCGTTGGCCTGGGCGATGGCGAAGCGCGCTTCCTGCATGGCGGACAGATAGTCCACCTGGTCGGTGAGCTTGCCCTTCTCCACCTTGCGGTACGGGCTTTCAATGAAGCCGTACTTGTTGACGCGCGCAAAGGTCGACAGCGAGTTGATCAGGCCGATATTCGGGCCTTCGGGCGTCTCGATGGGGCAGATGCGGCCATAATGGGTCGGGTGCACGTCGCGCACTTCGAAGCCCGCACGCTCGCGCGTCAGACCGCCCGGCCCGAGCGCCGACAGGCGGCGCTTGTGGGTGACTTCCGACAAGGGGTTGGTCTGGTCCATGAACTGGGACAGCTGGGACGAGCCGAAGAACTCGCGCACCGCCGCCGCCGCCGGCTTGGCGTTGACCAGGTCATGGGGCATCACGGTCTCGATATCCACCGAGCTCATGCGCTCCTTGATGGCGCGCTCCATGCGCAACAGACCGATGCGGTACTGGTTCTCCATCAGCTCGCCGACCGAACGCACCCGGCGATTGCCGAGATTGTCGATATCGTCGATCTCGCCCTTGCCGTCGCGCAGGTTCAGGAGCACGCGCAGCACCTCGATAATGTCCTCGCGGCGCAGCACGCGCACATCGTCCGGGCATTCGAGATCCAGGCGCATATTCATCTTCACCCGGCCGACCGGCGACAGGTCGTAGCGCTCGGGGTCGAAGAACAGGCCGTTGAACAGCGCGTCGGCGGTTTCCGGCGTGGGCGGCTCGCCCGGGCGCATGACCCGGTAGATGTCCACCAGCGCCTGCTCGCGCGTGTCGTTCTTGTCGGCGGCCAGCGTGGTGCGCATATAGCCGCCCACCGCAACGCCATCGATGTCGAGCACGTCGAGAGTCTGCACGCCGGCTTCGGCCAGCGCTTCGAGCACTTCTTCGGTCAGCTCGTCGCCGGCCTCGGCGAAAATCTCGCCGGTCTCGACATTGACCAGGTCCTCGGCCGCGTAGCGCCCGACCAGGTCGTCAGCCGACACCAGCAGCTGCGTCAGGCCGTCTTCAGCCAGCTTGTTGGCGGCGCGCGCGGCGATCTTTTTGCCGGCCGGGGCCACCACTTCGCCAGAGCGCGCATCCACAAGGTCGCGCACCGGCTTCACGCCGCGCCAGCGTTCCTTGAGATAGGGCAGCGTCCAGCCTTCCTTGACCCGCTCATAGGTGATCCGGTCGTAGAACGTGCCCAGGATCTCTTCCTTGTCCATGCCCAGGGCATAGAGCAGCGTCGTGGCCGGCAGCTTGCGCCGGCGGTCGATGCGCACGTGCAGGATGTCCTTGGCGTCAAATTCCAGATCGAGCCACGAGCCGCGATAGGGAATGATGCGCGCGGCGAACAGGAATTTGCCAGACGCGTGGGTCTTGCCGCGGTCATGGTCGAAGAACACGCCCGGGCTGCGGTGCATCTGGGAGACGATCACCCGCTCGGTGCCGTTGACAATGAAGGTGCCCTTGTCGGTCATGAGCGGGATATCGCCCATATAGACATCCTGCTCCTTGATGTCCTTGACCGAGCGCGCACCGGTTTCCTCGTCCACATCAAACACGATGAGGCGCATCTTCACCTTCAGCGGCGCGGCATAGGTCAGGTCGCGCTGGATGCATTCCTCGACGTCGAACTTGGGCGCCTCGTACTCATAGGAGACGAATTCCAGCACCGCGCGCTCGGAGAAATCCCGCACCGGGAACACCGATTTGAACACCGCCTGCAGCCCTTCATCGGGGCGCCCGGCCGAGCCGATTTCCTTCAGCAAGAACTGCTCGTAGGAGTGTTTTTGAACCTCGATCAGGTTCGGCATCACCACAGCTTCGGGGATGCGGCCAAATGATTTGCGGATGCGCTTCTTGCCCGTGAACGACAGACCCATTTTCGCTCCCTATCGCCGGTCTTGCCCGGCGCCTTGCGCTCCCGGGGACCAGGCCCCCGGCATCCGTTCCGGTCGTCGCCGCCGCCCCGTGCGGGCGTGCGGCGTGCGCCCGCCGCCTGGCTCCGGAACGGACACCCAGGCGGCGCTTCAGGCAGTGCGGACGCCGCTACGGACGCACGGGGAAGCCCCATGCGCCCGCAAGGCGTTCGCCAGATATCCCGGCTACGGCGCGGTAAGGCGCCGCTGGCCGCAACATCCTTACTTCAGCTCGACTTTGGCGCCGGCGTCTTCGAGCTGCTTTTTCAGAGCCTCGGCTTCGGTCTTGGAGGCGCCTTCCTTGACGGTTTTGCCGCCGGCTTCGACCAGATCCTTGGCTTCTTTCAGGCCCAGGCCAGTGATGGCGCGGACTTCTTTGATGACGTTGATTTTCTTGTCGCCCGCTTCGAGCAACACAACGTCAAATTCGGTTTTCTCTTCCGCAGCAGCGCCGCCGGCGTCACCGGCCGGAGCCGCATAGGCCACGGCGGCAGCCGCCGCCTTGATGCCTTTTGACTCGAGAATGTCGTTCAGTTCCTTGGCTTCCAGAATCGTCAGGCCCAGGAGTTCGTCAGCAAGTTTGGCCACATCAGCCATGATAATATTCCTTCGCGTTGGTCAGGGTTGTTCGGGTTCGAGTGTGCGGAGACGACGTCAGCTGCTTGCCTGTTCGCGGATCGCCTCGATCTGGCCGGCCAGGGTGGACCCTGGCGCGTTGAGCCGCGAGATGATCTCGCTGGCCTGGCCCATGAGGCGGGCTGCGATGGCGCCGATGAGTTCTTCGCGCGACGGCATCTTGGAGAGCGCTTCGACGCTTTTGGCGTCGGAGAAAATATTCTCTTCCATGAAGCCGCCGACGATTTCGAACTTGGGGTTCGATTTGGCGAACTCGACGACAACCTTCGGCGCTGCGGTGAAGTCCTCAGAATAAGCGATGGCGATCGGGCCCTGGAACATGTCCGAGGCCTCTTCACCCTTCTGGCCCTTCAGGGCGATCTTGGCGAGCCGGTTGCGCACGACTTTCAGTCGTCCGCCCTTGGCGCGCAGTTCGCCGCGCAGCTTGGTCATTTCCGCAACGGTCAGGCCCGAATAGCGGGCCAGGACGACAGATCCGGAAGCGGAGAAAATCTCCGTGAGCTCCCCGACCGCCGTCACTTTGGTCGTACGATCCATTGCGGTCTCCCTTCGTTCGGACCACCCACCGCGGGCGGCCCGTCAAGCCGCCGCGCCAGACGCCCGCCCGTGATAAGGGGCAGGACGCGCGAGCGCGGACTTGCCTGCCCCAGGGCTCGAACCAGCATCCCCGGCTCGCGCCGGACAAACTTGGTCTCGCTCTGTCTCACCCGGGGCCGTGTGAATTAAGAGCGGCGCTTGTGACGCCCCTCCCCCGGGATCTCGGACAGGTCGGACCGGATGTGACGGCATGTGCCGCCGCGCCCGGTCCTGACCCCGCCGCCCGGCCAGGAGCCGGAGGGCGGAAAACTCTTGTCGAAGCAGCCCTGATCAGGCCGCTTCGGTCGGGGCGCCTGTGGACGCCTCGGTCACATCAACTTTCACGCCCGGCCCCATGGTGGAGCTGAGCGAGATGCGCCGGACATATTGTCCCTTGGCGCCGGCCGGCTTCGACTTCACCAGGCCTGCCAGCAGCGCGCGGATGTTTTCCACCAGCGCGTCCTGCGAGAAGCTCGCCTTGCCCACGCCGGCATGCACGATGCCCGCTTTTTCCACGCGGAACTCGACTGCGCCGCCCTTGGAGTTGGCCACAGCCTTGGCCACGTCCATGGTCACGGTGCCAACCTTCGGGTTCGGCATCATGCCGCGCGGACCGAGCACTTTGCCCAGACGGCCCACCAGCGGCATCATGTCCGGGGTGGCGATGACCTTGTCGAAATCGATCTGGCCGGCGGCCACGGTTTCGTACAGGTCCTCGGCGCCCACCACGTCCGCGCCGGCTTTCAGGGCTTCTTCAGCCTTGGCGCCCTTGGCGAACACGGCCACGCGGACCGAACGGCCCGTACCGTTGGGCAGCGACACCACGCCGCGCACCATCTGGTCGGCGTGACGCGGGTCAACACCCAGATTCACGGCCACTTCGATGGTCTCGTCGAACTTCGCCGTGGCGCGTTCCTTGACCAGGGCCACCGCCGCTTCGAGCGTGTGGTCCTTCTCGCGGTCAATGCCGTTACGCGCCGCAGCAATCCGTTTTGCAATCTTCGCCATGACGCCTACTCCACCACTTCGATGCCCATGGAGCGCGCCGAACCCTCGATGATGCGGGTGGCGGCGTCCAGGTCGGTCGCGTTCAGATCAGCCATTTTCGTCTCGGCGATTTCACGGCACTGGGCGCGCGTCACCTTGGCGGTCGGCGCGGTCTTGCCGGCCGTGGCGGAGCCTTTTTGAACCTTGGCGGCCTTCTTCAGGAAGAAGCTCGCCGGCGGGGTCTTGGTCACGAACGTGAAGGATTTGTCCGAGTACACCGTGATGGTCACGGGAATCGGCGTGCTCTTCTCGATCTCTTGCGTCTTGGCGTTGAACGCCTTGCAGAATTCCATGATGTTCACGCCGCGCTGACCCAGCGCCGGCCCGATGGGCGGCGACGGGTTGGCTGCGCCGGCGGGAACTTGCAGGTTGATGTAACCTGTAATCTTTTTCGCCATAGCCCTTCCTCCAATGACGCGGACCGATGCCGCGCCTGTACGTCACGAGGGACTTAATGCCCCCCAAGGGTGGCGCGGTACGGCCCCGGCATGGTCTTCGCCGCAGCCTCCCGCACCGTCGCTTCGCTCAGTTCGCTTTTTCGACCTGAGTGAATTCCAGCTCGACCGGGGTGGCCCGGCCGAAAATATTGATGGCGACCTTCAAGGTCTCCTTGCCGTCATCGACATCGTCGACGGTGCCGACAAAGCCCATGAACGATCCGTCCGTCACGCGCACGCTCTCGCCGATATCGAACGAGATGGTGGAGCGCGGCCGTTCGGCGTCGTCCTCCATCTGGCCCATGATCCGCTTGATCTCGATTTCCGGCACCGGCAGCGGGCGCTTGCCCGAGCCCAGGAAACCGGTCACGCGCGGCGTGTTCTTGACGAGGTGATAGGCCTCGTCCGTCATATCCATTTTCACCAGCACATAGCCGGGAAAGTATTTGCGCTCGGCGTTCACCTTGCGGCCGCGGCGCACTTCGACGACCTCTTCGGTCGGCACGATGATTTCCTCGAACCGGTCCTCAAGACCCTTGAGGACGGCTTCGGACCGGATCGCTTCGGCCACCTTCTTTTCGAAGTTGGAATAGGCGTTGACGATGTACCATTTGGCGGACATGCGGCGTCAGACTCCAAGACCGAGGAGATTGCGGATGATAAAGCCGAGCGCGCTGTCGACCGCAAAAAAGAAGATCGCCGCGATGACCGTCATGATCAGCACCATGACGGTGGAGATGAAGGTCTCGTTGCGGCCCGTCCAGGTGACCTTGCGGCCCTCCTGACGCACTTCGGCGAAGAAGCGCAGCGGGTTGAACGGCTTCTTGGGGGCAGGCGCAGTGGCTGCGCCGCCCGAAGTCCCGCTTCGGCCGCTGGCGGCCGGTTTCGCCGGCGGGCGGTTTTTCGTGTCTCGCGCCATGGCGTCAGACCATCTTTCTCAATCGCTGGCGCCAGACGCGAAGGACTGGCGCGCCTGGCAGGGGCGGAGGGGCTCGAACCCCCGGCCTGCGGTTTTGGAGACCGCCGCTCTACCAGCTGAGCTACACCCCTGTGTCGCACGCAGGCTTAACGCGGCGCGTTGACGCCCGCCTTCGCCAGAGCCGGTGCTTTTACATCGCCTGCAGCGAGATGCAAACAGGGCGCTGCAAAATTTCTGCACCCGGTTATCCCCGGTCCGCAACCAGCCCCGCGCGCGCCAGCGCCGCGAAGGCCTCGCCCATATGGGGCGCCCATGCGCGCCAGCGCCCGGACGAGTGCGTATTGACCGGACTGCGCACCTGCCAATAGCTGGCGGTCTTCACCGTGCCGGGCCGGGCGTGGAAGTCCAGAAGATCATCCTGGGCCGGCAGATCCAGCCAGCCAGTGAGCCCTGCCAGCGTGTCATCGGGCGCGCGCACGAAGGCGTCATAGTCCAGATCAAAGATCGCCTGCGGGTAGAGCGACCGCCAGTGATCCATGATGCGCGCCTGCAAATCCATATAGTGGGCGATATCGCCCGGATCGCCGGCATAGGCCGCTGCGCGCGGGTCCAGATGCTGGCCGAAGATCGACACCAGGACATCGCGCCGGTCGCGCACGGTGTGGATGATCTTCGCGTCGGGAAACAGCTGCATGATCAGGCCGATCAGCAGGAAATTCTGCGGGCGCTTGTCGGTGTAGCGCAGGCCCGGCTTTGGCGCGTGCATCGCGGCCAGACGGTCGCGATAGCGCTGCGCCGCCGCCCGCGCGCCTGCGGCGTCGAGGCTCCCGGCGCGCGCGGGAAAGGGCGCCAGATCGCGCGCCGCCAGGCGCTGCAGGAAGGGCAGCTCGCCGCACGCGGCCACATTGCGATGCATGGACAGCACCCGCTCGGCCAGCGACGAGCCGGACCGGTGCAGCCCGCAGATGAAGATCAGGTCTGCGCCCCCTTCGCCGTCCCTCACCCCGGCCGGACGCGCGGCCGGAAAGGCGTCGATGAGCGCCTGTGCATTGGCCTGCGCGCGGGCGCGGTCATAGCGCGGATGCGCCGCCGCCGCGATGGCGTTGGCGCGCGTATAGGCTTCGAAAGCGGGCGCGATGCGGCCAGCGCGCTCAAGCACCTGGCCCAGAGCGAAGCCCAGATTGGCGCGGGTCTCGGCCGGCGCGCCGCCCGCGCCCTCAAACGCCACCTGCAGGGCGCGCGCCGCAGGCCCGGACGCCCCCTCCTCCATGGCTTCTAGGCGCAACAGGCGGGCCTGTGCGTCGCCGGCATGGGCGGGTCCGGCGCCGGGCCCTTGGTCCAGGACGCGGCGGTAACACGCCAGCGCCTCACGCCGCTCGCCGCGCTCTTCATGCAGATTGCCGAGATTCATCAGGGCCGGCGCAAAGTCCGGGCGCAAGTCCAGCGCCGCTGTCAGCTCCGCCATGGCGCCGGTATCGTCGAGCAAATCGTCAGATAGGATCACCGCGCGGTTGAGATGGATCATCTCCGGCTCGGCGCCGCCCAGCGCCAGGGCGCGGGCATAGGCGTCCAGCGCAGCGCGCGGCTCTTCGTTCTGGCGCAGGTAATAGCCCAGATCGAACCAGAAATCGGCAATGTCAGGGCAGGCTTCCACCGCGGCCCGGCAGGCGGCGAGGATGCCGGAGAGCGCGCCGCGCGCGGCGGCGCTGCGGATCTGCGCCTCGGCTGTGCTGCGGGTCTGGCTCATGGGCTCAAAGGAAAGCGGGTGTCCAGGGCGCGGCCATTAAAGCAAGCCGGGACGCAACGGGCGAGCGCCGGGTTCACACATCTGGAGGCCCCCAAAAGAAAACGGCGGCGGGCAGAGCCCGCCGCCGCAGTCTTGTACGCGTCCTGAAGAACGCGCCGCGATCAATAACGCAGATTGACGCGGGCGAACAGGAAGCGGCCGACCTGATCATAACCGCCAATCGAGTTGGCGTTCAGGATCAGCGACCCGCCGACCATCGGCGGCTCACGGTCCATCACGTTGTTCACACCCACCGTCAGGGTGGTGTTCGAACGAAGGTCGAACGTACCCGTCAGGTCGATATAGTTGAACGAACCGAGCTCATTGCCATTGGCGACCAGGATCTGGTCGGTCGTGGCAGGCGAGCCGTCAGTGCTGACATAGTCCATGGCGCCGGTATGACGCCAGCGCACCGAACCGCTCCACCAGCTGCCCATGTCGTACGTCGCACGCAGGGTGTGACGCCATGTCGGGGTCTGGCACGAGGTGTTGATGTTGCCGGCGCAATCGAAGGTCGCGTCCGGGTTCACGCCCGGCAGCGGTTCGATTTCCTGCTCCAGAGCAACCGAGCCATTGAAGTTGATGCCCAGATTGCCGCCCAGGAATTCGGTGGCGTAGGCGGCCGTGAAGTCAATGCCCGACCAGGTCAGATTGCCGAAATTGTCGTTCAGGTTTTCGACAAAGCCGGACGTGGCGAGGTTGGAGCCCAGCCACAGATCGCCGGTGGTGGCGTTGCGGTTGACCTTGTCGCACAGGAACGGATCACCGGTCAGACCGCAGAAGCGCAGGATCGTACTGGCGCCGATGGTGCCGATCCGGTCCTCGATCGCGATGTGGTAGTAATCGACCGAGACCGACAGGTTGGACATCGGCGACGCAACGAAGCCGAAGGTCCAGGTGTCAGCCGCCTCAGGCTGCAGGGTCTGGTTGCCACCGGAGAACTGGTTGTACTGGTTCGCCGGGCTGCCCTGGATGTTGCCGTACTGAGCCGGGGTCACGCCGGTATTGGCGCACTGGGCCTCAGTGAACTCCGGCGCAGCGCCGGCGCAGGGATCCTCACCACCCCACAGCGAGATCTGCTGCTGTGCGAACAGTTCGTTGACGCTGGGCGCGCGGATGGCGCGGTTATAGCCGCCGCGGAAGCGCAGGATGTCCGACGGCTCCCAGTTCAGACCGACCTTGTAGGAGCTGACGCCGCCCGAGGTGTTGTAGTTCGAGTAGCGGTAGCCCAGATCGGCCGAGAGGTTGGCGAACAGCGGGACACCCGCCTCAGCGTAGAACTCGGACACGTCGAAGCCGCCATCGATCGGCGGACGCGGGCCGCCGAGACCGGCGAAGTTGCCCGAAGACATGTTGGCGTCTGCGGTCACAGCGAACTCGCTGCGGCGCCATTCAGCGCCGATCACCATCGAGACCGGCTCAGCGGCGCCGGGGAACACGATGCCGGTATCGCCGGTCACGTAACCACCCACCGAGTAGATCGCCGTGCGGCCCGTACGAATGCCGACGCCGCCCAGGGCAGCCGCTGATTCCGGGGTCACGCCCGGTCCAATGCCGAACACGTCATAGCAAGACGCCGTGTTGAGCAGGGCCGGATTGAGGCAGTTGAGCACGTTGGTTTCGATGCGCGACGGGATGAAGTCGTTGATGTTGGCTTCGTTCGACGAGTTGGAGCCATACATGAACGAGGCGTTGTACGCCCAGCCATTGCCGAAATCGCCCTCGGAGCCCGCGACGATGCGCAGCGAGTTGGATTCGATGGCCGAGATACGCGGGCCGCCTTCATTGTTACGCTTGCCGATATACACGCCGACTTCGTCAGCCGGGTTGAGGCCCAGATCGGCGCACATCGTGCCGAGCAGCGGGCTGGCGCAATCAAACTCGAAGAAGTTCACGAAGAACGTGCCCGACTCCGCGATCTGCACCTCGGTGTTGGTCTGCGCAAACATGATGTCCACGAACGGGCGCAGCATCGGGCTGACCTCGTAGGACAGGAAGGAGCCGGCCGTCCAGCGCTCGTCCGGGCGCTGGAAGTGGTTGATCGGCGCATAGTTGTACAGCGGCGCAGTGCCCGTGGTCCACGGACCGGTCGCCTGGTTGGCGAAGCCCGTATAGTCCGGGTGCAGAAGGAAGAAGCTCGGGATCGGCGCGGTCGACGAGCCGCCGCACGACGTGCCGGCCGCGCTCAGGGCGCAGGACGAGTAGTCGCGCGCACCTTGGCGCAGTTCTTCGTTCTGGCGATAGGTGAAGTAAGCCGACGCATGGCCCGCGCCGCCAGCAAAGCTGGAGCCCATGGCGAAGTCGATGTGATAGGACTGACCGTCAAGGCCCGAGCTGCCCGTGGGGTAGTCGAACCCGCGCGCATCCATCAGAGGCGTCAGATAGGTATTGCGGTTGTTGTGCTGATAGGCAGACGCGCCAACCGTCAGCGACACGCCTTCGAAATTGCGGTCGATGATGAAGTTCACAACGCCGGCCATGGCGTCCGAACCGTACACCGCCGAGGCGCCGCCGGTCAGAATTTCCACGCGCTGAAGCATCGCGGCCGGGATCTGGTTCAGGTCAGGGGCTTCCGAACGGATGCCGCCCGGCTGCAGACGCTGGCCGTTGACGAGCACCAGGGTGCGCGCGGTGCCGAGGCCGCGCAGGTCAGCGGTGGCGAAGCCGGTCGTCGGGTTCACGGTGAACGCGTCGAAGCTCGGCGCCATTTGAGGCAGGGTGTTCAGCAGGTCTTCGACCCGCGTCGTGCCCGACAGGTTGAAGTCCGACGCGTCGACCGTGGTCACCGGGCTGGACGAGACGAGGTTGGGGTTGAGGATACGCGTGCCCGTGACACGCACGACATCGCTGGTCGGCGCCTGAGCGCCGTCTTCTTCCTGCGCGAGCGCAGGCGCGGTGGCGGTCAGGCCCCCGATCAGCGTGCTTGCCAGCAGGCAAGACTTGAAAATGCTTCGCTTCACTTCTGTTTCTCCCCGAGTGAGTAGCGGTTCCCTGAAGGCGACGCCGCAGAAAGCTGATCTGAAGCGAACGCCGACCCTGAAGACGGAACGTTCCGTCACGATCGCGACGCTAGTTGTCGCCGGACTGTCACGTCAACCTTGCCGAACTGTCATGAAGGCAGAATACCCACATTCTTTCATATCTGTGGCCTGTGAGCACCACTCTGCAGACGCCGCTCCGGCGCCGCCGCTTGACGTTCCGGTGCAGATTTCCCGCCGCAATCGGGCGGTAAAGCCCCGTGAGCGCGTGACCTTACGCCCGCCGGCGCGCTTCGTAATTCGGGGCGCGCAGAGTCACCGCCCCAATATCTCAAATGAATGGGTATACTCTTTGGCGCATTACTCAGGCTCGACCCGCCCCGATATCCACCAGCCCACGGGCCGGCCGGCGTTGTCACGCACGGCTTCGGAACCGTCTGTGGACAACCCGGCGGCGCGCGCCGTCTGCGCCAGCGCCAGCGCGCCGGCCTCATCCAACGATGCTTCAGTCATCAATGTGAGCCGCGCGCTGTGCGCGGAGACTTCGTCCAGAACGGTCTGAGCATTCTCGATCAGATAGGGCGGCGGGAATCGGTCTTTCTTGTTGAGTATTTCGGCCAGGAAGCTCATCGCCCAGTGAGTGGTTTCGTCCAGCGGGCGGGCGGTTTCCTCAGCGAACAGCCGGCGCACGGTCTCGAACGCCTGCGCCTCGCCCTGCCCGCTCGCGCGCGCCTCGCCCAGGGCGCGCACCTGCGCGGCCAGCCCGCCGGGCGCGATCAGGCTGGCGGCCCGGGCGATCCGCGTCCGGGCCGCCGCCACCGCCTCGCCATCGCGCGCATGGGCGAGCACGCCGAGCCGGCCGCCGGGCGCCAGAACGCGAGCCGCCTCGCGCAAGGCCGCGCCTGTGTCGGCGTATTCCAGCCCGAACTGGGAGATGGCCGCGTCGAATGACCCGGCTTCGAAGGGAAGCGCTTCCAGCGCTGCGCCGGCCACCACGCGCGCGCGCCCAATGGGGGCCAGCGCATCGGCATAATCGGCGCCGGTCACCTCAAAACCATGGGGATGGTCGACCGCCAGCCGGGTCAGCGCCCCGGCCCCGCAGGCGAGATCGAGCACCCGCGCGCCCGGCGCCAGCGCATCGAAAAACTCTTTCCAGACAAAACCGCTATCGAAGGGCTTGCCGGCCGCGAAACAACTATGGGTCTGGCCCGACGCCCAATACCGGCTCCAGGTCTTGCGTCCGTCCATGGCAGGCCTCCCCGTCTGGTTCGGGCGCCAGCCTAGCGCCCTGCCCCGCGCCCGTCAGCGCACACGGCGCCCCCAACGCAGCGCGGCCCGGCTTTGGGGGCCGGGCCGCGTCGCAGTGTGTCAGATGGAGCCGCCGATTACTCGACGATCTTGGCCACCACGCCGGCGCCGACCGTGCGGCCGCCTTCGCGGATGGCGAAGCGCAGCTTCTCTTCCATGGCGATCGGGGTGATCAGTTCGACATTGATCTCCACATTATCGCCCGGCATCACCATCTCGGTGCCTTCCAGAAGGCTCACCACGCCCGTCACGTCCGTCGTGCGGAAGTAGAACTGCGGACGGTAGTTGGTGAAGAACGGGGTGTGACGCCCGCCCTCTTCCTTGGTCAGGATATAGGCCTCGGCCACGAACTTCTTGTGCGGCTTGATCGTGCCGGGCTTGCACAGCACCTGGCCGCGCTCCACGCCCTCACGGTCCACGCCGCGCAGCAGAACGCCCACATTGTCGCCCGCCTGGCCCTGGTCGAGCAGCTTGCGGAACATTTCCACGCCCGTGCAGATCGTCTTCTTGGTGTCGCGCAGGCCCACGATCTCGATCTCGTCGCCCACTTTCACGATGCCGCGCTCGACACGCCCGGTCACCACCGTGCCGCGGCCCGAGATGGAGAACACGTCTTCGATCGGCATCAGGAAGGGCTGGTCAATGGCGCGTTCCGGGGTCGGGATATACTCGTCCACAGCCGCCATCAGCGCCTTGATCTGGTTCTCGCCGATCTCCGGCTGCGTGCCGTTCATCGCGTGCAGGGCCGAGCCGGCGATGATCGGAATATCGTCGCCCGGGAAGTCGTAGGACGACAGAAGCTCGCGCACTTCCATCTCGACGAGCTCCAGAAGCTCGGCGTCGTCGACCTGGTCGACCTTGTTGAGGAACACCACCAGGGCGGGCACGCCCACCTGACGGGCCAAGAGGATGTGCTCGCGCGTCTGCGGCATCGGGCCGTCCGCCGCGTTCACCACCAGGATCGCGCCGTCCATCTGCGCCGCGCCCGTGATCATGTTCTTCACATAGTCTGCGTGGCCCGGGCAGTCGACGTGGGCGTAGTGACGCCCCGGCGTCTCGTACTCGACGTGCGCCGTCGAGATCGTGATCCCGCGCGCCTTCTCTTCGGGCGCCCCGTCAATCTGGTCATACGCCCGGAACTCGCCGAAATACTTCGTAATCGCAGCCGTCAGCGTCGTCTTGCCATGGTCAACGTGACCAATCGTGCCAATGTTGACGTGCGGCTTGTTACGCTCAAACTTACCCTTGGCCATTGTCTTCAGACCCTTACGCTGGTGCTGTGCATGGAGCGGCCTGCTTGCCGGACGCCCTTGAAAACTGAGGGCGGGGCATAACGCCCGCGCGCCGCGCATGCAAGTGTCAAACGCGGCCCCGCCATGCAGGCTCAGGCATGCGCGCTCAGGCCGGCACGATATCCATGGCCATGGTCAGGCGCGCCTGTTCGCCGCCGAACGGGACGGTGCCGTGCCACATGTACGAGGGAAACAGGACAAGCATGCCCGGTTCGGGCTTCACCCAGTGCTGCGCGCTCTGGGCCGGCGTGACTGGAACACCTGCCTCGCCAAAGCGGATCCAGCCCTCGCGCCCGCCCGCGCCGACCGCATCTGGCAGCTCCACATAGAAGGCCGACGATATCCAGCCATCGGGGTGAACATGATCGGTATGGAACCCGCCCGGCGTCAGCCAGACCGACCAGACGCCGTGAATGCGCCAGCGCCCCGCCCGGCGCCGCCGCAAGGGATCACCGCCCTGCCCCAGCCCGGCAATATAGGCGTCCACCAGCGGGTCCAGCGCCTGGCGGAACGCCTGGATGGCCGGGGACTGCACGGACAATATGTCCGGGCGCTGGCTGCCATGGCGCACCGACTGTCCAAACGGGTGGGTGCGGTAGGGATGGGCGGCTTTCAGCTCGGTGGCGAGATCAGAGAGATACGCCTCCTTGCTGCTCCAGCCCGGCGGCGGCGCGATCGTTTGCGGGCGCACCAGCGCGTCATAGTCATAGAGCGCGTCAAAGCGCGGATCGCCGCGCATGCGCCAGGCCATGGCCTGCAGATTGACCGCGTTCTGATTGTCCGGCGCCAGCGACAGCAATCGTTTGGCCCCCGCATCCGCCCCGTCGCTATCGCCATCGGCCAGGCAGACGTGGGTCCAGGCTTCCAACGCGGTGAACTCACGCGGCGCGATCTGCAGCGCCTGACGCGCCCGCGCCCGCGCCGCATCGAGCCGCCCGGCGCGGGTGAGCAGATAGACTGCCGCGCATTGCAGCACGAGCTGGCCCGGCTCGCGCGCCGCCAGCGCCTCCATCTGCGCGCACGCGCCCTCAAGATCGCCCATATAATCGAGCGCGCGCGCCCGCACATATTCCAGAGGTCCAAAGCCCGGCCGGGCCGCGATGTCACGCTCCAGCGCGCTCAGCGCCTGCCCCCGGTCGCCGGTGCGCATCCAGATCAGCTGGCAGCGCTCCAGCTGGGCGTCCACCATGGCGCCATTGATGGCGCACGCCGCGTCATAGGCCTCCGCCGCTGCATCAAGTGCGCCCAGCTGCATCAGCGCGCGCGCCAGCACAACCCGCGTCTCGCCCGCCTTCAGCCCCAGCGCGATGGCCCGGCGCGCATTGGCGGCGCTGGCCTCGTGACGCCCGCAATCGCCCTGGCTGGCGGCGAGGTTATGCAGCGCGACCGGATTGTCGGGATAGGCCGCCGCAGCCGCCTCATGCACCGCCAGCGCCTCGTCGAGACGCTTTTGCGCCTTGAGCGCATCGGCGCGCGCGCACAGGGCCTGCAAGGATTCGGGCATGCGGCGTCCTCCCACGGCGGCACAGCGAGCCGCGCGCGGCAGGCGCCGTCAAGGGCCGGGGCGCAGAGTTCGCCCTTCAAATCATCAAGTGGCGAAAAAATCTGGAGCGGGTGGACGGGATCGAACCGACATATTCAGCTTGGAAGGCTGACGTTCTACCATTGAACTACACCCGCAGGGGACCGGTTTGATACAAGCTGATCGCCCGCGCGTCGAGACCTTCGGCGCCAAGCCTGTTCAAACGCGCGCCGTGATCGGCTGGGGTCCGGTCCAGGCCGCCAGCGTGTCGCGGTAGAGCGGATCGGGCGTAATGGACAGGGCCGCACGCGCCTCATCCAGCGGAAGGGCGAACAGGGCTGACAGATCCTGCACCGGCATCGGTCTGGCCGCACGCGCCATGGCGGCTGCGTTGCGCATCATGCGCCCCACAGGCCAGCGCATGATTTCCGAACGGATGCGCAGACCCGCCATGGCCCCCAGCAGCCGCGAACCGCGCGAGCCGGTCTGCACGCCGGTGAACACCAGCAGCAAAGCCTCGCCCAGCGGGTTGCGGCCATAGCCGGTGAGCACGTGATACAAATCATGGGTCAGGCTCATGGACCACATATAGGCGCTGAACTGCGGGTAATCGCGGTCCAGCATCTCGTAATGGCCGGGATTCACCGCCACCGCCGCCTCGTGCACGCCCAGCGGGTCGAGGCCTTCGCTGTCAAGATAATGCAGATAGGCCGCCGCGAACGTGCCCGGCCCGTGGGCTTCCAGCTGCGCACGGCCGGTGAGCGCATCGGCCAGGCTCTGGCGGTTGGCGATCACGCCGCGGCCATACGCGCTGTCGCAAAAGCGCCGGAAGCTGTCTTCGCCCGTGCGCCCCTGGGCGGCGGAGAAGAAGCGGAAGACGTGGCGGGTGTCTTCAGGATCATTGACCAGATCGCGAAATGCCCCGAGCGCGGCCAGCGGGCGCAAGGGCTGGAACGGAAAGGCGTAAGCGCCGGTTGAAGACGCGGCCATGTCGGCTTCCTTCGGTAGTCGGGGCGATGATCGGGCGGCTAGCCACGAGCATACTCCGGCGGAAGACAAAAGTGAACGCCGTTCACATCGGGGGCGCCGCCACGGCGCACACGCGCAGCGCGTCGCCAGCCTTCCAGGGCCCGCCCCTGCAAACGCGTCTCAGTTGAGGCGCGCGAATGCTTCTCAGTGACTTGTCAAATATCTTTCAATCACTTGGCCGCCACAGAATCGATGTTACATTGAGACTCAACCTGTTTCCTGCACCGGAGCCGAATCCATGAAGGGCGATCCCAAAGTCATCGAGCACCTCAACAAGGCGCTGAAGCTGGAGCTGACCACGGTCAACCAGTACTTCCTGCATGCGCGCATGCTGAAAGATTGGGGCTTTTCGCGCCTGGCCAAGGTGGAATACGAAGAATCCATCGACGAGATGAAGCATGCCGACGCGCTGATCGAACGCATCCTGTTCCTGGAGGGCCTGCCCAATGTGCAGGATCTGGGCAAGGTGCTGATCGGCGAGACGGTCAAGGAAATCCTGGAATGCGATCTGGAGGCCGAGCGCCGCGCGCATCCGATCTACAAGGAGGCCGTGGCCTATTGCGAAAGCGCCGGTGACTATGTCTCGCGCCAGCTGTTTGATTCCATCCTGAAGTCCGAGGAGGAGCATATCGACTTCCTCGAGACCCAGCTGGGCCTGATCGAGAAGATTGGCGAAGACCGCTACATGCAGTCCCAGATGGGCGGCCATGACGACTGACGGGCCGCCTTCAGGCCCGCCATTCCGGCGCCCCCTCAGGCGCGGCGGATCATTCCGCCGCGCTTAATGTGGGGTCCACCCATTTCTCGCGCATCGTCACCAGCTCTTCGGCGACCGTGGGATGCACCGCGCAGGCCGCATCGAACTGCGCCTTGGTGAGTTTGGCTTTCACCGCGATGCCCACCGCCTGGATGATCTCCGGCGCGTCATCACCGACAATGTGCGCGCCCACCACCACCTGATCCGCGGCGCGCACCACCAGCTTCATCAGCATCCAGTCGGGCTTCTCGGTCAGCATGCCCTTCATCGGGCGGAACTTGCTCTTGTAGATATCGATCTTGCCATGGATGCGCCGCGCATCGGCCTCGCTCAGCCCCACAGTGCCGACGGGCGGCTGGGTGAAGACGGCTGACGCAATATCGCTGTGGTCAAAGGCGGTTGGCCGGTCGTGAAACACCGTCTGGACAAAGGCCATCGCCTCGCGGATCGCGACGGGGGTGAGGTTCATCCGGTTGGTTACATCGCCCACGGCGTAGATATGATCCACGCTGGTGCGCGAGTATTCATCGACCTTGATCGCGCCATTCTCCAGCACCTCCACCCCGGCGGCCTCAAGCCCCAGCCCGGCGGTATAGGGGTCGCGCCCGGTGGCCAGCACCACGGCGTCTGACTCCAGGGCGTCGCCGGTATCGAGATGGACCGTATGGAAGCCCTCACGCGCTGATGGTTCGATGGCTGTGAACACCGCATGGGTCACCACCCGCACGCCGCTCTCTTTCAGCTGTTCGTGGACAAAGGCGCGCACATCATCGTCAAACCCGCGCAGCACCGTGTCGCCGCGATAGACCAGGCACGTCTTCACCCCCAGCCCGGCGAACACTTGCGCAAACTCGCACGCGATATACCCGCCCCCGGCGATGACCAAGTGCTCGGGCAGTGTGTCGAGATGGAATAATTCATTGGAGGTGATGGCGTGCTCGGCGCCGGTCACGCCTTCAGGCCGGTTGGGGACGCCGCCCGTGGCGATCAGGATATTGCGCGCGGTCACCGTGCGCCCGGATTTGACCAGGCGGATTTCGTGGGGACCGGCCAGCTCGGCGCGGTCCTCGATCAGCTCCACGCCAGCATTGGCGAGGTTTTTGGCGTAGATGCCCGACAGGCGGTCCACCTCGCCCAGCATGGAATCGCGAAAGGCCGGCCAGTCAAAGCGCGCCTCGCCGACGGTCCAGCCATAGCCCTCGGCCTGGCGGAAAGTCTTGGCGAAGCTGGAGGCGTAGACCATGAATTTCTTGGGCACGCAGCCGCGGATGACGCAGGTGCCGCCCGGCCGGTATTCCTCGGCCACCGCTGTCTTGGCCCCGGACAGGCTGGCGAGGCGCGACGCGCGCACCCCGCCAGACCCGGCGCCGATGGTGAAAAGGTCGTAGTCGAAATCGGCCATGGGGCGCCCCGTGCTGCGTCAGTGTCCTGTAGGGACTAACTGACGGCCCGGAGCCCCCTGGTCAATTCACGCGTCTGCGACCGATCACCGTTTACGAGGCGTGAGCGCGCGGCTTGCTGCGGTTCTGACCGCCGCTCTGGCCGCCTTGACCACCCTGGCCGCCACGGCTTCCACCCTGACCGCCACGATTGCCGCCGCCCGGACCCGAGCGGCTGCCGCCGCCCTGGCCATTGCGATTGCCGCCGCCCTGGCCGCTGCGGTTTCCACCGCCCTGACCGCTGCGCTCGCCGCCGCCCTGGCCGCCTTGAGCGCTGCGTTCACCGCGATCAGCGCCGCCCGAACCCGCAGCGCGCGGACGTCCGCCGCCACCACCACCGCCGCCGCCGCCGCGTTTCTGCTGCGGACGCGCCGGACGCGACGCGGACCCACGCGCCATCGGCGGCGCTTCGTTCAGTCCGGCGATGGGTTTGCCGGTCAGCTTTTCGATGTCCTTCAGGAGGCCACGCTCATCGGGCGCCACCAGCGACACAGCACGGCCCGTCGCGCCGGCGCGGGCGGTGCGGCCGATGCGGTGGACATAGCTTTCAGCCACGTTGGGCAGCTCGTAATTGACCACCAGCTCGATGCCGTCGACATCAATGCCGCGCGCGGCGATATCGGTTGCCACCAGCACCGGCGAAGCGCCCGAGCGGAACGCCGCCAGAGCGCGCTCGCGCTGGCCCTGCGTCTTGTTGCCATGAATGGCCGCAGCCTTGTGGCCGTATTCCACCAGGCGCTTGGTGACCTTGTCGGCGCCGCGCTTGGTGCGCGTGAAGATGATCGCCCGGCGGCCCGCTTCGGGGGCGAGCAGATCGATCAGCGCGTCCGGCTTGGCGCCGCCATCCACATAGAACACGTTCTGGGTGATGGCTTCGATGGGGCGCGAGGGCGCCGACACCGAGATGGTGGCCGGATCATCCAGGAAATCGTCCGCCAGCTGGCGGATCGCCTGGGGCATGGTGGCCGAGAACATCACCGTGGTGCGCGGGCGCGCCGCGGCCTGCAGGATGCGGCGGATCGCCGGCATGAAGCCGAGATCGAGCATCTGGTCGGCCTCGTCCAGCACCACGGTGCGGGTCAGGTCCAGACGCAGCTTGCCCGCCTGCATGTGATCGAGCAGACGGCCGGGCGTGGCCACCAGCACGTCAACGCCGCGCGCCAGCGCGCGGATTTGCGGGCCGGCCTTGGCGCCGCCATAGACAACGGTGTGGGTCAGGCCGGTGAATTTGCCATAGGCGGCGACGGACGCGCCGATCTGGGCGGCCAGTTCGCGCGTCGGCGCCAGGATCAGCGCGCGGCACGACAGGCCCGGCGCTTTCTTGTTGTCCGCCAGAAGGCGGGTGAGCAGCGGCAGCACGAAGGCCGCCGTCTTGCCGGTGCCGGTCTGGGCCAGGCCGACCATGTCGCGCCCGGTGAGAAACAGCGGGATGGCGCGCGCCTGGATCGGGGTCGGGATTTCATACCCTTCCGCAGTCACGGCACGCAAAACGGGCTCGGCCAGGCCGAGCTGAGCAAAAGTGGTCAAAGCACATTCCTTCTGACCGGGGGCGCGCACGCCAGCCGACCATTTCAATCAGTTATGGGAAAGCGTCCGCGCAGATCAGCCGCCGTCGACGGGCCTTCAAGGCCCTCGCCCGGACTGAATCATGGCGGCCCATGGCCGCCTTGCCGATCCGATCGAAGCACGTGGGCGGTTTCATCCGCCTCTACGCCCGCGCTTCATGCGATGGGCGCTCTATGACCGGGTTTGATGGCGAAAGCAAGGCGGTAGATGGGATGGGGGGCGCTTCTGTCTTCACCGCTTGCGGCGAGGGTGATCGCATATGAGCAGGCGGGCCGGCTCATCCGGCCTCGCGGTGAATGGCTCAGGCCGCCGCCTTGCTTTCCTTTGCCGCTTGTGGGGAGAAGACGGTCCGTTTTCCAGCGCAATGCGACCCCATCTCCCCATCGTTCCTTGCTGAGCCATTTTCGCAAGCGTCGCTGGCTGTCAAGGGCGACCGAGCTTTGCTCGGTCGCCGCACAGCGGCGGCCCGAAGGGCCGTCCTTGACTGCCTGCGATCGCCTTGCGGTTTCTTCCAGCATGGAACGATGGGGAGAATTGACCCCCGGGGCGCCTCAGGCTGGAGCCGGCCCCGGGCATCGCCTCAAGACAGAGACTCGCCTTGCCGCTGAGGTAAAGGGGATCAGGCCCAACCTAAAACGTCAGCACCGCCGCGTTGGGATCCAGCAAGCGCGCCGCCATGGCGTCGGGCGAGGCGGGCGTCACACCGTCGATCAGGACCGAGGAGTCGGCGCCCAGGCCCGGCAGGTAGATGGCGCACACCTCCACCGTCACACCGTGGTCGCCCATCAGGGTCTGCAACAGGCCCTGCGGGCTGGCGCCGCGCGGCGCCTGGCCGTCCGTGGCGCTGGCGGGCGCGTCGCGCAGGGCGATATCCCCGGCCGGTCCGCACAGCATGACATGCGCCTGCGCGCCCTGGCGCACGGAGGCGGCGGTCAGCACCATGGCCATCAGCTGGGTCTGCGGATCGGCGGCGGTGACAATGGTCACCAGCTGGCGCGGGGCCTCAGCGGACCCCGCTGCGTCCTGTGTGTCAGCGCTGGCGCAGGCGGCGGCAGGGATCGCGGCGAGCGCGAGCGCGAAAACGAGATGTTTCATTGGAAATCCTCCGGTGTTGGGACCGGCGACCGAGGCAGCAGGGCTGCCTGGGATCACACGGCGAGCGCCTCGGGACCAATGCCACGACGCGGATATAGTCGTATATTATATACGTGTTTTAGTCAAAGGCGCATCGCCCGGTATGGATGGCTGTCTTTGCGGTCCGAAGGTCATTGACCCAGCCCCCTGATCCGGGCCGTGAGTTAGTAGAGTCTGTTCGCCTTTCTTTCTGGGTTGATGTGGTTGGTCAAGGCCCGGTGAGCGGAGCTTGCGCGTAGCTCAAGCGAGCCGGGCCGGGGGT